>Ga0209257_1000022_pt1 | contig 765258 bp, 761 predicted proteins | sample AraplaCvi_mCL_r2_FD_184277 | JGI IMG/M metagenome (GOLD analysis project Ga0209257, IMG submission 184277) | Arabidopsis root microbial communities from North Carolina, USA - plate scrape MF_Cvi_mCL_r2 (SPAdes) (version 2) | ecosystem: Host-associated > Plants > Roots > Endosphere | place... | reverse complement strand
GCTGTTCGCCATTTAAAGAGGTACGTGAGCTGGGTTTAAAACGTCGTGAGACAGTTTGGTCCCTATCTTCCGTGGGCGCTGCAGATTTGAGGAAGCCTGCTCCTAGTACGAGAGGACCGGAGTGGACGCACCTCTGGTGTACCTGTTGTCACGCCAGTGGCATTGCAGGGTAGCTAAGTGCGGAAGAGATAACCGCTGAAAGCATCTAAGCGGGAAACTCGTTTCAAGATGAGATCTGCCGGGGGCTCGACCCCCCTGAAGAGTCGTTCTAGACCAGGACGTTGATAGGCTGGGTGTGGAAGCGCAGCAATGCGTTAAGCTAACCAGTACTAATTGCTCGTGCGGCTTGACCCTATAACTTTGATCAGCAATGAATCAAAGACTTATGCCGGGTTGAACGCAATCAAATACCGCAGCCCTACCAGGCTGCAACGCTGAAAAGACTCTATGAATTGGCTTTGCTGCTAGCAATAGCAGCAGGGCAAAAAGTTATGCCTGATGACCATAGCGAGGTGGTCCCACTCCTTCCCATCCCGAACAGGACAGTGAAACGCCTCTGCGCCGATGATAGTGCGGATTCCCGTGTGAAAGTAGGACATCGTCAGGCTGTTATAGCGACGAAGGCCCGGCAGAAATGCCGGGCCTTTTGTTTGGGCAACTGGTTCCTCGCTGGCTGAACGTTCCAGTCCCGCGAGGGCCGCCCCTGGCGCCGAAAGCATCACGAGTTCAGCAAAAGCTCGCCTTCCACCCGCAATGCGCCGCTTCGCTGCAGATCGGCGATCAACTCCCCAAGCCACTCCGTCAGCTCCACGCCGGGCCGAAGCCGGGCTTGTACCAGCCCAAAATAGGGCGTGCTCGTTGCCCACTGAAGGCACGCCGTTCGTGAAACCTGCTGCCATTCCAGCAGCTTGAACTTCAGCAACACCTTGGCCGCGTGCACCGCGTGACGGCGAGGCTCCGCCCGATATGCCGCCAAGCGGCTTCGCGCGCCCTCCAGAGCACTCCGTACGCCCGTGAAGACGCGCCCATGCCCGGGCACGACCACGAGAGGATTGAGCGTTTCGATGAGATCCAGCGTTCGCGCGACTTCGTCGAAGGCCGACTCGCCCTCCAGCTCCGGAAAGACGACCCCAAACCCGTTTTCCCACAACGCATCCGCTGAAAGCAGCGTCCGGCTGCTCGGCTCGAACAGCACCACAGAGTGTGGATCGTGGCCCGGTGCAGCATGCACTTCCCAATCCAGGTCCCCGAGTACGACCGTCGAGCCCGGTTCCAGCACGCCATCATGGCGAAAGCGCGAACAGAGCTGCCCCGTGGGCACGTAGGTCAGTGCCACCGGATCCCACGCTCGAACCGCCCAGGCATGGCCGGGGGGAATCATGGTCCGACAATCAGGGTACCTCTCCTGAACCGCCGCATTGCCGCCGCAATGATCGCTGTGCAGGTGTGTATTGGCCAAGAGTGAAAGTGGACGCCCGCGACAAGCGCGCTCTAACAACGCCAGCGTCTGCTCCGCATGCGTCACGTAGCCACTGTCGACGAGCGCAGCGGAGTCCTTCCCTACGACCACCACATTGTTCGACGAGAGCCATCCCCGCTCCAGGACCACGACGCCAGTCGGCAAAGCCGCGCCGGCACTCACGGAAGGGCGCCCTCAGCGCACGGCGCGCAGTTCGCGCCGCAGGATCTTGCCCACATTGGACTTTGGCAGTTCATCACGGAACTCAATGTACTTCGGCATCTTGTAGCCCGTGAGGTTGTCGCGGCAGTGCCGCGCCACGGTGTCCTCGGTGAGCGTCGGGTCGTTCTTCACCACGAACACCTTGATCGCCTCGCCCTGCTTCTCGTCGGGCACGCCGATCGCGGCGCACTCCACCACGCCCGGGCACAAGGAGATCACATTCTCCAGCTCGTTCGGGTACACGTTGAAGCCGCTCACGAGGATCATGTCCTTCTTGCGGTCGACGATGCGCGTGTAGCCGCGCGCGTCCATGATGCCGACGTCGCCCGTGCGCAGGAACCCGTCCGGCGTGAACGCCTTCGCGTTCTCCTCCGGCTTGCGGTAGTAGCCCGGCGTGACATTCGGTCCCCGGATGCAGATCTCGCCCGCCTCACCGGCAGGCACGTCCCGTCCCGCATCATCCTTGATGGCGATGTCGATGCCCGGCAGCGGCAGCCCGATGGTCGCCGAGAAATCGGTCGAGTCCAGCGGGTTGTTGGTGCCGATCGCGCACGTCTCGCTCATCCCCCAACCTTCGACCATGACGCAGCCCGTGGCCTGTCGCCATTGCCGCGCCGTGCCCTCGGACGCGGCCATGCCGCCGGCCTGTGAAACCGCCAGCTGCGAAAAGTCCACCGCGCGGAACTGCGGATGCTGCATCAAGGCATTGAACAGCGTGTTCACCGCCGGCAGCATGTGGAACGGTCGCCTCTTCAGCACGTCGACGAAACGCCCGATGTCGCGCGGATTCGGGACCAGCGTCATGTGCGAACCCCAGCGGATCGCCAGCAGGCACAGCGTCAGCGCGAAGATGTGATACAGCGGCAGCGCAGCGATGCTGTTCGTCCGGCTGACGTCGCCGACCTTGCGCAGGGCCGGCGTGAACCATGCCTCCGCCTGCAGGATGGCCGCGACGACGTTCCGATGCGTGAGCACCGCGCCCTTCGACAGGCCGGTCGTGCCGCCCGTGTACTGCAGGAAGGCGACCGAATCCAGCGTCTGCGGAGTGGGCCGCAGCGACAGGCGAGCGCCTTCCGCCAGTGCCTTCGGCAGCGATGTCACCGTGCGGCCGTCCGTCAACGGGAGCCGGTAGGGAGGCACCAGCCGCGCCAGGTGGCGCACGGCGAATGTGATCCAGCGCCCGTACGCCGCGCCCAGCAGATCGCCCATGCCGGTCACGATCACATGCCGCACGCCGGTGCGCTCGATCACCTGCTCCAGCGTATGGCAGAAGTTCTCCAGGATCACGATGGCCGTCGCGCCCGAGTCCTGCAACTGGTGCTCCAGCTCGCGTGCCGTGTACAGAGGATTGACGTTCACGCAGGTATAGCCCGCGCGCAGCACCGCCGCCATCGTCACCGCGAACTGCGGGATGTTCGGCAGCATGATCGCGACGCGCGCGCCCGGCTCGAGCCCTCGCGCCTGCAACGCGGCACCCAATGCGCGCGAATGCTCGTCCAGCTCTCCGTAGGTCGTCCAGCGTTCCATGCAGACGCTGAAGGGCTTCGACGCATTCCTGCGGAATGACTCCTCGAGCAGTTGCGTCAGCGACGTGTACTGCCCTGGGTCGATGTCATGCGGGACGCCCGCGGGGTAGCTCCTGAGCCAGTGCCTGTGCTCCATCCTTCGCTCCTTCTGCCGCCGATTCTGGTCGGCGGGCCCAGGCGCCGCCTAGCGGGCTTGTCCTAGTATGCGACGCAGTTCCGTCTCGCCAGCGACAGGGTCCCCGTCGAACAGCAGCTCCATCAGCTGCTGTTCACGCGTGCGGATCGTGCCCAGGAACTGCTCCGCGCTGCCCCGCTTCTTCGCCATGGCGCCAAAGGTGTCGAAGCCGGCTTCGAGAAACCGCTGCAGCGCACTCAGTCCCGCGGCCGCTGCGGCGCCGCGCATCATCCGCAGCGCCATCCGCAGCCCGGGCAGCCGCGTGATGCGCGTCATCTCCGCGCCCATGGTGACCACGGCATCGAGCTGCTGCTGCCGGTCGGGCCGTCGTCCCACGGCCTGCCACGCCCGCACGTAGGCGCCCGGGTCCTCCGCATCGGCAAGCGGCACGACGATGGCCATGGCGTGGTCCAGGGACTCCGTGAGCGCGTGCAGGCGCGCCAGGGCTGCGGCCGTTTCCGCCACGTCCCGGGGAAACAGCTTCTCCACCGCCCCCGCGATCCGCGCGAACTGCGCATCGCGGTCGGCGTAGTCGCGCTCGCCGTACAGCTCCTCCAGGAAGAAGCCGGCCGCGGCGCCATAGGTCGAGGACGCAAGGAGGTCCGCGTAGGTCCCGGTGAAGCGCGCCGCCTGGAAGCGCTTGATCCGCACCACCGCCTGCCCGATCGCGGGGGTGGCCCGGCTTTCCGCGCGCAGGCGCTCGACTTCGGCGACGGCCTCCCGGATGGTTTGCGCGGCATGCATGGCAGCGCAGTCTAGCGGGCACGCGGCCCGCAGTGGGAGGACCATGGGATACTGCCTCGATGCCCGGACACTCCCGCATCGCCCGGCTGCTCCAGGTCGCCTGCCTCGGCCAGCTGGCCCTCGCGCTTGGGTGGCTGGCCTGGCGCTGGCCGGCGGCCCCTGGCCAAGCGGTCGCCGGCGCCCTGGCGATCCTGCTGGTGACGCCGGCAGCGCTCGCCCTGGAACTGGCCATCGCTTCCCGCGTAGGCCGTGCCACGCGTCTCCCGCAACCTGCTCCACGACAACTGGTGCACGCGTGGGTCGCGGAAACGGCACACATGGTCCGCACCTTCTATTGGCGCCAGCCCTTCCGGTGGCGCGCCGAGCCTGACCACCTCGATGCCGGCAGCGGCCGCGTCGGCGTGGTGCTGGTGCACGGATTCATGTGCAACCGCGGGCTGTGGAACGCGTGGCTGCGCATCCTGCGCGCGCGGGGCCATCCCTGCATCGCCGTCAACCTGGAGCCGCCCTATGGCTCCATCGACGCCTACGTGCAAACCATCGACACCGCCGTCGCCCGCCTGGCCGCGGCGACGCAGCGCCCTCCCGTGCTCGTCTGCCACAGCATGGGCGGCCTCGCGGCACGCGCCTGGTGGCGCGCGCGGTCGCACCAGGCCGACGTCGCGCACATCGTCACGATCGGCACGCCGCACAGCGGAACCTGGCTCGCGCGCTTCAGCGGCCGGACCAATGGCCGCCAGATGCGCCTGCACAACGCGTGGCTCGCGCAACTGGCGCAGCACGAAGCGTCGCATCCCCTGCCGCCTTGCACCTGCTGGTACTCCAACTGCGACAACATCGTGTTCCCCGCCGATACCGCGACGCTGCCGCAGGCGGACAACCGCTTCGTACCCGGCGTGCCGCACGTCGCCCTGGCCTTCGATGCGGTGGTGATGGCCGGCACCCTGCAACTGATCGCCAGCACGGAAGTTCGCTGTCAAGGTGAATCAGTCACCGGAACGAGTCCCGAGAATCTCTAGCGCGCCGTCAGCTCCCTTCCTAAGCTTTTTCCCTTACCGAGGGAGAAGCAGATGGATGCAATGACGGAAGGCGCCCGCGGCGCCGTGTTGCAGGCAGCGATCCCCGAGGCGCCGGGCCACGGCCTGTCCCTGTTGATGGATGAGCTTGCCTACGGCGTCCTGCTCGCCTCCGCCAAAGGCCAGCTGCTCCACGCGAACCAGGCCGCCCGCCACGAGCTCGCGCGCCGCCGCGTGCTGGCCGTGCACGAAGGCCAGCTGCACACCACCGACGCCGCGCAGTCCAAGGTGCTGCAGCATGCGCTCGCAAAGGCGGAGACCGGCCGCCGCAGCCTGATCGCACTGCGTTCGGCGGCGCGCCAGCACCTTTCGATCGCGGTGGTGCCGCTGCGCCCGGACCGCCCGCTGGGCACGTCCTCGGTCGCCCTCGTGTTCTCGCGCGCCTCGGTCTGCGATGCCGTCATGCTGTGCTTCTTTGCCCGCACGCACGGCCTCACGCCTTCCGAGGAACAGGTCCTGGGCATCCTGTGCCAGGGCCACTCCGCGCCGCAGATCGCCGTGCAGCTGAACGTGGCCGTGTCCACCATCCGCAGCCACGTCCGCAGCATGTGCGCCAAGACGCACTCCAACGGCGTGCGCGCCCTGGTGGGCCAGATCGCCATCCTGCCTCCCATCGGGGCGGCGCCGCTGCAGGACCCGCTGCACTAGCCTTCCCTCTTGGGGACCGCTGCTGCCCGTGCTAGAGTTTTTTCGCAAGGGGAGGACGCCATGAACGTGTCCAGGGCTGCCGTGGAACAGGACAGGTTGTTGTCCGGGCTGGAGCCATCCGTGGCGCGGCTCGCGGCGCGCGGCATCGTCCGCAACTACCGCAAGAACTCCATCATCATCAACGAGGGCGAGCCCGGCGATTCCGTGTTCGTCCTGCTCCAGGGCCAGGTGAAGGTGTACGCGACCGACGAGAACGGGCGCGAGATCACGTACGGCACCATCGATGCCGGCGACTACTTCGGCGAAATGTCGCTCGATGGCGGGTTGCGCTCCGCCTCCGTCATGACGCTGGAGCCCTGCCTGTGCGCCCTCGTGTCGCGTGGGGCCGTGCAGCAGCACCTGGCGGACGAACCCGAATTCGCGCTTCAGCTGGTCACCCAGGTGATTCGCCGGGCGCGTGCGGCGACAGAAACCGCCCGCCAGATGGCGCTGCTGGATGTCTACGGCCGCGTGATCCACACGCTCGAAGGCCAGCAAGGCCCCGCCACCATGCAGGCGCCGGTGCAGCTGACGCAGATCACCCATCAGCAGATCGCCAGCCGGGTCGGCGCTTCGCGCGAGATGGTGAGCCGCCTGCTGAAGGACCTGGAAAAGGGCGGCTACGTGGAACTGGGCATCAAGCGCATCACGCTGAAGAAGAAGCTGCCCGCCCGCTGGTAGGCGCTACGAGGCCGGCACGCCCGCTGCCTGCAAGGCATCGGCAAAGCGCGCCTCGAGCTCCTCCCCCATCGGCGTGGACCCGACGAAGCGGCGCACCGTGAACGCCGGCTGGCGCTTGAGCAGGTGCTGCTGGCTGGAACGCGCCTGACCGAGGCGGTTGCTTTCCACCTGCGCGACGACCAGCGTTCGCCACGCCGGCACGTAGCGCGGGTTGCGCTCCACGCTGTGCTGCGCCATTTCCGCGGCGGCGGCGGCATCTCCGTCGGCCAAGGCCGCCAGCGCAGCGATCGCGTCGTAGAGATAGCGCAAGGGTTCCAGTTCCAGGCATGCGCGCGCCGCGAGGGCCGCCGCGCGCGCTGCGCGCGCTGAACCGCGCAGCGCCAGCAGCTCCGCGTGGAGCAGCAAGGCCAGCGAATGCTGCGGCCGCAGGCTCAGGGCCTGCGTGTAGCGCTCGGCGGCCGCCTCGGGGTTGCGCTGCCCATGCAGGAAGGCATGGCCGTCCAGCGCGAGCACCAGGGGCGACCCGGGATCGGCCTGCGCAGCGACGGCGGCGTGTGCCCGGGCCAGGGCTGCATCATGCTGCGTGACGCCTGCCGCGGCCAGCTGGACGCGCAGGACATGCAGGTGCGCCAGCCAGGCATTTCCGGCCGGGTGCCGCCGCCATCGCTCCAGGAGGTGGTCCAGCAGGCGACGCGCCTGCTCGAGATCCATGGGCGAAAGACGATGCATGGTGCCCACGGCCGCCAGCAGCAGGCTGGACCCGGGCAGGCCGGGCAGCGGCCGCGCGTGCGCGACCTCCACCTCGTGCCGGATCACTGCGCCGTGCACGGCCGCGAGCACGTGGGCGCGCAAGCGGCTGTCCAGCAAGCCCGAACTGCCGGCGGCGGCCTGGAAGTTTTCGGCCCAGACCACGTGCCCGCTCGCCGCCTCGGCGAGCTCCGCGTAGAGGGCGATGCCGTCCTGCTGCGCGCGCGCCCGGCCGGTCAGCACGTACCGCGCGCTGACCTCGTCCAGCACCGTATCCAGCGTGTCGCGCTCCGCATCGAGCGCCGCCGTCGACATGCGGGACACGACCTGCAGCGCGTCGCTGCGCGCGAGCCCGGCGACCAGTTCGTCGGCGAGCATGTCCGCGCTGATGCCGGGTGCGGCCTCGCCGCGCGTGCCGAAGGGCAGCACCGCCACCGTCGCCCGCAGCGCACTCGGCTCGACCACCTGCGCCGGCAGCACCGGGCTGTCCGCCGCCAACACCATGCGATAGGCGTGCACGGGCTGCTTCACGTGCTTCAGGTGGCACTGGCCCAGGTCGTCCAGGTGCAGCGTCAGCGAGCGCACCAGTCGCTCGCGCAGCGCGGCCGAGATCACCACCTCGCCCGGGCCCGCCAGCGTGGCGATGCGTGCCGCGACGTTCACGTCGGTGCCGTAGATGTCGTACTTGTCGGCCACGAAGTCGGCGACGTGGGCCCCGATGCGCAGGTGGACGTGCTCCTCCGGAGGCAGGCTGCGGTTCACGTCGCGGAACCACGCGAGCATCGCCAGCGCGGCCCGGATGCACCCTGCCGCATCCGAGAACTCCAGCATCAGCCCGTCGCCCAGGCTCTTGTGCAGGCGGCCCGAGTGCTGCGGCACCTGCTCCTGCACGAAGTTCACGAAGCGATGCCAGCGGGCGATGAACTCCTGCTCGGCGTGCTCCATCAGGCGCACCGACTCCACCACGTCCGCCACGGCGATCACCTTGGTGGCGCGGGTGAACGGGGAAGCGACGGACTCGGTGGCTGCCATGGAACGTTCAGCGCGGTCGCGCAGACTTTGTAGCACGTTGTGAACAACGTCGCCGCATGCGAACGGGTGGTGGCGTGAACACGCGCTGACGAAAGGCCTTACCTCTGCGGTTCTACGGGAAAACCCCTATCATTGCCGCCATGGAAGCCGCGAACCCAGGCGCCCGCACCGGCGGCCTCGTGCCGATCCGATCCCTCGGGCCGGGGCATCGCCGCCGCATTGCCAGCCACCTGCTGTCGCTCGACGCACAGGACCGCTACCTGCGCTTCGGCTACAGCGCGAACGACGAACAGATCCGCCGCTACGTCGACGGGCTGGACTTCGAGCGCGACGACATCTTCGGCATCTTCAACCGCAAGCTCGAACTGATCGCGATGGCGCACCTGGCCTTCCTCGCCCACGAGGAAGACGCGCCTGCCGGTGCCGAGTTCGGCGTTTCCGTGCTCAAGAAGGCGCGCGGCCGCGGCTACGGTGCGCGCCTGTTCGACCGCGCCGTGGTCCACGCCCGCAACGAGGGCGCGGAGCTGATGTTCATCCACGCGCTGTCCGAGAACACGGCCATGATCCGCATCGCGCGCAAGGCCGGCGCAACGCTGGAGCGCGACGGCAGCGAGACCGAGGCCTACCTGCGGCTGCCCCCCGCGACGCTCGACAGCCGCGTCACCGAGCTGCTGGAGGAGCAGGTCGCCCAGGCCGACTACCGTCTCAAGCAGCAGGCCAGGCGCTTCCTCGGCTTCCTCGCGCAGCTGCAGGAAATCCGCCGTGGCGCCGGCGACGCGCGCGGCAAGAGTGGCCGCTGAAATCCCCCCGCCGGCCGGCCGAGCCAGCCTCACGGCCAATCCGTTATCCTTGCAACTCCTCCACTCCCGCCTCACGGCTGTGTCAGACCCCCACCCTGCGCGTCCCGCGCATGAGAAGCAGGACAAGCGCACCTTCCTGCAAAAAGTCGCCGAGTTCATCCATCCCGGCCCCGACTCGAAGCAGGAGCTGATCGAGACGCTCGCCGACGCCGAGGAAGCGGACATCATCGGGCCCGAGTCCCGCGTGATGCTCGAGGGCGTCATCAAGATGGCCGACCTCACGGCTGGCGACGTCATGGTCGCGGCGCCGCGCATGGACCTGGTCAACATCGATGCGCCCTACGAGGACATCCTGCACGTCGTCATCGACACGGCGCACTCGCGCTTCCCGGTGTACGAGGGCGACCGCGAGAACATCATCGGCATCCTGATGGCCAAGGACCTGCTGAAGCTGCAGCGCGCCCCGGGCCTGAACCCGCGCGCGCTGCTACGCCCCGCGGTGTTCGTGCCGGAGAGCAAGGGCCTGAACGACCTGCTGCGCGAATTCCGCGGCAACCGCAACCACCTCGCCATCACGATCGACGAGTTCGGCCGCGTGGCCGGCCTGATCACGATCGAGGACGTGCTGGAGCAGATCGTCGGCGACATCGAGGACGAGTTCGACATCGTCGAGGACGAAGGCGACATCTTCGGCCTTGCGGACCGCACCTACCGCGTGAGCGGCGACACATCCGTGGCGCGCGTGAGCGAGGCCTTCGGCGAGCGCCTGGCGAGCGAGGAAGAAGAGCGCGAGTTCGACACCATCGGCGGGCTCATCGCGCACCGCATGGGCCACGTCCCCAAGCGGGGCGAGAAGGCCACCGTGGGCGGCCTGGACTTCGTCGTGCTGCACACCAAGGGCGGCGCGGTGCGCTGGTTCAAGGTCTCGCCCGTCGAAGCGAACGGCCAGGCCTCTTGAGCCCGCGCGTGCATCGCATGGCCGCCTGGCTGGCGGCAGCCGGCGCCGGCGTGCTGCAGGCGCTGTCCCTCGCATGGCCCGGGACCGGGCAGCCGCTGTGGTGGCTGCAGGTGCTGTCGCTCGCGGCGCTCGTGGGCCTGCTGCAGCGGCAGGACGGATGGCGGGGCGCGGCGGCCACCGCGTGGATCTTCGCGACCGCCTGGTTGGTGGCCACCTTCTGGTGGATGTTCATTTCCATGCACGTGTACGGCGGACTCGCCGCACCGCTGGCTGCACTGGCCGTGCTGTTGCTGGCGGGCTTCCTGGCGCTCTACTACGCGCTGGCCGCGGCGCTGTGGCGCGTGGGTGCACGCAACCGGCCGGGCCGCGACGCGGCCCTGTTCGCGGGTCTCTGGCTCGGCGCCGAGCTGCTGCGCGGAACCTTCTTCACCGGCTTTCCCTGGGGCGCGGGAGGCTATGCACACGTCGACGGGCCGCTCGCCGTGCTCGCGCCCTGGGTGGGCGTGTACGGCATCGGCGCCGTGGCGGCCGGGCTCGCCTATCTCGTGTCCTCGCTTGCCCAGCGGCCTGCGCGCGCGTCCTGGCGCTACTGGGTCGTCGTGGCGGCAAGCGCCGGCCTGCTGGCGGCCTGCAACGTGCAGACGCGGCTCGCGCCGCCGGCGCCTGCCGGCCCGAAGCTGCGCGTGGCGCTGCTGCAGGGGAACATCCCCCAGGACGAGAAGTTCGAGGGCGGCTCCGGCATCCCGCTGGCGCTCGACTGGTACGGCCACCGCCTGCACGAGACCGGCGCGCAGCTGGTGGTGGCGCCCGAGACCGCGATTCCGCTGCTCCCCGTGCAACTGCCCGAAGGCTACCTGGAAGCCCTGCGCGCCGACTTCAGCCACGGCCAGCGTGCCGCGCTGGTGGGCATCCCGCTCGGCAACTTCGACGCCGGCTACACCAACTCGGTCATGGGCTTCGCGCCCGGCATGCCGCCCTACCAGTACCACAAGCACCACCTGGTGCCCTTCGGCGAGTTCATCCCGCCGCTGTTCAAGTGGTTCACGCGGATGATGAACATCCCGCTGGGCGACTTCAACCGCGGTGCCGTGGGGCAGCCGTCCTTCCTCTGGCAGGAGCAAAGGCTGGCGCCCAACATCTGCTATGAGGACCTGTTCGGCGAGGAGCTGGCCGCGCGCTTCGCCGACCCGAGCACGGCGCCGACCATCTTCGTGAACCTGAGCAACATCGCCTGGTTCGGCGACACGGTCGCCATCGACCAGCACCTGCAGATCAGCCGCATGCGGGCGCTGGAATTCCAGCGGCCCATGATCCGCGCCACCAACACGGGCGCCACGGCCATCATCGACCGGTACGGCCAGGTGACGGCCTCGCTCCCGCGACTGACGCGGGACGTCCTGGTCGGCGACGTGGAAGGCGGCACCACCCTCACGCCGTTCGCCCGCTGGGCGTCCCTCCTCGGGCTGGCGCCCCTGTGGGTCCTGGCGGCGGCCGCGGCCATCACCGCCTGGCGCGGACGGCTCCTGGGGCGACGCCCCTAGAATGGAAGGTTCCGCGGGCCGCCGGCCCGCGCCGCAACGGGACGCACCCGCGTCCCGCCGCCTATGCTCACATTCCAGCAACTGATCCTCAAGCTGCAGTCGTACTGGGACGCCCAGGGCTGCGCGCTGCTCCAGCCCTACGACATGGAAGTCGGGGCGGGCACCTCGCACACCGCGACTTTCCTGCGGGCCATCGGCCCCGAGCCCTGGAAGGCCGCCTACGTGCAACCCAGCCGCCGTCCCAAGGACGGCCGCTACGGCCAGAACCCGAACCGGCTGCAGCACTACTACCAGTACCAGGTGGTGCTGAAGCCCGCGCCCGACAACATCCTGGAGCTGTACCTCGGCTCGCTGGAGGCCCTCGGCTTCGACCTGAAGAAGAACGACATCCGCTTCGTCGAGGACGACTGGGAGAACCCGACGCTGGGCGCCTGGGGCCTGGGCTGGGAGGTCTGGCTCAACGGCATGGAAGTCACCCAGTTCACCTACTTCCAGCAGGTGGGCGGCCTCGAGTGCAAGCCGATCACGGGCGAGATCACCTACGGCCTGGAGCGGCTGGCCATGTACCTGCAGGGCGTGGACAACGTCTACGACCTGAAGTGGACCGAGGGCCTCAGCTATGGCGACGTGTACCACCAGAACGAGGTGGAGCAGTCGACGTACAACTTCGAGCACGCCGACGTGGAGTTCCTGTTCACGGCCTTCGGCGCGTACGAGAAGCAGGCGAAGCACCTGATGGAGCAGCAACTGGCGCTGCCCGCCTACGAGCAGGTGCTCAAGGCGGCGCACACCTTCAACCTGCTGGACGCGCGCGGCGCGATCAGCGTGACCGAACGCGCGGCCTACATCGGCCGCATCCGCAACCTGGCGCGCAGCGTCGCCCAGAGCTACTACGACAGCCGCGACCGCCTCGACTTCCCGATGGCCCCGCGCGCGTGGGTTGAAGAGATCCGCAGGAAGGCCGCCTGATGTCCACCCAGAACCTCCTGGTCGAACTCTTCGTCGAGGAACTGCCGCCCAAGGCGCTGAAGAAGCTGGGCGAGTCCTTCGGCTCCGTCATCGAGGCTTCGCTGGTCGCCCAGGACCTGGTCGACCAGGAAGCGCGCGGCTTCTTCCCGGTGGATGCCCGCAAGCAAGGCCCGATGATCGAGTACTTCGCCTCGCCTCGCCGGCTTGCGGTGCGGATTTCCGGGGTCAAGGCACGCGCTGCCGACAAGTCCGTGTCGCAGAAGCTCATGCCGGTGAGCGTGGGTCTCGATGCTTCGGGCAACGCCACGCCGGCGCTGTTGAAGAAGCTGCAGGCATTGGGCGCCGACGCGTCCGCCGTGCCGAAGTTGAAGCGCGCACAGGACGGCAAGGCCGAGGCGCTGTTCTACGACAGCATGGTCGCGGGCGTCACGCTCGCCGAAGGCCTGCAGAAGGCGCTGAACGAGAGCATTGCCAGGCTGCCGATCCCCAAGGTCATGACCTACCAGCTGGCCGACGGCTGGACCGACGTCAAGTTCGTGCGCCCGGCGCATGCGCTGGTGGCGCTGCATGGCAAGGAGGTCGTCCCGCTCCAGGTCCTGGGCCTGCAGTCCGGCCGCACGACCCATGGCCACCGCTTCGAAGCCGCCAAGTCCGACGTCAGCATCGCTGACGCCGACAGCTACGCCGCCACGCTGGCGCAGGACGGCGCCGTCATCGCCGGCTTCGCCGAGCGCCGCGCCGAGATCGCACGCCAGCTGCAGGATGCCGCGGCCAAGGTCGGCGGCGGCGCGCGTCCCATCGAGGACGACGCCCTGCTGGACGAAGTGACGGCCCTGGTCGAGCGCCCCAACGTGCTCACCTGCGCGTTCGAGAAGGAATTCCTCGCCGTGCCGCAGGAATGCCTGATCCTCACGATGAAGGCCAACCAGAAGTACTTCCCGCTGCTGGATGCGCAGGGCAAGCTGACGAACCGCTTCCTGGTCGTGAGCAACATCCGGCCGCAGGATGCCAGCGCCGTCATCGGCGGCAACGAGCGCGTCGTGCGCCCGCGCCTGGCCGATGCGAAGTTCTTCTTCGACCAGGACCGCAAGAAGACCCTCGAGTCGCGCGTGCCGGGCCTTGCCAAGGTCGTGTACCACAACAAGCTGGGCACGCAGGGCGAGCGCATCGAGCGCGTGCGCGCCATCGCCAAGGTGATCGGCGCCCAGCTCGGAAGCGACCACCTCGCGCACGAGGCGGACATTGCCGCACGGCTGGCGAAGGCGGACCTGCTGACCGACATGGTGGGCGAGTTCCCCGAGCTGCAGGGCGTGATGGGCGGCTACTACGCGCGCCACGACGGCCTGGGCGACGAGATCGCGATCGCCATCGAGGACCACTACCGCCCCCGCTTCGCCGGCGACGAGCTCCCGCGCAACCCGCTGGGGCTCGTCGTCGCCCTGGCCGACAAGCTGGAGACGCTGGCGGGCCTGTTCGCCATCGGCCAGCTGCCCACCGGCGACAAGGACCCGTTCGCGCTGCGCCGGCATGCCCTCGGCATCGTGCGCATGCTGATGGAAAAGGACCTGCCGCTGAACCTCGGCGAGCTGGTGACGGCCGCCCTGGGCCTGTTCCCGCAGGCGGCCGCCGATACGCCCGACCTGCTGCTCGAGTTCATTTACGAGCGCCTCGCCGGCCTGCTGCGCGAGCAGGGCTACAGCGCGCAGGAAATCGAAGCCGTGCTGGCCCTGAAGCCGCAGCGCCTGGGCGACGTCGCCAAGCGCCTGGCCGCCGTGCGTGCCTTCGCGGCGCTGCCGGAAGCGCCGGCCCTGGCCGCCGCCAACAAGCGCATCGGCAACATCCTGAAGAAGGCGGAGAAGGCCGACGCCCACGTCAACGAGCGCCTGCTGAAGGAAGAGGCGGAAAAGGCGCTCTTCGCCGCCACCCAGAAGATCGCCCCGCAGGCGCGCGCGCAGTTCGAATCCGGCGACTACACCGGTTCGCTGCAGACGCTGGCCGTGCTGCGCGGCCCCGTCGACGCGTTCTTCGACGGCGTGATGGTGAACGCGGAAGAAGCCGACCTGCGCCTGAACCGGCTGGGCCTGCTCGCCACCCTGCACCAGGCGATGAACCGCGTCGCCGACCTGTCGCGCCTGGCGCAGTAACGAGGCCCCCCGTGAAACTCGTCATCCTGGACCGCGACGGCACCATCAACGCCGACAGCGACGCCTTCATCAAGACGCCGGAGGAGTGGAAGCCGCTGCCCGGCGCGCTGGAGGCGATCGCGCGCCTGAACCACGCGGGCTGGCATGTGGCCGTCGCCTCCAACCAGTCGGGCCTGGGGCGCGGCCTGTTCGACGTGGGCTCGCTCAATGCCATCCACGCGAAGATGCACAAGGCGCTGGCCGCGCTCGGCGGCCGCATCGACGCGATCTTCTACTGCCCGCACGCTCCGGACGAGAACTGCCAGTGCCGCAAGCCCTTGCCCGGCCTGTTCGAGCAGATCGGCGAGCGCTTCGGCGTGGACCTGCGCACCGTGCCGGTGGTGGGTGACGCCCCGCGTGACCTGCAGGCCGGCGCCGCCGTCGGCTGCCAGCCGCACCTCGTGCTCACGGGCAAGGCCGAGGGCCTGCGCGGCCAGCCGCTGCCCGAGGGCTATCCGCCCGGCACGCGCGTGCACGACAACCTGGGCGCCTTCGCCGACTGGCTGATCGCCCGCGCGTCCGCGCCCAAGCCGGCCTGAACGGAGGAGAGCAACAATGGCGTTCTTCCGCTCGCTCCTCCACGGCCTGTGGATGCTCGTGACGGTCATTCCCTGGGGCATCTGGATGGTGCTCTCCTCCCTCTGGGCCAGCGGCGAGTCCATGTACTGGAAGGCGGCGCGCTGGCTCGGCTGGCAGATCGACGCCTTGCGCATCCTGTGCGGCGTGCAGGTGCGCGTCACCGGCATGGAGCACCTGCCGCAGGGCAAGACCAGCCCCGCGATCCTGCTGGTGAAGCACCAGTCGACGCTGGAAACCTTCCTGATCCCGACGCTGATGCCGCACCCGCTGGCCTACGTGTTCAAGCGCGAGCTGATCTACATCCCCTTCTTCGGGTGGGCGATCGGGCGCATGGACATGATCCACATCGACCGCAGCCAGCGCACGCAGGCGTTCAACAGGGTGGTGGAACAGGGCAAGCGGCTGCTCGCACAGGGCGTCTGGGTGATCATGTTCCCCGAAGGCACGCGCATCCCGCGCGGCAAGGCCGGAACCTACAAGACCGGCGGCACGCGGCTGGCCGTGGCGACCGGTGCGCCCGTGATTCCCATCGCGGTGAGTTCGGCCAGGTGCTGGCCCCGCAAGGCGTTCGTCAAGCATCCCGGCGTCGTGGACGTCTCGATCGGCAAGCCGATCCCCAGCGAGGGCCGTACGGCGGAGGACCTGATGCGCGAGGTGGAGGCCTGGATCGAGTCCGAGATGCGCCGGCTGGATCCCGAGGCCTACGCACACGAGCGCGAAGGGCAGGCCGCGGAAGCCTGACGCGTGGCGAAAGGGGAGGCGCGCCCTTAGAATCGCGCCTCATGCAGTCGCCGTTCCAGCTTCGCCTCGACCTGTTCGACGAGCCGGAACCGCCCGCCCCCGCGGCGAAGCCCGCGCCCCACGTTCCCACCGGGGACCTCGAGTCCGTCCCGGGCGAGCCGCTGGACCAGCTGCTCGCGCCGCAGGTCTTCCGCCATCCCGACGCCAACCGCGAGATCCTCCTGGGCGAGGTGCTGGTCGCCTTCGAATTCCGCCGCGCCAAGCGCAAGAACATCGGCTTCTCCGTCGGACCCGAGGGGCTCGTGGTGAGCGCGCCGCGCTGGGTGCCGGTCTCCGAGATGGAGCAAGCGGTCCGCAGCAAGCGCCGCTGGATCGTCAACAAGCTGGAAGCCGCGCGCGAGCGCAACGAAAAGCTGGAGGCGGCGCGCATCCGCTGGGAAGACGGCGCCACCTTCCCCTACCTCGGCGAGCAGGCGATCGTGGTCCTGGATCCGCGGCACGACTTCCGCGAAACCGGCGGCGTGCTGCACACCGACACGAGCACCTTGCCCGGCGTGGCGCGCCAGACGCTGCACATCGGCCTGCCGCACACGGCGACGCCGGCGCAGATCCGCGACGCCGTGCAGGCCTGGCTGATGCGGCAGGCGAAGGCGCTGTTCATCGAGCGCCTGAACCACTACGCGCCGCGCCTGAACGTGCAGTGGCGCAAGCTCTCCCTCACCAGTGCCGGCACGCTGTGGGGCACGGCGCACAGCGACGGCTCGATCCGCCTGAACTGGCGGCTGGTGCACTTCCGGCTGCCGGTGATCGACTACGTGGTGGCGCACGAACTGAGCCACCTGCGGGTGATGGACCACAGCCCGCGGTTCTGGGAGACGGTGAAGACCGTGGTGCCGAACTATCCGGAACTGCGGGGGCAGTTGAAGGACCATCCGTTGCCGGCGTGGTGAGGTCGGTCGGTGGGGTTCGCTGCGCTCACCGCCACCCTACAGGCGACTTCACGGGTTTTCGTAGGGTGGCGGTGAGCGCAGCGAACCCTACCGAAGACGTCAACCCGGCGCGAAGCGCCAGACCCCCTCGTCGTCCCGCACCCGCCGCAACTTCCCCGCATGCCACAGCGCATGCAAATGCGCCACCGACTCGCCCATCGCGAACGTCGTCTGGTGCAGGTCCAGCGGGCGCTTGAACAGGATGGGCAGGATGTCCCACGCCGACACCGCCTTTTCGCGGCTCGCCTCCATCACCTCGTCCAGCCGCTCGCGGTGGTGCTCGTGCAGCTGGCGAATGCGCGGATGCAGCCCGCGGAAGGGCTTGCCGTGCGAAGGCAGCACCAGCGTGTCGTCAGGCAGCGGCCGGAACTTGTCGATCGACGTGAGGAAGCGCTCCAGCGCGTTCGCCTCCGGTTCCATCTCGTACACGCTGACGTTGGTGGAGATGCGCGGCAGCATCATGTCGCCGGAAATCAGGACGTCCACCTCCTCGCAATAGAGCGAGATGTGCTCCGGCGCGTGGCCGTAGCCGCTGATGCAGCGCCAGCTGCGCCCGCCGATGGCGAGCAGGTCGCCGTCCTGCATGCGGCGGAAGCGAGGCGGCACCGCCGGCACCAGCGTCGGGAAGTAGTTGGCGCGGCCGCGGATCTTCTCCAGCGACTCCGGGTCCGTGAGCCCGTGCGAGGCAAAGAAGCGCGCTGCGCCCTCGCCACCGAACGCCACCGTGCTCTGCGACGCGAGGCGGGCCGTGTGGTAGTCCGTGGCGCTGATCCACAGCCGGCACTCGTCCTGGGGCGTGCTCCAGCGCTCGCACAGCCAATGCGCCAGGCCGATGTGGTCCGGATGCATGTGCGTGACGACCACGCGCAGGATCGGCAGGCCCTCGAGCTCGTTGGCGAACACCTGCTCCCACTGGGCCTTGGCCTCGTCGCGGGTGATGCAGCAGTCCACCACGGTCCAGCCTTCGCGGCCGTCGAGCCGGTCGCGCAGCAGCCACAGGTTGATGTGGTCCAGCGCGAAGGGCAGGGCCATGCGGATCCAGCGCACGCCGGGCGCCAGCTCGATGGTCGCGCCGGGGGCGGGCAGCGTGTCGCCCAGGGGGTACTGCAGTTCGCGTTCCAGGAGGTTCATCGGCTCGCCGTTGACGTTGACGTAAACGTCAGATGTAATCGGCCATTGTAGGCAGCCCCCCGGCTCGCCACTGTCCCCCGCCGTACAAAGCCATGGCCGCATCGCAGTCCCAGACCACCTACACCATCAGCGACCTGGCGCGCGAATTCGACCTCACCACGCGCGCGATCCGCTTCTACGAGGACATGGGCCTGCTGCAGCCCGCGCGCTCCGGCCCCGGGGGGCGCAACCGCGTCTACAGCCCGCGCGACCGCACGCGCCTGAAGCTCACGCTGCGCGCCAAGCGCCTGGGCCTGTCGCTGACCGAGGCGCGGGACATCATCGACATGTACGACAGCCCGCGCGACACGGGCCCGCAGCTGCGCAAGTTCCTCGCCATCCTGGCGGCGCACCGGCAGCAGCTGGAGGAGCAACTGGCGGAGCTGCAGGCCAACCTGGACGAGGTGCGCACCCACGAGCGCGAGGCCAAGGCCCTGCTGGCGCGGCTGGAAAAGGACAAGGCGGAGAAGGTCAGGGCATAATTGACGTTAACGTAAACGTCAATTCCCCCCGCCATGGCCGCCGACCGCCTCGTCCCGCAGGATCCCGCCTTCGCCGAGCGCGTGCGCGCCAGCTTCGACAAGCAGGGCGCCATGCACACCATCGGCGCCACGCTCGCGGAGCTGGAACCGGGCCGCGCCGTCATCGAACTGCCCTGGCAGCAGGGGCTCACGCAGCAGCACGGCTTCCTGCATGCCGGCATCGTCGCCGCCGCGCTGGACTCCGCCTGCGGCTATGCCGCCTCCACGCTGATGCCCGCCGAAGCCGGCGTGCTCACCATCGAATACAAGATCAACCTGCTCGCACCCGCGCAGGGCCAGCGCTTCCGCATGGAAGGCCTGGTGGTGAAGCCGGGTCGCACGATCACGGTGGCCGAGGGCCGCGCCCACGCCTTCCACGAAGGCCGCGAGCGCCTGATCGCCACCATGACCGCCACCCTCATGACCATCACCGGACGCGAAGGCATCCGGCACTGAACGCAGTCCAAGGAGACATTCCATGCAGCAACTCCCCGGCCTCGACTTCGGCCTCGGCGAGGACCTCGAAGCCCTGCGCGACACGGTGCACGCCTTCGCGCAGAGCGAGATCGCCCCGCGCGCGGCGGAGATCGACCGCAGCGACCAGTTCCCCATGGACCTGTGGCGCAAGATGGGCGAGATCGGCGTCCTGGGCATCACGGTGCCGGAGGAGTACGGCGGCGCCAACATGGGCTACCTCGCCCACATGCTGGCGATGGAGGAGATCTCCCGCGCGTCCGCTTCCGTGGGGCTTTCCTACGGCGCGCACAGCAACCTGTGCGTGAACCAGATCAAGCGCAACGGCACGGAGGCCCAGCGCAGGAAGTACCTGCCCAAGCTCATTTCCGGCGAGCATGTGGGCGCGCTCGCCATGAGCGAGCCGGGCGCGGGCAGCGACGTCATCTCCATGAAGCTGCGCGCCCAGGAGAAGGGCGGCTACTACGTCCTGAACGGCAGCAAGATGTGGATCACCAACGGCCCCGACGCCGACACGCTGGTGGTCTACGCCAAGACCGAGCCGGAACTGGGCGCGCGCGGCGTCACTGCCTTCCTGGTCGAAAAGGGCATGAAGGGCTTCTCCATCGCGCAGAAGCTGGACAAGCTGGGCATGCGCGGCAGCCACACGGGCGAACTGGTGTTCCAGGACGTCGAGGTGCCCGCGGAGAACGTGCTGGGCGCCCTCAACGGCGGCGCCAAGGTCCTCATGAGCGGCCTGGACTACGAACGCGCCGTGCTCGCCGCCGGCCCGATCGGGATCATGCAGGCGGTGATGGACAACGTGGTCCCCTACATCCACGACCGCAAGCAGTTCGGCCAGAGCATCGGCGAGTTCCAGCTGATCCAGGGCAAGGTCGCCGACATGTACACGGTGCTGCAGGCGGCGCGCGCCTTCTGCTACACGGTGGGCAAGAACCTCGACCAGCTGGGCACGGACCACGTACGCCAGGTGCGCAAGGACTGCGCCTCCGTCATCCTGTGGTGCGCCGAGAAGGCGACCTGGATGGCGGGCGAAGGCATCCAGGTCTACGGCGGCAACGGCTACATCAACGAATTCCCGCTGGGCCGCCTCTGGCGCGATGCCAAGCTCTACGAGATCGGCGCCGGCACCAGCGAGATCCGGCGCATGCTCATCGGGCGCGAACTGTTCGCCGAAACGATGTGAACCGGCCCGCCGCCGGGCGGGTTTGCCGGTAGGTGGTTCTACGGAAGGTGCTCATCCCTGAAAATGCAGCCATGCCCTCCATCAACGACCTCTTCACCCACAACCGCGCCTGGGCCGCGCAGATGGAACGCGAGCGCCCGGGCTTCTTCACGAGCCTGGTCAAGCAGCAGAAGCCCAAGTTCATGTGGATCGGCTGCTCCGACAGCCGCGTGCCCGCCAACCAGATCACCGGGCTGGACCCGGGCGAAGTCTTCGTCCATCGCAACGTCGCCAACGTCATCGTCCACTCCGACCTGAACGCGCTGTCGACGGTGCAGTTCGCCGTCGACATGCTGAAGGTGGAGCACATCATGGTCGTCGGCCACTACGGCTGCGGCGGCGTGCTGGCGGCCTTGAACAACACGCGCGTGGGGCTGGCGGACAACTGGATCCGCCACATCCAGGACGTGCGCGACCGCCATCGCGGCATCCTGGAGAACATCGCGCCCGAGCAGCGGGGCGATGCCCTCGTGGACCTGAACGTGATCGAGCAGGTGGTCAACCTGTGCGTGAGCTCGGTCATGGAAGATGCCTGGGCCAAGGGCCAGAAGGTCAGCATCCACGGCTGGGCGTTCGGCGTGGACGACGGCCTGCTGCAGGACCTGCACATGACGGTCGCGAGCACCGACGCTATCGAGCCCACCTACCGTGCCGCGATCGAGGGCGTGATCGCGGCGCGCCGAGGCTAGCCGCCTCCCACCCATGTTCCCCCAGCGCCTGGACTCGCCGCTCGCCTACGACATCGCCAAGGCGATGCTCGATGGCTTCAACCGGCACTACCAGCTGTTCCGCAGCGAGTCCGCGCGCGCCAAGCACCGCTTCGAGACCGCCGACTGGCACGGCCAGCAGCGCGCCCAGCGGGAACGCATCGAGTTCTACGAGCTGCGCGTGAAGGAGGCGGTGCAGCGCCTGGAGAAGGAGTTCAAGGCGGGCGAGCAGCCCATGGAAGTGTGGCACCAGGTCAAGCTGCACTTCATCGGCCTGCTGGTCGACCACCACCAGCCGGAATGCGCCGAGACCTTCTTCAACACGGTCACCACCAAGATCCTGCACCGGACCTACTTCCACAACGACTTCATCTTCGTGCGGCCGGCCGTCAGCACGGAGTACATCGAGAACCAGGAGCCGGCGGCCACGCCGACTTACCGGTCCTACTACCCGACGCGGGAGACCTTGCGCGACGAGCTGGTGCGCATCGTCGACAACTATCGCCTGAACCGCCCCTTCGACGACCTGCAGCGCGATGCGGGGCTCGTGCTGGAGGCCATTGCCGGTCGGCTGCACCACGTCAAGCTGCGCGCCAACTTCCAGGTGCAGGTGCTGTCGTCCCTGTTCTTCCGCAACAAGGGCGCATACATCGTCGGCAAGATCATCAACGGTTTCTCCGAACTGCCGTTCGCGCTGCCGATCCTTCACAACAAGGCAGGCAAGCTGGTGATCGACACGGTGCTGTTCGGCGAGGACGAACTGCAGATGCTGTTCTCCTTCGCCCGCGCCTACTTCATGGTGGACATGGAGATCCCCGCGGCCTACGTGCAGTTCCTGCGCTCGCTGATGCCGCGCAAGCCGCGCGGCGAAATCTACAGCGCGCTGGGCCTGGCCAAGCAGGGCAAGACGCTCTTCTACCGCGACTTCCTCTACCACCTGCGCCACTCCAGCGACCGGTTCCGCATCGCCCCCGGCATCAAGGGCATGGTGATGCTGGTGTTCGACCTGCCCTCGTTCCCGTACGTGTTCAAGGTGATCCGCGACTGGTTCCCGCCGCAAAAGGACACCACGCGCGAGCAGGTGCAGCGCAAGTACCTGCTGGTGAAGCAGCACGATCGCGTGGGCCGCATGGCCGACACGCTGGAGTACAGCGACGTGGCGTTCGCCCGGGACCGGTTCGAGGACGACCTGATCGAGGAGCTGCGCCAGCTCGCGCCCAGCCAGCTGGAGACCGGCGGCCGCGACGGCGACGGCCACGAGGTGGTCGTGATCAAGCACCTCTACATCGAGCGGCGCATGATCCCGCTGAACATCTACCTGCAGGAGGCCTTCGACGCCGGCGCGCTGGAGCAGGTGGAGCACGCGGTCGTCGAATACGGCAACGCGATCAAGGACCTGGTGGCCGCCAACATCTTCCCCGGCGACATGCTGTGGAAGAACTTCGGCGTGACGCGCAACGGCAAGGTCGTGTTCTACGACTACGACGAGATCGAATACCTCACCGACTGCAACTTCCGCCAGGTGCCGCAGCCGCGCAACGAGGAAGAGGAGATGTCGGGCGAGGTCTGGTACCGCGTCGGGCCGCACGACGTGTTCCCGGAAACATTCGAGCCCTTCCTCCTGGGCAACCCCGCGGTCCGCGAGGTGTTCATGAAGCACCATGCCGACCTGCTGGATGCGGCCTTCTGGCAGTTGCACAAGGAACGCATCCTCGCGGGGCACGTGCACGACGTGTTCCCGTACGAACGCGAGAAGCGGTTCGCGCGGCGGCAGCAGGCCGCGGCGGCGCAGGCAGCGGAGGCGACGGCATGAAGCGATGCATCGCGGCTTTCCTGGGACTGTGCGCGGCGTGGATGGCAGCGCAGGCGCAGCCGGTCGTCGACCTGCCGACCCGCCCCGGCGTGACCGAACGCATGCTGGTGCTGGCCTCCGGGCAGCCGACGGCCACCGTGTTGCTGCTCACGGGCGGGTCCGGCCACGTAGCCATCCGCGACGACGGCACGCTGGTGCGGGCCGAGAATTTCCTCGTGCGCACCCGCGCGCAGTTCCAGCAGCAGGGCTTCGCCGTCCTGGTGCTGGATGCGCCCAGTGACCGCCCCCGCCCCGTCTTCCTGGGCAACGGCTTCCGCGACAGCGCGCAGCACATGCAGGACCTCGGCGCCGCCGTGCAATGGGCGCGGCAGAAATTCGGCAAGCCGGTCTTCGTCGTCGGCACCAGCCGCGGGACGCAGTCGGCTGCCCACGCCGCTGAAGTCCTCACCGGCCCCGCGGCGCCCGACGGCATCGTGCTCACCTCCACGATCCTGCGGCGCTCCCCGCGCGGCGGCGAAGGCCGCTCCGTGCCGGAGATGGATCTCTCGCACGTCGCCCTGCCCGTGCTGGTCGTGCACCACGCGGAAGACCCCTGCCCGGTGTGCGCGCCTTCGCTGCTCCCCTCGCTGATGAACAAGTTCCCGCAGGGACGCGCCGAACTGAAAACCTACACGGGCGGCGGCAACGAGGGGGACCCCTGCGAGCCCTGGTCGCACCACGGCTACAACGGCATCGAGGACCGCGTGGTCACCGACATCGCCGCCTGGATCCGGGAGCACTCGTGAGCGCGCGCGACATCTGGGAAATGGCCAGCTTCGTCGTGGTGACGCTGTCCCTGCCCTTCGCCATCGTGGTCTTCGCGCTGGACCAGCGCAAGGAGCGCGAGAACGAGGAGGAAGAGGGCTACCAGCTGCTGTCCAACGCCTACATCGATTTCCTGAAGGTCGTGCTCGCCAACGCCGACCTGCAACTGCGCACCCAGGAACCGCTGCGCAATCCCACGCCGGAGCAGAAGGAGCGCATGCGGGTGATCTTCGACATGCTGATCTCGCTGTTCGAGCGTGCCTTCCTCGTGGCGTACAAGCCCGGCATGGGCGAGATCGAGGCCCGGCGCTGGAACAGCTGGGACGACTACATGCGCGAGTGGTGCCGCCGCGAGGACTTCCACGACGCGCTGCCGCTGCTGCTGCGGGGCGAGGACCCCGAATTCCAGGACTACATCCGCCGCGTCGCCGAGGAGGAGCGCGGCGCCACCATCCCAGCCATTTCATGAAGGAGTGAACACCATGGCCGAATCCATCGTCATCGTCGGGGCCGCCCGGACCCCCATGGGGAGTTTCCAGGGCGATTTCTCCACCCTGTCCGCGCACGACCTGGGGGGCGCCGCCATCAAGGCCGCCGTGCAGCGCGCCGGCATCTCCGCCGACGCCGTCGGCGAAGTCCTGTTCGGCAACTGCCTGATGGCCGGCCAGGGCCAGGCGCCCGCGCGCCAGGCCGCGTTCAAGGGCGGCCTGCCCAAGAGCGCCGGCGCCGTGACGCTGTCCAAGATGTGCGGCTCCGGCATGAAGGCCGCCATGTTCGCGCACGACATGCTGCTGGCCGGCACGCACGAGATCATGGTCGCCGGCGGCATGGAAAGCATGACCAACGCGCCCTACCTGCTGCTGAAGGGCCGAGGCGGCTACCGCATGGGCCACGACAAGGTCTATGACCACATGATGCTGGACGGCCTGGAAGACGCCTACGAGCCGGGGCGCGCGATGGGCACCTTCGGCGAGGAATGCGCCGCCAAGTACAAGTTCTCGCGCGAGGCGCAGGACGCCTTCGCCACCACCTCCGTCAAGCGCGCGCAGGCCGCGACGCAGTCGGGTGCGTTTGCCACCGAGATCACGCCAGTGACGGTGAAGACGCGCGCCGGCGAGACGGTGGTTTCGATCGACGAGGGTCCGGGCAAGGTCAAGCTGGACAAGATCGCGCAGCTCAAGCCCGCGTTCAAGAAGGACGGCACCATCACCGCCGCCTCCAGCTCCTCGATCAACGACGGCGCCGCCGCGCTGGTGATGATGACCGAGAGCACGGCCAAGCGCCTGGGCCTGAAGCCGCTGGCGCGCATCGTCGCCCACGCCACGCACGCGCAGGAGCCCGAGTGGTTCACCACCGCCCCGGTCGGCGCCACGCAGAAGGTGCTGGCGAAGGCCGGCTGGAAGGTATCGGACATCGACCTCTGGGAAGTGAACGAAGCCTTCGCCGTCGTGCCCATGGCGCTGATGGAGGAACTGAAGGTGGCGCACGACATCGTGAACGTCAACGGCGGCGCCTGCGCGCTGGGCCACCCGATCGGCGCCTCCGGCGCCCGCATCATGGTGACGCTGCTGCACGCGTTGAAGGCGCGCGGCGGCAAGCGCGGCATCGCGACGCTGTGCATCGGCGGCGGCGAGGGAACCGCGGTCGCGCTCGAACTGATCTGACGCTGACTGGTGGGGTTCGCTCCGCTCACCGCCACCCTACGAAGACCTCCCGTAGGGTGGCGGTGAGCGCCGAAGGCCGAACCCCACCGTTCCTCCCCAACCCCATGAACATCCTCGTCCTCGGCGCCTCCCGCGGCATCGGCCTCGAATTCGTGCGCCAGTACCGCGAGGCCGGCCACGCGGTGATCGCCACCGCGCGCGATGCCGACGGTATCGCCCGCATCGAAGCGCTGGGCGCCAAGGCGCTCAAGGTCGACCTCGCCGATCCCGCCAGCGCCAGCGGCCTCGGCTGGCAACTCGATGGCGAGAAGATCGACGTGGCGCTGTACGTGGCCGGGGTCATGTCGCGCGGCGGCGCCAAGCAGGCGCCGGCCCGCGACGACTTCGACCGCGTCCTGCGCACCAACGTCTGGGGCGCGATGCAGGCCATCGTGCAGGTGGCGCCGCTGGTGGAGGCGGCGCGGGGACGCTTCGTCTTCATCAGCAGCCAGATGGGCCACATCGCCGGCGTGGAGTCCAGCTACAGCTGGGTGTACCGCGCCAGCAAGGCGGCGCTGAACATGGCGGTGGCCGCGGCGCAGCCCGACTACCCGCAGGCCTCATTCGCCGTGCTGAGTCCCGGCTGGGTGCAGACCGACATGGGTGGCCCCGATGCCGACCTCACCGTGGACGCGAGCGTGGAGTGGATGGTCCACACCATCGCCAAGCTGCCGCTGCGCCCGCGCCACGTTCCCTTTGTCGATTACGACGGCAGCCCGTTCAAGGGCTGGTGATCCCGCATGCTGCTGACCCCCGACCAGGAAATGATCCGCGACGCGGTGCGCGACTTCGCCCGCGAACAACTCTGGCCGCACGCGGCCCGCTGGGACCGGGAACACACGTTTCCGCGCGAGGCGCATCGCGGGCTGGCCGCACTGGGCGCCTACGGCATCTGCGTGCCGGAGGAATACGGCGGCGCGGGGCTCGACTACCTGACGCTGGCCCTCGTGCTGGAGGAGATCGCGGCCGGCGACGGCGGCACGAGCACCGCGATCAGCGTCACCAACTGCCCGGTCAACGCGATCCTGATGCGCTACGGCAGCGAAGCGCAGAAGAAGCAATGGCTCGCGCGCCTGGCGCAGGGCGAACTGCTCGGCGCGTTCTGCCTCACCGAGCCGCACGCGGGCAGCGACGCTTCCGCGCTGCGCACCACCGCAGCCCGCGAAGGCGATGGCTACGTCATCAACGGCGTCAAGCAGTTCATCACCAGCGGGCAGAACGGCCAGCTCGCCATCGTCATCGCGGTGACCGATAAGGCCGCCGGCAAGCGCGGCATGAGCGCCTTCCTGGTGCCCACGGACACGCCCGGCTACGCCGTCGCGCGCCTCGAGGACAAGGTCGGCCAGCATTCCAGCGACACGGCGCAGATCCGCTTCGAGCAATGCCGCATCCCGGCGGAGAACCGCATCGGCGAAGAAGGCGAGGGCTACCGCATTGCCTTGTCCGCGCTGGAAGGCGGCCGCATCGGCATCGCGGCCCAGAGCGTGGGCATGGCACGCAGTGCCTTCGAGGTTGCCCTGCACTACGCCAAGGAGCGCGAAAGCTTCGGCGCGCCCATCTTCCAGCACCAGGCCGTGGGCTTCCGCCTCGCCGACTGCGCCACGCAACTGGAAGCGGCACGCCAGCTGATCTGGCATGCCGCCAGCCTGCGCGACGCCGGCAAGCCGTGCCTGAAGGAAGCGGCCATGGCCAAGCTGTTTGCCACCGAGATGGCGGAGCGCGTCTGCAGCGCCGCGATCCAGACGCTGGGCGGCTACGGCTACGTCAGCGACTTCCCGGTGGAGCGCATCTGGCGCGACGTGCGGGTGTGCCAGATCTATGAAGGGACGTCGGACGTGCAGAAGATCCTCATTCAGCGGGCGCTGGCGTGACGCGAACGCAGCGCGCGTGGCGCGTCGCGGGACGGCTGCTGCTCCTGGTCGGCGTCGCCGTGCCCGCGGTGGCCTGGGCGTTGATCAAGCCGGTGCGCGTCGCCGTGCCCTCTTTCGCACCGGTCACGTGTTCCGGCACGGTGTGCGCCGACGTTCCGGAGCGGCTGGACGAGGCCCGCGTGCTCGCGACGCAAGCGCAGGTCTTCGTCGAAGGCAAGCTGGGCCCGCTGGCAGGCAAGCCGACCGTGGTCTTCTGCGCAACGCAGTCCTGCGCGGACTACTTCGGCCTCGGGCGCCGTTCCGCGGTGACGATGGGAACCTGGGGCAGCGTGATCGGGCCGCGCGCGTGGCAGCCGTACTACGTCCGCCACGAGCTGATCCACCAGGCGCAGGCGCTGCACATCGGGGTCGTGCCGCTGCTCTGGACGCCGGACTGGATCCGGGAAGGCATGGCCTACGGATTGAGCGACGATCCGCGCGCGCCCTTGGCGGAACCCTTCGAAGCACAGCGCCGCCAGTTCATGGATTGGTATGCGGGGCTCGGGGGCGGCAACGTCTGGACGGAACTGCGCAAGCCGTGACGATGACTCCGCACGAAGTCGAACACTACCTCCACGAGCACATCCCGCTCTCGCGCGCGATGCAGGTCGGCGTCGTCTCCGTCGCCCCCGACGCGGTGCTGCTGCAGGCGCCGCTGGCGCCCAACATCAACCATCGCGAGACGGTGTTCGGCGGCAGCGCTTCCGCGCTGGCGATCCTCGCCGCGTGGTCGCTGCTGCATGTGCGCCTGCACGGCGAGGGCCTGGGCAGCCGGCTGGTGATCCAGCGCAACGAGATGGAGTACCTGGAGCCGATCTCCGGCACCTTCAGCGCCCGGTCCGCCCTGGCCGATGGTCAAGCATGGTCCCAGTTCCAGCGCATGCTCGCCCGCAAGGGCCGGGCGCGGATCGCCGTCGGCTCGGTGCTGGAATACCAGGGCCGCATCGCCGGCCGGTTCCGGGGCGAGTTCGTTGCGCTCCAGGTGCCGGCGACGTAACCTCGCGGGCCAGGAGGGTCCGCCATGGATGAAGCCGCCCTGACCACCAGGATGGCTCGCCGATCTCGTGTCCGAACTGGCGCTGCCAATCAGCATTGCGGTGGCGCATCGCTCAAGCGCGTAAGCGCTACCAGCCCTAGCGCAGCTGCTGCTCCAGGAACCCCTGGAACGCAATCAGGTCGCCCTTCTCCAGCAGGTGGTACACGCCCATGCCGGCGCACTGCTCGCGGGTCTCCTTCCACAGGTGCGCGCCGAGGGCGACGACCGTGCCGGGACGCTGCTGTCCCAGCAGGCGCCGCACGACATCCCGCGCGGCGCCGTCCGGAAGGTCCAGGTCCACGAAGGCGAAGTGCCAGCCGCCGCGGTCCCACACCGTCCAGTCCACCAGGTCCGCCGCGCTGCTGACGGCGCCGGCGACCTCCAGTCCCGGCAGCGCGCGCACCACCGCGGTCATGCGCATCAGGAGGGAGGGCGGGTCCGCCACCAGCAGCACGCGCTGCGGTCCTCCGAGCTTGAAGCGTTCGGGCCGGGCGGACGAGGGCTGGCTGATCATGGTTGGCGTGCGGGCGCTTCACTATAGGATGGACGCCCGCGGCCGGGCAATGACGCACGAGGAGGCAAACCCGATGATGACCAAAGGCTACCAGGCGCTGGTCGACGAAGCGATGGCGCAGGTGAAGACGTACTCCGTCGCGCAGGTGCGCGAGCGCCTCGCCGATCCCGGCGTACAGCTGGTGGACATCCGCGACGTCCGCGAGCTGCAGGACCAGGGCACGGTCCCGGGCAGCTTCCACGCGCCGCGCGGCATGCTGGAGTTCTGGGTCGACCCCGCCTCGCCGTACTACAAGCCGGTGTTCGGCGACGCGGGCAGGGAATACGTGCTGTTCTGCGGTGCCGGCTGGCGGAGCGCTTTGGCGACGAAGACTCTGCAGGACATGGGCATGACCAACGTCGCCCACATCGACGGCGGCTTCACCGAGTGGGTGAAGCAGGGCGCGCCGACCGAGACGCTGGAAGAGCGCAAGGCGAAGAAGAAAGGCGCATGAGGCCGGGTTCCGCGGACCCCTGCCCGTGCGGCCGACTGGACGCGCGGCGCCGCCTGCTGTCGTTCGCCGCATGTTGCGGACGGTACGTCGACGACTTCGCGGGGACGCCCGCGCCCGATGCCGAAGCGCTGATGCGTTCGCGGTACACCGCCTTCGTGCTGGAGGAGGCGCCGTACCTGCTGGCCACCTGGCATCCCTCGCAGCGGCCGGAGCGCATCGATTTCGAGCCGGGCCTGAAATGGCTGGGCCTGGAAGTGCGGGAACACCAGCGCGTGGACGCGACGCACGCCGAGGTGGAATTCGTCGCGCGCTCGCGCCAGGCCGGACGTGCCCAGCGCCTGCACGAGCGCAGCCGCTTCGTGTGCGAGGATGGCCGCTGGTTCTATATCGATGGGGTCATCAGGTGACTGGACGATTCGACGCCGTGCTGTTCGACTGCGACGGCGTGCTGGTGGACAGCGAGGGCATCACCAACGGCGTGCTGCGCGACATGCTGGAGGAGCTGGGCTGGAAGCTCACGCGCGAGGAGTGCATGCGCATCTTCCTCGGCAAGGCGGTCAAGGACGAGAAGGCGCTGATCGAGGCGAAGACCGGCGGCGAACTGCGCGAGGACTGGTTCGTGCGCTTCCGCGAGCGCCGCAACGAGCAGCTCCTCGCCGGCGTGCAGCCGATCCGGCATGCCGTGCAGGCCGTCGAAAGCATCAGTGCATGCTTCGCCGGGCGCATCGCCTGCTGCTCCGGCGCGGACCGCTGGAAGGTGGAGATGCAACTGGCCAAGTGCGGGCTGCTGCCGTTCTTCGACGGCCGCATCTTCAGCGGCCACGAGATGCCGCGGTCCAAGCCGCACCCCGATGTCTACCTGGCCGCCATGGAGCACCTGGGCGTGCTGCCGGCGCGCTGCCTGGTGGTGGAGGACACCGTGACCGGCGCCACCGCGGGCGTGGCCGCGGGTTGCACGGTGTACGGGTACAGCCCGCCGGAGGCCGGCCACGACGCGCCTGCGGCACTGCGCGCCGCGGGCGCGCGCGTGGTCTTCGCGGACATGGCGGACCTGCCTCGCCTCGCGGGTTGATCCGGACGGCTGTCGGCCTCTTCCTACATGGGGAAGCTCATCCGCGCTTCCATAATGTCCGCTCCCTCCAACACCTCGGCTTCCCCATGACACAAGAATCCGCGACCGTGCTCCAGATCCTGGAACAGCACGAACAGCAGATCATCGACCAGTGGCTGCAGGAGGCGGGGGCCGCCTCCACCCGCATCACCGACGCCGGCCGGCGCACCATGCGCGTCGAGGCCGAGGAGATCCTGCGGGCCCTGCGCGACGCGCTGCGGGCCGGCGGCGATCCGGAAAACTTCCAGCAGCCCGCCTGGGCGGCGCTGCGCCAGACGCTGGAGTCGCTGTCGCGCTCGCGCGCCGCCCAGGGCCAGTCGGCGGGCGACACCAGCGTGTTCGTGCTCGCGTTCAAGCGCCCGGTGTTCGGCATCCTGCAACGGGACATGGCAGGCAAGGCCGACCTCCAGATGGGCACGGTGTGGACGCTCTCCGCGCTGGTGGACCGCATGGCCCAATGGACCGTCACCACCTACCAGCACACGCGCGAGGAAATCATCAAGCGCCAGCAGCAGGACCTGCTGGAGCTGTCCACGCCGGTGATCAAGCTGTTCGAGGGCGTGCTGGCCGTGCCCATGATCGGCACGCTGGACTCCAACCGCACGCAGATCGTCATGGAAACGCTGCTGCAGCGCATCGTGGAGACCGGCTCGCGCCTGGCCATCATCGACATCACCGGCGTGCCCACCGTGGACACGCTGGTGGCGCAGCACCTGCTCAAGACCGTGAGCGCCATCCGCCTGATGGGTGCCGAGTGCATCATCAGCGGCATCCGCCCGCAGATCGCGCAGACCATCGTGCACCTGGGCATCGACCTGCAGGGCATCGCCTCCAAGGCCAACCTCGCCGACGCGCTGCAGCTGGCGATGGAGCAGCAGGGCTTCACCGTCACGCGCACCCGCCAGGCGGCTTGACCGATGGTCCGCATCCCGATCCTGCAGATGGGGCCGGTCCTCCTGGTCACCATCCAGCTCGACATGCAGGACCAGATGGCGCTGGCCCTGCAGGACGACCTCGCCAACAAGATCGCCGACACCGGCGCCAAGGGCGTGCTGATCGACATCTCCGCGCTGGAGATCGTCGACTCCTTCGTCGGCCGCATGCTGGCCAGCATCTCCGGCATCTCGCGCATCCTGGACGCCACCACGGTGGTGGTCGGCATGCAGCCCGCGGTGGCCATCACGCTGGTGGAACTGGGCCTGTCGCTGGAAGGCGTGCGCACGGCGCTCAACGTGGAGCGCGGGATGGAACTCCTGGCGCAGGCGCGCAAGGAGAACTCCCTTGCCCGTTGAAGACACCACCGGCTCGGTGCCGCTGCGGTCCGAGGAGGACATCGTCGCGAGCCGGCAGAAGGTGCGCGTCCTGACGCAGCAGCTCAGGTTCTCCCTGGTCGACCAGACCAAGATGATCACGGCCGCCAGCGAGCTCTCGCGCAACACGCTCGTGCACGGCCACGGCGGCGAGATGCGCTGGGAACTGGTGGAGGACGGCGTGCGGCGCGGCCTGCGCCTGCACTTCGAGGACACCGGCCCGGGCATCGCCGACGTGAAGCTGGCCTTGACCGACGGCTGGACTTCCGGCACCGGCATGGGCCTGGGCCTCCCGGGCAGCAAGCGCCTCGTGCACGAATTCGACCTCCACTCCACGCCCGGCCAGGGCACGCGCGTGAGCATCACCCGATGGAAATGACGATCGGCACCTTCCACGCGGCCTTCCCGATGGAAGACCCCAGCCGCGTGGGCGAGGCCCGCCGGCACGCGTTGCAGTTGGCCGCCGAATGCCGCTTCGACGAAGTGGTCGCGGGCCGGCTGGCACTGGTGGTGACCGAGCTCGCGACCAACCTGGTGAAGCACGCGAAGCACGGCAGGCTGTGGCTCACGGCCCGGCCCGAGCATCGCGACGTGGAAGTGATCGCCGTGGACGAAGGGCCGGGCATCGCCGACATCGAGCGCTCGCTGGGCGACGGCTATTCCACCTCCGGCACGCCCGGCACCGGACTGGGCGCGGTGCGCCGGCTCGCGCAGCGCTTCGACGTGCATTCGAGCGTGCCCGGCGGCACGATTGTCCTGGCGCGCGTGCGCCTGGACGAGGCCGATGCCGCCACCTCGGTCACCTGCTCCGGCGCGGTCTCGCTGGCGGCGCCGCACGAACGCGTGTGCGGCGACGGCTGGGGTTTCGCCCAGGACGGCGAATGCGCCGCGCTGATGTTGGCTGACGGCCTGGGCCACGGCCCGGACGCCGCGGAAGCCGCCGCGGTGGCCCTCGAGACCTTCGCCGACGAGCCCTTCCTCGCTCCGCGTGACCTGCTGCAGCGCGCGCACATCGCGCTGAGGCGCACGCGCGGCGCCGCGATCATGGTGCTGCAGGCCGATGCCGGCGCGGGCACGGTGCGCAGCGCGGGCGCCGGCAACGTCATGGCGCGGCTGGTCTCGGGGACCTCTGACCGCACGGTGCTGTGCCAGAACGGGACGGCCGGCGTCACCATGCGCACGCCCGACGAAACGACCACGGCCTGGCCGCCGCATGCGCTGCTGGTCGTGTACAGCGACGGCATCGAATCGCGCTGGAAGGCCGAGGCGCTGGTGCCGCTGCTCGGCCGCGACCCGGTGCTTGCGGCCGCTCTGCTGACGCGCGACCATTGCCGTGGGCGCGACGACGCCACCGTCGCCGTGCTCCGGCGCAAGGACTGACGCATGACCCCGGACCCCTCCCCGCCCGCCGACCTGCAGGCCACCCTGGAGGAGAGCCGGCGCGAGTCGCACGCCCTGCGCATGGAGCTGGAGGAGACCAACCGCGGGGTGCTGGCGCTCTATGCCGAACTGGACGCGCAGGCCGAGCAACTGCGCCAGGCGACGGACCTCAAGAGCCGTTTCCTCGCCTACATGAGCCACGAGTTCCGCACGCCGATCAATTCGATCCGCAGCATCACGCGCCTGCTGCTGGACCGGGTGGACGGTCCCCTCACCTCGGAGCAGGAGCGGCAGGTGGCCTTCATCCAGCAGAACGCAACGGAATTCGCGGAGATGGTGGACGACCTGCTGGACCTGGCCAAGGTGGAGGCGGGCCGCATCGAGATCTCCCCGGCCTGGTTCGAGATGGTGGACCTGTTCTCGGCGCTGCGCGGCATGTTCAAGCCCGTGCTGACCAATCCGGCGGTGAACCTCGTGTTCGAGGAGCCGCAGGACGTGCCCAAGCTCTACACCGACGACCGCAAGGTGTCGCAGATCCTGCGCAACTTCATCTCCAACGCGCTGAAGTTCACGACCCGGGGCGAGGTGCGCGTGTCGGCGCGCCTCGAGGGCAACGCCGGCGTCGTCTTCTCGGTGGCCGACACCGGCATCGGCATCGCGCCCGAGTTCCATGCCTCCCTGTTCGAGGACTTCTCGCAGGTGAACTCGCCGCTGCAGAAGCGCCTGCGCGGCACGGGCCTGGGCCTGTCGCTGAGCCGCAAGCTCGCGCAGTTGCTTGGGGGCAGCGTGGGCTTCCGCAGCGAACCGGGGCAGGGCTCGGTTTTCTTCCTCACCATCCCCTTGCAGCTGGAGGACGCCGCCAGCCCGCCATGATCGACCCGGAGGTCATCCACCCCACCATCGACCGCGCGGCGCACACCGTGCTCGTGGTGGACGACAACCCGGCGACGCGCTATGCGACGGGACGGGTGATCCGTGCGTCCGGCTTCCAGGCCGTCGAGGCCGGCAGCGGCGCCGAGGCGATGGACCTGATCGCGCAGGGCGTGTCCGCGGTGGTGCTGGACGTGCACCTTCCCGACGTCGACGGCTTCGAGCTGTGCCGGCGCATCCGCGCCCAGGCGGCGACCGCGACGCTGCCCGTCGTGCACCTGTCGGCCGAGTACATCCGCGACGAGGACCGCGTGACCGGCCTCAACGCCGGTGCCGACGGCTACATGGTGCATCCCGTGGAGCCGGCGGTGCTGGTGGCGACGCTGCAGGCGCTGATCCGCGCGCGCACCGCCGAAGACCGCCTGCGCCGCAGCGAGCAGCGCTTCCGCGCGATCTACGACCACGCGCAAAGCGCGATCGTGCTGCTCGACGAACAGGGCCGCTTCACCGACGCCAACCCTGCGCTGCTGAAGCTGCTGGCCCGCCCGCGCGAGGCGCTGATCGGCCAGCCCGTGAGCAGCTTCGTCCCGCCCGAATGGCGTGCATTCGCCCAGACGCAGCTGGCCTCGGCAAGCCGCGGCGACACGCCCTGGCGCGGCGAATTCCCGCTGCAGGCCGCGGACGGCCACCTGGCCTATCTCGAATGGAGCGTGTCGCCGCATGTGGACCCGGGCGTGCGCATCGCCATTGCCATCGACGTGTCGGAACGCTACGAGCTGGAGCAGCGCCGGCGCGACCTGCTGGAGCGCGAACAGGCGGCACGCCAGGTGGCCGAGCGCCACAGTCGCACCAAGGACGACTTCATCGCCGTCCTGTCGCACGAGCTGCGCACGCCGCTGAACGCCATCATCGGCTGGGTGCACATCCTCAAGCGGCGCGGCATCACGCCCGAGGGGACCAAGGGGCTGGAGGCGATCGAACGCAACGTCAAGACCCAGGCCCGGATCATCTCGGACATCCTGGACGTCTCGCGCATCAACTCGGGCAAGCTGCGGCTGGACCGCGAGTGGGCCGACCCCGCGGAACTGGTCTCCAGTTCGATCGATGCGTTGTCGGGCCCCATCAACGAGAAGCGCATCCGCGTCGAGACGGACGTGCAGCAGGCGCATGCGCCGGCCTGGCTGGACCCGGCGCGCTTCCAGCAGATCTTCTGGAACCTGATGACCAACGCCATCAAGTTCTCGCCCGAAGGCGGCCGCATCGAGGTGATCCTGGTGCGGCGGGAGGACCGCCTGGCCCTGTCGGTGCGCGACTTCGGCCAGGGCATCGCGCCGGACTTCCTGCCGCACCTGTTCGACCGCTTCAGCCAGAGCGACGCGCCCGGCAACCGGCGCCATGGCGGGCTGGGGCTGGGGCTGTCGATCGTGAAGCACCTGGTGGACCTGCACGGCGGCGACGTGGAGGCGCTGAGCGCGGGCGAAGGCCAGGGCGCCACGATGCGCGTGGAGCTGCCGGCCGTGCACCAGGGCGAACCGATGGACGCCATGGGCCCGGACACCGAGGGCGGCCCCGAGGCCGAGGACATCGAGCCGCAGGCCCTGCAGGACGTCGAGGTGCTGCTCGTGGAGGACGATCGCGAAGCGAGCGAGATGATGACCCTGGTGCTGTCCGAGCGCGGCGCCCGCGTGCGCACGGCCGTCGACTACGAGAGCGCCGTCGAGGCCGTGCAGCGCGCGTGGCCGGACGTCCTGGTCAGCGACATCGGCCTGCCCGGCCGCGATGGCTACGAGCTGGTGCGCCGCGTACGGGAGATCGAGCAGGAGCGCCGCGCGCGCCACTTGCCGGCGATCGCGCTGACGGCGTTCACGCGGCCCGAGGACCAGCAGCGCACCCTGGACGCCGGCTTCGACCTGCACCTGGGCAAGCCGCTGCGGCCGCACCACCTGCTGGCCGCGATCGTGCGCTGCCGGCCCGCCTGACGCGGACGCGTCACGCCCTCAGCACGTCGATGATCGTGGCGAGATCGACCGGCTTCACGAAGTGGTGGTCGAAGCCCGCCTGCTCCGCCTTGATCTTGTCCAGGGCCTGGCCCCAGCCGGTCAGCGCGATCAGCCGCACCGGCCGACCCGTGGCGCGGACCAGGCGCGCCGCTTCGTAGCCGTCCATGCGCGGCATGCCGATGTCCATCAGCACCACGTCCGGCAGGTGCGACTGCACCTTTTCCAGCGCCACGGCACCGTCGTAGGCCACCGCAACGACGAAGCCTTCCATCGTCAGGAACGCCTCCAGGGTGTCGGCGGCGTCCCGGTTGTCGTCGACCACCAGGACCCGGCGACCGCCGCCGCCCTCGGCATGGCCTTGTGGCGGGTTGTCGCGCTCCCGCTGCGTCACGCCCACCACCACCGGCAGCGTCAGGACGAACTCGCTGCCCCGGCCCAGGCCCTCGCTGGAGGCCGTGATCGCGCCGCCGTGCATCTCGGCGAACTTGCGCGCGAGGTTCAGCCCGATGCCCAGGCCGCTCGGGGGCTCATCGGGCGACCGGGCTTGCGCGAACAGCTCGAAGATGCGCGTCAGCGACGCGGGCTCCAGCCCGCGGCCGTCGTCCCGCACGCGGAAGGTCACCACCTTGCCTTCCACCGATGCGGCCAGCGAGATGTGGCCGCGCGGCTGCGTGTACTTGGCCGCGTTCACCAGCAGGTTCGCCACGCTCTGGACGATGCGCGCGTGGTCGGCGTCCAGCGCGATCTCCCGCGGCGGCTGGACCACCTCGAGCTGGTGCTCCTTCTCCTGTATCGACGACGCGGCGATCTCCAGCGCATGGGTGATGACGGCGGAAAGCGTGGTGTGCGAGGAGTTCAGGGCCACCTTGCCGGTGGTGATGCGAGCGACGTCGAGCAGGTCGTCCACCAGCCGCGTGAGGTGCACGGCCTGGCGGTCCACGATGTCGGCCAGCTTCCGCACTTCATCCGAAGGCTGCATGCGGCGGATGATGGAGATCGACGTGCGGATGGGCGCGAGCGGGTTGCGCAGTTCGTGGGCCAGCGTGGCCAGGAATTCGTCCTTGCGCTGGTCCGCCAGGCGCACCTGGTACTGGCGGTCGCGCGCCCGCAGGGCGGAGTGGGCGGCGCTGATCAGGGCGATGGTCCGCACCGGCCGTTCCAGCAGCGTCACGTTGCCCAGGAGTTCCACGGCCCGCTGCGCCTCCACCGAGTCGGAGCCGCGCTTCGTCAGCACCAGGATCGGCAGGTCCGACCATCCCGGCTGCGCATCGACGAAGCGCTTGAGCGGCTGGATCGCCGCCCCCGAAATCACCTCTTCGACGACGAGCAGGGCGCCGGCGCCCGCGGTGAGAGCCGCCAGCACCGCCTCGCTGCCGCTGCAGGTGATCGTCTCGATCCCGACGGACGACAGCACCTTGCTGGCCAGGAGCCCGTCCTGCGCCACCGCCGGATAGATGACGATGCGGCGTTCCATCTACGTGGCTTTCAGCGGCTGGTCCGCGCCCGGCGGCGTGAACCGCGGAACCGGCACCCCCGTGAGGAGGCCTCGGTAGCCGCGCAGCACCTCGCCCACCTCGATGCCGGCCTTCGACATGCTGAAGCGGCGGATGGTGCGTTCGTGCATGCTCCCGCGCTTCTTGAAGACGGACACGGCCTGCTTCACTTCGCCGTCGTCCTCGAAATAGCGCAGGACCACGACGTTGTCGGCAAGGTAGCTGGCGTCCATGGCGCTCGACATGGAGCCGCCCAGCATGCCCTGCTGGATGCCGACCAGGATCGTGACCACCCCGCGCTGCCCCAGGTAGGTCAGGAGTTCATGCAGGTGGGTGGTGAGGAAGCGTTCGTCCGGGACCGCGTTCATGTAGCCGTTCAGGCTGTCGATCACCACGATCCCGGCGCCTTCCTGCGTCGCCCGGATCGCCGCGCCGCTGAACTGGCCGGGCGAAAGCTCCGCCGGGTCGATCTGCTGGATGGTCAGCATGCCGGCCGCGATGTACCCGCGCAGGTCCATGTTCAGGCCGTCGGCCCGATTGAGCAGGTTGCTCTTGGATTCCTCGAACAGGAACATCGCGGCCTTGCCGCCCGCCTTGTTCCAGGCCGACACGAACTGGGCCGCGAGCGAGGACTTTCCGGTTCCGGGCGGACCGACGATGAGCGTGCTGGTGCCTTGCTCCAGCCCGCCGCCCAGCAGGCTGTCCAGGGCCGGCAGCCCGCTCGTGACCTGTTCGGCCCGCCTGAGCTCGCGCGACTCGGCGGCGACCAGGCGCGGGTGCACCACGATGCCGCCCTGCGTGATGTTGTAGTCGTGCATGCCGCCGACCGCATTGCGGCCCCGGTACTTGATGACGCGCACGCGGCGCCGCTCCGCGCCGTAGTCCTTCACGGCCAGGTCGAACTGGATCACCGCGTGGGCGATGCTGCGCACCTGGAGGTCGGCCGACGCAGCGGTGCGGTCGTCCAGCAGCATCACGGTGCAGTTGCGCTTGGCGAAGAACTGCTTGAGGGCGAGCACCTGGCGGCGGTAGCGCAGGGCGGAGTCGGCCAGCAGCTGGAGCTCGGAGAGCGAATCCAGCACCACCCGCGTGGGCTTGTTGACGTCGATGGCCGAGAGAATGAGCTGGATGGTATTGGCCATCTCCACCTCGGACGGGTGGAACATCGTGTACTGCTGGTCGTCCCGCAGCAGGTCCTCGGTGGGGAGGACCTCGTGCAGGTGGATGCCGTCCAGCGTCCAGCCGTGGGACGCGGCGACCGCGCGCAGCTCCTCTCCCGATTCGGCCAGCGTGATGTAGACCACCGTCTCGCCGCGGGCCACGCCCTCGCGCAGGAACTGCAAGCCGGTCGTCGTCTTGCCGGTGCCGGGTTCGCCCTCGATGAGATAGATGCGGTGGGCGCTGAGGCCGCCACCGAGGACGACGTCGAGGCCGGGAATGCCGGTGGAAAGAAGCTCGTCGGATGCGTGCGTTGTGCTCATGCTCCATCTCTCGAAACGCGGGAAGCCGGAAGAAGTGCCGCACCCGGACTGGCATGCTGCGCGTGGTCCGAATCGTAGGAACCAGGGCGCCGCCGAGCCGCCCGCCAATGGCTGAGCCGCGGGTAGGAGAGTCCCGACAAAATTTGCGGGTCGCAAAGGATCGCTCCTGTCGCCGCCGGCGCGTCGTCGAGGAAGGTCGCGGGGCGCACTGGTGCGCCCGGAATTCCGCGCTACGGGACGCACCTCATCCGTTCGGGGGAGTTGCTGAACGATTGAGCAGTCCGGCGCGATGCGCGCCGGGCCTTGCGCCACGCGGTGCGGGGGGCCAGCCAAGGGCCTTCTTGTCCACAGCAGCGGTGGATATCTCGCGTCCCATGGTGGTGCGTCGATGCTTGACAGGCGACCCGGACACTGTCCGCGTTGTCGGCTCGCGCGGGCCTGCATGCAGTGGATAACACGGGCCGTGCGTCGCATTCCACGAAGACGCGGTGCGCGTGCCTGCGGCGCCGGGCCTGGGTGTCCGGACCGACCCGGAGGCGCTCGCGAAACTGCACGAGCAATACCTCTCCTGCGGCATCCGCAACCGCGACGATCGCAAGCAGATGCAAAAGTACGATCCGTCGTTCACAGGCGTGTGCCCGCGTCACTGAGCCGCCGGCGCAGGCGGCTGCGCCCATAATGTTCGCTTTACTCTCACGCCAGACCATGCGCTTCCAACCCCTTGCCGTTGCCATCGCGAGCCTTGCCTGCGTCGCTGCCTTTGCGCAGCAACCCGCCGCTCCCGCCTCCGCCCCCGCGCGCACGACGACTGCCAGCGGCATCGTCGTCGAGACGCTGCAGGCCGGCAAGGGCGCCTCGCCCAAGGCGACCGACACGGTCACCGTGCACTACCGCGGCACCTTCCCGGACGGCAAGGAGTTCGACAGCTCGTACAAGCGCGGCCAGCCGACCTCGTTTCCGCTCAATCGCGTGATCCCCTGCTGGACCGAGGCAGTGCAGACGATGAAGGTGGGCGGCAAGGTGCGCATCACGTGCCCGCCGCAACTGGCCTACGGCGAGCGCGGCGCGGGCGGCGTGATCCCGCCGAACGCGACGCTGAACTTCGACATCGAACTGATCGCGATCCAGTAGTTCACACGTCCGGAAACGGCCAGCCCGGGGCGGGCGCGCGAGCGACAGTGGTGACTCGAGGAGAGCCACCATGCACGTCGCCAGCGAACCCGCCATCCTGTACTTCGGCACCCCCGTGGTGCTGATCTCCACCTGCAACGAGGACGGCAGCCCCAATGTCGCGCCCATGTCCTCCGCCTTCTGGCTGGGATGGCGCTGCATGCTGGGGCTTGCTGCGTTCTCCAGGACGACGGAGAACCTGCGCCGCACGCGGCAGTGCGTGCTGAACCTGGCTTCCGACAGCCTGGTGGGCGCCGTGGACCGCCTTGCACTCACCACCGGGTCCGACCCCGCGCCGGCGTACAAGGTGGCGCGCGGCTACCGCCACGTCCGCGACAAGTTCGCCGCCGCGGGACTCACGCCCCAGCCCTCGCTCACGGTGGCGCCGCCGCGCGTGCGCGAATGCCCGGTGCAGATGGAAGCGGTGCTGGAAGGCGAACACGGACTGGCGGCCGAGGACCCGCAGTTGCGCGGCCGCGTGGTTGCCTTCGAGGTCCGCGTGCAACGCGTGCACCTCGCGCCCGAGATCCTCATGAACGGCGATCCGAACCGCGTGGACCCGGACCGCTGGCGCCCGCTGATCATGAGCTTCCAGAAGTTCTATGGCCTCACGCAGCAGGTGCACGGATCGCGCCTCTCCAGCATCCCGGAGCAGGCGTACCGCAGCCCCGACGTGGACCGGGCGCGCGCCGCGGCCTGAGGCCTCAGGCGCGACGCAGCAGTTGCAGCGACTGCCGCAGGCCCAGCTCGTAGGCGCCGTCGACGTCGACCGGTGTGGACGCCGATGCAGGCGGCAGCAGCCACAGGCCCAGTGCCGCACGCAGCGGCCCGATCCCGACCAGGCGATCCCCATGTGCGTCGCCGATGGCGATGCCCACGAGCGCTCCGCGCTGGTCCAGCACGGGACCGCCGCGGGCCGCTTGCGGCGGCAGGGCGATGCCGAGCCGGCGCTCGCCCTCCACCGGCAGCGCGGCACCGATGAAGCCGGTGCGCAGCAGGGGCCAGGCCGGCGTTCCCGCCGCCTGCGGCGCGTACTCGATCGCCATCGCCACGCTGCCGGGGAACGGATCGCGCGCCGCGGCCGGCAATTGCGGATCGGGCAGGCGCTGCGACAGCGCGAGTCGCGCGACGCCCGCGACGGGCTGGTCGGCAACGCGGGCTTCCACCGTATCGCCCAGGCCATTGCGCACCCAGAGCCCTGCACCGCGATGCACGAGCGCTGCTGGAACGAGCGCCACTCGTCCACCCGCGAGCAACGTGCCGCTGCCCACCACCGCCGTGCCCGGCAGCGGCGCCGCATACGGCGCCATGCGCGCCGGCGCCTGGAGCAGCGGCCCGGACGCCACGGGCCAGGGCCGCTCGAGCTGCGTCGCAACGGCTTTCAGCAGTCGGTCCTGCGGGTTGCGCGCCTGCGCCTCGCGCAGCAGGCGGGCAGCGATCGCGGGCTGGCCTCCGGCATTCAGCAGCCACGCATAGAGTCCGGCCCCCGCCGTTTCCTCGAGGTGCGCGCCCGCGGCGTGAGCGGCAAAGGACAGGGCCTGCCGATATTCGCCGGCCTGCATCCGGCAGCGGACGATCGCCAGCTCGGTGTCGGGCGCGTGCGCGATCTGTGCGGCCCGCTCCAGCAGCGGCATCGCCTCGCCCGGCTTGCGCGCCGCCAGCGCGGCCTCCGCGCGCGCGAGCAGCGCGTCGCGTTCGCGCAGCCGCGCGGGGGCGATGCCGCCCGGTGCGTCGTGCGGCGCCAGCGCGCGGGCCGCGGGCGCGGCCGCCACGACCGCCAGCAAGGCGCGGCGTCTCACGGGTTCGTGTTGCTGCCGGTGGGACAGTTCGCGCTGGCGCTTGCGCGCTGGATGCGGGTCGAGCCTGCGTCGTTGGCGTTCGCCCCCCAGGTGTACGGCGGGGATGGCGACTTGAAGGCGGCCATGTAGGCCGTCAGCGCGTCGATATCCTGCGCGCCGCCCAGGCGGCTGGTGCCGCGCAGGAAGGTGCTGTAGCCGTCGCCGCCGTCCGCCATGAAGTTGTTGACCGTCACGCGGTAGGTGCGGGCGGGATTCAGCACGACTCCCGCGGCATCGACGATGGTCTCCGTGGTCGCGCCGTTGCGCAGCGTCACGCTGGCGATGCGGGCGCCGCAGGCCTTCGAGCCGTCCCACGTGTACTTGAAGCCGTTGGAGGGCAGCATGAAGCGTGTCGCCGTGGTCACCTGGCCATGGCAGCCCGCGAACTGTTCCTCCAGCACGTCGCGCAGGTCCTGCGCCGTCAGGGTCAGCGTGACCAGGCTGTTGCCGAAGGGTTGCACGGTGAAGGCCTCGCCGTAGGTCACGTTGCCGTCGCCTTCGCCGGCGGTGCTGGAGGGAAAGGTGAAGCCGGGGTTGCGCACGCCGCCGCCGTTCATGAACGCGATCTGCGCGCTGCCGAAGCTCGCCGGCTGCGTGGCCGCCAGCATGGCGTCGGCGATCAGGTCGCCGGCCGGCATGTTGCACGCGCCGTCCACGCGCGTGTTGGGCAGGGCGGCCGAGACGGCACCGATCACCTGGTTCGCGATCGGCGACACCAGGCCCTTGTACGCGGTGACGATGCCTGCCACGGTGCTGTCGGCCGGAATGCTGGCGTCGTTGCGCACCACCAGCCGGTTGGTCGCCCGGGCCGTGGTGATGTCGCGCGTGGCCGGGTCGATGGTGAGGTCCACGTCCGTCAGCACGCGGCCGAAGGCGCTGGCACTGGTGACGGGGATCTGCCGGCCCTTGGCGTTGGCCAGCTTGCAGTTGTAGGCCGCATGCGTATGGCCGCTGATGACCAGGTCGACCGCGTCGTCCAGGCGGTTGACGATGCCTTCGATGGCCGAGCCGGCCAGGTTGCCCTCGCAGCCGTTGATGTCGGACAGCGAGCCGGTCTGGAAACCGCCCTCGTGCACCAGCACCACGATCGCCTCGATGCCCTGTGCCTTCAGTTCCGGCACCAGCGCATTGACGGTGTCGGCTTCGTCGCGGAACTGCAGGCCCGCGACGCCGGTGGGCGTGACGATGCCGGGCGTGCCCTCGAGCGTCATGCCGATGAACGCCACCTTGACGCCGTTGAAGGTCTTGGTGCCGTAGGCCGGCAGCAGCGGCTGGCCCGTCGCGGTGGAGAGGACGTTGGCCGACAGCCACTTGAACTTCGCGCCCTCGAAGGGCACCGGCGTGCCCGCGGTCGCGCCCTTGCAGCTGTTGGGGTCCTGCGTGCCGCCGTTCGTCTTGCAGCCGCCGTTCTGCAGGCGCAGCAGTTCGGCCGAGCCCTTGTCGAACTCGTGGTTGCCCACGGCGTTGAATTCCAGGCCGATGCGGTTGAGCGTCTCGATCGAAGGCTCGTCGAAGAACAGTGCGGACACCAGCGGCGAAGCGCCGATGGAGTCGCCCGCGCCCACCACCACGTTCAGCGGGTTCTGCGCCTTCAGCTTCGCGACGTGCGCCGCCATGTATTCGGCCCCGCCCACCGGCGGGCGGCTGGCGGAGGGAACGTTGAGGTTTTCGCCGAAGGTGCCGGGCGACTCGAGGTTGCCGTGGTAGTCGTTGAAGGCGATGAGCTTCGCGACGAACGGGGCGGCCGGGGCGGGGGCGGGCGCCGGCGCGGGGGCCGGGTCCGATCCATCGCCGCAGGCCATCGCGAGGGCCGCCGTCGCGCTCACGACGGCGCTGATCCTGAGCAGGCGCTTCATGGGTTGTTCCTCTCCTTGCCGGGTGGTTCTTCGGAAGCGGCGAGCGTAGGTTCGACCGATGACGGCGCGGTGGCAGGGCCGTGACGGCGCCATGACTGCGCTGTCACGCGCGCCCCACGAACGCTGCGCCGCGGCGTATGCTGGCCGCATGGCCGCCGCTGCAGGACTGGACAAGCTGCCGCTCGTCATGGACGACGCCGCCGTGCGCGTGGTCGTGGAAGCCAATGCCGGCAGCCGCAACAAGCTCAAGTACGAACCCGCCAGCGGCGTGTTCGAGCTGCACCACGTGCTGCCGCTGGGGATGTCCTTCCCCTACGACTTCGGCTTCCTGCCCTCGACGCTGGGCGGGGACGGCGATCCGCTCGATGCCATCGTCTTCGCCGACGCGCCGGTGCCTCCCGGTACGGTGATCGCCTGCCGCCTCATCGGCGTGATCGAAGCGGAGCAGGGCAAGCCGGGCGAACGGCGCAATCGCAACGACCGCCACCTCGCGGTCGCGCGCCTGAGCCACTTGTACCGGGACTGGCACAACATCGGCGACGTCCCCGCGCAGGCGCTGGACGAACTGGAAGCCTTCTTCGTCACGTACAACCGGCAGCGCGGGATCGAGTTCAGGCCCCTGGCGCGCGGCGACGCGGCGCGCTCCACGGAACTCGTGACCCAGGGACGCCGCGGGTGATCCCGGGCTGGACCGCGCCGCCCGGTCCGACCACAATCGCCCGCATGCTGACCCTCTACTACACCCCGGGCACCTGTGCCCTCGCTTCCCACCTGGCCCTGGAATTCGCTGGCGCGCCCTACGAGGCGGTGCGCGTGGATTTCAAGCAGCAGCAACAGCGCTCGCCCGAGTACCTGCGCGTCAATCCCAAGGGCCGCGTGCCGGCCCTGGTGACCGATCGTGGCGTGCTGACGGAAACGCCCGCCTTGCTGCAGTACATCGCGCAATCCTTCCCCACCGCCGGCCTGGCACCGCTGGACGATGCCTTCGCGCTGGCGAGGATGAACGAGTTCAACAACTACCTGTGCTCCACGGTGCACATCAACCATGCGCACAAGGGACGCGGCTACCGCTGGGTGGATGCGGAGGACACGGCCTCCATCGAGGCCATGAAGAAGAAGGTGCCGCAGACCATGGCCGACAGCTTCGCGCTGATCGAGGAGAAGATGCTGCAGGGCCCGTGGGTGCTCGGCGAGCGCATGAGCACCAGCGACCTGTACCTCTTCACCATCGCGCGCTGGCTGGAAGGCGACAGCGTGGACGTGAAGCGCTTCCCCAAGGTGGCCGGCCACAGGGCCCGGCTGGAGGCCGCGCCGCAGGTGCAGAAGGTCCTCGCCGCGCACAAGGCCTGAGCATGTACGCCCCCTTCGACCTCGCCGGCCACGGCGCCGTCGTCACCGGCGGCAACGGCGGCATCGGCTACGGCATGGCGCGGGCGTTGCTCGCGGCGGGCGCCCAGGTGGCGATCTGGGGCTCCAACCCCGACAAGACGCAGCATGCGCAGGCCTCGCTCGCGCAGGAATGCGGCGATGCGAAGCGGGTGCACGCCTTCGTGTGCGACGTGGGCGACGAAGCGCAGGTGGAGCAGGCCTTCGCCGGTTCCGTGCGCGCGCTGGGCCGCGTGGACAGCTGCTTCGCCAATGCCGGGGTCTCCAGCAAGGGGACGGTGCTCACCGAGATGACGCTGGAGGAGTTCCGGCGCGTGCAGCGCGTCAACGTGGAAGGCGTGTTCCTCACGTTCCGCGCGGCCGCGCGCCACATGGCGCAGCACGGGCAGGGCGGTTCGCTGGTGGCGACCGCCAGCACGGCGGCCGTGGAAGGCGCTGCGCGCAACAGCCACTACGGTGCCTCCAAGGGCGCGGTGACGTCCATGGTGCGGGCCCTGGCGGTGGAACTGGCGCGCCACCAGATCCGCGTCAATTCCATCCTGCCGGGGTGGATCGTGACCGACATGACCGAGCGCTCGGTGGCGAACCCGAAGTTCGCCGACGCCGTGCTGCCGCGCATCCCGGCGCGCCGCTGGGGCGGGATCGACGACTTCGGCGGCATCGCGGTGTTCCTGGCGAGCCGGGCGTCGGCGTATGCGACGGGGGAGCAGTTCCTGATCGATGGGGGCTATACGAAATTCTGATCGGTGGGGTTCGGGCTTCGCCGCTCACCGCCACCCTACGCTTTGGGTGGACTTCGTAGGGTGGCGGTGAGCGCAGCGAACCCCACCGCGGCACCCCGCCCCGGCCTGTGTCACAATGCCCGCAGCTCCGGGGTGTACGCGAAAGCGTGCTGAGATCCAGACCCGCGAACTTGAACCGGTTCAGACCGGCGGAAGGAGAGCTGCAACCCTGACCTCATGGCGCGGTCGGGGGCGAGTCCTTCGGAGCAGTGTTTGTGTCGCTCGCGAAGGAGTCCCCTTGAACGCCACCGCCGCTTTCCGCTATCCCCGCGTCCTGTCGATCGCCGGTTCCGACTCCGGCGGCGGCGCCGGCATCCAGGCGGACCTCAAGACCTTTGCCGCCCTCGGCTGCTACGGCATGACGGCCATCACGGCCCTCACGGCGCAGAACACCACCGGCGTCTGGTCCATCCACCCCGTTCCCATGCCGCACCTGATCGACCAGATCGGTGCCGTGGTGCAGGACATCGGCGCCGACGCCGTGAAGATCGGCATGCTGCATTCGGCCGAGACGGTGCACACCGTGGCCGAGGCGCTGCGTCGCCATGGCCTCGCGCAGGTCGTGCTGGACCCGGTGATGGTCGCCACCAGCGGCGCCAAGCTGATCGACGACCCCGCCATCGCCGTGCTGGTGCGCGAGCTGTTCCCGCTCGCCACCGTCGTCACGCCCAACCTCGACGAAGCTGCGCTCCTGGTCGGCCGGCGCCTGCACGACGAGGCCGACATGGAAGCCGCCGCGCGCGAGCTGCTCGGGCGCGGCGCCCGCGCCGTGCTGCTCAAGGGCGGCCACCTGGCCGGCGACACGGTCAGCGACCTGCTGCTCGCCCGCGGGAGCGCACCGGTGTGGCTGCGCGGGCCGCGCATCGCCACGCCCAACACCCACGGCACCGGCTGCACGCTGTCCAGCGCCATCGCGAGCCATCTCGCCCTCGGCGCGGACCTGCCGCAGGCCGTCGCGCGCGGGCGCGACTTCGTGCGCGAAGCCCTCGAAGCGGGAGCGCGCGTGCGCACCGGCGCCGGCAGCGGACCGCTGAACCACGGCCATGCGCCGCAACCCATGCACCTGAAGCCGCTGTGACGCACGACGACCTGGTCCAGGCGCTGCTCGCCTTCATCGCGCAGGACGGCTGCAGCGATGCGGAGTTCGACGCAATGGCGCTGCGGCTGTTCGCGCACCAGCATGCGAACAATGCGGCCTACCGGCGCTTCTGCCAGCTGCGCGGCGCGACGCCGCGCACGGTGAAGGGCTGGCGCGACGTCCCCGCCGTCCCCATCAGCGCGTTCAAGGAAGCGACGCTCAGCTGCGTGCCGGCCGACAGCGCCGAGCGCGTGTTCATGACCAGCGGCACCACGCGCGGCGACGTCAAGGGCCGGCACTACCACCCGACGATCGCGGTCTGGGACGCGTCCTTCACGCGCAACTTCGCGCGCCGCTTCATGCAGGACACGCCGCGGCTGCCGATGGCGATCCTCTTCCCGCACGAGCGCGAGCTTCCCAACTCCTCGCTCGCCCACTACCTCACGATGGCCGTGCAGCGCTTCGGCACCGACGCGAGCGCGTGGTTCGTGACGACGCAAGGCATGGACGTGGACGGCCTCGCGGACTGGCTGCAGCGCGCCGAGCGCGCCGGCGAACCCTGCGCCGTGCTGGGCGCAAGCTACAGCTTCGTACACCTGGTGGACGCGCTGCAGGAACGCGGCACGTCCTTCCGCCTGCCCGCCGGCAGCCGGCTCCTCGACACCGGCGGGTACAAGGGCCAGGCACGCGAGCTGCCGCTGGAAGCCTTCTATGCCGGCCTGCGGGCGGCCTTCGGCATGCCGCGCGAGCGCTGCATCAACATGTACGGCATGACCGAGCTGAGCACGCAGCTGTACGACGACGGCAATGCCGTCGTGCCCTCGGTCAAGACCGGGCCGCACTGGCTGCGCTCGCGCCTGGTCGACCCGCTCACCGGCCGCGAGGTGCCGCGCGGCGAGCGCGGCGTGCTGGTGCACTGCGACCTGGCCAGCTTCAATTCGGTGACCGCGATCCTGACCGAGGACGTGGGCATCGCCTCCGGCGATGGCTTCCTGCTGCTCGGACGCGCGGAAGGCGCGCAGGCCAAGGGCTGCTCGCTGGCGGTCGAGGAATTCCTGCGGGCGAACGCGCCATGAGCACGCCCTGGACGGCCGGCCACCTGCCGGGCCTCGCGCACGACGAGGTGGCGTGGCACACGCTGACCTTCGGCGAACTCGCCGTCCGCGCGCCGGTGCTGCAGCCGTCGCAACTCACCGCGTTGGCGCGGCGCGTGAAGCAGGCGGCTGCGCGTGAGCTTGCATCGCTGCCGGTCTCGCGCATCGTCGCGCTCCTCGATGCCGTGATCGCCCGCCTGCTCGATCCGCGCGACCCCTACCGCCAGGAAGCCGAACGCCTGCTGCCCGCCGTGACCGGCTACGACGCCGACATGGTGCGGCTGGGCCTCACCGGCTTCCTGCAAGGCTTCCGCGCACCGCAGCTGCATCGCTTCGTTGCCGAGGATTTCGCCAATCCCAAGGTGCTGGACGAATTCCAGCCCGCGACCAAGGGCGGCTTCGTGCGCGCCTATGGCCCCGGCCTGCTGGTCCACAGCTGGGCGGGCAACGTGCCGGCGCTGCCGCTGTGGAGCCTCGCCTGCGGGCTGCTGGTGAAGGCCGGCAACGTGGGCAAGCTGCCGAGCGCGGAACCGGTGTTCGCCACCTTGTTCGCACGGCTGCTGGCCGAGATCCATCCGCCGCTCGCCGACTGCCTGGCGGTCGTGTGGTGGCAGGGGGGCGATGCGGCGAGCGCCTCCGCTACCTTTGCGCAAGCCGACACCGTGCTCGCGTACGGCGGCAACGAAGCGATCGCGCAGGTGCGCGCGCTCGTGCCCGTCACCACGCGCTTCCTCGGCTACGGACACAAGCTGGGCTTCGGCATCGTGTCGCGCGCCGCGCTGGACACGCAGCGCGGGCCGGCGGCGGCGCGGCTGGCCGCGCACGACGTCGTGCGCTACGAGCAGCAAGGCTGCTATTCGCCGCATCAGTTCTACGTGCAGCGGGGCGGCCGCGTCGATCCGCGCGCCTTCGCGCAATACCTCGCGGCTGAACTCGCGAACCTGCAGCAGCGCCATCCGCGCCGCGCGCTGGCGCTGGAGGAGGCGGCGGCCGTCTCGGGATGGCGCCATGGCGCCGAGATGCAGGCGCTCTCGGACGCGGGCTGCGGGCTGGTCGGCGCGCCCGATGCCACCTGGGCGGTCGCGTACAGCGATCGGGCGCAGCCGCTCGCCCCGACGGCGGGCGCACGCTCCATCCTCGTCTGCGCCGTGGACGCGCTCGAGGAAGTGCCACCACTGGTGGAACCTCACGCCCGCTTCCTGCAGACGGTGGGCATCGCCTGCGACCCGCGCGAACTGTTCACGCTCGCGGAGTCCCTGGGCCGGGCGGGTGTGACGCGCATCGCGGCGCTTGGCGCCATGACCGCGCCCGAGGCCGGCTGGCATCACGACGGCCGCTTCAACCTCGCCGACCTGGTGCGCATGGTGGAGGTCGAGTCTTCCGCGGAACGCGCGGCCGACCGGCTCGCGCCGTATGCGCAGGAGGACCGTCCGTGAACAACGAAATCCGGAGGCGTAGGGTGGCGCGGCCAGCGGCCGCGGAAGGTGAGCGCAGCGAACCCCACCATCCCGACGGCGTCCGCGTTGCGCCGATCGTCGGGGTTCGGCCTGCGGCGCTCACCCCGACCTACGAGAGAAAGGCGCCGTGATGCCGCTTCTCTCCCTGCAACAAGTGCGCTTCGCCTTCCCGGGCTGGCCGCTCACGGTGGACGGCGCAGACCTGGAAGTGGAGCAGGGATCCTTCCACTGCCTCGTCGGTCGCAGCGGCTGCGGCAAGACGACGCTGCTGAAGCTGGCGGCCGGCCTGCTGCAGCCGCAGTCCGGACGCGTCGTGTTCCACGGCCAGGCGCGCGACATCGGCTTCGTGTTCCAGTCGCCCAACCTGCTGGAGTGGCAGCGCGTGATCGACAACGTGCTGCTGCCGGCCACGCTGCATCACCGGGCGACGGAACAGGAGCGGCAGCGCGCGCAGAAGCTGCTGGAGCAGCTGGGCCTGGGCGCACATGCCGCCAAGTACCCGCGCCAGCTCTCGGGCGGGCAGCAGAGCCGCGTGGCGCTCGCCCGCGCGTTGCTCCTGCAGCCCTCGCTGCTGCTGCTGGACGAGCCCTTCGCCGCATTGGACGCGATCACGCGCGAGGAGCTGCAGCGCGACCTGCTCGCGACCTGCCGGCGCAGCGGCACCACGGTGCTGTTCGTCACGCACGACATCGCCGAAGCCGTCTACCTGGCCGATCGCGTGGACGTGGTGGAGGACGGCCGCATCGCGCAGGAGATCGCCATCACGCTGCCCGGGCGGTCGGCCGCCGTGCGCTACGACCCCGCGTTCGTACGCTTCTGCGCCCAGGTCCGCGCGGCCCTGCACCTGGAAGCGGTGGCCGCATGAACCGCAACGCCTGGACCTTGCGCGCGGGCTCGCTGCTGCTCGCGGCCGTGTTGCTGCTGGCGTGGGAGGCGGCCTGCCGCGCGCTGCGCCTGCCGGTGCTGGTGCTGCCGCCGCCCTCGGCCATCGCCATCTCGCTGTGGCAGGGCCTCGCCAGCGGCTACTTCTGGCCGCACCTGCGCACGACGGCGCTGGAGCTGTTGCTCGGCGTCGTCTCCGGCAGCGCGCTCGGCTTCCTGGCCGGCATCGCGCTGGGCGAGAGCGCCACGACGCGCCGGCTGCTGATGCCTTACTTCGTCGCGAGCCAGGTCGTGCCCAAGCTCGCGCTCGGCCCGCTGTTCGTGCTGTGGTTCGGCTTCGGCGTCACGTCGACGGTCGTCATCACGGCCCTGATCTGCTTCTTCCCGCTGATGGAGAACACGCTCACCGCCTTGCAGCAGGTCGCGCCGGAGCGGCTGGAGCTGTTCCGCATGCTGGGCGCGACGCGGCGGCAGACGCTGTGGCGCCTGAAGCTGCCGTCGGGCGCGCCGGCCATCCTGGCGGGGCTGCGCGTCGCCGTGGTGCTGGCCCTCGTGGGCGCCGTGGTGGGCGAGTTCATCGGCGCGACGCGCGGCCTCGGCGCCCTCGTCATCGCCACCCAGGGCACCATGGACACGGCGCGCATGTTCGCCGTCCTGGTGCTGATCGCCGCGCTGGGCATGGTGGCGTACCAGGCCACGCTGCTGCTGGAGCGCTGGCTGCTGCTCCCCTTTACCCGCAACTCCTAGGAGAACACCATGCACACGATGGACCGACGCCAAGTCCTGGCGGCCCTGCTTGCCGCCCCCCTGGCCGCCCGCGCGCAGCAACAGCGCCTGGACCGGTTCGTGGTCGCCGGCTGGAGCAAGCCCATCACCGAGGTCACGCCCCTGCTGGTCGACGAGGACAAGGGCTTCTACAAGGCGCAGGGCCTGGCGCTGGAGTACGTGCCGGGCGCGGGCAGCGCCGACGCGCTGCGCAACATCCTGGGCGGTCAGGCGGACGTCGCGTTCAGCGACCCGCTCACCTTTTTCACCGCGCTGGACAAGGGCGAGAAGCTGCGCGCCGTCTACGACATCTATCCGCAGAACGTCTTCAACGTGGTGTCGCTCAAGGGCAGCGGCATCAGCAAGCCCGCGGACCTGAAGGGCAAGAAGATCGGCGTCTACAGCCTCGCGAGCGGCACGCGCCAGGGCCTGCAGCTGCTGCTGCACAGCGCCGGCCTCACGGAGTCCGACGTCACGGTGGTCGTCACCGGGCTGCTGAATTTCGCGCCGCTGATGCAGGGCCAGGTGGACGCCACGGCCGCCACCGACACCGGCCTGCTGATCGGCCGCCGCCGCGGCCTGCCGGAGGTCAACGTGATCGAGGTGGGCAAGGTGCTGCCCATGTCCAGCGACCTGTTCGTGGTGCGCGAGGAGACCTTCCAGGCCAAGCGGGCGCTGCTGCAGCGCTTCCTGCGCGCGTACCGCGATGCCGCGCTGTGGATGACGCTCAACCCGCAGGAGGCGGCGCAGCTCGCGGCCAAGCGCGCCATCGACGGCACCGACACTTCGCTGAACCTGGAGATCATCAAGCTGCGCAACGAGGCCAGCGTCTCCGATCTCACGCGCAAGAGCGGGCTGGGCACCATCGACATCGCCTCGCTGCAGGCCGCGGCCGACACCTATCGCAAGCTGGGGTTCGTGCAGAACCCCATCGACGTCTCCAAGGTGGCGAGCAACGAGCTGCTGCCGGGCCGCAAGGGAGAACAGGGATGAACTTCGCCGGCCAGGTGGTGCTGGTCACCGGCGCCAGCCGGGGCATCGGTGCCGCCATCGCGCGCGCCTTCGCGGCGGAACAGGCCACCGTGGCGGTCAACTACCTGCGCAACGCGGACGCGGCGCAGCAGGTCGTGGCGCAGTGCCGCGCCGCGGGCGGCGATGCCTTCGCCGTGCAGGCGGACGTCACGCAGCCGCAGCAGGTGCAATCGCTGGTGGAGCAGGTCGTGGCCGAGGCCGGCCGCATCGACGTGCTGGTGAACAACGCCTTTCGCGCGCAGGCCTTCGATCCCGAGCAGCGCACTCCCTTCGCCGACCTGTCCTGGGCCGAGGTCCAGGCGCAGTTCGACGGTTCCGTCGGCGCTGCATTCGCGCTGTGCCAGGCGGTGCTGCCGCATTTCCGCCGCCGCGCGCAAGGCGCGATCGTCAACATCGCCAGCAACCTGGTGGAGCAGCCGGTGGTGCCTTACCACGCGTACACGACAGCCAAGTCGGCGCTGGTGGGCTTCAGCCGCAACCTCGCCGCGGAGCTCGGCCCGCTGGGCGTGCGGGTCAACTGCGTGGCGCCGGGGCTGGTCTATCCCACCGATTCCAGCAGCGGCACGCGGGCCGCGTTCCGCGAAGGCCTGATGGCGAACACGCCGCTGCGGCGGCTGGCGCGGCCCGAGGACGTTGCCGGGCCGGTGCTGTTCCTCGCATCGGCCTGGAGCGGCTTCGTCACTGGCCAGGTGCTGGTCGTCGACGGAGGACTGGTGCAGCGATGAAGGAGAGGGATTTGCAGGTCTGCAGCTTGCGCGAGGCGCAACACCGGGCGGGACACGACGGCGGGGCGCCGGCCGTGGCCGCCGCCTTGCGTGCCCAGGGCGCCGGCGCCGTGTGCATCGTGGATGCACGTCCCGGCCTGGACTGGATCGAGACGCCGCATGCACGCGGCTGGCTGACGGCCTCCGTGCTGGCGCCGGAGGCGCTGGCCGCTGCCGCGCGCGCCGCCGTGGGCCGCGGCTTCGTCGCGGCCGACGCGCTGATCGTCGCCCGCATGGATGCGCCGGACACGCTGCCGCTGCTGTCGTGGGGCGAAGAAGCGCCCGACACGCCGCGCTTCGCGCCCCCGCCGCGCCGGCTGGACCTGTACGCGATCGTCGACAGCGCCAGGCGCCTGCGCCAGGTGCTGGACGCCGGCGTGCGCACCGTGCAATTGCGCATCAAGACGCCGTCCGCGCCCGATGCGGCCTGGCAAGAGATGCTGCGTGACGAAGTGCAGCAGGCGATCGCGGCGAGCGAGCGTGCCGGCGCGGAGCTGTTCGTCAACGACCATTGGCGGCTCGCGCGCGACCTCGGCGCGCGCGGCGTCCACCTGGGCCAGGAGGACCTGCTGGCCCTGGGCGAGGCGGGCCGGCGCGAGCTGCGCGCCAGTGGGCTGGCGCTGGGCATCAGTTCGCACAGCCTCTGGGAGCTGGCGCGCGCGCGCACCTTCTCGCCGCGCTACATCGCCTGCGGCCCGGTGTGGCCCACGCTCACCAAGGACATGCCCTGGCTGCCGCAAGGCCTGGACAACCTCGCGTGGTGGTGCCGCGCCGCCGGCGCGCCGGTGACGGCCATCGGCGGCATCCTGCAGCCGGGCGAGGTGGAACAGGCCGCGAGCACCGGCACCGACGGTGTCTGCATCGTGCGCGGCCTGGGCGAAGACCCGCGCGCCACGCTGCCGGCCTTCGAGGCCGCGCTGGCGGCCGGCCGCGCCCGTCGCCCGGCCGACCTCCCGCCATGGCCGCACCCGAGCTTGCCGGCCGGCGCGTGAGCGTGAGACCGGCGCCCGCACTGCTGGTCGCGCCCGCGGGCATGCTGCTGAACGTGGCGGTCAAGGACAGCGTGCAGCGCGCGCGTCCCGCCTGGAACGAACCGCTCGTGCAGCCCGCGAGCTACAGCTTCCCCAGCGGCCACGCGCTGGCGGCGACGGTGTTCTACGGCGTGTGCTGCGTGCTGGTCTTCGCGCGCACGCGTTCGCGTGCCTGGCGCGCGGTCGCTGCGGCCGTGGCGGCGTTCATGGTGCTGCTGGCGTTCGCCGCGCTGCTGGCACCGAGCGGCGCGACAATGGTCGCATCATGACCGCTCCGTCCCCCGTGCAGGTCCGCCGCGCGCATGCGCAGGACGCGGACACCATCGCCGCCTACAACGCCGCCATGGCCTTCGAGACCGAGGGCAAGCGCCTGCTGCCCGCGGTGCTGGGCGCCGGCGTGCGCCGCCTGGTCGCCGAACCCGCGCTGGGCTTCTACCTCGTGGCCGAAGCGGCCGGGGAGGTCGTGGCCTGCCTGATGGTGACCACCGAGTGGAGCGACTGGCGCAACGGCCGCTTCTGGTGGATCCAGAGCGTGTACGTCCAGCCGGCCTGGCGGCGGCGCGGAGTGTTCCGCACGCTTTACACGGAGGTCCAGGCCGTAGCTGCGCGCGAGCCCGACGTCTGCGGGCTGCGTCTTTACGTGGAACACGAGAACACGGTGGCGCAGGCGACGTACCGCAGCCTGGGCATGCAGCGCACGGACTACCACGTGTACGAGCAGCTCAAGCCGGGCGTCGTGTTCCTCCAGTCCGGCGGCGAATCGCCCCACCAGCTCGACAGCGCAGGTCTCTCCCGAAGGGGGTAACAGCGCTTCTCTTGTTGCGGCGCACGAGGCCCTCTCCTATCCTGTGCCGATGCGCGCGCCCCGGTTTCTCCAGCGGACCCGGACTCCGGAAGTCCCTTCCGGCTTCGACCCGAACAGCACGAAGCACTTCCAGGTCAAGCTGCGAGGCGCGCCCGTGTGGTTCTGCTCGCTCCTCGCCGGCAACCAGCGCGAGCGGCTGCGCCTGCGCGACGAACTCGCCACGATGAAGGGCGCCTGGCCCCTGCTGATGAAGCAGCGGCGGGGCGGTACGTGGAGCCCCGAGGAGAAGCAGCAGCTGAAGGCAATGGTGCGTTCCGCCTCCTCGGTGAGCCCCTACCTGTTCATCTGGGCGCTGCCCGGTTCGGTGCTGCTGCTCCCCTTCCTCGCGTGGTACCTGGACACGCGGCGCAAGCACCGCGGCGCGGCGGGCGACGGCTCGAACACCTCGTTGCATTGAGGCGGATCAATGTGTACGCCGCGCGACGGGCGCAGCGTACCGCCTGCCTGCTTCGGGATAACCTGTGTTCGTTCCCGGCTGGTTTCTCCCATACTTTGGTCCCAAGGAGTTGGGAATGGTTCTCGAGAAAACAGCACTGGGGTTGCAGGTCCTGAAGGACCGGTCGGTGCCGCTCACGCCGCAGCAGCGGGCGGCCTTCATCCTGGTCGACGGCAAGCGCACGGTCGAAGACATCCTGCTGGCCACGGCGGGCGTCGGCGTGAAGGTCGACGACATCCGCCAGCTGGTGGTGGCCGGCGTGGTGGCGGAAATGGTCGCGCCCACGCCTGCGGCCACGGCCGCGGCTCCGCGCGCCATGCAGGAAGGTGAAGCCGCCCCCCGCGCGAATCCGGAGGAGCGTTACCGCAATTCCTATCCCATCGCCGTGGCGCTCACGAGCGGCATGGGCCTGCGCGGCGTCCGCCTGAACATGGCGGTGGAGACGGCCAAGAACTACGAAGAGCTGCTGGCCGTCGCCGCGAAGATCAAGGAAGCGGTGGGCGACGAGAAGTTCGAGCCGCTGCGCAAGGCGCTCAAGGGCTCCTAGCGCGCGCGCGTGAAGCCGTCCGCGCTCCACGCCTCGCTGCCGACCCCGTGGTGCACGAAGAACAGCCCGTCGGGGTCGACCTGGCGCTTCACGGCTGCGAGCCGTTCGTAGTTGGGGCCCCAGAAGGCCTGCTGCCAGTCCCGCTCGAAGAAGTCGCTCTCCGACAGGTAGGCGCCATGGCGCGGCACCAGCTTGCGCAGCTCGCCCATGGCGGCGGCAACGGACGCGGCATCCTGCCGCGCGAGCACCGCATGCGGCTCGTGGCCCGGCACGCCCGGGTAGGCAGGCTGCTCCCCCGCCGCGCTGATCGCCAGCGCGAAGGCATCCAGCACCGCGGGATTCGTCGCGGTGTCGCGTGCCGCGGCGATCACGTCCGCCGGCGCTCCGGCCAGTCCCTTGTTGACGTGCAGCGCGACGCCCCAGCGGCGCGTCGCCGCGAACAGCGCGTCGCACAGCGCCGCGTGGTTGGCCGGTTGCAGCAGCGACGCGGGCAGCCAGGTGGACTGGTAGCCATGCAGCACCTGGCCGGCCTGGCCCTGGTCGCCGGGCCAGAACACGTTGCCCTCCGGCGCGCCGGGGCGGTCGTCGTGGCTGATGAAGCCCAGCGTGCGCTTGATCAGCGTGGGCGACCAGAACTCACGCGCGGACGTGGACACGATCTTCAGCAGTGAGAAGTCCATGCTGTAGTCGCGCGGCGCGGCGTCCAGCGCCGCGAAGAAGGGCGCCCAGATGGCCTGGGCTTCGCTGCGCTCCATGCCCTGGAACACCATGGACACGACCAGCATGTTGCCGGGGCGGAAGCGGATCTGCTCGCCCCAGTGGGGGTTCATCAGCTGGTCGGCGTAGAACCGGGTCACGAGCGCGATGAGCTTGCGGTAGGCGGCGTCGGAGCTGGCGCGCACGGTGAAATTCACGGCGCCGAAGGTCTCGGGCAGCGGATGCACGCGCAGCACGAGGCGCGTCACCACGCCCAGGCTGCCGCCGCCCCCGCCCTTCAGGCCCCAGAACAGCTCCGGGTTCGTGCACGCATTCGCGATGCGCACGTTGCCGTCCGCGGTGACGACCTCGGCTTCCAGCAGGTTGGCCGCGGCGGTGCCGAAGGCCTTGGAGAAGCTGCCGAAGCCGCCGCTCTGCACGAGCCCGGCCACGCCCACCGTCATGCAGCCGCCGCCCTGTACGTAGCCGCCGCCGCGCGTGGTGACCGCGTCGTAGGCCTGCGCCCAGACCGCACCCGCGCCGATGCTCGCGGCGCGCTGCGGCGCCACCTTGCCTTCGCAACCGCGCGGGACGAAGCGGTCGAGGAGGATGACGTCCTTCATGTCGCGCGTCCACGCGAGCAGCGAGTCGGGCGCGTTCGACGTGCCCTGGTAGCTGTGGCCGCCGCCCTTCACCACCAGCCGCAGGTTGTGCCGGCGCGCGAAGGAGACGGCTGCGGCCACGTCGGCCGCGTTGCGCGCGCGGACGGCGTAGGCGCTCGGCGACGAGGTCCAGGCGTCCACCCAGCCCAGCGTCTGCGTCAGCGCGACCTCGTCGCCGAGGAACCAGGGGTTCTTCGCCTGGCGGAACAGTTCGGCACACGCCTGCGCGGACGCCGTGCAGGCCGGCCAGGGCGAGCGCACGGCGACCAGGCTGCCCGCGAGGCGGCCCTGCAACGCCTTCCACGCCTCGGCCGAAGGCCATGCCGGGTCGCCGGGGCGCACGCGCGCCGCGGGTGCGGCGGCCCGCGCGAAGCCGGGCAGGGTGGCGGCAAGCGGAGCGGCCAGTCCGGCCTGCAGCAGCTGGCGGCGGGAGGGGTGGGCGGCGTGCATGGTGGCCGCAGTGTGCATCAGCGCGCGCCCGCGCTGTCGGACGGGCGACGGAAGGGCTGCCATGGCCCCGCGGGACGGTCGCCCATTGCCTGCTCCTTCCGTCCGCGGCCGAACCGGGCTATAGTTTTGGACAAATACAATTCGCGAAGAAACCTACTACTACATGCGAAGGAGACAACCCATGAACGCTGCGGCGCACTCCGTCCGGCGGCCCCGCCCTCCCTGACGACGCCGCGCGTCCGCGCGCGTTGAAGCACGACGGGAATCGGCGGGCACCTCGCCGGATCCCTCCTCCCTGGACGACGGCATCGCTGCCAGCGAGGCCGCGCGGGGCTGCGCACGCCCCGCGCGGCCGGCCTCGTCCTGTCCCAACTCTCCCCTGCCCTCCACACGACATGAACAACCGAAATCTCGTCAGGGGCCTGTTCCTCATGGCGATCTCCCTGGTCTTCGGGCTCACCGCGCTGAAGTACCCCATCGGCGAATTCAGCCGCGCCGGCCCCGGCCTGTTCCCGGCCATCGTGGGCGCGATGCTGTTCCTGGTGGGCCTGTCCATCGTCATCCGCTCGCGCTTCGTACCCGGGGTGCCGATCGACCTGCACGTGCGCAACATCGTGATCATCATCGGCAGCCTCTGCGGCTTCGCGCTGGTGACGCTGTTCGTGAACATGCTTGCCGCCATCGTCTTCATGGTGTTCGTCGCCACCCTGGCGGGCACCAGCTACTCGTGGAAGCGCAACGTGAAGATCGCCATCGGTCTTTGCATCATGGCTTTCGTGTTCGCCGACCTGCTCGGCATGAACCTGCCGCTGTACTGACATGGAAGTCCTGCACAACCTGGCGTTCGGCTTCTCGCACGCCCTGACGATCCACAACCTGATGTACTGCGCCATCGGCTGCGTCGTCGGCACGCTCGTGGGCCTGTTGCCCGGCCTCGGCCCGCTGGCGACGATCTCGATCCTGCTGCCGCTGACGTATTCGATCCCCACGGGCGGCGCTCTGATCATGCTGGCCGGCATCTACTACGGTGCCCAGTACGGCGACTCGGTGTCGGCGATCACGATGAAGATCCCGCACGCGAGCTCCATCGTGGCCTGCATCGACGGCTACGCGCTCACGCTGAAGGGGCGCACGGGACTGGCCCTGTTCACCGCGGGCATCTCGAGCTTCATCGGCGGCACGGTGGCCATCATCGTGCTTGCGTGGTTCGCACCCATGCTGGGTGAAGTGGCCTTCCTGTTCGGGCCGGCGGACTACTGCGCGCTGATGCTCGTCGGCTTCGTGTGCGTGAGCTTCGTGACGACCGGCAGCCTGCTCAATGGCTTCTCGATGTGCCTGATCGGCGTGCTGCTCGGGCAGATCGGCACGGACGTGAACTCCGGCCAGCAGCGCTTCACGATGGACCTGCCGTTCCTGGCGGACGGCATCGGCATCGTGTCGATCGCGCTGGGTTGCTTCGGCATCGCCGAAATCACCAAGAACCTGGACGAGCGCAGCGAGCGGTCGCCCTTCAACGGGACGATCAAGCTCATGCCCTCCTGGGCGGAGTTCAAGCGGATCATCCCCAGCGCGCTGCGGGGCAGCGCCGTCGGCTCCTTCATGGGCATCCTGCCCGGGGGCGGCACGGTCATCGCGCAATTCGCCGCCTACGCGCTGGAGCGCAAGGTGTCGAAGTACAAGCACGAGATCGGCCACGGCGCGATCGAGGGCGTCGCCGGTTTCGCCGCCGCGGACGAAGCCGCCGCCCGCACCAGCTTCATCCCTCTGATGTCCATCGGCATCCCGGAGAACGCGGTGATGGCGCTGATGATGGCTGCCTTCATCATCAAGGGCATCCAGCCCGGTCCCAACATGATCGCCAGCCACCCGGACCTGTTCTGGGGCCTGGTCGCCTCCATGTGGATCGGCAATGTGTTCCTGGTGGTCCTGAACGTGCCGCTGGTGCGCTACTGGCTGTCGGTATTCAAGGTGCCGTACAACGTGCTGTTCCCCTGCATCCTGTTCTTCTGCTGCATCGGCACGTACTCGGTCAACAACAACGTCGACGACATCTTCATCACCGCCGCCTTCGGCCTGATGGGTTACCTGATGATGCGACTGGACCTCGATGCCGCGCCGCTGATGCTGGGCTTCATCCTGGGCCCGATGCTGGAAGAGAACTTCCGCCGCGCGCTGCTGCTGTCGCGCGGCAGCTTCCTGGTGTTCGTCGACCGTCCCATCGCCGGCTCCCTGCTCGGACTGGTGGCGCTGTTCATCGCCTGGCAGGTGCTGGGCTTCTTCCTGACGGCCCGGAAGGCCCGGAACGGCAAGGCGCCGCTGGCTGCCCCCGCGGCCGAAGCGGAGGCGGGCGTGGAAGCAGGCGCCTGACGCGCTCCTGACCCTCGCGCGGCGGGCGGGCCCCTCTTGATGAGGCGCCCGCCCGCACTATATTCAGGCCATGTTCCCGCTCCCGGAGGGCTCGCGCATGCGCGCACATCGCATCTTGGCACTGTTCCTCGTCCTGCTGCTCGGCCTCGCGGGCTTCGCGGCGCGCGCGCAGGAGCCCAGTGTCGACGACATCTACAAGGCCGCCAGCGGCGGCGACCTCGCGGGCGCCCGCACGATGATCGACCAGGTGCTGGCGAAGCACCCGAACAGCGCCAAGGCGCACTTCGTCAAGGCCGAGATCGCGGCGCGCCAGGGCGACGCCGCCGTGGCACGGACCCAGCTGCAGATCGCCGAACAGCTCGCGCCCGGCCTGCCGTTCGCGAAGCCGGAAGCGGTGAGTGCGCTGCGTTCGCAGGTCGATCGCCTGTCGCAGCGCGCAGCGGGGCCGCCGAGCGGATCGGCGCCGCCGGCGGTGCGCGTCGTGCCGGCGCAGCCGCGTCCCGTGCAGGCGCCGCCATCGGCAGGGGGGGGTCCCATCTTCGGACTGCTGCTGCTCGCCGGTCTCCTGATCGTCGTGATCGCCTTCCTGCGTTCACGCCGGCGTGCCGCTTCACCACCGGCGTACACCCAGCCGCCCCTGGACGCGGGCTTCGGCCGCTACGACGCGAACCTGCCGCCGGCTGGCTACGGCGGGGTCCCGCCGCGTGAAGGGCTGGGCTCCACGCTGGGCCGCGGCCTCGCGACCGGCCTCGCGGTCGGTGCGGGCGCCGTTGCAGCGCAGGAAATCGGGCGCCGCATCTTCGACCACGAAGGCCGTCCGGCCGATCCGGCGTCCGGACATTCGTCGGGATCGGCCGCCGACTCTTCGCTCGCCCGCGACGCCGGCCTGGGCGCCTTCACCGACCCGAACGCCGACATGGGTGGGCAGGACTTCGGCCTCAAGGACGACCGCGGCTGGGACGAGGCGGGCGGCGGCGACTTCGGCGTGGACGACGGCGGCGGCAACGACTGGGACACCTGAGCGAAGGCGCTCAGCCGTCGAGTTCCGGATAGCGCCGGAAGATGCCCTGCTCGTTGAACGGGATGCGCCGTTCGCTCGCGAGATAGGCCGCGAGGCGCTTGTTCCCGGGGACGCCCGCATGCAGCGCAGCCACCAGCGGCGCCTTGCGCAGCATGCGCTTCGTGGCCCTGGGGAACGCATACAGCAGCCCTTCGACGACCTGGAACAGCGAGAGATCCGCGTAGGTGAGCCTGCTGCCCACCATGCGCGGCACCGCGCGTGCCGCGTTGCCCGGATTGCGTTCGAGCACCGCCTCGCACCAGGCCAGGAACTTGGGCAGCCGCTCGCGGCGGAAGTCGCCCGCGCGCCGCAGTGATTCGGCCTTCTGGTCCTCGTAGTACAGGCCGCCCGCGATCGGGTGGTGCGTGTCGTGCGCCTCCACCACCAGGTCCGCCAGCGTGAGCTGGATCTGGTGCACCCAGAGGCGATCCGCTTCACCCGCCGGCACCAGCTTCAGCTTCGGGCCCAGGTACAGCAGGATCGCCGCGGTCTGGGCTATCACCTTCTTCCCGTCGACCAGGAAGGGACAGGCGAACGGCGGCCGCCGCACGTCCCCGCCCTCCAGGTAACGGAACATCGCGGGGAGGCCCGCGCCGTCCTTCGCGTTGCCGCGCGCCACGTCCACGTAGGAGGCCCCGGCCGTCTCCAGCGCGAGGCGCACGAATTCGCCGCGGCCCTGGATGCCGGGCCAGTAGTGCAGTTCATAGGCCATGGCGCGGACTATAGGCGCCGCGGTGGCCCGCCGCGCAGGCTCCACAAGCGCAACGCGACGTGGATCTCCAGCGCCCGCACGGCGCTGCCGAAGTCGCCCAGCAGGTCCTCGATGGTGGCGAGCCGCTGCCGCACCGTGTTGACGTGGATGCCCAGGCGTTCGGCCGCGACCTTCGCGTTCTGGTTGCTGTCGAAGTAGCTCAGGAGCGTGGGCGCCAGCTCCGTGCCCCGCTTCCGGTCCTGCGTGAGGAGCGCGCCGATGCTCGCGTCCAGGAAGGCCGCCAGGCTGGTGTCGTCGTGGCTCTCGAACAGTGCCGCGTACAGCGCCATCTCCTGTTGCGCCAGCAGGTGCCCCTGCACGCCCATGCGCGCGATCACCGGCAGCGCGCGCCGCAGGCTGGCGTACGCGGCCGGCAAGTCCGTCGCCGCTGCGAGCGGGCGCGACACGACGCCGCGGTACGTGCCGCTGTCCTGCTCGCGCGCCAGCGCCGTGATCGTGCGCCGCACCTCGTCCGCTTTCGCCGCGGAGCACAGGAGGGTGAGCACGCCGTCGAGGTCGTCGAAGATCGCGCTGGCGAACAACGCCGTCGCCCGCAGGCGGCGCGCCGCCGGGCCGGCCTTCACGGCGTCCATCTCCACGAGCACGAGCGTGCTGGGTTGCGCGAGGTCGATGCCGAAGCGGCGCGCGCCCTCGCACAGCAGCGGCAGTTCGTCCTGCCGCGGCGACACCAGGGAGCGCAGCAACACGGACTGGTCGCGCGTCTGCGTTGCTTCGAGCCGCTCGCGCGAGAGCAGCACGATGCCGACGATGGTCGTGCTGCGCTCGAAATTGCGCACGGCCATCGCATCGAGCTCGCCGCGCGTGAAGAGCACCACGGAGCCCAGCACGTCGTCGCCGCCGATCACGGCATGGACGCGGCAGGTTTCGCCATCCGCTTCGTAAGCGACCACCGAACGCCCGCGCTGGCGGCTGCGCGACACCGCCTGCGCCAGTGCGGCGCTGTGTTCCCCATGGGGGGCATAGGTCGCGGCGCCGCCGCTCGCGTAACCGGACGCCGTGGCCTGGCTGATCACCTGCGCCGCCTGGTCCAGCACCAGCACGCCCCCGCCCATGGTGCGGGCGATCGCCTGGCACAGGTCCGCGAGCGACGCGCCCTTGGCGAGCAGCGACGTCATCTGTTCGTGCGCTTCCGCCGCCGCCTGCACGTTGCGCGCGTGCCGTTCCAGCTCCGCGCGCGCGGCTTCCGCGCTGGCGAGCGCCGCGGCTGCCTGCTTGAACGCCATCGCGTTCTTGATCGCGACGGCGGCGTGTGTCGCGAGCGTGCTGAGGATGGAGATGTTGTGGGCCGTGTGCGTGCGGTGGTAGCGGTCGGCCACGAACAGCGCGCCGATCACCTCGTCCTCCCACAGCAGCGGCACGCCCGCGACGGCGGCGATGCCTTCGTCGTGGAAGGTGGCGTCCAGCCTCTCGTCGTGCGGGAAGCGCTTGTCGCTCAGGTAGTCCGCGGTGGTGAAAGGCAACCGGGTCGCGGCAACGATGCCCACGATGCCGAGGTTGCGTCCCGCGACCATGTCGCCGGTACTCCTCGCGAGCGCGCCGTCGGCGGCCAGCACGTGGAACCCGTTCAGCTCGGTGTCGTAGGCGGAGAGCCACGCCACGTGCGAGCCCAGGAGCTTGCGCGAACGCGAAGCGACCGCGTGCAGCAGCTCGTTCAGGTCCAGGCGGCCGGACAGGTCGCGCGCAGACTCGATCACGGCGAGCAGCCCGCTTTCGCGCTGCTGCGAGAGGTCCAGCCGGTTGCGCACGGCCATGCCCATGCGGATGCGCTCCGCCAGTTCGGCCTTGCCCGGCGTGCCAGCCGGCAGGTCCTCGGCCTGCGCGAGCAGCGCCGCGAACTCCTCGGCCGGCGCGCCCTGGTGCAGCAGGTCCACCAGCGTGCCCAGGAGGCCTTCCGTCACGAGATCACAATCCGCAGCTGCCATGGCTTGCCCCGTTGCCCCCAACACCGCGAGGCTAGCAGAGCACGCGTAGCAGGCGCTAGGGTTTCCACCACGTGCGGCGCGCACACCGGGGCAATGCGTCACGTGTGCGCGCCGCACATTCCAAAGCGCAAGCGCGTGCGCAACAGTGCAGGCATGACGGTTCTAGCTTCACTCCGGCCGCCGCCCGGACTCCGGGTCCTCGTCACCGGCGGCGCGGCCGGGATCGGCGCGGCGATCGCCCGCGCCTTCGGCGAAGCGGGCGCCCGCGTGCACGTGTGCGACATCGACCGCGCGGCCCTGGACCGCCTGGTCACCCAGCATCCCGGCATCACGTCCAGCATGGCGGACGTGGCGATCGAGAAGGACGTGGACCTGGTGTTCGACGACGTGGTCGGCACCCTGGGCGGACTCGACGTCCTGGTGAACAATGCCGGCGTGGCCGGGCCCACGGGCGCCATCGAGACCCTGGCCGCGAGCCACTGGGAACGCACGGTGGCCGTCAACCTGCACAGCCAGTTCCTGTTCGCCCGCCGCGCCGTGCCCCTGCTGAAGCAGTCGCAGGCCAATCCCTGCATCGTCGCGATGAGTTCGGTGGCCGGCCGGCTGGGCTATGCGTACCGGACGCCTTATGCGGCCACCAAGTGGGCGATCGTCGGGCTCACCAAGTCGCTGGCCATCGAACTGGGGCCGCACGGCGTGCGCGTCAACGCGATCCTGCCCGGCACGGTGGAAGGCGAGCGCATGAGCGGCGTGATCGCCGCGCGCGCCGCAGCCGTCGGCGTCGGCATCGAGGCCATGCAGGAGGAGTACCTGCGCAAGATCTCGCTGCGGCGCATGGTCACGGCCGACGACGTGGCCGCCATGGCGCTGTACCTCTGCTCGCCCGCCGCGCGCAACGTGACCGGCCAGGCCGTCAGCGTCGACGGCAACGTCGAACATCTCTGAGGATCCATGAAGGCTCACCAGCACAAGGTCATCATCACCTGCGCGGTCACGGGCTCGGTGCACACGCCGAGCATGTCGCCGTATCTGCCGCTGACGCCCGACGAGATCGCGCAGCAGGCGGTGGAAGCCGCCGAAGCCGGCGCCGCCATCCTGCACCTGCACGCGCGCGATCCTGTCGACGGCCGGCCGACGCCGGACCCGGCCGTCTTCCGGCAGTTCGTGCCGCGCATCCGCGCGGCGACCGACGCCGTCATCAACATCACCACCGGCGGCAGCACGCGCATGACGCTGCAGGAGCGCCTGGCCTATCCGCTCGAAGCCCGGCCGGAGATGTGTTCGCTGAACATGGGCTCGATGAACTTCTCCATCCACCCGGCGGCGCGCCGCATCCGCGAGTGGCGCTACGGGTGGGAGCAGCCCTACGTCGAGGGCATGGAGGACCTGATCTTCCGCAACACCTTCCGCGACATCAAGCACGTGCTGAAGGTGCTGGGCGAGGACTGCGGCACGCGCTTCGAGTTCGAGTGCTACGACCTCGGTCACCTCTACAACCTCGAATACTTCCTCGACGAGGGGCTCGTGCGCCCGCCGCTGTTCATCCAGTCCATCTTCGGCATCCTGGGCGGGATGGGGCCGGATCCGGAGAACCTGGTGGTGATGCGAACGACCGCGGACCGCCTGTTCGGGCGCGAGAACTACCGCTTCTCCGTGCTCGGGGCCGGGCGCCACCAGATGCCGCTGCTCACGATGGGCGCGGTGATGGGGGGCAACGTGCGCGTGGGGCTGGAGGACAGCCTGTACCTGGAAAAGGGCAGGCTCGCGCACTCGTGCGCGGAGCAGGTGCACAAGATCCGGCGCATCCTCGCGGAGCTGTCGCTCGAGATCGCGACGCCCGCGGAGGCGCGCGAGATGCTGGGACTCAAGGGGCGCGACGCGGTCGCGTTCTGAAGGACAAGGGACGGAAGGGAAGATGAGGAAGCTGTTGCAGGACCGCGTGGCGATCGTCACCGGAGCGGGAGGAGGGCTGGGACGCGCGCATGCCCTGGAGCTGGCGCGGCACGGCGCGCGCGTGGTCGTCAACGACCTGGGCGGCGAGCAGGAGGGGGCCGGGGCTCGCCGCGTCGCGCAGGAGATCGCGGAGGGAGGCGGACGGGCGATCGCGGACGGCGGGGACGTCCGCGATCCCGCGCAGATGGAGGCCATGGCCGGCAAGGCGCTGGCGGCCTGGGGGCGCGTGGACATCCTCGTGAACAACGCCGGCATCCTGCGCGACAAGTCGTTCGCCAAGATGCCGCTCGCGGACTTCCAGCTGGTGCTGGACGTGCACGTGATGGGCGCCGTGCATTGCACCAAGGCCGTGTGGGAGGCGATGCGCGAGCAGAAGCACGGGCGCATCGTCATGACGACGTCGTCCTCGGGCCTCTACGGCAACTTCGGCCAGGCCAACTACGGCGCGGCCAAGATGGCGCTGGTGGGGCTGATGCAGACGCTGGCGCTGGAAGGCAGCCGCCACGGCATCCACGTCAATTGCCTGGCGCCCAGCGCCGCCACGGGCATGACGCAGGGCGTGCTGCCCCAGCAGGCCCTCGACGGCCTGCAACCGGAGAAGGTCAGCCCGGGACTCGTGGCCCTGGTGGGCGACGACGCGCCCACGCGGATGATCCTGCTGGCGGGCGCCGGCAGCTTCGAGTGCGCGCACGTGACGATGACGCGCGGTGTGTTCGTGGGCGACGGCCACGACACCGCGGCGCAGGTGCGCGAACGCCTGGACGAGATCCAGGACCGCCGCGTGGAGGTCGTGCCCTCCTCGGGCTGGGAGCAGTACCAGCTGGAGCTCGCGAAGGCCGGGCTGGCGCCGGTGGCGGGCTTCCACACCTGATCGATCCCTCCTGTGTGACGGGCTGACATTGGATCGCGGCCCGGCCGCGCCCAGACTGCCCGCGGGGCGATGCGTTCCCTACGCGGGACCCCGCGCGAGAACACACACAGGAGACAAACCATGAGAGTGAAGAGCGCATTCCTGCGCGGCGAGCCCTGGCTCGTCGCGGGCGCCGCGCTGCTGCTCGGTGCGTGCGGCGGCAGCGACGACGACAACAGCCACGCCGGCGCACCGGCGCCACAGCAGAGGACCTGCGACCAGATGGCTGGTGTGACGATCCCCGCATCGGCCATCGCCTTGCCTACGAGCGGCGCCACGGTGACCTCCGCGACGGTGGTGGCCGCGAGCGGCACCGGCGCCTCGGCCGTGCCCGAGCACTGCCTCGTGGCCGCGGCGATTGCACCGGTGGATCCCACGGCGCCCAAGATCATGATGAAGGTGGCGTTGCCGGCCACCTGGAATTCCAAGGCCCTGATGCTGGGCGGCGGCGGCTTCGACGGGACCATCCCGGCCATCACGGGCAACATCGCCAACGGCGCCACCGACCAGCCGCTGCCGGTCGCGCGCGGCTATGCGACCTTCGCCTCCGACTCCGGCCACCAGGCCAACAGCTTCGGGTCGCAGGACGGCACCTGGGGCCTCAACGACGAGGCCGTCGCCAACTTCGGCGGCGACGCGCTGAAGAAGACGCACGACGCGGCGCTGTTCCTGATCCAGGCGCGCTACGGCGTCGCGCCCGCCAAGTCATATTTCGCCGGCGGCTCCACCGGTGGCCGCGAGGCGCTGGCGGTCATCCAGCGCTGGCCCGCGGACTGGGACGGCGCCATCGCGTGGTACCCGGCGTGGAACGACGCCGCGGCGCTGCTGGGCGGCCACCGCATGAACCGCGCGCTGGCGCAGGCGGGCGCCTATCCCAACCAGGCCAAGCGCGGCGTCATCTACCGCGCGGCCCTGGAAGCCTGCGACGGCCTCGACGGCGTCGTCGACGGCCTGATCAGCAACCAGGATGCCTGCAACACGGCCTTCGATCCGATGACGGCCACGGTGGGCGGCGCGCCCGTGCGCTGCGCAGGTGGCACGGACACGGGCGACTCCTGCCTGTCCGACGCGCAGATCAACGCGCTGAAGACGATCAACACGGCGACGAACTTCCACTTCGCGCTGGCGAGCGGCGAGACCGGCTACCCCGGCTACAACGTGTGGGGTGCGGACCTGGGCATGGCCACGGCCTCGGCCGTGCAGCCGATCGTGACCTTCCTTGCCTTCGGCACCAGCCAGCCGACGATGCCCCAGCCGCGCTCGGCACCCTACATCAGCGTGCTGGTGGACCAGTGGATCAAGTACGCCGTCACGCGCGACGCGAACTACGACTCGCTGACCCTGGACCCCGAGAACCCGGGCCCCTGGGGCAGCCGCATCAGCGACCTGAGCAAGCAGCTCGATACGAAGACGGACATCTCCGCCTTCGCGGGCCGCGGCGGCAAGCTGCTGCTCGCCCACGGCATCGCCGACGTGCTGGTGAGCACCCGCGCGACCGAGGAGTACTACCGGCGGCTGCAGGCGCAGATGGGCGCACCGACGGTGGACACCTTCGTGCGCTTCTACGAGGTGCCGGGCCTCGGCCACGCCGTCAGCTCGGTCTTCAACGGCACCTGGGACTCGCTCACGGCGCTGGAGCAGTGGGTGGAGAGGGGCACCGCCCCGGCGAACCAGGTCACGACGGACACGGTGGGCGTGCCGGGACGCAAGCGGCCGCTGTGCGACTGGCCGAAATGGCCCCGCTACAACGGCAGCGGCGACGTCAACGCCGCCGCCTCCTTCACCTGCGTGAACTGACGCCACCAGGAGGCAACATGACCATGCTCTCCCAGGCGAAAGCCGTGCTGGCGGCGTTGCTGATCCTGCAGGCCGCGGGTTGCGGCGGCGGGAGCAGCGGCGGGTCCGCCGCCACGCCGCCTCCGGGCGACACGCCGCCCGCGACGCAGCGGGCCACGGCCTTCGGTGCCGTGATCGGCAGCGACGACTCGGCCTACAGCGGCACCTACAGCTGGAAAGGCGTGCCGTACGCGAAGGCGCCGGTGGGCGACCTGCGCTGGACGCCGCCGGTGGATCCGGATCGCTGGACCACCGTGCGGCCGGCGCGCTCGTTCGCCGCTGCCTGCGTGCAGTCCGGCCGGCTCTACGGGCCGGGCCAGAACAACCGCTACGACGCCACCATCGGTGCGGCGCTGGGCACCACTGTCGGTTCGGAAGACTGCCTGTACCTGAACATCTGGGCGCCGTCCGCCGCCTCCGCGTCGCCACGGCCGGTGATCGTGTGGGTGCATGGCGGCAGCAACATCACCGGCTACACGGCCGACCCGGTCTACGACGGCGCCCACCTCGCGCGCACCGCCGATGCGGTGGTCGTGTCGGTGAACTATCGCCTGGGCATCTTCGGCTGGCTGAACTCCGCGCCGCTGAAGACGGGCGACCCGCTCGGCGACTCCGGCAACTTCGCGATGCTGGACATGATCCAGGCGCTCAAGTTCGTGCAGGGCAACATCGCGGCCTTCGGGGGCGACCCCCGCAAGGTGACGCTCATGGGCCAGTCGGCCGGCGCGGTGAACGTGCTGGCGCTGCTCACGTCGCCGGTCGTCGTGCAGGCGAGCCCCAAGCTGTTCCACCGGCTGCTTCCCATCAGCGGCGGCATCTCGACCGCTGCGACGATCCGCACTGGCGGCGTCCCGTCCGTCGTGCCGGCTTCCGTCTACGCGCAGCAGGGCGACGCGCTGCTGGTGCAGGCCCTGATCGCCGATGGCACCGCCGCCAACGCCACCGCGGCGCAGGCCTGGGTCGCGGCGCACACCAGCGCCGAGGCGGCAGCCTACCTGCGGGGCAAGACGCCGGATCAACTCCTCAGCCTGGTCCGGGGTCCGCTCACGACGCAGAACATCGCCGGCTCCAATCCGATCCCCGACGGCAACGTGCTGCCGCTCGACCCGATCGCCGCGATCCGCGCCGGCCACTACCTGAAGGTGCCCGTGCTCGCCGGCAACACGCGCGACGAGGTGAAGCTGTTCCCGACGCTGCTGGTCTGGCTGGGGGCTCCCAGCGGGCGCCTGCTCACCGACGCGCAGGTGTTCGACATCGCCTTCCACTACCACCCGGACCTCCCGGCGACCACCACGATCCAGGCCTGGATCCCGGCGTTCTACCTGCCCGTGACCTCCCCGACGCAGGGCTTCAACCTGTACACCGACTTCCTGAACCAGTACTGGTTCATCGAGGGCCGCAACGACATGCTGAACTCGCTGAAGATGCAGCAGTTCGAGGTGTGGCACTACCAGTTCGACTGGGACGAGGAGCCGGCACCGTTCAACGACATCTTCGGCGCGGCGCACGCGTTCGACCTGCCCTTCGTGTTCGGCAACTTCGGGCCCTCGCTGTACGCCAACATCACGGTCACCGAAGCCAACCAGGCAGGACGCCTCGCACTGTCCGACGCCATGATGAAGACCGTAGGCGCCTTCGCCCGCACCGGCGACCCGAACAACGCCGCGCTGGGCGTGCAATGGAACCCATGGCCGTCGCGGCTGATCTTCGACGCCGACGCGAACGCGACACACATCCAGGCGCTGTGAGCGCCGCGAAAGGGCGATAGCTGGAACTACTACTCGAAACGGCGCTTTGCGAACGGCCCGGGCCTGCCCGGCCCGGCCGTTCGTGCGTACAGTGGTTGTAACAAGACGCAATCAAAGCGCTCGGGCCGCCTGCGAGGGTTCCAAGGAGACGTCGATGGTGAAAGCAATGTTCGCCCCCGCGCACGGGGTGCTGGGTCGCCTCAACTTCGCGGCGACCGTGTGGCTCGGATGCGCCCTGTGCGTGGCGCCTGCGCTGGTGGCGCTGCTGGCGCGCGACGCGCTGGCCGAAGCACCGCTGTACCTGGTCGTGGGCGGGCTGTCGCTGCTGTCCGTGTATGCGCTGGTGGCGCTGCGCACCTTCGTCTCGGTGGACGCGGCCCGCATCATCCGGATGCTCGAGCGCCTCGCCAGCGGCGAGCTGGTCGCCAATGCACAGGGCGGCGGCGCCGGCACGCGCGACGCGGCACGCATGTGGGAGTCCATGCTCAAGATGAACGCCACGCTGTCCGACATCGTGAAGCAGGTGCGCTCCAGCGCCGATGCGGTCGCGAACGGATCGCAAGTCATCGCCGAGGGCAACGCGCAGCTCGCGCAGCGCACGCAGGAGCAGGCGGTGTCGCTGGAGGAGACGGCGAGCGGCATCGAGCACCTGGCCGCGAGCGCGCGGCAGAACGCCGAGAGCTGCGAGCGCGCGAGCCAGCTGGCGGCGCAGGCCCGCGCGGTCGCAGGCGAAGCCTCGGAGCGCATGCAGGAAGTGTCCGGCACCATGGAGCGCATCGCCGCCAGCGCCCGCCGCGTCGGCGAGATCCTGGGTGCGGTGGAAGGGATCGCGTTCCAGACCAACATCCTGGCGCTCAATGCAGCGGTGGAGGCTGCGCGTGCCGGCGAGCAGGGCCGCGGCTTCGGCGTCGTGGCGACGGAGGTGCGCAACCTGGCGCACCGCAGCGCGGAGGCGGCGCGCGAGATCAAGGGCCTGATCGCCGAATCGATGGGAGGGGTCGAGGCCGGGCAGCGCGGCGTGGGGCGCGCCGGCGAGACGATGGCACAGGTCCTCGCGAGCGTCGCGGAGGTCACGCAGGTGCTGGGTGCGATCGCCCATGCCTCGCGCGAGCAGAGCGCGGGCGTGCAGGAGATCAACCAGGCCATCGCCCAGGTGGACGCCGTCACGCAGCAGAACGCCGCGCTGGTGGAGGAGGCGGCTGGCGCGGCGGAGTCCTTCCAGCACGAGGCGCGGCAGCTGGTGGAGGTGGTCGGCCGCTTCAAGACCGACCGCAACGACGATCGTGGCCGCGTGATCGCGCTGGTGAAGCAGGCGGTGGAGCACGTGCGCCGCTGCGGCGTCCAGCGCGCGTGCGCGGACCTGAACGACCCGAAGGGCGCCTTCGTGCAGGGCGAGGACTACGTGTTCGCCCTGGCGGCCGACGGCACGCAGCTGGCCTTCGCGCCGGACCGCAACGTCGTCGGGCGCAACAACGTCGACGAGAAGGACCCGACCGGCAAGGTGGTCGGGCGCGAGATTCTGCGCGTCGCCGCGGACCCGGGCTTCGGCTGGGTGGACTACCACTTCCGCAATCCGAAGACGGGGCAGGTGGTGCCGAAGTCGGTCTACGTGGAAGGGGTGGAGGGGATCATCCTCGGCTGCGGGATCTACCGCAATTCGAGGAATGAGCTTATCGCGATAAGCAACTGACATCTCTGTCGTTCCCTCGCGGTGCGGCGGCCCACAGAATGGGCCCACGTCACACATCGGGGAACTCATGTCCATCCTGCTCGTCGCCGGCAGTCCTTCCGGAAGCTCGCGCTCGGCGGCCCTGCTCGATGCCGTCAGCCAGCGGCTGCGCGGCCTCGGCCCCGTCATCGAACGGCTGCACATCCGCGACCTGTCGCCGCAGGCGCTGCTGCTGGCCGACACGACGCAACGCAGCGTCGCCGTCGCGCTCGACCAGGTGCAGCGCGCGCGTGCGGTCGTCGTCGCCACGCCCGTCTACAAGGCCGCGTACAGCGGCGTGCTGAAGCTGTTCCTGGACCTGCTGCCGCAGACCGCGCTGAAGAACAAGGTGGTGCTGCCGCTCGCCACGGGCGGCAGCCCGAACCACATGCTGGCGCTGGACTATGCGCTGCGGCCCGTGCTGCAGTCGCTCGCGGCCCGTCACATCCTGCCCGGCGTCTACGCCACCGATGCGCAGGTCACGCTGCTGCCCGAAGGCGCGCACCAGCTCTCGCAGGACATCGCCGCGCGCCTCGACGAGGCGGTGACGGCGCTGCTGAACGAGTCGCAGCGCGGCACGCCCACGGCCGGGACCTTCGCGCCCGTTGCCTTCTCCGACGTGCGATGTAGCGTCTGACCCCCCCATAGCCGACCCTCCCACCGAACCACCGTCCGCGCGACGGCAGGGCGAAGCCTTGCCCGCGCGGACCCGAAGAAAAGGAAAAACGATGAGTGCATCCTGGTCCATCCGCCGCCGCACGCTGCTGGCGAGCGCCTCCGCCGTCCTGCTGCCCGCCGTGCATGCGCAAGCGGCACGCGAGCTGCGCATCGGCTACCAGAAGGGTGCCAGCCTGCTGGTGCTGCAGAAGGCGCAGGGCAGCCTGGAGAAGAAGCTCGCGCCGCGGGGCGTGGGCGTGAAATGGGTCGAGTTCCCTGCCGGCCCGCAACTGCTGGAGGGCCTCAATGTCGGCGCCGTCGACATCGGCTTCGTCGGTGAGGCGCCGCCGATCTTCGCGCAGGCCGCCGGCGCGCGCTTCTACTACATCGGCCACGACCCGGCCGCCCCGAAGGCCGAAGCCCTGGTGGTTCCGAAGGACTCGGCGATCCGCAGCGTCGCCGAACTGAAGGGCCGCAAGGTCGCCCTGAACAAGGGCAGCAACGTGCACTTCCTGCTGGTGCAGCTGTTGGAAAAGAACGGCCTGAAGCTCGGCGACATCACGCCGGTCTACCTGCCGCCGGCGGACGCGCGTGCGGCGTTCGAAAGCGGCAGTGTCGCGGCCTGGGTGATCTGGGACCCCTTCACCGCGGCGGCGGAAAAGCAGCTTGGTGCCCGCGTGCTGGCCGACGCCACCGGGGTCGCAAGCAACCACCAGTTCTACCTCGGCGAGCGCGGCTACGTGGAGAAGAACCCGGACGTACTCCGCGCCGTGTTCGAGGACGCGCAGGAGAAGGGCCGCTGGCTGAAGGCCAACCTGCGCGAAGCCGCGGAACGGATCGCGCCGCTGCAGGGGCTGCCGGTAGACATCGCCGAAGAGAGCCTGCGCCGCTACGACTTCGGTGTGCGACCGCTCTCGGACGCGGTGGTCGCCCAGCAGCAGAAGATCGCGGACACGTTCCACGCGTTGAAGCTCATTCCCAGGCCGGTGTCGGTGAAGGAAGCGACCTGGAAGGCGGTGCTGTGATGGCGACCCGCAACATCCTGCGCCGCAGCTTCCTGCGCGTGCTGGGCACCACCGTCGCCTTCTGGGGCCTGGGCGCCCGCGCGCAGGCCAACGATCCGCCGCAGCTGCGCATCGGCTACCAGAAGTCCGCGGTCAACCTCGTGATCCTCAAGCAGCAGGGCGCCCTGGAGAAGCGCTTCCCCGGTGCGCGCGTGCAGTGGATCGAGTTCCCGGCCGGGCCGCAATTGCTGGAGGCACTCTCGGCCGGCAGCCTGGAGTTCGGCCTCACGGGCGACACGCCGCCCGTGTTCGCGCAGGCCGCGGGCAAGGACCTGCTCTACGTCGGCGCCGAGCCGCCCAAGCCGGACAGCTCCGCGATCCTGGTGCTGCCGTCTTCGCCGCTGAAGAAGCTGCAGGACCTGAAGGGCAGGCGCATCGCGCTGCAGAAGGGTTCCAGCGCCCACTACCTCACGGTCCGCGCGGTGGAGAAGGCCGGCCTGCAGTGGAGCGATATCCAGCCGACCTACCTGGCACCCGCCGATGCGCGCGCGGCGTTCGAACGTGGCAGCGTCGATGCGTGGGCGATCTGGGATCCGTTCTACGCCGCGGCGGAACTGGCGCTGCAGCCGCGCGTGCTGGCGACGGGCCGCGACCTCTCCAGCAACAACAGCTTCTACCTCGCCTCACGGCCGTTCGCGACGAACCACGCGCGGGCGCTGGGCGTCCTGTTCGAAGAGCTCACGCGCGCCGATCGCGTCGCGCAGCAGGACCGGCCGGCGGCGATCAAGCTGGTGGCCGATTTCAGCGGCCTCGACGCCGGCGTGGTGAGCCGCTTCATCCAGCGCCGGCCGCCTTCGCCCGTCGGCCCGCTCACGCCCGCCAGCGGTGCCGACCAGCAGCGCGTGGCGGATGCATTCCACAAGCTCGGTCTGCTCCCGCGCGCGGTGCGCGTGGCGGACATCGTCTGGCAACCCCGCTCCGCGAAGGAACAGGCATGAAGGTCTTCTGGTTCATCCCCACCCACGGCGACAGCCGCTACCTCGGCACGGCCGAAGGCGCACGCCAGCTCGATCACGCCTACCTGAAGCAGGTGGCGCAGGCCGCCGACAACCTGGGCTACGAAGGCGTGCTCATTCCCACCGGCCGTTCCTGCGAGGACCCGTGGGTCGTGGCCGCGAGCATGATCCCGGTGACGCAGCGCCTGAAGTTCCTGGTGGCGGTGCGGCCCGGGCTGCACCAGCCCGCGCTGGCCGCGCGCATGGCCTCGACCTTCGACCGGCTCTCGGGCGGGCGCCTGCTGATCAACCTGGTCACCGGCGGCGACCAGGGCGAGCTGGAAGGCGATGGCGTGTTCCTCGACCACGCGCAGCGCTACGAGCAGTCGGCCGAATTCATCCGCATCTGGCGCGAGATTCTCGCGCGCAGCCACGTCGGCGAAACCTTCGACTACGAAGGCCGGCACCTCTCGGTGCGCGGCGCCAAGCTGCTGTTCCCGCCCCTGCAACGGCCGCATCCGCCGGTGTACTTCGGCGGATCCTCGGAGGCCGCCCATGCGCTGGCCGCCGAACATGTCGAGACCTATCTCACCTGGGGCGAGCCTCCCGCCGAAGTGGCGAAGAAGGTCGCGGACGTGCGCGTGCGCGCCGCGAAGCACGCGCGCACGGTGCGCTTCGGCACCCGCCTGCACGTGATCGTGCGCGAGAGCGAGGACGAAGCCTGGCGCGCCGCCGAGGACCTGATCAGCCGCGTCGACGATGCGACCGTCGCCCGCGCCCAGGCCGCCTTCGCGCGGATGGATTCGGAGGGCCAGCGCCGCATGGCGTCGCTGCACGCGCGCGGCGGCAAGCGCACGCGGGAGCAGCTGGAGATCAGCCCCAACCTGTGGGCGGGCGTGGGCCTGGTGCGCGGCGGCGCAGGGACGGCGCTGGTGGGCGATCCGCGCACGGTCGCCGCGCGCATCGAGGAGTACGCCACGTTGGGGCTCGACACCTTCGTCTTCTCCGGCTATCCGCACCTCGAGGAGGCCTACCGCTTCGCGGAGCTGGTGTTCCCGCTGCTGCCACGGCAGCTGCGCGAGAAGCTGCCGGGCCGCTCCATCGGCGGGCCGTTCGGCGAGACGGTCGCCAACGAGTACGTCCCGCTGGCATCGCAAAGTTGAGGCCGCCATGGCATTGCAAGTTCCCGAACTGCAAACGAGCGCCGGCGTGCAGGAGGCCTGGCCCGGCGCGAGCGCGCGCAATCGCTGGCTCACCGCCGCGGGCGCGCCGCCGGAACCCGGCCTGGCGCTGATCGGCGCCGAGGTGATCGCGAAGGCCGCCCGCGCCGTGGGCCGCCGGCTGCTGCCCTGGATCGTCCCCTGCGTGCTGCTGGCCCTGTGGCAGCTCGCGTCGGCGCGTGGCTGGTTGTCCACCCGCGTGCTGCCGGCGCCGTCCGAGGTGCTGCGCTCCGGGTGGCAGCTCGCCGCCTCCGGCGAGCTGTGGACCCACGTGCGCGTGAGCGCGGTCCGTGCCTTCGCGGGCCTCGCCGTCGGCGGCAGCCTGGGACTGCTCCTGGGCCTGCTCACCGGGTCGCTGCGCACCGCCGAGACGCTGCTGGATTCCACCTTCCAGATGCTGCGCAACATCCCTGCGCTGGCGCTGATCCCGCTGGTGATCCTCTGGTTCGGCATCGACGAGGCCGCGAAGCTGTTCCTGATCGCGGTGTCGGTGTTCTTCCCCATCTACCTCAACACCTTCCACGGCATCCGCAACGTCGATCCGGCGCTGATCGAGATGGGCCGAACCTACGGACTCACGCGATGGCAGTTGTACCGGCAGGTGATCCTGCCGGGCGCGCTGTCGTCCATCCTGGTGGGCCTGCGTTTCTCGCTGGGGCTCATGTGGGTGATCCTGATCGTGGCCGAGACCATCTCGGCGCAGTCGGGGATCGGCTACCTGACGATGAACGCCCGCGAGTTCCTGCAGACCGACGTCGTGCTGGTGGGCATCCTGCTGTACGCCATCCTCGGCAAGCTGGCGGACCTGCTGGCCCGCGGGCTGGAACACGGCTGGCTGCGCTGGCATCCCGGCTACCAGGGAGGCGCGCGATGAGCGCGGGCGTGCAACTGCAATTGCGAGGCCTGGGCAAGTCCTTCGGCACGCGCCAGGTGCTGCGCGACACGCAGCTCACGGTGGCGCCGGGCGAATTCATCGCCGTCGTCGGCCGCAGCGGCTGCGGCAAGAGCACGCTGCTGCGACTGGTCGCCGGGCTGGACCAGCCCACCGCGGGGCGTCTCGAGATCGACGGCATGGCTGCCGCCGGCCTGCGCGAGGACACCCGCATCATGTTCCAGGAGGCGCGGCTGCTGCCCTGGCAGCGCGTGCGCGCCAACGTGCTGCTGGGCCTGCCCAAGGCGCAGGCCGCGCGCGCCGACGCGGTGCTGGCGCAGGTGGGTCTCGCCGACCGCGGCGGCGACTGGCCGGCGCGCCTCTCCGGCGGGCAGCGGCAGCGCGTCGCGCTTGCGCGGGCGCTGGTGCACCAGCCGCGCCTGCTGCTGCTCGACGAGCCGCTCGGCGCCCTCGATGCGCTCACCCGCATCGAGATGCACCGCCTGATCGAATCGCTGTGGCTGCTGCACCGCTTCACCGCGCTGCTGGTGACGCACGACGTGCAGGAGGCGGTGGCCCTGGCCGATCGCGTGATCCTGATCGAGGACGGCCGCATCGCGCTCGACGAGCGCGTGGACCTGCCGCGGCCGCGCGTGCACGACGCCGCCTTCGCCGCGCTGGAGCGGCGCATCCTCGACCGCGTGCTGCGCACCCAGGCGCCTGCATCGCCGCCCGAGCCCGCATGGCCCAACCCCGCCGCCCGCGAATTGCGCTGGGCGATCTGACCCCCGTTCCCTTTTTCCAAGGAGTGCTTCCCATGCCCATCCAGGCCATCAACGTCCGCAACCAGTTCAAGGGCCACATCAAGGAGATCCTGCGCGGCGACGTGCTCTCCGAAGTCGACGTCCAGACCCCCTGGGGCATCGTCACCTCGGTCATCACCACGCGCTCTGTCGACGAACTGCAGCTGAGGGTCGGCTCCGACGTGGTTGCGCTGGTCAAATCGACGGAAGTTTCCCTCGCGAAGCTGTAGGGTGGGGTTCGGCCTTCGGCGCTCACCCCACCCTACAAGGCTCGACCACCGTGATGTGCGAGCCGGTTGAACGCAGAAGACGCAAAAGTACGCAAGAGTCGCAGAAGAATCCTTGAAGGAATTCCTTTCGCGGCTTCTGCGGACTTTTGCGACCTCTGCGTTCCAGAAGAAGGCCCACGCGACACCGCCTGCCTATGCGTACCATGTCCCCTCCAACGAAGGAGACCGGAATGAACGGCGCCAGGAGCCTGGTCGAAACGCTGGTCGCGGCGGGCGTGGAGACGTGCTTCGCCAATCCCGGCACCAGCGAGATGCACTTCGTCGCGGCGCTGGACCAGCACGCGGGTATCCGCTGCGTGCTGGGCCTGCAGGAGAACGTCGTGACCGGCATGGCCGACGGCTACTTCCGCATCGCGGGCAAGCCGGCCTGCACGCTGCTGCATTGCGGGCCGGGACTGGCCAATGGCCTGGCGAACCTGCACAACGCGCGGCGCGCGCGCAGCGGCATCGTCAACGTCGTCGGCGACCAGGCGACCTACCACCGGCCGTACGACCCGCCGCTGACCGCCGACACCGAAGGCTTCGCGCGCGCCGTGTCGGGCTGGGTGCGCACGAGCACACGATCGTCGGAGGTCGGGCGCGATGCGGCGGCCGCCGTGCAAGCGGCGCGCACGTATCCGGGCCAGGTTGCCACGCTGATCCTCCCGGCCGATGCGTCGTGGGAGGAGGGCGGCGCCGTGGCGCAGCCCTTGTCCGTGCCCGCACCGCCGCCGCTGGATCCACATGCCGTGGACGAAGCCGCGCGCACGCTGCGTGCCCACGGCGGCCAGACGCTGCTGCTGCTGGCCGGCGCCGCCGTGCAGGCCGAAGGCCAGGCGCTCGCGTGGCGCATCGCGCAGGCCACCGGCGCGCACCTGATGGCGGACTTCGTCAATGCGAAGGTCGCGCGCGGCCGCGGCCGGCTGCAGATCGAACGCGTCCCGTACAAGACCGACCTGGCGGTCCAGGCGCTGGCCCGCTTCGAGCACATCGTGCTGGTGAACGCGAAGGCGCCCGTGGGCTTCTTCGCCTATCCGGGCCTGCCGTCGATCCAGTATCCGCGCGGGGCGCAGTTGCACGTCTTGTCGCGGCCGGAGCAGGACGCGATCGCGGCGCTGCGTGCGCTCGCCGATGCACTGGGAGCGCCTGGCCTGCCGATGCCCGATCCCGGGCCCCGTCCCGAAGCTGCAACAGGCGCGCCCAGCTCGGACAAGCTCGCGCAGACCGTCGCGGCCCTGATGCCCGAAGGGGCCATCGTGTCCGACGAGAGCGTCTCCTATGGCCGCGGCTTCTACCGGAACTCGCATGCCGCGCCGCCGCACGACTGGCTGCACCTCGCGGGCGGTGCCATCGGCGACGGCCTGCCGGTGGCCACGGGTGCCGCGATCGGCGCGGGCGGGCAGCGCCGCGTGATCGGCCTGCAGGCCGACGGCTCCGCCATGTACTCGCTGCAAGCCCTGTGGACGCAGGCCCGCGAGCGCCTGCCGGTGACCACCATCCTGCTCAGCAACCGCAAGTACGAGATCCTGCTCGGCGAATACAAAGGTGTCGGTGCGACGCCCGGTGCCACGGCGCATCGCATGCTGGACCTGGCCGATCCGGGCCTGAACTGGGTGCGGATCGCGGAGGGCCTGGGCGTGGAGGCGGCAAGGGCCACCACCATGGAGGAATGCGCGGCCCTCATGGCGCGCAGCTTCCGGGCGCAGGGGCCGTTCCTGATCGAACTGATGATCTGAGGGCTTGCCCTAGGACAGGGAGTGGCCGGCGCTCGCTAGTCTGGCGCGTCCCGAGAACATCCAGGAGACACGCCATGCGCGCGCTGAAGTTCTTCGTCCCGGCCCTGGCCATTCTTTGCAGCGTGCTGGCCGGGCCGGCTCGCGCCCAGGCCGACTACCCGAACAAGCCGATCAAGTGGGTCGTGCCCTATCCGCCGGGCGGCAGCACCGACCTGCTGGCGCGCCTGATGGGCCAGTACCTCTCCACCAAGATGGGCCAGCAGATCCTCATCGAGAACCGCGCCGGCGGCGGCAACAACATCGGCACCGACTACGCCGCCAAGTCGCCGCCCGACGGCTACACGCTGATGCTGGTGAACCCGGCCAACGCGATCAACGCGACGCTGTATCCCAAGCTGAGCTTCAACTTCCTGAACGACTTCGACCCGGTGGCCGGCATCATCCGCGTGCCCAACGTCATGACGGTGACGAAGAACTTCCCGGCGAAGAACGTGCAGGAGTTCATCGAGTACGCGAAGAAGAACCCGGGCAAGATCAACATGGCCTCGTCCGGCGCCGGGACCTCGGTGCACCTCTCGGGCGAGATGTTCAAGTTCATGGCCGGCGTCGACATGAAGCACGTGCCGTACAAGGGCGCCGGCCCCGCGATCACCGACCTGATCGGCGGCCAGGTCGACGTGCTGTTCGACAACATGCCTTCCATCATCGGCCACATCCGCCAGGGCTCGGTGCGCGCGCTCGGCGTCACCAGCGCGCAGCGCTCGCCGGCGCTGCCGGACATCCCGGCCGTCGGCGAGATCGTCCCCGGCTACGAGGCCAGCGCGTGGTTCGGCATGGCCGTGCCCAAGGGCACGCCGCGGGCCGTCATCGATCGGCTGAACCACGAGGTGAACGCGGCGCTGGCCGACCCGGTGATGAAGGCCAGGCTCGCCGACCTCGGCGGCGTGCCCATCCCCGGCACGCCGGAAGACTTCTGGAAACTCCACCGCATGGAGACGGAGAAGTGGGCGAAGATCGTGCAGTTCTCGGGGGCGAAGGCGGAGTAGAGACCGTCATCCCCGCCTCCGCGGGGACGACGGGGGTTCACCAAAGCGCGCGCATCGCCTCGGTGAAGGCCGCGGTCGGCGGCCGCAAATCCACGTCCTTGCCCGCCACCACCACGCGCTCCATCGCCACGCCCGGCGAGGAGAACACCAGCGCATCCAGCAGGTGACCGTCCGGAATGCCGGCCAGCGCCGGCGCATCCGTGTCGACGACGCACAGGTCCGCCCGCTGCCCCGGCGCGAAGCCCGCGAGCGGCAGTCCCGCGGCGGCGCCGCCTCCGGCCAGCGCGCCTTCGAACAGCACGCCCGCCGTGCTCTCGCCGCCCGCCGCGAGCGCCGCGACATTGCGCCTGCGCAGCACGAAGCGCTGCGAGTATTCGAGCAGCCGCAGCTCCTCGCTCCAGCTGCGCGTGACGTGGCTGTCCGACCCGATGGACCAGGCGCCGCCGGCCGCGAGCCACGCAGGCAGGTCGAACACGCCGTCGCCGAGATTCGCTTCCGTGCTGGGGCACAGCACGATCGCGGCGGCGGTGGGATGCAGCGATTGCAGCTCCGCCGCCGTGGCCTGCGTGGCGTGCACGAGGTTCCAGTGCGCATCGAGGGCGGCATGCCGCAGCAGCCATTCGACCGGGCGCTGCCCATGCACGCGCAGGCAATCCTCCACTTCCTGCTGCTGCTCCGCGATGTGGATGTGCACGGGCATGCCGGCCGCGCGCGCGGCCTGAGCGGCTTCGCGCAACGCACCTTCGTCCACGGCGCGCAGCGAATGCAGGGCGATGCCGGCGCTGAGCGTGGACGAACGCGGCACGTTCTCCGCGATCTCCAGGACCGAGGCGGGCGTCGACGCGAAGCGGCGCTGGTCTTCGCGCAGGCCGGAAGCGCCGAAACCCGAACGCATGTAGAGCGTCGGCAGCAAGGTGAGCCCGATCCCCACCTGCCGCGCCGCACGCATCAGGGCCTGCGACATCTCCGCCGCGTTCGCGTACGGGCGGCCGTCGACGTCGTTGTGCAGGTAGTGGAACTCGCAGACCTGCGTGTAGCCGGCGGCCAGCAGTTCCGCATAGAGCAGGGCGGCGATCGCCTCCAGCTGCTGCGGGGAGATCCGCAACGCCGCCGCGTACATGCGGTCGCGCCAGCTCCAGAAATCCTCGCGGCCGGCGGCGCTGCGCTCCGTGAGGCCGGCGATCGCGCGCTGGAAGGCGTGGCTGTGCGCATCGACCAGGCCGGGCAGCACGGGCGCGTCCAGCACCTCCGCATCCTTCGCATCGCTGGTGCCCGGGCGCACTTGCTGCCAATGGCCGTCCTGCGCGGCAAGCAGCACGTCGCGCTGCCAGCGCCCGCCGAGCCAGGCGATGCGCGCGAGGAAGCGCCGCGCCTCAGCCATGCAGCCGCTCGCAGGCGTCCAACGCCGCTTCCACCATGGCCCGCACCGTGGGTTCGATGCGCGCCGCCAGCGCGGGCTCCCAGTTCCAGGGCGGCGCCTCGCGCATGTACAGCGACTGGCACATCTCCAGCTGCACGGCATGCACCTTGTCCGCCGGCCGGCCGTACTGGCGCGTGATGTAGCCGCCCTTGAAGCGGCCGTTCACCGCGTGCGTGACGCCGGGATTGCGCGCGGCCGCAGCAGCGACCGCTTGCGTGATCGATGCGTCCGCCGCCTTGCCGTCGGCCGTGCCGATGTTCAGGTCCGGCAGCCTGCCTTCGAACAGCCAGGGGATCTCGGAGCGGATGCTGTGCGCGTCCCACAGCAGCACATGCCCGTGCTGCGCCTTGAGGCGCGCGAGCTCCTCCTGCAAGGCCAGGTGATAGGGCTGCCACCAGGTGGCGCGGCGCCTGGCCTTCTCGTCGGCCGCGAGCGCGAAGCCTTCGCGGTACAGCGGGTCGCCGGTGAAGAAGCGCGTGGGACACAGCTCCGTGTTGGACGCGCCGGGGTACATGGGCGTGTCGTCGGGCGGCCGGTTGAGGTCCACCACGTAGCGCGAGACCGCGGGCTGCAGGATGCTCGCGCCCAGGTCGCGGGCAAACGCATAGAGGCGGTCCAGGTGCCAGTCGGTGTCTTCGACGTCCAGCGCGCGCGGCGTGAAGTCGCCACGCAACGCTTCCGGAATCTCGGTCCCCATGTGGGGAATGCTCACCAGCAGTGGAGCGCTGCCACGGTGCAAGGTGTAGTTCATCGGATGTTTCCTTGGACGCAGGTCGCGCGGCAGGGGTTGGCCCCCATCGCGTAGGCGAGCTCCGCCGGCCGCTGCACGTCCCACAGCACGAAGTCCGCGCGCAGCCCCGGGGCGAGCACGCCGCGGTCGGCGAGTCCCAGGGCGCGGGCCGCATGGCGCGTGACGCCGGCCAGCGCCTCCTCGGGCGTCAGGCGGAACAGCGTGCAGGCCATGTTGAGCATCAGCAGCAGGGAAGTGCAGGGCGAGGTGCCCGGGTTGCAATCGGTGGCGACGGCCATGGGCACGCCCTGGGCGCGCAGTTGGGCGATGGGGGGAAGCTTGGTGTCGCGCAGGAAATAGAAGGCACCGGGCAACAGCACGGCGACGGTGCCTGCCCGCGCCATGGCCCGCACGCCGCTCTCGCTGAGCCACTCGAGGTGGTCGCAGGACAGGGCCCCGTACGAGGCCGCGAGTTCGGCGCCGGCGCTGTCGCTCAGTTGCTCGGCATGCAGCTTGAGGGGCAGGTCCAGCATCCTGGCCGCGTCGAACACCCTTCGCGTCTGCCGGAGCGAGAAGCCGATGGACTCGCAGAAGGCATCCACCGCATCGACCAGGCCTTGCGCGTGCAGCTTCGGCAGCATGCGACACACCTCGTCGATGTAGTCGTCGGCGCGGCCCTGGAACTCCGGCGGCACGGCGTGCGCGCCCAGGAAGGTGGTGCGCACCGTGAGGGCGTTGTCGCTGCCGAGGCGGCGCGCGACGCGCAGGCACTTCGCTTCCGCGTCTTCCGACAGGCCGTAGCCGGACTTGATCTCGATCGTCGTGAGGCCTTCGGCGAGCAGGGCATCCAGGCGGCGCTGGGATGCGGCGAGCAGCGCCTCCTCGCTCGCCTCGCGCGTGGCCCGCACGGTGGAGACGATGCCGCCGCCGGCGCGCGCGATCTCCTCGTAGCTGGCGCCCTGCAGCCGCGCCTCGAATTCGCCGGCGCGGTCGCCGCCCCAGACCAGGTGGGTGTGGCAGTCGATGAGGCCGGGCGTGATGAGGGCGCCCTTGGCGTCGTGTTCCTGCGCGGCGCCGCGCAGGGTGGACGGCATCTCGTGGCGCGGGCCGACCCAGACGATGCGGCCGTCCTCCACGACCAGTGCCGCGTCTTCCACCAGTCCGTAGGGCGTGGCGGCATCGGCCGCCATCGTGGCGACGCGCGCGTTGGTCCAGGTTTGCAGGCTCATGCCAGGACCTCCATCCAGAGTGCGTCCTCCGACTGCGCGCTGCCCTGGAATGCTTCGGGAGCCAGGCACCAGGCCAGGTGGTAGGGAGGAATCTCCTGCGATCCGCCCGCGGACGCCAGTCGCGCACCCCCACCATGCGCATAGAACGCGAGCAGGGCGCTGCCGGCGCCATGCACGGCAGCCTGCCCGCGCACGCGCTCCATGCGCGCGCGCCCGGGCAGTGCCATGAGGTTGAAGTCGCGCGTCGGCCCGAGCACGGGTTCGCAATCGATGTGCAGGCCGCCGTCGAAAAGGAAAGGTTCGCTGTCCGGCGTGATGCGATGCGTCGCGAACGCGCTGCGCAGGATCAACCCGTCGCCTTCCAGCACCGCGAACCAGCGCTCGATGCCGTCATAGCGGGAGAAGGGGCCCGACGCCTGGACGTCGGCGACCGACATGCGCACGGACCAGTCCGTCGCGGCCGGCCAGGCGAGCAACTCGCGCGTGAGGCCACCGCCGTTGCGCCAGGTCTGCGCCGGCACGGCCTCCAGGGAGACGAGCGACCAGTTCATGCCTGGAACTGCCCGCTGAAGCTGTAGCGCGAGCCGGGGTAGAGGTGGCGCGCCACGCTCGCCACATTGGCGCCGCTCACGGTGCGGCGGACCATCACCAGGCAGGGATCGCTGGTCCGGATGTCCAGCGCCTTCGCTTCCTCCGCGCTGGGCAGGCAGGCCTCGATGCTGTAGCTTGCTTCCGTGAGCGGCGCGTACTGCAGCAGGTGCGAGGTCGGCGACTCCTGGGTGAAGTCCGCCTCCAGGTAGGCCGGCGCCGCCTGCGGATTGACGTAGCGGTCCTCGTACAGGATGGGCACGCCGTTCTCCAGGTGCACCAGGACGCTGTGGAACACGCGGGCGCCCTTGCGCAGCCCCAGCGATTCGGCCAGCGCCGCCTCCGCCTTTTCCTGCACGACCTTCACCACCCGCGTGCTGTGGACGTGCCCGCGTTCGGCGACCTCCTCGTGGATGTCGCGGATCACGAGCTGCGAGGAGATGCGGTGCAGCTGCGCCACGCGGGTGCCCGAGCCCTGCACGCGCGTGACCAGGCCTTCCGTGGCCAGCTCGCGCAGCGCGCGGTGCGCCGTCATGCGGCTGATCGTGAAGCGTTCCATCAGCGCGGCCTCGCTGGGCACGGGGTCTCCCGGCTTCCACTCGCCGCTGGCGATGTGCTGCCGGATCCAGCCCTTGACCTGCTCGTAGGCCGGCCGTTCGTCCTTTGCCATGGCGCGGGAGCATACCCCAGTTGACACGGCTTGTATAGACAACTAAGCTCCGCGGCCATTGGGTTGTATAGACAACTCGGCCATTCACCGGAGCCCCCCATGTCCGACCTTTCCCAGGCCAGTTTCCTCGCCGCCGGCCCGCGCCCGGTGCACGCCCCGCGGGGCAGCGAGCGCACCTGCGCCGACTGGCAGATCGAAGCCGCCTACCGCATGATCCAGAACAACCTGGACCCGGCGGTGGCGGAGAACCCAGACGCACTGGTCGTGTACGGCGGCATCGGCAAGGCGGCGCGCAACTGGCCGGCCTTCGAGGCGATCCTCGCGACGCTGAAGCGCATGCAGCCGGACGAGACGCTCCTGGTGCAATCGGGCAAGCCGGTGGGCGTGTTCCGCACGCACCCGGGTGCTCCGCGCGTGCTGATCGCCAACTCCAACCTGGTGCCGCGCTGGGCGACCTGGGAGCACTTCCACGAACTCGATCGCCAGGGCCTGATGATGTACGGCCAGATGACCGCGGGCAGCTGGATCTACATCGGCACGCAGGGCATCGTGCAAGGGACCTACGAGACCTTCGCGGAAGCAGGGCGCCAGCACTACGGCGGGGACCTCGCCGGCCGCTGGGTGCTGACGGCGGGCCTGGGCGGCATGGGCGGCGCGCAGCCGCTGGCGGCGACCTTCGCGGGCGCCTGCTCGCTGAACATCGAGTGCCAGCAATCGCGGATCGACTTCCGCCTGCGCACGAAGTACCTGGACAAGCAGGCGAAGGACCTCGACGAGGCCCTGGCGCTGATCGCGCACCACACTGCGCGCAAGGAAGCCGTCTCCATCGCGCTGTGCGGCAACGCCGCCGACATCGTGCCGGAACTGGCGCGCCGCGCGCAGGCGGGCGGCCCGCGTCCCGACATCGTGACGGACCAGACCTCGGCGCACGACATCATCAATGGCTACCTGCCGATCGGCTGGACGGTCGAACAGTGGCAGGCCGCGCAGAAGGACGCGTCCCGGCATGAGCGCCTGAAGCAGGCCGCCGGCGCATCCTGCGCGCAGCACGTGCAGGCGATGCTGGCCTTCCACAAGATGGGCGTGCCCACCGTGGACTATGGCAACAACCTGCGCCAGGTGGCCCGGGACTTCGGTGTCGCCGACGCCTTTGCCTATCCCGGTTTCGTGCCCGCCTACATCCGGCCGCTGTTCTGCCGCGGCGTCGGCCCGTTCCGCTGGGTGGCGCTCTCGGGCGACCCGGAGGACATCCGCAAGACCGACGCGAAGATGAAGGAGCTGTTCCCCGGCAACAAGCACCTGCATCGCTGGATCGACATGGCGCAGGAACGGATCGCGTTCCAGGGACTGCCGGCACGCATCTGCTGGATCGGCCTCGGCGAGCGCCATCTTGCCGGCCTGGCCTTCAACGAGATGGTGCGCAAGGGCGAGCTGAAGGCGCCCATCGTGATCGGCCGCGACCACCTCGATAGCGGCTCGGTCGCTTCGCCCAACCGCGAGACCGAGGCGATGCGCGACGGCAGCGACGCGGTGAGCGACTGGCCGCTGCTGAACGCGCTGCTCAACACGGCCAGCGGCGCGAGCTGGGTGAGCTTCCACCACGGCGGCGGCGTCGGCATGGGCTACTCGCAGCATGCCGGCGTGGTGATGGTGTGCGACGGCACGGCGGAGGCGGACGAGAAGATCCGGCGCGTGCTGTGGAACGATCCGGCGACGGGGGTGATGCGGCATGCGGATGCGGGGTACGAGATCGCGCAGGAATGCGCGCGCGAGCATGGGCTCGATTTGCCGATGGTGAAGTGATGGCCATGGTGGGGTTCGCTTCGCTCACCGCCACCCTACCGGCGCTTTCGTAGGGTGGCGGTGAGCGAAGCGAACCCCACCGACCGCACGACATGACCCCAGAAACCCTCCGCCCCGGCGAACTCACCCTCGCGCAACTGCGCCGCCTGGTGGACGCTCCCGACCTCGCCGTGGCGCTGGACCCGTCCTGCCTCCCGGCGGTGCGTGCCAGCGCCGAGACGGTGCGCCGCGCCACGGCCGGCGATGCACCCGTGTACGGCGTCAACACCGGCTTCGGCAAGCTCGCCACGCAGCGCATCGCGCGCGAGGATCTCGCGCTGCTGCAGTTGAAGCTGCTGCGCTCGCATGCGGTGGGTGTCGGCGAGCCGCTGGCCGAACGCGTGGTGCGGTTGATCCTCGTGCTCAAGGCCGCGAGCCTGGCGCGCGGCTTTTCCGGCGTGCGGGAGGAAGTCATGGCCGGCCTGCTGCAGCTGCTGAACCGCCGTGTCGTTCCGGTCGTTCCGGCGCAGGGCTCGGTCGGTGCGTCCGGCGACCTCGCGCCCCTCGCGCACCTGTGCCTGCCCCTGATCGGGGAAGGCGAGGCGTTCTACCAGGGCCAGCGCATGCCGGGCGGCCAGGCGCTGGAGCGCGCGGGGCTGAAGCCGCTGCAGCTCGGTGCGAAGGAGGGCCTCGCCCTCATCAACGGCACGCAGGTGTCCACCGCGCTGGCGCTCGACGCGCTGCTCGCCGCCGACAGGCTGTTCGAGGCCGCGGTGATCACCGGCGCCCTCACGTTGGACGCCGCGCGCGGCAGCGACGCGCCCTTCGACCCGCGCATCCACGCGGTACGCGGCCAGCCCGGCCAGATCGCCTGCGCCTCGGCGTACCGCGCCCTGATGGTGGGCAGCGCCATCCGCCAGTCGCACCTGAAGGACGACGACCGCGTGCAGGACCCGTACTGCCTGCGCTGCCAGCCGCAGGTGATGGGGGCCTGCCTGGACCAGATGCGCTACGCCGCCGGCGTGCTGGTGCGCGAGGCGAACGCCGTGACCGACAACCCGCTGGTGTTCGCCGAGGGCGGTGACATGCTGTCAGGCGGAAATTTCCACGCGGAACCGGTGGCGCTGGCCGCCGACGCGCTGGCCGTCGCCATCGCCGAGATCGGCGCGATCTCCGAACGTCGCGTGGCGATGCTGGTGGACACGGTGGTGTCGCGCCTGCCGCCCTTCCTCACGCCGGAGCCGGGCCTCAACTCGGGTTTCATGATCGTGCACGTCACGGCCGCGGCGCTGGCCTCCGAGAACAAGTCGCTGGCGCATCCGGCCAGCGTGGACAGCCTGCCCACCTCCGCCAACCAGGAGGACCACGTGAGCATGGCCACCTTCGCGGCCCGGCGCCTGCGCGCCATGCTCGCCAACACGGCGCACATCGTCGGCATCGAGCTGCTGGCCGCGGCGCAGGGCATCGAGTTCCTGCGGCCGCTCGCGAGCGCGCCCGGGCTGGAAGCCGTGCTGCGCCTCGTGCGCAGTGTCTCGCCCGCCATGCCCGCCGACCGCAGCCTGGCGCGCGACATCGAAGCCATGCACCACCTGGTGGCGGCCGGCGACCTCGGGCGCGCGATCGCGCAGCAGATCCCGGAATTGCACGCATTGCGGCTGGCATGAGCCCTGCATAGAGTTCCGACACCTACCTTAGCAACGGAGAGAGAGCCCCATGACGAAGAAGCTGTTCACCCTCACGCTGTTGGCCGCCGCGGCCCTGGCGGCGCAAGCCCAGGACACCAAGGTCGCACTCGGCATTTCCGGCTGGACCGGCTTCGCGCCGCTGACGCTCGCCAAGGAAGCGGGCATCTTCAAGAAGAACGGCCTGGACGTGGACCTCAAGAAGATCCCGCAGAAGGACCGCCACCTGGCGCTTGCCTCCGGCGACGTGCAGTGCGCCGCCACGACCGTGGAGACCTGGGTCGTGTGGAACGCCAACGGCGTCGCGACGACGCAGATCTTCCAGTTGGACAAGTCCTATGGCGCCGACGGCATGGTGGTGAAGCCCGGCATCGCGAAGATCACCGACCTGAAGGGCAAGACCGTCGCGGCCAGCGCGCCCGGCACCTCGCCGTACTTCGCGCTCGCGTGGATGCTGAAGAAGAACGGCCTCTCGCCCAAGGACGTGCACGTGGTGAACCTCGAGCCGCAGCCGGCCGCCAACGCGATCATCGCGGGCGCCGCCGGCGTCGACGCCGCGATGACCTACGAACCCTACCTCTCCGCCGTCCGCGCCAGGCCCGAGGCCGGCAAGATCATCGCCACCACGCTGGACTACCCGATGGTGATGGACACCGTCGGCTGCACGCCCAAGTTCCTCGCGGACAACCCGAAGGCGGCGAAGGCACTGGCCGACAGCTACTTCGAAGCGCTGGAGATGATCAGGAAGGATCCGAAGAAGAGCTTCGAGATCATGGGCGCCGACGTGAAGCAGTCCGGCGAAGCCTTCGAGGGCAGCCAGAAGTACCTGCGCTGGCAGGACAAGGCGGCCAACCAGAAGTTCTTCGCCGGCGAGCACGCGGCCTTCAGCAAGGAAGCGGCGGACCTGCTGCTGGAAGCCGGCGTGATCAAGTCCATCCCGGACCTGAGCAAGCTGGCCGACACGCGGTTCATCCAGTGACGCAAACCGCCGTCGTCCCCGCGGAGGCGGGGACCCAGGGCTCCCCGGCTGCGCGCGCCGCGCGCAGTTTCGAGAGCCCTGGATTCCCGCCTTCGCGGGAATGACGGGGACACAGACATGAAACCTCTCGCTCCTGTTCAACCTGGGACCCGCCTGCTGCTGGGGGTGGCCTTCTTCATCGTCTTCTTCGGGGTCTGGGCCGCGGTCACCCTCGGCGGCCTGATCTCCAAGACCTTCCTGGCCGACCCGATCACGATGGTGCATTCGGGCTGGACCCTGCTCACCGAGGGCTTCCTGAAGGACATCGGCATGACCGTCTGGCGCGTCGTCGGCGGCTTCGCGATCGCCGCGGTGCTGGCGGTGCCGCTGGGCGTCGTGATGGGCGCCTACAAGCCGGTCGAAGCGTTCTTCGAACCGTTCGTGAGCTTCGCCCGCTACCTGCCGGCCTCGGCCTTCATCCCGCTGCTGATCCTGTGGGCCGGCATCGGCGAAGCGCAGAAGCTGGCCGTGATCTTCATCGGATCCTTCTTCCAGCTCGTGCTGATGGTGGCCGTCAGCGTGGGCAACACGCGCCGCGACCTGGTGGAGGCGGCGTACACGCTGGGTGCGGGCGATGGCGGCGTCGTCCAGCGCGTGCTGCTGCCGGCCAGCGCGCCGGAGATCGCCGAGACGCTGCGCATGGTGCTGGGCTGGGCGTGGACCTACGTGATCGTGGCGGAACTGATCGGCGCGTCCAGCGGCATCGGGCACATGATCACCGACAGCCAGGCGCTGCTGGCGACCGACCAGATCATCTTCGGCATCCTCGTGATCGGCCTCATCGGCCTGGTCACGGATTTCGCCTTCAAGGCGGTCAACCGCAGGGTCTTTCCTTGGGCGCAGCTGCGATGAAACGCGACGACCTTCCCGTGGCGACCACGGACGCGGTGCTGCAGGTCAGCGCCGTCAGCAAGACCTTCCCCGGCGGCACCGTCGCCCTCCAGGCCACCGACCTCGCGGTGCAGGAGAACGACTTCATCACCATCCTCGGCCCCTCGGGCTGCGGCAAGAGCACGCTGCTGCGCATGGTCGCGGGGCTCGACACGCCCACGGCCGGCCGCATCGCGCTCGATGGCCACACGGTGTCGGGCCCCGGCGCCGACCGCGGCATGGTGTTCCAGAGCTACACGCTGTTCCCCTGGCTCACGGTGCTGGAGAACGTGTGCTTCGGGCTGCGCGAGAAGAAGATGCCGCTGGCCGAACAGCGCGCGATCGCGCAGCGCTTCATCGACAAGGTGGGACTGCGCGGCTTCGAGGGCCACTACCCCAAGCAGCTCTCCGGCGGCATGCAGCAGCGCACGGCGCTGGCCCGCGCGCTCGCCAACGATCCGCGCATCCTGCTGATGGACGAACCCTTCGGCGCGCTGGACCACCAGACGCGCGAGCTGATGCAGGAACTGCTGCTCACGGTATGGGAAGGCGAGCGCAAGACGGTGCTGTTCGTCACGCACGACATCGACGAGGCCATCTTCATGGGCAACCGCGTCGTGGTGATGAGCGCGCGGCCGGGCCGCATCAAGTGCGACCTCGCCGTGCCTCTGGCGCATCCGCGCCACTACGCGATGAAGACGACGGCGCCGTTCGCCGAGCTGAAGGCGCGGCTGACGGAGGAGATCCGGGTGGAGGTGCAGCGGGCCGCCGGCCTGCTGCCCGGCGCTCAGTAGCGCAGCGAGGAGTCCGGCCGCTTGGGCAGGTCGCCGTAGGCTTCCTTGGCGCGGCGGACGCGGTCCAGGTCCTTCAGCAGCGTTTCCAGCGCGGACTTCGCGCCGTGGCCGCTGCGCCCGCGCGGGACGCGGTAGTCGGGAGGCTTGACCTCCGGGTCCAGGAAGGGAATGGGCTGCGCCATGGTGAAGCGAAATGGTAGCCACTCCTGGCCCCGGACGCCATCCCAAGTCAGGCCGGGCTAAGCCCCCTGCGCGGCAGCGCACACCTTTCGCACGGTTTCCCAGGTGCGCGTGGTCACGTCCTTGCCGAAGGTGCGTTCGATCACGGCCATGAACACCGGGCCGTCGGGGCCGGGCACGTAGGTGCTGAAGGCCTCACGGCCGAGCACGACGTGGATGCGGGCGTCGCCTTTCGCGATCGGCAGGCGGGGAAGATCGGCCGGCTCGGCATGGAGGAAGGTCACGATCTTCTTGGAGCCCGCGGGCAGCCGCTGACCCGCGAAGGGGTCGGAGGCAAGCAAGGCCTCCAGCTCGGAGATCTGCCGCACGAAGGTCTGGAAGCTGCGGCCCATGTGCTTCTGCATCGCCGCCTCGCACTTTTTCTGCAGCGCGAACGGCGTGCCGCCGCCGCTGAATACGACGTTGCCGCTGGACAGCACCGTCTTCACGTCCCGCAGCCCGGCCGCGGCCAATGCCTCGGCCAGGGCGGGCATCTTGCAGTTCATGGGGCTGACGCCCCGCAGGAAGGCGGCGTGGCGCTGCATGGCGCGCCACTATAGCCGCGTTACTGGTGCGGATGGGCCATCGGGCGGCTGGCGGCCACCGGCGCGGAGACCTGCACGTCGCTCGCCTGTCCCGCCGCATTGCGGAAGTGCAGGGTCAGCGGCACCGAGGTCCGCGGCTGCAGTTGCGTCTTCAGCGACATCAGCATGATGTGGTACCCGCCCGGCTTGAGTTCGACCGGGGTGCCGGGTGCCAGGCGCAGGCCGCCTTCCACCGGGCTCATCTTCATCACGTCGCCTTCCATGCGCATCTGGTGCACCTCGGCCACGCCCGCCACCGGCGTGCTGACGCCGGTCAGCACCAGCGGCTCGCGCGCGGTCAGCGTCATGTAGGCGCCGGAGCTCGCCTGGCCCTGCACGCTGGGACGGACCCAGGCATCGGTGACCGTCACGTCGGCCGCATGGGCCGGCAGGCAGATCGTCGCGGCCAGCAGCACGGCCGGCATCCATTGCATCTTCGTCTTCATCGCGTTCTCCTGGTCAATGTTGGTGGCCGGCAGCGCCCGCGGCAGGCAGCACTTCCAGCACGGCGGCGGGCGACTTCAGCTCGGACAGCTGCTGGCCCGCGCGCGGGACCTCGGTCCAGTCGGCGCGGCCCTCGTCGCAGACCTGCGACACCGGCCAGTACACAGGGCCGGCTTCGGCGGGCGTGCGCGCCACCAGGACGAACTCGTCGTAGAAGTCGCTGGCCAGCTTGTCCTGCTGCGTGAGCGCGGTCCACGTGACGCGCGTGACCTTCCCGCCCGTCTTTTCCAGGTCGATGCGCCAGCCGGCCTTGGGCATGGGATGGGCGCCCTGCATCGCGGCAGGGACGTCGACGACCAGCTGGCGGGTCGGCGACTTGCCGCAGCCGTGGCCCACCTTGAAGGTGGCCTTGTAGCCGGCCGACGCCGGCGCGACCTGGTACTCCAGGACGACGTGGGCCTGGGCCGCGCCGAACGCGCAGGCCAGGGTTGCAAGAGCGATGGACTTCTTCATGGTGCGTGCCTTCTCAGAAATCGGCCTTCAGCTCGGCGACGTAGCTTCGCTGCGGGTAGGGATGGAAATTCCAGTACTTGTCGTTGTTGACGTTGTCGATGCCGAAGGCGGCGGTGAGGTTCCTGGTGGCCTTCCACTGCGCGCGCAGGTCCACGACGAAGAACCGGCTCACGCCCATGTACGTGAAGCCGTTGACGTCGCTGTTGTCCAGCGTGCGGAACGGCGGGCTGCTGTAGCGCGCCCCGATGCTGGTGCTCCATTGCGCCGTCCACCGGTACGCGGCCAGCGCGTTCAGCCGCCACTCCGGGATGTTGGGCTGGCGCTTGCCGATGGTGTCGCCGGGCACGCTCACGAAGCCGGCGTTCTCCTTGATGATGGAATGCGCGTAGGTGACGCCGCCGGAAAGGTCCAGGCCGCGCAGCACGACGTCCTCGCCCGAACAGGCCAGCTCCAGGCCCTGCGTCGCGATGCGGCCCACGTTGGTCACGCGGGTGACGTTGCGGCTGGCCACGGCGTCGAAGGTGGTCTGCGCATACAGGGCGTCGCGCGTGTTCTCCGCGAAGTACGTCAGGCGCAGCAAGCCGTTGCCCAGGTCCTGTTCGGCCGAGAGTTCGCCGGTCAGCGAGCGTTCCGGCCGCAGGTTGGGATCGTTGATGAACTGCGCGTTGGCGGTGGAGGTGGCGCCGTACAGTTCCGCCACCGTCGGATAGCGCACCGCGCGACCGACCGAGGCCTTCAGCACGGTCGCGGGCCGCCATTGGTACGACACGGCGCCCTTGGGCGAGAGATCGTAGGCGGTGCGGTTCGGCCAGTCCATGTTCACCGCGGGCGCCGCGCCCGGAATGCGCGTGTGGGCGTCGTAGGCCGTCCAGCGCTCGCCGCGCAGGCCCAGCACGGCCTTCCACAGCGGCGCGAAGCGCCAGGTGTCCTGGCCCCAGAGGCTTTGCAGGCGCGTGTTGCCGCCCACGTCGCTCGCGAGCGTGCCCGGGCCGTCGTTGCGCCAGTTGCCCGCGATGTTGGAGGTGACGTAGCTCAGGCGGTACGTGTCCTGCTGCACGCCGAAGTCCGCGATGTGCGCGCCCCGCGTCCCGTCGGGACGCCAGGTGCCCCGCGCCGCCAGCGTGTTCCAGCCGGTGCCGTTGCCGTCGGCGACCGTTCCGGGGCCACCCGACTCGGCGCCGGGCGGCGTGTTGCCGACGGCGTTCTGCCGCTTGAGGTCCTTCGCGTAGTCGTAGAGGCTTGCGCTCAGCTCCCAGTCCCAGGTGCCCTGCGTGTGGCTCTTCAGCGAAAAGCCGTGCATGGAGTGGCGCAGGCTCTCGTCGGTCAGCGGCAGGTCGGCGCCCGTCACCGGCGCGTAGTTCGCGCCGCCGATGTTGATGGGCCCGCTGGTCACCGTGTTGCCCGACGCGTCGCGCAGGTAGGACGTGGGCCGGTTGGTGGACTTGTTTTCCCATGCCCCGAACACATAGCTCGCACGCAGGGTCGGCGCGAAGTCGTAGGCGAGCTTCACCTTCGCGTGGTCCTGGATCGTGTGGTACTGCGTCTGCGCGGCGATGTAGTAGATCGGGACGTTGCCTGGATTGCGGTCCGCGATCGCGCCCGTCACCGACGTGCCCGGCGTGGCCGTCGTGGCGCCTTGCACGCGCGAGGCGAAGGTGAGCGGCTGGCCCTCGCTGTCGGTGCGGCTCACGTTGAACCACCAGGCCCAGTCGCCCGCGCGGCTGCCGGCGGAGGCGCTGGCCTCCCAGGCGCGGAAGGTGTCGTCGGTTCCGTAGAGCTCGAAGGGCTGCAGCACGTAGCCGACCTTCGCGTGGCCTTCCAGCTTCGTCGGCATGCGCGTGACGTAGTCGACCACCGCGCCCACCGAGTTGCCGGGATACGCCGCGGAGAATGGCCCGTACATCACGTCGATGCGGTCGATCTCCTCCGGCGTCACCAGTCCCCAGCGAGGGGGGAAGCTCAGCCCGCCGACGCCGTTGCCGAGGTAGTTGGACAGCAGGATGCCGTCCGCATACACGGCCGAACGGGCGCTGTTGCCCGTGCCCGAGGCGCGGCTGGAAAGGATGGCGTGGTTGTAGTCGCCGACGTAGCGCTTGCGCACCAGCAGGCTAGGGAAGTACTTGAGCGCGTCCTCGCTGTCGGTGGCGTTGATCGAGCGTTCGATCTGCTCGCGCGTGATGCCTTCCGTGGTGGTGGGGATCTGCGTGGGCAGCGACGTGGCCTGGCCACCGGTGACGGTGACCACGCCGAGGTCGCGGGTGGGCGCGGGCGCGCTCTGCGCGCCCACCGCGAGGGGAACGGCCGCGGCCAGTGCCGCGGCGATGCGATCGGGTCGCAAGGGAATCTCCTGGACGGACCATGGGCCCGTGGGCGCAGGCGCACGGGAGTCAGGGCGGGGTCAGGAGAACGCGGGTGGCCCGCGGGCGGGAAGCGGTGCGCCGGTCAGCCCGGCGAGGTGGGCCGCGACGTGCGGCAGGAGGGCATGCGCCAGCGGCGCCGCCGAGGGCAGGAGGACGGCCACGCTGGCCGGCGGCGCGGCAATGCCGGCGCACAGCGAGCACTCGAGCTTGTGGTCGACGTGCGGCAGCGCCTTGCCGGAGGAGGCGGCGGCCACGGGCGTGCACACCGCGTCGCCCGCGTCCTGCATCCAGGGCGCGATGCCCGCCACCAGCAGGAACGCGACGAACCACGCCAGTACGAGGCGGGCGGTGCGCGGGAAGCGGCGGCGGATCGTCATGGGGGCGGACTGGCGGGGCCAGGGCCGCATTCTACGACCCTGCTTCCGGCGCACCCGCGCACGCCGGTGTTGCAGCGATGCCGCACGGCGCCTGCCATTCGCACGCCTGCAACGGTGGGGGTGTCAGACTTCAACACCATGTCCGCCGTACCGCAGCCGCCCGGGGTTGCCATGACAGACTTCCTGCGGGGAGACCCGCACCAATGGCAGTCCGGCACTCTGGATCGGGACCGGCTCTACGCCGCCGCGAACCAGCTCGCATCGCATCCAGCACACCTCGACGCCGCCAGGCGACTGGCCGGCGCGGTGCTGGCCGTCCTGGACCGCTCGCCGCTGGCCCGGCGCGTGATGCACGACGCTCCCATGTACCTGATGCTGGTGTGCTGCATGGCCCTGGAGCACCGGCGCCGGACGCGGGGCGGCGAGGGCGTGACCCTGCAGGCGCTGCGTGCCCTGATGCATCGCGGCGACGCACCGCGGCTGGCGGGCGACTCGCACCTGCGCGACATGATGGGATGGGCCCGTTTGTGCGGGCTGCTGGAGCGGGACACGGGCGAGGGCCTGGCCGACGGGCGCATGCGCCGCTACCGTCCGACGCCGGCGCTGGAAGCGATCTTCTCCGAGTGGATCGCCGACTTCACGGCGGCCATCGCGGCGGTGCTGCCGCCGCCCTGGCGCTCCGCCGGGCCGACCCTGCCCGAGGTCTACGCCGTGCTGTCGCTGCGCATAGACGCCTACACGCACGACGGCTTCGTCGCGCCGGAGCGGCACCCGATGGTGCATCGCTTCATGCTGCGCCGGCACGGCTACCACGTGTTCCTGGCCTTGCTGGAACGCATGCAGGAGGCGGCGGACGGCGCCTGGTCGCCGCTGTCGCTCTCCGCCCTGGCGCACCGCTTCCGCGTCGCGCGGGGCACGATACGCCCCGTGATCGAGATGGCGGAGGCGGCGAAGCTGCTGTCCTTCGACCGCCAGGCCAGCATCGCCCGGCTCAGCCCCGACTTCGTGCAGCTCGCCCGCTCCTGGATGGCGCTGGAGATGACCTGGATGCACGGCGTGTGCACCGCGGTCGCCCGCTCCCCGCGCTAGGTCCCGCCGCGCCGGCCGGCGCGCTGCTTCCTGCTCCCACTCCCCACCGGAGACTTTCCGAATGATGTTCGCCATGGAGCTGCCTGCGCGCGCAGGCAGCCGGAGACGGCTGTTGCCTGCGCAAGGCGCATTCCGCCCGCGCGCGTTGCCGCTGCTGCTGGCGCTGGCGCTGGGCTTCGCCGGTGGCGCGTCCGCGCAGGCGGTGCTGCCCGGCGCCGGCCAGCTGCAGCGCCAGGTCGAGGAATCGCTGCAGCCGCCACCGCCCGCTTCCGCACCGCCGCAGGCGCCGGCGGCCGCGCCGGTGGACCGCAGCGGCCCCGCGCTGACCGTGCGGAAGTTCGTGATCGAAGGTGCCACGCTGATCCCGGCGGAGGACCTGGCGCAGCGGCTCGAACCCTGGCGCGACCGGCCCGCGAGCCTGGGCGAACTGCAGGCCGCGGCGCAGGGGCTGGTCGCGGCGTACCGCGAGCGCGGCTGGTTCGCGCGCGTGCAGATCCCGCCGCAAGATGCCAGCAGCGGCACGCTGCGCATCCGCGTGATCGAAGGCCGTTTCGGGCGCATCGTGACGGACGCGGCCGGCGCAGCGCGCACGGACGCCGCCGCGATCGAACGCCTCGTGGGCCACCGGCTGCGCGCCGGCGAACCGTATGCGCAGGAAGCGCTCGAACGGGGCCTGCTGCTCGCCAACGACCTGCCCGGCGTCGAAGCCGACGGCGTGCTGCAGGCGGGCGCGGCCGTCGGCACCAGCGACCTCGCGCTGCACGTGCGCGACCTGCCGCTGGTGAGCGGCCAGGTGGGCGCGAACAACGCCGGCAGCCGCTCCACCGGGCGCGAGCAGGCAAGCGCGCAACTGTCGCTCGAGGGTCCTTCCGGCCGCGGCGACCAGGCGACGCTGGCGCTGCTCGCCTCCGACGGCGTGCGCTACGCCGGCGTGGGCTACGGCCTGCCGCTGGGCAGCGACGGATTGCGCGCGCATGCAGGCGCCACCGACCTGCGCTACGAGCTGCGCGGTTCCTTCGCCGCCCTCGACGCGCGCGGCCGCGCCCGCACGGCCACGGCGGGCCTGTCGTATCCCGCGGTGCGCAGCACGGCCCTCAACGTGTGGCTGGGACTGGACGCTGCGCGCGGCGAGTACCACGACGACGTGCTGGGACTGCCCTTGCGCGAGCGTCGCGTCGACACGCTGGCGGCGAGCGCGTGGGGCAACGCGATCGATGGTCTGGGCGGGGGCGGCCGCACCGAATGGCGCGCCGGCCTCGTGCCCGGCGACGTGCACCTGGGCGTCGACGCGCCGCAGGACGCGGCCGGCCCGGGCACCGAGGGCGGCTTCACGCGCGTGGTCGCCGAAGTGCGGCGCGACCAGGCGCTGGCCGGCGCGGTGTACCTGCGCGCGCGCTTCACCGGCCAGTGGGCCTCGGGCAACCTCGACGCCTCGCAGAAGTTCGGCCTGGGCGGACCGTGGGGCGTGCGCGCCTTCCCGGTCGACGACGGGCTCGGTGACAGCGGTGCCTTGGTCCAGCTGGAGCTGCACCGGCCGTTCCCCACGTCCGCGGCCGGCCAGTTCGACGCCTTCGTGTTCGCCGACGGCGGCACCGTGCGCCAGCACCAGCAACCCTGGGCCGGCTGGGACACGGGCGGCAGCGGCCGCAACAGCTACGGCCTCGCGGCGGCGGGCCTGGGCCTTTCATGGTCCGGTCGCAACGGCCTGACCGCGACGCTGCTGGTCGCCACGCCCTTGGGTGGCAATCCGGGCAGCGCGGTCCCCGGCCACGACCAGGACGGCGGGCGCACCGGCACGCACACGTGGTTCACCGCCGGCTGGCGCTTCTGACGCGCGCCACCCACCCGATCACAGGAGTCTTCCCATGCACGCACACGCCAGCCTGAATCGCGCCTACCGCCTGGTCTGGAACGCCGCCCTCGGCGCCGTCGTCGCCGCGCCCGAGACGGCCCGCGGCGGCACCGCGCCGGGCATCGCGCCGGAGGGCGCGGCTTTCCCGCTGCGCCGTCTCGTCCTGGCGATGGCGCTGGCCCTCGGCACGCCGGCGGGATGGGCGGCCGACGCCAGTGCCTTGCCGCGCGACGGCAATCTTGCAGCGGGCAGCGCGACCTGGAGCACCAGCGGCTCCACGCTCACCGTGAACCAGGCCTCGCCGCGCGCGATCGTCAACTGGGGCGGATTCGACGTGGGCTCCGGCGCGACCGTGAAGTTCGTGCAACCGTCCGCGTCTTCGGTGATCCTGAACCGCGTCACCGGCGGAAGCGCGAGCCAGGTGGACGGCGCGCTCTCCGCCAACGGGCAGGTGTACCTGGTCAACCCCGCCGGTGTGCTGTTCGGCAAGACGGCGCAGGTGGACGTGGGCGGTCTCACCGCGTCCACGCTGTCCATCAGCGACGAGGACTTCCTCGCCGGCCGCGACCGCTTCACGCGCAACGGCAGCACCGGCTCGGTGGTGAACGAAGGCCGCATCAGCGTGCAGCCGGGCGGCCGCGTGGTGCTGCTCGGCGCGCGCGTGGACAACCGCGGCCGGATCTTCGCGCCCGGCGGGGACGTGGCGCTTGCCGCGGGCCAGCAGGTCACGCTGGCCGTCGGCGCCAATGGGCACCTGCAGGTGGCCGTGGACGCAGCCGATGTCGCCGCGATGGTGGCCAACGGCGGCCTGGTGCAGGCCGACGGCGGCCAGATCGTGCTCAGCGCGCGCGGCGCCGACGCGCTCGCTTCCGCGGTGGTGAGCAACACCGGCACGCTGCAGGCACGTACGGTGGACGCGCAGGCCGGCCGCATCCTGCTGCTGGCGGACATGGAACACGGCACCGCGAAGGTCGGCGGCACGCTGGATGCGAGCGCGCCTGCCGGCGGCGACGGCGGCTTCGTCGAGACGAGCGCGGCGCACGTCGCGATCGCGCCCGGCACCCGCGTCAACACCCTGGCCGCGTCCGGACGCACCGGCACCTGGCTGATCGACCCGCAGGACATCACGATCGTCGCGGGCACGGCCTCTTCCGCGGACGAGGTGAGCGCCGCGGACGTCCAGTCCAACCTGCAGACGTCCAACGTCACCATCGCCACTTCCGCCAGCGGCACCGGCGCCGGCGACATCAACGTCAATGCGGACCTTGCGTGGAGCGCCCAGACCCTCACGCTCACCGCGCACAACGACATCCACCTCAACGCGGTCATGACCGCCGGCGGCACGGCGGGGCTGGCGCTGAACTACGGGGGCAGCGGCATCACCACCGGCGCACGCGGGCGCGTCGACTTCACGGGCACCGGCAACACACTCGCGATCAACGGCAACGCGTACACCATCCTCACGTCGCTGGGCGCCGATGGCAGCACCAGCGGCACCGACCTGCAGGGCGTCAACGGGAACCTGTCCGGCAACTACGCGCTGGGCGCAGACATCGACGCGTCGTCGACGAGCGGCTGGGCCGCGGGCGCGGGGTTCGCGCCGATCGGCGACGCCACGACGGCATTCACCGGAACGTTCGAGGGGCTGGGCCACGTGGTGAACGCCCTGACGATCAACCGGCCGGCGATCACTGGCGTCGGCCTGTTCGGCCAGGTGGGCACCGGCGGCATCGTGCGCAACCTGACGGTGGCCAACGCGAACATCACGTCGCAGGGCTTCGTGGGCATCGTGGCGGGGAACAACCTGGGGCTGCTGTCCAACGTCGGCGGCCAGGGAACCATCGATGCGGCCACCGGCGCCGGCGGGCTGGTGGGGAGCAACAGCGGGACCATCCAGCGCTCCTGGGCCCGTGCCAGCGTGCATACCACCGCCAACTACACGGGCGGGCTGGTCGGCCTCAACGGGGGCACCGGCGTGATCGACCAGTCCTGGGCCAACGCGGCGCTCTCGGTCGAAGGCCTCTACGCCGGCGGGCTCGTGGGCCTGCACAACGGGACCATCGGCGACTCCTATGCCACGGGATCGATCACCAACCTGACCGGCCTGGCTGATGCCCTCGGGGGCCTGGTGGGTCGGGTGGCGGGGTCGACGGCCTCCCTCCAGCGTTCGTACACCGACGTGCAGCTCGGGTCGGCAACGCGCGTCGGCGGCGTCACCGGGTTCGGGACCATCGCCGCGACGGACGTCTACTGGGACAGCTCGCGCACCGGCGCCGCCACCGGGAGCGGCAGCGGCGTGGCCGTGGGCACGGCGGTGACGACGGCGCAGCTGGAGTCCGGCCTGCCCGCGAACTTCGCGGGCACCACCTGGGGCAATGCCGGCAACCGCAGCACGCCCTACCTGCTGGCCAACGCGGGCCCGGTGCGGCTCGCGACCGACGCGAGCGGCGCGCAATACCAGATCGTGCTCGACGCGGCGCAGCTGCAGGCGATGGCCGACAGCGCGCGTTCGGGCGGCGTGGCCGGCAACTACGCGCTCGGCAACGACATCGACGCGAGCGTCACCCGTGGCTGGAACGCCGGCACCGGCTTCGTGCCGGTCGGCAGCGGCACGACGAGCGCCTTCAGCGGGACCTTCGACGGCCTCGGGTACACGATCACAGGGCTGTTCACCGACCGGCCGGCGGCCAATGCGGGCGGCCTGTTCGGGACGGCGCTGGGCGCCGACGTGCGCGACCTGACGATCGCGGCAGCCGATATCCGGACGGCCTCCAGCGCGGGCGTCCTGGCAGGCTCGTGGAGCGCCGGCTCCGTCGAACGGGTGAACGTCTCCGGGACCGTGCAGGTCCAGACCATAGGCGGTGGCCTGCTCGGAAGCGCCAGCACCGGCGCCGTCATCGAGGACAGCCACGCGGACGTGAGCGTGAGCGCGCAGGCCGTCGGCACCGCCCGTGCCGGCGGCCTGGTCGGCCTGAACCAGGGGACGATCCGGCGTTCATCGGCCTCCGGTGCCGTGGACAGCGCGGGGAACCTGTCCGGCGGGCTGGTGGGCCAGAACGGCGGCGCCATCGAGGATTCGGCGGCGAGCGGCGCCGTCACGTCTTCCGGCACCGGCAACTCGCACGGCGGGCTGGTGGGCAGCAACAGCGGGGCGATCGCGCGCAGTGATGCGACCGGCGCGGTGACCGGCAACGGCTCGCTCTATGGTGGCCTGGTCGGCAGCAATTCGGTGAGCGGAACCATCAGCCAGTCCTGGGCGAGTGGCGACGTGATGCAGGGCGGGTTGGCCGGCAACGCGGGCGGGCTGGCCGGCAGCAATGCCGGTTCCATCACGGATGCCTTTGCGCTCGGCAACGTGCAAGCCGGCACGCCATCGACGGATGCCGGCGGCCTGGTGGCGGTCAACTCGGGCAGCATCACCCGCACGTATGCGAGCGGCGTGGTGGTAGGCGGATCGGCCAGCGGCCTGGTGGGACGCAACAGCGGCACGATCAGCGATTCCGTGTGGAACGCGGACGCCAATGCGGTCGGGATCGCCGCGAACACGGGGACCGCGGTCAACACCAGCGGCCAGGGCGCCGCCGCCATGAAGCAGCTGTCGACCTATGCGGCGCTGGGCTGGGACATTGGCGCCAGCGCCGGCACCGGGACGACCTGGCGCATCTACGAAGGCAGCACGACGCCGTGGCTGCGCATCTTCCTCGCGCCGCTGACGGTGACCGTGAGCGGCAACGTGGGCAGCACGACCTACGACGGCAGCGCCGGGACGGGCACCGTCGCGGCCGCGAACGTGTCGCTGTCGGATCCTGCCGCGACGCCTTCCGGCAGCGTGGCCTACGCCACGACCGGCAAGAACGCCGGCACCTATACGACCAGCGACGGCAGCCTGCTCTTCTCGGGCCTGTACTCCGGCCCGGCCGGCTACGACATCGCGTACGACGGCATTGCCTCGGCAGGCATCACACCCAAGGCGCTGACGGTGACGGGCGCGACGGCGCAGGGCAAGGTGTACGACGGCACGACCGCGGCCACCGTCAACGGCGGCGCGCTCGCGGGCGTGGTCGGAAGCGACGCGGTGGCGCTGGCACTGGGCACGGCGACCTTCGGCAGCAAGAACGTGGGCACCCAGGTGGTCACGGTCACGGGCAGCACGCTCGCCGGCGCCGATGCCGGCAACTACACGGTGACGGACCCGTCGGGCCTCAGCGCCGCGATCACGCCCGCGCCGATCACGGGCGTCTCCGGCATCACGGCTTCCGACCGCGTGTACGACGGCACGACCACCGCGACGCTGGATCGCAGCGGGGCCACCCTGGCCGGCGTGATCGGCAGCGACGACGTATCGGTCGCGGCCGCCACGGGCGCCTTCGCCAACAAGAACGCGGGCACCGGCAAGACGGTGAGCGTCTCCGGCATCACGCTGGGCGGCGCCGACAGCGCCAACTACCAGCTCATGGACACCACGGCGACCACGACGGCCAGCATCACGCCCCTGGCCGTCACCGGCACGCTGAGCGCGGCGGGCAAGGTCTACGACGGGAACACCTCCGCCACCGCCACGGGCGCCGCGATCGGCGCCATTGCGGGCGATGACGTCAGCGTCGCGAGCAGCGGCACCTTCGCCAGCAGGAACGTGGGAACGCACACCGTCCTCCTGAGTGGCGCGAGCCTGGCCGGTGCCGATGCGGGCAACTACCAGCTGGCCGGGACCAATGCCACGTCCACGGCCACGATCACGCCCAAGGCCCTGACCGGCACCGTGACCGCCACGGACAAGGTGTACGACGGCACGACCTCCGCCGTGACAAGCGGCGCGCTCTCCGGCGCGGTGACCGGGGACGACGTGAGCCTGGCCACCGCGGGCACGTTCTCCGACAGGAACGCCGCCAGCGGGAAGACGGTCAACGTCACCGGCGCGAGCCTCGCGGGTGCCGATGCGGGCAACTACCAGCTCACCGGCAGCAATGCGACCACCACGGCGAGCATCACGCCCAAGGCGATCACGGGGACGCTGACCGCCGACGACAAGGTCTACGACGGCACCACTTCGGCCACGGCCACCGGCACCGTGTCGGGCCTGATCGGATCGGATGTCGTCACGCTGGCAGGCACCGGCACCTTCGACACCAGGAACGCAGGCACCGGCAAGACCGTGACGCTCACGGGCATGACGCTCGGCGGCGCGGATGCGGGCAACTACACCGTGACGAGCAACAGCACGGCGACCGCGGCGATCACGCCCAAGGCAATCACCGGCACGGTCACGGCGGCCGGCAAGGTGTACGACGGCACCACGGCGGCCGCCACCAGCGGGACCCTGTCCGGCGTCCTCGCGGGCGACACGGTCACGCTGGCCAGCAGCGGCAGCTTCGCCGACCCGAACGCCGGCACGGGCAAGGTCGTCAACGTCAGCGGCTCTCTCGCGGGCGCCGATGCGGGCAACTACGTGCTGGCCGCCAACGCCACGACCAGCGCGGACATCGCGCGCGCCTCCCTCCTGGTCACCGCCAATGACGCCAGCAAGCTGGCCGATGGCTCTGCCTACGCGGGCGGCAACGGGGTGCACTACAGCGGCTTCGTCGGGGGGGACGGTCCGGCGGTGCTGGCAGGCAGCTTCGTGTGGGGCGGCAGCGCCCAGGGCGCGGTGCAGCCGGGCCGGTACGGCATCGCCGTGTCGGGGCTCCAGGCGGCGAACTACGACATCCGCTACGGCGACGGCCTGCTGGCGATCCTGTCCGCGCAGGACGTGCCGGCGCCGGGCGACGTCGAGCGCAGGGCCTGGCTCGCGGTCACCGATGCGTCGCGCACCGGCCTGGCACTCGATCCGCTTGCCGGGCGCCAGCGCCTGCCGCTCAGGATCGCTCCCGACTTCCTGCGCATGCCCGAAGAGGCGAGCGCTCCGGCACACTAGAATCCCCCCGACCGTGGAAGCGTGGCAGAGCGGTTGAATGCACCGGTCTTGAAAACCGGCAACGTCGCAAGGCGTTCGTGAGTTCGAATCTCACCGCTTCCGCCAGCCGGTGCGCCGGAGAGGTCGGCACTTTCCTACGTGCACGTGCTGTTCCGTCGGACAGGGTTCACGGCTTCCCGCCTGCATCGTGGTCATCCGTCCGCAACCAGGGCGGATGCGGGAGGTCCGGGATGGCCGTACGCGTGTTCGTCGTCGAGGATTCCCGGCCCATGCAGCGGCTGGTGCGCGACCTGCTGGAGTGGCTGGGCGGCTTCGAGGTGGTGGGCGTCGCCGCGAACGAGACCGCCGCCACCGAATGGCTGCTGCGCCACCCCGGCGGCTGGGACCTGGCGATCGTCGACCTGCTGCTGGCCGAGGGCTCGGGCATCGCGCTCATTGCCCGCTGCAGCCAGGGCCCCCATGGCACCATCATCGTGTTCAGCGACTTCGTGACGCCAGTGGTGCGCCAGCGCTGCCTGCACCTGGGCGCCGATGGCGTGATCTCCAAGGCGCACTTCGCGGAACTGCGCAACTACCTCCAGGCGTTTCCGGGGCGGGCACCGCGGGCCGCGGCTGCGTTGGCCCAGCAGTCCCCCCGCAGGCGACGCGCGCGTCCGGCGCAGTCGCATGGCGATTGCTGGCAACGTCCTACAGGTGCCCGTCCGTGGCCAAGCGAGGATCGGCGCAATCACCAAGGTTTTCTCCCGATGTCCCAACAGCAAGAACAGCTGCAACCCGAAGACGGCGTGCCCCAGGCCGAGGACGGGCAGCAGCAACAGCAGCCCCAGGCCACCGGCGATGCCCACGCCGGCCAGGGTTCCGACAGCGCCCTGAAGCAGATGCGGATCTGGGAGCAGAACCGCGCCACCCATTCCGGCGGCAAGCGCCGGCAAGGGCCGGGCTGATCGCCCGTCCGTTCCGGCACCAAGCGAAAGCGGCCCATCGGGCCGCTTTTCTCTTGGCTGCCGTGCCTCACGCCGCCCGGGGCGGCAACTCGCCCTTGCGCACGGCGGGCGTTTCGCGTCCCTGCAGCTCGCGCGTGTCGTGGCTGGCCGCCGGCTTGGCCTGCAGCGACTTGGTGAGGTAGGGCAGCACGCTGCGCGCGCCCGTGCCCCAGCGGGTGCCGGGCGGGGGCAGGTCGCCTTCCTCGAAGGCCTTGTCAGCCATGGCTCTCGGCCGGCCAGCGCTCCGGCGCCGGGTTGCGGATGAAGGACGGGTCGTCGCTGGCCTGCGCCTGCGCGGGGGCGGAGAACAACATGTCGCAGCCGAACATGTCGTCGTCGCCGCCCAGGAGGTGCTCGCGCCAGCCCAGGGTGCGCAGGTGTTCGGCCAGGAAGTTCACCTGGCGATAGCCGTCGAGGGTGGCCTGCGCGAACAGCACGCCTGCGTGCGCCAGGCCGATGCGCAGGTCCATGCGGTGCGTTGTCGGCAGCAGCCGGGCCATGTCGAAGAGGCGTGCCACGCCTTCGAATGCCGGTGGCGGTTCCTTCAGGAGTTCCATGGCCCGCAAAGCTAAGCCGCGCCGGCCCGCAACGCTGTAGGACGGCATCCCGTCGGGGTTACATCTGCTGACTACGGCTGCGTTGTCAGCAGGCCCCGCGTCTCGATGAAGCGCACCACTTCCTCCAGTCCCGCGCGGGTCTTGAGGTTGGTCATCACGAAGGGCTTGTCCTTGCGCATGCGCCTGGTGTCCGCTTCCATCACGCCCAGGTCCGCGCCCACGTAGGGCGCGAGGTCGGTCTTGTTGATGACGAACAGGTCGCTCTTGGTGATGCCGGGGCCGCCCTTGCGCGGGATCTTCTCGCCGGCCGCGACGTCGATCACGTAGACCGTCAGGTCCGACAACTCGGGGCTGAAGGTCGCGGCCAGGTTGTCGCCACCCGACTCCACGAAGACGATGTCGGCGTCCGGGAAATCGCCCAGCATGCGGTCGATGGCCTCGAGGTTGATGGAGGCGTCCTCGCGGATGGCCGTGTGCGGGCAGCCGCCGGTCTCCACGCCCAGGATGCGTTCGGCGGGCAGGGCGCCGCTGACGGTCAGCAGGCGCTGGTCTTCCTTGGTGTAGATGTCGTTGGTGATCGCGACCAGGTCGTAGCGCTCGCGCATGGCCTTGCACAGCATCTCCAGCAGCGTCGTCTTGCCGGAGCCGACCGGCCCGCCGATGCCCACGCGCAGGGGCGGCAGTTTCTTGGTGCGGCGGGGGATGTGGTGCAGGTTCATGAGCGGAACAGGCGGGAGTACTGGATCTCGTGCTGGGCCGACAGGATGGCCAGCATGGGGGTGAAGGACTGGCGCTGCGCGTCGGGCAGCGCCAGGGCGTGGTCGACGGCGGCGGGGATCTCGTCCGCGAGCCGCCCGAGGATGCGCTGGCCGGAGGACTGGCCCAGCGGCACGGCCTTGATCGCGGCCTGCACCATGTTCTCGGACCAGGCGAAGGCGAAGGCGAGGAGGATGTGGCGCAGGGGGGCGTCGAGGCCGGCCGCGGCGATGGCGAACGCGACGGGGTAGGTGGGATTCGCGGGATTCGTGGGATTCGTGGGATTCGTGGGATTCGTGGGATTCGTGGGATTCGTGGGATTCGTGGGATTCGTGGGATTCGTGGGATTCGCGGGATTCGCGGGATTCGTAGGGTGGCGGTGAGCGGAGCGAACCCCACCGTCGTCGGCGCCCTTCGGTGGGGTTCCTTCGTCACCCCACCCTACGGACCTCCTCCAGTCGGCGAGGGACTTCCCCATCTGCTCCGTCTGCTGCCGGAACTCGCTCGTCTCCCGCGTCCGCCGCACCCAGTCGTCCAACTGCGCCAGCCACTCCGCGTCATTCGCCCGCACCGCCTCCACCGCCCGCGCCACCACCGCCAGGTCCGACCGTGCCAGGCTCCCATGCAGCTGCTGCACGAGCCACTCGCCTGCGCTTGCGTCGTCGCGCACCAGCCCCGCCTCGACCGCGGGCTCCAACCCTTCCGAATAGGAGAAGCCGCCCACCGGCAGCGCGGGCGAGGCCAGCCAGATCAGCCGCAGCAGCGCGGCGTCAATGCCCGTGGTCGTGGCCGTGGCGGGGATGCTCGTGCTGTCCATGGTCATGTCCATGGTGATGGCCGCCGCTTGCGCCGTACGCGCCGCCTTCCGGCTCGAAGGCCTCGTTCGCCTCGTGCACGATCAGGTGCATGGACCGCAGCATGTCCGCGAGCACGTGGTCGGGCTCGATCTTCAGGTGGTCCGGCTTCAGCTCGATCGGCACGTGGCGGTTGCCCAGGTGGTAGGCGGCGCGCAGCAGGTCGAAGGCGCTGCCATGGTCCGGGCAGTGCGTGATGACCAGCACCGGCTGCGGCGCCGCGATCACGCGCACCAGCGAACCGTCCTCGGCCACCAGCACGTCGCCGCCGCGCACGGAAGTGCCACGCGGCAGGAACACGCCCAGGTGGCGGCCCTGCGAGTCCGTCGCGTCGAACCGGCTCTTCTGCCGCACGTCCCAATCCAGTTCGATCGTGGGCGCGCGCTTGACCAGCACGGGCGCCATGCCCTGCCCGCCCGGGAGGATCTTGTGGACGGCCAGCATGTCAGCGCGAGGCCGGCTTGTGGCCGAGGGCCGTGAGGACACCGAGGCCGATGAACGAGGTGCCGGCCAGGCGGTTGCCCCAGGCCGCATGCTTCGTCGCCCGCGTGAGTCGCGGGCCGACGATGCTGGCGGCCACGACATAGGAAATGTCGGTGCAGGCGGCGATGGCGCAGAACACGCCGCCCAGCGCCAGCGTCTGCATCAGCGGACTGCCGTGGCTGTCCAGGAACTGCGGCAGGAAGGCGGCGAAGAACAGCGTCGTCTTGGGATTGAGGAGCGCCACGACGAAGCCGTCGCGGAACACGCGCCTGAGCGGTTGCGCCATGGGCTTCGGCGTGGCCTCGCCGCGGGTCGAAGGCGTGCGCCACAGCCGGACGCCGAGCCACACCAGGTAGATCGCGCCCGCCCACTTCACCACCGTGAACGCGGCCGATGACACCGCGAACAGCGCGGCCAGTCCCAGCGCCGCGCCGATGGCGTTGCCGAGGTTGCCGAGGGCGACGCCCAGGACGGACGCCAGCCCGCTCGCGCGGCCCTGGGCCACGGTGCGGGCCACGATGTAGACGACGGCGGGGCCGGGCGTGAGCGCCAGCGCGAGGCTGGCGCCGACGAAGGCGAGGAGGAGGGGCAGGGCGGGCAACATCTCCGCAGTCTAGAACAGGAAGTAGCGCTGGGCCATCGGCAGGATCGTGGCCGGGTCGCAGGTGAGGAGATGTCCGTCGGCCCGCACGGCGTACGTCTGCGGATCGATCTCCATCTTCGGCAGGTAGGCGTTGTGCACCAGGTGCTGCTTGCGGATGCGGCGGATGTCCTTCGCGGCCGCGACGTTCTTGTGCAGGCCGTAGCGCTCCTTCACGCCCGCGGCCAGGCCGGCCTGCGACACGAAGGTGATGGAACCCGCGTGCAGCGCGCCGCCGAAGCTGCCGAACATGGGCCGGTAGTGCACGGGTTGCGGCGTCGGGATCGAGGCGTTGGCGTCGCCCATGGCGGCCATGGCGATGAAGCCGCCCTTGAGGATCAGCGCCGGCTTGACGCCGAAGAAGGCCGGCTTCCAGACGACCAGGTCGGCCCACTTGCCGGGTTCGATCGAGCCCACCTCGTGTGCGATGCCGTGCGAGAGCGCCGGGTTGATCGTGTACTTCGCGACGTAGCGCTTGGCGCGGAAGTTGTCGTGCCGGTCGCTGTCACCGGGCAGCTTGCCGCGCTGCAGCTTCATCTTGTGGGCCGTCTGCCAGCAGCGCAGGATCACCTCGCCCACGCGCCCCATGGCCTGCGAGTCGGAGCTGAACATGCTGATCGCGCCCAGGTCGTGCAGGATGTCCTCGGCCGCGATGGTTTCCTTGCGGATGCGGCTCTCGGCGAAGGCCAGGTCCTCCGGGATGCTGGCGTCGAGGTGGTGGCACACCATCAGCATGTCGACGTGCTCGTCGAGCGTGTTGACGGTGTAGGGCATCGTGGGGTTGGTGGACGAGGGCAGGAAGTTCGCTTCGCCCACCACGCGCAGGATGTCCGGCGCGTGGCCGCCGCCGGCGCCCTCGGTGTGGAACGCGCAGAGGCCGCGGCCCTTGGTCGCCGCGATCGTGTTCTCCACGAAGCCCGATTCGTTCAGCGTGTCGGAGTGGATCGCCACCTGCACGTCCATCGCATCGGCCACGTCCAGGCAGTTGCTGATGGCCGAGGGCGTCGTGCCCCAGTCCTCGTGCAGCTTCAGGCCGATGACGCCCGCGTCCACCTGCTCGCGCAGCGCATCGGGCAGGCTGGCGTTGCCCTTGCCCATGAAGCCCAGGTTCATCGGGAAGGCGTCCGCGGCCTGCAGCATGCGCTGGATGTTCCACGGCCCCGGCGTGCAGGTCGTGGCGAAGGTGCCGGTGGCCGGGCCGGTGCCGCCACCGAACATCGTGGTGACGCCGGAGGCGAGCGCCTCCTCGATCTGCTGCGGGCAGATGAAGTGGATGTGGGCGTCGATGCCGCCCGCGGTGACGATCGCGCCTTCGCAGCTGATGATTTCCGTGCCCGGGCCGATGACGATGTCGATGCCCGGCTGCGTATCCGGGTTGCCCGCCTTGCCGATCGCGGCGATGCGGCCCGCCTTCAGGCCGATGTCGGCCTTGACGATGCCCCAGTGGTCCAGGATCAGCGCGTTGGTCAGCACCGTGTCCATCGCGCCTTGCGCGTTGGTGCGCTGCGACTGCGCCATGCCGTCGCGGATGGTCTTGCCGCCGCCGAACTTGACCTCCTCGCCGTAGCCGCCGGCGCGCAGGGTGTAGTCGTCCTCGACCTCGATCACGAGGTCGGTGTCGGCGAGGCGGACGCGGTCGCCCTTGGTGGGGCCGAACATTTCCGCGTAGGCGCGGCGGGGGATGGTTGCCATGTTCTTGGTTCTAGAGCGTGCCCTGCACCAGGCCGCGGAAGCCGTGGATGGCCCGCGCGCCGGCGAAATCCACGAGTTCCACCGTGCGCTGCTGGCCCGGCTCGAAGCGCACCGCCGTGCCCGAGGGAATGTTCAGGCGCATGCCGCGCGCGGCCTGGCGGTCGAACTGCAGCGCACCGTTGGTTTCGGCGAAGTGGTAGTGCGACCCGACCTGGATCGGCCGGTCGGCCGTGTTCTGCACCGCGAGGGTCACGGTGCGCCGGCCGGGATTGAGGGCGAGGTCGCCCGGTTCGGGGAGGAGTTCGCCCGGGATCATGCGAGGCGCAGCATCAGGGTGGCGCCGAGCAACGCGACGCCGGAGCCGGTGAGCCGCGGCAGCCATGCGTGGCGCGCGAGGATCCAGCGGCCGATCGCGATGCCGGCGGCGTGCAGGGCGCAGGTCGCGAGCACCATGCCGGCAAGGGCGGCGAAGGGCGCGTCGCCGGCGAGTTCCACGCCATGCGCCGCGCCATGGAAGAAGGCGAAGGCGCCGGCCAGGCCGGCGGCCGCCGCGACGGGCAGGCCGCGGCGCGTCGCCACCAGCAGGCCGATGGCGAGCAGGGAGACGGCAATCATCGGTTCCACCGCAGGCACCGACAGCCCCGCAACACCGGCCAGTGCACCGAGCACCAGCATCGCGACGAACGAGGAGGGCGCAAGCCACACGGGCCGCACCGCCAGCGCGCTCCACATGCCCACGGCCAGCATGGCCGCGAGGTGGTCGGCGCCCGTGAACGGATGCAGCGCTCCCGCGAAGAAACCCGCGTGGACGTGGGCCAGGTCGGCGGGGTGGGCGCCGGCCGTGCCGGCGGCAGCGAGCAGGGCGGCGGACAGCAGGACGCGCGGGCGCAGGGCCATGTTCTTCTTCTCCTAGACGATGGGTTGGTGGACGGTCACGAGCTTCGTGCCGTCGGGAAAGGTGGCTTCCACCTGGATCTCGGGGATCAGTTCCGGCACGCCCTCCATCACGTCGGCGCGCGTGAGCACGGAGCGGCCTTCGCTCATGAGCTGCGCCACGGACCTGCCGTCGCGGGCTCCCTCCATCACGGCGGCCGAGATCAGGGCCATGGCTTCTGGGTAATTGAGCTTGAGGCCGCGCGCCCTGCGCCGCTCCGCCAGGAGGGCCGCGGTGAACAGCAGGAGCTTGTCTTTTTCCCGGGGGGTGAGTTCCATTTGCGCACCATCTTGCAACAGCCGTGCCCGGCCGCGCAATGCGGCACGGAAGATGCACAGGTCCGGCGTGAGCCGGACCATCCCCATCCTCCCCGCGGACCTGGACGACGCCCCCCAGCGGGTCGTCAAGGTCCGCCGCGACTACAACACCTGGGTCGCGAGCGAGACCATGGAGGACTACGCGCTGCGCTACACGCCGCAGCGCTTCCGCAAATGGTCCCCCTGGCGCGTGGCCAACACCGCCTTCGGTGCTGCCTCCTTCCTGATCCTGGAGGCGGTAGGCGCCACCCTGCTGGTGCAGTACGGCTTCGTCAACGCCTTCTGGGCGATCCTGGCCACCGGGGCGATCATCTTCCTCGCGGGGCTTCCGATCAGCATCTACGCCGCGCGCTACGGCGTGGACATGGACCTGCTCACGCGCGGCGCGGGCTTCGGCTACATCGGGTCGACGATCACGTCGCTGATCTACGCCTCGTTCACCTTCATCTTCTTCGCCCTCGAGGCGGCGGTGATGGCCTACGCCCTGGAGCTCGCGCTGGACATCCCGCCCACCTGGGGTTACCTCGTATGCGCGCTGGTCGTCATCCCGCTGGTGACGCACGGCGTGTCCGCCATCAGCCGCCTGCAGGTCTGGACCCAGCCCCTGTGGCTCGTGATGCTGGTGGTGCCTTTCGTCTACGTCGTCGTGCGCGATCCTGGTGCCTTCGACGGCATCGCGCACTACGCCGGGGAAAAAGCGGCCGCCGCCGGCTTCGATCTGCACCTGTTTGGTGCTGCACTCACGGTGGGCATCGCGCTGATCACGCAGATGGGCGAGCAGGCCGACTACCTGCGCTTCATGCCGGCACGCACCGCGCAGAACCGGCGTGCCTGGTGGGCGGGGGTGCTCGCGGGCGGACCGGGCTGGGTGCTCCTGGGCGTGGTCAAGATGCTGGGCGGCGCGCTGCTGGCGTACCTCGCGATCCAGCACATGGTGCCGTCGGACCGCGCGGTGGATCCCAACCAGATGTACCTCGCGGCCTACGAGTACGTGTTCCCGCACTACGGGTGGGCCGTCGCCGCCACCGCGCTGTTCGTCGTGGTGTCGCAGCTGAAGATCAACGTCACCAACGCCTATGCAGGCTCGCTCGCCTGGTCCAACTTCTTCTCGCGCCTGACCCACAGCCATCCGGGCCGCGTCGTGTGGGTGGTGTTCAATACGCTGATCGCCTTCATGCTGATGGAGATGAACGTGTTCCAGGCGCTGGGGGACGTTCTGGGCCTGTACTCCAACATCGCCATCGCCTGGATGATGGCCGTGGTGGCGGACCTGGTCGTGAACAAGCCGCTGGGCCTGTCGCCGCGGGGCATCGAGTTCAAGCGTGCGCATCTGTACGACATCAACCCGGTGGGCGTGGTGTCGATGGCGCTTGCTTCCACGGTGTCCATCGCGGCCTACCTGGGGCTGTTCGGCCGCACCGCGCAGGCGTTTTCCGCGCTGATCGCCATGGGCGTGGCCTTCGTGTCCGCGCCGCTGCTGGCCTGGTTCACCGGCGGGCGTTTCTACATCGCCCGCGCGCCCGAGGGCCGCTACCGGCGCCTGTCCACGCGCCGCTGCGTGATCTGCGAGCGCGATTACGAAGGCCCGGACATGGCGCACTGCCCCGCCTACCAGGGGCCGATCTGCTCCCTGTGCTGCACGCTGGACGCGCGCTGCGGCGACCTGTGCAAGCCGCAGGCGAGCCTGGCGACGCAGTGGTCGGCGACGCTGCGGTGGCTGTTGCCGCGGCGCGTGTGGCCCTATCTCGATACGGGGCTGGGCCACTTCCTGCTGCTGATGCTGGTGATCGCCCCGGTGCTCGCGGCGTTGCTCGGCCTCCTGTACCACCAGGAACTGCAGGCGGAGCCGCACGTCGCGGTGGCGGCGCTGCGCGCAACGTTCGTGAAGGCCTATTGCGCGCTGATGCTGGCGGCCGGCATCGTGGCCTGGTGGCTGGTGCTGGCGCACAAGAGCCGCCAGGTGGCGCAGGAAGAATCGAACCGGCAGACGCACCTGCTGATGCGCGAGATCGAATCGCACCGCCAGACCGACCAGGCGCTGCAGCAGGCGCGCCAGGCGGCGGACCAGGCGCGGCATGCCGCGGAGCAGGCCAACCACGCCAAGAGCCGCTACATCAGCGCGATCAGCCACGAGCTGCGCACGCCCCTCAATTCCATCCTGGGCTACGCTCAGCTGATGGGAGAGGACGCGGCCATTCCCGCGCACCGCAAGCATGCCGTGCATGTGATCCGCCGCGGCGGCGAACACTTGCTGTCGCTGATCGAGGGCACGCTGGACATTGCGCGCATCGAGTCGGGCAAGCTGACGCTCAACGTGAAGCCCACGCGCTTCGCCGACTTCGTGCACGAACTGGCGAGCCTGTTCGAGGTGCAGGCCGCGGCCAAGGGCCTCGCCTTCCGTTTCGAGGTGGAGGGCGCCTTGCCGGAAGTCGTGCGCGCCGACGAGAAGCGGGTGCGCCAGATCCTGATCAACCTGCTGGGCAACGCGATCAAGTTCACGGCCACGGGCCAGGTGGTGTTCCGCGTGCGGCATGCACGCGAGATGGCGGTGGTGGAAGTGGAAGACACCGGCCCGGGGCTCGCGGCGCAGGAGCTCACGCAGATCTTCGAGCCGTTCGCGCGCGGCAGCAGCGCCGGACAGTCGGCGCCCGGTGCGGGGCTGGGGCTCACCATCGCGAAGATGCTCACTGACCTCATGGGCGGGGAGCTGTCGGCCAGCAGCACGCCGGGCCAGGGTTCCGTCTTCCGCGTGCGGCTGTTCCTGCCGGAAGTGAACGCGCCGGCGTCGGCGCCACCGCAGGAGCGCCGGGCACGCCGCGGCTACGAAGGCGCGCGCCGGCAGCTGCTGGTGGTGGACAACGAAGAGGCCGACCGCGAGCTGCTGGTCGCCCTGCTGGAGCCGCTCGGCTTCGAACTGCGCACGGCCGCGAGCGGCCACGACGCCCTGGACCTGCTCGCCGCCGGCCTGCAGCCGGACGCGATCCTCATGGACCTGGCCATGCCGGGGATCGACGGCTGGGAAACGATCCGCCGCATCCGTCGCATGCCGCACGTGCAGGCGCAGGTGGCGGTGGTGTCGGCGAACGCGTTCGACAAGGGACTGGACAACGACGCCGGCGTGCGGGCGGAGGATTTCCTGCTCAAGCCGGTGCGCCACACGGAACTGCTCGATTGGCTGGAGCGGCGGCTGGCCCTGGTGTGGGTGCACGATGCGGCGGCCCCAGCGCCGACCCAGGCGCCGGCGACCGGTGGCTGGGCCTGGCCGCGCGCCGACCTGCTCGCGCCGCTCGCCGGTGCGGTGCAGCTCGGGTACTACCGCGGCATCCTGAACCAGCTGGAGGCGATCGAAGCGGCGCAGCCCGAATGCGCGGCGTTCGCGCGCGAGATACGCGAGCTGGCGCGCCAGTTCCAGTTCGAGGCGATCGGCCGGGCGCTGGCGCGCGCGCAGCCGGAAGGAGCGATGCGATGAAGAGCGTTCTCGAGCGCGGCGACAGCGACGTCGTGCTGGTGGTGGACGACGTGCCCGACAACCTCTCGGTGCTGCACGACGCCCTGGACGAATCGGGCTACACGGTGCTGGTGGCCACCAGCGGCGAGGCGGCGCTGCAGCGCGCGTCGCAGGCCGTGCCGGACATCGTGCTGCTGGACGCGATGATGCCCGGCCTGGACGGCTTCGAGGTCGCGCGCCGGCTGAAGGCCGAGGCGTTGACGGCGCACATCCCGATCATCTTCATGACCGGGCTCACCGAGACCGAGCACCTGGTCGCCGCGCTGGAAGCCGGCGGCGTCGACTACGTCACCAAGCCGATCAAGCCCAAGGAAGTGCTGGCGCGCATGGGGGTGCACCTGCAGGGCGCGCGGCTTGCGCGCCAGACCCGCAACGCGCTGGACGCCTTCGGCTACGCCAGCATCACGGTGCGGCCGAGCGACGGCCGCCTGATGTGGCAGACGCCGCTGGCGCGCGAGCTGCTGCAGGCCTACTTCGGCACCAGCGCGCCGGACACGCCGCCGGCCATCCTCACCTGGCTGCGCCGGCACCTGGCCGAAGCCGAACGCCAGATCGAGCCGCCGCGGCTGCAGGCGGAGCTGGGCGCGCGGCGCCTGTCGATCCGCCTGCACCAGCAGACCGGCGACGACGACTGGCTGATTGTCATGCGCGAGGTCTCGGACGCGGCGATCATCGAATCGATGTCGCTCGCCTTCAAGCTCACCGCCAAGGAGGCGGAGGTGCTGTACTGGGTGGTGAAGGGCAAGATCAACCGCGACATCGGCGACATCCTCGGCTCGAGCGCGGCGACGGTGAAGAAGCACCTGGAGCGCGTGTTCGCGAAGCTGGGCGTGGAGACGCGCACGGCGGCGGCGGGGATGGCGATGAACCGGATCCGGCAGCTGCATCCGCAGTTCGAGGGTTAGCCCGCTCGGCCATGCGGAGGAGCACCGCGCAAGGGCTGCCCGCCCTATAGTGGTCTCCCCACGCACCCAGGAGAAAAGCCATGCTTGCTTTGCAAACAGGGTGCCTCGCCGCCGCCGCGCTCGTTTCCATTGCCTTCGGCCTGCGCTACCTGCTGGCGCGGGAGTTCATGGGTTACCACGCCGAGGTGGCCGGCCGTCCCTGGGCCGAACTGACCACGGGTTTCCAGGTGATGGTGCTCGGCATGTACACGATCATGGGCGGCGGCTTCATCACCTATGGTGCCGCGCTGCTCTGGTTGCTGGTGCCGCTGTCGCGCGGGGAAGGCTGGGCAGCGCTGGCCGCGTTGACCCTTACCGCGGCGACCCTGGCACCCGTGCTCTACGTGACCCTCTGGCTGCGCAGCGTGCGACCGGCCGCCCGCACACCGGTGCTGCCGGCCGCGGTGGTATGCGTGCTGGCGGTGATCGGCTCGGCCGCGTGGTTCTGGACTTAGCCCGGCCGCGCCTGCGGCGCTACCATCGAAGGGCAAAGGAGCCCACCATGGACAGTGCCGTCCTCGTCATCGACGTCCAGCAGGGCCTCTGCGTGGGGCCGCACGCGGCCTTCGACGCGCAGGGCGTGATCCAGCGCATCAACCTCGTCACGCGCCGCGCCCGCGCGGCCGGCGCTCCGGTGGTGTTCATCCAGCACGAAGCCGAGGGCACGGAGCTCGCACACGGCAGCGCCGGCTGGCAGTTCGCCGACGGACTGCAGATCGAGACCGGCGACCTGCGCGTGCCCAAGACGACCTGCGACGCCTTCCTGCGCACCAACCTGCAGGAGCTGCTGCAGTCACGGCACGTGGGGCATCTCGTCGTGTGCGGCATGCACAGCGAATTCTGCGTGGACACCACCGTGCGGCGCGCGCTGGCCTTCGGCTATCCGGTCACGCTGGTGGCGGATGCGCACACGTCCGCGGGCAACGCGGTCCTCACGCCGCAGCAGGTGATCGCGCATCACAACGCCACGTTGACCGACATCGAAAGCTTCGGCCCGCGCGTGACGGCAGTGCGCGCCGCCGACGTGGAGGTGCGGGAGCGGGTCGCGGCCTGAGCGCCGCCTCAGGCCACGGCGCGCGGACGGGTTTCCAGCCCGGCGAGTTCGATGAGTCCCTGCAGCACCGCTTCGACCGCCGAGATCAGGTACGGGTGCCGGTCCTGGCCGACATAGGTGCACTCGTGCACGATCAGGTCGCGGTAGCGCGCGGCCACCTCGAACAGCTCCCAGGTCTCGCGCTCGAAGTGCTGCAGCGGCGCCTTCCCTCCGCGCAGGTGCAGGACTTCCTCCACGAGCTCCACGGGACCGGTGTGGCGGAACTGGCGATGCCGCATCTCCGCGGTGCTGGCAGGCCGGCCGGGCGCGTGCACGACCAGCGAACGGGCCAGCGCCTCCACGGCCGAGACCACCGTGACCAGCCGCGTGGACCCCATCTCGTTGTGTGCGCTCGCCAGCCGCTGCTTGATCACGCGCAGCCGCGCCGCCGGCGTGGCGACCGCGTACGCGCGCTGCAGTTCGTCGGGATGCTCGAGGAGCTCGTTCATGCGCGCAGTGTAGGAAGCACAGCCGTTGCACGCTGCGGATTCCGCACGCTTTGCGCGCCCGAAACACGTTCTGTCGCAGCCAGGTGACAGTTTGTAAGCGTAAGGATTAAGCCAGGGACTGTGCCGCCATGCGGACGCACAGGTCGAACGCATGTTGCAGTCCCGCGATCCGCGCGATGCCCTGGCCTGCGATGTCGAACGCACTGCCGCTCGCCGAGGTCGCGACCGGCACCGGCAGGCCGCCATGCAGCGTCACGCCGCGCTCGAACCCCATCAGCTTCATCGCGATCTGGCCCTGGTCGTGGTACATCGAGACCACCGCGTCGAAGTCGCCGCGGCGCGCGGCGATGAACACCGTGTCGGGCGACCACGGCCCGCTCGCGGTGACGCCTTCGCGCTTCAGCCGCTCCACGGCCGGGGCGATCACCTCGATCTCCTCCTGGCCGATCGAGCCGCCGTCGCCGGCGTGCGGGTTCAGCCCCGACACGGCGATGCGCGGCTGCGCGATGCCGGCACGGCGCAGCGCGCCGTCCAGGATGTGGACGGCGCCGCGCACCGCGTCCTCCGTGATCAGGTCCGCCACGTCGCGCAGCGGCACGTGCGAGGTGACGCGCGAGGTCCACAGGGCGTCGGTGATGTTGAATTCGCAGGTGAAGCCGCGCACGCCGAACAGGTCCTGCATGTAGCGCAGTTCGTCTTCCTGCTTCATGCCGGCGAGGCGCAGCGAGTGCTTGTTCAGCGGGGCGAACACGATGCCCTGGATCTCGCCATCGCGGGCGAGTTCGGTCGCGGTCATCAGCGCGTTCAGCGCGGCCTGTCCTGCCGCCTCGCTGCATGCGCCCAGGGGCGCGGCGCCGGCCCGCGCCTCCTCCAGCACGAGGTGGCTGATGCGGCCGGGTGCGAAGCGCAGCGGCTCGCCGGGCCACAGCGGCAGCGTGGGCAGCTTCTCCTGCGCGATGCGCTCGCCGGCGTGGACCACCGAGGCCGCCGCGACCAGCAGCAGTTCCGCTGCCTCCACGTTCGTGGCCTGCGCCAGCAGCTTCACGCCCATTTCCGGTCCGACGCCCGCCGGGTCGCCCAGCAGCACCGCGATGCGCGGCTTCTTCGCTCCCATGTTCACAGGCCCTCCGGCTTGATGTTGGCGTCCTTCACCAGCTTGCGGAAGCGTTCGAATTCCTGCCGGTTCATCTCGGCGAACTGCTCGACGCCGATGTTGCCCACGTCGCCGCCAAGCCCGCGGATGCGCGCCTGCACGTCCGGCAGCTTCAGGACGCGCGTGAGCTCCGCCACGAGCGTGTCGACCACGGGCTTCGGCGAGCCGCCCGTGACGTACAGGGCGTACCAGGTCTGCACGTCCGCGCCCTTCACGCCGGCTTCCGCCAGGGTGGGCACGTCCGGCAGTTCGGCGGCGCGCCTGTCGGCCATCACGGCCAGCGGGCGCAGCTTGCCGTTGCGGATCTGGCCCATCGCCGAAGACGTGGAGTCGAACATCATGGTGACCTCGCCGCCGATGATGTCGATGTGCGCCTGCGAGCTGCCCTTGTAGGGAACGTGGATCGCCTTGGTGCCGGTGGTGAGCGTGAAGGCCTCGCCGGCGATGTGCTGCGTGCTGCCGACGCCGGACGACGCATATTTCAGCTGCCCCGGCTTCTCGTTCATGGCGGCAATCAGCTCCTTCACCGACTTGTAGGGCGAGGCCGAGGACACCACCAGCACGTTGGGCATGACCGCGACCAGGCCGACCGGCTGCAGGTCCTTCAGCGGATCGAACTTGAGCTTCAGCAGGTGCGGCGCGATCGCCTGCCCGGTGTTGGTGGCCAGCAGCAGCGTGCTGCCGTCGGGCGTGGCGTGCGCCGCGATGTCCGCGGCGATGGTGTTGGAGGCGCCGGGGCGGTTCTCCACCACGACCGTCTGCTTCAGGTCCGGGCCGAACTTCTCCGCCAGCATGCGCGCGAGGATGTCGGTGCCGCCGCCGGGGGAGGCGCCGACCATGATGCGCATCGTCTTGTCCGCCGGCTGGGCAAGGGCGGGACCGGCAGCCAGGGCGAGACCCAGGACCGCGAACCCCAGCGCCGCGGCGCGGCGGGTGGGAAAAGGCATGGCTTGTCTCCTGCAGTGCGGGTCGGGCGCCCGCTGGTCCTGCGCAGGGTAAGGGCAGCCATCCATTCCGGGCCAATGAAATTCCTGGAAGAAGCCATGTACTTTTGTATATTGCCGCCATGGCCAAGGCCCTCACCGACGCCGCCCTCCTGCTGCGCCTGCGCACGCGCCAGCTCCTGCTGCTCGAAGCGCTGGGGCGCGAACACAACCTGGGCCGCGCCGCGGCTGCGCTCGGCATGAGCCAGCCGGCGGCGACCAAGCTGCTGCAGCAGGCGGAGGAAGCCCTGGGCGCGCCGCTCTTCACCCGCCACGCGCGCGGCATGGAGCCCACGCCGATGGGCGAGGTGATGCTGCGCTATGCGCGCCAGTCGCTGGTGGATTTCGGCTTCGCGCGCGAGCAGATGGCGGCGCTGCGCTCCGGCCTGCACGGCCGGCTGCGCCTGGGCAGTGCGCCGGGCGCGCTGCCGGAAATCCTGGCGCCGGCGCTGGCCGCGTACCGGAAGCAGCATCCGCGCGTGGCGGTGTCGGTGCTGGTCGAGACGAGCGATGTGATGCTGGGGGCGCTCGCGCGCGGCGACGTGGACCTGGTGCTGGGCCGTCCCACCGAGGGCCATTTCGACGACGAGTTCGTGATCTGGCCCCTGCTGGAGGAACCGCAGGTGGCGGTGGTGCGCGCCGGGCATCCGCTGCTGAAGAAGCGCACGCCGGTGCTCGCGGACCTGGTGCAGTGGCCGTGGATCCTGCAGCCGCCCGGCTCGCCGCAGCGCAGCCGCTTCGAGTCGGCGCTGCGGGCCGCGGGGCTGCACGCGCGGCTGGACATCACGGAAACGGCATCGACGGTCGCGACCACGGTGCTGCTGGAGTCGAGCGACATGGCGGCGATCATGCCGGCGTCGCTGGCGGCGCACTACGGGCGGCTGGGCGCGTTGCGGACGCTAGCGCTGGAATTGCCGATGCAGGTGCCATCGCTGCACCTCATGACCCGCCTGCACCGCGAGCTGACGCCGGCGGCGGCGAGCTTCATCGAAGTCCTGGGCGGCATCCTGTAGGGCCTGCGACATCACCGCGCGCTGTCTTCCTTCACGTGCATGTGCACGTCCTTCTCCTCGTGCAGCAGTTCCGGCTCGCCCGTCTCGTCCCAGCTCTGGCCGTCCAGCCGCGCCTGCATCTGCGCGATGTCCAGGTCGCCGGTCCAGCGCGCCACCACCAGCGTCGCCACGGCATTGCCGACCAGGTTGGTCAGCGCGCGCGCTTCCGACATGAAGCGGTCGATGCCCAGGATCAGCGCCAGCCCCGCGACCGGCACGTGGCCCACCGCCGACAGCGTCGCTGCCAGCACGATGAAGCCGCTGCCCGTCACGCCGGCCGCGCCCTTGGACGTCAGCAGCAGCACGGCCAGCAGCGTGACCTGCTGGAACAGCGACATGGGCGTGTTGGTGGCCTGCGCGATGAACACCGCCGCCATGGTGAGGTAGATGGCGGTGCCGTCCAGGTTGAAGGAGTAGCCGGTCGGGATCACCAGGCCCACCGTGGTGCGCCGCGCGCCCAGGTTCTCCATCTTCTCCATCATCCGCGGCAGCACGGATTCGGACGAGGAGGTGCCCAGCACGATCAGCAGTTCCTCCTTGATGTACTTGATCAGCTTCCACACCGAGAAGCCGTGCGCGCGCGCGATCGTCCCCAGCACCCCGAAGATGAACACCACACAGGTGAGATAGAAGGCGCCCATCAGCTTGCCGAGCGACCACAGCGAGGCCAGCCCGTACTTGCCGACCGTGAAGGCCATCGCACCGAACGCGCCGATCGGGGCCAGCCGCATGATGTAGCCCACCATCGTGAACAGCACGTGCGCGGTCTTTTCGACCCAGTCGAACACCAGGGTGCCGCGCCCGCCGAAACGATGCAGCGCGAAGCCGAACAGCACGGCGATCAGCAGCACCTGCAGGATCTCGCCCCTGGCGAAGGCGTCGACGATCGTGCTCGGGATGATGTTGAGGAGGAACTCCGTCGTCGTCCCCAGCTTGCCCGGCTCGGCATAGGCGGCGATGGCCTTCGTGTCCAGCGACGCCGGGTTCGCGTTCATGCCCGCGCCCGGCTGCAGCACGTTGACCATCACCAGGCCGATCACCAGCGCGATGCTGCTGACGACCTCGAAATAGAGCAGGGCCAGCCCGCCGGTCTTGCCGACCTTCTTCATGTCCTCCATGCCGGCGATGCCGGTCACGACGGTGCAGAAGATGATCGGCGCGATCATCATCTTGATCAGCTTGATGAAGCCGTCGCCCAGGGGTTTCATGGCGGCGCCCAGCTGCGGCTCGAAGTGGCCCAGCAGCACGCCGACCACGACGGCGAACAGCACCTGGACGTACAGCGAGCGGTACATCGGCCGGCGCCCCGGCACGGGAGGATTGACGGTCATGGCTGGCCTCGCAGTGGGCGGAGGTCCATTCTGGACCGCCGGCCCCCAGGACGCCAGGATTCAGACCGTGCGGTTGTAGCGATCGCGCGCGGCCGCCAGGCGGTCGCCATGCCGATGCCGCATGAGCATCTGCGCGCCGGCGAGCGCCGCACTGCCGGCCGCGAGCATCGAGCCCACGCTGAGCGAGCGCGCGACGGCGCCGGCGAGTTCCGGCGTGCGCGGGCCGGCCAGCGCGAGGCGCCGGCGTGTCATCTGCGCGCCCAGGTCCGACAGGCGCTCGGGCAGCAGGCGCTCGGCCGCCGGCAGCAGCAGGGTCTCCTCGTCGGCCACGTGGTGCATCAGGTGCCGCAGCAGCTCGAAGAACGTGTCGTCGAAGGCCGGGTCCTCCACCGTCATGGCCCGCAGGCGGGAGATCAGCCCGCGCATCTCGTCGTGCTCGGGAGTGCTCTTGCGCAGGATCTCGCTGTCCGCCACGGCGCGCAGCGCGGGATAGAAGATCTCCTCTTCCAGCTGCGTGTGGATCTCGATGGCGAGGCAGATGTTGTCGGCGAGCCCCTTCTTCCTGCGCACCGGCGCGCCGATCTCGTACTGGTGGAACGCCGCGAGCACGTGCGTGTGGTCCAGGCGGATCTGGTTGGTCACGCTGGGCGACAGCTGGGACAGCAGGGACGGCATCGGGGCCTCGCTCTCTGAAGACGTGCCCCCGATTGAGCCGTTTCCCGCCTGCTCGCGCTGTCGGACGCGGGCGGCGGTCGCTGTCGGCGCCAGGCCGGCCGTACGCCATGTGTCGTATGGCCCGCGCGGGACCCCGTCCCTAGCATGGACCCGTCTTCTTCCAACGACCCGGAGCCCATATGCAACGTCGATTCACCCTCCAGGCCCTGGCCGCCGCCGTGGCCCTCGCCACCGCCGGCCTGCCGGCCTTCGCCGCCGACGACACCATCAAGGTCGGCATCCTGCACAGCCTGTCCGGCACGATGGCCATTTCCGAGACGGTCCTCAAGGACACCGCGCTCATGGCCATCGACGAGATCAACGCCAAGGGCGGCGTCCTCGGCAAGAAGCTCGAGCCGGTGGTCGTCGACCCCGCCTCCAACTGGCCCCTCTTCGCCGAGAAGACCAAGCAGCTGCTCACCCAGGACAAGGTGGCCGTGATCTTCGGCTGCTGGACCTCGGTGTCGCGCAAGTCCGTGCTGCCGGTGGTCGAGGAGCTCAACGGCCTGCTGTTCTACCCCGTGCAGTACGAGGGCGAGGAGCTGTCCAAGAACGTCTTCTACACCGGCGCCGCGCCCAACCAGCAGGCGATCCCGGCCGTCGAATACCTGATGTCCAAGGACGGCGGCGGCGCCAAGCGCTTCGTGCTCCTGGGCACCGACTACGTGTACCCGCGCACGACCAACAAGATCCTGCGCGCCTTCCTGCACTCCAAGGGCATCGCCGATGCCGACATCATGGAGGAGTACACGCCGTTCGGCCACAGCGACTACCAGACCATCATCGCCAAGATCAAGAAGTTCTCCAGCGAGGGCAAGAAGACGGCGGTGATCTCCACGATCAACGGCGACTCCAACGTGCCTTTCTACAAGGAACTGGGCAACGCCGGCCTGAAGGCGAAGGACGTGCCGGTGGTGGCCTTCTCGGTCGGCGAGGAGGAACTGCGCGGCGTCGACACCAAGCCGCTGGTGGGCCACCTGGCCGCCTGGAACTACTTCATGTCGGTCAAGAACCCGACGAACGACGAGTTCACCAAGAAGTGGGCCGCCTACGCCAAGGCCAAGAACATCCCCGGCCACAAGGACAAGCCGCTGACCAACGACCCGATGGAAGCCACCTACATCGGCGTCCACATGTGGGCGCAGGCGGTGGAGAAGGCCAAGAGCACCGACACCGACAAGGTGATCGCGGCGATGGCCGGCCAGAAGTTCAAGGCACCCTCCGGCTTCACGGCGGAGATGGACATGAAGAACCACCACCTGCACAAGCCGGTGTTCATCGGCGAAGTGAAGTCCGACGGCCAGTTCAACGTCGTGTGGAAGACGCCGGGCCCGGTCAAGGCCAAGCCGTGGTCGCCCTTCATCGAAGGCAACGACAAGAAGAAGGACGAGCCGGACGGCAAGTCGAAGGTGTAAGGGAGTGACCTCCCTGGTGGGCGGCGCGCCGCCCACTGGAGAGGCCGTTCCATGATCCACAGATTCCTGCTCCTGTTCGCGCTGCTCGCGGCATCCGGCGCGCATGCCCTCACTGCTGAAGAAGCGAAAGCCATCGCCGTCGGCGAATCGGACGACCGCATCGCCGCCTTGAACAAGGCCGTCGCGAACGCCGACGATCGCACCGCCGCCTTCCTCCAGGCCCTGTCCGACGACGCGGTGAAGACCGCCGGCGGCAAGGTCCTCGTCGTGAAGGACGGCAAGGGCAGCGACCCCGTCACCGGCGCCGAGGTGACCGTGCCGGCCGACGCCGAGGATGTGATCAACAACAACCGCATGCGCGGCGAACTGGATACGGCGCTTGCGGCGCTGAAGCTGTTCTCGAAGGACGCCAGGCTGCGCGCCGCGGCCGTCGCCGAACTGCAGAAGGAGCCGGACGAGGCGAAGCTGCCCCTGCTCGAGAAGGCGTATGCCGCCGAGACCGACCCCGCGATCAAGGAGCGCCTGGGCCTGGCGCGCGCGGCGGTGCTGATCGCCAGCAGCGACAAGGCCAAGCGCCTGGACGCCGCGCGCCTGCTGGCCGACAGCCGCAGCCCCGCCACGCGCAGCCTGCTGCTGGAACGCGTGAAGCAGGAGACCGATCCGGACGTGCAGGCCGCGCTGCAGGCAACGCTGCGCGGCGTCGAAGGGTCGCTGGTCTGGGGTGAACGCGCCGCCGCGGTGTTCTCCGGCATCAGCCTGGGCTCGATCCTGCTGCTCGTCGCGCTGGGCCTCGCGATCACCTACGGGCTCATGGGCGTGATCAACATGGCCCACGGCGAGCTGATGATGATCGGCGCGTACGCGACCTACGTCGTGCAGGGCCTGTTCCGCACGTACCTGCCGGGCGCGTTCGACTGGTACCTGGTGGCCGCGGTGCCGGTGGCCTTCCTCGCCTCCGCGCTGATGGGCGCGGTGCTGGAGCGCGGCGTGATCCGCTTCCTCTACGGCCGGCCGCTGGAAACGCTGCTGGCCACCTGGGGCATCAGCCTGATGCTGATGCAGCTGGTGCGCTCGGTCTTCGGCGCGCAGAACGTGGGCGTGGAGAACCCCAGCTGGATGAGCGGCGGCCTCGTGATCGGCAACCTGCAGCTGCCCTGGAACCGCATCGTCATCATCGGCTTCGCCTTCGCCGTGCTGGCCGCGATGTCGCTGCTGATTGCGCGCACGCGGCTGGGCCTGTTCGTGCGCGGGGTGACGCAGAACCGGCCCATCGCCGCCTGCATGGGCGTGAACACGGCGCGCGTGGATACCTACGCCTTCGCGCTCGGCTCCGGCATCGCGGGGCTCGCCGGCTGCGCGTTGAGCCAGGTGGGCAACGTGGGCCCCGACCTGGGACAGGCCTACATCGTGGACGCGTTCATGGTGGTGGTGCTGGGCGGAGTCGGGCAGCTCGCGGGCACCGTCTATGCGGCGCTGGGCCTGGGCATCCTGAACAAGTTCATCGAGGGCTGGGCCGGCGCCGTGCTGGCGAAGATCGCCGTGCTGGTGCTGATCGTGGTGTTCATCCAGAAGCGGCCGCAGGGGCTGTTCGCGGTGAAGGGAAGGAGCGCCGAAGCATGAGCGCGGTGCTGCCTCCGGACGGTGTGGACGAAAGCTCCTTCTCCCGCTTGCGGGAGAAGGCGGGGGATGAGGGAAGGCCCGGAAGTCACCCTCACCCCAGCCCTCTCCCGCCAGCGGGAGAGGGAGTGGAGTTGCCGCAGCGCGCGCCGCTGCTGACGAAGACCGGTTGGACTGCGTTCATCGTCGCGGTCATCGCCGTCTGCGCCCTCGCTCCGGCCCTCAACCTCCTCGTCCCCGCCGCCAGCCCGTTCCACATGAGCGACTACGCCGTCGCGCTGGTCGGCAAGATCATGTGCTACGCGATCTGCGCGCTGGCGATGGACCTGATCTGGGGCTACACCGGCATCCTGTCGCTGGGGCACGGCCTGTTCTTCGCGCTGGGCGGCTACGCGATGGGCATGTACCTGATGCGGCAGATCGGCCGCGACGGCAACTACCATGCCGACCTGCCGGACTTCATGGTGTTCCTGGACTGGAAGGCGCTGCCCTGGCACTGGGCGCTGTCGGACAGCTTCCTCGCCACCTGCATCCTGATCGTTGCCGTGCCGGGGGTGGTGGCGTTCGTCTTCGGCTACTTCGCCTTCCGCTCGCGGATCAAGGGCGTGTACTTCTCCATCATCACCCAGGCGCTCACCTTCGCGGCCATGCTGCTGTTCTTCCGCAACGAGACCGGCTTCGGCGGCAACAACGGCTTCACCGACTTCAAGCGCATCGTCGGCATCGCCATCGCCACGCCGCAGATGCGCATGGTGCTGTTCGTGCTGACCGGCGTCACGCTGCTCGCCTTCTTCCTGTTCGCCCGCTTCCTGGTCGCGAGCAAGTTCGGCCGCGTGCTGCAGGCCATCCGGGACGCCGAGTCGCGCGTCATGTTCTGCGGCTACAACCCCGTCGGCTACAAGCTCGCCATCTGGACGATCAGCGCCATCATGTGCGGCGTCGCCGGCGCCCTGTACGTGCCGCAGGTGGGCATCATCAACCCGGGCGAGATGAGTCCGGCCAACTCGATCGAGATCGCCGTGTGGGCCGCGGTGGGCGGCCGCGCGACGCTGGTGGGCCCCATCGTCGGCGCATTCCTCGTCAACGGCGCGAAGAGCTGGCTCACGGTGACCGCGCCGGAGTTCTGGCTCTATTTCCTGGGCGCGCTGTTCATCGCGGTGACGCTGTTCCTGCCCGACGGCATCGTGGGCCTGGCGAAGAAGTGGAGGAAGCGCGCATGACGCCCGACCTGATGGAAGAAGGCACGCGCCGCACCTCCGCTTACGGCCAGCTGGCCGCCAAGGGCCGCACGGAGTCCGGCGGCCGCACCGCGGCGCACGGCCGGCCCGTGGTGCCGGGCGAGGTGGACGTCACGCACGGCCGCATCCTGTACCTGGAGGACGTGAGCGTCAGCTTCGACGGCTTCCGCGCGATCAACAAGCTGTCGCTGGACATCGCCCCGGGCGAGCTGCGCTGCATCATCGGGCCCAACGGCGCGGGCAAGACCACGATGATGGACATCATCACCGGCAAGACCCGGCCCGATGCCGGCACCGTCTTCTTCGGCAGCACCATCGACCTGTTGCGCTACAAGGAAGCCGAGATCGCCCAGATGGGCATCGGCCGCAAGTTCCAGAAGCCCACGGTGTTCGAGCAGCTCACGGTCTACGAGAACCTCGAGCTGGCGCTGAAGACCGACAAGGGCGTGCAGGCCTCCGTGTTCTTCCGCCCCTCCTCGGAAGACAGCGACCGGCTCGCGCAGGTGTTGCGCACGATCCACCTGGCCGGCAGTGTCCACCGCCTGGCCGGCACCTTGAGCCACGGTCAGAAGCAGTGGCTGGAGATCGGCATGTTGCTGATGCAGGACCCGAAGCTGCTGCTGCTGGACGAGCCGGTGGCCGGCATGACCGACGAGGAGACCGCGCGCACCGCCGAACTGTTCCTGTCCCTCAAGGGCCAGCATTCGCTGATGGTCGTCGAGCACGACATGGGCTTCATCAAGACCATCTCGGAGAAGGTGACGGTGCTGCACGAGGGCTCGGTGCTCGCGGAAGGCACGCTGGAACAGGTGCAGGGGGATGAACGGGTGATCGAGGTGTACCTTGGACGGTGACCGAAGCGTCATCCCCGCGCAGGCGGGGATCCAGGGCTTCGCCCTGCTCGAAAGCCCTGGATTCCCGCCTGCGCGGGAATGACGGAGTCGAACATGCTGTCCATCAAGAACGTCAACCAGTACTACGGCGGCTCGCACATCCTGCGCGACGTGAGCCTCGAGGCGGACACGGGCCAGGTCACCGTGATCCTGGGCCGCAATGGCGTGGGCAAGACGACGCTGCTGAAATCGCTGATGGGCCTGATCCCGATCAAGACCGGCACCATCGCGTTCGACGGCCAGGCCATCCAGCATGCCACGCCCTACCAGCGCGCCCGCGCCGGCATCGGCTTCGTGCCGCAGGGCCGCGAGATCTTCGCGCGGCTCACCGTGGAAGAGAACCTGCGCATGGGCCTGGCGACCAAACCCGGCAGCATGCCCATTCCGCCGGAGCTCTACGACCTGTTCCCGGTCCTCAAGCAGATGCTGCACCGGCGCGGCGGCGACCTCTCGGGCGGTCAGCAGCAGCAGCTGGCGATCGCCCGGGCCCTGGCCGCGAAACCCAAGCTGCTGGTGCTCGACGAACCCACGGAAGGCATCCAGCCCAGCATCATCAAGGACATCGGCCGCGTGATCCGCATGCTGGCCGACCGCGGGGACATGGCCATCGTCCTGGTGGAGCAGTACTACGACTTTGCCCGCGACCTCGCGGACACCTTCGCGGTCATGGAGCGCGGCGAGGTGATCGCGCGCGGCCGGGGCAAGGACATGGACGCGCAAGGCGTGCGCGAACTGGTGGCCATCTGAGGCTTGCGCCGCGGGACGGCGCGTTCCTACCGCTGCTATGCCTCGTGCCCCGCAGCTTGCCGCAGGGCGCTCCCTTAAGGTGGTGGCAACACACATCGATAAAGGAGAGCACCATGCCCGTCATCCTCTGGCTCCTCGGCGTCCCGCTGGTCGTCGTGATCCTGCTGATGCTGCTGCACGTCATCTGACGCAGCCGCGCGCAGCAGGCCCGGTCAGGCGCCGCGCGGGTTGTCCCGCGCGGGCTGGCCGGGCATTCCACTGACGGCTTCCATATCGTCCATGTTGCGGCCTGCCGCCCCGCCGGCGTCGCCGCCCTCGATTTCGGGCGCCGCCGCGGGCGGCTGCTCTTCGCCTTCGGCGCGATTGCCATAAGGCTGCCGGCCCTTGCCCTCGTCCCAGCTTACTTCGTTGCGATAGCCGTGCGCGGCCGGTTGCTTCGTGCCTTCACTCATTTCCTGCTCCCCATAAGCGCGACCCGCGCCGGCCTGGAGGGCCGGGCGGGCCGCAATCCGCGAGCGATGCGCTGCGCCTACTTCGACGGAACCACCACCAGCGGGTTGCTGGTCTGCTGGTCCACCGTCACGGAGCGCTGGCCGGCGGGCAGCGTCACGCTCTCGGCTTCACGCACCAGGCCGCCCCCGGCGACGCTGCCGTCGACACTGCCGTAGCCCAGCACGCGCGCTTCGCACGCGCCCTTGTCCTCGGTGTTCTGGAACACGTCGCAGCGGCCCAGCGCATTGGCCTGCAGGTCGCCCTGGGTGGGCAACAGGCCGCGCTTCTTGGCGTCCGCCGCGTTGCGGGCTTCGCGCATGCAGGTGGCCTGGTCCTGCTGCGTGTTGCCGCTCTTGCAGGCCTGCATTTCCGACTGGAAGCTGCCGCTGTTGTCGATGGACGCGGCGCCAGGGAAGCTGGCATCGTTGTTTGTCGCGACCTGGGCGGCGGCGGCACCGAACGCGACCAGCGCGGCGGCGCTGAAGGACAGAATGCTCTTGAGCGACCGGTCCGTCTTCTTCATGGGGAACTCCTTGGGTTCTTCAGATGGACGCAGTCTGGTCGCCAAGCCGGGTTGCGGCTGCCGGAAAGATGCGCCGCCATCCCCGCGCCCGCAGCCCATGCTTGGGTAGGACGCCGCCTCGCCCGCCGGAACCGGCGGGACCCCTCAAATGGTCCAGCCGCGCGGCTCTTCCGGCGGCAGCGCCCAGGCCAGCGGCCGCCAGGCGCGGCGCACCGCCTTCAGCAGGCGTACCGCCGGCTCGACCAGCGGCGCCAGCACGCGCACCACCACGACCCGCGGGCCGGGCGCCGTTGCGCCCGCCGTGGCGGCCAGCGCGTCGTCCGCGATGACGGCCCGGGCCGCATCGAGCAACGCGTCGCGCCGGGCCCGCGGCAGGTCCTCGCCGGCGGCGAAGAACAGGCTCGCGAGGCAGCGGTGGCCGGCCAGGCCCAGGGGGCCGTCCAGGAGACGCGCGTCGTCGCCCGCGATGCGGCCGCGTTCCAGCCAGGCGTGTTCCAGCTCCAGGTGCTGCAGCACGCTGCCGCGCGCGAACGGTTGCCCCGCCTGCGGCAGGCCCAGGGCCGCGATGTCCCATCCCAGCAGCTCGGCGCCGGGGGCCAGCGCCATGTGCAGGCGGTTCTCCGCCCGGCAGCCGCTGTAGTACAGGGCTTCGAGCGGCAGCCACTCCAGGCGCGCGCCGGCCGCCACGTGCAAGCGCACGTCCTGCACGGCCGCGGCGGATTCGCTGCGGTAGAAGCGTGAGGCGCCGGGCGTCGTCACCAGCCCGTGGCTGCCGGCACCCGCGTGCACGGCGATCTCCAGCGTGTCGCCGCCCACGAGGCCGCCGGGCGGGTGCACCAGCACGTTGTGGCACACCCCGGGGCCTTCCGGCCAGAGGCTTTGCAGGATGCGCAGCGGCCCCGCGTGGGCAAAGCGGGCGACGCTGCGCCCGTCCTCGCGCGCGTAATCGAGCTTCAGGCTCGCGTTCCAGCTCATGGCGCTAGTTTGCCTGCGATCCCCGGTGCGCCCACGCCGTCGTGTGCTTTTCGATCGCGCTGAACAGCTCGTACATGGCCATGGCCATGGCGCTGATCACCACCAGGCCCGCGAAGGCGAGCGGCATGCGCTGCTGGCTGCCCGCCGTCTGGATCAGGTTGCCGATGCCGCTGTCGCCCGCCGTCATCTCCGCGAGCACGGTGCCGACGAAGGCCAGCGTGATCGCGATCTTCAGCGAACCGTAGAAATAGGGCATGGCGCGCGGCAGGCCCACCTTCACCAGCACGTCCCAGCGCTTCGCGCCCAGCACGCGCAGCACGTCCTCGAGCTCCGGCTCCAGCGTGGCCAGGCCCGTGGCGATGTTGACCATGATCGGGAAGAAGGAGATCAGGAACGCGGTGAGGATGCCGGGACCGATGCCGATGCCGAACCAGACGACCAGGATCGGCACGATCGCCGCCTTGGGCACGGCGTTGAAGCCCACCATCAGCGGATAGACCGCGGCATAGGCGACGCGCGACGAGCCGATCAGGAACCCGAGCAGCACGCCGACGGCGATGGCCAGGGCAAAGCCCACCATCGTCACCCAGAAGGTGGCCCACGACGCGGCCAGCAGCGGCCCCCTGAACTCCGCCATCTGCTGCGCGATCTGCCACGGGGAAGGGAACAGGAAGTCGGGGATGGCGAACGCCAGCACCAGCACCTGCCACAGGACGAGCAGGGCGAGCAGCAGCAGCAGCGGCGCCCAGCGCTCGACGTGCCGATGGGGAGTCATTGCGCCACCTCCGCGCCGGCCTTGCGCATGGCGCCGATGTGCCCGCGCAGTTCGTGCACGACATCCGTGAACTCGCGGGTGTAGGTGATCTCCAGGTCGCGCGGACGCGGCAAGGCAATGTCGCGTTTCACCACGAAGCGCCCCGGGCCCTTGCTCATGACGTACACGGTGTCGGCCAGGAACACCGACTCGCGCAGGTCGTGCGTGACCAGGACGACGTTGAAGCGCTGCTCGGTCCACAGGTCGCGCAGCGTGCACCAGAGCTCCTCGCGCGTGAACGCGTCGAGCGCGCCGAAGGGCTCGTCCAGCAGCAGCATCTTGGGCTCGTGGACCAGCGCGCGACAGATGCTCGCGCGCTGCTGCATGCCGCCCGAAAGCTGCCAGGGGAACTTGTCCTCGTAGCCGGAGAGGCCCACCTTCGCGAGCAGCGCGCGGGCGCGTTCGGCGTACTCCTTGCGCTTCGCCTTGAACTGGCTCCGGTAGGGTTCGACGATTTCCAGCGGCAGCAGCACGTTGTCCAGCGTCGTGCGCCAGGGCAGCAGCGACGGCGCCTGGAAGGCCATGCCCGAGATCTTCAGCGGTCCCGTGACCGGCTGGCCGTCCACGGACACGCGCCCGCGCGACGGCGGCTTCAGGCCGGTCGCGAGCTTCATGAACGTGGACTTGCCGCAGCCGGACGGGCCGACGATGGCGATGAACTCACCCCGCTGCACCTGCAGGTCGATCGCCTCCACGGCGAATTGCCCCTCGCGCAGCTGCGCGTCGTTGTAGGCGAGCCAGACGTTCTGGAAATCAAGGAAGGCGGTGTCGGTCGCGGCGCTCACTTCTTGGCGGGCGGCAGCACGTTGAGGTCCGCCCTGGCCGGCAGGAAGGAGCCGTTCCAGACGGTTTCGGGATTGACGCGGGTCTTGGTCGCGAAGGCGTCGGACACCTGCGACGCCATCAGCGACAGGCGCGCGGGGTTCACCTGGCCGAAGCCTTCGGCGTAGGCGTCGGGACTCGCGACCACGTCGTTGATCGCCATCTTCAGGCGGCGGTCTTCCAGCTTCGTGTCGATGATGCCGTCACGCTGCTTGATGTACTGCACGGCGTCGCCCGGCTTCGCCATCACTTCCTTCGCGCCCCTGGCGAAGGCCGTGAGGAAGGCCTTGACCGCGGCCGGGTTCTCGCGCAGCAGCTTCGGGCTGGCGATGATCACGTTGCCATAGAGCTTCACGCCGTAGTTCGGGTACAGGAAGGTGACCACGTCCTCCGGCTTGACGCCCCGCGCCTCCAGGTTCATGAGCGAAGTGAAGGTGAAGCCGGTGATGGCATCGATGTCGCCGCGGACCAGCATGGTTTCGCGCAGCGGCGGGTCCATGGACACCCAGGTGACGGCGGGGATGCCGTTGGCCTTCTGGAAGACGGGGAAGCCGCGGCGGCCCGCATCGAACACGGGCGCGCCCAGCTTCTTGCCCGCGAGGTCCTTCGGGGCCCTGATGCCGGACTTCTTCAGGGTCATCACGGCCGCCGGCGTGTTGTTGTAGACCATCATCACGCCCACCGGCTTGTTCGGGGCGTCCGGGTTGTTGGCGTGGAATTCCATCAGGGCCGCCATGTCGGCGAAACCCATGTCGTAGGCGCCGCTGGCGACCCGCTGCACGGCGGCGCCCGAGCCGGTGCCGGCGTCGATCTGCACGTCCACGCCGGCCTCCTTGAAGTAACCCTTGGCGGCCGGCAGCAGGAACAGGGCAGCAGGGCCCTCGAAGCGCCAATCGAGCTGGAACTTGATGGGGGTCGCGGTCTGCGCGTGCGCGGCGAAGCTCGCGGCCAGCGCCAGGGCGGCCACGGTCTGGAGGAAGACCCTCTTCTTCTCTTGCATGGGGAACGGCTCCGGATAAGACAAAAACCTGCAAAAGCAAGATCGGTGCCGCCGGGCTGGAGGCTTCTTGCCCGGCCGTATTGTCGGCGCGCCGCGCCCGACCGCGTACCGGGGGAACCCCGCGAACGGCAGAGTCAGTAGGGGTTGTCCGACGCCCCCACGCGCCGGGCCCGCACCGATTACCTTTACACCTGACTACGCCTGCGCTTGCCTGCCGTGACCATAGTGAACAGCACCGGCCCTCCGGGGCAGGTGGACGTGGCCCAGGGTCGGGTCGCGGCCCGACCTTCAACAACAGGCCGTTCGCGGCGATAGGAGTGCAGCTATGGGTTTCATCATTTGGTTGATCGTTGGCGGTATCGTCGGCTGGCTGGCGAGCCTGGTGATGCGCACGGACGGCCAGCAGGGCATCCTGCTGAACGTCGTGGTGGGTATCGTGGGCGCCTTCCTGGGTGGCTGGCTCATCTCCCCGCTGGTGGGCGTGGGCACCATCAACCAGGGCATCAGCATCGGCTCGATCGTGGTCTCCCTGGTCGGCGCCATCATCCTGCTGGCCATCGTGAACCTGTTCCGCCGCGGCCGCGTCCGCTGAGCGGGAAGAGCCACGAAGAAACCGGATTCGCGGACCCTGGTCCGCCATACTGGAGCGCCGTTGGCGCTCCTTTTTCTTTTCGGTGGGGTTCGGCGCTTCGCGCGCTCACCGCCACCCTACGAGGCGCGACGCGCATGCCATGTAGGGTGGCGGTGAGCGCCGCAGGCCGAACCCCACCAATCACTCGCTGCGCGCGGCCGCCGCGGCAACGAGTGCCGTCATGTTCACCACCCGCCGCACCGTCGCCGACGGCGTCAGCACGTGCACCGGCGCCTTCGCCCCCAGCAGCATCGGCCCCACCGTCACGCCCGAGCCGCCGGTCGTCTTCAGCACGTTGAACAGGATGTTCGCCGAGTCCAGGTCGGGGCAGACCAGCAGGTTGGCTTCGCCCGTGAGCGAGCTGTCCATGAGGCTGTCGCGCCGCACCTTCTCCGACAGCGCGGCGTCGCCCTGAAGCTCGCCGTCGTTCTCGATGTCGGGGCACATGCGCGCGAACAGCTCGCGGGCCCGGCGCATCTTGGCGGCCGAGCCGCGCGTGGACGAGCCGTAGTTGCTGTGCGAGAGGAAGGCCACCTTGGGCGGCAGGCCGAAGCGCCGCACCTCCATGGCCGCCATGCGCGCGATGCAGGCGAGCAGTTCCGCGTCGGGGTCTTCGTTGACGTAGGTGTCGGCGATGAACAGCGTGCGGTTCGGCAGCATCACCGCATTGAGCGCCGCGAAGCATTCGCCCGGCCGCGCGCCGATCACGTCGCGCACGTTCTCCAGGTGGCGGTCGTAGCGGCCCACCAGTCCGCACAGCATCGCGTCCGCATCCCCCAGGTGGACCGACAGCGCGCCGATCAGCGTGTTGGAGCGCCGCACCGCCGCCTTGGCCGCCTCCGGCGTGATGCCGCTGCGTCCCATCATGCGATGGTAGGTCTCCCAGTACTGGCGGAAGCGCGCGTCGCTTTCCGGGTTGACGCACTGCACGTCCTGCCCGAGCTTCATGCGCAGGCCCGCCTTGGCGATGCGCGCCTCGATCACCGCCGGCCGGCCGATCAGCGTGGGCTGCGCCAGCTGCTCGTCGATCGCGAGCTGCGCCGCGCGCAGCACGCGGTCGTCCTCGCCCTCCGCGTACGCGACGCGCTTGGCGTTCGAGTTGCGCGCGGCGACGAAGACCGGCCGCATGATCATGCCGGTCTGGTAGACGAAGCGCGTGAGGCCCTGGCCGTAGGCCTCGAAATCGGTGATGGGCCGCGTCGCCACGCCCGATTCGGCGGCCGCGCGCGCCACCGCCGGCGCGATGCGCAGGATCAGCCGCGCGTCGAAGGGCGTCGGGATGATGTAGTCGGGCCCGAAGGCGAGCTCCTTGCCCGCGTAGGCGTTCGCCACTTCCTCGCTGATGTCGGCCTTGGCCAGCTGCGCGATCTCGCGCACGCAGGCGAGCTTCATCGCTTCCGTGATCTTGGTGGCGCCGCAGTCCAGCGCGCCGCGGAAGATGTAGGGGAAGCACAGCACGTTGTTCACCTGGTTCGGGTAGTCCGAACGGCCGGTGGCGATGATGCAGTCGGGCCGCGCTGCCTTGGCAAGCTCGGGGCGGATCTCCGGCTCGGGATTTGCCAGCGCAAGGATGATGGGCCGGTCTGCCATCGTCTTCACCATCTCCGCCGTCAGCACGCCGGCCGTGGAGCAGCCCAGGAACACGTCGGCTCCCTTCACGACGTCGGCCAGCGTGCGCGCGGACGTGTCCTGCGCGTACTTCTCCTTGGACGCATCCATGCCGCCCGGCCGCCCCTGGTAGATCACGCCCTTCGAATCCACGACGAAGGTGTTCCGTGGATCCAGTCCCAGGTGCACCATCAGGTCCAGGCAGGCAATGGCCGCGGCGCCGGCGCCCGAGGACACCAGCTTCACGTCGGCGATCCTCTTGCCCACCAGTTCCAGGCCATTGAGCAGGGCGGCGCCGGAGATGATCGCGGTGCCGTGCTGGTCGTCGTGGAACACCGGGATGTGCATGCGTTCGCGCAGCTTCCGCTCGATGTAGAAGCACTCGGGCGCCTTGATGTCCTCGAGGTTGACCCCGCCCAGCGTCGGCTCCAGCGCCGCGACGATGTCCACCAGCTTGTCCGGGTCGCGCTCGGCCAGCTCGATGTCGAACACGTCGATGCCGGCGAACTTCTTGAACAGGCAGGCCTTGCCCTCCATCACCGGCTTGCCCGCGAGCGGCCCGATGTCGCCCAGGCCCAGCACCGCCGTGCCGTTGGTGACCACGCCCACGAGGTTGGCGCGCGAGGTGTATTCCGCCGCGAGCGCCGGATTTGCCTGGATGTCGAGGCAGGGATAGGCCACGCCCGGCGAATAGGCCAGCGACAGGTCGCGCTGGTTCGACAGCGGCTTGGTCGGCGCGATGGAGATCTTGCCCCGGCCGGGCGTCCGGTGGTACTCGCGGGCGGCGTCGCGCAGGGCAAGCTCGGCCTGGGAGGAGGGTTCCTGCATGGCTGTCTCCGTGCTTCTGGTAGGCCAACACCCTACGCCGATTGCGGTGGAGAGGGGCGGGAAAACGTACCTGTGCCGGCCGGCCCCCTCCCCGCGCGGATGAGCGCGGCGGTAGACTGGAAGCCTGCCAAGGACCACCACCCATGTTTCCTGAACAGATCTATGCCCTCACCTCGCTCGGCGAGAGCGAGCTGCGCGGGGGCGCCACGCGCCTGTCCGCAGCGCAGATCAACGTCCTCGTGCGGCTCGACGGGGTGCTGAGCCTGGGGCAGCTGCTCGCGGGCCTGTCGCCCGCGGACAGCGCCTCCTTCACGGGCACCCTGAAGGACTTGCGGGACCGCAATCTCGTGCAGCAGGTGGAGGTCGACCCCTTCACTTCGCAGTGGAACGCGGACGTGCTGAAGCTCAGCCAGCGCGCGGGGCAGGCCGAGGCGGATGCCAGCCTGGTCTCGCTGCAGCGGGCTGGCTTCCACGTCGAGATCGCGCGCGAAGGGCGGGCGCCGCAACGCAGCCCCGGCCAGGCGCTGAACGTCGTGGTGGTGGAGGACGATCCGCAGCTCGCCAGCTTCACCAGCACGCTGCTGTCGCTGTCCGGCTTCGCCGTGAGGACCGCCGGCAACCGGGAAGAGGTGGTGCAGCAGATCCGCCGGCCGCCGCGCCCCGACCTGATCCTGCTGGACGTCGTCCTGCCCGACGCCGACGGCTTCGACATCCTGATGCGCGTGCGCCAGCACCCGGTGCTGGCCGAGGTGCCCGTGATCATGCTCACGGGCAAGGCCACGCGCGAGGCGGTCCTCAAGGGCATCGCCGCCGGCGCGGACGGCTACATCACCAAGCCCTTCGAACCGCACGCGCTGCTGCGCGCCGTGCGGACGGTGCTGGGCTTGCCGGAGGAATAGGCGAGGGCTTCCGAGGCTGCCGGCGGCTGAGGAGGCAGGCCTTACTCCCCTGGAGGCCTGGGTCCGACGCCCGCTGCCGGACCGTCCCGGCAGCGGTCGCGCGCTCCTGCGGCAGCATGGCTGCAAGGAGCTCAGATGAACAAAGAGGACTCACTGCAGTTCGTGCACGAACGGCTGCGCCACAACCAGCATGCTTCCCTGGTCCGTGAATTCGGCCTGTTGCGCGAGCGGCCGCGCGTGACCCGCCGCTTCGCGATCGAGATCGAGCAGGGCGAAGCCCATGTATTCGAAGCCGTCGACCCCAGCTTCGCGCTGCGCTGCGCGCGCGGCAGCGTGTGGATCACCCACGACGGCGACCCGAAGGACGTGATCCTGGTCGGCGGCGAGGAGTACCGCGCCCAGCGGACCGACGCCATGCACCTGTTCGCGCTGGCCCCCACCGTCCTCGAGATCGAATTCGAGGACGAGGTGACGCAGCACTGAATCAGGCCGCGGGCGCCGCGCTCACCAGGGGCCGACCCGCGAAGAGTCGGACCAGCGCGCCAGTTCCTTCAGCTGCGGCTCGTAGCCCCACGGCACGCTGGCGACGGGGCGCCGGTTGTGGTACCGCACCTCCATGTCGAAGCCGCTCGCGCGCACGCAGTCGTTCAGGACGTCGGGCGTGTAGCCCACGGGGATGCCGCGCTGCGCCGCCGCGGCGAGGGCGATCTTGTCCAGGCAAGGCCTGGTTCGCGCGCAACGAAGTCACGGTCGCCGGACGGAAAGCTGGCGGCTCAAGACCCTCCCGGGCATAAGCTTCCAAGAATTGGTTCGTTCGCTTCCGGCGATCCATTGGCGACAATGCAGTCATGAGCCTTGCTGGCCTCCGACTCCGAATGCACCGCCGCGCGCGATGTCAAGACTGAGCGCACCCGCGCTCGCCTCCTCCTCCTGACAGGTCCCCCTGCCCGCGGGCAGGCCGGCGCGGCGCGTCCGCGCGAACCCTTCATCTCCATGATCCAACTGCAAGGCATCACCCAGGCCTACGGCGCGCACGAAGCATTGCGCGGCATAGCCCTGGACGTCGCACCCGGCGAGGTCTTCGGCATCATCGGCCGCAGCGGCGCCGGCAAGAGCTCGCTCGTGCGCACCATCAACCTCCTGAACCGGCCGACGGCGGGCAAGGTGATCGTCGCGGGGCGCGAGCTCACGGCGCTGCCCGAGGCGCAGCTGCGCGAAGCGCGGCGCGAGATCGGCCTCATCTTCCAGCACTTCAACCTGCTCGCCTCGCGCACGGTGGCGGGCAACGTCGCCCTGCCGCTGGAGCTGGCCGGCGTGGCGCCGGCCGAGATCCGACGGCGCGTCGACGAACTGCTGGAGCTCGTGGGCCTCGCCGCGCTGCGCGACCGCCATCCGGCGCAGATCAGCGGCGGCCAGAAGCAGCGCGTGGGCATCGCCCGCGCGCTCGCCAACCGGCCCAAGGTGCTGCTCTCCGACGAGGCAACGTCCGCGCTCGATCCCGAGACCACGCGGTCCATCCTCGGGTTGCTGAAGCAGATCAATCGCGAGTTCGGCCTGACCATCGTGCTGATCACGCACCAGATGCAGGTGATCAAGCAGGTGGCCGACCGCGTGGCCGTGATCGACGCCGGCCGCATCGTGGAGCAGGGCCGCGTGATCGACGTGTTCACGCGCCCGCAGCACGCCACCACCCGCAGCCTGATCGAGGAGATCGTGCCGCAGGCGCTGCCCGAGGGCGTGCTGGCGCGCATCCGGGCGCTGATGGGCGAGCGTCCCGCGCAGGACGCGCAGCTGCTGCGCATCGCCTTCGCCGGCGACGGCGCGGACCAGCCGCTGCTGTCCGACGTGATCCGCCGGCACGGCATCGACCTGAGCATCGTGCATGGCCAGGTGGACGAGGTGCAGGGCCAGCCGTTCGCGTCGCTGGCGGTGTTCGCCCGCGGCGCGCGTGAGCAGCTGCAGGCCGCGACCGCGCAACTGCGCAGCGCCGGTGCGGTGGTGGAGGAGGTGCCCCATGTTTGACAGCTTCACGCCGGCCATGCTGGAACTGTTCGCGTCCTCGCTAGTGGAGACGCTGGTGATGGTGGGCATCGCCGGCCTGTTCGGCGCGCTGATCGGCGTGCCGCTGGGCGTGCTGCTGCGCCTCACCGACCGCCAGGGCGTCCTGGACAACGCACTCGTCAACCGCCTCGCGGGCGGCATCGTGAACGCGGTGCGCTCCACGCCCTTCATCATCCTGCTGGTCGCGATCATCCCGTTCACGCGCCTCGTCACCGGTTCGTCCATCGGCACGGCGGCGGCCGTGGTGCCGCTCACGATCGCGGCGGCGCCCTTCTTCGCGCGCCTGGTGGAGACGTCGCTGCGCGAGGTCGACGCCGGCCTCGTCGAGGCGGCGCAGGCGATGGGCGCCACCACCTGGCAGATCGTCTTCAAGGTCCTGCTGCCCGAGGCGATGCCCGGCATCGTCGCCGGCTTCACCGTCACCCTCGTGAGCCTCACCGGCTATTCGGCGATGGCGGGCGCCATCGGCGGCGGCGGCCTGGGCGACCTCGGCATCCGCTACGGCTACCAGCGCTTCCTGCCGGAAGTGATGCTGGCCGTGGTCGTCGTCCTGATCGCCTTCGTGCAGGCCGTGCAAAGCCTCGGCGACCGGGTGGTCCGCCGCCTGAGCCGCAAGTGAACCCCGTTTCGCCTCTCTCTTCGTTGTCAAGGAAACCAAGCATGAACAAGCGCAACCTCCTGAAGACCACCCTGGCCCTCGCCATCGCCGCCACCGCCGGCATGGCGCTCGCGCAGGACAAGCCGATCAAGATCGGCGTCACCGCCGGCCCGCACGCGCAGATCCTGGAGCAGGTGAAGAAGGTCGCCGAGCGCGACGGGCTGAAGCTGCAGGTGGTGGAGTTCACCGACTACGTGCAGCCGAACGCGGCGCTCGCCTCCGGCGACCTGGATGCCAACAGCTACCAGCACAAGCCCTTCCTCGACCAGCAGGTCAAGGACCGCGGCTACAAGATCGTGTCGGTGGGCTACACCGTCAACTTCCCGATCGGCATCTACTCGAAGAAGGTCAAGAGCCTGAAGGACCTGAAGGAAGGCGCGCGCTTCGGCCTGCCCAACGACCCCACCAACGGCGGCCGCGTGCTGCTGGTGCTGCAGGACCAGGGCCTGATCAAGCTGCGTCCCGACGCCGGTCTCAAGGCCACGCCGCTGGACGTGGTGGAGAACCCCAGGAAGCTGAAGTTCGTGGAGCTGGAAGCCGCACAGCTGCCGCGCACGCTCGACGACCTCGATGCCGCCGGCATCAACACCAACTTCGCCATCCCTGCCGGCCTGGACCCGGGCAAGGACGCCATCGCCCGCGAGGGCGCCAAGAGTCCCTACGTCAACCTCCTCGCCGTGCGCGAGCAGGACAAGGACAAGCCGTGGGTCGCCAAGCTGGTGAAGGCGTACCACTCCGAAGAGGTCCGCAAGTACGTGCAGGCGGAGTTCAAGGGCTCGGTAATCCCCGGCTTCTGACGCCGGCCCGCCCTGGCCCATCCGGGGGGTCGGTGCCCTGCCTTGTCGGACAGGTCCGCCACGCCGCGTTCCATTCTTCCGGATGCGATGCGGGCGCGACGTTGCCAACCTGTCGGAAGAGCAGACCAGGAGATCACCATGCCCTCCCTGAAGCACATCGGCATCGCGGCCGCCGTCCTGGCGGCCGGCGTTGCATGGGGCCAGACCCCGCCGCGGGTGTTCGTCGCGGCACCGGGAACCGAGGTGCCCGCCGTGCAACCCACCACGCTGGCCGTGGAGTCGCTGAACGCGTCGGCCGACAACCTGCGCGAGTCGATCGAGGCGCTGCAGCAGCAGTCGCCGAGCCCGGCGCGCGATGCCGCGATCGCCAGGGCGCGCGCCGCGCTGGGACAGGCGCAGATCGCCATGGCCGATGCCCACGATGCGGCGGGTTCTCCCCCGAACACCGCCACGCTGGGGGCGGGTCCGCAGTTGCTCCGGCGCGAGCTGGCCTGCACGCCGAGCCGCGCGCTGTGGGTCTGCCGTTAGCGGCTAGAGCTCGCTCGCATCCTTCACCATGCGCTGCTTGATCACCAGGCGCACCTGCGACGCCTGCTGCAGGTAGGCGTCCACTTCGTCGCGGGCCCAGCTCGCGTACGTGCCTTCGGGGCTGCGCTGCGCGAGTTCCGGGCCCCACTTGTGGCGGCCCCAGGCCAGCAGCTTGTCGTAGGCGCCGGGGGGCGGCGCGGACGCGACGTACTCGACGCGCGCCAGCCGTCCCTTGGCGAAGAAGAAAGTGGGCGTGAGCGCGACGCCCGCGACCTGGATCGCCGGTCCTGCCCAGCGTCCGACCAGTCCTCCTGCGAGCCGCGCGGGACGCGGCACCGGGTGGAGCCCGGGCACGACCTGGCGCAATTGCTGCGCGGTCATGCCCAGGTGCACGCCGGCGGGGAGGGCTTGCGCCTGCGCCGCGACGGGCAGCAGGCAGATGCAGGTGATCGTGAACGCGGGTGCAAGAAGCGCGGGGAAGGGGAATCGCATGCCGCGCGGAGCATAGCCGCTCGCGCATGGCGCTTCGCGGGCATGCGGTTGCATTGCAACCACCAGCGCGCCGCATCTCCACCGACCGTGACGAAGTGCCGCGCGGATGCAAACTGCAACCGCTCCGGCCGCAGGCCGATGGCAAGCTCATCCGCATGCAGTTCCCCAAGAAGCTGCGCGGAAGCGCCGCCGCCTGCGCGCTGGCCGCGCTCCTCGCCGCACCCGCCTTCGCCGATGAACACGGTTTCCTCGTGGTGCCTTCGTCCCACGGCTACGTCGCGCGGTGCAGCGTCGACGCCGCCGAGGCCTTGCGCCGCATCAACGCCGCGCGCGCCGCGGGCCGGCAATGCGGCTGGCACAGGATGAAGCCCGCGCCGCCGCTGCACTGGGACGCCTCGCTGCAAACCGTCGCCAGCGCGCATTCGCGCGACATGGCGCGACGCAACTACTTCGACCACCGCAGCCCGGAGGGCCGCACCGTGCGCGATCGCGTGGCGGCCACGAAGTACAAGACGAAGCTGGTGGGCGAGAACCTGGCGGGAGGCGACCGCGACGTGCGGGGCGCCATCCAGGGCTGGGTGGACAGCCCGGCGCATTGCGAGAACATGATGAACCCCCAGTTCTCCGAAGTGGCCGTCGCCTGCGTCGGCCAGCGGGGGAGCCAGTGGGGCACCTACTGGACGATGGTGCTGGGCCGCCACTGACCACGTGTCCGGATCCGGCCGGCGCGCGGGGCCGCGCGGAGGCACCATGCGCCATGGACTTCGACTGGACCGCGATCGGGCGGACGCTGGAACAGGACGGCGCCGCGGTGCTGCCCGGCCTGCTGGCGCCGCACCAGTGCCGATCGCTCGCATCGCTGTATGACGACGCCGGCGACGGCACCTTCCGCAGCAGGGTGGTGATGGAACGCCATGGCTTCGGCCGCGGCGAATACAAGTACTTCGACTATCCCCTGCCGGAGCCCGTCGCGCAGCTGCGCGAGGCGCTCTATCCGCGCCTGGTCGCCACGGCCAACCGGTGGAGCGAGGCGCTCGGGCTCGGGCAACACTTTCCGCCGTCGCATTCCAGGTACCTCGCGCGCTGCCACGCAGCCGGCCAGGGACGCGCCACGCCGCTCATGCTCCGCTACGGGGAGGGCGACTACAACTGCCTGCACCAGGACCTGTACGGCGAACACGTCTTTCCCCTGCAGGTCGTGGTCCTCCTGTCGGAGCCCGGGCGCGATTTCGAAGGCGGCGAGTTCGTGCTGGTGGAGCAGCGGCCGCGCATGCAGTCACGCCCGCTGGTCGTGCCACTAGGCCTCGGCGACGCCGCGGTGTTCGCCGTGCGCCACCGCCCCGTGCAGGGCACGCGCGGGCCTTATCGCGTCGCCATGCGGCACGGCGTCAGCCGCATCCGCGGCGGGCAGCGCACCACGCTCGGCATCATCTTCCACGACGCCGCCTGAACAAGGCGCTCACTCCACGCGCGGGAAGTTCTGCCGCACGTGCTGGCGCTCCAGCATCTCGAAGTGCCACCACTCGTTGGCGATGCCGCGGAAGCCGCTCGCGCCCAGCACGCCGCGCAGCAGCTCGCGGTTGCCGTGCTGCCCGGGCGTCAGCTGGCCGCTGGCCAGGTGCTGCGCTTCCAGCCGCGGGTGCGACATCACGGTCATCTCGTCGAAGCCGCTGCCCATGTCCAGTTCGCGGCCTTCGGCATCGACCAGGGTCGCGTCGATCGCCATGCCGAAGGAATGGATGGAGCCGAGCGCCGGGTCCGCGACGTACTGCCGCAGGTCCGTTCCGTCGAGGTGATCCCAGAGCTGCACCTGCACGCGGTGCGGCCGCAGCGCGTCCAGCACGAGCAGGCGGTACCCCGGCGCCTCGCGCGCGAGCCGCGCCACCGCGCGCTCGAGGCCTTCGGCGGCCAGCTGGTGCAGCCATGCGCAATCCAGGGCGCCGTACAGGTCGCGGCCCACGAAATTGTTCACGCCGGCATAGCGCAGGTCCACGGCCAGGCCGGGGATGGTGGAGAGGTGGCGGAATTCGGGATCGGAGGCGACGTCTTCGCAGCGCATCAGGAAGCATACCGTCGCCCCCTTTTCCCCCGGGGATGCGAGGGCGTGGGGCCGCAGCGCCGGCCGCGATCAGCGCGGCGTCACCTGCGCGCGGATCTCGCCCCCGGGATGCGCCTGCGTGTGGATGTTGACGTACCAGCGGCCGGCGAGCAGGTCCGCCGCCTGTGCTTCCGTCAGCGTCGCCTCGCCGTGGATCGGGCTGGCCGCGTTGGCGAAGGGCACGACGACGCCGGCGTTCGTCCCCGGGGCCGCCGGGCCGTGGAAGTGCCCGGCCGTCGCCGGGCCGCTCAGGCCGGAGTGGGTGACGGTGTACGTGAGCTTGCGCGTGGACTTGTCGAAGGTGGCGTCCAGCGTGCCGGTGCCGGCCGTGGCCACCGGCGGCACTTCCTGCGCGCCGGTCAGGGTGCCGCCCAACCGGACCGTGTCGGATCGCATCGTGCCGCACGCGCTCAGCACGGTGGTGGCAGCTGCTGCGAGAAGCAGTCTCCTGGAGAAGTGCATGGTGGCTCCTGGTGGCATTGGCGGGATCGCTGGCCAGCAGACTGCCACGGGCGCCGCGCGGGCGCAGTAAGGGATTCCCGGTCAAGCATGGGGCCCGCCGGCGCGGCACCGCCCGTCCGAAACCCTTCGTCCGTGCCAAGTTTTGGAGCGACAGCGCGACAGTCGGCCGGCCGGCCGTTGACCGTCGCGCTGGCGGCTCGCGACAGTGCGCATCTCGCTCCCTGAAAGAGGTCCACCATGCGCTTTGCCAAGAACGTCGTTCCGCGCGCCGCAACGGTTTCCGCTGCGGTCCTTGCCGTCCTGGCGCTGTCCTCCTGCGGCGGCGGCGACCCGTACACCGGCCTGTGGGAAGGCACGCAGGACGGCAACCGCCCGGTGAGTGCCATCGTCCTGGGCGACGGCACCTACTACCTCAAGTACGCCGGCGCCGCCGGCACGCCGGGCGGCCTCGTCCGCGGCACGGGCGACTTCCATGGCGCCACGTTCACTTCCACGGACGGCGTCGACTACCACTTCGCGTTTCCGCCGCAGCGCCCGACGGGCGCGAAGATCACGGCGAAGCTGGGCGGCCACCAGACCTTCACCGGCAAGGTGAACGACACGCCGCTCAGCGTGACGTACGTGAAGGCCTTCGATCCCGATGCGCGGCTCGCGGACCTTGCCGGCTCCTATCCGGGCGAAGTCACGTTCTCTCTGGGCCTGCGCCAGGCGACGTTCAACGTCACGGCGGACGGCAAGCTCACCACGCTGCTGAACGGCTGCACGATCACGGGCCAGGTGGTGCCGCGCAACGACGACGCGTTCGACCTGACCATCCAGTTCGGCGGCGCGCCGTGCGTGTTCCCGGGCGCGGTGTTCCAGGGCGCAGCGATCTACAGCCACGACCTGCAGCAGCTCGATGCCGCGGTCGTGAGCCCCACCTTCGGGCAGGCGATCACGTTCATCGCGCGGAAGAACCCCTGAGGCAGGTGCCGGGGCGCAGTGCGGCGGCGCTCCCTTAGGATGGCGGTTCATTCTCCGGAGGAACAAGGTTGACCCATTCGCGTTGTCCGATCGCCGCCATCCTGCTTGCAACGGCGATCGCGCCGGCCTTCGCCCAGGCCCCGGGCGCTGGGCTGGGAACGTACAGGACCCCGGCCTGGTCCTGCCCGCAGCAGCCGGCGAAGGCGCCCGCATCGGAGGCGGACCGGGCGCGGATCCGCAGCGACCTGGCCGATTTCCACAAGTGCCGGGAGGCCTATGGCGAGGCCGTCGTGGCGGCCCGGCGGAACAGGGCCGGGCTGATGAAGTCGCAGGCCTACCAGGACCTGTCCGTCGAACAACGCAGCGCGTGGATGGACAAGGTCGAACGCGATGCGAGCGCGCAATCCGAACGGGCCGAGGCGCAGCTGCGCGCCATGGAGAAGGCGGCGGCCCTGTACCTGGAGACCTGGTCGGCGCCGCCGACGGATGCGGGCGTGGCCCCGGCGGACTTCGCCGCCGACATGGACAACCTGCGCAAGACCGTCACCTACCAGTGCGCACGCCTCGCCGTCGTCGAGCAGCTGCGCACGAGCGAGGAGGTCGCCGGCCTGCAGAAGTGCCTGGGCGAAACGCGCACCAGCCACGTGGTGCCCTGGCAGATCGTGTCGCGGGGCCGGTGGTTCTGGTTCGGCCCCGAGCAGCAGGCACGGTATGCCGCCGCGCTCAAGGACCTGCGCAAGGCCCGGACCGATGCGGCCAAGGCGGAATTCGTTCGCGTCAATGCGGGCCTCGAGCGCCAGGGCGCCAAGCAGCGCCTCGTCGATCCGTACGGCCGCCCGTCGCCGTGACCCGTTACTCGGCGCCCTCGACGATCGCCTGCGTCATCGCGCCGCCGCGCGTGCGCCACGCGCCCGGCGTGAGGCCCGTCACGCGCTTGAAGGCCTTGCTGAACGCGGCTTCCGATTCGTAGCCCACGGCGCTGGCCACCTCGCCGGTCGCGGCCTGCGGCTGGCGCAGCAGGTGGCCGGCCTTGAACATGCGCCAGCGCGTGAGGTACTCCAGCGGCGCTTCGCCGACGCGCTGGCGGAAGCGCAGGGCGAAGGCCGAACGCGAAAGGCGCGCGGCCTCGGCGAGGCTGTCGACCGTCCAGTCGCGCGCCATGTCCCGGTGCATGGCACGCAGAGCGGGACCGAGCCGCGGATCGGCAAGCGCCGCGAGCCAGCCGCCGTGCGCGTCTCCGAGCGACTGCGCATAGGCCCGCACGGCCTGCACGAAGAGGATGTCCGCGAGCCGGCTCACCACCAGGCTGGAGCCCAGGCCGGGCTCGCCGGTCTCCATGGCCAGCAGCTGCAGCGTGCCCTGCAGGGCCTGCGCGCGGGCCGCATCGATGCGCATGTGCAGCAGGACGGGCAGCACGTCCAGCAGGGGCTGCGCGGCGATCCGGTCGAAGTGGAACCAGCCGCACAGCACGGTGGCGTGCGCGCCCGCACCCCCGAGCTGCACGACGCCGCCGATGCGATCGCGCACGACGGAGGCGCAGCTCACGGTCGGCGTGCGCGGCGCGTCGCGCAACACATAGGGCGTGCCATGCGCCAGCACGTAGCAGTCGCCGGCAGCCAGCGCGATGGGGGCCTCGCCCGCCACTTCCAGCAGGCAGCTCCCGCGCACCACCAGCCCGAAGCGCGCGGCTTCGCCGCCGGCCAGGCTGAGGCCCCAGGGGGCGCCGGCCTCGAGCCGGGCATAGAGGGCGCTGTGCACGCGCATCGCGGCGAACAGGTCATCGAGCGGATCCACGGAAAGTCCTCCGGTTTGGACGAACGGACATAAGTATCGGTGAATCGCGCATGGAGCGTCCGGGAGGTGGGGTCGACCATTCCGTCATCTTCCCGAAAGGACAGCCATGCTCGAACCCACCTCGCTCGCAGACCTCTACGTGGGTGTGTGGAACGAACCCGACCCGCAACGACGCCGCGACACCATCGCGCAGCTCTGGACCCCCGAGGGCCAGCACTACGTGCGCACGCGCAAGGCCATCGGCTACGCCGAGCTCGAGGTGCGCGTGCGCGACTCGCACGAGAAGAACGTGGCCGGGCTCGGCTACCTGTTCCGCCGCTCCGGCGAGGCGCAGGCGCTGCACGACGGCCTCCTGTTCCCGTGGGAGATGTTCCACCCCGACCGCCCGCGCATCGTCGAAGCCCGCGGCATCCAGTTCCTGCGCCTCGCGCCCGACGGCCGCATCGCAGTGGACTACCAGTTCATCGTTCCCGCCCCGGAGGGCATGACCTCCGGGGTCATGGGCCTGCAGCACGGCGCGCGCTAGGTTTCGCCCATGGCCCATACCACTTTGTCCACCGCATCCCTTGCTGCCTCTTCCGGCGCCGAAGCCGCGCGGCAGCGGTTCGCGCTGCTCGTCATGCTGAGCGGCACGCTGCTGGTCGTGCTCGACTTCTTCATCGTCAACGTGGCACTGCCCGCGATCCAGCAGGACCTGCACGCATCGACCGCCGCCTTGCAGTGGATCGTTGCCGGCTACGGGCTCGCCACCGCCGCCGGCCTCATCACCGGCGGGCGCCTCGGGGATCTCTTCGGCCGGCCGCGCGCCTTCCAGGCGGGCCTGCTGCTGTTCACGCTCGCCTCGGTGGCTTGCGGCTTCGCGCCCGATGCACCGACGCTCGTGGCTGCGCGCATCGCGCAGGGCGTCGCGGGTGCGATCCTGCAACCGCAGGTGCTGGCCATGATGTCCCTCACGTACACCGGGGCGGCGCGCGCGCGTGCCTTCGCCGCCTACGGGCTCACGCTGGGGCTGGGTGCGACGCTCGGCCAGTTGCTCGGAGGCGCGTTGATCGCGGCCGACTGGGGCGGCCTGGGATGGCGGGCCTGCTTCCTGATCAACCTGCCGGTGGGGCTCGCGGCGCTGGCGGCCGCGCCCAGGGCGCTGGCGCGCATCGCGGACACGCGCACGCACAGCCGGATCGATGTCGTCGGTGCCCTGCTGGCCGCCCTGGTGGCCGTGGCCGTCGTCTGGCCGCTCGTGGAAGGGCGCGTGGCCAGCTGGCCCGCGTGGACGCTGCTCGCGCCGGCCGCGTCCCTGTTGCTGCTGTGGGGGCTGCTGCGGCAACAGGCCGCGCGCGAGCGCAGCGGACGCGTCCCGCTGCTGCCTTCCGCGTTGCTGGCGGACCGGCGCTTCCGGGCGGGCCTGGCGACCGTGGTGGTGTTCTACGCCGGCAACGCCTCGCTGTACTTCGTGCTCGCGCTGCACCTGCAGCAGACCCTGCGCCTGTCGCCGCTGCAATCGGGCGTGGTGTTCAGCGCGCTGGCCGTGGGTTTCTTCCTCACGTCGATGCTCGCCGCGCCGCTGGCGAAGCACTTCGGCGGTGCGCCGATCGCGCGGGGTGCGTTGCTGCTCGCGTGCGCGCACCTGCTGCAGTGGGCCAACGTGCAAGGCTTGCCGGCGGCCTTCCTCACGCTGGGCGTCCCGCTCCTGCTGCTGCAGGGCGCGGGGCTGGGAATCGTGATGGCACCGCTCGCGTCCGCCGTGCTCGCACGGGTCGAATTGCAGCATTCGGGCGTCGCCTCCGGCCTGCTGGCGACGGTGCAGCATGCCGGCAATGCGCTCGGCGTCGCGCTGGTCGGCGCGCTGTACTTCCGCACGTCCGGCCACGGGCTGCTGCACGCGGGCGACTTCGCCGCATCGCTGGTCTACCTCGCCGTGACCGCGGTGGGGACCGCCGCGTGCTACCGCCTGGTGCTGCGCGAGCGGCCTGTTTCAGGCGAGTGAACGGCCGCTCACGGATGCCAGCGCGACACCGCCGCGGGCGTCGCCGCCGAGCGGCTCCCCGCGAGCGCATACGAGAGCTGGTTCGCGGCCCGGATCACGGCCTTCGCGTGCTTCTCCAGCTTTGGCTTCGTCAGGCGCGAGCTGGGGCCCGAGATGCACATCGAGCCGAGCAGGCGCCAGTTCAGGCCGAACACGGGCGCCGCGACGCTGGAGACATCCGGCTCGCGTTCGCCCATGGACATGTGGAAGCCGCGCTCGCGGATGGTTTCGTAGGGCGCGCCGGCGGCGCCGCTGAACGCGAGGATCACGCGTCCGGGCGCGCCCTTGTCCAGGGGCAGCCGCTCGCCGATGCGGACGTGGTGGCGCAGCGACTGCGGGCCCTCCACGCGCGCCACGCAGGCGCGGATGGCACCTTCGCGCACGTAGAAGGAGGCGCTCTCGCCGGTCTCCTTCACCAGGTCGTGCAGCGCGGGCTCGACGACGCGGTGCACGTCGAACCCCGCCTGGTAGCGCGCGCCCAGCCACCCGGTGGCGGGGCCGAGGCGCCACTGGCCGTCGTCGGTCTGCACCATGTAGTGCGACAGCGCGAGGGTGCGGGCCAGCCGCAGCGCGGTCGTCTTGTGCATGCCCGCGCGCCGGCTCAGTTCGGCCAGGCTCAGCGACGACTCGCCCAGCGCGAACGCTTCCATCAGCGACAGCGCGCGCGTGACGGCGGTGACGCCGCCGGCGGGCTGCGGCGGTTCCGCCTTGCGGGTCTTCGTGCTGCGCATGGGCCTGGGTTCGCTGAATGAAACGTGAATGTACCGTGCGCAACGCACCCCGCGGGGACCGGCGAGCTGTGATTCGATACACGTCGCACCGCAACTTTGCGCGGCAGAGCCTTGGAAGTCGCGCGCCGGGCGCGAAATGGAAGGCATCCCTCCAACAAAGGACCCTTCCATGAAAACCTCCTTCGTCGCACTCGCCGTGGCCGCCGCCGTCGGCCTGGGTTCGGTTCCCGCTTTCGCGCACGAGCGTGACGGCGACCACCGCGAACTCCGGCACGAGCGCCATTGGGATCACCGGGGCAACGTGGTCTTCCAGCCGGCCTTTGCGCCGGCGCCGTACGCCCCCCAGGCCTACTACGGCCAACCGTACTACGGCCAGCCTTCGTATGGCTACGACAGCGGCGACGCGGTGGGCGCCGCCATCGCGGGCGCGGTCATCGGCGGGCTCCTGACGCAACTGGCGGTCCAGCACCGCTGATGCGCCCGCGCGGTCCCGCGGCTGTCGCGACGATGTGACAACCGCGGGTACCGCCGGTCCGGCGCCGGGGCTCGCCGTTCCCATCCTCGTTAGAGTTTCGCGAGCAGGAGGAGGCAGCATGCCCGTTGCCGAACGCCGGGGCTCCGAACTGATCCACTCGTTCCTGGCACTGCGCAAGGCGGTCGGCTGGATCGCCGTGGCGCTGCCGTTCGTGCTGGTGGCCCTGCATCGCGGCCCCAGCCTCGACTCGATCAGCCAGGCGTACTACCGCGACGTGAACGCCCTGTTCGTCGGGTTCCTGTGCGCGATCGGCGTCTTCCTGCTCTTCTACCGCGGCTACGACGGCCGCGACCGCATCGCGTCCTTCATCGCCGGTGCATGCGCGATCGTGGTGAGCCAGGTCCCGTGCGGCAGCGGCTGCCGGGCGCCGGCCCTGGCGGTCCCGGCGCTCTGGCAGTGGCAGGACGCGTATCCCGGGGTCCTGACCGGCGTCCACTTCGGGGCCGCGGCGCTGATGTTCCTGGCGCTGGCCTGTTTCTGCTTCTTCCTCTTCCCGGAGACCGACAAGCCGCGCGGGTACGAGGGCCACCGCAAGATCCTGCGCAACCGCATCTACCGCGCGTGCGGCACGGTCATCGTCGTCGCGCTGGCCGTGAAGGCGCTCGACGCGCTGGTGGAACACTCCCGGGGCACCGGTTTCCTCTGGACGGTCGGGACGTTCTGCGTGGAGGCGACGATGATCGTGGCTTTCGGTATTTCCTGGGCTGTCAAGGGCGAAAGCTTTCCGCCCCTGAATGACCGCGAAGGGCGTGCGGGCGCTTCGGAGCGCGCGCCGGCGCGTCCCGAGCCCGGCAGCCCCCACCTGCACTAAACTCGCGCCCTTGCCTTCCCTGTCCATCATGACCAAGACCGATCTCGTCCAGGCGCTCGCCACCGCTACCGATACCTCGCAGGCCGCCGCGTCGCGCAGCCTCGAAGCCTTCGTCCGCATCGTCTCCGAGGAGCTCGCGAAAGGCGGCGAGATCGCCATCCCCGGCTTCGGCACCTTCCGCACCGCGGAGCGGGCCGAGCGCTCCGGCCGCAACCCGCAGACGGGCGAAGCCATCCAGATCGCCGCCAGCACGACCGTCAAGTTCGCGCCGGCTTCGGCGCTGAAGTCGACCGTCAATACGAAGAAGTAGGTCCGCCGCCGCTCGCGCGCGTTCCCAGGCGCGCGAACCGGCGCAGCACCCGCCACGACTCCAGCGTGGCGAACACGGCCCAGAACAGGGCCATCGCGAAGAGCACGCCCGCCAGCGCCGCGAGCGCCGGCTCATCGGCGCTGAACGCGAACCATCCCAGGACGGCGCAGGCTCCCACGGCGGGCGCGTTCATCACGATCGCGGCCGCCCAGGCCCATCCGGGCCGGGCCAGGCCGGCCGCGCCCCGGATGCGGTGTTCCATCTGTCTTCTCATGCAGCCGCAAGCATCTCATGCGCTGTCCACCCCTTAGGATGGCGGCATGCAAGGCGATCCTGGCGCAATGCACTGCTGCATCGCCGGCGGCGGCCCGGCCGGCATGGTGCTGGGCTACCTGCTGGCCCGCGCCGGCCTGCGCGTGACGGTGCTCGAGAAGCACGCCGACTTCCTGCGCGATTTCCGCGGCGACACCATCCACCCTTCCACGCTCACCATCCTGCAGGACATCGGTCTGCTGGAAGCCTTCCTCGCACTGCCGCACCAGGAAATCAGCGAGCTGAGCGGCGACGTGTATGGCGAGATCGTCACCCTGGCCGATTTCCGCCACGTGCCGGCGCCGCGGCCCTTCCTGGTGCTGATCCCGCAATGGGACTTCCTGGACTTCCTGGCGCGCGAGGCGCGGCGCTTTCCCGGCTTCACGCTGCGCATGGAAGCGAAGGCCACGGCGCTGCTCGAGGAGGGCGGCCGCGTCACCGGCGTGCAGGTGGAGACGGACGCGGGGACTTCCGTGCTCCGCGCCGACCTCGTGGTGGCCGCGGATGGCCGCCACACCACCTTGCGGCCGGCCGCGGGCCTGGCGAGCGTGGACAGCGGCGCGCCCATCGACGTGCTGTGGTTCCGCCTGCCGCGCGACGCGGTCAACGACCCCGCGCGCACGGGCGGCGTCGTCCGCCCGGGGACGATGCTGGTGCTCCTGAATCGCGACACCTACTGGCAGTGCGCCCTGGTGATTCCCAAGGGCTCGGTGGACGCGCTGCGGGCGCAGGGCATCGCGGCGTTCCGCGAGCGCATCGCGCACACGGCGGACTTCCTCGCGGATGCGGTGGCTGCCCTCGCGGACTGGGACGACGTCAAGCTGCTGAGCGTGCAGATCAGCCATCTTCCGCGCTGGTGGCGCGACGGCCTGCTGTGCATCGGCGATGCCGCGCACGCGATGTCGCCGGTGGGCGGCGTCGGCATCAACCTCGCGATCCAGGATGCGGTCGCGGCGGCCAACCTGCTGGTGCCGCACCTGCGCGCAGGCACGCTGCGTCCCGGGCACCTGCAGGCGGTGCAGCGCCGGCGCGAATGGCCGGCCCGCGTGACCCAGCGCGTGCAGGTGGCGATCCAGGACGAGATCCTGTCGCCCGTGCTTGCGGGCGGCAACGCGCACCCGGCGCTGCCGCTGCCGCTGAAGCTGCTGCAGCGCCTGCCGCGATTGCGCCGCCTGCCGGCGCGGCTGATCGGGATCGGCGTGCGGCCGGAGCGGGTGCGGGTCTAGTTGCGGGCGGCCTGGCGGTGCTGGAACCGGTCGACCGCGCTTGCCACGTTGAACAGCATCCGCTCGCGTCCCAGGGTCTCCGCCAGCGGTGAGCGGCGCACGACCTGCAGCACGCCCGGGTTGAGTCCGACGAGCCAGACCTCCACGCCGCGCTCGCGCATGCGCTGCTCGCCGTCGACGAGCATCTTGAGCGCCGTGTATTCGAGGTCGGGCACCCGGCTCAGGTCCACCACCAGCACCTCGGGCCGCGCCTCGTCCACCAGCTCGCGCAGGCGGTCGCCCAGGCGTTCGGCGTTGACGAAGAACACGCGGCCTTCGGGACGCACGATCAGCAGCCCCGGGAAGGTCTCGTCGTCGTGTTCCGGTGACACGGCGCGGTAGACGTCCGTGCCGCGCTTGCGCGCGATCACGTACATCTGGGGCGTCGCGGCCTGGTAGGCGAGCGAGACCAGCGAGACCGCGATGGCCACCAGGATGCCCTGCAGGGTGCCGAGCAGCACCACGCCCAGCATCGCCGTCACCGCCCAGACCAGTTCCGTGCGCCGCACCGACAGGATGTGGCGGAAGGCCACGGGGTCGATCAGGCCCACGGAATACACCACGACGATCGCCGCCAGCGTGGCCTGCGGCATGAGGCCGATCAGCGGGGCCAGCAGCAGCATGGTCGCCAGGGCGCAGCCGGCCGTCGCGATGCAGGCCAGCTGCGAGCGCGCACCCGCGCTCTTGTTGACGGCCGTCTGCGACGTGCCGCCGCCGGACGCCATCGCGCCGAAGAACGCGCTGCCGACGTTGGCGATGCCGGTGGCGAACAGCTCGCGGTTCGGCCGCAGCGCCGGATCACCCCGCGAGGCGAAGGCCCGTGCGGCGGCAATCGATTCGGTAAAGCTCATGAGGGCGATGCCGAGGGCGCCCGGCCACAGCTTCGCCACGAGCGAGAGGTCCGGCGGGGTGAAGGGGGGCAGGCCCCGCGGCAGGCTGCCCACCGTCTCGACGCCTTGCGCGGGCAGTCCCAGCAGGACCACCGCGAGGACGCCCACGGCCACCGCCGCCAGGGGCGCTGGCACCTTGGGGATGAAGCGCTCCATCCCGACCAGCAGCAGCAAGGTTGCCGCCGCGACGGCCAGCGTCGGCATGGCCGTGTGGGGCAGCGCCTGCACGAGGGACACGAGGTTCTGGAGGAAGCCTGCCTTGGGGAAGTGCACGCCCAGCAGCTTGGGGACCTGGTCCAGGACGATGACCAGCCCGATGCCGGCCTTGAAGCCCACGAGCACGGGCTCCGAAATGAAGCTCGCGACGAAGCCGAGGCGCAATGCCCACGCCAGCAGCAGGAAGAGGCCGACCAGCAGCGTGACGGTGGCCGATGCCGTGAGCAGGAGGCCCGGATCGCCCGCCGCGAACGGCGCCAGTTCCGCCGCCACCAGGATGGCGATCGTCGTCGTCGAACTGACGCTCAGGCGCCGCGACGTGCCCAGCAGCGCATACAGGATCATCGGCACGAACGCGGTGTACACGCCCACCTGCACGGGCAGCCCCGCGATGCTGGCGTACGCCATCGCCTTGGGGATCACGACGGCAGCCGTGATCAACCCCGCGATGACGTCGACGCCCAGCCACTCGCGGCGATAGTCCTTCAGCCATCCGGGCAGCGGCAACCCCGGCGCGCGCGCGGGCGGGTCCTGGTCGGCACGGAGATCGGACATGGGCCGACTATCCCCGGCCCCTGCGCGCGGCAGTATGGGACCTTGGTGCAACTCAGGCGTAGCACCAAGGTCCCATTCCTCGTGCGCGGGGGGCTTGGCAGGATGGCACCGCCATGACGCCCCCGTCCTTCCCCTCTCCTTGCCTGAAGGCGCGCGTCGCCCGGCTCTCCGCATGACGCCGGCGTGGGGTTGCTGCCGCGCCGTGGTCGCGGCATGCGGGCTGGCGGTGCTCGCCGCGTTGCCGGCGGGCGCGCAGGCACCGGCGGCGCCCGCTGCCGAGGCGCGGCGGCCGAAGATCTGCCTCGTGCTCTCCGGCGGCGGGGCGCGCGGCGCGGCGCACGTGGGCGTGCTGAAGGTCCTGCAGGAGATGCGCGTTCCCGTGGACTGCGTGACGGGCACCAGCATGGGCTCGATCGTCGGGGCGGCCTACGCTTCGGGAACGTCCCTCCCGGAGATGGAGAAGGTGCTGGGCGAACTGAACACGCGCCTGCTGTTCAAGGAGCTGCCTCCGCGCGAGGAGCGCGCCGTGCGCCTGAAGCGGGACGACGCGACCAACCTCACGCCGCTGGAGCTCGGGCTGGACCAGCGCGGCGTGCTCCTGCCGCAGGGCCTGGTGTCCGGCGTGCAGCTCGAGACCGTGCTGCGCGACCTGAGCAAGGTGCGCGGCTTCGTGCGCTTCGACGCGCTGCCCATTCCCTTCCGCGCGGTGGCCACCGACCTGGTCACCGGCAAGGCGGTGGTGCTGTCGCAGGGCGAGCTGGCGCCCGCGATGCGCGCGAGCATGTCCGTGCCCGGCGTGCTGCAGCCCGTGCGCCTGGACGACAAGCTGCTGGTGGACGGCGGCCTGACCGACAACCTTCCGGTGGACGTCGCCCGGGCGATGGGAGCCGACGTGGTGATCGCGGTGAACCTGGGCACTCCCCTGCTGCCGCCGGAGAAGCTCGGTTCCGTGCTGGGCATCACGGGCCAGATGGTGAGCATCCTGACGGAGCAGAACGTGCAGGCCTCGCTCGCGAGCCTGCACGCGGAGGACATCCTGGTGCTGCCGGAGCTCGGGGACTTCTCCGCCTCGGACTTCGACCGCCTGCCCGAAGCGGTCCCGATCGGCGAGGCGGCGGCCCGCAAGGTCGCCGACCGGCTCGCGCGCTACGCCGTGTCGCCGCAGGCGTACGCGGCGTGGGACCAGCGCCGCACCACCACGCAGCCTGCCGACCTCCGCGCGGTGGACGAGATCCGCTTCCACGCCCTGAAGAACGTCAATCCCGACATCGCGCGCGACGTGATGGCCACGCACCCCGGGCAGCCGCTCGACACGAAGGTCCTCGACAAGGACATGCAGCGCCTGTTCGGCACCGGCGACTTCGAGCACGTGAGCTACCAGATCCTGGAGGAGCCCGGCAAGCGCATCCTCTCGGTGGACGCGGCGGAGAAGTCCTGGGGCCCGAACTACCTGCGCTTCGGCCTGGGCCTGTCGTCGGACTTCCAGGGGGATGCCTTCTTCAACCTGCTGGCCAGCTACCGCATGACGTGGCTCAACCGGCTCGGGGCGGAATGGCGCTGGGATGTCCAGATCGGACGCACCAACCGCGTTTCCACCGAGTTCATCCAGCCGCTGCAGCGCGGCCCGGGCCTGTTCGTCTCGCCGCGCTTCGAGTTCACGCGCCGGCCCTATGACCTGTTCCAGGGCGACCAGCGGATCGCCAGCTACGACAGCGACGAATACCTCGCAGGCATCGAGCTCGGCGCCCAGCTCACGCGCTACGGCGAGACGCGCCTGGGCTATTTCGCGACCCGTTCCCGCGCCACGCTGGACACCGGCCTGCCGGTGCTCGCGGTGGAGAGCGAGTACCGCACGCAGGCCGGCATCACCTGGCGCACCCTGGTGGACCAGTTGGACAACGTCAACTTCCCGCGCAAGGGTTACGCGGGCACGCTGGAGATCCTGGCGGCGCGCACGGCGCTCGGCAGCGAATTCGACTTCACGCGCGCGGAGGCTTCGGGAACCTACGTCCATTCGATCGGCGACCACACCTTCAACCTCGGGGTGCGCCTGGGCAACAAGATCGGCTCCGATCCCCTGCCGCCCGGCCGCCAGTTCCAGTGGGGCGGCCTCATGCAGCAGTCCGGCTATCCCACCGGCGCGCTGGTCGGGCAGGAGCTCGCCTTCGGTCGCGTCGTCTACTACAACCGCCTGCAAAGCTGGAGCCTGCTGGATGGCGTGTACGGCGCCGTGTCGCTGGAGGTCGGGCGCGTGGGCAAGCCGCTGGTGCCCGGCAACCAGGAAGGAACGCTCTACTCCGGCGCCCTCGCGCTGGGCGTCGACACGCCGCTCGGCCCGCTGTATCTCGGCTTCGGCCACGCATCGCGCGGCTTCAATTCCTGGTACCTGTTCCTCGGCCGCCCGTGACGGCCCGCGGCCGGCAGCCTGCATGTTCCTGCACGCTCTAGGGGAAAGTCGCTAGCCCGGGGCGTGCGTCGCACTCCATTGCCGAGCTATTCTCGACTGTACTAATCAATAGCTGTATTCAAGGGGGCTCCCATGTCCGTTCGCCCGCAATCCTGGGCTCGCTTCGCCGTTTCCCGGCTGCGCATCCGCACCCTCGTTGCCCTTTCGGGCGCCGCGGTGCTGGCGGCGTGCGGCGGCGGCGGTGGCGGAGACGGGGACGGCGGCACGCTCTACGTGAGCCTTTCCTACAGCGGAAGCGCCCAGCTGTTCCGGCAGTCGACCATCTCCCCGAACATCAGCGGCCTGAACGGACACAAGGCCGATTGCTCCCTGTCCGGGGGCAGGCTGCCCGCCGGGATGAACATGCAGGCGAACTGCTCGATCACCGGCACGCCGGTGGAAGCCGGCACCTTCCCGATCACGGTCCGCCTCAAGGCCGATGGGGTCTCGAACTCGCTCGAATGGAGTGCCTCGGTGCTCGTCCAGGGGCCTTCGGTCATCTACTCGATCCCGTGGAACATGATGGCCGGCACGAGCTACGACCTCGCCCCGCTCAACACGATCTTCTGGACGCCCACGGCCGCCGACACCGTCGTCTACTCCGTGGTGGAAGGCGCGCTTCCGGCGGGCCTCACGGTCGATCCGGCCACCGGGCACATCGCCGGCACGCCCACGGCCGCCGGCAGCTACAACTTCAAGATCGGCGCGCAGGTCACCAATGCCGGCCGGGTCGCCTCGGTCGTCGAACCGTACCAGGAACAGGCCACGGTGGGCCAGCCGACGATTTCGTACAACCAGTGGCACGGCTATGCGGGCATGGCCTTCACCAGCACGCCGTTCCTCTACGGAGCCACTCCCACCTACACGTTCTCCGCCGCGACCCTTCCGTCCGGATTGACCATCGATCCGGCGACGGGAACGATCTCGGGAACGCCGAACGCGGTGGCCAGCGGCACGTACCGCATCAACGTGAGCACGCCGACCGCGGGCGGCGGGACGTACACCTTCTTCACGGACGTGTCGTTGACGATGGATTCCCCCGTCGCCATCTCCTGGAGCAATCTCTTCGGCACGCGCACCGTGGCGTTCGACTCCGTCCCCAACGTCCAGAACATCAGCGGCACGTCGCCGACAGTGATCGCGTACAGCTACGCCGTCGATCCCGCATCGGTCCTGCCGACGGGCCTGCTCATGGACGGCACGGGGCACATCACGGGCACGCCCACGTCCGCCGGTGTCGTCACCACGCGCATCAACGTGACGGTCACCTTCAACACGACGACCTTCGTCGTGCCGGTGGACGTCACGTTCACGATCTCCTGACGACCGCTAGATCGCCAGGGGCCGGATCCTGGTGCCGTCGAGGCTGAGGTTCGCCATGAAGCCCTGCTGGTTGCGGACCAGGGCCACGATCTCGGGCGCGTTGCGCCGGTCCAGGCGCGCGATGGCGCCCGCGTCGAGGACGACGGCCGAGGCGTTGCCGCCGAGGGTCCACTCGCTCTGCTGGAGGCGCCCCAGCGCCGCCGGCGTCAGGAAGAAGATGAACAGCGTGCGGGTCTGTGCGCCGGCGAGCAGGCCCACCGAGCCGCCCGCGAGGCTGAAGTAGCCGGCGGTGGTCCCGCCCTTGCGCAGGGCACCGAAGCCGTGTGATCCGCCCACCAGGAAGCCGGCGGTGAACACCTGCGGGAACACCAGCACGCCCTGCGCGGCGTCGACGAACTCGCGCGCGCCCGGCGTGTTGGCGAGCAGTTCGGCCATGGCGCTGTCCACTTGCCGGTCGATGTCCTCGCGCCGGGCTTCGGCCTTCGCGGGGTCGGGCGTGGTGCTGCAGCCGGCGGCGAGGGCAGCGCCCGCGGCCAGCAGGATTCGTCGTTGCATGGGGCCTCCTAGGCGGCGTGGGGGACGCCGCGTTCCTGCGCGTGGCGCAGCGTCATCAGCAGCGCCGGCAAGGTGTCGACGCCCAGCGTGCGCATGATGCGCGCGCGGTCCGCCTTGATGGTGCGTTCGCTCACCCCGAGGTCGGCGGCGAGCTGCTTGTGCAGCCGGCCGGCCGCGATGCCTTCCAGCACGAGGTGCTCGCGCTGGCCGAGCGTCGCGATGCGCGCGCGCGCCTGTTCCGTTTCGCGCCGCAGGCTGCGGGTCCGGATGTCGTGGCGGATGGCGTCCTCGACCGCCGCGAGCAGCACGTCGTGGTCGACGGGCTTGGTGAGGAACTCGCGCGCGCCGGCGCGCATCGCCCGCACGCTGGCGCGGATGTCGTCGGCGCCGCTGATGAAGACGATGGGGTGCTCGTAGCCGGGATGGCGCGGCAGGGCTTCCTGCAGGTCCAGGCCGCTGAAGCCGGGCAGCTGCACGTCCAGCAGCAGGCAGCCGGGCGCGTCCCCGGGCGGCGGCAGCAGGTAGTCGCCCGCGGCCGCATAGCTGCGGGTCGTGTAGCCCGCGGCCTGCAGCACGTGTTCCAGTGCGCTGCGGACGGTCGGATCGTCATCGATGATGTGGATGGTTCCGGTCATGGCTGCACCAAGGGGGCCGTGAAGGAGGAGGACCGCGCGGCGGGCATCGCCCGCGCCGCCTCCGCCGTGGCCGCCCGGCAGGGCAGGTTCACGGTGAAGACGGCGCCGCCGCCGGCGCGCCGGCGGGCCTCGATGCGCCCCTCGTGCGCCTCGACGATCCTGCGCGCGACCGACAGGCCCAGCCCCATGTGGCCTTGCCTGGTCGTGTAGTAGGGCACGAACAGGGTTTCCGGCCGGCGCGCGCCGAAGCCGTGGCCCCGGTCGCTCACCTGCACGGCCACCTGGTCGCCCGCCTGGTGGGTGGAGACGAGCACGCGGCGGTGCGTCGCCGGTGTGTCCTCCATCGCATCCATCGCATTCGCCAGCAGCTGCAGCAGCACCAGCTGCACCTGCATGCGCTCGGCGAGCACGCAGGCGTCGGTGGCGCAGGGCTGCAGCACCAGCTCCATCCCGCGCTGGCGCGCCTGGGGCTGGAGCATGTGCAGGGCTTCGTCGAGCGCCGCGTGCAGGTCGAAGGGCTCGGGCCCGTCGCCGCGGACCTGCAGCAGCGTGAGCAGGCGGCGCACGCCGTCGCGGGCGCGGATGGCTTCCGCCGACAGCTGCAGCAGCTCGCGCTGCAGCGCGTCGCCCACGCCACCCGCCTCCGTCGCGAGGGCCTGGCTGTTGGCGGCGCGCGCGAGGATCTCCTCCAGCGTCTCGCCGGTCTCCTGCATGCCCGCCGTCCCCAGCTGCCCCGCGAGCGCGAAGCCGCAGGCATGCGCCAGCTGGCGTTCCAGCAGGCTTTCGCGTTCCCGCGCGGCGCGCAGCAGGTGCCATTGGCGCAGCAGCACGGCGCCGGCGGCGAGGGCCACGAACAGGATGGCGAACCAGGGCGCAACTGCAGGCATGGCGGCCATGTTCGGCCGCCCTCCCGCAAGAACCAATTGGACAAAAGTCCAATAGGCCCGCGCCCTTGCGATTGCGATCCTGCGTTCGTCAACAGGAGTGGGCAGGACCTGCGCATGCGCGAAGCGAAACTGGATCCGGGCGGGCAGGTGCTGCAGGCGGCGACGGCCGCCCCTGCCCAGGCGGACGACCTCTTCATGGAAGGACCGCCGATGCTGGTGGAGTCCCGGCTGGGCCTGCTGCGTCCCGGCCGGCTGCGCACGGCGCGCCGCTGCTTCATCTTCATCGTCCTGTCATGGGTGCCGCTCGCCCTGCTCACCGCGCTCGAGGGCACGCTGCTGCCGCGGGCGGACGGCATCGGCTTCCTGGCCGACGCGGGCGTCTTCGCGCGCACCTGGATCGCCGGGCCGCTCCTGCTGGTGGCGGACTTCGTGGCGGGCCGCGAGCTGAGCCTGGTGGCCGGACGCTTCGGCTGGCTGTGCGCGCTGTCGCCGGCGGCGCGCGAAGGCTTCACGCGGGTGGTCGCGTCGACCCTGCGCCTGCGCGACGGGCTCCTGCTGGAAGTCGCCGTGGTGGGGAGCGTGCTGCTCCTCGTGCTGGCGCTGGTCAACAGCGCCACCTTCGACATGCTGCCGCCGTGGCTCCATGGCGCGAGCGATCCCCGCAAGCTGTCCATGGCCGGCTGGTGGTACGCGATGGTGAGCCTGCCGCTGCTGCTGGTCCTCATCATGGGCTGGCTGTGGCGGCTCGTGGTGTGGACCCGGTTCCTGCTGCTGGTGTCGCGCCTGGAGCTGTCCATCGTGCCGGAGCACCCGGACCGCGCGGGCGGCATGGGCTTCGTCGGCTATTCGGTGCGCGGCTTCGCGCTGGTGGCGGCGGCCTTCGCGGCGATCGTGGCCGGCGCCATGGCCAACCAGGTGCTGCACCACGAGGTGCAGCTGTCCGCGCTGCGCTACACCATGTTCGGCACGATCGTCGCCTGCGTGGTGCTGTTCTGCGCGCCGCTGTGCGTGTTCGCGAAGCGCCTCGCCGCGGAGCGGCGGCGCGGCCTGCGCGAGTTCGGGCAGCTGTCGACCGCCTTCGGCCTGCGCTTCGGCGAGGAATGGTTCCGGGCGGGCCGGCGCATCGAGCCCGAGGTGCTGGAGCGCCCGGACTTCTCCGCGGCCACCGACCTGTACCAGGTGGTGGACCGCGTGCAGGCGATGCGCTTCGTGCCCCTGGACCGGGTGAACGTCATGCTGCTGGCGGGGGCGGCGGCGGTGCCCTTCCTGCCGGTGGCCCTGCTGGCCATTCCCTTCGACACCCTGGTGACGAAGTTGCTGGGCATCCTGGTCTAGCCGGCGCCGCGCACCGATGCGCCCGGAGCCTTCCCTGCCGTCGTGGAACGACGGCGCCGTGCGCTCCGCCCTGCTGCATTTCCTCGCGGCAGTCTGCAATCCGGCCAGCCCCGACTTCCTGCCGCCCGAGCGGCGCATCGCCGTCTTCGCGCACGACGGCTCGCTCTGGAACGAGTTCCCGCTGCCGGTGCACGCCCTGTTCATCGGCGCGCGGCTGGAACAGCTGGCGGCACGGCGGCCGTCGCTGCGCGATCGCCATCCCTTCAGCGCCTTCCTGCGCGAGGACCTGCCGCGGGTGCATGGCCTCGGCTGGCGCGGCATCCTGCGGCTGGGACTGGTCGTCCACGCCGGACTGCCGCTCGACGAGTTCGCGCGGCGGGCGTCGGCGTGGGCGGCCAGCGCGCACCATCCGTGGCTCGGCCGCCCGCTCGCGTGGTGCGTGTACCAGCCGCAGCTGGAGCTGCTCGCCTGCCTGCGCGGGCACGGCTTCACCATCTTCCTCGTCACGGCCGGAGAGGCCGCGTTCGTGCGCGCGCTCGCCCCGGCGGCCTACGGGATCCCGCCCCACCAGGTGATCGGCACCTGCGCCCGCACCAAGCTGGAGGAGGTGGACGGCGTGGCCGAACTGGTGAAGCTGGCGCAGGAGGAGTGCTTCAACGAAGGCGTGGAGAAGGTGCGCGCCATCGCCACGCACATCGGCCAGCGCCCGGTGCTCGCCTTCGGCAATGCCGACCGCGACCTCGCCATGCTGCACTACGTGGCGGCGGGCAGCGGCCCGAGGATGGCCCTGCTGCTGCACCACGACGACGGCGCGCGCGAGTTCGCCTACGGCGCCGGCTTCGCGCTCAACCCGCTGGACGAAGCGCTGGAACGCGCGGGCGAGCTGGGGCTGCGGGTCGTGAGCATGCGCGAGGACTGGCGCACGGTGTTCGCGGGGCCGCCCGGCTGACGCGGGCCGCGCCGCCGGCCTTCACTTCGCGGGCGTCGTGGTCCGGGAAGCCATGTCGAGGGGAAGCACGCTGCCGCTGCGGACCAACGCGGTCGCGGCGGGCAGCACCAGCCGGAACGAGGCGCCCTCGTCGGGCCGGCTCTGCGCCGCCAGCACGCCGCCGTGCGCCGTCGCGATGCGGCGGCAGATCGGCAGGCCCATGCCCAGGCCGCTCGTCTTGGTCGTGTAGAACGGCTCGAACACGCGCTCGATCCGGTCCGCCGCGATGCCGGGGCCGGTATCGCTCACGGTCAGCTGCATGCTGCCGTCGGCCGTCTGCGCGGTGCTGACGGTCAGCAGCCGGCGCCGGGTCTGCCCCTGCATCGCGTCGCAGGCATTGCACACCAGGTTCAGCACCAGCTGCTGCAGCTGCACGCGGTCGCCCATCACCTGCGGCACGTCGCGGCCCAGGGTCGTCTTGACCTCCACGCCCCGCAGCAGGAACTCGCCGCGGATGAATTCCAGCACGTCCTGCACGAGGTGGTTCACGTCCACCTGCACGAACTCCTCCTCGCCCTTCTTCATCAGCAGGCGCAGGTGGTGGATCAGGAGTCCCGCGCGCTTGTCGGCATCCGCGATCTCGTCGAGGATGGCGCGGATCTCGCCGACGTTGGGCGGGTCGCGCTGCAGGAAGCGCAGTGCCGCCTGCGCATTGGCGAGGATGGCGGTGAGCGGCTGGTTCAGCTCGTGCGCGATGGTGCTGGAGAAGTCCGACAGCGACGCCACGCGGGTGAGGTGCGTGAGCTGGCGGCGCTGGTCCAGCGCGTCCTTCTCGGCCTGCCGCTGGGGCGTGATGTCGCGCAGGATGGTGATGCGGCAGGCAGCGCCCGCCACTTCGACGGCGGCGCTCGCGACCAGCGCGGAATGCATGCGGCCCAGGCGGTCGCGGATGGCGACTTCCAGGTCCTGCCCCTGCCCCTGCTGCGGATCGTCCCGGAAGGCGTCGTAGCGGCGCCGGCTCGGCTCGTCGAGGTGGTCCCGGAAGGGCGCGATCGCCTCGGGACTGGTGCCGGGCTCGTACCCCATCAGGTCCAGCCAGCGCGCGTTGGCCTCGATGAGGCTGCCGTCGGACCGGCGGCTCAGCGCGATCGCGTCGGGCCCCTGGCGGAAGGCGGTGGCGAACAGCTCCTCGGAGGCGCGCAGCTTGCGCTCGGAGGCGCGCTGTTCCTCGATCACGGCGGCCAGCATCAGCAGCGGCACGGCCACGCTGACGAGGAACAGCTGGATCGGCAAGGCGTCGAAGGCGGCGGACGCATCGTGGAAGGGACCACGGCCGTGGGCCGCGCCCCAGATCACCAGGAAGGCAATGATCGCGAACGCGGCGCTCGACACGGCGGGCCCGAAGCGCACGGCGGCCCAGATCAGGAAGGGCAGCGGCAGGTACAGCAGCGTCGACGGGTTGACGCCGGGCGTGACGGAGGAATCGAAGACGGTGACGCTGACGATGAACAGCCCCACCATCAGCGCGGCGATCTCGAACAGCCGCGCGCGCGTTCCCTGCCGCAGCGTGAGCGGCTCCACCGCGCTCCACGTCACGATCACCGGCACGAAGGTGAACGCCGCCAGCACGTTGGAGAAGAAGCGCACCTGCCACAGCCTGCCGTAGCCGGCATCGCCCCAGCCGACCGCCCGCACGATCGCGGCGTCGAGGAACGAACTGAGGAAGGGTGCGATCACGGCCGCGGCGCAGAACGCCAGCACCGAGCGCAGCGTGCGCAGCCCGGGCCCGTCGGAGAAGGCAAGCACGATGCTGGCGCCGATCACCGCCTCGATCGTGTTGCTGGCGAACCAGCCCAGGACCATTGCGATGGGGACGCCACCCTGCAGTTCCGCGAGCAGGTGGGCCGGGAGGGCGCCGGCGAGCGCCGCCCACCACCAGCGCCTCGGGGTGAGGATGAGCGCGGCGAGCAGCAGGGAATTGGGCGGCCACAGCACCGAGACCGGCACGGGCGCGAAGGTGAGGGCGAGGCCGATGCGGGCGCCCAGGTAGTAGCTCAGCCCCACGAGCGCCGCTATGCGCAGCAGCACCCACGTGGGGTCCGATACCCCCGGCGCCTGCGCTTTCGCCCCGGCCATATCCAGCATCCGCGTTCCCCCAGCGCCGGGCGTCCGGCGCGCGCTTCACCCCATGGCCTCTGGCGCCAGGCCGGACGGGCCGGCGCTGCTGCCAGCGTGCTCCTCCGAAGGCGACCTGTCAAACCGGCCCCCGTCCGGGCCGGATGGCATGCGCATGAGCGCACCGCCAAAGACACTTGTCACGTCCAGTATCGGCTTGAGCAGACCGCCTACGGACCTAGACCATTGACCTATTGACTTGGCTGAGTCTACTTCTAGACTGCAGAGAAAATTCTTATAGCAGCGTTGGGATTCCGGCCAGTAGAAGGGGATAGCCATGGATGGAATGAAACTGGTGACCCAACGCCAGACCGTCGGCCTCGCGGAGCACGAGCCGGCCCAGGTGCACGTGGTGGACGACGATCCCGCTGTACGCGTGGCACTCGCCCGCCTTCTGCGCAGCCGCGGCTACGACGTGGCCTGCCACCCTGGCGCCGAGAGCTTCCTCGCCGCGCACGACCCCGATGCGCACGGCTGCATCCTGCTGGACGTGTCGATGCCCGGCATCGATGGCCCCGCGCTGCAGCGCAAGCTGCTGGAAGACGGCGACGCGATGCCGATCATCTTCCTCACCGGCTGCGCCGACGTGCCGATCTGCGCGGCCGCGATGCGCAGCGGCGCGGTCGACTTCCTCACCAAGCCGGTCGACGAAGACGCGCTGGTGCGCTCGATCACCCTGGCCCTCGAACACGATGCGGTGCGCCGCCGGGCGCGGGACCACCATGAGATGACCGAGTCCCGCCTGTCCAGCCTGACGCCGCGCGAGCGCGAGGTGCTGGATCACGTGATGAACGGCCGCCTGAACAAGCAGATCGCATCGGACCTCGGCACGGCGGAAAAGACCGTGAAGGTCCACCGCGCCCGCGCCATGGAGAAGATGAGCGTCCGCTCCGTCGCCGAACTCGTTCGCATGGTCGAACGGGCGCGCCTCGGCGCCCCCTGGTTCGGCTGAACGCGCCTCGCAACTTTACCTACGACCAAAGTCTCATTCTCCGTCGCAGCGCGGAAGCGTAGCGTCACGGTCGATGCAAAGGGACACATGCTTGGTCGCCGTGGTGGACGACGAGGAGTCCGTCCGCCGCGCCCTCGGCCGACTGATCCGCTCGGCGGGTTTCGGCGTGGAGACCTATGCTTCCGGCGTGGAGTTCATGCAGTCGCTGCAGCGACTGCGGCCCCATTGCGTGGTGCTGGACCTGCGCATGCCCACGGTGAGCGGCTTCGACGTGCAGAGCGCGCTGGTGCGCAGCGGCGCCGGCGTGCCGGTGATCGTGATCACCGGGGACGACTCGCCGGACAGCCGCGAACGCATCCTGCGCCATGGCGCGCGCGCGTACCTGCGCAAGCCCGTGGACGACGCCATGCTGATCGAGGCGATCCACAACGCCATCGGCGAGGTGCACTGAACGCCCGCGTGGACTTTGGTCCCATAGCCCGCGCCCGGCCTCCTGCCCTGAAATGGGGACATGCCGCCCGTCCGGACGGCCCAGTCCAACGCAGGAGACTTGCCGTGAACCAACGAACCACCCTCGCCTTCGCCCTGTGCTTCGCCCTGCCCGCCGCCGCGCTGGCCCAGGCCGTCTATCCCGCCAAGGGCCAGAGCGCCAGCCAGCAGCAGAAGGACACGGGCGAGTGCCAGGCCTGGGCCGCCAACCAGGGCGGCACGGCGCCGCCGCCGCAGGGCGCGCCGGTGGCGCGCGGCGCCGCGCGCGGGGCGGTCGGCGGTGCCGTGATCGCGGGCGTGGCCGACGGTGACAGCGGCAAGGGCGCGGCGGCCGGCGCGGTGGTCGGCGGCGTGCGCGGTGCGCGCCAGCGGAATGCCGCGCAGGCGCAGGCGAGCACGAACGCGTCGAATGCGTTCGCCGCCTGCATGCAGGGCCGGGGCTACAGCGTCAAGTAGCTACAGCAGCCACTCGATCGCGAGCAGCGACAGGAAGCCCACCCAGAGGCTGCGCATGGCGCCCACGCCGGGCGTGGTCTCGTGCTTCACCTCGCCCGCGGGCGTCTTCTCGATCCACACGGTCTTGCTGCCTTCCAGCCGGACCTCGTACGCGTCGCGCGGGATCGCCTCCCGGAACGCGTCGGACAGCCGTGACGCCAGCACGGGGCTCTCGAGCACGACGCCCATCTCGGTATTGAGGGCCGCCGAGCGCGGGTCGAGGTTGAAGGAGCCCACGAACACGCGGTCGCGGTCCGTGGCGAAGGTCTTGGCATGCAGGCTGGCGGAGGAACTGCCGCCGCCGCGGCTGCCGGCGATGCCGCGCGGCTGGATATCGTCGTCGTCCTCGGCGGCGCGGGGCGGCTGCGACGACGGCTTCAGCTCGTAGACGTGCACGCCGCCGCGCAGCAACTGTTCACGGTAACGGACGTAACCGGAATACACGGGCCCCACGTCGGTGGCCGCCAGCGAATTCGTGAGGACGCGCACCTGCACGCCGCGGCCGGCCATGTCCACCATCGAGGCGGCGGCGGCCTTGCCCGGCACGAAGTAGGGCGAGATCAGCGCGAGTTCGCTCTTCGGGTGGCCGAAGATGTTCTCCAGGTGCGGCAGCAGGTGCGTTTCCGTGCGATCGGGCGGGAGCAGCACCTTGCGCGGGTCGTCGGCGACCACGCGTGCCGGCACCCATTCGAGGGCCAGCGTGCCATCCACCATCTTCGTGAGCATCGGCAGGCGCTTCACGGCCTCGAGGAAGCGCTCCGATTCCGGCTTCGCGCGCTGGCGCGTCCAGTACTGCTGCACGTCGGCCACCGCGGCCGGGGGGGCCGGCGGGAGCAGGGCGCCCGCCGGCCACGCGGAGGCGCTGTTCCAGTAGCTGTCGAACTCAGCGGACACCTGCGGCACCACGGGGCCGATGGCGAGCACGTCCAGGTCGGAGAAGGCCACGGTCGTCTCGGCGCCGAGGTACTCGTCGCCGATGTTGCGGCCGCCGACCACGGTGGCCTGGTTGTCGGCCGTGAAGGACTTGTTGTGCATGCGCCGGTTGACCCGGCTGAAGTCGGTGGCGAAATCGGCGATCCGCCACTTGCGGTTGGCGAAGGGATTGAACAGCCGGATCTCGATGTTGGGATGCGCGTCGAGCGTGGCGATCATCGGGTCCAGCCCCGCGGTGTTGGCGTCGTCCAGCAGCACGCGCACGCGCACGCCGCGCTCCGCCGCGTCCCACAGCGCCTGCGCCAGCAGGCTGCCGCTGGTGTCCGGATGCCAGATGTAGGTCTGCACGTCGATGCTGCGCTGCGCCCCGAGCGCCATGACGTAGCGCGCGACGAAGGCCTCGCGCGCGTCGATCAGGGGGCGCGCGCCGCTCAGGCCGGGGTGCGCGGCGACCAGGGGCTGCGTGACCTTGCCGATGCGCGTGTCGGTGGTGTCCGTGTAGGCGCGGCTCTCGCCCTTGGGCGGCGGCTCGGGCAGCGAGGCGCAGGCTGCCAGCAGCAGCGCCAGGACGGATGCGAGGAGCATGCGCAGGGCACGCGACGGGGCGGACGGCGACAACAAGTGCGGGTCTCCTTCATCTTGGACGGACGCGTGCCAGCTTCGGTCCTGCCGCGCTGCGCGCCAAGTAGGGAGTGTGCGTATGTAGGCCCAAGGTCCCATTTGCGCTGTGGCCCCCCATCGCCCATTCTGTACTCACTGCGGTTGCGAGGTGTCCCGCCGGGCCTGGGTGGAAGTGTCTCCCCTTCGACAGGCCCAAGATGGCGTGGAGTGGCCCGCCGGCCCACACGGCCGGCGGGCTTTTTTTGCCTGTCGCCGCATTGCGTACGCACTTTGCCTAGGCGGCCTCGATGCGCACGCGCGCGAGGTGCTCGCGCAACGCGTCCAGGTGCGTGGAGATCGCCTCGGGGGCGCCGTCCGCCGCATCGCGTTCGACGATGCGCGCCTGCTGCGACGCCCAGTGCAGTCCCATGGCGGACAGTCCGCCGGCGATGCGATGGGCCATGAACTGCAGGTCGTCGCGGTCGCCCTCGGCCAGCGCGCGCGCCATGCCCTCCACCGTGTCGCGGTAGCCCCGCAGGAATCCGGGGAAGGCCTCGGCCCATTCGGGGTCCACCACCAGCAATTCCTCGGCGGCCCGCTCCGTGCCCGGCCCGGCGGCCGCGGCCTCCGCCAGGCCCGCGTGCAGTTCGAGCATCGCGCCCAGCAGGCGCTCGCGGTTGGCGGGCTTGGCGAGGAAGCGATCCGCCCCGGCTGCCAGCGCGCGGCCGGGGATGGCCGGGGCGTCGTTGCCGGAAAGCATGATCACGCGGCAGCGCGGCCGGCCTTCGGCCGCTTCCTGCTCGCGGATCCAGCGCACCGTCTCCAGGCCGTTGCGGTGCGGCATCTCCAGGTCCACCAGCACGTACTGCGGCCAGCGCCGTCCCATCGCCTCCATGGCGACGAGCCCGTTGGCGGCGGTGTCCACGCGGAAAGGCGGCGTCGGCAGCAGGCGGCGCGTGACGAGTCGCGTGAACTCGTCGTCGTCCACCACCAGCACGTCGCAGGCGGGCAGGGCGGTGACCGCCTGCAGCAGCGGCTGCGCGTCGCCTTCGGGCGGCACGACCGGCGCCAGCCCGCCGCGCACGGCAGGCAGCGTGAGCGTGAGGGTCGTGCCGTGGATCGCCCCGGTGCGCATGCGCAGGTCGCCCTGCTGCGCGCGCGCCATCAGCCGCGCGGAGTACGTGCCGAGGCCGGTGCCGCCGGACTTGCGGCTGGTCACGTACTTCTCGAAGAAGCGGTCGGCGACCTCGGGCGGCACTTCGCCGGAGTTGTGCACGGTGAGGACCACCGGCTGCTCGCGCTCCAGCGTGAGCGTCACGCGCTTGCCCGGCTGCGTGCCCTCGATCGCGTTCTTCACCAGGTTGGCGACGATGGAGTAGCACAGGGGCTCCTCCGCTTGCACGTGCACGGCACTGCGGTCCGAGCCCTGGAGGTACAGGGTCACCCCGTTGCCTTCCGCATAGGAATGCAGGTCCACCATCACCCGCGTGACGACCTCGCGCAGGTCCACGACCTGCGGCCGGAACTCGTAGGTGCCCGTTTCCATGCGGAACAGGCCCAGCGACAGGTTGACCATTTCCAGCATGCGGCGGCCGGCATGCTGCATCACGTCGACCAGTTCGCGCTGGTCGCCGGTGAGGCGCTGGTCCTCGCGCAGCAGGCGCGCCGCGCCGACGATGCTGTTCAGGGGCGTCTTGAGGTCGTGGCGCGCCATGCGCTCGACGTCCTCGCGCAGGCGCGCGTTCTCCTCCAGCGTGCGGCTGCGCTCCTCCGCGTTCAGCGCCTTGCTGAGGCGCCGCGCGATCACGACCGCCGGCGAGAGCATGAACAGCGCGAAGCCGAAGGGGGCGAACTTCTTGTCCGGCCGCGGCGCGTCGATCAGCACGAGGTCCAGCGCCAGCGCCACCAGCACGGCGAGCATGCCGGCGAGCAGCACGCGGGCGTCGACCTGCGTGCGCTTCTGCGCGCGCAGCATGGCGAAGGCGATGTAGACCGCCACGCCAACGGCGATGGCCTGTCCGGGCAGCGCGACGTGCGAATACACGGCCGGCGGCAGCAGGATCACGCCGATCGCCGCCACGCCGAGGAAAGCCAGCACGCCCTGCACCACGCGCTTGTTGATTTCCACGGGGAACAGCCCGCGCAACGTGATGAAGAACAGGGCCATCGCGGCGATCCACGACAGGTATTCGACCCGCATGTAGCCGACCCAGCCGATCTGCGGCGGGAAGGCGCGCAGGAACAGCCGCTCGCCGATCATGTCGGTGTACACGGCCATCGTGAGGCAGAACAGGCCGAACGCCAGCGGCGCGCGCTCGCGGTGGCGCACGGCGAAGAAGATCAGCGACACCAGGCCGACCAGCAGGTAGGCGGTGAGGAGGCCCGCCGCCTGCAGGACCTGCGACTCGCGCTGCCTGGCCAGCACCTCCTGCGGTCCCACGGACATCGGCCGCACGAAACCGCCGGCGCGGTGCTCGAAGTTGGCCACGTGCAGCGTCAGGCGCAGCGGGCAGGGAAATTCGCGCGTGATGGGCACGCGGTTGTGGACGGCCGCGTGCGTGTCGGCCGCGGTGGTGCCCAGCGCGCCGTGCTGCGCCACCAGCGCGCCGTTGACGAAGAGGCGCGAGGCGGTGCGCTGGCCCAGCGCTTCCACCGCGAGCGACTGGCCGCGCGGGCAGTCGACCTGCAGCACGTAGCTGCCCCAGCCGTTCTCGCCGGGCGGCTTGCCGTCGGCGGCGAGCTCGTTCCAGTTCGCAGGCACGGGGGCAAGGGCCTGCGTGGGCAACTGCTCCCACGCCGGGTCCACGTAGCGGTGCCAGGCGAAGCCCCAGTCGCCGCGCAGCGGCACGGGCTGCGAGGGCACGCCGGTCAGCGCGAGCCGTCCCGCCTGCGCCTGGGGCAGCGGCTGCGCAGCGGCCCCCGCGGACGCGACAAGCATCCACAGGGTCAGCAGGAAAGCGAGGCAGCCGTTGCGAGGCATCTCGGCAGTGTAGGGCCTGCGGCGCGGCCGGTGGCATGATCGCGCCCTCGAAAGGATCCCATGGCATGTTGAATCGCAGACAGGCGCTCGCCGGGCTCGCCGCCGGTCCCCTGGCACTCTCCGGCGCCCTGGCCCAGGCCGCCTTTCCCTCCAGGCCCCTGCGCCTGATCGTGGGCTACACCGCCGGCGGCGCCGTGGACCTGATCGCCCGCGCGCTCGCGCAGCAGTTGCAGGGAACGCTTGGCAAGCCCGTGGTGGTGGACAACCGCCCGGGCGGCGGCACCAACATCGCCACCAGGCTGCTGATCGAAAGCCCGCCGGACGGCTATACGCTGATGCTCGCCGCCAATGCGCTGGCCGCCAACGTGTCGCTGTACCAGCCCGCGCCCTACGAGCTGAAGGACGTCACGCCGATCGCCGTGGTGGGCCGCGTGCCGGTGGTGCTGGCGGTTGCCAGCTCGTCGCCCTTCACCACGCTGCAGCAGTTCATCGCCGCCGCCAAGGCCAGGCCGCAAGCGATCAACTTCGCGACGCCCGGCAACGGCTCGACGCCGCACCTGGCGATGGAACTCTTCGAGCGCGCCGCCGGCATCCAGCTCACGCACGTGCCCTACAAGGGCGGCGCGCAGGCGATCACCGACGTCCTCGGCGGCCACGTGCAGGCGCTGGCCGTGAACGCGCTGGAGGTGCAGCCGCACGTGGCCGGCGGCAAGATGCGCGTGCTGGGCGTGATGACGCCCAGGCGCACCGAGATCTTCCCGCAGGTGCCCACCATCGCGGAATCGGGCTTCCCGGGCTTCGAGTCCTCGGTCTGGTACACGGTGGTCGGTCCCGCCAACATGCCGGCCGCCGTCGTGGAGCGGCTGCACGCCGACATAGCCAAGGCGCTCGCGAGCGAGGACGTGCGGCAGCGCCTCGTCTCCGCCGGCGGCGAAGTCCTGCCGGGAACGACCGCGCAGGCGGTGAAGCTGGTGCACGACGAGGAAGCGCGCTACGCGAAGCTGATCCGCGAAGCCAACATCAAGGCGGATTGAGCCCATGGCATTCGACCCCCACCTGCGCGCGACGCGCCGGCAGGCCCTGGTGCTGGGCGCATCCGCGCTTGCCGCGCCTGCCTTCGCCGAGACCTGGCCCGCGCATCCGGTCCGCATGATCGTGCCGTTCACGCCGGGTGGCTCCAGCGACGTGCTGGGGCGCGCCATCAGCGACGTGCTCGGACGGGCGCTCGGCCAGCCGGTCGTGATCGACAACGTCCCCGGCGCCGGCGGCTCCCTCGGGGCGGAGAAGGCCGCGCGTTCGCCGGCCGACGGCTACACGCTTTTCATGGGCCATCTCGGCACGCTCGCGGTGAACCCGGCGCTGTACCCCAAGCTCGGGTACGACCCGCTGCGCAGCTTCACGCCCGTGGCATGGGTCGCGCGCGTGCCGAACGTGCTGGTCGTGCATCCCTCGGTGCCCGCCCATACGCTGAAGGAACTGGTCGCGTACGCGAAGGCGCATCCGGGCAAGCTGGCCTACGGGTCCGGCGGCAACGGCAGCGCCGCGCACACGACCATGGAGTACTTCAAGATGCAGACCGGCACCTCGTTCCTGCACATCCCGTACCGCGGCACCGCGCCGTCGGTGCAGGACCTGCTGGCGGACCAGGTGCAGGTGCTGTTCACGGGCGTGCCGGCGCTGCTGCCGCAGATCAAGGCCGGCAAGATGCGCGCGCTCGCGGTGTCGAGCCCGAAGCGCCTGGCCGTGCTGCCCGACGTGCCGACCGTCGCCGAGAGCGGCATCGCCGGCACGCAGGGCTTCGAGGCGGACCAGTGGTACGGCCTGGTGGCGCCCGCGGGGACGCCGCCGGAGATCGTCGCGCGCCTGAACCAGGAGGTGAACAAGGCGCTGGCGCTGGAGGAAGTGCGCACGCGCCTGGCGACGGAGGGCGCGGAGCCCACGCCCGCGACGCCGCAGGCCTTCGGCCAGCTGATCGCCCGCGAGATCCCGCGCTGGGACAAGGTGGTGAAGGCAGCGCGGATCCGGCTGGATTGAGCCAAGGTGTCCTGATGATGACGACGACCTCCCTCCTGCGCCGCGGCTTGGTCGCCGCGGCGTTTGCCGCGCTCGCGGGCTGCGCGAGCGGCCCGCAGGCGCCCGGCGCCGAGGCGCGCGCCGCGCTCGCTCCCACGGGCAAGCTGCGGGTCGCGGTGGACCCGGGCAGCCCCACGTCGCTGGTGGAGCGCGCGCCGCTCTCCCGGATGCGCGGCGTCTCGGTGGACCTGGGCCGCGCGCTGGCGGACCGCCTTGGCGTGCCCATGCAGGTCGAGGTCTTCCCGCGCCAGCAGGAAGCGTTCGCCGCGCTGCAGCGCGGCGACGCCGACTTCATGGTGACCAACGCCACCGCCGAACGCATGCGCGTCGTCGACTTCGCGCCGCCGCTGGTGGCGCTGGAGCTGGGCGTGCTGGTGCCGCCGGGCTCGCAGGTCGACGCGGTGGAGCGCATGGACCTGCAGGGCATCACGGTGGGCGTGAGCCAGGGCAGCTCCTCGGAGCGCGTGCTGCGCGAGCGCCTGAAGATCGCGAAGCTGCGCACCTTCCCCTCGCTGGATGCCGCGGTCGACGCGCTGCGCGCGAAGGAGATCGACGCCTTCGCCACGAACAAGGGCATCCTGTACGAGCTGCAGGCCAGGGTGCCGGCCTCCACGGTGGTCCCCGGCCGCTGGGGCACCGAGCATCTCGCGCCCGCCATCCCGCAGGGTCGCGCGGCCGCGGGGCTGGCCTACCTGAAGGCGTTCACGCAGGAAGTGCGCGACAACGGAGAGCTCGCGCGGGCCATCGAGCGCGCCGGACTGCGCGGCACCGCGGCGCCCTAGCTCCTTCGGATCGCGGGCCCGCGCAGAAGGCCGGACTTCCGGAACGCAAGAGTCGCAAAAGCACGCAAAGGCCGCAAAAGAAATCCTGATTCTTCTTTTGCGACTTTTTCGCAACCTTTGCGACTTTTGCGTTCCGGAAGTCCGGTTGTTCGGAAGTCCGCCCCCTCAGTCCTCCAGGTTCTCGTGGTGGCCGGAGGCGCCGCGCTTCCAGTACGCCGCCACGCGCATCGCCTCCTTGGGATGGTTCTTGCGCTCGCGCAGGATGCCGCGCAGGCGGGCCATCACCGAGGCTTCGCCCGCGGCCCAGGCGAAGCCTTCGCCCGCCGGCCAGGGCAGGCCGTCCACCGTGGCGAGCAGTTCCTCGTCGCTGGCGACCCAGTGGAGCGCCACCTGCGCCTGCGTGGCGAAGGGCAGGCGGTCCGCCGGATCCGCCTGCGCCACGACGGTGACGCGCGTGCCCGCAGGCAGTTCCTCCAGCCGGCGCCGGATCGCCGGCAGGGCGGTGGCGTCGCCGGCCAGCAGGTGCCAGTCGTAGTCCAGGGGAACGATGAAGGAGCCGCGCGGGCCGCCGACCAGCACGCGCTGGCCGACCTGCGCATGGCGCGCCCATTCGGAAGCACGGCCGTGGCCATGCAGTGCGAATTCGATCGTGAGCTCGCGGGCGGCGTTGTCGTGGCTGCGCGGCGTGTAGTCGCGGCGCACCGGATCCCGGGCGCCTTCGTCCGGCATGAACTTGACGTGGTCGTCGAAGGAGGCGGAGACGAAGTCGGCGAGCTCGTCGCCCGAGAAGGTGATGGCGACGAAGCCGGGGCTGAGCCGCTCGACGCGCGCGACCTCCAGCGTGCGCCGGCGCAGCTCGTGGCGCACGCGCTCCACGCGGCGGATGGGGTGGGGGGATTCCATGGCGGCCCGTTATTGGTTGATAATCTCACCTATCATGGCGAAATCAGTTGAGTTTGTCAACAAAACCCGCGAGGCCGGCGCGGACGACGTGCTGGAGCAGGTCCACGCGCTGATGCACCTCGTGCGCGCCCGCCAGTTCCGCGCCCTGCGGGAGGCCGGGCAGGAGCTCACGCACATGGAAGCGCGCGTGCTGGGTTTCTTCGGCCGCCATCCCGGCGCCACGCTGAGCGAGCTGGTGGCCCATTCCGGCCGGGACAAGGGCCAGCTGGCGAAGCTGGTGGGCGGCCTGCGCGAGCGCGGCCTGCTGGAGGCGCGCGCGGACGAGGCCGACCGGCGCAGCCAGCGGCTGCACCTCAGCGAGGCCGGAGCGGAGATGCACCAGGCCTTGCGGCGCCAGGCGCGTCGCTTGTCCACCCTTGCCGTGAAGGGTTTCGCCGACGCGGACAAGGCCCGGCTGCAGGCCCTGCTCGCGCGCCTGCGGGCCAACCTGGAGGAGCCCGGCATCGCGGAATGAATCGCGCGGATACTGGCGGCATGACCGCCTTCGTCCCCGTCGCGCTGAACCACGCCAGCCGCCTCGTCAACCACGGCCCCACCGTGCTCGTCACCAGCGCGCATGGCGGACGACGCAACGTGATGGCCGCGGCTTGGTCCATGCCGGTGGAATTCAGGCCGCCACGCGTCGCGGTGGTCATCGACAAGCACACCTTCACGCGTGAACTGGTGGCGGCCAGCGGTGCGTTCGGCCTGTGCATCCCGGGGGCGGCGCTGGTCGACCTCACCCATGCCGTCGGCAGCGCGTCGGGGCGCGACGGCGACAAGTTCGCCCGCTACGGCATCGCCGCGCAGCCCGGCCCGGTGCTGGGCATGCCCGTGATCGAGGCGGGCTGCGCCGCCTGGCTGGAGTGCCGCCTGATCCCCGAGCCGCACACGCAGGACGCCTACGACACCTGCTTCGCCGAGGTGCTGGCCGCGGCCGCCGATCCGCGCATCTTCGCCGGCGGGCACTGGGACTTCCGGGCCGACAACAAGGAGCTGCAGACGATCCACCACCTGGGTGGCGGGAATTTCGTCCGGTCCAATGGAATGACCCAGGCAAGACCCGTGTAGGGTGGCGGTGAGCCGCAGGCGAACCCCACCGTGCTGTCGTGCGTCCAAGCGGTGGGGTTCGCCTGCGGCTCACCGCCACCCTACAGTTCTTCCTCCTCCAGCTGCTGCAGCTGGTACAGCCGCTGGTAAAGCCCGCCGGGAATGGCCATCAGCTCCGCATGCGTGCCCAGCTCCGCGATGCGCCCGTGGTTCAGCACCACGATGCGGTCCGCATCGCGCACGGTGGACAGGCGGTGCGCGATGGCGACGATGGTGACGCGGCCGCGCAGTTCCGCCAGCGCGCGCTGCACCACCTGTTCCGTCTCCGAGTCGATGTGCGCCGTTGCTTCGTCCAGCAGCAGGATGCGCGGCGCGCCCGCGAGCGCGCGGGCGATCGCGAGCAACTGCTTCTCGCCCGTGGACAGGCGCGCGCCGCCCTCGCCGAGGAAGGTGTCGTAGCCGTTTTCCAGGGCCGTGATGAAACCGTGCGCGTGGGCCGCGCGCGCGGCCGCCTCGACCTGCGCGTCGCTGAGCGGGCGGCCCAGCGCGATGTTCTCGCGCGCGCTGGCCGCGAGCAGGAAGGGCTCCTGCGGCACCAGGCCCACGCTGGCGCGGAAGCTGTCTTCCGGGATGGCTTCCAGCGGCACGCCGTCGATGCGGATGCTGCCGGGCGCGGACGGATAGAAGCGCAGCAGCAGCGACAGCAGCGTGCTCTTGCCGCTGCCGGTGTGTCCCACGATGCCGTGGAAGCTGCCGGCCGGCAGCCGCAGGTGCAGGTCGTGCAGCACCGGGTGGCCGGGCTGGTACGCGAAGTCCAGGCCCTCGACGGCGATCTCGCCGTGGACGACGCGGCCCTGGTCGCCCGGCAGCGGCGTCTCCGCCTCGGCCAGCAGCGCGTGCACGCGCGACGCGCTCACCAGCGCCTGCTGCAGCTGCGAGAACTGCATGGTGATCTGGATCAGCGGCTCGACGACGCGCGTGATGTAGCTGATGAACGCATAGAGGATGCCGACCTCCACCGCGCTCAGCGCCGCGTGCTCCGCCCTGAGGCCGAACACGCCCAGCACGATGGCCAGCAGCAGCACGTTGAGGAAATCCAGCACCGGCCGCAGCAGCCAGGCATTGGCGCGCAGCTCGCCGCGGCGCGAGGCGTAGTGCGCCTCGTTCAACGACGCGAAGTGGGCGCGGAACCGGTCCGTGGCATTGGCCGCCTGCAGCACCGGCATGCCGGCGATCGACTCCGCCACCTGTGCGTTCAGCTCGCTGCGCAGCTCGCGCGTGCGCGTCACGGCGGGCGCGGACAGCCGCTGGTACAGCACCACGATGAGCGCGACCACCGGCACCAGCGCCGCCACGATCAGCATCAGGTGCCAGTCCAGCCACAGCATGGCGACCATGGCCCCGGACAGCAGGATGAGGCTGTCCAGGATCACGAACAGCACCTGCACGTACAGCGTCTTCACCGCCTCGGTGTCGTTGGTGACCCGGCTCACCAGCTGGCCGATGATGGCGTGGTCGAAGAACGCCATGGGCAGGCGCAGCACGTGGCCGTAGACCTGCTCGCGGATGCGCTGCACGGAGCGCATCGCGACGCCGGCCAGCCGCACGAGCTGGGCATAGCGCAGCCACGTGGCGATGATGCCGGCGACGAGCGCGCCCCCCAGCAGGCCCGCCATGGCCGGCAGGTCCGCGTGCCGCGGCAGCAGGTAGCGGTCGATCAGGAATTTGCCGGCCAGCGGGCCCAGGGCCTCCAGGCCCGCGGCCAGCAGCAGCCAGGCCACCGCCTGCACGAGATGGCCCCGCTCGGTGGTGGCGGCGCGCAGCAGCAGCGCGGCGGCGTCGCCGAGCACGCGCCGGCGAGTAGAGGGAGCCCCGGGCAGCGGTCGGGCGCGGAGGGATTCAGCTGGCATCGAGGCTCGCCTGCAATTGCTGGTACCGCCACTGGCGCGCATACCAGCCGTGGCCGGCGGCGAGCTGCGCGTGGCTGCCTTGTTCCGTCACGTGGCCTTCGCGCAGCACCACGACGTGATCCGCGTCGGCGACCGCGCTGAGCCGATGGCTCACGATGACGACGGTGCGGCCGACGCGCGCTGCGCGCAGGTGCGCGAGGATGCGCGTCTCGGTGTCGGTGTCCACCGCCGAGAGTGCGTCGTCCAGCAGCAGCAGCGGCGCGTCGGCGAGCAGGGCGCGTGCGATCGCGACGCGCTGGCGCTGCCCGCCCGACAAGGTGACGCCCCGCTCGCCCACGGGCGTGTCGTAGCCGCGCGGCAGCCGCAGGATGTCGTCGTGCACGGCGGCAAGCTTCGCTGCCTGCTCGATGTCCTCGCGCGTCGCGTCAGGCCGCGCCAGCGCGATGTTGTCCGCGACCGAGGCAGAAAAGAGGAAGGCCTCCTGCGGCACCCAGGCGACCGCCGCGCGCAGGGCGGCCAGCGTGTAGTCCTGCAGGTCGACGCCGTTCCACAGCACGTGCCCGCGGTCCGGCGCGTGGTGGCGCAGCAGCAGCCGCAGCAGCGTGGACTTGCCGGCCCCGGTCGGTCCCACCACGCCCAGCGTGCGGCCCGGCGCGAGCTGCAGGGACACGCCCGCCAGCGCCGGCCGCGCCGCCGCGTCGTAGGCGAAGTGCACGTGCCCGATCGCGACCGGCCCGGGCTGCACGGCGGCGACCGTGCCGTGGTCTGCCATGGCCAGCGGCGCGTCCAGCACCGGCTGCAGGCGCGCCCACGCCGCGCGTCCGCGCTCCAGCAGCGACAGCACCCAGCCGGCCGCGAACATCGGCCACACCAGCTGGCCCAGGTACAGGCTGAAGCTGGTGAGCTGGCCCACCGTGAGCTCGCCCTGCCACACCAGCCAGCTGCCCGCGCCCAGCACGAGCGCCGTCGCGGCCGCGAAGGTGCAGCCCACCGCGGGTTCGTAGGCCGCCTCCCAACGCTGCGCCGAAAGGCTCGCCTGCGCCGCGCCGCCGGCCAGGCCCGCGAACTGCGCCTCGCTGCGCGCCTGCAGGCCGATGGCGCGGACGGTGCGCACGCCGGCCAGCGTCTCCTGCACCTGGTCGTTGAGCGCGCCGAAGCGCTCCAGCGACAACCGCGACGCCTCGTGCACGTGGCGCGAGATGCGCCAGAACGCGAAGGCCATCAGCGGGAACGGCAGCACGGCGCAGGCGGCCAGGCGCCAGTCCACGCCCAGCGCCATCATGCCCAGCACCAGGACCAGCGTCAGGCTGCCGTCGAAGCCGGCCAGCATCGCCTCGCCTGCCGCCATCTCCACCGCGTCGATGTCGTTGGTGGCCAGCGCCATCAGGTTGCCCGTGCGGCGCTGCTGGAAGAAGGACGCGCCTTGCAGCGTCAGCCGCGCGTACAGCCGTTCGCGCAGTTCGACCCCCAGCCGGTAGGCCGCGGCGTAGAGCCGCAGCCGCCAGCCGACCCGCAGGAAGTACACGGCCACGCCGGCCGCCACCAGCCAGGCCAGTTCCACGAGCAGCCCGTCGTCGGACCAGCGCCGGGCCACCAGCCCGTCGATGACGTGCCCGACCTGGCGCGGGATCCACACGAGCAGGAGCGCGATCAGCACCAGCATCACGCCGGAGGACACGTAGGCACCGCGGTGGCGCAGGACGAAGGAGCCGATCAGGCGGTAGAGGGACATGTGGGCGCGGGAAAAGCGCGATTGTGGGGGAAGGGCGCCGGCACCTCGTGGCGCAGGGCCGTTCGGCCGGCGGCCCGGTGTGCTAGGACCAAGGTCCAATGGGCGGCTCAGCGGTACGGCGGAACATCCCGGGTCGTGAACGAACCCCGCAACGACCTCACGCGCACGGTTCTCTCCGTGCTGTTCATCGGTGGGCTGATGGCCGCCTCCTTCTGGATCCTCCGCCCTTTCCTGGGCGCGCTGATCTGGGCGGTGATGATCGTCGTGGCCACGTGGCCCATGCTGCTGTCCCTGGAGCGGCGCGCCGGCGGCCGGCGCTGGGTCGCGACCACGGTCATGTCGGTGCTGCTGCTGCTGGTGCTGGTGATCCCTCTGGCCATGGCCGTGGGCACGCTGGTGGCGCACGCCGACGACATCGGCAACTGGGCGCACACCTTGCAGACCCTCGAGGTCCCGCCGCCCCCGGCCTGGGTGCGCAACCTGCCGATCGTGGGCGAGCGTGCCGCCGCCTTCTGGCAGAACCTCGCGACGGGCGGCTGGCAGGCCGTGGTGGCCCTGGTCACGCCGTATGCCGGGGTGCTGACGCGGTGGGTGGTCAACCAGGCGGGCGGCGTCGGCGCGCTGTTCCTGCAGTTCCTGCTGACGGTGATCGCCGCGGCCGTCCTCTATGCGCGCGGCGAGGCCGCCGCCCACTGGACGCTGCGCTTCGGCGCGCGGCTGGGCGGCGCGGCGGGCGAGAACGCGATCCGGCTGTCAGGGCAGGCGATCCGCGGCGTCGCGATGGGCGTGATCGTGACGGCCATCGTGCAGACGCTGATCGGCGCGATCGGCCTGGTGGTGGCCCGGGTGCCGTTCGCGGGAATCATCGCGCTGGTGATGTTCCTGGCGGCGGTGGCGCAGATCGGCGCCGCGCTGGTGATGGTGCCGCCGGTGATCTGGCTGTACTGGACCGAGGCGCCGGTGCGCGGCACCTTCCTGCTCGTGATGACCCTCGTGCTGGGCACGCTGGACAACGTGCTGCGCCCCATCCTGATCAAGAAGGGCGCGGACCTGCCGCTGATCCTGATCTTCGTGGGCGTGATCGGCGGCCTGATCTCCCTGGGCCTGATCGGCATCTTCGTCGGGCCGGTCGTGCTGGCGGTGACGCACACGCTGGTGCGGGCGTGGATCGAGAAGGGCAGCGCGACGCCCTGACTTTCTCCCTCATCCCCGCGCAGGCGGGGATCCAGGGCTTCCGGGGGGAGGTGCCCGCTGCGCGGGCAGATTGCAACGCCCTGGATTCCCGCCTGCGCGGGAATGACGGAGTCGAAAAAAAAAGCCGGCCCGCAGGCCGGCTCTCGCAAGGCGCCGAGGCCTGCTTCAGATGGCCATCGCGGCCGCCAGGCTGTCGTGCGCGGCCTTGTTCATGCGGATGTAGAACGGCAGGAACGTGAGCCGGTCGGTCACCGTCGCGCCGCCGGGGTTGGACACCCAGTAGCTGCCCCCCTGCAGCGCGCCGTCCCGGGTGAGGGCGCCCGTGTAGACGTTGCCGTTCAGCTGGAAGTAGAAGCGGTATTGGACCGTCGTGGTCAGCGTGGCCGACTGCGGCCGGGCCGCATTGGCGACCCATACCTGCACGCCGCCCACGGTGCCGAGGGTTCCGTCGCCCAGGTGGTAGGTGACGCCGTCGCTCGCCGATGCGATGCCGCTCGTGAGGGCGGCGCTCAGTGTCGTGCCGCTGTAGCAGGGGGTGATGTTGGCGTCCACCGTCGCGGCGGCGCAGTCGTAGGCGGTGTAGCGGTCGCCCAGGCTCGTCTGCGTGAACTTGATGTAGCTGGCGCCCGCTGCCCAGGCCGCCGTGGCGTTCAGGATGGCCGGGTTGGAGAAGAACGAGTTGTACCAGTGGGCGAGGTCCGGCGCCGTGGTCGCCATCGTGCCGGTGAGGGCCACGGTCTCGTAGTTGCTGCGGAGCAGCGAGTAGGCCACCGTGCTGTTGTCGGCGGCCAGCGAGTCGACGCGCACGTCGCTGCCGACGTAACTCACCCTGACGGAAGACTGCGTGTTGGGGACGACCAGGATCACGCCGTTCTTCAGGATGCGCGTCGGGCCGGGGGTCACCAGTGCGAGCGTACTGGTCAGGTTGTGCGGGGCGCTCTGCTGGCCCGTGTACGGGCCGCTCGTCAGGGGCGAGGCCGTCATCACCAGCGAGTCGGAATACGCGTAGTTGGTGCCGCTCACTTCCGCGCCCGAGTAGTTCAGGTTCCAGCCCAGTCCATAGCTGCCCGCGGCGGGTGCGAGGATCATGTCCTCGAACGCCTGCTGGTTGGCGCTGAGCTTCAGCGTCAGCTGCGCCGGCGAACTGGTGACGCTGCCGCCGGAATTCGAGATGACGACGGTGTACTGCGCGCCGTTGTCGTTGTAGCCGGCCGCCGGCGTGGTGTAGGAGGGGCCCGTGGCGCCTGCAATGACGGCGCCGTTCCTCTTCCACTGGTAGTTCAGGGCCGTACCCGTGGCGCCCACCGTGAAGGTGGCCTGGTCGTCCGTGATGACGGACGCGCTCGCCGGCTGGCTCGTGATGACGGGCGCCGCGGGCGTGGACGAACCGCCTCCCCCGCACGCCGTGAGCGCGAGCGAGACCACCGCCAGGATGGCGGGATTGCGTTGCTTCATTGTGATCATGGTTTTCATCCTCCTGTCGAAAATCCTGGTGCGATGGCTGGCGCGAAGGGAAGGGGCACGGCGACGCATCGCGCATCCGGAAATGCGCAGGGTCGCGACAAGGGGTTTGGGATTGGACGGTCTATGCGATCCAGGCTGCCGAGTGACTCGCCAGCCGGTGCACACCGCACCCACCGGGCAAACGCCGGGATGCCGGACACGTCCTCGTCCGGCCGCATGTCCCTCCTCCTCCCGTCCTCGTTGGCATGCCAACAAATGGTAACTGGCGCCCCGGCGCGATGCGAGGCGGGGTTTGCACCGTGTGTCGGCGATGCATCAGGACATTCTTTTGGAGGATGGAAAAAAAAGCCGGCCCGCAGGCCGGCTTTCGCGTAAGCGCGCAGCGCGCTTACGCCGTCGCTTCCGCGGTCTCGCTGGTGCCGCCGTTGCGCGCCTGCGCGCGCTTCTCGCGCGTCTGCAGGATGAAGGCGACCACCTGCCAGATGATGAACAGCGCCACCAGGCCCAGCAGCGTGCCGCTGATCGGGCGCGTCACGAAGGTCGCGAAGCTGCCGCGGGACAGCAGGAGCGCGCGGCGGAAGTTCTCTTCCAGCATGGGGCCCAGGATGAAGCCCAGCATCAGCGGGGCCGGATCCAGCTCGAGACGCATCATCAGGTAGCCCATCAGGCCGAAGGCGGCGGTGATGAAGATGTCGTCGACGTTGTTGTTGACCGAGTAGGTGCCGATGCAGCAGAAGAACAGGATGCAGGGGAACAGCACGTTGTACGGCACCTTGAACACCGACAGCCAGTAGCGCACCAGCGGCACGTTCAGGACCACCAGGAACACGTTGCCGATCCACATGGAGGCGACCAGGCCCCAGAACAGGTCCGGGTGGCCGGCGATCATGTTGGGACCGGGCTGGATGCCCTTGATGATGAAGGCGGCCATCATCAGCGCCATCACCGCGTTCTCCGGGATGCCGATGGACATCAGCGGGATGAAGCTGGTGCGGGCGGCCGCTTCGTCGGCGGCCGCCTGGCCGGCCACGCCTTCGATGCAGCCCGTGCCGATCTCGTGCTTGTACTTGGAGACCTTCTTGTCGATCGCGTAGGCGGCGAACTGGGCGATGGTGGGGCCGCCGCCGGGCAGGATGCCCAGGAAGGAGCCGACCAGGGAGCCGCGCAGGGCGGACGGGATGATCCGCTTGAACTCTTCCCACGTCGGCATGAGCTTGATCTTGCCGTTGAAGGGCGAGCGCTCTTCCTTCGCGTCCAGGTTCTTGGTGATTTCGGCGATGCCGAAGCAGCCCAGCGCGATCGACACGATGCCGATGCCGTCCGCCAGGAACGGCAGGTCCATCGTGAAGCGCTGCTGGCCGGAGTTCACGTCCGTGCCGATCTGGCCCAGGAGCACGCCGATCAGGCACATCGCCAGGCCGTTCAGCAGGCTGCCGGTCGTCACGAAGCTCACGCAGACGAAGCCCACCATCATGAGCGCGCAGTAGTCCGCGGGCCCGAACAGGAAGGCCACCTCGCCCAGCATGGGGGCGAACCAGGCCAGCACGATGATGGCCACCGTGCCGCCGATGAAGCTCGAGATGCCGGCCGTGAACAGCGCCAGGCCGGTCTTGCCCTTGAGCGTCATGGCGTAGCCGTCGATGCAGGCCACGATGGAGCTCGCGTGCGGGATCTTCATCGTGATCGCCGACACCGAGTCGCCGTACTGGGCGCCGTAGTAGATGCCGGCCAGCATGATCAGCGCGCCGCCCGTGGGGATCGAGTACGTCAGCGGCAGCAGGATCGAGATCGTCGCCAGCGGGCCCAGGCCCGGGAGCAGGCCGACGAAGGTGCCGACCACGCACCCGATGGCGCAGTACATCAGGTTGTGGAACGTGAGGGCGTGCGAGAAGCCGAACGCCAGGTTGTGCAGGACTTCCATGTCAGTACAGCGGCAGGTTCATGCCAAGGCCCTTGGCGAAGACGAAGGCCATGATCACGAGGCCGATGGAGATCTTCACGTTGCGGAACCACGAATAGTTGGTGCCGGCGAAGGTGGAGATGAAGACCATGACGACGATCGCGACGATCATGTTCACGAACATGGTGACCACCGCGAAGGCGAGCAGGCTGCCCAGGATCAGGCCGATGTTCTTGGGGTTCAGCGTCAGGGCGACCTTGTCGACGAAGCGCGAGCGGATCACGGTCGCGACGCCGATCAGGAACAGCATCGCGCTGACGATGGCGGGGAACAGGCCCGGGCCGGCGCGGCCGAAGTCACCGATCGGGTACTTCAGCGCCGTCAGCCCGAAGGCCAGCGAGATGGCCATGAGAAACAGGCCCCTGGCTAGGTTGCGGTCGATCATCTGGGAGGAGGTGTAGTGCTCCGTCGCGGGGATCGCGGAGCGGCCAGCGATGTTCGGCCTTGGGGCCTGACCGGAATCTGACCTGGATGGGGTGGATAGTACGTACGGGCTGTCCGCAGCCTGTCAGGGCGCGGGGGGCTCGATGGCGGGGAATGCGATCTCGCAGACCCACCCGCGGCCGCCCTCGCCGCTGCGCAGGCGCATCCGCCCGTTCATCAGGCGCGCGTACTGCGCCACCAGCGCCAGGCCCAGGCCCACGCCCTTGCCCAGGAGCTGGCCCGCCTCGCCCTGCGTGCCGCGCTCCGCCAGCTCGAACTGCTGTTCGTGCGGCGCGCCCGGCCCGTTGTCCTGCACCGAGAGCAGCACTTCGTCGCCGCGCCGCTCCACGGCCACCGTGATCGCGGGCGTGTCGGTGCCCGAGACGCCATAGCGCAGGGCGTTGTCGATCAGGTTGCCCAGGATGCCATCGAGCAGCGTGGGCTCCGCGGCGACCCACACGGGCGTGTCGATGCCCAGTGCGCCCAGGTCCACGCCGGCGGCATCGGCGCGGCGCAGGAAGCGAAGCACCACTTCGCGCACGACCGCGTCGAGGGCGATCGGCTGCAGCGCAAGGCCGCTTTCGGCTTCCGAGGCCACGGCCACGGCCAGCAGCCGGTCGACGAGGGAGGTCGCGCGCGCCTCGCTGGCGGCGATGGCGGCGAGCTGCGTGCGCCACACGGCGGGCTCCTGGTGGCCCAGGCCGTATTCGGCCAGGGCCCGGATGCCCGCCAGCGGCGTGCGCAGTTCATGCGCGACGTTGCCGGCGAATTCCTTCTGCGCCCGGATGCTGCGCTCCAGCCGCTGCAGCAGCCCGTTGATCGCGGCGGCGAGCGACTGCACGTCGCGCGTGGAGGCTTCCGGCGGCACCGGCGCCAGGTCCTGGGAGCTGCGTTCCTCCAGCGCCCGGCGCAGCGTGGCGAGCGGCTGCACGTCGCGCCGGATGGAGCGGCGCAGCCACCAGGCGAGCAGCACCAGCAGCGCCACCTGCGGCAGCATCGAGTAGAACATCAGCTCGCGCAGCGTGGCGTCGCGCGAGCTGGTGGTCTCCGCCACCGTCACGTCGAAGGCCAGGGGCGAGTCGTTGTGGAAGCCGACGGCGCGCAGCAGCCGTCCCGCGTAGGCGAGGTCCGCGAAGGTGAAGGGCTCGCGGCCGGGGCGCACGAGGACCTGGAGGTCCGGGCGGCCCGCGACGAGCTTGCCGTCCGGCGCGCGGATGCTGAAGTAGACCGTCTCGGCCTGGTCGTAGAGGACGGTATTGAGCTCGCCGGGCGTCAGGTCCAGCTGCAGGCGGCCGTCGACCTCGCGCACGTGGGCGGCAAGCAGGTAGGCGTCGTCGAGGAGCGAGCGGTCGAAGGCGCCCTGGGCGAAGTACTGGGCCACCGCGAAGGAAACCACGCTGCCGGCGATCCAGGTGAGGGCCAACGGCAGCAGGACGGTGCGCAGCAGGCGCTGCAGGAGGGTGGGGGGCCGCGGAGAGCTCATGTCCTCGTCGTCCCCGCGCAGGCGGGGACCCAGGGCTTCCGGAAAGTGCCCGCTGCGCGGGCACGCTTCAACGCCCTGGGTCCCCGCCTGCGCGGGGACGACGGAAGCGTGGTCAACCCTCGGGCTCCACCAGGTAGCCCAGTCCGCGCAGCGTGCGGATCTGCGCGCCCGAACCGGCGAGCTTCTTGCGCAGGCGCGAGATGAAGGCTTCCAGTGCGTTGTCCGGCAGCAGGTCGTCCAGGTCGGACAGCTTGGCGGAGAGTTCGCGCTTGCTGCACACGCGTCCCGGCGGCGTCATCAGCTCCCACAGCACTTCGAATTCGCGGGCGGGCAGCTCCAGCAGCTGCCCCTGCACCTCGAAGCGCCGGCTGGCCCGGTCCAGGGCGAGCTGCCCCACCGCGACGCGGTCGTCGCTGCCGGCGGCGCGCCGCACCAGTGCCCGCAGGCGGGCTTCCACCTCGTCCAGGTCGAAGGGCTTGCCCAGGTAGTCGTCGGCGCCGGCGTTGAGGCCGGCGATGCGCTCGTCCGTGCGGTTGCGCGCAGTGAGCACCAGCACCGGCGTCCGGTCGCCGCGGGCGCGGGCGGCCCGCAGCAGCGTGAGGCCGCTGCCCAGGCCGGCATGGGCCCGGTCGCTGAGGGGCAGGTTCAGGTCCAGCAGCACCACGTCGAAGGCCTGCACCCGCCAGAGGTGGTCCGCCTGTTCCAGCGTGGACGCCTCGTCCACGCGGTGGCCGGCTTCGCGCAGCCGGCGCAGCATCACGTCCCTCAGGACGGCGTCGTCTTCGATCAGCAGGATGCGCATGGGCGCATGGTAGCGTCGTTGCCTGACCCCCAGCCGTTGGCCGGGGCGACAATGCGGGGTGCCGATCCAACGCCTCTATCTCGCCGGGCCCGACGTGTTCCGGCCCGACGCCCACGATCACGGCCGCAGGCTCGTCGAGACCTGCGCCGAATACGGCTTCAGCGCCGTCTTTCCGCTCTCCGCAACGCTGCCCGCGGGCCTGGCGCCGCAGGAACTGGCGCGCCACATCTACGCCGCCAACGTGGCGCACATCGCCGCCTGCGACGCGGTGGCGGCCAACCTGGATTTCTTCCGCGGGCCGGAACCGGACAGCGGCACCTGCTTCGAGGTCGGCTACGCGACCGCGCTCGGCAAGCCCGTGGTGGGCTATGTGCCCGAAGCGGGCAGCTTCGCCGAGCGCATCCGCCGGCGCCACCCGCAGATGGCCGGCGCGGCCGGCCGCGATGCCGCCGGCTGGGAGCTGGAGGAGTTCGGCCTGCCGCTGAACCTGATGCTGGCCGTGCCGTGCCGCATCGTGGCCGGCGGCCTGCGCGAAGCGCTCGCGGTGCTGCGTGCGCAGGCCGGCGCGGCGCCGCACTGACGCCGGGAAGCGACAGCTTCGTGGCGGGGTGCCGCAACGCTCGGTGTTTTCCACACGGCAGTTCTGGTGTAAAGAACGATAGGCTATACAGTGGAACACCGGCCCACCGCATGCCCAAGAGACCCGCCCGCCCTTCCGTCGCCGACCACGATGCCGCCCCGGGGGGCGCCGCCGCCGTCGATCGCGCCCTCACCCTGCTGAAGCTGTTCGGCGGCGCCTCCGGCCCGCTGCAGCTCTCCGAGCTCGCGGACCGGGCCGGCCTGTACAAGAGCACCACGCTGCGGCTGCTCGCTTCCCTGGAGCACGCGCAGCTGATCGTGCGGCAGGCGGACGGCCGCTACACGCTCGGCCCGGTGGTCCCGTGGCTGCACGCCGCCTATGCGGCCTCGTTCTCGCTGGAGTCGGTGGTGATGCCCGCGCTGCGACGCCTGGTCGACGCCACGGCGGAGACCGCGGCCTTCCACGTGCGCCAGGGCGACCACCGCGTGTGCATGTACCGCGTCGACTCGCCGCAGCCGGTGCGCGAGCAGGTGCAGGTGGGCGACGTCATGCCCCTCGACAGCGGCGCCGGCGGGCGCGTGCTGCTCGCGTACGCGGGCACCCCCGGACCGCTGTACGCCAGCATCCGCCGCAATGCCGTCGCCGTGCTCTCGGGCGATCGCGTGCCCGACGTCGCCGGCATTTCCTCGCCCGTGTTCGATGCTGCCGGCGTGCTGGTCGGCGCGGTCACGCTCGTCATGCCGAAGGAACGGCTGCAGGACCACCAGGTGTCGCACGTCGTCGACACGGCGCGCGCCATCACCACCCGCCTCGGTGGGCAATTTCCCTCACCCTCGGCCTGAACGCGAAGGGCACGCGGGTTTTCCCGCATGACGGGTTAAGCACCCTCCCGAATACTGGTCGGCGTAGAACGAAACGTCGTTCTGCACAAGAGAACGCCACCATCCGGGTGTGAGTGAGGGAGCACTCGCGTGGCGTCCGGCCCCGTCAAACCTGTCCGTCAAGGAAGGAAAAACAGATGAAAAAACTCACGATGATGGCGCTCGCCGCGTTGCTGGCCGTGGCCGGCCCCGCGCTGGCGGATCCCGGCAACGGCAATGGCAACAGCGCCAACAAGGAACCGACGGTGGCCGAGCCCACCAACGGCAACGTGGTGCCCGGTGCGAAGGACAACTTCGACGTGTACTACAACGTGTGCCGCGGCACCGACCCGCGCTGCTACCACCCCTGGGTGGCCACGCGCGCGGAAAAGGTCCTGCTGTTCACCCGCACGGCCGGTCCGCGCCATGCGAACCTGGGCCCGGCCCTGGCCGCCGGCAAGAACCCGCCCCTGACCGCGGCAAACGTGGTGCAGAACACCATCATCCAGTGGATGGCCGAACAGGGCGTGGCGGTGGACTACACCGAGGACGTCAACCAGCTGGCCAACCTGAACAGCTACAAGGCGGTGATCTTCGCGAGCAACAGCCGCGACGCCCTGTGGAAGCACGGTACCGCCGTCAACCCGACGCGCGCCGTGGACACGACCACCAGCGCCTACCTGGACGCCGCCAAGGTGTCCCTGCGCCAGTACATGCGCGCGGGCGGCGGTTTCGTGGCGATCCACAACGCCTTCGGCACGGAATACAACTGGCCCTGGTACGAAGGCCTGCTGGGCAACGCCAACTACTACGACCACGGCTCGTTCCAGAACGGCAACATCCACATCGTGGCCCGGAGCGATTCGTCCACCGACGGCCTGCCCAAGGTCATCCCGTTCAAGGACGAGTGGTACAACCTGGTGCCCTATCCGACCAACGTGAAGTTCCTGGCCACCGTGGACGAGAACACCCTCGCCACGAAGCGCACCACGCACCCCGGCCACGGCGACTTCCATCCGGTCGCCTGGTGCCAGTACTACGACGGCGGCCGTGCGTGGCTGACCACGCTGGGCCACGATGCCCAGGCCTTCACCGACGGCAGCACCTTCCCGGGCCAGCCCCAGTTCAAGCAGCTGATCGTGAACGGCATCCTCTCGGCGATGGGCAACAAGCCCTTCTGCCAGTGATGCAGGCCTAGGCCATGGGCGCGGCGGGACTGGTCCAGTCCCGGCTGCGCTCAGGCCGCAGTGGTCGTCTTGCGGGCGCGTCGCGTGCCGGTCGTACCGGTGGCGGCGCGCTTTCTTGCCTTGGGCCGCTGCCAGCCGTGGAAGGCCGGGTCGTCGATGTCGCCGCCGAACATGGTGGTCAGCTCCTGCGCGTACCGGAACAGCGGCTGCAGGATCTTCGCCTCGCCCAGCGCCTCGATGCGGTAGCGCGGGCCCGAGACGCTGATCGCGCCCACCAGGCGGTTGCCGTGGCCGAACACCGGCGCCGCGAAGGCGGCCGTCTCGGGATCGCGCTCGCCGAAGGACGGCGCGTACATCTGCTGGCGGATCGTGTCGTAGCGCTCGCCGCGGGCGCCGCCGAAGGCGCGCAGCACGTGGCCCGAAGCGCCGCTGGTGAGGGGGAACCGGTCGCCCTCGTGCACCGAGTCGCGCACCGAGCGCGAGGCTTCCACCCGGTGCAGCACCACCCGGTAGTCGGCATCCGCGACGTAGAAGGACGCGCCTTCCTGCACGTCGGACACCAGCTTGCGCAGCACGGGGGGCACCAGCTCGGAGGTGCGGAAGTGCTTCTGGTACAGGGACCCGAGATAGAGCACCTTGGAGCCCAGCCGGTAGCACCCGTCGGCGTCCCGCAGGACGTAGCCGAACCGCTCGAGCGACTTGATGAGCCGCAGGAGCGTGCTCTTGTAAAGCTCCGTGCGCTTGGACAGCTCCGCCAACGTCGTCTTCTCGTCGGTCAACGCGTCCAGGATCGTCAATGCGCGGTCGACCGCCGCCACGCCGCCGTCGTCACTCATAGGGGGGGCTCCTGGAGAAAGGGGTCCGGCACAGTCTATCAGCGGGTCCGGAATCCTGCCCGGCGGCAGGGTGCGAGGGACGAACGGCGGCCGCCGCGGCGCGTTCCCCCGGGCGAACCCTGATTGGATCGCAGGATGGAACCGTGTTATGCTGGACAGAACGCTCGGCCAAGGGGCCGGGCGCGCCGCCGGTTCCCGCCCCCCAGCCCTTGCAAGGCCCCGAGATGAGCACCCAGACGCTTCCCAGGTACCAGCACTACATCGACGGCGCGAGCGTTGCGCCGGCCTCCGGCCAGTACCTCCCGACCGACGACCCCTGGACCGGCAAGACCTGGGCCGAGATCGCCCGCGGCAATGCTGCGGACGTCACCCGCGCCGTCGAGGCCGCGCAGCGCGCCTTCGAGACCGGCGCGTGGCCCGCGCTCACGCCGTCCGAGCGCGGCCGCATGCTGTGGAAGCTCAGCGACCTCATCGTCTCCAACGCCGAACGCCTGGCGAAGATCGAGCAGCAGGACAACGGCAAGCTCGCCACCGAGGTGGTCGCGCAGGTGCGCTACATGGCGGACTACTTCCGCTACTACGCCGGCCTGGCCGACAAGGTGCAGAGCCAGGTCATTCCCACCGACAAGAAGGGCGTGTTCGCGTACACGCGCTACGAGGCCAAGGGCGTCATCGCCATCATCACGCCCTGGAATTCGCCGCTGACCCTCACCAGCTGGAAGCTGGCACCGGCGCTGGCGGCAGGCTGCACCGTGGTGATCAAGCCGTCGGAGTTCACGTCGGCCTCCATGGTGGAATTCGCCGCCCTGTTCGAACAGGCCGGCTTCCCCAAGGGCGTGGTGAACGTCGTGACGGGCCTCGGTCCCGAGGTGGGCGAGCCGCTGGTCACGCATCCGGGCGTCGCGCACATCGGCTTCACCGGCGGCTCCGTGGCCGGCCGCAAGATCTACGAGCTGGCCGCGCGCCACTTCAAGACCGTGACCCTGGAGCTGGGCGGCAAGTCGCCCAACATCGTGTTCGACGACGCCGACCTCGACCAGGCCGTCAAGGGCGTGGTCTCCGGCATCTTCGCCGCCTCGGGCCAGAGCTGCCAGGCGGGCTCGCGCCTGCTGCTGCAGCGGAACATCCACGACCGCTTCCTCGCGAAGCTCGTCGACTTCATGAAGGACGTGAAGCTTGGCGACCCCAGCGACCCGGCGACGCAGGTCGGCCCGATCGCGACCAAGCCGCAGTTCGACAAGATCATGGGCTACATCGACATCGCGAAGAAGGAAGGCGCGCGTTGCGTGCTGGGCGGCCGCAGCCGGCCGGACCTGGGCGCCGGCCAGTTCGTCGAGCCCACCATCTTCGCGGACGTGCGCAACGGCATGCGCATCGCGCAGGAGGAGGTGTTCGGCCCGGTGCTGGCCGTGATCCCCTTCGACGACGAACAGGACGCCATCCGCATCGGCAACGACATCGCCTATGGCCTGGCCGCCGCGGTCTGGACCAAGGACCTGAAGCGCGCGATGCAGATGACCGAGAAGATCAAGGCCGGCACCGTGTGGGTCAACAACTACCGCGCCACCAGCTTCACCTCGCCGTTCGGCGGCTACAAGGAGTCCGGCATCGGCCGCGAATCCGGCAGCGAGACCATCAAGGAATACCTGCACACCAAGTGCGTCTGGGTCTCCTCCGACCTGGACGTGCCCAACCCCTTCATCCGCCGCTGAGGCCGCGCGGGTCGGGACGAACACGACATGACGATGACCAAGGCACTGGGGGGCATCCGTGTCCTCGACCTCACCAACGTGCTGGCGGGACCGCTGTGCGCCTACCAGCTCGCGCTGCTGGGCGCGGACGTGATCAAGGTCGAAACGCCGGGCGGCGGCGACCTGGCGCGCCAGCTGGGGAACGACCGCGAGCTGAACAAGAAACTGATGGGGTCGTCCTTCCTCGCGCAGAACGCGGGCAAGAAGTCGATGACCGTCAACCTGAAGAGCGATGCGGGCAAGGCGCTGATGAAGCGCCTTGTGGCGTCATCGGACGTCCTGGTGGAGAACTTCCGCCCCGGCGTGATGGACCGCCTGGGCCTGGGCTGGGAGGAACTGCGCAAGCACAACCCCAGGCTCGTGTACTGCGCCATCACCGGCTTCGGCCAGGAAGGGCCGATGCGCGACGCGCCGGCCTACGACCAGATCATCCAGGGCTTGAGCGGCATGATGAGCGTCACCGGCGACGCGCACAGCGCGCCGCTGCGCGCCGGCTACCCGGTGGCGGACACGACCAGCGGCATGGTGGGCGCCTTCGCGATCTGCGCCGCGCTGCTGCGCCGCAATGCCACCGGCGAAGGCGCCTTCGTCGACGTCTCCATGCTGGACTCGGCCCTGGTGGCCATGGGCTGGGTCGTCTCCAACTACCTGATCGCGGGCACCGAGCCGCGCCCGCACGGCAACGACAACTTCACGGCGGCGCCCTCGGGCACCTTCCGCACGGCGGCGGGGCTGCTGAACATCGCGGCCAACAAGCAGGACCAGTTCGAAGCCCTGGCACGCGTGATCGGCCGGCCGGACCTGGTCGCCAACCCGCTGTTCGGCGAGCGCGAGAACCGCAAGCAGCACCGCGCCGCGCTCACCGCGGAGATCGAGCAGGCCCTGGCCGCGCGTTCCGCGCGCGAGTGGGAGCCGCTGCTCACGCGCGCCGGCGTCCCCGCCGGCTGCGTGCTGGCCGTGCCGGAGGCCTTGCAGTCGGAGCAGCTCGCCACGCGCGAGTTCATCCAGTCCTTCCCGGACGTCCCGGGGACCGGGCGCGAGGTGCGCGTCGGCCGCACGGGGTTCAAGCTTTCCGGCGGCGATCCGGAAGCCTCCGCGCCGCCGCCGCAACTCGGCGCGCATACCGACGAAGTGCTCGCGGACCTGGGCTACACGCGCAGCCAGATCGACGAACTGCGCCAGGCGGGAGCGATCTGATGGCCGACCGCAGGACGCCCCGCAGCCCGGAGCAGCTGGTGCAGGACGCCGGCGACTGGTGGTCGACGTCCATCGTCGACATCGAGCCCGGCAAGATCCACATGCGCGGCTACCCGATCCAGGACCTCATCGGCCGCGTGAGCTACCCCGAGATGGCCTGGCTGATGCTGCGCGGCGAGCTGCCCACCCGCGCGCAGGCGGCGCTGCTGGAAGCGGCGATGGTCGCCGGCGTGGACCACGGTCCGCACGCGCCCTCCATCGCCATCTCGCGCATGGCGGTGACCTGCGGCCTGCCGGTCAACGGCGCGATGGCCAGCGCGATCAACGTGCTGGACGACGTGCACGGCGGCGCCGGGCAGCAGTGCATGGAGCTGATGCAGGCGATCTCCGACGCGGCCGGCGCCGGCGAGCCGACCGCGGAACATGTCGCGGCGGGGCTCGCTGCCTTCGTCGCCGAACACGGCAAGATCATCCCGGGCTTCGGCCACCGCTTCCACCCGGTCGACCCGCGCGCCGTGCGCCTGATGGCGATGGTGCGCGAGGCGCAGGAGCGCGGCGAGGTCGCGGGCCGCTTCGCCACCATCGGTGCGCTGGCCGAGCAGCTGCTCTCGGCGCGCAAGGGGGGCTCTCCCATCCCGATGAACATCGACGGCATCACCGCCGTCATCTACTGCGAACTGGGCTTCGCGCCGGAACTCGGGCGCGGCCTGTTCATCCTCTCGCGCTCCATCGGCATCCTCGCCCACGCGTGGGAGCAGAAGCAGCAGGGCGGCCGCATCAAGGGGCCGATGCCGCCGTCCATTCCCTACACCTACACCGGACCGGCCACGCGCAAGCCGGAACGCTGATTCGACCCGCGCATCCAGGAAGTGCCATGAAGGAACTGATCTCCAAGCAACTGGTCCGCGAGCTCGAGCGCCGCGGCGTCGAGTACCTGTTCGGCCTGTGCGGCCACACCAACATCGCGGTGCTGTCCGCGCTGGATGGCAGCAAGGTGAAGTTCGTCAACACGCGCCACGAGCAGATCGCCGCGCACATGGCGGACGGCTACGCGCGGGCCAAGAAGAAGACGGCCGTGGTGCTGTCGCACCTGGGTCCCGGCCTCACCAACGCCGCCACCGGCGTGGCGAACGCGGCGCTCGACTCGGTGCCCATGGTGGTGATCGCCGGCGACATTCCGAGCCACTACTACGGCAAGCACCCGCACCAGGAGGTGAACCTGCACGCGGACGCGGCCCAGTCGGAGATCTACCGGCCCTTCGTCAAGCGCGTCTGGCGCGTCGAGCGCCCGGACCTGTTCGCCGAGATCCTGGACAAGGCCTTCCAGCTGGCCGAGAGCGGCCGGCCCGGCCCCGTGCTGGTTTCCGTGCCCATGGACATCTTCTCGATGGAAGTGGACACGAAGCTGTTCGAGCGCCTGAAGCACCACACGCCGCGCCTGCTGAAGCCCTCGCTGGACGAGGTGGTGGCGGAGCAGATCGTCCACGCGATCGCCGGCGCGCGCCGGCCGGTACTCTACGCCGGCGGCGGCATCCTGCTGGCCGACGCGGCGGAGGAACTGAAGCAACTCGCCGAGCACTTCTCCCTGCCCGTGGCGCACAGCCTCATGGGCAAGGGCGCGCTCCCGGACGACCACCCGCTGACCCTGGGCATGACCGGCTTCTGGGGCACGAAGTTCGTCAACGACCAGTGCCGCAACGCGGACTGGGTGATCGGCGTGGGGACGCGCTTCGCCGAGGCGGACTGCAGCTCCTGGGAGCCGGAGTTCACCTTCAGCTTCCCGCCGACCAAGCTGATCCACATCGACATCGACCCGTCCGAGATCGGCCGCAACTTCCCGGTGGAGATCGGCGTCGTCACCGACCTGAAGCAGGCGCTCGTGGTGATCAACCGCGTCGCCCGCCGGCTGTACCCCGAGGGCCGCAGGAACGAGGCGCTGGTGAAGTCCATCGCGCAATACCGCAAGGACTTCGTCGCCAGCAACGCGGCGAACGTCGCCAGCGACGCCTACCCGATGCAGCCGGAACGCATCCTGGCGGCGGTGCGCCGCGTGCTGCCGCGCGACGCCATCATCACCACCGACGTGGGCTGGAACAAGAACGGCGTCGGCCAGCAGTTCCCGGTCTACACCCCCGGCAGCATCCTCACGCCGGGCGGCTTCGCCACCATGGGCTTCGGCGCTCCGGCGGCCCTGGGCGCCAAGCTGGCCTGCCCGGACAAGGTGGTCGTGGCCCTCGTGGGCGACGGCGGCTTCGGCCAGAACCCCGCGGTCCTGGCCACGGCGGTCGAAAGCGACATCCCGGTGGTCTGGGTCGTGATGAACAACCAGGCCTTCGGCACCATCGCCGGCCTGCAGAAGGCGCACTACGGCCTGACCCTGGGCACCGTCTTCAGCAAGGACGGCAAGCCCTATTCGCCGGACTTCGCCGCCGTGGCCCGCGCCTATGGCGCCGAGGGGGTCAAGGTGCAGTCGGCCCACGAGTTCGAGGCAGTGTTGCGGGAGGCCACCACTTCGAAGCGTCCCTTCGTGATCGATGTCTCCATGCTGAACAATCCGGTGCCTACTGCGGGACACTGGAACATCAACGACATCTACTCTCCGGGGAAGAAGGTTTCCCATGAAGCGACATAAGACCCACCGCGCGGGCGGTTTCACGCTGCTCGAACTGCTGGTGGTGATGGTGATCATCGGCCTGCTGGCCGCCTACGTCGCGCCGCGCTACTTCTCGCAGGTGGGCCGCTCCGAGGTGCGCAGCGCGCAGGCCCAGATCGCGGCGCTGCGCAGCGCCCTGGACACCTATCGCCTGGACATGGGCGGCTACCCCACGACGGAGCAAGGGCTCGCTGCGCTCACGACCCGTCCGGCCAATGGCGCCAAGTGGAACGGCCCCTACCTCCAGCGGGCCGCCCCGCTGGACCCCTGGGGCAAGGCCTACCAGTATCGTTCTCCCGGGGAGCACGGCGAGTTCGACTTGCTATCCTTCGGCAAGGATGGGCAACCCGGCGGCACCGGGGAGGCCGCCGACATCAAGAGCTGGGAGTAGCGCATGCTGTTCGAAGTGCGCGCCCTCGACCCGCACCGGCGGGTCGTGTCGTTTTCGCTGGACGCCTCCGATGCGTCCGCGGCGGCCGCCAAGGCCCGGGCGCAAGGCCTGGCGGTCCTGTCGACCCGGCAGCGCGCCCGCCTGCCCGGGCTGGCGCAGCGCTTCGAACCCCGTTTCCCCCTGCTGCAGTTCACGCAGGAGCTCGTCGCCCTGCTGCGCGCCGGCCTCTCGCTGCCCGAGACGCTGGAGGTGATGGTCGAAAAGGAAGCCCGCGCCGAGGTGCGCCAGGTCTTCGAGCAGGTCCGCAACGCCCTCCATGAAGGGCGCTCCTTCTCGCAGGCGCTGCAGGCCTGCGGCCGGCATTTCCCCGAGCTGTACATCGCCACCGTCCGCGCCTCGGAGCGCACCGGCGACCTCGCCGAGGCGCTGGTGCGCTTCATCGAGTACCGGGAGCGCCTGGACCTGGTGCGCAAGAAGATCGTCTCGGCCTCGATCTACCCCGTCGTGCTGCTGGGGGTGGGCGGGCTGGTCACGCTGTTCCTCCTGGGCTACGTGGTGCCGCGCTTCTCCGCGATCTACGCGGAGTCGGGCCGGGACCTGCCGTGGCTGTCGCGGCTCCTGATCGACTGGGGCCGCATGATCAACGAGCACGGGTGGGTGCTTGCCGTGGTCGGCGCCGCCATGCTCGCGTTGACGATCGCGTCCGGCAAGCGCGTCCCGGTGCTGGCGGGACGGCTGGCACGCCGGGTGCCGGCGATCCGCCGCCGGCTGGCGGTCTACCACCTCGCGCGCTTCTACCGCACGCTGTCCATGCTGCTGCGCGGCGGCATTCCCATGGTGCCGGCGCTGGGCATGCTCACCACGCTGCTGCCGGCCGACCTGCGCGGCCAGCTGCTGGCGGCCACGCAGCGCATCAAGGAAGGCGTGGCCACCTCGCAGGCCATGGGCGAGGCCGGGCTCACGACGGCGGTGGCCGCGCGCATGCTGCGCGTGGGCGAGCGCAGCGGCGACATGGCCGGCATGATGGACCGCATCGCCGCCTTCCACGACGAGGAGCTGGCGCGCTGGGTCGACTGGTTCACCAAGCTGTTCGAGCCGCTGCTGATGGCGCTGATCGGCGTGGTGATCGGCGGCATCGTGGTGCTGATGTACCTGCCCATCTTCGAGCTGGCGGGGAGCCTGCAGTGAACGCTCCGCTGCCCCTGCCCCACGGCGACGCGATCGCCGCCGACCTGTTCGCGCAGGCCCGGCGGCTCGCGCCCAGCCGCGGGCACACGGTGGTGGCGACGCTGGAGGAGCTGACGGGGCTCGCCCCCGAGGCGTTCACGCAGCGCCTGGCGCACACGCTGCACCTGCCCTGGGCCCACATCCAGGACCTGCACCGCTGGCGGCCGGCCTTCGAGCTGCTGCCGTTCGCGGAGTGCAACCACGCGCAGCTGATCCCGCTGGTGGACGACGACGGGCAGCTGCGCCTCGTGACCGGGGACCCGTTCCAGGAGGACCGCGCCGCCGCGGCCGAAGACCGCCTGGGCCAGCCCGCGGTCCTCACGCTGGCGCACCACGCCGACGTGTCCGCCTGGCTCGCGCGCCACGAGGAAGGCCTGTCGGCCATGGCCAGCCTGCTGCCGGACGTGCGCGGCAAGGGCGGCCACGACGCAGGCGTGGAGGACCTGTCCTTCCAGAGCATCACCGAGGACGCGAGCCCGGTGGTGCGCCTGGTGCGCTCGACGCTCTACGACGCCTTGAAGGCCGATGCGTCCGACATCCACCTGGAGACCGGCGCGCAGGGCCTGGCCATCAAGTACCGCATCGACGGCGTGCTGGTGTCGGTGGGCGTGGTCGGCGACGCCGAGGTGGCGGAGCAGGCCATCTCGCGCATCAAGGTGATGGCCGACCTGGACATTGCCGAGCGCCGCGTGCCGCAGGACGGCCGCTTCACGGTGGGCCTGCGCGGGCGCGAGATCGATTTCCGCGTGTCCATCATGCCCTCCACGATGGGCGAGGACGCGGTCCTGCGGATCCTGGACAAGCAGCGCCTGGCGGACCAGGCGCGCGGCCTCACGCTGGACAGCCTGGGCTTCTCGGCGCGCGACCGGGAGATCATCCGCAAGCTCGGAAGCGAGCCTTACGGGATGCTGCTCGTGACCGGCCCGACCGGCAGCGGCAAGACGACCACGCTGTACGCGACGCTCACCGAGACCCACGACGGGCACGACAAGGTGATCACCATCGAGGACCCGGTGGAGTACCAGCTCGCCGGCGTGCTGCAGATCCCGGTGAACGAGCGCAAGGGCCTCACCTTCGCGCGCGGCCTGCGCTCCATCCTGCGCCACGACCCCGACCGCGTGATGGTGGGCGAGATCCGCGATGCGGAGACGGCGCAGATCGCCGTGCAGGCGGCGCTCACGGGCCACCTGGTGTTCACCACCGTCCATGCCAACAACGTGTTCGACGTGCTGGGGCGCTTCACGCACATGGAGGTGGACCCGTACAGCTTCGCCGCGGCCCTCAACGGCATCGTGGCGCAGCGGCTGGTGCGCCTGAACTGCCCGCATTGCAGCGCGCCGGTGACGCCGGCGCCCGAGCTGCTGCAGGAGTCCGGCATCGCGCCGGAAGAAGGCGGCGCGTTCCAGTTCATGGCCGGGCGCGGCTGCGGCCAGTGCCGCAGCACGGGCTACAAGGGCCGGCGCGCGATCGCCGAGATCATGATCCTGACGGACGAACTGCGCGAGATGATCGTCGCGCGCGAGCCGATCCGCGCGCTGAAGGAAGCGGCGCGCCGCGGCGGCACCCGCTTCCTGCGCGATGCCGCCGTCGAACTGGTGCGCCAGGGCCAGACCAGCCTGGAGGAGATCAACCGTGTCACCTTCGTGGCGTGACCGCGTCGAGGTCTTCGTGGCGGCGCAGGCCCTGCGCCTGGCCGTGCATCCGCGCGGCTGGCGCGCGCGCACCGTCGAACGTCTTGCGCTGGAACTGCCGGCGGACGCCGAAGCCGAAACGGTGGGCCACGAACTCGCGACCGCGCTGGCCGGGGCGGCGCGCCGCGGCTTCGACGCGCACATCGTGCTATCCAACTACCACGTGCGCTATGCGGTCGTGGCGGACGCGGGGCTGCTGGCCGGAACTGCGGAACGCGAAGCCGCGGCCACGCAGGCGCTGCGTTCCGTCTATGGCGAGGCGGCCGACGGCTGGCACGTCGTGATGGATGACGGCGGCTCCGGTGTCGCGCTGGTCGCGGGCGTGCCGCGGCCGCTGCTCGCGGCGCTGCGCAATGCCTGTGCGGCGGCCGGTGCCGGCCGCGTGCGCATCGAGCCGCTGTTCTCGTGCGCCGTGAACGGCGTGCGCGGCGCGATCGGCGGCGACGCCGGCTGGGTCGGCGTGCTGGAAGGCGGCCGACTGGTGCTCGCGAGCCTGGACGGCGAGGGCATCCGCACCGTGCGGACCCAGCGCATCCTGCGTGCGCCCGGCGAAGAGGTCGCGGCCATCCTGCAGCGCGCGCGCCTGCTCGATGGCGACGCCTCCGGCCGTTCCACGCTCGTGCTGGCCAGCGAGGACGCCACCGAGGTGGTGTTCGCGCCCGACGCCGGCTTGCAGGTGCGTAGCGTGCCACTCGCCGGCACGCTTGCGACGGAGGTGGCCTGACATGCGCCCCCTCCGCCTGGACTTCGTACGGGACGGCTCTGCGACGCCGCCGGCCGCATTGGCGAGCCTGGTGCTGGGCGCGCTCGCGCTCGGTGCCGTGGTCTGGAACTACTCCGCCGCGCGCGCCGAGCACGAGGCGCTGGAAGCCACGTTCACCGTTGCAGCGCCTGCCGACCCGTCGGCCGGCCTGGACGACAGCCGCCGCCGCGCCCGCGAATCCGAAAACAAGCGCGCCGCCGCGGTGCTGGCCAACCTGGGCGTGCCCTGGCCGGCGCTGTTCACCGCGCTCGAATCGGTGGCGGGCAACGGCGTGGTCCTCACGGGCCTGCAGCCGGAAGCGGAAGCGCGGCGCGTGCGCATCACCGGCGAAGCCCGCCGCTTCGAGGACATCCCCGTGTATGCGAAGCGCCTGCAGGACACGCGCGTGTTCTCCAACGTGCTGATCCTCGCGCACGACATGCACGACAACCGCATCGGCTTCGTGCTGCAGGCCGACTGGGTGGGCGCGCCATGAACGCCGTGACCCTGCGTTTGGGGCTGCTGCGCCGGCGTGAGGCGTGGCCCTACGCGGCTGGCGCGCTCATGCTGGTGCTCGCCGGCCTGCTGTGGAGCGCGGGCCTGCGTCCCCTGGCCGCGGACAACGTGCGCCTGCAGGACGAGGCCGCGGACCGCGCGCGCCGCCCGCGCATCGCCGTGGCCGCGGAAGGGCCGGTTGCGCAGTTCCGCGCCTACGAAGCGCGCCTGCCGCATGCCGACGCCGCCGTGGAGATGGCCTCGCGCATCTACCAGGCCGGCATGAACAACGGCATCGTGCTGCCCACCGGCGAATACCGGCTGGAGCGCGCCGACGAGCGCCTGCTGCGCTATCGCATCAACCTGCCGGTGAGCGGCAGCTATCCGCAGATCCGCGCCTTCGTGCTGGAAGTGCTGCGCACGGTGCCGGCCGCGGCGCTGGACGACATCCAGCTGCGGCGCGACGCGAGCGGCAACCATCTCGAGGCGCGCCTGCGCTTCTCCCTCTACCTGCTGCCATAACACGATGAAGACCACCCCCGGCCTGCGCTGGGCCTGTTACGCGATCGCGGCGGCCGCCACCGGCGCCGCCATGTGGCACGTCGACCACCCGGCCGACGTATCCGACGCGGTGCAGCCGGCGCGGCCCGCGCCGCGCGGCCTCGCCATGCCCGTGGGCGCGACGCGTCCGGCCGCGAACCCGGATGCGCTCGCACTGCTCAAGCAGCGCCTCGATGCCGCCCTGGGCGGCAGCGCCGATCCCTTCAGCGATGCGGGCCCCGTTGCGCAGGCGGCCGCCGTTGCCGCCGCAGCCGCGCCGCAACCTGCTGCCGCGCCCGCCGAACCGGTCGCACCCGCCATGCCCTTCACGTACGTCGGGCGCTGGCTGGAGCAGGGCCAGGCCGTCGTCTTCCTGCAGGCGGGCGACCGCGTCCTGTCCGTCAAGGGGCCCGGCCCGCTGGAGGGCAGCCCCTATGCCGTGGAGAGCATCGGTGCCGACAGCCTGACGCTGAAGATGCCGGGCAGCGGCTCGCAGGTGTTGTCGTTCACCGCGCCCGCGGCCGCGGCAGCCGCCACCGCGCGCTTCCAGGCCGCCGCCGAAAGCGCCGCGCCGGCGATGGAGGAAAACTGAGCATGCGTGCACGTTTTCCGCTCCGCCTCGCGCCGCTGGTGCTGGCGCTCGCCGCTTGCGCCAGCACGGGCCCGTCCTCCGACGAAGGCGCGCGCCTGATTGCCGAAGGCAGGCTGGAGGAGGGCCTGGCCCTCATGGAGCAGGCCGCCAAGGCGCAGCCGTCCCGCAAGGAGCTCTATGCCAGCTACCTGGCCCAGCGCACCGCCGTGACCACGCTGCTGCTGCGCGATGCCGACCGCATGCGCAGCTTGGGCCAGCTCGATGAGGCCGAGGCGTACTACCGCTCCGTGCAGCGCATTGATCCCGTCTCGGACCTCGCGCGTTCCGGCCTCGTCGCCGTGGGCCGCGCCCGCGTGCAGCAGGCCCGCGTGCGCGAAGGGCAGCAGGCGCTGCAGGCCGGCGACATGGCGCGGGCCGAGCAGATGGCGCGCGCCGTCCTGGCCGAGGACCCGAACCAGCGCGACGCGCGGGCGCTCGCCAAGGCGATCACCGAGCTGCAGTCCAACGCGGAAAGCGTGTCGCCGCGCCTGCGCGAGGCGCTGCAGCGGCCGGTGACGCTGGAGCTGCGCGACGTGCCGCTGTCCACCATCTTCGAGATCCTGTCGAAGAGCGGCGACCTCAACTTCGTGATCGACCGCGAGGTGAAGATCGACGCCCGCTCCAGCGTGTTCGTCCGCGACAGCTCGATCGAGGACGTGATCAAGATCCTGCTGCTCACCAACCAGTTGGAAAAGAAGGTCCTCAACGCCAACTCGCTGCTGATCTACCCGGCGACGCAGGGCAAGCAGCGCGAGTACCAGGAACTGGTGGTGCGCAGCTTCTACGTCGCCAACGCCGACGCCAAGCAGACGGCGGCCATGATCAAGGCGATGGTCAAGACCAAGGACGTCTTCGTCGACGACAAGCTGAACCTGGTCATCATGCGCGACACGCCCGAGGCGGTGCGCCTGGCCGAGCAGCTGGTCGCCACGCAGGACCTGGGCGAGCCCGAGGTGATGCTGGACCTGGAGGTGCTGGAGGTGTCCTCCACGCTGATCAAGGACCTGGGCATCCAGTACCCGGGCCAGATCGCGATCAACGGCGTCAACGTCGACGGGTCCATCCCCGACCTGTTCCGCATCAACAACGGCGGCAGCCTGCATGCCTTCGTCGCCAACCCGGTGCTGCTGCTGAACCTGTCCAAGCAGGACGGCAGCACCAACATCCTGGCCAACCCGCGCATCCGGGTGAAGAACCGCGAGAAGGCGCACGTGCACATCGGCGAACGCGTGCCGGTGATCACCACGACGTCCACGGCCAACGTGGGCGTGTCGTCCTCGGTGAGCTACCTGGAAACGGGCCTCAAGCTGGACGTGGAGCCCAACGTCTTCCTGGAGAACGAGGTCGCGATCAAGGTGCAGCTGGAGGTGTCCAACATCCTCGAGCAGCTCAATGTCTCCGGCACCGTGGCCTACCGCCTCGGCACGCGCAACGCCGCGACGACGCTGCGGCTGCGTGACGGCGAGACGCAGGTGCTGGCGGGCCTGATCAACAACGAGGACCGCCGGACGTACACGGGCATCCCGTACGCGGCCGACATGCCGGTGCTGGGGCGCCTGTTCCGCACCGACGACATCCGCGGCTCCAAGTCGGAGATCGTGCTGCTGGTGACGCCGCACATCGTGCGCAACGTGTCGCGGCCGGACCTCGTGCGGCCGCAGTTCTCCGGCGGCACGGAGGCCGTGCCGGGCGCCCCGCCGCTGCGCATCGGCAACGCGGGACGGCTCGTGATCAGCGCCGGTGCCGGCGGGCCGGCCGTGAGCGCCGCGCCGGCCCAGGTGACCGGGCCCGACCTGCAGGTCGCGGTCACCGCGCCCGCCGAGGCCAAGGTGGGCAGCGAGATCTCGCTGGCGATGACGCTGCCGGGCGGCACCGACGCCGCCACCGCTTCGGTGCAGGTGACGTACGACCCCGCGGTGCTGAAGCCCATCGGCCTCGCGCCGGCCGCGGGCTCGATCAGCGCGCCGGACCAGGCGCAGCTGCTCGTGGACGTGGCCTCTTCCGGCGTTGCCGGCGTGCCGCCGACGCCGACGCAGGTGCGCTTCCAGGTGATCTCCACGACGCCGGCAAACACCGAGCTGGACCTGGTGGTGGTGCGTTCGAGCCGCCGCGTGACCATTCCGCGCACGCTCAGCGTGGCCGTGGTGAAGTGACGTGCAAGGCCGCCGCGGCTTCACGCTGATCGAGCTGCTGGTGACGCTGGCGATCCTCGGCGTGCTGGCGACGGCGGCCGTGCCGCTGGCGGAGCTGGCCGTGCGCCGCAGCAAGGAGAGCGAGCTGCGCCACGCCCTGCGCGAGATCCGCGGCGCGATCGACGCCTACAAGCTGGCGGCGGACGAGGGACGCATCGCCCGTGCGGCCGATGCGTCGGGCTATCCCGCCACGCTGGACCTGCTGGTGGCCGGCGTGCCCGCGCAGCGCGATCCCGGCAAGCGGCCCGTGTACTTCCTGCGCCGGCTGCCGCGCGATCCCTTCTACGACGGCCCGCCGGTGGAAGCGGCGCAGACGTGGGCGCTGCGCAGCTATTCGTCCTCGCCCGCCGATCCGCAGCCGGGGCGGGACGTGTTCGACGTCTTCTCCACCTCCACGGCGACCGGCATCAACGGCGTGCCCTACCGCGAGTGGTAGCGATGAAACGCCGCGGCTTCACCCTGATCGAACTGCTGGTGGTGATGGCCATCATCGCCACGCTGCTGTCGGTGGCGCTGCCGCGCTACTTCGGCTCGGTGGAGCGCGCCAAGGAGGCGACGCTGCGGCAGTCCCTGTCCGTGATGCGCGACGCCGTCGACAAGTTCTACGCCGACCACGGCAAGTATCCGGAGAAGCTGGAGGACCTGGCGACGCAGAAGTACCTGCGCGAGGTGCCCGTCGACCCGATCACGGGCGAGCGCGGCACCTGGGTCGTCGTGCCGCCGCCGGACGGCCCCGGCGTCAAGGGGCAGGTGTACGACATCCACAGCGGCGCGCCGGGCAAGGGAACGGACGGCGCGGACTATTCGGCCCTGTGATGCGCCAGCGCGGCTACACCTACATCGGGCTGCTGATCTTCGTCGCGCTGATGGGGACGCTGCTCGCGGCGGCCGGCGTGCTGTGGCGCACGCAACTGCAGCGCGAACGCGAGGAGGAGCTGATGTTCGCGGGGCTGCAGTTCGCGCGCGCCATCACGCTGTTCTACGAGCGCACGCCGGTGGGACAGCGGCCGCGCTTTCCCGCGCGGCTGGAGGAACTGATGGACGACCGCCGCTGGCCGACCACCACGCGCTACCTGCGCCGCGTGTTCATGGATCCGATGACGGGCAAGGCCGACTGGGGCGTCGTGCGCGCGCCCGACGGCGGCATCCAGGGCGTGTACAGCCTCTCGCGCGAATCACCGCTGAAGCACGCCGGCTTCGCGGCGCCCTACCAGGACTTCGAATCGGCGGGGACGTACCAGGACTGGAAGTTCGTGTACGTGGCGCCGGGGAAGACGGACAACTGAGACCCCCGCGTCATCCCCGCGGAGGCGGGGATCCAGGGCTTCCAGGGACGTGCCGCTGCGCGGCCACGCTGCAACGCCCTGGGTTCCCGCCTGCGCGGGAACGACGGGAATTCATCCCCGCTGCATCGGCCGGCACATCCGCCCCGCGTACGGCGCCGGCTTCCCCACTTCGTGGGCACCGGTCAGGATGATCGTGCCGACGTAATCCTGGTACTGGCCCGTGGCCTGGTCCAGCGTGAGGATCTGCATCACCTGGGACTCGTCCGGACCGCCTTGCGCATCGCGCGGCGTCGTGCCTTCGTCGATGGTCTCGATCCTGCCCTTGCCGCCATCGAGCTCGATGCGCGTCCAGGCCGTGAACAGCCAGCCGGAGCCGGCGGGATAGATGCTGGTGCGGCGCGAGGTGAAGCGGCCCGCGAGATCGCCGGTCACGCGCCCCTGGTTGCAGATGGCGGCGTTGCACTCGGGCACCAGCATGCCGCGCACGGCCTTGCATTCCAGGTTGCGGTACTTGTTGTCGTCGGCGTGGACGCCGGCCGCACAGGCCAGGGCTGCGAAGGCGAAGAGCAGGGCTTGTGTCGTGGATCTCATGGAATCCGGGTCCTCGGGCGAACTCTGCGTTCAGAGAAAAAAAACCCGGCGCGCGGCCGGGGTGGGCGCGACGGGCCCGCGTGCAAGGCGGGCCCTGGGTCGCATCAGTACACCACGATCTTGCCCGTCGGGCGCGGATCGGTGCAGTCGTTGTAGAAGTACTCGCCCGGGGTCGTGAACGTGTACTGGAACGACTCGCCCGGGTTCAGCTGCGGGTTGAACAGTCCTTCGAAGAACTGCGTCGCGCAGTGCGCCTTCTGGTTGCCCACCGGGTTGGTGAAGGTCACCGTGGTGCCCGCCGGCACGCGCATGTGGGTCGGGAACATGCCGCCCACCGCGGCGGAGTCGGGAGCCGCGGTCGCCGAGCCGCTGGTGCGGGCCAGCAGCACGGTGTTGTTCACCGTGGCGCCTTCCACGGCGCTGCCGGAGACGTCCTTGCGGTTGTACGGCGGGTTCGGCGTGGGCGCCTGGGCGACGGTGCCGCCGACCTTGAAGGCCCACAGGTAGTCGCCGCGCGGCGCCGTGTTGCCGTAGGGGATGCCGGTGCCGCCCGCGTAGACGGCGATGTACTGCTCGCCGTCGATCTGGTAGCTGATCGGGCCGCTGCTGATGGCCGCGCCGGTCTGGAAGCGCCACAGCTCGTTGCCGTTGCGCGCGTCGAGGGCGAGGAAGTTGCCGTCCGGGCCGCCGATGAACGCCAGGCCGCTCAAGGTGGTCAGGATGCCCACGCCGTGCGCCATGTCGTACGGCATGTTCTTCTTCCACTTGACCGTGTTCTTCGACACGTCCACCGCCACCACGCCGCCGGTCATGTACTCGCCCGTGGCGCGCAGGCCGTTGGAGGACTCGATCAGGTCGTGCGCGGCCGCCACGTAGGCGAAGCCGGTGTACACCAGGCCGGTGATCGGGTTGTAGGACATGGAACCGAAGTCCGCGCCGCCGTTCTGGCTGGGGATGGACAGCATGGGCACGTCCCAGTGCGCCGCGTACAGGCAGCCGCGCTGGTAGTTGGGGACGGCACGGTTCGGGTCGCCGGGGACTTCGGTGCCGAGCTTGGGGTCGCTCACGCAGCTTTCGGTCCACGCGCCCTGCACGGGGTAGGGCTGCGTGGCCGCGGTCTTCTGGCGGTCATCCTGCGGCACCGCGCGTTCCTCGATGCCCAGCAGCGGCGAGCCGTCGGTGCGGTCCAGGATGTAGAACATGCCGACCTTGCTGCCGTACACCACGGCCTTGCGGATCCTGCCCTTGACGTTCACGTCCGCGAGCACGGGCGCCATCACGTTGTCCATGTCCCAGATGTTGTGGTGCACGGACTGGAAGTGCCACTTGTAGGCGCCGCTCTTCAGGTCCATCGCGACGATGGAGCTGGAGAACAGGTTGTCGCCGGCGCGCAGCGATCCGTCCTGCGACGAGCGGCAGCCGCGGGCGTTGCCGAACGTCCAGTACACCATCTTCAGGTTCGGGTCGATGGCGGGGTGGATCCAGGGCGCGGCGCCACCGGTCAGGTAGCACTGGTTCTCCACCGGGCCCCAGGTGTCGCCACCCAGCGTGCCGGGGGCGGCCGCGCCGAAGAAGCTCCACACGACGGCGCCGGTCTGCGCGTTCAGCGCCAGGGCGGCGTTGCGGTTGCCGTCGGTCGTGCCGACGTACACCAGGCCGTCGTAATAGACCATGGCGACCTTGCCGACGTTCCCGTACTGCGTGCCCGGCTGCACTTCCCACAGCACGGCGCCGGTTTCCTTGTCCAGCGCGACGACGTAGCCGCCGCGCGCGTTGGTGAAGACCTTGCCCTCGCCCACCGCGACGCCGCGGCGGGTCTGCGTGCCCTTGCCGGGATAGCGCCACTTGGTCACGCCGGTCTTGCCGTCCACGGCGTGCACCGCGCCGAGCGCGGATTCGATGTAGATCACGCCGTCCAGGACGATCGGGGTGCTCTGGTTGTCGCCGGTGTTGATGCCGCCTTCGATGCGGTTCACCCAGGCGCCGCCCAGCCGCTTGACGTTGCCGTGGTGGATCTGGAACAGGCGCGAGAAGTTCTGGTTGCCCAGGTTGCCGCCCACCTTGGGGAAGTCCTTGTCGCCCGGGGAGCAGCAGTCATTGAGCGCGGCCGCCGGGGAGTTCATGTCCTTCAGCGACTCGATGGCGCCGCGGAGGTCGAAGCCCTGGTCCGGGTCCGCCGCGGCGAGGGCGGACTGCGTGCCGGCGGCGAACAGGCCGCAGGCGAAGAGCGTGGTTGCGAGAACCTTCAGTTTCATTGGGTCTCCTCGGAGGATGAGGGGAAAGGCGGCGTGAGCCGCAGTGCTTGCCTGCGCCTGTTCCATACCGCAGAACAGCGTTCCAGAAATGTAGGTTTCGCGCCCGAAAGGTGTCAACTAGGGTTGGTACCAGCCGCGGGACGAGCGTCGCGCGCCGGGCGACGGGCGTCGCGCGCGTTGCGCGCGCGCACGGGCCCTCGCGCGGCGGTGTTGCGCCGACGGTGCAGCAGCGCGATGGAATGCGCGCCGCGTCAGCGGCGCGCGCGTTTCATGGTGGCCTTGCCGCCCGCATCCAGCGATGCTTCGAGCGTCTTGCCATCGAGCGGCCTGAACACATAGCTCCGGTCCGGGCAGTCGGGACTCACCGACGACCCGAACACCGTGAACTCGAGCTGCTCCGTGGTGCTGTGCTGCACGGTCACCGGCATCTTCCTGCCGCGGCAGGCGGCGGGCACCGCGGCCCCGGATTCGCGCCAGGTCCCGAGCCAGTCGGCGAGGTCGAAGCGGGCGGTGCGCTGGCCGGGGAGGGTGACGGTCCACTTGCCTTCGTAGATCGGCACGTCGTCTGCTTCGCTGTGGGAATCGGCGGCGACGGCGGCGAGCGCCGGCAGGCAGAGGACGAGGGGAATCAGGATCTTGCGCATGTGGAACGGTCGTGGAATGCGTGTTCTTTCCGTCAGAACACGGTTTCGTGATGCAGACCGTGGGACGGTACGGGACCGCCCCGGCCGCGTCAACCCGGGATCTGCCGCCGGGCAAAGCGCGGCATGTTTCACATCGTAACGGGTTTACCCTCATGGCTCGCGGCTTTAGAACACAGTTATGCTGTACGGAACGGCTGCCGGGCGCCCCGGTGTCGCTGTGCCGTCCCGCGGCCCGCCCGCGCAACACCAAAGGAGACCCTGTGAAATCTCTGTTCCTCCGCAGCGCCGTCTGTGCGGCCCTGCTCGCCGTCAGCTCCCTGTCCGCCCACGCGCAGGACATCCAGGAGCGCACCATCAAGTTCGGCCACTTGAACAACACCGACCACCCGGTGAGCATCGGCGTGCACAAGTTCGCCGAGCTGCTGGCCGCCAAGAGCGGCGGCAAGCTGAAGGTGCAGGAGTACCCCGCGTCGCAGCTGGGCAACGAACTGCAGCAGCAGGCCGCGCTGCAGGGCGGCGTGCAGGAAATGAGCGCCCCCGCGACCACCTCGCTGGCCGGCATCGTGAAGGAGTTCGGCCTGATCGACTTCCCCTTCACGTTCTCCAGCTTCGCGCAGGCCGACGCCGTGCTCGACGGCCCCCTGGGCCAGGCGCTGATCGCCAAGCTGCCCGAGAAGGGCCTGGTGGCCCTGGGCTACTGGGACCTCGGCTTCCGCAACGCCACCAACAGCAAGCACCCGATCGCCAAGGCGGAAGACTTCGACGGCCTGAAGCTGCGCGTGATCCCCAACCCGGTGTTCCTGGAGACCTTCAAGGCCTTCAAGGCGAACCCGGTGCCGATGCCCTTCGCCGAGCTCTATGGCGCGCTGGAAGCCAAGGCCGTGGACGGCCAGGAGAACCCCTTCTCCGTGATCCAGTCCAACAAGTTCTACGAGGTGCAGAAGTACCTGAGCGCGACGAACCACGTGTACGCCGCGAACATCATGCTGGTGAGCAAGAAGTTCTGGGATCGCCTGTCGCCCACCGAGCAGCGCATCATGCAGGAGGCGGCCAATGAAGCCCGCGGCTTCCAGCGCACCGCCAGCCGCGCCGCGGCGCAGAAGGCGCTGGCCGACCTGAAGGCCAAGGGCATGGCCTACAACGAGGTGTCGCCGGCCGAACAGGCCCGCATGCGCGCCATCGCCAAGCCCGTGACCGAGAAGTTCGCGGCCAGCTACGACCCGGCGGTCGTGAAGCTGTTCAACAGCGAACTCGCCCGCGTCCAGAAGTAAGCGGCACACGACAAGACAGGGCCCTCGCGGCCCTGTCCGCGCTTCGCGCGCGGCCTGGTTCTCCCCATTCCCCTTGGCGCCCGCCCGGGCGGGGCCGCGCCTTTCCGGAGGATCCCTCATGACGTCCCTTTCGACGACGGTTCCCCCCGGGCAGGGCGGGGAACCCTGGTCCGACCGCGTCCTGCGCCGCTACTGCCGGTGCCTGGAGCTGCTGATGGCGGCCTGCCTGGCGGCGATGCTGGTGCTGGTGTTCGGCAACGTGGTCCTGCGCTACGTGTTCAATTCCGGCATCGCGATCTCCGAGGAGATGTCGCGCTGGCTGTTCGTCTGGCTCACGTTCCTGGGCGCCATCGTGGGACTGCGCGAGCACGCCCACCTCGGCACCGAAGTGCTGGTCGGCCGCCTCGGCGCGCGCGGCAAGAAAGCCTGCCTCCTGATCGGGTACGCGCTGATGTTCATCGTGTGCTGGCAGCTGTTCCGCGGCTCGCTGGTGCAGTCGCGCATCAACTGGGACGTGTCCGCGCCGTCCAGCGGGGCGTCGATGGCCTGGTTCTATTCGGTGGGCGTCGTCTTCGCCGTCTCCGCCGCCGCCGTCCTCGCCGCCGACCTGCACAAGCTGCTGACCGGCCGCGCGCGCGACGAGGACCTCATCATCGTCAAGGAATCCGAGGAGGAACGGGCATGACGCTCCTCGTCTTCGTCGGCTCCCTCCTCGCCGCCATGGCGGTGGGCATCCCGATCTCCTTCGCGCTGCTGGTGTGCGGCGGGGCGCTGATGGTGCAGCTGGACATGCTGGACGCGCAGATCCTGGCGCAGAACGTGATCAACGGCGCCGACAGCTACCCGCTGCTCGCCGTGCCCTTCTTCCTGCTGGCCGGCGAGGTGATGAACGTCGGCGGCCTGTCGCGCCGCATCGTGAACCTCGCCATGGTGATGGTGGGGCACGTGCGCGGCGGCCTCGGCTACGTGACGATCGTCGCCGCGTGCATGCTGGCGGCGCTGTCCGGGTCCGCCGTCGCGGATGCCGCGGCGCTGTCCGCCCTGCTGCTGCCCATGATGATCAAGGCGGGCCACGACAAGGCGCGCTCCGCGGGCCTGATCGCCTCGGCAGGCATCATCGCGCCCGTCGTGCCGCCCAGCATCGGCTTCGTCGTGTTCGGCGTCGTGGCGAACGTCTCGATCTCCAAGCTGTTCTTCGCCGGCATCTTCCCGGGCCTGATGCTCGCGGCCACGCTGTGGTTCACCTGGGGCTGGCTGGTGCGCAACGAACACATCGAGGCGCCGCCCAGGAGCACGCTGGCCGAACGCGGACAGGCCTTCCGCGATGCGGGCTGGGCCCTGGTGCTGCCCTTCATCATCATCGTGGGCCTCAAGATGGGCGTGTTCACGCCCACCGAGGCCGGCGTGGTGGCGGCGGTGTACGCCCTCTTCGTGTCGGTGGTGGTGTATGGCGAGCTGAAGGTCTCGCAGCTGCTGGGCGTCTTCATCTCCGCGGCGCGCACGACGTCCGTCGTGATGTTCGTGGTTGCCGCCTCCGCCGTGAGCGCCTGGCTGATCACGGTGGCCAACATCCCGGCGCAGATGGTGGACCTGCTGGCGCCGCTCCTGGACAGCCCGCGCCTGCTGATGATCGCCATCATGGTGATCGTGATGGTCGTGGGCACCGCGCTGGACATGACGCCCACGATCCTGATCCTGACCCCGGTGCTGATGCCCCTGATCAACGCCTCGGGCATCGACCCGATCTACTTCGGCGTCGTGTTCATGATCAACAACGCCATCGGCCTCATCACGCCGCCGGTGGGCGTGGTGCTCAACACGGTGGCCGGCGTCGGCAAGGTGAGCATGGACGCGGTCACGCGCGGCGTGCTGCCCTTCATGGTGATGCAGTTCCTCATCATGTTCGCGATGGTCCTCATGCCGCAGATGGTGATGGTGCCGGCGCACTGGTTCTACAAATAGCGATCGCGGTGCGCCTGCACTGACAAGGTGCGGGCTCATCCCAATGGCGGATGCGGTAACACAGGGCACGCGCGGCGTTGTAGACCGGGCGCAACAAAACGCGTTCCGCATGGCGGAAGTTTGTTCCGAACAGGGAAATCCTCGTTGCGGCGGCACACCGTCGCTGGCATTCTTCGCCCCCACAACAGAGAACGAGGGCGTGATGAGGTTGGGACGGATTTCTCAGTGGGGGCTCGCCGCTCGGCTGGCCGCGCCGATCACGGTGCTGGTGCTGGCGACCGTGCTCGTGGGCGGCTACGGGCTGCATTCCGTGCGCCGGGCGCAGGAAGCCAACGCGAACAGCCTGCAGCTGCAACGCGACCTGAAGGACACCCTCAACAGCGCACGCCTGGCCGGCAGCTCCTTCCGCGCCCAGACGCTGGAATTCCGCCACCTGCTGCTGCGCGGCCACGACAAGTCGGACTACGACCGCTACCTGCGCTCGTTCCAGCAGCTCGGTGACGACTTCAATCGCCAGCTGTCGGAGGTGACGCCCGCCATGGCGCGCGCCGGCCTGCCGCCGGACGGCCTGGAAGATGCGCGCCGCCTGCACAAGAACATCGTCGGGCTCTACCTCGAGGCCCTGAAGCTGTACGACCCGGAGAAGATGGACACGCTGCGCGCCGTCGACGCCGCCGTCCGCGGCAAGGACCGCCAGCTCCAGGACAAGATCGACAACATCGTCAACGCCCTGCAGCTCTATGCCGACACCGAGGCGGAGCGCCTGGTGGACGAATCGGTGGCCCAGTCCCGCAGGGCGTTCACCGTGCTCGCGAGCGCGGTGGGGGTGTTGGTCTCGCTCGCAGTCGTCGTGGCCTGGCTCATGGTGCGCGGCCTGCGCAAGGAACTCGGCGGCGAGCCCGCCTACGCCAAGGAAGTGGCGTCGCGCATCGCGGAAGGCGACCTCGCGACGCCCGTGGAAACCGCGGCCCGCGACACCGGCAGCCTGCTGCTCGCCATGCGCCGCATGCAGGAAGACCTGCGCAGCGTGGTGGCCGACGTGCTGGCCGGCGCGCAGACCGTGTCGGGCAGCAGCACGAACATCGCGCGCGCCAACGAGGAGCTTTCCAGCCGCACCGAGCAGCAGGCGAGCACGCTGGAGGAAACCGCCAGCGCGATGGAGGAACTCGCCTCCACCGTCAGCCAGAACGCCGACAACGCGCGGCTGGCCGCGCAGCTCGCGGCCAGCGCCTCCGACGTGGCCGGCCGCGGCGGCTCGGTGGTGGACCAGGTCGTGCGCACCATGGAGGACATCTCCGCGTCCTCGCGCAAGATCAGCGACATCATCGGCGTGATCGACGGCATCGCCTTCCAGACCAACATCCTCGCCCTGAACGCCGCGGTGGAAGCCGCGCGCGCCGGCGAGCAGGGCCGCGGCTTCGCCGTGGTGGCCACGGAAGTGCGCAACCTCGCCCAGCGCAGCGCCGCTGCCGCGAAGGAGATCAAGACGCTGATCGGCGACTCCGTGGGCAAGGTGCAGGCAGGCAGCCAGCAGGTGACCTCCGCCGGCCGCACGATGCAGGAGATCGTCACCTCCTTCGGCAAGGTGCGCGAGCTGATCGCCGACATCGCCGCGGCGAGCGACGAGCAGCGCTCGGGCCTCGAGCAGGTGAGTACCGCCGTGTCGCAGATGGACCGCGTGGTGCAGCAGAACGCGTCGATGGTGGAGGAGGCGGCGATGGCGACGTCGGCGCTCAAGGACCAGGCCGCGGCGCTGGTGCAGGCCATGTCCCGCTTCCACCTCGATGACAGCACGGGCCCGATGGAGCCCGTCGCGCCGGTGCGGGTGCGCGAAGAGGAAGAAGAGCCGCTGGCGCAGCTCAGCCTGCCCGCGCCGCTGATGCCGCTCGCGCAGTCCTAGCGCTGCCAGTAGGCGTAAGCCCACGCGGTCGCGAAGCCGCGCTGCGCGTAGAGTGAACGCGCCGCGGCATTCGACGCATCCACCTGCAGGAAGCATTGCGCTGCGCCGCGTTCGCGCGCGGCGCGCCCCAGCGCCGCGATGAGCGCGCTCGCACAGCCTTTCCCGCGCCATGCCGGCAGCGTGCGCATGCCATGCAGGCCGCACCAGCCGTGGCGAACGCAGGCAGACCCCACCGCGACGATGCGCCCGTCCACGCGCAGCCCGGCGAACACGGACTGCTGCCCGCGCCGCAGGATGGCGAGGCGGCTCGCGCCGTCGACGGGATCGAAGCCTTCGCCCAGGAACACCTGCTCCCAGTCCGCGCCGGGACGCTCCGTGACCTCGATTTCGCCCACGGCGGCATGCGGTGACGCCAGCGCATCGAGCGTGCCGACCTGCACCAGCGTCGGCCTGGTGCGGCGGTAGCCCTGCGCACCGAGCTGCGCCTGCAGTCCCTCGAACGCCGCGCTCTCGGGCAGGCGCAGCACCAGCGCGAGGTCCTGCTCGCGGTAGCGCCGTTCCAGTTCGCAGAGCGTTCCGGACGGCGGCGTGCCGTGCTGCAAGGGGACGGCGCTATGGCTGCGTCCCACCGTGCCATCGTCGTAAGGGAGCAGCCACTCGCCCCACTGTTCGAGCCGTTGCGGCGGCATGGCGTCCAGGGTGGCGCGTTCGATCGCTTCGATCATCTCCATCCACGCATTGTGGCGTGGCTAGAACTTGCCGCCCGCGCGCGCGGCTTCGCACAACGCGTCATATGCCCACGCGAGGTCCGGATCCCGCACGGCGTGCACCGGCCCCGGCACGCTGGACATGAACACCGGCGTGCCGCGGCTGTCGTACCCCTGCGCGGCGACGACACGCACCGTGCGGCGGCTGCAATCGAACTCCGCGCGCAGTGCGGTGCGATGCACCTGCTTCGCGCTCGCGCTCCACGCGGCCGGCTCCGGGACCAGCGCCGTGCGGCCCCACCCGCGGATCCAGGCCGTCACGAGCGTGCGTTCCTGCTGCAGGGAAGCGAGGTCGACCTCGAGCGCCTCCGCGCCCGGCAACGGGGACCACTGCGATGCGCCGACCGTTGCTGCCAGCGAGGTGCAGGCGAGCAACGCCGAGCCTTTGATCGCACGCGAGACTTGCACTAGCGTTGCCCGTGCCGCGATCCCTGGAACAAATCCTTGTGCTCCCGCGGCTGCGAGCGCCAGTACTGCTTCGGCGCCCACACCTGCGCGCCCAGCTTCGCCGCCGCATGCCAGGGCCAGCGCGGGTCGTACAGCATCGCGCGGGCGAGCGAGACGGCGTCGGCTTCGCCGTTGGCGATGATGGCCTCGGCCTGCTCCGGCTCCGTGATCAGGCCCACGGCGATGGTGGGGATGCCCACCTCCGACTTCACGCGCTGCGCATACGGCACCTGGTAGCCCGGGCCCAGCCGGATCGCCTGCGCCGGCGATACGCCGCCGGTCGTGACGTGGATCGCGGGACAACCGCGCGCCTTCAGCACGCGCGCAAGCGCCACCGTGCCCTCGATGTCCCAGCCGCCCGGCACCCAGTCGGTGGCGGAGATGCGCATCCAGACGGGGATGTGCGCGGGCACCGCCGCGCGCACCGCATCGAACACCTCCAGCGGGAAGCGCATGCGGTTCTCCAGGCTGCCGCCGTAGTCGTCCTGCCGCTCGTTGGCGAGCGGCGAGAGGAACTGGTGCAGCAGGTAGCCGTGGGCGCCGTGCACCTCGATGCCGTCGAAGCCCAGGCGCACCGCGCGCCGCGCCGTCGCCGCGAAGTCGTCGCGCACCTTGTCCAGGCCCGAGCGGTCCAGCGGCAGCGGCACGTCCTCGCCGTCCGAGTGCGGCACGGCGCTGGGCGCCAGCGTCTTCCAGCCGCCCGGTTCACCCGGATGGAGTTGCGCGCCGCCTTCCCAGGGCGGGCGGCTCGACGCCTTGCGGCCGGCATGCGAGATCTGGATCGCCATCCTGATGGGCGAACGCTGTCGCACCACCTTGAGCACGCGTTCCAGCGCGGCCTCGTTGGCGTCGGAATAGAGGCCCAGGTCCTGCGGCGAGATGCGCCCCTCCGCCGACACGGCGGTCGCCTCCACGATCAGCATCCCGGCGCCGGAGAGCGCGAGATGGCCCAGGTGGACCATGTGCCAGTCGGAGGCCGAGCCTTCCTCGGCCGAGTACTGGCACATGGGGGCGATGACGATGCGGTTGGGCAGCTCCAGCGGCCCCAGCGCCCAGGGCGAGAACAGGCGGCTCATGGCGGGAGACTAGCGCATTCCGCGCGGGCGTGGCGGTGGGGTTCGCTGGCGCTCACCGCCACCCTACGGGCTTCGCGCGGGTCCGTAGGGTGGCGGTGAGCCGCAGGCGAACCCCACCGGGTCGCTACGCCTGCGGGAACGGCAACTCGCGCGGCGCCGGCTTGCCGGTCAGGCGCGCGATCGCGTTGGCGAACGCCGGCGCCAGCGGCGGCAGGCCCGGCTCGCCCAGGCCGGTCGGCGCATCGGCGCTGGGCACGATGTGCACCGCGACCTTCGGCATGTCCGGCAGGCGGGCGACGCGGTATTCGCCGAAGTTGTTCTGCTCCACCACGCCATCCTTCAGCGTGATCGCGTTGCCGGGCAGGCAGGTCGACAGGCCCATCAGCGCCGCGCCCTGGATCTGCGCCTCCACCGACAGCGGATTCACCGCCAGGTTGCAGTGCACGCCGGCCGTCACGCTGTGCAGCTTCGGCACGCCCTTGTCCATCGAGGCCTCGACGACGTACGCCACCACCGTGTGGAAGGACTCGTGCACGGCCACGCCCAGGGCATGGCCCGCCGGCAGCGGCTTCTTGCCGTAGCCGGACTGCGCCACGGCGAGCTTCAGCGCCGCCTCGTGACGCGGCTGCTTGCCGCCGAACAGCTTCAGCCGCAGCGCCACCGGGTCCTGCCTGGACGTGCGCGCCACCTCGTCGATCAGCGTCTCCATGACGTAGGCCGTGTGGGTGGAGCCCACGCTGCGCCACCACAGCACCGGCACGTTGACCTGCGGGTGGTGCACCGTGAGGCGCATGGGGATCTCGTAGGGCTCCTTCATGCCCTCGACCGCGGTGGCGTCGATGCCGTCCTTGACCATGAAGTCCTCGAAGGGCGAGCCCTTGAGGATGGACTGGCCGACGATCACGTGGTCCCAGGCGAGGATGTTGCCCTGGTCGTCGAAGCCGATCTCGGCGCGGTGCACGTGCATGGGCCGGTAGTAGCCGCCCTTGATGTCGTCCTCGCGGCTCCACAGCGTGCGCACGGGGCCCGTGACGCCGGCGGCGCGCGCGGCCTTGGCGACGTTGCACGCCTCCACCACGTAGTCGCTGGTGGGGATGGCGCGGCGGCCGAAGCCGCCGCCGGCCATCTGCGTGTTGACCTTCACGGCGGTCGGAGCAACGCCGAGCGCCTTGGACGCGGCCATCGCATCGAGGCCCGGCATCTGCGTGCCCATCCACAGTTCCGCCTTCTGGCCGTCGAAGGCGACGGTGCAGTTGAGCGGCTCCATGGGCGCGTGCGCGAGGTAGGGGAAGGCGAACTCGGCGCTGATGCGGTGCGGCGCGCCTTCGAGCTTCGAGACATCGGCGTCGAAACGCTTGTTGCCCGGCTGGCGCGCGAGCTCGCGGTAGCGTGCGAGCAGCTGCGTGCTGTCGGCGCGTTCGACGCCGGACGTGTCCCATTCCACCTTCAGCGCGTCGCGGCCCTGGCGCGCGGGCCAGTAGCCGTCGGCGATCACGGCCACGCCTTCGCCGCCGCGGTCCACCGGCACGCGCACGACGGCCTTCACGCCGCGGATGTTCTTCGCGGCGGCGTCGTCGACGGACTTGACCTTGGCGCCGAACACGGGCGGGTGGGCGATGACCGCCGTCTGCATGCCGGGCAGGCGCACGTCGATGCCGTACGACTGCTGGCCCGTGGACTTGGCCGTGGCGTCCAGGCGCCGCGTGGACTTGCCGATCAGGCGGAACTGCTTCGGATCCTTCAGGGCGACCTGCACGGGCACGGGCTGCTGCATGGCGGCTTCCGCCAGTTCGCCGTAGCCGGCGCGCTTGTTGCCCGCGCCGAGCACGAAGCCGTTCTGCGTGCGCAGCGTCGCCGCATCCACGCCCCACTTCTGCGCGGCGGCCGCCAGCAGCATGGCGCGGGTACGCGCCCCGAGCTCGCGGTACTGGACGTACGAGTTGTGGATCGCGTTCGAGCCGCCCGTGATGTGCATGCCGAACAGCGGGTCGGCATAGGCCGGGTTGGCGTCGCCGTGCACGGTGCGCACCTTGGACCAGTCGGCATCGAGTTCTTCCGCGAGCACCAGGGCCAGGCCCGTGTGCGTGCCCTGGCCGAATTCGAGCCGGTTCACGGTGAGGGTGGTGGTGCCGTCGGGCGCGATGCGCACGAAGGCGGCGGGCTGCTGGAAGGCCTTGAGGCCCGCGGGTTCGTCGGCTGCTCCGGAGGCGAGCGGGTACACGCCGAGCGCGAAGCCGGCAGCGCCGGCGAGCTTCAGGAAGGTGCGGCGCTCCAGCACCGGACCGGGAAGGGCAGAGGGCAGCCGGTGCGACAGCACGCGTTGCAGGTCGGCGGCGACGGCGGGATCGAAGTGCATGGGGTCCTCCTCAGGCGACCTGGGCCGCTGCGTCGTGGATCGCGGCGCGGATGCGCGCATAGGTGCCGCAGCGGCAGATGTTGCCGGCCATGGCCTGGTCGATGTCGGCATCGGTGGGCTTGCGCTTGGACTTCAGCAGCGCGGTCGCGCTCATCACCTGGCCGCTCTGGCAGTAGCCGCATTGCGCGACGTCGTGCTTGACCCACGCGGCCTGCACCGCCTTGCCGATGCGGTCCTGGCCGACGGCCTCGATCGTGGTGACCTTCTGGCCTTCCACGGCCGAGATCGGGGTGACGCAGGAGCGGATCGGCGACCCGTTCAGGTGCACGGTGCAGGCGCCGCACAGCGCCTGGCCGCAGCCGAACTTGGTGCCGGTCATGCCCAGCGTGTCGCGCAGGGCCCAGAGGAGAGGCGTCGCGGGATCGGCGTCGACCGGGACGTCCTTGCCGTTGATGTTCAGTGTTGTCATGTCAGTCCCTTCTGCAGAGGGAGGCCAATGTACTGCCGCGCCACAACCCTGTACGACCCTTGGTCTTTGGGTAGGCAAACGGCCTACAGGCCGAGCTAAGCTCCCGCTCCATGCCGCACCTTGCCCGCCTTGCCCCTCGCGCCGCGCTGTGCGCGGCCCTGTTGCTGCTCGTGCCGCTGGCGCACTTGCAGGCGCAACCCGCCGCGACGACCGCCGCGACGACCGCCGCGACGGCGCAGCAGGCCCAGGCCGTCTTCGAAGGCTACTGGTCCCAGACCGCCGAACTGTTCCCGGAATGGGCGACCTACCGCGGCGACCACCGCTTCGGCGACCGGCTGAACGACGGCTCGCCAGAGGGGCGCGCGCGCTGGTTCGCCCTGGCGCGCGAAACACTGGCGCAACTGCGCGCCTTGCCGCGCGACGCGTTGGGCGCGCAGGACCGCCTCTCGGCGGACATCCTCACGCGCGAGCTCGCCGATTCCGTGGCCCTGGAGCCGTTCACGGGGTGGCGCACGATGACGGTGAACGCCGCGCCCTTTCCGTTCCAGGCCTCGTTCCACAACCTCGTGCGCGCCTCGCCCATGGCCACCGAGGCGGATGCGCGCAGGATGCTGGCGCGCATGGCGGCCTATCCGCGGCGCGTGGACCAGGAGATCGCCAACCTGCGCCGTGGCATGGCGCAGGGATGGGTGCCGCCGAAGCGCTCGCTGCAGGTCGTGCTGCAGCAGCTGGACACGCAGCTGGCCAAGACCGGCGCGGCGAGCATCTATTTCGAGCCGTTCGACCGCCTGGGCCGGGACATCGCCGAACCGGCGCGCGCCAACCTGCGCAGCGAGGGCGCAGCCGCGGTCGACACGCAGGTGCTGCCCGCGCTGCGCAAGCTGCGCGCCTTCGTGGCGGACGACTACCTCGCGAAGGCGCCCGAGGAGGGCGGCCTGGCGCGCTATCCCGGCGGCCTCCAGGTGTACGAGACGCTGGTGCGCAGCGAGACGACGACCGACCTCACGCCCGCCGCCATCCACGCGATCGGCCTGCAGCAGGTGGCGAAGGCGCGGGAGGGCATGGAGGCCGTGCGGCGCGAAGTGGGCTTCGCGGGCGACCTGCAGGCGTTCATCCGCTACCTGAACACGGACAAGCGCTTCTTCAAGGCCAGCGGCGAGGAGGTGCTGGCCGGCTACCGCGACATCATCAAGCGCGTGGAGCCCGAGCTGCCGCGCCTCTTCGCGCAGCTGCCGCGCGCCCCCGTGGGCGTGCGCGCGCTGCCGGACTTCATGGGCCTCGGCGCCGTCGAGTCGTACAACGGCCCGCCGCTGAACGGCACGGGCCCGGGCTGGTTCAACGCCAACGCACTCGCGTACGCGGTGCGCCCCGCATGGGGCATGGAAGCGATCGCCCTGCACGAAGCGGAGCCCGGGCATCACCTGCAATACGCCCGGGCGGCGGAACTCACCGGCCTGCCCATGTTCCGCCGCGCCGGCGGGTTCACCGTGTACGCCGAAGGCTGGGGCCTCTACGCCGAGACGCTGGGGCCGGAACTGGGCCTCTACCAGGACCCGTACAGCCGCTTCGGCTTCTACACGAACCAGGCCTGGCGCGCGGCGCGCCTGGTGGTGGACACCGGCATCCATGCCCAGGGCTGGACCCGCCAGCAGGCCATCGACTACATGACGGCCGCCGCCGGCCTGGAGCGCAACCGGGTGGAGTCCGAGGTGGACCGCTACATCTCGGTGCCGGCCCAGGCGCTGACGTACATGATCGGCCAGCTGAAGATCCTGGAACTGCGCGAAAAGGCCCAGCGCGCGCTCGGCCCGCGCTTCGACCTGCGCCGCTTCCACATGGCGGTCCTGGACCAGGGCCAGCTGCCGCTGGACCTGCTGGAAGGGGTGGTGGACGAGTGGATCGCCCGGGAGGCGAACGGCCGCTGACCCCTCTCCCGGGCCCCCGGAAATCCGGGGAAACCCGGCCGCCCTACAATCGTGACAAAGCGACCGCTTCCGAGCGCGGCCGCTTCGTCCGCCCATCCTCCGCTTTACTGAGAGAGACATCCCCTTGGCTGCAGATTCCAAGATCATCTACACGCTGACCGACGAAGCCCCGTACCTGGCGACGCACTCGTTCCTCCCCATCGTCCGTGCCTTCTCGCGCGCGGCCGGCATCGACGTGGTCGAAAGCGACATCTCGGTGGCCAACCGCATCCTGGGCGAGTTCCCGGAATTCCTGAGCGACAGCCAGAAGGTGCCCAACACGCTGGCCGACCTGGGCAAGAAGACGCTCTCGCCCGACGCCAACATCATCAAGCTGCCGAACATCAGCGCCTCGCAGAACCAGCTGGTGGCCGCGATCCGCGAGCTGCGCGCCCGCGGCTACATGGTTCCCGAGTTCCCGGACAACCCGCAGACCGCGGAAGAGAAGGCGATCCGCCAGCGCTACGGCAAGGTGCTCGGCTCCGCCGTGAACCCGGTGCTGCGTGAGGGCAACTCCGACCGCCGCGCGCCCAAGGCCGTGAAGGAATACGCGCGCAAGAACCCGCACAGCATGGCCGAGTGGAGCCCCGCCTCCCGCACGCACGTGTCGCACATGACGCACGGCGACTTCTACGCCGGCGAGAAGTCCATGACCCTGGACCGCGCGCGCGACGTGAAGATGGAGCTGATCACCAAGTCCGGCAAGACCGTCGTGCTGAAGCCGAAGGTCTCCCTGCTGGAAGGCGAGATCATCGACTCGATGTTCATGAGCAAGAAGGCGCTGCTGGAGTTCTACCAGCAGCAGATCGAGGACGCGCACACGACCGGCATCATGTTCTCGCTGCACGTCAAGGCCACGATGATGAAGGTGTCGCACCCCATCGTGTTCGGCCACTGCGTGCGCATGTTCTACAAGGAAGCCTTCGAGAAGCACGGCAAGCTGTTCGACGAGCTGGGCGTGAATGTCAACAACGGCATGGCGAACCTGTACGACAAGATCGCCACGCTGCCGCAGTCCAAGCAGGACGAGATCAAGCGCGACCTGCACGCCTGCCACGAGCACCGTCCCGAGCTGGCGATGGTGGACTCCGCCAAGGGCATCACCAACTTCCACTCGCCCAACGACATCATCGTCGACGCCTCCATGCCGGCCATGATCCGCCAGGGCGGCAAGATGTACGGCGCCGACGGCCGCCTGAAGGAAGTGAAGGCGGTCATCCCCGAGTCGACCTTCGCCCGCATCTACCAGGAGATCATCAACTTCTGCAAGTGGCACGGCGCCTTCGACCCGAAGACCATGGGCACGGTGCCCAACGTGGGCCTGATGGCGCAGCAGGCCGAGGAATACGGCTCGCACGACAAGACCTTCGAGATCGCCGAGGACGGCGTCGCCAACATCACCGACCTGGCCACCGGCGAAGTGCTGCTGACGCAGAACGTGGAGAAGGGCGACCTGTGGCGCATGTGCCAGGTCAAGGACGCCGCGATCCGCGACTGGGTCAAGCTGGCCGTCACGCGCGCGCGCAACTCCGGCATGACCGCGGTCTTCTGGCTGGACTCCTACCGCCCGCACGAGGCCGAACTGCGCAAGAAGGTCGACAAGTACCTGAAGGACCACGACACCCGCGGCCTGGACATCCAGGTCATGAGCCAGGTGCGCGCCATGCGCTACACGCTGGAGCGCGTGATCCGCGGCAAGGACACGATCAGCGTCACCGGCAACATCCTGCGCGACTACCTGACCGACCTGTTCCCGATCATGGAGCTGGGCACCAGCGCCAAGATGCTGTCCATCGTGCCGCTGATGGCCGGCGGCGGCATGTACGAGACGGGCGCGGGCGGCTCGGCCCCCAAGCACGTGCAGCAGCTGGTGGAGGAAAACCACCTGCGCTGGGATTCGCTGGGCGAGTTCCTCGCGCTGGCCGTGAGCCTGGAGGAAGAGGGCATCAAGACGCGCAACGAGAAGGCCAAGATCGTGGCCAAGGCGCTCGATGCCGCCACCGGCAAGCTGCTCGATAACAACAAGAGCCCGTCGCCCAAGACCGGCCAGCTCGATAACCGCGGCAGCCAGTTCTACCTGACCCTGTACTGGGCCCAGGCGCTGACGCAGCAGACCGAGGACGCCGAACTGGCCCGCCGCTTCGCGCCCCTCGCGAAGGCGCTGTCGCAGAACGAGGAGCGCATCGTCGGCGAACTCAATGCGGTGCAGGGCAAGCCGGTCGACATCGGCGGCTACTACTTCCCGGACCGCGAGAAGGTCACCGCGATCATGCGCCCGAGCGCCACGTTCAACGCGGCGCTGGCGGCCCTGGACGCCTGATCCCGCGCGCTGCATGAACACGGGGCCTTCGGGCCCCGTTTTTCTTTGACCTCTCAGGATTTGTAGGGTGGGGTGAGCGCGCAGCCGAACCCCACCGAGCGGCGTGCATGGTGAGGTTCGGGCTGCGCCGCTCACCCCACCCTACAGGTGGTTCCGGCCCCTTGGTCTCATTTCCAGAGCGGTCGGGCTTGCGCATGCTCGTGTCCTGCGGCCCCCGTGGCCGGACGGAGACCCGATGCGCAAGATCCTGCTCGCAGGCACCGCTGCCCTGGCGTTCGCCGGCGGGGCGCAAGCCCAGACCAACGAGGAACTCAAGGCGACGCTGGATGCCGCGATGCGGACCATCCGCGACCTGCAGGCCCGCGTGCAGGCGCTGGAGGCGCAGCAGCGGACGCAGGGGCAGGCGGCCTCGCCTCCTTCCGCACCGGCGCCTGTCGCGGCCACGCCGGCACCGGCAGCACCCGTCGCCGCCACGGCCCCACCCGCGGCATCGCCCCCGGCGGAGGGCAAGCCGCGCGTGGAGGCCTACGGCCAGGTCATGCTGGATGCGATCCACGACACGAAGCGCATGAACCCCGCCTGGCAGGCGACCTTGCGGCCGTCGCAGGTCCCGGTGCACTGCCCCGACGACCCCGGCTGCGGCAAGGACGGCGCTTCCGTCATGAGCGTGCGCCAGTCCAGCCTGGGCGTGCGCGCCGCGGTGCCCACGGCCCTGGGCGAAGCCAAGGCGGACCTCGCCTTCGACCTGTTCGGGACCGACGGCAGCACCAGCATCCACTGGCTGCGTGCCTGGGCCGAACTCGGGCGCTGGGGCGCGGGCCAGACCGATTCCAACTTCATGGACATCGACGCCTTTCCCTCCGTCATCGACTACTGGGGCCCGCCCGGCATGGTGTTCCTGCGCAACCCGCAGCTGCGCTACACGCACGCGGCAAAGGAGGGCACGTCCTGGGCGTTCTCGCTGGAGGCGCCGAATTCCGTCCTCGACACCGGCAAGCTCTCGCAGGTCGATCCTTCGCTGGGGGCCGGCGTCACCGCCCACAACCGCTGGCCGGACCTCGTGGGGTCCGTCCGGATGGACCGCGAGTGGGGCCACGTGAAGGCCGCCGCCATCGCGCGGCAGGTGGGCTTCCAGACCACGACGACGGCGAGCGGCAATCCCGCGGGGGAGCGCGCCGGCTACGGTCTCAACCTGACCGGCGTGTGGAAGCTGTCGCCACGCGACACCGCAAGCTGGGGCCTGGCCGGCGGCAAGGGGATCGCCAGCTACATGAACGACGGCGGCACCGACCTCGCGCCCGACGCGCGGCTGCGCGCCCAGGCCGTCACCTCGCTCGGCTACTTCCTGTACCTGGGCCACGCCTGGAACGACAAGTTCACCAGCTCGGTCGGGGTCAGCCAGCACCGGCAGGACAACACCGGCGGCCAGGCGGACAACGCCTTCCGCGCGGGCAGCTACGCCTCCACCAACCTGCTGTATGCGCTCGCTCCCAACGTGACCATCGGCGGCGAGCTTCTGTGGGGCCGGCGCGAGAACAAGGACGGCAGTTCCGCCATCGACAGCCGGTTCCAGTTCTCCACCCGGGTTTCCTTCTAGGGCGCGCATGCCCCAAAGACCAATGGCCGGGATGCCCCGGATCCAGAGAATGCGCGGCAGGAGGAGCCCATGACATCGACCCCGGATCGCGAGGAAACGCACGAGCCGGTGCTCAGCACCGTGGACCGCGTGTGCGAGCTCTGCTTCGGCCTCTTCATGGCCCTGACCTTCGTCGGCGCGGTGTCGGCGGCCACGGCCGGCGCCGAAGCGGGCCGCACCATGTTCTATACCGCCCTGGGCTGCAACCTGGCCTGGGGCCTGGCCGACGCCGTCATGTACCTGGTGCGCACGTTGACGGACCGGGCGCGGCGGGTCGCCCTCGCGGCCGGCATCCACGCGGAACCGGACCCCGCTGCGGGCGTGCTGACGTTGCGCGCCGAGTTGGGCAGCGTGATGCGCACGCTGGTCAGCGACAAGGAGCTGGAGGCGGTGCGTGCGCGCCTGGCCGCGCTGCCGGAGCTGCCGGTGAAGCCGCGCCTGAACGGCTCGGACTACCTCGCGGCCACGGGCGTGTTCCTGCTCGTGGTGCTCGGAACGTTCCCCGTGGCGCTGCCCTTCCTGCTGATGGAGACGAAACCGGCACTGCTCGTGTCGCGGGTGCTGACGCTGGTGTTCCTGTTCGCCGCCGGCCTGGCCCTGGGCCGGCATGCGGGCGGCGGCGGCTGGCGCGCCGGCCTGGCGATGACGATCGTCGGCTGCGTGCTCACCGCGGCCATCATCGCGCTGGGGGGCTGATGGAAGCCGTCGCTCGCCCCGGCGGCCTGGGCCTGGTGTGGCAGGAGGTCCGCCGCAACAAGCTGCTCTGGCTGCTCGTGTTCGTCCCCATCGTGCTGGTGGCGGAGCACATGCTGCATGCCGGCGGCCAGGCGCTGTTCGTGCTGTCCGTGCTGGCCATCGTGCCGCTCGCGGCGCTCCTGAGCCACGCGACGGAATCGGTTGCCGCCAGCACGGGCGACGCGGTCGGCGGGCTGCTCAATGCCACGCTCGGCAACCTGACGGAGCTGGTGATCGCGCTGACCGCGCTCGGCGCCGGCCAGTACATGCTGGTGAAAGGCTCCATCGCCGGCGCGATCGTCACCAACAGCCTCTTCATGCTCGGCGCCTCGCTGCTGCTCGGTGGCATGCGGCACCACACGCAGGAATTCAACGCCGCCACGGCGCGCCTGCAGGCGGGCCAGCTGTTCCTCGCCACCGTCGCCCTGCTGGTGCCGTCGCTCGTGCCGGCGGAGGGCGCGTCCGGGCAGTCGTTCGTCCGCGCGCTGAGCCTGGTCCTCGCGCTCCTGCTGGCGGTGACGTACGCGCTGGGCCTCGTCTTCTCGCTGAAGACGCACAAGGAATTCTTCGGGTCCGCGCGCGCGGCGGGGCATGGGGACGAGGAGTCCCATGGCGCACCATGGCCCGTGGGGCTCGCGGTCGGCGTGCTGGCCGTCGTCACCGTGCTCGTCGCGCTCGTCAGCGAGATCTTCGTGGGCTCCGTGCAGGTCGCGGCGCAGTCCATGGGCATGAGCGACGCCTTCGTCGGCTTCGTCGTGGTGGCGCTGGTCGGTGCGGCGGCGGAGATGGCCTCGGCCTTCTCGGCGGCGCGCAAGGACCGCCTCGACCTCAGCGTCGGCATCGCGCTGGGCAGCTCCACGCAGATCGCGCTGTTCGTCGCGCCGGCGCTGGTGCTGGCCAGCTACTTCCTCGGCCCCACGCCCATGACGCTGCAGTTCTGGCCCAGCGCGGTGGCGATGATGTTCCTCGCCACGCTCACGGTGGCGCTGGTGTGCAGCGGCGGCCGCAGCGCCTGGTTCCTGGGCGTGCTGGTGCTCGCGGTGTACCTGACCTTCGCGACCGCGCTGTACCTGCTGCCGCCCAAGGGCTAGGCCGTCATTTGTTGCCCACCACGTTCAGCACCGCGAGGCTCATCGCCTTCACGCCGGTCTTGATCGAGGGCTCCGGCACCGGGGCGAACTGCGGCGAGTGGTTGATGACGGCCAGCCCGGAGGACGTGATCGCCACTTCGGGCTCCGGCGCGCCGGCCATCATGGCCTCGGCCTTCGCCGTGCGGCGCAGGCCCTCCAGCAGCTTGGCGCGCACCTCCGGCTTGTAGGAGCGGATGGTGCCGCGCAGCAGCGCGCTGTCCGGGATGATGTTGCCCGCCGAGCCCGCCTGCACCGAACCGACGGTGACGACGCCGAACTCGAACGGATCCTTCTCGCGGCTCACGACGGCCTGCACGTCGTTGATGAAGTGCGCCGCCATCACGACGGGATCGATGGTGGTGTGGGGAGCGGAGCCGTGGCCGCCGCGGCCCTTGAAGGTCACCTCGAAGCTGTCCGCGTTGGACGTGACCGCTCCTGAGTTGTATGCCACCGTGCCGTAGGGTGCAGGACTGGTGTGCAGCGCGAATGCGATATCGGGCCTGGGGAAGCGGGTGAAGACGCCGTCCGCCAGCATGGCCTTGGCGCCGGCGCCCGCCTCCTCCGCCGGCTGGGCGATGAAGACCAGCGTGCCGTGCCACTGGTCCTTCAGCGCCACCAGGGCACGCGCGGTCCCGACCCAGCTCGCCATGTGCACGTCGTGGCCGCAACTGTGGGCGACGAAGGTCTCGCGGCCCTGCCAGGTCGCCTTGGCCCGGCTGGCATAGGGCAGGCCCGTCTTCTCCTCCATGGCAGGCCATCGAGCTCGGTGCGCACCAGCACGGTCGGGCCTGCGCCGTTGCGGTAGACGGCGACGACGCCGGTCCGGCCCACGTGCTGGGTCACGTCGAAACCGAGCGTGCGCATTTCCGCGGCAAGCTTCGCCGCGGTGCGCGTCTCCTCGAAGGCGAGCTCGGGATGGGCGTGGATGTCCTGGTAGACCGACTCGAGGTGCGGGTACATGCCGTCGACCTGCGCGCCGACCCTGGCCGCCAGCTTGTCGGCGACGGAAGACTGGGCCTGCGCGGCGGCCGCGAGGCCGAGAGAGAACATGCAGGCGGCCGCGAGGTCGCGGATGCGATGCGTGGCAGGGGATGTGCGGGGGATGCAGGAACTTTCGCGCTTGTTCATCGTGGCCTCTCCTGGGTGCCCCCGCAGGTTGGCGATCCCCCTCCGTCACCCGCCTGCGAAGTTTCCCTGGACAGCTTCCGGTCAGGCGCCGCGCGTGCCGCGCCACAGCAGGGCGGCGCACAGCGCCAGCGGCACCGCGAGCACGAGGAAGCCGTCGCGGTAGCTTCCGAAGGCGGCCGCGAGTCCGCCGAACAGCGGCGGCCCGAGCACGTTGCCGAGGAAGGTGATGGCCAGCGTGCCGCCGGTGGCGATGCCGGCCTGGCCGGGCGGCGCGCGCCGCGCCACTTCGGCGAGGTAGACGCCGTTCCAGCCGATCGCCGAGGCGCCGAACACGAACAGCACCGCCAGCACGAGCAGGTGCGGCATCCCCGGCCGCAGGACCGCTGTGGCCAGCGCCGCGGCTGCCATCAGGCTTCCGAGCATGGCGAGCATGCGGCGCGCGCCGAACCAGCGGTCCGATGCATAGCCCCACCAGACGCGCCCGACCACGCCCCCGAGCTGGGAGATCGCCAGCACCGCGCCGGCCGCCACGAGCCCGTAGGCGAGGTCGTGCGTGAGGAAGGTGACGAGATAGGTGGTCAGCGACAGCTGCGCCACCGAGAAGAGGAAGGAGCAGCCGGCCAGGGTGCGCAGCGCCGGCACGCCCAGCACCAGGCGCACCGGCGCGAGGATGTGCCCCATGCCCAGGCGCCGTTGCGGGTCGCGGTCCGCGTCGAACGCCGCGCGCAGCGACTGCGCCACGAACGCGCAGGCCACGCAGGCCGCCGCCACCGCGGCCAGCGCCGGTTGCCAGCCGGCCAGCAGCTGCAGCGGCGGCACGATGGCGCCCGCGAGCGCGCCGCCGAGCGGCACGCCCGTCTGCTTGATGGAGAACACCAGCGACATGCGGTGGACCGGCGTGGTGCGCGCAAGGAGATGCGAACTCGCGGGCGTGATCGGCCCGTAGCCGAAGCCGATCAGCACGGCTCCGAGCAGGATCACCCAGGGTACGGGCGCCGTGCACAGCACGAGGCCGCAGGCACACAGGACCAGGCAGGCCTGGCTCACGCGGATGCTGCCGTAGCGCCCGACCGCCGCGCCGGACGCGAGGCTGGCGAGGATGGAGGCGAGATAGGCGACGGCGACGTAGATGCCGACGTAGGTCGCCGAGATCCCGACGGCTTGCGCCACCCGGGGTGCCATGGCGGGCAGGGCCAGCAGGCTCATCGCCGTCATGGACTGGATCGCGGTCGTGATGGCGAGCGGGGCCCAGCCGCTGTCGTCCGCGGCGCCCGGTGTGCTGGTCGTCATGCCCCGACTGTAAGGGGCGTCGCGGTCAGCCCTGGGCCGCCTCCGGAATCCCGAACGCCTGCTGCACCGTCTTCACCTCGGGCAGCACGTAGACGATCGCGCCGTACCTCGCCACTGCGGGCCTGGCCACGTCCTCGTAGAAGGCGACCGGCAGGTTGATGCAGCCGTAGGAGATGCGGTTGTCGTCGGTCGCGAGGCTCGCGAGGCGTTCCAGCCGGCGCTCGGCCGCCACCTTCGGGCGCACGCGGTGCATCGAGATGGCGTCTTCGTAGTCCACCCAGATCACGTCCTCGTCGTCGGCATTCGTGCCCGCCTGCGCCACGAAGCGGCCGGCGGGCGTCCGCCGTTCCCCGGGCGTCATCTGCGCCAGCGTCTCGCTGCCCGATCCGGGCACGAGGTCGTCGCCGCGCGCGGCGCCCAGCAGCGCCGGGGCGCTGTCCTGCAGGTGGCCGTCCGGCGTGAAGACGTAGACGCGCGCATCCTTCTTGTCGACGAGGATGAAGGCATGTTCGCGGTTGTCGTGGGTGGAGGCCACCCAGTCGGCCACCGTGCGGGCGTCGGGGGAGGGACTTTCGCCACGGAAGTCCGCGGGATGCGCGGCGGCCGCCGTCGCCGGTGCCGTCCTGGGCTCCGGCTGCCGCGGCCCGCAGCCTGCCAGGGCGAGCGCGACCAGCGCCGCGAAGGCGAAGCGAGCCGGCGTCACAGACTGCCGGTGATGCATGGCGGCCCCCCTTTGTCCTGCTTCCAAGCTTGGATGCGATGCCGCGCGCGCCGTGTGCGCGGCTGTTGGCATTCGGCGTAGGAAACGATGGCTCAGCCGCCCGGCGGGCCGCCAGGGTTGAATCCGCGCGCCGTCCGCGCTAGCCTGCGCGGGCTGGACCACCTCCGGGGAGGACACCATGGCCGGACTCCGCACCCTGCGTCCGCTGGCGCTCGTCGCAACGCTCTTGGCGGCCGGCGCCGCCGCGCAGCAGAACCTGCCCCCGGGCGAGGGGCGCGACCTGGTGGCGCAGAAGTGCTACACGTGCCATGCCTTCGAGGCGCGCGTCGGCGCGGGCTACACGGCCGAAGGCTGGCACACGGTGCTGCGCGGCTCCTTCTGGTACACGGGCCAGATGGCCAACGTGCTCGGTCGCGTCGATCCGCGCACGGGCCAGGTGAAGGAGTTCCCGCTGAAGACGCCCCACTCCGGCCCGCACGGGCTGGTGGAGGACCGCGACGGCAACATCTGGTACACGGGCAACACCGGCGCGCTGGTGGGCCGCCTCGACCCGCGCACCGGCAACGTCACCGAATACCGCATGCCCGAGGCGGACGCGACCGATCCGCACACGCTGGTGTTCGACCGCACGGGCATCCTGTGGTTCACCGTGCAGAACACGGTGACGCTGGTGAAGGTCCCGAAGTGAGGGCAAGCCCGGCCGTCCGCATGGGACCGAAGGCCCATAGCGGGCGCCCCGCGCGGTCCCGACAATCGCGCGCATGAAGCGCATGAAGCTGGTCGACCAGGCTCGCGATGCCTTCGGGTCCGCGCGCGAGGTGCTGCTGCCCGCCATTCCGATCGCATTGCTGACGGTGATCCTGCTGGTGCTGGCGTACGCCTGGCTGAAGCCCAATCCGCCCAAGCACGTCGTGCTTGCCACCGGACCGGCGCGCAGCGCCTACGACGAATTCGGCGAGCGTTACCGCAAGGCGCTGGAGGCCTACGGGATCGAGGTCACGCTGTTGCCCAGCCAGGGCTCGCTGGACAACCTCGAGATGCTGCGCGACGGCCGTGCCGATCTCGCCTTCGTGCAGGGCGGGAGCAACGACCGGCCGTCCAGCGAGGACGCTTCGCTGGAGTCGCTGGGCAGCCTGTTCCTGGAGCCGCTGTGGCTGTTCTATCGGGAGGACGTCTACCCCGACGAGATCAATCGCCGCCAGTCCACGCGCCAGCTCACGTCGCTCACGCAGCTCGCAGGCTTGCAGATCAACGTGGGCAACCGCGGCTCCGGCGAGCCGATCCTGATGGGCAAGCTGTTCGCGGCCAACAGGATCGACCCCGCGACGATGCGCCTGACCCGCCTCGAGGAAACGCCCGCCACCGCGGCCCTGCTCGATGGCCAGGTCGACGCGCTGGTGTTCGCGTCCGCCCCCGAGGCGCTGATGGTGCAGATGCTGTTGTCCACGCCCGGCATCCGCCTCATGGACTTCAGCCAGAGCGAAGCCTATTCGCGCCGGCTGCCCTTCCTGACGCCCGTGGTGCTGCCGCGCGGCGTGGTGGACCTGTCGCAGGACCAGCCGCCGCAGGACATCCACCTGGTGGCGACGACGACCGAGCTGCTGGCGCGCAACACCACGCATCCCGCGATCCTGGAGCTGTTCGCGCAGGCGGCCACCGACATCCACGGGCCGGCCGGCTGGTTCCAGCGCGCCGGCGCCTTCCCGACGATCCAGCGCAGCGGCTATCCCGTGTCGCAGGAAGCGGAGCGCATCTACCGCCAGGGGCAGCCCTTCCTGCAACGGTACATGCCGTTCTGGCTGGCCAACCTCGTGGTGCGCATGTGGCTGGTCATCGGCATCGTCCTGGCGCTCGCATTGCCGCTCACCCGCATCGTGCCGCCGCTGTACACCTTCCACGTGCGCAGGCGCGTGTTCCGCTGGTACGGCAAGCTGCGCGAGATCGACCGCAAGCTGCACGCGCATCCGGAGCGGACGCCGGAACTGCTGCGCGAGCTGGACGCGCTGGACGATCGCGTCGAGCGGGTCATCGTGCCGCTGTCCCACGCCGACGAGCTCTACCACCTCCGCAACCACATCCATGCGGTGCGGAAGCGGGCGCTCGCGGGATCGGCCGCGGAGAGTGGCCTGGAGACCGCGACGTCGTAGCGCTCAGGGCGCGGACGACGCCTGGAACCTGACGCGCACCGGCAGGTCGGTCTTGCGTCCCTGTTCGAGCATCCACTTGCGCGCGAACTCCTGCACCGTCGTTTCCGCCGCCGGGCGCTGGGCTGCGAGATAGGCGGAATCGACGCCGCGCCGCGCCAGCTCGGGGCCGAGGTTGCGCACGACGGCCTCGCGGTTCGCGCCCGCGGGCGGCGAGAACCAGCCGGTCTCCGTCTGCAGTTGCATGTCGCCGGTGTGGAACGCGACCGGCACCTGCAGCGCCGGCTCGGGCACCACCAGGTCATAGTGGTCGCCCTGCAGCGTGAGCTTCCATTCGTCCGCGAGCGGCACGCGGTACACGAAGTGCGCGCGCACGCGGATCCGCGTGACCGTCGGCGCGAGCAGGGCCGGACAGTCCACCACGGGACAGGTGTAGCGCGAGCTCCAGCCGAACTCCTCGACCTTCTCCAGCGCGGCGACCTCCAGGAAGCCGCCGGGCGTGCGCAACACGATGATGCGCGCGGGATCGAGCAGGGCCACGGCCTCGCTGCGGGGGCCGCGCGCGAACCAGGCGGCAGCCGCAACCGCAAGCACGGCCACGGCCAGGAGCCAGCGCAGCGCTGCGGCCTTCATGGGGATGTTCCTCCGCGTCGCATGACGACGGAGTCATCCTAGCAGTGGCGCGGGGCCAACGCGGTGCGTGCTGCTCGCCGGATGCCAGGGGAGGACGGGCGGAGAGGACGCGCGGGCGTCCTCAGCGACGTGACTTCTGCCAGTTCGCGTACGCGGCATCCATGCGCGCTTGCCGGGCGGAGGAGACGCTGCCGGTCTCGGGACCGGCGCCCATGGCCGTCGCGTGGGAGGGCATGCGATGCGGGTCCGCCGCCTCCTGCTGGCGGAACGTGTCGCCGCGCGCGATGCGATGCGCGTCCTGCATGAAGGACGAGCCGATCTGGTGGGCATCCTGCTTCACGGTGTCCACGACACCGGCGGCGAACGCGGAACCGCACAGCGTGAGGGCGGCGGCGATGGCGAGGGCGGATTTCATGCGGATCTCCTTGGGTCGATGAGCTTGATCAGAGCGCGCGCCGTGGCCGCAGCGCGTAGGACGGCTTCCGCGCCGCGCGTTCCTGCCCCCCGGATTCCTCCACGATCGCCTCCTACATCGCGCCGCCCGCCTTGTCAGCGCCGCGCCGCCTTGATGACCCACAGCCGCCCCGGCCCGTGCCCCGCCGCATACAGCAGGCCGGCCAGGAAGGTGAAGTGGTCGACGAAGAAGCCGAACTCCATCTGGTTCGCTGCCCACTTGGCCGGGCCGTGGAAGGCGAAGCCGAGGAACACGACGTAGGCGCCCGCGGCGAGCGCCGCCGGGCGAAAGAACGCGCCGGTCGCCAGGCACAGGACCAGGGCGGCCTCGAACAGGGCGGCCAGCACGGCCAGCGCGAGCGGCACGGGAAATCCCGCAGCGGCGATGAAGCCGGCCGTGCCGCGGATGTCCAGGACCTTGAAGGTCAGCGCCATCACGAACACGGCGACGAACAGGAGCCGTGCGGCCAGGACGGCGACGTCCTGCCAGCGGGAAGAAGTGGCCGCGGTGGGAAGCGTTTGGGTATTCATTTCAGTTTCCTTTCGGAGGTACGACGAACGTGGCGCGGCCGGATCGACATGCGTTACGGCCCGTTGCGGTCTCAGTCCAGGATCGTTCCCGCATTCACGTTGAGGATGGCCCCGGTGGTCGCCGCCGCGCGGTCGGAAGCCAGGAACAGGGCCGCATGGGCGACGTCGTCGAGGGTCGGCAAGCGTTTGAGCAGTGTGCCCGCGGCCGCACCGGCGAGCATCTCCTCGACCGACAGTCCCGCACCGCGCGCCACCTGTCCGAACACTTCCGCGCTGTGCGAGCCCAGGGCGACGGCCTGCGGCACCGCGTGCGACCGGATGCAGGCCACGCGGATGCCGGATGCCCCCAGCTCGCCGGCCAGGTGGCGGACGAGCGCCTCCACGCCGGCGCAGGCGACACTGTGGCCCAGGAAGCCCGGGCCCGCCATGCGCGATGCCGGCGTGGTGATTCCCAGCAGCACGCCCGAGCGCCGGCGCGCCATCAGCGGCGCGAGGGCCTTGGCCATGATGAAGAAGCTGTCGATGTAGCTGGTCACCGGCAACTTGAAGTCCTCGAGCGACAGGGCATCCAGGGGCCGGCCCTGGACGTGCGCGACGCCGACGGCCTGGAACGCCATGTCCACGCGGCCCGCGGTCACGCAGACGTTCTCCGCGTGGCGCTGGACCGCGGCCAGGTCGAGTGCGTCGACGACGGCGACGTGCGCGCATCCCCCTGCCCGTTCAATGGACCGGGCGGCGGCCTGCAGCTTCCCGGCACTCCTTCCGGCCAGGAACACCTGCGCCCCTTCCCGGGCCCACGCCTGCGCGACGGCCGCGCCGATCACGCCGCCTCCGCCGTAGACCACTGCCACCTTGCCGTCGAGATCCATGCGCTTCTCCTTGGGAGTGCCGGCCGCACGATGCGTGCCGTCCTCCTCGAGGACGTTCGACGCCCGCCGATTTCGACAAGGCGGGCTGACGCTCGCGGGTCATCCCTGAACGGGTCCTCTTGGTATAAAGCGACGCCAGGGGGGGAGGAGCCATGCAGAACGAGTCCGACGCGAACGGGCGGATCGAGCCGCGGCTCGATGGGGAACTGGCGCTCGAGGGCATTGGCTTCTTGCAGCGCAACAGGCCGGAACCGGCATCGCTGCGCCTGCGCGTCGCGACGTTCACCGCCGTGGGCCTTTACGTGGCGATGGCGGTCGGCCTGGCCCTGGCCAACGGACGCGGCGCGGCGGAGGTCCTGGGGACCGTCGTCGGGGCAGGCCTGCTCGTGATGGTCCCGGTGTGGGTGGCCGGGTGGTGGAGCGACGGCCTGAAGCAGCGCCGCCGCTTCCAGATCGCCGGCGGGACGGCGATGGCCCTGATCCTGCTGCAGGGGGTCGGGTTCTTGAGCGTGCGCGGCGTGTTCCAGGACTGGGCCCACGGGGGCGCCCCGGCCACCGCGCCGGCCCTGCGGGAGCGCGCGCTCGCGTGCCAGCAGAAGGCGGACTACGCCTGCGCCGATGACATGTGGACCCGCTACCTGGAGCTGCACCCCGAAGACAGCCGGGCGCGCGCGACCCTGGCGGTCGCCAAGAACCTCCGCGACGACCACGCGGGCGCGGTGCGCGAGTTCGAGCGATCGTTCCGCGAGGGGAACGGCGGCTACGACGTGTTCGCGTTCTATGCGCGCAGCCTGGTCCGGGTGGACCGCCCGGAGGATGCCGTCCTCTGGTACTACCGCGCCCTGGCCGTGGTGCCCACCCTCGTGGATGTCCGCAGCGAACTGGCGAAGGTGCTGGTCGGCCGGCAGCGTCCCTACGAAGCCCTGTCGGTCCTGCAGGCCTTCGACGCCCAGCGCGAGGCGTCCGGCAGGCCTGCCTACTTCACCGCGGACCGGATCGCCATCGAGGACGCGATCCGGGCCACGCAGGAGGCCTCAGTGCCGTCCACCGTGCTGCGCATCGCGGCCACGGGAGGCCACTACTACGCGCCCGTCTCGGTCGGCGGGGCCCGGCCGGTGCCGTTCATGGTCGACACGGGCGCCACGCTCGTCAGCATGAGCGCGAAGATGCTCGAGGACAGCGGCGTCCCTTACCGCGTCCTCGACGAAGACGCCCAGGTCCGGCTGGCCGACGGCCGGAAGATCCGTCCCCAGGTGGTGCTGCTGGAGCGCCTGCGGGTCGGCCCCCAGACCCTGCGCAACGTGCGCGCCGTGGCGTGCAAGGACTGCGTGCCGCTGCTCGGGATGTCGGCCCTCAGCCACTTCGACCTGCAGTTCGTGAAGACGAACGGGATCGAGCTGCTGTCGCTGGTGCCGCGGGTTGCCGTACTCGCGCCAAGGTGACGCACGGCTGCTTCCGGGCCCGGAAGCAGCCAGGTCCCGAACACTGGTCAGGAGCGCCGCGTCACCGGGATTCACCGCCGCAGCCTGCGCGAGGCGCGACGGAATTCGGCCGCCAGCGCCGCGGCCGGCGTGGTCAGGGGCCGCATCGTGGGCGTGAGCAGGTATTGCACCGCCGGCGGCAGGCCCAGGTCGATGGCGAGGAGCTTCAGCAGCCCGCGCTCTCGCAGCGGCCGCAGTGCCTCCACGCTGTTCAGGGCGACGAAGTCGTTCTGCAGCAGCAGCCCCACGAGCGCGCTGGGCGAGTCGCAATGGGCGACCAACGTGGGCTCCGGCAGGCCGCGCTGGCGCATGAGCGACGCGATCGCGGGCTCGCCCGATTGCCGCACGTTGTACAGCCATCCGTACGGCACGAGGCTGGCGAGGTCGCGGGCGTTCGCGGCCGGGTGGCCGGCACGGACGAAGACGCCCAGATCCGAGCTGCACAGCTGCTCGGCATGGAGGTCGCTGACGCTCTGGTCCGTGGGCAGCGGGCCGACGGCGAAATCGATCTTCGCTTCGCGCAGCGCGGCGATCGTCGAAGAAGAGCGGCCGCCGAAGACGCTGATCAGCGTGTTGGGCATGGACGCGCGGAAGCGTTCCAGTGCCGTCGACAGCAGCATGGCCTCGGAGGTGGCCGACAGGCCGATCGTGACCAGGTTCTGGCGCTCGCCCTGGTAACGCTCGATTTCTTCCTGGAGGTGGCGCAGTTCGGCGTCCACGACGCGCGCGCGGCGCAGCACGATGCGACCGACCTCGGTGGGCTCCACGCCGCGGGCGGAGCGCACCAGCAGCGGCACGCCGAGCGATTTCTCGAGTGCCGTGAGGTTCTTGCTGACCGCGGCCTGCGCGAGACCGAGCTTGCGCGCGGCGGATCGCACGCTGCCCGTCTCGACCACGGCGATGAGGTCGCGCAGCTGCGCGTTCTGCACGTCGTCTCCTGGAGTATTTGTTGTGAACTGCCCGCCTGATTCTAGGCGTCCCCCATGGAAAACGCCCCCCGGCCTGACCCGGCCGGGGGGTGGTGCCGGCTGCGAAGCCGGTTAGCTCTTTTGGCTGACAGCCAGCGTGCCGCCGCTCTTCAGGTAGCCGGTGGTCGAGAAGGTGCAGCCCTCGGTGCACGTCAGCGAGAACACGCCGTTGTTGCCGCCGTTGTCCATCACCTGCACGCGGAACTTCGCGGGCTGGCCGTTGAAGGTGCCCTCGCCGTCGATCTGCACCGAGTTCTTCGTCGCGGTGATCTGCGAACCGTCCGCATCGATCGCGGAGCCGATGCGCGTCACGGAGGTCAGTTGGACGGTGTTGCCCTGGCCTTCGACATTGAGCGTGGCGGTCGGGCCCTTGGCGCCGCGGCTGGCGCTCAGGGCCACCTTCAGTTCGCCCAGCGCCGTCACCACGTTGCCGTCCACCTGCGCCCTGCGGCCCATGCACGGGTTGTATTGCGGGTTGGTGAGCTCGATCGAGACCAGGCCGCCCTGGTTCCAGCCCGTGTAGTACAGGCAGTTCTCGGTGTCGTAGCGCGGATCCGGACGGGTGAAGTCCATCTTGGCGGGCGTGTGGCGCTCCTTCACGTAGTAGGCGATCTCCTTGGGGCTGGTTGGGTCGGTCCAGTCGGCGAAGCGGATGCCGCCCGAGGCGGAGGCGTAGATCGCGACGCGCATGTGGTTGCGATCGTCGAAGTTCAGGTAGTGGACCATCGGGACGTTGCCGCCCTGCGCCACCAGCGTGGGGCACACGCTGGCCTTGTTCGCGTCCTGCTCGTACGTGCCCACGATCTTCGGGTTCTTCTCGTCCGAGATGTCGATCATGCGGCCGAAGCTCTGTTGCTTGCACTGGTTCGGCAGGCCGTTGGTGTCGCTCGTGGTCAGGGCGTAGGACTCGTCGGTCGAGACGATGTACTCCTTGCCGTTGACGTGGCGCACCCACTCGGTCGCGTGTGTCGCGGAGGTCGACGTCATGCGGGTATAGCCTCCCTGCTCGAATTCGGGATTGGGCTGCTGGTCGCACCACGAGAGGAAGCTCACGTACTTCAGCTTCGGGTTGGCCACGCGCTTGACGATGTCGGTGGAATCCATGATCAGCAGCCCGTTGGCGCAGGTCTGGTCGTTCCAGAACGTCGTCGTGGGCGTGGGCAGGTTGCCCGCCACCTGGCCGCCGCCGCCGTACACCGCGAGGTAGATCCGGGTGCCGTCCGGGTTGGTGCTGACGTCGTGGACGTTGGTCGCCGCCATGATCCGCCAGTTCTCGTTGTTCTTCACTTCATCCGGCAGCATCGAGCGGTTCCAGCTCAGGAGCAGCCTCGGGTTCTTCGGGTCGTCGAAGCTCGTCACGTGCAGGTCGACGCGGTTCGTGTTGATCGTGTAGTTCGCCCAGTTCTTGTCCGTGGGCGAGGTGCCCCCCGTGACGAGCTTCGCGCCGCCGTCCTTGGCCGTGGTGCCGAAGGGGACGCCGTACCAGGTCTTCCCGTCCGGCGTGATCCAGCCGTCGTGGTGGCCGCCGGAGCTCTGGTAGCTCGCGTTCAGCGGCACCGGGTGGAGGCAGTCGCTGACGTCGTAGACGTCCACCATCTTGTTGTCCTTGTAGCCGGCCACCATGATGTTGCCGGCCAGCTCGAAGCCCGAGTAGGCCTCGAGCGCCGCGGGCGTGCGCAGGATCTTGCCGTACGGGTTGATGGGGACGGCCGCCGACGTTTCCTCGCCCCACTTGTTGGTGCTCGTGGCCGGGACGCTGGCCGACGGCGCGGTGCCGACGACCGTGGTGTCGCCGCTGGCGGGCACCACCTGCATCCGCGTGGGCGTCTTCATGTCGAAGACGATGATCCCGCTGGTCAGGGCGGCGTCGCCGCCTGCCGCGCCGTCGCGGTTGGAGGCATAGGCGCAGCGCGTCTTGCCGTCCGACTTGATCTGCAGGTCGCCGAAGGCTCCGCGGTTGTACAACGTGTGCTGGGCCACCTTCCGCACGCCGCACGAGTAGCCCTGGAAGCCGTCGGGGTTGGTCGTCGCGTCGTACATGGCCGACTTGGGGATGTGGCCGTTGACGCCGGGTTCCGGCTTGTCGCCCGGGCCGGGCTCGCACAGGCGCGACGGCGTCACGTAGGCGAGGGGCTGGTCGTCGACGGGAGGAGGGGACGTCCCCTTGTCGCCGCCGCCGCAAGCGGCGATCAGCGCCGCCGCGGCCAGGGCTGCCAGCGACAGTTGGAGTTTCATGTTCACGGTTTGTCTCCTTGTATGTGTGGTGGTGGAGGAAGGGGCGCGGCGGTGCCTCGCGTCAATGCCGGAACGGAGGGGCCAGGTCCCAGGGCGCCTCGCCCTCGGGGTAGCTCGGTGCTTCGACCTGCGAGGCCGCCGGGGAGCTGACCGGGGCCGCAGGAACCGCGATGCGCCGCTCGGCTTCGACCACGACGGGCTGGCCCGCGGCGGACAGCACGACGCGATCGGGCTCGATCGCCGTGACGGCCAGGCCGTCGACCTGGTCGCCTACGCGAAGCTGCAGGACTTGCGAGTCGGTAGTGCGCAGCATCGTCGCGAAGCTGCCGGTGCCGCCCGCGACGGTGCCAATGAGCTTGAGCGCAGGCGCGGGCGCGCCCGTCTGGACGGGGGCGGGGGCGGGAGGGCTCGCGGGCGGCGCGATCGCGGGTTGGGCGAGCGCCGACGCCGGGGCGGGCACAACGGCGTCGTCGACCCACGGCTGCCACCACGCCACCCCGAACACCACCGCGACCGCGCTCATCGCGAGCCAAGGCAGCCAACTGCCGCGGTCTGTCAGGGAAGCTTGCATGTCATGGAGGGAGTCGCCGACGCATGGAAGGGAGCGGCGTAGGTTAGTCGGGGCTTCCGCACGCCGGAAGACAAGCAGCGGTTAAGGCGTTCAACGCAGGTGAGCACGTGGCGCTGCCTCGCTTGCACCCGCCAACGGCACTGGCGATACTCCCGGGCTTCCCAAGGATGACGCCGATGTTGTTGAAAAGGATTCCGGCCGCTGCGCAGGCCGGCCTGGTCGCCGGGGCCCTGCTGCTCGCGCTGCCGGTCGCGGCCGAAGCCGGACGGCCCGATGGCGAGGTGCGGATCGCCGGGCACGACGCCGTCGACCCGGCGCTGCGTCGCTTCACCGGCAAGGTGACCGGCCTGGGACCGGCCAGCAAGGCGGGCCGCGTTTCCACCCTGCGCTTCGACCCGATCGGTCCGGGCATGGTTGCGCCCAAGCCGAACGAGCTGCGCGGCTGGCGCCTCACCTTCATCCGCGGCAAGCTGTTCGGCCGGTCGCTGTGGATCAAGCGCAATACCCCGACCGAGCTGACGGTGCGCGACATGGATCCATCGCTGGCCGGCGTGGTCGAAGGCGACATCCTCATGATCGAGCTGCTCGATCCCAAGCGAGCCGATCCCAATGCGTAAGTCACTGCTTGCCGCGGTGACCCTCGCGTTCGCCGCCACGGCGTGGGCCCAGACGGCGAAGCTGCCGGCCGATGCGGTCGATGGCTTCCGCGCCGCGCTCAAGCGCAAGGACACGGGCGGCGCGCTCTCCTACCTGGATCGCTCCCTGGTGGTGTTCGAATTCGGCGTCGTCGATCCGACGGTGGAGGCCTATGCCTTGAGCCACCTGCCCGGCGACATCGACATGGCGGCCGTGTCCGACTGGACCTTGACGGCGCGGCGCGTGGGCGGCAGCGGCAACGAGCGCTGGGTCCTCAGCACCTATCACGTCACGGGCAAGCTGCCCGATGGCAAGCCGATCGACCAGGTGATGCAGGAGACGGCCATCGTGCGCCGCGTCGGCGAGAGCTTCCGCATCGTCCACCTGCACTGGTCGAGCGACAAGGCGTGGGCCCAGCCGGTCCGCCGCCCGGCGTCGTGACCTGCGCTCAGCCCACGATGGGCTGCGCCATGATCCAGAGGCTCAGGCTCGTGTAGGCCACCATCAGCACGAGCATCGGCACCTGGCTCGCGAGTGCGGCGCGGTGACTCTCGAAGCGGCGGGTCGCCTCGATGTGGGCCACGACGACGGCCAGCACGTGCCCTGCGACGATCAGCGTCACCGCCGTGTACCAGTAGACCGCGGGGCTCACGATGCCCAGATCGACCTTGCGGCCGCGCGTGCCGAAGAGGTCCCAGCCCCAGCCGAACGGGTCGGACGCGAGCGGGACGATGAACTGGCCGGTCGTGAGCAGCAGCGATGCGTAGTGCGCGAGGTGATAGGCCACGGCGATGGGCACCAGGCTCCAGACCATTGCGTTCACGGTGGCGGTGTCCCTGGTGCGCCCGGCCAGGCGCAGCATCCAGGCGCCGGCGAGGCGGAAGATCAGCACGAAGCCTAGCGGAAACAGCAGCAGCACCACGGTGTTCAGCCACTGCGTCTCGTCCAGGCCGGTGGCGGAGGAGAGGGCGAACAGCGCCTCGGCCACGGGCCGCGCGGCCTGGGCCGCGGTGCCGATGCGGTCCATGAGCGGCGTTTCGTGGAAACCGTCGAAGGTGACGGTCGCCAGCATCAGCAGCACGAAGGCGGCTATGGAAGCCGGCACCGGCTCCTCCGCCAGCAGCCCGGCGCCGTAGGGCCGCAGCCGCAGGCGCGCGGGCTCGGTTCGCGTGGAGCCGCGCAGTTCGAGCGGCGCGAAGCGGCCCAGCACGCGGAACGCCATCGCGAAGGCATCGCCGTGACGGCGCCAGGCGTCCACGCCCCACAGCAGCATGCCGGCCCAGGACAGGGCCGCGTACGCCAGCAGCGCGATCGCCAGGCTGCGAGGCACGTCCTTCTCCGACCAGACCAGTTCCGCCCACGCGAAGGCGAAGAACAGCGCCACGGCGGGCCAGGCGCCCAGGCGCACCGGATAGCGCCAGCCAAGGGACTCGCGGCAGCCCAGGAGGTGCACCACCGCGCGATAGAGCGCGGGGAGCGGATTGACGATCTCCCACAGGTCGCCGACGAGGGCGCAGAAGAAGGCCATGCCCACCCACCAGAGCACCCACACCATCGTGACGATCAGGTTCGCGTACGCGTCCGGGTTGCCGAAGAAGCCGGTGGCCAGGCTCAGGGCGAACAGCACGCAGGTGATCGTGCGCAGCCCCACCGCCAGCGGATGCGCGACGCGGTGCACGGGCGCGAACCGCAGCAGGTCCGTGCCGCGGAGGAAAGCCTGCCCGAAATCCCGCTGCCGCGCGAACAGCGCCAGCGCCACGAAGGTGAGCACGATGGTCGTGCCCGCGCCCGTGAGCCACAGCCACAGGGGCAACGGCAGGTCGAAGCGCTGGCCGAAGCCGTGCGCCTGTGCCGCGCCTGCCGCACACGCGAGGCCGCCCGCGGCGCAACGCGCGAGGCGCGGGTGTGGGAAGCCTGGCAGGGCGAACCTACGGATGGACTTCGATGAAGAGGACGGCACGGTGGTTGCCGGCGCCCTCGCGATGCTCGTGCACCGGGAACCGGCCGGCCAGGGTGGCCTTGAACGTCAAGGTCGCCGTTGCCGGCGGGGTGACCGTGGCATCGATATCGTAGCCATGCAGGTGCAGCACCACGGGGCGGTCGCTTTGGAAGCGCACCTCGACCTGGTCACCCTGGTGCACCCTGAGCGTGTCCTCGCCCCTGGCCTTGCCTCCGACGATTTCGACGAAGAAGGCTTGGGACGTCGCCGCTGCGGCGCCGGCAAGAGGCGCCAGCGCGAACCACGCGAGCAGGCGCAGGCGGGAACGGCCGGTGACGGGGGCTGCCATGGTCACTCCGCGTACTGGCCCGCGGCCCGGATCACCGAACCCCACTTCTCGATCTCGGCTTCCACGAACTTCCTGTGCTCCGGGCCATTCACCCGCGCGTCGTTGATGATCACCGCGCCCAGGCTTTCCTGGCTCTTGACGAAGGCCGGGTCCTTGAGCGCGACCTTCAGCGCCGCATTGAGCTTGTCGGTGATGGCCTTGGGCGTGCCCCTGGGCGCGAACAGCCCGTGCCAGATGCTGACGTTGAAGCCCTTGAGGCCGCTCTCGTCCAGCGTCGGCAAGGACGCCAGCGCCGGCGTGGCCAGGCGTTTCTGCGTCGTCACCGCGAACGCCTTGACGACGTTGCTTTCGATCTGCGTGGTGGTGTTGGTGGTCTGGTCGCACATGAGGTCGACCTGGCCGCTGATCAGGTCGATCATCGCCGGGCCGGTGCCCTTGTACGAGATGGTCTGCATCTGCACCTGCAGCGCGTTCTGGAACATCAGCCCGCACAGGTGCGAGGCCGAACCTATGCCGGCGTTGGCCAGGTTGACCTTGCCGCGGTTCGCCTCCAGCCACTTGCGCAGCTCGGGGAAATTGCTGGCGGGCAGCTTCTTCGTGCTGATGATCGTCATCGGCACCTCGTTGATCAGGCCGAGGTATTCGAAGTCGTCGAGGGTCTTGTACGGCAGCTTGCGGTACAGCGCGGGCGAGGTCGCCATGCTGACGTGGTGCAGCAGCAGCGTGTAGCCGTCGTTGGGCGAGCGCGCCGCCTTGGCCGCGCCGATGGTGCCGCCGGCACCGCCGTCGTTCTCCACGACGACGGCCACGTTGCCCAGCGGCTTCCGCAGCGCCTCGGCGAAGTCGCGCGCGACCTTGTCGGTGGGCCCGCCCGCGGCGAACGGGACGATGATCGTGATCGACTTCTCGGGGTACTCGGCGAGTGCAGGCACCGCGGCAAGGGCCGCGATCGCGATCGTGAGCAGGCGCTTCATGGAGTGTTCGCAGGGATGAAACCCGCGATCTTATGGAGCGCCTGGCCGGCGCAGAAGGCACCCGGGCGTTAAGTCGTTCACCTCGGGTGAACGCAAGGCTCCGGGCGAGCAGTCCGGCAGGCCGGAGCGGGGGCTGCGCAAGGCCGGCCACACCCCTTGGCGGCGGGCTTCGACAACGGCGTCAACCGGCGCGTGCGTCGCCGCGCGCAGTGGATGACGGGCTGCTGTCCGGCGGGCGCATCCATTGGAGGAAGGCTGCTGGGGCGGGAGCAGACATCCGCTCGGTTCCAACTGGGGCAGTAACGGCGTTTGGTTACCGCTCCTAGCGGCCGGCAGGAATGACTGCTTTGCAGCGGGTACTGCCATTCGGACCACGAGGCGGCGACTTCCGCTTCCGACGCGACCCAGTCCATTGCCGTGCCGAACTGGGCGCCGAAAAGCTGTCTTTCGGCGCTTCCGGCGATGAAGCTCCAGTCACGAATGATCGAATCTGCCAATGCGAACGGATTCGAAGGCGCGCGGCAATAAGCTGCTCCGGTAGTCAACGAAAGGCCAAAAGTTCAGTGCTTCTTGGCCTTGGTGAACACGACCAGTTCATACATCATCTTGCGATAGGCCATCAGCCGCTGATTCACTGCCAACAAATCGGCTTGCAGATCGTCATACTTTGGATACTTTTGCTGAATCTCTTGCGGCGACTGCTCGACAAAGTCGGAATGCTCGGTTGCTTTTCCGTACCAACGTCTGAAGCGCGCTTGCCATTTCGTCAGGTGTGGGCGAAGACCATCGTTCAGGACACCAATCGACATACGCACAATCTCTTCGGTCTCTTTGCGCCTGAATTTGTTGACGGGCACGTCCTTGACGAGTTCGCGAGTGACAGTGAAGAACGTGTGCCATGAGTCGTAGACCTCGGAGATCACATCGTGTTCAAGGTCGATAGGAAGGCCGATCTTCCGTGTGCTGAGTTCGACCCAAATCTTGTACGCGATCTGCCGGTCAGTCTCGTTGATCAAGAGCTTTAGCTTGTTTGTGCCTATGCCGACTTCAGCCTGATCGATCTCGAATTTCTGGAACAAGTTGCGGTATCGGATTCCTTGCCAGATGAACAGCAACAAGAGAACCAGTAGGACTGCGCCGGTCACCCAACTGCTCATCACGAAGCGAACTTCGAGCGGACGCAGGAGCGTTACCTGTAGCAGTGTGTCGGGTGCGGAAGCGGCAGCTTGTACGGCATCGACCATGATGCTTAGGCCCTGTTGTAGCCGAAGCGGGCGCGTGTGTTGTTGATCAAATGACTCTGCGTCTGCCGACGCTGGTAGGCCTCTTCGATTGCCGTGCGGAGTTCGGATGCGGTGGTCGGGTACGGAATGCAGCGTGCATAGCAGGGCGTGCCAACCGCGACACCTTGCGCGTTCAAGTTGTCGTTCAGTCTGTCTGGGTACTGTTGGATGCCGTATGCGTAGGAAGGGAGCTTGATGCCGAGCAGCGCGTTTGCGGGGTTGGCGAATCCGTTCCTGAGTGACGCAGCAATCTCCCAGTCAACGTACCGGCGCTTCCACGTGTTCTGACCGACCATGACGATTGTGACCGACGTGTTCTGCATGTACTGCTCGCGAATGCGGCGCATCACGTAGTCCGTGTCGTTGCTGTCCACGATGTCGTTTGCCATGTCCAGCCCAAGTGCTCGATGGGTGAAGACTTCGGCATTCGAGTATGTGTCGAGGAACGTTTGAACCTCGCCCTCGTCAGCGTGATGGTAGGAGATGAAGCAGCGTCGCTTTGGCGTCGTCTGTGCTTCATACAGCAATGAGGCGAGAAGATTGTAGTCAGTCGTTGCCATCGTGTTGTCTCAGTCTCGTTGGTTCGACCAAACCTCAGGCCACGTTCAGCCATCTCTGCGGCAGTTCTTCCTTATAGGTCTCTGAGGTTGCTGGATCCTTGTCCGCCATTGAATGTGATCCTCAGGTTGCATGAAGTCTACTTGTAACGTCGAGAGGTGCTGCTGGCAAGCGGACTCTCATCACGGACCGCTTCCGGCCGGCACTTTCGCTTAGATCCCCGATACTGACTGACCGAGTTCTGTCTTTGCCTGCCGTTCATTGTCGACTGCAGGGCGGGTGTCGCCAGAAGCGGCCCTCGCGGTTGCAAGTCGAACGGTAATCACGGAACGGGGCGCCCACTCAGTCCGGTAGACTGTACGTGACCTTACTACCCTTTCGGACGAAGATGCCCTGAGGCTCTAGCTGCAGCAAATGTGCCATAGCGTCTTCGCTGAGCGTCGGTGAAAAGAGGGCGCTGGCAGAACCGAACAGAGTCTTGACTGAGGCCGCCATTGTTGCCGCGCTCGCAGTGAAAGAGCAATTCAAAGCCAAGACCGGACGGACGCACTAGGCTGTCGTCGGAGTGTAGGAGCTCTTCTGAGAGGGATAACATAGCGTCAGGAGGTTGCGGTGCTCACATTCAACGGCAAGCCATTCAGCGCGAACGATTTCAGCCGCTCGATCGAGAAAGCAGCGGTTGACGCCATCGTCGCGCAGGTGCGAGAGAAGTACGGCTCCATTCGACATCCCGCGACAGGCGAGTTCCCAACCGTTTTCGCCACTGGTGACACGCTGCAGACGCTCCGGATGCGCATGGAAGGCAGCCCCGAGCTGATTGAGATTGTGAAGGAACGGTACGACGGAGAGGAACTGCCCATGGAATTCGTGACATCTGGGGCGGCTTCGCCTAAGGTCTTCCTCAGCTATGCCTTCGAGAACACCGAACTCGCCAAGAAGGTTGCTGAAGCTCTCCAAGCGAATGGCATCGACACCTGGTGGGCCCAGTGGTGCATTTCCTCAGGTGACAGCCTGCGGCAGAAAATCGACGAGGGCCTGGGCGACTGCACGCACTTCGTTGTGCTGCTCACTCCCGAGTCCATCCACAAGCCGTGGATCAACCAGGAGATTGACGCCGGCTTGATGCGCAAACTCACGCAGAAGGCGAAGTTCATACCGCTGCGACATGCCTTGGCGCCGTCTCTCTTGCCGCCTCTGCTGAGCGGCATTCTGTCTCCAGAGGTTGATAGCGACGCCACCAACATCCGCCAGCTGATTGACGACATTCACGGTGTGACGCGCAAGCCGCCGCTCGGGCCGGTGCCGACGCTCGTGGCTGCTGCAGCTGAAGCCGAGACCGGCTACTCCGCGGCCGCGACCGCCATCGCGAAGGTCTACGTCGAGGAGTCCACCCAAGGGCGGTCACACGACCCCCAGGTGCGCCTCGAACGCCTGGTTGAGAAGACTGGGTTGTCCCAAGAGGACGTGGTCGACGCGATGCACGAACTGACTAGCTTCGCCGTGCTGCACCGCGCAGAGACGACTTGGCCGAAGGACGAGCTCTTCTCAGAGTTTGACAAGCATTGGAAGGACTGGGACCCAGCAAAGGACGCACTGCAGCTCGCCGCTGACCTGGTGAACATTGAAAACTTCCCGACGAGCCCCGATGACATCGCAAAGCGCTACGGGTGGGAGCCCCGCCGCCTCAACCCTGCCATCACTTACCTGAAGTCCAGGGACGCAATTCGAACTGCGACCGCCATGGGAGTGCCGTGGGTTTCGGTCTACGTTCAGAAAACCGACGCGACTCGACGCTTCGTGAAGTCGCGCAGCTGAAGCCACATGAGCGAACCTGTTCAACAAATCGTCGCCGAGACTGCCGAATCGGGGACCGCGGTGCGCCTGGTTTCCAATTGCTGCTTCTGTCCCATCCCTACTCACTAAACCAATAACACGCTTTTGTTTTCGACACTCAACTCATCAGTGCGCGGTGTCGATGGAATTTAGAGTCCGCGGCTCACCTCCGTCTTAGGACAACGCCGGTTTTTCTAAGCGAACTGCTGCTGGGTGATGGGCTCTCTCTTTAGAGAGAGACTGAAGATGCGCTGGCGCAGGTGACTACCATGCAGTCCACGAGCCCTGTGCGCTCTCCCGTATATGAGGATGCCTTGTTAGACTTGTTCACGCCTGCTGTCCCCGAAGACCAGCTCCACCCGAACTTTGCGCGGTGCCTCCTGCCTGGAAGGGAGGGTGAGCGAGAGGTGGTCATGGCCTGGGCCGAAGGCTTCAAGGACCGCGACGGAAAGCTCGTAAAGGAGTTTCAGACTACGTTCAACTCGACGTTCTGGGAGCTTTACCTCTTCGCAGTGTTCAAGGCGTACGGCTTCGAGGTCGACTGGAGCCAAGCATCACCGGACTTCGTCCTTAAGACGCCAAAAGGAGAGGTTGTCGTCGAAGCGGTGACTGCCAACGCGGCCCAAGGCGCGACGCCTGAGTGGGACAAGCCAACCATGATGACGGAGGCTGTCAAGAATAAGGACTTCAACGGACTCAACCGCGAAGCCATCATCCGGCTGTCAAATGCCCTGCTCGGGAAGTTGCGGAAGTTCAGGCAATTCTACGGCGACATGGAGCACGTCAAGGGGAAGCCGTTCGTGATTGCTGTTGCTCCGTTCGAGCAGCCCGACTTCCAGCACCAATACGACCGCGCTATGCGGGCGCTACTGTTCGACGAGTACGTGGACGAGACGGCGTACTTCAAGAATCCCGAGGCATTCCCCAACGGTCCGCCAAGCGTCCGGCTAGGCTCGGTAGAAAAGGCCAACGGCAACACCATCGACCTAGGCATCTTCAATGACGATGGCTGGGGGGAGGTCAGCGCTGTCATCTTCTCCTGCGCGGCAACTTGGGGAAAGACAGTCGCGATGTCGAACCGCCCGGGCATCGGCTTTGTCTGCACCTCCTGGGGAACAGACGCGAGCGGGAAGTCAAAAGGCCGTATAGCGCGCATTGGCCTTCCCAGTGAGAGCGTCACCGACGGCTTGCAGGTCTTCCACAACCCCCACGCGCGAAGGCCACTCGACCCGGAGGTTTTCCGCCGGCCAGGAGTCGTTCAGCATTTCGCGACTGCAGGCGGGTTCGAGCGCGAGAACTATGACTCGTGCCTTCAGTTTCGGACCTCCCACGAGCTGGTGCTGCGAGACGGCCCAGGAGCTGCCGTCGCGGATGGCGAGGCCAGCGGCGCACCTGGGTGATGGCTATCCTCGACAAGGCGAGAGAACTCGCTTCCAGCGGGACGAACGCGTCGATCCTTGCCGCGGCTAAGCAAAGCAGTCCTGTCACCGCCACCAAGGCGGAGGTCAAGACTGCACTGGAAGCCCTCGCCGACCACCTCCGTCGCAACCGCCACCAGGACGCTGTCGCCACTACGCTGGCCCTGCTGCTCTGGGACGCTGATGTGGCCGTGGCTCGCATCCGGCGAGAAGGCCTCTGGCGCGGCTCCCGCTACAAGTTCCGCTGCGCAGCAGCGCTCAAGTGCGTCGAGGCCGCGATAGGTTTGTTGCCGGAGCTCCAGCTCCGTCCGGACCGCCAGACCTACCTGCGCTCAGTCCGCGAACTGCTGCTCGCAGCACCCCACCTTCGGAAGGTCCGCGACAGTCTTGTTGCACGCCTGAAGTCGCGGCAGCCTCGGGCGCTCAAGACGCTCTTGTTCGCAGTGAACGAGGTCTTCGCCAATAACAGGCAGGGAGACTGGTTCCAGGACTCCAGCACCTTTCCACACTGGGGCTCTGAGGATGTTGCTCAAGCGGTGTCGTACATGCTGCATCTGGTGCGCGATGAAATTGGCATGCGCCCTAAGCTGTGGCAGCACGTTGATGACCACTTCGTCGGCAGGCACGAGAACGTCTACGTAAGCATGCTCATTGACGCTGCGAAACTCAATGAGTTCAGGGAAGTCGAGCTGTTGGTCGACGCGATGCCCTACGAGGCCGTTCGCGAGGGGAACTTGCTGCGGGTGTTCTCGAGCGATGAGAACCTGGAGAAGTCCATCCGACTCGGCTACATCCAAGGCATCTTGCAGGACCACATCCGGGCTCAAGGCGTAGCCGCAGAGTATAGGGAGGCCGAGGAGTCGCCAACCATGGAGGAGCTGGTCGCACGGGCGTTCAAGACTGGTATGCACGAGCTCGTCGAACTGAAGACGGAGCCTATTGAGCGCCTCGTCTTCAAGGCAATCATCCACAAGCCGTTCTTCGCCCCGTTCACGTCAGATGCGTTCTTCCTGGACGAGGCTGGCGGCGTGCTAGGCATCGGCATAGACGCTTTCCGACCGAATGAAGCTCCCTCGCTGAAGGTAAGTCCCGGACTGACGGTCATGGACGTCACCAAGGTGCAGCGGTGGTTCCGCTTCATGCACGCGATGTACATGAACAAGCTCGAGAATTTTCCAGACGAGGAGTACCGCAACGCACTTCGAATGCGCTCCGTCATCCTGCTGGTTCCTCAGGCTGCCCTGCAGGAGCTCCTTCAAAACGTCCTCGAGCCCGCCAAGGCGGCCGAGGCGATTGAGCTTCTCACGTTGGAAGAGAGTGCGGAGGCCTTCATCGACCTCCAGTACAAGCCATTCATCAAGGCCGGCGGCCACTTCATCCTGGCGCCTGCTCTCATCGCCCGATCAAACCTGGCCCGCAATATCGTCACTTCCAATCAAATGAGGAAGCTCTTCATCGGAGAGGTCGACCCGATGGAGCAAGCCGTCGTGCAGGCGCTGGCCGATGCGGGGTTCAACGTCAAGGCGAACTTCAAGTACGACATGGGCGGTGCACGCGAGACCGACGTCCTCTGTTGGCGCGACGGTCACCTCTTCGTCTTTGAGTGCAAGAACCCGTACCACCCATGCTCGGCGCACGAGCTGTGTACGAGCTATGAGCACATCAAAACGGCCAAGGACCAGCTCGATGTTCGTCTGCCTTGGCTGAAGGACCTATCCAATCAGGCGAAGCTACTGAAGTGGCTTGGCTGGGACGTTGCGCCCACCGACAGTGTCCAAACAGCCATCGTGACCGGGAACCGCATCTTCACCGGTTACCGCATGGGCGAGCACCCGGTTCGGCAAGCGCACGAACTGATAAACGTCGTCTTGCGTGGTGAGGTGAAGGTTGGGCCGACCAAGGCAGTGAAGTTCTGGCGAGGACCCCAGCTGCACGCCGTTGACTTGGTCGACTACTTAAACGGGGAGAACATCGTCAGGCGCCAGTTCGACCAGCTGCAGCCGCTCGAGCGCAACTTCGTCTTGGGTGAGGTGACCCTGTCGGTGCGCAACTATGTCATGAACATGGAGCACGCGGCCAAGGACGTGATGGCAGCATATGGTGAGCCGTACGAAGTCCCTGAATAGGTCCGCGCACCCCGAAAAACGCTATCTGTCTCGCGCAACCCCGAAAGAACCCGAAAGTCCCTCAGTCGACGGACTCCGACGTGGTAGCCATCCGCGCCTGGCTGGAGAAGCAGGACCGCGACGAAGTCCATGGCACGTTTTTGTGCAACTGGAGCCTGACGCAGCGAGCGCACGACAAGGGCTGCTTGTCTACGTCGACCCGCAGACGCAAGAACCCCTCGGCTACCAATTGGGCAGATTGATCAAGCCCGGCACTCCTGTCCTTCGCCGACGGTCGTGTGTGCTTTCGGCCAATCTCGATCGGCCCGGCGCCGTCCTCCAATGTCGGGTATCCGCGACCGGCTGAATCCGCAGTCTGAAGCAGTCATTCACCGACGCTGCATCAGGCCTGAAAGGATCTACCAGCGCAGTTGCAGCGTGACGACCACTTCCGCAGCCAGAAGCGGACGTTGAGGGCAACAAGATGCGCTCCAGGTCACGTGCGGGGCGGGCGCCTGCGGGGCTTACGCGGCGTGCAGGTGCTTGCCCACCAGGCCCGTCATTTCGAACGTGCCGACGATCGGCCCGAGCGGTCCCTTCATGCTCGGGCCTCACTAGCATTGCGTGACTCGGGATGGCCCGAGGCAACGAGAAGCATCAACACACGTGGGTCCCGGACCGGAGCTGGGCCGTCCACTCCATGACCGGCGGGATTGCCAGCAGCCCAGTGGCCCCAAGCAGCACTCGCGGCCCTCCCACGGCTACCCGAACTTCAGGTTCACGTTCTTCGTGTACGTGAATTCCATCAGTTCGGCGAAGCACTCCTCCCGGCCGATGCCCGACTGCTTGACGCCGCCGAAGGGCGCGCCCATGAAATGCTGGCTGGCGTTGTTCAGCCAGACATAGCCGGTCTGGATGCGGCGCGCGGCGCGGTGCGCCGTGTCCAGGTTCTGCGTCCAGATGGAGCCGGTCAGGCCAAAGTCCACGCCGTTCACCGCCTGCCACAGCGCTTCCTCGTCCTGCCACTTGAACACCGACAGGACCGGCCCGAAGACTTCTTCCTGCGCCAGCCGCATGTGGGGTTGCATGTCGGCGAAGATCGTCGCCTCGTAGAAAAAGCCGTCCTTCAGCGCGGCGTCGTCAGGCTGCTTGCCGCCGCAAACCAGCCGTCCGCCGTCCTCCAGCCCCTTGGCCACATAGCTCTTCACCTTTTCGAGCTGCGCCCGGCTCACGAGCGAACCCATCGTCGTCTTCGGGTCGGTCGGGATGCCGGGCTTGTGGCGTTGCGGCAGGAGGCGCGCGACCTTGTCCAGCACCTGGTCGTGGATGGATTCATGCAGGAACACGCGGCTGGTGGAGCCGCAGCTCTGTCCCGACCACGTGAAGTTCATGCCGGCGATGATGCCGTTGACCAGCCTGTCGAGGTCGGCATCCGGGTACGCCACCAGCGCGTTCTTGCCACCGAGTTCGAGCAGCACCGGCTTGAGGTTGTCGGACGCCGTCTTCATGACGGCCTTGCCGGTCGGCACGCCGCCGATCAGGGTGACCTTGCGCACCAGCGGGTGGCGCGCCATCGCATCGCCGCACTCGCGCCCGCCGCACAGGAAGTTCGCAACGCCGGGCGGGAAGATGTCGCCGACCAGTTCCGCCAGCCTCAGGGTGGAAAGGGGCGCCTGGTCGGGGGCCTTCACCACCACCGTGTTGCCCGCGGCCAGCGGCGCCGCCAGGCGGGCGGCGGCGAACATGAAGGGGTGGTTGTAGGCGACGATGCGGGCGATCACCCCCATCGGCTCCTGGACGGTGTAGTTGAAGTTGCCGTCGCCCATCGGGATCGTCTCGCCCTTGATCTCGGTGGCGAGCCCCGCGAAGTACTCCAGGCAATCGGCCGCGAAGCCCGCGTCCATCGCGAGCGCGGACACGGGGTTGCCGTTGTTCAGCGCATCGAGCAAGGCCAGCGGCTGTGCATGCTCGCGCAGCACGGCCGCCGCCCGGCGCAGGTAGCGCCCTCGCTCCGCGGGCGGCGTGGCCGCCCACGCCGGGAAGGCGGCATGGGCGGCCTGGACCGCGGCGTCGACGTCCGCCGCATCCGCGACAGGCGCGGTGGTGATCGGCTGGTTGTAGGCCGGGTTGAACGTTTCGGCGGAGCCGCCCGCCTTGGGCGCATGCCAGGCGCCACCGTAATACAGCCCGCGTTGGGTGGGGAGAACGCCGGCGGGGATGTCTTTGACTCGCATGGGGAACTCTCTTCGCGTGAATTTTGAGGCAGCGGTCATTCGGCCCGGGTCAGGCCTGCCGTCATCGACGGGCTGTATCCGGGCTGCACGACCGCGTCGACGACCACCGTGGCACCTCGCTTGACGAGCGCGATCGCCTCGACCAGCGCTTTCTCGAGTTCCGCCGCGTCCTCGATCGGGCCGAAGGCCGTCAGGCCCTGGCCGCGCGCCATCATCGCCAGGTCCGGGTCGGGGTTGCCGATGCGCTGGCCGATCCATTTGTTCTCCACCGGGCGGTTGCGCTGGCGGGCCACCCGCTCCTGGTGCACTTCGTCGTTGAAGAAGGAGCGGTTGTTGCAGACCACCATCAGCATCGGGATCTGCGCGTTGGCGGCCGTCCAGAGCGCATTGACGCCCATCATGTAATCGCCGTCGCCGATCACTGCCACGGGCAGGCGGTCGGTCCCCTTGAGCGCCAGCGCCGAACCGATGGCCATGCCGGGGCCGGAACCGATGCCGCCGCCGCCGTCGTAACCGAGGAAGTCGAGCGGATGCTCGAAGTCCCACAGGTCGCCGCTCCAGCTGAGGGGAAGACGCGTGAGGCAGACCTTCTGCTCGCCGACGGCACGGCGCAGCGCGCCCGCCAGCACCGGCACGGTCATGGGGCCGGACGTGGCGGTCGCAGGCGCGGGCAGCGGCGCGCGCTTGCGGGCCGGGGTCTCGCGCTTCGTGACCGTCTTCAACAGGAGTTCGACGGCGGGCTCGGGCTCGCTGGCCAGGAACACGTCAACCGGGGGCAAGCCCTGGTGGTCCATGCTCCAGCCGTTGTGGCTGTAGTGGTCCACCGAGACCTGGATCACCTGGCTGCCGACCGGCACGTCCTCCCACGCCTGCTTGAGGGTGCCCGCCAGGTCCAGCCAGTCGAGGCTGAGCACCACGTCGGCGCCGCGCAGCACTTCGCGCGAGGTGGGGTTGAGGAAGTGGCCGGCGGGCGCGGCATGCAGCGGGTGCGCGGTGGGAAAGGCGCAGCCGATCTTCAGGTCGGTCAGCACTTCCGCGTTCAGCATTTCGGCCAGCTTCACGCGCTGTTGCCACGCTTCGGTATCGCGATTGACCCGGCCCGCGAGGATCACCGGTCGCCGCGCCTTGGACAGCAATTCGGCGGCGCGGCGCACGGACTCGTCCGAAGGACGCGCCGGCGGCGGCGCGAGGTAGCGCGCCGGATCGGGCAGCACGGGCCGATCGGCCAGCTTGGACTCCTGCAGCGCCGCATCGAAGCAGACGTACACGGGGCCCTGCGGCGCGGTCGTGGCGATCTGCTTCGCACGCAACAGCGCTTCCTGCGACGCACCGATCGACGCGGGCTGGCAGTCCCACTTGATGAAGTGGCGCACCAGCGCAGCCTGGTCCTGCGCGGTATGGATCCAGTCGATCCAGGGCCGGCGCTTGGCGGCATCGACCGGGCCGGTCGCGCCCAGCACGATCACGGGCACGCGGTCGACCCAGGCGTCGAAGATCGCCATGGAGCCGTGCATCAGGCCCACGTTGCTGTGCAGGATGGCCGCCAGCGGCTTGCCCGTGACCTTGGCGTAGCCGTGCGCGATCGCCACTGCATGCTCTTCATGCAGCACGACGATCATCTGCGGCTTCTCGTTGCCCAAGTGGTTGACGATGCTGTCGTGCAGGCCCCGGAAGCTTGCACCCGGGTTCAGCAGCACGTAGGGAATGTCGAGGGCGCGCAGCATGTCGGCGATGGCATCGCTGCACCAGACGGTGTCGCTGGCCTCGGAAGGCGCGGGGATGTCGCGGCGCACGGGCGCAACGGAAGAAACGGGCATGGACTCTCCGGGGGAAGAAAATGCGGGCGCAGCGCGCCCGCGCGTCATTCGGGCTTGATGTTGGCGGCCTTGATCACGGCCGCCCAGCGCTTCTGGTCACTCGCGATCAGGCGGGTGAATTCGGCGGCGGTGCTGGACTCCGCGAAGATGCCCTGTTCCGCGAGCTTTTCCTTCACGTCCGGCAGCTGCAGCGCGCGGCGCAGTTCGGCATTGAGCTTGGCGACGACCGCCGGCGGCGTCTTCGCCGGGGTGACCATGCCGATCCAGATGTCGCTTTCGTAGTTCGGCACGGTCTCCGCGATCGTCGGCACGCCGTTCAACAGGGCGACCCGCTCCGCTCCGGTGGTGCCGAGCGCGTGCAGCTTGCCGCTGCGGATGTGCGGCAGCGCTGAATTCATCGGACAGAACATGACGTCCACCGTCCCGGCGAGCACGTCGACGAGGGCCGGCGCCGAACCCTTGTAGGGAATCTGCGTGAGCCGCGTGCCCGTCATCGACTTGAACACTTCTGCCGCCATGTGCTGCGGGCTCCCCGAGCCGGCCGACGCATAGGTCATCCTGTCGGGGGCGGCCTTGGCCTGCGCGATCAGTTCGGCCACCGTGCGGGCCGTGACCTTGGGCGACACCACCAGCACCATGGGCACACGGCCCAGCAGGGTCACGCCTTCCAGGTCCCTGGTGACGTCGAAAGGCAGCTTGGGATAGAGCACCGGATTCACCGCCACCGTCTGGTTGGGCGCGATGCCGATGGTGTAGCCATCGGGCGGCGACTTGGCCAGGTAGTCGGTGGCGATGTTGCCGGCGGCGCCTGGCCGGTTGTCCACGATGACGGGCTGGCCAAAGGTCTCGGACATCTTCGTCCCCAGCACGCGAGCCAGCACGTCGTTCGAGCCCCCGGGCGGCAGCGGCACGATGATGCGGATCGGCTTGCTGGGGAAGTCTTGTGCGTGGGCCAGCGGGCCGGCCAGGGCGAGGAAGCCGCAGGCCGCAGCAGCCCAGAGGCGGCGGTTGATGATCATGCTTGTCTCCTTGTTGTTGACGCGCATGCTAGTGACAAGCCGACCTTGACTCAACCTTGATCGCGCATTCAATGTGGAATGCAGCCCGGGGCGGACGCAGGGCAACGGTCGTCGCGGCCTGAATCCACAGCAGGAGCGGACGTCCATGGCGTCCCGGCGCTCTAAACGCGAGGATGCGCTGATGCTCTCAATGCGGATGTTCACCTCGTTCGCGACAGAGATCACCTTGCCGCGGGCTGGGTACGATTTCTCGTCGAGCTTGTCGTTCCATTCCAGGATGTAGATATTGGGCACCAACTGGAACTCGGCTCTCACCATCCTGTCAACGTCGTAGAGGATCGACTTCATGTTCGGGTCTTCGGCGCGATAGCAATGAAGATCAGAGGATGTTCGATGAAGTACATCAGGAGTCTCGCAGGAAGTCAGGCCCCTCCAATAGATGGATAGTCCGACGCACCGAGCTCGGCAACAATCCGTGAAATCGGGGGAGGGAAGGATCCATGCAACGAACTTGGGCGGCGGCTGTCCTGGCCTTGTGCTTCTGCGTGTCGGCGCGCGCTCAGCCCGAGCCGCGTCTCGAGGACTATTCAACCGCGGCCGCCTGCGAGGCGACGACAGAAGTGCGGCCTGTCCCGCCCGTGGCGGAGGGCCAGGGGAGTCCCGGGTATTCCTACGACAGCAGGGCCCCCAACCGGCGTCTCGAGAGCTGCTTCGGCACCTACTTCGGTCGGCAAGCGTTGCTCGAACACTGTGCCAAGCTCGGCGCCGACTTCAACAAGCCTTGTCCCGGCGCGAGCCAACGTCGCGATCCGAGCCATGCGCTCGACTTCGCGATCGATCGGGCAGATTTGACCGCCATTCGCGCGCTGCTGGACGCCGGCGCGGACCTCAAGCTCGCCTGGCAGCCGATGACCCAGCTCGCAGGCGCCTGCTACGACGCGAAGGTGCCGGACTGCCGCGAGATCGCGGCGATGCTCCTCGCCCACGGCGCGAGTCTGGAGGAGTCAAGGGGCTACGGCACGCCTGTGACGCACGCCTGGGCCGGGGGCCAACGCAAGATGGCGTACGCACTCCTTGATATGGGCGCCGACATAAACGCGCTCGGCTTCGACGGTTGCACGGTGCTCAATCGCGCGCGTGCCGACAACGACGCGAAGAACGTGGCACTACTTGAGTCGAGGGGCGCGAAGACCGACGCCGCATGCACCGCCCGAAAAAGCGCCGAAAAGCTAGACGTGACGGCGCGCTACGGGGTGTGGCTCATGATGTGCAGCATCTTCGGCGGCTGCAGCACCCACTGAGGTTCGGGCCGTCGCCGTCGCGAGGCCGCGGAAGCGGACAGGCATGGCGGGTGCTGGGTGGATCATGCCCTTCGGAGCATAGGCAGTCGCATTCGCTCACTTGTCGATCGACACGGACGCCAAGATCATCCGCTTCCTGCGGTCGCGCCTTTCCGTAAGCTGTCCGGAGGCGGCCCTCAGATGGCGACGCCTGCTTCGGGTCGGAAGCAGACGTCCTTTTGATGCGCTGATGAGCGAAAGCCAATGGCAAGGGCGCAGGAGAACGGGGATTGCGAATGCCCCTGACGAAAACACGAGGATTTCGTTGATCGCTGGGCAAAGGAAATCGACCGCTTCCTCCTCGCCTTCGGGAGCATCGAGTACCAGCCCTCGAACCTCGGCGACTATTCACTCGATCGCCTCGACAATGCGCAAGTCTCTATCGTTGGCTTCACCCAAGACGCGCAGCGCTTCCTGGTACGCAGGGCTGTCGTGCGCAGCGATTGCTTGTTCGACGCTGTCGAACTCAACGACGACTGTTCGCTCGGAGATGCCCCCGTCATAGACCTGTGCGGGCATTCCGCGGACGATCATGCGTCCTCCGAACTTGTGAAGCGCAGGTCCCGCCAATTTTCCGTACGCTGCCAGAGCCTCAGGATCCCTGACCGAACGGTAAGCGCAGATCCAGTAAGCCTTTGCCATGATTGAGCTCCTCACGTACTTGGGGGTTCGACGTCATTTTGCTCCGTATGCGGCGGCACCAGGAACGCCTAACCGGATGAAAGGGAAGCGTTGGGCTGCCTCGGCCTGGAGCCACTGGTTGCCCTTCTCGACCTGGTGCATCCGACGCGCGAAGCTGCGAAGGGAGGCGATTTCGCAGAGAACTCCCTCCACCACCGGATCGCTCAGCGCAAACCAGGGCTGCATCATGCGCACCCGCAGCATCGACTCCAGCGCGGACGGCCTCCTGCGGGACGGCTGCTTCGGGTCGAAAGCGACCTCCTCACGGAGCGTGAGGTTCGCTGCTTCTCGCTCACCTCAGGGCGTGACTGCCTGAGGACGAAACGCGTTCCGGAGCAGCCCCCTGTCTACTGGTGAACGCGTGCCTCCGGTGGCGCGTTGCACGCTTCCTTCGTCATGTTCCGGATGCATTTCTTGAGGAATTTCGCCTCAGGAGTGTCAACTGACCGTTTGGCGTCGCTTTTAGGCTGCTGAGCACCTACAAGCATCGACGTCACAGTCAGAGTGACAAACAGGGTGAACTTCCTTTTCATACAGACCTCCTCAAGGCAGGACGCAACTGGATTGCAGCACGAGGCGCGAAGCTTCACATCCGCGCAATCACGTACTGCGGACTTCCACCAACCGTTTGCTCGCAGGGGATCGATGCCGCGGCCGCTCCCGGCCGGGAGCAGCCGACCTCGAGGGACAGGTTGTCATGGCAAGGTCAAGTCCAGGCCGAGCCTCCTGCAAAGGAAGAAGGTGAAGAGCCCCAGGACCAGGAGCGATAGCAAGAAGACCGCGGCCACTTTGCCGGTCGCGAGCAGCACCGCGCGCGTCTCCATCTCCTTGCCCTTCTGTTCCCGATCGTGATGCCACTTGATGGCGAAGAACATGCCCGTGCCGAACGCGAGAACCTTGAACGTCACGAAAACCAGGGGGACCCAATCCAACATGTTGCGTATTTCCAGGCTATGACACCAGCCATCCGAAGCCGCGCAGGCGCGGGGCACCTTCATGTCGCGTGCCATGCCAGTGTGCCTTCGGGATTGCGCCGAGATAAGGCTCAGTTGATCGGAAAAAGACCGGATCACCACGGCCGCTTCCGGCCGGAAGCGACATCGTTGGCGGCGAATGCACTCGCGCAATGGCAGGGTCTTCGAGCCGATCTCCTGATCCCTCTGGCTGGATCGAGCTGCTGGGCGTGCCGCATCGCCTACCAACGAGGCGCTCCCTGCGCAGGCGGTAGGACCTCCAGCGCGCGCCACGCGGATCGCAGGCGAGCTGCACCGAGGGCGCCGCGGGCCGCCCGCGTCTAGCCCGCCTGTGCCTTGATGGAGCGGTGCAGGACCACGGGCCGCCCGCCGAACTGCCGCTTGCACATCCAGGCTGCCAACGCGGAGTCCAGGTAGGCCGCATGTCCGGGAAACCATTCGGCCAGGCTCGCCAGGAACGAAGGCGCCGCGCGGAAATCACCGGAACGCGCCAGTTGCAGGACCTCCGCCGAGGACTTCAGCACGGCCGCGTGCTCGTCGATGTGGCAGTCGCGCGGCGGGAAGTCCGTGTCCGTCATCCAACGGTCTTCGGCTTCGAAGTGGCTGCGCAGATGCGCGTCCAGTTCCAGGAGCAGGGGCAGCCAATCCCCGGCCGCGGCGGTCCTTCCACGCCGCAGCAGCTCTTCGAACTCCGCGTGGATGCTGTCCATCGGGGCATAGCCCAACGGCGCCGCGAAGTCGGGGGCCGGCGGTGCATCGGCGGCATGTCGGCGATCACTCATGTCTCGTTCCATTCGGTCTGGCGTGATCGTACAAGGGCCGGTCCTGACGCAATCACTCATCTCCTTGACAGATGAATGCACCCTCAGCAACTTGATTGAGCCGGCCCCCCGACTCCTCTAACGTGCTTGTGCAGCGCCAAAGCCGTCCAGGACGTCGATCTGGTCGAAGACGCGCGCGTCGAGTTCTGCTCCGGAGCCTGTCCGGCGAAGGAGCTCTTTAGTCGTGACCCACGTATCAAAGGAAAAGCCACATGCTCAGTAATGCCGACAATGAAACTCTCACGAGAGTGGGTCGAGGAACCCCCATGGGCAACTTGATGCGCCAGTTCTGGATGCCCGCGTGCCTGTCCACGGAACTGGAGCGCGGCGGCCCGCCCATGCGGCTCCTCCTCCTCGGGGAACGGTTGGTGGCCTTCCGCGATGGCGACGGGCAGGTTGGCATCATGGACCACAGATGTCCGCACCGGGGAGCGTCGCTCTTCTTCGGGCGCGTCGAGCAGTCGGGGATCCGCTGTGTCTACCACGGCTGGAAGTTCAAGCCCACGGGCCACTGCGAGGAGATCCCGAACGCGGAAATCGATCCGGCGCTGGTCAAGACCATCTCGGCGGAAGCCTATCCGACGCGTGAGCGCAATGGGGTGGTCTGGATCTACATGGGGGAGCAGCGCAACCAGCTGCCGGAGCTGCCGCAGATGGAGGCCTTGCTGCTCGATCCCGAGCAGGTCTCGGTGCAGTGCCTCCAGCGCAAGTACAACTGGCTCCAGGGCATCGAAGGCGACATCGACACGTCGCACTTCGGCTTCCTGCACGTGGGGGCCGTGGACAAGGCGGACGTCGACCAGAACAACATGCACCGGTACTCCGTCCTCGACCGGGCGCCGAAGTACCATGTGTCCAACACGCCCTGGGGCACCATGTATTGCGCGCATCGCCCGGCGGAAAAGGACGAGGTGTACTATCGCATCGCGCACTTCGTGTACCCGTTCTGGTCGCTCTTTCCGGATGGTGATTTCAACGACCTGATCGTCGCCAACTGCTACGTTCCCATGGACGACGAGCACACCATGCTGTTCACGTTCTACTACAAGCAGAGCGCGATGGCCATGCGCCACACCAAGGACGGCGCGCCGATCCCCGGCCTGGAGCCGGATGCCAATCACATGCCCATGCCGCCGACCTTGCCGCCGACGAGCGACTGGTACGGCCGCTGGCGCTCCGTGGCCAACGGAAGCAACGACTACCTGATCGACCGCGAGACGCAGCGCACCAAGTCCTACACGGGCCTGTCGGGCGTGCTGCTCCAGGACACGGCCATCGTGGAAAGCATGGGCACGATCGTGGACCGCAGCAGGGAGCACCTGGTCGGAAGCGATGCGATGATCGTGCGCACGCGGCGTGCACTCCTTTCCGCGGTTCGCGAGCTGGCCGAGGGCAAGCGCCCCGCGCTGGTGGACGATCCTCACGTCGTCCAGGCCGCGCGCAGCGGCTCGTTCATCGCGCCGGTGAGCGTTCCCTGGCGCGATGCCTATCTTCAGCATGCGAAGGCGGCCACGTCTCCGAAGGGAACGCTGCAGCTCGGGGTGGAAAAGCACCAGCAAGTCTTCGGCTGACCATGCCTGGCTGCACTGGCGCGGGTTGATTTCGAAGCCATGAAGAGAACCGGTCTCGCAAGGAATGATCTCGATCTGAACCTGCTCCAGGTCATCCTGGCGATCCATGACGCCGGCAGCGTCATGGGTGCAGCCAGGCACCTGGGCATGAGCCAGCCTGGCCTGAGCACGGCCCTGCAGCGCGCACGGACGGCACTGGGCGACCCGCTGTTCGTGCGCGTCGCGAAGGGCATCGAACCCACCGCGCGCACGAGAAGGATTGTCGGCACGATCCGGTCCATCCTGGACAGCGTCGACAAGGAGGTCATCAGGTCGGAGGACTTCGACCCGAAAGCCCATGCCGGCGACCTGGCACTGGTGTTGACCGACGTGGGCGAGGCGACGCTCCTTCCCCATGTCGTCAACCATCTGCGGGCGCACTTCCCCACCGCCATCCGGACGCAGATGCCGGCGCTCAGCGAACTGCACAAAGGGATGGCAGAGGGAACCCTCGACTTTGCGCTGGGCTACTTTCCCGACCTGCACAACGCGAGCTACCGGCGAGCGGAGATCACGACCACGAGCTACCTGTGCATCCTGTCCACCAGCCACCCGATCCGGGAAGGTGGCATTTCGCTCGCGCAGTTCGAGCGCCATGGACACGTGGACGTGGACCTCAAGACGCACAGCAGGCTGCTTCTTGACGACTACCTGGCCGGGCGGGGCATCCACCGGCACGTGAAGCTTCGCACGCGGCACTTCATGAGCATCCCGGCCATCGTGGCGTCCACCGACCTGATCGCCACCGTTCCGGCCAGCGTGGTGTCGGGATTGGGCCTGGGCGAGAACCTCAGGATTGCGCGCACCGACTTTCCGGTTCCTTCCTTCGAGTCCAGCCTGTACTGGCATGCCTCGATGCAGCTTGATCCACGCAACCGCTGGCTGCGCGAAATGCTGGCGCCGCAGTTGCGAAACGCGGTCAAGAAGATGCCGCGCCCCTGAAGCGGAAAACCGCTTCATCTGCGCTGCAGATGATCAAGGCAAGCTGTATGTGATTGAGCCGCCAGGGTGCCGCCGCTAGAGTGACCTGGAGGTTCAAAGACATGATCGACACAGCACCTGCCGCCACTGCCGCAAGCATCAAGGCGGCCCACCAAGACTCCGATTCCGCAAGCCTGCACCTCGTCGTGCGCGACCGGCGACTCGTCGCAACGGACATGCTGCTCCTGTGCCTGGAACGCGCCGACGGCAGCGAGCTGCCCGCCTATGGACCCGGCGCACACCTCACGCTGCACCTCCAGGGAGGGCTGGAGAGGCGTTACTCGCTCCTCGTTCCACATGAGGGCGCGAGGACGCGGTACGTCATCTGCGTCAAGCTCGAAGCGGCAGGGCGGGGCGGCTCACGCCATGTCCATGCGAATCTCCTGCAGGGCACGCCGGTGCGCGTCTCGCCCCCGGAGAACTACTTTCCCCTGGACGAGGATGCGGCCCACTCCGTCTTCATCGCCGGCGGCATCGGGATCACGCCCGTCCTGTGCATGGCCGCGCACCTGCAGGCGCTGGGGCGCCCCTGGGAGCTGCACTACGCGGCCCGGTCGCCCCAGTACGCGCTTCCATTGGAAGGGCATGCCCTTGCCCCGGAGCGGGTGCGGCAGTACTTCGACGACCGTGGGGAGAAGGCAAGCTTCGACGCCATCCTGGCCAACGCGCCGCGAGGGTCGCACTTCTACTGCTGCGGCCCGCAAGGAATGCTCGACGCCTACAAGCGGGCCGCCGAACACCTGCCCGCGTCGGTGGTGCACTTCGAAAGCTTCGGTGCAACGGACCTTCCCACGGCTTCGGATTCGATCACCGTGAAGCTGGCCCGGGACGGCCGCGTGTTCCAGGTTCCCGCGAGCCAATCGATCCTGGACTGCCTTCGTGCCGGCGGGGTGGAACTGCCGTTCTCGTGCCGGCAGGGTGTTTGCGGTGCCTGCGAGACCAGGGTCGTCGCAGGCATCCCGGAGCACCGCGACATGGTGCTGTCCGAGGGAGAACGCAAGGCGAACAAGACCATGATGATCTGCTGCTCCCGCAGCCAGGGCGGCGAACTGGTCCTCGACCTGTGAACCGTGACGAGGCCAAGGCCACATCTGTTCGCCAGATGTGAGAGCCATGAGATTGTTGGTTGTCCCCGTCGGCGGACGCGGGCATCCTCATCGCAACCCCGCTTTCCAACGTTTCCCTTACCAGCCACGAAGGTCGAATCCATGCAAGACAAGGAGGCAACCACCGTCAGCATTGGCGCATTGGCTGCCATCGCCACCTACCTCACCGAGACCGCGGTGCTGGTGCCGACCTGGGTGACTTTCATCGGCTGGACGTCGTTCTTTGCGGTGGGGGCCGGACCCGCCGGCTTCATGCGCAGCGTGCTCGCAAACCTGGGTGGAGTCGTCATCGGCTCGATCACCCTCGTGGCCATGCACCTGGGTGCCAACAGCGCGCTCCTCATCGCGCTGGCCGTCGGGGTCGGCAGCGCCATCGCCGTACAGGCCTCGAAGGTGTCCGTGCTCGGCGCACTGCCGGCGATCTTCTTCGGCTTTTCATGCACCGTCGGCACGGTCGCCGTGACGGGCAAGTCGATCTTCACGATGACGATCGACAGCCCGGTGCTGGTTGCGGCCACCGCACTCCTGCTTGGCAATGTCTTCGGCATCGCGTCGCAATGGCTTGCCGAGGTGCTGGGCGCCTCCAGGAACGTCCGCGGTGGTTAGGTGGCAGCCGGCTCCTGCCTGATGCACGTCGTCTGAGAAGGCTTGTGACCATGACCCTTAGTTCCGCGGAATACGTCGCACATGACCGCGCCAAGTGCGTTTCCGACGTCATGCGCTCGCGCCGGACGGTACGCGCCTTCCGGGACCAGCCGGTCGCCAGGGAACTCGTCGAGGAGGTCCTGAGGGACGCGGCGGCCGCTCCCAGCGGGGGCAACATGCAGCCGTGGCGGGTGTATGTCGTCGCGGGTGCAGTGAAGGACATCCTGTCTGCCGCCGTGGTCGAGGCGGCGCGGGGCGGCAGGGGCCTTCCGCCCGCCCACCTCCCTGAACCGCTGCCGGAAGTGTTCCGCGGCAGGATGGCCGACTTCGGAGCGCGGTACTACGGGTCGCTTGGCATCGACCGCAACGACGCCAAGGCACGCGCGCGGCAGACGGAGAAGAACTACGCGTTCTTCGGCGCTCCCGTCGGCCTCATCTTTGCCATCGACCGGCGGCTGAAGCCGCATAGCTGGATCGACCTGGGCCTCTTCGCCCACGGAGTGATGATCTCCGCCAAGGCCCGTGGCCTGGACACCTGTCCGCAGGTCTCGTTCGCTCCCTTCCACGAGGCGATTTCGTCGGTGCTGGGCATGCCTTCCGAAGAAGTGACGGCTTTCGGCATGTCCCTGGGGTACGGGGACCTCGATGCCGCAGTCAATTGCGCGGAGATGCCTCGTGAACCGCTCGAAGGCTTCGCCCGGATGCTCGGCTTCCCAACGTAGCGATCCCTCGCTGGCATGTCCATGGGGCAGCACCGGCATTCGACGCATCCGCCGCTGGTCGTCCGCGGCGGCGGATGCGAAACCCTGTATCTCCGGACCCCAACGATGAAAGAGGATCACATGCATGACGTCAGCCGCCGCGATTTTGTGTCCGTCTCCCTTGGAACCGCGCTTGCTGGTTGGCTGGGATCCAGCCAGGCCCAGGTGGAGCAGACGGGCAAGCTGCTGGTAGGCTACCCGGCGGGTGGCTCGCTGGACGTCACCGCGCGACAACTCGCCGAGGCGTGGCGCAAACGCGGACGCCTCTTCATCGTGGACAACCGCGCGGGTGCGGGAGGACGCATCGCCAACAGCATGCTCAAGAAGGAGCGCGCCGATGGCAACACCCTGCTGGTGACGCACAACTCCGCGCTGACCATCTATCCTTTTGTCTACAAGAAGCAGATGTATGACGTGGTCGCTGATTTCGCGCCGATCTCGCCGGTCGTGTCCGCCACGCTCGCATTTGCGGTAAGCAGCGCCGTGCCCGCCGACCGCGTGAAAACGCTGGACGACTACGTCAGCTGGGTGCGGGCGAACCCCGGAGCCGCCAGCTACGCATCCCCCGCCGCAGGATCGTCTGCCCACCTCCTGGGGTTCCAGCTCTCGCAGGCGTTCTCACTGAACCTCCAGCACGTTCCCTATCGGGGGTCCGCACCGGCCATGCAGGACCTGGTGGGCGGCCAGGTTCCCGCCTACTTCGGCCAGGTTCCCGACTTCATTCCCTACCTGCAAAAAGGCGGCATCCGGGTGCTGGGCGTGGCCGGCGAGAAGCGCTCCCGCTTCATGCCCGGGATTCCGACCTTTGCCGAACAGGGGCAGCCGTCGTTGCGGCATGCGGAGATCTACGGCGTCTTTGCGCCGCCGGGAACGCCCGATGGCACGATCAGGAAACTGCACGGCGCCGTGCTCGAGGCGAGCGCGGACGCGCAGCTCCGGTCGGCGTTCGACCAACTGGGACTGGAAGTCGTGACATCGACGCCGAGCCAGTACGCAGCCGCGCTGCGGCAGGAGCGTGAGCACTGGGAGCCCGTGGTGCGCGCCTCGGGGTTCCATCTGGACGACTGAGACGGCTGGACGCGGTGGCGGCCCCGAGCAGGGCCGCTAAGGAGTTCCACTCACGACCGGCGTCGGCAACCTGGACATACTTCTGCCTGTGTCGTCATGATGGCCACAACGCGGAATGCCACTCGACCTGAATCTGCTGCGCGTTATTCTGGCGGTCCATGACCACGGCGGCATCGCGGCTGCAGCGCACGCGCTCGACATGAGCCAACCAGGCTTGAGTGCTGCGCTGCAGCGGGCGCGCAAGGCGTTGAACGATCCCCTTTTCCTGCGGGGATCCAGGAGGATGGAGCCCACCGAGCGAACCAGGCGGATGCTGCCGTCGCTCCGATCCATCATGGAGACGGTGGACCGGGAGGTCGAGAGTGCCGCCGAATTCGAGCCGGGCTCCTATCGCGGCGACTTCAAGCTCGCGTTGACGGACGCAGGGGAAGCGATCCTGCTCCCCCTGGTGTTGGTGGCACTCGCCAAGCACTGCCCCCATGCGGACATCCGATCGATGTCTTACACGCTCCCCGAACTCCAGAGCGCGATGGAAGAGGGCGCCGTCGACCTGGCCCTGGGCTTCTTCCCGGACCTGAGCTCCATCAACTATTACAAGCAGGTCATCTCGACCCAGTCGTTCTGCTGCCTCGTTTCGGCCGACCATCCTCTTCGCGGTCCAACCATCTCGCGGGAAGAATATTTCGCGGCGGATCACGTGCTCGTGGAGGGCCAGTCAGCGAGCGAAGAGCTGCTCGAGAATTTCCTGGCGCGGCAACGTGCCCGCAGGAAGATCGTGCTGCGCACCCCGCACTTCATGAGCGCGCCTGCGATCGTCGCGCGAACGGAGCTCATCGCCACGGTGCCTGACTCCGTCGCGAACATCGTGTCGATGATGAGCAACCCGCGGATCGTCCGCACCGACTTCCACATGCCGCGATTCGACACCTGCGTGTACTGGCACCCCAGCATGCAGGAGGACGCCAGGAACCGCTGGCTGCGCCGCACCTTGGTGGAGGAGCTGCGCAGCAGGCTGTCCCGGCCACCCAGCAGCCAGCGCGCCGCGTCGCCTCAGGCTGGAAGGCGGGCGCGGGCCAAGTGAAGCCGCCCCCAAGAATCCCTGCGCCGGGCGAGGTGATCATCATGCAACTACGATAGTTGCATGAAAAGAGACAGCCGCCTGTCGGGCGTCCTGCACTGCCTGCTCCACATGGCGGAGCTTGGCCGGCCCGCGACGTCGGAGGGGCTCGCCCAGGCCATGCAGACCAACCCGGTGGTCATCCGCCGCCTGATGGCCGGACTGCGCGACGCCGGGTTCGTCGCTTCGGCCAAGGGGCATGGCGGCGGCTGGGTCCTGTCCTGTTCCCTGGAGCACCTCACGCTGCGCGACATCCACGAAGCCGTGGGCGCGCCGGAGCTGCTGGCCGTGGGCCACCGCGAGGAGAGTCCCGGCTGCCTCGTGGAACAGGCGGTCAACGCCGCCCTGGAGCATGCCTACCGCGATGCGGAAGCCGTCCTGCTGGGGCGCCTGGGCTCCGTCACGCTCGCCGCGCTGTCGCGCGACTTCCACCGGCGGCTCGCCGCCAGCGGCCGTTCCCTCCATGAGGTGTCCCATGACGTTTGACGTGGCCATCGTCGGCGGCAGCTTTGCCGGACTGTCCGCCGCCCTGCAACTCGCGCGCGCCCGCCGGCGCGTTGCCGTCTTCGACACCGGCCTGCGGCGCAACCGTTTCGCCGCGACGTCCCACGGCTTCCTCGCGCAGGATGGCCGCGCGCCCGGCGCGATCGTGGCCGATGCCCGCGCGCAGCTGGCGGCGTACCCCACGGTGCAGTGGTTCGACGGCGCAGTCACGGCGATCGCGGGCAGGCTGGATGCGTTCGAGCTGAAGGCAGCAGGCGCGGTGCGGCAAGCGCGCCGCATCATCCTCGCCCTGGGCGTGGCGGACGCGCTCCCGGCCATTCCCGGCCTGGCGGAGCGCTGGGGCCGCAGCGTGTTCCACTGTCCCTACTGCCACGGCTACGAGTTGCAGCAGGGGAGCGTTGGCGTGATCGCCACGGGACCGAAGTCCCTGCACCAGGCGCTACTGCTGCCGGACTGGGGCCGCGTCACCTTCTTCGTCAATCGCGCGCTCGTCCTGGGAGAAGACGAGGCAAAAGCACTGGCAGCACGCGGCGTGACGGTCGAAGCGACGCCGGTCGCCGGCATCGCCGACGAAGCCCGGGTCGTGCTGGCCGATGGGCGCAGCGAGGTGTTCGCCGGCCTGTTCACGGCAAGCCGGACCGCGCCCGCATCGCCGCTTGCCTCGCAACTGGGATGCGAACACGAGGACGGGATGCTGGGGCCGTTCGTCAAGACCGACGCCATGAAGGCGACGTCGGTGCCGGGCGTGTTCGCCTGCGGCGACCTGGCGCGTGCCACCGGCACCGTGGCGCTCGCGGTGGCGGACGGCGCACTCGCCGGCACCGCGGCACATGCCTCGCTCGTCTTCCAGCCTGGCGGCTGATCGACGTCAAGGCCTGCGTCCGCCCACCAGGAAGGCGACGACCGCCAGGATGAGGAAGACGACGAAGAGGATCTTGGCGATTCCCATCGCGCCGGCGGCGATGCCGCTGAAGCCGAAGACGGCGGCGATCAGCGCGATGATGAAGAACACGACGGCGTAATGCAGCATGGCGACTCCCGTTGGATGGCGCACCCGGCGGGTGCAAGCCCTGCCGCAAGGTTAGGGCTGGCTTAGCCGCAGCCATGATCGGCGACGGGCGCTACCGCTTGTCCGTCGCGTCACGGGCAGGCTGTAGGATGCAATCCATGACGCGAGACCAGACCCTCGGCGAGGAGATCGCCAATGCCTTGAGCCACGGCTTCGGCTTCCTGCTGGCCGTGGCGTCCTTGCCCATCCTCGTGCACGAGATGGCGGCCCGGGGTGACGGCATGAACGTCGTCGCCGCCAGCCTGTTCTCCGGGACCGCGATCGTGCTGTACCTCGTGTCGACGCTGTACCACGCGCTGCCCGTGGGTCGTGCCAAGGCATGGTTCAACCGGATCGACCATGCGTCGATCTACCTGTTCATCGCAGGCAGCTACATGCCTTTCCTGTTCGGCGTGTTGCGCGGCGCGTGGGGCTGGACGCTCTTCGGCGTGGTGTGGGGCGCGGCGGCGCTGGGCGTCGCGGCCAAGCTGTTCGACCGCCTGAAGCATCCGCTGTGGTCGACCGGGCTGTACGTGGCGATGGGATGGGTGGCCCTGGTCGCGATGGGACCGCTGGTGCAGGGCCTGTCATCGACCGGCCTCGTGTGGCTGGTCGCGGGAGGCCTGAGCTACACCGCGGGCGCCGTGGTCTTCCTGTTCGATTCGAAATGGCGTTACGCGCACTTCGTCTGGCACCTGTTCGTGCTCGGTGGCAGCGTCTGCCATTTCTTCGCCGCCCTGTGGCACTCGGGTCCGTTGAAGAGCCTCGCCTGAGGCGCCCGCGGACGCGCACGCTCCTACCTGCGGCTTGCCTTCTTCTGCGGCGCGGCGCGGTCGGCCGGCAACCGGCCGCGCCGGGCCAGCGCCTCGCGCAGCAGGAACTCCACCTGGGCGTTCACGCTGCGCAGTTCCTGTGCGGCCAGGCGCTCCACTTCCTCCCAGAGCGCGGGGTCGATGCGAAGCGCGAAGGCTTTCTTGCCGGGGCTGGCCATCGGGACGGCGGCGGTCCTCAGGTGTAGAGCGTGCCGGTGTTGATGACGGGCTGCGCGTCGCTGTCGGCGCACAGCACCACCAGCAGGTTGGACACCATCGCAGCCTTGCGCTCGTCGTCGAGGACGACCAGGTTGCGCTCCGACAGGCCGTTCAGCGCGGCTTCCACCATGCCCACGGCGCCGGCCACGATCTGGTGCCGCGCGCTGACGATGGCGGTGGCCTGCTGGCGCCGCAGCATCACCTGCGCGATCTCCGGTGCGTACGCCAGGTGCGTCAGCTTCGCATCCAGCACTTCGACGCCGGCGCTGGCGAAGCGCTGGTTCAGCTCGGACCGCAACGCGCTCGCCACCACGTCGAGCCCGGCGCGCAGCGTGGTCTCGTCGTCGTCCAGGTCTTCGCCCGTGTCGTAGGCGTACTGGGTGGCGAGGTGCCGGATGGCGGCTTCGGCCTGCACGCTGACGTAGCGCACGTAGTCGTCGATCTCGAACACCGCCTGCGCCGTGTCGTGAACGCGCCAGACCACGGCCGCGCCGATCTCGACCGGGTTGCCGCGCTTGTCGTTCACCTTGAGGGGCGAGGTGTTCAGGTTGCGGGCGCGCAGCGAGATCTTCTTGCCGCTCAGGAAGGGGTTGGTCCAGCGCAGGCCCTCGGTGCGGTCGGTGCCGCTGTACTTGCCGAACAGCGTGAGCACGATGCCTTCGTTGGGCTGCAGCATGTACAGGCCGGGCAGCATGACGAGTCCGAGCACGACCAGCGCGGCGCCCGTCGCCACGGACGCATGGCGTCCCACGAGCAGCCACAGGCCCGACCCGGCGAGCAGCAGCATGATCAGCACCGCAGCGTAGCCGTTCAAGGACTGGAACCGTGTCTCCCTGCGCACGGGGCGGCTGGCGGAGAGGACTTCTGTCGTCATGGGGGCCTCCTGAAGTGATATCACTATAGTATTGAAAAGATGGCATGTCAAGCGCCGGAACTTCAGCCCGGGTGCACTGCCCGGAAGATGGAAGGGCGTCCGCTACCATTGGCGCTCACGCAGCGAGGGTCCACCATGCAAACGAACCATCACCCCCGGCGCGCGCTTGCGCTGCTGCTTGCCGCGCTGGTCTGCACCGCCTCCGCACTCGCCGGGCCGCCGCCGTGGGCCGGCGGCGGCAAGCACGGTGGAGGTGAGGAGAAGGGCCACAAGGGCAAGGAGGACACCGGCGGCAAGCACGCCGGCAAGGGGCCGCAGCAGGGCGCCTTCTTCACGGACGGCAACCGCGACGCGGTCCACCGCTATTACGCATCGGCCAAGAACTGCCCGCCGGGCCTGGCGAAGAAGAACAACGGCTGCATGCCGCCCGGCCAGGCCAGGAAGCAGTGGAACGTCGGCCAGCCGCTGCCGTCCACGGTGGTGGTCTATCCGGTGCCGCAGCAGATCATCGTGACCCTGCCGCCGGTGCCGGCGGGTCACAAATACGTGCAGGTCGCCGGAGACATCCTCCTGGTGGCCGTGGGCTCGATGATGGTGGTCGACGGCATCAACGGCCTGCTGCGCTGAGCCCTCGGCGGACAGGCACGCGGGCCGGCCGAGACCGGCCCGGTCCGGGTCCGGACATACTTGCCACCTTTCCCGGCACCCGCCGACCGGACCCATTCTTCTGCCCATGAACCGCAACCTGTGGCTGCTGGCCATCCTGCAAGGCCTCTTCCTCACGAACAACGTCACCTTCATCGCCATCAACGGGCTGGTGGGGTTGGCGCTCGCGCGGTACGGCTGGATGGCGACCCTGCCGGTCATGGGCTACGTCGTGGGCGGCGTTGTCTTCACGGCGCCGGTCGCTTGGGTGCAGGGCCGCTTCGGACGCAAGGCGGGGTTCGCGTTGGGACTGGTGGTGGCGCTGGGCTCCGCGCTCCTGTGTGCCTTTGCCACGTACCTCCACAGCTTCTGGCTGCTGTGCGCGGCGACGGTGGTGGCCGGCTACTACTCGGCCAACGGACAGCTGTATCGCTTCGCCTCCGCGGAACTCGCGCCCCTGTCTGCGCGCGAGAAGGCCGTTTCGCTGGTGATGGCGGGCGGCCTGATCGGCGCGGTGGTCGGCCCCAACCTCGCCGCCCGCACCAAGGACCTGGCCGGTGCGCCATTTGCCGGCGCCTACCTCGCGCTGGCCGTGGTGGCGGTCCTCGCGCTGCTCCTGCTGGCAGCCATGCGCTTCCCGCCCACGCCCGCGCGGACCTCCGCCTCCAGCGGCCGCGCGCTGGGGCAGATCCTCCGCCAGCCCGTGTTCATCGTCGCCGCCGGCGCGGGCGCGCTCAGCTACGGCGTGATGAACCTGCTGATGGCGGCCACGCCGCTCGCGATGCAGCAGTGCGGCCTGCCTTTCTCGGATGCGGCGCTCGTCCTGGAATGGCACGTCATCGGCATGTTCGCGCCGGGCTTCTTCACCGGCCACCTGATCAAGCGCTTCGGTGCGCTGCCGGTGATGGGCGTCGGCGTGGCACTCAACCTGGGCTGCGTGGCGATCGCCCTGTCGGGGCTGGAACTGCACCACTTCACGGTGGCGCTCTTCCTCCTGGGCGTGGGCTGGAACTTCATGTTCACCGGCAGCACGACGCTGTCTCTGACGGCCTACGCGCCGGAGGAAAAGGATCGCGCCCAGGCGGCGATGAACTTCCTGCTCTTCGCCGTCATGGCGCTCACGTCTTTTTCTTCCGGCGTCCTCGTCACCACCCAGGGCTGGAGCGTCCTGAACGTCGGCTCGCTGGTGCCGCTGGTGCTGATTGCCGCGAGCCTGCTGTGGCTGGCGCGGCGCAACGCGGCGCAGGAGGAAGGGGCGCCGGTGCCGGTGCGGGAGTGACAAGGCGAAAGGCGCACGCGCAATGCGCACCGAAAAAATTCAACAGGAACAGGGGACGGAGATGAACTGGTTCAAGGCAGTGCTGCTGTCGCTGGCAGCCATGGTGCTCGCGGGGTGCGCCACGGCGCCGCAGAAGCCCGAGGAGCTTGCGCCCACGCACGGGTTCGTGCAGGTGGTGATTCCGCAGTTCGGGGCGATGACGCCGCTCGCGGTGCGCCCGGTCGCGGGGACGTCCGCGACCCGGCTGGAGGCGCTGCCGGAAGGGGACGGCACGCTGTACGGACTCTGGCTGCCGCCCGGCCGGTACAAGCTGGCCGCCTGGATCCAGTCGGGGATCCCCGACTCCCCAGAGTTCGAGGTACGGGCCCGCCGCCTCACCAACCTCGGGACGCTGGTGCCGGTGACCCTGGGGGCCAAGGAGATGGCCTTGCTGCCGGTCCAGGACGCGGAGTCCGCGCGCTTGGCGCGGGAGGCTGCGCAGCGCCTGCGGCCGCACCTTGCGGAGGCGAAGGCTCTGACCTGGCAGTCCATCGACCTGCCCAAGCCGTTCGTGATCAACCCTGGCGACACCGGTCTAGGGATCATTGCGGACCTCCTCGTGCTCTATGAGCAGCACGTGAACCAGACGCCCATCGCGAAGCGGCTGCGCGAGGCGAAGACCCCCGCGGAGATGCTGGCCCTGGCCAAGGAAGCCGCGGCGCCCCGCACGAAGGAACCCGCCGTCGACGACCAGGGCCGCCTTTACTTCGGCGCCGTGCTGGGCCAGGTGCGGATGCGAACGCCGGCGGGGACATGGTCCTCGATCGATACGGGATCGCTGCGCGCCGTCACGGCCGTCGAGTGGCACGAGGGCACGCTGGTCGTGGGTGACGAAGCCGGCGAGATCCGCGCCACGCGCGATCAGGGACGCACGTGGACGAAGCTGGCCTCGCTGGGACTCCGCACGGCGGTGGTGGACATCGACCGCGCCGGATCGCGCTGGGTCGTGCTGGCAGCGGGACATCATCCGAACAGCAACGGCTTCTTCGAGAAGGTGGACCGGATCGCGGTCCATGTCGCGACGCGCGACGACCTGTCCGACCTGAAGCAGGTCTGGGAGGGCCTCGACAAGGACGTCCACGTCATCGCCCCGAACTGGAACGGCGTGCGTGGCGAAGCGACAGCGAAGAGCTACCTGTTTCCCGCCTCCTTCGACCTGATGCGGCTGGACCTCGCCACTTCGGAAGTCCGGCAGGTGCCGGCGCCGGTCCGGGCGAGCGGCGTCCACGCGGTGCCGGGCGGGCCGGTGACGGCCTTCCTCGCCCTGGGCGCGTTCTCGAAGCTCCATGTGTCGGCCGACGAGGGCCAGACCTGGACCGCGCAGGAAGCGCCCAGCCTGGTCATCGACGACATTGTCTTCGACGCGGCTGGCCATGGCGTCGCCACCCGCTGGCCCATGGCGGCCTTCAAGCCGGAAGTGGTGTTCGAAACCTATGACGCCTTCGGCAGGAAATGGGTGCCAAGGGAACCTGGCCCAGCGGCCTGCCAGCTGGTCCTGCAGGATGCCCGGAGGCTGCCGAACTTCTGCGTGACCGGCAGCGGCTCCGTCCTGTTCCGTTCGGACAAGGGATGGGGCGTGGAATTCTCGGCGGAGTGACCCAGTGACGGGGATGCAACGCCCGCATGGACAGGCCCGGGCCGCCTGCCAATAATCCCCGTCGCATTGGAAGACAACGAGGGGAAAGCCACGGAGACCACCGCCCATGGGCGCGGTGGGCCGTGCGCATCGAGCGCATCCGCGCGAGCGGGGCCGGCGCCGTGGTGCTCCGCCTCGCACAACCCGGAGACACCTCGATGCCAGCCTTTCGCACCGCCTTGTTCGCCCTGTCGCTCCTGGCCCTCACGGGCTGCGGCAATCTCCAGGCCCTGAAGGTCGCCGCCCCTCCCGAAGCCGCGCACGGGCGTGCCATGGAGCTGGGGCGGCAACCCGCCGCCAACGTCACGGTGGCGCCCAACGCCTTCCCGATCGGCGAGGGGACGATCGTTTCGCAGACCGGCGGCGGAAGCCTCGCGGCCGGCCTGCTGTTCGGCCCCGTGGGCGCGCTGGCGAACTCCGCGAGCATCAGCGCGGAGTCCGAGCGTGTGCGCAAGGCGGTCGATCCGGCGAGCGTGGCGGCCATCCATCCCGCGGCGGAACTGGCCGCGGCATGGAAGGAGGCGGGACTTCCCGAGCGCGCCGACGGCCAGGGCGCGAAGGTCGAATCGTTCGTCATCTTCTACCTGGACAACGCCCGCGAGAATGTCTACGCGCTGCCCGGCCTGCGCGTCACGGGCACCGGGCTGAAATCCGCGGACGGCAAATCGGAATGGGTGGGCCACTACCTCTTCGCGATCGAGCAGACCCTGCCGCCGCAGAGGCTCAACGAGGCGCTGCCGGCGCAGGACCTGGCCGCGGTCTCGGCCACCGTGCGCGCCGCCTACCGCGAGCTGCTCAAGGAGGTCGCGCTGGACCTGCGCCCCGGCGCGGCGCCCGCGCGGAAGCTGGCCAACATCCACGCGCCGGTCCTGAAGGCGACGACCATGGGCTTCGCGGGATTCACGGCGGGCGACATCGAGCAAGGGCCGGACGGGCGACTCTCCATCCGCGTCACCATCGACAACTACGGCCCGGCCATGACCCGCGCGAACCCGTACTTCGTCTGGGTGTTCCCCTCGAAGAAGCAGTACACCTTCGAGATCGGGCCGGAAGAGCGGCGGGCGGCGCGCTGAAGCTTGCCTGGGAGAACGCGATGGGCCTGAAGGGCGCACTGCTGGTCGCATGGGCCCTTGCAGTTCCTGCCCACGCGCAAACCGCGGCACCGCCGGCGGAGGAGGTGCTGTTCGTCAAGCGCGAGCTGTTCCCCTTCGACGCGCAGCTCGAGACCACGGTCTACCGGCCGGCGGGCACCGGGCCGTGGCCCATGGTGGTGGTGAACCACGGCCAGCGGGACTTCGGCGATCAAAAGCAGCAGCCGCGCAACCAGCCGGTGGAGACAGCGCGCTTCTTCCTGGAGCGCGGCTACCTCGTCGTGGCGCCCATGCGCCAGGGCTTCTCGCGGTCCACCGGCGTGTATGCCTTCCAATGCGACCACGAGCGCTATGCGCGCCGCTATGCCGGCGACATCTCCGCGGTGGTGAAGCACTTCGTCGCCAGCGGCGAAGCGCGTCCCGACCAGGTGCTGGTCACGGGCCAATCCAACGGCGGCTTTGTCCTCCTCGGGTACGCCGCCGAATCGGCGAAGGATGAAGTCAAGCCGCGGGCCATCGTCAACTTCGCCGGCGGCTTCAACTCGAACCGCACCGACTGCAACTGGCGCGCCGGCATGATCGACGCCGCGCGGGTTTTCGGCGCGAACACGCGCGTGCCGGCGTTGTGGCTCTACGCGCAGGACGACGTGATCTTCCCGCCTTCGATCTCCGAACCCTATTTCGCGGCTTACCGGGAAGGGCATCCCGACGCGGAGTTCAAGCTCTATCCGCGGGGCGGCCACGGCATGTCGAACACGCGCAGCGGGCGCCAGATGTGGGGGCCGGACCTCGAGGCCTTCCTGCGGCGCGTCGGGTTGCCTGCAGACGTCGTCACGCCGGGAACCAGGTAGCTCCACGCATGCGCAGGGAAGGAGCCAGCGCCCGCACGCCGGCGCCACAACGGCCACGGGCGGCTCGCCGACCCGGCCGTCCGAAGTCCTCCGGCGCCTTGTGGGTCTTGCCCCTGATGGTGGCCTACGGGCTCGCGTTGTCCTGGCTCGCCTGGAAGCCACAGGTGCCCGGCTGGATCCTTCCGGCGTCTGCGCTGCTGAACGTGGGCGCGTTCTTCGCCTACTGGCACGACAAGTCCGCGGCGCAGCAGGGCCGCTGGCGCGTGAAGGAAGACACCTTGCACCTCTGGAGCCTTGCCGGCGGATGGGGCGGTGCGTGGCTGGCGCAGCAGATCCTCCGCCACAAGTCCGCCAAGGAGAGCTTCCGCACGACCTACTGGGCGACGGTGGTGATCCACTGCGCCGGGGTGTATGGCATCTGGTGGTACGTGCGGTCCCGTTGAAGGCCACAATGGCGCCATGCCGCGCCGCCCCGTGAACATCCATCCCGCGTACCACGCCCACGTCTACTTCGACGCGGGCACGGTGCCCCAGGCGCGGGCCCTTTGCGAAGAGGCGGGCCGCTTGTTCGGCGTGGCGGTGGGCCGCGTGCACGAGAAGCTGGTGGGACCGCACCCCCGCTGGAGCTGCCAGCTCGCCTTCACGGCGGCGGAGTTCGACCGCATCGTGCCCTGGCTGGACGCGCACCGCGACGGCCTCGACGTGTTCGTGCATGGCCTGAGCGGAGATGCGCTCAGGGACCATACCGACTATGCGTACTGGCTGGGCAACGCGTGGCCGCTCGACTTGCGGCAGTTCCAGCGATCCTGAACTTCCCGCCGCGGGTCCTAGACCAATTGCCGGTCCCGCCCTTCCCAATAGGGCTTGCGCAAGTCCTTCTTCAGGACCTTGCCCGTCGGATTGCGCGGGAGTGCGTCGACCACGTCGACGGTCTGGGGGCACTTGAAGGCGGCGATGCGCTCGCGGCACCACGCGGCCACTTCCGCCGGGTCGATGGCTGCGCCCGGCCGGGCCACCACCACGGCCTTGGGCACTTCGCCCCAGCGTTCGTCCGGGACGCCGATCACGGCGACATCCTGGATGGCGGGGTGCTCGGCGAGCACGCGCTCGATCTCGGCCGGGTAGATGTTCTCGCCCCCGCTGATGATCAGGTCCTTGATGCGGTCGGTGATGTAGATGTAGCCGTCGGCGTCCATGTGCCCGCCGTCGCCCGAGCGCAGCCAGCCATCGGGCGTGATCGCGGCGGCGGTGGCGTCCGGCTTGCCCCAATAGCCGCCCATGCGCTGTTCGCTGCGCACCCAGAGCTCGCCCGGCACGCCGGCCGCCAGGCGTTCCCCCGTGCCCGGTGCGCGGATCTCGATCTCCACGCCGGGAATCGGCTTGCCCGCCGACAGCAGCCGGTGGGCGACGGCCGGATTCTCGTGATCCTCGGGCCCCAGCAGGCTCACGGCGCCGGACTGCTCCGTCATGCCATAGACCTGGTGAAGCACGCCCGGGAACAGGGCCAGCGACGCGCGCAGCACGGGCAACGGCATCGGCGACGCGCCATAGCAAAGCACTTCCAGGCTCGAATAGTCGCGGGCCGCGGCGCCGGGCACCTGGTTCATGACCGCCATCAGGGCCGGCACGAAGAACGTGTGCGTGATCTTCTCGGCCTCCAGCATTTCCAGCGCGGCCGCCGGATCCGGCGTGCGCATCAGGACCACGCGGGCGCCCTCCGCCAGCGCCACGAAGGCCGTGCTCGTCCCGCCGACGTGGAACAGGGGCATGGCGACCTGCACCCGAGAACTCGTCCGGTAAGACTGGCTGGCGCTCAGGTGCCGCGCATGCGCCAGCATGCCGTGGTGCGTGAGCATGGCCCCCTTCGGGAAGCCGGTGGTCCCGGACGTGTACAGCTGCAGGAAGCAATGGTCCGGGTCCGCCGGGTAGACGGCGGCATCGGGTTCGTGCGCGGCGAGCCAGCCTTCGTACTCGTCGTGGGGGCCGCCGACCCGGATGACGCGCTCGAGCGCGGGAAGCGAGGGGCGCAGCGCTTCGACCGCTCCCGCGAATTCCGGGCCGACGAAGAGGACACGGGCCTTCGCGTCGTTCATCACGTAGGCGATCTCGGCGGGTGCCAGGCGGAAGTTGACCACGGCATTCGCCGTCCCGACCTGCGCGCAGGCAAGCGTCAACTCGAGGCACGAGGGATGGTTCAGGTCGAGCACCGCGATCCGGTCGCCCGGCTCCAGGCCGGCCACCCGCAGTGCCGCGGCGGCGCGGCGAACGCGCTGCGCGAGATCCGCCCAGGTCCGGTCCGTACCGGCAAAACGCAGGGCGACGGCATCGGGTTGCCGCGCTGCCCAATGGGCGAGGACGGAGGCGACGTGGGTGAACTCGGACATGCGGACTCCTCTCGCAGCTGCCGGCGCAGTATAGGGTCGCGCCGGCGCATCCGGGCGTCGCAGAAATCCCTGAAGGCGACACGCAAGGCGTAGGGCCTCCTGCTTCCGGGGGATCCGCGGCACCTGGTTCGTGACCCATGCTGTGTGCTCCGCAACGACGGAGGAACGCACATGGCTTCCCGGGTGCTCTACAGCGACGACTTCGACCGCGAGATGGCGCAGGGCACGCTGATGCCCGAAGCCTTCGACTACCGGATCCTCTGCGAGGGCGACTCGTGGATGGACCGCAGCTCGCTCTTCCAGCTCTCGCTGCCCTGGGCGCTGGCCAAGACCTTCCAGGGCAAGCAGGGCAACGACGCGCTCTTCATCAACCTGGCCCGCTTCGGCGACACCATGCGCGGCATCGCGGACTGCGGCGACCAGCTGTTCGACCAGTGGATCAACACCGACGGGCTGTTCAGGTTCGACGCGCTGTTGTTCAGCGCGAGCGGCAACGACTTCATCGACGCCGCGCTCGAGCCCGGCTCGGGCAACGGCATCCTGAACGGCGTGCACGGCGCGCCGCCGGACCTGACGGCGGACGACTGCTACAACGTGGATGCCGTGGCCGACCTGGTGACGAACGTGCTCGACCCGAAGTTCGACGAGATCTACCAGCGCGTGCGCACCAGCCGCAATCCCGACCTGCCCATCCTGCTCAATTGCTACAGCCTGCCCGTGGCCCGGAACGCGCCGGCCTTCGCGGGCGGGCATGCATGGCTGTCCCGCGCGTACGAGAAGAACGGCATCCCGCGGCGCCTGTGGTCCGAGGTGACGGAGCGCATCTTCATCGACGTGGAGGGCACGGTGCGGGGCTGGGCGGACGACAGCCGCGTGGGACTGCACGTGGTGCCGACAACGGCGGTTCCCCTGGTGCCGGCCGACCCGGCGAGCAGCGGCAGCAGCGGCGACTGGCTCAACGAGATCCATCCCAACAAGTCGGGGTGGGGCAAGCTGGCGCAAGCCTGGCAGCAGGAACTGGACGCGATCCTCTAGGCGCCTGGGCTCCCAGCTTCCGCGCACCGCTTCCCACCAGGGCGTGGACTCGAATGGCTGGTTCGCATCGACCCATTCGCCGATGCGTGGCGTCACCAGGTCGACGCCCGCCTGGCTGGCCGCGGCCACGGTGCGGCGGATCGGCTCGTCCCAGTCGTGGTACGCGAGGTTGAACGTCGCCCAGTGGACCGGAAACATGCGCCTGGCGCGCACGTCGCGCACCACCTGCACGGACTGCTCAGGGGGCAGCCGGGCGTGCGCTCCTGCCACCATTCCAGTTCCTCGACCTGCGCCGCAGGCACGCCCCAGCGCTCGAGATGCGCGCCGATGCCGAGGGGCACGAAGAAGCGCGAACCGCGCGCGGCCAGGTGACGCACCGTCTCCATGTCCAGGTGGTCGTAGTGGTCGTGCGAGATGAGCACGGCATCGTGCCGGCGTGGCCGATCCAGAAGGCGTGCAAGCCGCTGGGAGCGGGAGGCGCGGCCTGTCGTCGCGGCTCACGCGCCTTCAGGCTCGTATACCGCAGTGAGGCCACCCGGACCCTGGAACGTGATCCGGTGCACTTCATGGAAGGCGTACGGCAAAGGCGCCACCCCGGATCTGGCCAGCTTCCCGGTGACCGTTGCTTCGCCGGCATAGGCAACCATCGTTCCCGCGTATGGCGGAATCTCGTGCTCCCATTTCTTCTTCAGGCCGGGGGCAACCACGAGGATGGCCTTGTCGCGGAGCTCGTTCGACTGGCACAGGCACACAAGGTGTTGCGAGACCAGGAGAAAGCCGGCGACAGTTTCGATGGAATTCGTTCGGATATCGATGTCGTGGGCGAAGATGTCTTCCACGGTTCGCATGGCCGTTGTTCCTTTTCTTGCTTCGACGAACGCCACCGTCACAAACGCTCCGCCATGCCCTTCGACACCGAAGCTCCAGCCCGGGCAGCCGGATCGACCACCCCGTCCACGGGTGCGGATCCTGGACTGTTGCTTTCCCCGGCAACCATGTGCGCGATCTCCTCGGTCAGGATCGCCAGGATGGCGCGGTGCACCTCCGGATCCCGGCTCTCGAGGAATTCGGCCGCCGCCCTGAGCTCGCGCGCCGCGATGGATTCGATCACCGCGGTGCTGCGCCAGACGGCACGACGTCCGGCAAGCGCCGTCAGCACGCCATAGACGATGCCCCGTGTCCATGGAAGGACGGCAGTCCGCTTGCGTTACTGGAAGCGCTCGCACGGTGGCGCGATGTGCCCGATTGTGGGACACATTCGCCGAAGATCGCAGCGAAAGTTGCTTTCCGGGATCCCGGCGGCTGTCGCGCGGGCGCCGCAGCTCCCTCCATCGCGATGGAAGGGTGGCGCGGAAGACGCAGGACCAATTCGCTCGCATCGATATAGTGAAGGCAACAAACCACCGAGCCACCCCATGCGGAAACTTGCCGTCTTCCTGGCCTTCCTCCTCGCCACCGCGTTCTCCCATGCAGCCCTGCATGAACCGTCCATCGACGTGTTCTTCCCGGACCAGCTGGCCGGACTGCAATTCGCCGGCAGGAAGGACTTTCCCCAGAAGGAGCTGGGCGCCAGCTACGCCTACGAGCGCGGCTTCCTGCGGGGCTCGGTGTACATCTATACCGGTGGCCTGCGGTCGATTCCCGACGGAACGGACAGCGAGAAGGTGCGCCGGCACTTCGCCCAGGTGATCGATGAAGTCAGGCAACTCGGAGCCATGGGGCAGGTTCGTTCCGTCACCGTCCCCGACGGACCGCCGCGGACGACGGCCTGGGAAGGTTGTGGCCCGCAGTTCCTGTGGAAGGAGTTCGAGATGTCCCTTTCCGAAGAACTCCACCTGGTCTCCTACACCTTCCTGACGGCCGTCCGGGACAACTTCGTGAAGGTGCGCATCAGCTACAAGAAGGGCTCCGCCAACGGCAAGGAAGACGTCGACCGGTTCATCTCCGAACTGCGCAAGGTCATCGGCAAATGCCAGGGGACCTGACGCTCCACACCGAGCTCAGTCGCCGTAGAACTCCTCGCTGCGAACGTCGTCGCTGTCGACGCCGGCACGCTCCAGCGTCCCGCGCATCGCACCGACCAGGGCCGGCGGACCGGCCACGTAGTAGACGGGGTTCGGCAGTCCCGCGGTGATCCGCTGCAGAGCGCCTCTTCGATCTTCCCCGTCTCACCCGCCCAGGGCAGCGGCGACTCTCCCATCCGCGTCATGGTGGCCAGCAGCCGGAAGTTCGGGTGCTCGCGTTCCAGGCGCAGCAGTTCCGGGCCGCCGATCGATGCCTTCCAGCGGATGGAAGGCACAGGTCCGCCGGTTTCCTCCGGTGGGCGCTTCCTACAATCGCCGCTGTGAACGCTGCGGTCACTCCTCCTGTTCATGGCCGATTCGCGTCGGTCTCCACGCGCCGGCGCGAGCATCTCGCCGGCTGGTTGCTGGTCGCCGTGACGGCCTTCGTGGCCGGGTGCGGCACGACACCAGATCGCAGGAACGACGGGGCCGAAGCGGGCACACCGTGGAAGTCTTCCGGCGCCGAACTCGGGCGCGGCAAGGCGTCCTGGTACGGACCGGGCTTCCAGGGCAGGAGGACGGCCAGCGGCGAGCGCTTCGACATGAACGACCTCACCGCGGCACACCGCACCCTTCCCTTCGGCACGCGGGTGCGCGTGCGCAATACCGTCAATGGCCGCGAGGTGGTCGTTCGCATCAACGACCGCGGCCCGCACAAGGCCGATCGCATCATCGACCTGAGCAGGGCCGCCGGCGCGGCGATCGACCTGTTGCAGGCCGGTGAAGCGCAGGTGGTGCTGACCGGGCTGTAGAAGTAACGATTTACCAGTTCGTACGTAAAGGGATCGAGTTGGCGAGGCCTTTTACATTGCGAGCGTTGAATCGCACGGGCCACCTGCCCCAACATCGTCGCCGACGAGCCGGATGTTGACGCGACCGATGCAGGTCGCGGAGGAGGCGATATGTCGCACAGTTCAAAGGGCTGTCTGCTTGGACTGCTGATTCTCGCGGGCAGTGCATCGGCCATCACGGTAGGCCCCGTGAAGGGAAAGCCCGTCCCGGGGCGGCCCCTCGAAGTGAACGTCCCGTTCGCGGTGGATGGGCCCGCGGACCGTGCCTGCGCCAGCGCGAACGTGCGCTACGGCAACGCGTTCGCACCGCCCTCGGTCCTGCACGTGCAGGGCCGGGGACTGAAGCGCAACCTGCTGGTGACGTCGCGCGCGAACGTGAACGAGCCGACCGTCACCGTCAACGTGCGCGTCGGCTGCGGTGCCAAGGCGGTCGCGCGCAGGTTCGTCATGCCGGTGACCATGGCCTTCGCCAAGGGTCCGCAGCTCATCGAGCCGGCGACAACCCGGCAGCCGGCGGCCATCGTCCCCCTGAAGGCCGTGCCCCGGTCCGCCGACGTGAAGACGCCCGGTGAACCGCTGTTCCCCCCTGCACCCGCGCCGGAATCGGCGCCCCAGGAAAGCGATGCGCCCAAGGCCGACGCGTCGGCGATGGAGGAACTGCGCAAGGCGCGAACGGACGCCGCCGCCGCCGTTGCCCAGCTCGAGGCGACGCGCAGGGAACTGGCGGCGGTCCTGGACGTGGAGCGGCGCACCTCGCAGACCCTCATCAACGCCGATCACGAAGTACGGGACGCGAGGGCGGAAGCGGCCCACATGCGCCTGATCCTCAAGTGGGTGGGCGCCGCGCTGGCGCTCGGGGCCGCGGGCCTGGTGTGGCTGGAGTTCAACCGCGTGCTGTGGAAGCGGCGCACGTCTCCGGCGCAGGCGGCGCAGGAACCCGGTGGATTTCCAGGGATGGAATTGCAGGCGACTTGCGTGCCTTCTCCTTCCTCAGCATAATCGCGCTCCCATGAAGCAATTCAACGTGATCAAGGCGACGTTCGCCACCTGAGACGCCTTTCGATCGCGGATCGGAAGGCCTTGCCTTCCGGATCGAAGAACCCCGGCAGGCTCCGCCCTCCGGGGTTTTTTGCTTTTGCACCGAGACCATGCGCACCTACGACAAGCTGATCGCCACGATTCCCGACCGCCGGAGCGCGAGCCCCGCGTGCCCGGGCTCCGGCCGCAGCACTTCCCTCCAGCGCTAGCCCCGGGCGGATCCCCGCCTGGGCTGGCCCTTGCCAACCCAGGCGGCAGCAGCACGCAGGACGACGTGCGGCCGCAAGAAGGATCCGAAATGACCGACCGCAACAACAAGCAACTCCGCAACATCGGCGTCATCGCGCACGTCGACGCCGGCAAGACGACCACGACCGAACGCATCCTGTTCTACACGGGTGAAAGCCACCGCATGGGCGAGGTCCACGACGGCACCACCCGCATGGACTTCGACCCGCAGGAGCGCCGGCGCGGCATCACCATCCAGAGCGCCGCCATCACGGTGCACTGGAAGGGCACGCGCATCACCGTCATCGACACGCCCGGCCACATCGACTTCAACATCGAGGTGAACCGGTCGCTGCGCGTCCTCGACGGCGCCGTGGTGGTCTTCGACGGCGTCGCAGGCGTGGAGCCGCAGACGGAGACGAACTGGCGCCTGGCCGACCGGTACGCGGTGCCGCGCATCGCGTTCATCAACAAGCTCGATCGCGCCGGCGCCAGCTTCGACCGTGTCGTCGCCATGATGGAGGAGCGCCTGGGTGCCAAGGTGGTGCCGCTGCACCTGCCCATCGGCGCGGAGGAGGGCTTCCGCGGCGTGGTCGACCTGGTCACGCTGCGGGCGCTCGTCTGGGACCAGGACGATGCCAGCGAACCCTTCCGGGAGACCGACGTGCCGGCCGACCTGCTGGCCGAGGCGCTGCGACGCCGTGCCGCATTGGTCGAGACCGTCGTCGAACAGGACGAAGCCGCCCTCCATGCGTTCGCGCACGGGGAGCCGGTGGCCGAGGACGTCCTGCGGCGAAGCATCCGCAAGGGTGTGCTCGCGGGCGCCTTCGTGCCCGCGCTGGCCGGCTCGGCGTTCCGCAACCGCGGCGTGGAGCCCCTGCTCGACGCCGTCGTGGACTACCTGCCGGCGCCGGACGACATCGCGCGCGATGCCGGCGGCGACGCGCTCGCGGCCCTGGCCTTCAAGGTCGTCACGGACGACCACGGCGCCAAGGTCTTCGTGCGCATGTATGCAGGCACGCTGCGTCGCGGCAGCGTCGTGCTCGATGCGAACACGGGGAAGACCGAGCGGGTGAGCCGGCTCTACGAGGTGCGCGCGGACAAGATGGTCGAACGCGACGAACTCGTGGCGGGCGACATTGCCGCCGTCGCGGGCCTGAAGGGAACGCTGACGGGCCACACGCTGTGCGATCCGGCGCACCCGGTGCTCCTGGAGGACATCGGCGTGCCGGAGCCCGTGATCGACGTGGCCATCGAGCCGCGCGCGCAGGGCGACCAGCAGCGCCTGGCCGATGCCTTGCAGGCGATGCTGCGGGAGGACCCGAGCCTGCGGGTGCGGCACGATGCCGAGTCCGGGCAGACCATCCTCTCGGGGATGGGCGAACTGCAGCTCGAAGTGGCCGTGGAAAACCTGCGCACGCGGCGCGGCGTGGAGGTGTCCGTCGGGCAGCCCCAGGTGGCCTACCGCGAGACGATCTCGCGCGAGGTGGAGGTGCACCATGTGCACAGGAAGCAGACGGGGGGCCCCGGCCAGTTCGCCGAGGTCCGGCTGCTGCTGCAACCCTTGCCGCGGGGCGAGGGCCTCCGCTTCGAGAGCCGCGTCGTCGGCGGCGCCGTCCCGCGGGAGTTCATTCCCGCGGTGGAGGCGGGCATGCGGCGGGCGGCGCTCGCGGGCGTGGTGGCGGGCTATCCGTGCGTGGACTTCGCCGTCACGCTGCTGGATGGCGCCTTCCACGAACGCGACTCGTCGGCCGTGGCCTTCGAGCTGGCGGCGATGGCCGCCGTGCGCGAGGGCTTCGCGCGCGCGGGCGCGCGGCTGCTGGAGCCGGTGATGGCCGTCGAGGTCGTCTCGCCGGTGGAGTACCTCGGCGACTGCATCGGCGACCTGCATCGCCGGCGCGGGACGGTGCGTGCGCAGGACCACCGCGGCAACGCGGCGGTGATCCAGGCCCACGTGCCGCTGAAGGAGCTGTTCGGCTACATCGGCAGCCTGCGCGCGCTGTCTTCGGGCCGCGCGCAGTACGCGATGCAGTTCGAGCGCTACGACATCGCGCCGGCAGGCGCAGTGCCGGCCTGAGGCTCGCTTGGGGCGCGGATCAACATCCGCGCCCCCTTTTTTCGCGACAACACTGTTACTCACGCCTGTCCCTCGGCGCTTCCTACAGTGATGTCCGCCACGAAAGGACACCCCATGGGAGAGCCATACAGAGCGGCGGCGACGCACCGCATCGGGAGCGCGGATGCCGGCGATGCGAGTTACGGTAGTTCCCACCATGCATCCATGGGGGACTACCGAAGTTCCCACACTGGCCGCGCGGGTGCTTGCAGATCAGACTTCCTCCATGCGTGACGAGAGGAGTGACCGATGGGGCTGACGTCGATGCTGGTGCTCTGGAGCGTGATCTGCCTGCTGGGCATCGCGGCGACGGCGATCATCGTCGTGGCCGGTGGAAACGCCAGGGCGGAAGCCTCCGGACCTGAGGGGGTGACCGTCCTGAAGCCCGACGTGAACAGCGAATGCCCGCGGTGAGTCAGGACTTCGCCCGTCGGTGCGACGCGCGCACCCCCGCCACCGGCGGCCGCGCCGGCTGGAACTCCGGCGGGAGCCTGCCCTTGCTGCTGGCCGCCAGCCGGGTCCAGTCAGCGACTTCGTCGCTGCTCGCATCCCAGTAGCCGCCATACAGCAGCGGGCCGTAGCGCAGCATGTGCAGCGCCACGCGCGCGGCGTCCGGATCGCCTTCGTTGGCGGCCATGTAGAAATGGCCCCAGGCCGACGGATAGCGGCCGTTGCGGTACTCGGCAACGGCCTGGTCGAAGTGGTCGCCGGCGCGTGCCGTCCACGCCGTTGCCGCAAGGCAGATGCAGATGCCTATCCTGGACAGGGTGTTCATCGCGTTTCCTTCACCAGGGTCGGAGGCCCGGCCAGCAGGCGCGCGATCTCCCGCGCGAGACGTGCGTGCCAGGGCAGGGGGTCCGGACGCCAGAAGACGATGGTCCCGGGTTCGGCCAGTGCCGATTCGATGACCACGCATTCCCCTTCGGCATGCGCGAAGGTTTCTCCCGGGCACAGGAAGTAGTCGGTTTCATCGCCCTTGCGGGTGATCCAGAGCCGGCCCGCCAGCACGCGCAGCACGCCGCTGCCTCGCGCGAGCCGGCGCACTTCGCGCACCCCGATGTGGCGCGTGCCCGCGCGGAGCACGCCGTCGTTGCGGAAGCACATGGTGCGCTCAGCCTTCCGCGGACAAGGGATCCAGCACGCCCTGGACGCGCACCACGGCGTCCGCCGGGAAGCCGCCCCGCCGCGCGTGCTCGCGCACGAGCTCCTCGCTGTCGGCGCGGTACACGCAATACATCTTGTCGGCGGTGACGTAGCTGTGCAGCCACTGCACGCCGGTGCCCAGGCCTTGCAGCACGCCGTTCGAACGCGCGGCCATGGACTGCAGTTCCGCCTGCGGCAGCTTGCCCAGCCGGGGCACGGAACGCTCGATGATGAACTGGTACATCGCTCTCTCCTGGAAATGGGTGGATGGGGATGCGGAAGATGGACCCGCTGCGTGTGACGGGGCGTGTGCGGCAGCCGCGCGCGGATGACATGGGCAGGGGAGGGGCGTTCGATGGCGGTTCCCGCCCCGGCCCACTATGCTTTGCGCCCCGCTGCGGTCCGGCGGCCCTCCATGAGCATTGCAATCCATCTCCTTGGCCCTCCGCGCGTCGAACGCGACGGCATCGCCCTGCCGCCGCCGCGCGGCCAGAAGGCATGGGCGCTGCTCGCGTACCTGCTGCTGTGCGAAGGCACGCCGACCCGGCAGCAGGTGGCCGGCTTCCTGTTCCCCGATGCCGAGGACGCCCTCGGTGCCTTGCGCTGGAACCTGAGCGAGCTGCGGCGCGTGCTCGGGCCCGCGCACTTCCGCGCGGACGGGCTGACGCCGGTGTCCGAGCCGCCGTTCTACGTCGACGTGCGCGTCCTGCGCCGCGGCTCGTGGGTCGAGGCCCTGGAGGTCCCCGCGTTCGGGCGCGAGCTGCTCGAGGGCATGGCCTTCCCCAGCAGTCCCGCCTTCGAGGTCTGGCTCGCGACGCAGCGGCGCCACCTGCAGGCGGCTGTCGAGGCCATGCTGCGCGAGGCGGCCCTTGCGCGGATGGCCTCGGGTTCCGCGCGCGAAGCAGCCGACCTGGCGGCACGCCTGGTCCTGCACAACGCGCTGGACGAGGGCTTCCAGGTGCTGCTGGTGCGGGCGCTCGTGGCCGCCGGCGACACCGTGGGCGCGGCCAGGCAGGCCGCGGCCTGCCGCGAACTGTTCGAGCGCGAGCTCGGCGTGCCGCCCGGGCCTGCGCTCGCCCGCGCCTTGCAGCCGCCGGCGGAGGTGCCGGTCCGCACGGTGAGCGCCCGCGGCGCGGCGCTCGCGCAACTGGAAGCCGGCGAGGCGGCGATCGCCGCGGGCGCAACCGAGGCCGGCCTGGAATGCCTCCGGCGCGCCGTCGCGGAAGCCGATGCGATGCACGCCGGGGAATTGCGCGGACGTGCGCGCGTTGCGCTGGGCGGTGCCCTGATCCGCGCTGCACGCGGGCGTGACGAAGAGGGGGCCGCGGCCCTGCACGAGGTGCTCGCGATCGACGGCTGCGATCCCTCCACCGCCGCGGCCGCCGCTTGCGAGCTCGGGTACGTGGACTTCCTGCGCGGCCGCTACGACCGGGCCCTGGCCTGGCTGGAACGCGCCGGTGCGCAGGCGGAGGGGCGCGACGGGGAGCACGCCCGCATCGCGTCCGTGCGCGGCGCGACGCTCAGCGACACGGCGCACTACGGCGAGGCGATCCGCTCGCTCATGCTGGCCATCGATCTCGGCGCGCACCGCGAGGACCATCGGCAGCTGGCGCATTCCTTTTCCATGCTGGGGCGCAGCCATCTCCTCCTCGGCCACTGGGATGCCGCGGCCGATGCACTGGACCGCTCGCTGCACTGCGCCCGGCAAAGCTGGGCCGCCTTCCTGCCGTGGCCGCAGTCCCTGCGCGGCGAGGCGGACCTCGAACGCGGGGACGTGGCCGCGGCCCAGGAGCGCTTCGAAGAGGCGTTCGCCCTCAGCTGCCAGCTCGGCGATCCCTGCTGGGAATGCATGGCGCGCCGCGGCCTGGGCCGGGTCGCGCAGGTGCGCGGACGCTTCGACGACGCCTGCGCCGCGTTCGTCGACGCCATCGAGCGCAGCATGCGGCTGCCGGATGCGTACCACTGGGCGATGGCCTATGCGCTCGACGCGTTGTGCGCGCTCGCCGTGCAGCGGCAGATGCCGCAGGCGCTCGGATGGGTGGTCCGCCTGCAGGGCGTGGCGGAGCGCACCGGCATGCGCGAGCTGGTCGTGCGCGCGCACCTGCACCGCGCCCGCCTGGGCGACACGGCCAGCGCCGGGACGGCCCGGCTGCTGGCGTTGGAGATCGACAATCCCATGCTGGCCAGCCTCGGCGAGCGCAGCGAGGCCGCACCCTAGCGCGTCCATCGCGGCAGCAGCTTGCCCACCTCGCGCTGGTACGCGCGGTAGCGCTCGCCGAACAGCGTGACGAGGTCGCGTTCCTCGAAGTGGACCCCGACGAGGATGTACGCGGTGCCGGCCGCCGCGAACAGCAGGTGTCCGGCCGTCATGCGCGGCGTGGCCCAGAACGCGAGCAGGAACCCGAGATACAGGGGATGGCGCACGTGCCGGTACAGCAGCGGCGTGCGGAACTCGGACGCGGGGGCGGGCAGGCCGAACACGCGCGCCGCTACTTGTTGCAGGCCCAGCATCTCGAAATGGTTGATCAGGAACGAGCTGGTCACGACCAGCAGCCATCCGAGCCAGGACAGCGCCCGCAGGAACAGCGCCACGTTCGCGTTGTCCACTCCCCAGATCACCGGTTGCGCGATCGGGCGCCAGAACGCCATCAGCGCGCCGAACGCCAGCGAGGACACCAGCACGTAGGTGCTGCGCTCGATCGCCGGCGGCACCACGCGTGTCCATGCGCGCTTGAAGCCGCTGCGGGCCATCACGCTGTGCTGCAGCCCGAAGGCCACGAACAGCAGCACGTTCACGATCACGGCGTGCAGCGCCGGCCCGGCCGGCCCCCGGTTCACCGTGCGCGGCACGGGCAGGTCCGCCACGAAGGCGATGCCCCAGGCCAGCGTGACCACGAACAGCGCGTAGCTGGCCAGTCCATACGCGGCGACCAGGAGCGCGGGGGCGAGGGCGCGCTTGTCGAGAATGCGCTTCAAGGCCGCACCGAGAGCACGATCCGGCCCCTCGCCTCGCGCGTCGCGATCGCCGCGATGGCCTGGACGTGGTCCTCCCAGGGCAGCACGCGGCTGATGCAGGGCCGCAGTTCGCCGGCGGCCACCATGCGCATGAGGGTCGCGTCGGCGGCCGCGCTCTCGTGCGGGAAGCGTTGCGTCCATGCGCCCCAGAAGGCGCCCACCAGCGCATAGTTCTTCAGCAGCGGCAGGTTTGCCGGCAGCGCCGGGATCTCACCCGAGGTGAAGCCGATCGGCAGCAGGCGCCCGTTCCAGTTCATCTGCCGGCTCATCGTGTCGAAGATGCGGCCGCCGACGTTGTCCAGGCAGACGTCGACACCCCGGCCTTCCGTGAGCGCGCGGATGCGATCGCGCAGGTCCTCCTCGCCGTAGACGATCACGTCCGTGGCGCCGTACTCGCGCACGGTGCCCGCCTTGGCACGGCTGCCGACCCCTGCGATCACGCGCGCTCCCAGGTGCCGGCCGAGATCCACGGCCGCAAGCCCCACGCCGCCGGCCGCGCCGCTGACGAACAGCACTTCGCCGGGCTGCAGGGCGGCCATCGTCACGAGCGCATAGCGCGCCGTGCCGTAGGCATAGCGGATGGCCGCGGCCGTCGCGAAGCCCACTTCGGCCGGCAGCAGCACCGTGGCGTCCTCGGCGGCGCGCATCTGTTCGGCCCACGCGCCGTACCAGCCGCCGCAGGCCACGCGGTCGCCCGCGCGGAAGCGGGTGACCTGCGGCCCGACCGCGCGCACCACGCCCGCGGCGTCGGTGCCGGGGACGTAGGGCAGGGGCGGCTGCATCTGGTACTTGCCCTGCGCCATCAGCAGGTCCATGAACCCCACGGCCGCGGCGTGCACGTCCACCACGACCTCCCGGGGGCCGGGCGCGAGATCGGGAAGCTCCCCGAACCGCAGGTTGTCGTTCGCGCCGAACGCGGTGCAGAGGATGGCCTTCATGGCGTCCCCGCTTCCTGCAGCCGCACGGTGATGACTTCGGCGACGGCGCATTCCTCCCCGTCCTGGAGCACGCGGCAGCGCACCGTCACCCGCCGGACGCCCGCATCGATGACGCGCGCCCGCAGCACGAGCTCCGCATCGATGCGGGCGGGCTTGAGGTAGTTGACGGTCAGCCTGCCCGTGACGGTGGGAACCGCTGCGGTGGCGATGTCGGTGCCCGTCTCGCGGCAGTGGGTGGCCATGGCCGTCCAGATCGCATGGCAGTCCACGACGGAGGCGATCGTTCCGCCGTAGACGAACCCTGGATGGCCGATGTGGTGCGGCGGCGGCCTCCAGCGGCACACCAGCTCGTCGCCTTCCCAGCGGCTCTTGATCTGCAGCCCCTGCGCGTTGAGGGCACCGCACCCGAAGCATTGGACCTTCAGCACATCCTGCAGCGCGCGACCTTCTTCCATCTGTCCCACCTCCATGAAGTCGGGACAGTGTGGAAGCGTGGAAGCGCGGCCCCCAGTCGGCCGACTACGGTGGCCCCGGACCGGCGCACCGTGCAACTACGGTAGGGAGCTGGTTTCAGGGGGCGAGCAGCTGCCGCTCGGTCGCCCGGCGCACGGCCTCGGCCCGCGTGCGGCACCCCAGCGCGGCCAGGGCGCGCGCGGCATGCATCTCGACGGTGCGGGGGCTCAGTTGCAGCGCCTGTGCGATCTGCTTGTCGGTTTCGCCGAAGGCGATGCGGCGCAGGACTTCCTGCTGGCGCGGCGTGAGCTGCACCTGCGACTCCGGCGCGGCCGGAGCCGTGCCCAGGAAGCTGCGGGTCTCGCGGACGAATTCCGTCCAGGCGCGGTCGTGCGGGAACGGGATGTGGTTGCGGCCTTCCAGCGGCACGAAGCGCGCGCCCGGGATCAGCGAGGCCAGGCGGCGGCCTTGCTCGAAGCGCACCATCTCGTCGCCCTTGGGGTGGAAGACGAGCGTCGGGCAGCGCACCCGCGCCGCCGCTTCCTTGACGTTCATGTTGTACATGGCCCGCAGCTGGCGCACCGCGACGTCGGGCGTGGCGGTGGTGCGCTGCAGCTCGTCGAAGGCCTTCCACTGGTCGGGCGTCGCGTCGGGCAGGAAGCGCGAGACGAAGACCTGGCGGAAGGCCGGGGAGCTGTTGCCCCAACCGACCGCGGCCAGCTCCAGCATCAGGTCGCCCTCCTTGCGCACCGCCGGGTCGGGATGGCTGGTGCTGTGGTACGAGGTGGCGAACCCGCCGTACAGGATCAGGTTGCGCACGCGCTCGGGGTGGCGGGCCGCAAATTCCACGGCCACGCCCGCCGCGCAGGTGAACGCCAGCAGCGTGAACGGCTCGGGCCCTTGCGCATCGGCCACCGCCTCGAGGTCGGCGAGCCACGACGACAGGCTGATGTCGTCCACCCTCCGTTGCGAAAGGCCGCAGCCCCGGATGTCGTACTCGACGTAGGTATAGCGCGGCGCGAATTCGCGGATCAGCGCTTCGTGGATCGAGCCCGCCTGCACGTGCTCGATGTGCGTGAGCCACGTGGCCGCCTTCACCAGCGTCGGCCCGGAACCATAGCGCGCCGTCGCCAGCTGCACGCCGTCGCGCGAGCGGAGGAAGCGGATGTCGGGCCGGGGGGGCATGGGGCGCATTCTAGGCAGCCGGCGGAGCCCCTCGTCAAGACACGGCCTGGCGCTCGCTTGCCGGGTCGCCGGGCAGGCGGTACGCTGGCCGGACCCCCGACACGGAGATGCGATGCTCATCACGGGTCAATGCCATTGCGGCAACATCGGCTTCACCCTGCGCTGGTCGCCCGAGCCGGAGCGCATCGCGGCGCGGGCCTGCACGTGCTCCTTCTGCCGCAAGTCGTGGAGCAGGTCCGCTTCCAGGCATCATCGGCCTGATTCAGGCACGAAGGTACCTTCCGAAGATCCGTTCGATCACCGCATCCGCGCCAGCATCAAAGCAGCGTCCGTGGCTCAGCAGGATGCGGCGGGGCCGCCAGGCGCGAAGCGCCGCGACGGCTGCGGCGGCCTTCTTCCGCTGCAACGTCAATGGCAGGCGCATCCCGAAGAAGACTTGTCCGTGCGGGGAGTACATCCCGCTCCACCTGGTGAACGTTCGCCATGGCTCGCCCATCCGGTCCAACTCGAAGTTGATGATGGCGTCGGTCACGATGAGCGTGTGGGATTCCCGGTGGAAGAAGACGAATTCCCTGAAGTACCCCCCGGGAAACAGGATCTGGTCCAGGTCGGTCCGCCACTCGCCCGGCGGATCCGGCGCGAGGTCGCGCCTGAAATGGATCTCCGCATGCCGCGCCCTGCTCCTGCTGCGGACGCCAGGCGAAGCCCATGCGACGGCGTCCGGAAACGCCTGCAGCCACTCTCCGATGTGGGCATAGTGGAACTGGTTGGGCGAGACGAGATGGCGCACGGTCCCGAGCCGATCGAGCTCGCCCGCAAGCTCGCGATCGAATTTCGTCGGAGAGTGAAGAAGGAGGTCGCCGTTCGAGAGGCGCACCACCGTCATGCGGGTGGTGAACGGCAGCGGCAGCCGGACGCCGGCGACCGTCAGGTATTCGAAGGGCCCGTCGACGATTCCGATGTTGTTCGCCACCGGCTTGTACACGTTGATCGGCTCGTAAAGCGCTGCACCCATGGGGATGCGAGGAGGATCCGTCCCGGACTTCAGGACTTCCCGCGGAACAGCGCGTTCAACTCCGCGCCGGAAGCCGCCTGGGCGAAACCGTCGAAGCGGCCTTCCGACGCGATCTGCCGCGCGGCGTTGATGAAGCCGCCCCACGCCGAGCGCGCGAGCGCGCCTCCCACGCTGACGCGCCGCACGCCCATCGCCTCGATGTCACGCAGGGTGAATTCCGAAGGGCCGCCCACCAGCAGGTTCACGGGCTTCGGGGCCACCGCGCGGACCACGGCCTCGATCTGCGCCCGGGTGCGGATGCCCGGCGCGTACAGGCAATCGGCACCGGCTTCCGCGTAGGCCTGCAGGCGCCGGATCACGTCGTCCAGGTCCGGCCGGCCCCACAGGAAGCTCTCGGCGCGGCCGACCAGCATCGTGTCGCCGCCGGCGTCGTCGATCGCGCGGCGCGCCGCGCGCATGCGCTCCACCGCCTCCGGGAGGTCGCGGATCGGCGCATCGGCATCGCCCGTGGAGTCTTCGATGGACAGGCCCGCGACGCCGGTCTCGACCGCCATCCGGACATGGCGGGCGACGCCGGCCGCGTCGTCCGCGAACCCGCCTTCGAAATCGGCGTTGATCGGCAGCGGCGTGGAGGCGACCATCTCGCGCAGGTGCACCAGGACCTCTTCGACGCCCATCTGCCCGTCGGCCTTGCCGTGCCGCCACGCGGCGCCCGAGCTGGTCGTGGCCAGCGCCTTGAACCCCAGCTGTTCCAGGTAGCGGGCGCTGCCTGCGTCCCAGGGGTTCGGGATCACGAAGCAGCCCGAAGCGTGCAATTGCCGGAAGGTCTGCCGACGGGCGGCGACGTCAAGGGTCTCGGACATGGAGGCTCCAACGCGTGTGAAGGATGGGCGACGATTCTCGCCGTCCTGCAAGAAACCACGGCGCGCATCCGGAATTGACCTCGCGTGTCGAGATCCGCCCCTCTCGCTCGTCGTGGGCATGAGGCGGCCATCGTGCACCCACCTCGCAACCCACGGAGTTACCCATGAGAAAACTCATCGCATCCACCATGGTCTCGCTCGACGGCGTCATGCAGGCGCCCGGCGGACCGCAAGAGGACCCCACCGGTGGCTTCGCCTTCGGCGGCTGGTCCTTCCCGTACTGGGACGACGATGCGGGCCGCGACATGCGCGGCCTCGACGGCAAGGACCGCGAGCTCGTGCTCGGCCGCAGGACCTACGAGATCTTCGAGGCGTACTGGCCGTACCAGGCGGCCGACAACCCGATCGCCAGGAATCTCAACGCGGCGAAGAAGCACGTGGCCTCGCGCACGCTGGAGAAGCTGCAGTGGAACAACGCGACGCTGCTCCAGGGCGACGTCGTGGCGGCGGTCGCGGCGCTCAAGTCGGCGCCGGGCCTGGACCTGCAGATCATCGGCAGCGGCAACCTGATCCAGGCGCTGCAGGCCGCGTCGCTGATCGACGAGTACAACGTGTGGACCTTCCCCGTCGTGCTGGGGCACGGCAAGCGGCTGTTCGAAGCCGATGCGAAGCCCGCCGGGCTGAAGCTGGTGGCATCGCAGGCTTCGTCCACCGGCGTGGTGATGAGCACCTACCTGCGGGCCGGCGACGTCCCGCTCGGATCGTTCGTGCAGGACACGCCGAGCGCGCAGGAAATCGCCAGGCGCGCGAAGCAGGCGCGCGAGGCGGGCTGACGCGCGTCATTCGGCGGACCAGTCCTTCTTCACCAGGGTGACCGTTCCGCCCAGCGCGCCGACCTGCTCGCGCACCACGATGCGGTCGCCGGCCTTGGGCAGGAAAAGCGGCAGGTCGGCTCCGCACAGGCTCGTCTCCCTGCCCAGCGGATGGTTGGCAAACGCGAACGTGCGGGAGCAGCCCCGCGTATGCCCGGTATGCGTCACCTGGGAGCGGAATTCGACGGGCTCGGACGGGCCGTAGCGCACGGCCAGGAGCATGGACAGGTCCACCGCGACCACGGAGAGGCACGCGAAAATGGTGGCAAAGAGCAGCATGATGAGCCCGTACCGGATCGTTTCCAGGGTCCGGGCGAAGCTTCCCTGCGGCCGTCGCCGGGATTTCCAGGTCGCCACGACGAAGACAACGAGCCAGGCGATCGAGGTCACGGCGAGGGCCGGCTCGTTGACGTCGAGAAACCGCAGGCGCAGGAACGAGCGACTGGTCAGCCAGCTCGCCCCGAAGAAGAAAAGGATGAATGCCTGCAGCAGCAGGAGATCCCTGCCCGACAGCCTGCGCGTCGGTTTCCGTGTCGCTCCGCGGTCGTCCAAGGGGACCTTTCCTCCTGCGTGCATCCTACCGTGAGGCGTGTCCTGGCCCAGCCGCGGGGTCGTCCGCCCCCCTGGCCTGGGGCGGCGGCGGGCTCCCCGGAATTTTTCTTCCGGACCCGGAACACACTCTCCCTGGCGTCCGGCGGCGCCGCCCCGGAAGATGGCGGCATGTCCCATCTCATCGTCCATGGCGGTTCGCGCCTGCAGGGCCGGATCGTCCCCTCCGCCAACAAGAACGCCGTCCTTCCCGTCCTGTGCGCGACGCTGCTCACGCGCGAGCCCGTGCGGCTGAAGTGCGTCCCCGACATCACCGACGTCCGCAAGATCCTCGACGTGTTCCGCCAGTTGGGCAGCAGCGTCGCGGTGGATTTCGAGACCGGCGTCGTCGACCTGCACCATCGCGACACCCGCTTCGAGCCCACGCGGGACCACCTCCCGGAGGCGATGCGCAGTTCCGTCCTGCTGGTGCCCGGCCTGCTGGCGCGCTTCGGCGCCGCCCGCATCGAGGGCGACGTGAAAGGCTGCACGCTCGGGGCCCGCGAGATCGATCCCCACGTGGAAGTGTTCGAGCGTTTCGGTGCGCGCGTGAAGCGTGTGGGCCACAACCTGCTGCTGGAGGCGGATCGCCCGCTGCACGGCAACGACCACTGGACCGACTACGCCTCCGTCACCACCACCGAGAATTTCGTGCTCTGCGCGGCGCTCGCCCAGGGCACGTCGACGCTGATGAACGCCGCGAGCGAACCGCACGTGCAGGAGTTCTGCCGCTTCATGGAACTGCTGGGCGCCAGGATCGAGGGCAGCGGCACGTCGCGCCTGTCCATCCACGGGGTGGACCGCCTGGGCGGTGGCGAATTCACCTTCACCGAGGACTTCCACGAGGTGGTCACCTTCCTCGCGCTCGGCGCCATCACCGGCGGCGACGTGCGCGTGAAGAACGCGCACCCGGAGCACTTCCCGCTGATCGACCGCACCTTCGCCAAGTTCGGCGTGCGCGTGCTGCATGACGACGGCTGGTCGCGCTCCGTCCTGGACGGCCCGCTGAAGGTGAAGGAACCGTTCACCCCCAACATCCTGCAGAAGGTCGAGGCCGCGCCGTGGCCCTACCTGCCGGTGGACCTGCTGCCCATCTTCATCGCGCTGGGCGTGCGGGCCGGGGGCAGCATGATGTTCTGGAACAAGGTCTACGACGGCGCGCTGGGCTGGACCACCGAGCTGTCGAAGTTCGGCGCGCATGCCTTCCTGTCGGACCCGCACCGCATGGTGACCTTCGGCGGCAAGGAGCTGAGCCCGGCGGAGGTCGAGAGTCCCTACATCATCCGTGTCGCGATCGCGCTGCTGATGGTCGCGGCCAGCATCCCCGGCCGCTCCGTCATCCGCAATGCGGCGCCGGTGCGCCGCGCGCATCCACGGTTCGCCGAGAACATCACGCGCCTGGGCGCTCGGGTGGAATGGGTGGAGGCGGGCTGATCGCCGCCGTGGCCGGGCTTACACCTGGCCATTTCTGTTTCATGCCCGCTCTCCCATCCGGCACAGGCAGCGCGGCGACCCGCTGCCTAGATTGAACCGGGACAGGAGGTGCTTATGAAGAACCTTGTTCCGGCCGGCATCGCGTTGGCGGGCCTCATGCTGCTCGCGCCGGCGGCGCCCGTCCACGCGCAATGCGCCGCGCCGAAGAACGTCAGCGGCACGTGGAAGGCGAACGACGGCGGCACCTACCGCCTGCACGTCATCGGCGACACCATCTGGTGGGTCGGGACGAGCGCCGACGAGGGGCGTTCCTGGACGAACGTGTTCAGGGGCACGCGCAACGGCAACGTGATCGACGGGGAGTGGGCCGACGTGCGCGGCCAGGCGTGGGGGCACGGGACGCTCAAGCTGCGGATCTCCGGGACGGTCTTCATGGAGAAGATCGGCGCCACCGGCAGCGGTTTCGGCGGCGTTCGCTGGGGCCGTGGCGGCTGCAACGACACGCAGTAGTCCAGGCCGGCTGAGCCGGTCCGGGAGGCGGCCTGTGCGAGACTCGCGGCAGGACGCGCCATGGACCCCGACGAAGATTCTTCCGCCGCCCTGCGGCATAGCCACGCCTTCAACGCCGACAAGGCCGCCGCCGAGAGAGGCACCCGCCTCGTCATGTGGATCACCGCCGTGGCCATGGTCGCCGAGATCGTGGCCGGCTGGTGGTTCAACTCCATGGCGCTGCTGGCCGACGGCTGGCACATGAGCTCGCATGCGGTCGCCATCGGCCTGTCGGCGTTCGCGTACGCGACGGCGCGCCGGTATTCGAGCGATCCGCGCTTCGCCTTCGGGACCTGGAAGATCGAGATCCTGGCCGGCTTCGCCAGCGCCATCATGCTGCTGGGCGTGGCGGCCCTGATGGTGTTCGGCTCGGTGGAGCGGCTGCTGTCGCCGCAACCGATCCACTACCGGGAGGCACTGGTGGTGGCCGCGCTGGGCCTGGTGGTGAACCTCGCCTGCGCGTTCATCCTGGGCAATGCGCACGACCACGGGCACGGGCACGATCACGGCCATGCGCACGATCACGCGCATGGACACGGCCACGACCTGAACCTGCGCTCCGCCTACGTGCACGTGATCGCCGACGCCGCCACCTCGGTGCTGGCAATCCTCGCCCTCACGGGCGGCTGGCTGTGGGGCTGGTCCTGGCTGGATCCCCTCATGGGCATCGTGGGCGCCGTGCTGGTCGCGGCCTGGGCCAAGGGCCTGGTGCAGCAGACCGGCAAGGTGCTGCTCGATCGCGAGATGGACCATCCCGTCGTCGAGGAAATCCGAGAAGCGCTGGAGACGCCTTCGGAAAAGGTCGTCGACATGCACGTCTGGCGCGTGGGCCAGGACGTCTATTCGTGCGCGGCGACGGTGGTGAGCACCGACGCCGCCTTCGACGCGGCGGAAGCGAAGCGCCGGATCTCCGTCCACGAAGAGGTCGTGCACACCACGATCGAGATCCATCGGGCGGCGGTGCTCCCCGCAGGCTAAACCGCGCTTCCCCGCCCGCCGCGCAGTTGATCAGCTTCCTTGCGGAAGTCGTGTCAGGCGCGGCCGTGGCATGTCTGGACCTCGTCCGACGCGATCTCCCGCGGCGTTGTCTCACCATCGTGCGGCAGGCGGGCGGCTCCTGGCTGGACCGCGACTGCGAGATGACATGACCGAGGCAATGCTCCGCGACACGGTGCTCAGGATCGGCGAGGAAGCCAACGTGTCCGCCCTCGCGGTGGCGGCGTACGACTTCGAGCATCACACGACGTGGTCGCTCAACGCCGCCCGCTGGTTCCACGCCGCGAGCACGATCAAGGTGCCGGTGCTGCTCGGTGTCTATGACGCGATCGAACGGCATCGCTTCGAACCCCAGTCGCGCGTGCACGTGCGCAACCGCTTCCTCAGCGTCGTCGGCGGCCGGCCGTTCCGCGTGCCGCAGGAAAACGATGCGAACGCGGCCGTGCATGCGGCGCGCGGACACATGCTCACGGTGCACGAGCTGGCCGAGCACATGATCGTGACCAGCAGCAATCTCGCCACCAACCTCCTGCTCGACCTGGTAGGGGTCGAGGCCGCGCGCGCGTCGCTCGCGCGCCTGCACCTGGGCGGCATCGACCTGCAGCGCGGCGTGGAAGACGAGGCGGCCTGGGAGGCGGGCATCAACAATCGGGTGACCGCCGCCGGCCTGTGCGATGCCATGCGCCTCATCGAGGAGGGCAAGGCCATCTCCCCCGAGGCGTCCAGGGCGATGCTCGACATCCTGCACCAGCAGCGCTTCCGCAGCGGTATTCCCGCCGGCTTGCCCGAGGACGCGCGCGTCGCCCACAAGACCGGCGAGATCTCCACCATCGCCCACGACGCGGGGATCGTGTACCTCGACGGCCGCGACGCGTACGTCGTGGTCATCCTGACCGAGTGGGCGCCGGAGGTGAACGGCCGGCAGGAGACGATCGCGCGGATCTCGCGCGCGGTCTACGAGTACATGACGGGCAACGTGGAATGAATACGCTGCCGCTTCCCCTCGTGCACGCGGCCGACCTGCCGCGCGAGCTGCGAAGCGTGCTGCGACCCGGGGAGACGCTGCGGGATGGCCGGGGGGTCACGCGGGTCCTTCCTTCCTCGTTCCTGCGGGTGGATTCCTGGAGCCAGGCACGGGAAACGGCGCTCACCCCGCATTTCACCTTGTCGGAACTCATAGGGGTCGATGTGCGCGAAGCGCCGCTGCTGCGGTCGTTCCCGCGCTACGTTCCTTGCGCAGTCCTGCTGCTGGCCGCCGGCCTCGAGCTGTTCCGCCTCGCGGTCGATACGTACGTGTACGTGGCCGCGAACGGCGGATACCGCTCGCCGGGACACGCGCTGAGCCGGAACGCGTCGCGCCATTGCTGGGGCACCGCGGCCAACATCTACCGCATCGGCGACACGTACCTGGACAGCCGCGAAGAGATCGAGAAATACGCCGCCATCGCGCGCGAAGCCATTCCGGGCGCATGGGTGCGCCGCTTCGGGCAGGAGGACGGCGAGGCGGACGATCACCTGCACATCGACATCGGCTACACGGTGTTCGATCCGGTGGATGCGCGGGACGCCGACACGTCCCGGGAAGCAGGCTGATGGCGGACCCGAAGAAGCGCGACTCTCCCTCCGCGCCGGAGCGCTTGCGCCTGGCGGCCATCGGGCTGGAAGCGGAGTGCGGCCTCTTGCTCGACGACCAGCCGACGCGGCCGGAGGCACTGTTCGGCAGCCCGCGCGACTTCATCCGCGGCGACCTGATGCACCGGCAGGGGACGTCGTATCACCTGCCGACCGGCGGGGCCGTCTACTTCGACACGGGCGTGATCGAGGTGGCGACGCCGGTGATCGAGATCGAGCGCGGCTGCGCGGCGCGGGCGGGGCGCTCGCTGTGGGAGGCGCTTCACTTCATCCGCAACGAGCTGGACGCCTGGGATGCGCGCAACGGGCACAGGACGCGGCTGGTCGGCTTCAGTACGCACTACAACGTTTCCTTCGGCCTGCCGCCAGGCGAACCGGCGAACGGGCGGACCATCGGGCAGCTCGCACACCTGCTCACGTACATCCTGCCCGCGCCCGTGATGCTGCTGGCGACCAACCGGCGTTCCACCGGTGTCGGCGTGCGCCCGCGCAAGGACCGCATCGAGATCACTTCCGACTTCACGCCCAGTCCGTCGCTGATGATCGCGACGGCGACACTGATCGTCGGGATCGCGCGCGAGGTGATGACGTGGCCGCACTATGACCTGGGCGAGCTCTCCAGGCGCGGGATCCCCGTCATCAGCGGGTTCGATCCCATGCCCCACACGTCGCGCAAGGGCTGGCTGGCGCGCTTCAGCTGCTATCCGGAGAACCCGTTCACGTGCGACGTCGACACCTCCATGTGGGCGACGGAGCGGCACGGAGAACTCAGCCTGCGCGCCATTGCCGCACGCACGCTGCGCCACTTCTCGGGCTCGATCCGCCGCGTTTCCGACCTGGCCACTTTCCGGCTGATCGGCGCGGTCCTGCGGGGAAGCAGTCCGTCCCTCCTCGACCTCGAGGACCGCCCGGAGGAATACGAGGATGTCGGCAGGCTTTGCGCCTGGGACGGGCTCTTCCCGCCCGCGCAGCTCGCCCGCTCGCGCTACGAGCGCGTGGTGATGCGTGCCGTCTCCGGCCAGCACTTGCGCCGCGACGGGCACCGGCTGCGCCCGGTCGGCATGCAGGGCTGGTCGGCCATCGTCTTCCAGGGCGAAGACAACCGCCGCGAGGCGATCGCGATCGACGACCTCATTCGCCACCTGGACGACTGGGAGGCGTAGCGGCTGGCGGGTCAGGTGCTCGCGCGCACCACGATCTCGAAGCCCAGGTCGACGCAGCGCTGGGCGACGGGCTCGCCGCGCATCAGGTGCAGAAGCATGGCGGCGGCTTGTTCGCCGATCTCCGCGCGCGGCGTGTGCACCGTGGTGAGCGGCGGCACCATCTGGTCGCTGCCCGTGAGGTCGTTGAAGCCGGCGATCGCCACGCGCTGCGGCACGGGAATGCCCATGCGCAATGCGCAGAGCAGCGCGCCCTGCGCGAGGTCGTCGTTGCAGAAGAAGATCGCGTCCACCGGCGGCGCCTGGCCCGTGATCTGCTCGAACATCACACCGCCCAGCGCGAGGGTGGAGGGCGCCGGGTTGAGCCACTCCAGGGTCGCCGCATGCAGGCCGGCTTCGCGCATCGCATCGCGCCAGCCTTCCAGGCGCTGCAGCGTGCGCGGATCGAGCTGCGCCGCCGCGAAGGCGATGCGCCTGCGTCCGCGCTGCAGCAGGTGTTGCGTCATGGCGCGGCCCGCATCCCTCTGCGACAGGCCGACGCTGTACACGCCCTCCGCGTCGGAGGTTTCCATGAGGTGCACGCAGGGCACGCCGCTGCCCGCGATCAGGTGGCGCGCGCGTTCGCTGCGGTCGAAGCCGCTGACGAGGATGCCGGCGGGGCGGTGCAGCAGCTGGCTGCGCAGGATCTGCTCTTCTTCCTGCGCGTCGTAGTGGGTCACGCCGATCAGGGTCTGGTAGCCGGCGCGCGCGAGCGTGCTCTGGGCCGCTTCCACTAGGTCGACGAAGAGCGCATTCGACAGCGCGGGCACGAGCAGGGCGATCTGGTTGCCGTGGCGGGACGCGAGCGCCCGTGCCGCCGGGTCCGGAACGTAGCCGAGGCGGTCCGCGGCGGCCTGCACGCGCGCGACCAGTTCCGGGTCGACGGCCCGTTCGCCGCGCAGGGCCCGCGAGACCGTGATCGGGCTCACGCCGGCGGCCTGGGCGACGTCGGCCAGCGTGGTGCGGCCGGTGGCGCGGGAACGAAGGGCTCTCTGGGTCATGTCAGGGAAAACCCGCATCCAAGCTCGGCGGGAACAAAACTAGGATAGCGCTATCCAAAGGCGTTTGGCAAGGGTGACGTCCCTTTCGCAGGCAAATGCAAGTCTGCGCAAGGCATCGCCCCGGCCGAGCGTCTTTTTCTTCGTCTGGTTTGGACAGCGCTATCCAGTGGGCAAGCGAATCGTGATCATGGGTGTGGCCGGGTGCGGCAAGTCGACCGTCGGAGCCGCCATCGCTGCCGCCGAACGCCTGCCGCTGGTGGAGGGCGACGACTTCCACAGCGCCGAGAGCCGCGCCAAGATGGCCGCCGGCATCCCGCTCACCGACGCCGACCGCGCGCAATGGCTGGTGACCCTCGGCCTGCAACTGGCCGCGCATCCCGACGGCGTCGTCCTCACCTGCTCGGCGCTGAAGAAGGCCTACCGCGAGCAACTGCGCCAGGCGGCACCGGGCCTGCGCTTCGTCTTCCTCGCGATCGACCGCGCCAGCGCGCTGCAGCGTGTCGCCAGCCGCGGCGCGCACTTCTTCTCGGCGAGCCTGGTCGACAGCCAGTTCGCCACCCTCGAATCCCCCGTGGGCGAGCCGCTCGTGCTGCAGGCCGACGCGCTCGAACCGCTGGACCGCCTGCAGCGCCGCGTCGGTGCCTGGCTGCAAGACAAGGAAACCGCATGAATCCCCCGCTCGCGCACGGGCGCTTCCAGCGCCTGACCCACTGGCTCATGGGAGGCTGCCTCGGGGTGATGGCCCTCGCCGTCTTCGTGAACGTCGTCCTGCGCTATGGCTTCGGCAGCGGCATCCCCGCGAGCGAGGAGCTGTCGCGCCTGCTGTTCGTGTGGATGGTGTTCATCGGCGCGACCGCGGCCTATCCGGCCGGCGAGCACATGGCCTTCACCTCGCTGGTGGCGCTGCTGCAGAAGCGGCCCGCCGCGATGATGGCCATGACGGTGCTGATCCGCCTGCTGGTGATCCTGGGCTGCGTCCTCGTGGCCTGGGGCGCGTGGCAGCAGGTGGTGGTGGGCATGGACAGCAAGTCCGTCGTCCTCGGCTATCCCTCCGCGCTGTTGCCGCTGCCCGCCCTCCTGAGCTCGGTGGCCATCGCCGTCATGGCGCTGATCGAACTGGTGCGGCGCGCTCCCCTGGACCTGGGCCACGCGGCCGACGTGGAGTGACCGGAATGTCTCCCGAAGCGCTCGCCTTCATCGTCTTCTCCGCCGGCATGCTGGTGCTCATGGGCATCGGCATGAACATGGCCCTCGCCCTGGTGCTGACCGGCGCCGGCATGGCCTGGGTGCTGGGCTTCTGGGACACGCAGCTGCTGGCGCAGAACCTGGTGGCCGGCGTCGACAGCTTCCCGCTGCTGGCCGTTCCCTTCTTCATCCTGGCCGGCGAGCTGATGAATTCGGGCGGCATCAGCAAGCGCATCATCGACATGGCGCAGGCGTGGGTGGGCCACATCCGCGGCGGCCTGGGCTACGTCGCGATCGCCGCGGCGGTGCTGATGGCCAGCATGAGCGGCTCCGCGCTCGCCGACACCGCGGCGCTCGCGACCATCCTGCTGCCGATGATGAAGCGCCAGGGCTATCCGATGGCGACCTCCGCGGGCCTGCTCGCCTCCGGCGGCATCATCGCCCCGATCATCCCGCCGTCCATGCCGTTCGTGATCTACGGCGTCACGACGAACACGTCGATCTCCTCGCTGTTTCTCTCCGGCATCGTGCCCGGCCTCATCATGGGCGTGGGCCTGCTGGTTGCCTGGCGGCTGGTGCTGCGCAGGATAGCCCTGCCCGCGGGTGAAGTGCCGCCCCTGAAGGAGCGCCTGCGTGCGACCACGCGTGCCTTCTGGGCCATGCTGATGCCGCTGATCATCATCGGCGGCATGAAGACCGGCGTCTTCACGCCCACCGAGGCCGCCGTGGTCGCCGCCTTCTACGCGCTGGTCGTGGCCTTGTTCGTGCACCGCGAGATGCGCATCGTGGAAATCGGTCCCGTGCTGGTGCGCGCCGCCAAGACGACCGCGATCGTGATGTTCCTCTGCGCCGGTGCGCAGGTGGCGAGCTACATGATCACGCTCGCCGACCTGCCGGCCACGCTGACGGGCTGGCTCGGTGGGCTCGTGCAAAGCCCGCGCCTGCTGATGGCTGTCATGATGGTCGTGCTGGTCCTGATCGGCACCGCCCTGGACCTCACGCCCACGATCCTGATTTTCGCGCCCGTGATGCTGCCCATCGCGGTGAAGGCCGGCATCGACCCCGTCTACTTCGGCCTCATGTTCGTGCTCAATGGCGCGATCGGCCTGATCACCCCGCCCGTGGGCACCGTGCTCAACGTGGTGGCGGGCGTCGGGCGGCTGTCGCTGCACCAGGTGATCAAGGGCGTGAACCCGTTCCTTGTCACCTACATCCTGATCCTCGCGCTGTTCGTCGCGTTCCCGCAGCTGGTCACCGTGCCGGTCGCGTGGATGCGCTGAGGTGTCCCCACGGTTTTCCTTCCAGTGAAAGAGAGACAAGAGTGAAGTTCCTGCGTCGCACCCTCCTCGCCGCCGCCACCGGCGCCGCGCTGCTCGCGCCCCTGGCCGGCTTCGCCGCCGACATCAAGCCGCGCCTGATCCGCTTCGGCTACGGCCTCAACGAGGACAGCAACCAGGGCCGCGCGGCCAAGTTCTTCGCCCAGGAAGTCGAGAAGGCTTCCGGCGGCAAGATGAAGGTGCGCGCCATCGGCGCCGCCGCCCTCGGCCCGGACACCCAGATGCAGCAGGCCCTGATCGGCGGCGCGCAGGAGATGATGGTGGGCTCCACCGCCACCCTCGTGGGCATCACCAAGGAAATGGCCCTGTGGGACACGCCCTTCCTGTTCAACAACGCGAAGGAAGCGGACGCGATCCTGGACGGCGCGATCGGCCAGAAGGTGATGGACAAGCTGCAGCCCAAGGGCCTGGTCGGCCTGGCCTACTGGGAGAACGGCTTCCGCAACCTCACCAACAGCAAGCGCCCGGTGCAGAAGCTGGAAGACCTGGACGGCATCAAGCTGCGCGTGATGCAGAACAACGTGTACCTGGATTCCTTCAAGACGCTCGGCGCCAACGCGGTGCCGCTGCCGTTCTCGGAGCTGTTCAGCGCGCTGGAGACCGGCACGGTCGACGGCCAGGAGAACCCGTACAACACCATCCTGTCCTCCAAGTTCTACGAGGTGCAGAAGTACCTGACGGTCTCCAACCACGTGTACAGCCCGTGGATCGTGACGGCGTCGAAGAAGTGGTGGGACGGCCTGTCCAGGGACGAACAGAAGATCCTCGCCGACGCCGCCCGCGCCGCGCGCGACTTCGAGCGCAAGGACACCCGCGAGGAAGGCGCCAAGGCGCTGGCCGACCTGAAGGCCAAGGGCATGAAGGTCAACGAGCTGCCCGCCGCCGAAGCCTCGCGCATGCGCGAGAAGCTGTCCAAGGTGAACGCGACCATCTCCGCCGACGTCGGCCAGGATCTCTGGAAGGAGACCCAGGACGCGCTGGGCAAGCTGCGCAAGTAAGCGCCGTGCACTTGGAGAAGCCGCCTTCGGGCGGCTTTTTCTTTGGGCCTTCAGCCCTTCGTGGGCGCTTCCCGGCGTGCCAGTTCCCAGAACGCGCGGCCCGCCGGCGACAGGCGCGTGGCGTCCAGGCAGGCGATGGCGACGCGGCGCGCGACGCGCGGCGTGATGGGACGGAACGCCAGTCCCGGGCGCGTGTCGGGGACCGCCAGCGACGCGAGCACGGAGACGCCGTTGCCGTGCGCCACGAACTCCAGGATCGAGGCGATCTGGAACAGTTCGTGGGCGACCTTCGGCCGGACCCCCGCGCGTTCGAACATCCGCATCACCATGTCCTGCGAGCCCGCCTGGGTGAGGATCAGCGGGTATTCGGCGAGCTCGCGCACGGGCACGGTGGCCTGGCGCGCGAGCGGATGGTCCTGCGGCAGGATCGCCACGAGTTCGTCGGTCGCGAGTGCCACGGTGTCCAGGGCGGGCTGGGGCAGCCGCACGACGCCGATCTCCACCCGGCGCTCCACCAGGTCCTGCTCGATGTCGGGGTCGGCCCGTTCGGTCACGTGCACTTCCACGCCGGGATGGCGCCGGCGGAACTTCTCCAGCAGCGGCGGCAGCAGCCGCAGCGAGGTGCTGGGGCCGATCGAGCCGATGCGCAGCAGCCCGGTCTGCAGGCCGCGCGACGCGTCCGCGACCGAGCGCACCTGCTGCAGGGAGGCGAACACGTCGCGGGCATGGGCCAGCGCGAGCTCGCCCGCGTGCGTGAGCACGACGCCGGCCGCCATGCGGTCCACGACTTCGCAGCCCAGGCCGCTTTCCAGGGCGCGCAACGCGTGGCTGGTGGCGGAGGCGCTCATGCCCACCTTGGTGCCGGCGGCCGCGATGCTCGAGGCGCCCGGCAAGGCCACGAGGAGTTCCAGTTGCCGCAGCGTGGGAAGGCCGGTCTCGGTCCGCATTGAATTTGGATTCAATTGAATAGGAGGATCGTTGAATCCTAGACTCCACTCCATGAACACGCAAGCAAGAGTGCAGCGCCTCGAGGCGGGCCAGGCGCTCCCGCTCCCCTCCCGCCGCCAGGGCCCGGTCATCCTGTCCGAGGGCGAACTGCTGGCGCAGGCGCCCGCGACGTGGCTGGGCGAGACGGTCGTCGTGCCGCCGGCCGTCCGGCTCGTGGCCCCCGCGGTCCTGCCGGCCGGGTCGTCCTGCGTCTTCGTGGCCGTGCACGCATCGACGGTGGTCCTGCCGCAGCGCGCGCCGCTCTTCCCGGTGGCGCAATGGCGCGCCGCGGCCGTGTGGGTCCGCCGGCACCTGCCGCGGCGGATCTTCCATCGGGGCCGCCGGGCGCAAGCCGGCTTCGCGGGCTGAGCGAAGGGCTTGCCGGGCCGCGGAGGGAGCGCGGGCGCCCATGGGCCCAAGGTCCGATACGCCTGCTGCCCTGATCGCAAGAGGATGGCAGCCCATTGCGGCAACGCGCCTGGGAGGCAGCCATGCATCCTGTCCAGCTTCGCCATCTCTTCGCCTGCATCGCGGTGCTGGTGCTCTGCGCGTGCAGCCAGATGGGCATGCCACAGGGCGAGACAATGCCGGCGCAGCCTCACTCGAGCAGGGATTCGCTCGACTGGGCTGGCACCTATGAAGGAACGCTGCCCTGCGCCGATTGCCCCGGGATCCGGACGACGGTGCAACTGCGCATGGACGGCACGTTCACGATGACGCAGTTGTACGTGGACCGCAGCACCACGCCGCGCGTGGTCCGGGGACGGTTCGCATGGGACCCTCCCGGCCGCGACGTGATCCTCGAAGTGCCCGGCGGCTCCCAGCGCTTCTGGGTCGGCGAGGGCTGGCTGCAGCAGGTGGATCGCGACGGGCAGCGGGTGCAGGGCCCCCGCGCGGACGCCTACATGCTGCGCAAGAAGAGCGGTTGAGGGTTACGGCCGCCGCTCGAAGGCGAGCTTCACGCCCAGCGCGATCAGCACCGCGCCGCTGAAGCGGTACAGCCCGGCGAGCATGCCGGGACGCGCGCGCAGCCACGACGACAGCATGCCGGCGCACAGGCCGACGGGTCCCTTCACGAGGAAGGTGAGGCCCGCGAACACGAGCCCGAGCACGAAGATCGACACCGCGGGATGCGCTGCGCCGGGCGCCACGAACTGCGGCAGGAAGGCGAAGTAGAAGACCGCGATCTTCGGGTTCGAGATGTTGGACAGCGCTCCGTCGAGGAACAGGCGCGCATGCGAGCGCGGCGCGCCGGCGGACGCGACGAGTTCGCGGCGGGGCGACCGCAGCAGCTGCACGCCCAGCCAGACCAGGTAGGCAGCACCGGCCAGCTTCATCCCCAGGAACAGCCACTCGGAGCTGCGCAGGATGGCGCCGAGCCCGAGCGTCGCCAGCACCGTGTGCCCCACCAGGCCCACGCTCACCCCTGCCGCCGTGGCGATGCCCGCCCACGCGCCCTGGGCGATCGAGCGGGACATCACGAGGATCATGTCCTGCCCCGGCGTGGCGATCAGGACGAGCGAGGCCACGATGAAGAGCGGCCAGGCGATATCGAGCATGGGAAATCTCCTTGCGATGCCCGCATCGTAGCGCCGTGCGCTTCAGCCGCCCGCGCTGCTGCCCTTGCGCAGCCCGGCGCCGCGCACCTCGATGCGCACTTCGTCCAGCACGGCGCCGCGCGCGTCGGTGAGCTGCACGACGTGGCGCCCCGGCCAGGGCAGCCACTGCGCCGCGTTGCCTTGCGAGAGCGGGCGGCCATCGAGCTGCCAGCGCACGCCGCTGCCGCTGGCGCGCAGCTGCAGCTTCTGGTTGCGCGCCGGGATGTCGGGATCGAGCGCGATGATGCTGCCGGCCGTCGGCGCGAGGATGGCGGGCGCCACCAGCGCGGCACGCGTGCTTTTCGCCTTGACCTGCGCCTGCTCCGTGCCGGCAAGGAACCATTCGCGCCGCTTCGCTTCCTGCGCGTTGTCGTATTCGGTGTCCACGGGCACGACGCCGGCCGGCGGCCCGGGCCGACGGCTCGGCCGGTCGCGGTGCAGGTAGCGCATGACGCTGGCCCACACGGGCGCCGCGCCGGCGGTACCGCTCACGCTCCACATGGGTTCGCCGTCCGCGTTGCCCACCCACACGCCCACCGTGTAGAGGCCGGACCAGCCGAGCGCCCAGTTGTCCCGCATGTCCTTGCTGGTGCCGGTCTTCACGGCCGTCCAGAAGCGCGTGGCCAGCACGCTGTCGGTACCGAAGGTCGGCGCGCGCGCCTCCGGGTCGGACAGGATGTCGCCGACGATGAAGGCGGCCCGCGGGTCGAGCACCTGCACGGAGACGGGCCGCGCGCCGGGGCGGAAGGACACGGGGCTGTACCGGCCGCCGTTGGCCAGCACGCGGTACGCATTGGTCATCTGCAGCAGGCTCAGGTCGGGGCTGCCGAGGGCCAGGCTGTAGCCGTACCAGTCGCCGCTTTCCTTCAGCGGCAGGCCCATGGCGCGCAGCTGGCGGTGGAAGGCATCCGGCGACACGAGCATCAGCGTGCGCACCGCGGGCACGTTGAGCGACGACGCGAGCGCCGTGCGCACCGACACCCAGCCCTTGAACTGGTGGTCGTAGTTCTGCGGGATGTAGAGGCCGCTCGTGGCGGCGATCTGCGCGGGCGAATCCTCCAGCAGCGATGCCGGCGTGAGCCTGCGCTCGGCGATCGCCTCCGCATAGAGGAAGGGCTTGAGCGTGGAGCCCGTCTGGCGCAGCGCGGCGGCCGCGTCCGTTTCCGAAGCGCTGCCCACGAGGTCCGCCGAGCCCACGTACGCGAGCACCTCGCCCGTGGCGTTGTCGAGGACGATGACGGCGCCGTCGCGCACGTTGCGGCCATGCAGTTCGCGCAGGTGCCGCTGCAGCGATTCCAGCGCGAAGCGCTGCAGCCGCGCGTCGAGCGCGCTGCGCAACTGGCGCGGCCGCGCGGGATCGTCGGCGGGCGCGAGCAGTTGGCGGGCGAGATGCGGCGCGACGCCGGCCCGCGGCTCCCACGCGCGCCGCTGCAAGGCGGCGGCCACGGCCAGGTCCAGGCTGTCGCAGCTCGCGGCGGGCCGCGCGGCCTTCAGCACGCCGCAGGCGCGCTTGGTGACGGCGCGCGGACCGGCGTTCGGCGAGCGCACGAGTGCGACCGCGATCGCCGCCTCGGTATCGTCCAGCCCGTGCGGCGCCTTGCCGAACAGGGTGCGGCTCAGCGCATCCACGCCTTCGACCTCGCCGCGGAACGGCACCAGGTTCAGGTAGGCCTCCAGGATCTGGTCCTTGCGCCAGCGGCCATCCAGCATTTCCGCGGACACGGCCTGCCGCAGCTTGTCGACCGTGCCGCGGCGTCCCAGCGGGCGCGGGCCGTCGTTCAGGAGTCCCGCGAGCTGCATGCTGATGGTGGAAGCGCCGCGGGTCTTGCGATTCCACAGGTTGGCCCACGCCGCCGCGGTGACCGCGTTCCAGTCCACGCCGCTGTGCTCGTAGAAGCGCTTGTCCTCGCTCAGGACCAGCGCGGTGCGCAGGGCGGGCGAGACGTCGGCCAGCCCGACCCACTGGCCGCGCCGCACCAAGGGGTCGGTGCGCAGGCGTTCCAGCTGCTCGCCGTTGCGATCGAGCAGCAGCGCATCGGACGACTCGAACCCGGCGCGCACCTCGTCGAACGTGGGCACGGCGTGCGCACTCCCGCAGGCGAGGGCGACGGCCAGGACGAGCGCAGCCTTCACTTCGCCGCCTCCACCTTCATCCGCGCGTTGGGCAGCTCGCCGAACATCTCCGGCGCGTACATCGCCTCGACCCGCGTCGGCGGCAGGGCGAAGTCGCCGACGTTGTTCAGGCGGACCGTGTATTCCACCTTGAAGCTGCCCTTGGGCACGTACTCGTAGTAGCTGCGGAACGCCTCGAAGCTGCGCTCCTCGAAAGCGGGCCACACCCAGCCTTCGCGCTTCTCGCCGGCGGAGGCGATCGAGGAATCGCGGCCGAGGCCCGTGCCGAGGATCGTGGCGCCGCCCGGCACGGGATCGCTCAGGACGACCCAGGTCATGTCGGCCGACGCGGTCACCTGCACCGAGATGCGCAGGACGTCGCCGCGCGTGTAGCGGCCCTTGACGGCCTGTTCCACCGGCGTGATGGTGCGCGCCACCTGGTAGCCGGCGGAGAAGGGCTGCTGCAGCGGCACCGCGGCGATCGACTGCAGCGTGAGCCACGGCCGGCCGCTGCCCTGGTGCTGCACGGCCAGCGCCTGCTTGCCGCCGTCGGCCGCCCAGGGCAGGAAGGCCGTGTTGTTCTTCAGGTTGCCGGGTGCGGCCGGCGCGCCGAAGAAGGTGGTCTGGTGGGCGGCACCTTGCGGATCCGTGGTCTTGATGCGCTCCACCTTGCTCCAGTCCACCGCCGCGGCGTTGGTGCCCATCGTGGCGCGCGTCGTGCCGGCCACGGGCGCCGACTCGAACTTCGCGGAGAACTTCTCCAGCGCCAGCCCGCCCCAGAGGTTGGACGTGGTGGTGTGCCAGGCACCGCCCTGTTGCCGCCCGATGAAGCCGTTCGCGAGCCGGCCCAGGTCGTCCTTCCACGCCGGGTCGTCCAGCACCGCCAGCAGCAGGCGCGCGGTGTTCAGGTCGCCATCGACCATGAGCCACCACCAGTAGTCATCGCGCTCGGTGCTGAAAAGGAGCTTGGTGCCCTGGAAGCTCAGTCGCGCCTTGAGCACCTGCGTCGCTTCGGCCAGGCGCTGTTCGCGCTGCGGCACGTCCGGCACGCGCTTGAGGATGGAGATCCAGTCGATGACGGAATGCGTGGGCCACTGGTTGGGCGCGATGGTGATGCTGGACACCATGCGACCTTCCGCCTTGCCGTAGCGCGACAGCGCTTCCAGCGCGGCCAGCTTGCGCGCGTCCAGGTCCGCGCGGGGCGACCAGAACTTGCGGGTGATCCGGCCTTCGACGAAGCCGACGAGCGCCTCTTCCATCGGCGCGCGCACCGCATCGGGCAACGCGAACGCCGGGTCGACGCCGGAGGCTTCGTGCGACGCGGCCAGGATGTAGGCCGTCAGGGTATCGCTGCCCCGGTTGTTTTCGCCGTCACGCGGCGGGAAGTAGGCGGCCAGGCCGTCGGCGTCGAGGTAGCTCGGGATCTGCGCCGCGACGGACTGCCACAGCGCCGCATCGCGCAAGCCGATCGCCTTGCTGGTCTTCTGCTCCAGGCAGATGAAGGGGTAGTTGGCGAACCAGTCCTTCACGCCCGGCAGGCCCTCCGCCAGCTTCGGCTGCAAGGCGAGCTTGAGGCCGCCGCGGCCGGGCAGCGCGCCGGCGGGCCGCGCCACGTCCAGCGAGAAGGGCGCGTCCAGCTGCACGAGCGTGGCCTGCTGCACGGTGAGCGGCACCGACGGCACGATCTTCTGCCGCGCCTTGAGCGCATCGCGCGCTCCACCGACCGTGTCGCGCGCCTCGATCTCCCACAGGATCGCACCGTTGTTCGTGAGCGCCAGCGCCGCCGGCGCCTGCACGTTCCACGCCACCTCGCGCGCTTCGCCCGCGGGGACTTCGACGTCCAGCGGCGGCACGTCCAGCATCGTCGCGCGGGCCTTCACCTGCACCTTCATGGCTTTGGCCGTGGTGTTGCGCAGCGTGACCTGGGCGCGGAAGCTGTCGTCGTCGCGCACCAGGGGCGGCAGGCCGCTGATGATCTGCAGGTCCTGGGTGGAGCGGATGGTCGTCTGGCCGGTGCCGAACAGGCCGGTGGACGCATCCGCCACCGCGACGATGCGGAAGGTGGTGAGCGCATCGTTCAGCGGCACGTCCACGACCGCGCGGCCGTTGGCATCCAGCACGACGCGCGGCTTCCACACGAGGAGCGTGTCCAGCAGTTCGCGCACGGCGCCGCCACCGCCACCGCCCCCCGCAGGCACCGCCTTGCGGCCGTAGTGGCGCCGGCCGATGATTTCCATCTGCGCGGTGGACGTCTGCACGCCCCAGGAGCGCCGCTTCAGCATCGCGTCGAGGAGGTTCCATGTCGTGTTGGGCATCAGCTCCAGCAGCGCCTGGTCGACGGCCGCGAGCGCGACCTCGGCCCCGGCGGCGGGACGGCCGTCCGGCAGCTTGGCGGTGATGGTGACGCGGGCCGTTCCGCGCACCTGGTAGCTGTCCTTGTCGGTGCTGACCTTCACATCGAGCTGGTGCGCGCGCGAACCCACGCGCAGCTCCGCGAGGCCGAGGCGGTACGCGGGCTTGCTCAGGTCCACCAGCGCCGTCGGCGCGACGTATTCCCGCCCCTCGTACCAGAAGGCCGTCCACCACTCGCGCGGCGCCTGGTAGCCCCAAGTGAAAAAGCTGTACCAGGGCACCTCGCGCAGCCGCCCGCGCAGCACCAGCACGCTGACGTACACGTTGGGCGCCCAGCGGTCCGAGATCTTCACGCTGACGGTGGGGTCCTGCCCATTGAGCTGCACCACTTCGCTCTGGAGGATGCCTTCGCGCTCCACGGAGACGAGCGCCGTCGCGAACCGGAACGGCATGCGCACCTGCAGCCGCGCGGTCTCGCCCGGCTGGTAGCTTTTCTTCTCCGGCAGCACGTCGATGCGGTCGTGGTCCTCGCCGCCGAACCACAGTTCGCCCTGGCGCGTCACCCACACCGAGCTGGCGGCGCGGCTCACGTTGCCGGAGCCGTCGCGCGCGCTCGCGACCAGCTCCACCTGGCCGGGCTCGCCCAGCTGCGCCTCGCACAGCAGCAGGCCGCGGACGTCGCTGCGGCCGCTGCAGACGACGCCCAGGTCCTTGGTCTCGGTATGGTTGTCGTAGCTGTAGAAGCCGCCGACCATGCGCTTGCGGCTGCTGGTGGTCACGCGCGCGGTGGCGCGCACTTCCAGCGGCACGTCGGCGAGCGCCCTGCCGGTGAGATCCAGAGCGAGCGCCTGGAACTTGACCTGCTGGCGGGCCGACACCCAGCCTTCGGTGCGGATGCCGGCAATGACCGCGGCGGGCCACAGCGTCTGGATGCTGCGCAGCGTCTGGATCTCGCCGTTGGGGTCCGGGTAGGTGGCCTCCAGCAGCAGCTCCTTGGGTTCGCGCACGGCGGGCAGCTTGGGCAGGGTCAGCTTGCCGCTGCCGGCGCGGTCCAGCGTGACCGGCAGCTTGTCGGCGACGACCCGTTCCTCGGGACCGGCCGGCATCTCGTCCTGCGCCTCGTTGCTGGAGGCGCCCTGCTGCGCCGCCACGGGCGGCGAGAAGCTGAAGGCGTCGTAGTCCGCGAAGGCGAGATCGCGGGTGCGCAGCAATGCCGACACACGCACGGGCAGGTTCACGGCGGGACCGCCGGACACGTAGTTCACCTGCACCTGCGTCGGCAACTCGCGGACGTTCACCAGCGACGCCCGGCCCGCCGGGCCGATGCGGCCCTCCAGCACGGGCAGGCGGAATTCCTCGACGCGGAATTCGGCGGTGTCGTAGCTCTCGTCGCCGCCGCCCTGCAGCGAGACCTGGTACAGGCCCAGCTTCGCGCCCTGAGGCACCGCGAAGGTGGCGACCGCGCTCGTGCCGCCGGTGGCCGTCTTGCGCCATTCCAGCGGCACCGTGTACTGCTGGCCGCTGCCGACGTGCGTGACCACCTGCGTGGGCGGAAGCGTGGCGGGCAGCCCGAAGCCGTTGCGCGTCTCGGTGCGCATCAGGTGCTTCATCGAGACGGTCTCGCCGGCGCGGACGAGGGACCGGTCCAGGATCGTGTGCGCCCGCAGGTCGGGCTCGGGCCGGTCGCTGACCGGCACGTTGAAGCGCCAGGCCTCGATGCCACGCTGCCAGCCGGACCAGGTGAAGGCGAGGTCGTCGACCCCGTCGGCGGCACGGGCGCGCGCGCTCACGAAGTAGCCATCGCTGTGGCGGCAGTGGGGCGGCCGCGGCGGGATGCCATCGAGCTGCACGATGCCACGCGCATCGGTGGTGCCGCTGGCGATGGGGCCGCCGTCGCAGCCCGACACCGCGACTCGCGCACCCGCCACGGGCTGGCCCTTGTCCAGCGTGGTCACCCACGCGAGGCTGTTCTCGCGCCCCAGCTTGAAGTGCACGGCGAGGTTGGTCACCAGCGCCGAGGTGCGGACGTACATGGTGCGGCGCGGGCCGAGCTCCTCGGACAGCAGCGCCGTGCCGAGCGCCTGCGATGCGATCTCGACGACGTGGAAGCCGGGGGTGAGTGGTATGCCCACCACCTCGAAGGGACGCTCGCCCGCCTGGTCGCCGCGACCCGAAGGCTTGGGCAACTCCAGCTTGCGGGCGCTGGCATCGCGCGTCAGGTAGGGCGTCTCGCGGTCCTCGCGCGAAGCGTTGTTGGCCGCCTCGAGGCGGTGGTGCCATTCGATGATCTCGGCGTCGGTGCGCGGCTGCACTTCCTGCACGCGCAGCTCGGATTCGACCCGGCGCACGGTCAGCGGCAGCAGGGGCGGGCTGCCGGGATCGGCCAGGCGCTCCACGATGCCGAAAGGCGACGCCGCGAACTTGGCGAGCGGCGGCGGCATGCCGGTGCGCACCTTCAGCGGGAACAGCTGCGCGTTGCGCAGGGTGCGCCCGGAGGCGTCGACGAAGTCCCTGGGCAGCTGCAGCGAGAGTTCCGCCTCCTGCGGGACGCCGGAGAAGGTGACGGACTGGACGGTCGCGTCTCCATCCTGCGCGGCATCGAGCGTCGGGCGGAGCGTTCCCTTGGGCCCGACCAGCTGGATGCGTTCCGCCATCTTGCGCGCCACCGGCGCGCTGAACTGCAGGCGCAGCGGCCGGATCGGCACGCAGGGCGACTGCGCGTTCTCCCGCTCGCAGCTGAACTCCGCCGCGAACGCGGGGCGCACGCGGTAGGTGAAGGCCTTCTCCACCGAGTTCGGCACGCCGCTCGGCGTCGCGATGCCCTTGCCGTAGACCACCTGGACGCGCGCGCCGGCCGGCAGCCGGCGATTGCAGGCGAAGGCCACGTGCGCGAGCGGCTTCCTGGCCACCGCCGCTTCGAGGCCCAGTGCCTTGAGCACGGGCGCCTTCTCGGCCGGCGTCAGCAGGCGGATGGGCACCTGTTCGCCCACGCCTTCGACCTGGCACCACATGCGCGGCTGCACGGTGGCCACCGCGGCGTCGCCGCTGAGGACGAACACGAAGAACTGCTCCTCCTCGATCGGCGCCCAGGTGCCCGGGAACGTTTGGCGCACGAAGGGACCGCCGGTGGTGAAGCGGTACACCGCCTGCGCGGCCAGGGGCTGTCCCTTCGCCGAGCGGAAGGAGGCCACCGGCTGCACCGTGCAGCGAATGCCGGGCGGCAGGTCCTGCTGCAGGTCGAACACCCATTCGCGCTCGCTCGTCCAGCGGCCGGTGCCCTTGCTCGCCTGCGCGTCGTCGCAGCTGACGCCCAGCGGCGCGGGCGCCTTGGGGTCGCCGAAGTTCACGGCAGCCTCGTCGAACTTCGCCACGACCTGGCGCACCGCGGCCACCTCTCCCTGCGGCGTCAGGCTGACGACCTGCAATGCGTGCGCGGCAAACGCGGTGCAGGCTCCCGCGGCGACCGCGAACCTCACCATCCCCTGGACGAAACGATCCATGCGACCCTCTTCCTCGTTGTTGCGGAAAGCCTAACCGAAGCTTCGCGGCGATTCTTCGGAGTGCGGCGTGAGGAAACAACGCCGGCGCGGACACGTTCGCTCAGGCCGCGGAAGAAATCTTCAGGGTCCCCCAAACGGTGGAGGGAGTTGTGTCGCTTCCCGGCCGCAGCCGGTCTCCATGCGCGCCTGCCCCGGGGCTCGTGCCGGGCGAGAATGCACGCGAGGAGAAGAACGCATGCTGGAGTGGCTCAGGAAATCGCGCAAGTCCGCACCCGCCGATGCCGAAGGAGCGGGGCTCACCGAAGCCTGGCCCGCAGCCCGGATGGCGTGGCGCGCGGGCACCGACCTGCCGATCCCCGACTGGGAAAGACAGTCCTGGCCCGACACCGCCGATGCGGAACGGCTCCGCGCGCACGCGAACAACCTGGCGGCCACGTGGCTGGATGCGCTCGCGGCGGCGCTCCCGCAGGCGCACGCCCGCGCCGAGTCCGCAAACTTCATGCTCCTGTCGGCGATGGACCGGCGCACGGCGGACGCGCTCCTGCGCTATCTCGAGCGCTCGCGCACGCGTGTCCTCGCCACGCTGCCGGGCGTCGCGGGTGGCGACGGACATGGCAAGACCGTCGTCGTCGTGTTCGGCAGCGAGGACGGCTACTACCGCTACGTCGCGCACTACGGCACGCCTTCGTCGGAGCCGGAAGCCTTCAGTGGCGGCATGTTCATCGACGCGGGCTACGGGCACTTCGTGTTCACGCACAGTCCGTTCGAGCAGATGGAGCCCGTCGTCGTCCATGAACTGACGCATTGCCTGGTGCGCCACCTGCCCCTGCCGGCGTGGCTGAACGAAGGGCTGGCCGTGAATACCGAGCGCCGCTTCGCGCCGCGGCCTGCGCGGTTTCTCCCGAACGAGCTGGAATACCTCTTTGGCCGCTTCTGGAACGCGTCCACGATCCAGGAGTTCTGGAGCGGCAAGTCCTTCCTGCGCCCGGACGAGGGCCAGCCCCTCAGTTACGAGCTGGCCAGGATCCTGGTGCAGCTCCTCGATAAGGACTACGACGTTCTCCGCCGCTTCTGCGAGGCGGCCCGCCGCGAAGACGCCGGCGAGGGCGCCGCGCAGGACGTGCTGGGCGCGAGCCTTTCGGGCCTGGCCGAAGTCGTCCTCGGGCCGAGCGAGTGGGCGCCGCAGCCGGCGTCCTGGGCGACCGGGACGGAACGCGGGCAGTTCCACGGCACGTCGTAGGAAATTCCCGGTCGCCGGGCCGCCGGCAGGGACTTGTCCGAACGTCAGGTTGCGCGCCACACTGTCGCGCGCTCGACCGACAGGAGGACGAGATGGACTCGACCGGGATTGCGGATTCAGCGGCCACCCCCGTCCCGTGGCATGCCATGCCGTCCGAGGCGATCCTGCAGCGGTTCGAGGTCGAACCGGCGCGCGGTCTTGCCGCGGCGGAGGCCGCTGCGCGGCTGGCCACCCATGGGCCCAACAGGCTGCCGCAGGGGCGGACGAAGGGTCCGCTCGCGCGCTTCCTCGCGCACCTGAACAACGTCCTCATCTACGTCCTGCTCGCGGCCGGCTTCGTCAAGCTGATGCTGGGCATCTGGCTGGACGCATCCATCATCTTCGCGGTCGTCCTCCTGAACACGCTCCTGGGCTTCCTGCAGGAGGGGCGAGCCGAGAAAGCGCTTGAATCCATCCGCAACATGCTCGGCGCGGAAGCGCGCGTCCTGCGGGACGGCGCGGTGCGCCTCATGCCCGCCGAGGACCTCGTGCCGGGCGATGTCGTGCTCCTGGAGTCGGGCGACAAGGTCCCCGCGGACCTGCGCCTCGTCGACGTCAAGAACCTCCGCACCGAAGAAGCGGCGCTGACCGGCGAATCCGTCCCGGCCGAGAAGACGGACGCGATGGTTGCGGCCAACGCGATCGTCGGCGACCGGCAGAACATGGCGTTCTCCGGAACGATGGTGGTGTCCGGCCGGGCCAGCGGGGTCGTGGTGGCGACGGGCGCCGGGACGGAGCTGGGTCGCATCAACCAGCTACTGGCCGAGGTCAGCGCGCTCGAAACGCCGCTGCTGCGCCAGATCCGCAAGTTCGGCTACACGATCACGGTGGCGATCCTCGTCCTGGGCGTGCTCCTGTTCGCATGGGGCCACTGGCTGGGGCACATGAGCTTCCTGGAATTGTTCCAGGCGATCGTGGGCATCGCCGTCTCCATCATCCCGGAAGGGCTGCCGGCGCTCATCACCATCACGCTGGCCATCGGCGTCACGCGCATGGCGCGGCGCAACGCGATCATCCGGCGCCTGCCCGCCGTCGAGACCCTGGGCTCGGTCTCGCGGATCTGTTCCGACAAGACCGGCACCCTGACGCTCATGGAGATGATGGTGACGTCCATCGTCACGGCGGAGGGGCCCTACGTCGTGACCGGCCATGGCTACGCGCCCGAGGGGGAAGTCACCGCGGGCGGCAAGGTCGTGGACACGCCGCCGGAGGTGCTGGAACTCGTGGGACGCGTCTGCGTGCTTTGCAACGACGCGGAGCTGGTCCAGGAGGACGGCAAGTGGAAAGTGGAGGGCGACCCGACCGAAGGCGCGCTGTATCCCCTGGCCTCCAAGCTGGGGCTGGACCGGGCCGGCGAGGCCGCGGGCGCGCCGCGCGTCGACGTCATCCCGTTCGAGTCCGAACACAAGTTCATGGCGACGCTGCACCGGCCGCCCGACCGCGACATCCTGCTGGTGAAGGGCGCGCCGGAGGTGATCCTGGAGCACTGCGACCGGCAGCAGACCCGGTCCGGACCGGCCACGCTCGATCGCGACCTGTTCGCCCGGGAAGGCGACCGGCTCGCCGCGCAGGGGGAGCGCCTGCTGGCCCTGGCCTGGTTGCCCGATCCGGACGTTGCCGAAGGCAAGCTCGAAGCAGCCAACCTGCCCAGGAACCTCGTGTTCCTCGGCCTCGTCGGCATCATGGATCCGCCGCGCGCCGAGGCGATCGACGCCGTGCGCGAATGCCACGACGGCGGCATCCGCGTCACGATGATCACCGGCGACCACAAGGTCACCGCGGCGGCCATCGCGGGCATGCTGGGCATCGGCGACGGCAAGGTCGCGGTCACCGGCACCGAGATCGAGGCGATGAACGACACCGCGCTGCGGGGCTGCGTGCGCGACGTCGACGTCTTCGCGCGCGCCAGTCCCGAGCACAAGCTGCGGCTCGTGAAGGCCATCCAGGCCAATGGCCAGGTCGTCGCGATGACGGGAGACGGCGTCAACGACGCGCCCGCCCTCAAGAAGGCCGACATCGGCATCGCGATGGGCATCAAGGGTACCGAGGTGACGAAGGAAGCGGCGGAAATGATCCTGGCCGACGACAACTTCGCCTCCATCTCCGCTGCGGTGAAGGAAGGCCGCACCGTCTACAACAACATCGAGAAGGCCCTGCTCTTCGCGCTGCCGACGAACATCGCGCAGGGGGCCGTGATCGCCATCGCGATCATTTTCGGCTTCACGCTGCCGATCACCGCGCCGCAGGTGCTGTGGGTCAACATGGTCACATCCGTCGCCCTGGGCCTGACCATCTCCTTCGAACCCCACGAGGCCGACGTGATGCGCCGTCCCCCGCGGGCCGTGGACCGCGCGCTCGTGACGGGCTTCGGCACCTGGCGCATCCTGTTCGTCGGCGCGCTGCTGGTGCTCTACACGCTGGTGATCTTCTACCGCATGAAGTCGCACGGCGCTTCCGATCCCATGGCGCGCACGGCGGCGGTCAACGCCATCACGCTGGGCCAGGTGTTCTACCTGTTCAACAGCCGCTTCCTGGTCGACTCCTCGCTGTCGCTGCGCGCGCACCTGGGCAACCCGTACTCGTGGTACGGGGCGGCCGCCGTCGTGGTGCTGCAGCTCCTGTTCACGTATGCGCCGCCGTTCCAGGCCGTCTTCGCGACCGAGGGGCTGCCGTTGCCGGTGTGGGGCGACCTGCTGGCCGGAGCGGTCCTGTTCTTCTTCCTGGTGGAGGCCGAGAAGCTGGTCGTCCGGTCCGTGCCTGCATGGCGGGAGGCCGCGCTCCTTGCCAGCCGCAGGGAGTGATTCGCGCGCCGCGGGCTGCGCCGGGCGCGGGCTACCGGACGCCCGCCGCCTGCGCGGCGCGGACCGCGGCCAGGATGTCGAGGAACAGGCTGTCGCACTCGATCCGCAGCGCCTCGAGGTCCGCCTTGAGCTGCACCGGTTCGGGACCTTCGCCGTGCGCGAAGACTTCCAGCGCATGTTCCAGCGCCTGGCTGGTGTCCTGCAGGTGCTGCCGCTTGTCCCGCCAGGCTCCGAAAGCCTGTTCGACGCGGATGTTGAGGGGATCGGTGGGTTCCACCGGGAGCATTGTTCGGCAAAAACGCGCGCCGCGGAAGGGGATAATCCAGCGCGGACGTAGTGGCTCGCGCATGCCGAACTCCCACCAGCCAGCCAGCACCGGTCTCCGCGGCGCGCTCGGGCCGACGACGGCAGGCGGCTCGCTGTTCGCGCTCCTGTTCTGGTGGCAATCGCTGACGCCGTCGCTGATTCCGCGTTCCTGGCCAGCGCAGGCCGCGATCGGCGCGACCTGCCTCGCCATCGGTTACGGAATCGGCACGTTGGCCGGCCGTGGGATGCGCCTGCTCCTGGACCGCAGGGGGCGCTGGCTTGGCAGTGCGATCCGCAAGCGCAGCGGAATCCTCCTGGCAGCAGCCTGGCTCGTTGCGGTCGTCCTCGGCGCGAGGCTGTGGACAGGCTGGCAGGACGAACAGCGCAGTTTCATGGGGATGGCCTCCCTGGCCTGGTGGAACGGCGCGCTGGCGAGCGTGCTGTCCGCTTTCGGCGGCGTGTTCCTGCTGGTCGCCGGGCGGTCGCTGGCCTGGGGTGTCGCGGCGGGCAAGCGCGCGATCCGGCGACACGTGCCGCCGGCCGTGTCGGTGCCGGCAACGGCACTGCTCCTCCTCGTGCTGGGCGCGGTGGGGTTGCCTGCCCTCACCGCGGCCATCCAATCCGGCCGCGGGCGGACGAACGATGCAACGACCGAAGGGACGGTGGCGCCCCGGTCGCCGTCGGTGTCCGGCAGCAGCGCGTCGCTCGTCGCCTGGGACACTCTGGGACGCATGGGCCGCGACTTCGTCGCATCCGCCACCAGCAGGCGTCAGCTCGCGCTGTTCCACGGGACCGATGCCGGGCTCGTCGATCCGGTGCGGGTCTACGTCGGGGTGCGGTCCGCGGAGTCCGCCGAGCAGCGCGCCCGGCTTGCGGTCCGCGAACTGGAGCGCGCGGGCGGGTTCGAGCGAAAAGTGCTGGTTGTGTGGGTGCCCACCGGAACGGGCTGGATCGTTCCCAAGGCCGCGGCTTCGCTCGAGCAGATGCATCGCGGCGACACCGCGATCGTCGCCATCCAGTACTCCTTCCTGCCCAGCCTGCTGGCCATCTTCATGGACGCCGGGCGCGCGGACGAAGCGGGGATCACGCTCTTCGCCGCCGTTCGCGCGCGCTGGTTGACGCTCCCGCCGGACCGGCGGCCGAAGCTCGTCCTGTTCGGCAAGAGCCTGGGCGCCGAAGGGGTGGAAGCGCCTTTCGTGGGCGCGGACGCCGCCTCCTCGGTGGCCGACATGGCGGCCCGGACGAATGGCGCGCTGATCGCCGGTGCCAAGAAGAGCAACCCTGTCCATGCGCAGCTCACGCGCGAGCGCGATCGCGGGTCGCCCTTCTGGCAGCCGGTCTTCGACGGCGGACGCACCGTGCGCTTCCTGAACCGGGATCCGCACGGGGTGGCAGGAGGCGCCGACTGGCCCGCCCCCCGGATCGTGTACCTCCAGCATCCGGCGGACCCGGCGATCTGCTGGAGCACGAGGGCGCTCTGGCGGCCGCCGGAATGCATGGACGCTCCCCGCGGCTTCGACATGCCGCAGGCCGCGCGATGGTTTCCCATCGTGTCGGGCGTCCAGGCGGTCAGCGACGTGCTCAACCAGCTCGGCGTGCCGCCGGGGTTCGGGCACAACTACGCGTCGGAATACGTCGGGGCTTGGGCCAGCGTGACGTCTCCCGGAGGCTGGACGCCAGCCGACACCGGACGGCTGGAGCAGTTCGTCGCGGAGATCGCCGGCGACGAAGCCGAGCGCTGAGCCCGCCGCTACGCGAGCGCCTTCGCCTTCAGCCGCGCGAACTCATCCTGCGTGATCGTGTTGGCGTCCAGCAAGGCCTTGGCATCGGCGATCTGGTCGGCCGGCGACTTGCCGCCGACGTTGCGGATGTAGGCATCGGTCTCCTCCTTCGCGCGCTGCATGTTGGCACGCTGGCGTTCGCCCATGCTGCGCCCCCGCGCGATGATGTAGATGAGCGCGGTGATCATCGGGAAGATGAACAGGCCGATCACCCACAGCGCCTTGGCGAAGCCGCCCATCTCGCTGTCGCGGAACAGGTCGACGACGATCTGGAAAAGCACCAGCAGGTAGAAGAGGAGGAAGAAGCTCCAGATCAGGAGCTGGACGAAGTCCCAGAAATTGCTCATGGCGATCCTCTGTGGGTGTGGAAAGTGGAAAGCGCGCCTGGTTCAGTGGCCGCGCGCCGTGGCCTTGTGGGTAAGGGTGCGCAGGAAGCCGAGGACGAAGCCCCCGGTGAACATGCCCAGCACGTAGACGCCGATGATCATCACGGACGTCGGCATGGTGGCCTGCAGCGAGAACAGCGAGACGGTCACCGAATCCGTGTTCTGCACCTTGAACAGCAGCACCACGATGACCAGGATGGCCGCCAGGGCGATGTAGAGGTAGCGTGACATGTCTGTCCTTTCTTTCATCCTCAGATGCTGATGGCGCCGCTCCGGAGCGCGACGACGCCGCAGGCGGCGGCGGTCACGAGAACGACGAAGACGAGGAACTCGGGCACCGTGAACAGCCTGGCGCGCTGTTCGCGCCGCGCGATCGCGTAGAGGGCCGTGGCGGGCGCATACAGCAGCGCCGACAGCAGCAGGAACTTCGGCCCGCCTGCCCACAGCATCGCGGCGGCGTAGACGGTGGCAATGCCGGCGCGCACGCGGTCGCGTCCGCGCTCCTGCGGCGCGGATGCGTAGGTCTCGCCGGTCCAGGCCAGCTTGGTCCCGTAGGCCGCGACGAGGAGGTAGGGCAGCAGCGTCATGGTGCCGGTCATCTTCAGCGCCATCGTGAAGGCGTACTCCGCGAAGAAGCTCACGACCAGGAAGAACTGGATCACGGCGTTGGTGAGCCAGAGCGCGCCCATCGGCGCCGCCCTGGCGTTCTCCCGCGCGAGGAAGGCCGGCATGACGCCGCTCTTGGCGGCCGAGTGCATGACCTCGGCCGCCAGCAACGACCACGAGAGATAGTTGCCCAGGACGGAGATCAGCAGGCCGACGCTGATGAAGACACGCCCCCACGGCCCCACGATGGCCGCCATCACGCCCGCCAGCGCCGGCGGGGACAGGGCGGCCAGGTCGGGGCGCAGCAGCACGCCGTACGAGAGCAGGGTGACCAGCACCAGCAGGCACAGCACGCCCAGGAAGCCGAGCACCGTCGCCGTGCCCACGTCCTCGCGCCGCCGCGCATAGCGCGAGTAGACGCTGGCGCCCTCGATGCCGACGAACACGAACACCGTCACCAGCATCGTCCCGCGCACCTGCGCGAGCAGGCTGGAGGCGCCCGGCACGTCGTGGACGCGGAAGTTGAGCGCGAAGATGTCGGCCTGGAAGCCCGCGACGGCGAAGGCGACGAAGACCGCGAGCGGCACGATCTTGGCGACCGTCGCAATGGTGTTGAGCGCCGCGGCCTGCCGGATGCCGCGCAGGACCAGGAAGTGCGTCCCCCACAGGATCACCGACGCGCCGACGATCGCGGCAAGCGTGGTGCCATCGCCGAACGCAGGAATGAAGTGTCCCAGGGTGGCCTTGATCAGCACGAGGCAGGCGACGTCGGCCAGGCAGGCAGCGATCCAGTAGCCGACGGCGGTCGCGAACCCGAGGTAGCTGCCGAAGCCCGCCTGCGCATAGGCATAGATGCCCGTGTCGAGGTCGGGCCTGCGCTGCGCCAGCGTCTGGAACACCAGGGCCAGCATCAGCATGCCCACGCCCGCGATCGTCCACGCGATGGCGGTGCCGAGGCCGCCGGTCGCCTGGGCCAGGCTGGCCGGGATCGCGAAGATGCCGGCGCCGACCATGGACCCGACCACCAGGCCGACCAGCGCGCCGCGTGAAAGCGTCCGGTCCTGGGGCACGGTCATGGCGGGGCATTGTGCGGCAGGCCCATTGGTCCCGCAAGGCGACCCGCATGGGACCTTGGGGAAGTACGCTATGGGCACTCCCGCATTTCCGTGGAGGGCCCCATGCCTCCTGCATCCAGGTCCCGGAGGGTCCAGGCAGCCCGCTGGCTGGCGTTGCTGGCGCTCGCCACCCTGCTGGCCGCCTGCTCGCTGCCGCCGCTGGAAGGCCGCAGCCAGTCGCATGCGCTGCCGGTCGCCGAGGCACGCACGACGACGTTGGGCCGCGCCGCGGGCGTTGTCGCGGCAGAGCATCCGCAGCTCTCGGGCTTCTACGCGCTGGCGGATCCGCACGAGGCCTTCGCGGCGCGCGTGCAGCTGGCGCGGCACGCCGAACGCACGCTGGACGTGCAGTACTACATCTGGCGCGCCGACGTCACCGGCCACCTCCTGCTGGAGGCGCTGCGGGACGCCGCCGACCGGGGCGTGCGCGTGCGCCTGCTGCTGGACGACAACGGCATCCCGCTGCTGGACGAGGAGCTGGGCGTGCTGGACCAGCACCCGAACATCGAGGTGCGCCTGTTCAATCCTTTCGTGTCGCGCAAGTTCAAGGCGCTGGGCTTCGTGACCGACTTCTCGCGCGCGAACCGGCGCATGCACAACAAGAGCTTCACGGCGGACAACACGGCCACGATCGTCGGCGGACGCAACGTGGGCGACGAATACTTCGGCGCGACGGACGGGGTCCTGTTTTCCGACCTCGACGTGCTCGCGGTGGGTCCCGTCGTGGAGGCGGTCTCGCATTCCTTCGACGCGTACTGGGCCAGCGCATCGTCGTATCCGATCGCAACGATCGCGCCTGCGCCATCCGCGGAAGTCGTTGCCGCCGTGCACGGCCGCGAGGCGATGGTGGACCGTTCCGAGCGCGCGGCGGACTACAAGAACGCGGTGCGCGGCCTGCTGCCGTACGACGCCTTCGCCGGCGGCAAGCTGCCCCTCGTCTGGGCGCCGGCGCACCTGCTGGTGGACGACGCGGCCAAGGGGCTGGCGCTGGCGCAGCCGGAGCAACTCCTGCTGCACCACATGACCGAGGCCATCGGCGTGCCCCGGCGCGCGCTGGACCTGGTCTCGCCCTACTTCGTGCCGACCGATGCCGGGACCGACTACTTCGTGCGGCTGGCGCGCAGCGGCGTGAAGGTGCGCATCCTCACCAACTCGCTGGCGGCCACCGACGTGCCCGCGGTGCACTCGGGCTACGCGCGCCATCGCCAGCGGTTGCTGGAGGCGGGCGTCGTGCTCTACGAGCGCAAGCCCGACCCCACGGCGCCGCGCGACGATGCGGAGCGCGGTGGAGATGCCTTCAAGATGCCGGGTGGCTCGGGCAGCGGCGGAAGTTCCGGCTCCAGCCTGCACGCCAAGACCTTCGGCGTGGACCAGGAGCGGGTCTTCGTCGGCTCCTTCAACTTCGACCCGCGCTCGGCGCGGCTGAACACCGAGCTGGGCGTGATCATCGACAGCCCCGAGCTGGCGGCGAGGCTCGCCGAGGTGTTCGCGAAGCGCGTCCCCGTGAGCAGCTGGGAGGTGCGGCTCGATCCCGCCACCGGCGCGTTGCGCTGGATCGATGCGGCGAGCACGCCGCCCCAGGCGCTCGCCAGCGAACCCGCCACGACGTGGCGGCAGCGCGCGACGGTGACGATCCTCGAGCACCTTCCGATCGAATGGATGCTCTGACCGGAGCGGCTCAGTTCGCGCGCTGCGACTCGACCACCAGGTCGAGCACGTACGCGGGGCCCGTCGCCGTGGCATAGCGCTGCAGCCGCAGCACGTTGCGCGTGCCCGGCTCGTGCCGGAATCCTTCGATCTGCCCGTCGAAGACGCGCCATTCGCCGGCGGACTGGCGGATGCCCTGGTCGTCGAAGCGGATGTCGCGCACGGACAGGCAGGTCCGGCCGCCGGACGGGCAGGGCACCTCCGCCGGCGCGACCTCCATGAACACGCGCTCGCCCGGTGAACCGAAGCGCGTGGCCGCCGTCGGGGTCCCTCCCAGCTCCCACCGGCCGCCGTCGTTGAACGTCATCACGAGCGTCGGCGCGGCGGTGCCCGGGACGGAGCGGATCTCGTAGCGGGCCGCCTGCGGCAGCCGCGTGGAGACGCGGCGCTCCAGCGCCATGAGGTCCTGCTCGGGACACGCGCGCATGGTAGACACGGGCAGGGCCACGTTCATGGCACCGCCGGCGGCCGTGTAGCCGGCTCCGACCACGTTGCACAGGTTCAGGACCGTGACCCGGTCCTGCTGGAAACTCAGCTGCGGCGGCGGCCGCCCCGGCAACTGCCATCCCTGCTCCACCTGGCCGCGCGCATCGAACACGGACGCCAGGTTCCAGGTGTAGGCCTGCAGCCGGCTCGCACCCTGGGCCGGGGGCGTGGCGGCGCATGCGGCCAGGAGCAGCGACAGGACGAAGCCCGCCAGGATGCCGGTGCGACGGAGTGATGTCATGGCTGGTGTGCCTCGCGTTCTTTCAAGCCGGACAGGGACGCGTGATCCGCCGTCGCGGGCGCCGGGCCCTGCGCAGCGATCCACAGGAAGCAGGAGCCCGCCGCGGCGCTCGCCAGGTGCTTGAGCGTGTGGCCCGACACGACCTGCCGGGTCAGGTCCCAGACCGGGCGGTCCAGCATCTCGAAGACCTTGGCCAGCGCGTAGAACAGGATCAGGAGCCACCACGCCTTCGCCGGGACGAGGCGGTTGCGCGCGGCCAGGGAGAGGAGTGCTGCCAGGGCGCCGAACTGGAGGATCGCGTAAGGCCACAGGCTTCCGAGCCAGATCCAGTACGCCACGCTCGCGAACGATGCGGCCACGACGAACGCGGCGTCCGCCGCCGTCGGCGGGCGCATTCCGGAACACGCCCATGCAGCCAGCAACGCGCCGGCGAACACGGTGGCCAGCGGCAGCCGGTCCCAGATCAGCGTCGCGTCGCTCGGCGCGAGATGGTAGTAGGCCGAGCCGATGCCGGTGAACATCAGGCCGACACCCGCCACCACGAGGCCGGGGCTCGCCAGCCCCTGGGCCCGGGAGATCTTCACGACGAGCGCCAGTCCCGCCAGGAAGATCGGCACGTTCGACAGCACGTCGGCGGCGTTCGGGATGCCGAGCCACGCCCGCGTGTCGGCGAAGTCATGGTAGCCGCGCCACTGCCGCAGCGGATGCACCCATTCCAGCAGGATGCCGGCGACGAACAGCCCGACGATCGTCGCCGGCATGCGCGCCCGCACCTGACGAGGGGCCACCTACTTCTTCGGTGCCTCGGGCGGGATCGTGATCTCGTTCGTCGACAGCGTGCCGCCGCCCAACACGCTGCCGGTCGTGGTCGTGTTGCCCTCGCCCATCACGCGTTGCCGGCACGAATCCCTGGCCGGGCCTTCCGGCTGGCGGTCGCAGCGCTTCAAGGCATTCGCCTGGTACTGCTCTTCGCCCTTGGTGGTCAGCTTGCCCTGGCTCTTCGCGTGGGCGGCGGCGGCCTTCTCACGCTTGCACGCAGCGGTGTTGACGTTCGGGTGGTCGCACTTCGAAGCCTTCGTGCCTTCCGCGGCGGCGTGCGGAATGCCGACGAGGGCGGCGCTGCCCGCGATCAGGGCCAGGGATGCGATGTAAGCAAGGGGTTTCATGAAGACTCCCTGAATACGTTGAGGGGAGGGGAAAGTTAGTACAGGGCCGCGGGGCAGTCAACAGCGCCTGCGGCGCGGCCTGCTGGAAGATCAGGCAAATGTCGCCTGATGTGACAACCGCATTTCAGTTCTGCGCGACCACGCGTGCTGAATCGCCGTTGCCCTGCACGAGCACGCGTTGACCGACCCGGAGGTTGGGGTCCGTCGGTTGCGTGATCTCGACGAGCACGCCGCTGTCCGTGCGCACGAAGATCTGCTGTCCGGCCACGGGCGTGTCGAAGCGGCGCTGTGCCTCGTTGCCCGCGAACGCGCCGCCGATGGTGCCGGCCACCATGGCGACGTCGCGTCCCGTGCCGGCACCGACGAGGCTGCCGAGGCCCAGGCCCGCGATGCCGCCCACGACCGCGCCGATGCCCATGTGGTGCGAACTCTGGATCGTCGTCGGCGTGATCTGCTCGATGACGCCCTGGCGGATCTTCATCTGGTCCGCGGAGGAACCCGGGGTCGCGCATGCCGCGACCGCGAGTGCCAGCAGGATTGCCGCGAGACGGGAAAGGAACGTAATCGCCATTTGCATCTCCAGGATTCGAGGGGGTCGACATGCGCCGTCGCGAGACCGTCCAGCATGGCTCGTGGCGGAACGGGCATTTTGTCGTGGCACCAGCCATCGATCACTCCGGGTATGGGGAATCCGCGCTGCACCCACGCACCCGGAACGGGCGTTCATAAGCGTTCTGCTCACGGCGACATCAGCGATTGCCTGAAGCAGGGTCAGCGTTCCACGCGAGCCGCGCGCGATGACAACGAAGGACTTCGTTGCCTGCACTGCGCGTGCGCGCGGGGAACCCGCCCGCAACGAGGCGGTCCAACCGGTCCCTGTTCTGGAGAAACCCATGGACCTGCGTCTTCAATTCCTCGAATCGTTTCGCGCCGAAGGGCCGGATGGGCACGCCTACAAGGTCTCGGCGTTCGAACGGCTCGCGCGCGTTGCCTCTTCGACTGCGGACGAGCACTGGGAATCGACCGGCGTGGTCGAGTACCACCTGGAGGACGGCAGGCTCGTCGAGGAGCGCAAGGACGGCAGCCTGCGCGTGCCCGGCACGTCGCTCGAACTGAAGCGCGTGGCGCCGGCGTCAGCCTGAGCTGGACGCCGCACGGCGGAGGCTTGTCACTTGACGAGCAGCACCGGCACCGGCGAGGTGCTCACGACGGCCTGCGCGACGCTTCCCATGAACACGCTCTTGAGCGCCGTGCGCCCGCGGGTGCCCATCACGATCATCTGCGCGCCTTCCTTCTTCGCGAGCTTCACGATCTCCGCTGCAGGGTCGCCGAGGGCCCGCACGGCACGGCGCGCGATCCGGTGGCGCTTGAGCTGGCGCTCGATGGGATCCAGCACCGCGCTCGCCTCCGCCTCGTAGTGCGCCGCCAGGTCCCGCTTCGCCACCAGCCCCGATGCCTCGGGCACCTGCACGTTGAGCACGAGGACTTCCACGCTCCGCCCATGCACCCATTCCTGCTTCAGCAGCCAGGCGAGCGCCTTGCCGGTGTGCCTGCTGCCGTCGGCGGCCAGGACCATCTTCACGCAGGTTCTCCTTCGGCGGCGGGCCCGCGATCGGCGAGGTGGGACGCGCCCCGCCAGGCGCGCCGCGCAAGCGCTTCCAGCCGCCGCACGCTGTCGACGCGGGCCATCGCCTCGTCGGCACTCAACGCGCCGCCGGCCACGGACGCCAGCGTCGCGTGGCGATGGCTCCGTTGCAGCTCGCGCAACCTTTTTGCGCGGTCCTTGAGGCGCGCGAGGGCCTCCGCCCTGGAGGGGCCGCCGGCGGGGGCCCCCGTGTCTGCCGCGGAGTCGGGCAGCGCGCCCAGTTCGGCGGCGAGCAGCGCCGCATCCCGCAAGGCCTGCACGCACAAGTCCGCGGCGCGTTCATCGTCGGGCCCGCCCGGGACGGTCGCGCCCTCGCCCTTTTCCACGGCGGCTTCGGCCAGCCGGGAGGCTTCGTCGAGTGCCAGAAGCGTCCGGGTGAGGCGCTGTTCTTCTTCCTCCGATTCGGGCGGGCCGCTCGCCTCCGCCATGAATTCCCGTGCCTGGCGCAAGGCATCGACGGCTTCCGCAAGGGAGGATTCCGTCCTGCCACTTGCGGAGCTTCCCTGGCGCGGGCCCGGCAGGGTCGCGACGATCGCTTCACACAGTTTCGCCAGCACGCGTGCCACCGTGCGCCGCACGGCTTCCTCCGTCGCGATCGGCGTCAGGAGCGCCGCCGGGTCCAGGCACGCCGTCAGCTGCGACCGGCGCTCGGGCAGGATGCGCTCGACGATGCGCGTGAAGCGGTCGATCAGCGGCAGCAGCACGGCGACGCCGACGACGTTGTAGGCGGTGTGGTACGCGGCGAGCAATGTCACGCCATCGACGTGCTGCGCGGCCCGCACCATGAGCGGATAGGTGAAGGGAAAGACCGCCAGCGCGATGACGGCCGCCACCAGCTTGAACAGGATGTAGGCGACGGCGAGGCGCTTGGCGGTGCTGCTCGCGCCGATCGCCGCCATCGCGGAACTTGTCGCGGTGCCGATGTTCTGCCCGATGATGAGCGCGCAGGCCTGGTCCAGCGCGATCGCTCCCGCGAAGTGCGCCGACAGCGTGACCGCGACGGCCGCGGTCGACGATTGCATCACCGCGGTCATCGCCAGCCCCAGCGCGACCAGGGACAGCACGCCCCACAACGTGGACCACCAGCCGGCGCCGTCGCCATGCACCGCGGGCAGGTCGGCCGGCTGCAGGAGCTCGGCCACGCCGCTCATCCCCTGCTGGAGCGTCGTGAGCCCGAACAGCACCAGCGCGAATCCGGCCAGCGATGCACCCGCCGCGGAAATCCGGCCGGGAGCCAGCAGCTTGATCAAGGCACCGACGAAGATCATCGGCAAGGCCGCGGCCGTCAAGGACACGCGCACACCGATCAAGGCGATGAGCCACGCCGTTCCCGTCGTGCCGACGTTCGCACCGAACACGAGGGCCAGGCCTTGCGGAAAGGTGAGCAGGCCCGCGCTCACGAGGCCGATGGTCGTCATCGTCGTCGCGCTGGACGACTGCACGATCAGCGTGACGAACGCGCCCCAGAAGGCGCCCGACAGGGGCGTCGCCGCCGCCTTGCGCAACGTGGTGCGCAACCCCGAACCGGCCAGCGCCTTGAGCCCGCTGGTCATGACGCTCATGCCCAGGAGGAAGAGACCGACGCCGCCGAGAACAGTGACCGTCGTCGACATGCGTGGTGCGGGGGCGCGCGGCCCGGCCTAGGGCACCACCAAGACGTCGGCTTCGGATTCGGCCAGCACGCGGCGGCTCACGCTGCCCAGCAGCATGTCCTCCAGCCGGCTCTGGCCTTGCCGCCCGATCACGATGAGGTCGCAGTCCTCGTCGTCTTCCTCTTCCAGGACGCGCTGCACGGCGCCGCCGTGGACCACCTGGGTGACGACGGTCCGCGGCGGCAGCGAAGCCTTCGCGCACAGGGCGGCCATGCTGGCATCCGCCTCCGTGCGCGCACGCCGACGATATTCCTCGATGTACTTCTTCTCGACCCCGGCGATGGACATCTTGCCTTCGAAGGGCGCTTCGTAGGCATGCATGAGGATGAAACGGGCGCCGGGCGCCACCGCGCGCGCCAGTTCCACGGCCGGAAGCGAAGCCTCCGAGAAGTCCACCGGGACCAGCACGCGGCGGTACTCCGTGTTGGGCATGCGCTTGACCACCAGCAAGGGGCGGCTGAAGCGGCTGACCAGGCGCGAGGCGGTCGAGCCCAGCACCAGGTGCCGCAGCATGCTGGCTCCGCGCGCACCGAGGACCAGCAGGTCGGCATCCAAGGCCGCGGCTTTCTCCTCGATCGCCTCCAGCACCGCGCCGCCGGTCACGTGCGTGGTGATGTCGACCCCGTGCCGTTCCCGCACGGTGGTCGCCAGCGCACCCATGAGCATCTGCGTCTGCTCCTCGATCCTGGCGAGGACGTCCTCCGGCACGTTGGACACGAGGCGGCGCAGTTCGTCGAGCCGGGACAGGGCGGCGGCGACGTGCACCACGTCGACCTGGGCGCCGGTGGCACGCGCCACCAGGGCCGCCCGCTCGACCGCATGCCGGGCAGGGGCGGAAAGATCCGTCGCGGCAAGCAGCCGCTTCAGCTGGGTCATCGACAGCTCCTCGCCGTGCGGGGCGACCATTCTAGGAGGGCTCGCGCAAGGAAGTCGAGTGGGCCGAAGGGCCGTTCCGACCCCCGCCGTTGCAGGCGCAGAATCCGGCGGTTTGTTCAGCGGCTGCGGAGGACAGGGATGGATCGCGATCCGGTTTCGGTGGACCTCGGGCTGCAAGGCGGCGGCGCGCACGGCGCGTTCACGTGGGGCGTGCTCGACCGCTTGCTGGAGGAGCCCTGGCTGCTCTTCGACGGCGTGTCCGGGACGTCCGCCGGCGCGATGAACGCGGTGGTGATGGCCCATGGCCTCTCCGATGGCGGGCCGCCGCAGGCGCGCATCGCCCTGGAGCAGTTCTGGAAGAGGATCTCCGACGCGGCGCTGCTCAGCCCGCTGCGCCGCGGCCCGCTCGAACTCCTCACCGGCCGCTGGTCGCTCGACTACTCGCCCATGTTCGCGGCGATGGACCTGGCGGCGCGCGTGTTCTCGCCCTACGACCTCAACCCGCTGGGCGCGAATCCGCTGAACCGCATCCTCGCCGAGAGCGTCGACTTCGGGCAGCTGGCCAGCGCGCCGATCAAGATCTTCGTCACCGCCACCAACGTGCGCACCGGCCGCGGCCGCGTCTTCCGCAACGCCGACATCACGCCCGACGTGCTGCTGGCGTCCGCCTGCCTGCCCACGCTGTTCCAGGCCGTGGAGATCGACGGCGACATGTACTGGGACGGCGGCTATTCCGGCAATCCCACCATGACGCCGCTCATTCGCGAGTGCAAGTCCTCGGACACCATCCTCGTGCAGATCAACCCGATCGAGCGGCCCGGGACGCCGCGCACCGCGCGCGAGATCCACAACCGGCTGAACGAAGTCACGTTCAACGCGGTGCTGATGAAGGAACTGCGCCTGGCGGCCATGTTGCGCAAGGCGGCCGACCCGGGTTCGGGCGAAGGCAGGTTCTGGGCGAAGATGCGCATCCACCGCATCGCGAGCGACGTGATGCTGGACCTGGGCTATTCGTCCAAGCTGCTCGCGGAGTGGGACTTCTTCCAGCTGCTGCGCGCGGAGGGCCGCACGGCGGCGCAGGCCTTCCTGGATGCGCACGGCAAGGACCTCGGGCGGCGTTCCACGCTGGACCTCGACCAGTTCCTGGAAGGGGTCTGAAGCACCATGGGACTCGCAGGCATCCTGGTGGCGCTCGGCGCGCTGGTCTGGCTGTCGTTCCGCGGCTGGAGCGTGCTCGTGCTGGCGCCGGCCGCCGCATTGCTGGCCGCCGCATTTGCCGGCGAGCCGCTGCTCGCGCACTGGACGGAGACGTTCATGCTCGCCGCGGCGGGCTTCCTCGCGCAGTTCTTTCCGCTGTTCCTGCTCGGCGCGCTGTTCGGCAAGCTGATGGAGGACTCGGGGTCCGTCGCTGCGATCGCGGACTTCATGACCGAGAAGCTCGGGCCGCGTCGCGCGATCCTGGCAGTGGTGCTCGCGGGCGCCATGGTCACCTACGGCGGCGTGAGCCTGTTCGTCGCCTTCTTCGTGATCGGGCCGATGGCGCAGGCGCTGTTCCGCGCCGCGGACATTCCCGGCCGGCTCATGCCGGCGGCGATCCTGCTCGGGACCTCCACCTTCACGATGTCGGCGCTGCCCGGCACGCCGTCGATCCAGAACGCGATCCCGATGCCCTTCTTCGGCACGACACCGTTCGCCGCGCCAGGGCTGGGCGTCATCGCGGCGGTGATCATGCTGGGCTTCGGCCTGTGGTGGCTCTCGCGCAGGGAGGCTGCCGCGCGCCGGGCGGGCGAAGGCTACGGCGACACGGCCGTCGCGCCGGACGCGGCGGCCGGCGATCCGCTCGTGCGCGAGCGCGCGACGACGGCCGCTGCATTCGATCCCGCCGAATCGCGCCGCGGCAAGCGGGGCACCGGTGCGCCCGGGATCGCCGTGGCGATCCTGCCGCTCGTCACGGTGGTCCTGGTCAATCTCGCGATGTCGCTGTTCATCCTGCCGCGCCTGGACACATCGTTCCTTGCCGAGGAGCGGTGGGGCGGTGTCACGCTCGCGGCCGTGAGCGGCGTGTGGTCGGTGATCGTGGCGCTCGCGGCGGCGATCCTGCTGCTGGTGGCGATCAACTTCCGGCGGCTGCCGAGCGTGCGGGAGACGGTCGACGCCGGCGCGAACGCTTCGGTGCTGCCGGTGCTGAGCGTGGCCAGCCTGGTCGGCTTCGGCGCGGTGGTCGCGGTACTGCCGGGCTTTGCGCTGGTCCGCGACTGGGTGCTCGCCATCGACGGCGGACCGCTGGTGTCGCTGGCCGTCGCGATCAACGTGCTGGCGGGGCTGACGGGATCCGCATCCGGCGGCATGACCATCGCGCTGGGCGCGCTCGGCCAGACCTACCTGCAGCTCGCCGGCGAATTCGGGATCGACCCGGACCTGATGCACCGCATCGCCGTGATCGGCGCGGGCACGCTGGACACCTTGCCGCACAACGGCGCGGTGGTGACCCTGCTGGCCGTCTGCGGGGCCACGCACCGCAAGAGCTACTTCGACATCTTCATGGCGGGGATCGTGGGGCCGGTCCTGGCGCTGGTCGCGGTGATCGTGCTGGGGACGGTGTTCGGTTCGTTCTAGCGTGAGGATGTCACCGCATCGGCCTTACGAAAATCGCTGCCGGGGTTTCGTGAATCGGGCATTGCCCGCTCGCCTGACGCCGCCTCCCGCGTGGGCGCGTTAAATGTCCGGGCCGATCGGCCCGAAGTGTCGGACCGCGGCCCAGCTTGAGAGGAACTGCGATGAAGAACTTGATCCCGGTCGTGGGCGTGGCCGTTGCGCTGCTGGCGTTCCCGGCCGTGGCCCAGAACGACGTACCCGGCGAAGCGCGAGCGAAACCCAGCACGCCGCACACCAAGGAGGAGAGGCGCGCGGCACGGAGCAAGCGGCAGGCCACCGGCAAGGAGGTCACCAGGCAGGGCAACCGCAACCTCGATGTGGAACCTCCCGCCAAGCCGGGAAGCGTGACGCCGGCCACCGCCGAAGAGCGCGCGGCGGCGCGCAAGCAACGCAAGCAGCAAGGCACGGAGGCCGCCAGGAATCCGCCGGCGGTCGGACCGGCCGGGACGTCGCCATAAGGAGGACGGGAAGGCGACTTCTCAGTAGTCGACCGCGTCGCGGCTGATGGGGCACGTCATGCAGTGCCCGCCGCCGCGTCCGCGCCCGAGCTCCGCGCCCACGATCGTGATCACCTCGATGCCTTCCTTGCGCAGGAGCGTGTTGGTGTAGGTGTTGCGGTCGTAGGCGTACACCACGCCGGGCGAGGCGCACACCAGGTTCGCGCCGCTGTCCCATTGGGTGCGTTCGCGCTGGTAGTCGCTGCCGCCGGCTTCCACCACGCGCAGCTTCTTGAGGCCCAGCGCGTGCGCCACCACGTCGACGAAGGGCTTGTTCTCGGCGTGCAGCTCCACGCCGCTGGGATGGTCGCTCGGCCGGTACGAGAAGGTGCGCGTCTTGTTCAGGAAGTCCGGCGCGATCAGCACGCAGTCGCGGTCGGCGAAGGTGAACACGGTGTCCAGGTGCATGGCCGCGCGGATCTTCGGGATGGCCGCCACGATCACCCGCTCCGCCGCCCCCCTCTTGAAGAGAGTGGCCGCCAGCTGGCTGATCGCCTGGCGCGAGGTGCGCTCGCTCATGCCGATCAGGACGTTCTTCCTGCCGATCGGCATGACGTCGCCGCCCTCCAGCGTCGCCTGCCCGTGGTCCTGCAGCGGGTCGCCCCACCACACGTTGACCTTGCCCGCGAAGTCGGGGTGGAACTTGTAGATCGCGGTGGTGAGGATGGTTTCCTCGTGGCGGGCGGGCCAGTACAGCGGATTCAGCGTCACGCCGCCGTAGATCCAGCAGGTGGTATCGCGCGTGTAGATCGTGTTGGGCAGCGGCGGCAGCAGGTACTCGGTGGAGCCCGCGGCTTCGCGCACGGCCTTGAGCGCGGGGCCGCCGTGCGCCTCGGGGAAGTCGTAGATCGACATGCCGCCGATCAGCGTCTCCGCCAGCTTGCGGTGGTCCAGCCCTTCGAGGTAGGCACGCAGCTCCTCGATGAAGCCCAGGCCGATCTGGTTGGGCACCATGTGCTGGTCGAGGATCCAGCGCTTGCCCTCCGGCACGGCCACGGTCTCGGCCAGCAGGTTGTGCATCTCCAGCACGTCGATGCCGCGGTCCCGCATCTTGGACACGAAGTCGAAGTGGTCGCGCTTGGCGTTCTCCACCCACAGCACGTCGTCGAACAGCAGCTCGTCGCAGTTGCTGGGCGTCAGCCGCGAGTGCGCCAGGCCCGGCGCGCACACGATCACCTTGCGCAGCTGCCCCACTTCGGAATGGACACCGAATGCTTCACCTTTTGCAGTCATGCAACGCTCCTTGGAAGGCTCAAAGCTGGATCACGCCCGTCAGGAGGGCGCGCAGGCCGGCGATCGCGCCGACCACGAGCACCGCGAGGATGATCCAGTCGGTCGGCTTGAACACCGCCTCGCCGCGCTCGCGCCGGGCCCACAGGTACAGCAGCGTGCCGGGGGCGTACAGCACCGCCGACAGGAGCAGGTAGCGCACGCCGCCGGCCCACATCATGAACAGCGTGTAGACCAGCGCGATGCCCGCGAAGACGATGTCCCGGCGCCGATCCTCCGGCCGGACCTCGTACGTTTCGCCGCGGCGCGCGACCATGAAGCCGTAGGCGGCCACGAGGGCGTACGGGATCAGGTTGACCGAGCTGGTCAGGTTGAGCATCAGCGCGAACGCGTCGCGGGACCAGTAGGTGGTGATCACCAGCAGCTGCACGATGATGTTGGTCGCCCACAGCGCGGCGACCGGCACCTTGTTCCGGTTCTCGCGCGCGAACAGCGCCGGCATGTCCTTGGACCTGGCCGCGGCGAAGCCGACCTCCGCGCAGATCAGCGACCAGGCCAGGTAGGCACCGAGCACCGAGACGATCAGGCCGGCGCTCACGAACACCGAACCCCACGGACCCACCACGGCTTCCAGCACCTGTGCCATGGAAGGCTGGCGCATGCCCGCGATGTCGGCGCGGGCCAGCACGGCATAGGGCAGCAGGGTGACCAGGACCATCAGGACGGTCACGCCGATGAAGCCGCTGATGGTGGCCACGCCGACGTCGGAGCGCTCGCGCGCATAGCGCGAATACACGCTCGCGCCCTCGATGCCGATGAACACGAACACGGTCACCAGCATGGTCGAGCGCACCTGCGTGAGGATGCCGCCGGTGAGGTCGGCGCCGTACAGGTTGACGCGGAACAGGTCCATGCGGAAGGCGACGGCCAGCAGCACGATGAACACCAGGATCGGGATGATCTTGGCCACCGTGACGATGGTGTTGATGTACGCGGCCTGCTGCACGCCGCGCAGGATCATGAAGTGGAACAGCCAGATGCCGGCCGAGGCGACCAGGATGGCCACCACCGTGTTGCCGTCGCCGAAGACCGGGAAGAACGTGCCCAGCGTGGACTTGATCAGCACCCAGTACGACACGTTGCCGATGCAGCTTCCCATCCAGTAGCCGAACGCCGACAGGAAGCCCGGGTAGTCGCCGAATCCGGCCTTGGCATACGCGAACACGCCGGCATCGAGCTGGGGCTTGCGCTCGGCGAGCACCTGGAACACGCGCGCCAGCATGTACATGCCGGTGCCCGCGATGGCCCAGGCGACGATGGCGCCGATCGGTCCGGTGGCGCCGGCGAAGGTGCGTGGGAGCGAGAAGATGCCCGCGCCGACCATGCTGCCGACGACCATCGCCATCAGCGCGGGGCGCGACAGCTTCTGCGACTGGTCGGACTCCGTCGCGCGGTCGCCCGCCGCAGGCAGTAGCTGTCCTTCGGCCGCGCCGCTGGTGTTGACGCTCATGCGTTCTCCTCCCCGGGGATCAATCCGGATGTGAACGGATGAGCTGCTCCGAATGGATTGGCCACCCGACACGCGGCAGCAGAATAAGTCGGTGGCCGACGCGTGTCCAGCATACGGAGATTGCGTACTGCATGCTTCAGGTGGAAGATGCGCCTCCGCGATGAACGCCAGCACCAGGATCTCGAACTATTTCAGGAGGGCCGCCTCGGGGATCGAGCGATTCCTCGCGCTGGTGATCGTGGCCGGCGTGCTGGTGTTCGGATGGCGCAGCGCGCAGGCCATGATCGGCATGGACTGGCAACTGACCGACACGCTGTACGAGCTGGTCTATCGCGTGCTGCTGGTGGTGATCGGCGTGGAGCTCGCCCGCACGCTCGTCACCCACGACCTCCGCGCGATCCTCGAACTGCTCGCGTTCGTCATCGCGCGCAAGATGCTCAAGCCCGACCTCGGCGTCCTGGACATCCTCTGGAGCGTCCTCGCGTTCGTGGCCCTGCTGGGCGCTGCTTACTACTGGCATCCCGCTCCCTTGCCGGCCGATGGCGAGGAGACGGGCGGCACGCCCTGACGTGGCCGGAGTGCTGAAGCTCCTGCGATCCGCCTGGCACGAGTACGAGCGCGACTACGCGCGCTACTACGCGGCGGCGGTGGTCTTCTACACGCTCATCGCCCTGATTCCCCTGTTGCTGCTGCTCCTGAGCGGCGTCGGCCTGCTGCTGCAGCATTCCGAGCTCGTGGCATCGCGGGCGGACCAGTTGCTGAAGGCCGTCGAGGCCGGCTTCGGCGCGAACGTGCGCGACACCGTCGAACGCCTCTCCGAGCAGCTGCGCCAAGGTTCCATCGTCGCGATCGTCGTCAGCGTCGCCGGCCTGCTGGTGACCGCGTCCAAGCTGTTCCATCACCTGAGGATGACGTTCCGCGCCATCTGGAGGCACGAGTCCCCGCTCTTGTCCGGGACCATCCTCACGGTGGTCTGGGGCGCGTTCCTCGAGAAGTCCAAGGCCTTCCTGGTCCTCCTGGCCTGCGGCGGACTGCTGCTCGTGGCGTTCGTGCTCGATACCGCGATGCACTGGGTGGCCCTGCGCACGAGCTGGGTGCCCTGGCTGGGCGAGCCGATCGCGCGCCTCCTGGCCGTGGTGGTGGTGCTGGCCCTGGCGCCCGTGACGTTCGCGCTGCTGTTCCGGTACCTGCCGCCCGTGACGCTCGGATGGCGCCACATCTGGCTGGCGTCCCTGCTGTGCGGCGGTGCCTGGTTGATCGGCTTTGAGCTGTTCGCGCTGTACGGCGCGAACTTCGGGCGGCAGTTCGGTGCCTACGGCGCGCTCGGCGGCGTGCTGGTCGCGATGATCTGGATGAACGTCATGGCGCAGGTGCTGTTCATCGGGGCCGAGCTGTGCAAGATCGTCGCGCAGCGCGATGGCGTTGCCTAGCGCATTTCGTCGAGCCGGCCATCGCGTGACAGCAGCACGGCCAGCGGCCGCGTGCCCTCGAACTCCTGGAACACGATCATCAGGATCGCCGCGAAGGGAACCGCCAGCAGCGCACCCGGGATGCCCCACAGCGCGCTCCATGCCGCCAGGCTGAAGAGGATGACGAACGGGCTGAGGTTCAGCGAGTTGCCCATGAGGAGCGGGTCGAGCACGTGGCCGTTGAGGAACTGCGCGACCGACAGCCCGACGCACAACCAGAGCAGCGAGCTGGCGTCCGCCCCGCCCACGAGGGCCAGCAGGCCCGGCACCGCCACGCCGAGGACCGAACCGACGTAGGGGATGTAGTTCAGCAACCCCACGAGCAGCCCCCCGAGCCCGGCGAAGCCAAGGCCCATCCACGCCATCGCCCCCCATGTGACCAGGCCCAGGCCGACGCCCAGCATCGTCTTCAGCGCGAGGTAGTTGCCCACGCGGTCGTTGATGGCGTGCACCACGGTGCGCAGGCGGCTTGCGCGGGCAGGGTCGTTCGACAGGCGATCGATCTTGCGGTCGATGGCGCGTTTCTCGAGCAGCAGGAAGACCGCATACAGCACCACCAGCACCAGCGTTCCCACGAGGCCGAGCATCGTGCCCGCGGTCGAACCGAGCAGGCGTGGCACGCTGACCCGCTCCAGCACCATCTGGCGCAGCTGCGGCCAGGAAGGTTCGGTTTCGATCCCGAGCCACGCGGCCACGCGCTGGATCGCGGCCAGCGTGGCGACGTCGTAGCGTGCCGCGTTGTCGGTGATCTCCGTAACGCTGGCCAGCACGAGGAGCGCCAGGCCCCACACGGCGGCCAGGATCACGCTGGCCGACACCGCGTAGCGCAGCGCCGCCGGCAGGCGCGGCCCGAGGCGCGGGATGCGCGCCATCTGGCGCGTCATGCCCAGCACGACGTAGACGAGGAGGGCAGCGTAGGCCACCGGCAGCAGGACGTCCCGCGACAGGTACAGCACCCATCCGGCCAGCACCGCCAGGGCGATGGCATGGACCAGCGTTTGCAGCAGCGGCTTGTGTTCCGTCATGCGCGTCCCCGGGGCCGCCTAGCGTCCGGGAGCGTCCTGGCGGATGCGCCGGGAGTATTCGACGGCACCTTCTCCCTGCCGCACGCCTTCCCGCACGCGGGCACGGGCGCGCAGCTCCCGGAACGGCGTCCCGGTGTCGAGCACGCCGTCGTCATAGAGGTAGCGATCCACCCATCCGTTCAGGAGATGGCGGATGTTGAAGCCCGTGGAGGACCAGCCCGCGACGCGCGCATAGCGGATGATGTTGAGCGTGCAGTTGCTCTTGAAGAGCGAATACCACTCGGCATGGTCCGCGAGCTGGTTGATGCGCTGCATGTAGACCAGGAACAGCCGCCGCGCTCCGTCCGCATTGGTGCGGATCGGATAGAGATAGACGGCCTCGCGGCGATGCGTGACGCGCGATCCCACCAGGTCGCGTTCCTCGCCGACGACGTAGATCAACTCGAACTGCTTGAAGATCGATGCGACCGGGGCATAGCCTTCGCCTTCCTCCGGCCTGGCCTCGATGGAGATGGACAGCGGCTCGGCGTTGTCGAAATTGAAGCTGAGGAAGGTGTGGGCCACCGGACCATCGTCCGTTCCCCAGTACGAGATGAACAGGTCCACCGACGTGAGGTGCGACAGCTGGACGTCCCGGTCGATGTACGTCGCGTTGAAGTCGTTCGCGCTGCGGTAGCTGAAGTCGCGGACGTCCGTGACGCGCACGTGGTCGCCGGACACGATGGCGCGGGGCGTGCGCGCCACCTCGGCACGCCACACGCGGTCGTTCGACGGTGGAATCAGGACCTCCCACGCCACCACGGCCAGGAACAGCACGGCGAACGTCGCCAGCGTCCACCGCCGCTGCGCCAGGGCGAGGCTCCAGATGCTGAACGCGGCAAAGGCGGCGGCGAGTGCCGTGCGCGCCCAGGCCCAGGGCAGGTTCGAGTAGTAGATGGCGAGCGTCGCCCACACGGCGCAGGCGAACAGGACGACCAGGAGCGCACCGCGCAGGATGCGGCCGGTGAACGAGACGAGGCCGCGCGGCTGGTCCGGAACGTCGCCGGCGGATGCGGGCGGCAGGTCCGTCGCGTCGAGCTGCTTGATCGGAGTCATCGGCGGGCCCTCCGTGGGGAGCGTCCATTCTAGGATGCGCTCCGCGCGACCAGAAGGCGGCCTCAGGCGGCGGTCCGTCTCCCGGCCTTCGCACCCCGCAGCACCCGCAGGCCATTGCCGACGACGAGCAGGCTGGCGCCCATGTCCGCGAACACCGCCATCCACATGGTGGCAGAACCGAACACCGCCAGCACCAGGAACACTGCCTTGATCCCGAGCGCCAGGGTGATGTTCTGCCAGAGCACCGCATGCGTGCGGCGCGACAACCGCACGGTTTCGGCGACACGTTCCAGGTTGTCGTTCATGATGACCACGTCCGCCGCTTCCATCGCGACGTGCGTGCCGGCCGCGCCCATGGCGAAGCCGATGTCGGCCTGCGCCAGCGCCGGTGCGTCGTTGATGCCGTCGCCCGCCATGCCGGTTGCGCCGTAGCGTCGCTTCAGCTCCCGCACGGCCTGCAGCTTGCCTTCGGGCAGGAGATCGCCGCGCGCGTCCTGGATGCCGGCCTCGGCGGCGATGGCCTGTGCCGTCGCCGCGTTGTCGCCGGTCAGCATGACCGGCACGACGCCGAGGGCCTTCAGCTCCGCGATCGCCTGGCGCGAGCTTTCCTTGATGGTGTCCGCCACGGCGAAGAGTGCCAGCACGCGCCCTTCGTCCGCCAGCAAGGTCACGGTGCGGCCCTGCTGTTCGTGCAGGCGCAGCTGCGCCTCCAGCTCGGGACCGCACAGGCCGCGTTCGTGCACCGCGCGATGGTTTGCGAGCAACAGCACCCGGGCCTGCACCTGGCCGGTCACGCCGCGCCCCGGCAGCGCCGCGAAGGCTGCGACCGGCAGCCGCTCTCCGTCCAGGCCGGCGGCGATGGCCTGCGACGCCGGGTGGTCCGAGCGGGCGGCAAGGCTGGCGGCGAAGAGCCGGGCCTGCGCTTCATCGGCGCCGTTCCAGCCGCTCCACGCCACCAGCCGGGGCTTGCCCTGCGTGATCGTTCCCGTCTTGTCGAGCGCGACGGCCCGCAGGGAGCGTGCGGTTTCCAGGTACGTGCCGCCCTTGATGAGGATGCCGCGCCGCGCTGCCGCGGTGAGGCCGCTCACCACGGTGACGGGCGTGGAGATCACGAGGGCGCAGGGGCATGCGATGACGAGCAGCACCAGGGCCTTGTAGATGGCGTCCAGCCTGGGGATGCCCAGGGCGAACGGCGCCAGCAGCGCCACCGCGATGGCGATGACGAAGACGGCCGGCGTGTAGACCGCGGCAAAGCGGTCGACGAAGCGCTGGGTGGGCGCGCGCGAGCCCTGCGCTTCCTCCACGGCATGGATGATGCGGGCCAGCGTCGTGTCGGCGGCGCCGGCCGTGACGCGGAATTCCAGCTCGCCGGTTGCGTTGATCGTGCCTGCGAAGACCGGGTCGCCCGCGGCCTTGTCCACGGGAATGCTTTCCCCGGTGACCGGCGCCTGGTCGATCGCGCCGGTGCCCCGCGTGACGATGCCGTCCAGCGGCACGCGTTCGCCGGGCCGGATCCGCACGATGGCGTCCAGCGCGACCTCGCGCACGGGCACCACCTGCCAGCGGCCGTCCTCGGTTTGCACGAGCGCCTGCTGCGGCGCCAGCGCCAGCAAGCCCTGGATCGCGTGGCGCGCCCGGCCGACCGCGCGCGCTTCGAGCAGTTCGGCCATCGCGTACAGGGCCATGACCATCGCGGCTTCGGGCCATTGGCCGATCAGGAAGGCGCCGGTGACGGCGACCGACATCAGCGCGTCGATGTTCAGCTTGCCGCGCAGCAAGGCCCACACGCCTTGCCTGTAGATGTCCAGGCCCGCAAGCCAGATCGCCGCCGCGGCGAGCGCCATCCCGGCGATCTCCCAGGCCAGGGTCGCAGGGGCCAGGAAGCCGGTGGCCTCGGCGGCGATCGCCAGGCCCAGGGCCGCCGCGAGCCGGGCCAGGCCCGCGCCCGTGCCGTGTTCGTGCGCATGGTCATGCGCATGATCGTGGTCGTGGTTGTGTCCTGCCACGGTGGCGGCCTGGCCGGGTGCCGCACCTGCGGCCGAGCCACAGCAATCCGCCGGTGCGGCCACGGCCACGGGAAGGGTCTTTCGCGTCATGGCTTAATTGGAAACCCTGTACCAGCTCCAGAGTCAATGCCGCCGCCATGAAGATCGGAGAGCTCGCCAAGGCCACCGGCACCCAGGTGGAAACCATCCGGTACTACGAACGCGAAGGCCTGTTGCCGTCGCCCGGCCGCACGGCGTCGAACTACCGCGCCTACGACGAAGCGCACGTGCAGCGCCTGGCGTTCATCCGGCATTGCCGGTGCCTGGACATGTCGCTGGACGAGATCCGCGTCCTGCTCGCCCACAAGGAAAGGCCGCAGGACGCCTGCGGCCAGGTCGACCAGCTGCTGGACGACCATATCGGCCACGTCGTCCACCGCATCCGGGAGCTGCGGGCGCTCGAAAAGGAGTTGCGCGCGCTGAAGGCAAGCTGCGGCGCCAACGCGGCGATCCAGGACTGCCGCATCCTGCAGGGGCTGGAACGGGCCGCACGCGAGCATGGCCACCATGGGTCGACGGGCGCGCATGGAGAGGGCGTGCATGCGCGTCCGGCCGCCAGGCGGAAGGTGAAACCCGTGAACCCGCAAGGGGTTCGAACGGCGCGATGAGCACCGTTCCCGCGCGGGTCAATCTGCCCGCACGGTGCGCAGGCGCAGTGCGTTCGTGATCACGCTGACCGAAGACAACGCCATCGCCGCGGCCGCGACCACCGGCGACAGCAGCAGCCCGAAGAAGGGGTAGAGCACTCCCGCGGCCAGCGGAATCCCCGCCACGTTGTACGCGAAGGACAGGAACAGGTTCTGGCGGATGTTGCGCATCGTCGCGTGCGAGAGCTTGCGCGCACGCACGATGCCCATGAGGTCGCCCTTGAGCAGGGTGATGCCGGCACTTTCCATGGCGACGTCGGTGCCCGTTCCCATCGCGATCCCGATGTCGGCGGCGGCAAGCGCCGGGGCGTCGTTGACGCCGTCGCCGGCCATCGCCACGACCCGTCCTTCCCGGCGCAGGCGCTGGACGATGTTGGCCTTGTCCTCGGGAAAGACCTCGGCGACGACTTCATCGATCTGCAGCTCCCGGCCGACGGCTTCGGCGGTGGTCTTGCCGTCGCCGGTGAGCATCACGATGCGCACGCCGGCTTCCCGCAGTGCCGCCAGCGCCGCGGCCGTCGTCTCCTTCACCGGATCCGCGATGGCGACGAATCCCGCGAGCTTGCCGTCGAGCGCGACGAAGATGACCGTGGCGGAGCGGGCACGCTGCTTCTCGGCTGCTTCCTGCAGCGGCGCGAGATCGATCCCGTGTTCGGCGAGGAACTTGGCCGCGCCGCTCACCAGCGACACGCCGTCGACCTTGCCGAGCACGCCCTTTCCGACGGGTGAATCGAAGTCCGTCACTTGCGAGAGCTGCAGCTTGCGTTCCTGCGCCGCCTGCACGACCGCCGCGGCCAGCGGGTGCTCGCTCGCGCGCTCGACGCTGGCCAGTTTCCGCAGCAGGTCTTCGGCCGGGACGCCGGCGGCTGTTTCGATGTGGACCACCTTGGGCCGCCCCTCCGTGAGCGTGCCGGTCTTGTCGACCACGAGCGTGTCGACCTTCTCCATCCGCTCCAGCGCTTCCGCGTCACGAATGAGCACGCCGTGCTGCGCGCCGCGGCCGACGCCCACCATGATGGACATCGGCGTCGCGAGGCCCAGCGCGCAAGGGCAGGCGATGATGAGGACGGCGACCGCGGCGATGAGGGCGTAGGAGAAGCTGGGGCTCGGCCCCCACAGCATCCACGCGCCGAAGGTGAGGAGCGCCACGGCAATCACGGCGGGGACGAACCACGCCGCCACTTCGTCGGCCATGCGCTGGATGGGCGCCCGGCTGCGCTGGGCCGCGGCCACCATGTGGACGATCTGCGAGAGCAGGGTGTCGGCGCCCACCTTCTCGGCCCGCATCACGAAGCTGCCGGTCTGGTTGATGGTGCCCGCGGTGACCTTGGAGCCGGCGACCTTCTGCACCGGCATCGGCTCGCCGGTCACCATGGCCTCGTCGACGTTCGCCTTGCCTTCCGTCACTTCGCCGTCGACGGGGACCTTCTCGCCGGGGCGCACGCGCAGCCGGTCGCCGGGCTGGATGGCTTCGACCTCCACGGATTCGTCGCTGCCGTCGGCGCGCACGCGCACCGCAGTCTTCGGGGCCAGTCCGAGCAGCGCCTTGATCGCCCCTGACGTCTTCTCTCGCGCGCGCAGCTCCAGCACCTGGCCCAGCAGCACCAGCACCGTGATGACGGCGGCGGCCTCGAAGTACACGGCGATGGAGCCGTCGTGTGCGCGCAGCTCCTGCGGGAACAGCGCTGGCGCAAGGGTCGCGACGATGCTGTACACCCAGGCCGCGCCGGTGCCCAGCGCAATGAGCGTGAACATGTTCAGGCTGCGGTTCACCAGCGAAGCCCAGGCGCGGGCGAAGAACGGCCAGCCGGCCCACAGGACGACCGGCGTCGCCAGGACCAGTTGCACCCGGTTCGATGCCTGCCCCGGGAGGAAGTGCAGGCCCAGCAGGTGGCCGCCCATCTCCAGGATGAACACCGGGACCGTCAGCGCCAGGCCGATCCAGAAGCGGCGCGTCATGTCCCGCAGTTCCGGGCTCTCCCCCGTGTCCGTCGTCGCGATCACCGGCTCCAGCGCCATCCCGCAGATGGGGCAGTGGCCCGGCCCCATCTGCCGGATCTGCGGATGCATCGGGCAGGTGTACTCGACGTCCCTGGCGTCCCTTGCGGCGCGTACAGGGGCAGCCGGGTGATGGTGGTGATCGTGGGCGGAGTGGCTCGCTTGAGGCATGTCCGCGATCATCCGCCTTGACATCCTGGGAAGGTCAAGCCCCCCGGTCGGCCGAAGATTGCGCTTGACCTTCCCATAGTGGCAAGGTCTACGATCACGGAACTGGCTTTCCCCGCCCGTGCTAACCTCACCGCCGTGAAATCGCTCCGCGTCTGGCTCCTGGTCCTGCTTGCCTTCGCGCTCCCGATCCGGGGCGCGATGGCCGCGGCCATGGTTTGCGCGGATGGCGCTGGCCACGTGCAGGCGACGACTGTCACCGGGCACGCGCCTCATGACCATGCCGGCCACGCCGCACAGGCCACGGAGCATGTGCATGCAAGCCATGACCACGCGACCGGCCACGGGCACGCGACAGGCGACAAATGCAGCGTCTGCGCATCCTGCTGCTCCGCGACCGCGCCCGTCACCATGGGCTTCTCGCTGCCGCAGGCACCGCCGGCGGCAGCCGACTTCCCCGAGCAGCTTGCTCCCCGCGCCGAGTTCTTCTCCGGCGGGCAGGAGCGTCCACCCCGAAGCATCTGACCCCGCGAGGCCTCCGCGCGAGGCCTGACGGCGCTCGCGCGTCCTGCGCGCGGGCATCAGCCGGCGCAACGCCGGCGGTTCAGGGTGCTTTGGGATGAGAATGAAAATTTCCTGGCTGGTCGCAGCCACATCGACCTCCGTGTTTCTCGCCGGCTGCGCGTCGTTCTCGCCGGACGGCGGCTTCGGCAGGGTGTCGGAGCTCACGAAGGAGCGCATCGGCCAGCCCGTCGCGGCCCAGCGCACGGATGCTGACGCCGAGGCCGCTCGTGCCCGGGTGGCGGAGCTCCTGAAGCAACCCCTCGCGCCCGATGCGGCCGTCGAGGTCGCATTGCTGAACAACCGCGGCCTGCAGGCGAAGTTCGCCGACCTCGGCATGGCCGAGGCCGACCTGGTGCGGACGGGCCGGCTGAAGAACCCGTCCTTCCGCTTCGGGCGGCTGGCCGGCGGCGGCGACGTCGAGATCGACCGCGCGGTGATCTTCGACGTGCTGGGGCTGCTGACCATGCCCCTCGCCATGGAAGTGGGCCAGCGGCGCTTCGAGCAGGCCCAGTTCCAGGCGGCTGCCGACGCGGTGAACCTTGCCGCCGAAGCCCGGCGCGCGTACTTCGATGCGGTGGCCGCGCAGGAACGGGCCCGCTACGACCAGCAGGTGATGGAAGCCGCGGATGCGTCCAGCGAGCTGGCCAGGCGCATGCTGCAGGCCGGCAACGTCAGCAAGCTCGCGCAGATGCGGGAGCAGGCGTTCCACGCCGAGGCCACCGCGCAACTCGCGCGGGCCCGGCACCAGGCGACCGCGCAGCGGGAACGCCTCACGCGTCTCCTGGGGCTGTCCGGCGAGCAGGTGAACTTCCGCTTGCCGGATCGATTGCCGGACCTGCCGGGGCAGCCGACCGAGTCCCGCGACGCGGAGCGCACCGCGATGGAAAAGCGCCTCGACGTGCTCATGGCGAAGCGCAACGCGGAGGCCACTGCCCGCAGCCTCGGCCTGACGAAGGCGACCCGGTTCGTGAACGTCCTCGACATCGGCTACCAGAACCGGAGCGAGACCGGCAAGCCGCTGGCCAGCGGATACGAGATCGAGCTCGAACTGCCGCTCTTCGACTTCGGCGCGACGCGCGCGGCCCGTTCCGAAGCCGTGTACATGCAATCGGTCCATCGCACCGCGGAGGTCGCCGTGAACGCCCGGTCGGACGTCCGCGAATCCTGGTCCGCCTACCGGACGGCCTATGACCTGGCGAAGCACTACCGCGACGAAGTCGTGCCGCTGCGCAAGCAGATCTCGGACGAGAACCTGCTTCGCTACAACGGGATGCTGATCGGTCCCTTCGAGCTGCTGGCGGATGCCCGCGAACAGGTCGCCAGCGTCACGGCGTACCTGCAGGCCTTGCGGGATTTCTGGGTGGCCGACACCAACCTGAAGATGGCGCTCACCGGGGGCTCGCCGGGCGCTGCCTCCCTGTCCCAACCCCCCGCGGACGCCGCTGCGCCTGCCGCCGGCCACTGAGGTCCCGCACCATGTCCAATCGTCGTGAATTCTTCCGTGCCGCCGGCGCCGTTGCGCTCGGGGCCGCCGCAGTCAGCCGGGTCGGGGCCGCGTCCCTCCCCGAAGCGGCCGTCCAGTCGTCCGCGGCGACCCTGCCGCCGCCGGCGCCGCCGAACGGAAGGCCGTTCAACCCCGTGGTGACCTTGAACGGCTGGTCCCTGCCCTGGCGCATGAACAACGGCGTCAAGGAATTCCACCTGGTCGCCGAGCCGGTCGTGCGCGAGATCGCACCGGGGATGACGGCCAACCTGTGGGGCTACAACGGGTCCAGCCCGGGGCCCACCATCGAGGTCGTCGAAGGCGACCGCCTGCGCATCTTCGTCACCAACAAGCTGCCGGAACCGACGTCGGTGCACTGGCACGGGATCCTCGTCCCGAACGGCATGGACGGCGTCACCGGGCTCACGCAGCCTGCCATCGGCGTCGGCAAGACCTTCGTCTACGAGTTTGTCGCGCCGCGTCCCGGCACGCACATGTATCACCCGCATGCGGACGAGATGACGCAGATGGCGATGGGGATGATGGGGACCTTCATCATCCATCCGAAGGACGCGCGGCAGTACAAGGTGGACCGCGACTTCGCCTTCATCCTGAACGCGTACGACATCGACCCGGGCAGCTTCACGCCCCGGGTGAACACGATGCTCGACTTCAACCTGTGGACCTGGAACAGCCGCGCCTTTCCCGGCATCGACCCGCTCGTCGCGCGCACGGGCGATCGCGTGCGGATCCGCATCGGGAACCTGACGATGACCAACCACCCGATCCACCTGCACGGTCCGCATTTCGAGGTCACGGGGACGGATGGCGGCTGGGTGCCGAAGTCCGCGCGCTGGCCGGAAGTGACGACGGACGTCGCCGTCGGCCAGATGCGCGCCATCGAGTTCGACGCGCTCGCCGGCGACTGGTCGATCCACTGCCACAAGTCACACCACACGATGAATGCCATGGGGCACAACGTTCCGACGTTGATCGGGGTCGACCAGCGGGAGCTCGCGCAGAAGATCCGGAAGCTCGTGCCGGACTACATGGTCATGGGCGACAAGGGCATGCACGACATGGCCGAGATGGAGATGCCCTTGCCGGACAACACGTTGGCCATGATGACGGGCCAGGGGCCGTTCGGCGCCATCGGCATGGGCGGCATGTTCAGCGTCGTCAAGGTGCGCGATGACGTGAAGCCCGGCGACTACCGCGACCCCGGCTGGTACAGGCATCCCGCCCGGTCGGTCGCCTACGAATACACCGGCGATGCCGGCGAACCGGTGCGCGCGGCCGCGCCCACCGCGGACCAGGACACGCTGCGGGTGCGCAAGCCCGCAGCCGCTTCCGGCCATGAAGGCCACCACTGAATCGAGGTACAGGATGATTGCAAGACACGTTCTCCAGGCCCTTGCCGCCGCCGCGATGCTGGCGCACGGCGCGGCGTCCGCCCACGGCGACGGCCACGAGCAGAAGCGGGCGTTCGACCCCGCGCAGGTCGAGAAGACCGCCTTCGGCCAGGAAGGCGACCCGGGCAAGGTCGCGCGGACCATCAAGGTCGGCATGGGTGACGACATGCGGTTCAAGCCCTCGACCCTCACCGTCCGCAAGGGCGAGACGGTGAGGATCGTCGTCCACAACGACGGCCGGATCCTGCACGAGATGGTCCTCGGCACGAAGGACGCGCTGAAGGAACACGCGGAGATGATGCGGAAGTTTCCGGAAATGGAGCATGCGGACGCCAACATGGCCCACGTGAAGCCCGGCAAGAGCGGCGAGATCCTCTGGCAGTTCACCCGGGCCGGCGAGTTCGAGTTCGCGTGCCTGCAGCCGGGGCACTTCGAGGCCGGCATGATCGGAAAGGTGGTGGTGAAATGAAACGCGAGTCCGGCCGCACGCGCGTCCACGCCTCGTACGACAAGTCCCGGGAGAACCTCATGAAATCGAATCGAATCCTGTTGGTGCTCGCCCTCGCGAGCGCCTCCCTGGCCCACGCCCAACCGGCCGAGCCCGCCGACCACGCCGCGCACCATGCCCAGGCTCCCGCGCAGGACTTGCTGTCGGAGGGCGAGGTGCGCAAGATCAACCGCGAAAAGGGGACGATCACGCTGCGGCACGGTCCCCTCGTCAACCTCGACATGTCCGCCATGACCATGGTCTTCACGGCAGCGGACCCGGCGTTGCTGGACGACCTGAAGGAAGGCGACAAGGTGCGCTTCACGGCGGACCGGAAGGACGGCAGGTTCGTGGTCACCGCGATCCGGCGGGTGGGGGACTAGCGCTCCAGCTGGAGAAGGTTGTGCACGGGTGGCCATGACCCCGTTGATATGACGGTCATCATATTTCGTCGTACACTGCCGCCCATGGACACAGGCACCCCCAGCCGCAAGCAGCAGACGCACGACCGCATCCTGGACACGGCGGCGGGCGTCCTGCGCGAGAGTGGCTTCCACGGCGTGGGCGTGGCCGACATCATGAAGAAGGCCGGGCTCACGCACGGCGGCTTCTACGCGCACTTCGCTTCGCGCGAGGCGCTGCTCGCGGAGGCGCTGCAACGCGCCGGGCAGGACAGCCAATTGCGGCTGGACAAGTCGGTCGCCGCCGGCGAGGCCAAGGGCGTGAGCGCCTTCCGTTCGCTGGTGGAGAGCTACCTGTCGGACCGGCACCTCAAGGCGCCCGAGGCCGGATGCCCCGTCGCGGCCCTCGCTTCGGAAATGCCCCGGCAGTCCGACATCGTGCGCGAGGCCGCGGCGCAGCGCGTGCAATCTCTGGTCGAACGCGTGCAAGCCTGCCTGCCGCCTGGCCGCGACGCCGACACCGCCGCCGTCGTCGCCAGCCAGCTTGCCGGCGCGCTGCAGCTGGCCCGCACCCTGGGCGACAACGCCCGCGGCCGCAAGCACCTCGCGGCCGCGCGCCGCTTCCTGCTGGAGCACTTCGAACCCGCGCGGCCCACCCGCCGCTGAATCCCGCGCGCCCCGGGGCGCGCTTTCCCTTCGGCCGCGAATATGACGGCCATCATATGAACCAGGAGCCCACCATGCAACTCGCCAACGCCGTCGTCCTGATCACCGGCGCCAACCGCGGCATCGGCCTTGCCTTCGCGCGCGAAGCGCTCGCCCGCGGCGCCCGGCGCGTGTACGCCGCCGCCCGCGACCCGTCCACCGTCACCTTGCCGGGCGTGCAGGCCCTGCCGCTGGACGTGACCGATCCCGACCAGGTGGCGCGCGCCGCGCGCGAGTGCCGCGACGTGACGCTCCTCGTCAACAATGCCGGCATCGCCGCCACCGGCGGCTTCCTGCAGGACACCACGCTGGAAGCCACGCGCCGCCAGCTGGAGACCAACTTCTTCGGCATGCTGCGCATGGCGCAGGCCTTCGCGCCGGTGCTGGCCGGCAACGGCGGCGGCGCGATGCTCAACGTGCTGTCCATCGCCAGCTGGATCAACCGGCCCCTCCTGGGCACTTACGGCGCGACCAAGTCCGCGGCCTGGGCGCTCACCAACGGACTGCGGCACGAGTTGCGCGAGCAGGGCACGCAGGTGACCGCGCTGCACATGGGCTTCGTCGACACCGACCTCGCGCGCGGGATCGAGATGCCCAAGTCGACGCCGGAAGCCATCGTGCGCGCCGCCTTCGATGGCCTGGAGGCGGGACTGCCGGAGGTGCTGGCCGACGAAGCCACGCGCCAGGTGAAGCAGTCGCTGGCGAGCGCGCAAGCCGCCTACCTGGCCGCCCTGTGAGCGCCGCCGCCCTGCCGGCATCGCCCGCCACGCAGCGCATGCTGCGCGGGCCGGTGTTGCCGACCTTGCTGCGCCTGGCCACCCCCAACGTGCTGGGCCTGTTCGCCAACACCGTGGTGATCGGCTTCGACGGCTACATCGTCGGCCGGCTTGGCGCGGAAGCGCTGGCGGGCGTGGCGGTGGTGCTGCCGCTTGCCATGCTGATGCTGCAGATGTCCGCCGGCGGCCTCGGCGGCAGCACGACGGCGGTGGTCGCGCGTGCGCTCGGCGCCGGCGACACGCACGAAGCGACGCGGCTCGCGCAGCACGCGCTGCTGCTGGGCGTTGCGGCCTCGCTGCTGTTCACGCTGCTGTTCTCCGGTCCCGCGGCCTACGCCGTGCTTGGCGCGCGCAATGGCGTGCTGGCACAGGCGAGCGCCTATGCCGGCGTGCTGTTCTCCGGCGCCGTGGCGGTCTGGTCGGTCAACGTGCTGGCCGGCATCGCGCGCGGCACGGGGCAGATGGGCGCGGCGGCGCTGGCGCTGATCGCCACCACGGCGATGCACCTCATGCTGTGCCCGCTGCTGGTGTTCGGCGCCGGCCTCCTGCCGCCGCTGGGCGTCGCGGGTGCGGCAACCAGCACCGTGACCTGCAACGCCCTCTCGGCGATCGGCCTGCTGGCGTGGCTGTCGCGCCGCGGCAAGCCCGTGCGCGTGCTCGGCCCGCGCTGGCAGGTGCAGCGCGCCGCGTTCCTGCCCTTGCTGCGCATCGCGCTGCCGTCGTCCTTCAGCCCGGTCCTGAGCAACGGCTCGATCGCGCTCACCACCGCCTTCGTCGGCACTTTCGGCAGCCTCGCGGTCGCGGCGTACGGCATCGCCGCGCGGCTCGAGTACATCCTCGTGCCGATCGCCTTCGGCTTCGGCGGCGCGCTCACCGCGATGGTGGCCACCAACCTCGGCGCCCGCCAGGCCGCGCGCGCCAAGCGCGTTGCGTGGTCCGGTGCGGCGCTCGTGTGGGCGGTGACGGGGCTGATCGGCGTGTGGGCGGCGCTGTGGCCGCAGGTGTGGATGGCGCTGTTCGCATCCGATGCCGCCGTGCAGGCCGCGGGCGCCACCTACCTGCGCATCGTCGGCGGCTGCTACGGCTTCTTCGGCCTGGGGCTCGCGCTGTTCTTCGCCTCGCAGGGCGCGGGGCGGCTCGCGTGGCCCCTGATGGCCAGCACCGTGCGCCTGCTGATCGTCGCCGTCGGCGGCTATCTCGCCGTGCACGCCGTTGGGGCGCCGCCGGAGACGTTGTTCGGCGTGATCGCCCTGAGCCTGTCGGCCATGGGCCTCACGCTCGCGGCCGCGATCCACTTCGCTGATTGGACGCCGAAGGCGCACCACGCCTGATTGCGAATAGTCAATAACGCGGCGAGGGCCTTTCGGCACAGTTGCGGCCCATGAAGATCCTGGCGACCCTGGCCGCGGCCACTGTTCTCATGTTCGCGAGTCCGCTCCTGCGGGCCCTGGGCCCGCAGGCCGGACCCGCGGACCTCGACGCGCACCTGGCCGCCATCCAGCGCGATCCCCGTCAATACGATGCTTCGTGGAAGCTCGGACGCAAGGTGGCCGCGGTGTGCGCCAACTGCCACGGCGAGGGCGGCAACAGCACGAAGCCCGGCGTCCCCAACCTCGCCGGGCAGAACGCCGGCTACCTGATGGAGCAGATGCGCCAGTTCTCCGACGGCCGCCGCCGCTTCGAGTTCATGGAAGGGATGATCAAGGCCATGAACGAGGACGAGAAGATCGGCATGGTCCTCTTCTACGCCTCGCAGCCGGTCGTGCAGCAGCCCGTGGAACGGCGGGAGCTGGCGGCGCGGGGCCAGCAGGTCTACCTGGGCAACTGCTTCCCGTGCCACGGCGACGACGGCCATGGGCAGGCGACCATTGCCCGCATCGCGGGGCAGCATCCCGAGTACCTGGTCGCGAGGCTCAAGCGCTATCGGTCGCCGGAAGGCAGCCGTGCCAATCCCCAGATGGTGCAGCGGGCCCGCATGCTGAGCGAGTCCGACATCGACGCAGTCGCGGCTTACGTTTCGTCCATGCCCTGAGGGCTGCCCCGTTCCCGAGGCGGGATATCCCTCGTCAGCGCCGCGCGCGGAGCAGCCAGAATCCGGCCACTTCATGGACGGAGTGATCGCCCCATGCCGAGGACAACCGCTTGGATCGCGCTGGGCCTGCTGGCGGCCGCGGGTGCGCAGGCCCGCGTGACGCGGATCGTGATCGACGAGCGCCTGCCCCTGCCCGACGCGCAGTCCGGCGGCATCGCCTTCGAGCAGGTCGCCGGCCGGGCCTTCGGCGAGCTGGATCCCGCCGATCCGGCCAATGCCATCATCAACGACATCGCCCTCGTCAGGGAACGCGACGGCAAGGTGCGCTATGTCGCGACCTTCGTGCTCACGAAGCCGGTGGACCTGGCGCGCGCGAGCGGCCTCCTGTGGCACGAGGTCCCGAATCGCGGCATTGCCCGGCCCAACGTCGTCGACGAGCGCGCCAACGGCGACATCGACCTGCATAGCGCCTGGCAGGGCGACAACGCGGGCGCCACCTCCGTGCGCGCGACCGCTGCCGTGGCGCAGCCGCACTGGCTGCAGCTGCCGATCGCGCGCCACACGGACGGCTCGCCCATCACCGGCCAGGTGTTCGGGCGCATCGTCAACCGCACCGGACCGGGCTCGCAGCCGCTGATCGTGCAGACCAATCCCGTGCCGTACCAGCCGGTGACCCTCGACACGCGGCAGGCGCGCCTGGTCTCGCGCGTCGCCGAGTCGACGCGGGGCGAGGTGGCCGGCGAGACGGAGATCGCGCCCGCCGACTGGGCCTGGGCGGGCTGCGACGCGCAGCATCCCTTCCCCGGCACGCCGGACGCCGCGCAGGTCTGCCTGAGGAACGGTTTCGATGCGGCCAGGCTGTACCAGGTGACGTACACCTCCGCCGATGCGTACGCGCTGGGCATCGGCTTCGCCGCGTGGCGCGACGTCGGCGTGTTCTTCAAGACGGCGCGCGCCGACGATGCCGGCACGCCCAACCCCGTGGCCGGCGCGGTGACGCACAGCATCGCGCGCGGCGTCTCGCAGTCGGGCAACTTCCTGCGCGGCTGGCTGCACCTGGGCTTCAACCGCGACGAGGCGGGCAAGCAGGTGCACGACGGCCTCTGGCCCATCATCGCGGGTCGCCGCATCGCGCTGAACTTCCGCTGGGCACAGCCCGATGGCGTGCTGGAGCTGTACCAGGCCGGCAGCGAAGGGCCGCAATGGTGGCTGCCGCAGGCGGACCCGGTGCGCGGCATCCCTGCCGCGGGCCTGCTCGGTCGCTGCACGGCGACGCGCACCTGCCCGAAGATCATCGAGCACTTCGGGTCGGCGGAAGTGTGGGCGCTGAAGCTCACGCCCGAATGGGTGGGCACCGACGGCCGGCAGGACCTGCCGCTGCCGCCCAACGTGCGCCGCTACTACATCGCCGGTTCCAGCCACGGCGGCGGTGCCGGCGGCTTCGACACCAGCTTGCCCGGCGCGGAACTGCCGACGACGGGACCCGCGTGTCCGGGCAACAACTTCGGCACGGGCGTGCTGCCGGCCAACCCGATGCCGCACACGGAGACGGTCAACGCGCTGCGCGTGCACTTCCGCAACTGGGTGATGAAGGGCGTGGAACCTCCGCCCAGCCAATGGCCACGCCTCGCCGACGGCACGCTGGCGCCCGCGAACAAGACGGCCATCGGCTTCCCCACGATCCCGCAACTGCGCCCCACGGTGCCTGAAGCCGACTTCATCGTGCCGGTCCTCGACTACGACTGGGGCCCCGGCTTCCGCGCCGTGGACGGCTCCGGCATCGCGGACCATGCGCCGCCGCCGATCAGGCAGGTGCTGGCGATGTATGCGCCGAAGGTCGACGCCGACGGCAACGAGCTCGGTGGCGTGCCGGTCGTGCTGCGCGAGGCGCCGCTGGGGACGTACCTGGGATGGAACATCACGGCCGGCGGCGCCCGGCCCTTCCACCAGGGGCAGATCTGCAGCTACGTGGGCGGGATGATCCCGTTCGCGCGCACGGCGGACGAGCGCCGCGCGACCGGCGACCCGCGCCCCTCGCTGGAAGAGCGCTACGACTCGCACGAGGGTTACGTCGACGCCGTGCGCAGGGCCGCGGCCCGCGCCGTCGCGGCCGGCTTCCTGTTGCGGGACGACGCGGAGCGGCTGGTGCGGCAGGCGGACGAGAGCCGCGTTCTGCGCTGAGCCGAGCGCCTAGGGCTTCGCGTCCTGGTTGAAGATGTAGGAGCGGCGTACCCAGACGGCCTGCGGCAGCGGAGCGCGCGTCGAGCACGTCATCGCGCGGAACGCCTGCACCGCGGCGGCGTCGAGCGCCGCATGGCCGGAGGACGAGTCGACGACCACCTGGCCGATCGCGCCGGCCGGCGAGGTCACCTCCCCGCGCACGACGACCGTGGCACTGGCGAATCCGCTGGGCGGGCTGAAGTCCGTCGGGAACGTCGCCGCCGGCCCGTTGCAGGAGAGGCCCATGTCCGGCGCAGGCCGGCGCGAGCGCTCCAGCGCGAGCCGCACCCGGTCCTTCAGTTCCTCGTAGGGCGGGAAGACCGGATCGCGCACGCCGAGCACCTCGATGACGTGCCAGCCGAACGGCGTGCGCACCGGCTCGCGCGACAGGCCCGCGGGACCGAGCTCCGTCATCGCCTTGGCAAAAGGTTCCGCGAAATGCACCGGCAGGGACCAGCCCAGTGCGCCGCCCTTGGCCGCCGATCCCGGGTCCTTGGACACCTCACGCGCGACGTCTTCGAATCGCTCTCCCTTGGCGATGCGGGCCAGGGCCGCATCGGCGTCGCTCCTGGACGGGAGCAGGATGTGGCGAACGTCGTATTCCTTCTGGCCAGTGACCTGCGCGGTCCAGTGGACACGGACGCGCTCGTATTCGGCGCGGACTTGTGCGTCGGTGATATCGCCCGGCGTGGCGTCCTGCGCCAGGGCGCCCGTGGCCCAGAACGCGGCGGTGAGCGCCAGTGCCGCGGCGCATGCTGCGAAAACGCGAATCATGGTTCTTCTTCCTGGCCTCGTTCCCGGAATTCTAGGAGGCGGCTCGCAGCGCAGGGGACGGCCGCCTCCCGAACCGACCGGACGGCAGGATCGGCGGATCGCACGGTCGATAATCCCGGCATGGATCTTCCCGCCCACCAGCTCACGATGACGGTGCTCATGACACCGGACACGGCCAACTTCGCCGGCAACGTCCATGGGGGCCACCTGCTCAAGTGGCTCGACCAGGTCGCCTATGCCTGCGCGAGCCGGTATGCGGCGCGGTACGTCGTGACGGTATCGGTCGACCAGGTCACGTTCCGCGAGCCCATCTTCGTGGGCGAGCTGGTGACCTTCCTCGCGAGCGTCAACCACACGGGCACCAGCTCGATGGAAGTCGGCATCAAGGTGCTGGCCCAGGACATCCGCAGCCAGCGCGTGCGGCACGTGAACAGCTGCTTCTTCACGATGGTGGCGGTGGACGACGAGCGCAAGCCGGTGCCGGTGCCGCCTCTGCGCCCCTTCACGCCGGACGAGAAGCGGCGGCACGCGGCCGCCGAACTGCGCAAGGCGCTGCGCCGGGAGTTCGCCGAGCGCTTCGAGGCGGGCAAGCCGCAAGGCGCGTAGGGTGGCGGTGAGCGGAGCGAACCCCACCGCTCACCCTCACAACCCGCGCCGCTCCGCCTCCACCAATTCGCGATCCCGTTTGTGCACCGCCGTCGACGCGGCCAGCGCGTCCAGCACGGCTCGCGCATCGGCGCCGCGGCCCTGCGCGCGCAGCACGCGCGCGGCGTAGAACTGCAGCGACGCCCATTCCGGACGATCGCCGGGGACCGCGCGCGCAGCATCGGCCGCAGGCAAGTCCGCGGCGGACGGCTGCCGGGCCGTCATGAGCGTCGCGAGCAGCCAAGGGTCGTCCTTCGTCTCCTGCCAGCGCGCGAGCGCATGCGCGTGCTCGCCCTCGCAAACGGCGGCATCGGTCGGGGCCGGCACGTCGCTGCAGCCCTGCACCGTGACGACAAAGTCGAACCAGGCGTGCGCGCGCAGCGCCGCGGCGAGGTTGCCTTCCGGCCGGTCGGGTGAGACGCGCGGGTACAGCTGCTGGAAGAGGTCCAGCGCACCCATCACGTACGGGTTGTAGTCGGGGCGATCGAGCGCGTTCATCGCCGAGCCCAGTGGGATCAGGGGCGCGAGCTGCAGCAGGCCGCGACGCGTCGTGTAGTCGATGGCGGTCTTCACCGGCGCGAGCGCCGGGTCGGCCTTGGCCGCCTTGCTGCGCGTGTCGATCTCCTTGAATGCCGTGTGCACGCGGGCGCGGTGCCGCGCCGCGGGCTCGGCCACGGCGGCCTGGAAGGCCGCGCCTCGCAGTTGCCGGCCGTTCCATGCCTCGTCGACGGCTGCCTCCCACTCCGGGTCGCGCACCGCCTCGCGCACGACGCTGCGCAGCGCGGCGAGCGTCGCCCACGGACGCATCGGATGGTCCGCGGTGGCGGCGATGGCATCGAACTCCTGCCGCGCCTGGAGGAAGTCGTCGGCATAGAACAAGGCCGCGGCATGTTGATAGGCGTAAAGCGCCTTCAGCTTCGCCGGCGCGTTGGCGGGCAGCGGCGCGGGCAGCGCCGGCGCGGGCGACTTGCCCGGCGTCCACGCGCAGCGCGCGAACACCGGACGGAGCGACCTCTGGCGCCTGCCCCATCACTGCGTTGCGTGCCTGCAGCCAGGTAGCGATCTCGTCGTTTCCGGGCGCCTGCGGAAACGGGCCGCCGTGGATCCAGCTGCCCTTGCGATCGTGTGCCTCCCTCGCCACGGCACCCGTGGGCAGGTGGATCACGCGCCAGGCGACGTACAGCGACGCGCGGCCGTAGCTGGGCCGGATGAGCCCGAGGGCGCCGCGGGCATAGGCCCGGTCGTCGGCAGGCCCGACGACGGGACCGACGTAGTCGCGCCGGAGCGTGAGCGGCAGCTTGCTCTCGTCCGGCGGCGGCGCGGCTTGCGCAATGGACGCGAGCGAGAGCGCAGCCAACGCGAAGCAGAGGTTGCGCGTGCGGTTCATCCTCATGGCACGAGGTGCGGCGGAGCTTGGGAAGGGTTGGACCACGCGGAAGCGTCGAACCAGTAGGGGCGCGTGGCCCGGGCAAGCAGCGCGGGAGGCGGCGGATCGTTGGTCGCGAAGCCGAACGCCGGACCGCGGCAGCGGCGCGCGAGCGTGGCGTCCTCGCGCACGAAGCGCTCGCGCCATTGCGCGGCATGCGGTCCCAGGCGATACAGCATGGGCACCACTTCGTCGACGGGCAGGCGGTCCAGCCAGTCGCCCTGCGTGCACCAATGCGCGAGCGCGGTCACGCTGAGGCGCAGCTCCGCGGGAAGGGCCTGGCGCACAGCGGTCACGAGCTCGCGATAGGCGTCGCGCTGGCGCGCGGGGGCTTCGAAATCGAGCTGCAGCAGGCCTGCGCCGGAGGCGGCGACGCCCGCATGGCGGCGCACCGCGGCGACGATCGCATCGCGTTGCGCGGGCGTGAGCATGGACGGGGCATCGGCCGCTGCCTCCACGTGCAGCACGGGCACGATGCGCACGCCGGGCGGCAACCGCAGGCCTTGCGTGCGGCCGCCGCGTTCGACGCCGCGGGCACGCAGCACCAGCGACTCGACGAGGACGGCGGCTTCGCGATAGGGTGCAGTCTCGCCGTTCGCACTGCGAGGCCCGTTGCTGTCCGGCCAGATCCAGGCAACGCCGTTCGCCAGCGAGGCCGAGACCTCGCTGGGCGAAGCGGCGGCCGGTGCAGCGGGGGAGGCGCGAAAGTGGGCACCGAGTGCGAGCACGCCGGCCGCCACCAGGACGACGGCGATGACGGCCCCGGCCAGCGCCGGGCCGACCGCTTCGTGCGGCGCTCTTCCTGGGTCCATGTGCGGCCCTCCTCCGTGTGACTCACTCTAGCACCGGCCTTGCGCGATGCAGGACATGCCGCACTCGATCGCGACCAGGTCAACGCCGGCGTTGCAAGTTGCAGACATGAAGCCGACTTCATGCATGCATCGCTCCGCGCATGCATGCGCGCGTGACGCCTCGATGTCACGCGCGTTCTTCAAACTTTCCCGGGACGCAAAGTTACCAAGTGTGAATACGAGGACGCGCGCGAACGCGCATGCGTATCTTTAATCACGGCCCTGCGCCAGGGACCTGTCAATCCTGACAGGGAGCGTCATTGCGCTTCGCACGACGTTGGGTACAAAGCGGCTTCGACGTATTGCATTGCATCCTTCCGGCGGGGGGTGCGATGCAGGCAAAGGCCCGGACAGACTCCGGGCCTACTCGCAGCAGCCAGGGCAGGGAGAGAATCGCATGCAGGGGGGGATCGAGGCTGCACCGGCAGAAGCCGGGCAGCCAGAGGGCGCGGAACAACCGTCGCCCCGGAACGCCATGCCCGCGGGCCTGGCTGCGCTATGCGCGGTGGCTCGCTTCCATCAGGTCAGTGCCGACCCGGCCACGCTGGCGCATCAGCTCGGACTCGCGCCGAGCGATGCGGTGGGCCCGCACGACCTCGTGCGCGCTGCGCGGCACCTTGGCCTGAAGGCAAAGCTTGCGAAGTCCAGCGAAGAACGCCTGCAACTGGCTCCCATGCCTGCACTGGCGCTGCTTCGCACCGAGGACGGCGCGCCGACGCGCGTCGTGATCCTCGCCCAGTGCGACGGCCAGCGCGTGCTGGTGCAAGACCCCTCCGCGGTGCCCAGCCGCCCCATGATCGAGCCGCTGTCGGTGTTCGCCGGGCAGTGGACGGGCGACCTGGTCCTCATCTCCAGCCGTGCCAGCCTCATGGGCGAGCTGGCCAAGTTCGACTTCTCCTGGTTCGTCCCGGCGATCGTGAAGTACCGGCGCCTCCTGGGCGAAGTGCTGCTCATTTCGTTCTTCCTGCAGCTGTTCGGCCTGGTGAGTCCGCTGTTCTTCCAGGTGGTGATGGACAAGGTGCTGGTGCACCGGGGCCTGACCACGCTGGACGTGCTCGTGCTCGGACTGCTGGTCGTGGTGGTGTTCGAAAGCGTCCTGAACGGCTTGCGCTCCTACGTCTTCAGTCATACCACCAGCCGCATCGACGTGGAGCTGGGCGCGCGGCTGTTCCGGCACCTCGTGCAGCTGCCGCTGGCCTACTTCCAGGCGCGCCGCGTGGGCGACTCGGTGGCACGGGTGCGCGAGCTGGAGAACATCCGCAGCTTCCTCACCGGCAATGCGCTCACGGTGCTGCTGGACGTCTTCTTCTCCATCGTCTTCATCGCGGTCATGCTGTTCTACAGCGTGCCGCTCACGCTGATCGTGCTGGTGAGCCTGCCGCTGTATGCGGCGGTGATCCTGTCGATCGTGCCGGTGCTGCGCAAGCGCCTGGACGTGAAGTTCGCGCGCGGCGCGGAAAACCAGGCCATGCTGGTGGAGACGGTCACCGGCATCCAGACGGTCAAGGCGAGCGCCCTGGAGCCGAGCTTCGGGCGGCGCTGGGACAACCAATTGGCGGCGTACGTGTCGGCGAGCTTCCGCACGCAGAACCTCGCCTCCTGGGCGCACGAAGGCATCAACCTGATCGGCAAGCTGGTGAACGCCGCCACGCTCTGGTACGGCGCGCACCTGGTGATGGACGGCCAGCTCACGGTGGGGCAGTTCGTGGCCTTCAACATGTTCGCGCAGCGCGTGTCGCAACCCATCATGCGCATGGCGCAGCTGTGGACCGACTTCCAGCAGACCGGCATCTCGATGGCGCGCCTGGGCGACATCCTGAACACGCGCACCGAGGTGGCGCCCACGAGCGCCGCGCAACTGCCACCCGTGAAGGGCCGCGTGTCCCTCGACGGCGTGACCTTCCGCTACCGGCCCGAGGCCGCACCGGTGCTCAATGGCGTGAGCCTGGACATCCGCGCCGGGGAGGTGATCGGCATCGTGGGCCGGTCGGGCTCGGGCAAGAGCACGCTGACCAAGCTGGTGCAGCGCCTGTACACGCCCGAGCAAGGCCGCCTGCTGGTGGACGGCATCGACATCAGCCTCATTGATGCGGCGCAGCTGCGCCGGCAGGTCGGCGTGGTGCTGCAGGAGAACCTCCTCTTCAACCGCAGCGTGCGGGAGAACATCGCGATCTCGGATCCAGCCGCACCCATTGAAGCCGTCGTTCGGGTCGCGCAGCTTGCCGGTGCGCACGACTTCATCAGCGAGCTGCCCGAAGGCTACGACACGGTGGTCGGCGAGCAGGGCTCGTCACTCTCGGGCGGCCAGCGCCAGCGCATCGCGATCGCCCGGGCGCTCTTCACCAACCCGCGCATCCTGATCCTGGATGAAGCCACCAGCGCCCTGGACTACGAGAGCGAGGCCATCATCCAGCGCAACATGGCGGCGATCTGCAAGGGCCGCACCGTGCTGATCATCGCGCACCGGCTCTCGGCCGTGCGGCATGCCAACCGCATCATCGTGATGGACAAGGGCCGCATCGTGGAGGCCGGGCCGCACGAGGCGCTGATCCAGAAGCCCAATGGCCTGTATGCGCACCTGTGCCGCATGCAGGAAAGCCGGGTGGTGACGGAAGGAGTGGCCAAGTGAGCGCCGAAGCCCCCGGCCATCCCTTCATCGAACTCATGGCCCGTTACCGCGCCGTGTTCGCCGCGGTCTGGGAAGTGCGGCACGAGCTCGCCGGCCCCAAGCGCATGGCCGACGAGGCCGCCTTCCTGCCGGCGGCCTTGAGCCTGCAGGAGACACCGCCCCATCCGGCTCCGCGCCGATTGGCCTATGCACTGATCGGGCTGTTCCTGCTGGCGCTGGGCTGGTCGGTGTTCGGCGAGGTCGACATCGTGGCCGTGGCACCGGGGCGCATCGTGGTGAGCGAGCGCACCAAGGTGATCCAGCCGCTGGAGCGCAGCGTGGTCAAGCGTGTGCTGGTCAAGGACGGCGAGCGCGTGAAGGCGGGGCAGGCGCTGGTGGAACTCGACCCGACGGCTGCTACCGCGGACAAGGCCAGCGTGGAGGAGCAGCTGAAGGCCAGTGTCTCGGACGCCATCCGGGCCGGTGCGCTGCTCAAGGGGCTGCAAGGCGGCTCGACCGAGCTGCGGGCCCCTCCGGCGATGGACCTGCCCAAGGACTGGTCGGCGGCGGAGAAGGCGGCGACCCAGGCGCAGCTCTTGGCGGAGTGGAACGAGATCGGCGCCAAGCTCGCCCGCTCGGCCGCGGAGATCAACCACCGCAAGGCGGAAGCCGAGACCATGCGCGAGGCGGTGGCCAAGCTGGAGGCGACGTTGCCGATGGCGAAGAAGCGCGAAGAGGACTTCAAGCAGCTGGCGCAACAGGGCTTCATGTCCAGCCATGCGGGGGAGGACCGCACGCGCGAGCGCATCGAGATGGAACGCGACCTGGCGACGCAACGCGCGAAGCTGCAGGAGACGCTGGCGGGCTTGCGGGAAAGCGAGAACACCCGCTCGGCCTACGTGGCCGAGACGCGGCGAACGCTCTTTGACCGGGAATCGCAGGCCGACCTGAAGCGGCAGACGGCCACTCAGGAGCGGGCGAAGGCGACCTTGCGGCAGCAGCTCACCACGCTGACGGCGCCAGTGGATGGCGTCGTGCAGCAGCTGGCGATCCACACGCAGGGCGGCGTCGTGACCGAAGCCCAGGCGCTGATGGTGGTGGTGCCGGAGGGCGCGCAGATCACGGCCGAAGTGACGCTGGAAAACAAGGACATCGGCTTCGTGGTGGCCGGACAGGACGCGGCGATCAAGCTGGAGACCTTCAACTTCACGCGCTACGGGACGATAGCCGCGAAGGTGGCGCTGGTGACGGCGGATGCGGTGAACGACGAGAAGCGCGGGGCGATCTTCCCGGTGACGCTGGGGCTGGCGAAGGACGAGATCGATGTGGACGGAAAGATGATCCGGCTGGCGCCGGGAATGAACGTGACAGCGGAGATCAACACGGGGAAGAGGCGCGTGATCGAGTATTTGCTCTCGCCGATTCAGAAGGCGGGGAATGAGAGCTTGCGAGAGAGATAGGAAATGAACTACCGAGCTGTAACCGTGGTAGCTGTCACCTCTCTGGGGGCTGGAGGTGCCGCCCTAGCGCGATGCTTTGCGCCGGCGTGGTACCACGCCGTCATCACCCTTGCGGCGGTAGGTGCGGGCGGCGTCTTCGCAGTACTCCTCGCACGAGCAGATCCAAAAGTAGCTGCACAAGCGATGGCAAACGCCCGAGAAGCGCAAGAGACCCTTCGCGGCTTCCTGGCATATCGCGGTCTCTCGACAGGTATCACACCGGTGACGGCGACAAGTGAATCTCTCCGGGATGCTGTCAGTAGCCCAGTTTCGCTGAGCCTGATGTTCGCCTTCGGTGTGATCTTCAGTGTGATGAACAGCGAAAACCTGTTCCTGTCATGCGCGACCTTGACTCCAAAGAGTTGGGGTTCGCTGTTTGGTGAGCTCGTAACGTGGACGTTCTTTGGCCAAGGCATGGCCCTGGCTTGTTGGAATCTAGTTAAGGGGAGGAAGAAATGAGCATTGTTGTTGGTTTCTATAAGGGTGGGTTCATCGTTGCCGAAGCGGCGGGTGCGGAGGCTGCTGCGGCGCTGCGAGAGTTCCTCTACGACGGGATCAAATACGGCGGAGAGAAGTTTGCGCAGACACAAGATGCCAAGGCGCTTTGGGATGAGATCAAGGCGATAGGATCTGGAGATGCACTGGAGACGACGAAGGTCGTCTCCGGTACTGCCTTCGGCGCGCTCATTACTGCAGCAGTCGTTGAGACCGGCGCGGGCGCGGCAGTCATAGGGGGGGCGGCCGCCATGGCGGGGATTGCGCTATCCCCTGCATTGCTTGGGGTGGCGGTCGCCGTTGCTGGTGTGGCGGCCGGGTACTATGCCGGGGAGTACTTCAACGATGCGTTCGATCTGTTGAAGCAACGTGGAGAACTTCTCGGCGAGATCCTCTACGACGAATTTCCGCCTTCGCCGCTGGTAATGGCGCTGATCAACATGCCTGGCCCCTCGGATATGGTGGGCAAGTTGTTCGACATGGCGTTGAGTTGGGTTCCGCCTCGAGATCCTTTGGTACTCGACCTGGACGGTGACGGGATCGAAGCTATCGGCATCAATGCAAGTGCTCCAATCATGTTCGATCATGATGCCGACGGGGTGCGCACGGCCACGGGTTGGATCAGCCCCGACGACGGCTTCGTAGTCATGGATCTGGATGGAAACGGATCCATCGACACCGGTCGTGAATTGTTTGGCGACAACACACTGCTTCCCGACGGTTCGAAAGCTGCGAACGGATTCCAAGCCCTCGCGCAATACGATCTCAACGCAGATGGAACGATCAATGCGTCGGACGCGGCGTTCCAGAATCTCCGAGTGTGGCGTGACGCCAATCAAGACGGGGTAACACAGGAGGGAGAGCTCGCTTCCCTAACTGATTTGGGGATTACCAGCATCAGCGTGGCGGCGCAGGCTTCAAACATCAACCTCGGCAATGGCAACACCCAGCCGTGGTCGGCCAGCTTTACTCGTGTCGACGGCACGTCGGGCAATAGCGGTGTCGCGCAGCTCTCAGGAAGCCTGCTTCTTTCGTCAAACAACTTCTATCGGGACTTTACCGATGATCCGGCGTTGACGGACGCTGCCGTTAATTTGCCACAGATGGGGGGCAGCGGGTGGGTACGCGACTTGCGCGAAGCGATGAGTATCGAAGGCGATGCTGCGCAGGAACTTGAGCAGATTGCCACCGCCTATTCGAGTGCGACGACTCGAGACGCGCAGCTTTCCATGTTGGATGAACTGATTTCGGATTGGGCGGCAACTTCGGGTCGCTTGGTCAGCAGCACGCGTCAGTACAGTGTTGTTAGAGACGGAAGTGTGCTGGTCACTGCTGATACGCAGACGACGAGCTACAACGGGATCGTGCTGACGATCCGGCTGCAGGGCGAAGGGATGGAAGAGACCGTGGGGACAGGCGGCGGCTCTCAAGTGGTCCCGACCGCGGCTGGCCTTGAGGTTCTCCGCCGGCTCAACGTGCTTGAAGTCTTCAACGGCACCAAGTTCTTCAAGCTTCCCGCGCCAGCGCCCACGAATGGCGGGACGTCCCAGATGACTGTCACCCTGAGTGCTGCGCAGATCTCCTTGATCAATCAGAGCTATGAGGTACTGCGAGAAGGTGTTTATGACGCGCTCATCGTTCAAACGCGTCTGAAGCCGTATTTGGACGCCATCGACATTGTTTCGAACAACGGCGCAATTGGCTTTTCGAGCGTAGCCTTTGTGCAAAAGCTCGAAACGGCTCATACAGCGGACGCATGCATTGCAATCGTCGATCTGGTGGAACTGCACAAGTACGCCGAGGATATCCTTCTGTCTGCCGGTGTCGGAGGTACGTCCATGCTCCGCGGTTGGATCGGTAGCCTGGCGCCGGATTCATCGATTCGGTCCGAGTTGGCCGCCCTCGGAGTGGTGCAAGCGCAGGATGTTTCGGCGAACACGCAGATCAGCAATCTGTATCTTGGCGACGCCATCTCCAACAAGTTTGATGCCGGATCGGGCAATGATGTACTCGACGGAGGAGCTGGCAATGACATCTTGCTGGGAGGCGCGGGCAACGACGTGATCGAAGGCGGAGCCGGCAACGATTCTCTGGGCGGTGGGAGCGAAAACGGCAGTTGGAACGGCTCGAACTACTTTACTGGAGCAGGAAACGACACGTACGTGTTCGGCAAGGGCGACGGGCAAGACACGATCTGGGACAACGATACCACTGTCGGCAACTTGGACACCATTAGGCTCAAGGCCGGCGTGGAGCCGGGAGAGGTCCGCATCACGCGTCCTGGCAACGGGAACGACATGTACGTGAGCATCGCTGGCACGACCGACAGTATCCGAGTGGTCAACCAGTTCGTGGGCGATGGTGTCGGAGGCTGGGCCATCGAGCAGATCAAGTTCGCGGACGGCACGACCTGGAACTTGGGAACGATCAAGGCCAAGGCGCTGGTCTTCACCGAAAGTGCAGACGACCTGACTGGCTACGCCGGCAACGACCAAATCACCGGGGGCGGTGGTGCGGACCGGATCTGGGCTCGCTCCGGCAACGATGTCATCGACGCCGGAGCAGGCGACGACCAGGTCTGGGGCGAGGACGGCGACGACACGATCGATGCCGGCGACGGCAACGACACGGTCCGCGCCGACAACGGCAATGACACGCTGCGCGGCGGCGCCGGCAGCGACACCCTGCTCGGTGGCAATGGCAACGACATCATCGAAGGCGGCGCCGGCAACGATTCGCTCGGGGGCGGCAGCGACAACGGCGCCTGGAACGGCTCGAACTACTTCACCGGCGTCGGCAACGACACCTATGTCTTCGGCAAGGGTGACGGGCAAGACACCATCTGGGACAGCGACACCACCGCCGGCAACCTGGACACGATCAGCCTGAAGGCCGGCATCGACCCCAGTGAAGTTCTGATCACCCGTCCCGGCAACGGCGACGACATGTACCTGAGCATCGCCGGGACCAGCGATCGCATCCGGGTCGTGAACCAGTTCTACGGCGACGGCCGGGGCGGCTGGGCGATCGAGCAGATCACGTTCGCGGACGGCACGACCTGGGACCTGGAAGCCATCAAGGCCAAGGCGCTGGTGTACACGGATGCGGCCGACGACCTGACCGGCTATGCGAGCAACGACCTGATCACGGGCGGCGGCGGCAACGACCGGATCTGGGCGCGCGCAGGCAACGACGTCATCGACGCCGGAGCCGGTGACGACCAGGTCTGGGGGGAGGACGGTGACGACGACCTCCAGGGCGGCATCGGCAACGACACGCTCCGTGGTGACAACGGCAACGACGCGCTGCGCGGAGGGGACGGAGCCGACACGCTCCTGGGCGGCAACGGAAACGACATCATCGAAGGCGGAGCCGGCAACGACTCCCTCGGCGGCGGCAGCGACAACGGCGCCTGGAACGGCTCGAACTACTTCACCGGGGTCGGCAACGACACGTACGTGTTCGGCAAGGGCGATGGGCAGGACACCATCTGGGACAGCGACACCACGGCAGGCAACCTGGACACCATCAGCCTGAAAGCCGGGATCGACCCGAGCGAGGTGCGCATTACGCGCCCGAACAACGGCAATGACATGTACCTGAGCATCGCCGGCACGAGCGACAGGATCCAGGTCGTCAACCAGTTCTACGGCGACGGGACCGGCGGCTGGGCGATCGAGCAGATCACCTTCGCCGACGGCACGACCTGGGACCTGGAGACCATCAAGGCCAAGGCACTGGTGTACACGGAGGGTCCCGATGACCTCACGGGCTACGCCGGCAATGACCTGATCGCCGCTGGCGGCGGCGCCGACCGGATCTGGGCCCGTTCGGGCAACGACATCATCGACGCCGGTGGCGGCGACGACCAGGTCTGGGGCGAAGACGGCGATGACGTCATCGACGGCGGTGATGGCAACGACACGCTTCGTGCGGACAACGGCAACGACACCTTGCGCGGTGGCGTCGGCAACGACACGCTCCTGGGTGGCAGCGGCAACGACGTGATCGAGGGGGGAGCCGGCAACGACGCCCTCGGCGGCGGCAGCGACAACGGCGCCTGGAACGGCTCGAACTACTTCACCGGGGTCGGCAACGACACCTACGTGTTCGGCAAGGGCGATGGGCAAGACACCATCTGGGACGCCGACACCACGGCAGGCAACCTGGACACGATCAGCCTGAAGGCCGGGATCGACCCGAGCGAGGTGCGCATCACGCGGCCGAACAACGGCGACGACATGTATGTGAGTATCGCGGGTACCACCGACAGCATCCGCGTGGTCAACCAGTTCTACGGCGACGGGACCGGTGGCTGGGCGATCGAGCAGATCACGTTTGCCGATGGCACGACCTGGGATCTCGAGACGATCAAGGCCAAGGCACTGGTGTCCACGGCAGGAGCAGACGACCTCACGGGGTATGCCACCGCCGACCAGATCACATCTGGCGCAGGCAACGACCGGATCTGGGCGCGCGCGGGCAACGACCTGATCGACGCCGGTGCCGGCGATGACCAGGTCTGGGGCGAAGACGGTGACGACACCATCGACGCCGGCGACGGCAACGACACCGTGCGCGCCGACAACGGCAACGACATGCTGAGGGGTGGCGCCGGCAACGACACCCTCCTCGGCGGAGCCGGGAATGACATCATCGAGGGCGGTGCGGGCAATGACGCACTCGGCGGCGGCAGCGACAACGGTGCCTGGAACGGATCGAACTACTTCACCGGCGTCGGCAACGACACGTACGTGTTCGGAAAAGGTGACGGGCAAGACACCATCTGGGACAGCGACACCACGACGGGCAACCTGGACACCATCAGCCTGAAGGCAGGCATCGACCCGAGCGAAGTCCGCATCACACGCCCGAACAACGGCGACGACATGTACCTGAGCATCGCGGGTACCTCCGACAGCATTCGCGTCGTCAACCAGTTCTACGGCGACGGCCGGGGCGGCTGGGCGATCGAGCAGATCACGTTTGCCGACGGCACGACCTGGGACCTGGAGGCCATCAAGGCCAAGGCGCTCGTCTACACCGAAGGCGCCGATGACCTCACCGGCTACGCCACCGCCGACCAGATCACGGGAGGCGGCGGTGCCGACCGGATCTGGGCACGCGCAGGTAACGACGTGATCGACGCCGGTGCCGGAGACGACCAGGTCTGGGGCGAAGACGGCGACGACGTGGTCGATGCCGGCGACGGCAACGACAAGATCAATGGTGACAACGGCAACGATACCCTGCGCGGGGGTGCCGGCAACGACATCCTGCTGGGCGGCAACGGCAACGACGTCATCGAAGGCGGTGCGGGCAACGACTCCCTCGGAGGCGGCAGCGACAACGGCGCCTGGAACGGCTCGAACTACTTCACCGGGGTCGGCAACGACACCTATGTGTTCGGCAAGGGCGACGGCCAGGACACCATCTGGGACAACGACACCACGGTGGGCAACCTGGACACGATCAGCCTGAAGGCCGGCATCGACCCGGCCGAGGTGCGGCTGACGCGCCCCGGCAATGGCAACGACCTGCTCCTGAGCATTTCCGGAACGACGGACACCATCAAGGTCGTCAACTTCTTCATTGGCGACGCGCTTGGCGGCTGGGCCATCGAGCAGATCACGTTCGCGGATGGCACGACCTGGAACCTGGACACCATCAAGTCCAAGGCGGCCACGGCGTCCGCGACCGAGAACGCCGACGACATCACCGGGTACGCCTATGACGACGTCATCGATGGCGCCGGCGGCAACGACCGCATCTGGGGTCGCGCCGGGAACGACCTGCTGATCGGCGGAGCCGGGGACGACCAGCTCTGGGGCGAAGACGGAAACGACGAGCTCCAGGGCGGCATCGGCAACGACACGCTGCGGGGCGACAACGGCAACGACACGCTGCGTGGCGGTGCCGGCAACGACACGCTCCTGGGCGGCAACGGAAACGACATCATCGAGGGCGGTGCCGGCAACGATTCGCTCGGTGGTGGCAGCGACAACGGTGCCTGGAACGGTTCGAACTACTTCACCGGCGTCGGCAACGATACCTACGTGTTCGGCAAGGGCGATGGGCAAGACACCATCTGGGACAGCGACACCACGGCAGGCAACCTGGACACGATCAGCCTGAAAGCCGGCATCGACCCGAGCGAGGTGCGCATCACGCGGCCGAACAACGGCAACGACATGTACCTGAGCATCGCCGGCACGAGCGACAGGATCCAGGTCGTCAACCAGTTCGCGGGCGACGGCGTCGGTGGCTGGGCCATCGAGCAGATCACGTTCTCTGACGGCACGACCTGGGACCTGGAGACGATCAAGGCGAAGGCGCTGGTGTCCACCGATGCGGCCGACGACCTGACCGGCTACGCCGGCAACGACCAGGTCACGGGCGGGGGCGGCAATGATCGCATCTGGGCGCGCGCAGGCAACGACGTCATCGACGCCGGAGCAGGCGACGACCAGGTCTGGGGCGAAGACGGCGACGACACCATCGACGCCGGCGACGGCAATGACACGGTCAATGGCGACAACGGCAACGACACGCTGCGAGGCGGTGCGGGAGCCGACAAGCTCCTGGGTGGCAACGGCAACGACATCATCGAAGGTGGCGCCGGCAACGACTCCCTCGGCGGTGGCAGCGACAACGGCGCCTGGAACGGCTCGAACTACTTCACCGGGGTCGGCAACGACACCTATGTCTTCGGCAAGGGTGACGGGCAAGACACCATCTGGGACAGCGACACCACGGCTGGCAACCTGGACACGATCAGCCTGAAGGCCGGAATCGACCCGAGCGAGGTGCGCATCACGCGGCCGAATAACGGCAACGACATGTACCTGAGCATCGCCGGCACGAGCGACAGGATCCAGGTCGTCAACCAGTTCTACGGCGACGGAACCGGCGGCTGGGCGATCGAGCGAATCACGTTTGCGGACGGCACGACCTGGGATCTCGAGACGATCAAGGCCAAAGCGCTCGTGTACACCGAAGCGGCCGACGACCTGACCGGCTATGCGAGCAACGACCTGATCGCGGGCGGCGGCGGTGCCGACCGGATCTGGGCGCGCGCAGGCAACGACGCCATCGACGCCGGAGCAGGCGACGACCAGGTCTGGGGCGAAGACGGCGACGACACCATCGACGCCGGCGACGGCAATGACACGGTCCGCGCCGACAACGGCAACGACACGCTGCGCGGCGGCGCCGGCAATGACACCCTGCTCGGTGGCAACGGCAACGACATCATCGAAGGCGGTGCCGGAAATGACTCCCTCGGCGGCGGCAGCGACAACGGTGCCTGGAACGGCTCGAACTACTTCACGGGCGTCGGCAACGACACGTACGTGTTCGGCAAGGGCGACGGCCAGGACACGATCTGGGACAGCGACACGACCGCTGGCAACCTGGACACCATCAGCCTGAAGGCTGGCATCGACCCGAGCGAGGTGCGCATCACGCGGCCGAACAACGGCAACGACATGTACCTGAGCATCGCCGGCACGAGCGACAGGATCCAGGTCGTCAACCAGTTCTACGGCGACGGGACCGGCGGCTGGGCGATCGAGCGGATCACCTTTGCCGACGGCACGACCTGGGATCTCGAGACGATCAAGGCCAGGGCGCTCGTCTACACCGAAAGTGCAGACGACCTGACCGGCTACGCCGGCAACGACCAGATCACGGGCGGCGGCGGCAATGATCGCATCTGGGCTCGCTCCGGCAACGACGTCATCGACGCCGGAGCAGGTGACGACCAGGTCTGGGGCGAAGACGGGGACGACACGATCGACGCCGGCGACGGCAACGACACCGTGCGGGCCGACAACGGCAACGACACGCTGCGCGGCGGCGCCGGAGCCGACACCCTGTTGGGCGGCAATGGCAACGACATCATCGAAGGTGGCGCCGGCAACGACTCGCTGGGCGGTGGCAGCGACAACGGTGCCTGGAACGGATCGAACTACTTCACGGGCGTCGGCAACGACACGTACGTGTTCGGCAAGGGTGACGGCCAGGACACGATCTGGGACAGCGACACCACGGCAGGCAACCTGGACACCATCAGCCTGAAAGCCGGGATCGACCCGAGCGAGGTGCGCATCACGCGGCCGAACAACGGCAATGACATGTACCTGAGCATCGCCGGCACGAGCGACAGGATCCAGGTCGTCAACCAGTTCTACGGCGACGGAACCGGCGGCTGGGCGATCGAGCGGATCACCTTTGCCGACGGCACGACCTGGGATCTCGAGACGATCAAGGCCAGGGCGCTCGTCTACACCGAAAGTGCAGACGACCTGACCGGCTACGCGAGCAACGACCTGATTGCGGGCGGCGGTGGTGCCGACCGGATCTGGGCTCGCTCCGGCAACGACGTCATCGACGCGGGTGCAGGCGACGACCAGGTGTGGGGCGAAGACGGCGACGATGTCATCGACGCCGGCGACGGCAATGACACGGTCCGCGCCGACAACGGCAACGACACGCTTCGGGGTGGTGCCGGCAACGACACGCTCCTGGGTGGCAACGGCAACGACGTCATCGAAGGCGGTGCCGGAAATGACTCCCTCGGCGGCGGCAGCGACAACGGCGCCTGGAACGGCTCGAACTACTTCACGGGCGTCGGCAACGACACGTACGTGTTCGGCAAGGGCGACGGCCAGGACACGATCTGGGACAGCGACACGACCGCTGGCAACCTGGACACCATCACCCTCAAGGCAGGCGTGGACCCGAGCGAGGTCCGCCTCACGCGGCCCGGCAACGGCAACGACATGTACCTGAGCATCGCCGGGACGACCGACAGCATCCGCGTGGTGAACCAGTTCGTGGGCGACGGCGCCGGCGGCTGGGCGATCGAGCAGATCTCCTTCGCCGACGGCACGACCTGGGACCTGGAGTCGATCAAGGCCAGGGCGCTGCTGTCCACCGATGCCGCCGACGACATCACGGGCTATGGCGGCAACGACCAGGTCACGGCCGGCGGCGGCAACGACCGCATCTGGGCGCGCGCCGGCAACGACGTGATCGACGCCGGTGCCGGTGACGACCAGGCGTCGGGCGAAGACGGCGACGACATCATCGACGGCGGCGACGGCAACGACACCCTCCGCGGCGACAACGGCAACGACACGCTGCGCGGCGGCGCCGGAGCCGACACCTTGCTGGGCGGCAACGGCAACGACGTGATCCAGGGCGGTGCTGGCAACGACACCCTGGTGGGCGGCAACGACAACGGCGGCTGGAACGGTTCGAACTACTACACCGGCGTCGGCAACGACACGTACCAGTTCGGCCGGGGCGATGGCCAGGACGCCCTCTGGGACCTCGACTCCACCGCCGGCAACGCGGACAAGCTCGTGTTCGGCGCCGACGTCGCTTACGACCAGCTGTGGTTCCAGCAGGTCGGCAGCGACCTGTCGGTCTCGATCATCGGCACGACCGACAAGGTCGCGGTGAAGAACTGGTACGCGGGCAGCCAGTACCACGTGGAGCAGTTCGTGACGGCCGGGGGCAAGGTGCTGAGCGACACGAACGTCCAGGCGCTCGTGAGCGCGATGGCCGCGTTCGCGCCGCCGGCGGCTGGGCAGACCACGCTGCCGCAGAACTACCAGGACCAGCTGGGCACCACCCTGTCGGCCAACTGGCAGGGCTGACGCTCCGCCAGCAGCCCGTGGGGCCAGGCCCGCGATCGTCGGCAGCGACGGTCGCGGGCCTTTTTCCTGGCACGCGTCGCCCGTTGCGCATGCCGCACCGCGTTGCACGGAACGAAACACGATTGTGCTGCGTGCAACGCGCATCTACAGTTCTCCCACGGCGCCGCCAGCGCGCCATCGGAGACAACCCCATGCAGATTTCTTGTCGTGCCGCGCTCGCCTTCGCAGCGGCCGCCCTCGCCACCTCGGCCGCCTTCGCGCAGCCCTGGCCGGCCAAGCCCATCCGCGTGGTCGTGCCCTTCCCGGCCGGCGGCGGCACGGACATCATCACGCGCGAGGTCACGAACAAGGTGGCCGGCTACAACTTCGTCATCGACAACAAGCCGGGCGCCGGCGGCAACCTCGGCGTCGACGCCGCGGCCAAGTCGCCCGCGGACGGCTACACGCTGGTGATGGGACAGACCAGCAACCTGGCGATCAATCCCACGCTGTATGCGAAGCTGCCGTACGACCCGGTGAAGGACCTGACGCCGGTGAGCCTGGTGGCCAGCTCGCCGCTGGTGATCGTGGCCAGCGCCAGTTCGCCCTTCCGCACCCTGGCGGACGTGGTGAAGGAGGCCAAGGCGCATCCGGGCAGCATCAACTTCGCGTCCTCCGGCAACGGCACCGTGGCGCACCTCGCGACCGAGTCGTTCCAGAAGCGCGCCGGCATCAAGCTCACGCACGTGCCCTACAAGGGCGCGTCGCAGGGCGCCACCGACGTCATCGCCGGCGCCGTGCAGCTGTACGTGTCCTCCATTCCCACGCTCATCGGCCACATCCGCAGCGGCAAGATGCGCGCGATCGCCGTGACGTCGGCGCAGCGCGTGGCCGACCTGCCGGACGTGCCGACCATTGCCGAATCCGGCTACCAGGGCTTCGAGGCCGTCACGTGGTTCGGCCTCCTCGGCCCGGCCAACCTGTCGAAGGACAGGGTCGCGAAGCTCAACGCAGACATCAACAAGGCCCTGAAGGATCCCGAGCTGAAGAAGAAGCTGGACGCCCAGGGCGCGGACGTGCTGGGCGGCACGCCCGAGCAGTTCGCCAGGCTCATTCGTGACGACATCGGCCGCTGGGGTGCGATCGTCAGGGAATCGGGCGCCAAGATCGACTGAAGGACCTCCATGACCACCGACATCGTCCGCGACTTCGAGCGCGTCTCCGCCGCCCTGGTGCGCCAGGCTTCCGAATTCCAGGCCGCCATCCTGGCCGACGTCAACGGCCGCCGCGGCGCGCTGCACGGACGCATCGCGGCACTGCGCCCGCGCATGAAGCTGTGCGGCCCCGCGCTGACCGTGGACGTGCGCCCGGGCGACAACCTGATGATCCACGCCGCCATGTCACTGGCGAAGCCCGGCGACGTGCTCGTCATCGACGGCAAGGACGACCGGACGGCCGCCCTCATGGGCACGATCATGATGACGGCGTGCCAGCAGCTGGGCCTGGCCGGCGTGGTGATCGACGGCGCGGTGCGCGACAGCCTCGAGATCGACGAGATGGACTACCCGGTGTTCGCCGTCGGCACCAATCCCAACGGTCCCACCAAGAACGTCCCCGGCCGCATCGGCCACCCCATCACCTGCGGCGGCGTGACGGTGCGCTCGGGCGACCTCGTGCTCGCCGACGCCGACGGCGTCGTGGTGATCGAGCGCAAGCAGGTCGAAGGGCTGCTGCCGCTGGCGCGCAAGAAGGTGGACGACGAGGCGGCGCGCATCGCCGCGATCCGGAAAGGCAACACGGCCGCTTCCTGGCTCGATGCCGCCCTGCGCTCCGCCGGTGTCCTGAAACAGGGGGAGAGCCTGTGAGCCGTCGCGCCATCGTCGTCACGGGCGCGGACCTGGCGCCGCAGGCGCTGGAGCTGCTCAAGGACTTCGAGATCGTCTACGCAGGCAAGGCCCCCCGGGAGGCGGACCTCGTCGCACTGTGCCGCGCGCACGATCCCGTCGCCATGATCGTGCGCTACGGCAAGGTCGGCGCCGCCGTCATGGACGCCGCGCCTGCGCTGCGCGTGATCTCCAAGCACGGCAGCGGCACGGACACCATCGACAAGGACGCCGCGCAGGCGCGCGGCATCGAGGTGCGCGCGGCCGCGGGCGCCAACGCCGCCGCCGTCGCCGAGCAGGCACTGGCCCTGATGCTCGCCTGCGCGAAGTCCGTCGTGCACCTCGACCAGCGCATGCACGCGGGCCACTGGGACAAGGCCACGCACAAGAGCCTGGAACTGCACGGTCGCACCGTCGGTCTCGTGGGCCTGGGTGCGATCGGCCGGCGCTTCGCGCGCATGTGCGATGCGATGGGCATGAAGGTGCTCGGCTTCGATCCGTTCGCGCAACACCTGGCGCCGTACATCCGCGCCGTGGACTTGGCGACGCTCTGGCGCGAAGCCGACGTGGTCTCGCTCCATTGCCCGTTGACGCCCGGGAACCGCAACATGGTCGATGCGCAGGTGCTGCAGTCGTGCAAGCGCGGCGTGATCCTGGTGAACACCGCGCGCGGCGGCCTCGTCGACGAGGCCGCGCTGTTGCAGGCCGTGCGCGCCGGCCAGGTGGCCGCCGCGGGCCTGGACGCCTTCGCGGCGGAGCCCATGACGGTGCCGCATCCCTTCCACGGCGAGCCCAACATCGTCCTCAGCCCGCACATCGGCGGCGTGACGGGCGACGCGTACATCAACATGGGCGTGGGCGCGGCGCGCAACGTGCTGGCCGTGATCGGCGAGACGGCCGGCGTCGCCTGACGTCCACGGGAGCGTCGGCAGCGTCCGACCGGCGAAGCGGACGGCGGCCGACACGGCCCTCCCTCGTGGCGAGGTCACAGTGCACGCCAAAGCCCAGTCTGCATCGAGGCCCACCATGCACGTGACGCACCGCTTCCCGCACCTGGCGGGTGTACTGCTGCTGCTCGCGGCGCCTTTCGCCGGCGCCGAATCGCCGCTGCCGGATCCAGTCGCGCCGGCAGTGGTCGGGCGGCCGCTGGACCAGATCCGGCCCGCGCGGCCGGCCCACCCGAAGGCCGCGGCGAAGCCCGTGCGGCGCGAGCAGGTCGCAAGCGCCGGCAAGGTCGCGCGACCGCTGCCGCCGCCGGCCGTTGCCCTTGCTCCGGCCGCCGTGCCGCCGGCACCGCCGCCGCGGCAGGTCGCGATCGCCAGCCGGCCGCTCGGCCCGGCTGCCTATTTCAGCGGCAAGGACCATGCGCTGGTGAGCGACTACTACGCCGCGCATCCCACGTCCGGCCAGCCGGCCCGTTGGCGCGTCGGCGAACCCATCCCGCCGCGCGCCGCGCTGACCGGCGTGCCCGACGATCTGCGAGCTGCCTTGCCGGCCTTGTCACGGGGGTATCAATACGTCCAGGTGGATGGCGAAGTGGTGCTGGTCGCGGTGCCGTCGCGCGTGGTCGTGGCCGGCATCAGCCGCAACGTGCACTGAAGTCCTCCGGGGCGGGGACGGTCGCCCCGGGCCGCCGGGCGGCGCTGGAGGCAAAGGGTTTACCCTTAGACTCAGGGTTTTCCCGGAGGCCACGCTTCCCGGGCCGATCCCTCCACCCGCCTGTCCCCATGCTCCGCTCCTCCCTCCGGGCGCTGCCCCTGGCCGCGTGCGCCTCGTTCGCCCTCGCTTCCTCCGCCTTCGCCCAGGCCCCGGCCGACACGCTGGCCCGCATCAAGGAAACCCATGCGATCACGCTGGGGGTGCGGGATGCCGCGCGCCCGTTCTCGTACCTGAACGAGCAGAAGCAGCCGGTGGGCTACTCGGTCGACCTGTGCCTCGCCGCGGTCGACGAGATCAAGCGGACGCTCAAGCTGCCCGACCTGAAGGTGAACTACCAGGTCGTCGCCGGCGCCGAGCGCATCCCGAAGCTCGAAAGCGGCGAGATCGACCTCGAGTGCGGATCGACGACCAACACCAAGGCCCGCCAGGAGAAAGTGGCGTTCAGCTACACCATCTTCGTGGCCGGCATTCGCGTGCTCGTGCCCAAGGGCACGAAGGTGGATTCGGTGAAGGACCTCGGCGGCCTGCCGGTGGCCTTGAGCAAGGGCACGACGTCCGAGAAGCTCTTCACGCAGCTGAACGCCAGCGAGGTGAAGATGCAGCTCACGACCTTCGCGAGCAACGGCGAGGCGTACCAGGCCCTGAAGGAAGGCAAGGTGCGCGCGTTCCCGCAGGACGATTCGCTGCTGCTGGGCATGGCCTCGCACGACAACGCGCTGGACCGGCTGGACCTGAGCAGCGTGCAGCTGTCGGTGGAACCGTACGCGATCATGATGCGCAAGGGGGACACGGCCCTCGGTGCCGTGGTCGACCGCACGTTGTCCCGCCTGTACGCGGACGGCAGCATCGACGCGATGTACCGCAAGTGGTTCACGACCGAGCGCATGAACATCCAGATGAGCCGCCTCACGCGCGACAGCTTCACGCGCCCGAACAAGGAGTCGGGCGTGGCGATGCTGCTGGGCTACTCGCTCTGATCCGACTCGCTGGCGTCGCGTGCCGCGTTGGCCTACAGTGGCTTCCCTCTCCACCACGAGGAACCGCCAAATGCCGATTCGCACAGCATCGATGACCAAGCGGATTTCGGAGAACGGCCAGGCGCTGCATCGCGCGATGATGAGTCGAAAGGAAGCGCAAGGCACGGAACCATCGGAAGCCGAACTGGCCCTGGCGCAGGAGCGCCAGCAGTTGAAGGACGAGCGGGAGAAGCGCCGGACGCAGGCCGCGCAGCCCAGGCCCAGCGCCGTCGACCGGCTCGTGCGGACGCATCACGCCCAGCCCAAGGAAAAGCCGAAGGCCAGCAAGGAAGCGAAGGACGTCAAGAAGCCCAAGGCACGGCGTTCGCGCGCGGAGAAGCATGCGGAGCAGGCCGCTGCGATCGAGGCCGCGCGCAGGCCAGGCAACAAGAAGCCCGCGGCCAAGGCCGCCGCCAAGCCTTCCAAGTGAACCCCGGGCCGGGTGGGCGACGCGCCGCCCCGGCCCTTGTGTTCACCCCGGCACGAAGCCCGGCACCGGCACGCTCACCAGGAAACCGACGCCGCGGCTGCGCTCCAGCCCCGGCGTGACGGTGGCGCGGCCGCCCATGCGCAGCGCAGCCTGCTTCACGATCGCCAGTCCCAGGCCGGATCCGGGCACGTCGCCCGCGGCCCCGCGGTAGAAACGCTCGAACACCAGTGCGTGGTCCGTGCCAGGGATGCCCGGACCATCGTCCTGCACGTGCAGGACGATGCGCTCGCCGTCGCCGCGCAGAGTGACCACCACCTTGCCGCCCTCGCGCCCGTAGCGGATGGCGTTGTCCACCAGGTTCTGCAACGCGGAGACGAACGCCGGCTCGTCCAGCCGCGTCGGCAACCGGTCCGGCGCTTCGAGGGACAGGTCGATGCCGCGCGCCAGCGCGTGCGGCGCCAGTTGCGCCAGGATGCCGCGCGCGGCCTGGGCGACGTCGATCTCGCGCAGCGGCGGCTGCTGCGCGTCGTCGAGCGTGGCCAGCGTGAGCAGCTGCTGCGCGACGTGCGATGCGCGGCCGATCGCCTGCGTGAGCACCTCGTAGGCCTGCGCGCGCTGTTCCGGTTGCGCCGCGTGCGCCATCACGTGCGCCTGCGTCGCGACGACAGCCAGCGGCGTGCGGATCTCGTGCGCCGCGTCCTGCACGAACACGCGCTCGCGCTCGAAGCGCTGGCGCAGGCGCTGCAGCAGGTCGTCCAGCGCGTGCGCCAGCGGCAGCAGTTCGGCGTGGCGCGGCGGCTCCTGCAGCGGGCGCAGGTCGTCGGGCTGGCGGCGCGCGATCGCCTGCGCGAAGCGCTGCAGGGGCCGCAGCCCGTGGCGCACCGAGAACCACACAGGCAGCAGCACGAAGGGCAGGGCCAGCAGCAGGTATTCGCCGATGAAGCCGGCGTTGCGGGCCATGAAGGTCTCCACGCCGCGCTGCGGCGCGACCATGCGCAGCTTCCAATGCCGCCCCGTGCCTGCGAAGGCCCAGTGCGGTCCGGGGATGTCGGTGATGTGGCCCTGCACCACGCGGTCCCCCAGGTCGCGCAACTCCAGCTGCACGTCGCCGGGCTCCAGGCCGATCTGGCGGCGCCGGACGTTCTGCCACTGCTCGGTGGCGGCCACGACGGCGGCCGCCTGGCGCGGATCGTCGTAGGCGTCGACGGCCTGCAGGACGGCCGCGCCGAAATGCTGGAAGGGCTGCTTTTGCGCCAGCGCCTGCTGGTACTTCAGCCACTGGTACTCCAGCAGCACCGCCCAGACGACGAGGAAGGCGAGCATCACCAGCGCGACGCTGCGGCGGCGCAGCGTGGGCCGCAGGATCCGCCGCAGGAAAGAAAGGTTCTTCATCGCGCCTCCAGCATGTAGCCGACGCCGCGCACGGTGCGGATGCAGTCGATGCCGAGCTTGCGGCGCAGGTTGGACACGTGCACTTCGACCGCGCTGAAGTCCACCGGATCGCCGAGCGGCTCCAGGCGTTGCGCGAGCTCGCCCTTGGGCACCACCGCGCCCGCGTCGCGCGCGAGTTCCACCAGCAGCTGGAACTCGCGTGGCGACAGCTCCAGCACGCGGCCCGCGAACAGGGCTTCCCGTCGCCGCGGCTCGATCGTCAGCGGACCGACCGTCCAGCGTTCGCAGGCCTGGCGGGCGCCGCGGCGCAGCACCGCGCGGATGCGCGACACCAGTTCGGCCGTGGCGAAGGGCTTGACGAGGAAGTCGTCGGCGCCGCCATCGAGCCCGCGCACGCGGTCCTCGACGGCGCCGCGGGCGGTCACCACGATGATGGGCACCGTCACGCCGGCACCGCGCCAGCGCGCCAGCAGGTCGAAGCCGGTGCCGTCCGGCAGCATCAGGTCCAGCAGCACGCAATCCACCGTCGCGGCGTCCGGCTGCGCGGGGGCGTCGCCGGCGCGCCGCAGCCATTCGCTGCTGAAGCCCTCGATCCGCAGCGCGCCCTGGAGCGCGCGGCCGAGGTCGAGGTCGTCTTCGATCAGGAGGATGTGCATGCGGCGATTGTGGATACGAAGAGCTTAAGGGAAGCCAAACGCGGCCCGCGGGCGCGCACCTCCGCCCGGCGGCCGGCACGCGCCGTCCGCGCGCCGCGCTGGCATCCGCGCCACAGTTCGCTGGATCGCGCGCCGCTGCACGGATATAAATTCCGGAAGTGCAGTACGCAGCTGGGAGGCTGTCATGTCCACATCCCCCGAGGGTGAGACCCTTTCCTTCGAAAACGCGGCCAACTACGTCAACGGCCGCTTCGACCCCAAGGGCGCCGAGGCGCTGCGCGCGGGCCTGCGGCGCGAGGCCGAAGTACGGGCCAAGCTGGCCGAGGATGCGCGCACGATCGCGCAGCGGCACAGCCCGCAGCCGCGCGAACGGCGGTAACGGCACCCCCGCGATCCCGCGAAGGGACGCATGATGGGCCCTCCATCCTCCGGGGCCCATGCCTTGCAAGATCGCGCGTAGCGGGGCCGGCGATGCTCAGGCGCGCCGCAGGAAACGGCCCGCGCGCGCATCCGTCGCGCCGCTCTCCGCCGTATAGCTCAGCGCGCCGTTGACCCAGACCTTGACGATGCCTTCGCTGGCCTGCACCGGCTGCTCGAAGGTCGCCACGTCGCGCACGCGCGCGGGGTCGAGCAGCACGACGTCGGCTGCATGGCCGGCCTTCAGCTCTCCGCGCCCGCCCAGGCGGAAGCGGCGGGCCGACAGGCCGGTCATCTTGTGGATCGCCTCCTCCAGCCGCAGCACGCCCTTCTCGCGCCAGTAGCGCGCCAGCACGCGCGGGAACGCGCCCCACAGGCGGGGATGCGGGCGTTCGTCGTGCGGCAGGCCGTCGGAGCCGATCATGGCCAGCGGATGGCGGATCACGCGCTCGACGTCGTCCTCGCGCATCTGGAAATAGCAGGCGCCGCCCGGCATCAGGCGCCGCGCCGCTTCCTTCTGGTCCACGCCCCACTCGCGCGCGATGTCGGCGATGTAGCGCCCCGCCATCTCCGGGTGCGGCTGGCTGCCCGTGACCAGCACGTCGATGATGCCGTCCACGAGGTCTTCGCGCAGCACGGTGGAGCCGGCCGTGTAGGGATACACGTCCAGCGCGAGTTCCTGGCCGCGCGCAAGCTCCTCCACCAGCGGCAGGGTCTCGCGCGTGCGGCCCCAGTTGGCGGGACCGGCGCACTTGTGGTGGGACAGCACGAGCGGCAGGCCGGCCTGCTTCGCGGTCCGTGCCGCTTCGTGCAGCGCGGGCAGGATGCCGGCCAGCTCGTCGCGGATGTGCGTGGCGTAGATGCCGCCGTTGCGGGCGGCGACGCTCGCCACCGCGACCAGTTCCTCGGCGTCCGCCGCATACGCCTCGCGGTAGAAGACACCCGAGGACAGGCCCAGCGCGCCGGCGTCCATCGCTTCCTGCATGGATGCGGCCATCGCGGCGCGCTCCTCCGCGTTCGCCGGGCGCTCCAGGTCGCGCATGTGGCGGATGCGCAGGGCCGTATGCCCCAGCAGGGCCGCGACGTTGACGCCGGGACGCGCCGCATTCACCGCCTGCGCATAGGCGGCCATCGTCGGGTGGCGGAACTGCCGCGCGCCGAGCAGCGACAGCGGCGCGATGGGCGCATCCGTCACCACCGGCGCGAGCGAGATGCCGCAATTGCCGGCGATGACCGTCGTCACGCCCTGCGACAGCTTGGGCAGCATGTCCGCCTTCTCGATCGCCGCGGCGTCGTCATGCGTGTGCACGTCGATGAAGCCGGGTGCGGCAACCAGTCCGGTGCAGTCGATCTCCTGCAGCGGGCCTTCGCGTTCCAGCAGGGCGCCGGAGACGTCGTCCACGGCGACGATGCGCGGGCCGGCCAAGAGCAGGTCCCCCGTGCGCGCGGGCGCGCCCGTGCCGTCGACCAGCGTCGCGTTGCGCAGCAGGGTCGTCCTTTCAGCGGTCGCCATGCGGTCCCTCCTGGCTGTCGCGCGCACCCGAATACTCCGCGCTGTCGAAGCCGTGGCGGTGCAGCAGCTGCTTGAACTGCTGCAGCCCGTGCGCGACCTGCGGCCCGAGCTTCTGCGCCAGCCGCACCATCAGGATCTCGATCACCACGAGGTGCGCCAGGTAGGCTTCCGTGCCCACGCGCATCACGGCGTCCTGCGGGACCGACACGCCGATCAGCAGGTCCGCGGTCTCCGCCAGGGGCGTGTCGGGCTGCGTCAGGGCGATCACGGTCGCCCCCTGCGCACGCGCGAAGCGCGCGGCCTCCAGCGTGTAAGGCATGCGCCCGACGTGCGAGATGACGAAGGCCACGCCCTGCGGGCCCAGCGTGCTGGCGGACACCAGCTGCTGGTGCGCGTCGAAGATCGCGTTGGCGTGGCGACCGAGGCGGAACAGGCGGCTCTGCAGCTCGCTGGCCATGAAGGTCGAGGCGGCGCCCACCGAGTAGCAGTCGATGCGGTGGGCCTCCGCGAGCTTGTCGGCCACGCGGTCGATGAGGGCAGCATCGATGCGCCGGCCCAGGTCGGCGAGCGAGGCGACGGCCGCCTGCGTGATCTTGCTCGTCACGTCCTGCGCGCTGTCCCCGGGCAGCACGCTGCGGTGCAGGTACGAGCCCGAGACGGCCAGGTCCTGCGCCAGCGCCAGCATGAACTCGCGCACCGAGTCGTGGCCGAAGCTGCGGCAGGTGCGCACGATGGTCGGCATGGAGACGAAGGCGGCCTGCGCCAGCTGCTCCACCGTCGCGCCGACGGCCGCGCGCGGGTCGTCCAGGATCACCTGCACCACGGAGCGCTGCGCCTCGGGCAGCTCCTGCAGGCGTTCGCGCAGCTGGCGCAACAGGCCTTGGGAAGAAGCGTTCATCGTGGGCGCCGTCCTCAGAAGCGCGTGTGCACCGCGCCCGTGACGGCGCCGTCGTCTTCCACCAGCGGCAGCCAGCGCCACTTGTCGAAGGTCGTGCAGGGATGGGAAATGCCCAGGCCGACGCGGTCGCCCACGTGCGGAACCGTGCCGGCGGGGTCGAAGCGCAGGTAGGCGTGCTGGTCGTTGAGCGCGCTGATGCTCCAGCCGGCGGGCGCGGCGGCGGCCTTGCGCTCGCCCCGCGGTGCATGCGCGATCGGCACCGGCATCTCCAGGTCGTAGGAGACATCGCGCCGGCCGCAGGTGAGCAGGGCCAGGCCGGGCTCCGGCACGGATTGCACCAGGGCCCACACTTCCAGTGCAGGGCGCAGCGAGGCATCCAGGCCTTCGCGCTGCTCGACGTTCTTCAGGAAGCGGGCGTAGTTCAGGTGGTCGTGCGTGACGTAGCAGCCGGAGCGCAGCACGCCGCGCACCGGGCGCGACAGGCCCTGCGCGCGCAGCAACGGCACGACCAGGTCGAACACGGCGGAGCCGCCGGCGGTGAGCAGGATCTCGCGGTCGGCGAACAGCTTGCGCGCGTCGCAGCCCTGCGCCACTTCCAGCACCCGGCGCACCAGCGCCGTCACCTCGCGCGCGTCGTGCTCGCTGTCGCACCTGGCGACGCCGCCTTCGTAGCATTCGATGCCGCCCAGGCGCGTGGCCGGCGAATGGGCCAGCGCCTCGGCCAGGAGCAGCGCCTCCTCCAGCGTGCGGCAGCCGGTGCGCTGGCCGGGGATGCCCATTTCCAGCAGCACGTCGAACCGGCGCTTGCTCTGGCGGCGCGCGGCCCAGTCCTCGATCAGCGCGAGCTGCGCCAGCGAATCGACGAGGAACCAGAGGCGCAGGTCGGAATGGCGATCGAGCAGGACGGACAGGCCCTCCAGGTCCGCGTCGCCCAGCACCTGGTTGGCGATGACGATGCGCCGCGCGCCGGCTTCCACGCCCACCGAGGCCTGGTACACGGTGGCGAACGTCAGGCCCCAGGCGCCGGCCGCGAGCTGGCGCGCGAACAGTTCCGGCGCCATCGTGGTCTTGCCGTGCGGCGCCAGGTCCACGCCCTTGCGGCGCGCGAAGTCCTGCATCCAGCGCAGGTTGTGTTCCAGCGCCGGCCGGCGCAGCACCGCCAGCGGGTAGGGCAGGTCGTCGGCCAGCAGGTGCCAGCCGCGCGCGGCGAGGTCGCTCGTGGCGGCGGGGGTCGCGGAGAGCGGATAGCTTTTCTGGCGGTTGTCGAGGACGAAGTCGGAGGCGGTCATGGTCGGGGTCACAGGTCGGTGCGCCAGCAGGCGGTCCAGCGGCCGTCGCCGACCGGGCGCAATTGCAGGTCGGCGCGGGCGCACTCCTCCACGGCGTGGGGACAGCGCGTGCGGAACACGCAGCCGGAGGGCGGGTTGGCGGGGCTGGGCAGGTCGCCCTGCAACAGCGGGATTACGCGGCGCTGCGCCGGGTCGGGCACGGGTGCGGCGGCCAGCAGGGCGCGGGTGTACGGATGCGCGGGCTGCGCGTAGAGCGCCTCGGTGGGTGCGATCTCCATCACGCGCCCGAGGTACAGCACCACGACGCGGTCGCACAGGTATTCGACGACGTCGAGGTCGTGGGAGATGAACAGCAGGGTCAGCCCGAGCTGCTCCTTCAGGTCCCCCAACAGGTTGACGACCTGCGCCTGGATCGAGACGTCCAGGGCCGAGAGCGGCTCGTCGGCGACGATGAACTTCGGCTGCACCGCCAGCGCCCGCGCGATGCCGATGCGCTGGCGCTGGCCGCCGGAAAATTCGTGCGGGAAGCGTTCGGCATGCTCGGGGCGCAGGCCCACCTGCTGCAGCAGTTCGTGGATGCGCGGCAGCCGCGCCCCGCCTTTCGCGAGCCCATGCGTGTCCAGCGCCTCGCCCAGCACCTGGCGGATGCGCATGCGCGGGTTCAGGCTGGCGTACGGGTCCTGGAAGATGATCTGGATGGCCGAGCGCAGGGGGCGGTACTGCGACTGGGAGAGCTGCGCGAGGTCGCGCGTGGCGCCCTCGGCGTGGTACAGCATCTCGCCCGCCGTCGGGTCCACCAGGCGCGTGAGCAAGCGGCCGATCGTGCTCTTGCCCGAGCCGGACTCGCCGACCAGGCCCAGCGTCTCGCCGGCGCGGATGGAGAAGCTCACGTCGTCGACGGCGCGCACGGGATGCGGCCCGCCGCCGAAATGCTTGCGCAGGCCGCGCACTTCGATCAGGTTGGTCATGCCACGACCTCCCCGGCCGCGACGGCGATGCAGCGCACCCGCGACTGCGGGCCGAACCGTTCCAGTGCAGGCACGGCCGCGTCGCACGCGGCGTGGTGCAGCGGACAGCGCGGCCCGAAGGCGCAGCCGGGCGGCGGCGCCAGCGGGCTCGACACCTGGCCGGGAATGGCGACCAGCCGCCGCCTGCGGCCTTGTGCCACGCCATGCTTGCGCGCCACGCCGGGCAGGCAGGCGAGCAGGCCGCGCGTGTAGGGATGCGCCGGCTGCGCGAACAGTTCGCGCACCGGCGCAGCCTCGACGATGCGGCCGGCGTACATCACCGCCACGGCGTCGGCGTACTGCGCGACGACGCCCAGGTTGTGGGTGACGAAGAGGAGGCTCATGCCCGTCTCCTTCTGCAGCCGGCCCATCAGCGCGAGGATCTGCGCCTGGATGGTCACGTCCAGGGCGGTCGTCGGTTCGTCGGCGATCAGGAGCGTGGGCTCGCAGGCCATCGCCATCGCGATCATCACGCGCTGGCGCATGCCGCCGGAAAGCTGGTGCGGGTACTCGTGCAGCCGGCGCGCGGCCGCGGGAATCTCCACCAGCTCCAGCATGCGCAGCGCGTGGGCCAGGGCGGCGGCGCGGTCCAGGCCCTTGTGCAGGCGCACGCCTTCGGCGATCTGCTCGCCGATGGTCAGCACCGGGTTCAGGCTGGTCATCGGCTCCTGGAAGATCATCGCCAGCTCGTTGCCGCGCAGGGCGCGCCGCTGCGCCTCCTTCAGCGCGAGCAGGTTCACGCGCAAGCCGTCGCGGCGCACGAACCACGCTTCGCCTTCGACTTGTGCGTGCGAAGTACGCGCGTGCAGGCCCATCAGCGACAGGCTGGTCACGGACTTGCCGGAGCCGGATTCGCCGACCAGCGCCAGCGTCTGCCCCGGCGCGATGGAGAACGACACGTCGGCCACGCTCTGGATGCGGCCGGCGTCGGTGGCGAACGATGTGGAGAGGCCCTGGACCTCGAGGCGGGGGCTGGTCATGAAGCCTTCTTCAGTTTCGGGTCCAGCAGGTCGCGCACGCCGTCGCCCAGCGTCTGCAGCGACAGGGCCGTGAGCACGATGGCGAGGCCGGGGCTCAGGATGGTCCAGAAGGCGCGGTCGGCGTATTCGATGCTGCCGGCGATCATCGTGCCCCAGGTCGGGATCTCGGGCGGCACGCCCACCCCCAGGAACGACAGGCCCGCTTCCGCGAGGATCGCGTAGGCGAAGATGAAGGTCACCTGCACGAGGATGGGCGAAGCGAGGTTGGGCAGGATGTGCGAAGCGAGGATGCGGTGGGTGCGCACGCCCAGCGCCCGGGCCGCGTCGACGAACAGCAGCTCGCGCAGCACCAGCGTCGCCGCCCGCACCACGCGCGCCACGCGCGGCGTGTAGACGACGGCCAGCGCCAGCATCACGTTCCACAGCGAGGCGCCGAGGATCGCCACCAGTGCGATGCCCAGCAGGATGTCGGGGAAGGCCATCATCGCGTCGACCAGCCGCATGACCGGCCCGTCGAGGCGGCGGAAGAAACCGGCCAGCATGCCCAGGAGCGTGCCGGCCGCCACCGCCCCGGCCGCCGTGATGGCGCCGATCAGCAGTGAATAGCGGGCGCCGTGCACGATGCGCAGCATGACGTCGCGCCCCAGTTCGTCGGTGCCGGCCCAGTGGCCGGAGGAGGGCGCGTGCAGCCGCTGCGTGACCGCGGTCTCGTTGGGATCGGCGCCGGAGACCCAGGGGAACACGATGGCCGTGGCCACCACGAGCAGCAGCACGAGGGCCGCGGCGAGGACGATCTTGCGGGCGAACAGCCGCCGCAGCGTGGATGCGAGGCGGCTCACTTGCCCTCCAGCCGGATGCGCGGGTCGGCCACCGTGTACAGCAGGTCGATCAGCAGGTTGATGAGGACGTAGATCGCGGCGATCACCAGCAGCGTGCCCTGGATGACGGGGTAGTCGCGCCGCAGCACCGCGCGCACCACGAGGTTGCCCACGCCCGGCAGGTTGAACACCGTCTCGGTGACCACCGTGCCGCCGATCATCAGCGCCACGGTGAGGCCGATGACGGTGATGATGGGCACCAGCGCATTGCGCAGCACGTGCTTCAGCATCACCGTGCGTTCCGCGAGGCCCTTGGCGCGCGCGGTGCGGACGTAGTCCTCGCCGAGGATGTCCAGCATGGCGGCGCGCGTGAAGCGGATGATCAGCGCCGAATTGAGCAGGCCCAGCACCACGGCCGGCAGTGCGAGGTGCAGCAGGCGGTCCGCGAAGCCGGTGCCCGGATCCCCGTAGCCCGAGGCTGGGAACCAGCCGAGGTGGACCGCGAACACCTGGATCAGGATCAGGCCCAGCCAGAAGCTGGGCACGCTGGCGCCCAGCATCGCCACGGTGCTCACCGCCTGGTCGGCGGCGCTGCCGCGCCAGATGGCCGCGGCCATGCCGGCCGGCACGCCGATCAGCGCCGCGATGGCGACCGCGAACAGGGCGAGGAACAGCGTCGGCTCGGCGCGATCGAGCAGCGCCTGCGCCACCGGCTGCTGCAGGAAGATGGACTGCCCCAGGTTGCCCTGCGCCAGCTCGCCCAGCCACAGCCCGAACTGCGTCGGCAGCGGCTGGTCCAGGCCGTAGCGGGTGCGCGCCTGCGCGATGTCCGCCGCGGTGGCCTGGTCCCCCAGCAGCAGCGCTACCGGATCCCCGGACGCGAGGCGCGTGAGCGCGAACACGAGGACCGCGACGATCGCCAGCACCACGACGGCGCCGCCGAGGCGCCGCAGCAGGAAACGCAACATGGAGCGGGCCCGCCCTTACTTCGCGAGGCCCGTGTTCCAGAAGAACGGCCAGATCGCGGGCGTGTAGCCTTCCAGCTTCGCGGAGCGCGCCGAGAGGCTGTTGAACTTGCCGACCTCGATGAAGGGCACCTCGTCGTACACGACCTGCTGCACCTTGCCCCAGAGCGGACCACGCCTGGCGATCACCGCCTCCTGGTTGAAGGCCTCGAGTGCGCTCTTCTTGGCGGGCGTATCCCACCAGCCGGGCGCGCCGTCACCGAGCTGCGGCGGCGACAGCATCGGCTCGGGGAACAGGCCGGAGTGCGTGAAGTAGACGTCCCACAGCTTGGGGTCGTTGCGGCGCTGGACCAGCGTGGCCCAGTCGACCACTTCGAGCTGGGTCTTGAAGCCGGCCTTCTTCAGCTGTTCGGCCATCACGAGCGCCATGTTGTAGTGGAACTCGTACTGGCGGCTCGCCATGATGCGCACCGGCTGGCCGTTGTAGCCCGCCTTGGCGGCCTGTTCCTTCGCGGCCTGCGGGTTGCGCTCGTTGTACAGCCTGTCGCCGGCGGCGGAGTAGTAGGGCGTGCCCTTCGGGAAGAAGTTGGGCTCGGCGGTGAAGAAGCGGTTGTCGCCGAAGCCGGCGGCCAGCAGCTCGCCGGAGCCGACGGCGGTCTGCACCGCGCGGCGCAGCGGCTGCGAGGTCAGCACGCCTTCCTTCGTGTTGAAGACGATGTAGGGAAAGCCGAAGTTCTTCGTCATGATCGGCACGACGGCGGGCTGCGCCTTCTCGACGCGGCTCATCGCCTCCACGGGCAGCAGGTCGGCGTACTGGAACTGGCCGGAGAGCGCGCCCTCGACGCGCGTGTTGGCATTGGGCACGGGCACGAAGCGCAGTTCGTCGAGCAGGGCTTCACGCTTGCCGGCGTAGCCGCTGGCCGGCTCCTTGCGCGGGCTGTAGCCGTCGAAGCGCACGAGCACGGTGTACTGGTCGGGGCGGCGCTCCTTGAACTTGTAGGGGCCGGTGCCGATGAAGTCCTTCAGCTGCGGCGCGATGCTTTCCTTGGCCATGATGGCCGCCATGCCGCTGGGCAGTGCGAGCTGCGCGAGCAGCGGTGCATAGATGGCCTTGAGCCTGATCTCCACCGTGTCGTGGCCCTTGGCCGTGAGCGAGGCGACCTGCGCGCCCACCGACTTGCCGCGCGGCGACAGCTCCATCCAGCGCTGCAGCGAGGCGACCACGTCGTCGGCGTTCATCTCGCGGCCATTGTGGAACTTCACGCCCTTGCGCAGGGGAATGGTGTAGGTGAGGCCGTCCTTGGACACCGTGGGCAGGCTCTCCGCCAGCATGGGCGCGACGTTCCAGTTGGCGTCGAACGTGTACAGGGGCTCGTACACGTGCTGCATGATGGTGCCCACCAGGTCCGCGGTGGTGATCATGGGATCCAGGCCCTGCGGCTCCGCGATCATCGCCAGGTTGGCGGCGCCGCCGCGGGCGGGCGCGGCGTGCAGGGCGGGCGCCAGCGCGAGGCTCGCGGCCGCGGCGAGCGCGGCAAGGACGGTGCGCCGGGCGGCGAAAGACAGGGTCACGGATTGCATGGCGTCTCCTGGAGTAATAACATTACATCGGCTCATCGTATTTCCCTTGAAAGCAAGCGTCAAGCCTGCTTTCCCGCCCCATAATGGTGTAAAACCCTTACAAGGAGTGCATCCATGCCCCAAGTCGAACTGCTGGGCCAGTCGCCCATCGCCTCGGACCGCCAGGCCCGCCCGCTTTCGCCCGCCACCCGCGCCGGCGACTTCGTGTTCGTTTCCGGCCAGGTGCCGACCGACGACCAGGGGCAGGTGATCCCGGGCGGCATCGAGGCGCAGACGCGCCGCGTGTTCGAACGCATCCGCGAGACGCTGGCGCTGGCCGGCTGCACGCTGGCCGACGTGTGCAAGGTGAACGTGTGGCTGGACGACGCGCGCGACTTTGGCAGCTTCAACCGTGTCTACATGGAGTGCTTCGGCGACCATCGCCCGGCGCGCTCCACCGTGGAATCGCGCCTGATGATCGACGCGAAGGTGGAGATCGACGTCACGGCCTACAAGCCGCGCTGAGGCGAAGTCATTCCTCCGGCGGGCGTTCGCCGGCGCCCGCGCGCCGGGTGAGCGTCCGCATCACCTGTTCCTCCATCGCATCCGCGGCCGGTGAGCCCGCGGATGCGCGGCTGCGCAGCAGGACGACCGGCAGGACCGGAAGCGCCGGCATGTCGTGCTTGCGGCCCAGGATGCTGAAGCCGGGCGGCACGCTGCAGCGCGTGAAGAGCGCCACGGCCAGCCCGGCCTCCACCGCGGCCAGCATGCCGGCGGGGCTCGCGCTCTCGCAGACGACGCGAAACGGCTTTCGGCGCGACCGGAGCGCCGCGAGGGCGGCGGTGCGCGCCGAACTGCCGGTCTCGTAGATCGCGATGGGAAGCGGCGTGCCGCGCCATGCCTCGAAACGCGGCGGGGCGGCCCACACCAGGGGCTCGCCGAACAGCGGCCGGCCGCGTCCGGCGCGATCGCGCGTCACCACGGCGATGTCGACCTCGCCCTTCAGCACGCGGGGGATCAGCGCCGTGGACTGCTGGCACACCAGCGTGAGCTCGACGCCGGCATGGCGCTGGGCGAAGTCGCGCAGCACCGGGGCGAGATAGGGAACGGCATAGTCCTCGGGCACCCCCACGGTGAGGCGGCCCTGGATCGCCTCGCGCTGCAGCGCCTGCACCGCCTCGTCGTGCAGCGAGACCAGGCGGCGGGCGTGCTGCAGCAGTTCCTGGCCGGCCGGCGTCACGTCGAGGCGGCGCGGCGTGCGCACCAGCACGGGACGTCCCACCGCCTGCTCCAGCTTGGCGATCTGCATGCTCAAGGCGGACTGCGAACGGTGCACGTGGCGGCCCGCGGCCGTGAGCGAGCCCGCGTCGACCGCGGCGACGAAGGCCCGCAGCCAGTCGAGTTGCAGGTCCGTGGAGGGCATGGTGCATCCCTTTCGAGCATTCGATTCCATGATGATAAGGTGGCGAAAGATTCGCTTTGCGCGTTGGGTTGCCGTCGCCACACTGCGCAGATGTCCTCGCGCCTGCCAGCCGAATCCGCCCTTGCCACGCTGCGCGCGCCGACCGCGCCATCGGCGCGGCGCACGCGCGAAGGCCAGGCCCTCATGGCGGGGGCGGGCCTGTTGCTCGGCACCGTGGGCATCTTCGTCGAGGAAGCGGGCCAGCACCCGGCCACCACCGTGTGGTTTCGCTGCGTGTTCGGGCTGCTTGCCCTGCTGGCGTGGGGGGCGCTGACCGGGCGTTGGCGCGAACTGGCCGGATTGCGGCGACGCGGACTCGCCGCCGTGACGGGCGCGGGCGTCCTGATGGTCACGAGCTGGGGCCTGTTCTTCGCGGCGATCCCGCTGTGCTCCATCGCCGTGTCCACCGTCGTCTTCCACCTGCAGCCGTTCTGGCTGCTGGCGATGGGATCTCTGGTCCTGCGCGAACGCGTGACACGCGCGCAATGGGCAGCCGCCGGCGTGGCGCTGGTCGGCCTGGCCTTGGCCAGCGGCCTCGCCGATCACGATGGTGCGTGGTGGGCCGGGCGCGATGGCTATGTGCTGGGGCTCGCGTTCAGCCTGGCGGGGTCGGTGGTCTACGCCGGCGCGGGGCTGATCGCGAAGACTGAAGGCGAGCGCGTGGGCTCGTTCGCGCTCTCCGCGGGGCAGTGCGCTGTCGGTGCGGTGGCGCTGGTCGCGTGGCCCTTGTTGCACGGCTTGCCGGCATGGGGGACGGCATGGGCCTGGCTCGCGGGACTGGGGGTGCTGCACACGGGCCTCGCGTACGTCCTCCTCTACGCCGGCATGGCGCGCCTGGCCACCGGCCGTATCGCGGTGCTGCAGTTCGTCTACCCCGCAACCGCGGTGCTGGTGGATTGGACGGTGTATGGGCGTGCGCTCAGCCCGCTGCAGATGGCGGGGGTGGGGCTGATCGGGGTGGCACTGTGGACCTTGCGGCGCGTCGACTAGCGGTGCCCCGGCTGGGGCGCGACGAGGATCCGTAGGCGCCTCAAGCGAGGTACGTCATGACTGTGGCGGGAAGAAGACTGCGGACAGGGCCTCGCGAGCATAGGGCGGATCCGGCGGCGACGCACGCCACCAGAGGGAAGCCTCGACACGACACCGTCCGCGTCTCATAAGGTGAGACGACCTTTCATGGTGCAGTGCAACAAGTTCGCGCTTTTTCCCTATGATGAATCCAACGCCCTGGCCTTCGCGCCACGTGCCCCGGTCATCAACTCTGGAGCAAGCATGTCTTCCATCCTGATCCTCGGAGCTTCGTATGGCTCCCTGCTGGCCACGCGCCTGGCCATGGCCGGACACCAGGTCTGCCTGGTGTGCACGCCCGGCACGGCGGACCTGATCAACGCGCAGGGGACGCGCGTGCGCTTCCCGGTGCGCGGGCGCGAGCAACTCGTCGAGGTCGACAGCCGCAGGCTGCCGGGTTCGATCCGCGCCGCGGCGCCCGCCGGCGTGCAGCCCGCGAACTTCGACCTGGCCGTCCTCGCGATGCAGGAATCGCAGTACGGCGAGCAAGGCGTCCGGCAGCTGATGGACCGCATCGCGCGGGCGGGCACGCCGTCGCTCGCCATCATGAACATGCCGCCGCTGCCGTACCTGCGCCGCATCGCGGGCGTGGACGTGGCGAGCCTCGAACCATGCTTCACCGACGCGCGCCTGTGGGACGCGTTCGACCCGGACCTCGTGTCGCTCGCCAGTCCCGATCCGCAGGCCTTCCGTCCGGTGGGCGAGCCCAAGAACGTGCTGCAGGTCGGCCTGCCGACCAACTTCAAGTGCGCCCCGTTCGCGAACGAGCGCCACACCGCGCTGCTGCGCCGGCTGGAAGCGGACATCGAGGCGGCGCGCTACGACGTCGAGGGCGAAGCGCTGGAGCTGCCCGTGAAGCTGAAGGTCCACGACTCGCTGTTCGTCCCGTTCGCGAAGTGGCCGATGCTGATGACCGGCAACTACCGCTGCATCGGGGACGACGGCGTGAGCCCCATCGCGAATGCGGTGCACGACGACATCGACCTGTCGCGCGCCACCTATGGCTGGGTGGTGGACCTGTGCCAGTCGCTCGGCGCGCAGCCGGACGACCTGGTGCCGTTCGAGAAGTACGCCGCGGCCGCGCGCTCGCTGCAGAAGCCGTCGTCCGTTGCCCGCGCACTGGCCGGCGGCGCGACACAGATCGAGCGCGTCGACCTGCTGGTGCAGTCCATCGCGCGGCAGCGGGGAATCGCGCACCCGGAGGTTGACCGCGTGGTCCAGCGCGTGCAGTCGCGCCTGCACCGCAATACGGCGGCCCTGGAGCGCCAGGCCGCCTGAAAACGGTTCGTCCCTGCGTGAAAGGCCGGCGTTCGCCGGCCTTTTGTCTTGCCGGAACGACGTTTCTGCCCGAACTCCCAAGTGTGGCCGGGGATCCCCGCGACGCAGAATCGTCCCGGACGACATCTTCCGGGAGCCCGACATGCTGCAGCGGCGAAGTTTCGTGTTCGGCGTCGTATCGACAGGCCTGGCCGCGGGCGCGACCGGCGCGCGGGCGCAGCGTCCCGCGCAGCCCATCGCGCGTCCGCCCGGCCAGCGGGCGGCCGGCGCGCTGGTGAAGGGACGCTTCGACGCAGGGGAAGGCATCGCGACAGGAGCGGCCCCGGGCGTCTATGTCGTCGTGTCCGTGGATACGCAGGCCGACACGCTGCAGTTGCGCGACGAAACGGGCCGTACCGGCCTCGTGCACGTGAACGGGGACACCATCGACCTGGCGTCGCTGAAACCGGGCGACGAGGTGGAGGTGGACTTCCTGGTGCCGGAGCCGGGCCGCACGAAGCTCGAGGCGGGCGGGCTCTGGAAGGTCCAGCGCTGAAGGATGGGCGCACGCCTCCCCGGCGGGCGCGCGTCCTGCGCACAATCGCCGGATGAAGCGTTCCCTGCCCGGCCTCTTCGCCGCGGCGCTGCTTGGCGCCTGCGCATTCCTTCCCGTTCACGCTGCCACGGCCGGCAGCCCGGCGTGCGCAGCCACCGCGAAGCGCGCCAGCACCGACGCGCGCATCGGGGCCGCGATCGATGAAGCATTCCGCCAGCACCGGCTGTTCGGCGGACAGATCATCGAACGCAATGGCGGGCTGGTCCGCGTCGGGTTCCACGAGGCGGAGTGGGACCGGCTCCCGGGCGAGTCCATCCCTGCCTGGCAGCGGGTGGCGGCGTTCTGGCAGGCGTTGTCGCCGGGGCAACCGCCGCGGGTCATGACCAGCGCGGGGTGGGTGCCGCGACGGGAAGCCGAGAGGGCCATCGCCAGCACGGGCATCGAACCCGCGCGGGCGGAAGAGGCGATCCGCGAGGCGCTCCTGCGTGCCGCCATCGTGGACACGCCGTGGTCCGCCGCCTTCATCAGCTACCTCATGAAGGAGGCGGGCTTCACGCGCGTCGAATTCGCGTTCTCGGACACCCATGCCGACTACGTGCAGGCGGCGCTGGACACCTCGGCCGCGGAAGCGGCGGGCCGCGACGCGCCGCACGCCTTCCGCGCCTGCGACGTCGCCACGACCCCGCCGCGCGCAGGCGACCTGTTGTGCGCCACGCGCGCCGACACCGCCGGCATCGCCGGATTCGATGCGCTGGCGAGGGCCCTGGCCGCACGCCGCGAGGGCCAGGACTTCGCCATGCACTGCGACCTGGTCGTGCGTTCGGACGAGGGCGGCGACGCGAAGGTCGAGACCATCGGTGGCAACGTCGTCCAATCCGTCACCCTCACGCGGATGGCGTTGAACGCCCGCAAGGTGTTGAGTGCCCGCTACATCGGTCTTCCGGGCTGCGCCGACGGGCCGGGGTGCCGGCCCAACCTCAGCCGGCGCCCCTGGGCCGTGCTGCTGCAGTTCCGGCACTGACGCCGTCTCAGGTGCCGCGCACCGGGATGTAGATCCGTCCTCCCTGCTCCCGGAACTCCGCGCTCTTGCGGGCCATGCCTTCCTGTGCCGCCGCGTAGTCGCGCACGTCCTGCGTGATCTTCATCGAGCAGAATTTCGGACCGCACATCGAGCAGAAGTGCGCCACCTTCGCGCCGTCGGCGGGCAGGGTCTGGTCGTGGAAATCGCGGGCCGTGTCCGGGTCCAGGGACAGGTTGAACTGGTCCTGCCAGCGGAACTCGAAGCGGGCTTTCGACAACGCCTCGTCCCGGGCCCGCGCCCCCGGATGTCCCTTGGCGACGTCGGCGGCGTGGGCCGCGATCCTGTACGCGATGAGTCCCTGCTTCACGTCGTCGCGATCGGGCAGCCCGAGGTGCTCCTTGGGCGTGACGTAGCAAAGCATCGCGGTGCCGAACCAGCCGATCATCGCGGCGCCGATGGCGCTGGCGATGTGGTCGTAGCCCGGCGCGACGTCGATCGTCAGCGGGCCCAGGGTGTAGAAGGGCGCCTCGTGGCAGTGCTTCAGCTGCTCCTCCATGTTGGCCTGGATCAGGTGCATGGGCACGTGGCCCGGCCCCTCGATGATGGTCTGCACGTCGTGCTTCCAGGCCACCTGCGTCAGCTCGCCCAGCGTGCGCAGCTCCGCGAACTGGGCTTCGTCGTTCGCGTCGGCACCCGAACCGGGCCGCAGCCCGTCGCCGAGCGAGAAGCTGACGTCGTACGCCTTCATGACCTCGCAGATCTCCTCGAAGTGCGTGTAGAGGAAATTCTCCGCGTGGTGGGCGATGCACCACTTGGCCAGGATGGAGCCGCCGCGCGAGACGATGCCGGTGCGGCGCCGCGCGGTGAGCGGGATGAAGGGCAGCCGCACGCCGGCATGGATGGTGAAGTAGTCGACGCCTTGCTCCGCCTGCTCCACGAGCGTGTCGCGGAAGATCTCCCAGGTGAGGTCCTCCGCCACGCCGCCCACCTTCTCGAGCGCCTGGTAGATCGGAACCGTGCCGATCGGCACCGGCGAATTGCGCAGGATCCAGTCACGTGTCGTGTGGATGTTGCGGCCGGTGGACAGGTCCATCACCGTGTCCGCACCCCAGCGGATCGCCCAGACCAGCTTCTCGACTTCCTCCTCGATGCCGGAGGTCACCGCCGAATTGCCGATGTTGGCGTTGACCTTGACCAGGAAGTTGCGCCCGATCGCCATGGGCTCCAGCTCGGGATGGTTGATGTTGGCGGGGATCACCGCCCGCCCGCGGGCCACTTCCTGCCGCACGAACTCCGGCGTGATGACCTCGGGGATCCGCGCACCCCACGACTGCCCGCGCAGGCGCGTGGCGCGCTCGCCGTCGGCCAGGTATTCCGCCATCCACTCGCGCCGTCCGTTCTCGCGGATCGCGACGTACTCCATCTCCGGCGTGACGATGCCGCGGCGGGCGTAGTGCATCTGCGTGACGTTGGTCCCGGGCAGCGCCCGGCGCGGGCGTCGCTGCAGCGCGAGCGACTGTTCGCGCAATGCTTCGAGGCGCGGGTCGGTGCGGCCCTCGGGCAGGCCGTCGTCCTGCGGCTGGAGCGCCCGTCCGGCAGGGGCCCCGGTATCGCCGCGCGCGGCGATCCAGCCGTCGCGCGGCGTCGGCAGTCCCCGCCGCACGTCGATGGCCGCCTCCGGATCCGTGTACGGTCCCGAGGTGTCGTACAGCGTGACGCGCTCTCCGTTCGAGAGGCTGACCTCGCGCATGGGCACGCGCAGCGCCGGGTGCAGTTCACCCGGGGTGAAGGTCTTGCGCGAGGCGGGGAGGGGTTCGCGCGAACGTGACAGCCGGTGCGCGATCGAGTCGGGAGCGTTCATGGTCCATCCTGTCCAGAGTTGCAGAAGCGCTCCGGAAGGAAGGCGGACGCAGCCCCTGGGGGAGTGGTCCTTCAGCTCTCCTTACGCCGGTACGAACCGGTTCAAGTTCACGGGTTTGGTCCTGCCATCTCAGCGAGGCGGCCTGTGGCCGCCCGCACCCCGGAGCGGCTTGCAGTGTACACAGGAACGGGCGTGCGCGGTCGGCGCGGGCCGGCCGCGCCACCTGGCGCTTCGGCAGCCACCGCGGCTCAGAAGAGGTGCCGCATCCCCACGGAGAAGCCCGAGCTCGCCTGCCCCTGGCCCGCCGTCACGTACGCGCTGGAGTAGCTGTAGTTCCCCACCGAGTTGTTCACGATGCGGCTGTAGGCGGTGTACAGGTTCGTGCGCTTGGACAGGAAGTAGTCGTATCCCACCGCGTACAGCCGGCCGCGTTCGGCAGGCGAGCCGATGTTGTCCGTCAGCCGTCCGTCCACGTAGCTGGCCTTGATGTTGCCGGCGCCGACCGGGACGATGAGGCCGACCAGGAAGCTGCGCGTCTTCGCCTGGTTGCTGGCGATGCCCGTGAGGTTGCCGCCGGCGGCGGAGGCGCCATCCAGCTTCTCGGTCACGTACTGCCCCTCGAGCTTCGCCCAGCCGAAGTCGTAGCGGCCGGAGAGGTTCGTGTTGAGGTAGTCGCCGGGGTTGTTGCCCGTGGGCGTTGCGCCGGCCGTGTTGTGCGTGAGGCCCATGCTGTAGGCCACGCTCCACTGGCTCGCCCCATAGCCCACACGGATCGCCTCGTGGTCGCCGCCGCGGCGCGGGTTGCTGGTGGCGAGGCTGCCGTTCGACGGGTTTTCGCCCAGGGCCACCGTGGCGCGCGCGAACAGGCCGCTGTTGTAGTGCGGCGTGAGGTACTCGATCGCGTTGGAGACGTTCAGCGCCGTCTGCGTGTTCTTCTGGCCCAGGCGCAGGCTGATCGCGGTGCTGCTGCCGATGCCGTTGGTGTAGAACGGGTCGTAGGGCGTGAAGTTCTCGAACGCCGCCGTGTAGACGCGGCCCGCGCGGATCTCGCCGAACGAGGTGTTGGCAAGGCCGGCGAACGCCCAGCGGTTGAACGTCAGCCCGGTGGCCGCGGGGCTGGCGCCGCTGCGCTGGTTGTTGCTGTTGGAGGCGATGCCGAGGCCGGTGTCGGTGTTCAGGCCCGACTCGAGCCGGAAGTTGGCGGACCATTCGCCGCCCAGGTCCTCGCGGCCGTCGAAGCGCAGGAAGTTGGACGACATGCCGGAGGGGAAGAGGCCGGACTTGCGCACCACCTGGCCGCCGGAGCGGGTCTTCACGACGCTGACGGCGTCATCGAGCAGGCCGGAGATGCCCACGTAGGGCTGCGCGAAGGCGCTGGCGGAAGCGAGCGCGGTGAGGGCTGCGAGGCGTTTCTTCATGGGACTTCTCTATGTTTGTGGCGAGCGGATTCTGTCGAGCAGGCCGCGCGTGCCGCACTGGGTTACTACGTAGCGCGCGCCCTATTTCGGCGCTTTCCGCAGGCCGGAAAGTACGGGGCGTTCAGGCGTGATGAACGGGCGCTTGCAGGCGCCGCGCGGCCTCTTCGCGCAGCTGCGCGTACAGGCTGCCGCCGTGCGCATCGATGGCCACCGTCGCGGGGCCGAGTCCGGAGACTTCCAGCGTGAGCAGGCGGAACTGCGCGATGTAGTCGGTCCAGTGCACCGACACGACGCGGCGGATCGCCTGCGACAGCAGCGTGCAGCCGCCCCCCAGGAACGAGAGGTAGGCGCAGCCCTGGCGCTGCATGGCCAGCGCGCTGGCGGCATCGAGGCCGCCCTTGCCGCCCACGAGCCGCAGGCCGCAGCCCTCGATCAGCCGCGGCATGTAGGCGTCATAGCGCGTGCTCGTGGTGGGATTGAGGTACAGCGCCTCGTGGCTGCCATCGGCGCGCTCGCGGTTGTAGCAACTGAGGTGGAAGAACGCGCCATCACGCAGGTCCACCGGCAGCGGCGTCCCGGCCTCCACCAGGTCCACCATGCGCCTGTGCGTGGGCAGCCCGATGCTCATGGTCACCTGGCCGCTCACCGTGACCAGTTCGCCCAGGCGCAGGTCGTCCACGTCGGCCCGCGACAGCGGCAAGGTGAGGTTCTTCATTCGATGCGCTCCACGCGGCCGTCGTGGTGGATGCGGGCCCGCGTGCGGCGGTTGATCCAGCAGTTCAGGCTGACGGCCACCGGCACGAAGCCGTGCGAGGCGGAGTAGTCGGCGTGCACCGCCATCGCGGTGGTGTCGCCGCCGGTGCCCATGGGGCCGAAGCCCATCGTGTTGATCTTGCGCAGCAGCCGCTGCTCCATGGCGGCCAGCATCGGCTCCGCGTTCTCCTGGTCGAAGGGCCGCAGCACGCCTTCCTTCGCCAGGCGGGCGGCGTGGTCCAGCGTGCCGCCGATGCCGACGCCCACGACGATGGGCGGGCAGGCCTGCGAGCCCGATTCGAGCACGGTCTCGAGCACGAACGCCTCGATCTGTTCCAGCGAGGGATAGACGAAGGTCTTCGCCGCTTCCCAGCGCCCGGTGCCCATGGCTTTCGGCGCGCACGTGATGTCCACGTAGTCGGCACCGTCGACGACGTCGAAGGTGACGATGGGCATGTCCTTGCCGGCGTGGCTGCGCTCGTGCGTGAGCGGGTTGGTGACCATCTTCAGGATGGGCGGGTCGCTGCGCGCGGCCATGCGGGCGAAGCCGTCGACGATCGCCTGGCGCACCGGTCCGTCGAACTGCACGCGCGTGCCGATCTTCACGCTGTAAGTGGGGATGCCGACGTCCGAGCACACGAGCCCGCCCGTGCGCTCCGCCGCATCCGCGCTCCTGAGCATGATGACCAGCGTCTCGCGGCCGGTGGTATTGCGCTCCACGGGCGCGGCGGCCGCGAGTGCCGCCTTCGTGTCGTCCGGGACCTTCTTGAGCGACCACTCGTAGAGGTCGGCCGCGAGTTGCGTGATCGTTTCGCCGGCAATGGCCATGGGGGTTTTCCTTCAGGACACCGGCAGGCCGGCGTGGCGCGCGCGCATGCGGGCGAGCGCGAGGATGCTGGCGAGCGTCGGCACCGGCATCGCGACGGCCACGGCGCATTCCAGCAGCGTGCCCAGGATGGCGTCGAGCTCCACCGCGCGGCCCGCCTCCAGGTCCTGCAGCATGGAGGTCTTGATGCGGCCCAGGGCGCGCGTCTGCGCGATGCGCTGCCGCGGATCCACCTGCAGCCGCAGGCCCAGGCGGCCACCGATGCCGATCACTTCGTCCATCATGCGGACGAAGAGTCCGTGCAGATGCGGGTCGTCGATCATCTCGTCGCTGGGCGCGCCGGTCAGCAGGCTCACCGGGTTGAAGCAGGCGTTCCCCAGCAGCTTGATCCAGGTGTCGCGCCGGATGTCCGCGCTGGGCTGCGCATCGAGGCCGGCCGCCTGCAGGCGCAGTGCGAGCCGGTCCACCCGCTCGCTGGGTCCGCCCGCGGGCTCCCCGAGCAGCAGGCGCCCGCCCGAAGAATGCTGCACCACGCCCGGCGCAGGGCAATGGCAGGAGGCGAACACGCTCAGTCCCAGCACCTGCGCGAGCGGGAACGCGGCCTCCACCGCGCCGTGCGGATCGACGCTGCGCAGGCGCAGCCCCGAGCACGGCTGGCCCGATGGCAGGAAGTACCACCAGGGCAGGCCGTTGCCCGCGTTCAGCACCAGGGTGTCTGCGCTTACCAGCGGCCGGAGCGCGGGAGCCAGCGCGGGGAGCGCCGGCGCCTTCACCGTGATCAGCACGACGTCCTGCGGGCCGAGGTCCGATGCCGAAGCCGACGCGCGCACGGAGGCGCGCTGGGTGCGGCCGCCCGAGCGCAGCTCGATCCCATCTTGCGAGAGGCGCTCCAGCGTCGCGCCCCGCGCGACCACGCTGACCTCCTCGCCGGCCAGCGCGAGCCGCGCGGCCAGCCAGCCGCCGATCGCACCGGCGCCGACGACGGCGAACCTCATGCCGGCGGCAGCGGATAGTCCTTCTCGTTGGCCACCTTGCCCGGCTTGCTGGAGAAGTCCATGCGCGGCGGGGCGAAGATGTCCACGAGCCAGGCCCCGCCGTCGTTGAGGTTGCGGCTGGTGTGGACCACCTTGGGCGGGATCACCGTCAGCGAGGGGCTGCCGACTTCGACGTGCTCGTCGTCGCGCCATGCGGTCATGTCCTGCACCCACGGGTAGCGCATGTGGTGGATCCATTCGCCACGCAGCGCGAGCGATCCCTGCTCGAAGTCCACGTGCGAATGCGGGCTCAGCTTGCGCACGTCGCGCGCCACCATGCGCTGCGTCATGACGTTGAGCATCAGGTTGGTGCTGCGGAAGATGCGCATGTTGGTGTCCGCCTGCGTGTACTGCGCCAGCGGGTAGTTGCGCAGCCTGAAGCCGTCGGCGGGCGTGGGCCAGGGCACCAGGGGGGCCACATCGGGCGTGGGCTCGGCGTAGTCGGCCGCGTTGCCGGCGAGGGCCAGCAGGTCGTGCGCGCGGTGCGAGAAGACGCGCACCACCTGGCCGGCCTCGTGCACCACGACCTCGCTGTCCCCGGGCGGAACGATGGTCAGCGAGTCGGCGGCGGCGGACAGGGTTTCCTGGTTGGCCCGGATCGTGGCGCTGCCTGTGGGCAGCAGCACCATGTACTCGTCGGCCTGGCCGCGCCGTTCCAGGCGCGTGCCGGCCGCGGCCTGCGTGACGACGACCACGAAGTTGGCGCCGCGCGCGATCCAGCTGCGGGCACCGCCGGCTTCCACCTGCGGCGGTTGTTCGTTGCAGCGCGCGACGGAGGCGGGGCGAAGGGAGGATGTGCTCATGAAGGCTCCTGGGTGGGGCGGGCGGCCGCCTGCGCCGCCTGGCGCAGCAGCGACTGGTCCGACCCCTGGATGAACCAGCGCACGCCGAGGGCGCGGTACTTGTCGCGCTCGGCGTTGCTGCCGACGAACATGCCGACGGGCGTGCCCGCGGCCAGCGATGCGCGGATGACGGTCTCGGTGGCTTCGCCCACGTGCGGGTCCTGCGCGTTGTCCAGGCCCATGGAGAGGGCCAGGTCGGCGCGGCCGATGAAGAGGGCGCCCACGCCGGGCACGGCGGCAATGCGCGCCGCGTTCGCCACGGCGGGCACGCTCTCGATCTGGCAGACGACGACGTTGCGATCGCCCTGCGCGATCGCGGCCTTCATGCCCAGCGCGCCATAGCCCGCGGCGCGCGGCGAACTGGAATAGCCGCGGTCGCCGCCGACGTAGCGGCAATGCGCCACGACCTCGCGCGCGTCCTGCTCGCTGTCCACGTGCGGCACCAGCACGCCGGCGGCGCCCAGGTCCAGCACGGACAACAGGCTGGCGGCGGAGCGGTCCTGCACGCGCACGAAGAGGGGCAGGCCCGCGGCGTGGCCGGCGAGGAGCGAGAGGTCGAGTGCCGCGCGGTCGTACGGCGCGTGTTCGGCGTCCAGCACGGCGAAGTCCAGCCCGCTGCCAGCCAGGATCTCGATCACCTGGGGCGACGTCGTCTTGACGAAGGTGCCGACGTGGTAGCCGGCGCCGGAAGGGAGGGTGTAGTTCATGATCCGTTGGCAGGCGGTTCGCCCGGCGGCCGTTGCAGCGCCGGCCGGTGGAAGATCTCGCCGAGCGCCGCATACCAGGGGCCGCCCAGGCGCGCGATCGGCCGCAGCTTCGCGCTGTCCACGTTGCGGCCGTCGTACACGGCCTCGGACAGGTGGAAGGCGAGCACCTCGCCGATGTAGAGCGTGTTGAGCCCGCGGCCCAGCGTGATCGCCTGGTCCAGCCTGCACTCCATGTGGATCGGCGAGGCAGCGATGCGCGGCACGGGCGACACGGTGCCGGGGAGCAGTTCGATGCCCAGGGCTTCCGGTTCGCCGACCTCGGGCGGGTAGTCCGCGCCGCACAGGTGCATGGTTTCCATCACGGCTTCCGTCGCCACGTTGACGCAGAACCAGCCGGTTTCGCGGATGTTGCGTGCGGTGTCCTTCAGCTCGCCGAGACGCGTGCCGATGTTGACGGCCACCATCGGCGGGCTGTGCGCGACGTAGTTGTACGAGCTGAAGGGCGCCGCGTTGACGCGCCCGTCGTGGTCCACGGTGGTGATCCACGCGACCGGCCGCGGCACCACCACCCCGCAGATCAGGCGGTAGGCCGTGGCCGTGTCCATGCCCTCCGTGGAGAGCGTCGTGTAGCTGTGCGTCACCGCCTGGCCTTGTGCCCGCCCTTGACGAACACGCGCCGGCCGGTGTCGTGCCACACCGCGCGCTGCTCGCCGGGCGTCAGCAGGTCGGACGCCTCGATCATCCGCTGCACCATGTCCTTGTACGTGCCGGAGGACGTGCCGATGTCGGAGCCCCACATCACGTGGTCGGCACCGAACAGGTCCACCGCGCGGCGCAGCACCTTGTTGGCCGGGAAGCCTTCCTCGCGGCAGTGGTCCAGGTTGATCGAGGTGAACTTGAAGAAGATGCGCTCGCGGCCGGCGAGCGTCTCCCAGCGTTCGTCCATGCCGTAGTGCTCGCCGTCGTGCAGCTCGGGCTCCAGCAGGTGGTCCAGCACGATGCGCGCATCGGGGTAGCGTTCCGACAGCTCGATGAGCGCCGGGATCGACGGCCCGCCGCCGCCCTGCGCCAGCACTTCCAGGTCCATCACCAGGCCGGCCTCGTTGATCACGTCCCAGCTCTTGAGCGCCTGCGGCGAATTGAGCCAGGGCATGCTGCCATCGGGCTTGCGGCCGCCGAACAGGCGCAGGCCCGCGAGGCCGTGGTCGCGGATCCAGCGGCGCACGGTCTCGGGCGTCGCCGGGTCTTCCGCATCGAGGATCACGACGGCGGAGAAGGTGTCGGGATGCGCGTCGGAGGAATCGAGGATGTAGCTGTTGTCGTAGCGGTAGACCATGCGCTTCTGCACGGCCACGGCGCCATCGACGTTTTCTTCCTTCATCCAGCGCAGCATGGGTTCCGCGTCGGGAACCTCGTTGATCGGGTTCGGCCCGTGGTGGCCGCCGGGACGGCCGATCACGCCCGGGGGACGGTACGGCGCGTCGGCCGCGCGCTGCATCGGGTTGCGCGGATAGCGCGCCTGGTCATGCGCGACCAGGTGGGCGTGGGAGTCGAACAGCAGGGGACGGGGGGAACTCATCGTCTCATTCCAGGGTGATGCGGGCGTCCTCGATGACCTTCTGCCACTTGGCGGCGTCGTTGGTCATGAGGCGGGCGAGTTGCTCCGGCGTGCCGCCCAGGGGCGAGCCGCCGAATTGCGCCAGCTTCGCGCGCGCTTCGGGCGTGGCGAGGATGGCGTTGATCTCCTTGTTCAGCCGCTGCACGATGGGCACGGGCAGCTTGCGCGGGCCGACCACGGCGAACCAGACGGTGGACTGCAGCGGCAGGCCCTGCTCGGCGGCAGTGGGCACGTTGGGCAAACCGGCGAAGCGCTGGCGCGAGGTGACCGCCAGGGCCTTGAGCTTGCCGGCCTGCAGTTGCGGCAGCATCGCCGTGATCGGCATGACCACGGCATCGATCGCGCCGCCGACCACGTCGGTGATGGCGGGCGCGTCGCCCTTGTACGGAACGGCAAGCACCTGCACCTTGCCCTGCGCGGCCAGCAGTTCGGTCGTGAGGTGGCCGATGGTGCCGTTGCCCGGGTTGCCCACGGACACCTTGCCCGGTTGCTCCCGCGCCTGGTCCAGGAAGGCCTTGAGCGTGTCCGCCTTCATGCGCGGGTTCACGGCGACGCCCATCGGGATCTCGCCGATCGCCACCACGGGCGCCAAGTCCTTCTGCGCGTCGAAGGACATGTTCTTGTAGAGGAACTTGTTGTTCGCCAGCGGGCCCGAGGTGGAAAGGGCGATGGTGTAGCCGTCGCCCGGCGCGCGCACGACGGCGTCGGTGCCGACGTTGCCGCCGGCGCCGGCGCGGTTGTCCACCACGACCTGCTGCCCCAGCTTTTCGCCGAGGCGCAGTGCGACCAGGCGTGCCACCGCATCGGCGCTGCCGCCCGCGGGGAAGGGAACGATCATGGTGATGGGCCGGGCCGGCCAGTCCGCCGCGAAGGCGGAGGGCAGGGACGCCGCGAGTGCCAGCGCAGCTGCCGCGATGCGTCTGTTCATTGAACTGTCTCCTTGGAAGTGCCGCCATCATCGGCATCGCGCTGTCCCGTGCCAAGGCGAGATTCCGCAGATTCCGCGACGCGGAAAGTGCGCCGCCCCTTGCGGCGCGGCGTCAGCTCGCGGTGGCCGACAGCGTTCGCGTGATGCCGGCCGACGCTTCGCGCAGCGGCGGCAGGAAGCGCGCGACGGCCTGCTCCACGTCGAGCGCGGAGCTGAACCACGTGAGGCCGATGGTGGCCACGACGCGCGCGCCTTCGAGGATCGGCACCGCGATGGTGGACGACTCCGGCCGCACGCGCGGGTCGCGCAGTGCGTAGCCGCGCTCGCGCACTTCCGCCAGCATGCGGCGCACGGCCGGTTCCTGGCCGGCGATCGGCTCGCGGCCGCTGTGCGCGAGCAGCTCGATCAGCGCGTCCTGCTCGGTGTTGCTGCAGAAGGCGAGATAGGCGCGCCCCAGCGCCTGCGACACGAGGCTCAGGCGCATGTTGATGGTGGAGTGGAAGAACGACAGCGGCGAATTCGGGATGGTGCTGTAGCGCACGATCATCGCGTCGCCGTCGTGCACCGCCACCGACACCGGCCACTTCAGCTCCTCCGTCAGCGCGTCGCAGATGGCCGACGAGGCCTCCACGATGCGCGGCTCGCTGTGGTAGCCGCTCGCCAGCGCCGTCACTTCGGAGGTCAGGTAGTAGGCGCCGTATTGCGGCGCGCGCCGCACGAGGCCGTCCGCCTCCAGCGTCTGCAGCAGCCGCACGATCGTGGGCTTGGGGATCGCCGTGTGCTTGTGGATCGCGTCGACGGTGGACACCGGCTGCCGGTTCAGGGCGCGCAGGATCTGCAGCGCCCGGAGCACGACGTTGACCGGCCGGGGAGGGGACATGTTGCGGGCAGTGTAGCGTGGGCTTCCGCGGGGGCCGCCCTGGTGGCGCCGGCATTGCGCCGGGGCGCAGCCATGCTAGCTGCGCGCACGCGGGGGCGCCATTGGCGAAACACCTCTTTCCGCGCCACGGAATTCGCGTGGCGCCGGCCGCCGGAGCTGGCCAGAATCGGCGCATGACATCCGTTCCCGTGCGCTCCGTGGTGCGGGCCCTCGACCTGCTGGAGGCCCTCAACCGCCAGGCCGTGTCGACGCTCGACATGCTGCACGCGCAGACGCGCATCCCCAAGTCCACGCTGGTGCGGCTGCTGCAGACTTTCGAGGGACGCGGCTTCATCCGGCATGCGCCGCAGCACGGCGCCTACCTGCTGGCCGAAGGAGTGCGCTCGCTCTCCTCGGGCTACCACGGCGAGCCGATGGTGGTCGAGGCCGCGGCGCCGCTGATGGATGCGATGACGCTGCGCGTGAAGTGGCCGCTGGCGCTCGCGCTGCTGGAAGACCACGCCATGGTGGTCCGCTACAGCACCATCCCGCTGTCGCCCCTGGCCCTGCGGCACTCCACCATCAACTTCAGGCTGAGCCTGGTGAGCCGCGCCATCGGCCGCGCGTACCTCGCCTTCTGCGCGCCGGAGCAGCAGCAACCACTGCTGCAGGCGCTGCGCCAGTCCGCCGTGCCCGAGGACCAGCCGGCGCGGGACGAGGAGGCGGTGCGCCGCCTGCTTGCCCGCATCCGCGAGGCCGGTTACGCACTGCGCGACACGCAAGTGGTCCCCGCGACGAACACCCTCGCCGTCCCGGTGTTCGACGCGCATGGCGTCGCGGCTTCGCTGGGCCTGACCTTCTTCTCTTCGACGATGCGCCCAGAGCAGGCCGTCGAACGCTACCTGCCCGAACTGCAGGCCCTCGCGCGCGCGATCGGCGAGCGGCTGCAGGCCTTGCAGCAATCACCCACCCTTCCTTTGCCATGAACCAGGACTCCACCGCCACGATCGTCGACAGTCTCTTGCGCGCGCATGCAGGCGGTCCCGCCGCGGACGACGCAGCCTTCCGCGACCAGGTCACTTCCGTGCAGCAGGCCTACGCGATCCAGGAGCGCCTGTACGCCGCCCTCGGCAATCCGCCGGGCGTGCCCCGCTACTGGAAGTCCGGCGGACCGACCCGATCCGACCCGATGCGGCACGCGCCGCTGCCGGTGGCCGGCGTGCGGGAGGCAGGATCGGACCTGGACGGCCTGCACCTGCGCCATCGCTGGATCGAGGCGGAGGTGGCGCTGCGCCTGGGGAGCGAGGTGACGCCGTCCATGGCGCAGGGGCTCACGTTCGAGGACGCACGAACGCTGGTGGACCGCATGGCCGTGGCGATCGAGATCGTCGACACGCGCTGGCAGGGTGGACGCAGTGCGCCGGCGCTGCTCAAGCTGGTCGACCTGGTCGTGCACGGCGCGCTGGTGCTCGGGCCGTTCGTGCCGTTCGCGGCGCGCGCCTGGGACCGCCAGGAATGTCGCGTGCGCATCGGCAGGGCGGAAGGCCACGTGTTCCGCGGCAGCCTGGGCATCGCCGATCCCGCGTGGGTGTTGCCCGACTGGCTGCGGCACCTCACGCGCCACGGGGCGACGGTGCCCGCGGGCACCGTGGTGAGCACCGGCAGCTGGTGCGGGCTGCTCGATGCCGCGCCGGGCGACCGGGTCGTCGCCGACTTCCCCGGCATCGGCGAGGCGAGCGTGCAGCTCTGAGGCGGGGCCTCAGCCGAGGAGGAAGCCGCCCTCCAGGTCGATCAGCTGGCCGGTCTGCTTCACCGCATCCCGCGCCAGCCACCACGCGGCGCGCGCGACGTCTTCGGGCTGCACCACCGCGGCCAGCAGCGCGCGCCCTTCGTAGCGCTTGCGCCGCTCCTCGAACACGGCGTCGCCGAGGCCCTTGCGCAGCCACTGTCCGTCGACCATGCCGGGCAGGATCGCGTTGACGCGGACCTTGGGCGCGAGGGCACGCGCCAGCGAGAGCGTCAGCGTGTTCACCGCGCCCTTGGAGGCGGAGTAGGCGATCGAGGAGCCCGTGCCCATGCGCCCGCCCATCGACGAGATGTTCACGATGCCGGGCGTGCGGCCTTCCTTCAGCAGCGGCGCGAGCGCGCGCGACATCTGGAAGGTGCCGATCACGTTGACGCGGTAGATCGCCTCGAAGTCCTCCGCCGACAGCGCCTCCAGGTCCTTGAGGTCGGCGAACCTGGTGGTGATGCCGGCGCTGTTGACCAGTGCGTCGGCGCGGCCCCAGCGGCGGCGCACCTCCTCGGCCAGCGCGCGGCACTGCGCGTCGTCGGCGACGTCGGCGCGGACGACCAGTACGCCGGCACCGGCAGCACGGCACTGCTCCGCCACGCGCTCGGCGCCGTCGGCCCGCCGGCTGTAGTTGATGACGACGTCGTGTCCGCGCTGGGCGAACAGCAGCGCCGTGGCCGCGCCGATGCCGGAGGAAGAGCCCGTCACGACGCAGACGGGGCGGGGATCAGCTTGGCTCATGAGGGTTCCTTGGCAGGTTGGGAGGTGTTCCAGTACGGCGCGCGCAATTCCTTCTTCGACAGCTTGCCCAGCGCCGAGCGGGGCAGCGCGGCGCGCAGCTCCACGCCCGCGAGCCGCTGCGTCTTGCCGACCTGCGCATTGGTCCACTCGCGCAGGCCCTCCGCATCGAGGCGGGTGCCCGGCCGCGGGACCACCAGCGCGAGCGGGGTCTCGCCCCACGCCGTGCTGGGCACGCCGATGACGGCGGCTTCCAGCACGTCCTCGTGCCGTGCCAGGACGGCCTCGAGGTCCGCCGCGTAGATGTTGTGGCCGCCGGAGATGATCACGTCCTTGATGCGATCCAGCAGGGTGAGGAAGCCGTCCGCGTCGAAGCGGCCGATGTCGCCGCTGCGATGGTAAGCGCGGCCCGTGCCGTCGTGCCAGCGGATCTCCGCGGTGGCCCCGGGGCGGTTGTGGTAGCCCGTCATCATCAGCGGCGACCAGCCCACGACCTCGCCGGTGAGGCCGGGCGTGGCGGGCAGCCTGCGGCCTTCCTCGTCGATCAGGAAGACCTCCGAGCCGGGCGCCGGCCGGCCCACCGTGGCGAGCTTGTCCGGATGCTCGCGCGCCTCGAGCAGGCAGGTCACGCCGCCTTCCGTCAGGCCGTACACCTCCAGGAAGCGGCCGGGCCAGCGGCACAGGATCTCCTGCTTCATGCTCACGTCCATGGGCGCGCCCGTGGACTGGCTCAGCTCCAGCGCGGAGAGATCGCTCGCGGCGAAATCGGGATGCGCCAGCAGGCGCTGGTATTGCACGGGGACCAGCATCGTGTGGGTGGCGCGGTGCGCCGTCGCCAGCGCCAGCCAGCGGCCCGCGTCGAACTTGCGCATCAGGATGCAGGTGCCGCCGCTCGCCACGGTACCCAGCATCGGCATGATCGTCGTGTTCGAGTACGTCGGCGTCGACAGCAGGGTGCGGGCCTGCGGCGAGAAGAAGCCCTTGCGCGAAGCCTGGCGCTGCCGCATCCCGTGCAGGTGCACGATGCCCTTGGGCAGGCCGGTCGTGCCGGAGCTGTAGATGATGTTGAACGGGTCGTCGGGGTGGGCTTGCGGCAGCACGCCGTCCTGGCCGCGTTCACGCCACGCGGCGTACGCATCGCCATCGGCGCCGCCGCCGCCGAAGGGAATGACCCGCAGTCCGGTGCGTGCGGCCAGCGCCAGGGCCGCATCGCCCACGTCCGGATCCACGAACAGCAGCCGCGCACCGCAATCCGCGAGCAGGGCTTCGAGCGTCTCCACGCTGGCCGACACGGGCAGCGGCACCACGCAGCCGCGCGCCGCGACGATGCCAAAGAAGCATTCGGCGTACGCGAGCGACGCGGCCCCCAGCAGGGCCACGCGGTCGCCCGGCGCGATGCCGTCGCGCACGAGCGCGCGGGCCACCTGCATCACGCGCCCATTGAGCGATCGCCAGGCTAGCGCGCGCTCCTCCACCTGCAGCGCGATGGCGTCCGGGCGCGTGCGCGCATGCTCCGCGATCAAGGCGTGGAAGGGCGTGAAGCCGGCGAGGTTCTCTTCGCTGGGGGTCATGGGCTAGTCGAAGATCTGGACGATGGTCTCGGCGACGAGGGCGGGGCGCTCCTGCCCTTCGACCTCGATGGTCGAATCGAAGGTGATGCGCGTGCCGCCTGCCACGCCGACGCACTCCTTCACGGCCTGCCGCAGGCGCACCCGCGAGCCGACGGGAACAGGGGCGGTGAAGCGCACCCGGTTGCAGCCGTAGTTGAGGCCCTTGCCGCGTTGCCGCACCGTGTAGATGCCGCGCTGCAGGAAGGGGATGAGCGACAGGACCAGGAAGCCGTGGACGATGGTCTTGCCCTGCGGCATCTCGCGCGCGGCGCGTTCCACGTCGACGTGGATCCAGTGGTCGTCGCCCGTCAGGGCCGCGAACGCGGAGACCATCGACTGGTCGAGGCCGAACCAGTCGCTCGCGCCGAGCGGCTGGCCCACGTGCGCCGCGAGGTCGGACGCGTGTTCCACCACCACGGTCATGATTTCTCCCCGGCAGGCTGTCGCGCCGGTACCCGCCCAGCGCTGATCATCGACATGACGATCGCGCCGTCCTGGTTGCGCACCGTCACGCGCGTGCGGACGATGCCGTGGCCCGGGTTCGACTCGGAGCGGCGCAGCTCGATCACCTCGCGCTGCACGGTGACCGCGTCGTCGGCGCGCAGCGGTGCGCGCCACCGCAGTTCGTCGATGCCGAGGCCCACCATCGGCGTCCTGCCGTAGCCGCCGGCCCGCACGAATTCGCGCATGGTCAGCGCGGCGACGTGCCAGCCGCTCGCCACCAGTCCCTTGAACGGGCTGGCGGCGGCACGGGCCGCATCCGTGTGCATCGGCTGCGGGTCGAAAGCCTGCCCGAAGGCGACGATCTCTTCCGCCGGTACGGGCGTGGGAGGGCTCTCCCAGGTTTCGCCCAGCTTGAAGTCCTCGAAAAAGCGCGCGTCCATGTCCTTGTCCCGCGGTCGATCCGCATGTGTCGCGGCGGAGGATGCCGCAACAGGAGCGCGCGCCGAAGCGGATTGTTGGAGAGTTCCGTGCGGCGGAATCCGGCGAGCCGCTACCGGTCGAGGCCCTTGCGGTGCAGCCAGCGCACCAGCTCGTTCGCCACCGCTTCGTTGTTCAGGTCGGCGAACGCGATGTGGCTGTTGCCGTGCAGGCCGGCGTCCGGCAGCAGCAGCACTTCGCAGTCGCCGCCGTGGCGGTTGACGATGGCGCAGAAGGTCTTTGCCACGCCGACCGACTTCGCCCAGATCGGGCGCGTGTCCGTGTAGTCGCCGAACACCATCTGGATCGGGAATTTGGTCAGCTTCATGAACTCGGCGAGCGGCACCGCGTTGGGGCCGTAGGGCTCGTTCGGCGCCGGCGCCGGGCCTTCGCCTTCGGGGAACACGAAGCCGGGCGTCTCGTAGGCGACGATGCCCTTCAGGTTGTCGCTCTTCGCCTGCAGCGCGGACAGCAGCGCGCGCCAGCCGCCGGCGGAGTTGGTGACGGCGACGACCGGGCCGATGCGGTCGATCGCCTGGCCGCCGGCCTCCGCCTGCAGCAGGGCGTTGTCCAGCGTGTCGAATTCATCGTAGCGGGCGCGGGTCGCCTGGTTCCAGGCTTCCGCGTCCTGCGTGGGGAACTGCAGGCCCGGGTGCCACTCGCCGGACTTCACGCCGAAGCGCCAGGCGGCGAAGTTGCGCTGGTCGAAGTATTCGGGCTGGTACTGGATGGGTTCGCAGCTCCAGTTGGCGCGGCCGACGCGCGGGCCGTCCCAGAGATAGACCGGATAGCGCTTGCGCAGGAAGATGCTCTTGTAGCCCTCGCCGCCGTCCCAGCGGTTCTCCCACACCTTCGTGCTGGAGCTGTGCCACAGGATCAGGCCGACCTTGCGGCGGTGATGCGGGATGAAGTACTCGACATACCCGTGGTCGCAGGACAGCGTCTGCGCCGGGTCGGCCGGGTTGTGGATCACCTTGCCGCCCACTTCGTAGGCGCCGGTCGCATCCAGCACGATGGTCGGCTTCGCCGGCGCGCGGGCGCCCTGGCCGGCGGCACCGCCGCCCGCTGCCGCGAGCAGCAGCGCGACCGCGAACGGCTTCCATGTTCTCCACGCAGGCTTCATGTCGTGTCTCCTCTCGCTTTCGGGACGGCCATGATCCGGCGCGCGCGCCGCAGGGACAACCAGTGCATCGCGACTTTCCGTTGCGCGGAAAGTCGAGAAATGCCGGTTGTCCGCGCGGCGCCGTGTCGGGACACTGCAGGCACAAAAGACAAGGAGACGACGATGAAGTTCGCCACGCTCGCCCGCGCCTTCGCGGGCGCCCTGGGACTGGCGCTCACGCTGCATGGCACGGCCGCGCGGGCGCAGGCCGACTGGCCCGGCAAGCCGGTGCGCATCATTGCCACGTTCGCGCCCGGCGGCAGCTCGGACCTGGTGGCGCGCCTGCTGGCCCAGCACCTCAGCGCGCGCTTCGGGCAGCAGTTCATCGTCGAGAACCGCCCCGGTGCCGGCGGCAACATCGGCGTCGACTTCGTGGCGAAGGCGGCGCCGGACGGCTACACGCTGGGCCTGGCGACCTCGGGGCCGCTGGCGAACAACAAGTGGCTCTACAACCCGATGCCCTTCGATGCCGCGAAGGACCTGTCGCCGGTGGCGCTGGTCGGCGAGATCCCGCTGGTGATCGCGGTGAATCCGGCGGTGAAGGCCTCCACGCTCGGCGAGTTCGTCGCACTCAGCAAGTCGGGACACGAAACGCTGGCCATCGCCAATCCGGGCAACGGCACCATCGGCCACCTCGCGACGGAGGCGCTGCGCATCCAGAGCGGCGCGCGGCTGCGCTCGATCCCGTACAAGGGCGATTCGCCCGCGATGACGGACGCGATCAGCGGCACCGTCGACGGCGTGTCCGCGCCGGTGACCTCGCTGATCACCAACATCCAGGGCCACAAGCTGAAGGCGCTGGCCGTGACCTCGAAGACGCGCTTCCCCGGCCTGCCGGACGTGCCCACGGCGGCGGAGCAGGGCGTGGACCTGCAGGCGACCGTGTGGAATGCCGTGGTGGGTCCCGCGGGGCTGCCGGCGTCCATCGTCACCGCGCTGAACCAGGAAATCAACAAGTACACGACGTCCGCGGAAGGCAAGGCCAAGCTCGCTGCACTGGGCGTCATCCCGCTGGCCGGCACGCCGGCGCAGCTGGGCGAAATGATGGCCACCGAGTCGGCGCGGTGGAAGAAGGTCGTCGAGACCGCGAAGATTTCGCTGCAGTGAGGCAGGGACGATGGAGAAGCTGAAGTTCTACGTCGACGGCGCCTGGGTCGACCCCGTCGAACCGGCCACGCTGGCCGTCGTCAATCCTGCCACGGAGAAGCCGTTCGCGCGGATCAGCCTGGGGACGCGGGCCGACGTCGACCGCGCCGCCCGGGCCGCGCGCCGCGCCTTCGCCGCGTATTCCGTGACGAGCGTGCAGGAGCGGCTGGCGTGGTTGCGCCGCATCATCGAGGGCTTCCGCGCGCGCCTGCCGGAACTGGCGCACACGATGACGCTGGAGATGGGCGCGCCCATCACCTTCGCGACCGAGCGGCAGGCGACCGTGGCGCTGTTCCACTTCGAGGAGGCAGTGCGCGTGCTGGCGGACTACCGCTTCGAGGAGCCCATGGGACCCGGCATCGTGCGGCGCGAGCCCATCGGCGTGTGCGGGCTGATCACGCCGTGGAACTGGCCGCTGAACCAGGTCGCGTCCAAGGTGGCGCCGGCGCTCGCCACCGGCTGCTGCGTGGTGCTCAAGCCCAGCGAGGTCGCGCCGCTCAGCGCGATGCTGTTCGCCGAGATCGTGCACGCGGCCGGCGTGCCCGCGGGCGTGTTCAACCTGGTGAACGGCGACGGTCCGACGGTGGGCGAGGCGATCGCCTCGCATCCGGAAATGGACATGGTGTCGTTCACCGGCTCGACGGCGGCCGGGGTGCGCGTCGCCAGGCTGGCGGCCGACACGGTCAAGCGCGTCGCGCAGGAGCTGGGCGGCAAGTCCGCCAACATCATCCTGCCGGACGCGGACCTGCGGGCTGCCGTGGTGCAGGGCGTGCACGCCTGCTATACCAATGCCGGCCAGAACTGCCAGTCGCCTACGCGCATGCTGGTGCCGCGCGCGCAGCGTGACGCGGCGTTCGAGGCCGCGCGCGACGCGGTCGCCACCATCCGCCTCGGCGACCCGCTGGACCCGGCCTCCACCATGGGGCCGCTGGTGAGCCAGGCGCAGTTCGACAAGGTCCAGGCGCTGATCCAGGCGGGCCTGGACGAAGGGGCGACGCTCGTGGCCGGCGGCCTCGGCAAGCCTCCGGGCCTGGGCGGCGGCTTCTACGTGCGCCCGACGGTGTTCGGCGACGTGACGCCGCGGATGCGGATCGCGCGCGAGGAGATCTTCGGCCCGGTCCTGTCCATCCTGGCCTATGACACGGAGGACGAAGCCGTGGCCATCGCCAACGACACGCCCTTCGGGCTCGCCGGATTCGTGCAGTCGCGCGACCGCGAGCGGGCGCGCGCGGTCGCCAACCGCATCCGCGCGGGCCGCGTCTACCTGAACGGCGCACCGTTCGACCGCAGCCTGCCTTTCGGCGGCTACAAGCAATCCGGCAACGGACGCGAGTTCGGCGTGTTCGGGCTCGAGGAATACCTGGAGGTCAAGGCGATCCTGGGCTAGGGCTTCATCACGCTTGCTGCGATCCCGGAAGCTCCCATCCGAGCAATTCGGCCAGCCGCGAGACCACCCAGGTGACCTCGCCCGGTTCCAGGCCGGTCCCCGGATCGGAGATCGCGGCGCCCATCTTCACGAGCGTCTCGCGCTCGCTGCCGCCCGACTTGAAGTGTGCGGTCGCCGCCTGGTCGACGAGCATCTGCGCGAGGTCCTCGCACAGTTCGTAGCGCTCGCGCACCATGGCCATCGGTTGCAGCAGGCGGTGCCCGCCGGGCGAGGTGAAGAGTGCCACGAAGGACGGCGGCACTTCGATCTGGTTGGAATCGTCCACGCGTGCAGGAAAAGCAAAGGCTGCAGCATAGCGCCCTCGCCTGCACGAGGGCGGCCTGGCGGTCATCCTCGTTCCCGTGACGTCGTTCTGGCTGGAGATTCCGGCGGCAACACGTTCGTCGCGAGCCTGGGGCTCCTGGCCTGCCCAGGCCAGCCCCGGCGTTGAGCGGGTCGCGCCGGGTCAGCCCAGGCGCTCGCTGTTCACCGGCACCCGTGACGTGCGGTTCTTGCCGAAATTGCGCATGTCCGCCGGCAGTCCGGTCGCGACCGGGTCCTTCTTCGCCATCTGCGACAGGCGCAGCGCCGTGCGCGAGCTCCAGTGCGGCACCATGCCCTTGTGCCGCACGCCGTCGATGTGCTGCTCCGCCGCCTCCACGGCGCGCCTGGCAAACACGTCGTGCGTGCTGCCGCTCCATTTGCCGACGATCTGGTAGTTGCCGCCGTGGCCGGCGGCGGTCTTCAGCGGGCCCGCGGGCTGGACGGCGCCCGGCACCTTGGCCAGCGTCATGTACTCGAACGGCCCCTTCGCGCCCAGCATGAACCACGAGCGCAGCAGCCAGTTCGACACCTGCACCGGCGTGCCGTCCTTCGCGGGCTTGGCGTAGGTCTGCATCTCCACCGCGTCGCACATCTCCATGGCGTGCAGGACGCCGGCGTTGTTGTCGTAGGCGTAGAGGTTCGCGCCTTCGTCGCCGAAGGTTTCCAGGATCTCGTGCGACAGGTCCACGCTCACGCCGTCGCGCCCCAGCAGGCTGCCGCAGGTCTTCACGGCGCAGAAGGCGTAGGGCACGCCCGGGCGAAGTCGGTCAGAATGTCCCGCACGCGCCGCAATGTCGCGCTGGACCGGCAACCCACGCTTCACCTCGGGATCCTTCATGCTCAAGAAAGTCACGGCCCTCACCTCAGCCTTCCTCCTCGTGGGAACGGCCCATGCGCAGCTCACGGACACGGAGCAGCGCATCGTTGCCGCCGTCAGGCAGCGCACGTCCGCGGCGCTGGAATTGCTGGAGAAGTCCGTGCGCATCAACAGCGGCACCTTGAACCCCGAAGGCGTGCGCGCCGTCGGCGAGGTCTACCGGGCGGAACTGGATGCGCTGGGCTTCAGGACGCGCTGGATCGTCATGCCGCCGTCCATGAAGCGCGCGGGGCACCTGGTGGCCGTGCACGAGGGCGGCCAGGGCAAGCGGGTGCTGCTGCTCGGCCACCTGGACACGGTGTTCGAGAAGGGCAGCGCGGTGCCCCTGTGGGAGCGCCAGGGCGACCGCGTGCGCGGCCAGGGCGTGAACGACATGAAGGGCGGCGACGTCGTCATGATCGAGGCACTGCGCGCGCTCAAGAGCGTGGGCGCGCTGGAGCGGGCGAACGTCGAGATCATGTTCACCGGCGACGAGGAGCGCACCGGGGCGCCGCTGCAGGCCGCGCGCGCCGACATGGTGGCCATGGGCAAGCGCGCCGACGTCGCGCTGTCGTTCGAGGGCAGCAACAGGCACGACGGCGTGGACACCGCCAGCATCGCGCGCCGCTCCTCGGGCGGCTGGGTGCTGCGCGTGAGGGGCAAGCCGGCGCATTCCATGGGCGTGTTCTCGGCCCAGTCGGGCTATGGCGCGATCTACGAGACGGCACGCATCCTCAACGCGTTCCGCGAGCAGGTGATCGAGCCCAGCCTCACGTTCAACCCCGGCCTGGTCTTCGGCGGCACCAGCATCTCGTACGCCGAGGACACGGCGACGGCCGGCGCCTTCGGCAAGTCCAACGTGATCGCGCGCGACGCGGAGGTGCTGGGCGACCTGCGCTACCTGTCGCCCGAGCAGGGCGAGCGCGCGCGCCAGAAGATGCAGGCGATCGTCTCCTCGGGCAACCTGCCCGGGACCTCGGCGACGATCAGCTTCACCGAGAGCTACCCGCCCATGCCGCCGACGGATGCCGGCCGCAAGCTGGTCGAGCAGTATTCGAAGGCCAGCCAGGACGCCGGCCTGGGCCGCATCGAGATCCTCGATCCTTCCCTGCGCGGCGCGGGCGACGTGCAGTTCATCGCGCCGTACACCGTCGGCATCGATGGCCTGGGCGCGCAGGGGCGCGGCGCGCACACCGACGACGAGGACCTGGAGATCGCGTCGATCGAGCGGGGCGCCATCCGCGCGGCCTTGCTGATCTACCGGCTGACGCAATCGCCGTCCCGCTGAACGTATGGGGCGACGCGTCGTGAACTAGGCCGTCGCGATCAGGGAGCGGATCCGCTCCCGGTCCTGTTCGGTCGCCGGGTTGTAGACGATGAGGCTCAGGTCCTTGCGGCCGTCGACCGCGAACGACGAGTACTCCAGCGAGATCTCGCCGAGCTGCGGATGCCGCAAGCGCTTCACGCCCTCGCCATGCGCCTGCACCAGCGTGTCGTCCCACATCGCCGCGAACGCGGGGCTCGCGGCGCGCAGTTCGGCAACGAGGGGCGCGATCTCTTCGTCGGCGCCCGCGCGCGTCGCGTCCACGCGAAACGACGCGACGACGGCGCGGGCGACGGACTCCCAGTCGAACTGCCGCGCCCGCACGTGCGGGTCGCAGAACATCATGCGCAGGACGTTGCGCCGTTGCGGCGGCAGCGTCTCGTAGTCGGTCAGGACGGCACGCGCCGCGCGGTTCCAGGCAACGATGTCCCAGGTCGGCGTGCGCAGGATCGCGGGGCTGAAGGGCAGCGCATCCAGCAACCGCTGCAGGCGGGGCGTGATCGGGTCGCCGCTGCGGTAGCGCGCTTCGGGCGGATGGCCCAGCCCGAGCAGGAACAGGTGTTCTCGCTCGATCTCCGTCAGCAGCAGGGCGTCCGCGATCCGGTCGAGCGCCTCGGCCGAAGGCCTGCCGCCGCGGCCCTGCTCGAGCCAGGTGTACCAGGTGGCGCTGATGTTGGCGCGGTCCGCGACCTCTTCGCGCCGCAGCCCCGCCGTGCGCCGGCGGCCTGCGTAGCCCAGCGACGAAGCATCCAGTTTCGTGCGGCGGCTGCGCAGGTAGGTGCCGAGGGCGTTGCCGTCGTTCGAGTCTCGCATCCTGTTAGAACCTATACCCGGATAAGGTCACGACTTCAATGGTGAGGCGATGGTCCGCAGAATCTTCGCATCGTCATTCGGAGATCATGGCATGCGCGTATTGTTGACGGGTGCGACCGGCTGGGTGGGCTCGGCGGTCGCGGAGGAACTGATGGCTGCCGGCCATCGCGTGACCGGGCTGGCCCGCGACCCTGCAAAGGGCGCAGCACTGGCGGCGCAGGGCGCGGAAGTCCTGGCCGGCACGCTGGACGACCTGGACCAGCTGAAGGAGGCCGCGGCATCGGCCGATGCCGTGATCCACACGGCGTTCAACCACGACTTCTCGCAGTTCGCACAGAACGCGGAGCAAGACCGGCGTGCCATCGAGGCGTTCGGCAGTGCGTTGCAGGGCACCGACAAACCATTGCTCGTCACGTCCGGCGTGGCGATGCTGGCGCCAGGCCGGCTGGCGACGGAGGAGGACATTCCGGCGCGGGGACCTTCCTATCCGCGCAAGTCCGAGGCCACGGCGAGGGACCTGGCCGCGCAGGGCATTCGTGCGACGACCGTGCGCCTGGCGCCGTCTGTCCACGGTGCGGGCGACCATGGCTTCGTGCCGCAGCTGATCGCGATCGCGCGGCGGACCGGGGTGTCCGGCTACATCGGCGCAGGGACCAACCGCTGGGCCGGCGTGCATCGACGCGATGCGGCGCGGGTCTATCGCCTGATCCTGGAACAGGGGCGCCGCGAGCAGCTGGCCTATCACGCCATCGCCGACGAAGGCGTGACGTTCCAGGCCATCGCCGACGTCATCGGCCGGCGCCTGGGGTTGCCGGTCGAGGCCAGGCCGCCGGAACACTTCGGCTGGCTGGGCTCGTTCGCCGGCATCGACATGGCCGCCTCGAGCGAGCGCACGCGCCAGGCGCTGGGCTGGACGCCCAAGGAACCCAGCCTGCTCGAGGACCTGGACTCGGACGCGTACTTCAGTCGGTCTTGAGGCCGAGCCGCTTCACCACCGGTTCCCAGCGGAGGATCTCCGCGTCCAGCACCTTCTGCGCCTGCGCGCTGCTGCTGCCGACGGCGGTCAGGTCGTGGGGCACCAGCCGGGCCCGGACCTCCGGCGATTCCATGATCTCCTTGGACTTCTGTTCGAGGTCCGCGACCACGGAGGCTGGCGTTCCCTTCGGGGCCTGCAGCAACAGGCGGAAGCTCACGTCGAGGCCGCGTTGCTGCAGGGCCTGCGCGAGCGTCGGCACCTCCGGCGCCAGGGGCGAGGGCGTGGCCGACGAGACGGCGAGCGCGACCAGCTTGCCCGCCTTCACCTGCGGCAGCACAGTGGGCGTGGCCAGGAAGCCGCAGTCGACTTCGCCGGCGAGCACCGCCTGCGTGGCCGGGGAAGGTCCCTTGTAGGGCACGTGGTCCATGCGGACGTGCGCCGCTTCCAGGAACATCTCGGTCGCCAGGTGGCCCGGCACGCCGGGGCCGCCCGAGGCATAGGTGACGCGACCGCGCTTCGCCTTCGCCACGAGGTCGGCGACGGTCTTCACGCCGGCGCCTGGATGGCACACGAGCATCTGCGAGAAGCGCGCGACGATGGAGACGGTGACCAGGTCCCGCTTCGCGTCGAAGTCCCCGCTCTTGTAGACGAGCGGGTTCACCGTCAGCACGGTGTCGGGGCTCAGCACCAGGGTGGTTCCGTCGGGCGTCGCCCGGGCGGCGGCGATCGCGGCGAGGCTGTTGCCGGCGCCCGGCCGGTTTTCCACGATCACCGACTGCCCGACGCGCTTGCCCAGTTCGTCGGCGAACAGGCGCGCCATGATGTCCGACGGCGCGCCGGGTGGCGAACCCACGAACAGGCGGATCGTCTTGCCGGGCCACGCCTGCGCGTGGGCGGTGCAGGCCACGAGGACCAGCGCGGCGGCGGCGAAGCTCCGCAACTTTCCGAACATCTTCATTTCTTCCTCTGCTCCCTGGCTCTCAATACAACAATTGCCCGCGCCGGTCGACGACGCCGATGTCGGCCCACTGGGTCCCCACGTTCTGCCCGTTCGTGAAGTCCTCGGGCAGGCCGCCGAGATCGAACTTCAGCTGGCGCATGGCGGCCGCCACCTTCTCCGGCGTCGGCGACGGGCCGGCACGCCGGATCGCCTCCACCACCACGCGCGCCGCGACGTAGCCCGTCAGGTGCGGGTTCGACGGCTCCGACTTCGGCGCGAACTTGCGCATCGCCGCCCGGAACTCGCGGGTGAGAGGCGTCTTCTCGGTGCCCGCGTTGGGAACGACCTGCACCAGTCCCACGCCCACCGCGGCATCCAGCGGCACCTTCTCGAGGAGCGCCTCGGCCGGGACGTATGACATGCCGTACATCGGTGTGCGGTCCCCCGCGGCGCGCACGTCCCGCACGAGGGCGGCGCCGCTGTTGCGCACGAGGAGCATCACGTACGCCTGCGCGCCCGTTGCCCGGAGCTTCCCCGCCGTCGCGGCGAGCTGTTCGCCCACGGGGGGCACCGGCACGCGTCCCGCCACGTCCAGCTTGAACTCCACGGCTGCTTCGTCGAAGTGGCGCAGGCCGCTCTTGCCGAAAGGGTTGTCCTGGTAGGCGGCCGCGATCCGCGTCAGGCCGAGGGTCGCCAGGTGCTGCAGAATGTGCCGGATCTGCGAGCGGTCGCCCGCGTGCACGTGGTAGATCCACGGGCTGCCCGGCGTGCGCATGGCTTCGGCGCCAGGCGTGGCGCCGATGGCCGGGATCTTCACCTGTTCGAGCACCTTGCTGGACTGGATCGCGAGCACGTTGGCGGACCCGAACAGGTTGACGAACGCCACGGGGCTGTCGCGCTGTGCCACCACCTCGATCAGGCGCACCGTTTCCTCCGGCTTGTACTGGTCGTCCTCGTGCACGAAGCGGATCATCTGCCCGCGGATGCCGCCCTGGGCGTTGACGGTGTCGAAGTAGGCCTTCGCGCCTTCGTAGTTGCCCACGGCGGTCACCGCCAGCGGGCCCTTCGTCGGCGACACCTGCGCGATCACGATGTCGGCGCGCGCGAGCGCGGACGACAGCAGGGTCGCGCATAGTATGAATGTTCTAAGCATCAAGGCCTTGTCTCCGCGGGGAAATGGCACGCCCGGGCCCGCGCGTCGCCGCCGGACGCAGGGCCCATGCGGAATCTTCGCCACAATCGGATAGTTCATCTAATGAAGCGAGCGAAGAGAGATCCATGGACGTCGCGCTGCGTGACCCCCGGACCCCGGACGAACTCCTGAACTACCGCCTGCTGCGGCTGTTCTCGCTGGCGGGTGCCCCGGTGGTCCGGCTGTGCGAAGGGCGCTACGGCGTGACGCGGCGGGAGTTCCGGCTGCTCAGCCTGGTCGTGGCCGGCGGACCCCTGTCGCCGTCGCGATTGAGCGAGCTGGCGCACCTGGACGCTGCGCGCTCGTCGCGCGTGATCGCGGCGTTGATGAAGAAGCGCCTGGTGCGCCGCGACGTGCAGGACGACGATCGGCGCTGCGCGCTGATCGTGGCGACGCCTGCCGGCGAGGAACTGCACCGGGAGCTGTTCCCCCAGATCGCGGACATCAACCGGCAGGTGGTCTCGGTGCTCGATGCGCGCCAGCTCGCGTCCCTCGACGAGGTCCTGTCCGTGCTGACGCGGCACGCGGAGGCCGTCAACGCGTCGATCATCCTCGACGTGAGCGCCGACCGGAGCCGGGGACGGGAACGCCACGGCGAGGACTGAACAGCTGTGGGTCCGGGCCGGCTGCGTAAGATGCGCGCATGACTCCTCCCCCGGCCGCCTCCCCCAGCTTCGACACGCTTTCCCTTTCCGCCGCGGCCCGGGACAACCTGCGCCGCCTCGGCTACCTGGAGATGACCGCCATCCAGGCGGCCAGCCTGCCTCCCGCGCTGCAAGGCCGGGACGTGATCGCCCAGGCCAAGACCGGCAGCGGCAAGACCGCGGCGTTCGCGCTGGCGTTGCTGGCGAAGCTCGATGCGCGCCGCTTCGACGTGCAGGCGCTGGTGCTGTGTCCCACGCGCGAACTGGCCGACCAGGTCACGACCGAGATCCGGCGGCTGGCGCGCGCGGAAGACAACGTCAAGGTGGTCACGCTGGCCGGCGGCGTTCCCTTGCGCGGGCAGACCGCGAGCCTGGAACGCGGCGCCCACGTCGTCGTCGGCACGCCTGGGCGCGTGCTCGACCACTTCGAGCGCGGCACCCTGGTCCTGGACGCGCTCGCGACGCTGGTGCTCGACGAAGCGGACCGCATGCTCGACATGGGCTTCATCGACGACATCGCGAAGGTGGCCCGCCAATGTCCCGCACAGCGCCAGACCTTGCTGTTCTCGGCAACGTATCCCGAAGGCATCGCGAAGCTTGCCGCGCAGTTCCTGCGCGATCCCGTCACCGTGAAGGTGGAGGCACAGCACGGGAGCGAGCAGATCGAGCAGCGCTGGTACGAGGTGGGCGAGGACCAGCGGCTGCTGGCGGTGGCGCGCCTGCTCGCGCACTTCCGCCCGGCGAGCACGCTCGCCTTCTGCAACACCAAGGTGCGCTGCCGCGAGCTGGCCGAACTGCTGCAGGCACAAGGCTACAGCGCGCTCGCGCTGCATGGCGACCTGGAACAGCGCGATCGCGACCAGGTGCTGGTGCGCTTTGCGAACGGGAGCTGCTCCGTGCTGGTGGCGACCGACGTTGCGGCACGCGGACTCGACGTTGCAGGTCTCGCCGCCGTCATCAACGTGGACATCTCGCCCGACCCGGAAGCGCACGTGCACCGGATCGGCCGCACCGGCCGCGCCGGCCAGACGGGGCTGGCGCTGAGCCTCGCGACGCTGGACGAGATGGGAGCGGTCGGGCGCATCGAACAATTGCAGGGACGCCCTTCGGTCTGGCACACGCTCACCGAGCTCACGCCGGCGCCCGGCGGCCGCCTGCTGCCGGCGATGGCGACCGTGCACATCCAGGCCGGGCGCAAGGACAAGATCCGCCCCGGCGACGTGCTGGGCGCGCTCACCGCCGACTTCGGCTACACGCGCGCGCAGGTCGGCAAGATCGACATCAACGAGTTCGCCACCTACGTCGCCCTGGAGCGCGGGATCGCCAACGAGGCCGTCGCGCGGCTGAATGGCGGTCGCATCAAGGGCCGCACCGTGAAGGCACGGCTGCTGTGACGGAACCTGCAGCCCCCGCCGACGCGCAGCGACTGGCCAAGGTCGTCGCCGCGCTGGTGCCTTGCTCGCGCCGCGAGGCGGAGCAGTACATCGCCGAAGGATGGGTGCGCGTGGATGGCCAGCCCGTCGAGGAGCCGCAGGTGCGCGTCACGGCGGGCCAGCACGTCGAAGTCGACCCGAAGGCGCGGTTGCAACCAGTCGTGCCCGCGACCTTCCTGGTGCACAAGCCGGCGGGCATGGAGGCCGAAGCAGCCAGGGAACTGCTGGCGGAGGCCGGCCACTGGAGCGGCGACACCTCGGGCATCCGCCGCAGCAAGGCGCACCAGGGCGGGCTGCAGGCGCTGCTGCCCTTGCCGTCGCAGGCGAGCGGCCTGTGCGTCTTCAGCCAGGACTTGCGCGTGGTGCGCAAGCTCACGGAGGATGCGGCGTTCGTCGAGCAGGAGCTCGTGGCCGATGTACGTGGCGCGATCGCCCCCGATGGCCTGGCGCGCCTGGGTCATGGCCTGGTGCGGGACGGGCGGGCGCTGCCGCCTGCGCGCGTGAGCTGGCAAAGCGAAACGCGCCTGCGCTTCGCCATGAAGGGCATTCCGCCGGAATGGATCGCGTGGATGTGCGCGCAGGTCGGCCTCGAGCTCACCGCGCTGCGGCGGCTGCGCATCGGGCGCATCCCGACGGCGGGGCTGCCGGCGGGGCAGTGGCGGTACCTGCCGGCGGGGGAACGCTTCTAGGCGCGGCCGATGCAAAGAGTCCGCCCTTTGCATCCTGACGTCCGAGGCTGCTGGAAACAGCGCGACCCAGGGTTCAGGCTGGACTTCGACTGTGGACAATTCGTCCACCGCAATGCTGACCGTCCATCACCTGAACCAATCGAGATCCCACAGGATCCTGTGGCTGCTGGAGGAGCTCCAGTTGCCCTATGCCGTCAAGTACTACCAACGCGATCCCCACACCCAGCTCGCGCCACCGGAACTCAGGAGCGTCCATCCCCTCGGCAAGTCGCCTGTCGTCACCGACACGGAGGGTGCGGTGGTGGCCGAATCCGGGGCCATCATCGACTTCATCGTCCGGCGCCACGGAGGAGGCAGGATGCAGCCGCCGCCATCCAGCCCGCTCTATGACCAGTACGTGCATTGGCTGCATTACGCGGAAGGGTCCGCCGCGTTGCCGCTCATCATGAAGGGCACGGTCCGTCGCCTCGATTCCGTACTGGGACGCGGCCGGTCCATTGCGCCGCTGGCCAGGCATGTGGAAGAAGAACTGGCCAACCATCTCGGCTACATCGAAGCTTCACTTCATGGGAAGACCCATCTTCTCGGGGACCAGTGCTCCGCGGCGGACATCCAGCTCAGTTTCGTGGGCGAGCAGGCCGCCAAGGTCGTGGAGATGGACAAGTACCCGAGCCTGGCCGGATGGCTCCGGCGGCTCCAGTCTCGCCAGGCTTATCGGGCCGCCCTCCAGCGCGGTGACGCGCCCGTGTAGATGTACGCGCCCGGTCGCGCCCGTTCAGGTTGCGGCAGGGCCCGGGACGAAAACGTCGCTGAAGAAGTGATGCGGCTCCAGGCCGCGCTCCTCCACGCACACCTTGCGCACGACCGCCACCATGGCCGGCGAGCCGCAGCAATACACCTCGTGTCCTGCAATGACGGGGAACAGCGAGCGCAGTGCGTCGTCCACGCGACCGCAAAAACCGGAAAGGGCCTGCGCATCCTGGGCGTCCGCAAGCACCGGAACAAAGGAAAAACCGGGCAGCAGCTTCTGCCAGCGTTCGACGGCTGACGGCAGATAGATGGCCTTGCGGTCCCGCCCGGCCCAGAGGAGCGTCACCGGACGTCTTGCGCCCTTCTTCACCATGTCGTCCAGGAGGGACTTCACCGGCGCGAATCCGGTGCCCCCGACCACGCACAGCATGGGCGTGGTCGACTCCTCCTTCAGTTCGAAGTTGCCGAAGGGCAGTTCCACCTGCAAGACGTCGCCCGCCTTCAGCTCGGGAACGATCTGCGTGAACTGGCCGCCGGGCACGTGGCGGATGTGCAGGTGCAGGGTGTCGCTCTCGTGCGGCGGATTCGCCATCGAGTAGCTGCGGCGGCTGCCATCCGGCAGTGCCACCTGCAGGTACTGGCCCGCCTTGAACCTGGCGCGCTGTCCAGCGGGCAGGCGCAACTGCAGCAGGCTGACGTCCTCCGCCGCCAGGGTATTGCGGAACACCTTGACGGAATAGGTCTTGCGCGCCTTCGGGTCGAAGCGGTGCCAGGCGTCCGGCGCGATCTCCACGTCGGCGAGCGGCCGGCACTGGCAATACAGGTGCTGGCCCGCGGGCCTGGCCTCGCTCGGCGGACTGTCGACCTCGCCGGCGACCACGTTGCCCGCGCAGTTGCCGCACACGCCTTTGCGGCAGGAATAGGGCATCTCGATGCCGGCCTGCAGCGCGGCGTCGAGGATGTTCTGGCCGGCGGCGCAGGGAAAGTGCACCTCCGTCCCGGCGATGCGGATGTCGAATGCCATGGGTGGAAACTTCAGGAAGGAAGGCCGGCGACGAGGCGCAGGCTGCGCAGCAGGGCGTCCGGCCGCGCGGTGCCCGTGCCGGCGATGTCCATCGCGCTGCCGTGGCCGGTGCTGGCCAGGAGCACGTCCGCGCCGATCGAGAGGGCGCTGGCTGCCTGCGGCGCCAGCAGCTTGACGGGAATGTGGCCCTGGTCGTGCAGCATGGCGACGTAGAGGTCGTGCCGGCGGTCGGCGAGCAGCACGTCCGCGCCTTGCGGCCCCGTCACGTCGCAGCCTTCGGCGCGCAGGCGTTCCGCGGCCGGTACCGTGCATGCCGCGTCTTCCGGCCCGAACAGCGTGCCTTCCGACGCGTGGGGATTGATGCCGAACAAGGCGATTTTCGGACGGGCGACGCCGAGGAGCCGGCACGCGCGCATGCCGGAACGGGTCGCGGCCATGACCAGTTCGGGCGTCATCCGGGCGAGCGCCGTGGCCACGCTTTCGTGGAGCGTCGCATGCACGATGCGCAGGCCGGCGCCCACGAGGAGCAAGAACACGCTGTCCTCCGGCTGGCCGCAGACGCGTGCCACGAGGGAGGGGTAGCCGCTGAACGGGATGCCTGCCTGGGCGATGGCTGTCTCGTGATGCGGACCGGCGACCACGGCGTCGAACTCCCCGTTGCGCGCGGCCTGGAGGGCTGCAGTCGCCGCGGCCACGGTGCTGGCACCGGCCGCGGCATTCACCTCGCCCCAACGCAAGGCCGAGGCAGGCAGCTCTCCACAGGGGCGAACGTGCAGCGTGGTCAGCAGGGATTGCAGGCCGGTGGCGGTCGCCGCGCGCTCGAGGGCGGCGGGCGCGCCGAACACGGTGACCTGCATCCGCGGCTCACCGGCGAGTTCGGCCAGCGCCTTGAGCACGATCTCCGGCCCGATGCCGTTCGGATCTCCCAGCGAAAGGGCGATGCGGCGCATGGGCTTGCTACAGCGGAAGGGCCAGCAGGGTGTCCGTGACCGTGCTGTCGCATACGGCCACGCGCTCGGCCAGCAGCAGCTTGCCTTCGCGCTTGACGAAGCGGTCGCGGTATTCACCGCTCGCGAACAGGAGCGTCTCGCCGGTGGCCATGATGCGCGCCACCAGGAACGGCGTGCGCGCCACGGCCGAAGCGTCGCCGGCCTCCTCGACCAGCGGCATGCCGAGCAGATGGCGGTAACGCTGCCGCTCGTAGATGTTGGCTTCGCGCAGCGCCGCGATGCGGTCCTCCAGCATGGCGCGCGAGTCCGCGTACACGATGCCGGCGGGAAGTCCGTCCCGCTCGTTCTCCACGTTCGTGATGCGGTACTTGCAGTCTTCGACGAAGAACGAAGGCCAGGTTTCCAGGGCATCGCTGTCGATCGCCTGGGCATAGGCGGCGTTGAACGCGCTCAGTTGCAGCAGGTCGATCATGTTCAGGCTTCCATGTGCGCGCGATAGGCCTTCCAGAAGCCGCGCACCGAGTTCTCGACGGCGCGGCCTTCCGCGGAGCACGTGTCCCCGCCACCCATCTCCACCACGGCTTGCAGCCCTTGCGCGCCGGCGATGCCGCGCTGCACGAAGCCGCCCACCGCGCCGTCTTCCATCGAGATGAAGCCGGCCGGGCCCACCAGGTTCAGCTGCTTGAGGCGCACGGTGCGCTGGTCGGGCGTATCACCCACGTAACCCAGGTAGGTCCAGTTCAGCTCCGAGCGATCCGCGCCCTTGGGGAGCACCTGGCGCACGGCCAGGCAGTTCTGGATCTGCTGCAGGACGAAGCCGGGGAACACCGAGAGGATCTGCAGCGTGATGCCGTCGTCGAACTCCGGGAAGCCTTCGAGGACCGTGGTGTCCTTCAGGCGGTACTTGTCGTTGTCGGAACGCAGGCCTTGTTCCTGGTACGAGGCGTCGGCTGCCGACTTGTCGATCATCGAGTAGCTGACGTGGTGGCCGCCGCTCCCGTCGACGATCACGCCGCCCTTCTGCGACAGGCGATTGAGCTCGAAGGTGGTAAAGAACAGGTGCAGCAGGCTGGCGTGGTAGCTGTCCTTGACGTTCTCGATGTACAGCTTCCAGTTGTTCGGCAGGGCCTGGGTGAAGCGGCCGATGACCTCCACCGGCTTGTTCAGGACGCGCGCGATGCGCGCGCAGATCTCGTCGCCGAGGTATTCCTCGATCGAGGGCACGTCGTCGCTGAAGCTGCCGAACACCAGGCCGCAGTACACCGCGATGCGCAGCTTGCGCGGGCCGTGGTCTTCCTTGCAGAAGGACGCGGGCATGCCGCCCTTGCCCTTCACGCCCTTCTCGAACGCCACCCCGACCAGGTCGCCCTGGCGGTTGTAGCTCCAGGCGTGGTAGACGCACTGGAAGGTGTCGGCCTTGCCGCACTTCTCCAGCGCGATCAGGGCGCCACGGTGCGCGCAGCGGTTCTCGAAGGCGTAGATCTCGCCGTCGGCATCCTTCACCACGATCACCGGCGTCTCGCCGACAAAGGTGGTGCGGTAGCTGCCGGCGTCCGGCAATTCGGCCTCCAGGCAGAGGTAGTTCCAGGTGGCGCCCCGGAAGACGCGCTCCTGCTCCTGGCGGGCCGTCGCGCCGTCGCCGTAGATGTCGAACGGCACGCGGGTGTAGCCCTCGCCGTGCCACTGGATGGCTTGTTCCTTCATGTCATTCCACCGTCACGTTGGCCGTCTGGATGACCTTGCCCCATTTGGCCGACTCGTCGCGGATGAACCGCGCCGTCTGCTCGGGACTCCATCCGCCGGGCGTGGCGCCCTGTTCGGCGAACTTCTGCTTCACGTCGGGCAACGCCAGCGCACTCGCAAAGGCCTTGTACGTGGTCGCGACGATCTCGCTGGGCGTGCCCGGAGGCGCAACCATGCTGAAGAAGGTCACCGCAACCATGCCGGCCACGCCCGACTCGACGAACGTGGGAACCTGCGGCAGCAGCGGCGAGCGCTTCTGGTCGGCCACGGCCAGGATGTGCGTCTTGCCTCCGTTGTGGAAGGTGGCGGACGAAGCAATGTTGTCGAAGAAGACATCCACCTGGCCGCCGACGAGGTCCACCAGCGCGGGGGCAGTGCCTTTGTACGGCACGTGAACCATGTCGGTGCCGGTCAGCTGCATGAACATCGCGGCCGTGAGGTGCGAGGTGGAGCCGTTGCCCTGGGAGGCATACGTGACCTTGCCCGGGTGCGCCTTCACGTGGGCGATGAATTCCTTCAGGTCGCGCGCGGGGAAGCCCTTGCGCACGTTCAGCACGTTCGGCACGGTGGCGATCACCGTGATGGGTACCCACTTCGTCGGGTCGAAGCTCAGCGACTTGTAGAGATGGTGGTTGATGGCGATCGGCCCGGGGGGCGATACCAGCAAGGTGGTGCCATCGGGGTCGGAGCGCGCCACGAGCTCCGCGCCGATGTTTCCGCCGGCACCGGCGCGGTTGTCGACCACGACGCCTGCCGGATAGCTGGCGCGCACCTTCTCGGCGAGGACGCGCGGGAGGATGTCGGCCGTGCCGCCCGCCGGGAAGGGCACGATGAGCCTGAGCGTCTTGTTCGGCTGGGCCCAGGCGCGAAGGCCGAGGGTGGCCGCGGCAGCGGCCGAAAGCGCCAGCACGGCGCGCCGCGAATGAATGGGTTGCATGCAAATGTCTCCTGCTGGGACCGCTTGCGCGGACGGCCGCAGTGTGCCGGCCCGGACCCGCCCGGGCCAAGCCGGATTTGCGCGATGCGCAATAATTCGGGGATGGCCTTGACGCGGGGCAAAGACTTCGTGACGGCCCTGCAGAAGGGGCTGGACGTGCTGACGTGCTTCAACCGCCAGAACGCGAAGCTCACGCTGTCCGAGGTGGCGCGCCTGACCGGCAGTTCACCGGCTTCAGCACGCCGATCCCTGCGCACGCTGCACGCCCTGGACTACCTGGAAAGCGATGGCAAGCGCTTCTGGGTGGCGCCGCGCGCCTTGCTGGTGGCGCATGCCTACCTGGCTTCGCGCCCGACGCCGCAGCTGGCGCAGCCGCTGCTCGATGCCCTCGCGGAGAAGACGCGGCAATCCGCGTCGCTGGGGAAACTGCTGGACGACGACGTCATCATCATCGCCCGCTCCACCGCGCGGCGCAGCCTGTCCACTGGACTCGGCATTGGCGCGCGGCTGCCTGCGTATTGCTCTGCGCTGGGGCGCGTCGCGCTGGCCAGCCTGCCGCCGGACGAGGCGGCGCGGCGAATCCGCGCCATGCGGCGGGTGCCCTTGACGCCCAGGACGGTCTACGAGGCCGACGAGGTGGTGGAGAGGGTGGAACGGTGCCGGCGGGAGGGCTGGGCCAGCGCCGATGGCGAACTCGAGCTGGGCGTCCGGTCGATGGCCGTGCCGGCCTTCGACCGGCAGGGGAAGTTCGTCGTGGGCCTGAGCATCTCGGTCAGGGCCGAACGCATGACGATGGGTGAATTCAGGGAGACGCTGCTGCCGGTGCTGATGAAGGCGCGCGACACCCTGAGCGAACGCTTGTTCACCGAGTGATCAGACCGGGCCGACGTACTCCCCGCGCGCGGGATAGTCGTTCCTGATGATGTAGTCCAGCGCCTGGACCATCTCGGCAAAGGGCGGCCGCACGAACGGCATCGACTGCACGGAGAGGTAGTAGACCGTGAGATCGGCCTGGATCAGGAACACGCCGGGCTCCGAGAAGAGCGGCGGCTCGTCGATGCCGATCGACGTTCTGCCCCGGGACTCGGAGATGTACAAGCCCCAGTTGCGCGCCACGTCCAGCGGCAGGCCGTAACCAACGCGAAGCTGCGACGCACCGATCTTCCGTGCCATCTCCCCGGCGCGCGCTTCACTGTCGGAGCTGATGGCGATGGTGCTCACGCCGCGTGCGCCGAAAGCAGGCGTCAGCTGCTCCAGCTCCTTGAGGTAGTGCGCGCAAATGGGGCAGTGCAGGCCCCGATAGAAGCAGACGAGGGTCATCCTCCCGGGACGTTCCCTCGCAAGGTCGAAGCGGCCGTGCGCCACGGTGTCCACGACGAGATCGGGTGCGGCTTGGCGAGGCGCGAGCATGGCGGGCTCCGGGGTGTTCACAGGGGTGGCAGGTGCGGCGCATTGTCACGTCCTGCAAATCGTCCTGCGTCCTGGATTCGTGGTCAGGAGTCCAACAGGCGGGTCGTCGAACCCGCCTCGCCGGATCCAGACGAATCGGAACTTGTTCGAGACGCCGCGACAAGCAACCAAAGCTACGCTGATGTCGAGGTGCTCGGCAAAAGCGCCGGCAGGATCAGGAACGAATCGAGGTCGGAGGAAAGTGGCATGGAACAGTCCCCCCAAATCGGCGACAGGATGATCGAGAAATCAGCTCCGCCGGACGAGAGCGCCGTTCGCGACTGGATCGGGCGGCAGTCGTTCGAGCATTGGACCAAGTTGCGGAATTGGATCGACGCGTCCTATCCCGGCGTCTTCGCCCCGGATTGGCTGTATGGCGGCAAGAAGCGTGGCTGGTCCCTGCGCTATACGAAGACCAAGGCACTCTGCACGTTGATTCCGGCGTACAAACAGTTTTCGGTCCTGGTCGTCCTGGGCGGAGCAGAGCGAGAGAAGTTCGAGGAACGGCGCTATTCCTGGAGCCAGTGGCTGGTCAAGCTCTACGACGAGACGAAAACGTACCACGATGGGAAATGGCTCACGGCCCCCATCGCGTCCGCGGAGCAGCGTCGCGAAGTCACCGAACTTATGGGCATGAAGCGCCCCCCGCTGTCAGACCGGTGAGCATCGCGGACCCCGGACCAAGCCCCTCGCCGCCGACGCGTTGATCCTTCTGAGCACAAAGATGCGCCCATCCAGCATCGCCATGTGCGTCGTCGGATCCTAGAGTTGCGGCTCCTGAACACCCGACCAAAGAAGCGAAACCATGAGCCCTATCGAATCTCCCGCCATCGAATCCGCCAGCGGCGTCTCTGCGCCGCACAAGGATGGAATCCCTGCGACAAACCCCGTCGTCGAAACCATCCTGAGCCGCAGCGCCGCCAAGTACTACGACCCGTCGTTCACGTTGAGCGATGACCAGATCAAGGAGCTGGTGCGCATCACCACCACCGCTCCGACCTCGTTCCACCTGCAGAACTGGCGCTTCATCGCGGTGCGCACGCCTGAAGCCAAGGCCAGGCTGAAGCCGATCGCCTGGAACCAGCCTGCGATCACGGATTCGGCAGTGACCTTCATCATCTGCGGCCAGTTGGCGGACGCCAGCAAGGTTCCGGACCGTCTGGCCCCGGTGGTCGAAGCGGGGATCATGCCGGCAAAGATGGTCCCGGAATGGGAGCACCCCGCACGTGGTCTGTATGACGACGAACCGCAGCAGCAGCGGGACGAAGCGGTACGCACGGGTGCCATCGCCGCCACGGCAATGATGTATGTGGCCCGGTCCTGGGGTCTCGGCTCGACGCCCATGATCGGGTTCGACGCCGAACCGCTGGCCCGTGCGTTCGGGTTGGCCGATAACGAAGTGCCGGTCATGCTGGTGACCGTCGGAGCGGAGCGCCCGGGAAACTGGCCGCAGAAGCCGCGTCGCCCGGTCACCGAAGTGCTGGATCTCGTCTAGCCGAACGCCTGCTCGCAGTCCCAGAAGATTTGGAGCCAACGATGCCCAGAATGACTCTTCCCACGCCGGAACAAGTGCCGGCCGAATCCAGGCCGACGCTCGACATGTTCAGCAAGAACATCGGCTTCACCCCGAACATGCTGGCGACCTTCGCACTGAGCCCGATCGCCTTCAACGCGTGGGCCACGCTGCTCGGCTCCCTGAGCAAGACGCTGGACGTGAAGACGCGCGACAGCATCGGCCTTGCCGTCTCGGAAGTGAATGGTTGCGACTACTGCCTGACCGTTCACGGCTTCACGGCCGAACGGATGGCCAAGATGTCCGCCGATGACATCAGGCTCGCCCGGAAGGGCGATGCCACCGACCCGAAGCGGCACGCCGCCCTTCAATTTGCGCGGAAGGTCATCGAATCCCGCGGCAAGGTCAGTGATGCCGACGTGAAGAGTGTGCGTGACTCCGGCTACACGGATGCGCAAGTCATCGAGATCGTCGCGCTGGTGGCCATGTACTCGTTGACGAACTTCTTCAACAACGTGTTCGACCCCGAGAAAGACTTTCCGGCCGTTGCGCCGGCAGGCTCGATCTGAACCCGCCGATCTGCCCAGGCCTGCCTCCCGGGATTCGCGGAGGCAGGACCGATGCGGCTGGCCGTCATTGGCTGTCCCGGGCCGAACTGCGCCATTGGCCCGGAGTCATTCCCATCCAGTCGGCGAACGCCCGCCGGAACGCCGCCTCCGACTGATACCCTGCGGATTCGGCCACCGCCGCGGTGGTAGCCGTCGGCTTCCTCAGTTCGTTGGCGGCCAGGCTCATTCGGATATCGGTCAACAGTTCGATCGCCGAACATCCCAGCTTGTCCTGGAAGTGCCGCATGAAGGTGGCGCGGGACATGCTGCACAAGCCGGCCAGGTCGGGCAGGGTCCAGGCGCGTGACGGATCGGCGAACATGGCCGAAATTGCAGGCGCGAGGCGCGGATGGCCCGCCAATGCCAGCAAGCCCGCCGGGGCGTCCTCGGATTCGCTGGCGGCGCGCAGTACCAGCGTAAACAGCGCCGACGAAAGTGCGTTGAGGATGGCGTTGGAACCCAATTGGTCGCTGGCGGACTCCATGCGCATCAACCCCATGAGGCTGGCCAGGTGGTCAGACCCGGCACCCTCGTCGGTCCTGCGGTCCGCAGTCCGTATCACCAGATCGGTCGGCAGGTAATTGCGAATCAGCCTGTCGTGCGGTGACCCGATGAAGAACCGACCGCACAACAGGTCCAGGTGCTCGCCGCCGCCGTCGTTCTCGCTGACCATCCAGCCCCCTGAACCCCGGCGATTGTGCGTGTGCGCCGGCGCTTGCCCGCTGCCATCGTGAAGCACGTGCTCCGAGCCGTGGGGCAGCAGCACGATATCGCCACTTGCCAGCTCCCTGATCGTCTCTGTCTTCGAGTTCTTGAGAATGGCCCGCCCCTGGAGCACGATGTGATAGGGAATCTCGTGCGCCGCGGCCTGGGGCCAGGCGATGCGCCATGGCGCGCCGTAAGCGCAGCGGACCTCCAGCTGGCCGGCGACGGTGATCATCTGGATGAACTGGCTCAACCAGTCGATCTTGGACATGAGGATTCTGAATGTGCAGCCGTGCGGCATCCTATCGCGCACACGCGGGGGGCACGGCCTTGATGCAGAATCCGCACATGCCCGTACTGAGCGCGACACGCGAAGCCGAGATCTCCAAGCGACTCCTCAAGCACTGGCACGAGGCGGTTCCCAACGACCGCCTGGCGCATCTGGTCAAGGACGCGTCGCGCAGCTTTCTCCGCTCGTTGCAGGCACGCCTCGAGCGTCACGGCGTGACGCTGGGGCACTGGACCTTCCTGCGCATCCTGTGGGAGCGCGATGGGGTGACGCAGCGCGAGTTGAGCCAGGAAGCAGGGTTGATGGAGCCGACGACGGTCGTGGCGCTGCGCGGGATGGAGGAACTGGGGTACATCACCCGCGAGCGCCTGCCCGACAACCGCAAGAACATCTACATCTTCCTGACGCCCAGGGGCCGGGCGCTCAAGAGGAAGCTGGTGCCGCTGGCGGAGGAGGTCAACGCCCTCGCGGTGCGCGGGCTCAACGCCGCCGACGTCGACACCGCGCGGCGCTGCCTGCTGGTGATGCTGGACAACCTGGCGCGCGATGAGGCTCTCGCAGAGGGCAACGGGGTCGAGGAAGCATGACGCGCTAGCCGACCACGCGCAGCGACAGGTCCACGGCCCGCACGTCCTTCGTCAGCTTGCCGATGGAGATCCGGTCCACACCGGTCGCCGCGATGTCGCGCACGGAAGCGAGGTCGACGCCGCCGGAGACTTCCAGGACCGCGCGACCGGCGTTCAAGGCAACCGCCAGGCGCACGTCGGCCAGCGTGAAGTCGTCCAGCAGAACGTTCTTTGCCCCGTTCTCCAGCGCGATGCGCAGTTCGTCGAGGTCTTCCACCTCGATCTGGATGTCGACGCCGGCCTCGAGCGCGCGTGCATGCGCCAGCACCTCGGGGATGCCGCCCGCGGCGGCGATGTGGTTCTCCTTGATCAGGATGCCGTCCCACAAGGCCATCCGGTGGTTGCTGCCGCCGCCGGCACGCACGGCGTACTTCTGCGCCTGGCGCAGGCCCGGCAGCGTCTTGCGCGTGTCGACCACGAGGCAGCCGCGCGGGTTGGGCGAGGCGCCCGCGATGGCTTCCATGTAGCCCCGTGTCTTCGTCGCGACGCCGGAAAGCATCTGCAGGAAGTTCAGCGCGGAGCGCTCCGCGCTCAGGAGGGCGCGCGCCCGGGCCGCGATGGTGCACACGACCGTCCCCTGCGCCACCCTGTCGCCCTCGCGGGCGTTCCAGCGGATCGCCGCGGACGGGTCCAGCGCCAGGATGCAGCCGTCGAACCAGTCCGCGCCGCACAGGACCGCGGCTTCCTTGGCGACGACCTGCGCCTGGACCGTCTGGCTCGCGGGCACGAGGTTCGCCGTCCAGTCCACGCGGCCGATGTCTTCCGTCAGCGCGTCGCGGATGTTGCGGGCGCGGGCGAGGTCCAGGGTTTCGTTCTGTTCAAGGTTCATGGAGGCGGCAGTTCAATGTCGCTGTTGTCGGCGGCGGACCGCAGGAGGGCCAGGCACACCTGCAGCGTCGCGCGGGCCCAGGGGCCGTCGTGCAGTGGCGGGATGCCTTCCCGCAGTGCCGCATGGAGTTCGTCGATCACTTCCGCGCGCGGGACGGCGGGCTTCGCCAGCACGTGATGTGTCCTGGTCTCGTGGCCAAGCACCCACACGCCATCGGGCACCGGCCGGAGGTCGGCGGCGTCGCACGACACCAGGATCGGGCCGAAGTGCTGGTAGCAGGCGTCCGCCACCGGCGCCGGTGGCTGGTAGCCCGCGCCGCCATAGGTGCTCTCGTTCTTCAGGCGGGCTTCCTCTTCCTGGCTGGCCACCTGCTTCAGGCGCCGGCGGGCGGCGCCATAGGCGGCCGGGTCCTTCGCGTTGCCCATCTCGCCCGTCCATCCCATCCACTCGTCCGAGTCGAAGTGGCCGTAGCCGCTGTAGGTGATGGAAGCGAAGGCTCCGTTGGCGAACCAGAGCAGGCCGGTGTATGCACCTTCCGTGCGGCGCCCGGGATCCCAGGCGCCGGTGGCGGCGCGCACGCGCGTGACTTCACTGCCGGCGAGCAGCCGCACCACGTCGACCTGGTGCGCCGCCTGGCTGAACACCACGCCGCCGCCGGCGGACGTGTCCAGTTCCTCCGGGCGCCGCGGGCGGTAGAGGAAGTCGGTGTAGTTCAGTGCATGGATCATGCGGACCGCGCCCACCGACCCGCCGCGGACGATCTCGCGGGCGCGCAGGTACGGTGCGTCGAAGCTGTGGCAATGGCCCACGATCAGGTGCACGCCGGCGTCCGCGCAGTCGCGGATCATGGCGTCGCACTCCGCGAGCGACAGCGCCATGGGCTTCTCGAGCAGCACGTGCTTGCCGTGCCGCGCCGCCACCCGCGCCTGCGTGGCATGGAACTGGTGCGGGCTCGCGATGTAGATCGCCTCCACCGAAGGGTCGCGGGCGAGCGCTTCGATGTCGTCGTACGCCGGCTTGCCGAAGTCGCGTTCGAACTGCGCGCGTGCGGCCTGCCGGGGGTCGCAGGCAGCGACCAGCTGCACGCGGCGATCGGCCAGGAAGGTCGGCAGCATCAGCGTGAAGGCGCGGCCGAGGCCCGCCACGCCGAGGCGCAGCACGGCGCTCACAGGTCGATCACCAGGCGTTCGCTGCGCGCGCGGGAGACGCAGATCATGACCTGGCCCTGCATCTCCTCGGGCATCAGCACCATGTCGCGGTGGTCGGCCTCGCCCTCCAGAAGCGCGGTGCGGCAGGTGCCGCAGGTGCCGCTCTCGCAGGAGGAGGGGGCATTGCAGCCGTGTTCGCGCAGCGTCGCGAGGATCGACTTGCCGACCGGGACGACGAACTCCTTGCCCGACCTGGCCAGCTTCACGTTGAAAGGCTGGTCGTCCGGCTGGATCCCGCCGCCCTCGTTGAAGCTCTCGAAGTGCACGTTGGCGGGCGACCAGTGGCCGGTCATGTCGCGCACCGATTCCATCAGTGCCTTGGGGCCGCAGCAGTACACGTGCCCCGCGTTCGGTTTCTCGAGCACGGGCCAGAGGTCGTACTGGCCGCCCGCCGCCTCGCTGTGGTGGATCACCACGTTGCGCCCGAGTGCCTTCAGTTCCTCGCGATAGGCCGCGGTCTCCTCGCTGCGCGTCAGGTAGTACAGCCTCCAGGGGGCCGGCGGCAGGTCGCCGAAGGACCGGATCATCGACAGGATGGGCGTGATGCCGATGCCGCCCGCGATGAAGATGAACGCACGGGCCTTCTCCACCAGGGGGAAGGCGTTGTCGGGCAGCGAGGTGGGCAGGGTGTCGCCCACCTTCAGGTCGCGGTGCATGCTGAGCGAGCCGCCGCCGCCCGCGTCCTCGCGCTTCACGGTGATCACGTAGCGGTGCCGCTCGGCGGCGTCGTTGCAGAGCGAGTACTTGCGCAGCTCGCCCGAGGGCGTCTGCACCTTCACGTGCGAACCGGGCGTGAAGGGGGGCAGCTCCGTCCCGTCCGGCTGCGTCAGCTCGAACGAACGGATCCCGGCCGCTGCCTCGGTGATCGCCGCGACACGCAGGGGCATCTGCGTGTCGGCATGGGTCGGCGTGCTCATGTCAGATGCTGTAGGTCTCGTAGGTGGAAGGGTGGAACAGCTCCTCCACCGGCACGAGCCGCGGCGAGAGGCCTTGCGCGTGGTGGTGCCGCACGAACGTCTCCAGCGTCTTGCGCGCCGGCGCCACGCCATAGGACCAGAAATCCTCGCCCAGCGTGTCGCGCGCGGCCTTCAGCTGTTCCTCCACGAAAGGCAGCGTCACCTTGGTGGCGGAGGTGTCGGACAGCAACTCCAGCGCCGCCGCCTTCGACTGGGTGAAGGCCTTGAGGACGGCGTTCGGCAGCCACGGGTGCTGCGCGGCAAGCTCCTTGCGGATCGCCACGATGTGCATGATCGGGAACACGCCGGTGCGCCGGTAGTAGTCCTTGGCGGCCGCGGTCGGGTCGTCGAACAGCCAGCGGATGTCCGGGTTCTTCTGGAGGATGTGGCGGCTCGGCGGACGCGGGCCCATGAAGGCGTCGATCTCGCCGCGATCCAGCAGCTCGGAGATGGTCGTGCCTTCCGGCGCCGCTTCCACGCGCACGCCGGGCGGGAGCTCCAGCCTGATCTTCTCGGGGCGGCCGGGCGTGTCGATGCCGCCGCGCACCCAGGTCACATCCTCCGGCCGCACGCCGTGGTCGTCCTGCAGGATGGCGCGCGCCCACACGTTGGCGGTGAGCTGGTACTCGGGCAGGCCGATGCGCTTGCCCTTCAGGTCCTCGGGACGGCGGATGCGGTCCTTGCGCGCGTAGAGCGCCGTGTGGCGGAACGCGCGCGACAGGAACACCGGCACCGCGATGTAGGGGCATTCGCCGCGCGAGTGCTTCACCAGGTAACTGGAGAAGGACAGCTCGGTGATGTCGAAGTCGCGGCTGCGCATGGAGCGGAAGAACATCTCCTCCGGGTTGAGCAGCATGTACACCGGGTCGACACCGTCGATCTGGACGCGCCCGTCGTGGAGGGCGCGGGTGCGGTCGTAGTCGCCCATCGCGACGGAGAGCTGGAGCTTGGCCATGGTCTTTCGCTTCCTCAGGCGGCTTTCACCGAGTACGAAGGCTCGAGGTCCGGCTGGGCTTCGACCGGTTCGGCGCCGATGGGGCGCGCCTCGAACGCGCGCCAGTCGGTGGTCTTCGGCACGATGGCCTGGAAAGAGCAGACCGTCTTCGGGATGGCCAGCTCGCCGGTGCCGATCGCGGGCTGGCCGTCGCGGAAGGCGCGCACGGCATCGAGCATGACGCGGCGGAACTCCACGATGGCGAGGTCGCTGGCGCCCAGGCGGTCGTCGCTGCGGTTGGCGATCGGGCCCATGGTCACCCACATCGCGATGTCCTGGTTGGGGAAGCCGGTGATCCCGGTGAAGTTGCCCGCCTTCATCGCTTGCCGGTCCTGCCAGAAGCGGTTGTCGACGGTGCGCAGGGGCCGGTAGTCTGCGTCGAGGTCCACGCCGACGGTCTGGCGCAGGAACTTGCGCCAGGTTTCCGTTTCGGGCGTGTTGGCCGGTTCGCCCCAGGCAATGAAGTAGAACGCCGTCGTCGTGTCGTCCATCGGCACGTTGATGTTCGCCACGTTGTACAGGTTGTTGGGCGGGATCAGCGCCGTGGCCGGCGCGACGAACACGGTGGAGCGGACGTAGTCGTTGGCGGCGGCGTTCTGGATCGGGCGGCGCAGGGCGGCATAGCGGAAGCCGTAGGAGGTGCGCTGCACCTGCATGCGCGGCGCCTTGTCCGTGGAAGGGCGCAGCCACAGCTTTTCGGTTGCGCCGGCGGTGCTCACGCGGGCTGGCACCATGTCGGAGGAGTGCAGGCTGGAGCTGTGCGCGGAGTCGATCGCGCCTTCCAGGATCTGCGCCCAGTTGCAGGGGATGATGGCCTTGGCGATGCTCACGCGCACGTGCTCGTTGGGCGCCCACGCCGGCGGCGTGAACTCGGGCGCCTGATCGGCGGCGCCGAACCAGGCCCACACCATGCCGCCCCACTCCTTGACCGGGTAGGCCTTGTGCTTCACCTTCTCGGCCATGCCGCTGGCGGCGGGCTCGGAGACCATCTCCAGCACGTTGCCGTCGACGTCCATCTTCCAGCCGTGGTACAGGCAGCGCAGGCCGCCTTCCTCGTTGCGGCCGAAGGCGAGCGACACGCGGCGGTGGGGGCAGGCTTCGTCGAGCACGCCCACGCGGCCTTCGCTGTCGCGGAACACGACGAGGTTCTCGCCGAACACGCGTGCCTCCACGGGCGTGCCATCGGGCTCGGCCACTTCCTCCAGCAGGCAGACGGGCGTCCAGTGGCGGCGCATCAGCTGCCCCATGGGCGCGTCTCCTTCGACGCGGCACAGCAGGTCGTTCTCTTCCTTGGTCATCATTGCTTCACATCTCCAGGTTCAGGCGTTCGCGGGCGCGGCGGAGCGGCGCAGCACGATCGGCTTGCCTCCGAGGCGCTTCTTGCACATCCAGTGCGCCAGCGCGGAATCGAGGTAGTCGGCATGCCCGGGGAACCAGTCCGCGAGAGCGCGGGCGAGGCGCCGGCCGGCTTCGAAGTCTCCTTCGGCCACCTTGCGTTCGACGCCCGCCAGGCTGGCCAGCACCGCGGCGTGTTCGTCGGCGTGGCAGCCCTTCGCGGGAAAGTCCGTCTCTTCCATCCAGCCTTCCTCGGCGGCGAAGTGTTCGCGGGAATGCCGGTGCACGGCGGCGAGCGCGGCCGGCATGGCTTCGTCGGACGCTTCGAGGAGGGCGTTCACGAGCGCGACGAACTCGTCGTGGACCGCGTCCATGGGCGCCCAGCCCAGGCGGTGGTCGCCTTCCCAGCGCGTGGCAGTGGGAGCGAGGATGGCGGCTTCCATGCCGTTCACTCCGGCTTCAGCCCGGCGTGCTGCGCGGCGGCGGCGATGCGCTGGAGTTCGGCCTGCAGCGCCTTCGCGCTTTGCGGCACGCCGGACCCCACCGGGTCGACACCGGCAGTCTGCAGCTGCTCCACGACTTCCGGCATCTTCACGATCTTCGCGATCTCCGCGTTGACCTTGTCGACCACCGCTTGCGGCGTGCCCGGCTTCGCGAGCACCACGACGTTGAACGCGAAATCGAAGCCGGGGATCTTCTCCGACAGGGCCGGCACGTTGGGCGTCTGCGGCGAACGCCTGGCGGAGTTGATCGCGATCAGCCTGGCCTGCCCGTTCTTGACGAAGCCCATGAGGGACGGCGGCGAGGCGAAGATCATGTCGACCTGCCCGCCGATCATGGCCGGCACGGACTGGCCGCTGCCGCGGAACGGCACGTGGGTGATGTTGACGCCCAGGCCCGCCTTCATGGCTTCGGCGGTGAGGTGGTGGATGCTGCCCAGGCCCGACGAGCCGTACGTGAGAACCCCCGGTTTCGCCTTTGCGAGCGCGACCAGTTCGTCCAGCGTGCTCACGTTGATCTTGGGGTGCACCGCGAGGTACAGCGGCGCCGTGCCGATCACCGACACGGTCACGAAGTCCTTCTGCGCGTTGAACGAGGGCTTGGGCGTGACGAAAGGCGGAATCGCGAGCATCGCCCCGTCGGTGACCATGAACGTGTATCCGTCGGCGGGGGCCTGCGCCAGCGCCACCGCCGCGATCGCGCCGGCGGCCCCCGGCCTGTTGTCGACGACGAAGGATTGCCCGAGATCCTGCGTCAGCCGCTTGGCGACGATCCGGGCGACGGTGTCGGGCAATCCGCCAGGTACGTAGGGGACGATCAGCCTCACGGGTTGTGACGGATACACGCCTTCGGCATGGCCGGTGGCGAGGGCCGCGATCGAAAAGGCGGCAGCGAGAAGGCGGCGACGGGTGAGGTCCATGGGGAACGGCTCCGGCTGGAGGTGGGACGGGCTGCCTGGGTCTCTGGCAGTGCGTTCTGCGAGGATACTTCGAGCTCTAAGTATATTGATCCAACGCAATGGAGCTCGCCATTGTTTGTAGGGAGAAACCCTTAGGTGCCTAAGTATCTGGCCGCGAACCAGTTGTTTTTGCCTGTGTGAGATGCAGCCCTTGAGGCGCGTTTGATGGCGGGCGCCACTGGTGCGCGCGGGCGCGCCGATCGGCGAAGCGCGAGCGGCCCGCGGATGCGATGCACATGTCGTGCAGCGCTGCCCGTCGTGAACGTCAGGGTCTCACGTCGCGCGCCAACCGCAGGCCACTGAACTGCCATCGACTCGCCGGCGGAAAGAAGTTGCGATAGGAAATGCGCGTGTGACCTGCGGGCGTAACCAGACTTCCACCGCGCAGAACGATCTGGCCCACCATGAACTTGCCGTTGTATTCGCCAATGGCTCCCGGCCACGGCCTGAAGCCCGGATAGGGATCGAACGACGACCGGGTCCATTGCCAGACATGGCCCGTGAGCTGGCGCATTGCGGGAAGCCGGGCCGCGGACTCCCATTCGCCTTCCGTCGGCAGTCGCGCCCCGGCCCATTCGGCGAAGGCAGCCGCCTCATAAAAGCTCAACTGGCTCACCGGCGCGTCCGGATGCATCGGCCGAACGCCTTGCAGGCCGAACACCTGCCATGCCTCCGCCGGGGCGCGGGGATCCCCCGGCGCGATCCAATAGGCGGGCGCTTGCCAGCCATCGGACCGGACGAGTGCCCACCCTTCCGAGAGCCAAAGAGCGGAAGTGTCGTATCCGCCGTCCGCCATGAACTGCGCATACTCCCCGCAGGTCACCAGGCGGTCCGCGATCCGGAAGGGTTCCAGCCAACGGCCATGCCGTGGACCTTCGTTGTCAAAAGCGAAGCCTCCGCCCGCGTGGCCGATCTCGACCAAACCGCCCGGCCCATCCAGCCACGTGATCTCCGAACGACCGGGAAGGTTGGAGGACCCTTCGGCAGTAGCTCGAAATGCCGGAAGCAGAGGATTGCACGACAACAGGTGCAGGGCGTCCGTGACGACGAGTTCCTGGTGCTGCTGTTCGTGATGGAGACCAAGGATGACCAACGGCCCCACGGTCCTCAGGGTGTCCCGATCCGCTTCCCGTAGCAGCCGCAGGACCGCGGAATCGACGTGGGCACGGTACCGATGAACCTCCTGCAGCGCCGGACGTGTGAGCAATCCGCGCCGGTCCCTCGGATGCCGGCTGCCCAGTGATTCGTAGTATGAATTGAACAGGTGCAGATACGACGCGTCGAATGGTTTGCAGGACGTGTGCGGCATCAGGACGACGGCCTCGAAGAACCACGTCGTGTGCGCCAGGTGCCACTTCGTCGGGCTCGCGTCCGTCATGGACTGCACGCATTGGTCTTCCGCGCTCAGGCGACGGGTCAGGTCCAGGCTGGCGGTGCGCACCTGTTCGAAGTGTGCCGCCAGTTCTTCCCTGCCCGGCACGTCCGGGCTGGGAAGACGCGCGGGAGATGGCGCACAAGCCAAGTCGCGTTGCATCGCCTAGGAGTCTTCTCGCTCCGGCGGCGGAAACTTGGGCAGGGCCGCGAGGCCGCTCGAATCAATGTTCTCGCCGCAGTCCGAGCGCCACTCGCGCAACAGGTACTCGAGTTGGACTTCGCCATGCTCCCTGGCCAGGACAATCAGTGCATCGACGTTGCCGTCATTGACCTTCTCCCGGCCCACTCCGCGCCGCAAAGCCTCGAAAACGCCCTGGGTGTTCTCGCCCGTGACAGGGACGGGCGGTGAGCCAGATGAATTGGACATGCGATTCTCCGAGGGCCTCAAGCTCACTCTAAAGTGGGTCGAGCGCTCCGGAGTCCCGAAAAGGTGGCCACGCGTCGCGGGGACCCGCTTCGCCAGTCGGCAACTCAGGCTACCGCCTGGACCTTCCATTGCTTCCCGCGGAACTCGATGCTGTCACCAGCCTTCGCGCCTTCGAGCGCCCTGTAGATCGGAGCCTCGGTGGAGATTCCCATGTAGGTCTCGCCATCGCACACGAATGCTTGTGTCGCGACGCCCACGACATACCATCGGCCATCGATCTGGACCGCCGCGCCTTCTGCCACCCGGGACTTGGGGCCGAAGTCGACCAGCTGCAGGTGCTTCAGCGCGGCCTCGAGCGTCCGGGTCGGCCCTTCGAAAGACTCGGCCAGTTCGGCGTTGCCGAACTCCTGCGACTCCTGATCCTGGTCGGAAGGCTCGCTGCGGTCGCGTCGCGCTTCGGCAAGATAGGCCGCATAGGCCTCGCGCGAAGACCGCAACTGGGCCTCCTGGAGGTTCCTGATGGTGGTCTGCAGGGAAGTCTTGCTCAGCATGATCTGTTCTCCTTCGGCGGGTCGGCTTCGAAAACGGGGGACGGGACATCGCCGGCGGAGATTAACGCCTGGCTTCGGTAGTCGCGCGGGTCCATCCCATAGGCCTTGCGGAACGCACGGACGAAGCCACTGTTGTTGGCGTAGCCCGCGGCCTGCCCGATCTGCCCGATGGATATGCCCGTGACGCGCAGCTGCTGCGCCGCCTGGCGCATCCGCAGATCCCTCAGAACGCTCATCGGCGCCCGTCCGACCAGTTCATAGAACCGCGCCATGAAGGTCGACCGGCTCAGGCATGAGGTCCTCGCCAGGCTCTCCACTGTATGCGGGGCTCCCGGTTTGCCCGTCATCTCGGCGAACGCCTTGGAAATTCGATGGTCTCTCAGGATCGCGAAGTGCTCGACCCAGGGGCTCGGCGAGGTCAGCGAACGGCGCAGCAGCAGCACGATGGCTTGCTTCATGAGGAGAGACGTCATCGCCACGCTGCCGGGCTGTCGCTCCTGGAGCTCGGCGAAGGCGAGCCTCAGTTTCGCTTGCAGGTCATCGCCTTCGGCGAAGCGTTCGACGATCGGAACGGCGAGCCCCCCGAACATGTCAACGACATCGCCAAACGCCGCGTGGAAGCGGCCGCACAGGATGCGCGCGCATCCGGCAAGCATCGCCCGGTTCTCGCGAGGGGCGGCCTGGGACTGCCGCGGAAGTCCCGCGACCGGGGGCACGACCACCAGCGTGTGGGGCGCCACGGCAATCGAAAGGCCGTGTGGCGTGGTGATGGATCCGGATCCGCTCAACCCATAGTACAGGCGGGTCATCCTGTCGCTACCGGCTTCGAATCTCCGCTCGTTGCGCAGGGTGCACTCCTCGAGCTCGGTCTGCCGCACCTCCAGGGTGCTCATGAGGATGTCGAGGTCGACCGCGGAGATCCTCAAGATGGGCCGGTCAACGGAAGCATTGGCAATGGGGGCATCCGCTTTCTGAAATCGCATCGAGGATGTCTGGACCAGGACTTGGCAGCGTCCCGGACGGGGCCAGCGCTGAGCCGGGCAGTGTCCAGCCGGAACGACGAGATGCTCCCAGATTCGCCGCTCCGGAACATCCACCGCGGGAACATAGAAGCTATTCAGCGGCCGCATGGGCTGGATGACCAAGATCGACTCGCGCGCTCCCCGCGGCGAGTCATGGCGCGCGGCTCGCGTTGCGACTGCGCCCGCCCGATGACAGATTCCGTCACCCTCCACGCCATCACGCCGATCTGGGGCGATACCTTGCGGACCGCTTGCGTCGGCGGGCGACGCGGGCGAAACAGGCCGATTTCCAGGACGCCCGGACGCATCGCGCGGACTTCCGGGCACGGGAGAAGTCGTACCGTGTGGACGATGGCCGCCAGTGCTCGCCTCGCGAGCCACTTGCGCCCCGGTCCTCGGTTTGAGAGTTTTCCAGGAGAAAGTCGTGTCCAGTCAACCAGCTGACATTGCCCAGCGCCGCCGTGCCTTTCGTGAACTGCACCAGTCCGGGTGCTTTGTCATGCCGAATCCGTGGGACCGCGGAAGCGCGCTCTATCTCCAGGGTCTGGGGTTCAAGGCCCTGGCCACCACCAGCGCCGGCGCGGCATGGTCGCGGGGGCGCGCTGACGGGGACCTGCCCCTGGAGGATGTTCTCGACCACCTGCGGGAGATCGTCGACGCGACGGCCGTTCCTGTCAACGCGGACTTCGAGTCCGGCTTCGCTCAAAGCGCGGCAGGGATTGCGGACAACATCCGGAGGGCCGTGGACACCGGGGTCGCCGGCATCTCGCTCGAAGATGCCAGCGGAATCGCCGCCAATCCGGTGAGGGACATCGTTTCCTCCGTCGCGCGGATGCAGGTGGCGCGTTCCGTGCTCGATGCGTATGGGCCTGATGCTCCGCTCCTCATCGGACGCGCCGAGAACTTCGTCGTCGGAAATCCCGACCTGCAGGACACCATCGTCCGCCTGCGGGCTTACGCCGATGCGGGCGCCGACGTCCTCTATGCGCCGGGAGTCTCCACACGCGAGGACATCGCGGCCCTGGTCGATGCAGTCCACCCGAAGCCGCTGAACGTCCTGGTTGGGGCGGAGACCGACCTGACGTTCGACGAGATTGCTTCCCTTGGCGTGCGACGCATCAGTGTCGGACCGGCGCTCGCGCGCGGTGCCTGGGGTGGTTTCATGCGTGCTGCGCGGTCCATCGCCGAGGACGGCCGCTTCGACTTCGGCAGGCCTGCGAGCGGGAGGGAGTTGAACGCGTTCTTCCGGCTCAGTACCGAAGCGGCCTCCACGGTCAAGGCGAAGATCGTCGGGCGCGTCGAATTTCGCCTGGGAGAAGGTCCGCTCGTCGAGATCCGGCAAGGCTCGGTCGACATCACGTTCTCACCGGGCGATGCCGTGCTTGCCTGGTCGGAAGGCAACTGGCGGGAAGAGGCGGCGATGCCGTTCGCGAACTTCTGCCGGTATGTTTCCGAAGGCGCCATTGTCGTGGCGACGCCTTGAGTCGTCGGCGCGGTGACCCTCGGCGGATGCGGGGAGGGCGTCCTCAGGCCGCGCCGCTGTGCGATTCCACGAGCCAGAGGCTCTTGTCGAGGTTGCCGGAAACCTGGGTCAGCAAATCCGCGGTCTCAGGGTCGCCCCAGTCGGCCGCCTGGCTGACTCCTTCCCGTGCCACCGAACCGAAGGTCGCCAGGCTGTTCGCAAGCGCCTCGATATGCGCCGCTCCCTGGCGCGCATCGAGCGGGTACTCGCCGAAGGTGGTGCGATTGGCTACGGTCGCCACCCTTCCGTCCGCGGTTCCGCCCAGGGCCACCAGTCGTTCCGCGAGCAAGTCAGCGTCCTTGTCCGCCGTGGCGGCGATTCGGTCGAACAGTTCGTGCAGTGCGGTGAAATTGGGTCCACCGACGTTCCAGTGGGCCTGCTTCGCGTGGCGATGAAGGTCTACCGCGTGGACCAGGGCGGTACCGAGCAGAAGGATCGACTTGCCACGCTTGGCCGCGTCGAGGGTGTTCCTGGTGTGGCGCACGGGATATCTCCGTTGGATGGATGAACGATGGAGCGAAAGGCGAGACGGCCCATTTGCGTCGTCATCGCCTCGCCGGGCCAGGCGGCGCATTCGTGGAAGCAAGGTACTGGATCACGGCGTTCCGATCGGTGGCCGAGTCCAGGGAGAACGCCATCCTGGCCCCGGGTGCCACGGATTGCGGATCCGTCAGCCACCTCTCCAGGCGTCTCGCGTCCCAGCGCCCTTTCACGCGCTTGAGGGCGTCGGAGTACGCGTAGCCGGCGACCGAAGCGACCTGGCGACCCACGACTCCGCGCAACATCGGCCCTGTGCGGCTCGCGTCGAGCGAATGGCAAGCGGCGCACCTGGATTCGAACAGCGCGGCGCCGGAGCTCATCCCGTGGGTGTCCTGTGCGAAGACGGACAGTGGCAAGGCAGCGAGGCCCGCCATGGCTGCCCGAAGGCTGGCCTCCAGCAATGAATTGCGTGCCATGGGAATTCAGCCGAACAAGTAGGCCCTGGTGCGGATATCCAGCCCTTGCGCGTTGTTCAGCGTTGCCCAGTGCACCGCTTCGTCCGCGGCGAGGCTGCCAAACAGCTTCGCGAGCTTGGGGTCGTGCAACGAGGCGACCTGGCCGACATAAGCGCTCGCCGCTCCCTGCTCGAGCTTCGTGGCGAGAGCCACCACGTCGCCCTCGGTCTTGAGGGCGCCCAGGTTGAGCGCCTTGACGTACGCGTCGTCCGACTGCGGCTGGGCCGGCTTGCCTCCGGCGTTGGCGATGAGGGAGGCCAGCGAGTCCCGGTGCTGCTCGTGATGCCCCATGAAGACCTGCGCAATCCTGAGGGTCCCGGGCTTGAGCAGTCCACTGCCGCCGGCGAGCCGGTAGGCAGCGATGCCTTCGTGTTCCAGCGCGAGGGCCACCTGCAGCACGGACACGTCCCTGGAGGCGTCGTTCGCCTTCGGCTTGGCCGCAGCCGCGGACGTGGCTGCGGCGATGATCCCCAAGCCTGCGAGGCCGAGAAAGATCCGCCGCGGCTTCTGCCCGGTCCCCTGATTCACTTGCAAAGACATTCCTGACGCTCCTTCGATGAGATGCAAGCCAGGTCCACACCTGCTCGCGCGTCCAATCTAGCGGGGATGGACCACCGATGGCCGAAGCGTCACGTCGAAACGGCTGCGAGGGTACATTCGCAGGACTTCGAGGCAAAGGAGGCCAGCCGTTGGCGGCTGCGCGCAACGGGTCCCGGAGCCCGGATCAGTCGGCGCTGTAGTCGGGGACGCAGCTGGCGGGGATACGTTGCGCGGAGAGAACGGCAAAGTAGCCGTCCGCGTCCGTCCAGAGGCCGGTCGTGTTCCACCCTCCCGCCCTGAGCAGCAGCCGGATGTCCCGCGCCGTGTACTTGTAGCTGTTCTCGGTATGAATGGTTTCGCCCTCTCTCATGGAGAAGGCGCAATGGGCGACGCGGAACTGGACGTCGCGCTGCGCGCGCAGGTGCATCTCGATCCGGGACAGGGCGCCATTCCATCGCACCTCGTGCCTGAAGGCAGATACCGGGATGTCCCCGAGAAGTTCCCGGTTGATGCGTTGCAACAGGTTGAGGTTGAACCTGGCGGTGATCCCCTGCGGGTCGTCATACGCCGGCAAGAGGATCGCTTCATCCTTCAACAGGTCCACCCCGAGGAGCAGCATGGACCCGGGACCCAGCGCGTCGCCGAAGGTGCGCAGGAGGTTCACCGCGGCCGACTCGCTCAGGTTGCCGAGGGTCGAACCGGGAAAGAAGCCTGCGCCGCCACGCTGCCGCACACTCTCCGGCAACTGCATCGGGCGCAGGAAGTCCGCCTCGACAGGGTGCATCGGAAGATGCGGGAACCTGGCTTGCAAGGCGGCAATGGACGCGCGCAGGAACTCGCCGGAAATGTCGATGGCGATGTACTCCGAGAGCACGGCATGACCGAGCAGCTCGGAAGTCTTGCTGGCGGAGCCGGCGCCAAACTCGACGAGCACCCGGCCATGCCCGAGGAGTGGAGCGATCTCGTGCATGTGCGTCGACAGAATCTGGCGTTCGCAACGCGTCGGGTAGTACTGAGGCAGCCGCGTGATGTCCTCGAAAAGCCTCGAACCTTCCTGGTCGTAGAACCAGCGCGGCGGAATGGTCTTCTGCTTGCCGGCGAGGCCGCTCAGCACATCGAGCAGGAATCCGTCCGCTGAATTCGCCAGGAAGGTTTCCACAGGGACCGGGAAGGAAGGATTTCGCATCGGATGGAATGGGCAGCTGCTGTCGCGGCGGCATTGTTTCCAGAAGGTGTTGCACGGGTCAACGCTCGATGTGCTCGCCCGTCCGGCAATTGAATCCAGGAAGCCGGAAAGCTCCTAGCGAGCGGCGACACGCCACGGTCAGGTGCGCACAGTTCACTGGTGGCGTTTCGTACCATTGCGATGCAAGACGCACGCATTCCACCATCCCATGGAGTCAGCAGCTTGAACGAACATCCGGTCCTGCGCATCTCTCCCGCTGATCTCGAGAGCGTGCTGGGAACCCTGGAGGTGAACTTTGTCGCCCTCGCGGAGTGCCTGGTCAGCATGGGATACAGCCTGGAGCTGGGCGGCGTCAATGCGCCGGGAATCCACTACAACCTGGTCGGCAACGGCCGGGTGGTCATCGGCAATCGCGATCCCATCCCATTGATGCCTCACACGCTCATCGTCGTTCCGCCCAACTCCCCGTTCCGGATCGAAGTCGAGGGCAGCAGCGGCTTCTCCGGACTGCTTCCCGTCAAGGGACGACCGCAGACCACCTCGTCAGGCACGGTGCGCAAGTTCAGCGCAGGCGACGGGGAACCCTCGCTGATGCTGGTGTGCGGGTACTTCCGGGCGACCTATGGCGCGTGTGCGGACCTCTTTGGTGGCCTGACGGATCCCATCTTCGAGCAGTTCAGCGCCCAAGACCAGGTCGATGCCAAACTGCAGGCGGCTCTCACGGAACTGGTCGCGCAGGAAGTGGGCAGCGGCGCAATGAGTGATGCCCTGTTGAAGCAGATCATCGTATTGCTCCTGCGCCGGTCGCTCGTTTCCATGAACTCGTGGGTGGAGCGCTTCTCCGTGCTCAGCGACCCGCTGGTCGCGCGGGCTTTTGCCGCGATGGCCATGCGCCCGGGGGATGACCATTCGCTGCAAAGCCTGGCCCATCTGGCCTGTCTCAGTCGCTCCGCCTTCGCGGCCCGATTCACCCACGCCGTCGGCAAGTCGCCAATGCACGTCCTTCGCGAGTTGAGATTGCGGCAGGCGATGCACCAGCTCAAGGCAAGCGGCCTGGCGATCGAACTCATCGCCCGCAACGCGGGCTATGCCAGCCGCAGCAGCTTCATCAAGGCGTTCCGGAAGAGTTATGGGATGGACCCCTCCGAGGTGCGCCGCAGTGTTCCGGTGCAGGAGTGAGGTCGATCAGGATGGCGCGGCGCGCGCTTCGGCCTGGTCGCACGCCTGCTCCATGTCCCGCAGGTGCTCGCACAAGGAGACCACCTCCTCCATTTTCCGCGCGGAAGGTGCGAGGGAGGTCACGACGGTAGATCCGCGCTCGATCGTCTTGTGCACGGGGCAGTGCGAAGCGATTTCCAGAAGCTTCTGCTCCTGCTCGGCGCTCAGCCTTCCCGCGAACTGCAGTTCCCGATAGAACGTTTCGGCCGAATCCAGTCCGCTTCGGTGATGCGTGACCTTCACGCGGACGCGATCCAGTGGCCACCTTTTCCGTGTCGCATACAGGCGCACCGTCATCACGGAACACGCACCGAGGGCTGCGCTCAGGAGATCGTAGGGATTCGGGCCGGAACCGAGCCCGCCGACACCGAGCGGTTCGTCCACGATGAACGTAGCAGAACCGGCACGGACCTTCAGCTGAAAGGGGCCGTTCTTGGTCTCATCGACGGTGATGGTTTCACCCACCGTCCTGGCATCTCGCTGATTCAGGGGCATGGCTTGGAGCCCTCCAGGCTGCTGCGCCGGTACGTCGCGCTCTCTGGCCGGCGGCAGCCCAATCTACGCTTGCCGCGATGGCACGGAGTCCGAAAGATGCATCCAACGGGCCAGGACGTGAAGGGCGTGGACCTCCAGGCCGTCGAAGACGCGCCGACACTTTTGGTGGACGCCGGAACGGATGATCTGGCGAGAATTCCTCCCGGCATGACCGACCGATACGAAGCGATACGCCTGTTCATCCGGGTTGCGCGGACACGCAGTTTTTCGGAGGCAGCGAGGGAGCGGGGCCTGTCCCAACCGACGGTGTCGCGGGCGATCGCCAGCCTGGAGAAAGAGTTGGGTGTCGCGCTATTCGCCCGCAACCCGCGGGCGGTCACGCTGACAGAGGCCGGCGCCGACTATTTCGCTCGCGTCGAGGTCGCCCTGAATGCGCTGGACGAGGCAAACGACGCGGTGCGTGGCTCGGGAATGCTGCGAGGGAATCTACGTATCGGCACGCCATCGAGCTTCGGCCAGAAAATGCTGATCCCGAGGTTGCGGGCCTTCATGGACGCGCATCCTCAACTGCGAGTCACTTTGCTGCTGGACGACCACCGGCAAGACCTCATAGCGCAAGGAATCGACGTTGCCTTGCGCTTTGGCGCCCTCGAGGATTCCTCGGCGGTGGCTCGCAGGTTGCACGCGTGGCCGAAAATCGCGGCCGCTGCGCCGAGCTACATCTCCAAAGCCGGGGTTCCGCAATCGCCCGCGGATCTTGCAAATTTCGAGGTCTTCTGCAGCCCGGGGACCGGCGGAGCAGGGGTGACGCTTCGCAAGGACGGCCAGGTCTTCTCCGTGAAGGTCGACTGCAGGGTAGGCGTGTCGACGAACGAAGGCCGGATTGCAGCCGCGGTGGCCGGCATGGGCATCGTGATTTCGACTTCTGGAAGCTGCTCTCGGGAGCTCGCAGACGGCACCTTGGTGCGGTTGCTCGCAGACTGGGATCTCGGTGAGGTGGAGCTCCACGCGGTCTATGCCGTCGGCCGCCAGGCCAAGCCTGCCGCGCGCGCCTTGACCGAGTTCCTGCTCGCCGAACTTGCGGGAAATCCGTCGGCCATGCGCCGTGACACGGAGAAGGGGAGCGCCGCGAAGGCCGGCGGCTATGCGGTCGGCGCGGCCGACGGCCTGGAAAGGGACATCGAGCGAAACTGCGCAGACCCCTGAGCGTGCCAGAATGGCCGCGCCATTCCGTGATTTCGATTCGAGGAGATTTCGAGACGACCCGTTGCAGGGCGTCGAGGCCCTCCATGCCTTCGCAACGAAAGCCCGATGCACCGCGCGTCCACCTGCGGGCGAGCTCGCGTTCGGACGCCTTGGTCGCGACACTCAGGGTGATCGAACATGCCGTTGCAGGAGACCGGGCGACCAGGGCTCTTCACGCGCCAAGTCTCGCGCCGGCGTTTTGCCTGCCGGACGAATGCAACGAACCTGTCTTCCTGACGGATCGGCTCAACGACGGCCCGGTCGTGCTCGTCTTCTATCGGGGCGCGTGGTGCGTGTCGTGCGCACGGGAGCTGGAGGCGCTGCAAGCGGCCGTCGCCGAGTTCAGGCAGTTGGGCGCGTCGGTGCTGGCGGTCTCTCCCCAGAGGACGGTGTTCAACCGCGCCTGCGTTCACCGGCGGAAGCTCGCTTTCCCCATCCTTCACGACTGCGGTGGCCGCGTGGCGGCCCGATTCGGCCTGAACTGGCGGATCCCCTCCCATTTGCGCCAGCTGTATCTCGACCTGGATGTGGACCTGGCGAAGTTCAATGGCGAGGGTGGATGGGCGTTGCCGCTGCCTGCCCGATACCTGATCGACCAGGACCGCACCATCGTCTATGCGGAAACCAACGCCACCGAGGCGCATCGGATGAATCCCGCGGATCTTCTCACGTCGCTGCGGAGCCTGCGGTCCCATCATGCCGATTCAGAACGCGCCTAGTTGAAATTCAGTTCCTGCATCGCGGGCAGCCATGGGAGCGCGTACGATGGGCTCGCCATCCGCGGTCGTTGCCTTTCTCTTGACGTCGGCGTGGCTGAAGGAGTTTGCCGTGCATGAGTATCGAAAAGATCCAACCGTGATTGCCAATCTCACACCTGAGCAGTTCAGGGTGACCCAGCGCAATGGAACGGAACGCGCTGGCAGCGGGGAATACCTGCACAACACGCGGCGTGGGATCTACGTCGACGTCGTCTCGGGAGAGCCTTTGTTTTCTTCCGCGGACAAGTACGAATCAGGATGTGGTTGGCCGAGCTTCACGAAGCCCATTGAATCCAGTCACGTCAAGGAGCTCAGGGACGTGAGCCATGGCATGTCCCGCACCGAAGTCCGGTCCGTCGGTGGCGACAGCCACCTCGGGCATGTATTTCCCGACGGGCCCCCTGATCGCGGCGTCTTGCGGTTTTGCATCAACTCGGCGTCGCTGCGCTTCATACCGCTCGAACGCATGGTGGCCGAAGGATATGGCGACTACGTTGACCTGGTCTCGGGGGCGGCATGAGCATCGAGCGCGTCATTCTCGCGGGCGGTTGCTTCTGGGGGATGCAACAGCTGCTCCGCCGGCGCGACGGGGTCATCTCCACGCGCGTGGGATATTCCGGCGGGGACGTCGCCCACGCGACCTACCGCAATCACGGCACGCACGCCGAGGCCGTCGAAGTCATCTTCGATTCCGGGAAGGTCGGCTTTCGCGAGCTGCTGGAGTTCTTCTTCCAGGCGCACGACCCCACCACCAGGAATCGGCAAGGAAACGACACGGGTACCAGCTATCGGTCCGCGATCTTCTTCAGCAACGAGGAACAGAAGCGCATTGCCGAGGAAACCATCGCGGATGTGGACGCTTCCGGCCTGTGGCCGGGGAAGGTCGTGACGGAAGTCGTCGCGGCGGGCGACTTCTGGGAAGCGGAGCCGGAGCACCAGGACTATCTCGAACACCGGCCGGATGGGTATACCTGCCACTACGTCCGGCCGGGCTGGGTCCTTCCCCGGCGCCAACCCGCCGGCCAGGCGCGGTCCTAGCTTCCCATTCGGAAATGCCATGCAAGGAGGTAGACGATGAAGGCGATCGTTGTGACGGACCAGGATGCCGGCATGGCCGGAATGAAACTGGTGCAGCGGCCCGAGCCGCGGCCGGCGATCAACGACGTGGTTGTTCAGGTCCATGCATCGGGATTCGTGGGAACCGAGTTGGGTTGGCCTTCGACCTGGACCGATCGCAGCGACCGGGACCGCAGGCCGACGATCCCCGGACACGAACTCGCGGGGGTGGTCACGGCCATTGGCTATGGAACGACCGGCCTGACGCCAGGGCAGCGGGTGTTCGGGCTCGCGGACTGGTATCGCGACGGGACGCTGGCCGAATCCCTGGCCATCGAGGCGCGGAACCTCGCGCCGCTGCCGGGCGACGTTGACTTCACGGTCGGCGCGAGCCTGCCGATCTCGGGACTCACCGCATGGCAGGGGCTGTTCGAGCACGGCCGCCTGCGCGCGGGACAAAGCGTCGTTGCGCATGGCGCGGCCGGCGCAGTCGGGTCGATGGTGGCGCAGCTGGCGAGGCTGGCCGGCGCCCACGTCATAGGCACAGGACGCGCCGCCGACCGCCAGAAGGCACTCGACTTCGGGGCGCACGAGTTTGTCGACCTCGACCACGACGCGCTGGAAGACGTGGGCCGCGTCGATCTGGTCTTTGATCTCATTGGCGGTGACATCGGGAAGCGATCGGCGCGCCTGGTTCGCGCCGGAGGAACGCTGGTGTCGATCGTGGGCCCCGTCGAAGAGAGACCCGCCGACGGCCTGGCGATCGATTTTGTGGTCGAGGCCGATCGCAACCAGCTGGGCGAGATCGTCCAGCGCGTGCGGGATGGACGGCTGCGGACGAACATCGGCACCATCGCGAGCCTCGATGACGCCGTCAGCGCCTTCAACTCGAAGGAACGACGCCCGGGGAAGACGGTCATCCGCGTTCGTCCGTAGCGCTCCCGACGGCGAGCGGGGTGGCGCCGCTCGCCGGTGAGCGCGGGACGCTCCGCGCGGTGCGACGGTCCACCTGACGCGCGTCCGCCACGGCGGCTTTCGGCGATGAAAGCCTCTTCAGCCTGGCGTCCGCGCCCAGTTCATCAACGCAACTTGATCAGGGAGTTGGGACATGTGCGCCCGATTTCTCCCGGAGACGACGGATGCACGACGCGATAGCGAACGAAGCGCCACGGATCAGCCAGGGCCACCGGGGCGGAATGCTCTGGTTGGCCTTCATGTCCGCGATGGTCTCCTTGACCGTGTCCTTTGCCGTGGCGGCCGCTCCCATCCCCCTGTACAACATCTACCGGGCGGAAGACGGATTCACCAACGCGGGCATCTCGCTGGCTGTCGTCACCTACTCGATCGGAACCATCACCTCGCTGTTGGTGCTGGGACGACTGTCCAACCATCTGGGGCGCCGACGGACCGCGATCGCCAGCCTGGGGCTGATTGCGTTGGGCTGCCTGTTGTTCCTGAGTGTGCATGACATCGACACCTTGCTGGCCGGTCGGCTGCTGGTCGGTCTCGGTACCGGCCTGGCCAGCAGCAGCTTGACTTCCTACATCGTCGATGCGGCGCCCGCCAAGCCGGAATGGCTGGCTTCCGTCGCGTCCAGCCAGGGACCGATGCTCGGTCTCACCGTGGGTGCCATCGCGTCCGGCGCACTGGTCCAGTTCGGTCCTTGGCCACGCGATCTCATCTTCCTGGCCTGCGTGTGCTTCCTCTTGCTTTCCGCCGCGCTGATCGCGATCAGTCCGGAGACGGCAAGCCCGACGCCGGGTGCCTGGCGATCGCTGCTGCCGCGGATTCGGGTGCCGGAGCGCATCAAGCATCTGCTCCCGGTCGCGGCCGCGGTGTTCCTGGCCACCTGGGCGACCGGAGCCTTCTACCAGGCCTTCGTGCCGGCGCTGGTCAAGGAGCAGCTCCATACGCGCAGTCCGCTCGTCCTTGGCCTGGTGTTCGCCTGCTACATGACCCCGAGCGTCCTCGGAGCCCCGATCGGCGGGCGATTCTCACCGGCGGTAGCGCAACGGGTCGGAATGATCACTTTCCTCGTTGGGATGGTTGGAATCGTGACGGCGATCACCAGCGGCACACTGGTGTTGTTCATCGTTGCGACCGTCGTCGCGGGCGCCGGGCAGGGCATTGCGATCAGCGCCGCCACTCGCGGTTTGCTGGATGGCGCTGCCCTGGCCGAGCGCGCACCGATCTTCAGCGCGATCTACTTGCTCTGTTACAGCGGCGCCGCCTTCCCCAGCCTCATCTCAGGGCGGCTCTCCAACACGTTCTCCCTGCCGCAGATCGCAATCGGTTACGGAGGGTTGGCCCTCGTCGCCACCGTGGTCACCGTTCTCGGCGCACGCAATCCGCGCGCTGCCCGGACCTGACGCGGGTTGGCGCGTGGGTAGCGCATCCCTGATCCTGGCCGATGGCAGCCTGGCGCTCACCGAGCCAAAGGCTGTTGGAGCGCAGGGCAGCGCCAAGGTGCTTGCCGCGTCCAGCCTGGGAAGCTGCCTGGTGTTCATCAACGGCGCCGTCGTTACCGTATCGCTCGCTGCGATCGGCCGGGACATGCGCCTGTCCCCGCTCGAACTGCAGTGGGTGCTGAACGCGGAGCTCCTGCCGATCGCGGCCCTGACCTTGGTCGCCGGCGCTCTGGGCGACAGCCGCTTCGGACAGAGGCGGATCTTCCTTGCCGGGATCGCCCTGTACGGCCTGGGCGTGGCGGCGGTGGGTTTCGCTCCAGGTTTCGCAGCGCTCCTCGTCGGCCGGTTCGTCCAAGGCCTGGGCGAAGCCTTGATCCTGCCCAATGGCCTTTCCGCTCTCGGACGGGCGTTCCCCGCGGAGAAGAAGGCACGCGCGGTCGGCCTCTGGTCCGCCGCCGCGGCGGTCGCCAGCGGTGTCGCGCCTGCGGTCGCCGGCGCGATCCTCGATCACGGGTCCTGGCGGACTGCCATCCTGATGCTCCTTCCCGTGGTGGCCGGGGCGCTCGCCGTCGGAGCCGTGTGGATCCCAAGGGACTCGCTGGACAAACACGCTCGGGTCGATGTTGCCGGGGCTGCCTTTTCGGCAATGGGACTTGGGGGCCTCGCCGCGTGTCTCACCAGCCTGACCAACGGGTCCGGAATGAACCTCTGGGTCGCCGGAACGCTGATCGTCGGCCTGGGCGGCTTCAGCGGACTCGTGGTGACCGCGCGGGCACTGGGCGACAACGCCCTGCTGCCGCCGTCCCTCCTCGCGTCCCGGTCGGTCATTGGAGCGAACGTCTTCACCGTGCTCCTCTACGGGGCGATCACCGTCATGCTGACGTTGATGCCGTTCGTGATGATCCGGGGCGTGCACATGCCGACCTTGGCAGCAGGACTGGCTTTCATCCCCCTCCAGGTCATGGTGACGGTTGTCTCGCCGCTGGCGGGCATGCTGTGCCGGCATTTCGGCAGACGGCTGCCGTTGTTCTCCGGTGCCGCGGTCGCGGCCGCGGGCTGCGCCATGGCGCTCCGTGTCGGTCCGGACGCAACCTATTGGGCCGACATCTTTCCGAGTGTCCTCCTGGTATCACTGGGGATGGGCCTGGCCGTCGCGCCCCTGACCACGCTCGTTCTCACCTCGGTCGATCCCGGTCGCGCCGGCACCGCGTCGGGTGTGAACGGTTCGGTCTCGCGCGCCGGTGCGCTCGTCTCCATTGCGCTGCTTGGTGGAGTGCTGCAGCAAGGGGGCCCTGGGCTGTTCCCGGGATTCCACGCGGCGACAGCCATGGCCGCGGGCGCCTGCGTTCTCGCCGTGCTCGCCGTTTTCATCATCGAGCCAGGACCTCACATGGACTTCACCCCGCGAGACTGACTCATTCAACGTCCCCAACCACCCAAACCAATGCATCCTGCAATCCATGCGCTTGCCGCATCGGCATTCGCCATCGGCACGACGGAATTCGTCATCGTCGGGTTGCTGCCGGGCATCGCCGGCGACCTTCACGTGAGCCTGCCCACCGCGGGTCTCCTGGTCAGTCTCTACGCCCTGTCGATCACCTTGGGCACGCCCATCTTTTCGGCGCTCACCGGACGATTTCCCCGCCGGGGCCTCCTGCTGTCGCTCATGGCACTGTTCACGGTGACCAACCTCTGCGCCGGGGTTGCGCCAGGCTATGGCGTCCTGCTGGCCTCGCGGGTCATCATGGCGGTGTCCCATGGCGTCTTCTTCGGGGTCGGAGCGGCCTTCATCGCGTCCATCGTTCCGAGGGAAAAGTCGGGGTCCGCGGTGGCCGTCATGATCGGCGGGTTGACGATCGCGATGGTCGTCGGCGTTCCGTTCGGCTCCTGGATCGGCCAGGCGTTCGGGTGGAGAACCACGTTCCTGGTCGTCGCGGGGATGGGCGCCCTCGCGCTGGCGTCCTTGGCGATCTTCCTGCCTCGAAACATCGCACCGTCGCCAACGGCGAGCTTCTTCGCCCAGATGAAGCGGCTGGGGAACCGTGACCTGGCCCTGATGTACCTGCTGAGCGCGGCGGCGTTCGGCGGTACCTTCATCATCTTCACGTTCCTGGCGCCGTTTCTCACCGAGATCACGGGGGTGAGCAGTGGAACGCTCGGCATCGCCCTGGTGATCTTCGGCGGTGCCACCGTCGTCGGGAACTTCGCCGCCGGGAGATTCACCGACAAGGTCGGAACGACGAGGACGATGTTCGCCACGCTGGCCGGCCTGATCGCGTCGTTCGTGCTGGTCGCTCTCTCCATGCGGTTCGAGGCGGCAATGCTGGTGGTCCTCGCCATCTGGGGGGCATTTGCCTTCGCGGTCCCGCCGATCATGCAGGACGGCGTGGTCAAGGTAGCGCGCGTGCTTGCCCCCGACGCGATCGCGACAGCGTCTGCAATCAACGTGTCGGCGTTCAACGTCGGCATCTCGAGCGGCTCGTTCATCGGCAGCCGGGTCGTGGAAAGCGCTGGCCTGGCCGCGACGCCCTATGCGGCGATCGCAATGACGTTGGTCGCGCTCGGCATCACCCTCCTTGTCGGCAAGTCCCGAACATTGCGCGCCGCCGAGAGTGCCGCCAGCTGAAGGACGCCTGCCGGCCTCTAGCGGGCGAAGGTGTCTTTCAACGACGTGATCCTGTTGAACACCAGCTTGCCCTGAGAGGGCTCGTGGTCCTCTCGATCCGCCACGAAGTAGCCATTGCGTTCGAATTGAAATCGATCGTCGCGAACTGCCTCGCGCAGTGATGGCTCGGCGCAAGCGGTGATGCGGCGGGCACTGGCGGGATTGATCTCGGTCAGGAAGGATTGCTCGCCGGCACCCGGGTGTGGAACGGTGAACAGGCGGTCATACAGGCGTACTTCCGCCTGAACGCAATCCGCGGCGCTCACCCAGGTGATGGTCCCCTTGACTTTCACCGCCGCCGCGCCTGGGGTGCCACTCTTCGTCCCGGGAAGAACTTCGGCGTGAATCTCCGCCAGTTCTCCGGCGGCAGTCCTGACCGCACGCGTGCATCGCACGACATATCCGTACTTCAGCCGCACCAGGTTGCCCGGAAACAGGCGGAAGAATCCCGGACCCGGCGACTCGGAATAGTCCGCACGTTCAACCCACAAGTCGCGCCCCAGGGAAAACTTGCGCTCGCCACGCTCTGGGTCGCGCGGATGGACCAGTGCCGTGCAGCTTTCCAGATGGTCCGTGCCCATGACCTCGTCCCAGTTGGTGATGACCAGGTGGACAGGATCCAATACCACCATGGCGCGAGCGGCGACGGGCTCCAGGTCGTCCCGCAAGGCGCCCTCGAGCACGGAGTGATCGATCCAGCTTTCGGCCTTGCTCACGCCGATGCGCTCCGCGAACAGCCGGAGGGCGCCCGGCGTGTAGCCGCGGCGCCGCAGACCGACGATCGTGGGCATCCGGGGGTCGTCCCAGCCCTCCACGTGACCTTCATCGACCAGCTGCTTGAGCTTGCGCTTGCTGGTCACGACAAAAGTCAGGTTCAGGCGGGCGAACTCGTATTGGCGCGGAGGCGGTGTGTTGATGAGGCCGGCTTGGGCAAGATGGGAGAGGAGCCAGTCATAGAACGGCCGCTGGTCTTCGAACTCCAGCGTGGCAATGCTGTGGGTGATGTTCTCCAGCGCGTCCTCGATGGGATGCGCGAAGGTGTACATCGGGTAGATGCACCACCTGTCGCCGCTGTTGTGGTGGGGGGCGTACTTGATGCGATAGAGGGTCGGATCCCGGAGATTGACATTGGGACTCGCCATGTCGATCCTGGCCCGCAGAACTGCTGCTCCTTCCGCAAGCGTTCCGTCGCGCATTTCCCGAAACCGGCGCAGGTTCTCGCCAGGGCTGCGGTCCCTGAAGGGACTGTCGACACCCGGCCGGACAAAATCCCCGCGATTCAAGCGTTGCTGCTCCGCACTCTGTTCGTCGACGTAGGCAAGGCCTGCATCGATGAGGTATTCGGCCGCCCGGTACATGAAATCGAAGTAGTCGCTGGCCTGGTACAGGTGGCTCGTGCCGCCCACCTCCCAGTCGAAACCGAGCCACCGTACGGCGTCCTTGATGCCCTCGACGTACTCGAGATCTTCCTTCTCGGGATTCGTGTCGTCGAAGCGCAGGTGGCAGGCGCCCTGGTAGTCGCGCGCCAGGCCGAAATTCAGGCTGATGCTCTTGGCGTGGCCAATGTGCAGGTAGCCGTTGGGCTCCGGCGGGAACCGCGTGCGGATGTGCGCCCAGTCCGGCTGACCGCCTGCGTGATGGCCAGCGTCCCCCGGACTGCCGCCCCAGCGGCGGGATGCATACGTGCGCGCCGCAATGTCCTGGGCGATCGCCTGGCGAAGGAAGTTGCCTGGTGCAGCGGGCGCAGGCGTGGAGGTGGGCGAACGCGGCAAGGTCTTGGCTCCATGGAATCGCACTCTGGCCTGGCGATTCGCCTTGGAAAACCAGCAAGGTACTCGCGAAGGTGCGAGCGTTCAATGTAGCGCGCAACGTTCAAGAAGCGGCCAACCTGAACGCGTGGTGAAGGGTCGTGCGACGACGGGGTACGTAAACCGGACTCCCGGACACCCGGCGGCCCCTACAGTGCTTCGGCGCCATCTCGCGTGAGATGGGCGAACGCTTGAGACTCGACGAAATACAAGCATGGACAACCGGATGCGATGGCCAGGTGGTACAACCGCTCGATGAGCATCGGCGCCAGCGGGTCGGTGATGGCCAGCCGGTACAACCACCTGGACCTGGACCCGACGTACAGGAACGCGTTGGGCCAGCCGATGATGCGCATGACGTTCGACTTCCAGAAGAACGAACATCTCATTTCCACGCACGCTTCGCAGGTGATCGACGCGATTGCGAAGTCGCTCGATCCCACGATCCTGACCAGGCCGGCGCCGCGCACCGGCCCGTGGTCCGTGGTGCCGTACCGGAGCACGCACAACACGGGTGGCACCATCATGGGCAGCCATCCCGGCAACAGCGTCGTCAACAAGTACGGCCAGTGCTGGGAAGTGCCCAACCTCTTCATCACGGGCGCCTCCGTGTTCCCGCACAACTCCGCCTGCAACCCGACGGGCCCCGTCGGCGCGCTGGCCTACCACACGGCCGACGCCATCAAGAACCGGTATGTCAAGCGTCCCGGCGCATTGGCCTGACAACGAGAACAAGCGCCATGAAATTGCAGTCCATGTTGCTCGTACCCGCGTTGGCGCTGGCTGCGGCCGGGAGCTTTGCGCAAGGCGTCGACACCGGCAGGAAGGCCTTCAACGAATGTGCCGCGTGCCACGCCACCGCCAGGGGCGTCAACGGCGTCGGTCCGTCCCTGGCCGGCATCGTGGGGTCCAGGGCTGGCGAGGTCGAGGGCTTCCGGTTTTCGGGCCCGATGAAGCGCAGCGGCATCGTCTGGACGGCGGAAACCCTCGACAAGTACATCGCCGATCCGCAAGCCGTTGTTCCAGGCACACGCATGCCCTATGCCGGCATGCAGGATGCCGACATGCGCGCAGCCTTGGTGAAATACCTGGAAGCGCTGAAGTAAGCCACCAGCACTGCGGCTTCGCGTGCCTGGTTACTCCTTCGCGTCGATGCCGTGCCGCACCTCGGAAGGGTCGATCCCGTAACTCTTCCGGAATGCCTTGATGAAGCTGCTGCGACTGGCATAGCCGGCATTGCGGGCGATGAGCTCGATGGCCAGGCCGCTGGCCTTGAGCTGGGACATGGCCTGCCTCAGTCGCAGCTCCCGGAGGACCTGCATCGGCGGCTTGCCCACGGCGCCGGTGAAGCGGGCCACGAAGGCCGATCGACTGAGACATGCCACCTGGGCAAGGCTCTCGAGGGAGTGATCATCCCCCGGGTGCATGGCCATCGCGGCGAACGCCCGGGCGACCAGTGGATCACTCAGGACGGACAAGCGCTCCACCCATGCGTTCATCGAAACGAGGGACCTGCGCAGGAGCAGGACGATCACCTGCTTCAACAATGCGGCACTCATGGCGCCGCTCCCGACTTCCTGCGTGACCAGCTCGCCGAGCGCTGCCTGCAACTTGGCATCGACCTGGTCTTCTGCATCGAACTGCTCGACGATCGGCTCGGTCAACCCACCAAAGAGGTCCGCGCACGCGCCATACATCGCGTGGAAGTAGCCGCAGACAAGAATGAGGGACGGTTCACCATTTCCCGCCGTGACCCTCCGCACCACGTCCGGCGACCTGTGTTGTGTCCGGCCGTCGACCGAAAGCAAGCCCGAAAAGCCGTTGCTGCCTTCGACCTCTATGCGAAACAGCGCATTCGGCGGAACGACGACCAGCGTGTGCGGCACCAACGGAACCGGCGCCAGGTTGTTCACGATGGCCCGTCCGTTGCCGACGAGGTTGTAATGGATTCCCGGCGCCTTCACGCCGCCCAGTTCCAGGCTGCATCCCATGCTGACGAGGCACTCCGTGAGCGCCACGAAGTTCACTTCCAGGGTGCCGAGCAGGCTCTCCAGATCAGCGGGAGAAATGCGTAGAACCGGATGTCCGTCCAAGGCTGCCGACTCCTGGTGCCGGGGGAAGAAGCGCGTCCGCAAGCCCGATGATACGAAATCGCACGCGTGAACGCGGGCACGCGGGACTGCGGAAGACGTCCAGGCGCGGACGTCAGGCCGTGCCCGTCACCGCGCACGAACGATCCGCCTCCCGCCGCAGGTCCTCGGTGGTCTTGCCCTGGCCGTCCGGCCGCCAGCCCGGCGGCTTGAGGAGGTAGCCGCGGATCTCGGACAGCGAGCGGGCCGAGCGCAGGTCGCGCCACAGCGCGATCCACTGGTGGAACTCGATCTCCAGCAGGTTGTAGCCCCGGATCGGCTCGACCAGCCCGAAGCGGCACGGCGTGTCGGCCCGCTCGGGGATGTAGGTGCCGAACAGCCGGTCGAAGACGACCAGCACGCCGCCGTAGTTGCCATCGAGGTATTCGAGGTTGGAGGCGTGGTGCACGCGGTGCGCGGAGGGCGTGTTGAGGATCCACTCCAGCGGGCCCAGGCGCGGGATCCAGGCCGCGTGGATCCAGAACTGGTACAACAGGTTGAGCGACAGCATCATCAGCACGATGCGCGGCGGCATCCCGAGCAGGGGCGCCAGCATGAAGAACGCGAGCGTGCCGGTCAGGCGGCCCGTCCAGCCGAAGCGGTAGGCGGCCGACAGGTTCAACTGGTTGGGCGAATGGTGGACGGCATGCGTGCACCAGAACCAGCGCACGCGGTGCGCCGCCCGGTGGTACCAGTAGTAGCAGAACTCCTGGCCGATGAAGCAGGCCGCCCAGCCGCTCCAGTGGTCCATGGGCAGGGTCCACAGCCGGTGCTGCCAGAACCATCCCATCGCGTTGGTCCAGAAGCCGAGCGGCAGCAGCAGGGCCAGCGGGTACTCGCGCACCAGGAAGTCGACCACCGAGATGCCGGCGGCCTTCCAGTCGTAGCTGGCGAAGCCGTTGCGCAGCGAAAGCACCAGCGCCTCGATCAGCGACGAAGCCAGCACCGTGACGACGGCGGCCTTGAGGATCGCGTAGAGGATGTCCATCGCCGGCAGCGTAGGGAGCGCTGCCGGGAGCGGCAACCGGTTTGGGACGAACCGCTGGCGCGGCGGGGCGAACGGCGGCGCGGCGCCGTCAGCGTTGCAGGTCCTGCAAGCGTTGCAACAACGCCGCCCGATGTTGGCGGCTGCAAGGCACCTCGGCGCCGCCTTGCAGCACGACGACGGCGTCGCCCGTGCCCCGGGGCCGCACGGCCTGGACCGATGCCAGTGCAACCGCCGCACCCCGGTGCGTGCGCACGAAGCCCGGACCCAGGTCCTTCAGCAGCGATTCCAGCGTGCGGCGCATCAGGAACGTGCGGTCCTGGAGGTGGACGTTGACGTAGTTGTCGGCCGATTGCAGCCATGCGATGTCGGTGCAGCGGACGACGAGCGTCGTGCCGCGCTCGACGACCAGCAGCTGCGCCGGCGGCGACGCGGCCTCCTGGCGCGCGGCCGGCGAGCGCGGGGCCGCGCGCAGGCGCTGGATGGACCGCTCCAGGCGCGCAGGCTCCACCGGCTTCAGCAGGTAGTCGATCGCATGCGCATCGAAGGCCTGCAGCGCATAGCGGTCGAAGGCCGTCACGAACACCAGCGCCGGGCCGTCGTCGGGCAGCGAGGCCGCCACGGCGAAGCCGTCGATCTCGGGCATCTGCACGTCGAGGAAGAGCACGTCCGGCCGCAGTCCGGCCAGCAGCTCCATCGCTTCGCGGCCGCCGGCACCCTCGCCGACCACCTCCACGTCGGCGAACGCGCCCAGCATGCGGCGCAACTTGCTGCGCGCCGGTGCTTCGTCGTCGACGATCAGTGCACGCATGGCAGTTCCACCCTGGCGACCAGCCCGCCGCCGGGGCGCACGCGCAGTTGCAGGCAGGCGCCCGCGCCGTGCAGGGAGCGCAGCCGGCGCTCGAGGTTGGTGAGACCCACGCCGCGCGTCGCCGGCAGCGCCTGCAGGTCGCCGTCGTCCTCGATCTCCACGCGCAGCGCGCCCGCGAGATGGGCCGCGCGGACCACGATCCGCGTGGGCGCGCGGCGCTGTTCCACCACGTGGCGGAAGCAGTTCTCCAGCAGCGGCTGCAGGCCCAGCGTGGGGACCTTGCAGTCGCGGGCATCGTCCTCGACGTCCCATGCGATCCGCACGCGTTCGCCGAAGCGCTGCGTCATGATGTCCGCGTAGCCGTGCAGCAGCGCCAGTTCGTCGGCGAGCGGCTGCTCGGGGCGCTGGCTGGCGTCGGTCGCGGCGCGCAGCAGGCTGCCCAGGTGCGTGAGCAGCGCGTCGGCCATCTCCGGGTCGGTGTGGATCAGCGAGGACACCGTGTTCAGCGCGTTGAACAGGAAGTGCGGCTGCAACTGGTGCGTCAGCTGGGCGAGCTGCGCCTGCTGCGCCAGCCGCGCCTGCTGCTCCGCGCGCAGGCGTTCCCCGGCCCAGGCCCGGTAGGAGTGCACGCCGAACTGGATGCCGCCCAGCAGCGCGTAGAAGAGGCTGAACTTGGCCACCTCGTACGGCACGGACGCGAGCTGCAGCGCGGGGTGCAGGGGGATTCCGGCCAGCGCGTACAAGGCCACGCGCATGGCATGCATCGCCACGATGAAGGCCACCATCTGCAGTGGCATCCACGCCCACACATGGAGCAGCCAGCGGGCCGGCTGTCCCAGCAAGGGGTCCATGCGCAGCGCGCGCCGGATCTGCATCGCGGCCAGCGCGGTCGACAGCAGCGCAGCGATGCCGTAGTCGATCACCGGCGCCCAGAGGCGCCGGCCGCCGCTCCACAGGTACTCCTGCGCGCCGATCAGGAACATGAGCACCCAGAACGCCGCCCACGTCCACAGCAGGCGCCGCCACAAGCCCCTGGGCCTGGATTCCAGTGTCAAGCTGCCGGTGTCCATGCAGGCGCGATGATGCACCAGCCGCGGCACCCTGCGAAGCGCGCGCTAGGCGTTCGCGAGCTGCAGGCGCATGAAGGTATAGACCATGGCTTCGCGCAACGCGTGGATGCGCGGGTCGGAGCGGCCCAGGTGGCCGCCGCTCGCCTCTTCGTAGAGCCAGCTGCGTTCGTGGCCCAGCGCGCGCAGCTGCGCCACCATCTTGCGCGCATGCGAAGGATGCACGCGATCGTCGTTGCGGTTGCCGATGAACAGGACCGGCGGGTAGTGCGTGCCCGCCGCTGCGGCCTTCGCGTTCTGGTAGGGCGACCACCGGGCCAGCACGGCGCGCTGCGCGGGCAGGTCCGGGTCGCCGTATTCCTCCGTCCACGAGGGACCGGCGAACAGGCGGGTGAAACCGAGCATGTCCGTGAGCGGCACGCGCGAGACCACGGCGCCGAACAGCCCGGGCCGCTGCACCATCACCGCCGCCACCAGGGCGCCGCCATTGCTGGCGCCGTAGATTCCCAGCTGGCGCGGCGTCGTCACGCCCCGGCGCACCAGGTCCTCCGCGATCGCGATGAAGTCGTTGAAGCCCGTCTGCCGTGCCGCGCCCTTGGCGGCCTGGTACCACGCGTCGCCGAACTCGCCGCCGCCGCGGATGTGCGAGAGCACCAGCGCGCCGCCGTAGCGCAGCCAGTTGATGCCGGGCAGGCGCTGGTAGTCCTCGTCCACGGTGTAGCCGAAGCCGCCGTAGCCATACAGCACCGTCGGCAACGGCCCGGCCGGCTGCGCCGGCGCGATCAGCGTGTACGGAATGGGTGTGCCGTCCGCCGAGCGTGCCTCGAACTTCTGCACGGCAAGCCCAGTGGCGTCGAAGGAGGGCGGCTGCTTCTTCTCGATCAGCGCCTCGCCGGGCCGGTCGGCGTCGAACAGCGCCTGGACCTTCGGCGTGACCGGGCCTTCGCTCACCAGCCAATAGCGGTTGCCCTCCTTCGGGCGGTCTTCCCAGGCCATGGCCTGCCCGCTTGCCGGTGCCGGCAGCCGCTTCGCCTCGAAGCCTTCGCCGGTCCAGCGCTGGAACACGAGCTGCGGCACCAGGTTGTCCATGAACGCCACGACGAAGCCGTCGCGCACGGGCTCGATGCGCAGCAGCCGCCGGCGATCGCGCCCTTCGAGGGCGACATGCGCCTTGGCCTGTGGATCGGTGGCGTGCGCGAGCGGGATGGCCAGCACGCTGCCGGAGGGGTGGCGCAAGCCGGCGCGCTCCCACGGCCCCCGCAGCCACACCACCAGCCACTCCGCTTCCAGCCAGGCGCTCGCGTCCCGCGGCAAGTCGAGCGGTTCGGGCGCACCTTCGGGACGCAGCAGGAAGAACTCGGTCTCGAAGAAGCGCACCCGGCGGTTCAGCAGCGCGAGCGGCTCGACACCTTCGCCCGGCCGGCTGTTCGCGTAAACGTGAACGTGCTGGCGCTCGCAGCGCAGGACTTCGGGGGCCGCGAGGAAGTCGGTCCCGCGCTTCCAGCGCCGCAGCACGCGGGCGTAGCCGCTGTCGGTCACGCTGTCCGGGCCGGTGTAGGTGGCGATCAGGAGTTCGTCGGGGCCGAACCACGTGGCGTTCTGCTTGGCCGTCGGCGTGCGGAAGCCGCCGGGCACGAAGCTGCCGCTGCGCAAGTCCAGCTCGCGCATCTCCGTCTTGTCTTCGCCCGCGGCGGAAAGGAACACCAGCGCCCGCTCGCTGTCCGGCCGGACCTCGGTCCAGGCGAGGTTGATGCTGCGCATCTCCTCGCGCGCGAGGACGTCGAGATCCAGCAGCGTGTCCCACGACGGACGCGGTTTCGCGTATTCCTCCACCGTGGTGCGCCGGAAGATGCCGTTCGGCCGGCGCGCGCTGCGGTAGTCGTTGTACAGGTACTTGCCGTGGCGCCGGACGAAGGGCACGTCGGCCGGCGACGACAGCGCGGCGAGCGTGTCGCGCTGCCGCTGCTCGAAGTCCGGGTCGCGCGCGAGCAGGGCCAGGGTTTCCGCGTTGCGCTGCCGGACCCAGGCCAGGGCATCGGGCGACTGGACGGACTCCAGCCACGCGTTCGCGTCGGCTGCATCGGCGGCCCGGCCAGGCAGGGGCAGGCCCGCGGCGAGGGGCCACAGGAGGAGGTCGCGGCGGCGCAGGAAGGTCATGGACGGCATTGTTCCGGGATGTTCCTTAAGGCCAGCCAAAGACTTGCATCCTCCGGCCGCGTGCGGGCTAACATGGCGCGACGTCGGACCCCAGGGGGCAGGCATGAGCGACATCGCGGTCTTCGAAGGTGGCTGCCTCTGTGGCGCCATCCGCTATCGGGCGACTTCGGCCCCCTTGCGGGGCGTGATCTGCCATTGCTCCATGTGCAGGAAGCACTCCGGCGCGCCCGCTCTGGCCTTCGTCCACTTTCTCCGCCGGGACTTCACCTGGCTGGGGGGCGAACCCGCGCGCTATCGCTCTTCCGGATTCGCCGAGCGCGGCTTCTGCCCCACCTGCGGAAGCACCCTGAGCATGCACGAAGAATTGCTGGTGGAGCGGGTCCAGGTGACGGTCGGAAGCCTGGACGCGCCCGAGCGCGTGCGCATCGACGACCATGTCTGGACGCGGGAGCGGATTCCGTGGTTCGACACCACCGACCGGTTGCCCCGCTATCCCAGGGAGAGTCCGGCCGTGCCGAGCCAGGCACGCAATGGGGCACGATGAGGCCTGACCTGGCCATCGTCCTGCTCCTGCTCGCCGCGGCAGTCGTCATGTTCATGATCGACCGGCCGCGCATGGATGCGGTCGCCCTCCTCATGCTCGTGCTGCTCCCGTTCACCGGCGTGATCACCGTGGAGGAAGCGCTGGCGGGCTTCAGCGATCCGAACATCGTGCTGCTCGCCGCGCTGTTCGTGGTCGGGGAAGCCCTCGTGCGCACCGGCGTCGCGCATGGCCTCGGCGACGCGATCGTCGCCAGGGCCGGCGGCAGCGAGACGCGGCTGCTCGTGCTGCTGATGCTGGCCGTCGCCGGACTGGGCGCCTTCATGAGCTCCACGGGGGTCGTGGCCATCTTCGTGCCGGTCGTCCTGCGCCTGGCGCAGCGGACCGGGACCCCACCGGGGCGCCTGATGATGCCGCTCAGTGCCGCCGGCCTCATGAGCGGCATGCTCACGCTGGTGGCGACGGCGCCCAACCTCGTCGTGAACGCCGAACTCGAACGCCACGGCATCGAGGGATTCCGCTTCTTCAGCTTCACGCCGTTGGGCCTGCCGATCCTCGCGGTGGGCATCCTCTACATGTCCTTTGCCCGCCGGTGGCTGCCCGTGCGGGACGGCGAGGAAGCAGCGGCCGGACCCTCCAGGTTCGCGCACTGGATCGCGAGCTACCAGCTTTCGGCGCACGTGCGGCGGCTGCGCGTGACGGGGCGATCGCCGTTCGTGGGCCGGACGCTCAAGGAGCTGCACTTCCGCGACGCATTGGGTGCCGAAGTCCTGTCCGTCGAACGGACGCGGCGCTCGCTGCGGGACCTCATCCTGCCGGGCGCCGCCACCGAACTGCGGGCGGGGGACGTCCTCCTCGTCAGCCTGGAGGCCCGCGACGCCGACATCGGCACGCTCGCACGGGAGTTCGGCCTGGAAGACAGGCCCCTGGCCGATGCCGATTTCTCGGACCGCTCGCAGGAAATCGGCGTGGCGGAAGCGATGGTGGCGCCCGACTCCGGCCTCGCCGGCAAGACGATGGCGGACGTCCAGTTCGGCACGCGGGTCCGCCTGACGATGATCGGCCTGCGGAAGAAGGCCGGATCGGTGGAAGAGGACCTGTCGGAGGCGAAGCTCCGTGTCGGCGACCGGCTCCTGCTGATCGGGCCGTGGAGCGCCGTCGCGACACTGCGCTCGGACAGCCGGGACCTGGTCGTGCTCCATCCGGCCGCCGATCCTTCGCCCGGCCGGTTCGTCCGCGACAAGGCACCCCAGGCCCTCCTGTGCCTGGCGATCATGGTCGCCCTGATGGTGACCAGCGTCGTCCCGAACGTGCAGGCCGCGCTGATCGCGTGCCTGCTGCTGGGCGTCCTGCGCTGCATTGACCTGGACGGCGCCTACAAGGCCGTCCACTGGAAGAGCCTCGTGCTGATCGTCGGCATGCTCCCCTTCTCCCTCGCGCTGCAGCGCACGGGCGGCGTCGACCTGGCGGTCGGCTTCCTGAACGGCCTCACGGGCGGCGCGCGGCCGGTCGTGGTGCTGGGCAGCCTGTTCCTGATCACGTCGGTGCTCGGCCTCTTCATCTCCAACACGGCGACCGCCGTGCTGATGGCACCGGTGGGCGTCGCCATGGCGGGCCAGTTGCAGGTGTCGCCCCATCCGTTCGCCATGATCGTCGCGCTTGCCGCCTCGGCGGCCTTCATGACGCCGGTTTCCTCGCCGGTGAACACGCTGGTGGTCTCGCCCGGCCGCTACAGCTTCGGCGACTTCGTGCGCATCGGCGTGCCCTTCACGCTGATCGTGATGGTCGTCAGCGTCCTGCTCGTGTCGTGGCTGATGCCGATGAGGTAGGCATGGCCGCAGCGGCGCCAGACACGACCTCGGCGCATTTCCCGACACGGCGATGGCCGCGGACGAAGAAGGATGGGTTCGCTCCCCGATCGAGACGACTGCCAAGCCATGCAAGAGATCTTCCGCGAGCGCCAGGTCGAAGTGGACGGCCTGTCCCTCCACGTTGTGGAGGCGGGCCCTGCCGGCGCCCGTCCGCTGCTGTTCCTGCACGGCTGGCCCGAATGCTGGGAAGCCTTCCGCGACATCATGACCGGGATGCGGGAGACCTCGCACGTCGTCGCCCTGGACCTTCCCGGCATCGGCGGCTCGCGCGGAGCGCCATCCGCCGGCGACAAGCAGACCCTGGCCGGCCATGTGCACGCCTTGATCGGCCGGCTCGCCCTCGAGGATGTCACGCTCGTCGGCCACGACGTCGGCGGACAGATCACCTACGCCTGCCTCAAGCGCTACCCGGGCGAGCTGCGAAGCGCCGTCATCATGAATGTCGCCATCCCCGGCGTCGACCCCTGGCCGCAGGTGAAGGCCAACCCCCGCATCTGGCACTTCGCATTCCATGCCCTCCGCGACCTGCCCGAAACGCTGGTGGCGGGGCGGGAATCGGCGTACTTCGACTACTTCTACGACACGATCGCCGCTTCGCCCGGAGCCATCGGCGCACTCCAGCGCGCCAGGTACGTGCAGGCGTACGCGCGACCCGAGGCCCTGCATGCGGGCTTCGAGTGGTACCGCGGATTCGCGGCCGACGAGCGGGACAACCTGGCGACGCAGGACCTGCAGGTGCGGACGCCGGTGCTCTACCTGCGAGGCGACAAGGAAGGCGGCGACATCGGGCAATACGCGGCCGGCTTGCGTGCAAGCGGAGTCACCAACCTTGCCGCGCGCCTCATCGGCGGCAGCGGGCATTTCGCGCCCGACGAACAACCGCGCGCCGTCATCGCGGCGCTTTCCGAATTCATCGGGATCGGCAAATGAAAGTGAAGGCGGATGTCCTGTTCGTCCAAGGCGCAGGCGCGGGCGCGCATGACGCGGACGCTGCGCTCGTCATCTCCCTGGAGCGGGCGCTGGGCGACGACTACGCGGTGCACTTCCCGCGCATGCCGGGCGAGGAAGACCCGGATGCGGCGGCATGGAAGCGAAAGATGGCCGCGGAGCTGTCGCGGCTGGATGGGGAGATCGTGCTGGTCGGGCATTCCCTGGGCGGGTCCATGCTGCTGAAGTACGTCTCGGACGGACAGGTCGGGAAGCCCATTGCCGGACTGTTCCTGCTCGCGGCGCCCGCATGGGATGGAGACAAGTGGAAGTTCGACGACCTCAGGTTGCCCCCCGACATCGCCCACAGGCTTGCCTTCATTCCGCGCATCCATCTCTATCACAGCCGTGACGATGCGGTCGTCCCGTTTGCCCACCTTGCGATCCATGGCGCTGCGCTTCCGCAGGCGACGATCCGCGCGATGGAGGGCCGCGGACATCAGTTCGGCAACGACCTGGCCGACATTGCCAGGGACATCCGGGACAGCTTCACCCGTGCCACTTCGAGGCATGGATGACGGCGCACATGTCCACGCGGTGGAAATGCGGGTCCTTGCAGGCGAGGAAGTCGTCGTTGAAGGTGCCGAAGGTGCTGTCGGGGCGGTGCTTCATGCCCTGGTAGAACGCGTCGATGATGCCGCTCTTGAAGTTGCCTTCCCGGGGGAAGGCGGCGAGGACGGCCTGGCGCTCCGCTTCGGTGTACTGGTCGTAGCCGCGGCCGGCGACGTCCATGCCCGCGCCTGCCTGGACCAGGGCGATCTCCGGGCGCATGAACTGCGGAATGCCGGGCGTCGTGTGCAGCGCCACCGCGTTCCAGACCGTCTCGATGTCCGCCTCGGAAATGCCGTGGCTGCGCAGGAAGTCGCGCGCCGCATTCGCGCCATCCACCTCGAAGCGCATCTGGCTGCTCTCGTAGTGCGGGGTCAGGCCGATGTCGTGGAACATGGAGGCGGCGTAGAGCAGCTCGGAGTCGAACTTCATGTTCGCCCGGCGGCCGGCGAGCACGCCCCAGCAATAGACACGCAGCGAGTGGTGGTAGAGAAGGTCGCTCTCGGTGTCACGAACGAGCTGGGTCAGCTCCCGGGCGAGCTGGCTGTCTGGAATGCGGATGCCGGACACTTCCTTGGGGGTCATGATGTTCCGTGGCGGTGGGGTGGAAGGGGAGGGACGTCACTGCGCGGAAGGCGCGTCCGGAAAGCCGAACATGCCCGCAAAGGCGCGCACGTGTTCGCGGGGCATCGCGGGCTGGTTCACCGGCGCCTCCGGGTCGCCATGGCCCAGGGACATCCCGAAGGCGATCACTTCCTCGGGCGGCAGTTGCAGGTGCCCCGCAATGACCGAATGAAAGGGTGCGAAGGAAACCTGGGGACAGGTGTCGAGGCCCCGCGCCCGCGCGGCGATCATCACGTTCTGGGCAAACATGCCGAGATCGATCCAGCTGTGGGGCTTCAGCCGGCGGTCGATCGCGAACAGGAGGCCCACCGGCGCGCCGAAGAACGACAGGTTCCGCTCCGACTGGCGCGCGCGGGCGGCAGCGTCGGCCCGGTCGATGTCCAGGGACGCGTAGTAGCGCGCACCGAAGTCCTGCAGCCGCGCGCGGAACACATCGGGCAGCGGATCGGGAAAGTGCGCAGGCGCCGGCACGGTCCCGGCCCGTGAGGCCGCGAGCAGGACGTCGCCGAGCTCCTCCTTCACCTTTCCCGCGACGACATACACGCGCCACGGCTGGATGTTCGCGCCACTCGGCGCGGTGGCCGCATCCGCCAGGATGTCCTCCACCACCTGGCGGTCGACGGCCTTGGGCTTGAACGCACGCACCGCGTGCCGCGAGCGCATGACGGTCGACACGCATTGCGCGATGGCCTCCTGGGCCCAGTCACGTACGGAGTTGTCCATCGTCTACTCCTTCGGTGCGGGGTGGTAGGAGATCCGGCCCGAGGGCAGGAAGAACAGCGCGATGACGGCCCCGCCCTTTGCCTCCGGGTAGTGCTGGCTGCCGGGAGCAGGCGCCGTCCATCCACCGTAGCACCATCCGTTCGGTCCGTTCAAGGCCGCGCCGGGGGTGAGCGGCACGACCAGGTTGAATTCACCGTAGGGGTGGCCGTGGTACTGGCCGCGGAAGCGGTGGTCCGCGTGGCCCTGGTGGTTGCCCGTGCTGTCCATGTAGACCGCGGTGATGCTGAAGTGCAGGGTGCGATCCGATGGTTCCGCGATGCGGCTGCGCCGGTACGTGGGGCCGTCGATCTCGACGTTGGCGGCCCAGCCGTCCTGCACGCCCATCTTCACGAGGCCCGAAAGCGTCTGATAGAGCTCGCTGTCCGGCCCGTACTTCTCGTTGAGCCAGCGTTCGACCGCCGTTCCTGCGGTCATGTCCTTCACCTCTTCGAGGAAGGGAATCGCGCGCTCGATCAGCGCCTCGCGTGCGTAGATGGCGTTCACGGTGGTCATGTTCTGCGTTCCGGGGGTTGCCTGCGGCGAATCATGGGCGACGGGCGCATTGAAGGGAACTGACGCTTTTGCAAGCCGATAATGCATGGCGTTCATTCCGGGAGAGCCACATGAGTATTGGCGCACGGACCTCAACCTGCTCAAGGTCTTCGATGCCGTCTACGAGGAGCGCAACCTCGACCTGAGGATCGGCATCTTCGCGCAGGTGCCCTCCCGGCTGAACTCGCGCACGCTGATGTCCCAGGGTGAAGCCATCCTGATGCGGCGAGGCCACCCCGCGGCGCGCCGCAAGCGTCCCCACCTCGCTGGCGGTGGCGCTGGCCAAGGGCAGCGACCTGTTGCGCCGGGAGCCGCCCTACCAGGCCGGGACTTCCACGATCCGTGCGGTCTGGCATCGCCGGGACGAGCACGACGCCGGGCATGCATGGCTGCGCGACATGGTGGCCAGGACGGCCCGGGCGGCCGGGGAAGCACCCGGCCAGCCAGCGCGGTCGGCGAAGTGCACGCCGTGCATTGCGTGCTTGCAAAGACTTCAGTTCTCCTGGACGCCGCGGGCCACCATCATTCCGCACCTTCGATTCTTCGACTGTGCGAGGTGCGGAATGAATGCAATGAATCGGCGCGCGTTTGCGCGGTTGGCCATGGCACTGCCTGCGGCGGGGTGGCTGTCGCCAGCCCTTTCCCAGCCCGCCGGCGTCGGGAAGCTGCTGGTGGGATACCCCGCCGGGGGCACCCTGGACACGACGGCACGGCAGCTGGCCGAGGCCTGGCGCAAGAAGGGACACCTGTACATCGTGGACAACCGCGCCGGTGCGGCCGGACGCATCGCCAACAGCCAGCTCAAACGCGAGCGGCCGGACGGCACGGCCCTCCTGTGCACGCATGCGTCGGCCCTCACCATCTACCCGCACGTGTACTCGCGCCTGATGTATGACGCCGGGACAGACCTGCTCCCCGTTTCGCCCGTCGTCGCAGCCACCTGCGCGTTCGCGGTCAGCAACGCGGCTCCCTCCAGCGTGGTGGACGTGAAGACGTACGTCGACTGGGTGCGGCGGTCGCCGGGCCAGGCCAGCTACGCGTCGCCGGCCGCCGGTTCCTTCGCGCACTTCCTCGGCTACCAGCTGGGCGACGCGGCCGGCCTCAAGCTCCAGCACATCGGGTACCGCGGGTCCGCACCGGCCATGCAGGACCTGGTCGGAGGGCAGATCCCCGCGTACCTCGGGTTCGTCGCGGACTTCCTGCCCTACCTGCAGCAGGGAAAGATCAGGATCCTGGGCGTTTCCGGGGAGAAGCGCTCCCCGTTCCTGCCCGGCGTGCCGACCTTCATCGAACAGGGCTTCCCGAAGATCAGGGGCGTCGAGAACTACGGCATCTTCGCGCCGCCGGGAACGCCCGATGGCACCGTGCAGGCGCTGTACCAGTCCATCGTGGCCGCCAGCAAGGACCCGGCGCTGCGCGCCGCCTTCGAGGCGGTCGGCCTGGAGACCGTGACGCTCGCACCGGGCGACTACGCCAGGCAGCTGCAGCGCGAACGCGAGGCCTGGGCGCCCATCGTGCGGGCCTCCGGGTTCCGGTCCGAGGAGTGACCCGACAGGGAAGCGGCCCGGCCCCGCGGCTACCCGGCGAACTGCTTGCGATACTCGCTCGGGCTGACGCCGAAGCGGCGGTTGAAGGCGCGGCTGAAGGCGTCCACGTTCGCGTACCCGACCTTCGTTGCGAGCCGCTTCAGGGGAACGGCGGAGTCCTCTAGCTGCCGCCGCGCCTCGTCGATCCTGGCCTTCTCGACGAACTGCGCCGGCGTCATGCCGGTCTCCTCGCGGAACACGCGGGTGAAGTTCCGCTCGCTCATCCGCGCACGCGTGGCGAGCCGGGGCACCGACAGGTCGGCCTTGAGATGGCTCAGCACGTGATCCTGCAGTTCGCGGATGTGCGATTTCTCGGCGGATTGCGCGGCCAGGTGGGCGCTGAACTGGCTCTGCCCGCCGGGGCGCTTGAGGAACATGACCAGCTCCCGCGCCACCCGCAGCGCGAGCTCGCGCCCGTGATCCTCCTCGACCATCGCCAGTGCCAGGTCCAGTCCCGCGGTCACGCCGGCGGACGTGTACAGCGGGCCGTCCTTCACGTAGATCGCGTCGGGCTCCAGCAGCACTTGCGGGTTCTCTGCGCGCAGCTGCGCGACTTCGTTCCAGTGCGTCGTCACCCTGCGCCCATCCAGGAGGCCGGCGGCCGCGAGGACGAATGCGCCCGTGCACACGGACCCGAGGCGGCGCACGGACCGAGCCTGCGCCTGCAGCCAGCCGTGCAATTCCCGGCCCGAGCGCAGCGCCTCGACTTCGGGGCTGCCCGCGACGAGCAGCGTGTCCAGCTTGCCGCGGAAGCCGGAGACGGTGGCGTCCACCGCCAGCCGCAGGCCGCAGCTGCTGCGCAGCACGCCCGGCTCGGTCCCGATCACCTGCACGACATAGGCCCGGGGATCGCCGAGCTGGCGTGCCGCTTCGGCAAACACGTCGGCCGGGCCGACGACGTCGAGCAGCTGGACGGACGGGAAGGCAAGGATGCCTATGTGCATGGCGGAACTCGCTGGGAGATTGGCGGAAAACACCGCCATCGGGCCAAACGGCCAGGGCGATTGTGGCCGAAAATTCCTGCAACGGCAATTCAAGCCAGGACAGGAACAGCATGAACACATCGATCCACGAGGCAGAGCGCGTGGGCAACGCATTCTCCGAGGATGGAATGCTGGCCGCCCGCCGCTTCACCCGCGCGGCGATCCGTCAGATCGCCGGCGCCGTGCGGCCAGGGATGGCCGAGGAAGACGCGGTGGCGCAAGCGAAGGGCCTGCTCGCGAAGATGGGCCTGCAGGGCACGTGGCATCCGGTGCGCGTGCGCTTCGGCACGAACACCACCAAGGCGATGAAGCAGCCGTCCGAGCCGGGCGTCGTCCTGGGGGAGAACGACATCTTCTTCGTGGACATCGCCCCGCGCCACGAGGCGTGGGAGGGAGACGGCGGCGCCAGCTTCGTGGTCGGCCACGACCCGCAGATGGAGCGCTGCGCCCGCAACGCGGAGGAGCTGTTCCACGAGGTCCGCGCGGCCTGGAAACGGCACGGCTGGACCGGCGCCCGCCTCTACGAGTACGCCGACCAGCGCGCGAAGCAGATGGGATGGGAGCTGAACTTCGATCTCCCGGGCCATCGCCTGTCCGACTTCCCGCATGCGGCTCTCCACTCCGGTTCGCTGGCGCAGGCCACGTTCTCGCCGTCCCCCATGCGGTGGGTGCTGGAAATCCACCTGCGCGATCCGCAGCGCCGGTTCGGCGCGTTCTTCGAGGACCTGCTCCTGGAAGACCGCTTCTACGAGCGATGACCTCGCCGCGGGATGGACGCCATGCTTGCTGATCTCGCACCCGCGCTGATCGTCGAACTGCTGGCGCTCGGCGCGCTGGCGGGCTTCCTCGCCGGCCTCCTGGGCATCGGCGGAGGCCTCGTGCTCGTTCCCTGCCTCATGCTGCTGCTGGCGGGCCGGCAGGTCGGCGTCGACGTGGCGGTCAAGGTCGCGATCGCGACGTCCATGGCCGTGGTGCTGTTCACCTCCGCGAGCAGCGCCTGGTCGCATCACCGGCGGGGCGCCGTGCGCTGGAGCACCGTCGCGCGCCTGGCGCCGGGCATCGTGGTCGGCAGCGCAGCCAGCAGCCTGGCGGCGTTCGCCCATGCGAAGGGCGCCGCGCTCGCACTGCTGTTTGCCGGCCTCGTCTTCGTCTCGAGCGTCCACATGTTCGCCGAAAGGCCGGCAGCCAGGCAGCGCCGGCTGCCCGGGACGGCGGGGCAGGCGGGCGCCGGGGCCGCGATCGGGTTCATGTCGGGCCTGGTCGGGGCAGGGGGCGGGTTTGCCAGCGTTCCCTGGATGACATGGCACGGCGTTCCGATGCGCCAGGCGGTCGCCACGTCGGCGGCCCTCGCGCTTCCGATCGCCGCCGTCAACGTGGCAGGCTACATCGCGTCCGGTGCCCACGCCTCCGGCCTGCCTGAGGGTTCGGCCGGCTACGTCTGGGTCCCTGCCTGGATCGCCATTGCCGGCGCGAGCATCGCCATGGCGCCGCTGGGCGTGCGCGCGGCGCATGCGTTGCCCGCATCCGGCCTGCGGAAGGTCTTCGCCGCGCTGTTGCTCGGGCTGTCGGCGTCCATGGCCTTCAAGGCGCTCACCGGCTGAGGGCCACCCCAAGTTTCACCAAGGAGCATCCCCATGAGAAAGTCAAGGTTCGCTGCCGGCCTGTGGACCGCCGCCATCGTCGGCCTCGCGGCCACGCAGGCGTTGGCGCACGAGGTCAGGGAGAAAGTCACCCCGGCGCTCGCGCAGGCCATTCCCAACATTCCGGGCAAGTCGCTGATGGCGGTCGTGGTCGACTATGCGCCCGGAGCCGCTTCGCTCCCCCACTTCCATGCGAAGTCGGCCTTCATCTATGCCTACGTGATCTCGGGTTCCATCGAGTCGCAGGTGAATGACGGGCCGAAGCAGGTGCTGCACGCCGGCGACAGCTTCTACGAACCGCCCGGCGCGCGGCATGCCGTCAGCCGCAATGCCAGCACGACCGAGCCCGCGAAACTGCTGGCGGTGTTCGTCGTCGATACCGGCGACGCCCCCCTGACGACGCCGGCACCCTCATCCGAAACGAAGGAGAAAAAGCAATGAGCCAACGCCTCGACTACAACCAGATCGCCCCGGCCGGCAGCAAGGCCCTCGGCACCGTGTACGGCTACGTCACGCAGAGCGGCCTCTCGCCCATCCTGGTGGACCTCGTGTACCTGCGCGTCTCGCAGATCAACAATTGCGCGTTCTGCCTCGACATGCACACGCGCGACCTGCTGAAGAAGGGCGTTGCCGTGGAAAAGCTGGCGCTGCTGCAGGCCTGGCGCGAGGCCGGTGACCTGTTCGATGCGCGGGAGCAGGCGGCCCTGGCCTGGGCGGAGTCCGTGACGCGCGTTGCCGACACCGGCGTGCCCGATGCCGACTTCGAAGCGGCGCGGGAGGTGTTCGAGCCGCGGGAACTGGTGGACCTCACCATCGCCATCGGCCTGATGAACACCTACAACCGCATGGCCATCAGCTTCCGCAACACGCCCGCGGCCGTGCAGGGGAAATAGGCCCGGCAGGGCAGCGGTCAGTCCGGGGCGTCTGCCTCGGGCTTCAACGCGGTGCGGCCGCGCACGACCGCACCGCAGGGAAGCAGCCTGTGCGCTTCACCGACTTCGCTCGCGTGACGGCTGCCCCATGCCATGAGCGACTCCAGGACGGGCAGCAGGCTCTCTCCCAAGGGCGTGAGCAGGTACTCGACGCCTTGCGGGTCGGCGGCGACGCTCCGGCGGTCCACGAGGCCATGTTCCTCCAGCGCGCGCAGCTGCTGCATCAGCACCTTCTGCGACAGGCCGGCGATGCGGTTTTCCAGTGACCGAGCAGCGGGCCGAGAACTCCGACGTGTTCGCGCACGACGAGAACGGGGTGCTGGGATACATCCGCGCGGGCGCGCCGCGCAAGCTCGCGACGCAGGAGGTTTCGGCCCTTGTCGACACCTTCGCCGGGGCTTTCGCGGACCTGCGCGGCGCCGGCTTCGACGGGGTGGAGCTCCACGCCGCCAACGGCTACCTGTTCGAGCAGTTCATGAATCCGGTGCTCAACACGCGCACCGATCGCTACGGCGGCGGCAGCCCGGAGGATCGCACGCGGTTCCTGATGGAAGTGGTGGACGCAGGCGTGCGCGAGTTCGGCCGGGGGCGCATCGGTGTCCGCCTGTCTCCTTTCGGGCTCTTCAACTCCATGCCGGCGGATCCGGACGTGGAGGGCACCTTGCTGTACCTGGCCCGGGAACTGGGCCGGCGCGGCGTTGCCTACCTTCACCTGATCTACGAGCTGATGCCCACCGGCAACATGGAAACCGCCGTGTTCAAGGCGCGCTACCTCGATCACGCCTTGCTGGCCAAGGTGCGCGTGCTCTTCCCGGGCGCGATCATCTGGTGCGGCGGCTTCCACGGCCGCGAGGGCGCCGAAGCCGCACTGAAGACGGGGCTCGTGGACCTGGTGGCATTCGGCAGGCCCTTCATCGGCAATCCCGACCTGCCGGAGCGGCTCAGGAACGGCTGGCCGCTGGCCGTGGCCGACCGGTCGACCTACTACACGCGCCGCGGCGAAGCCGGCTTTACCGACTTTCCGGGGTACTCCGCCTCCAGCGCGCTTGCGCGGTAGCACCGACGCGGGGGCTTTCCCGCGTGCAGGCCGGCAGCGCGTCCCCGTACAATGCGTGCCCCCGAGCCCCCGTACGCGAGACATTCCCATTCCGATCATCCTCTCCCACCAGGTGCTGGACGAGATCCTGCAGAACCACCGGATCAAGTCCAATGACCTCGCCGGCATCGACAAGCTGTTCGGCGGGGTGGATGGCTACTACTGGTACCACACGCTGCGGCACATGTGCCCCAAGGCGGAAGTGATCGTGTGGCCGGACGAGGCCGCGATGCGCGCGGCGGTGCAGGCCCAGGAGAACGCATCGGCCGCCGAGGACGAAGTGAAGCCCCAGGTCCTCGGCGACGCCCACGCGGCCGCCATCGCGCGGCTGCTGTCGGTGCGCGGCTGAGGCTGCGGCCTGGTGGTGAAGGCGGACCCCCTTCGCTTTGCGACCCCTCGCGCATTCGAGGCGTGGCTGCGCAAGAACCACGCGTCTTCCGACGGCGCCTGGCTGCTGATCGCCAAGGCCGGTGCCGGGGAACCGACGGTCACGTATCCGCAGGCCGTCGAAATCGCGCTTTGCCACGGGTGGATCGACGGGCAGAAGAAGGGTGTCGACGAACAGCACTGGCTGCAACGCTTCACGCCGAGGCGCGCGCGCAGCCTGTGGTCGAAGGTGAATCGCGAGAAGGCGGAGGCCTTGATCGCATCGGGTCGGATGCAGCCCGCTGGAATGGCGGAGATCGACCGGGCCAAGGCCGACGGGCGCTGGCACGCAGCCTACGATGGCGCGCGGACGTCGGTCGTGCCGCCCGACCTGCAGGCAGCCCTCGACGCACGGCCCGAGGCCCGGAGCTTCTTCGCCCGGCTGGATGGCGCGAACCGCTATGCCGTCCTGTGGCGGATCCAGACGGCCAAGCGATCGGAAACCCGTTCGAAGCGGATCGAAGCGCTCGTGGAGATGCTCGCCCGGGGCGAGAAGATCCACGGCTGAAGGCCGTCTCCGCGGCGACGTCCGCGATCGCCCGTCTTGCAGGAGCGGCTATCCCCAACGAGAGGGGGAAAAGGCTGCCTTCGGGCAGCGGCGTTCCTGGGAAGGCGGGCCTACGATTTCTCCCTTCGTTTTCCCGTTCCCATCGATCTGGTACAGACCCCATGAGCACTTCCCTCGTTCAACGCATGACCGCCACGCAGGCCGGCTGGAGCCCGGTCGTCCTTCGCATCGCAGCGGGTTTCATCTTCGCGGCGCACGGAAGCCAGAAACTCTTTGGCTGGTTCGGAGGCCATGGCTTCGAGGGCACGAGCCAGTGGATGGAATCCGTCGGGCTGGGCCCGGGCCACCTGATGGCCCTGCTCGCGGGCAGCGCCGAGTTCTTCGGCGGGCTGGCACTGGTGGCCGGCATCCTGGTGCGACCTGCGGCCGCGATCCTGGCGTTCACCATGATCGTGGCGATTTTCAGTGTCCATTGAAGAACGGCCTGTTCATGGCGAACAACGGGTACGAGTTCGCGCTTGCACTGCTCGTCGTCACGTTGTCCCTGGCCATCAGCGGCGCCGGGCGCGCGTCGCTGGATGCCGCCCTGTCGCAGTCCGGAACCGACTGATCCGATTTGCCCATCGAAGACCTTCTCCAGCGTCCTGACGGCACACGTATACCAAAGCTCAATTGCGGGTGGAGCAGCCACCGAATATCTTCCGGACCTTCAAATGGAACATCTTCTGAAGGATTCGAATGCTCCCTGCTGCACACCCCAAGGGTCAACTTCCGATCATCACGGCGTTGATCCATCGGGACCCGCTGCTTTGCATGGGAGTTCTGGCCACGCTGCGTGCGGATCCGCGCTTCGAGATCCGGGTCGCCGCGGAGATTCCGCCGCTTGAGGCCATTCATGCCGAAGCGGCACTCACCGCGGCCGACGTGGTGGTGACGGACTACGAAACCGGGATGGCCCTCGCTGCGCACGCGCGCGATGCCAGGAGGGCGCTGCCCGTCATGGTCGTGACGCAACGGGACAGCGAAGCGGAAGTGCGGGCGGCATTGGCGCAAGGCGTGCTCGGATACGTGCTCGCCGGGTGTCGCCTCGAAGAGATCGTCGATGGCGTGCTGTCCGTGTGCAGGGGCCAGCGCTACCTGGGGCAGTCCGCCGCGCGGCGCATCGTGGAAGGCCTGGTGCACGAACCGCTGACACCCCGGGAGACGGAAGTCCTGCGCTTCGTCGTGGCAGGGTGGAGCAACAAGATGGTCGCCAATCACCTCGGGCTGGCGGTCGGCACCGTGAAGTGCCACGTGAAGGCCATCCTGGGCAAGCTGGATGCCAAGTCCCGCACCCAGGCAGCCACGCTCGCCCAGCGTCGCGGGCTGGTCGCTCCGGACACGTCGGACACGCTCACTTACCTCAAGGCTTCCCACGCCGGAATCGGCGCCAGGCCATGAGGCCGTGCGTCAACGCGCCTGGAGGGATCCTGCGCCGGCCTCTTCGTCCGGGCGGCGCTGCCCGACCCGGACGAGGTCGAAGCTGAAGGCCGTGCCGCGCACCGGTGCAGCGCCGACCGCCAGGCGGCTGTGATGCGCTTCGAGGATGGTCCGGCAGATGGGGAGCCCCATGCCCATGCCATGGGGCTTGGTCGTGAAGAACGAATCGAAGATGCGCAGCGCATCTCCCTGCGACAGGCCGGCACCCGTGTCGGACACCGTGACGGTGACTTTCCCGGCCACTGCGTCGGGAAAGGCCAGGGCCACGGTGAGGCGCCGCTCGGTGGCGGCGACTTCGGCCATCGCATCGATCGCATTCGTGACCAGGTTCTGCAGGACCTGCTGGATCTGCACCCGGTCGGCCCGGACCGGGATGTGCGGCTCGGCGAAATCCAGGTGCACCTTGACCGCGGACCGTTGCAGGGCGTCGCGCGAGAAGTCGAGGACGCAGCGGATCAGCTCGCAGAGATCGAAGCTCGTGAACGAAGGACCCACCTTGCGTGACAGCGCCTGCAGGCTGCGAATGACTTCCGCTGCGCGGCTGCCGTCGGATTCGATCCGTGCCAGGACCTGCCGGGTCTCCTCGAGGTCCGGCTGCTGGTGCCCCAGCCAGTTGAGCCCCGCACCGGCATTGCTCACGATCGCGGCCAGCGGCTGGTTGATCTCGTGCGCGATCGATGCCGCGAGCTCGCTCATCTGCGTCAGTTGCGCGACGCGGGCGAGCTCCGCCTCGGCCGTCCGCAACGCCTGTTCGATGCTGCGTCGTTCCGTCAGGTCCCGGAAGACGAACACGGCGCCCGACAGCCGTCCCCTGTCGTCCACGATGGGGGAACTGGTGGCCTCGACGGGCACATCCTGGCCCTCGCGTCCCCGCAGCAGCGCCTGCCACGTCCGCAAGGCGGATCCGGGCCGGAACTGCCCCACCCAGCCGCTCGCATGGAGCGGCTCGCCCGCGCGCTCGTCGGCCAGGCTCAGCACCGTCTCCAGGACAGAGCCGTTCGCCTCGGCGCGAGACCAGCCCGTGAGCGCCTCCGCCTTCGGGTTCATGAAGGAGATGCGCAGGTCGTCGTCCACCGCAATCACGGCGTCGGCGATGCTGGCAAGCGTCGCCGCATAGCGGCGCTCGCTGTCACGCAGCCGGCGTTCCGCGGCGGACTTGTACAAGGCCATCTCCACGACGGTGCGCAGCTGCGCGTCCTCGAACGGCTTCAGGAGATACCCGAAAGGCTCCGTCAGGCTCGCGCGCCGGATCGTTTCGTCGTCGGCGTAGGCCGTCAGGAAGATCACCGGGATCTCGCACTGCGCGCGCACCTGCTGCGCCGCCTGGATGCCATCCACCGCGCCGCGCAGCCGGATGTCCATCAGGACGAGTTCGGCCTCGGCCCCGGCGGCAAGGCTTGCGGCTTGCTCGCCTTCCGCCGTCATGGCGACCACGCTGTGCCCCATGCGTTCGAGCTGTTGCCGGATGTCTCGGGCAACGACCCGATCGTCCTCGACGATCATCACCTTGGCGGGCTTCATGTCTTGATCCGTTCGTCTTCCGTCGCGAACGCCACCAGGAAGCCGGCTCCGGGGCCGGCGCCGACTTCCAGGCGTCCGCGCAGCTGCTGTGTCAGGTCCCCGACCAGCTGCAATCCCAGCGTCCGGGCGCTCGTCACGTCCACGGTCCCCGGCAATCCGATGCCGTCGTCGCGCACGCTCAACGCGCACGCCCCACCGGCGCCGGCGCTCAATCGGACGGTGATGGTCCCGGTGCGGCCGTCCGGAAATCCGTGCTTCAGTGCGTTGGAGACCAGCTCGTTCACGATCAGTCCGCAGCAGACCGCCCGGTCCAGATCGAGCTGCACGTCGTCCACGTCCACCACGGTGGCGATCTTGCGGCGGTCGATGCCGTAGGCGCGCACCAGCTGTCCGCACAGGCTTTCGAGGTGCGACGGCATCGAGATCCGGGCAAAGTTGCCGGCGCGATAGAGGTTCTCGTGGACCAGTGCCATCGAGCGCACCCGATTGCGGCTCTCCAGGAACAGTTCGGCCGTCGCCGGGTCCGGCAGCTGCGCGGCCTGCAAGCTGAGGAGGCTGCTGATCAACTGCAGGTTGTTCTTCACCCGGTGATGGACTTCCTTGAGCAGGGATTCCTTCTCTTCCAGCAATGCGTTCTGCAGGGAGAGGGCGGCCGTGGAGGCCAGCAGGTTCAGCATCGCGACGCGGGATGGCGTGAAGGCGTGCGTCGCCGCGTTGTTCTCGAGATAGAGGACGCCGACCAGCTCGCCTTGCTTGACCAGCGGCAGGCAAAGCAGGGACCGGCAGGGCCCGTTGGCGATGTAGGGGTCGCGTGCGAAATGCTCGGAGTCGCGAGCGTTGTCCAGCAACACCGTCGCCCGGGTGTGCATCGCATAGTGCAGCACCGAGGAGGGCAGGTCGGCGCCCGTCACGGGCGTGGAGCGCACCTTGACGCCCAGGGTGCCGTCCTGCGCGGCCGCCTCCGCCTCGATGCACAGGCGCTCGCCTCGCGGCAGCACGAGCAGCACCCGGTCCGCCCCGGCGTGTTCGAGCGCGATGAGCATGAGGGAGCGCATCAGCTGCTCGAGCCCCACCTCGCCCAGTGCCTGCGAGGCCCGGAGGACGGCCGTTACGTCGCTCGCGTCGGCTGCCTGGCCAGGCGTCCCGTGGGAAGCCGCCGCGTCGCGGGGAGCGCGCCGCAACGCGGGGTACAGGGTCTCGAGCTGCCGGACTTTCGCCTCCGCACCCCACAGCGCGTACTGGTCGCGGGATTGGACCAGCAGGGGCAAGGCCACGGACTCGAGTCCCAGCCGCAGGTAGAAGCCGGCGGCCAGTTCGAGCGTGCCGGCCTGGTTCTGCGGCACGCCGGCGCGGGACGCCTGCAACGCCTGCTCGTACTTCTGCAGGGCCTCCACCGTGCGGCCTTCGACGCGGGCGATCTCGGCGTCCACCAGGTCCGCGCGAAAGAGGAACGTCTCGCTGCAATGGGCCGCCCAGGTCCTGAGCTGGGCCTGGTGCACGCGCAGTGCTTCCAGGTGCTCGGCGCGTCTCTTCGCCGAGGCGCCGTCGCAGGCCGCGGCCCGCGCCAGGGCCGCGATCAGGTGGTACTGCACGGTCTCGAAATGCCCGGACGATGTCCACAGCAGCGGCTCGGCGCGTTCGGCGGCCTCCACCGCTTCCTCGAAGCGCCCGGCGAAATACCGCGCGTGCATCTTCCGGATCCAGTACCAGCAATAGGCGATGGCCAGGTTGCGGTTCGGGACCAGGCGGGCCTCGAATTCGGCTTCGCTGAACTGCGCATCGTCGAAGCTGCCGAACACCGGCGTTTCGCCGCGCAGCGTTGCGATCAGCTGCAGCTGCACCGTCATGATGTCCGCGACCAGGCCGAACTTCGCGCCGGTCACGTACCGCAGGCGCTCCCGCCCTTCCCGCTGCACGTCCGCCAGGTGCACCTGCGACGAGAGCAGCACCGTCACCAGCGTGCAGGAACTGAAGCCGGCATAGGTCACGTCGCCCGACTCGCGCGCGAGGTCGAAGGCGCCGCGCAGCAGGGAGAGCCCTTCGCGCAGGGGCCGCGTCCACGGCGTGACGTGGTATGCGAAGGTCATGTGGACGCGGGGGCGGTAGCGCGTGAGCTGCCCCCGCTCCACCAGGTCGTAGCCAAGCTTGCCGAACGCGTAGGCGGTGGGATAGTCGTCGAACCGCGGTCCGACGACCATGCCGAGGTAGGCATACGCCAGCGCGGAGGCATCCCCGTTGCCGTGGATGCAGCTCAGGTTGGCCATCCGGCACAGCAGCAGGCACACCAGGTTCGGGTCGCTGAAGAAGGCCGGTGGCAACGCCGCCGCCAGGACGTCGAGGACCGCCGCTTGCCGGGGGTCCGTGAGCAAGGGAAGTTCGAGGAGCGCATCGACCGCGCCGCGCGATCCGATGCGTCGCAGCAGGACTTCATACTCCTGGCGCGCCTCCTCGTCGGAGGGATGGGGCGACACGTGGATGTCGGCGGAGGCGAGGAACGCCACGCAGGTGGCGATGGCCGCGTCGCTGCGGTCCATCGCGGTGTAGAGCGTGACCTGCAGCCAGGCGACGGCGCCACGATCGACCATCCCTCGCGCATGTTGCGCGAGTCGTGCCAGCCGTTGTTCCGCGTGTTCCAGCAGGCCAAGCAGGAATTCGCATTCGGCCTGGGCCAGGGCGACCGAGAATGCGAGTTCGTACGCCTGCTCCCAGCGCGCGTCGCCCAGCAAATCGTCGGCACCCTCGAGGTAGCGCAGTGCGGCGTTGTAGGCCGTCTCGGACCGGGCGCGGCGGGCCGCCTCCCGGAACAAGCCGGCCGTCCGGTGCCGGTCGCCTGGATCCGAAATCAACTCCACGCCGCGCGCGAGCTGGTTCGCCACGTCGAACAGGTGGACGCGCAGCTGCGCGGGATCGAAAGCTTCTGCGAGTCGCCGGCCGATCCGCAGGTGCTTGTGCGGGCGCTGCGCCGGCGACACCAGCGCATAGGCGGCCTCCTGGATGCGGTCGTGCCGGAACTGGCATGTGTCGCCCTCCCGGGCGACGAGGCCCGCACCCTCCGCGATGCCGAGGAACTGGTCGAGATCCCGCAAGCCGTGGCCGCTGGCGGCGCGCAGGCTGGCGATCGTCGTGCTCGAACCGAAGCAACTGAGCACTTCCAGCAGGTCGCGCACCGGCCCCGGCAGCCGCCGCAGCTTCCCGGTCACGAGCTCGGCGACGTCCTGCGTTTTCCCGTTCGCCTGGATGCGCGCGAGGTCCCAGGTCCAGCCCTGGGTGGCTCCATCCGCGTGCAGCAGTTCCTGCTCCGCGAGGGCGCCCAGCAGTTGCAGCGTGAAGAAGGGATTGCCCCGGGTGCTTGCGTGCACGTGGCTCGCGAGCGGAGCGGCATCCGCCTGGCTGACCCGCAGGGTGTCGGCCACGAGCTTGCCGACTTCCGCCACGGCGAGCCCTTCGAGCACGAGCTCCGTGACGGCGAGGCCGGAGCCCCGGACGGCGGCCTTCATGGACTGCAGCGGGTGGGACGCGTCCACTTCATCGCTGCGATAGGCGCCAACGACGAGCAGGCCACGCGTGTCCTCGTGCGACAGCACATGGTGGACCAGCTCCAGGGTGGCGGCGTCGGCCCACTGGAGATCGTCGATGAAGAGCGCCAGCGGCCGCCCCGGCGACGCGAATTCCGCAAGGAAGCTGCGCACCGCCAGTTGAAAGCGTGCCGCCGCCTCCGTCGGGCTCAGCTCGCCGGGGGGCTGCAGGGTTCCCAGCAGCAGTTCCAGCGAGGGAGCCACGTTCAGCAGCAGGGAGGCGTTGGGTCCGAGCGCGGATCCGAGCGTCGCGCGCCAGCGGGACTGGCTGGCCTCGTCGGCTCCCAGCACCACGCTGAGGAGCTCGCGGAAGGCCTGCGCCAGCGTGGAGTAGGGGATGTCGCTCTTGTGCCGCTCGAACTTGCCGGCGGCGAAGCGGCCGTTGCGCGACTGGACGTGGCTTTGCAGGGCGCCGACCACCGAGGACTTGCCCACGCCCGACGCGCCCGACACGAGCGCCAACCCGCAGCCGCCATGCGTGGCAACCTGCGCGTACGCATCGATCAGCGTCCGGACCTGCGCGTCGCGGCCGTACAGGTGGCCGGTGGCGAAGAAGCGGCCCGCGGCGCCGTGCTGGTTCAACGCGAAGCGCTGGATCGCGCCGCTCGCTCCCCAGTTGTGTTCGCACCGCTGCAGGTCCGCCACCACGCTGGCGGCGGACTGGTAGCGATCCTCCGGGGACCTGGCCAGCAGCTTGCCGATGATGTCGGCGACCTGCCACGGCAGTTCGCCGGCGTGCACGCCCAGGCGCTTGCGATGGCGCGCCAGGTTCGCAGCGATCCAGTCCGCGCCCTCGCGCCGTACGGGAGGCAGTTCCCCGGTGAGCATCTCGTACAGCACGACTCCGAAGGCATAGAGATCGCTGCGGGCGTCCACCGCCTGGTCGATCTCGCCGGCCTGCTCGGGCGACATGCGCGCGAGGTCCTCGTCGCGCTGCACGGAGAAGGACGCCGGCGGAGACGCCTGTCCGGCGCGGAACGACTGGCCGAAACCGAGCAGCCAGGCGCCCTCGTCCTCGGACACCAGGATGTTGGAAGGCCGGATGTCCCGATGCACGATGCCGGCGGCATGCAGTCCTTCGACCGCCCGGGCCATGTGGAGCGCCAGCCGGAGGAAACGGTCGATGTCCAGCGCCTCGCCCAGGCACGTGGTCAGCAGCCTGCCCCCCGGGTCCTGCAGCAGCAGGATCGCGACGTTCTCCCGGTGAAAGAAGCGCAGCGGGCGCGCCGCGAACGACGGCTCGAGCCACGGCTGCAGCGCCAGGACATGCCGCACCCGCCGAAGGAAGTCCGGCGGGAGCGCATCGTCCGCCGCCAGGGCGATGCAGCTCGCAGCGGCGCCGCTGCCACGCACGCGGTACACCGCCCCCATCTCGTGGTGGAGCAACTGTTCGGTCTGCAGCGGCGGCTCGAGCCCCAGAACGGACACCGCCTGCGCAAGGCGCTCGGTCAGGGACTGGTTCAGGCCGGGCCCCCGGTGCGACTGCAGGCGCGCATCATCCCTCGGCTCCGGGCGCCGTGCGGAGCGCGACGCGCACGGCACCGAGCAGGGCGGATTCGCTGAAAGGCTTGTTCAACAGCGCGATGGCGCCGGCTTCGAGGGCCCGGGCGCGCGCATCGTCGTCCGCGTGGCCGGAAATGAACACGATGGGCAGCGGGAGCGCGGCGGCCTTCACGGCTTCCTGCAGCTCGAATCCGCTCATGCCCTTCATGCGGATGTCGGCGATGAGGCACTGGGCGTGCTCCGCCGTGCCGGACAACATGAACTCGGGGCCGCCGGCGTAGGCATGGACCTCGAATCCCCGCGAGCGCAGCAACGTGCTCACGGCAAGCCTGACCGCCTGGTCGTCATCCACGACGCACACGACCGGCTTCGCCGGCGTCGAACGTCCATTGCTGGCGCTGAGGCCTCTTTTTTCCATGACGTAGCATACGAAGGCGCTGCGCGCCCGCAATTACACCTTCGTATAGTCGCCGCCAGGCGCGCGCAGGCCGAGCCGCTCCGTCGCGCGGACCAGGTCGGCGACGGAACGCAGTTCCAGCTTCTCCATGATCCGCCGGCGGTGCACCTTGACCGTGATCTCGGTGACGCCGAGCCGCGCCGCCGCGACCTTGTTCATGCTGCCTGCCGCCACGTGCGTGAGGACCTCGCGCTCGCGCGGAGAAAGCAGCGCATACCGCGCGCGCAGCCCGTCCAGCTCCTGGCGGGCCGGCCACGCCGCGACGTCACGCTCCAGGGCGGTCCGCACTGCCTGCACGAAGTCGGATGGACTGAAGGGCTTGGTCAGGAATTCCACAGCGCCGGCACGCATGGCACGCACGGTCATCGGGATCGTCCCGTGTCCGGTGATGAAGACAACGGGCATGGTCATCCCGAGCCGATTGAGCTCCGCCTGGAGGTCCAGTCCGTCGGTACCTGGAAGCCGGATGTCCAGCACCAGGCACGACGGACCCGCTTCGCGAGGCTGCTGGAGGAAAGCGTCGGCCGCCGCATAGGCCGCGACCTGCAATCCCACGGAACGCAGCAGCGAAACCATGGCGTTGCGCATGGATTCGTCGTCATCGATCACGTGCACCGTGGGGACAGGCATCGAGCTCACGGATTCAGGCACGGGACGACATCGGGATTGCGGGACGCGCGAATTATCGCAGCGATGGCTACGCCGCTAGGTCGAAGGGTTTATTTGCGGTGGCCCGGTCCATGCCGCCCGCATCGAGATCGGATGTAGCTCCAACGAGAGAGCCCACAGCCTGCCTTCCTGGATTGGTGGCGGCCAGTTGCCGAACCTACGATTGCCTGCAGCGATCACCCGTCGGCGATCGCCTTGTCAGGCGCCGGCGCCCCGGCGCCCGCCCTGGCAGCCCCAAGCCAAGTGAAACCCGAACCCGAGAACAAACCCGCAATGCCTACCATCACCACCCGAGACGGCACCCAGCTCTTTTACAAGGACTGGGGCTCCGGCCAACCCGTCGTGTTCAGCCATGGCTGGCCGCTCAACGCGGACAGCTGGGAATCGCAGATGCTGTTCCTCGCCGAGCACGGCTACCGCGTCATCGCGCACGACCGCCGCGGCCACGGTCGCTCCACGCAGACCTGGGGCGGCCACGACATGGATACCTACGCCGACGACCTCGCGACCCTGATCGAGAAGCTGGATCTGCGCGACGCTGCCCTGTTCGGGTTCTCGACCGGCGGTGGTGAAGTGGCCCGCTACATCGGCCGGCACGGCACGAAGCGCGTCGCCAAGGCGGGCCTGATCTCCGCCGTCCCGCCCCAGATGCTCAAGACCGAAAAGAATCCGGGTGGCCTGCCCAGGGAAGTCTTCGACGGCCTCCGGGCAGCGGAGCGGGCGAACCGGTCGCAGTTGTACAAGGACCTGGCTTCGGGCCCCTTCTTCGGCTTCAACCGCCAGGGCGCGAAGGTGTCGCAAGGCCTCGTCGACTGGTTCTGGATGCAGGGCATGCTCGCCGGCAACAAGGCCACGCACGACTGCATCAAGGCCTTCTCGGAAACGGACTTCACGGAAGACCTCGGGAAGTTCGACGTTCCCACGCTGGTCATTCATGGAGACGACGACCAGGTCGTTCCGATCGACGCGGCCGGTCGCGCCTCCGCGAAGCTGGTGAAGAACGCCAGGCTGGTGGTCTATCCCGGTGCTCCGCATGGCCTGACCGATACCCACAAGGACAAGCTGAACGCCGACCTGCTGGCATTCCTCCAGAGCTGAGCCAAAGCAGCTCCCGCTCCTTCTTCAACCTTCGCGGAAACCCAAATGAACAACCCCCAAGCCACCCCCACGCCCGCCAAGCAACTGCTGGACCCGAAGAACCATGCCCTGGTCCTCATCGACTTCCAGTCGCAGATGGCTTTCGCGACCAAGTCCATCGACGCCATCGAACTGCGCAACAACGCCGCCCTGATCTCGAACGCCGCGGCCGGCTTCAAGGTTCCCACGGTCCTGACCACCGTCGCGGAGAAGAGCTTCTCGGGCCCGATGTTCAGCGAAGTCACCGATGCATTCCCGGGCAAGGAGCTGCTGGATCGCACGTCGATGAACACCTGGGAAGACGCCAACGTGATCAACGTCATCAACGCCATCGGCAAGAAGCGCCTCGTGTTCGCCGGCCTGTGGACGTCCGTCTGCATCGTCGGTCCGGTGCTGTCTGCCCTGGAACAGGGCTTCGAAGCCTATTTCATTGCCGACGCCTGCGGCGACGTCTCCGCGGAAGCGCATGAGCGTGCCGTCGAACGCATGGTCCAGGCTGGCGCGCGTCCGATAACGTCGGTGCAGTACCTGCTGGAACTGCAGCGTGACTGGGCCCGCGCCGAAACGTACGACATGACCGTCGGTGTCGCCCGGAAGTTCGGCGGCGCCTATGGCCTGGGTCTCGTCTACGCCAAGACCATGTTCAACGCCCACGAGGGTTGAGCGTTGGCGGAAGCGCGCCGCGCTTCCGCAGCCAGCGGACCGTCGAGCCGGCTCCCCGCTCGGCGGTTCTTGCTGCCCGAACGCCTCCCCCACCGATGCAGTCATGAAACCGTACCTCCTCTCCCTGGCCATTGGCCTTCTCGTGGGCGTGATCTACGCGCTTTTCCACGTGCGCTCCCCCGCGCCTCCCGTCATCGCCCTCGTCGGCCTTCTCGGCATCCTTCTCGGCGAGCAGTTGCCGCCGCTCGCCAAGCGGGTCATGGGCGCGGACGCCGCCCACGTCTCCTGGCTGCAGCACCAGGTCAAGCCGCACATGTTCGGAGAGCTTCCGAAGCGCGCCGATGGGGCAGCCACGGGAGCTCGCCGTGGCTGACCCTGCCGACCTGATCCTTCATCGCGGACTCTTCACGACGCTGAATCGCGCGCAACCGACCGCGCAGGCGGTCGCCATCAAGGACGGACGCTTCGCTCGCGTCGGGGGGAATGAGGAGGTCATGGCCCTTGCGGGTCCCGGCACCAGGGTCATCGACCTGCGCGGCAAGCGGGTGTTGCCGGGGCTGATCGACAACCACCTCCACATCATCCGCGGCGGCCTGAACTTCAACATGGAGCTGCGCTGGGACGGCGTGCGCAGCCTCGCCGACGCGATGGCGATGCTGAAGCGCCAGGTCGACGTGACGCCCGCACCCCAGTGGGTACGTGTCGTCGGCGGCTTCAGCGAACACCAGTTCGCCGAGAAGCGCCTGCCGACCCTCGAGGAGCTCAATGCGGTGGCGCCCCACACGCCGGTGTTCATCCTGCACCTGTACGACCGCGCGCTCCTCAACGCCGCTGCCCTCCGCGCCGTGGGCTATACCAGGGAGACACCCGAGCCGCCCGGCGGGCAGATCCTGCGTGACGGTGCGGGCAACCCCACCGGGCTGCTGCTTGCCAAGCCGAATGCCGCGATCCTGTACGCGACCCTGGCGAAGGGGCCGAAGTTGCCGCTCGAATACCAGGTCAACTCGACGCGCCATTTCATGCGCGAGCTGAACCGCCTGGGTGTCACCGGCGCCATCGACGCGGGCGGCGGCTTCCAGAACTATCCGGACGACTACGAGGTGATCGAGCAGCTCGCGCGCGACCGGCAGCTCACGATCCGCCTTGCCTACAACCTGTTCACGCAAAAGCCGAAGCAGGAGAAGGAGGACTTCCTTCGCTGGACTGCGGGTTCGAAGTACAAGCAGGGCGACGACTATTTCCGCCACAACGGCGCCGGCGAGATGCTCGTGTTCTCCGCCGCGGACTTCGAGGACTTCCGCGAGCCGCGACCCGACATGCCGCCCGGGATGGAAGGCGACCTGGAGGAAGTCGTCCGCATCCTCGCCGAGAACCGGTGGCCCTGGCGCATGCATGCCACTTACGACGAGACCATCAGCCGCGCGCTGGACGTCTTCGAACGCGTCAATCAGGACGTGCCGCTGCAGGGGCTGAACTGGTTCTTCGACCACGCGGAAACGCTCTCCGAGCGCTCGATGGACCGCATCGCGGCGCTGGGTGGAGGAGTGGCGGTGCAGCATCGCATGGCGTACCAGGGCGAGTCCTTCGTCGAGCGTTACGGTCACGGCGCCGCCGAAGCGACCCCACCGGTTGCCAGGATGCTGGAGAAGGGCCTCAACGTTTCCGCGGGCACGGATGCGACGCGGGTGGCCTCCTACAACCCCTGGGTGTCGCTGTCCTGGCTCATCTCCGGCAAGACCGTCGGCGGGATGCAGCTCTATCCGCAGCGCAACTGCCTGGACCGCGAAACCGCACTGCGCATGTGGACCGAGAAGGTGACCTGGTTCAGCAACGAAGTGGGGAAGAAGGGCCGCATCGAAGAGGGCATGCTGGCGGACCTGATGGTGCCCGATCGCGACTTCTTCGCCTGCGCAGAGGGCGAGCTCGGCGACATCACCTCCGTCCTGACGGTCGTCGGCGGGCGCGTGGTGTGGGGCGCGGGCGACTTCGCCGCGCACGATGAATCGGCACCTCCGCCGGCCATGCCCGACTGGTCCCCCGTGCGGACCTTCAAGGGCTACGGCGCCTGGGGCGAGCAGGACGGCAAGCCGCTGCAGGCGGCCATGCGGTCGTTCGCATGCGCGTGCGGCACGGCGTGCCAGGTGCACGGGCACGAGCACGCGAAGTCGTGGGGTGGCAGCGCGCCGGTGTCGGACTTCAAGGCGTTCTGGGGTGCACTGGGTTGCGCCTGCTGGGCGGTTTGAGCGCTGATGTGCCGGCAAGGTGCCGGTGTCCAAAGGAAAAAAACATGAACAAGCTCACGCACGCCACCGGCGCACCGGTGGTGAACAACGACAACATCCTGACCGCAGGCCCGCGCGGGCCCGCCTTGTTGCAGGACATCTGGCTGATCGAGAAGCTCGCGCACTTCGACCGCGAGGTGATCCCCGAGCGCCGGATGCATGCCAAGGGATCGGGCGCCTTCGGCACTTTCACCGTCACGCGGGACATCACGGCCCACACCAAGGCGAAGCTGTTCTCGGAGGTCGGCAAGCAGACCGAAATTTTCGCGCGCTTCTCCACCGTCGCCGGGGAACGCGGCGCGGCGGACGCGGAGCGGGACATCCGCGGGTTCGCCGTCAAGTTCTACACCGAGGAAGGCAACTGGGACCTGGTGGGAAACAACACGCCGGTCTTCTTCATGCGCGATCCGCTGCACTTCCCCGACCTCAACCACGCGGTCAAGCGCGATCCGCGCAGCAACCTGCGCAGCGCGCAGAACAACTGGGACTTCTGGACGTCCCTGCCGGAGGCCTTGCACCAGGTGACCTATGTCATGGGGGACCGCGGGCTTCCCGCGAGCTACCGCCACATGCACGGGTTCGGCAGCCACACCTTCAGCTTCATCGGACCGGACCATCGCCGCCAGTGGGTGAAGTTCACGTTCAAGACCCACCAGGGCATCCGAAACCTGACCGACGCCGAGGCGGCAGCGGTCGTGGCGAACGATCGCGAAAGCGCGCAGCGCGACCTGTTCCATGCCATCGAGCGCGGCGACTTCCCGCGCTGGACGCTCTCCATCCAGCTCATGAGCGAAGAGCAGGCCGCAGCATCGCCGTTCCATCCCTTCGACCTCACCAAGGTCTGGCCGCACGCGCAATATCCCCTGATGGAAGTCGGCGTGATCGAGCTCAATCGCAATCCGGAAAACTACTTCGCCGAAGTGGAGCAGGCCGCGTTCTCGCCCGCCAACGTGGTTTCCGGCATCGGCTTCTCGCCGGACAAGATGTTGCAGGCAAGGCTGTTCTCCTACGGCGACACGCAGCGCTACCGGCTGGGCGTGAACTTCAACCAGATTCCGGTGAATGCGCCGCGCTGCCCGGTGCACAGCTATCACCGGGATGGCGCCATGCGCGTCGACGGCAACCAGGGCCGCACGATCGGGTATGCCCCGAACACCCGCGGCGAGTGGCAGGACCAGCCACGACTCGCCGAGCCCCCGCTCGCGCTGAATGGAAGCGCCGGGCATTGGGACCACCGCGCCGACGACGACTACTACTCGCAACCCGGGGCGCTGTTTCGCCTGATGCATGGTGAAGAGCGCCAGCGCCTGTTCGACAACACGGCCCGTTCGCTCGGCGACGCGACCGAAGCCGTGAAGCAGCGCCACGTCGAGAACTGCCGCCGCGCCGACCCCGCCTATGGGGCTGGTGTGGCGGAGGCTTTGCGGCGGCTCGATGGACAAGGTTGAGCGTGATCCGCTGCCGGCGCTCCTGATCGTGTTGACGGTCGTCACCGGATTGGTGGACGCCGTCAGCGTGCTCGGTCTCGGCCGGGTCTTCACCGCGAACATGACGGGCAACGTCGTCTTTCTCGGCTTCGCGGCGGCAGGCGCAGAGGGCTTCTCGATTCCACGCTGCGTCATGGCCCTGGTCGGGTTCATCGCGGGCGCGGCCTTGGGCGGACGCCTGGGGCTTGCCTTGTCCAGCGGTTCCCGGCGGCGCTGGCTGCTCACCGTTGCGGTGTTCGAGTCGGGCCTGTTCTTCGCGGCTGCGCTGATTGCGACAGGCTATGACGTGGAATCGTTGACGCCCGCGAGCCCGCTCCATGCGCTGATCGTCCTGACGGCCGTCGCGATGGGCTTGCGCAATGCCACGGTCCGGCGCCTCGCAATTCCCGACCTCACGACGACGGTCCTCACGCTCACGGTCACCGGCCTGGCTGCCGACTCGGCGCTTGCGGGTGGAATGAACCCGCGCTGGGCCCGGCGCCTCGCGTCGGTGGCCGCGATCTTCGTCGGTGCAGCATTCGGCGCAGTGCTGTTGTTCGACGTCGGTCTCTCCATGACGCTGTTCTTCACGGGAGCCCTGGTCCTGCTTGCTACGTTGGCCTACGCCGCGCACCCTGCATCGGCAGCGGTCGCAAGCCCTGCTGGTTGAGAGGGCCGAAGGATGGCAGCGGAAACCCATGCCGATGTGAGCGATGCCCAGGACCGGCAGGCCGGCCGCTCGGACAAGGCCCGGACCGAGTCGTTCAGCGACGGGGTGCTCTCGGTCTTCATCACCCTGATGGTGCTGGACTTGCGCCCTCCCGAAAGCGGTCCGGGCGGCCTGCTCTCCACGCTGCTGAGGCAATGGCCGGCCTACCTCGCCTACCTCAGTTCGTACTTGTACATCGCCGTGATCTGGCTCAATCACAAGGCGGCGTTCAAGCGGATCCGCGTGATCGACCATGGCCTGCATTGGGCAAACGTCGGGGTGTTGTTTGCGGCCGCATTGCTGCCGTTCGCGACGGCCACCGTTGCCGAAGCGCTGCGGCGCGACGATCCGGCGGATGCGCGCACCGCGATCGCGTTGTATGCGCTTGTGGGCGCGCTGCTGTGCGCGTGCTGGCTGCGCTTCTACCACTATCTCAGTCGACACCCGGAGCTGGTCGCAAAGGGTGTCGAAGCGCACTTCTTCGCGCGTGAGCGCAGGCGCGCCTGGGGCGGGATCGGCATCTATCTCGTCGCCGGCGCCCTGGGGCACGAGGTGGCTCCACTGATCGCGATGGCGATCTTCCTGGCCGTTCCCATCTTCCTCGATCTCACGCACGAGGGGATGTAGCCGTTCGCGTGCGCTCGGCGCGGCTGGTGTCGGGAATGCACCGCTCGCGCTCCGGAGCGCAAACCCTGCCACCGCCGGTACAGCTTCGTGATACCTGCGCGCCCACGCGGTCCACGCGGCGCGGAGGCGGCGCAGCATCGAGCCTTCCCATCGGCAGGAGATCTCGCATGCATCCAGGACGGTTCACGTTGCGGCGGCTGGCCCGGAACTTCAAGCAAAGGCGACCCGCCTACGGGTTGCGGATGGTCGCACTCTCCGTCGCGCTCGTCCTCGTGGCGGGCACGGTGCGCGCAGACGGCGGGAAGGCGGCGCAGGAGCGCACGAAGGCGGTGTACCTCCTGTACCAACTGACCGACGGCGCCCAGGAGATCTGCGACCAGGCACCTTCTGAAGCGGTGAAGGAACCCCGGCAGGCCGTGGCCACATTCATCGAGCGGCACCCGAACCTCATGAAGCTGATACGCGAGTCGGATGACTACGCAGCGTCCCAGGCGCGTTTCCGTGAGGTGCGCCACTACCCGGAAGTGGAGCCGCCGGAACTGCAGTGCAAAGGGTCCGCATGGTTGCTGCAGGTGTTTGAGGGACCGAGGGGCCAGGAGGACATCCGGAAGTACGAAGCCATCCTCTCGGGTTCCAACGTGGAAGACGCGCAGCCGTGCTGCCATCCATGACAGCCCCGAGCCTCTACTTCACATTCGGGAATGCCGGCCACGACGACGCCTGGTCGCAGAGCGACAGCTTCAGATTCTGTGCAACGATGGTCGCTGCCGGATCGGTATCGCCTGCCGCACCCGCGTCATCGGTGCCGTTGAGGGTCAGGTTCAGCGTGTTCGTCGTCGTCTTGGGCGGCAGCTTGCTGGCCGCGCCGGTGGACTGGTTCGTCAGGATGCCGCCGGTCCCGTGCACGAACGTCTTTCCGAGCAGGCTGACGTTCTCACCCAGGTTCAGGATGGCATTGGCGGCCTTCGATTGCGTGGAGCCGTCGACGGAGGCGGGGATGCCCACCACCGGCTTGCTCAGGTTCGCAATGCTCACGGTGACGTCGTTGTCCACGACCACGTTGTCCAGGTTCAGGCTCATCACGCTGCGCGTGTTGGCGAAGTTGGCGTCGGGATTCAGGCCGCGGAACGTGAAGTTGCCGGCGCCCGCCTTGCCGGCAGCCTTGTTGCCCGGGATGTTCATCATGCGCACGTTGCTGATGAAGATGTCGTGATAGCTCGGGATCAGGTAGCCCAGCCCGGTGTACGAGATCGGGTCCTGCGCGGGCGCCGTGTAGTACATCTCGAAGATCAGGAAGTCCTTGATGCCGCGCATGCACGCGCCGTCGTAGACGATGTTGCTGACGTCGCCGCCGCGGGCCTGGCCGCTCTTGATGCGCAGGCCGACGACGCCCATGTCGGTGCTGCTGGTGCTGCCGTCGTAGCTGCTGTCGAAGTAGTTGTCGTAGAAGCGGATGTTGCGAACGCCCGCGTTGCCCGGGCTGCCGATCGACATGCCGTGGCCGTTGTAGTTGTGGTTGTGCGCCACCACGATGCCCCAGGTCCGGTCCGGCGAAACGTCCCGGTTGCCGTCGATGGCCCACTGCATGTTCGCACCGCTGCGGGCGCCGGCGGGACGCGGATCGGCCAGGCCACCCTTGAACGCGACGTTGTCGTCCGAAGGATTCAGGAAGTTGTACACGATCGCCACGTTCTTGACATAGCCGTCGAAGTGGATCGGGCTGTCGGAGACCGTCGTACTGCCCGTGGTGAGGGGCGCGTGGTCCGGTCCGCTCGCGACGCTGGGGTCGATGCCATCGGTGTTCTTCACCCCGGTCGAACTCGCATCGATCGTGGCGCCCGTGTAGAGATGGGTATACGAGCCGCTGACGCCATCGAACGCGTCATTGTTCATGCCGACTGCGGCCTGGTTGGCCGCGTCGGGAAGCAGCGGCGTGATGATCTTGATGCCCCACACGGTCAGGCCGTCCACGCCGTCGGTTTCGACGGTGAAGAAGGGGCTGTTGCGCAGCGTGATCTGGTACAGCGTCAGGTTCTTGGCGTGCTGCATCCAGACCATGCCGGGGTTGGCCTGGAAGCTGTACGGGCCGCCGCCGATGTCCTTGTTGCCGTGGTACGAGATGTCCCACCAGCTGGCGGGCACCCAGCGCGAGGTCGTGCCGTTCGTGGGCTGCCGGTTGACCACGTAAGGGGTGGTCGGAGAGGTGAGAACCGCCCCGGGAGCCATTCCGGTCACGCCGTCGCACGTCGTTCCTTCCGGTGCGAGCGTGCCGGCGCGGTAAGCGGCGACCGTGTTCCAGCAGCTGAACTTGGAGGCGCTGTCGGTGACCCCGGTCGCCCACCGGATGGTCGGATAGTTCGGCTGCGAGCTGATCAGCGGCATGTAGCCGCGTCCGTCGATGGAGCCCCCGCCCATGATGGCCGCGTGCACTGTGTGCGCGCCGCGGATCAGCGGATAGCAGTTCTGCATGCCGCTCATGCCCAGTCCGCCCGGGTTGTTCACCGCGGCACCGCAGGTGATGGGGTTGGGGCGATCCTGCGCCTTCTTGTCGTAGACCGCGACATCGCGACTCGCATACAGCGTGACGCCCGTGTCGATCCAGAGCGTGACGCCCGAAGGCAGGACCAGCGGTCCGGACAGGAACGCGTTGCCGGGGCCGCTGCCGTTCACGACCAGTCGCACCGCGAACTTCCTGGCCTTGTACGCCGGCGTCCTGAGCGTTCCGCTGGTGGCGCCGCCAATGTTGGTGAGAGGATCGTTGTCCCTTTGTTGCCTGGCGGCTGCCTGCTGGTCGGCGTGGGCAATCCTGGCGCCGACGTCCGCATCGACGGCCGCGCCGCACGCGTCGAGCGCCGCCTGGATCCGCGCCTGGTCAGGGTTGTTCAACTGCGTCGTGGCGCCGCCATGCGTCGGAGGTGTCGGATCGGCGCTCTGGGGCAGGGAACCGTCGGCGTGCCTCACCAGCGTGTTGCTGGCCTGCAGCGTCGTGCAGACCTCGCGCTCGGAAGGCAGTGCAGGGGAGTCGGGCAGGTTGGTGTCGCCGGGGTAGCGCCCTGGCGTCCAGACGGGCGCCGGCGTGGAGGCCGAGAGGGAGGCCGCTGTCGGCGAGGACGTGGAGCTGGAGTCCTTTCCTCCTCCGCATGCGGCCAAGGCGAGAGACAGGCCAATGACAACCAGCTTTCGGGGGAAGCGCGTCTTCATGGGGAAGGCCTCGTGGAGTTGAATGTCAGTCGTCCGACGTCATACATCTTTCGCCTGGAAAGATCCGGCGTCAACTCAACCTGGGTTTTCCTTGGCTGCAAACAGGCGGGTTCGCCCGCGGCTGGCAAGTGTCAGGGAGCCGATCGGTCGCTCGTGAATGGAACGCCCCGCAGGATCCGGCTGAGCGCGCGTTCCAGCAGTCGCTGGTCGGTTCCCGCCGGCAGCGTCACGCACAGCATCTGCGCGCCGAGTGCTTCGGTGGCACGCGCATCCAGTGCCAGCCGCAGGAGATGCGGCGAAAGATAGGCGTCCTGGATGCTTCCCGCGAGCGAGGCGCGCGCGGGTGAGAACTGAAGGCAGGGCGCGCAGTCCGCCGCGTCCGCGTGGGCGGCCGGATGCACTTTCCGCGACAACACCACGGCTTTGCGCTCGTTGGCGGCGCCGCTCAGCGTGACCGCCAGCACGCCGTTCTCTTCCGTGTACGCAACGCGGACCGCTGCCATGCTCGAAGGATCGGCGCGAACCGGGCGGCTGTTGGCACGGGCGCGCAGCGCGAGTGCGATTTCCACGAGCACGAGGATCGCCGCTGCAGCGAGTGCGAAGCGAATCTCCTGCAGTTGCACGTACAGGCCTGCGAGGCCCGCCGCCAGCAACACCCCGGCGGCGCGAACGAGATGCCGCATCAGGCCACGCCTCCGGCTGCCGCGTGCATCCCGTGGAGCGGCCGCAAGTGCGGCAGCGCCATGGAAGATGCCCGGTACACCGACATGTGGATGCCTTCGACGGCGTCGCCCTCGCCATCCTGGAACAGCAGTTGCCCCACCAGGGACGCGCCGCGGGCGTCGATCTTCAGGAGCGCGGCCGCATGCGCGGCGACCGGTCCAGGGGCGGGCGCGGCAACGAGCGTGGCGTATCCATCGGAGATGCTGCCGGACAGCGGCACCCGCAGTTCCGCGGTCCGGTCGCCGGAGCAACGGCGGATCCGGAGCTGCCCGCGAAGCTCACGTGCCTGCTGCTCGATGCTCAGGCCCACTTCGGTCCATTCCCCCGATGCCGGCATGGATCGGTTTCCCAATCCTTTCCATCCGCCCGAAATGTTTACCCCTCGATACCTCCAGCGCCGCCAGAGCGGCACGAGCCCGTGGATCCAAAGGTCGTCCAGGACCACGAGGAGCAGGGTGGCAAGAAGGGCGCCAGCGGCGCCGAGCGCAAGAAACAGGGAGTTCTCTTCCATGCGGACACTCTCGCACGGGCCAAGGGCCGTTCCGTTTGCGCTTGCAACAGTGCGTCGCATGCCGGAGGGCGCGGGTCCCACGGCTGAAGCCTTCCGTGGTGATGACGACCTTTCCATCACCGTACCTCAACCTGGCGCGCGCCGCGCGCCGCGCGCCGGCAAGGGCCTGGCCGCCGTCTCGAGCAGCGGGCTCACGCGTTCGGCGAGGAAGTCGATGAAGACGCGCGTGCGCCGGGACATGTGGCGCGTCGCCGGAAACACGGCATGCAGTTCCTCGGTCTCGCCGGGGTTGAATTCCTCCAGCAATTCGACCAGCCGCCCTTCCTGGATGTCACGATCAACGTGGAAGCGGCCCAGCCGGCCGATGCCGACACCGTGCAAGGCCAACCCGCGCATGGCCTCGCCGTTGCTGGTGAGAACCCGTCCCTGGACGGACAGGTCTCGCCGCTCGCCGTCCACCTCGAACGGCCACTGGGACACCGAGCGCCGGAAGTTGAAGCCCAGGCAGGCGTGCTTCGCCAGGTCGTCCGGATGCATCGGCATGCCGTGCCTGCGGATGTACTCCGGACTGGCGACCACTGCATAGCGGCTGGCGCCCAGCAGCCGCGCCCGGAACGTGCCATCCGCGAGCCTGCCGGTCCGTACCGCCACGTCGACGCGCTCCCGTGCCAGGTCGACCACCTGGTCGGTGAGCGTGAGGTCGAGCGACACCTTGGGATAGCGCTCGCAGAACTGGGACACCAAGGGCAGCAGATGGTGGGTGCCGAACGGGATGGAGGTGTTGACGCGCAGCACTCCCCTGGGTTCGACGGCCCCGGCGCCGATGGATTGCTCCGCCTCCTCGAGGTCTTCCAGCACCCTCTGCGAAGCCTCGAAGAATTCTTCCCCTTCGGCGGTCAAGGCCAGCTCGCGCGTCGATCTCAGAAAGAGCACCACCCCCAGCCGTTCCTCCAGGCGGGTGATCAGCTTGCTGACGGCCGACGGCGACATGTCCAGCGTCTTTGCAGCGGCCGAGAAGCTCCGGTCCTGCACGACACGCACGAACACCGCCATCTCTCCGCTTCGGTGATCCACTTCAATTCATTCCGTCAAAGGTCGATTGTGAATCCGGTTCCAAACAGCTTTGCGCGCCGGCGGCTGTTTCACGCGTGCCATCCCTGCCAAAGTGGATGGACCGCGTCGCTTCGGACCGAACACGCGACTGTACCCAACTCGAAAAGGACACCGATCCATGGATCTGCAGTTGAAAGACAAGACCACGCTGGTCACGGCGCCTCCGCGGGCATCGCGCTGGCCTGCCTCGAACGGAGCAGCGGCAGCTGCCGCTCGGTCCCGTGAGGGCGTCATGAAGTGGTTGGGTACCCTTCTCCCAGCCGGCCTCTTGCTTCTGGCGCTCCCCGCCGTCGCGGCCGAGCCTGCAAGCCTCGAGCGTTGGCGCAGCTACTCCGGGGTGACCTGGGAGGCCCCGGCCGAGGGCAACGTGGCCTTCTCGAACTCCGCCAATGCCCCCATCGCCGGGATCCACTTCGACGGCGCAGGCCGCGCTTTCGTGAGCACGCCGCGCCTGCTGTCGCCGCAGGCGCCGGCGACCCTCAGCCAGCTCGATACGCGCGTCGAAGCCGGCCCGGCGCGGCTGACGGCCTTTCCCTCCGTCGAGGGCAACGAGGTCACCGGCGACCCGGCGGCGCACCTGCGCAACGTCCTGGGCTTCCACATCGACCGCCGGAACGGCTGGCTGTGGGCACTCGACATGGGGTTCGTCGCCGGCGAGGCGGAAGCGCCTCCAGGCGGTCAGAAGCTGGTGGTGTACGACCTGGCGACCGGACGGGTCGTCAGGCGCATTCCGCTGGATGCCGTGGCGGACCGCAAGGGCAGCTTCCTCAACGACGTGGTGGTCGACGAGCGCCGCAGGATCGCGTACATCTCGGACAGTGGCCTGAGAAGTGCCCCTGCGAACCAGGCCGCCATCATCGTGGTGGAGTTGGACAGCGCACGGGCGCGCCGCGTGCTCCACCAGCACGCGTCCGTGATGCCGGAGCCCGGGGTCAAGGTCGTCTCGCACGGCGAAGACGTCTGGCCGGGCAATCCACTCACCCTGGGCATCAATGGAGTCGCCCTGTCTCCGAAGGCGGACACCCTTTACTGGACGGTGACGACCGGCACGAAGGCCCACGCCGTCAAGACAGTGCTCCTGCGCAACTGGCAAGCCAGCGACGCGCAGATTCGCGCCGCAGTCGTCCCAGGAGGGGATGTGGGTGGCAATACCGATGGCATCGTGGCCGCGCCGGACGGAAGGGTGTATGTCACCGACGTCACGCGCAACGGCATCGTTCGCCTCGATCCCAGGACGCGGAAGTCCGAGCTCGTGGCATCGCATGAGGGCGTGTACTGGCCCGACACGCCGGCCATCACGCCTGACGGGTACCTGGTCTTCACGGCCAGCCGGCTCAACGCCCACTTTGCCGGCACCGTCAAGCCCGGCGCCGAGCGCTACGAACTGTGGCGCATGAGGCTGGCGAACTGATGTCGCCTCCCCTGTTCGACCCCTTCCATCTGGGCGGCCGGCTCCTGAAGAACCGCGCCGTCATGGCCCCGATGACCCGGGCCCGTGCACCCGGGAACACGCCGACGGCGGAAACCGCCCGGTACTATCGACAGCGGGCCGGCGCTGGCCTGGTCGTCACCGAGGGAACGCCGATCAGCAAGGAGGGCAACGGCTTCGCGGACTGCCCTGGAATCTGGAACGACGCGCAGGTTGCGGCCTGGCGCGGCGTGACGGACGCCGTCCACGACGTGGGTGGCACGATCTTCACGCAGCTTTGGCACGTGGGGCGAATGAGCCACGTCTCGCTGCAGGACGATGGAAAGGCGCCGGCCAGTTCCACGAACAAGCAGGCCGCGGCAAGTTCGGCATTCGCTTACGACGAGGCTGGCCGGCCGGCCTTCGTCATTGCGAGCCCACCCAGGGCATTGGAGACGGCCGAAATCGCCCGCGTCGTGGCGGACTTCAGCCAGGCCGCCGAGAACGCCGTCCGGGCCGGATTCGATGGCGTCGAACTGCATGGCGCGAACGGCTACCTGCTGGAGCAGTTCCTCAACGGCGCTGTCAACGATCGCAAGGATCGCTACGGCGCAGCGACCCTGGAGGATCGCCTGCGATTCGTGCTGGAGGTGGTCGACGCCTGCGTGGACCGCATCGGCGGCCATCGGGTCGCCATCCGGCTGTCCCCCTTCGGCCGGCTTCACGAACTGGAGGCCTTTGAAGGCGAGGAAGACACCTTCTTGAGGCTCGGTGAGGAACTCGGCAAGCGCGGGCTGGCCTACCTCCACGTCATGGACCAGGCCAGCCGCGGCGCGTCGGCGATGCCAGCGGGGTTCCTCGAAAAGCTCAGGGCTGCGTATCCAGGGACGCTGGTCGCCGCCGGTGGCCTGACCCTCGAAGGTGCGAACCGCCTCATCTCGAGGGGAACGATCGATCTCGCGGCATTCGGCGAACCGTTCATCGCGAATCCGGACCTGGTCGAGCGCTTCCGTCACGGTTGGCCGATTGCACGCGCGGACAGGGCGACGTTCTACGGAGGCGGTCCGGCCGGGTACGTCGACTATCCGTTCCACACGATGGTGTCGTCCCCTTGAGCGGCCGCTGGATCAGGAGCCAGGCCGCGCGCGGCTACGCGACGTTCCACGGTAGCGGCCTGTCACCTCCCTCACCATTGCCTCGCGGCTCTGGAACTTCGCGCCGCCGGCCCAGAGCTCCCGGGCCTTGCCGCGCCCGTCGCGCACGACCCGCACCGACTGGCCCGGGCTGTTGTACCCGGACGTGCGGCGGATGACGCCGCGGTCCTTGCCCGTGACCTCGAACTCGGTGGTGGTCCCGTCGAAGGGCGGGTGCATCGCGGGAGAGACCTGCAGCACGGACTCGCCCACAGGCACCAGATGCGTGCAGCCGTATGCGGTCCACCAGTCTCCGCGCCAGGACGCGAGGCGCTTCGCCGGCGCGCCGCGTTCCTGGAACGCGGACAGGATGCTCTGGATGCCGTCCACCCAGGCCCAGGAGAAACCGTCCTGCGCGTTGGTGAGCACGGTGATGGTGAGGCCGTTTGCCGTGAAGCGCGAGGTGCGGGAAGTGAATCCCTGCAAGCCGCCCGTGTGGCCGAACCACTCCTTGGGGCCCGGTCCCGACATCATCGTGCCGAGGCCGTACCACTGCTCGATGGCCGAGACCTCGTCGCGCCAGCGTCGCTGCACCATCGCGCGCCGGCTGGCCGGCGAGAGGATGCTGTCGGCGCACTTCGGATCGAGCTGCGCGAAAAACCGTGCGGTGTCGGCGGCCGTCGAGACGAAGCCGCCCGCGGGCGCGATCGCGTGGGTGGGGTTGTCGCCGGGCACGATCAGCCGCTGGCCGAAGGGAAACTCCGCCGAATGCCCGCTCGCGAGTTGCGCACCCTTGGGAAGGAACGGCATGTCCGGCACGGTGGCATGCAGTCCCGCGGGGCGGATCACGTTGCGCGTCATCCAGTCCGCGTAGGCGCTCCCGGTCACCTCCTCGATCATCATCCCGAGCAGCGCGTAGCCGTGGTTGGAGTACTTCAGCTGCAGGCCGGCCGCGAGCGGCTGCGGACGCTTCAGGTCCGCCAGCACCTCCTCGCGCGTGAGGTAGGGCCTGCGGTCCGCGAACTGGCCCGAATCGTCGCCGTCCCGCGTAAGGCCCGCGCCGTGCGACAGCAGTTCGCCGACGCGCGCGCCGGCCGCGTCGGGATGCAGGCCGTCCACGTAGCGCCCGATGGCATCGTCGAAGCCCACCTTCCCTTGCTCGCGCAGCAACAGCACCGCGGCGGCGGTGAAGCTCTTGGTGTGCGAGGCGATGCGAAAGCGATGCCGCAGGGTCATGCGCTGCCGCGTGCGCAGGTCCGCGTGGCCGAAGGCGTATTCCGCAAGCAGGTCGCTGCCTTGCGCGATCGCCACCGCGCATCCCGGCTGGCGATAGCGCTCCACCTGGAAGGTGAGCCAATCCTGCACGTACTCCAACGCAGGCGCGAGCCAGGCGCTGTTCTTGTCCATGGGGTCCCCTCGTTGAACGGGACGGGGAGTTTAGGGGAACCGGCACCCGCCACAACGACAGGTGGGCTGGGCCTGCCAACGCGTCGCCGCGTCACGCGTCGCATGGCGGTGATCTCCACGTCAGGCCCGGTCCGGGCCGGAGGAGCCTTCCATGGACATCCAATGCATCGCGGGGCTTGCCGTCATCACGAAGCGGCCGGTGGCAAGTGCGCCGCTGTACCGGGAGACGCTTGGCCTGCCGCTGGAGCAGTACGAGACGACGGGCTATCACTTCATGGACGCGGGCTACCCGGATGCGATCACGGGAAAGTAGAGGGTGACGGTCGTTCCCTCTCCGACGACGGAGGCGATCGCCAGGTCGCCCCGGCTCTGCTGGACCATCCCGCACACCTGGCTCAGGCCGGTGCCGGTCCTCTTTCCAGTGGGCTTCGTCGTGAAGAACGGCTCGACGGCGCGCGCAGCGATGTCCGGCGGCATGCCCATGCCGGTGTCGCGCACGGACACGGCCACATAGTCGCCGGCCGGCAGCGTGCCCACCTCACCTGCGCCGAGGCTGGCGACGCGGACCGAGACCACGACGGTCCCGCCGTCGGGGGTGGCGTCCGCGGCATTCGACAGCAGGTTCAGCATGGCGGCCTCGAGCTGCCTCGCATCCACCACCGCGGACGCATCCCCGGGCGCCAGCTCCAGCGCGAACTGCAGGCCGGGGCGCAGGGCGTCCCTCCACTTCGCCTGCCCGGCCGAAATGAGCGCGTTGATGTCCACGGGCTTCGCGTCCAGCGGTTGCTGGCGGCCGAAGACGCGCAGGCGGTCGAGGAGAAGCGAGCCCCGTGCGTTGGCCTGCTCCAGCAGCTCCAGCGCGCGCAACTGGTCCGGGTCCTTCAGCAGGGCCCGCAACGAAGCAACGCCGCTTGAGAACTCCTCGAGGATGCCCCGGAACTCCTGTGCGAGGCCGGCGGTGAGGCTGCCAAGCGCCTCCAGCTTGCGTGTCTCGAACTGCGCCTGGCGAGCGCGTTCGAGGTCCTCCGCCGCCTGCCGCCGCTCGGTGATGTCCCGCGTCACCTTGGCAAAGCCGACGAGGTGGCCCATCTCGTTGCGGATGCGATCGATGACGACGTGCGCCCAGAAGCGGGTGCCGTCCTTGCGCACGCGCCATCCCTCGGCTTCGAAGCGGCCGGTCTCGGCGGCCTGGGCCAGGGCGCGCATGGGCAGGCCGCTCGCGCGGTCCTCCTCGGTGTAGAAGCGCGAGAAGTGCGACCCGATGACTTCCTCTTCCGCGTAGCCCTTGATGCGTTTCGCCCCGGAGTTCCAGTTCGTGATCACGCCCTGGGGCGACAGCATGTAGATGGCGTAGTCGTTGACCCCCTGCACGAGGATGCGGAAGCGCTCCTCGCTTTCCCGCAGGGCCTCCTGCGCCAGTTTCTTCTCCGTGATGTCGCGCGTGATCTTCGCGAAGCCGGCGAGCTCTCCGTTCTCGTCGCGGATGGGGTCGATGACGACGCTGGCCCAGAAGCGGGTGCCGTCCTTGCGAACGCGCCAGCCTTCCGCCTCGAACTTGCCGGTGCTCTCGGCGATCCTGAGTGCCCGCTGGGGCAGCCCCGAGGCCCGGTCTTCGTCCGTGTAGAAGCGCGAGAAGTGCTGGCCGACGATCTCGTTGGCCGTATAGCCCTTGAAGCGCTGCGCACCCGCGTTCCAGGTCACGATCGCCCCCTTCGGGGAGAGCATGTAGATCGCGTAGTCGGTGACCGAGGAGATGAACAGCCGCAGCCGCTCCCTTTCGTCGGCGGTGGACATGATGGGCGCTTGCGTCGGCTGGTTCATGGGTGCGCGCGCCGAGGGAAGGCCGGTGCGCGGCCCTCCACCGTGTGCCGGCGCGGAACTGGAGATTTTCCGCCGGTCCACCGAGGTCAGGCCCCCGTTGTAACGAGCTGTTGAACCGGGCGGTCTTCCGGGTTACCGGAGGGGCGCCGCCGTCGTCGAATCCGGCGCATAGCGAACGTGCAGCGAGCGCTGGTGCGGGTTGAGGAGGGCATGCAGCGCGTAAGCGGCACCACCCACCGCGACCGCGAAGTCCGCGTACCGGGTCAGCCTGACCTGGGGCGCGTGAAGGCCGGCACGAGCGGCATAGCGCGCCAGGACTTGCGAGGCGGTGTCCACCAGGACCTCGCCGCCCAGCGTCACCGTTTCCCCGCCGAGGACGATCGCCTGGGGGTTGAACGTCGTCCACGCGTTCTGCAGCAGCACACCCAGCAGTTCGCCGGCCCGCGCGAAGGCGGTGCGCGCCACCGGGTCGCGCGCGGACATGCGGGCGCGCAGGGCGGCGTGGTGGACCCCTGCGTGCTGCAGGCAGCCGGCCGCCGTGGCGATGCTCTTGAGGCCCAGGTACGCTTCCGCGCATCCGAGGCGGCCGCAGGAACAGGGCGCGCCGTCGATCACCAGCGTGGTGTGGCCGATCTCGCCGGCCGACCCGGTCGCGCCGGTGAAGAGCGCGCCGTGGAGGATGATGCCCGCGCCGACGCCGATGCCGCAGCTGACGTACACCAGCGGGTCGGCCGCGGGGCTGTCGCTGAATTCGCTCTCGCCGACGGCGGCCATGTCCGCCTCGTTGTGGTAGTAGACCGGCACGTTGGCCAGGCCCGCGCGCGCCAGTTCGGCGCCGAGCCGGTTGCCCACGTCGACGTTGCGCCAGCCGTTGTTGGGCGCGAACTCCAGCAGGCCGGAGCGCTTGTCCACGAGGCCGTGCAGCCCCACGCCGATCCCCAGGAGTTGCGCGCCGTCGCGCGTCATGCGGGTGGACAGGGCGCCCACCATGGCCACGAGCTGGTGGCAGGCGGGATCGGGCTCGCGCGAGCGCAGCGCCGCCTGGCTCGATTCGAGGATCTCGCCCTTGATCGAGGTGGCCACGACGCGGATCGCGTCCGGCCCGAGGTCCGCGCCCAGCAGGATCAGGCGGGCTCCATCCAGCTGGAGCGGCGTGGGCCTTCGTCCGGGCCCGCCGGTGACGGCGGCGCTTTCCTCGCTGAGCCAGCCTTCGGCGATGAGCTCCTTGATCCTGGCGCTGACCGTGGAGCGGGTCAGTCCGCTGCGCTCGGCCAGGTCGGCGCGCGACATCCCGGGTTGCTCGCGCAGCAGGCGCAGCAGGCCCATGCGATTGATGGCCTTCACATGGCGCTGGTCCCCGGTGATGGACGTGCTGGGCATCGAAACGGACTTGCGGCAGCGTTCCGCCGCGATAGTTTGACGAGCGAACAATTGTGGACGCTTCGCCCTCCCGTCACAATCCGGCCGCGCTGCGCTTTCCATTGGGAAGGGCGCGCACAGGGGGAATCCCTGATGTTGCCCCCCGGGGCCGATGGCACATTTGGTTCGGCCGGACAACTAATGGAGGCGCAGGTGAAGACCAGCAGGCTCTTGTTCTCGGGTGCCCTCGCGCTCGCCGCCGCCGCGGCATCGCTTCCGGCCCTGGCCGCGGACGTCAACGTCCGCCTCATGCACGTCGACCAGAACCCCGAGATCCGGACGTACTACAACGACCTGGCCCAGCGCTTCGAGTCCACCCATCCCGGCGTGAAGGTGGAGATCCTGTACCTCGAGAACGAGGCATACAAGAAGAAGCTCACGACCCTGCTGCAATCGCCGGACCGCCCGAACATCCTGTACAGCTGGGGCGGCGGCGTGATGCGCGAGCAGATCAAGGCGGGCGTGCTCGAGGACATCACCCCGGCGATGAATGCGGGCAACTGGAAGGATCGCTTCCTGCCGGCCGGCATCCAGGCCTACACGGTGGACAACAGGATCTACGGGGTGCCGTTCCAGCTGTCGCAGGTCGGCTTCTTCTACAACAAGGACCTGTTCGCCAAGGCCGGCGTCGATGCGCAGGGCATCAAGACCTGGGACGACCTGCTGGCTGCCGTCAGGAAGTTCCAGGCCGCGGGCATCACGCCCATCATCGCCGGCGGCGGCGACAAGTGGCCGCTGCATTTCTACTGGTCGCATCTCGCGATCCGCATCGGCGGCAAGCCGGCGTTCGACGCAGCGGTGCGCGGTGAAGGCAAGGGCTTCGCCGACGAGACCTTCGTGCGCGCGGGTGAGCTGTTCAAGCAGCTGGTCGACCTCAAGCCCTTCCAGCCCGGGTTCCTCGGCGCGACCTTCCCGCAGTCGTCGGGCCAGTTCGGCGACGGCAAGGGCGCGATGGTGCTGATGCTGAACGGCATGCTCGGCTCCATGAAGGCCAACTCCGCCGACAAGGTCGGCATCCCCGACGAGAAGCTGGGCTGGTTTGCCTTCCCCACGGTGGCGGGCGGCAAGGGCGACCCGAGCGACACGCTGGGCGGCCTCAATGGCTGGATCGTGACCAAGGGCTCGCCCAAGGAGGCGGTGGAATTCCTGCGCTTCTTCTCGGAAGCGCAGAACCAGCGCATCGCCGCGGAGAAGGGCGTGTACCTGCCGGCCATCAAGGGAACGAGCGACGCGATCAAGCGGCCCGTGCTGCGCCTGCTGGCCGAGAACGTGGGCAACGCGAAGTACCACCAGGTCTACTACGACCAGATGCTGGGGGCGTCCGTCGGGGCCGTGGTGAACGACGTCTCCGCGGACCTCGCGGCCGGCCGCATCAAGCCCGCCGACGCTGCCGCCGCCGTGCAGCAGGCGTGGAAACAGGCCAACTGACCGCGCGATGGGCCCGCTTCCGCGGGCCGGGCACGCAGTGGGGCGCGCGCGCGGCCGTCGCGCTGCTGTTCCTGCCTCCCGCGCTGCTGCTCTTCACCGTGTTCGTCGCCTTGCCGATGGGCGAGGCCGCCTGGTACAGCCTGTTCAACTGGAACGGGTACGGGACGCCGACGCAGTTCACCGGCTGGCGCAACTTCCGGCTGCTGTTCGAGACGCCGGCGTTCCACACGGCGCTCAAGAACAACCTGCTGGTGATCGTCGTCTCGCTGGTCGTGCAATTGCCGCTGGCGCTGGCGATGGCCTTGCTCCTGGCCGGACGCCTGCGCGGCACCACGGGCTTTCGCCTGGTCTTCTTCCTGCCCTACATCCTGGCGGAAATCGCGGCGGGCCTCATCTGGCGTTTCGTCTATGACGGCGACTACGGGTTCATCGCCAAGATCTGGCAGGCCTTCGGCGCCGCGCCGCCGTTCGTGCTGGCGGAGCCCGACCTGGCGATGGCCGCCATCCTGCTCGTGGTGGTGTGGAAGTACTTCGGCTTCCACATGATCCTGTACATCGCCGGCCTGCAGCAGATCAGCCCCACCCTGTACGAGGCCGCGCGCATCGACGGCGCGGGGAGCTGGCAGATCTTCCGGCGCATCACCTTGCCGCTGCTGGGACCCACCATCCGCCTGTCGGTGTTCTTCGCGATCATCGGCTCCATCCAGCTGTTCGACATCATCATGGCGTTGACCCGCGGCGGGCCGTCCGACAGCACGCAGACGATGGTCACGTTCCTCTACAGCTACGGCGTCACGCGCATGCAGATCGGCTTCGGCAGCGCGGTGGGCGTGGTGCTGTTCGTCATCTGCGTGGTCTTCGCCTTCGGCTACAAGCGCTTCCTGATGCGCGATGACTGAAGGCGCATCCCATCCCCAACGCGCGCTGGCGGGCGGCATGCCCGTCATGCTGCGCTACGCGGTCCTGCTTCTCGTCGCCGGGATGGTGCTGGCTCCCATGCTCGCTGCCGCCCTGGGCGGCTTCAAGTCCCTGGGCAACCTGCGCGTCGATCCCTTCGGGCTGCCGCGCGAGTGGGAGTGGCGCAACTACTGGGACATCCTGTCGGGCACGCGCTACTGGCAGCTGATGCTGAACTCGCTGATCATCGCCGTGCTCACCGTCCTGCTCACGGTCGCCGTTTCGGCCATGGCCGCCTTCACCTTCGTGCATGTGCGGTTCTACGGCGCCACGTTCCTCTTCAACTACCTGTTGCTCGGGCTGATGTTCCCCGCTGCCACGGCCATCCTGCCGCTGTTCATCAAGATCCGCGACCTCGGCCTGCTGGATAGCTACTGGGGCGTGGTGCTGCCGCAGGTGGCCTTCGGCCTGGCGACCGGCGTGCTGCTGTTCCGCAACTACTTCCGGCAACTGCCTTCGGAGCTGTTCGAGGCGGCGCTGGTCGACGGCTGCGGCTACTTCCAGTTCTTCTGGTACATCGTGCTGCCGCTGTCGCGGCCCATCCTGGCCACCGTCTCGGTCATCGTGTTCGTGCACAGCTGGAACGCCTACCTCCTGCCGCTCGTGGTATTGAACCGCGAATCCCGCTATCCCTGGCCGCTGGGCATCATGGCCTACCAGGGCGAGTACTCGACCGAGTGGAACCTGGTGCTGGCGTTCATCACCCTCACCATCCTGCCGGCCGTGATCATGTTCTTCGCGGCGCAGAAGCACATCGTTGCCGGATTGACCTCGGGCGCCGTCAAGGGATGACGGCGGCACCGCACAAGGAGCGTGACCGTGATCCAGAACCCCATCCTGAAGGGATTCAATCCCGACCCGTCCATCGTGCGCGTGGGCGACGACTACTACATCGCGACGTCCACCTTCGAGTGGTTTCCGGGCGTGCAGATCCATCATTCGCGGGACCTGGTGCACTGGAAGCTGGTCGCGCGCCCGCTCACGCGGCCCAGCCAGCTCAACATGCTGGGCGACCCCGACTCGTGCGGCATCTGGGCCCCCTGCCTGTCGCACGCCGACGGGCTGTTCCACCTGGTCTACACCGACGTGAAGCGCTATGGCCAGACCTCCAGCGCAGGCGCGGCTGGTGCGTCGCTGCGCGACTTCCACAACTACCTGGTCACCTCGCCTGCGATCGATGGTGAATGGTCCGACCCCGTCTACCTCAATAGCAGCGGCTTCGATCCTTCGCTGTTCCATGACGACGATGGCCGCAAGTACCTGGTCAACCAGCTGTGGGACCACCGGCCCGGCCGCAACCGCTTTGCCGGCATCGTGCTGCAGGAGTATTCCGTCGCGCGCCGCGCGCTGGTCGGCGAGCGCGTCAACATCTTCACCGGCACGCCGATCGGATTCACCGAAGCGCCGCACCTGTACCAGCGCAAGGGCTGGTACTACCTGCTCACCGCCGAAGGCGGAACCGGCTGGGGCCACGCCGTCACGATGGCGCGCTCGCGCAACCTCCGCGGCCCTTACGAGCTGCATCCCGAGACCTACATCCTCAGCTCGCGCGACCGGCCGGATGCTCCGCTGCAGCGGGCGGGCCATGCCGACCTGGTGCAGACGCAGGACGGACAGACCTACATCGCCTACCTGTGCGGCCGCCCCCTGCCCAACCGCGGCACCTGCACCCTGGGGCGCGAGACGGCCATCCAGCCGATGGTGTGGGGCGCCGATGACTGGTTGCGCACCGACGGCGAGCCGGGCCTCGTCCAGCTGCAGGCCCGCGACCCGGGACTTCCGCCCCATCCCCATGCAAGCGCGCCCGAACGCGAGGACTTCGACGGGCCCCATCTTCCGATCGATTTCCAGTGGCTGCGCTCGCCCTGGCCCGACGAGTTGTTCAGCCTCACGGCACGCCCGGGGCACCTGCGCCTGTTCGGCCGGGAGTCGGTGGGCAGCTTCTTCAAGCAGTCGCTGGTCGCGCGCCGCCAGCAGGCGCACTGCTGCAGCGCCGCGACGCGCGTCGAGTTCGAGCCGCGCCACTTCCAGCAGCAGGCCGGCCTCATCTGCTACTACAACAGCGCCAAGTTCCACTACCTGTACCTGTCCCACGACGAGGCGCTCGGCAAGCACGTGCGGGTGATGTCGTCGCTGCCGAATCACATGACGGCCGATGCGTTCTCGGCGCCGGTCGCCATCGCTCCCGGCATTCCGGTGGAGTTGCGGGTGGAGGTGGACTTCGAGCGGCTGTATTTCGGGTATCGGGTCGGGGGCGGCGCATGGAACTGGATTCCCCAGCTCTTCGACGCCAGCATCCTCTCGGACGAAGCCAGCGCGCCGGGGCGTCCCAACTTCACCGGCGCCTTCGTGGGCATGGCATGCCAGGACATGTCGGGGACCGCGCTGGCCGCCGACTTCGACTGGTTCGAATACCGGGAACGGGCCTATGGCGCCGATCCACGCATGCAGCCGCTGTCCTGAGCTTCGGCGCGAGGTCGAAAGCATTCGCCGGTGCCGCGGCGTCGCCGTGCGCGATGCTTTCCACACCGCCGCGTGCTTCCGTGTGTGCGGCCCGCACATTGATCCGGTCCAGGCGATCCTCGAAGCTCCTCCTCCAAACAACAGAGCCTCCGTGACATGCGGTTCGAGGCTCGACCATGGAGCGAGACATGTACATCTGCAGATGGAAATCCGCCGCCGCGGCGGTGGTCGCATCGGTCTTCCTGGAGCTCGCATTGGCAAGCTGTGGTGGTAGTGGAGGGGATGGCGGCGGCGCCCCGCCGGTCGCGCCGGAGGCGCCGGCGCCGAGCGTGGTGCGCGCCACCGAATATGGCCGGGTCGAAGGCACGGCGAGCGCCGACGGCCGGACGATCGCCTGGCTCGGCGTCCCGTTCGCGAAGCCGCCCGTGGGCACGCTGCGCTGGCAGCCGCCGCGCGCGCCGGATGCGTGGACCGGCGTCCGCCCGGCCAAGGACTACCCCGAGGCCTGCACCCAGATCGGCGGGCTGTTCGGCCCCGCGCCCCGCGGCAAGGACTACAGCGCCGTCTGGGAAACGTTCTACCGGCCCATCGGTTCGGAGGACTGCCTCTACCTGAACATCTGGACCCCCGCGAAGCCCGTGACCGGCGAGGCCAGCCTGCCCGTGATCGTCTTCATCCACGGCGGCAGCAACGTCGTGGGCGCGGCCTTCGACCCGCTCTATCTCGGGGACACGCTCGCGAACAACGCGAACGCGGTGGTCGTGACGGTGGCGTACCGCCTGGGCGTGCTCGGCTGGTTCGCCCATCCCGCGCTCAACACGGGCGATCCCCTGCGCGATTCCGGCAACTTCGCGCTCCTCGACCTGATCCAGTCGCTGAAGTTCGTGCAGAACAACATCGCGAACTTCGGTGGCGATCCCGGCAACGTGACGATCATGGGGCAATCCGCCGGGTCCACCAACGTCAATGCCCTGATCGTGTCGCCGCTCGCCGCGGGGCTGTTCCACAAGGCCATCTCCCTGAGCGGCGGGGTCGGCGGGAGTTCGACGACGGCCGCCGTGAACAAGTCGAACGCCATCCTCGACGCACTGCTGATCAAGGACCGCCTGGCAACCGACAAGGCCTCTGCCGATGCGTATCGCACCGCGCAGAGCAACGAGTGGATCCGCAACTACCTGATGTTCAAGACCGGCCCCGACCTCTACAACATCCAGGTCGACCCCACGGGCGGGAGATGGGGCACCGGCTCGCGCACCTTCGAGCCGGGCTCGACGACCGCGACCTTGTGGGCGACGGTGGCGCCGATCGCGGACGGCACCGTGCTGCCCACCAACCCGACGAATGCCATCCGCGCCGGCAACTTCAACAAGGTGCCGCAGCTGGTCGGAAACACGGCGGAGGAGGGCAAGCTGTTCTCGGCGGCCTTCAAGATCGACGACTACCAGCGGGTGAGGTGGATGAACGGGACGTATCTCGGGACGGCCTCCGGACTGCAGCTGGGCGACATCGTCGACGGCACCATCGTGTCGCCCCTGACGGTCGACAACTACAACGCCTACACCTTCAACAACGCGAACCGCGTCAGCCCGGCGCCGAGCATCACCACCGCCGCCTTCTGGGCCCTTTCGAACGCCAGCAACACCGCGTACTACCCGCAGGTTCCGCTGTATGCGTACGATTTCAAGTGGAACCGGGAACCGGCGCCGTGGAACGACGTGTACGGCGCGTGGCACACCGGCGACCTGGCGTTCGTCTTCGGCAACTTCTCCATGAGCCTGCAGGCCTTCGCGTGGAGCGATGCCAACAAGCCGGGGCGGCTGGCGCTCTCGAAGCTGATGCAGGACAGCGTCGCGGCCTTCATCCGGACCGGCAACCCGAACAATGGCAGCCTGGGCGTGACCTGGGACCCGTGGTCGCCGGGCGCCCCGCGCCGGCTGGTGTTCGACGCGACGCTGGACCAGGCGTCCATCTCGCAGGAGTAGCGCCGCGGGCGCTGGCTCCGCGGGACGGTTTGCTCAGTCCCCGGTGATCCCCGCAGCCTTGATCACCTGCGCCCACTTCCTCGCCTCTTCTTCCAGGAAGCCCTTGAACGCCGCCGGCGTGCCGCCCCGCAGCTGCAACCCGGCGGCCTCGGCCCTTTTCTTCACCTCGGCATCCGCGATCGCGGCGTTCGTTTCCGCGTTCAGGCGCTGTACCACCGCGGCCGGCGTCCCGGCAGGCGCCATGAGCCCGTACCAGCCGTAGCCCACCACGTCCTTCAGTCCCGACTCCACGAAGGTGGGCACCTCCGGTTGCAGCGGGGTGCGCGCCTCGTTCGCCACCGCCAGCACGCGCAGCTTTCCCGCCTGGATGTGCGGCACCGCGGTGGAGATCGCCGTCAGCGTCGCATCGATGCGTCCCGCCAGCAGTTCCGTGTACGCGGGCGCATCGCCCTTGTACTGCACCACGACCCCCTTCGCGCCCGTCGCGCGGATGAACATCTCCGCCGTGAGGTGCGGGGCCGAGCCGGAACCCGGTGAGCCGAAGGTGAAGCCCTTGGCGCTGGCCTTGCCCCACCGCACGAACTCCGCCACGGTCCGGTAAGGCGCATCGGCGTTCACCACGAGGAACAGCGGCGCGATGGCGGTGCTGACGATGGGCTCGAAACTCCTGCGCAGGTCGTAGGGGAGGTGCGGGTAGAGGGCCTCGCCGATCGCGATGGGAGCGGCCGCATGCAGGATCGTGTAGCCGTCGGGCGCGGCCTTGGCCACGTAGTCGTTGGCGATCCGCGTGCCGGCGCCGGCACGGTTCTCCACGACGAAGGACTGCCCCAGGCCCTTGGCGAAGAAGTCGCCGAGCACGCGGGTGAGGATGTCGCTCGATCCACCGGGGGCATAAGGGCAGACCAGCCGGACCTGGCGGGAGGGCCAGGCCTGCGCCCACGCGGACAGGCCCAGGGGGGCGAGCGTCGCCGCCGCGGCGGCCCCCAGCAGATGACGGCGGGTGATGTTCTGCATGTTTGTTTCCTTCTTGTCTTGCGGGGCTCGCGCCGCGGCTCACACGCGGCGCAGGGGTGGATAGGCGTACCGGTATTCCAGGTGGTCCGCCTGCGGCTGGTACAGGCGCAGCACGACGTAGAACGGCTCGTCGCGCGGCGCCGGCAGCCAGTTGCGACCCGGCCCTGGATCGTCGGCCTGCAGCCGGATCGCCAGGCTGCCGTCCGCTTCCAGGTGCAGGCCGGGCGTGCGGTCGCCGATGGAATAGCGGGCGATCGGGTTGGCCACGAACAGGCAGTCGCTGCGGCGGTACATCGTCAGGGACCAGAAGGCGCCCACGCGCAGCCCCTGGCCCGGCGCGAAGCGCAGTTCGTAGGCGCGCGAGCCGTGCAGGGGCTCGCCGCCGGCGTCCACTTCGGCCGCCGGGTACATCGCTTCCTCGATGCCCAGCGCACCGATGAAGTTGCGCGCGATGCGCGCACGTGTCGCCAGGTCGCTGCCCCAGTGCTCGCGCACCGCCACCTGGAGTGCCCACCCGTTGCCCAGTGCGTGCGGCTGCTGCTGCTCGCGCAGTTGCTCGAACACGAGCGGAAGCGCCGTCGCCAGGGCGTCCTCGTCCACCGGCCAGCGCAGTCGCTCGCCGGCCGGCACGGGGTTGCGCGCGAGCGCCTCCTCGAGAATGGCGCGATACAGCTCCGGCGGCGGCACCGCGACCGAACGGCCGTCCAGCCGGGTCTCCACGCGCATGGCCGCGTCGCCGCCATCGAGGCGGCGGGTGACGATCTGCGCCTGCAGCCCGCGCACGTAGTCGATGTCCGAGGGCGCGTCGTCCACGAGGATGCGGCCGATGATCCACACGTCCTGGCCGGGTGCCGCGACCACGTTCGTGACGCCGGCCGGAACCGTCCCCTTCCAGTCGGGCCCGTGCACCAGCGTGCGCTGGCGCCGGTTGCCGGTGGTGCGCCGGCCGACGTACGCGAATGGATTGGTCCAGGCGTCCAGCAAGCCCAGCACCCAGTAGCGTTCGCCCATCTCCGGCGTGTCGACCAGCACCGGCCCCTGCGACAGGTCCAGCCATGCGTTGCTGTACACGGTGTCGTTGTTCGGGCTGACCACCTCGCGGTCATCCGGGCCGAGCTTGCGATGCGTGTGCGTGAAGAGGTTGACCCAGCGCATGCGGGAGTCGCGCTCCTCGCCGGCGAAGCCGAGCGTGGGATGGCGCCGCGCCGTCGTGGCTGCACGCATGCGCATCATCTCGAACACCGGCAGCGTCTGGATCACGGCGTCCCGCGCCGCCGTGGAGGGTGGAGAGAGGCTTGCTGTCGTCATGGTGTCCAGGCGACCACGCCGCCCTGCCGCAGTGCGGCGATGTCCTGTTCCGAATAGCCCGCCTCTGCCAGCAGGGCGGCTGCGTCGGCGCCACACGCGGGAGCCGCGGGCGGCGCGGATCGCTGCGCGTCGCCCAGCCGGTAAGGCAGGCCGAAAGCGCGATAGCCCCCGTCCCCAGGGGCCGCTGCGTCGACCAGCATGCCGCTGGCCTGCACGTCGGCGCTGGCCAGCACGTCGCGGTAGCGGCGCACGGCGCCGGCGACGATCTGGTTGCGCCCGAGCAGGGCCACGCATTCCTCGCTGCTGTAGGCGGACAGGCACTCCTTCAGCACGGCGCGCAGTTCGGCGCGATGGGCCACGCGGTCCGCATTGGTGGCAAAGCGCGGGTCGCTCGCCAGTTCTTCGCGTCCCATCACGCGGCAGAACCGCTGCCAGTGCTCCTGCGCATAGGCGGACAGGACGATGTGCCCGTCGCGCGTCGGCACGACTTCGGCCGCGGGGGCATTGTGCGGCTGGCCGTCGCCGATGCGCGTCGGCTCGGGGCCGCCGCCCAGGTATTCGCACCAGGTCGCCGCCTGCAGGTGCAGCGCGGTCTCCAGCAGGGAGGTCTCCAGCGTCTCGCCTTGTCCGGTGCGCTCGCGCCCGTAGAGCGCCGCCAGCACGGCCTGCGCGCCGACATGCGCGGCGGCGGCGTCGATGATGGGCACGCCCACCTTCTGCGGCAGCCGGCCGGGTTCTCCCGTCACGGACATCAGTCCGCTCTCGGCCTGCGCCGCGATGTCGTAGCCGGGGCGATCGCGCGACGGCCCCGTGCCGGGAAAGCCGGAGATGGAGAGATAGATGATGCGGGGGTGGCGCGCGCGCACTTCGGCCGCCCCCAGCCCCAGCCGGTCCACGACGCCCGGACGCAGGTTCTGGATCACGACGTCGCTGCCGGCGATCAGCCGCCACGCGACCTGCCGTCCCGCATCGGACTTGAGGTCCAGGGCGATCGAGCGCTTGCCGCGGTTGTACGCCCGCACCATCGACTCGCCATAGCGGCCGATGTGGCGCGCCTGGTCGCCCGCGAGCGGCTCGATCTTGGTGACGCTCGCGCCGAGTTCGGCCAGCACCATGGCGGCGCCGGGGCCCGCGATGTACTGGCCGAAGTCGACGACGCGCACGCCGGCCAGGGGGGCGGCGGGCCGGCGGGCCTCGCGGGAAGGAGCGGGGGACATGGCCGCACGATAGGCCGCGGCGCCATTGCTGGAAAGTCGATAATCCTGAAGGCGCGATTACCATGCGTGATCACCTCGCGCCCTCCACCTTGAGCACCAGTCCCGACTACCTCGTGCGCCGGCTGCGGCTGCGCCACCTCGAACTGCTCGTGGCCCTGGCCGACGCGGGGACCATGCGCGCGGCCGCCACCCGGCTGCACCTGAGCCAGCCGGCGCTCAGCAAGATGCTGGGCGAGGTGGAGGCCGGATTCGGGGCACGCTTGTTCGAGCGCAGCCCCCAGGGCCTGTCTGCCAATGCGCTGGGGCAGGCCGTCATGTACCGCGCGCGCGTGATGCTCGGCGAGCTGGCGCGCGGCAAGGACGAGGTCGACGCGCTGCGCACCGGTGCCGAAGGCGTGCTGCGCCTGGGCACCCTCTCGGTGACGGCGGCCGTGCCGCAGGCAGTGGTGCGCTTGCGCGCCCGCATCCCCGGTGCCCGCGTGCAGATCCAGGAGGGCCGCGTGCGCGACATGATCCAGCGACTGCTGGATGGCGAGCTCGATTGCGTGTTCGGCGCCGTCACCCCCGAGTTGCTGACCAGCGACCTGCTGCCGCTGCTGAGGCCCGAGGTGCTGCTGGAAGACGAACTGTGCGTGCTGTGCGCGGCGGGCCATGCCCTCGCGCGCGCACGCAAGCTGCGCTGGGCCGACCTGCATGCGCTGCCATGGGTCGCGCCGCCCAAGGACACGCTGGTGCGCCAGGCGCTGATGACGGCCTTCCTCAACGAAGGCCTGGAGCCACCCGAGCCGGCGGTCGAGGTCTTGTCCTCGGTGACGGTGAGCAGCGTGCTGCGGCTGGACCCGGCGCTGCTGGCCGCGGTGCGCTTCGAGCATGCGCGCGACGAGCTCGCCCGCGGGGGTATCCGCCGCGTGGCGGTCGGGCCGGTGATGCCGCTGCCTTCGCTGGGCCTCTACACGCGCCGCGCCACGGAAGGCCCGGCGCCGCTGGTGCAGGCGTTCGCGCAGGCGATCAGCAAGGTGGGCCTGCGGCCGCGGATGGCAAGGTGAGCTAGGACCGCTTGAGTCCCTTGGAATACATGTCGTGCATGTTCTGCGCCTGCTGCAGGCCGATCGGCTTGCCTGCGCGCTCCTGCATCGAGCGCAGCTTGGCCAGTTGCTGCTCGTGGGCCTGCAGGAAGGCTCCCGGGTCCGGATGGCTGGCAATGAGCGCATCCACGACGGACCGGACCGCCAGGAGGTGGGCCGAGAGGAATTCGCCGACGTCCGGCGCCGGGTTCTGTGCTGGGTTCATGTTCACTCTCCCAATGCGTGGCAGGCGCGGGTCGACGGCCTGGCGTGTCGTTGCTGGAATGCGGGGGACGGCTCGAAGTTAGCAGGTGTGGTGCGGTACGGGAATACTTATTTCTATGTCACCCGCGAGGGACCGGCCCTTGCGGCATTGAGCGTGCGCTCACATGTGGGCCGGCACCGTCGGTTAAGCTGCCGCCCGACGCAATGACCGCAGCGATCCCGCAACCCTTCTGGCTCTACCTCCTCGAATGCGAAGGAGGCGTCTACTACGCCGGCATCGCCCTGGACGTGGAGCAGCGCTTCTACCAGCACCTGTTCGGCGTGGGCGCCAAGTTCACGCGCGCGCGGCCGCCCCTGCGCGTGCTGGCCGCGCGGGAGTACCCGAACAAGTCGGAGGCGCTGCGGGCGGAACTGCGGCTCAAGGCCCTGGCGCGGGCCGAGAAGGTTGCCTTCTTCTCGCCGGTCGGCGCGGCAGGGCGCCAAGAGCAACGGCCCGGCAAGCACAGTTCGTTCGCCGTCAAACTGTAAACGCTTCATTCCCGGGCCGGGCCGCCCGAGAATCCGGCGATGTTGACTGAAACCATCGCCGCGGCCGGCTCGCGCATCGCACTCCACCACCAACCCGCCGCCGCTTCCCACGCAGGCGGTCGTGCCGCCGTCCTGTACGTCCATGGCGCGACGTTCGCATCTTCGCTGGCCATCTTCTGGCGCTTCGAGGGCGTTTCCTGGGCCGACACCTTGTCGGCGGCGGGCTTCGACGTGGTCGGCTTCGACCAGCTGGGCTTCGGCGCGTCCGACCGGTACCCGCAGATGGAAGGGCCCGCGGACAGTGCACCACCGCTGGGTCGCGCACCGGAGGTCGTCGCCCAGATCGCGGCAGCCGTCGATCACATCCGGGCGAAGCTCGGCGTGCCGCGCGTGCACCTCGTGGCGCACTCCTGGGGAACCGCAGCTGCGGCACTGTATGCATCCGCGTTCCCGGCGTCGGTGGACCGTCTCGTGCTCTTCGCGCCCATCGTTCCTCGCGAAGGGGACGGCGATGGCGGCCCGGTCCCGGCATGGCATCTCGTCACCGCCGAAGCGCAGTGGAAGCGCTTTTCCGGCTATGTCCCCGCCGGGCAGCCGCCCGTGTTGCCGCAGCCTTGGTTCGACCCGTGGGTTGCCGCATTCCTCGATTCCGATCCGGCAGCACGCTCGCTGCAGCCACCGGCCGTGCGGGTGCCCGCCGGCCCGCTGGCGGACATCGCGGACATGGCGGCGGGACGCGCGCTCTACGATCCCGCGCGCGTGCGCAACCCGACGCTCATCGTGCGAGGGGAATGGGACCCCTGGCCCGACGATGCAGATGCGCAGCGCCTGTTCGCGCAGCTCTCCGGCACTGCACTGAAGCGCGACGTGAAGATCGGCCGCGGCACGCACGTGATGCACCTGGAGACCGCGCGCCGCGCGTTGTACCGCGAGGTGCAAACCTTCCTGCAGGGAGGTGACGTCGAGGAATGAACGATGCGGAGCGTGCGCTCACCCTTGACCGCCGGTCGCGGCGGGCACGACGGCCGGTGCATTCGCGCTGACCGACGCCAGCGTCGCGGCGCGCGCGAACTGCTCTACTCCCCGGCGAGGGGAGCAGGATGCCGATGTTCGCGGATTCCCGCAGACTGATCTTGGCCGCAGTCCTGTCCGCCGCGCTCTGCGCGGCGCAGGCACAGGAGAAGGCGGAGGCGCAGGCCCGCACGGGAGCCGTGGCGGACAGCGTGACGTCGGTCGCCGGCATCGCCGCCGGCGTTCCCGTGAACCCGTTGCTGCCTGCCCTGGGCATGGCCTTCAAGGCAGTGACCTTGCGGCATGCCGAGACCCTGCCGGAAACCGAGCGTCCCCGCGCCTATGCGATGGCCGCAGCCGGTTGGCATGGCAGCGCCGCCGGCAACACCTGCGCCGCGGCGTCCGCCCTCTCGGGCGGCTCCTTCCTGCCGGCATGCGTCGTGATCGGCGTGGCCTGGGGATGGAAGACCTGGAAGGCGAGCGAACGCGAGCGGCTGGACGCCGAACGTTGCGCCGCGCTGCGCGCGTCTTCCCGCAAGCCGAAGATGCGTTGCCCCGTCGTGAAGGTGCGGGTCGAGCCCGTCGCGCCGCATACGTTCGTGGCCGCCCAGGACCTCGTCGCGCCGTAAGCGCGGCCGGACATCCCCCGGCTACGGCGCATCGGCCGGCGCGTTGTCTTCCCTGTCGACCCAGTGCACCGGATGGCGGTGCAGGTAGTCCTTCACCGCCTCGCCGACCGTCGGATGGAAGATGTCCGCGCCGAAGCGCGCGTAGAGCCCGAAGCGCTTGAGCTTGTCCTTCACCGGGTCCTTCATCTCGGCGAACCACAGCTCGATGCCCTGGTCGCGCAGCGCGTCGTCGAGCTCCACCAGGATGTCGGCCGCCGTGACGTCCACGCTGGTCACCGGCTCGGCGGCCACCACCACGCAGGACACGGGCTGGGGCATGGCGGCGACCGCGTCCATCACGCGATCGCGGAACAGTTCGGCGTTGGCGAAGAAGAGCGGCGCGTCCCAGCGAAAGAGGACCAGCCCCGGGATGCGGCTGGCCTGCGGGTAGCGCGTGATGTCGTGATAGCCCTTGAGCCCGTCCACCCGGCCCAGCACCGCCGAATGCGGACGCCAGCCGTCCCAGAGGAATTCGACCACGGCGATCACGACGGCGATCGCGATCCCCTGCACCGCGCCGAGCACGGCCACCCCGACGAAGCAGGCCATGGACAGCCAGAACTCCCAGCGCTGCATGCGCCAGATGCGGCGCAGGTCGGTCACCTCCACCAGCGACAGGGCGGAGCAGATGACGACGGCGGCCAGCGCGGTGTTCGGGAGGAACGCGAGCAGGCTGGGCGCGGCCACCAGCAGCACGGCGATGGCCAGCGCGGCGACCACGCCGGTCAGCTGTGTCTTCGCGCCCGCGGCTTCCGCCACCGGCGTGCGCGAGGAACTGCTGCTCACGGGAATGCCCTGGAACAGCCCGGTGGCGAAGTTGGCGAGGCCCAGCGCCACCATCTCGCGGTTCGGCTGCGGCTTCGTCTTCAGCCGCGCCGCGTAGGTGCGCGAGAGCACGCTCGTGTCCGCGAAGGACACCAGCGCCACCGTGAGTCCGCCGACCAGGACGGCGTTCATGTCCGCGAGCCGGATGGCGGGAAGCTGGAACGCGGGCAGCCCCTGCGGCAACGCTCCCAGCACCGATACGCCCGCGCGGCGATCCAGGTCGAACACGGCAACCACCACGGTGGCTGCCACCACCGCCACCAGCATGCCTGGCATCCGCGCGTAACGGCGCAGGAGCAGGATGAGGACCACCGTGCTGCCTCCGATCGCAAACGCGGTCATGTTCACCTTGCCCGCGAGCACGCCGTCGACGATGGCCAGCGCCTGGCGCAATGGACCGTCCGTCTTGGCCGAGAATCCGAGCAGCTTGGGCAACTGGCTCAGCAGCACCGTCAGCGCGATGCCGTTCATGTAGCCATAGCGTATGGGCTTGGACAGCAGTTCGGTCACGAACCCGAGACGCGCCACACCCGCGGCAATGCAGACGACGCCGGACACGACGGCCATCGCACTGGCCAGCGCGATCGCCCGTGCCGGGTCACCCGCGGCAAGCGGCACGACCACCGCCAGGATCACGGCCACGAGCGCCGAATCGGGCCCCAGCACGAGGATGCGGCTGGGGCCGAAGGCGGCGTAGACCAGCAGCGGCACGATCGTGGCGTAGAGCCCGAAGATCCCCGGCACGCCCGACGCCACGGCGTAGGCGATGCCCACGGGCACCAGCATGGTCGTCAGCACCAGGCCGGCGGTGACGTCGTGGCGCAGCCAGCGGCGGTCGTAGGAGAACAGGGTCTGCAGGCCCGCGAACCAGCGCAAGGCGGAGGGCTTCGTGGTTTCCTGGCCCGGGGACGATCCTTCCATGGAGGGACTGTGCCATTTCCCGGCACCGGGGGCCAAGCGCATCCGCGCGCCGCGCTTCGCCCTGGCGTTCTTTACGAGGCGCGGCCCAGCAACCTGCGCCCCGCTGCCAGCCCCTGCTTGCACGCCCAGTAGTCCGCCCACGGGTCGGCCTGCAGGAACGACAGGTGCTCGCGCGCCGTGCGCACCGTCCACTGGTTGCCGCCCTTCAGGCCGGCGAGGTCGTCCCACGTCACCGGCATCGACACGCCCAGGCCCGGACGGGCCCGCGCCGAGAAGGCCGCAACGGTCGTGGCGCCATGGTTGTTGCGCAGGTAGTCGACGAAGATGCGGCCGACGCGGTTCGCCGCTCCGGCCTTGGCCACGAAGCGTTGGGGAATCACCTTGGCCAGGTGCCGCACGACGTCCTCCGCGAAAGCCCTGACCGTGTCCCAGCCTTCGGCCGGCGCCAGCGGCACGACGACGTGCAGGCCCTTGCCTCCGCTGGTCTTCAGCCAGCTTTGCAGCTTCAGCTCCGCGAGCATGCCGCGCACCAGCAGGGCCGCGTCCTGCACCTGCGGCCACGCGACGCCGTCTCCGGGATCGAGGTCGAAGATCACGCGGTCGGGCCGGTCGAACCTGCGGGCCTGCGCGTTCCAGGTGTGGAACTCGATCGTGTTCATCTGGGCCGCCGACAGCAAGGCCTTGCGGGTGGCGACGGTCAACAGCGGCGGGTGCCCGGGCCACAGCTCCGGCGGCAGTTCGCGCACGTCGGCCATGGGCTGCTCGTTCAGGTGCTTCTGGAAGAACAGCTCGCCGGCCACGCCGCTCGGGCCGCGCACCAGCGAGCAGGGACGGCCCTTGAGGTGCGGCAGCATCCAGTCGGCCACCGAGGCGTAGTAGCGCACCAGATCGAGCTTGGTCACGCCGCTCGCCGCGTCGATCACCCGCTCGGGGCTGGAGACCTTGACGCCGTCGACCACGTTGGCCGCGGCCGGCGCCCTCGCGGCTTGTGCAGGCACGACGGGACGCTCCGCGCGGACGTCGGTCGCAGGCTTGTCCGCGCGCAGGGCGAGGAACCTGGCGTGGCGCAATTGCTGATCCGGCGTCCAGCCCGAGAACTCCACCTCCGCCACCAGCCGGGGCTCGACCCAGCGGACGTCCCGCTCCTTCTGCGTGCCCCAGCGGCCGCGCGGCAGCGGCTGCTCCGCGAACGGCGTGGCGGATTGCATGATCTTCGCGAGTTGCTGCTTCAGGCCCGCCGCGGTCTTCGCGTCCCAGCCCGTGCCCACGTTGCCCACGTAGCGCAACGTGCCGTCGGCTTCGTACACCCCCAGCAGCAAGGCCCCGACCTCCTCCTCACTGCCGGCACGGTCGGCGTAGCCGGCCACGACGAACTCCTGCCGCAGCTTGTTCTTCAGCTTGAGCCAGGTCTCCGTGCGACGCGATTCGTAGGGCGCGTCGGTGCGCTTGGCGATCACGCCTTCCAGCCCCATGCGGCGCGCCGACTCCAGGATCTGCGTCGCGTCCGCGGAGAAGGCGGAGGAGAACCGCAGGCGTGGCGGTGGCTGTTCCCCCAGCAGGCGCTGCAGCACCTGCCTGCGGGCCACGAGCGGCACCTTGCGCAGGTCGTGGCCTTCCAGGTACGGCACGTCGAACAGGAAGTACTCGATCGCGTCGCTGCGCGAAGCGTCGATCGCGTTCTGCAGCGCGTGGAAATCCGGCGCGCCGTGGGCACCGATCACCACGATTTCTCCGTCCAGCCAGGCGCTGCCCAGGCGAAGGTCCCTCAATGCCTCGACCAGGCCCGGCATCTTCGTCGACCAGTCCTGCGCCCCGCGCGTGATCAGTTGCACCGCGTCCCCTTCGATGCGCGCCAGCAGCCGGTAGCCGTCGAATTTGATCTCCCAGATCCACTCCGCGCCGGCCGGCGGGGCCGCGGCCAGCGTGGGCAACTGCGGGGCAAGCGTCGCGGGCATGGCCGCCTGTACCGCGCCGGGTGGCACGCCGCCGCGGTCCTCGATGGCCTCGGCCTTCAGCGGCTTGGCGATCACGCTGTCCGGCAGCGCGCTCAGCACGTCGTACTCGGCGCGGGGCCGGGCGTGGCGGTCGCGCTTCTTGAACAGGATCCACGTGTCCTGCCGGTCGCCCGGCCTGGCGATGCGGACCAGCTCCCAGGCACCGGACAGCTTGTGCCCATGCAGCGTGAACAGGAGCTTGCCGTCCTTCAGTCCCTGGCGCGGGTCGCCGGCCGGCTCCCAGGTGCCCTGGTCCCAGACGATCACGCTGCCGGCGCCGTACTGGCCCTTGGGAATCGTGCCTTCGAAGCTGGCGTACGCGAGCGGATGGTCCTCGACGTGGACGGCGATCGGCTTGTCGGCGGGGTCGAAGCTCGGGCCCTTGGGAACGGCCCACGACACCAGCACGCCATCGAGCTCCAGGCGGAAGTCGTAGTGCAGGCGGCTGGCCCAGTGCTTCTGCACGCAGAACGACAGCGGCCCGCCCGCGCGAGGCGCCTCTGCGTTGCCGCGCGGCTCGCCCGTGATGCCGAAGTCGCGCTTGCTCCAGTAGCGCGCCAATGCGCCGGCGGCTGCGGGAGGAGGCGAACCGCGCGCGGCCATGGGAGGCTCAGCGCTGCAGCCGCCGATAGGCGCTGTAGTGGCGCAGGGCGCCGCGCTCGTCTCCCGTCTGCTGGTGCAGCTTGGCCAGGTTGTAGTGCGCATCGGCCAGCTTCGGGTCGAGCGCCAGGCTGCGCTCGTAGCTGTCCGCGGCCTCGGCCAGGCGGCCCTGGTGGTCGAGGGCGATGCCGCGGTTGTAGTGCAGCAGCGCGGAATCGGGGCAATGCCGGAGCGCGGCGTCGCACAGGAGCAGCAGTTCGCCGTGGCGGCCCGCGGCATCGAGCATGGCGCCGAGGTTCAGGTAGGCGTCCTCCAGGTCCGGCGCCAGCGCCAGCGCCTGCAGGTAGGCGGCCTCGGCCGCCGCGGGATCGGTGGCCTCGAGTTGCAGGGCGCGCCCGTAGATGGCGCTCGGATCCTCGTCCACGGCATTCGCTGTCGGTACCCTCTGCAGGACAGCGACCGTCCCGCCGACGGGCGTCACGTCGAAGTCCAGCAGCAGCTGGCCGCTGTCCGCCTGCAGTCGGCCGCTGCGGTCCCGCACCGCCACGTCGGCGCCGATGGCCGTGATGCGCAGCCCGGTCAGCGGGAGCTCCGCCGGCAGCGTGGACTTCAGGCGCGCCAGCGACCGCAGGATGCGTCGCGGCGGGATCGCCTGGGACTGCAGCGCATGCGCGGTCCGCAGGAGCATCAGGTCCTGGAACGTGAAGCGCCATTCGTTGCGCCTGCCGCGCGAGGGCGTGACGAAGCCGGCATCGACGAGGCCGGACACGACGTGGCGCGACAGGCCCAGCATGGCCTGGATGCGCCGCAGCGTGAAGGTGGAGCCGTCGTCGGACGGGGTCACCGGGTGGCGCGCCTGCGGTCTACTTGCGTGCGCGCGCCTTCGCGGGCGCCGGCGCGGCGGCCACCTGCGCGGGTGCGGCATCGGCCGCGCGCTTGGCGCCCTTGCGCTCCTTGGTGGCGATCATCGGCAGGGTCTCGATGGCCTCGACCGGCGCCTTTGCGGGCGCGGGCTTCTTGGCGAGGCTCGCGCGCAGGGCTTCCATCAGGTCGATCACCTGCCCCGTGCCGCCGGCGGGCTCGTCGCTCGCGACGGATACCACCTGCTTGCCCGCGATCTTGTTGTCGATGGCGGCCAGGATGCGCTTCTTCTCCTCGTCCACGTACTGCGCGGGGTCGTAGCCGTCGGCGGAGACCTGGGCGATGAGCTGCAGGGCGAGCTGCAGTTCGGCGGGGGTGACGTCGACCTTCTCGATGTCCAGGTCATGCAGCGACCGTACTTCATCCGCATACAGCAGCTGCTGCAGGACCAGCCCGCCTTCGGCCGCGCGGATCTGCACCACGTGCTGCCTGGCCTTCCACGCCCACTTGGCGAGCGCGCAGCGGCCGCTGTGCCGCATGGCCTCGGCCAGCAGCGCATAGGGCTTGGCGCCGCGCTTGTCCGGCGTGATCAGGTAGGCCTTGTCGTAGAAGAGCGGGTCCACCGACTGCTCGGGGATGAACGAGAGGATCTCGATCACCGGATCGCTGGACTCCTCCAGCCCCTTCAGCTCCTCGGGGGTGAAGAGGACGAAGCGGTCCTTCTCGAATTCGTAGCCCTTCACCATCTCCGAGCGCGGGACGACGAGGCTCGGGTCCTTCTCGGAGACGTACTGCTGCTTCACGCGCGAGCCGTCCTTCGTGAGCATGTTGAACTTGACCGCGCTGGACGATTCGGTGGCCGAGTACAGCTTGACCGGGATCGAGACCAGCCCGAAGGACAGCGAAAGCGAAGCAATGGAGCGCGGAGCGGCCATGGAACATCCTTTCTCGGCCGTTGTGGGGCACGCGAGCGGAGCTGCGGGACATGCATGGTAGAGCGTCGCGTGCGGGTTGTGAACTGGGGGGCGTTGTCCGGCCAGGCGCTCCTGCGCACCATTCATCTGCCCGGCGGCCTCAATGCGGCCGCACGGAGTAGCGCTTGCCGGCCACCTGCAGGTCCGGCCAGAGGGGCTTCTCGGGCCCGGCGGCCCGCGACTCGATGGCGGTGATCCAGTCGGCCAGCGGTGCCGGCGGCCCCGCCAGTTCTGCTTCGCGACGCCAGCTCCCCTGGACGAGCGCATACATGCCGCCTTGCACCCAGTGGTTGTTTTCCCAGAGAAGGACCGCTTCGGCCGTGCCGTCCCCGTCGAGGTCGACGAACCACAGGGCGCATCGCGCGGGATCCCGGACGCACGCCTTCTCGCCCCAGTTCGCGTCGGGGCGTGACAGGAGCTGCGCCAGGCGGGCATCGAGAGGCGTGCCCGAGGGGAGGATCCGGACATCGTTTCGCAGCACCGCCAGGGCGGCGTCGCGGTCCTGGTCGCGATCGGGCCAGCGTCCCAGGCCGTTGAGTGCCGCCCTCGCTTCGCCGCGCACCGTGACGGATGCATCCTCGGAAAGGCGAACCAGCGCATCGTGCCCCCACGTTCCGCCCTCCTGCTTCAATGCTCCGAAGTCGAACTTTGCGGCCGCAACCTGGCCGGAACGCAGGCGCGAGACCTGGCTGTCGACCGCGATCCGGCGGACATCCGCGATCGGGCTGATGCACGCCACGATCACCACCGACAGGACCAGCGATGCGACGACATTGGTGTTCTGCAGCGTCGGCATCCAGCGTGCACGCGGGACGACCGATCCGGCATAGCCCACCCCATACAGCAGCGCCATGCCGCCGACGACCGCGGCCCACAGGCGGTCCACGGTCCACCCGTGCTGCGCCACGCGCAACGAGAGGGCCCACAGGCCCACGCCCGCGAGCACCGGCACCGCGAGCCATGCATACGCGGCGATCCGGGCGATCGCTCGCCCGTGGGGCGCGCCGCGTCCGTCCTGGTAGGCCGCATTCATGAACAGCACGGCGAGTGCGACGAACCAGAACAGCAGCAGCGCGGCGCGGCGCGTCTGGAACAGCGGCTGCGGGCCGGTCACGGCCAGCGCGGCCACCCAGACGATCGCCAGCAGCAAGGCGAGCGGCAGGAACCACGCGTTCAGCGTGAGCCAGAAGTTGCGCAGCACCACGAGCGCCTCGCTGCGCTGCGTCGCCTGCAGGATGAAGAAGGCGAATGCCGTCCAGGAGAGGACCTGGATGACGACCTGTTCCCTCAGCAGGTCCAGCAGGGTGCTGACGCCCAGCGCGTTCAGCATCCAGGCTGCGCCGAAGAGCACCGTCCACAGGATGCCGGTCAGCGCGCCTGCGACGGCGGCCAGGAGGGCGTTGCGCCAGCCGAATTCGAACAGCCGGGGATAGTCGAACCAGCGTCGCCGCGCATCGAATCCCGCGGCGAGGATGACCAGCATGCAGGCCAGCACCACCGCGGCCAGGGTGAACGAGAACGGCGGGTGCCCCTTTCCGGACGTGGCCGTCGCATGGCCGGCGAGGCCGCCGACCAGCGCCGCGACCGCCAGCGCGACGCCGGCGCGCGCGCGCGGGTGCAGCGGACTGCCTGCAAGGAGGTACCAGCCTACCGGCGCCGCGACGGCGAAATGGATGCCGGCGGTGGGGAGCGCGGGATACGTGGCGAACACGCCGTCGGTGAACGGGCGGCCGAGCAGCCACAGCGCCAGCCCCTGCAGCACACCCGGCAGCAGATGGACAGGAAGCGATCCGGCGCCGGCCCAGGGCGTGCTCTGTTTGGTTGGAATGGCCATGCAGGGATCATGGGAGGCCCTGCCTGGCAGCGCCAGGGAGGATGTGTTCCGGCGCTGGAAGAAAAACTCCGGCGCGCTTCCCTTCGTGGGGCGGCTACTTGCGCGGCTCGTACCGCATCGCCACCGCGCCGGATCCGTACTCCACCCGGCTCACCAGCACCAGGTCGAGAGGCTTCGACAGCCCCGCGAACAAGGTGGGGCCATGGCCCACGACCCGCGGATGCACCACGAACTCGTATTCGTCGATCAATCCCAGTTCGGCCAACGCCTGCGGCATCGCCACGCCTCCCGCAAGGATTCCGCGGCCCGGCTGCTTCTTCAGCCGGCGGACCGTCTCTTCGAGGTTCCCGCGGACCAGCTCCGCATTCCAGTCGACCCGCTCGAGCGTGCGCGACACGACGTACTTCTTCTTCGCGTCGATGGTGCGGGCGAACGGTTCCATCCAGGCGGGCATCCAGTCGGGGCGGATGCCCGTGCGCGCCGGTTCGCGCCAGGCCGATTCCATCATCTCGTAGATCACGCGGCCGAAGAGGAGGGCGTCCGCCTGGTCCAGGATCTCCGCCGCCCGGCGATGCAGTTCCTCGTCCGCGACCATCGCGCGATGGTCGCAACACCCGTCCAGGGTGACGTTGATGGAGTACCGCAAGGGTTGCATACGTGCTCCTGGAGCCGGACGAAGGGTCGACCCGGAAGCATACGGCTGTTTGCGACCGCAGCGGATTGCTGAAGAATGCGCGATCCCTCCCAGGAGATCGCCTCCATGCCCGCCGCGCGCCTGAAGCGTTTTTCCATCGTCGTCGTTGCCCTCCTTGTCGCGGCCGCCGCGTACCTCCTGCTCTGGCCGGTGCCGGTGGAGCCGGTGGCCTGGCACGCGCCGGTCGCCCCGGGGTACGCGGGCGTCCATGCCGGCAACACGCGGCTCGCGAACCTGCGGACGATCGCCATCGGCAAGGAGGTCGGCCCGGAACACATCGCCGTGGGTCCCGACGGCAAGCTGTATGCGGCCGTGGCCAGCGGCGACATCCTGCGGATGGACGCCGACGGCAGCGGCCAGGAGACCTTCGTCAACACGGGCGGGCGCGTGCTCGGATTCGATTTCGATGCGCAGGGCCGGCTGATCGCGGCGGATGCCGTGAAGGGCCTGCTCGCCATCGGCCCGGACCGCAAGGTGATCGTGCTGGCCGACCACGTGCGCGCCGGCGATCCGATCCGCTATGCCGACGGCGTGGTGGTGGCGCCGGATGGCGTGATCTACCTGACCGATGCGTCGACCCGGTTCGCTCCGGCGCAGTGGGGCGGCACGTTCGAGGCGAGCGTGCTCGACATCCTGGAGCAGTCGTCGACCGGCCGCGTGCTGGCGCACGACCCGCGCACGGGCAGCACCCGCGTGGTGGCCCGCGGCCTCTCGTTCGCGAACGGCATCGCGTTGTCCACCGATGCCCGCAGCCTGTTCGTCAACGAGACGGGCAAATACCGCGTCTGGAAGATCGCCGTCGCGGCCAGCGACCTCGACGTCGCACAACCCTCGCCGCAGGCGCAGGTGCTGCTGGACAACCTGCCCGGGTACCCGGACAACCTGATGCGCGGCCGCGACGGCAGGATCTGGCTGGGCTTCGCCAAGCCGCGCAATCCGGTGATCGACAACATGGCGGAGAAGCCCTTCCTGCGCAAGGTGACGCTCAGGCTGCCGCGGGCACTGTGGCCGGTGCCGAAGGCCTACGGCCACGTGATCGCCTTCACCGAGGACGGGCGCGTGGTGGTGGACCTGCAGGACCCGAGCGGGGCGTATCCGGAGACCACCGCGATCACGGAAACGCGGGACCGGCTCTACGTGCAGAGCCTGCACGCGAAGGTGCTGGGATGGTTGCCGCCCGGGCCCCTGGCCCTACCAGGCCGTCTCGACGCGCCACTGGCGCGGTGACTGGCCGAACTGCGCCATGAACCAGCGGGAGAACGCGCTCGGTTCGGAGAAGCCCAGGAGCAGGGCGACCTGCCCCACCGGATAGCGGGGATCGCGCAGGTACCGGCCGGCCAGGCTGCGCCGGACCTCGTTCACCACGATGGAGAACTCGGTGCGCTCGTGCGCCAGCTGGCGCTGCAGCGTGCGGCCACTCGTGCCCAGCTGCGAGGCCACGTCCGCCAGCGAGCAGCGCGCCTGCGGCAGCAGCAGCTCCAGCGTGCGCTGCACGGCCAGGGTCGTCAGCGCGCGCAGTCCGGGCGGCTGGTAGTCGAGGAGCTCCTTGGCATAGCGCGCGAGGTGGACGTCGCCGTGGGGATTGGGCCGGTCCAGGTCGGCGCGGTGGACCAGGATCGCGTCGAGGTCGCAGCCGAACGCCACGGGGCATCCGAAGACCCGGTCATGCACCGCGAGGCTCCGCGGCGCTGCATGGGCGAAGCGTATTTCCCTCGGACGCCAGCCGGGGCCCAGGCACCACCGGAACAGCGCCATGAACGATCCCAGCGTCATCTCCACGGGATGGCGGCCCGGCCTGCCACGATCGGTCTGCAGCTCGAGCCGGACGATGGCGAGCTCGCCCGCCTCGTGGATCCGCAGCGTGACGGTTTCGCTGCGCAGGTGGCGGTAGGTCTCATACTGGCCTAGCGCATGGCGCAGCGTCGGCTGGTGCTGCAGCAACAGGGTGAGGGGGCCGTTGTCGGACATGCGCCACGTCTGGGCGACCGCCAGGCCCGCGGCGCCGAAGCCGAAACGCTGTTCCGAGGCATCGAGCATGTTCGAGAGCCAGTGCTCGGGAACATGCAGTTCCGGCTGCACCATGCACTCCAGGTCGCCGCCGACGTGACGCAGCATGCCGGCCGCATCGACGCCCACCTCCCTGGCAACGTCGGTGAACTTGACCAGCAGCGCGCTTCGGATCAGGGCTCCCACCGGCCGATGGTAACCAGAAAGCATGCGTCGGCCGGTCGCGCCGGCTCCTCAGCGCGTCAAGTCACTTCAAGCGCTTGCAGGTCGTGTCGAGATACCGCGTCCAGGCGCCGTCGACCCGGAACTCCACCAGGAACAGCATCTCGTCGGCACTGCGGCGAACCAGGATGTCGCGCACGGTGCCGGGTTTGCCGTCCACGGGGATGTCGCCCGTGAACATCATGCGATCGTCCTCCCACCCTGGGGACGTCTGCACGGCCCAGCGGCCGAGCGTGTCGGTCCACACGCTGACGAAGCAGTCCTTCGCGCGGTCGAACGTCATCTGCCAATTGCCGCAGACCGGGTGCGGGCGATCGGGCGAAGGGGCTTCGTCGATCCGCATGAAGAGCCAGTGGCCGTCCAGGTCCATCTTCGAAATCAGCTTTCTCTTCACCGGCACTTGCAGGGCTGTTCCTTCGCAATCGAAGGTCCCGATGAAGTAGGCGAGCTGGCCGATCTGCGCGGCAGGGGGTGGTGGGGCGTTCACGTCGGGGAGTTTCGGGGGACACCGCGCCCCTTGGCGTCATCCCTTGCGCCGAGTCGGCGTCGCCGCGGCGCTGGCGACGAGCAGGAGGCAGAATGGCTCATGGACCACAGTACCGATCCGTTTCTCGCCAACTACCGGTTCCTGGCCCGCTACAACCGCTGGTTCAACGAGCGCCTCTACGACGCGTGCGGGCAGCTTCCCGATGCCGAGCGGCGCCGCGATCGCGGCGCCTTCTTCCGGTCCATCCCATGGCGCGCTGAACCACATCCTCGCCGCCATCGAAACGTGGGCCCGCGACATGCCGCCCGGCTTCCTGCGCTCCACGATGAAATACGCTAACACGAAGGGGGTGCAGCGCGAGCATCCCGCCTGGCAGGCCATGACGCATTTCTTCAACCACCAGACACACCATCGCGGGCAGGTCACGACGCTCCTGTCGCAAGCCGGCGTCGACGTGGGCCTGACCGATATCATCGCACTCGCATGAACCAGCACCTGGCCCTTCGAACGACCGCGCTGCTCGCGCTCGCCGCCTTGACGTGGGGCATCCACGCACGGGCCGAGGAGCCCGACCCCTTGCAGGCCTGCTGGCGCTCCCAGCAGGTGCGCGTGTTCCTGCGCGACGGCAAGCACTGGGACCAGAACGCCGACTGCGTGTCGGAAATCAAGGGCGGCCGCTACCGCAGCCAGTGCGCTTCGGAGAACGGCAGCACGGAGATCGTTTCCTCCTGGGAGCGTGTCGCCCCGGACCGCCTGCGCATGCAGATGCTGGATGCTGCCACCGGCGTCGCGAAGGGCACGCCTTCGGAGTTGCATTTCCGCGTCGACGGCGAGTGGCTCTTGATCGACCGGGACGTGGCGCAGCCTGCCGGCGGCGCGGGGGGCGACAAGCAGCCGATGCGGATCCAGTCGGTCTCCAGGCGCGTTCCCGCTGCGGGGACGTGCGCGCCGCGCGGCAACACCGGACTGCGGATCGGGCGCACGCCCAGGAGCTCGCTGGTGCTGGACGTGCCGCCTGGATGGAAGCCGCTGCTGGTCGATCCCGTGACGGACGCCAGCCTGGGCGCCGCGGTGCAGTCCAGCCTCCTGGTCGGCGTGTTCACGCGCGAGCCGCCCGCGCCCGACGATCGCACGCGCCTGGTGATGGTGCTGGACGACGTCCGGCCGGGGCCGGTGCCGGTGCGCGAGAAGGAGTTCGGCGCGGTGCGCGCGCAGTTCCGGAAGGACCTCGGATCGGCGCGCATCCTGTGCGATGAAGCCGACCGCATCTGCGGCAGCCTGGCCAACCCCGACGACACGCTGGTCTACACCGAGATCGTGAACGTCGCCGGCCGCGCGGTGATGGTGCACGCCACCGGCCAGGGCCAGGCGTCGTTGCCGGCGCTTCAGCGGTCGGCGGCGGTGTTCGTCGCACAGCTGCGGGCTGGCGCGGGCAAGTAGGCCTCGAAGCGCACGCAGGGCGCGCAGCAGCCCTTCGCGGTGCACGGGCGACGCGTGCAGGCGAGGCGCAGGGGTCAACCTTGCGCGACGCGTCCATCCGAAATCGCGACACGCTTGTCACTCCCACTTGTGCGAACTGCTTCTTAGCATGGCCGTCACCATCCACCACCAAGGAAAGACGACCATGACCTCCCACAAGATCGCGACCCGGGCGCAATGGCTGGACGCCAGGCTGGCGCTGCTGCGGGCCGAAAAGGAGCACACGCGCCGTGGCGACGAACTCGCGCGCCAGCGGCAGTCCTTGCCCTGGGTTCGCGTCGACAAGGACTACCGCTTCGACACCGAAGCGGGCAAGGCATCGCTGAAGGACCTGTTCGCAGGGCGTTCGCAACTGCTGGTCTACCACTTCATGTTCGGTCCCGACTACACCGCGGGCTGCCCTTCGTGCTCGGCGATCGCCGATGGCTTCAATGGCCTGGCGGTGCACCTGGCCAACCATGACGTGATGCTCGGCTGCGTCTCGCGCGCGCCGCTCGCGAAGCTCCAGGCGTACCGCAAGCGCATGGGGTGGACCTTCCCGTGGGCGTCATCGTTCGGCAGCGACTTCAACTACGACTTCCAGGCCGCGTTCACGGAGGAACAGCAGCGCACCGGCCGCGTCGACTACAACTACAGCGGCGGGAACATCAGTTCGCGCAATCAGGACATCGCCGCGACGGAAGCACCCGCAGCCGCGCCGCCGAACGACTTCCAGGTGGAAATGGCCGCGAGCACGGGCACGGACTGGCCCACCTACATCCGCGAGACGCCCGGCATGAGCGCGTTCGTCCTGCAGGACGGGGTCGTGCACCACACGTACTCCACCTATGCGCGCGGCCTCGACGGGCTCTGGGGCATGTACCAGTGGCTGGATCGCGCGCCCCTCGGCCGCAACGAGCAGGGCATCTGGTGGCGCCGGCACGACGAATACGCAAAGGCATGAAGGCGTTCGTCTTCGGGTCGGCGGCGCTCTTCGTCGCCGGCGCGGCCACCACGATCGCTTCGCCCGGCGCGATGCCGGACGTCTGTGGCGGGCCGTCCATGCAGGGGGGGACGTGGGGCGCGACTTCGGCATCGTTCCTGGCCCTGTGGATGCCGATGACGGTCGCGATGATGATGCCTTCGCTCGCTCCCGCACTGTGGCGCTATCGGCAGGCGATCGCCGCGACGGGGGGAGTCGGCCGGCCCGCGTTGACGCTGGCCGCGGGCGCGGGCTACTTCTTCGTCTGGGCCTTGCTGGGCCTGGCGGTCCAACCGCTGGAGGTGGTGCTCGCGCGAGGAGTGCCTGCTCTGGTTGGCGGCGCTGTCGTCCTCGGAGCCGGCCTGGTGCAGCTCGGTGCGACCAAGCGAAGATGGCTGGCGCGCTGCCGCGCGTGCGCGGAAGGTGGCGCCTCCTTGCCGGCGCGTGCCTCGACAGCCTGGCTGCACGGGATGCACCTTGGCGTGCTGTGCGCGCTGTCCTGCGCCAACCTCATGGCGGCCGCCCTCGTCGCAGGCATGATGGACCCCTGGATCCTGGCGGCGGTGACCACGGCCATCACGCTCGAACGCGTAGCGCGCACGCGCGTGGCCGTGGCGCAAGCGACCGGCATCGCCCTCATCGGCGCCGGACTGCTGCTGATGGCCCGGGCGACGGCTTCGTCCTACACCTGACCCCGGCGCGCTGCGCGAGGATGGGCCATGACCCGCTCGCGGCACCGCCTCCTGGCTGGCCTGTTCATGGCCACCTTGCTGGCGGCTTGTGCGGCTCCGCCACCCCAGGCCAGCGTGCAGGTCTTCACCCTCGGGGCGCAGTTGCCTCCGGGAACCACCTATCGCCAGGAACCCCTCCCTTCGCAGGCCAACCGGCCGGATCGAGCCGCCCTGGAGGGTGTGGCGGATGCGGCGCTTGCGCGCGCGGGGCTGCGGCGCGATGACGTGAATCCACGCCTCGGGGTCCAGGTGACGGTCCTGCAGGATCCGGTGGCGTATGCGCCTGCGTGGGGCCCGTCCTGGCTGAGCGTGGGTGTCGGTGGCGGGAGTTGGAGTGGCGGCGCTGCAGGGATCGGGCTGAGCCTCCCGGTCGGCGGCGGTCCGGTGCATGCATCGGAGCGCGTGGACGTCCTCCTGCGCGACCTGTCGACGGGCCAGGTGGTGTTCCAGTCCCAGGCCAGTGGCCCGGCGAGCGCACCCGTCCTCCTGGACGCAGCCCTGCGCGACTTCCCGAACATGCCGCCCGGGCTGCGCGTCGTACCGCTGTTCCACTGACGGCGAGCTACCCTGCATCGCGCCAGCGCCATCAGGAACAAGCTGCAGGGGTCAAGGATGCGCTCTCCATGGCCAGGAGCAGCGCCAGCGCCGCCACGGCAAATCCGGCGGACAGCACCGGCAGCCACGCGAGCCCCACGCCTGCGCCCAGCGCTGCGGCACCCAGCCAGGCGGCGCCCGCGTTGCCGAGGTTGAAGGCCGCGATGTTGAGGGTGGAGCCCAGTGCCGGAGCATCGGCCGCCTCACCCAGCACGCGGCTTTGCAGCCCCGGGGCCGTCGCGAAGGCCGCCACGCCCCAAAGCAGCACGCAGGCCACGACCAGCGCCGGCACGCGCAGGGCGAAGTGAAGCGCCAGTTCCACCGCGGCCAGCAAGGCGAAGATCGTGAGCATCGAGCGCGCCGGCCAGCGGTCCGCGGCCCAGCCGCCCGCCAGGTTGCCCAGGGTGAGCCCCAGGCCGAACAGCAGCAGCAAGCCGTTGACCTGCGCAGCGGTGAAGCCGCTCTCCGCCTGCAGCAGCGGCGACAGGAAGGTCAGCGTGGTGAAGATGCCGCCGAAGCCCACTGCCGTCAGCGCCAGCGCGCCGAGCAGGCGAGGCCGGCGGACGATCGCCCAGCCCCCCGATGCGGCAGGCGAGGACGGCAGGCGCAAGGAGCGCGGCACCAGCACCAGCAGCGCGCCCAGGGCCACCAGCCCGAGCCCGCTGACGGCCCAGAACGTCGCGCGCCAGCCGGCGTGCTGGCCGATCCAGGCTCCCGCCGGCACGCCGAGCACGTTGGCCAGCGTCAGCCCGCTGAACATCAGCGCGATCGCCGCCGAGCGCCGCTGCGGCGGTACCAGCGCAGCGGCCACGGTCGCACCCAGCCCGAAGAAGGCACCGTGCGTCAGCGACGCGACGATGCGGCCCGCCATCAGCCAGCCGTAGCCCGGCGCGGCGGCGCACATCGCGTTGCCGATGATGAACAGCAGCATCAGTCCCGACAGCGCCTTGTACGGCGTGGCTTTGGCGGTCAGCGCGGCCAGCGGGGGCGCACCGAGCGCGACGCCCAGCGCATAGCCGGTGACCAGCAGGCCGGCTCGCGGCAGGCTGGTGCCCGTGTCGGCCGCCACCGCGGGCAGCAGCCCGACGATCACGAACTCGGTGGTGCCGATCGCGAAGGCGGCCATGGCGAGCGCGAGGAGGGGAAGCGGGAGCGAGGTGCGTGCAGGTGCGGCGTCCTGCCAGGTGCTGCTCATCGCGCCGCCTCCGTCATGGCGGGGCCGAGGAGCGCCTGCAGGTCGATCGCTTCGGCCATGCGGCGGTACCCGGCGTCGCCCGGGTGCAGGTGGTCGCCGGAGTCGAGCGCGGCGTCCAGGCGCGAAGGCTGCGCAGGATCGCGCAGCACCGCGTCGAAGTCCACGACACCGTCGAATGCGCCCGCACTGCGGATCCATGCGTTCAGCGACTGGCGCAGCGACTCCTTCTCCGGGCTGTAGTGGCCTTGCAGCGGCGTTCCCTCGAGCGCGTGCTCGAAGGGCGGAACGGTGCCGGCGATGACCCGCACATTGCGCGCGTGTGCCTGCGCCACCAGCTGGCGAAACGCATTCGTCAGCGCCTCGAGAGAGGCCGGCTTCTCGTGAGGCGCGAACGGACTGCCGGGAAAGCCGATGTCGTTCGTGCCAAGCAGCATCACCACTGCGCGCAGGCCGGGTTGCTGCAGCACATCGCGCTCGAAGCGCGCGAGCGCGCTCTGGCCCCAGCCGTCGCGCAGCAGCCGGTTGCCTGCGATGCCTGCATTGAGCACGGCCACGCCGCGGGGAGCGAGGCGCCGTGCGAGGTGGTCGGGCCAACGCTCGTCGCGGCCGATGCTGGAGCCGTTGCCGTCGGTAATGGAGTCGCCGATGGCAACCACGGTCTGCGCCGGGTAGGACGAGGCCACGCGGAGCTCGGCGACGAAAGCGCGGGTGGTGAAGGTCTGCGCCGGTGCGACGTCACGGCGGCCGATGGCGTTGCCAGGCAGGACGAGCGTGGTTTCCTGCGCGTCCCAGTGGAAGCCGGCGACCGTGGCCGCGTCGGGCAGGTAGAGCTCCGTTTCGAGACGGTCGCCCGCGCGTACCGGCAGCGACACCGCGTCGCTGATCGCGCGCGCACCGGGTGCGACGGTGATGCCGTCGCGACCCTGGAAGCGCACGGGAATGGCGTGGCGATCGGCCGTGCTCACGGCCAGTGCGCCGACCCTCAACGGCGTCCTGCCGTACTCGTTGCTGATCACCAGCCGCACGCCCTCGCCGCCAAGGGAGGTCCGCAGCGCCTGCCGCAGCGTCACGTCGCGCAATCTTGTCGGCATGCCGAGCGGCAGCACCCAGTCGTCGCCCCACGCGGGCTGCGGGCTGGAGATCCAGGTGGGTTGCCAGTGTTCGGCGGGCACGGCCTCGGGAGGCGCCGCGCCGGCGGTGGCGAGGAGAGTCGCCAGCGCGGAGGAGACGATGAACTGTTTCATGGCCGCCACTCTCGCCAATTCCAGTTGCGATGGGAAGACGGCAAAATGGAAGCCTTGCCATTCGAAACTGGAATGATGTGGACCGGCTGCGTGCGATGAACGTCTTCGTGAGGGCCGCCGACCTGGGCAGCCTGTCGGCCGCGGCGCGGTCCCTGTCCACCACGCAGCCCACGGTCAGCAAGCTGATCGCCGCGCTGGAGGCCTCGCTGGGCGTGCGCCTGCTGGAACGCGGGCCGGCCCGCGTGGTGCTCACCGACGAGGGCGTGCTCTTCCTCGAGAGCGCGCGCCGGCTGCTCGAGGATTACGAGGAGGCGGTGGCCGACCTCGACGAGCGCACGCGGCAGCCGCGCGGGATGGTGCGCATCTCGGCGCCGGCGGCCCTGGGCGAGCTGAAGCTCAACGCTCTGATGCTGCGCGCGTTGCAGCAGTATCCGGAGCTGCAGGTCGAACTGATCCTGGAAGACCGGTTCGTCGACCCGGTGGAAGAGCGCTTCGACCTCACGGTGCGCATCGGCGGCGCGCTGCCGCCCGACCTGGTGGCGCGCGAGCTCGCCACCTGGCCGCGCTACATCGTGGCCTCGCCCGGCTACGTGAAGCAGCATGGCCGCCCGCGCGGGCTGAAGGACCTGGCGCACCACACTTTCCTGCGCTACCCGCTGTGGTCCGACGACGCGGTGACGCTGACCGGCCCCGATGGCGCCGTGGACATCGCGATCCACTCGCGCTACCGCATCAACCATGCGGTGGCGCTGCTCGATGCCGTGCGCGACGGCGCCGGCATCGCGTTCCAGCCTTGCTGGATGGTGAACGGCCTCCTCCGGCGCAAGCAGCTGGTGCGGCTGCTGCCGCAATGGAGCGGGCCTGCGCAGACGGTGTACCTGGTGTATCCGCGCCGGCGCCGGCAGCCGATGCGGGTGCAGGTGGTGCTGGAACTGCTCGCGCGCGAGATCCAGTCGCTCTAGCCGCCCTCGTCGTGCACCTTCACGACGAGCTTGCCGAAGTTGCGCCCCTGCAGCAGTCCGGCCAGGGCCAGCGGCGCGTTCTCCAGGCCGTCGACGACGTCTTCGCGCAGGCGGATGCGGCCGCTGTCCACCCAGCCCGCCATTTCGCGGCGGAAGGCCTCGAAGCGCGCGCCGTCGGGACCGTAGTGGTCGAGGATGATGAAGCCCTGCAGCCGCACCCGCTTCTGCAGCACGGTGGCCAGCAGCTGCGGCAGCCGGTCGGGACCGGCCGGCGGCGCGGCATCGTTGTAGTGGGCGATGAAGCCGCACACCGGCACGCGCGCGTTCTCGTTCAGCAGCGGCAGCACCGCGTCGAACACCTCGCCGCCGACGTTTTCGAAGTACACGTCGACGCCGTTCGGGCAGGCCTCGGCCAGCCGCTCGGCGAGGCGGCCTTCGTGCCGGTCGACGCAGGCATCGAAGCCCAGTACCTCCACGGCATGGCGGCATTTGTCGGCACCGCCCGCGATGCCGACCGCGCGCGCGCCCTTCAGCTTCGCGATCTGGCCCACCACCGAGCCGACGGCACCGGTGGCGGCGGCCACGACCACCGTCTCGCCAGGTTGCGGCTGGCCGATGTCCATCAGGCCCACGTAGGCGGTGAAGCCCGGCATGCCCAGGCCGCCGAGTGCGAGCGAAGGCCGTCGCAGGTCACCGAGCTTCAGCAGGTCGCCGCCATCGGACAGCGCGAAGTCCTGCCAGCCGCCGTTGGCCAGCACCAGCTCGCCCACTGCGAAGCGCGGATGGCGCGACGCGACGACCCGGGCCACCGTGCCGCCGACCATCGTGCCGCCCAGCGGCACCGGCGGCGCATAGCCCGGCCCCACGGGGTCCATCAGGTTGCGCTGGTAGGGGTCGAGCGAGAGGTACAGCGTGCGCAGCAGCACCTGGCCGTCCTGGGGCTCGGGAGCGGGCTCAGTGACGAGGCGGAAATCTTCAGGCGTGGGCAGCCCGGTTGGATGGGCAGCCAGCGTGATGCGGCGGTTCAGCATCGCGTGCACCTCAGGCCTTGGCCGGGCGCGGCCCATGGCGCAGCGTCAGCAGCGTGCCCAGCGTGAGTGCCGCGGCCGCGAACGCCGGCCCGCCGAGCGCGCCGATGTGGTCCACCAGCATGCCGCCACCGACGGCGCCGCTGGCGATCGCGATCTGGAAGGCCGCGACCAGCAGGCCGCCTGCACCTTCGGCCTGGTCGGGCGCAGCACGCGTGATCCAGGTCTGGAAGCCGACCGGGAAAGCACCGAACGCGAAGCCCCAGAGCAGGACCGCGCCGGCCGTCACGATGGGCGAGCGGCCGGCGACCAGCAGCAGCACCGCCAGCGCCGCGATCGCCGCGCCGCCGAGCGCCACCGCCAGCCGCTCGCTGCGCTCGGCGAGGAAGCCGCCCGCGAAGTTGCCGAAGAAGCCGCCGATGCCGTAACCCAGGAGGATCGCCGAGATGGCCGCCACCTGCAGGTGGGTCACGTTCTCCATCAGCGGCCGGATGTAGGTGAAGCCGGCGAAGTGGCCCGAGATCACCAGCAGCACCGCGAGCAGGGCGACCCGCACGTTGCCGCGCGCCAGCAGCGCGGCCAGCACGCGCAGGTCCGGCCGGTCGCGCGGCGGCAGCGCGGGCAGGGCGAGCACCTGGACGCCGAGCGTGATCACGCTCACCACGCCGGCCGCGACGAACGCGCTGCGCCAGCCCCACAGCTCGCCCATGTAGGCGCCGATCGGCGCCGCGCTCACGGTGGCGAAGGACACACCGGTCAGGACCACCGACATGGCACGCGCGAACAGCGGGCCGGGCACCAGGCGCATCGTCAGGGCGGCAGCCATCGACCAGAAGCCGCCCAGCGCCACGCCGAGCAGCACGCGCGCGGCGAGCAGCATCGCGAGGCTCTGCGCCTGGGCGGCCATCGCGTTCGACACCACGAGCAGCACCGTCAGCGCGAACATCACCAGCTTGCGATCGAGATTGCGCGTGAGCAGCGGGATCGACGGCGCCGCGACGGCGCCGACCAGCGCGGTGGCGGTCACGGCCTGGCCGGCGGCTCCATCGGTGACGCCCAGGTCCCGGGCCATGGGCGTCAACAGGCTGGCGGGCAGGAACTCCGCCGTGACCAGGCCGAAGACACCCAGCGCGAGCGAGGCCACCGCGGGCCAGTGCGCGTGCTCCGTACCAGGATCGGGCGCCGCTCCGGGCGCGGAGGCGTCTATGCAGTCGGAGCAGGAACCGGAAGACATGGCAAGGGCTATCCAACGTGATGAACAGGGGCGTGAGCTTACGAATACGATCCCGGCGAATCCATGCCGGGAAATCCGAAATGCTTGACTCTTTGTCCGAGGCCGGACTGCCGGGCCTGCCCTCCGTCCGCAGCGACTCCGAAGCACGCGACACGTTGACCGAGATCCTGCTCGGGCTGCGGCTGGACGGCGTGGAGTACGGACGCTGCCTCCTGGGCGAGCCGTGGGGGGTGGCCTTTCCCGCGCAGCGCGCGGCACGCTTCCACTTCGCCGGGCGCGGCCGCAGCTGGCTGCGCACGGCCAAGACCGACTGGATGCCGCTGAACCCCGGGGACGCGGTGCTGCTGCCCCGCGGCTGCTTCCATGTGGTGGCCAGCTCGCCGGACGTGCCGACGGTCGACATCGACTCGCTTTCGCGCAGGGCGGTGTCCGAGAACATCTACCTGGTGGACGGCGCGCAGGGAGAAACCGAAGCTGCGGCCACGCACGTGATGTTCTGCGGCGCGCTGCAGTTCAACGTGGACCCGCTGCATCCGCTGCTCGCGATGATGCCCGAGGTGATGCGCGCCAATGACCTGGCGCAGCGCGACCCCGGCGTCCCGGTCCTGCTGGAGGCGATGGAACGCGAGGTGACGCTGGACCGCATCGGCGCCTGCGGCATCCTCGCCCGGCTGGCCGACGTGCTCGCGGCCAGCATCATCCGTGCGTGGGTGGAATGCGCCTGCAGCGACGCCACCGGCTGGATCGCCGCGGTGCGCTGTCCGCGCATCGGCAAGGTGATCGCAGCCATTCACGCGGAACCCGAGCGCGACTGGTCCGTGCCGATGCTGGCCGGGCTGATGGGCGCGTCGCGATCGAGCTTCACCGAGGCCTTCACCCGCACGGTGGGCGAGAGCCCGGCGAAATACGTCGCGAAGGTGAAGATGTTCCAGGCGCGGCGGTGGATCGGCCAGGAAGGCATGCGGATCTCCGTGGCCGCGGATCGGTTGGGCTACGACTCGGAAGCCTCCTTCAGCCGCGCGTTCAAGCGGGTGATCGGCCACCCGCCAAGTGCCGCCCGTGGCGCCGCTGCCTGAGCCGCGGACCGGGCGTGGCACTTGCTAGCCGCACCAGGATGGAAACCAGAGACCCGGGGCTGTGATGCGCGACGCGGTGGTGGGCGGGATGGCGCCGCTGGAGCTGTTGCTGGACTCCACCGGCGAAGGCATCTTCGGCGTCGACCTGGCCGGCCACTGCACCTTCATCAACCGCGCGGGCGCCCGGATGCTGGGCCTGGCGCCGCCGCAGGTGCTGGGGCGCAACATGCATGAACTGACGCACCACTCGCACGCGGACGGCACGCCCTACCCGGACACGGAGTGCCCGATCTTCAATGCGTTCCGCCGCGGCCAGCCCTGCCGCCTGGACACCGAGGTGTTCTGGCGCAGCGACGGCTCGCCGTTCCCCGTGGAGTATTCGAGCCACCCCGTCATCAGCGACGGCAGCGTGCGCGGCGCGGTCATCACCTTTGTCGACATCACCGAGCGCCGGCGCGCCGCCGACGCGCTCGCCGCGGCGAAGCAGGAGCTGGAGCAGCGCGTCGCCGAGCGCACCCGCGAGCTCTCCGCCGCGCTCGCACGCACCCGCGAACTCGGCGCCTGGCTGGAGAAGGCGCGCGAGGAGGAACGCACGCGCATTGCCCGCGAGGTGCACGACGAGCTCGGCAGCCTGCTGGTGGCCCTGAAGATGGACGTGAACTGGCTGGACAAGCGCTTGTCGGAACAGCCGCAGCGCACCGCGCCCGACGCGCAGGCCATGCGCGAGCGCCTGCGCGACAAGTGCCGCAACATGAGCCGCCTGATCGAGGATGCCGTGGGCAGCGTGGGCAGCATCATCACCGACCTGCGGCCCAGCATCCTGGACCACCAGGGCCTGTGGGCGGCGCTGGAATGGCAGGCCGACGAGTTCGCGCGGGCGGCGGAAGTCGCGCTGGACTGGGACATGCGGCTGGCATTGCCGCCGACGCTGCCGGAGCCGCACGCGATGGCCGTGTTCCGCATCTTCCAGGAGATGCTGAGCAACGTCGGCCGCCACGCCAGGGCCTCGCGCATCGCCGTGCGCATCCACGACGGCGAGGGGGCGTTGCGCCTGAGCGTGCAGGACGACGGCGTCGGCGCGCCGGCGGAGCGCTTCGAATCACGCACGGCCTACGGCGTGATGGGCATGCGCGAACGGGCGCTGGCGCTGGGCGGCACGCTGGCCATCGAGAGCGTGCCGGGCCAGGGCAGCACTTTCACCCTGCTGCTTCCCCTGCAGGGCTGAGGAGGCATCCGCATGGCCACCGAAACGACCGTCCGCGTGCTGCTGGCAGACGACCACCGCATCGTGCGCGAAGGGCTCAAGCAGATGCTGGCCGACGCGCCGGAGATTGCCGTGGTGGCCGAAGCCGCCGACGGCAACGAGGTGCTGGAGAAAGTCGAAGCGCTGGGCGGGGCGCTCGACGCGGTGCTCCTCGACATCGCGCTGCCCGGGCGCGACGGGCTCGAGGTGCTGCAGGCCTTGCGCAGTCGCTGGCCGCGGCTGCCGGTGCTGATGCTCAGCACCTATCCCGAGCGGCAGTATGCGGTGCGCTGCATCCGCCTCGGCGCCAGCGGCTACCTGAACAAGGGGGCGGATGCCGACGACATGATCGCCGCCCTGCGCAAGGTGGCGGCCGGTGGCGTGTTCGTGACGCCCGCGACGGCCGAAGCGCTGGCCGGCGCGGTCAGCGCGCCACGGCGGGCCGGCGCCGAGGCGCTGTCGCACCGCGAGTGGCAGGTCTTCCGGCTCCTCACTTCGGGGCACAGCGTGAGCGAAATTGGTGCGGCGCTGAACGTGGCGCCGAACACGGTCAGCACCTACCGGGCGCGCATCCTCGAAAAGACGGGTGCGCGCAACGACGTCGAACTGGCGCTGTTTGCCGAAAGGCACGGCAAGGCGGCCGGCTTGTAGTGCTGCCCCTACGCGGCGTCCCTGCCGCGTCGGCGATCCGGTCGTGCCCGCCTGCCGGCCGGCCAAGCGGGCAAGGCACTTGCAAGAAGCCCGTGCCCCAACGCCGGAGATCCGCGATGCCGAACCTGCCCGAAGCCTACGATGCCGACCGCCCGCTGATGCTGCGCTGCGCCTGCGGCGCCGACCATCCCCCCGAGCAGCACGCGCAGGCAGCGGCCACGCCGGAGGAACTGTCGGCCGGCTTCGTCGAGGCCACGCTGGTGAAGGCGCTGTTCCCCGTCGACGCCGTGCGGCGAGGGTTCCTGAAGGCCGTCGGCGCCAACACGGCCCGCGCCGCCATCGCGTCGGTGCTGCCCGTGGGCGCGCTGCAGGCCATGGCGCAGGAGCGCGCCGCGCCGGAGAAGAAGGACCTGAAGATCGGCTTCATCGCCATCACCTGCGCCACGCCGCTGATCATGGCCGATCCGCTGGGCTTCTACCGCAAGGAAGGCCTCAACGTGGCGTTGAACAAGACGGCGGGCTGGGCGCTGATCCGCGACAAGATGATCAACAAGGAGCACGACGCCTCCCACTTCCTGTCGCCGATGCCGCTGGCCATGTCGATGGGCCTCGGGTCCACGCAGGCGGCCATGAACGTCGCCAGCATCCAGAACACCAACGGCCAGGCGATCACGCTGCATGTGAAGCACAAGGACAAGCGCGACCCCAAGTCCTGGAAGGGCTTCAAGTTCGCGGTGCCCTTCGAATACAGCATGCACAACTTCCTGCTGCGCTACTACCTGGCGGAGCATGGCTTGAACCCGGACGCCGACGTGCAGATCCGTGTCACGCCGCCGCCGGAGATGGTGGCCAACCTGCGGGCCGGCAACATCGACGGCTTCCTCGGCCCGGACCCGTTCAACCAGCGCGCCGTGTATGACGAGGTCGGCTTCATCCACATCCTCTCGAAGGAAATCTGGGACGGCCACCCGTGCTGCGCGTTCGGCGTCAGCGACGAATTCATCCGCCAGAACCCCAACACCTTCGCCGCGCTGTACCGCGCCGTCCTCACGGCTTCCTTCATGGCGAGCCAACCCAAGGACCGCGAGCTGATCGCCAAGGTGATCGCCCCGCCGCAGTACCTGAACCAGCCGGAAACGGTGATCGCGCAGGTGCTGACCGGCAAGTTCGCCGACGGCCTGGGCAACGTGAAGAACGTGCCGGACCGCGCCAACTTCGATCCCGTACCCTGGCAGAGCATGGCCGTGTGGATGCTCACGCAGATGAAGCGCTGGGGCTACATCAAGGGTGACGTCAACTACCGGCAGGTGGCCGAGAAGGTCTTCCTGCTCACCGACGCCAAGAAGTACATGGCGCAGGCGGGCTTCGCGCCGCCGGAGGGCGCGTACCGCAAGTTCAAGGTCATGGGCAAGGAATTCGACCCGTCCAGGCCCGACGAGTACGTCAAGAGCTTCGCCATCGCGCGGTCGGCCGCATGAAAGCCCTGAAGCTCCGCGCCGCGCTGCTGTCGCTGCTGCTGCTGGCCGCGCTCCTCGGCATCTGGCACGTAGCCACGCTGCCGGGTCCGGCCGCCGCCCGCAGTGCCGGCCTGAGCGCGGAGCAGATCGAGTACGAGAAGATGATGGGCAAGGACCCGGGGGCGCAGAAGTCGACGGGCTTCCCGACCCTCGCGCAGATGGGCGCCGCGATCGCCAAGCAGCTGCGCGATCCCTTCTACGACAACGGGCCCAACGACAAGGGCATCGCCATCCAGCTCGCCTGGTCGCTGGCGCGGGTGGGCCTCGGCTTCCTGCTCGCGTGCCTGGTCGCGGTGCCGCTCGGGTTCGTGATCGGCATGAGCCCGCTGCTGCAGCGCGCGCTCGACCCCTTCATCCAGGTGCTCAAGCCGATCTCGCCGCTGGCGTGGATGCCGCTGGCGCTCTACACCATCAGGGACTCCTCCGTCTCCGGCGTGTTCGTGATCTTCATCTGCTCGGTGTGGCCGATGCTGATCAACACGGCCTTCGGCGTGGCCTCGGTGCGGCGCGACTGGCTGGCCGTGGCGGCGACGCTGGAGGTGCGCCCGCTGCGCAAGGCGCTGCGCGTCGTGCTGCCGGCGGCGGCACCCACCATCCTGACCGGGATGCGCATCAGCATGGGCATCGCCTGGCTGGTGATCGTGGCCGCGGAGATGCTCGTGGGCGGCACGGGCATCGGCTACTTCCTGTGGAACGAGTGGAACAACCTGTCGCTCACCAACGTGATCTTCGCGATCCTGGTGATCGGCGTGATGGGCATGCTGCTGGACCTGGTGTTCGCGCGCCTGCAGAAGCTGGTGACCTATGTGGAGTGACGTGGCCCAGCGCGATGCGGCGGCGCCGGCGACGCACGACACGCAGCCCGCAGCCGCCGCCTTCCTGCAGGTCCAGGGCCTGGGCCGCAGCTTCGTGCCCGGCAAGCCGGTGTTTGCCGGCGTGGACTTCGGCATCGCCCGCGGCGAGTTCGTCTGCGTCATCGGCCACTCGGGCTGCGGCAAGACGACCATCCTCAACGTGCTGGCGGGGCTGGACCGCGCGAGCGCGGGCCATGTGTTCATGGGTGGGCGGGAGATCGCCGGCCCGGGGCTGGACCGCGGCGTGGTGTTCCAGGGCCACGCGCTGATGCCCTGGCTGTCGGTGCGCCGGAACATCGCCTTCGCCGTGGAATCGCGCTGGCCCGAATGGTCTCGCGCGCAGGTCGACATGCAAGTGCGCAAGTTCGTCGAGATGGTCGGCCTGACGCCGGCGATCGACCGCAAGCCCGCGGAGCTTTCGGGCGGGATGAAGCAGCGCGTCGGCATTGCCCGGGCCTTCTCGACCGAGCCGAAGATGCTGCTGCTGGACGAGCCCTTCGGCGCGCTGGACGCGCTGACGCGCGGCACGATCCAGGACGAGCTGATGGCGATCGTGCGCCGTACCCAGCAGACCGTCTTCATGATCACGCACGACGTCGACGAGGCGATCCTGCTGGCCGACCGCATCCTGCTGATGTCCAACGGCCGCGACCGCGACGGCGCCTGGGTGCCGGGCGGCATCGCCGAGACCGTCGCCAACCCGCTGCCGCGCGACCGCACGCGCGCGGGCCTGCACCACCTGCCCGGCTACTACGGGCTGCGCAACCACATCGTCGATTTCCTGGTCACCCGCGCCAACCCCGCATCGCAATGAAGGAGCACCAAGCATGAACCGCAACGACGTCACCGAGAAGATCATCGCCGCCAAGGTGTCGAAAGGCATCACCTGGGAGGAAGTCGCCACGAAGGTCGGCCAGTCCAAGGAATGGACGACGGCGCTGTGCCTGGGCCAGATGACCGCCAACGCCGAACAGGCAGCCGCGGTCGCCGGCATCTTCGGCCTGAGCGAAGAGGAAACGAAGTGGCTGAAGGTGGTGCCGTACAAGGGCTCGCTGCCCACGGCCGTGCCCACCGACCCGCTGATCTACCGCTGGTACGAGATCGTCAACGTCTACGGCACGACGATCAAGGAGCTGATCCACGAGGAGTTCGGCGACGGCATCATGAGCGCCATCGATTTCTCGATGGACATCACGCGCGAGCCGGACCCCAAGGGCGACCGGGTGAACGTCGTGTTGTCCGGGAAGTTCCTGCCGTACAAGACGTATTGAGGACAAGCGATAGGGCGGGGCGGGGCCGGACGCGGCGCCGCCTTCGGCCAATAGCGGCCGTCCTGTGGCGCGGACCCGCGGGGCGGCAACTTCTGCGACGCCCGGTATCGCTTTCGGCTACCCGCAACGTGAGATCGAGCCAGCGGGCAAGAGCCACAGCAGCATGGAACGCCTCAAACCATAGGAGGAGGCGTCATGAATGCGATAACGCTGTCACTGTGCCACAAGCCCGTCCTCGGGGTCGTGATGTGGCTTTCGTTCATGTGCGTTTCGAACCAGGCCCTGAACGATGCGTACGTTGACCTCGCCAAAGAAGGAATCCTCATCGACCAGGAGATCAAAGCTCCGATGGATGAGCGCTATTCCTTGATACTCGCGTTTGCAGGCCCCAGAGGCAGTGATCCGGCAACGCCACGTCGATACTATTTCTCTTACTTCTGCGCGCACTCCCGGGAAGCGCAGGAAGCCTGGAGGACCCCCAGCCAGACTCTTGCTCTCGATTTGGAGATCAAGGCATCGAACGGACAGACGGTCAGGCACGACGTGTTCAGGCCGATGTGCCATCAAAGCTTCCGCATCCCCCACGAACTCTTTCTTGGGAACCTCGACCTGAAGCGCGGCACGTACAGGCTGCGCATAGCGAATCTCCATCCGGTGGCGTTCGAGAGCGAAGGCACGGTGCAAATTCGTCTTCAAGGGGCGGGAGCCGGATACCCGTGACTTCCGACCTTTTCAGGCTTCCGGTATTGGAAGTCGGCTGCTTTTGGCCGGGGGGCGGACGTTCGCATGGAGGCGATTGCGGCCTTTGGATGCCGCTCCTCGCGACCATGGAGAACGACTGCTTCGCAGCGGGAGCGGTCGGTCGTCCGTGGACCTCCAGTTCACAGTCTTGGCTCCAATGCAGTCACTGAGGCACCCGAGGTGCAGAGCGCGAACGACGGCGATGGGTCGAGGCGGTGTGAAAGCCCCTTGTGCACCTCGCGCCACTCGCGTCAGGTGCTTACGCACAATTCATCGGGCAAGCTCCACGCCTACACCGAAGCGCTTCCGCAACTTCCTTTGTCATACGTACAGGGCTGGTCAGCGAAAGCCTGGGGGCGACAGAACCGCTCCGATGGAGCGGTCGCTAGCGCAAGGAAAGCAGTTCGAGCTCTTCCAAGCGAATCGCAAGCGCTTCGGTCGAAACACGGAACTGTTCCGCAAGCGGGACGATCTGTTGCCCCGCGAAGCGGTCGAGGCCGGCAAGATGCCGCGACAAGGCGCGCAAGGTAGGGAACCTGGCGCGGGCGAGGTCGAGGGCGAGACCCCCCATGTTGAACGCTGTGTCGTCGTTCAGCACGAAAGGTGATGCCCCAAAACTTGCTTCAAAGTGCTCCCTTGTCACGTTCGGCGGCATGAGAAAGAAGGTAGCGAACTTGTCGGCTTCCCATTCCTGCGGTTCTTTGGAGGAAGCGACACCCTTCTTCGGCCGGTCGCGATGAGCGCCGTCCATCTGCGGATGGAGAACCGCATGACCCAACTCGTGCGCCGCCGTGAAGAGCTGCTCGTCAAGCGAGAACTGCCGGGACAATATGACGCGGCCCATATTGGCTTCGAACACTCCGGCAACCTCGAAGGTCCCGGCAGGCGAAACGAACGTGCCCAGTGTTTCCACAGGTTCGAGCGAATAACCAAGAAACCTCAGCGCCACTTCTGGGTCAAACGTCGCAATCGGTGACTGCGGAGCCTTCACCCAGAGGCCTGAGCGATTGCGCCACAGAATGTTCTGCAACTTGCGGACGACCTCGAGGATCTGGTCCTCCGAATACGATTCACGCAGTGTGATCTGGAAGTTGGTCTTGGGCTCCTGCCATTTGGCGTGCTTGACGTCGTCCAGTCGGAGGACGCCGATCCTTTCGACGGCGGCCGCATGAACGGCCTTTAGCCGTTCGCGAAGCGCGTCGCAGCGCGAGCGCCGTTGCCGAGCCCAGTAGGAGCCCTGAAAGGTCTTTAGATTCAAATTCACGACAAAGACGGCTGAATTGGCGCCGGCGAAGGCGGAACTTAGACCTGCACCTGAGTCCCCTCGCGCGGCCCCAAAGCCAAAGTCAAAGATCGTGATTGCGTGATTCGTCAGATCCAAGCAGGCGTCGGCAATGCGGAACGGGATGTCGGTGGCAAGTTTCATCCTCTCCACCGCCTGCGCCTCCAATGCAGCATGGCTGGAGGTGCCCACGGCCTTGTCCCTGCCCTTTCTTGCTGCGATTGCTTCGCCAAAAGCCTCTGCATCCTCTTCAAAGAGGTCTTTCAGGCGAGGGTAGAGGCGCGTCTCGATGTCCGCAACGACATGGCGCATCTTGTCGTGATGTGCCGAATACTTCGACTTGCCCAGCGTGAGCGTTGCGACCGTAAGCAGGAGCTTTGCGCCCAGAAGGCCCATCAGGGCTGCTGCGCTTCCTGATCCCGGAACATGGCCCCCCTTGCCGAACTTGTCGAGCAACGTGGTGGTCTTGAGATCGAGGTAATTCTGGATGGGCATCTGCGCATTCGAATTTCTCTCATCTTTGCCCGCCCGTCAATGGTGTGACCTCGCCATCGCTAGAGGCCATGAGAGAATTTTCGGTGGCAGCTGGTGCAAATGAACGCGTTACGGCGTGAACGTGGAGCAGCTCAAGGTCCGCGATCCAATCTGCTCCTTACGTTCCCCTTGCGCTCGCTGGTGCGACGTTCGAAATACATCCGGATAAGCGTCTTAAACGGACTTCAGGAGCCTCGGTGGCACTGCCGTAACAGAACAACAGCTATACACGTTTGACAAGATCGAGGCGATCCGTCCCCTTTTCCGCGACACCAAAGCCTAGCTCGCCCACGCAGCCGCGATAACGCGCACACCCGCCGTCGCCATCGCCGTCAAGCAACCTTTGCCCGGGACATGGTCTCGCTCACGGCTAGATTCGACTGCGCCGCAGAGCAGACACCCGTAACACCTGATCGGGTGCGCCATTTCCAGAAAGCGTCTGCAACCGCCCAGGCTACGCGCACGCGCACTGAGGGCGGACGCGCTCCCGGCCGAGACTCCGCCGACAACGCTCATGCGTGCAAGCGGTAGCGATAAAACTGCCAGCATCTACGTGGAATTTCGTTGCGGCTGAGAGCGGCCAGCTCTAGACTCGGCTGTTACGAAGGAATTCATGTATATAGCGGCGATACGCATCGAAGGATTTCGCACTTTTGGCACCGGAGACCAAGCTCTTTCTCTCGTCCTAAATCCAGGGCTAACGGCGCTGGTCGGCGAGAACGATGCCGGAAAGACGGCCATCGTGGATGCGCTGCGCATCGTCCTTGGAACCAGGGACCAGGAAACCCTGCGCATCGACGCGGCTGACTTCCATCAACCGGCTACGGGCGACCGGGTTGAGCAGATCGCTATCCGCATTGAATTTAGAGGCCTCGTCGCGAGCGACCGCAGGTCCTTCGCGGAGTTTCTTACCTACGGTGCAGATCCCGCCATCGACACGCGTCTCATCGTCACGTGGGTTGCCAAACGCACCGACGGCGGACATAGCAGTCGGCGCTTTTTCCCTGTCGAGTGGCGCACAGGCGATAAGGCGGATGGACCTTTGCTGGACGCGGCCGCGCGATTTCTTCTTCAGGCGACTTACCTGCGGCCGTTGCGGGACGCCGAGAAAGCCATGTCTGCCGGCCGTGGGTCGCGCCTCTCTCAGATTCTTCAGCACACCAAAGAAATTCGCGATCATGGCGACAAGTTCGTTCCCGATGGTTCCACCATCCCGGATACGAGCCTTCTTAGCGTCCTCGGGCTAGGGGACTACACCAGCCACCTGATCGAAAACGCCCATGGGGTGAAAGCGGCGCGCACGAAGCTCAACGTCGAATATCTCTATCACCTGTCTTTCAAGGGGGATGCGCTGGCTGCACGCATGCGCATGAGCAACCACCGTGATGACGCGACACGACTCCGCCAGCTTCTTGAGAAACTGGAATTGAATCTGGGAGGAGGAACCGCGGCCGACGATGAACACGCGCGTGGCCTCGGGTCCAACAACATTCTCTTCATGGCGTGCGAGCTGCTGCTCATGGCCAATGAAGAAGACGGATTTCCGCTGCTGATCATCGAGGAGCCTGAGGCGCACCTGCACCCACAACGCCAGCTGCGCCTGATGAGGTTCTTGCACGAGCAGGTAAAGAAAACACGCACTGACGGTCAGCAAATCCAGGTCATCGTCACCACCCACAGTCCAAACCTCGCCTCCGAAATTCCGCTCAAGAACCTCGTCCTCGTTCGAGGCGGGCAGGCCTTCCCGTTCGCTTCAGAACACACGAAGCTGCGGCAAACAGATTACGGCTTCCTGCAGCGCTTCCTCGATGTCACCAAAGCAAACCTCTTCTTCGCGCGTGGCGTTCTTATCGTCGAAGGCGACGCCGAAGCCATCCTATTGCCGACCATCGCGAAGATCCTCGGACGCGATCTAGAAGAGTACGGGGTGTCGATCATCAACGCTGCTGGAGTCGGCCTCGGGCGCTACGCGCGCATCTTCATTCGTGAGGACCCGGCCAAGGGCCTGCTAAACGTCCCGGTGGCTTGTGTTACCGATCTCGACGTCATGCCGGACTGTGCGCCCCTGATCCTGAGAAAGATCAAGGACGGCGAGCCGTACCCTGAGAAGAAGAAGCGGCGCTGGCGAGCAATGGCCGACTTCCCCGGGGCCGCCTTGGCCACGAGGCGAAGCGAGATGGAAGCCAGGGCTAACGAACAGTCCGTCAAGACGTTTCCTTCAAACCATTGGACCCTTGAGTACGACTTGGCGTATGCCGGGCTCGCCCGATTGGTGCATCTGTCAATTTGCCTCGCTGATGCTGACGAGAATCTCTGCCAAGGCACGACCACCGTAGCCGCCGTGGAGAAGGATGCGGACGCCGCCTATGAGGCGCTTACGACGGCTCATTCGGATTTGGCCGCGCTTTGCTCTCACATCTACGCGCCTTTGGCGGTATCCGGCGGCATTTCGAAGCCCACCGTCGCTCAGTACCTAGCCGCGGTCCTGACAGGAGAGCTGACAGGCGGTGCATCCATCTCGGCGGCGGACCTACAAGCCAGACTCCCGCAGTACATCAAAGATGCTATTGCCTACGTTACAGAACCATTGCCTGTCGCAGGCGGCGCAGGTACGGGCGCCTCCGTATCGACGGCCGCTGCCGCAACTCCTGCTACAGCGGAAGCCTTGGCAGCACGCACCGCAGGCGCACCGGTCAACGAAGCGCCCATGACCCCCGAGGGCACCGTTGAGTGACGCTACATCTTTCGTGATTTCGCCCATCACCGATGAGCATGTCCGCTGGGCCTGCCACGTCATGGGACTACCAAGCGACGCTTTCGCGGGACCTGATGGCAACGATCCGCGGCAAGAGGCGATCAAGGCACTCTCCACCCTCGATGTCGAAGCTTGCCCCGGCAGCGGAAAGACGACGCTTCTGGTGGCGAAGCTGGCCATCCTGGCCAACGGATGGACTTCCCGCAGTCAAGGCATCTGTGTGCTCTCTCACACCAATGCTGCACGCAACGAGATCGGTCAGCGACTGAGCCTCACCACGGCAGGGCACGCGCTCCTGCGCTATCCCCACTTCATCGGCACGATTCATTCCTTCGTGAACGAGTTTCTTGCGCTGCCGTGGTTGCGATCGCAAGGGCACCCCATTCGCACCATCGATGACGAAATCACACTCGTGCGTCGTTGGCGAGGGCTTCCTTTCGAGACGCGTGCCTATCTTGAAGATCGCAAGCACAAAGGGCCCGGCTGCCTTGAGTACGAGCGGCTCGATCTCACAGGCGCGGCGATGGACGAGTTTCCGGTAGGAAAGATCACGCATACCGCCATGTGGGATGTCATCAAGGCTTCAACCGCGGCAGGCGACTATTGCTTTGATGAGATGTTCGTGTGGGCAACGGAGCTGATCGACAGGCACCCCGTCATCGTGAGCGACATCCGCGCGCGTTTTCCATTACTCTTTGTCGATGAGGTGCAGGACAGCAGCGAGCAGCAATCAGCGTTCCTGCATCGGCTCTTCATGGCGGGCACTCGGCCGGTCATACGTCAACGCCTGGGCGATCAGAATCAAACGATCTATCGCGACAAAGGGGGATCCGTCTCGACGACGGACCCTTTCCCGGGACCAGTCAACGTCAACTTGCCGAACAGCTTTCGCTTCGGCCAGGGCATCGCGACTGTGGCAGCGCCGCTGGGCGTTCGGCAGAGCCCCTTGATTGGCAAAGGTCCGACAACGGCACGTGTTGTGCACGCCAGCGGCGCGAATGCGCTCTTTCTCTTCGACGATTCGTCGGCACTTCAAGTGCTGTCACGTTACGCGCAATACCTGATGTCAGTCTTTTCCGAAGAGGCGATTGCGCGGGGACACTTCACCGCCGTGGCAGGCGTCCATCGATCTGAAAAGGATGACCATCTGCCGCGCTTCATGGGCCACTACGCTCCTGACTATGACCCGGTCGTGGCAACACCACTTGCCGTACCCAAGAACCTCGCGCAGTATTGCGCGCGTGCCAGGGCGGCGCTCGCGCTGTCCAGCAACGCCAGCCCCGTCAGCCTCAATCTGGGAGACTCCGTGCTGCACTTCGCACGGCTGGCCGGAGGAACGTTCGAGGTCGGCGTGCGCAAAGGCTCTCACAGGCATCTTCTGGAGTCTCTGCCCCCCGAGGAGCGCGCGCAGTATCTCGATCTACTTGATCGCCTCATCATGGTCCGCTGCGCACCGACCGCGGAGGAATGGAGCATTCATGTCGCTCCGGTGATGAACGTCTTGTGCCAGTCCATAGTCGGCAAGCTTCCGCCTCCCGCAGACGCAAGGGAGTTCCTGCGGTGGCATGAGGTCGCACATGCCCAAGAAGGAGCCGCCCTACCCAAACCCAACACGTCCGTTTTTCATTATCCAGCCGCTGATCCAAAGGTACGCATCCATTTGAGTTCCATCCACCGGGTGAAGGGGGAGACGCACACGGCAACGCTGGTGCTGGAGTCGTACAGAAGCGCTCATCACCTCAAGACTCTTTTGCCTTGGCTCTGCGGCAAGAGGCCGTCCTCTCGCAAGGCAAATGACAGTGAAGGGTCCGCGATGCAAGAGCGCCTTCGACTGCACTACGTCGCCATGACACGACCGTCGCACCTCCTGTGTCTGGCGATTCGCAGCGACGCTGTCGACACCAAAAGCCGCGATGCGCTCAGCGCGCGCGGGTGGCATCTGATCGATTGTGGAGACAGCAGCTGAGCTAAGATGCAGTTGCGCGAACGCACGGCGACCAGTTTCCTGTGACGCTGTCATTGACGGATAGCGCCTCGATCGGGAGCTCCCAATCTTGACCGGACCATCGTCGCTTCGCTTCCGAGGCGTCACCGAGCCCGAAGCCCTGGTGGCTGACTATCGACAATGTTCGATTTTTGGGAGCAACGCGCGCATGGAGGTGATGCCCTGCCGGTCCTGCGGGCTGGGGCGGCCGTTGTGCGCACGGCGACTCGCCGGCATAGACCGACTGCCAGCATTGAGGACCACCGCGAACTAGGACCTTCAAGGGCAGCTCCTGACAACAGCGGTCGTTTATCTTGATTGCACGACCGACAGCACCCAGTCTTGAGCAGTCACTCCTCGAAGCTGCATCTGGCCTGAAACGATCCATTGGCGCAGTAGCAGCGTGATGGCTGCTCCCGACCGACCCAGAGCAGACTTTCCTCCGCGCACCGCGACCTCCTGTCGCCATGTGGAGGCTACCTACGCGCCGTAGGCCGCCATGAAGACCCGTACGGACTCGCGCAGAAGAGCCCTGTTTTCCCGGGGGTCCGGCATCTCGAGCTTCAGCAGCCCGCGGATGTGCGCGGAGCCCAGGAACATCGACAGGAACAGGTCCGCTGCCTGAAGCGGGTTGCGGACCTTCAGCGTGCCCGCTGAGTGGGCACGGCGCAGATAGGCAGCCAGCTCGCCGGTCACACGCTCAGGGCCCTCCTTGTAGAACGCACGGCAGACTTCCGGCTGCGCTCCCGCGACGCCGTAGACAGAGCGCAAGGCACCCAGGGCGTCGTCCCCGCGCGCAAGTGCGAGAAACCGCGCGCCGATCGCCAGAAGCGCGTTCTCCGGCTGGTCCGGGTCCAGCGCCCCCGCGCCTTGGACGCCGGCCACCACCGGCGCCGTCCTGTCGCGCACGACGGCGTGAAACAGCCCTTCCTTGGAGCCAAAGTTGTTGTAGACGGTCATCTTGGAAACACCAGCGTCCGCGGCGATCGCATCCACATTGGCGCGCTCCAGGCCATGCTCGTTGAAGTGCCTTTGCGCCGCTTCCAGGATGCGCCGGCCGCGCTCGGGATCGCGTGGTCGGCCGCGTTGGGGCTTGGGATCGGGAACTGCGGAGCGGGACATGGGCAGAATTAGTAGACTTGACAGTCCACTATACCGCGTGCATTATTGTACTTGCCAGTCCACTAACCGACACCGGGCCAATCCCCTTCGGCCACCACACGGAGCCCACCACCATGGATGACGTCATCATCATCGGCGGCAGTTTTGCCGGCCTCGCCGCCGCACTGCAGTTGGGCCGAGCCCGTCGCAAGGTCACCGTTCTCGATACCGGCCTGCCGCGCAATCGCTTCGCCGGGCACTCGCACGGCCTGCTCGGCCACGATCACAAACCACCGCTGGACATCCTGGCCGAGGCGCGGGAGCAGCTGGCGCGTTATCCGACGATCAGGCTGGTCAGTGGCCGGGCCGGCAGCGTTTCCGGCGCCATCGACGACTTCTCCGTGCGCATTGGCGATGGCGAGAGCCTCGTGGCGCGCCGCGTGATCCTGAGCTATGGCGTCGTCGACCAGATGCCTCATGTTCCGGGCTATGCCGAATGCTGGGGCACGTCCATCGTGCCCTGCCCGTATTGCGACGGCTTTGAAGTCGCCGGCCGGCATTGGGGCCTCGTCTGGTCCGGTCCGCAGTCGCACCAGTCTGCCAGGCTGTTCCACGATTGGACCGACAAGTTGACTCTCTTCGCCGATGGTCACGACATTCCTGCGGATGTCCAGGCCGATCTGGCGCGCCGCAACATCCCTGTCGTCGATGGCCGGATCATCGGGATCGACCATCACAAGGGCCATCTCACCACCGTCAATCTCGATACCCGCCGCGATGTCGCCGTCGACATCCTGTTCGCCAGTCCGCGCAACAAGCCGTCCGCAAGTTTGCATGAACCACTGGGCCTCGCCACGGTGGATACGCCCACCGGCGTCATCCTCAAGGTCGACGAGCGCCGCCAGACCAGCATGCCCGGAATCTACGCCGCCGGCGACCTCGCCACGCCCTTCCTTCCTTCGGTCACGCAGGCGTCATCTCAGGGCGCGATGGCGGGGATCTTCGCGCAGCAATCGATGGTGGTTTGAGAGTACAGCTTCCCTATGAGCGTGCTCGAACTCAAGGTTCCTCCGCCCATCGTGACGCTTGTCCTGGCGCTTCTCATGTGGCTGACGCCAGCCGTCGCGGGCCTTGTGCCGATTCCGCATCCGGTCCGCGTGCTCTGCGCCGTCGTTTTGTTGTGCATCGGCCAGGGAATCAGCATCGCCGGAATCGCTGCGTTCAGGCGCGCGAGGACCACCGTGAACCCGGTCAAGGCGAGCCTGGCGTCCTCGTTGGTCATCCAGGGCGTGTACCGGTACACGCGCAATCCCATGTACGTCGGGCTCTTGCTTACCCTGTTGGCGTGGGCGGTGTTTCTGGCGAATCCGCTCGCAGTCCTCTGGGTTGTGGTGTACGTGCTTTACATCACCCGGTTCCAGATCATTCCGGAAGAACGTGTGTTGGCATCCCTGTTCGGGGCAGAGTACGAGGCTTACAAAGGGAGAGTGCGCCGATGGGCATGAGACTAGGTCAACCCACTATAAGGACCAGGAAGCACTCGAATCACGCGTAGTTCTGCGAGGAGCCAATTGATTGCAGCCGTGATTGCTGCTTCTGGCCCGACAGCGGTCCTCGGCCGGCCAAGCGTGAGCGACCGCCCCCAGTCTGAAGCGGTCATTCACCGAAGCTGGATCCGGCCTGAGAGGATCTACCAGCGCATTAGCACCTGATGACCGCTTCCGGCCAAAAAGCGCACGTTCATGAACCTTCCCGTACCGTGCGCAAGAGGAACTTGCGCACATCCGGCCGGTCCGCGCTCGTGGCCAGCCCGATGCCGACGTACAGCTCGGCGCCCTGGCGCAACGGCTTGTAGATGACGCCGTTCCGCCGGATCGCGGCGAAGGACGCCGGCAGCAGCGCCACGCCGCGCCCGCTGGCCACGGCGGCGAGGAGCACGTGGTGGTCTTCAGGCTCTTCGAGCTGGGTGGGTGCATATCCGTGCCGCTCGAAGACCGCGCGGCAGTGGTCGAAGAACGCCGGCTGGCGGGCCCGCCGGAACCAGAAGAGCGCATCGGAGGCGAGGTCGGCGAGCGCGATCATCCTGCGGCGAGCCAGGCGGTGACCGGCCGGGAGGACCGCGATCAGCGGCTGCTTCTCGAGCACGTCGACCTCCAGGCCGGGCACCCGCGTGGGCAGCGCGATGAAGGCAGCGTCCAGGCGGCCGCGAGACAGCAGGCGCACGAGTCGCGGGGACGTGTCGCTGGTGACGACAGCTTCGACGCCTCCGCCCTCCATGGCCTGGGCCACCCGCTGGAACCATTGCGATTCGACCGCCGACGTGACGCCGATCCGCAGGCGGGCCGGAACGCGCTCCGCCGACACGGCATCCTGTGCTTCCGCGATCAGCCGCAGGATCCGGCGTGCGAGCGGCAGCAGTCGCTGGCCGGCCGCAGTGAGCGTCACGCGCTGCGTGTCGCGCTCGAACAGCGGTGCGCCCAGCCGGCTCTCCATCTGCCGGATGGCGCGGCTCAGCGGGGGCTGGCTCATATGCAGCATCTCCGCGGCCTGCCGGAAACTCAGCGTGTCCGCGACCGCGACGAACTGCCGGAGGGAACGCGAATCGAGCCGGTCCGTCATACCGGAAAGGTATCACACAAACGGTCATTCCCCGGACGCGCCGCCGTTCCTAGAGTGCCTTCATCGAATCAAGGAGAGCACCAGATGACGCAAGCGATTTCCGAACCGATCCAGTCCGACCGCCGCCTGAGGGGCGAGGAGATGCTGGGGCGCGTGGACGGACCCGCGGGGATCCAGGTCGTGGAGAACCTCGCGCGTTCCTTCCCCGACTTCGCCAGGTACGTGCTGGAGTATTCCTTCGGCGACATCTACTCGCGAGCGGGCCTCGGCCTGCGCGAACGCGAAATCGCCACCGTGGCCGCGCTGTGCGCGATGGGGAATGCCGCGCCACAACTGCGCGTGCACGTCCACGCTGCACTGCACGTGGGTTGCACGCCCCGGCAGATCGTGGAGGTGGTCATGCAGATGTCCGTGTATGCCGGCTTTCCCGCCGCATTGAACGGCCTGGCCGCCGTCAAGGAGGTCTTCGCTGCGGAGCAGATCGCGCTGCCACTCGCAGACGAGGCGGCCGCGTGAGCTGCATCCGGCCGAAAGCGGATCTCCGGCACCGACATGGCTCCAGATGGCTCAGACAAGGTCGGTGTGAAGCGCAATCCGCTGTCGGTACGAGGCAGCGGCATGCGATGGCAGCGACCAACCTGCTGCTGGTTTCCGTGCAGCCGTAGCAGCCGAGGCTCGGCAGGGTTCGCTTACGGACTTACGGAATTTGCACCACGACGTTGCCGACTGCCTGACCCTGCTCCACCAGTTCGTGCGCCCGTGCCACCTGTGCCAGCGGCACGCGCTGCGCGATGGGAAAGCGAAGCTGGCCGCGCGCCAGGAAACCGGTGAGCGCTTCGGTCGCTCGCTGCCGATCCGAAGGAGCCAGGTGGTAGACAATGAAGCAGCGCAGCGCCAGGTTCTTCCAGGTCATGGGATAGAACGGCAGCGTCAAGCTGGGCGAGCCGCTGCCGTAGACGATGCACTCGCCCCCTGCAGTCAGCAGCTGGGTGTCCAGGCTGCCGTTCGCGGCTATGTCGACCTCGATGATGCGGTCGACACCATGTCCTTGCGTGGCTTCCAGCACGCGCGCCGCAACGTCTTCGCACTTGTAATCGATGGCCAGATCGGCCCCCGCACCCAGCGCAACGTCGGCCTTCGCCGGACTGCTGACGGTCGCAAGGACTTGCCGGGCCCCCAGCAGCCTCGCGCATTGCACGGCTGCATGTCCGACGGCGCCCGCGCCGCCTGCCACCAGCACCCGCTTGCCTGCCACTCCCCCTCCGGACAGGACGGCATGGACAGCCGTGAGCCCGGGGATGCCGAGGCAAGCGGCCGCCTCCGGAGGCACCCCGTCCGGCAGCGCGACCGCCTGCGCCGCGGGCAGCACGATCCGCTGCGCCGCCGTGCCGAATGGGCGGCCCCATGCAGCGTTCCAGGTCCAAACCTGCTGGCCGATGCGTTCTCCGGGCACCCCTGAGCCGACCTCCTCGATCACGCCCATGCCGTCACTGTGGGGCACGACGCGGGGAAACGGCATGCCGGCGCCGCGGCCGGTGCGTGCCTTGACGTCGGAAGGATTGACGCCGGACCACAGCAGCCGCACGAGGACCTCGCCCGGCCCGGGCACGGGGTCGTCCAGTTCTCCCACCTGCAGGACCTCTGCGGCCGGTCCGTTGCGATCGTAAAAGGCTGCTTGCATGGGGGAAATCTCGAGGGTGACGGCGATCGTAGAGCGCCGAGCTTCGACCCGTCCCCCCCGTACTGGGGGGCGCGACCTCCGGATCCGAGCGCAGGGCCAGCGTGAGGACCGCGATCAAAGCCGGTGGAGCAGCAAGGCAACTGACGTCCGCTTCTGACCGAGGCACCGCCGTCAGCGGACGGCGATCCTGGTCTGGGAGCGGATGGACCGGACCTGCAGGACCGCCCCCATGACGAAGATGCCGAGCCAGCACAGGAGGGCGGCCTGGACGAAGGGCGATCGGGGGCCGTCGGCGAGCGGGTGCGATGCGGGCAGCCGGGTCAAGGTCTCGTTGATGCCCGGAACCAGGAGAAGAAAGAAGCTGAACGAGAGTCCAAGCGCTGACAGATAGGCTCGCAGCCGTCCGAAGAACGCAAGACGCGGAACCAGCACCCCCCCGAACGCGGCGAGCAGAGCCAGGACGCCGAGCGCATGGCCGGGATTGAAGCCGATGACGCTGGACAGGCCGAAGGAGGTGAGCACCGAAAGCGTCAGTCCGAGCAGGTACACCTGGCCCGCGGATGTGGCCGGCGCGATCCCCCGGTAGCGGGCGAAGGAGTAGATGCCGGCGACCACGGGCGGCACGCTGAGCACGGTGTGGACGATGCCCAGGACGGAGAGGGGGTGAGCCATGAGTGGTTTTCCTTTGCAGAACGAGTGACCTACCTATTGGTCGGTAGGCAGAGGTGACAAAAAAAGGGAGGAATGAGGTGCGACCTCATTGCCGCGCGGGCGCAGCCAATCTCTCGATCGCGGGGAACACCACGGCCTGGAAGGTCCTGGGATCGCCGTACGCGCGCGCCGCCAGCATCGCTCCATAGACAGTGGCCATGAAAGCCTTGGCTTCCTGGGCCGGGGTGCCCTGCAGGTGGAACGCACCGCTGGCGCCACCTCGCTTGAAGACGCCCGCCAGCCAGGCGGTCAGGTCCTGGAAGAACGCCTGGACCTCGCGCGCGACGTTGCCGGGAACGGCCGGAAGTTCGGCCGCCAGCATGGCGCAGATGCAGAACGAAGTGGACCCATCCAGGATGCAGGCAGACCAGTAGTCCGCGTAAGCCTTGAGTTCGGCAACGGGATCGGCGACCTGCTCGGTGAGGCTCGCCAGGCCCTTGCTCGATTCCTCCCGGTGCAACTTGACCACCACTTCGACCAGGTCGGCCTTGCTGGCGAAGTGGTGGTGGATGCTCGCCTTCGCGATGCGGACCTGATCGGAAATGTCGGCGTAGCTGAAGCCGTTGTATCCGCCGAGGGCGAGGAGCGCCCGGGCGCTGGAGGCAATCTCTGCCGCCTTGGGGGAAAGTTCGATGGTCATCTGGCGGCGTACCGGCTGGCGCCGCGCAAGCGGCAACGGCGCCCAATCTACCAGTTGGTAGGTTGGGCGTCAACACCCTCGCTTCCGGAAGACGCGGGTGCCCCCGGAGCTCCGCTCGCTCGGTCCGTGCCAATGTGTCCCTGGCGATGGGGCCCATCACGGCGCCTTGTCCACGTGCACGCCATGCTCCACCGCCGGCACGCGGTCCTTCATGACAGCACCGGCGCCAGGTCCGGATCGCCCTTGGCCATCGCGCGGCGATACGCGGGGCGCTCCCCGACGCGCTGCAGGTACGCACGGACGTTCGCGCAAGGCGCCAGGTCCACCGGCTGGAACAGGCGCATCGTCGTCAGCGAGAACACGCTCATGATGTCCGCGGCCGTGAACTCCTGCCCCGCCAGCCAGGGCGCCGCGCCCAGCCTTTTTTCCAACAGAGCCAGCACCTGGTCCACCCGCGCCTGGGCCGAGGCCTGCACGGGGTGATCCGCAGGCAGCTTCAGGCGGCTGACCGTCAGCAGCCGCAGCATCGCGGGCTGCAGCGTCCCGTTGGCGAAGTGGAACCAGTAGAGGAACGACGCGTAGTCCGGATGCCCGGGCAAGAGCTTCAGGCGGCCGCCGCCGTGCTGCGTGATGATGTATTCGACGATCGCGGCGGACTCCGCCAGCATCAGCTCGCCGTCTTCGATCACCGGTGACGTGCCCAGGGGATGCAGGGCCTTCAGTTCCGGCGGTGCCAGGCGCGTGACGGCGTCACGCGTGTAGTGGCGCAGTTCATAGGGCAGCCCCAGCTCTTCGCAGAGCCAGACGACGCGTTCCGATTGCGAGTGGCCGAGGTGGTGGAGGGTGAGCATCGGTGTTGCCGTGAGGTCAGGTCAGTTGGCGCGTTCGTGTCCGCGCACGGCCGTCGGCGCGAAGCCGAAGCGCTGGCGGAAGCGGACCGCGAAGCGGGAGGGCGATTCGTAGCCGACGGAACCCGCGATCTCGGACACCGGCCGCGTGGTCGCCTGCAGCAGCGTGAGGGCGGTCGCCATGCGGGCATCGACCAGCACGTCGGTGAGCGAAGTGCCTTCGCCGGCGAGGCGGCGGCGCAGGGTCGGCTCGGACATCGCGAGTGCGTTGGCCACGCGGCCGGCGCTCCAGTCATCGTCCAGCCGCCCCGTCACCAGCGTACGGACCTGGAACGACACGCCGGCGCGCATCGGCGGGACGGGCACCGCCACCCCCTGTTCCAGCAGCCAGTGCAGGACTTCCAGCACGCGCAGCCGCGCGACCGCATCAGGCAGTTCGGCCGCCGGCGCCAGGGCTTGCCTGGCGCGCTCGAACGCGTCGGCCAGGCGGGGTGCCACGCGCGCCAGCAATCTCGCCGGCGCGGCGTTTAGCGCCTCGCCCTGCGCGGCCCGGGCGGCGTAGTGCGCTTCCTCGAGCAGCGCCGTGTCGAAGACCAGCCAGCGCGCCTCGTAGTGCGTGCCGCCGGTCACGGTGTTCGTGAAGTCGACGGTCTGCTGCCCCCCGAGCACGATGGCCTGGCCGGGCCGGGCGCGCACGCGGGCGCCGCGTTCCGTGCGCACGTCCTTGATACCGCGGTCGACGAGGATCAACGCGGGTTGCTCCACGCGGATGCGCAGGATCTCCAGCCCGCGCCCCTGCAGCACGTGGGCAGCGACGCCGACCCCTGCCCGTGCGTGGAGGTCGCGGGCCAGCGCGGAGGGATCCGCCAGGTCGGTGGGGCTTGCAGGCATGCGGGATGCGATGTCGTTGCGAAGGGCCCCAGTCTAGGCGCGCCCTGCGCGGCCTTCCGTGCGGGGCCGTTCGCATTCCGTGCCGATCCGATCAATGTGCGGCCGGCGCTCGGCCGACGAACGGTTGTCGATCCGGCACGGCCTCGCGCGTCGTGTCAGCATGGGCGGGTGGCTGCCCGATGACCCAAGGAGACCGACATGCGATTCATGGTGATGGTGAAAGCGACGAAGGACAGCGAAGCAGGCGTGATGCCCACCGAGCAGGAATTCGCCGCGATGGGCGCTTTCAACGAGGAGCTGGTCCGCGCCGGCGTGATGGAGGCGGGCGAGGGACTGCATCCGAGCTCCCGCGGCGCCCGCGTCGCGTTCTCGGGCAAGGACCGGCGCGTGATCGACGGGCCGTTTGCCGAGACCAAGGAGCTGGTGGCCGGCTTCTGGATCTGGAAGTGCGCTTCGCTGCAGGAGGCGATCGACTGGGTGAAGAAGTGCCCGAACCCGATGCGCTCCGATTCCGAGATCGAGATCCGGCAGATCTTCTCGGCCGACGACTTCGGCGACGCCCTGACGCCCGAGCTGCGCGAGCAGGAAGCGCGGCTGCGCAAGGAAGCGAAGTCGCGGGCAAGCTGATCCCGCCGCAACGACCCGGCCATGAACAAGACGATCTTCATCAGCCTGCCCGTCAAGGACTTGCCGGCCTCGACCGCCTTCTACCAGGCGCTGGGCTTCGAGCAGGACGCGCAGTTCAGCAACGAAGCCGGGGCGTGCATGGTCTGGAGCGAAGCCATCCGGGTGATGCTGGTGACGCACGCGCAATGGCGCACCTTCACGCAGCGGCCGTTCCCGCCGGCCGGCGCGTGCGCGCACATGCTCTCGCTGGCGCTGCCCAGCCGCGAGGCCGTCGATGCGATGAACCGCGCCGCGGCGGCCCACGGCGGGCAGGCCGACGCGAACCCGCCGGAAGACCTCGGCTTCATGTACACGCGCGACCTTGCCGACCCCGACGGCCACCTCTGGGCAGCGCTCTGGATGGATCCGGCGGCCATGGACCAGTGAGCGTCGGTCGCATGCGGGCAGGAGGCTGGCGGATGGCTCCTGCTCGCGCCGTATAGTGCGGCATGGCTGGCACGACCATCACCACCGAGACCTACAAGCTCTATCCGTCGCCGCGCAACCGCGACCGCGAGGTCTTCGCGCACCACGTCTTCGTGCCCCATCCGTATGCCCTCGTCGATCCGCCCAGCTATGACCCGCGGGGCCGGTGGACACTGTTCGCCGCGCATCGCCTCGCGGACGGCAAGAACGGGCAGCTGGTGACCTTCGAGCTGGAGTCCGACGCGGCAACGTTCAGGTCGCGCTTCGTGCCCGACTGAGCGCGCGGGGCCGGAAGCGCCGGCCATTCATGCGCGCAGGTGACACATCTGTTCCGCCGAACTGCGCGCCGGCGACAAATCTTGGCAAAGGCCAGGGCATGCGCTTGCAACTGCATGTTTCGGCGACGCGCCGTGCGATGTCGGAGCGTGTCTCCACTCCGATGCGACAGGACCCCGCAGCACGATAGGCCGTGAGCGCGCGCTGCCTGCTGCTGTCACAAATCCGCCGCAATCCTGCACTGGCATCGATTTTGCGGCGACCTCTTTGCCACTCCAGGTGCATGTGGCCACAACAAGCAAAAAGTACAAAGAGGAATCTTGCACGCATGACAGACATCGCATCCGCCGGTCGAACGCGTTCGACCACGGCGAAGATCCTGCCCCTCCTTCTTCTCGCCGTCGCCGCCCTGAGCGCGTGCGGCGGTGGTGGTGGCGGCAGCGGGAACGCATCGGGATCCGGCGACGCGCCCGCCCAGTCGCCCACGCTCGCGGCCGCGCCTTCCGACGATCCGGCCCTCGAAGCCCCGACCGAAGCGCAGTCGCCGTCGCTGCCGATCTCGCGACAACCGCGTGCGCCCGCGCCGCCACCCGCGCTGCTGGTGCCGGCCGGCACTCCCCTGGGCAATGTGTGCGCCGCAGTGCGGCCCGTCGCTGCAACCGCGTCGGCGAACGCGAACCAGACCAACACTGCAGCCAAGGCCATCGATGGCGACCTGGGCACGCGTTGGGAAAGCACCTACGTCGACGACGCGTGGATCCAGTTCGACTTCGGCGCCAAGACGCAGGTCGGCTACATCAAGCTGACGTGGGAGAACGCGTACGGCAAGGAGTACGCGATCCAGGCGTCCGATGACGGGCAGGCGTGGTACCAGTTCCGCTACGTCGTGGGCGGCAAGGGCGGCACCGAGGAATTCTTCAACCTGAATGCCAACGTGCGCTACCTCCGCCTGCAAGGCGAGGCACGCGCCACGCAGTATGGCTACTCGCTGTTCGACGTGCAGTTCCAGGCTCCGTGCAGCGGCAACTCGATCGCGAACGTCGCGACCACGGAGATCCCCTTTCCGGCCGGCGGCGGCGGACTGGCGCCGGCGCCTGGCGCGCAGGCACCGCTCGAGACGCTGCAGTTCTCGCTGCCCGATGGCACGCTGGTCACCCGCTTCGGCGTGATCGGCCGGTCGCGCCATGCGCGCGAGCGCGGCGAGGACTGGAACGAGATCGGCTTCGGCCCCAACGACACCGTCGATGCCGCGGGCCGTCCTGTCGACAAGGGGACGGGCAACTACCTGAACTTCGTTGCCAACTACTTCAAGAACCGCACCTGGGGCTTCGAGATCATCGACAACAGCCGGGTGGCGGGCGTCACCCGTCCGACGCTGCGGGTCAACCAGTACTTCAAGCAGGCGCAGAAGGCCGGCGGCCATTCGTTCTTCCGCGCGTTCGACCGGCCCGGCGTGACGGGATACGGCTGGATGGCGTCCGGGCAGCTGGTGAACCCGAGCCTGTACGGAACGAACCTCGCCAGCTGTCCCGTCGTGCCGATGCCGCCGGACGACCGGCTGGCCGATCCCGCCAGGGTCCTCAACGACGGCTGCAGCGTCACGCTGGACAACTATCCCGGGCACGCCGTCCTCGCCGCCGACGGGAACGGCGTCCAGGTTCCCAACGGCCTGAGCGTTCCCGCGCGCCCGCTGGTGGTGGGCGACGTCATCGAGGTCTCGACGTCGTTCTTCTCCACGCCGGAAGCCATGGCCGCGATCGGCGACACCGGCCGCCTGCGCTACTACACCAACGAATGGACCTACGTCGTCGGCACGGGCCTGCGTCCGTGGTACGGCGTGCAGCCGCGGCTGATGAACGCGCCGTTGCCGGACGAGACCCTGCAGGGCGGCCTGGGATCGGTGTCCTACGACTACGCCGACAACGCCACCTTCATGTTCCAGCAACCGCACAACCACATCGGCATGCAGAACATGCAGCGCTTCGCGGAAGGGCGCCGCTGGATCCACACCAACATGTGGACCGGCGACCACAACGAGCCGGACAACGACCGCAACGTCGCGGCCATGCGCCTGCAAGGCCCGCGCTTCAACCAGTCGTCGTGCTTCGCCTGCCACATCAACAACGGCCGCGGCGTGGCGCCGCTCGTGGCCAACCAGCTGCTCGACACGATGGGTGCGCGCACCGCCGCCACGGACGCGAACGGCAAGCAGGTCCCGGACCCGTTCTATGGCATGGGTGCGCAGATGCACGCAAGGTCGGCGTCCACCGGGGCAGTGCAGGACTGGGGCACGGGCGTGCGGGTGGCCGGCTTCGACACCCGCGTCGTGAACCTGGCGGACGGAACACCGGTGGAACTGAGCAAGCCGAAGTTTTCCTTCGACGGGCCGACCCCCACCATCTACTCGATGCGCAGTGCGCAGCCCCTGGTGGGGATGGGCCTGCTCGAGGCGCTGCCCGACGCCGACATCATCGCGCGTGCCCGCGCGACCCCCGATGCGGACGGCGTGAAGGGCCAGGTGAACTACGTGTACGACCCCGAAAGCGGCGACGTCCGCGTGGGCCGCTACGGGTGGAAGGCGTCCAAGGCCAGCCTGCGCCATCAAGCCGCCACCGCGTTGTTGCTGGACATGTCGGTCACATCGCCGGTGTTTCCGAACCGCGATTGCCTGGCAGGGCCCGTGAACTGCAGGTCGGGCCGGGTGGACCCGGGCATTTCCGAAGACGCGCTGAAGCTGGTGACGCGGTACCTCGGTCTCCTGGGCGTCCCTGCGCAGCGCAGCCAGGCCAGCGGCTTCCCGAGGGGCGTGTCGCCGCTGCCCTACCTGGATGTCAACCCCACGCAGGTGGCCAGCGGCGCGCGGGTCTTCGACAGCATTCGCTGCACGGCCTGCCATGTCGCGCAGATGCGGACCGGGTCCGGGTCCGAGCTGTCCGAAGTGCGCAACCAGGTCATCCGGCCGTACACCGACCTGCTGCTGCATGACATGGGCCCGGACCTCGCCGACGACTTCGTCGAAGGCCAGGCCACCGGCAGCATGTGGCGTACGTCCGCGCTCTGGGGGATCGGCTACACCGCGAGGGTGGCCGGCAAGAACGTGCCCGTGGGCTACCTGCACGACAGCCGCGCCCGCACGCTGACCGAGGCGATCATGTGGCACGGCGGCGAGGGCACCACGAGCCGCAGGCGGTTCGAGGCACTGTCCAGGGCGGACCGGGACGCGCTGCTCGCGTTCCTGAACTCGCTGTGATCCGCGCAACAACGAACCAGCAGCGGCGGCGCTGGATCCTGCTGGCCGCTGCAAGCGCTGCCGTTTCCGCTTGCGGGGGCGGTGGTGGTGGCGGTGGCGGTGGCGGTGGTGATGGTGGGTCGGGCTCCGGCGGCACTTCGTCGCCGGCGCCCGAAGCAGGGGCGCCTGCTCCATCACCGGCGAAGAGCGCCAAGCGCGGCATCGCCTTCGACCTCGCCAGCGCGGCGGACTACGCCGCGCTGGCCCCCGGCGTGAGCTGGTGGTACGACTGGGGCGACCAGCCGCACGGGGGCACAGTGCAAGACTTGCACAGCCGCTTCGGGATGGACTTCATCCCCATGCTGTGGAACCAGAACTTCAATGACGCGCAGGTCGTGCAGATGCTGCAGGCGAACCCGCAGATCCGCTACCTGCTTGCCCTCAACGAGCCGAACCTGACGGACCAGGCCAACCGGACGCCCCAGCAGGCCGCGGACCTGTGGCCAAGGCTCGAGGCCATTGCCAGGGACACCGGCGTGAAACTGGTCGGGCCCCAGATGAACTGGGGCACGATGCCCGGGTACAGCGATCCCGTCACGTGGATGGACGCCTTCCTGGCGGCCTACCGTGCCGCCAACGGCGGTCGCGATCCCGTCATCGACTACCTGGGCTTCCACTGGTACGACTACGGGCTGGCAGCGCAGCTCGATCGGCTGGCCCGGTACGGAAAGCCTTTCTGGGTGACCGAGATGGCGAACTGGCACACGGGCGATGGCGCCGCGCAGATCGACACGGTGGACAAGCAGATCGCGCAGATGACCGACATGGTGGCGGTGTGCGAGTCACGCGCGGACGTGTTCCGCTATGCGTGGTTCACGGGCCGCTGGACGCAGGGCGGCGACCCGCACTTCACCAGCCTGCTGGCGGCCGACGGCACGCTGACGCGGCTGGGCAGCCACTACCTCGGCCTGCCCTTCGCCGACGCCGCATGAGAGTGAGGCCGGCGCGACATAGGAAACTTGCCTATTGGGCGATACGCCCGGTGCCGTCTACAAAAGCGCTTCCAACTCGACAACTCTGGGAGATTCCATGAAGTGCTCGATCGCGCGTGCCTGCGGCGTGGGGCTGATGCTCACCGTGCTGTGCAGCACGGCCCCGGCCCAGAACAACGGCAACCTCGCCGTGACCGGAAAGAAGCCGGCGGCGGCCGCCGCGCCGGTGCCCGCCACGCCCTGGCCGACGAAGCCGGTGCGCCTGCTGATCGGGTTTCCGCCTGGCTCGGTCCAGGACCTGTCCGCGCGCTCGGTGGCGGACCACCTCGCCAAGGTGCTGGGCCAACCCGTGCTGGTCGAGAACAAGAGCGGTGCCGCCGGCACGATCGCCGGCGACCAGGTCGCGAAATCCAGCGACCTGCACACTTTCGGCGTCATGAACAACAGTCAGCTCACGATCGCCAAGATGTTGAACCCGGCGATCGGCTACGACCCGGAGCGTGACCTGGCCCCCGTGGCCCTGATCGGCACCACGCCCATGGTGCTGGTGGTGAGCGCGCAGGCCCAGGGCAATACACCGCAGGACTGGCTCACCTGGCTGCGCGGCCAGGGCGCCAAGGCAAACTATGGTTCTCCCGGCACCGGCACGCCTGGCCACCTGGGCATGGAACTGATCAAGAGCCGTGGCGGCATCGACGCCATGCACGTGCCCTACCAGGGCAACCCGCAGATCATCAATGCCATGATCGCCGGCCAGCTGCAGGCCGCCTTGCTGCCTCCGGGCCTGGCGCTGCAACAGGTGAAGGCCGGCAAGCTCAAGGCGATCGGCATCACCTCGGAGCGCCGCAGCGTGCTGGCCAGCGACCTGCCCACGCTGCGCGACGTGGGCATCCTCGGCGCGGACGTCGAACTGTGGACCGCGGTGGCCGGCCCCGCGTCCCTGCCCCAGGCCATTCGCGACAAGATGGCGGCGGCGGTGATCGAGGCGGTGAAGAGCGAGGAAGTGCGGCAACGCCTCATCGGCGTGGGCTGGCAGCCGGCGCCCTCGACGGCGGAAGGCCTGAAGATCCGGATCAAGTCCGACGTCAAGACCTTCGGCGGCATCATCATGATGCGCAACATCCGGTCCGACAGCTGAAGGCACTTCCTGCCGCCATCGCACGATGCGCACGGGCCTGTTCCTGCTGGTGGGTGTCCTGCTGCTGGCCGCCATGCTGATCCTGGCGAGGTTGTTCGCGGGCGAGTTTCCCGGTGCGAACCGGGTGGCGCTCGCGGCCTACCTGGTCCTGTGGCTGGCGATCACGGGCTTCAACATGTGGGTCGGCGTCACCCGGGCCGGCTACCCCGCGTCGGAGGAGCTGCCCATCTTCCTGATGCTGTTCGCGCTGCCCGCGCTGGCCGCGGCGGCGATCGTCTGGAAGCTGGGCTGACGCCGCCCTCCTGCCTACGGAGCCGGAATATTTTTTGAGGCCCCTGCATCCAGGGACCCGGTGCCTCCGTTCTGGAGACAGGCACGCAATGGTGCGGGCCGGACTCACAGGACGAGGACATCATGAAGCAGAGCACTTTCGCCGCCGCTTTCGCGCTTTCCCTTTTCGTGGCGGGCGCCGCCCAGGCGCAGCCGGTCATGCGCGACGGCGTGCTGGCCGACGCCGCGGGCCGCACCCTCTACACCTTCGACAAGGACGCCCCGGGCAGGAGCAACTGCACCGGCGGCTGCCTGGGCGCCTGGCCGGCGTTCACCGCCAGGCCCGAGGCCGTGGCCACGGGCGACTTCGGCCTGGTCGCCGACACCCGCCAGTGGACGGTCAACGGCAAGCCGCTCTACTACTACGCCGGCGACGCCCATCCCGGCGACCGCAACGGCGACGGGCAGGGCGGGGTGTGGCATGCGGTCACGTCCCGGCCGGTCGCCAAGGCGCAGCCCAGTGCGAAGGTGGGCGGCCCCAATCCGGACTACTGAGCCCGGCGCTCCCGGGCGGGCGCGGGGCCGGCATGCCGGGGCGGTATGCTGGCCCCCACTGCATGGGGGAAGGGGCCCTCGATGGATGAACGTGACGAGGTCGGCGAACTGCTGGCGCGGATCGGCTTGCGCGATGCACAGGCGTTCGAGACCCTGTACCGGCGCGTTGCCGGCCGCCTGATGGCGGTGGCCCTGCGCGTGATGCAGGACCGCGCGGCGGCCGAAGACGTGCTGCAGGAAGTGTTTGCGGCCCTCTGGAACCGCGCCGACGGGGCCGCGCCCGGGCAGCACCGCACGTTGGCCTGGCTGTGCGTGGTCACCCGCCACCGCGCCATCGACCTGCTGCGCAAGCGCAGGCCCGAGGAGCCGCTGCACTGGCGCGACGCGCAGGGCGAGGAGCGCATGCACGACGTGCCGGCCGACGACGCCTCGCCCATGGCCCGGTTGCTGGCCCGCGAAGACGATGCGCAACTGGCGCACTGCATGGGCGAGCTGGAACCCGAGCCCCGGCGGGCCCTGCTGCTGGCCTTCCACGACGGCTTGACCCATGCCGAGATCGCGCAGCGCATGGCGCGTCCGCTGGGCACCGTGAAGGCGTGGACGCGGCGCAGCCTGCTGCGCCTGAAGGGCTGCATGGAGGCCGTGGCATGAACTGGTACCGCAATCCATCGGCCATCGAGCAGCTGGCGGCGGCGTACGTGGCCGGCACGCTGCGTGGGCCCGCGCGCCGCCGGTTCGCAGCGGCCATGCAGACCCGGCCCGCCCTGGTGGCCGCGGTGAACGAGTGGACCCGGCGGCTGGGCCCCCTGCACGAAGCCTTGCCGCCGCAGGAGCCCAGCGCCGCCCTCTGGAACCGCATCGCGAAAGAGACGACCCAGCGCGCCGCGCCTGCGGCCACGCGCTCGTGGTGGCGGCCCCTGCTGGCCCCGGCGCCCGCTGGGGCCCTGGTCGTCGGCCTCCTCGTGGGCACCGCCTTGCCGGTCGTGTGGCAGGCCCAGGAGCGCTCGCGGCGCGACATGGAACTGCCGGACAGCTACGTGGGCGTGCTGGCCACGCGCGAGGGGCAGCCGGGGCTGATCGTCTCCAGCCTGCGCAAGGGCAGGAGGGTCGACATCAAGCAGGTGACGCCGGTCGACGTGCCGGCCGGCCACACCCTGTACCTCTGGCGCATCGACAAGGCAGGGGCCATCGCGCCGGTGGGGCCGCTGCCGCAAGGCAAGTTCGTCCACATCGACCTCGACGCGCCCGCGGAAGAGGTGTTCTTCCCGGCGGTGGAGCTGGCGGTGAGCATCGAGCCTGCGGGCGTTCGCCCCGCGGTACCCAGCGCGCCATTCGTGTACCGGGGCCTGTGCGGGAAGGTTTGGCGCTGATGCGGCCGGGCATGTGCCGGCGCTCCTGCCCGTCCAGGCACCGGATGCCGCACAATCGGCAGCGAAAGATTGCCATGACGACCATTCAAATCACGCCCACGATCCGCTGCGGGAACGACCTGCCTTTCGTCCTCTTCGGCGGCATGAACGTACTGGAATCGCGCGACCTCGCGCTGCAAGTCTGCGAGCACTACGTGCAGGTGACGCAGCGCCTGGGCATTCCCTACGTGTTCAAGGCCAGCTTCGACAAGGCCAACCGCTCCTCCATCCACTCCTACCGCGGCCCCGGGGTGGAGGAGGGCATGGAGATCCTGCGCGCCGTCAAGGAGCGCTTCGGCGTGCCGGTGATCACCGACCTGCACGAGCCCTGGCAGGCGCAGCCCGTGGCCGAAGTGGCCGACGTGCTGCAGCTGCCCGCCTTCCTGGCGCGCCAGACGGACCTGGTGGTGGCGATGGCCAAGACGGGCCGCGTCGTCAACATCAAGAAGCCGCAGTTCCTGAGCCCCTCGCAGGTGGCGCACATCGTCGAGAAGTTCCGCGAAGCCGGCAACGACCAGGTGCTGCTGTGCGAACGCGGCGCCAGCTTCGGCTACGACAACCTGGTGGTGGACATGCTGGGGTTCGGCGTCATGAAGAAGACGACGGGCGACCTGCCGATCATCTTCGACGTGACGCATGCGCTGCAGCAGCGGGAGGCGGGCGGTGCAGCCTCCGGCGGGCGGCGCCAGCAGGTGGTGGACTTGGCGCGCGCCGGCATGGCGGTGGGGCTGGGCGGCCTGTTCCTCGAGGCGCACCCGGATCCCGATCGCGCGAAGTGCGATGGGCCCAGCGCACTGCCCCTGGACAAGCTGGAGCCGTTCCTGCGCCAGGTGAAGGCGGTGGATGACCTGGTGAAGTCGTTCGAGCCGCTGGAGATCCGGTAGGCGGTGACGGCGTGAAGTTGACGCTGCCGTCGTTCTTCACGTCGCTGTTCCTCTCCAGGCTGGCGGACCAGATGCTGTTGTTCGTGGTCCCCCTGGTCGTGTTCCAGGCCACGCGGAGCGTCGCTTGGTCGGGCTTCGCCTTCTTCGTCGAGACGCTGCCGAGGTTCCTGGCGTTTCCGGTCTGCGGTGCCTTGTGCGACCGGCACTCGCCCCTGCGACTGCTGCGGGTGAGCCAGTGGCTGCGCGCGGCCGCGTGCATCGCCGGAATCGCGGGCAACGCGGCGTTCAGCGGCGTCGGCTGGCTGATCGCGCTGTCCGCCGCGACCGGCGTCCTCACGACGCAGGGCATGATGGCGCGCGAGGTCATGTTTCCCCACATCCTTGCGCGGGACGCATTCCAGAGGGGACTGGCGCATGCGCAGGCAGCCGACCAGGCGGGCGCCGTGCTCGGGCCGGTCCTGGCCGTGGCCCTTCTTGGCTGGACGCGCTGGGAAGGTGCCGTCGCGGCGGCGGCGGTCCTGTTCCTGGCCGCCGACCTGGCCCTTGCCTTCTGGGTGCGCACCGGCCGCGTGGCGCTGCCTCTCCCGCGGCAGCGGGCTGCTTCGGTCATCGGGGCAGTCCGGACGGCCCTCCTGCACGTCCGCGACGTGCCCGGCCTGGCCAGGCTGGTCGCGCTCGCGGCGGGCGTGAACCTCGTGATCGGCGTGACCCTGGCATCGTCGGCTGCGCTCGTCACCGGCCTCCACCAGCGCGGCGCGGCCTACTACGCCGGCCTGCAGACGGCGGGCGCGGTGGCCACCATCGTCATCCTGCTGGCCGTCGCGCATGCGCGCCTGCCCCTGAGGGCCCTCGGACGCACCTCGTACCTGCTTGTCTGCGCGGGCGGGGTGCTCACGGCCGTTGCCCCCACGCACTGGATCTATGCCGGGGGCTTCCTGCTCGTTGTCGGCTTCGACAAGATGTTCAACATCTTCGTCCGCACCAGCCGCCAGAGGATCATTCCCGTCGCGGATTTCGGAAAGACGACGGGGGTGGTGATCATGTTGAACAACCTGACCCAGCCGCTTGCCGGGCTCTTGATCGGACTGGCTTCGACGCCGGGGCAGACGACCTGGGTGGTCCTGGCCCTGTCGGCGCTGATGGCGGCGATCGGTATCGCCGCGGCATATCGGTGGCCGGGGTTCCAGGCCGGGTCGGAAGCGGACGCGGCCGGCTGACGGCCACGAGGCGCGCGTCGTGCTCGGTGGACTTGATCACCGCGGCACAGGCGTTCCACTGGTTCGACGTGGAGAAGGCACGGGCGGAGTTTCTCCGTGTCCTGAAGCCCGGTGGCTGCGTTGCGCTGGTGTGGAACGACCGCGTCCTGGCGGATCCGCTGCACCAGGCGCTGGACGAGATCCTTGCCGAGTTCGGTGGGGAGAAGCGCAAGGCAGTGGTCTCCCACGAGGCACAGAGGGACGTTCCGCGCTTCTTCGGGAATTGCACTCCGGCGGAACTGCGGTGGCCGCACGAGCATCGGCTGCCCGAGGCGGGACTCCTGGGCCTGGTCTTTTCCAGGTCCTACATGCCAGGGCGCGACAGCAAGCGGGGAATGGAAGCCGCGACCGCAGCGATCGAAGTATTCCGGCGGTTTGCGCGCGATGGCATGGTTCCGGTCAGATACATGGCACTCGCCTTCGTTGGACGTCCCGACCCGGTGCCATCGGCTGCCCCAGGCACATGATGTCGGTGCCAGCAGCGGCGATCAGGCCAGCGCCTGCTTGAACGTCGCCAGCAGGCGCGTCCAGGCGCGTTCCGACTGGGCGGCATCGTAGACCTGCGTGTCGGGCGGGCACCAGCCATGGGCTGCCGGGTACACCTCCACCTCGGCCGGCAGCTTGGCGGCGGCCAGCGCTTCACGCAGTTGGACTTTCGCTTGCGGATCCTTCTGGTCGTCGCTCTCGGCCACGGCAATCAGGTATTGCGCCTTCGTCCGGGCCACGAGGCGATGCGGACTGTCGGGCGCGGGGGTCACCATGGCAGCGCCGTGGAACGTTCCGACAGCGCCCACGCGGCCGGACGCCACGGCCGCGGTGCGCACCGCGATCGGGCCGCCCATGCAATAGCCGGTGGTGCCGATCTTGCGTGACTTGTCGACTTCGGGCTGCGCGTCCAGCCAGGCCACGAAGGTCTTGCCGTCGCTCAGGTGCATGGCGGGCGTGAGGGCCTGCATCAGCGGCAGCACTTCCGCGATGGGCGTCTTGCCGCCCTGCGCTGCGGTGGGCGCCTTCTTCTGTCGATAGAAGGGGTTCACCACCAGCACGCTGTAGCCCGACTCGGCCAGGCGGTGGCCCATCTGCCGGAAGGCGGGACGAAGGCCGAACGCATCCGGCCACACCAGCACGCCGGGCGCCGGCCCGGACGTGGGAGCGACAAAGTATGCGTCGCACGTGCCATCGGGGGTGGTGATGGCCACTTCGCGTTCGGCCACGGCCACTGCGTTGGCGACGCCGGGCAGGGCGGTCAGGACGCCTGCGGATGCGGCCCACGCGGTGAAATCGCGGCGGGTGTATTTCTTGAGTTCTTCCTGGTCATTCGCGTCGCACATGGTCGGTTCACCTCATGGGATGGGGTTGCACATCTGGTGGCCCAGTATGGCCGCTTCCGGGCAAAGGCTGCGACGGTCGATCAGCCGATCGGGGTGAAGTTCCAGGCGGCACCAAGGTCCAATGCCGACCCGACGTGCAGTCCCTAGGATCTCAGCCATGCGGTCGCGGCGTGCGCTTCGTGGATCCCCCGCGTGCAGGCGAGCCGGCGTAGGCGTGACTCAGTGCCTGCAGGCCTCCCAGCAGGAAGGCATGGAGATCGGCCGCCAGCGTGCGCCGTTGCGCATGCAACACTTCCTCGAACGGACCGGGCATGTTGGGCGCGACGAGCAGCAGCATCGCGCACGGCGCGGCGACACTGACCATGCAACGCAGCAGCGCAGGATCCGTTTCCGGAATGCCGGTGAGCTCGCTGATGATGCCCTTCACCACCGCGAACTTCGGCGCCACTTCCTCGCGGAACAGGACCTGGAGATGGGAAGACGGCGCCAGCAGCTCCCTGGCCAGGACGCGCGTGTGCCATGCGCCTTCCGCGGAACCCGCCACCAGCGTCTCGATGACGCTGCGGAACTTGGCCGTCGCCGGCAGGTCGCTGGCCGCGATCTTCTGGAGGTCCAGGAGCGTGACGAGCCGGCGGTGCGCTTCCACGAGCACGGCCTGGTACAGGCCGCTGCGTCCGCCGAAGTGATAGTTGATCGAGGCGAGATCCACCTCGGCCTCGGCGGCGATCGCCTTGCCGGTGGTTTCGGCGTAGCCGCCGGCAGCAAAGAGCTTGCCGGCAGCTTCCAGCAGCCGCACGCGCGTCTGCTCCCCGTCACTGCGGGCCGTGCGGGTCGATCGGTTCATCCTGCCAGGAAGTTTAAATCACATTTAAAGTGAGCTATGCTGCGGGCCTCCGCGAAGTCCGCCACCGCATGGAAGACGCCTGCCATGAAGAAGAAGCTGCTTTCCGTTGTTGTCGTCGTCGCCATTCTGCTGCTTGTTGGCGCAGGCCTGTTCTGGTGGTTCGGCCGCGACCGGAACGCGGGGAACGAGCTGGTCCTGTACGGCAACGTCGACATCCGGCAGGTTTCGCTCGCCTTCGAAGGCGTCGGGCGGGTGGCCGCGTTGCGTGCCGACGAGGGAGACCAGGTCAAGGCGGGAGCGGTGCTTGCGACGCTCGACACGAAGACGCTGGCGCTGCAGGCCGACCAGGCACAGGCGCAGATCGAGGTCCAGCGCCAGAACCTCCTGCGCTTGCGCAATGGCGCCCGGCCGCAGGAAGTCGCGCAGTCGCGCAGCCGGGTGACGGAGGCGCAGGCGGACGCCGCGCGGGCCGAACGCGAACTGGCGCGCCTGCAGGAGATCAGCGCGACGACGCAGGGGCGCGGCGTCAGCCCGCAAGACCTGGACCGCGCCCGGACCAGCGTCCAGATCACGCAGGCTCGCGTGCGGGAGCAGCTCGAAGCCCTGCGGATCGTGGAGCTGGGTCCTCGCGGGGAGGAAGTGTCCGGTGCCGCGGCGCAGCTCAGGGCATCGCAGGCGCAGCTGGCGCTGCTGCAGCACCAGATCGGCCAGGGCGAACTCAGGGCCCCGAGCGACGGGACCGTCCGCTCGCGCCTGCTCGAACCCGGCGACATGGCGAGTCCGCAGCGGCCCGTGTTCGCGCTGGCCCTGACCCAGCCCAAGTGGATCCGTGTCTTCGTGAGCGAGGCCAACCTCGGCCGCGTCAGGCCGGGGATGGCCGCACGCATCTTCACCGACAGCCGGCCCGACCGGCCGCTGCCAGGACGGGTCGGCTTCATCTCCTCGGTCGCCGAATTCACGCCCAAGTCCGTGCAGACGGAAGAACTGCGCACCAGCCTCGTCTACGAAGTGCGCGTGATCGCCGAGGACAGCGGCAACGAGCTGCGCCTCGGCCAGCCGGCCACCGTGCGGATTGCCCTGCGGTAGGTCCCATGGCGAAGCCTGAAGGCGTCGTCGTCGCGCGGGAACTGCGCAAGACCTTCCAGCGGCCTGGAGGCGCGCCGCAGAACGCCGTGGACGGCGTGACGCTGACGGTGCGCGCTGGCGAGCTCACGGCCCTGGTCGGGCCGGATGGGGCCGGCAAGACGTCGCTGCTGCGGATGATGGCCGGATTGCTCCGGATCGACGGCGGCACGCTGCACGTGCTCGGTCACGATGTCGCTGCCGAACCCCAGGCCGTGCAGGACCGCATCAGCTACATGCCGCAGCGGTTCGGGCTGTACGAAGACCTGAGCGTGCAGGAGAACCTGGACCTGTACGCCGACCTGCACGGCGTGCCGCCCGAGGTGCGCCGCGAACGCTTCGGCCGCATGCTGGAGATGACCGACATGGCGCGGTTCACGCAGCGGCCCGCCGGCAAGTTGTCCGGCGGGATGAAGCAGAAGCTCGGACTCGCGTGCACGCTCGTGCGCAAGCCCGACCTGCTGCTCCTCGACGAACCCAGTGTCGGCGTCGATCCGCTGTCGCGCCGCGATCTCTGGAAGATCGTGCAGCAACTGGTGGACGAGGAGCAGCTGAGCGTGATCGTCAGCACCGCCTACATGGACGAGGCGGAGCGGTGCGCGCAGGTGTTCGTGCTGCGGGAGGGACGGATCCTCGCGCAAGGCGAGCCACGGGAACTGCGGGAGCGTGCGCGCGGGCTGACCTTCACCGTGACGCCTCCAGCCGGCACCGTGCCCAGGGACTTGCAAGCCCGACTCATCGACGCCGCCGCGGTCATCATCGACGCGGTGCCCAAGGGGGGCGAGGTGCGCGCCATCCGCCGTCCGCAGGCCGACGCGCAACGCCTCGACGCACTGGTGCCGCCCGTGGACCGGCGCGCAAGACCCGAGGAGCTGGAGGACGCGCTGATGATGATGCTGAAGGAGCACCAGGGCCGGGCGTCCGGCGCCGCGCGCGTCGCGGTCGCGGCAGCGCCGGCGCGCAACGAGGGCGATGCGCCCGTGATCCAGGTGCGCGACGTGGTGCGCAAGTTCGGCGACTTCACGGCCGTCGCGAAGACCTCCTTCGACGTGGCCCGCGGCGAGATCTTCGGCTTGCTGGGGCCCAACGGCGCGGGCAAATCGACCACCTTCCGGATGCTGTGCGGCCTGCTTCCGGCCACCAGCGGCCACCTGGAGGTCGCGGGCCACGACCTGCGAACGGCACGCGCCCAGGCGCGGGGCCGGATCGGCTATGTGTCGCAGCGCTTCGCGCTGTACGGCAATCTCAGCGTGCGCGAAAACCTGCAGTTCTTCGGCGGCGCCTACGGGCTGCGGAAGGATGCGCTGCACAGGCGGATCGAGGCCGTCCTTGCGCAGTTCCAGCTGGAGCCGGACGCCACCAGCGGGGAGCTGCCCCTGGGCTACAAGCAGCGCCTGGCCATGGCGGCGGGCCTGCTGCACGAGCCCGAGATCCTGTTCCTCGACGAGCCCACCAGCGGCATCGATCCGCTGGCGCGGCGGGCGTTCTGGCGGACCATCACGGCCCTGGCGCAGGCCGGCGTGACCGTCGTCATCACGACCCACTTCATGGAAGAAGCGGAGTACTGCGACCGGATCGCCATCCAGGATGCGGGCAGGGTGCTGGCGCTCGGCACCCCGAAGCAGGTCCGGGAGCAGGCGGGGACCGCCGCCTCGGGCGACATGAATGCCGCGTTCATCGCCATCGTCGAACAGGCGCGTGCGGAAGGAGGTGCGTGATGGCTCCCGGATTCGTCCGCCGGTTCCTCGCGCTCCTGCGCAAGGAGGTCCGCCAGCTGCTGCGCGATCGCAGCAATCTCGCGGTCGGACTGCTCCTGCCGGGCGCCCTCATCCTGCTGTTCGGATATGGCCTGTCTTTCGACGTCACCGACGCGCCGATCGCCGTGGTGATGGAGGACGGTTCGCCGACGGCGCGCGACGTGGTCGCGGGCTTTTCCGGCTCGCGCTTTCTCTCGCCCGTGCCGGCCGGCAGCATGGCGGATGCCGAACAGCGCATGGTCCGCGGCCAAGTGAACGCCATCGTCCGCGTGCCGGCGGACTTCTCGCGCCAGCTGGCGGCGGGCAACGCCAGGATCCAGCTGGTCCTCAACGGCGTGGATTCCAACACCGCGAATGCCGTGAGCGGCTACGTGGCGGGCGCGCTGGGCGTCTGGGCGCAACGCCAGGCGGACCGTTCCGGCAGCAGGCAGCTGGCGGGAGCCGTCACGGTGGAACAACGCATGTGGTTCAACGAGGCGGGCAACAGCACCTGGTACCTGGTGCCCGGGCTCGTGGTGCTGATCATGACGCTGACCGGCGCCTTCCTGACCTCGATGCTGGTCGCGCGCGAATGGGAGCGCGGCACGCTGGAGGCCCTGTTCGTGACGCCGGTGCGGCCGCTGGAACTGGTGGCGGCCAAGTTGCTGCCCTACTTCGTCGTCGGCGCCATCGACCTCGCGATGTGCCTGCTGGCCGCGAAGTTCCTGTTCCACGTCCCGATCCGCGGTTCTTTGCTGGTCGTGATCGGCACCTCGCTGCTGTACCTGCTGGTGTCGCTGGCGTTGGGCCTGTTCATCTCGGGGATGACCCGCAACCAGTTCCAGGCGAGCCAGGTCGCGCTGCTCGCCAGCTTCATGCCGGCGATGATGCTGTCCGGCTTTGTCTTCGACCTGCGCAACGTGCCGGTGGTCATCCAGGGTGTCAGCCAGGTGCTGCCGGCGACGCACTTCATGGGGCTGGTCAAGACGCTGTTCCTGGCCGGGGACAACTGGGGCATGGTGTGGCGGACCTGCCTCATCCTCGCCCTGTACGCGGTCGTGCTGATCGCCGCGACGCGCCGCACGCTGCGCAAGAAGCTGGACTGACGCCATGCGCGACCTGGTCTCGTACCTGCTGCAGATCGGCTTCCTTTGCCGCAAGGAGCTGCTGGCGCTGTTCAAGGAGCCTGCCAGCCGGGTGATCCTGATCGGGCCCGCCCTCATGCAGGCCCTGCTGTTCGGCTACGGCGCGACCTATGACCTGACCAACGTGCCTTACGCCGTCCTCGACCAGAGCCGCGGCGCCGCCGCTACGGAGCTGCTGGCGCGCCTGGACGGAACCGGCGTGTTCCACCGGCAGGCCACGGTTGCGACACCGGCGCAGATCGCCGACGCCATCGACGCGGGCCAAGTGCTGCTGGCGCTGAACATCCCCCCGGATTTCGAGGCGCGGCTCGCGTCTGGCCGGCCGGCGCCGCTGCAGGTCATCCTCGATGGCCGCAATTCGACGACGGCCGGTCTCGCGGCGGCCTACGTCGGCTCGGTCGTCGGCGCATACAACGCGACCCGTGTCGGCATCGTGTCGCCGGTGAGCCTGGAGACCCGCGCCTGGTTCAACCCCAACCTGGAATCGCGCTGGAACCTGATGCCGGCGTTGATCGCCGCGTTGAGCATGTTGCAGACCCTGCTGCTGGCAGCGCTCTCGGTGGCCCGCGAGCGGGAGCAAGGCACGTTCGACCAGCTGCTCGTCACGCCCTTGACGCCCATGCAGATCCTGGTGGGCAAGGCGCTGCCGGCGATCTTCGTCGGGCTGCTGCAGTCCACGATCATCTTCCTGATCATCCGCTTCTGGTTCCAGGTCCCGTTGCATGGCTCGGTGTGGCTGTTGTACCTCGGGCTCTTCACCTTCACCGGCGCGGCGGTGGGCATCGGCCTCTCGATCTCCGCGCTCGCGCTCAACATGCAGCAGGCCATGCTCTATGCCTTCCTGCTGATCATGCCCCTGATGCTGCTCTCGGGCCTGCTCACCCCGGTGCGCAACATGCCCGAGGTGCTCCAGATCGCGACCTACGCCAATCCGCTTCGCTTCGGCATGGAGATCGTCCGCCGGGTGTACCTCGAGGGAGCGGGCTTCCGGGACGTCGCGCACAACTTCCTTCCCTTGCTGGGCGTGGCGGCGGTGACGCTGCCGCTGGCGGCATGGCTGTTCCGCCACCGTCTCGCCTGAGGAGTCGCCGCATGCGCATCGACCGACCCGCCACCGCCTTGCTCCTGGCGCTCGCCCTCGGCGGGTGTGCCGTGGGGCCGGATTTCACGCAGCCCTCGCCGGCGGCACCGGACGATTGGTCCACCTGGCGCAGTGGGGACGAGAGTCTCAGGACGCCCGTGCCCGCGGGCGAGAGCCTGCCTGCGGATTGGTGGCGCGCTTTCGGCGACCCGGTGCTCGATCGCCTGCAGGAGCGGGCCCTCGCCGCCAGCCCGGACCTGCGCACGGCCGCATCGCGCTTCGCCCAGGCGCGCGCCCAGCGGATCATCGCCGCCGGCCCCCAGCTTCCCGAAGTGGACCTGAAGGGGGGAGTGACCCGCCAGCGCCTGAGCGAGAACGGCGCCGGCACGCGCGTGCTGCGCGTGATCGCCGGCGACAACGCCGATCCCTTCATTGCCCTGGTCAGCGCGCCCTTCACGCTGTACCAGGCGGGCTTCGACGCGAGCTGGGAACTGGACTTGTGGGGCCGCGTGTCACGCGCCGTCGAGGCGGCCGACGCCGAGGTGGCCCGCCAGGCCGCACTCCTCGACCTGGCGCGCCTGAGCATCGCCAGCGACGTGGCCCAGAACTACTTCGAGATGCGCATGGCGCAACGGCTCGTCCTGCTGGCGCGCGAGGACATCGCCGCGATGCAGGAGCGTGTCGGCTTGCTGGACGCGCGGGTGCGCGCCGGCGTCCAGGACCATCTCGATCTCGCTCGCCAGAATGCGGAGCTGGCCGGACTGAGGGCGCAGCTGCCGTCGCTGCTGGCGCAGGAAGCGGCCAGCGCGAACCGGATCGCCCTGTTGCTCGGCGAGCACCCGGGGACGCTTCGCAGCGAACTGCAATCCCCGGCCACGGGAGACAGCCTGGCCGCCTTGCCCGACCTGACATTGGGGCTGCCTTCGGAGGTGGCGCGCCGCCGTCCGGACATCCGCGCCGCTGAAGCCCGCTTGCACAACGCCACCGCCGGCATCGGCGTCGCGCGTGCGGATCTCTATCCCAGCATCCGCATCGGTGCGCACGCCGGCCTCGAGTCGTTCAGCAGCGGGGCCTTGTCGGAGTGGGGCAGCCGGACCTGGAGCATCGGCCCGAGCCTCGACCTTCCCATCTTCGACCACGGGCGGCGCAGTGCGGTGGTGCAGCTGCGCGAGTTGCAGCAGCAGGAGGCCGCCATCACCTACCAGCGCACGGTGCTGCAGGCGTGGCAGGAGATCGACGATGCGCTCAGCGGCTATTCCGCGGAGCGCCTGCAGGAACGCGATCTTGCGGCACGGGCAAGCAATGCGAGGCAGGCATGGGATCTGGTGCAATCCCGGTATAAGGCGGGAACCGTGGATTTCACGGCGGTTCTCGACAGCGAACGGGTCTATTTGCAGGCGCGCCGCGACCTGGTGAACAGCCAAGGAAGGCTGCAGACACGGTTCGTGGCAGTGAACAAGGCGATCGGCAATGCACCTTGACGCGGGAGATCCGCCCGGCCAGCCCATTCGGTTCTAATTCAGGCATGAGCACGACCTACCGCATCCCCGGGGCAGTCCTCACCGAGCGCGAACACACGGTTCCCCTGGTTCACGGCGATCCGGCGCGCGGCACGATCAGCGTGTTCACGCGCGAGCTGGCCGCCCCGGACGGCCTGGACCGTCCCTACCTCGTGTTCTTGCAGGGCGGCCCGGGCTTCGAGGCGTCCCGCCCGACGAGCCCGCCCTCGGGGTGGATGGCGCGAGGCCTTTGCGACTTCCGGGTCCTGCTGCTGGATCAGCGCGGCACCGGGCGCTCCACGCCCGTCGGGCCGGTGATCCCGGGGGCGACGCCCGCCGACCAGGCGGAGTACCTCACGCATTTCCGCGCCGACGCGATCGTGCGCGACCTCGAACGGATCCGCGCGGAACTCGGCGTCGACCGCTGGAGCCTGCTCGGCCAGAGCTTCGGTGGATTCACTTCGCTCACCTATCTGTCGCTGGCGCCCGAGGGCCTGCGCGAGGTCCTGATCACCGGCGGCCTCGCGCCGATCACGAACCGGCCGGTCGACGAGGTCTATGCGGCGACATGGGTGCGCGTGCGCGAAGCGAACGAGCGCTACCACGCCAGGTATCCGGGAGACCTCGATCGCCTGCGGGCGATCCTGCGCCGTCTCGACGAGGAAGACGTCCGCCTGCCCAACGGCGACCGCCTCACCTCGCGTCGGTTCCGGCAGACCGGGATGTGGCTCGGCGACAGCGCCGGGTTCGAGCGGCTGCACCACCTGCTCGAACTGCCCTTCGGCTCGGCGGCGTTCCTGGCCGATGCGCAAGTGGCGTCGAACTGGGAGCGCAACCCGATCTACGCGACGCTCCACGAGTCCTCGTACGCCGACGGCGGTGCCACCCGCTGGTCGGCGCACCGGCTCGCGCCGGAGGAAGCAGTGACCGGCGACCTCCTCGGTGCGGAGCACGTCTTCCCCTGGATGTGGGACGACTATGCAGGCCTGCGCGCGCACCGCGAGGCGGCGCAGCTCCTGGCCCGGCATCCCTGGCCGCGCCTGTACGACGCTGACCGCCTCGCCCGCAACGAAGTGCCGATTGCAGCGACCGTGTACGTCGACGATGTCTACGTGGAGCGCTCGTTTGCCGAGGAGACGGCCCGCGGCGTTCGCGGGCTGCGGGCCTGGGTCACCAACGAGTACGCCCACAACGGCTTGCGGGCCGATGGGGAGCGCATCCTGGGTCGTCTGCTCGACATGGTCCGCGGCCGGGCGTGAACCGACGGGCGAGGCCCGGCCCGCCCAAGCGCTGCGCTCGCTCAGTCCCGTGCCAGGGCGTCCCTGGCGATGGCGCCCATCGTGGCACCGCAGACGGTGTCGTTCCTCGCGTATTCCTCCGGCGAGTCCAGCCTGGCATGCTGCACCTGTGCCTTGTCCATGGCCAGGCCGACTTCGTGGATCCAGAAGTCCGTGACGTACCGGGTCATCTGGGCCTGCAAGGCGTCCTCCCTGCCATAGAACGTGTGTCGGGCGACCTGACTTGCTGCACGCGCCGTCATTTCCGCGGCCACCGCCTGCAGGTGACGCTCGTTGATGGCAACGTGCTTCATCTCGTGCTCGGCGACATGCGCGTAGGCGCAGCTGCCTTTCGGGAATTCCCTGGCGACCGACACCCGGTGCGGCGCCAGCCGCAGCTCGACCCACGCCACCATGCGGCCGCAAGCCTGTCCTGACGGGTCGTCCTTCAGCGGCTTCGTCGACACGTGCACCGTGTACGCCAGCGCGAACTCCGTCGTTCCGAGGGTCCCCCGGCTTCGCTTCATGGATCCGGACCTCTCGGTCAGCTCCAGCATGCCGGCGGTGTTGTCGTAGCTCACCTCGCCTGGCTTGTAGTCGAAGAGCAGTTCCCCGGCGGGCAGCCGGTCTTCGCAGCGGGCGTGGAAGGAGTCGGAAGCATGGGCGGAGAACCCGGAGGACATCGCGAGGGCGATCAGGACGGCTGCACGCATGGGGAGTGCCTTGATTCTCCCGGGCGGCATGCGGATCGCGACGCGGCTTGTCTCGAGCGAGCCACGGCTTTTGCGGCGGGTCGCACGGATATCGGACGGCCGACACTGCGCGGGGGACAGGCGGCAACGCCGTGCCGGCGCGCGCGGACGTTCAGGCCCGGCCGTCGTTGAGCGGCCGGCACAACTCCAGCACCAGTCCGCGCAGCCACCGGTGCGCGGGGTCGCCGTCGAAGCGCGGGTGCCACATCTGCGAGACGGTGATCTCCCCGGTGGGCATGGGCAGCGGGAAGGCACGCAGCGTGCCCCGCGCCCGCAGGTGCTCGAAGTACGAAGAGGGAATCAGGGCCACCAGGTCGGTGGCGGCGGCGATGGCCAGCGCCGCATTGAAGCTGGGGACGACCACCGCGACGTTGCGTGCCAGGCCCAGGACCGCCAGCGCGTCGTCGGCCGGGCCCTCCTTCTGCCCGTGGCGGGAGGTGACCACGTGCCCGCAGGCGGCGTAGCGCTCGGGGGTGATGCGCGTTTCGGCGAGCAGCGGGTGAGCTTCGTGCACGACGCCGACGAAGCGGTCGCGGAAGAGGGCCTGGATGCGCACCTCCGGGCCGGACTCGCCGAGGACGCCGATATCCAGGTCGAGCAGCCCTTCACGCAGCGGCCGCACGTCCTTGTCGGGCTTGGGCGCGAACCGCAGGCGGACGCCCGGGGCTTCCTGCGCCGCGCGCGCCACCAGGCCGTGCGCGAAGCCCTCGATGAAGCCTTCGTTGGCCCGGATGGCGAAGGTGCGCTGCAGGGTCCGCGGGTCCAGGCTGTCGCCGCCCGGCTGCAGCACCGCCTGGGCTTCCTGCACCAGCGCGCGTACCCGTGCGCGCAGTGCGGCGGCATGCGGGGTGGGCACCATGGTGCGGCCGGCGCGTACCAGGAGGGGATCGCCGGTCGCCTCGCGCAGGCGCGCCAGCGTTCGGCTCATGGCCGACTCGCTCAGGCCGATGCGTTCGGCCGCGGGCGCCACGCCGCCTTCGGACAGCAGGGCGTCCAGCGCGATCAGCAGGTTGAAGTCGGCGTTCGGCATGCCCGAAGCTAGCACGGACGCGGGCCGGGACGCACGGCGCGGCGTGCAGGAATCACCTGAGCGCCGCGCTCTGGGCCGGTGGCGACGATGGCCCTAATCTGGCCTGGCGCGATCCAGCGCTTCCTTCTTCCCGCCGTCCATGCCTTCCTCCACTCTTCCTTCCCTGGTCTTTCCGCCCGAGCCTCGCAGCGCGCCGGCCGACGCGCAGCATGACGCCGATGGCCTGCCGATGCCGCGCCGCGCCGCGGCCGTGGCAGCCGTCCTCGGCGCCGGCATCCTCGTGGTGCTGGACGGAGCGATCGCCAACGTCGCGCTTCCCGCCATCGCCGGCCACCTGCATGCAGCGCCGGCCGATGCGGTCTGGATCACCACGGCCTACCAGCTCGCGGTCGTCATGTTCCTGCTGCCCGCTTCCGCGCTTGGCGAGTCGCTGGGATACCGGCGCGTGTTCGTGGGCGGCGTCGCCCTGTTCGCTGCAGCGTCCTTGTTGTGCGCGTTGTCCCCGACGCTGCCGTGGCTGGTGGCCGCGCGCTGCCTGCAAGGGCTCGGCGCCGCCGCGGTCATGCCGCTGGGCCTGGCCCTGTTGCGATTCACCTACCCGCGTGCGCTGCTCGCGCGGGCGATCGCGTGGAACGCGCTGGCCGTCGCGGGTGCGACGGCGGCCGGCCCCGCCCTTGGCGCCCTCGTCCTGTCCGTGGCCAGCTGGCCCTGGCTGTTCGCGGCGAACCTGCCGATCGCTGCGCTGGTGCTCGTGGCCTGCCGCTGGTTGCCGCGCCCGGAGCCTTCCGGAAAGCGGATCGACGGCGGCAGCGTGGTGCTCAATGCGACGCTGTTCGCCTCGTTCGTGCTCGCGAGTGACCGGCTGGCCTCGCGTCCCTGGCAGGGCATTGCGCTCTGTCTGCTGTCGCTGGCCTGCGCCGTCTCGCTGGTCCGGCGCGAGCGGACCAAGGATGCGCCGCTGGTGCCGCTCGACCTGCTGCGCGTGCCGTCCTTTCGCGTGTCGATCGTCGCGTCCGTCTGCTGCTTCACCGCGCAGATGGCCGGCTTCGTGGCGCTGCCGTTCTACCTCCAGCACGTCCTGGGGCAGGGCCCCGCGGCCACGGGCCTGTGGATGACTCCCTGGCCGGTGGCGGTGATGCTGGCGGCGCCGCTGTCGGCGCGACTCGCGCAACGGGTGCCGACGGCGCTGCTCTGCGCGATGGGCGGCGCCTGCCTCGCGGGGGGATTGGGACTATCCGCCCTGTGGTCGCTGCACGGCGGCTCCCCGCTGGCCCTGGCCGCTTTCACCAGCCTGGCCGGCTTCGGCTTCGGCTTATTCCAGACGCCCAACAACCAGAACATGCTGCTCGCCGCACCGCGCGCGCGCAGCGGCGCCGCGGGCGGAGCGCAGGGGACGGCGCGGCTCACCGGCCTGACGCTCGGCAGCCTCCTCATGAGCCTGCTGTTCGGCGCGATGGAGACGCCTGCGGCCGTGCGCTGCGGCCTCGCGATCGCGGCCGCCGCAGCACTTGCCGGGAGCCTGGCAAGCCTGCTCAGGCATCGGCGACGCGGGACTTGACCGCGTCCTCTGCGGCGTAGCGCGCGTAACGGAAGTCGCGAATCCCGGTGACCTTCCCCGCCTCGAGCGTGAGCACCACGAAGTAGCCGTGCGCGCCCGCGCCTTCGTCGGCATGCGTCTCCATCCACAACGCCGGCCGGCCCTCCAGCCAGGTCGGTGCCATGCGAAGTGCCCGCGTCCTCGCGTAGTTGCCGAAGTACTCGCCGCCGCGCTCCACCTGGCGCGGCTTGCGCCGCCCGACCAGGTCGAGCCGGACGTTCGCGGCGAGCAGGTCGCGCAAACCCTCCCAATCCCGTGCGTTGAAGCGCGCGGCGTACGCCGCGAGCAGTTGCTGGTCGGCGGGCGACAGCAGGGGTTGCGCCGCGCCGTCCTCGGGCTGTTGCGAGAGCTCGCGCAGGCGCGTCCGGCCCCGATGGAGCGCGGCCTTCACGGCCGCCACCGTGGTATCCATCACCTGCGCGGCTTCTTCCGCTTCATAGCCCATCACGTCGGCCAGGATGACCGCGCTGCGCTGCGCCGGCGCCAGGCGCATGAAGGTGCGCAGCGCCGCCGTCGCGACGTGGCGGCGGTCGGCGTGTTCGTTCGGGTCGGGCGGGTCTTCGGCCGGGTCGCCGCCTTCGCGGAACACCTCCTGGGCGCGTGCGCGCTTGCGCAGGAAGTCCATCGCCGTGTTGTGCGCGATGCGGAACAGCCAGGCCTCCACGTTCTGCACCTGGCGGGCGTCGTAGCTCGCATTGGCCTTGATCAGCGTCTCCTGCACGATGTCCTCGCCGTCCAGGACGGAGCCCACCATCCGCGCGCAGTAGCGATGCAGGCGCGCGCGCAGCTGTCCCATGAGCTGGGGGAAGTCCGGGTCGGGAAGGTCCGAGGGGTAGGTGATGGAATAGCTCATGGTTGGAATGTGCGTGGCCGCCCGCGGCCCGCGCGCGGGAAAGGCTCAGGATGAGAGACGTCCGGCGCAGCGCAAAGGATGCGGTCACCATGGAAAAGATTTCCGGATCGTTCCGCGACCCGCTTTCGTCTTTGCCTGGGAAAGGAAGGATGTCCCATGGCAGACCAGGAATTCACGAGTACCCAGCGCTGGGTGTTGGGGCTGGCGGCAGCCGGATCGTTCATGGCGGTGCTCGACGCGATGGTGGTGACCACGGCACTCGACAGCCTGCGCCGCGAGCTCGCCGCGTCCGTGGAGGCGCTGGAATGGACGGTGAATGCCTACACGTTGACGTTTGCCGCGCTCCTGATGACGGGCGGCGCGCTGGGCGACCGCTTCGGGCGCAGGCGCATGTACCTCGCCGGCCTGCTGCTCTTCGCGGCATCGTCAGCGGCGTGCGCGATCGCTCCGGGCACGGAGTGGCTGATCGCGGGACGCGCGCTGCAGGGCGCCGGCGCGGCGCTGGTCATGCCGATTGCCATGGCTCTTCTCGGCGCGGCATTCCCGCCGTCGCAGCGGGGCCGCGCGCTGGGGGCCTTCAGCGGGATCACGGGCCTGGCAGTGTTGGCGGGGCCCCTGATCGGCGGCGCGATCGTGCACGGGCTGGCCTGGCAATGGATCTTCTGGGTCAACCTGCCGGTGGCGCTGGTCGTCGCGTGGCTGGTGCGCGTGAAAGTGCCGGAAGGCCGCAGCGCGCAGGCGCCGCTGGACCTCCGCGGCGTCGTGCTGCTCACGGCTTCCCTGGTGCCCCTGGTGTGGGGCCTGGTGCATGGCAGCTCGGTCGGCTGGACCAGTCCCCCGGTGTTCGCCGCGCTGGCTGGCGGGATCCTGCTCGGCGTCGGGTTCATGGCGTCGCAGCGAATGAACACGCATGGCGCGATGGTTCCGCCGCGCCTGTTCCGCTCGCCGGTGCTCGGGGCGGGCCTGGCCGTGGCGCTGCTGCTGAGTGCGGCATTGTTCGGGACGCTGTTCTTCATGGCCCAGTACTTCCAGGTGGTACGTGGTGCGTCGCCGTTGATGGCCGGCGCAAGCATGCTGCCGTGGACAGCGACGTTGTTCATCGTCGCGCCGATCGCCGGCGCCATGGTGCGCCGCGTCGGCGAGCGGCCACTGGTGGCCGCGGGCCTGGTCCTGCAGGCCGCGGGCATGGCGTGGCTGTCGTGGCTCGCACGCACCGGCGGCTCGTACCTTGCGTGGATGCTGCCGCTGGCCATCGCCGGCGCCGGCCTGTCGATGGCGATGCCGGCGGCACAAAGCGCAGTGCTCGGCGCCGTGGACCCGCCGGACATCGGCAAGGTCTCCGGCCTGTTCAATGCGTTGCGCCAGCTCGGTGGCCTGCTGGGCGTGGCGCTCACGGCGACGGTATTCGTTCGCGTCGGCGGCTACGCCAGCGCGCAGGCGTTCAGCAATGGTTTCGCGGCGGCGCTGTGGACGTCGGCGCTGCTGTCGCTGGCGGGCGCGGCCGTAGGCATGCGCCTGCGCGGGCGACAGGCGCATTCGGCGCCGGGACCCAACGTCGAAGGAGCAGGAACGTGAGAACCGTGGTGGTGCGATACCAGGTGCCCGAACCCGCTCACGCAGCTGGCGGCGCGTCAGTTCGGCCGGAAGAGGTTCTGCGGGATGCCCGCCGCGTTGAAGACGTAGTCGCGCGAGGCCTCCAGGTCCCGGCGCAGCCGCCGCAGGTCGACGTCGAGCAGCTTGCCCTTCCACTTGCGCACCTTGCCGGCGACGATCACGGTCTCGACGTTGGAGCGCTCCATCAGCGAGACCACCGCGCCCGGCACGACGTTGAGCGGCGCCACGTTGATCGCCTCGGCATCGAGGATGATGATGTCGGCTTCCTTGCCCGGCGTGAGCGATCCGGTCTTGCGATCGAGCCGGAGGTCGCGCGCGCCCTCCATCGTGGCAAAGCGCAGCACGTCGCGCGTGGTCAGCAGTTCCGGCAGGCCGGGAGGGTTGTTCTGCTCCAGGGCCATCTGGTTGATGAGGGCCTTCTGCAACGCCATCGCGCTGCGCATCTGGGTGAACATGTCCGCCGTCAGGGTGCATTCCACGTCCACGCTCAGCGAGGGCTGGATGCCCAGGGACAGCGTCTTCAGGATGGGCGGCATGCCATGGCGCATGTTCATCTCGATCGGCATGGCGAGCGAGACGTTCGCGCCGGCGTCCTTCACCTTCTGCCAGCTCATGTCGGACATCCCGGTCATGTGGATGAACAGGTTGTCGGGACCGAACTGGTTGGCCGCGGCGAGCGCATCGAAGGTCGGGCCCATGCCGAAGCTGCCGACGATGTGCGCCACCACCTGCAGCCCGAGCTGGCGCCCGACCGCCCAGGCCGCGGCATAGCCTGGCAGGTAGATCTCGGCGCCCATGGTCATCGACAGGAGCTGGTCGCTGGAGCTGAAGTACTGCGCCTTGATGCGGGCGGCATCCTGCGGGTACTGGTTGCCGGGCACGTTCCCCGCGCTCTCGAAGTAGCCGAGCACGCTGCGCCGCCCCGAGTCGGCCAGGCCCTTGATCGCGGCGTCGGAGTGCTGCGGCGAGTGGTGGATCTGGGAGATGTCGTGCACCGTCGTGACACCCGCGTCGATCTGGCTCAGTGCGCCGAACAACTCGTTGACGTAGACGTCCTGCGGCCGGTACACCGGGGCGAACTTGCCGAGGATGTAGTCGAAGTAGTTGATGGCGCCGTGCGGCTTGCCGTCGTTGAACAGCAGCCCGTCGGCCAGGAAGCTGCGCAGCGCGGTCTCGAACTGGTGGTGGTGCGTATCGATGAACCCCGGCATCACGATCTTGCCGCGCGCGTCGATCGGGGTGCCGAACGCCGGCAGGTTCTGTCCGACGGCCACGATCTTCTTGCCCTCGACCAGCACGTCGGCCTGGACGAAATCGCCCACGGCCGGGTCCATCGACATGACGTGGCCGCCCTGGACGACGTAGCGCCGTCCGTACCGGCCGCTGTCCCCGGGAGGATCGTCGCCGTCCTGCCCCGCGGCCGCGCGCTCGGTGAACAGGCCCAGGCCGGCCGCCGCGGCAGCGGTCCCCGCCGCCCCCGCCTTCAGGAACTTGCGCCGTGAATGGTTCGCGGGATCGCTACTCGGTTCGGAATGGTCTTGCGGCCATCCCCGATCGCATAGTTTGCACATGGCATCCCTCCCCGGGGCGGAGCCATCCGGGATGGCGACTCCGCGGCTATTCATAGGTGGCGGGAACGCTGGTGTAAAGCAGCGTTACATCGAAGGGTGATGAACGGTTGGAACGGCGCGGGCCATACGCCCAAGGTCCAAGTTGCCCGGCGCCCCGGCGGCTGTCGAGAATGAAACCGGCCCGCCATGGGCCGCTTCATCGCCATGCAACTCGATCCCCTCACGTCCCTGCTCGCGGCCCTGGTGGTCTTGCTCATAGGGACCCTGCTGAACCGGCGCATCGGTTTCCTGGCGCGCTACAACATTCCGGACCCCATCACGGGCGGGTTGCTGTTCGCGGCGGTGGCTTCGGCCGTGGCGGCCGGTGGCGGCATGCGGCTGGAGATCGACCAGACCTTCAAGCCGGTGCTGCTGCTGCTGTTCTTCGCCGGCGTGGGCATGGGCGCGGACCTGCGGATGCTCAAGCGCGGCGGCAAGGCGCTGCTGCTCTTCCTCCTCATCCTGCTGCCGTACATCATGCTGCAGAACGCAGTGGGGATCGCCGGTGCCTGGATGCTGGACCTGCATCCGATCTTCGGCCTGGTGTCGGGATCGATCACGCTGGTGGGCGGCCATGGCACCGGCGCGGCGTACGCCGAGCGCTTCGCCGACGTCAACAACCTGCAGTCGGTGATGGACCTGAGCATGACGGTGGCCACCGTGGGCCTGGTCCTCGGCGGCATCATCGCGGGCCCGGTGGCCCAGTACCTGATCGCGCGTTACGGGCTGAAGTCCGAGGCGGCCCAGGAGGCCGCGGCGGAAGGCGAGCGCGTCGAGGCCGGGGGGATCACCACCGTGGGCGTGATCGGCGCGCTGGCCGGCATGCTGGCGGCCGTGCTCGCGGGCCAGTGGCTCGCCTCGAAGTTCTCGGGCGGCGCCATCACCATCCCGGCGTTCCTGTGGTGCATGGTGCTGGGCGTCGCCATCCGCAACGTCGGTCCCTTCCTGCGCCTGCGCTTCGACGACCGGGCCTCGGACCTGATGTCGGGCGTATGCCTGTCGCTGTTCCTGGTGATGACCATGATGGCGCTGAACCTGGTCGAGGTCGTGCGGGCGGCGGGGCCGCTGCTGCTGATCCTGGCGCTGCAGGTGGTGTTCATCGCGCTGTATGCCGTGTTCGTCTGCTACCGCTTGATGGGCCGCGACTACGAAGCCGCGGTGACCTGTTCCGCATTCATCGGCTTCTGCATGGGATCCACCGCCACGGCCATGGCGAACATGCAGGCCATCACCGCGCGCTACGGGCCCGCGCCCCAGAGCTACCTGGTCGTGCCGCTGGCCGGGGCGTTCTTCGTCGACCTGATGAACGCCTTCCTGCTCACGTTCACCCTGGCGCTGCCTTTCGTGGGAGGCTGACGTGACGCGTGCTGCCTGGTGGTGGAGCCTGGTGCTGCTGTTTCTGGCGGGGTGCAGCGGCGATCCGGATGCGCAGGCCCTGCGGCGCGACGTGGAGGCGCGCGTGGCGCAGGCGCTGCCCGGCCAGTCCCTGGTGCTGGAAGACCTGCAGCGGCGCGGCTCGCAGCGCGACCAGCGGGCGCCGGCGGGCGAGACCCGCCGCGTCGTCTACTACGACGCCAGGTTCCGGGTGCAGAAGGACATGGACTTGGGCGCCTGGGATGCTCCCGGCATGGCCGGCCTGGTCTCGGCCCTCGGCGCCGGGCCCAAGGGCGTGAGCGGCGTGCGCTCGGGGGGCAACAAGGCGGGCGACCTCGTGACGGCGCATGGCACGGCGCTGTACCGGCGCGACGGCGACCGATGGCTCGCGGTGGCTGGCGCCGGCTTCCGGCCCAAGGAGGCGCCCGCGTATGCCACCAGCAGCGCCACGGGTCCCGCCGCCGTGCTGGATGCGATGCGCAAGGTGATCGACTCCGCGTCCAAGGAGACGTCCCCGGCCCAGATGGCGATCATCGAGGAGGAGCTCAATGCCGCGCAGACGGCCATCCGAGCGCGGCTCGCGCGGGCGAGCGAGGGCTATGCGATCGCCGCCGGTCCGGAGCAGGGCCAGTACCTGCGCTTCGCGCGCGCCCTGGCGGAGCCGGGCGGACCGCGCATGCAGGCGCTCGTGACCTTCGGCGGCGAAGAGAACCTGGACCTGCTGCGCGACGGCAAGGTGCAGCTCGCGCTCGCCCAGGCCGACGCGGCGCTGGCCGCCTATGAAGGCACCGGCCCGTTCGAGGCGCGCGGGCCGGCCCCGGCGCTGCGCGCGGTCGGCAGCCTGTATCCGGAAGCGCTGCACGTGATCGTCCGCGCCGACAGCGGCCTCGCCTCGGTGGCCGGCCTGCGCGGCAAGAGGGTGGCCGTCGGCGAACCCGGCTCGGCCTCGCGCACCACCGTCCTGCGGATGCTGGAGGCGCATGGACTCGCGGCGCGCGACGTGCAGCTGCGCGAGCTCGGCCTGGCCGACGCGCTCGTCGCGCTGGCACGCAAGGACGTCGACGCGGTGCTGCAGGTGATCGGCATTCCCGCCGACAGCGTGCGCGACGCGATGACCGTCGTGCCGCTGAAGCTGCTGCCGCTGTCGGACCGCGCGATCGCGCAACTGACGCGCGGCCGCACCGGCCTGTTTGCCTACGCCGTCCCGGCCGGCAGCTATCCCAGCCAGGCCGCGGAAGTGCGCACGGTGGCCACGGCGGCGGTGCTGCTGGTGGGGACGGACCTGTCCGAAGCCGAGGTGGGCGCGCTCACGAACCAGGTGTTTCGCAAGGGACAGGACTTCGCCGCGCGCGGCAGCGCGCAAGGCCTGCAGGTGTCGGCGGCGACGGCACGCCAGGGCCTCACGGTGCCGATGCACGTGGCGGCTGCGCGGGCGCTGGCGGCTCCGCAGGCAGCGGCGAGCGCGGCGAGCGCGCCGCGCTGACGCGCGATCCGGTGCCGCGCGGCACGAGCGGCGGAGGCGGTCTACATTACCGCATCTTCCCAAGGACTCCTTCATGACCACCGACAAGGTCGCCATCGTCACCGCGGGCGGCAGCGGAATGGGCGCCGCCGCGGCACGCCGCCTCGCCGCGGACGGCTTCCGCATCGCCGTGCTTTCCTCCTCCGGCAAGGGCGAGGCGCTGGCTCGGGAATTGGGCGGCGTGGGCGTGACGGGCTCGAACGCCTCGGAGGACGACTTGCGCCGGCTGGTCGACCAGGTGCTCGAACGCTGGGGCCGCATCGACGTCCTGGTCAACAGCGCCGGCCACGGCCCGCGCGGCCCGCTGCTGGAGATCCCGGACGCGGACTGGCACCGCGGGATGGAAACCTACCTGCTCAACGTCGTGCGAGCGACGCGCCTCGTGGTGCCCGCGATGCGGCGCCGGAAGTCCGGCGCCATCATCAACATCTCCACCGCGTGGGCGTTCGAGCCCGCCGCGATGTTCCCGACCTCGGCGGTCTTTCGCGCCGGGCTCGCGGCGTTCACGAAGATCTTCGCCGACACCCATGCCGCCGACAACATCCGCATGAACAACGTGCTGCCCGGCTGGATCGACAGCCTGCCGGCGACGGAAGAACGGCGCGACAGCGTGCCGATGAAGCGCTACGGCACCGCCGACGAGATCGCGGCGACCATTGCCTTCCTCGCCTCCGACGGCGCCGGCTACATCACGGGCCAGAACCTGAGGGTCGATGGCGGCCTGATGCGCTCGCTCTAGAGGGGATCCGTCAGCAGCACGCGTCGCCGGCCGGATAGGTCAACTCACCCCCCACGATGCGTGCCGGCGAAGTGTAGGGGTGGGGTGTGCCCGGCGCCTCGTCGACGATGTGGACCACCTGCATCCCCAGGAAGCGCAGCACGTCGGCGATGAGCGCCCGGTGGCAGCGCCACCAGAGCAATTCCGAGCACATGACGGTGGTGCGCCGGGCCTCCGCGATGTGCAGGAGCTCCTCGAGGCCGCGTGCAAAGTCTTCCGTCCATGTGTATGCCGCGTAGGCGCGAAACGAAGGATTGCGCCAGCCCTGGTGTTCCGGGCCTGCGTCGCCCCGGCGCCGTCCGCCGAGCCGGGACAGCCACGCATAGTCGAGGCCGTCGGCGGCCAGGCGCCCGGCCAGCGCGTCCATGCCGAACTGCGGATGGCGGCGCGATCCCGGGAAGCGGCGGACATCCGCGACCACTTCGATCTCGTGCGCGCGCAGCACATGCACCAACGCGTCCGCCGTACGGGTGGAATGCCCGATGGTCCAGACGGTGGCGGCGTGTGGCATCGACGGCGACCGTGCCGGTCAGGGATGCCCGACGCGCCAGATGACGTCCCCGACGTCGTCGGCAACGAGGAGCGATCGCCGGTCGGGCCCGATCACCACGCCCACGGGGCGCCCATACGATTCGCTTTCGTCCGGGGCCAGGAAGCCGGTGAGGATGTCGCGCGGCGGCTGCCCGCTCGGGCGGCCGTTCGCGAAGGGCACGAACACCACGCGGTAGCCGCTGAGGATGCTGCGGTTCCAGGAGCCGTGCTGGCCGACCACCATGCCGTCCTCGTCGAAGCCGGGGAGCGTGCCGCGCGGCATCCAGCACAGGCCGAGCGAGGCGGTATGCCCGCCGAGCGCGTAGTCCGGCGTGATGGCCTGCGCCACGCGCTTCGTGTCCTGCGGCTGCACGCGGTCATCCACCGTGCGGCCCCAGTAGCAATACGGCCAGCCATAGAAGCCGCCTTCGCGCACGGAGGTCAGGTAGTCGGGCGGCGTTTCGTCGCCCAGGCCGTCGCGTTCGTTCACCACCGTCCACAGCTCGCCGGTCTCCGGATGCCACGCCAGGCCCACCGGGTTGCGCAGGCCTGCGGCGAAGATGCGGTCGCGGCCGCTCGCCAGGTCCAGTTCGACGATGCAGGCGCGGCCTTCCTCGACGTCGAACCCGAGCTCGCCGATGTTGCTGAGCGACCCCACGCCGACATACAGGCGGCGGCCGTCGGGGCTGGCCAGCAGGCTGCGTGTCCAGTGCCCGTCGGGCTTGAAGCGCGTGAGCGGGCGCCCGGCGGCGTCGATGCGCGTGGTGCCCGGGGTGTACGGGAATGCGACCACGCCGTCGGTGTTGCCGACGTAGAAGGTTCCGTCGACCAGCGCCATGCCGAACGGCTGGCGCAGGCCTTCCAGCAGCGCGTGGCGCGTCTCCGCGACGCCGTCGCGGTCGGCGTCCCGCAGCAGCGTGATCCGGTTGGGGCTGGTGCCGATGGCGGCGGCACGCGCCATCGTCGCGATCCGCGCGCGGTCGATCACGGTCTTCGGTGGCCCGGGCATGAACAGCGCCTCGGCGACGGTGACGTCGCCATTGGGCAGCACGTGGATCCAGCGCGGATGCTTCAGTCCGGCCGCGAAGGCATTCACCTTCAGCCCCGGCGCCGCCGCCGGCGTCTGCCCCGATGCCCAGCCGCGCGCGGTGGGCATCTTGAGGGTCGGCACGGCGCCCTGCGACCGGGCCGGCGGGATCAGGGGAGCGCCGCCCACGGCCGGCGGTGGCACGGGGCCCTGCGTCCGTCGCCGCCACGCCAGGGCTGCTTCACCGATCAGCGCCACGCCGCGAGCGAAAAGGCTTGTTTGTCCGCCCATCATCGCCTCCTTGTGGCGACGGACTCTATCCGGTGCGCTCCCGAATTGCCATCACCGCGGGCGCCGCCCGGCGCCTGGTGCCGGTTGCCGACCTGCAGGTCGTCCGGCGCGGGGCTGCCCTTGCCGGTCTCCACCAGGTCCCGCAGGCTCAGGAGGAAGGTCGCCCACTTGGTGCTGAAGTGCGCCCCCGCGGCGGAAGTGGGATACGCTTTCTTCCGTGTTCAACCCGCGAAGGACACGGTCATGAGCAATCCCGTCGTGCAGGCACCATGAAGCCGAACCTGCCTGCCGTGCTGTGCGCCGTGGCGATGGTGGTCGTCATCGTCGTCGCGGACATCCTGTTTTTCCGCAACGACGTCCGCGAGCGGCTGGTGGCCAACATCGGCATCGCGCTCGTGTTCGGCATCTTCTACTGGCTGTTCCTGAGGAAGCGCTAGGCGAGGCGACCTGTCCTGGCCGCGGCGCGCGGTGACTCAGGGCGAGCGATGCAGGCGCGGGGCCGTCAGCGCCTGGATGCTGTCGGCGATCGCGAGGTCCACGTCCTTCCAGCGGCCGGTCAGGCGTGCCGCGGCGAGCGCCTTCTCCAGCGCGCGCAGGTCGCGCACGGTGGGCGCCACCTTGATCTGCGCGATGGCGGCCGCCGGGTTGCCGGCGCGCAGCAGCGCCATCACCTTGTCGGGCCAGGGGGAGGATCGCATCGGAAGGGTTCCTTGCTGGGTGAAGCCCGGATTGTCCGCCAGCGGCGCCGCGGCGGCGACAATGGCCGGAACGCCATGCCATCCCTCATCCGCGAAGACGAAGTCGAGATTGCCGCGATCCGCGCCCAGGGGCCGGGCGGTCAGAACGTCAACAAGGTTTCGAGCGCCGTGCACCTGCGCTTCGACATTCGCGCGTCATCGCTGCCGCCCGAGGTGAAGGACAAGCTGCTGGCCTTGCCGGGCCGGCGCGTGACCAAGGAGGGCGTCCTCGTCCTCAAGGCGCAGTCGGCGCGCACCCAGGACCAGAACAGGGACCTGGCCATGGCCCGCCTGGAGGCCATCGTGGCGGCAGCCTCGGAGGTCCAGGCGCCGCGGCGCGCGACGAAGCCGACGCGCGCATCGGTGCGGCGCCGGCTGGAAGGCAAGGCCCTGCGTTCGCAGGTGAAGGCGGACCGGGGCAAGGTGCGGGAGTGAGGTCCCGCGCCGTCGGCGCCGGGTTGAGGCCTCAGCGCTTGCCGACCGCCTTCGCGCACCAGCGGATCTCGTTGGTCCAGATGCCGCCGGCATACCTGGGCGGAAGGTGTGCCAGGTCCGCGGGCGTATCGATCCCGGTGGTGAAGCCGCCGTCATAGGGCCCCACGACGAACAGCTCGCTGCCCGCGCGCTGCAGCCGCTGCTGGAACCGGTGCGGCCATCCCCAGAAAAGCGGCGCCGCGTTGACCGGCACCAGGACCATGGAATGCCTGCAGCTCTCCGGCACGTGGCCCGTCCAGCCGACCGCGAGATAGCCCAGGAGGCACGACTTCAGCGTGCTGCGGGACGCGGTGCGCACTTCCGGCAGGCGCCGGCGCACCTCGGCGACGGGCTCGTCGCCCCCGTAGACGACGAGCAGGCCTCGTCGCGCCGGCGGATAGTGCGAAAGGGTCGCTGCCAGCTTCTCCCCCTCCGCGGGATCGCGGCTCTTCACGTTGATGACGAACCGCCCTTGCGGAAAGGCGGCGAGCACCTCGTCGAGCGAAGGCATGAGCCCGATGCCGCGGCCGCGGAACGGGAAGGTCTTGCCTCCATCGGCGGTGTAGCCATAGCCGACGTCCAGCTTCCTGAGGTCCGCCATGGAATGCGATCGCGTCTCGCCCTTGCCGTCGGTGCGGCAGTCCAGCGTCCAGTCGTGGAAGACGGCGAACTGGCCGTCGGTGGTGGGATGCACGTCCACTTCCACCAGGTCGGCGCCCGCTTCGAAGCTGGCCCGGATCGCGGGCAGCGTGTTCTCCAGGAGATCGTGCCCGGACGGCAGCAGTCGCTGCGCCGTGCAGGTGTCGTTGCGCAGGTCGCGCTCGTCGAAGCGTTGCGCGACGCCCCGGTGGGCGAGCAGCGTGGGACGCATGCCCGGCGGCGGTGCGATGTCAGAATTGCCCCACCACACGACCGCGACAACCGCGGCCAGCGCGAGGACGGTGGCGGTTCGGCGGACCGGCTTCATGAATGGAGGAACGACGATGCCAAGGCACCCGATCTATGCGATGGCGTTTGCGAAGGTGTACCCACTGTACGTCCAGAAGGCGGAACGCAAGGGCCGGAGCAGGGAAGAAGTCGACCAGGTCATTTGCTGGCTCACGGGCTACGACCCGGCTGGCCTGCAGCGGCAGATCCGGGACGGCGTCGATTTCGAGGCCTTCTTCGCGCAGGCGCCGGCCATGCATCCGAACAGCGCCCTGATCAAGGGCGTCGTCTGCGGGGTTCGCGTGGAAGAAGTCGAGGACCCGCTGATGCGCAGGATCCGCCAGCTGGACAAGCTGGTCGACGAGCTCGCGAAGGGCAAGCCGATGGAGAAGGTTCTCCGCTAGGCCGCTACTTCGAGGAGGTGGAGACGAGCGGGACGTGCTTGTCCGGCATCTTCTCGTAGTGCACGGGTTCGGCGGCGGCCAGGCCGCCCTTGTCGCGATCCGGCAGGTGCGTGTAGCGATAGGCTCCCGCCACGGAGAGCACGACCAGCACCAGCAGGTACCGCTTTTCGGCGTTGCGGCTGCCGCTGAAAAGCGCGAGCAGCGCGCAACCCACGATGCCGGCGGCCAGCAACTTCAAGTCCAGCGTGAGTGAATGGAAGAATTCCATGGCGATCCCGAAACTGCAGGGCGCTCCACTTTAGCCACGGCCGCCGGACGCAACGCTTTATTACTCCTGGGCGTTGCTGAAAAGCCGCTTGGGCAGCTTCCGGTCAGATCATCTGGCCGCCGCTCGCTTCCAGGCGCTGCGCGTTCACCCAGCCCGCTGCGTCCGAGCACAGGAACGCCACGACGGGGCCGATGTCGTCGGCCTGGCCCATGCGACCGAGCGCGGTGTTCTGCGCGATCATCACCGGCAGCTGCGGATTGGCGTCGTACACGTCGCGGCTGAAGTCGGTGGCAATGGCGCCCGGGGCCACCGCGTTCACGCGGATGCGGCGCGGGCCGAGCTCCTTGGCCCAGTAGCGGACGAGCGTCTCCACGGCGGCCTTCATCGCGGCATACGGCGCGTAGCCGGGAATGGCGATGCGCGTCAGGCCGGAGGACACGCACAGGATCGCGCCGCCGTCCGCCACCTGCGCCAGCAGCTGCTGCGTCAGGAAGTAGACGCCCTTGAAATGGACGTTGGCCAGGGCATCGAACACGTCCTCGCGCGTGTCGCCCAGCTTGCCCTGCCCGTTGAAGCCGCCGTTGTTCACGAGGAAGTCGAACTGCTTGCGCTGCCATTGCCCTTCCAGCACGTCGGCCAGGCGGCGCGAAAAGTCGGGGAAGGACGCGACGTCGGCGGCGTCCAGCGCCAGGACGGCGGCCTTGCGCCCGAGGGCTTCGACCTGCTTCTTCACTTCCTGCGCTTCGTCGGCGCGAGTCTTGTAGGTCACGATGACGTCGTGGCCGGCCCGGGCCAGGTTCAGGGCCATGTTGCGGCCCAGGCCGCGGCTGCCGCCGGTGACGAGGGCGATCTTTCCGGTTTCCATCTGCGTTTCCTTTCGGTGGGGGATTCGGTATGCAGATGGTCGCCGGGACCGGCCGCCGGATCAATGCATGCCAATTGGCAGGATTGTTCAATAATGGCCAACAAAGATACCGGAGGACCCCATGGACCGCATCGACGTCATGCGCCTGTTCACGCGCATCGTGGACCTGGGCAGCTTCACCGCCGCCGCCGAGGACATGAACCTGCCGCGCGCGACCGCCACGCATGCGCTGCAGCAGCTGGAGCGGCGGCTCGGCGTGCGCCTCCTGCACCGCACCACGCGCCACGTGAGTCCCACGGCCGAAGGGCAGGCCTACTACGAGCGCTGCCGCCGCGTGTTGAACGAGGTGGAGGAGGCCGAATCGTTCCTCGGCCAGGCCGCCGCCAACCCCGGCGGCCGGCTGCGCGTGGACATGTCGGCGGCGCTCGGCGCGGCCTTCCTGTTCCCGCACCTGGGGGAGTTCTGCCGGCGCTACCCGGGCATCGAGCTCGAGATCGGCGCGACCGATCGCCTGGTCGACCTCCTGCGCGAAGGCGTGGACTGCGTCGTCCGCGCCGGCGAACCGCGCGATGCGGGGCTGGTATCGCGCCGCGTGGCCACGATGCCGACGGTGACCTGCGCGAGCCGCGCCTACATCGAGGAGCACGGCATGCCGCGCACGATCGAGCAGTTCCGCGTCCACCAGGCGGTGAACTTCCTGTCGACGGCGACGGGCAAGCATTCGCCGTTCGAATTCACCGTGAAGGGCAAGGTGCAGAGCGTCACCCTCAAGGGGCGCGTCTCGGTCACGAGCGCGGACGCCTATGCCGCCTGCTGCCTGCAGGGCTTGGGATTCATCCAGGCGCCGCGCTACCGGCTCGAGCAGTACCTGGCGGCCGGCGAGCTGGTGGAAGTGCTGCCCAGGACGCCGCCGCCGCCGATGCCGGTGGCCGTGATGTACCCGCACCACCGGCAGCTCGCGCCACGGGTGCGCGTGTTCGTCGACTGGGTCGCGGAAAGGCTGAAGCCCTGGGCCTGACGGCCCGGCCGCTCCTCAGGAGGGCGGCCCCTTCCGCACGTTCTGCAAGTGCGTCTCCATGAGGGAGCGTCCCGTGCCGCCGCGCGGCCACGCGGCGAGGGCCTGGCGAACGGCGGCATGCGCCATCGTGACCTCGGGCTCGGCCCGCACGTGGCGCCAGTAGCGCTCCTGGAAGGGGGTGGGACTTTCGCCTTCCGCGGGAGCGGCCAGGAGATCCTCGATCGTCGTCCGCACCGCGGCGCGCAAGGAGGTGTCCTGCGTCGCCTCCGGGCTGTCGCGCAGTTCGTCGATCTCCGTCATCAACTCGGACAGGCTGCGCAGCCACGCGAAGCTCTCGTCGCGCGTCGCCAGCATGAGGAGTTCGCCGGGACCGACTTCGTCGTCGGTCTTGCCCTGGTCCCACACCCACTGTGCGCGTGCGCGCCGCAGCAACGCCGCATGCAGGGTGCGCAATGCACGCGCAAGCGCATTCCAGTCATCCATGGCGGTTCACCTCCGCGTGTAGATCTTCGCACCATCGAGCAGGAAAAGGGGCCGGCTGATAAAATGAGAGCTTGTTCGCCGTCGTTCCTGCATCGGCGAGCGATCCTCTTCGGAGAGACCCCATGTTGAAACCCGTCCTCATGGCCGGGCCAGACGCAAGGCGCCTCCTGCCTTCTGTCCGTCCCGCCGCTTCCGCCCCCGGCCACACGCGCCGCCGGCGCATGCCCTTCTCGTTCGGCGTCCCTGACCGTTAGCGTCGCAGCCTGTCCCTGCCTGCCGGTGCCCCATGCCTCGCAGGCAGTCGTAGCGCTCCATTCGCAACCCGCGTGCGCATTCCCGTCCCGGCTCCCGCCGCGGGCGCGGCTGCGCTCGCCCCTGTCGATCAAGGATTTCCCATGAACACGAAGAAGATGTCTTCCGTGCCCGCGATCTCGTTGCCGCCGTTCCGCTGGCCCGAACTGCTGTTCGCCGGCGCGATGGCGCTGTCGCCCTACCTGCTGGCCTGGCTGGTGCTCGCGATCACGCAGGGCTGAGCGGCGCTCGCGCCGCCCAGGTCCGTGCCGAACGCCACGCCGCGCGGCCCGAGCAGGTCCACCATGCGGCTGATCTCGTCGGCATACGACGCCGCGTCGCGCACCGCATTGCCTTCGGACCGCACGCGCACGGTCCACAGGCCCACCACGCCGCCGTGGGCGACGATGCGGCGTGCCTGCTCGGGTGAAAGCGAGCGCGCCAGGTTGGGCCAGTCCCGCCACGTGCCTCGACGTCCGCGGGCGTCAGCGCCTTGGCCAGGCCCCAGGCCTTCAGGCGCGCGTCGCAGTCCGCGATGCGGCGCTGGAAGTAGGTCCACAGGTCACCGGGCACCGGCTCGCGCACCTGCTGGATGCCCTGCGCCGACTCCCGGAGGTAGGGCGAATCGGCGCGCAGGTCACCGCGCAGCGTGCGGCTGAACATGCCGTAGTGCGAATGCATGTCCGCGAGCGGAACGCGTGCCGGCTGCGCCCCGACCCGCAACGCGCCGAGCGCCAGCGATGCACCCGCAAGAAGGAACCGGCGGCGCGCGCGCACCGGGAGGAGGGCGGTCATCGGCTCGTTCATCGCGCGGATCATGCCGGAAACGCGTATCGGCTGAGCATGACCGCGGGGCGGCCCACCGTCGCGTCCAGGCCACGCCAACCCCGCTTGGGTGAGGCACGCCGGCAGGCGCTGGCGAGAATGCGCACGGGAGAGGGAGCCCATGCAACAAGAATCGATCCGCGGCGAACTGGTCCGCGTGCTGCTGCTGGCCGTGCTGGCGTTGTTCGCCATCCCGGCCCTGACCTACGGATTCGTTCGCCACGCGCAGGCGGTCCAGGATCGCGACTACCTGCGCTACGTGGAGGACAAGGAGCGATCCAGCGACCAGCCCTCCGACGCGCAGGACGCGGTGATCGCGCAGTTCCGCCGGCATCCGCTGTCGGCCATCTGCGACGACCAGGATCCCGGCGCGGGCAGGCTGCGCGCCTCGGCCTGCGAGACCTGGGGCACGGTCTGGCAATTCGACGTCGCTCGCAAGGCCTCGCTGGCGACCCTGGCGCTGGGCGCCGCGATCCTGGTGGCCATCGCGGGGCTCGGTGCGCTGGCCTTTGCCAGCCGCGGCGCGCAGCTCTGGAGCCTCGTGATGGGCTGGCGCCTGCTGATGCTGGGAAGCGCCGCCGAAGTGGTGTTGCAGGGCGCCATGTGCCTGTGGTTGTCGTTCTGGGTGACCGCGTTCTTCTTCGAGCGCTACTACGTGAAGCTCGTGCTGGTCGCCGGCCTCTTCGCGTTGCTCGGGGTCTTCGCGGTGGTGGCGGCTATCTTCCGCCGCCCGCGCCGGGACAGCAGGGTGGCCGGCGAGCTGGTCGCCGAGCAGGAAGCGCCGCGCCTGTGGCGCCGCGTGCGCGAGATCGCGGCCAAGATGAAGACGGCGCCGCCGGAGCACCTCGTCGCCGGCATCGACGCCAACTTCTTCGTCACCGAAGCGGGGCTCGAGGTCGCGGGCAAGCAGCTCACCGGCCGCTGCCTCTACGTGAGCATCCCCCTGCTGAAGGTGATGGACCGCTCGCAGGCCGATGCGGTGCTGGTGCACGAACTGGCCCATTTCCGGGGTGGCGACACGCGCGCCAGCGCGCAGCTCGGTCCGCGGCTGCTTCAGTTCGACGACTACGTCGACACGATGGGCGCGGCCGGCCTGACGCGCCTGGTGTGGCCCTTCATGCACCTGTACCGGCTCGTCCTGCAGGCCGCGCTGTCGCGCGACAGCCGTGAGCGCGAACTCAAGGCGGATCGCGCGGCCGCGCGGCTGGTGTCTCCCCAGGCCATCGTGGAGGCGCTGGTCAAGCTGGTCGCCTATTCCAGCTACCGCGGGGTCGTCGAGGAAGGCCTGTTCGACAGCCGCAAGAAGCTGTCCGGCGAGCTGGGCATGGCCGCCAGCGTGGCGGCCGGCCTGCATCGCTACGCCGGGTCGGACGACTTCGCCGACGAGATCCACCTGGCGCGCGTCCCCCATCCGTTCGACAGCCACCCGCCGCTGCGCGAGCGCATGCGCAACGTGGGGTTCCGCCTGGAGCCGGAGGACTACGGCCGCACCGTGAGCGCGCCGCCGCGGGGCACGTGGGCCGACGACATCGCCAGCGCCGACGCGATCGAGCAGCGCCTCTGGGCCGCCTACGAAGCCGCCTTCGCGCAGCAGCACGAGATGTCGCTTGCCTATCGCTACCTGCCGCGCAACGACGAGGAACTGGCGGTGGTCCTGCAGTACTTCCCGCCGGTGGCGTTCGCGCTGCGCAAGGGCACCATCGAGGTCAACATCCGCGGCATCGCGCCGGAAGGCGAACCCGAACTGGCCTGGGACGAGGTCAAGGCCTTCCAGTACAACGAAAGCTCCTTCGGCGACGGCCTCACCGTCACGCTGCAGGAAAAGGGCATGGTCGGCAACAAGACGCGCAAGCTGGCGCTCGCCGGGCTGGGCAAGCAGAAGGAGGCCTTCAAGGAGGCGGTGGCGAGGTACTGGCATCGCCACAAGGTGGCGCGCGGGCAGGACTGAGGGCGCGCGGGGCGGTCCGGGTTCCTACAATGGCCCGCTCCAACACACCGGAGCCAACCGACATGCGCCTCGCCCGCCTTCTCGCCGCCGCCGCGGCCTTCCTCCTGCCGCTGTGCGTGTTCGCGCAGGACGCCTCGCGCCTCGACACCGTGCAGAAGCAGGGCAAGCTGCGCGTGTGCTCGCCGGGCGACTACAAGCCCTTCAGCCTGTACCGCGCCGACGGCGCCTTCGAGGGACTGGACGTCGACCTGGTGCAGTCCGCCGCCAAGGCGCTGGGCGTGCAGGTGGAGTTCGTGAAGTCCGGCTGGCCCACGCTGATGAAGGACTTCGTGGAGAAGTGCGACGTGGCCATCGGCGGCATCTCGGTCACCCTGGACCGCCAGAAGACCGCGTTCTTCACCGCCCCGTACATGGTCAACGGCAAGGCGCCGATCACCCGGTGCGAGAACGTCGCCAAGTTCCAGACCGTGGCCGACATCGACAAGCCGAACGTCACCGTCGTCGAGAACCCGGGCGGCAGCAACGAGCGCTTCGCGCGGGCCAACTTCAAGAACGCGAAGATCGTCATCCACAACGACAACACGACGATCTTCGACGAGGTCCTCCAGGGCCGCGCGGACGTGATGATCTCCGAGTCGGTCGAGACGATCGTGCAGGCCAAGGCCCGTCCCGGCCTGTGCGCCGTGAACCCGGACAAGCCCCTGCAGTACGGCGAGATGGCCTGGCTGCTGCCGCGCGGCGACGCGGCGTTCAAGGCCTGGATGGACCAGTGGCTGCACCTGGCGAAGGCCACCGGCGAATACGACCGCGTGGTGGAGCGCTGGGTGCGCTGAGCGCCGAGGCGCCCTGTTGCAGGGGCGCCACCTTCGCCCCTCGCCCGGGTCGTCGCGGGCATCGGCATTCCTAGAATGTTCGTGGGAGCGACGACAACATGAACAACATCACCTCGGGCACGACCCTGCCCGCGAGCCTCGCGGCCGACGCCACTGTGACGGACGGCGCGCAACCCCCCTCTGCCGCAGCGCGATTGCGTGACTGGTTCCGCGAAGGCTTGCGGGCTTCGGTGTTCCTGCTGCCGCGTGTCCCGGCACCGGAGCCTTCGCCCGCGCAATTGCTCGTGCTGCTGGCGGCCGCCGCAGCCTTCGACCTGCTGGTCGGGCGTCTCGCGATTCCGGGCGCGGCCGAATTCAGCGCGGGAGGCTGGCTGGCGACGTGGTGGACGATCGGCCTGAACGTGCTGCTGGCCTGGTCGCTCTTCAAGCTGTTCGGCGGCGCGGAGGGAGAGCGGCCCGCGGTCGCCGCCTGGTATGGCTTGCTGGCCGTGGCCATGGTGCCGCTCGCCGCGGTGTACGGCGTCTATGAATTCGCGTGGTACCGCGGCTGGCTGCCGTCCGGGATCGTGAAGTCGCAAGCCGCCGGCTGGGCCGTCGCGAGCCTGTCATGGATCTGGCAGGCCATCCTCGCCCGGCGGATCGCGGCGGCGCAGGGGCTGCCGCCCGCCGGCCAGGGGCTGCTGGGCCTGGGGCTGGCCGCGCTCTGCCTGCTGAATGCCCTCCAGTTCGGCCATGCCCGGGCCTGGTATCCCTCGGAGGAGGACGACGCCGAGGGGCCGCCGCGCCGGCAGCGCCTGGTCCTCAGCCAGGAGGTCTTCGAAAAGCAGCAGGCCGTGTGGGACGACGCGGTCAGGCAACTGGCGCCGCAGCGCAAGGGCGTGCGTGACGTCTACGGCATCGTCTTCGCGCCCTACGGATCCGAGGACGTGTTCAAGCGCGAAAGCACGCTGGCCGCCGACGTGCTGCGGGAGCGCTTCGATGCGAAGGGGCGGGTGTTGCAGCTCCTCAATCACGTCGAGACCACCCAGACGCTGCCCTGGGCGACGCCGGAGAACCTGCGCCGCGCGATCCGCGCGGTCGCGCAGCGGATGGACCGGGAAGAGGACGTGCTGGTCGTGTACCTCACCTCGCACGGCGCCAGCAACTTCGCGCTCGCGGCGGAGCACTGGCCGCTGGCCGTGCCCGCGCTCTCGCCCGGCGACTTGCGCCAGGCGCTGGCCGACGCGGGCATCCGCAACCGCGTGATCGCCATCTCGGCCTGCTACTCCGGCGGCTGGGTCGAGCCGCTCGCCACCGAGTCCACGCTCGTGATGACGGCGGCCGATGCGACGCACACTTCCTACGGCTGCGGCTACAAGTCGGAGCTCACGTACTTCGGCCGCGCGCTGTGGGACGAGCAATTGCGCACGACGCACAGCTTCGAGAGCGCGTTCGCGGCCGCGGTGCCGGTGATCCGCCAGCGCGAGATCGACGGCAGCAAGCCGGACGGCTTCTCCAACCCGCAGATCCGCGTCGGGGATGCGATCCGGCCCGTGCTGGCGGAGATCGAGAAGCGCCTCGATCGCGCGGCGACGCACTGATTAGCGGGACCGCGCGGGCCGGGCCTTCGCCTGGCGGCGCCTGTCGACCAGGAAGTCGATGAAGGCGCGCAGCTTGGGTTGTCCCTTGTTCTGCGCCGGGAAGTACAGGAAGAGGCCCGGGACCTTGGGCATGTGTTGCGGCAACGCCTCCTGGAGCACTCCGTCGGCGAGCGCCGGCGCGGCGAGCAGGTCCAGCGTGTAGGCGAGGCCCGCGCTGCGCTCCGCGAGCGCCAGCATGCTGAGATGGTCGTTCACCGTGAGGCCCTCGCCGGGATCCACCGTGTACGGCTTCCCTGCCTTGACGAACTCCCAGCGGGAGAACGTCCGCGCCGTCGGAAAGCGGTAGCGGATGCAATCGTGCCCCGCAAGGTCCTTCGGCGAGGATGGGCATCCACGCGCTTCGAAGTAACGCGGGGATCCCACGACCACGCACCGGAAGTCCTCCGTCAGCCGCACGGCGGCCATGTCGCGCTGGATGTACTCGCCCATCCGGATGCCCGCGTCGAACTGCTCCGAGGTGACATCGACGGAGGCGTCGTTCACGTCCAGGTCCAGCGTGATCTCCGGAAAGGCCGCGCGGAACGCGGGGATCGCGTCCCACAGGACCAGGTCGAGCGCGATGCGGGGGACCGACAGGCGCAGGTTGCCGGCCGGCCTTGACCGGGAGGCCGCCGTGCCCGCCAGGGCTTCCGAGATGGTCTGCGCCGCGGGCGACAGTTGCGCCAGCAGTGCGGCGCCCGCATCCGTAAGGGCGACCTTGCGGGTCGTGCGCTGGAAGAGAGGCACGCCGATGCGTGCCTCGAGGGCGCGTATGGCCTGGCTGATCGCCGAAGGCGTCACGCCAAGCTCCGCACCCGCCGCGCGGAAATTCGCATGCCGGCCCACGGCGAGGAACTCGGCGAGGCCGCTGAAGGAACTGGTCCGTGTCATGCGCCTCTGTCGATTGTGAAGATATCCTTCATGAGGCATGTCGCATTGATCCATTGTGCTTCACGGTGTCGCTTCCTAAGCTTTGCGCCATGAACTCCGCACCTCACGACACCCGGACCGTCATCGATCGGTTCAACGAAGCCTTCCAGTCCCATCGGCCTGAATTGCTGGCCGGCATCGTGGCCGAAGACTGCGTCCTGGAAAACACCGTGCCCGCGCCCGACGGCGATCGGTACATCGGCCGTGAAGCCTGCCTGGCCCTGTGGCAAGGGATCGCGTCGGACCGGAATGCCCGCTTCGACCTGGAAGAAGTGCGCGTGCTGGGCGACCACGCCCTCATCTTCTGGCGCTTGCGCTGGGGCGAGGCCCCCTCCGACTCCGTTCGCGGGGTGAACGTCATGCGCGTGGCGCGCGGACAACTGGTCGAAGGCCGTGGCTACGTCAAGCAGCCCCGCCAGGAGGAGGCCGGGGTGAAGCGCTAGCCGCGGCGCCGCCACAACATCACGCAGGCAAGCGCCGCCACGACCAGGAGGATGCCGGCCCACTGCCAGGCCGACACCGCTTCGCCGAGCAGGCCCATGCCGGCGGCGATGCCCACCACCGGCACGCCGAGGCTGAACGGCGCGACGCGGTTGGCCGGGTGGCGCTTCAGCAGCGCCGTCCACATGCCATAGGCGGCGATCGTCGCGATCCAGCCCAGGTATGCCACGGCGGCCCAGCTCCACGCATCGGCCTGCAGCCAGCGCCAGCGCACCTCGGGCGCATCGAACCACAGGGACAGGGCCACGAAGGGCAGCACCGGCACCAGGCTGGCCCAGACCACCAGGCTCAGGGGATCGAAGCCATGGCTCGCGGCCTGCGCCTTGCGCGTCACGATGTTGGAGGCGGCCCAGCACGCGGCGGCGCACAGGTTCAGCACGAAGCCCAGCGCGGTGGTCGCGGCGGCTGCGGCGCCGGCCCCGGGCAGCACGTAGGGCAGGGCGAAGCAGGCGAGTCCCGCGGCCGCCAGCGCCAGGCCCACCTGCAACGGCGGCGTCGCACGCTCGCGCAGCAGCACGAAACCGAAGATGGCGGTGAAGAACACCTGCGTCTGCATCAGCACCGAAGCGAGCGAGGCCGTCATGCCGACGCGCAGTGCCGTGAACAGGAAGCCGAACTGGCCCAGCCCCTGGAGCAGCCCGTACAGCACCACCCAGCGCCAGTGCAGGCGCGGCGGGCGGACGAACAAGGCCAGCGGCAACACCGCGAAGAGGTAGCGCCCGGCGCCCAGCTGCAAGGGCGTGAAGTGGCGCAGGGCCGTCTTCATGACCACGAAGTTCGTGCCCCAGATCAGGACGACGGCCAGCGCCGCCATCAGTTCGGCGCGGCCGAAGCCGCGTGCCGCTGGCGCAGAAGAGGCTGTGGGAATGGATTGTGCAGACGTAAGCATTCGTCGGGCGCGCAGGCGCCACGGCCCCGCTGTCACAATCCTAAGGCCTCGCGCGTCTGGCACGCATGAACACCGCCAACCCCCACCCCGCCGCCGACGACGACGCATTCCACGCCTTGCGGCCGCGCCTCTTCGGCATCGCCTACCGCATGCTCGGCGTGCGCGCGGACGCCGAGGACGTGGTCCAGGACACCTGGCTGCGCTGGAACGCGGCGGACCGGCAGTCCCTGCAATCGGCCGAAGCCTGGCTCGTCACCGTCGCCACGCGTCTCGCGCTGGACCGGTTGCGCGCGGCCAAGGCGCAGCGCGAGGCGTATCCGGGCGCCTGGCTGCCCGAGCCGATCGTGGAACTCGACGAGCGGACGCCGGAGCACATCGTCGAGCGGGCGGACCAGCTGTCGGTGGCGTTCCTGCACCTGCTGGAGCGGCTGGGCCCCGAGGAGCGCGCCGCCTACCTGTTGCGGCAGGCCTTCGACTACGACTACGACGAGATCGCGGCGATGCTCGAGAAAAGCGAATCGGCGGTGCGGCAGTCGGTACATCGCGCCACCGAGCGCCTGCGGCTGGACCGGCCGCGCTTCGACGTTCCCCGCGAGCAGCACATGCAGCTGTTGCAGCGCTTCGTAACCGCGGCTTCGACGGGCGACCGCGCGGCGATCCGCGCCATGCTGGCCGACGACGCGGAAGCGATCGGCGACGGCGGCGGCAAGGTGCCTTCCGTGGCCGGCGGCCTGCACGGCGGCGACCGCATCACCAACCTCTATTGGGCGCTCCACCTGCGGCTGGGCGGGCGCATGACATACCGCATCGCCATGATCAACGCCCGGCCCGGCCTGCTGCGCTACGTCGACGGCCAGCTGGAGTCCGCGCAGGACGTGGTCACCGAGGGCGATCGCATCGTGGCGTTCTACGTGGTCCGCAACCCGGACAAGCTGGCGGGCATCGCGATCGCGCCCTGAGGGCTGTCACAGGCGGGGAGGGCGGGCCGTCTTGTCTTCGAAGCGCATCGCTTCGGAACAGGACTGGACAACCCCATGAGCACCCAACCCCGCCTTGCCTACCACTCGCTTGCCCCGCGCTCCGCGCAGGCGCTCCTCGCGTTCTCGCGCGCGGCCGCGCCGGGGCTGGACCGCCGCCTGCAGGAGCTCGTCAACCTGCGCATCTCGCAGATCAACGGCTGCGCGTTCTGCATGGACATGCACGCGGCCGCCCTCCTGAAGCTCGACGTCGATCCGCGCGCCCTGCACCTCGTGGCCGGCTGGCGCGAGGCGCAGCGCTTCTTCAGCGACAAGGAGCGCGCGGCCCTGGCCTGGGCGGAGATCGTCAATGCGCTGCCCCAGCGCACGGCCACGCAGGAGGAATTCGAGGAGGCACGCCGGCACCTGCGCGACGAGGAGATCGCCGAACTGACCTTCGCCGTCGGCGCCATCCGCACGTGGAACACGCTGAACGCGAACTTTCATATGCCTGTGCCGCCGCAGCCCTACCTGGCCGAGTGAGGCGGCGCCGGGAGGCGCGCCCGCGGGCCTATGATCCGGAGCTTGCTCGTGCGTAACCTTCCGATTCGAGTCGTGCGCTCCCTGGAAACGAAGATCCCCGCCCCCGTGGTTGCCGCCACGGCGGGCGCCACCATGAAGTTCTTCGCGAAGACATGGGGGGTGGTGATCGATCCCTCGGTCCTGCGGATGGTTGTCGGCCTCGCCATCGCCCAGGCCAGCGGGCTCCTGGTGGTCATCGCGGTCGCGACGATGTGGCGCGCGCGCACGACGATCAATCCGCTCGACCCGGCCAAGGCCAGGCACCTCGTGACCGGCGGCATCTACCGGTGGACCCGCAACCCGATGTACCTGAGCCTGCTGATGCTGCTGGTCGCGTATGCGATCCGGCTCGATTCGCCCTACGTCTGGCTGGGTCCGCTCGTGTTCGTCGCCTACGTCAACCGCTTCCAGATCCGGCCGGAGGAACGGGTGCTCGAGGAGAAGTTCGGCGAGGCCTATCGCCGCTACCGCGAGCGTACCCGCCGCTGGGTCTGACCCCCGGATCCGTCCGCTTGCGCGCCGGGCCGGACTGGGCGCACCATGCGGCCCTCACCCCATGGAGGTCGCCATGAACGGAAATCGCCGAGTCTTCATGCTCCGTGTGGCCGTCGCGGGCTCGGCCCTGGCCACCGCCAGGGGCTTCGCCCAGCCGGCCATGGTCGACGAGAAGGATCCGCAGGCCGTGGCGCTGGGCTACGTGCACGACACCACCAAGGCCGACACGAAGAAATTCCCCAAGCACACCGTCGACCAGAAGTGCTCGGGGTGCCAGCTCTTCCAGGGCAAGGCCACCGATGCGAAAGCGCCCTGCACCTTGTTCTCCGGCAAGCTCGTCGCCGGCAACGGCTGGTGCAGCGCCTGGGTGAAGCGGGCCTGACGTTCAGGCCGCGATCGCCGCGGCGGCCGGGCGCAGGGCCAGGCGCCAGAGGCGGGTGGCGCGGCCGACGAAGGTTCCGGTGAAGGCGCCGTAGAGGGCCGCGACGGTCAGGGCGTACTCCGGGTCCTGCACCAGGCCGGGCGCCATGGTGAGCTCGACGCCCACGAAGTACTTCACCAGGAAGATGCCGACGATCAGCAGCAGGGGCACGACGCTGCCCGGCAGGGTGAACGTGCGCCGCGCGGGGTCGTAGCTGGCGTTGGCGCGTCCCGGGGCGAGCAGGGCGAAGGCGATGCCCGCGGCCACGAGCCAGACGGCGATCGCCTGGCCCAGCAGGTGCGAGCGGCCGAAGGCGGTGTACGTCCCCCAGACCGAGAAGACCGTCATGGCGACGGGCATCAGCGAGACCCGCACCAGGCTGGCGGTGCGGCCGCGCAACTGGCTGGCGCCCAGCGCGAGCAGGCCGGTGAGCAGGCCCCACACCCAGGTCGGCGTGCTGCGCACGATGGTCACGATGGCTTCGGGGTGGGTGGTGATGAGCTGGATCAGCATGGAAGGCTCCGGAGGGTGTGGCTTGTGTGGGTTCGGCAGGGCCGATGCAGCGCACTGTGCCGGCCACGCCCCGGGGCGGCCATCCGGTTGCGACGAAATGCCGGATCCGTGGCGCGAAGCGCATGGAGCGGGAGCCGAGCGGCGGCGGCTTGCGCCCATGGCGGCGATGGCGCTGTCTGCAAAAAGCCGCATCCGGGAGCCCACCGGGCGAACGGCGGGGCTCCGCCATCCTTTTGTCGCAATCCGGGCACGCGCTCTTGCGACAATGCACCGGCCCAACACCCTGGGCCAACCGGAGCTGGAATGACGTCGATGTCCGCGGAACCGCAGGCCGTGTCCTGGATGCGTTCCATCGCCCGGAGGCTCGGGACGCACTGGGTGCTCAAGATGTTCGGCACCATGCTGGGGATCTACGGATTCTTCCTGTTGTACTTCTGGGTCCAGCGCAGCCAGGCCGACCGGGCCATGGTCGTGCCGATGACGGCCATCGACGACTGGGTCGGCATCAGCCAGTACGCGGTGCTGCCCTATGTGTCCCTGTGGCTCTACGTTTCGCTGGCGCCCGCCCTCGCGGCCAACATGGCCGGACTGCGCTCGTACATCACCGGCGCCGTCACGATGGCTGGCGTGGGGCTCGCGACCTACTGGCTCTTTCCGACGCGGACGCCGGCGTTTCCCGTGGACTGGTCCGGCTATCCGGCCCTGCACCTGCTGAAGTCCACCGACCTGGGCGGCAATGCCTTTCCCTCGCTGCACGTGGCCTTCGCCGCGCATGCCGGCGTGGTGATCGCGCGCGAGCTGCGGGACGTCGATGCGCCGGCGTGGGTCCGCGCCTTCAACTGGCTGTGGTGCGTGGCCATCGTCTATTCCACCCTGGCGACGCGGCAGCACGTCGTGATCGACGTGGTCGGCGGCCTGATGCTGGCGGGTGTCGCCGTGGCGGTGTGCGCCTGGCAGGACGGGCAACTGCGGCGCGGCCGCTGAAGCCGGCCTGCTTGCGTGAAAGGCGGCCGTCCTGCATCCTGACGGCCCGCCACGCACCCGCACCGGAGACCCGCGCATGATCCAGACCCGCCCGCTGTTCGACCTCACGCTGCAAGTGCCCGACGTCCGGGACATCGGGGAAACGCCGCTGGGCCGCCGCCGCATCGCCACCGTGACCGGCGGCACCTTCGAAGGCGAGCGCCTGCGCGGCACGGTGGTGGGCGCGCCTGCCGGCGACTGGCTGCTCCAGCGCAGCGACGGCGTCACGGTCCTGGACGTGCGCCTGCTGCTGCGCACCGACGACGGCGAGCACATCTACATGTCCTACCGCGGCGTGCGCCACGGCCCGCCGGACGTGATGGCGCGGCTGGCCGCGGGCGAATCGGTCGATCCCAAGGCCTACTACTTCCGCATCGCGCCGGTGTTCGAGACCGCGGCGCAGAAGTATGCGTGGCTCAACAAGATCGTCGCAGTGGGGACGGGGCGAAGGGAACCGGCGGGGCCGGTCTACTCGGTCGCGGAAGTCCTCTAGCGGCTTCCGCACGGGCGGGGCGCCCGCTTGACTGGAGTGCCACTCTGGAGTGACACTCCAGTCCATGGATGCCGCCCCGACCCGTGACAAGGTGCTGGCCGCCGCCGCCGGCCTGTTCCTCGCGCAGGGCTTCGCGAAGGCCTCGATGGAACAGGTGCGCCAGGCCGCGGGGGTGAGCAACGGCAGCCTGTACCACCACTTCCCGACCAAGGCGGAGCTCGCCGACGCGCTCTACGTGGAGATGCTGCACGACTTCCACGCGGCGCTGCTCGCGGCGATCCGCGGCAACGTCGGCGCGGAGGCGGGCGTGAAGGGCCTGGTGCGCGCCTACATCGCGTGGGTGGTGAAGCATCCGGACCGCGCGGCCCTGCTGCACAAGCTCAAGCGCGAAGGCGACGTCACGGATGCATCGGCCGGCATCAGCGCCGCCAACGCGGAGGTCTTTGCCGCGCTCAGGACCTGGGTGGAAGCGCAGTGCGCGGACGGCCACATGCGCGACCTGCCCTTCCAGCTCTGGATGCCCCTCGTCTTCTCGCCTTCCTGGTCGCTCACCGCGCGCTGGGTGCGCGAGCCCCATCCCTCGGTGCCGCCCAAGGTGCGCGCCGCCCTCGAGCACGCGGCCTGGATGGCCGTGGCCCCCTGAACCCCTGGAGGAAGCATGCGTGTCGTCAACGTCCACCAGCGCCTGTTGCATGCGAGCCCGGAGCGCGTGAGCGAACTGCTTGCGTCGCTGGGCTCGCCGGGCGATCGCCTCTGGCCCCGCAACGGGTGGCCGCGGATGTCGCTCGATGGCCCCGTGGCGCCGGGCGCCGCGGGCGGACACGGCCCGATCCGCTATCGCGTCGAGTCGTGGGAACCGGGGCGGATGGTGCGCTTCCGCTTCCATCGCATGCGCGGCGTCGAGGGCTGGCATGCCTTCGAGATCCTCGATGCCACGGCCCATCACTGCGTGCTGGAACACCGCATGGAAGCAACGCTCACGGGCAGGATGGCGCTGAAGTGGGCCTTCGCGATCCGTCCGCTGCACGATGCCTGCGTGGAGGACGTGCTGTCGCAGGCCCAGGCCTCGCTGGGCGAGACGCCGCGCGCCATGCCCCGGACGCTCCGGGTGCAACTGCTCCTGCGCTGGCTGTCGCGGGTGGAGCACCGGCGCGCCGGCGGGCGTCCGCATCCCAGCACCTGAACCCGCGTCGGCGCGCAGCCCGTGCGTGGCTGCAACGCCTTGCGAAGTATTACCCGGAATTTAATGAAGTTGAAATAAAACCCGGGTAATATTGCGCGGATGAAAGAATCGCCGACCTACACGGCCTTCCTCGGCAAGCGCCGGATCGCGTCGGGCACGTTGCCCGACGTGGCGCGGGCGGCCGTGCCGTTCGCCCAGGGACGGGAGCCCCTGCTGGTGTTCAACGACCACACGGGCCAGCAGGTCGACCTGGACCTGCGTGGCACACCCGACGAGGCCGCTGCCCGCGCCGCGCAACCGCCCAGTCCCGCGGCCGCCGCTCCGCCGGCCCCGCGCGGCCGCGGCCGGCCGCAGCTGGGCGTGGTGGCCCGCGAGGTGACGCTGCTGCCCCGCCACTGGGAATGGCTCGCGCTGCAGCCCGGCGGCGCCTCCGTCGCCCTGCGCAAGCTGGTCGACGAAGCGCGGCGCACCCACAGCGCGCAGGACGAGGTGCGGGCCGCGCAGGAGCGCTGCTATCGCTTCGCCGGGGCGCTGGCGGGCAACCTGCCCGGCTTCGAGGAAGCCGTGCGCGCGCTCTTCGCCGGCAAGCACGAGGAATTCGACCTCGCCACGGCGGCCTGGCCGCCGGACGTGCGCGAGCACGCCCGCGCGCTCGCCACCGGTGCCTTCACGACAACGACGACAACAACACAAGACCAACGATGAAACCTGTCTCCACCCAGGACCGCCCGCTCTGGCGGGTGTTCCTCGCCTTCCTGGGCCCGATGGTGCTCGCCAACATCCTGCAGGCGCTCTCGGGCACGCTCAACAACGTGTTCGTGGGGCAGATGCTCGGGACGAAGGCGCTCGCCGCCGTCTCGGGCCTCTTTCCCATCATCTTCTTCTTCATCTCGCTGGTGATCGGCATCGGCGCCGGCGCGTCCGTGCTGATCGGGCAGGCCTGGGGCGCGCGCGAGATCCACAAGGTGAAGGTCATCGCCGGCACGGCGATCGCACTGGGCCTCGCCCTGGGGCTGGCCGTCGCCGTGTTCGGCGGCGCCCTCGCGGAAGAACTGCTGCGCGTGCTGGGCACGCCGGCGGACGTGCTGCCCATCGCGATCGGCTATGCCCGCGTCATGATGCTGGCGATGCCCGGTCTGCTCGTGTTCATCCTCGCCACGCAGCTGATGCGCGGCGTGGGCGACACCGTCACGCCGCTGTACGCGCTGCTCGTTTCCACGGCAGTGTCCTGCCTGTTCACGCCCGCCTTCATCCGCGGCTGGTGGGGACTGCCGCAGCTGGGCGTGACGAGCGCGGCGGCCGCGTCCATCATCGCGTTCGTCTCGGCGCTGCTGTTCAGCGGCTGGCTGATGCGGCGGGCCGGCCACGCGCTGGCGCCCGACCGCGAGCTGCTGCGCGCCGTGCGCATCGACCCGAAGCTGCTGAAGCTGGTGGTCCGCATCGGCCTGCCCACGGGGCTGCAGATGATCGTCATCTCGCTGGCGGAGATCGTGCTGCTGTGGCTGGTCAACGGCTTCGGCTCCGATGCGACGGCCGCCTACGGTGCGGTGAACCAGGTCGTGAACTACGTGCAGTTCCCGGCGCTGTCGATCGCGATCACGGCCTCGATCCTGGGCGCGCAGGCCATCGGCGCCGGCGACACGCACCGGCTGCGCGCGATCGCGCGCACGGGCCTCAAAATGAACCTGGTCGTCACGGGCGGGCTCGTGCTGGTGGGCTACCTGTTCGCGCGCTACCTGATCTCCGCGTTCGTCACCAGCGAACACGTGCTCGATCTGGCGGTGACCCTGCTACACATCATGCTCTGGAGCAGCATCGTGTTCGGCCTCGCCGGCGTGCTGAGCGGCGTGATGCGCTCCAGCGGCGCGGTGCTGGTGCCCACCGCGATCTCGATCTTCTGCATCGCGGCGATCGAGGTCCCGTCGGCCGTGTTCCTGAGCCGCACGTTCGGCCTCAACGGCGTCTGGATGGCGTACCCGATCACCTTCGCCGCCATGCTGCTGTTGCAGGCCAGCTACTACCAGCTCGTGTGGCGCCGGCAAAAGATCACGCGGCTGGTCTAGCGGACTTAAGGGTATGCACGCATCGGCCGCCGTCCGGCGGCGGCAGGCGGCCGCGCTTCGATTCTGCAACGCGGCGAAGTGAATTGAAACAAATGCGTTTGCTAAAGTCCGCGTCCATCACTACGGAGAATTCCATGCGCCTGAACGCCCTCGCCGCCGCCGTCGCCACCGTGCTGCTCGCCGCCTGTACCACGGCGCCGACGCTCGCGCCGGTCTCGGAGCCCACGACGGCCGCCCAGCCCGGACCGTCGTCCGGAGCGGCGCAGACCGGGCGGACGACCACGGGGACCGCGCGTCCGGACCACCTCGATCCCGCCAGCGCGCTCTCGCGCCGCCACAGCGTGTTCTTCGGCTACGACGACAGCGCCATCCGCGACCAGGACCGCGAGGTCGTCGAGCTGCAGGGCCGCTACCTCGCCCAGCATCCGGACCTGTCGGTGCGCATCGAAGGCAACACCGACGAACGCGGTGGCGCCGAGTACAACCTCGCGCTCGGCCAGCGCCGTGCCGAAGCGCTCGCGAAGGCCCTGCGCGTGTTCGGCGCGAAGGACGCGCAGATGGAAACCGTCAGCTGGGGCGAGGAGAAGCCCGCGACCCAGGGGCACGACGAGTCGGCGTGGACGCAGAACCGCCGCGCCGACGTCGTCTACCCGGTGCGCTGAGGATCAGGCCGCGGGACCCGTCTCGCGGACGCACTTCTTCACGTTGCTGTTCTTCGCGGCGCCGGCCAGCTTCTTCTCGCTGGCGGCGATCTCGCACTTGGCCTTGGCGTCCGCCTCGCACTTCTTGACGAAGGACTTCTGGGCGGCGCCGGCCAGCTTCTTCTCCTTGGCGGCGGCCATGCAGGCCGAGTCCTCGGCGTGGGCGAAGGAGGCGGCGAAGGCGATGAGGGCGAAAGCGGCGAGTTTCTTCATGGTGTTTCTCCAGGGACGCGCAAGTGCGCAATGAATTCTTGCACAGCGTCCCCGTGAAACATCGCACATGAACCGGTTGCTGTTCGTCACACGGCTGGGCAACGCGCCGTTCAGTGCAGGAACAGCAGCACCGCAGCGGCAGCCATGAAAAGGGTGGTCACCCATCCGCCGAAGCGCAATCCGCGCCCGAGACAGAACCGGCCCATCACCGCCTCGCGCGACGCCACGCGCATCATCGCCACCAGGACCGGCACGGCCACGATGCCGTTGATCACGGCCGCCCACACCAGCGCGCGCATCGGGTTGAAGTGCAGCAGCGTCAGCAGCACGCCCAGCACGGCGGCCGCCGCGATGACGCCGTAGAAGCGCGGCGCGTCCGCCGGCGTGCGCTCCAGGCCGCGCCGCCACGCGAAGCACTCCGCCACCGCATAGCCCGCGCTGCCCGCGAGCACCGGCACGGCCAGCAGGCCCGTGCCCACGATGCCCAGCGTGAACAGCGCGAAGGCTCCTTCACCCGCCACGGGCCGCAGCGCCTCCGCGGCCTGCGCCGCGCTCTCGATCGTCACGCTGCCCTGCGCGTGCAGCGTGACCGCCGCCGTGAGCATGATGCAGAAGCCCACGATGTTGGAGGCCGCCATGCCCGCGAGCGTGTCCACGCGCACGCGGTGCAGTTGCCGTTGCGCCTGCTCGGGCGCCATGCGGATCGGCTCCTCCCCGGCGTGGGCGCGCTGCTCCTCGACCTCCTGCGCGGACTGCCAGAAGAACAGGTAGGGGCTGACGGTCGTGCCCAGCACGCCGACCAGCATCGCCCAGAACGCCCGGTCGGCCTGGAACCGCGGCAGCAGCGTGTCGTGCAGCACTTGCCGCCACGGCAGGTGGATCGCGAATAGCACGCCGACGTACGCCAGCAGCGACGCCGTCAGCCACTGGAGCACGCGCACGTAGCGGCTGTACGGCACGAAGACCTGCAGCACGATCGACAGGATGCCGAAGGCGGCCGCCATCCACGTCTTGTCCACGGGCAGCAGCAGCGACGCGGCCTCGCCCATCGCGGCCAGGTCGGCGCCGATGTTCACGGTGTTGGCCACGAACAGCATCGCCATCAGCAGCACGAGGAGGGGCCGCGGCAGCACCTTGGCCAGGTTGGCGGCCAGGCCGTGCCCGGTCACGCGCGCGATGCGGGCGGCGATGATCTGCACCACCGCCATGAGCGGGTACGTGAAGAGCATCACCCACAGCATGCCGGTGCCGAACCGCGCCCCGGCCTGCGCATAGGTGACGATGCCGCTCGGGTCGTCGTCGGACGCCCCGGTCACCAGCCCGGGACCCAGCCACCCGTGTTCGCGCGGCTCCGCCTGCGCTTCGGGGCCGGCCTTGCTGGTGGAGACGGTCGCGGATTTCATTGCCGGCCATGTTCCCGGCCGCGGCCGATGGCCGAGGTAGCTCGGCGTCGCGCCTGCATGTCAGCCGATGGCGCATCGCCGGGCTGGCCGCGGCCCCTGGCGTATCCTCGTCCCGTTGCCCGACAGGAGGTGCGATGGCGAAGGATGCAGTCAGCTGGCTCGATGCTCCCGAGGAGCACAACTACCCGGCCGCCGCGAGCTACCTCTCGCTGCTGCGGCCGCCGGAGGAGGCCGCGGTGCTGGTGCAGCGCCTGCGTGCCGCGCCGGCGACCAGCTTCAAGGCCAAGGACATCTTCCGCGCCTCGGGCCTGTCCCTGCTCGGGGTGAGCAACTCGCACGTGGAGGCGGACCGGCAGAAGATCGCGGCCCGCAAGGCCCTGTCGCCGATCCTGCTGGTGCGCGACCCGGCCCTCGGCCGGGTCATCGTCGCCGACGGCTACCACCGGCTCTGCGCGCTGTACGGCGTGGACGAGGATGCCGTCGTGCCCTGCCGGATCGTCTGAACGGGCCGCGATGCTGCAAGCGCTGCGGTCCACCGATCGCGCCGGACGCATGAAGGACCTGCTCGCGGGCGCGACGCTGGCCGCGCTTGCGATCCCGGAGGTGATGGGCTACACGCAAATCGCCGGCACGCCGGTGGTCACGGGCCTGTACACCTTGCTGCTGCCGGCCGTGCTGTTCGCGCTCTTCGGGTCGTCGCGGCACCTGGTGGTGGGCGCGGACTCGGCGACGGCGGCGATCCTGGCGGCCACGCTCGCTCCGCTCGCCCTCCCGGGCTCGCCGGAGTGGCTGTCCATGGCCAGCGTGCTGGCCTTCGCATGCGCCGTGCTGCTGCTGCTCGCGCGCGTCGCGCGGCTGGCGTTCCTCGCGGACTTCCTTTCCCGCACCGTGCTCGCCGGCTTCCTCACGGGGGTGGGCGTGCAGGTCGCGCTGGGCGAGCTGCCGGGGCTGCTCGGGCTGGACGCGCAGGGAACCGGCACGCTCGGGAAGCTGGCCAGCACCGTCGCGCAGCTGCCGGCGCTGCACGCCACCGACGCCGCGATCGGGATCGGCGTCATCCTGTGCATCGTGGCGGGACGCCGCTGGGCACCGCGCCTGCCGATGGCACTGCTCGCCCTGGGCCTCGCGCTGGCGGCGAGCTGGGGATTCGCCCTGGATCAGCATGGCGTGCGATTGGTGGGCGCGGTGGCGGGAGGCCTGCCCGCGCTGGCGTTGCCCCACTTCGCGCAGGCGCGGGACCATTTCGACGCCATCGCGCCGGCGGCCCTCGCGATGTCCATCGTCATCCTTGCGCAGAGCGCGGCCACGTCGCGCGCGTATGCATGGAAGTACGGCGAGGACTTCGACGAGAACGCGGACCTCGCCGGCCTGGCGCTGGCGAATGCGGGCGCGGCGGTGACGGGAACGTTCGTCGTCAACGGCAGCCCCACCAAGACCCAGATGGTGGATTCGGCGGGCGGCCGCAGCCAGTTCGCGCACCTCGCGATGGCGGCCATCGTGGTGCTGGTGCTGCTGTTCCTCACGGCGCCGATCGCCTGGCTGCCGAGCGCGGCGCTGTCGGGGGTGGTCTTCGTGATCGGGCTGGACCTCCTGCACGTGCGGGAGCTGCGCGCCATCCACCGGGCGCGGCGTTCGGAATTCTGGATCGCCGTGATCACCGCGGTCGCCGTGGTCTCGATGGGCGTGCGGGACGGCATCCTGCTCGCGGTGCTGCTGTCCCTCATCGATCACGTTCGCAGGGGCTATCGTCCGCGCAACAGCGTGGTCGCGCGCGGCGACGACGGCCACGCCGAACTGCTGCCCGTCGCGACGCCGCGGGAATACGCGCCGGGCCTGATGGTCTACCGCTTCAACCATTCCATGTACTACGCCAACGTGGAGGTGCTGTCGCTGGAGGCGGATGCGCTCGTCGCGGGGGCGAGCCCGCCCCTGCGCTGGCTGGTGATCGACTTCGACCCGGTCGACGACGTCGACTACTCCGCCGGGGCCGCGCTGAACGAACTGCGTGAGAGCCTGTCGACGCGCGGCATCGCCCTCAAGTTCCTGCGCGTCGCACCGCACGTGCAGTCGCTGTTGCGCCGCTACGGGCTCGTGGCGGAGGACGGCACCGGCACCGAGCTGTTCGTGTCGATCCGGCAGATGCGGCACGCGTTCGAAGGGACGGCAGGGGTTGCCGCTGCGCGACCGTAGCGTGGCGCCGAGACGGCGTACGATGGCGGCGCCACGAAGCACCGTGTCGGCGGCGGCCGACATCCGTTTGCGTCCTTCCTGCGACGATCGCCCGCGGGAGGGCGCTAGAACGTTGCAGATCCCAGAGGAGGACTCCATGGACGCCATTGCCCAGGCCGAAGACTTCATCACCCGGCACCCCACCGAAACCGACGCGGAGATCCTGCGGCAGCTGCTGGCGGCGCTCACGCGTTCCGAAGCATTCGACGTGCAGAGGCTTTACGGCATGAGCCTGGCCGACTTCGACCTGGCGCTGGAGGTGCTCAAGGACTGGCGCCTGCAGCGCTACTACCGCGGGCATGTCGCCGTCTTGGCGCAAGCGGACGCGCACACGCACTGAGCGCGTCCGCACTCCCGGGCACCGGTCCGGCGCTGCCCGCTGTCACACAACGTTCACGGGCGCACGCGATCATCCGCTTCCGCGACGGAGAGTGCGCGCGCTGGTGCGCGCCCGGGCCGGTCTGCCCATCCGCTGGAGCCCACCGATGCCGGCCGACACCGTTCCGGTCCTGTTTGTCTCGCGCCGGGATTCCCTGCGCAGCGTCCTCGCCTGCGCCTGCATGCAGCACGTGGGGCAGGGCCGGTTTTCCGCCCATTCATGCGGCGTGCCGGGGGATGTCGTCCCCGAAGCCCATCGCGCCGCGCTCGATGCATTGACGCATGCCCGCATGGCGGTGCCACCGCACCGGCCGCAGGCGTGGGATGCCTTCCGGCGCGCCGCCGCGCCCACGATGCGCTTCCTGATCGTGCTGGACTCGCATGCGGCGGCGCGGCTGGACCCGTGGCCCCGCCAGCCCGACGTGGCCGTATGGGCCTATCCGGACCTGGTGGCCGAAGGGACGCCGCCGGCCGACAAGGTCAAGGGCATCCTCCTGTCGCTGCGGCGGCGCCTGGAAATCTTCGCCAACCTGCCGATGCGGCATGGCAACCGCGAGGCGCTGCGCCAGGACGTGCAGGACCTCGGGCACCTGTGAAGGCGGGCTTCAGCGGCGCGACTGGACCATCTTCCAGCCGTTCCCGGACGGGTCGCGGAAGTTGGCGTCCACCGCGCCGTAGCGTTCCACCGGCTCCTGCGTGAACTCCACGCCCTTGGCCCGCATCTGCTCGTACGCCGCGCGGCAATCGCCCACTTCCAGCACGAGCGGCGGCATGGCGCCCTTGGCGACGAGCGCGCGCAGGCTCTGCGCCGTCGCGGCGTCGTGCACCGGCGGCCCGGGCACGAACAGCCCGAGCTGGAGCGAGGGCTGGTCGGGACATTGCACCGTGAGCCAGCGATAGTCGCCGTTGCGCACGTCGGTGTGGACGCGGAAGCCGAGCTTGTCGACGTAGAAGGCGAGCGCCTCGTCCTGGTCCCGCACGTACAGACCGGCCACCTGGATACCTTGGTTCATTGGACCTCCTTCAAGTTTCGGAGGTATTTATATCGGCGTCCTCGCGGCGGCGCTTCTCCGAAACTGCTGTCGTGAGGTCGGGCCGGTGCGCGGCGGCGAGGTAGCAGGGCGGCACGCGGTCGAGCGCGCGCGCCGCGGCCCGGGCGCGCGTGCGGATCACGCCCGGGCTTTCGCCCGTGACATCGCGGAACGTGCGCCCGAACGTGCCCAGGCTCTCCCAGCCGGTCTGGAACGCGATCTCCGTGATCGGCAGGTCCGTGTCGCGCAGCAGCGCGGTCGCGCGCTCGATGCGCCGCGTCAGCAGGTAGCGGTGCGGGGGGACGCCGAAGGCCTGGCGGAATTCGCGCGCGAAGTGGGCCTCCGACACATGGGCCACGCGCGCCAGCCGCCGCACGGTCCATGGCTCGTGCGAAGCGGCGTCCATGCGGTCCTTCGCGCGCAGCAGGCGGCGCAGCAGCTCGGGGTCCTGGCTCTCCGGGCTTTCGCTCATGCCTTCTCCTTCAAAGCATGGCGAGCGGCGTCGGCCCGCTGGGCGGCGCGAAGAGCCGGTCCAGGGCCTGCAACTGCTGCCGCGACAGCGGATGCGCGAGTGCAGCCGCGTTCTCTTCCACGCGCCGCGGCGTGCCGGTCTTCGGGATCGCGACCACGTCGTCCTGCGCCAGCAGCCAGGCGATCGCCACTTGTCCGGGCGTCATGCCGTGCTCCTGCGCGAAGGTTGCCAGCGCGCGCTTGTGCAGCAGGCGGCCCTGGTCGAACGGGGAGTAGGCCATGACGGCCACGCCGCGCTCCTGCTGCCACGGCCGCAGGTCCCATTCGATCCCGCGCTCGCCGAGGTTGTAGAGCACCTGGTTCGCCTGGGCGGCCCGGCCGCCAGGCGTCTCCCACAGCTCCTGCATCCCCTCCAGGTCGAAGTTGCTCACGCCCCAGTGGCGGATCTTGCCCGCGCGCTGCAGGGCCTCGAACGTGGCGACGGTCTCCGCGAGCGGCACGTTGCCGGGCCAGTGCAGCAGGTACAGGTCGAGCGTCTCCACGCCCAGGCGGCGCAGGCTGGCCTCGCACGACCTGGGCATCGCCTGGCGCGACGCATTGTGTGGATAGACCTTGCTGACCAGGAAGACCTCGTCGCGGCGTCCGGCGATGGCCTCGCCCACGAGCTGTTCCGAGCGGCCGTCGCCATACATCTCCGCCGTGTCGAGGAGCGTGAGGCCCAGGTCGATGCCGCGGCGCAGGCTCGCGATCTCGTCCTTGCGGGTGCGGGCGTCGTCGCCCAGGTTCCAGGTGCCCTGGCCCAGCGCGGCGACCGATGTGCCGCAGGGAAGCGTGCGTTGCATGGTGACAGTATGCGCGGGCGTGCGAAACAAAACGAAAAGAACCGCGACCCGCTCGAGACGACGCCACGGCGCCCCGCCGGCACGATGGCCTCCTCACCCACTGGAGGATATCCCCATGCGACCCTGGATCAAGAGAAGCCTGTTCGGCCTGTTCGGCGCCACCGTGGCGCTGGGCGGCCTCACGGCCTGCGGCCACCGTTACGCGCACGAGCGTTTCTCGTCCATGACGCCGGAGCAGCAGGCCGAATTCCGCCAACGCATCGTCGATCGCGTCGCCGGCCGCCTCGACCTGAACGCGGAGCAGAAGCAGCGGCTGGACGCGCTCGCCGCGAAGCTGCAGGAGCAGCGCGCGGCGATGCGGGGCGCAGGCGACCCGCGCGCCCAGGTCGGCTCGCTGATTGCCGGCGACAAGTTCGACCGCACGAAGGCGCAGGCGATGGTCGGCGAGAAGATCGCGGCCGTGAACGCCGGCAGCCCGCAGGTGATCGCCGCCTTCGGCGATTTCTACGACAGCCTGTCGCCGGCGCAGCAGTCGAAAGTGCGCGACTTCCTGCAGAACCGCGGCCATGGCTGGTGGCATCGCGGCTGAACCGGCGGCGGGCCTGATCGCCTGCATCGAGGCGCTCGCCGGCGCGATCGACGACCCGTTCGCGGAGGTGCTGGCGCTGGTCTGGGGCCCGCAGTTCGACCGCGAGCAGGCGCTGGCACTGCTCGCACGGCTGCCGCGGACGCAAGGCGCCTGGGTGCGCACGATGCAGGCGTTCGGCGATCGCTTCGACGCCTTGCCGCCCTCGGGCCAGCGCGCCGTGCGGGAGGGCCTGCTGCACTTCGCCGACAATGCCGCATGCCGCGCATCCTGCTGATCGACGACGACGCGCAGCTGGGCGAACCGCTTGCCGCGTACTTCCGCCGCTTCGACTTCGAACTGCGCCAGGCCACGCGTCCCAGCGAGGGCCTGGCGCAGCTGCGCGAGGGCGGCTGGGACGCGGTGATCCTGGACGTGATGCTGCCGGAGCAGGACGGCTTCGCGGTGTGCCGCGCGATCCGCGCGGAAAGCGACGTGCCGGTGGTCATGCTCACCGCGCGCGGCGAGGTGATGGACCGCGTCGTCGGCCTGGAGCTCGGCGCCGACGACTACCTGCCCAAGCCCTTCGAGCCGCGCGAGCTGGTGGCGCGCGTTGCCACCGTGCTGCGGCGACGGCGCGCGGCGCCCGCCGATGCGAGGCTGCACTTCGACGGCCTCACCATCGATCCCGTCACGCGCAGCGTCGAGCGGCAGGGCGCATCCGTGGAGCTCACGGGGACGGAGTTCGAGCTGCTGCTGATGCTGGCGCGCGAACCCGGGCGCGTGTTCAGCCGCGACGACATCCTGAACCAGCTGCGCGGCCACGAGGCGGAGCTGTACACGCGCGCCGTGGACATCGTGGTGAGCCGCCTGCGCCGGAAGCTCGAGCCGCTTGCCGCCATCAAGACCTTGCGCAACGCCGGCTACGCGCTGGCCCTGCGCCCGAACGGCCATGCGTAGGCGCTGGCACCAGCGGGCGCGGCGGCACCTGCGCCATTCCCTGAAGGGGCGGCTCGTCGCGCTGTTCCTGTTGCTCGCGTTCGCGCTGAGCGGCGCGTTCGTGTTCGGCATGCAGATGGCGCTGGGCATCGGCTGGCGCGACGCGGCCCGGCCGCTGGTCACCGACTACGTCGACCGGCTGGCGGCGGAGGTCGGCTCGCCGCCGTCGATCGAGCGGGCCCGCGCGCTCACGCAGCGCCTGCCGATCACGGTGCGCATCGACGGACCGCAGGTGCATTGGGACAGCCAGCCGCGCGACGACGCGCAGCCCTGGCACGGGCCGAGCCGCTGGCACGGCGAGGAGGGGCTGCTCGCGCGCATGACGGCCGACGGGCACCGCATCGCGTTCGGCCTCAACGTGCAGCCCTGGCGCGACCGGCCGCGGGCTTGGGGCTGGATGACGCTGGCCGCGCTGCTGCTGTTCACCCTCTTTGCATTCATGTACGTGCGGCGGCTGCTGCGACCGCTCGACGACATCCGTTCCGGCGCGCAGCGCTTCGGCCGCGGCGAGTTCGGCCAGGCGATTCCCGTGCGGCGCAACGACGAACTCGGCGAGCTGGCCGGCGACGTGAACACGATGGCGCGCAGCATCCACCAGATGCTGGAGGCCAAGCGCGCGCTGCTGCTGGCGATCAGCCACGAATTGCGCAGCCCGATCACGCGCGCGCGCCTGCATGCGGAACTGCTGCCCGAAGGCGGCGACGGCGCGCTGCGCCGCGACGCGCTGCTGCGCGACTTGCAGGAGATGGCCGACCTGGTGGCGGAACTGCTGGAAAGCGAACGGCTGGGGCAGGGGCACGCGGCCCTGCAGCGCGAGCAGGCGGACCTGGGCGAGCTGGTGCGCGATGCCACGGGCGGCATGGCGGTCACGACGCAGATCGATGCCGGCCTGCCGCCGCTGCAACTGGACCGCGTGCGCGTGCGGCTGCTGGTGCGCAATCTCGTCGACAACGCGCTGCGCCACGGCGCCGGCGCGCAGGCGCCGCAGGTGCGCGTCGCGCGCGACGGCGAGCAGCACGTCTTGCTCGCCGTGCGCGACTTCGGTCCCGGCGTGGACGAGGCGGTCCTGCCCCAGCTGGCCGAGCCGTTCTACCGCCCCGATGCGTCTCGCCAGCGTGCCACCGGCGGCGTCGGCCTCGGCTTGTACCTGTGCCGCCAGATCGCGCAGGCGCATGGCGCCGGGTTCGCGATTCGCAATGCGTCACCGGGCCTCGAAATCGCTGTGCGCTTCCCCATCGCCTGAGCTGCCTGGGCAGGCCGCAGGGACGGGCCCGGATGGATTCGTGACTAAAATGCGAATCACTATCATTTGCGTGGCGGCAGTCCAGGCGCCAGCAGTCCGTCATGCGCTTTGTCTCCGCCGTCCTTTCCCCGGGCGCAGGCCCAGGCCGCCTCGCGCTGGGGCTCATCCTTGCCGCCGCACTGTCGGCCTGCGGGGGAGGCGGCGGGAACAGCTCCGGGGGCTCGTCCGGCGGCGACGCATCGACCGGTGAACTGTCCGCCGCCGCCCAGCTGGGCGAGCGCATCTTCCGCGACACCTCCCTGTCCGCCTCGGGCCAGCAGGCCTGCATCAGCTGCCACGACCCCGCGACCGGTCACGCATCGCCCTTCGGCACGCCGACGGCGCCGGGCGGCCTGGCCATGGACCAGCAGGGCGACCGCAACCCGCCATCCATCCGCTACCTGCGCTTCAACACCGCCTTCCACTTCGAGAGCGATGGCACGCCTGCGGGCGGCTTCTTCTGGGACGGCCGCGCCGGGTCGCTGCGCGAACAGGCGCGCGCACCCTTCCTCAACCCGGTCGAAATGGCCAACCCGGACATCGCGTCCGTGGTAGCCAAGCTGGCGGCGGCTCCGTACGCCGCGGAGTTCCGCCAGGTCTTCGGCGACGCCATCTTCTCCACGCCCGAGGATGCCTACGACCGCATGGCCTTCGCGCTGGAGCGCTACCAGCTGGAAGACCCCGAGTTCGCGCCCTTCTCGAGCAAGTACGACGCCTTCGTCGCCGGCCGCGCGACGCTGACCGCGCAGGAGATGAACGGCCTCGCGCTGTTCAACCGCAGCGACAAGGGCAACTGCGCCGCGTGTCACAGCAGCACGAAGCCCGCGAACGCACCAGGCGCGCTCTTCACCGACTTCACCTACGACAACCTCGGCGTGCCGCGCAACGCGGCGATCCTCGCCAACGCCGACCCCGCGTTCTTCGATGGCGGCCTGTGCGGCAGCACGCGCACCGACCTCGCCGCGCGCACGGACCTGTGCGGCGCCTTCAAGGTGCCCAGCCTGCGCAACGTCGGCCTGCGCAGGCACTTCTTCCACAACAGCGCCTTCGGTTCGCTGGAGGACGTGATCCGCTTCTACGTGCGCCGCGACACCGACCCGCAGCTCTGGTTCTCGCAGGACGCGATGGGGAATCCCGTTCCCTACGACGACCTGCCCGCCGCGCTGCGCGGCAACGTCAACACCACCGAGGTCCCTTACAACCGCCGCCCGGGCGACACGCCCGCCCTGGACGACGGCGAGATCGCGGACCTGGCGGCCTTCCTGCGCACCCTGTCCGACGGCTACACCCCCTGACGCGCGCGCCGGCGCGATCACAACGACATGAAGAAACTTGCCCCCTCCTTCCCGTTCGCGGCCGTCGCACTGGCCGCCATGGTCGCCTGCGGCAGCGCCGCGGCGCAGACCGATCCCGAACTCGCGGAGCAGGTGCGCCGGCTGCGCGAGGAACTGCGCCAGGTGCGCCAGGAACTCGACGCGCTGAAGGCGCGCCCGGCCGCGGCACCCGCAGTGGCCGGCCCGCCGGCGACGAGCGTCCCGGCCCCCGCCACCGCTGCTGCACCTGCGCCTGCAGCCGCGCCCGCGGCACAACCCGCCGCTGCCTACCCCGCCACCGCCAGCACCGGCACCGGCCTCAACTTCTTCGGCTACGGCGAACTGAGCTACAGCCGCCCGCGCAACAACGCCTCCGCCAGCACCGCAACGGTCGGCCGCGCCGTTCTCGGCTGGGGCTACCGCTTCAACGAGACGACGCGCATGGCGGCGGAGTTCGAGGTCGAGAACGCCGTCGTGTCCTCCGAGGACCGCGGCGAGGCGGAGATCGAGCAGATGTACGTCGAGCACGACTTCAACCCGTCGGTCAGTGCCAAGGCCGGCCTGTTCCTGATCCCGATCGGCCTGCTGAACGAATCGCACGAGCCCACGCGCTACTTCGGCGTGTTCCGCAACCAGGTCGAGACCGCCATCATCCCGACCACCTGGCGCGAGCTGGGCGTCGGCGTGCAGGGTCACACGGACAACGGCCTGCGCTGGAACACAGGCCTCGTCACCGGCTTCGACCTCACGAAGTGGGACCCGGCCAGCAGCGAAGGCCGCGAGTCCCCGCTCGGCACCATCCACCAGGAAGGCCAGCTCGCCTTCGCGCGCAGCCTCGCGACCTACGGTGCGCTGAACTACAGCGGCATCCCCGGCTTCAACGTGGGGGGCACCGTCTACTACGGCGGCGTCGGGCAGCACCAGCCGGACTTCGCCGCGCCCGATGCCACCCTCACGCTGGCCGAGGCGCATGCGCGCTGGCAGCCCGGACGCTGGGACCTGGCCGCGCTCGTGGCGCAGGGCCGCTTCCACGGCGTGGACGCGCTCAACGCCACCTTCGCCGGCCAGCCCACGCCGGTGCCGGACCGGTTCGGCGGCTGGTACGTGCAGGCCGCGTACAAGCTCTGGAACAACCAGGAGCAGTCGCTGTGGCCCTATGCGCGCTACGAGCGCCTGAACACCGCGAAGTCCTACTCGGGCCTGCCGCAGGGCCTGGCGCCGGACATCCAGCGCGACACCCGCACGCTGACCGTGGGCGCCAGCTACTACCTGCACCCGCAGGTCGTGTTCAAGGCGGACTACCAGCGCTTCTCCAACGACAGCAGCCTCGACCGCTTCAACCTCGGCGTGGGCTTCGAGTTCTGACGCATGCACGACCGACGCCAAGCTCTCCGCCGCGGTGCTGCCCTCGGCCTTGCCGCCGGCTTGTGGAACACGCGGGCGTTTGCCGCCGTGTACCTCGACCCCGAGCAAGCACGCAAGGTGCTGCTGCCGCAGGCCGCGAGCTTCCGGCCCTGGACCCCCGCGATCGATCCGCAGGCGCTCGCGCAGGCCACGGAACACCCCGTGCCCGCCGGATTCCAGCCCGCGGCCTGGGAAGGCCTCGACGCGCAGGGCGCGCGCGCCGGGTTCGTGCTGACCGACCACGTGATCGGCAAGTACGAATGGATCGACTACGGCGCCGGCTTCGCGCCCGACGGCACGGTGCTGGGCGTGGAGATCCTCGCCTACCGCGAATCGCACGGCGGCGAGGTCCGCAACATCGCCTGGCGCAAGCAGTTCGCCGGCCGCAAGGGGCCGGGCCAGATGCGCTTCAACGACGACATCCGCAACATCTCGGGCGCGACGCTCTCTTCGCAGCACGTCACCGAGGGCGTGCAGCGCCTGGCCGCGCTCGTGGCGCAGCAGGTCCAGAAGCCGGTCCGCCCATGAACGCAGCGCCGACTTCGCTGCTGCAACGTGCGCGGCCCCTGCTCGGCACGCTGGTGAGCATCCAGCTGCCGGTGGCGGACGACCTGCACGCAGCGGAAGCGGCGATGTCGGAAGCGTTTGCCGTCATGGCGCACATCCATCGCCGCATGAGCGCACACGAGCCCGGTTCCGACCTCGCGCGCCTCGCGTGCGCGCAGGCCGGCGAGCCGCTGGCACTCGATGCGCACACGGTGGCCGTGTTGCGCCTCGCGCAGCATTGGCAGCGCGCGAGCCGTGGCGCCTTCGACCCGCAGCGCGCCGGCGTCGCGCTCGCGCGGCAGGGACGCCGCCCCGCCTTGCGTGGCGGATCTTCCCTGGCCGGTTCCTTGCAGCGAATGCAGTTCCTCGACCGGCACACCGTCCTGCCGGACGGTCCGGTGGCGCTGGATCTCGGCGGCATCGCCAAGGGCTACGCCGTGGACCAGGCGGTGGCGGCCTTGCGCGCGGCGGGCCGCGCGAGCGGCATCGTCAACGCAGGCGGTGACCTGCGCGCCTTCGGCACGCGGCATTGGCCCATCGAGCTGCAGCATCCCGCCGTCACGGCACGCACGCAGCGGCTGCTGCGCCTGCGCGAGGGCGCGGTGGCCAGCTCGGTTGCCGCCGGCAACGCGGACTTCGTGCCGACGCGCCGCAACGGCAGGCCATGGCGCAGCGGCACCGTGCTGGCGCGCGATTGCGCCACGGCCGACGCGCTCACCAAGTGGGCGCTGCAGGATCCGGAACCGTCCCTTGCCTTGCGGCGTGCCCTGCGCGCGTCCGGAGCCCGCCTGTGGCGAAACTGAAGCGCATGGTCTTGCGCCACGCGGGCTGGACCCGCCCGGGCGCCGTCGCCGTGACCGCGGCGGTGCTGCTGCTGTGGCTTACGGGCGTGCTGCTGTTTGCATGGCCCGCCGAGAGCAGCTTCGAGCTGCCGCCGTGGGAGCAGGAGCTGCGCCGGATCGCGCTGGTCCTGCATGGCTGCACGGTGTGGGTGCTGTGCTTCCTCGCCGGCCACTGGCTCTGGACGCACGTCGCCACGGTATGGCGCCGGCGCCGGCACGGCACCTGGATGATTGGCGCCGCCACCGCGGTCGTGATGACGGTGGTCGCCGGCACGGGCCTGCTGCTGCTGTATGGTCCCGAGCCCTTGCGCGCGCCGTCCGCGGTCGTGCACTGGTGGACGGCCGTCGGGCTGCCGGTGCTGCTTGCCGTGCACGCGCGTGCGTGGTGGCTGCCGGCCTAGAAGCCTAGAGCTCCGACAGCCGCGCCGGGTCCACCGGCTTGGTCCAGTGCTGGTCGAAGCCCGCTTCGGCGGCGCGGCGCTTGTCCTCGGACTGGCCGAAGCCCGTGAGGGCGACCAGTTGAACGTCGTCGCCGGCGAGGCTGCGCATGCGCCGCGCGACCTCATAGCCGTCGAGGTCCGGCAGCCCGATGTCGAGCAGCACGATCTCGGGCTGGAATTCCTCGAAGCGGGCGAGCGCGGACGCGCCGTCGGCAGCGGTCGCGGCCTCGTGCCCCAGCAGGTCCAGCAGCTGCGCCAGCGTGTCCGCCGCATCCGCGTTGTCGTCGACCACGAGGACCTTGCGCCCGTTGCGTACCGGGGCGCCTTCGTCCGCCACCGGAGCGGGCACGGAGGCCGCGGCCACGCGCGGCAAGGACACGACGAAGCGGCTGCCGCGCCCGTCCCCTTCGCTGTGCGCCGTGACCTGGCCCTCGTGCATCCACACGAGTCCGCGGACCAGGAACAGGCCGATCCCGAGTCCATGGAGGTTGGGGCAGGCCTGCGTGAAGAGGTCGAAGATGCGCGGCAGCAGGTCCGCGGCGATGCCCACGCCCGAATCGCTGACCGCGACCTCGATTGCATCCCCGGAAACATCCATGCGCAGCTCGATGCGCCCGCCGTCGGGCGTGTACTTCGCCGCGTTGTTCAGGAGGTTGGCGAAGACCTGCGCCAGGCGCACGGGATCGCCGTTGACGAGCCCGGGCTCGCCCGGCAGCTGCACGGACAGCGTGTGGCGCCGGCGGTCGATGAGGGGCTGGCAGCTCTCGATGGCCGCGCGCAGCACCTCCCGCAGGTCGAGGACCTCGCGCCGCAGCTCGATCTTCCCCGAGTTGATGCGGGCCAGGTCCAGCAGGTCGTCGACCAGGCGCGTGAGGTGCCTGGTCTGGCGCTGCATGACCTCCAGGGCCTGCGGCAGCATCCGCTGCGGGTCCTCGGCGCGGGCGAGCAGCGCCAGGCTGTTCACGATCGGCGCCAGCGGATTGCGCAGCTCGTGCGCCAGGGTCGCGAGGAACACGTCCTTGGCGGAGTCCGACCGGCGCGTGGCCTCCAGCAGCTCCGCGTTGGTGATGGCCACGGCGGCGCGTGCCGCCAGGTCCATGGCCCGCGAGAGGTTGCGCTCGGTGAACACGCGGCGCGAGTCCGAGGTGACGAAGGACATGACGCCCAGGATGCGCCCCTGCGCGATCAGCGGCACGGCCATGTACGAGTGCAGGCCGAGGGACCGGATGGATTCGAGGTGCTCGTTGTCACGGAGCGTGGTCTCCAGCATCTCCGCGGTGATGATCGGCACCAGCTGCGGCTTCCCCGAGCGCACGACGCCCCACGTGCCGCCCGGATCGGCAGGGTCCGGCGGAAAGCGCTCGTGCAGTTCGTGGGCCAGTTGCACCTTGGACGCGTCGACGTGGGCGACCGCCACGCGGCGCAGCGCCGTGCCGCCCTCGAGCATGTCGACGGCGCACCAGTCGGCGAAGTGGGGCACGGCCAGGCGCGCGATGCGCTGCATCGTTTCGGGGTAGTCGGTGAGGGCCGCGAGTTCCGTGCCCGCCTGCGCCAGGAACTGCAGGTCCGCCTCCTCTTCCTTCCGCGCATCGATGTTGACGCAGACGCCCGTCATGAGTTCGGGCCGGCCGGTGTCGTCGCAGATCGTGCTGCCGGTGCCTTCCAGCCAGTGGACGGAGCCGTCGGGCCAGACCACGCGGTACTGCAGCGTGTGGTCGGAGCAGGACACCAGCGTCTGCTTCACCCTCCGGCGCACGGCGGCCCGGTCCTGCGGGTGCACCAGCGTGAAGTAGTCGGCCGGAAGCCCGGAGCCGGGGGCGAGCCCGTGCAGGCGGAACATCTCGGGTGACCACCACGGGCGGCGCGTCCGCAGCTCCCACTCCCAGGCGGCCATGCCGCCCGCCATCAGCGCCAGCCGCAGGCGCTTTTCCAGTCGCCGGTGTTCTCGTCCGAAGGTACGGCGGAGGAGTTCCAACATGGGGCCTAGCTTGTGCGCGGTGCCGGCTGCAAGCTCGTCGGAGAATATCGCCAGGGCACGCATGCCGCCGAGGCGGCAGTCGTAGTCCCGCGAGCGCTCAGTTGTCGGCCTGTACCCCGGAGTGCTCCCTGCGCGACGGCGCCTTTGCCTTGTCGCCGGCGGCATCGCGCGCCCGCGGCGCGACCCGCCGCAGGTCTTCCGCAAGCAGTTCCTTGCGCCGCGACAGGGGAAGGGTTTCGTCCGTCCAGTGCTCGGCGGTCTCCCGTGGTTGGTATGTACTCATAACTTACTAACCGTCCGTGCAGCGAGGATAGCAAGGGCGATTTGCGCGGCTGTCGCCGCGCATCAATTTCGCATGTGCGGGCGGGCCTACAGGAACCCCCCGTCGCTTCATGGACGCGGCTCCGTGGGGCCTGGCCCGGCGTTTCGCCATTGGGTCGCGCTGACGTGGCGAACGGCCGCAGGCCGACAAGGGCACGGTGCCCGCCTTGCTACAACGGCCCTGGGAGGCCCGCCATGAAGATCCGCCCCAAGCACCTCGTGCAGCTCGCCGTCCGCGCGGCCAGGGCCTGGTCCGACGACTACGCGCCCAGCATGGGCGCGGCGATCTCCTACTACACCGTCTTCTCGATGGCGCCGGTGCTGGTGATCGCCATCGCGGTGGCGGGCGCGGTGTTCGGCCGCGAGGCGGTGCAGGGCCAGATCGTGGCGCAGCTGGGCGGCCTGATCGGCCAGCAGGGCGCCGACCTGGTGCAGAAGCTCGTCGCCGCCGCGAGCAACACCGGCAAGGGCGTGGTGGCCGGAACGGTGAGCTTCCTCGTCCTGATGCTGGGCGCAACCTCGGTGTTCACGGAGCTGCAGAACGCGCTGGACCGGATCTGGCACATCCCGGCCACGCAGCGGCCCACGGGAGTGCGGGCGATCCTGCGTGCCCGCTTCGTTTCCTTCGGCGTCATCCTCGGACTGGTGTTCCTGCTGATGGTGTCGCTGGTGGTGAGCACGGCGGTGTCGGCCCTGGGGAGCTTCGCCGGGCGCATCCTGCCCGGCACGGAAATCCTGCTGCAGGTGATCAACGCGCTCGTGTCCCTCGGCATCTCCACCGTGCTGTTCGCGATGATCTACAAGGTGCTGCCCAGCACGCGCATCGAATGGCGCGACGTGTGGGTTGGCGCCTTCGTGACGGCGTTCCTGTTCGAGGCCGGCAAGTTCCTCATCGGCCTGTACCTGGGCCGCAGCAGCATGACGCAGACCTTCGCGGCGGCGGGGGCGGTGGTGATCCTGATCGCGTGGGTGTACTACGCGGCGCAGATCTTCCTGCTGGGCGCGGAATTCACGAAGGTCTATGCACAGGAACATGGCTCGCATGCGGCCGCAAGGGCGGCGATCCGGGCCGAAGCCGCTGCGGCTGCGGAGGAACTTCCGGTCGCCGCCGCGCCGCCGATACCGGCCGAACGCCTGGAGGAGAACCGGCAGCGGCTGCAGCAGGTCCGGCCTCCACCGCCCGTGCCGCGCTCGCGCAAGGCGCTCGCAGGCGCATCGGCGCTCGCCGGCGTGCTCGCCGTGGCGATCGTGCGGCGCATCGCGCACCGCCGGCGCGGTCCGGTCGCGGGCTGAGCGCCGGCTTCAGCCGGGGAGCATCGCGCGCCAGCGCAGGAAGAGCCAGCGCCACTTGGGCACGGCATGCAGCGGCTTGGTGTCCGGGCCGGCGACCGCTTCCCCGTGGTCCATCACCAGCGTGATGCTGCGCGCCGCGTCGCCGGTGGCGGGGCAGCGCCAGTTGCGGCCGTCCTGGATCTCGCAGTCGGTGAGCCGGCCCGAGTTCTCCTGCACTCCGACCCGCCAGAACAGCACCTCCCGGTGCACGCGCAGCGCCCGGAAGCGCCAGCGCTCGCCGGCCACCAGGCGGCCGGTGCACTCCTCGCCTTGCCACGTGCCGTCGACGCACTCCACCGTGTGGATGGTGCGCTCCCCCTGCAGCGTGATGAAGTCGTTGAGCCAGGCGCCGACGGCGGCCAGCACCAGCAGCGGCACGAAGGTGAGTACGGTGGTGCGCCAGGAATGCGACGAATGCGGCATGGGCCGCATTCAACCAGAAACCGGCGGGCGGCTCATCCGCCGCCCGGCGGGGGGCGCCCGCGAAGGGGTCAATGCACCTGGAACGCCGCCGTCATCGTCTTCGCCGCCTCGATGCCGGCCATGTCCGCGGGAGTCGCCTGCGCCGCGGGCGCCCCCGGGCCGGCGCCGGGGGGCGGCCACGCGGCTTCGGGGCCGCGGGGCGTGCCGATCGGCACCGTGGCCTGGCCCTGGCGCACGGCAGCCATGTCTTCCTCGCTCGGGTACTGGCCCAGGAGCATGTAGTCGAACACGCGGCGCGCGATGGGAGCGGCGGCGGCGGCGCCGAAGCCGCCGTTTTCCACCACCATCGCCAGCGCGATCTTCGGATCGTCCGCCGGGGCGTAGGCGATGTACAGCGCGTGGTCGCGGTGGCGTTCCTCGACCTCGCTGGCGCGGTACTTCTCGTTCGCCTTCAGCCCCAGCACCTGCGCCGTCCCCGTCTTGCCCGCGCTCACGTAGCCCGCGCCCTTGAAGACGGCGGCGGAAGTCCCCTCCTGCGTCACGCCGATCATGGCGCGCTTGACGAAGGCCAGGTGCTCGGGCGTCACGTTCATGCGGCCCGCTTCCTGCGGCGCCACCGGGTGCGGCTTGCGGTCGGTTTCCTCGACGGTCTCCTGCACGATGTGGGGCCGCATGCGCACGCCGTCGTTGGCGAGCGTGGCGACGGCGTTGGCGAGCTGCACGATCGTGAAGGCGTTGTAGCCCTGGCCGATGCCCAGCGAGATGGTCTCCCCGGCGTACCACTTCTGCGCCTCGCGCGTGCGGTAGGTCTCGCGTTTCCAGCGGGTGGACGGCAGCACGCCGCGCACCTCGCCGGCGATGTCGATGCCCGTGGGCTGGCCGAAGCCGAAGCCCGCCATCCAGTCGTGGATGGTGTCCACGCCCAGGTCGTTGGCCAGCATGTAGTAGTAGGTGTCGCAGGACGCGACGATGGACTTGTACATGTCCACCACGCCGTGGCCGCCTTCCTTGTCGTCGCGGAACTTGTGGTTGCCGAACCAGAAGAAGCCGGGGTCGTTGATCGCCTGCTCGGGCCGGCGCTTGCCCGTCTCCAGCGCGATCAGCGCCATGTAGGGCTTGTACGTGGAGCCGGGCGGGTAGGTGCCGTGCAGCGCGCGATCGAGCAGGGGCTTGTCGATCGATTCGTTGAGCTCCTTCCAGTGCTCGGGATCGATCCCGTCCACGAACAGGTTGGGGTCGAAGGTGGGCTTGGACACGAAGGCCAGCACCTCGCCGGTCTTCGGGGCGATGGCCACCAGCGCGCCGCGGCGGTCGCCGTACAGGTCCTCCACCAGCTTCTGCAGCTTGATGTCCAGCGTGAGCTTCACGGTGTTGCCCGCCGTCGCGGGGTCGCTCGCCAGCTGCTTCACGGCGCGGCCGGATGCCATGGTCTGCACCTGTTCGGCGCCCGTGCTCCCGTGCAGCTCCTTTTCGTAGCTCTGCTCCACGCCCAGCTTGCCGATGTACTCGGTGCCGCGGTAATTGGCCTGGTCCTCGTCGGCCCAGTCCTCCATCCGGGTCTTTTCCGCCTCGTTGATGCGGCCGATGTAGCCGATCGCGTGGCTCGCGAGCTCGCCCCAGGGATAGCTGCGGAACAGGCGCGCGTTGATGTCCACGCCCGGGAAGCGGAAGCGCTCCGCCGCGAAGCGGGCGACCTCTTCGTCGGTGAGCTTGGTGCGGATCGGGATCGAGTCGATGCTCTTGCCTTCCTCCATCTGCTTCTGGAAGCGGCGGCGGTCGCGCGGCGTGATCGGCACCAGCTTCGCCAGGTCCGCGATCAGCGCATCCAGCGGCTGCGCGATCTTGGAGGGCGTGATCTCCAGCGTGTACGCGGAATAGTTGCTCGCGAGCACGATGCCGCTGCGATCGAGGATGAGGCCGCGGTTGGGGACGATGGGCACGATCCCCGTGCTGTTGGCGACGGCCTGCTCGTCGAGCTCCTCGTGCCGGAAGACCTGCAGCCACACGAGCCGCGCGCCCAGCGCCAGGAAGCACACGAGGACGGCCGCGCAGGCCGCCAGGACGCGCGTGCGGAAGCGCAGGAGGTCCGATTCGGCGGGCAGGGCGGCGGGCATGGCACCGGACATGTTGCCCTGGATGGAGTCGCGCGGGGCTTCACGGGTTCCTGCGTCCAGCTCGCCCTGCGCACCGGGTCAGGACGCGGTCAGGCACTGACCTCGACCGTCCCGCCCATCTGCTCGTGGCCGTTGCCGCAGAACACGTCGCACGCGAAGGCAAAGCTGCCCGGCTGCGTGGGCGTGAAGCGCAGCTGCGCCTCCTTGCCCGGGACGATGTCCACGCGCACGTGGAAGTCCGGCAGGTTCAGCCCCATGGGCACTTCGGGCGCGGTGATGCGCAGCAGCACCGGCTGGCCCACGCGTGCGTGGATCGTGTCAGGTTCGAACACGAAGCGGCGCGCGACCATCCGCACTTCCAGGGGCGCGGCGGCGGCGCCCGGCGCCCACTGCGCCAGGACGCCGGCCGGCGCGAACAGCAGCAACAGGCGCCGCAGGCGGTCGGGCCCCATCGTCAGCTCCCCGCCACGGGCAGCTCGTTGAGCGCATACCGTGCCGCGCCCGGCGCCGCCTCCACTTCGCGGAAGCCCAGGCCGCGATAGGGCTGCGCGGGATCCCAGGCGACCGGCGTGCGCTTCGGCTGCGACCCGGGCGCCGGCAGCGCGAACATCAGCGAGCGTGCCGAGTGGTGCGCGATGCTGCCCGTCATGTGGTGGTGCTCCTGGTGGATGTGGCCGTAGAACACGACGACGTGCGGGCGTGACTGCAGGATCTCGACCGCCTGCGCGCCGTCGCGCGTGGCCCAGTCCCATTGCGGGTAGAGGTCGAACAGCGGCCGGTGCGTGAGCGCCACGATGGGCGTTCCGGGCGCCTGCGCCTGCAGGTCGGAGCGCAGCCAGGCGAGCTGCTCGTCGCCCAGGCGGGCGGCCGGGTCGCTGACGTTGTCCAGCGCGATGAAATGCACTCCCTTGTGGTCGAACGTGTAGTGCGTGGGACCGAAGAACTCGCTGAAGGCCTTGCCCTGGTCCAGCGCGGCATCGTGTTCGCCGGGCAGGAAGCGCAGGTCCTTCACCCGCAGCTGGCGCACCATCTGCTGCACCTCGCCGAGCCGCTTGCGGCGTTCGGCCCCGTCCTCGGTCGTGTGCGTGAGGTCGCCGGTGAAGACGACGAAGTCCGGCGGTTCGGGCAGGGCGTTGACGGCGGCGATGGCCTTGGGCAGGGTGCCGCGCGCATCGGGGTTCTCGGGGCCCTGGAAGCCCCAGTGCATGTCCGAGAGCTGCACGAAGTAGAAGTCGTCCGCCGCGTGCGCGGCGCGCATGCCGGGCAGGGCGCTGGAGAAGACGGCGCCGCCGTAGGCGGCCAGTTGCAGGAAGTGCCTGCGGTCCATGGGAGCTCCTTGCGACGGCACCGCGCCACCGCTCCCTGTCCTACCGGCCGCGGCTGCGTGCCATTCCCGCGGACCCCGCGGGCGGCACGGTCATTGCCGGCCACGGGAATAAACTGGCGCCGCTCGCGATAGGAGGCTGAGTGACCGACCCGGCCGAACTCCGCCGCTTCGAGCGGCTCGTGCTGCCGCACCTCGACGCGGCCTGGAACCTCGCGCGCTGGCTCGCGCGCGACGAGCACGACGCGCAGGACGTGGTGCAGGAGGCGATGCTGCGCGCGCTGCGCTACGTCGGCGGACTGCACGGCGAGAATGCGCGGCCCTGGCTGCTGGCCATCGTGCGCCACACCTTCTTCGGCTGGCTGCGCGAGAACCGGCCGCCCGGCCTGCGCTCGCTCGATGCGCGGGACGACGACGACCCGCCGCTGCCCGAACCGCCCGCACCCGAATCCGACGAGCCGCTGGCCGCCCTGGCGCGCCGCGACGAGGGCGCGCGGCTGAACCGCGCATTGGCCGCGCTGCCGGTGCACTACCGGGAAGCCCTGGTGCTGCGCGAGCTGGAGGACCTGTCCTACCGCGACATCGCGGAGATCACGGGCGTGCCGATCGGCACCGTCATGTCGCGGCTCGCGCGGGCGCGCGGCCTGCTGCGCGCGGCGCTGGAGGCCGAGGACCGGAGCGCGACGCGGCCCCATCTGAGGGCCGTCAATGAGGATAAGAGGCCATGAGTACCAAGCCCGACCCGCTCGAGCTGAACGCCGCCGTCGACGGCGAGCTGGAGCTCGCGCGCCAGCTGGCCCTGGAGGCGAGCGACGATCCCGCCGTGCGCGCGCAACTGGCGGACCTGCAGGCCCTGCGCGCGGAGGTGCGCGAACATTCGACCTACCACCGGGCGCCGGCGGCCGTGCACCAGCGCGTTCGCGCACTGCTGGCGCGCGAGGCGGCGCCCGCGCCGCGCGCGCTGCGCTGGCGCATCGCCTGGCCGTCGTTCGCGGCCGGCGCCGCCACGGTGGCCGCGGCCTTCTTCGCCGCGCAGTGGGCGCTGCTGCCCTGGCAGGACCTGCGCCGCACCGAGGCCGAGGTGCTGGCCAGCCACGCCCGGGCCGTCGTCGCGCAGCGGCTGGTCGACGTCGAATCGAGCGACCACCATACGGTGAAGCCCTGGCTGTCCGCGCGCCTGGATTTCTCGCCGCCCGTGAATGCACCGGAGGGGACACAACTGCTCGGTGCGCGCATCGACTACATCGGCGGCCGTCCGGTCGCCGTGCTGGTGCTGCGCGATGCGGGCCACACGGTGGAGTCCTGGGCCTGGCCGGTGCAGGAAGGCGACGCGGACGTCCGCTGGTCGGAGCAGCGGGGCCTGCGCATGGCGCACTGGACGACGAAAGGCATGCGGCACTGGGTCGTTTCGGACCTGAATGCGCAGGAATTCACGAACCTGGTGGCCGCGCTCCGGCAAGGAGGCTGAACCGCCCGGAACTTTCTGCATTCCGTTCAGTTTCGGTTCATTGACGGAACCGGATCATGGAGCCACTCGCAACCAAGGAGCCACCATGAACCGCTTCCTGTCCATCAAGCCCGTTCTCGCCGCTGCCGTCGTGTTCGGCGGCCTGGCCATGGCCTCCGCGGCCCAGGCCCATACCGACGTCCAGTTCTCCATCGGCATCCCCGCGCCGTACGTGTACGCGCCGCCGGCGCCGGTGTACGTGCAGCCTCGCCCGGTGTACGTGCAACCGGCCCCGGTCTACGTGCAGCCCGCCCCTGCGTACGGCTACGGCTATCCGCGCTACGGCTACTACGAAGCCCGCCGCTGGCACCACCGCGAAGGCGCGTGGGGCGATGCCGACCGCGACGGCGTGCCGAACCGCTACGACCGCGCGCCGAACAACCCGTACCGTCGCTGAACGCATCCGTGATTCAGGGGACACCTCGCAGTGCGACCCCTGACCTTGCGCCGAGGCAATCACGCCCCGGCGCTTTTTTTCAGTAGCCCGCCGCCAGGCCCGTGTTGCGCCGCGGGTCGTTGGCGCCGTAGTACCGGTTGTTCCCCACCGGCTTGCCGCGCAGCGACGGCGCCCCCACGATGATCGCCGCGACGTGGTTGGCCGGCTGGGCATCGCCGAACTTGTGGCCCATGCCCTCGAGGATCCTGCGCGTGTCGGGACTCACGGCGAAGCGCTCCAGGTTGGTCGGCTCCGGCAGCCACTGCTGGTGGAAGCGCGGCGCGTCCGTCGCTTCCTGGATGTCCATGTCGTAGTCGACCACGTTCAGGATCGTCAGCAGCACCGCCGTGATGATGCGGCTGCCGCCGGGCGTGCCGACCACCATCACCGGCTTGCCGTCCTTCGTCACGATCGTGGGTGACATCGACGACAGCGGTGTCTTGCCGGGGGCGATGGAGTTCGCCTGCCCCTGCACCAGGCCGTACAGGTTGGGCACGCCGAGCTTGGCGGTGAAGTCGTCCATCTCGTCGTTGAGCAGCACGCCGGTGCCGGGGGCCATCACCTTGGCGCCGAACCAGTCGTTGAGCGTGTAGGTGACGGCCACGGCATTGCCGTCCTTGTCGACGATGGAATAGTGCGTCGTGTTCGTGCCTTCGTGGGGCGGCACGCCGGGCTTGATCTGCGCGGACACGCCCGCCTTCTGCGGGTCGATCGCCTGCCGGATCGCGGCGGCGTAGTCGCGGTCGAGGAGGTGGTCGATCGGGTTCTTCACGAAGTCCGGGTCGCCCAGGTAGCTGTTGCGGTCCATGTAGGCGTGCCGCATGGCCTCGATCTGGTAGTGCACGCCCTGTGCCGAGCGGTAACCCAGGTCGCGCAGCGGATAGCCTTCCAGCACGTTGAGCATCTCGCAGATCACCACGCCGCCGGAGCTCGGCGGCGGTGCCGAGACCACGTGGTAGCCGCGGTAGTCGCACTCGATCGGCGCGAGCTCGCGCACCTTGTAGCGATCGAGGTCGGCCTGGGCGAGGATGCCGCCGCCGGCCTTGCTGGAAGCGACGATCGCCTGCGCCACGGGGCCGTGATAGAAGCCGGCCTCGCCGCGCGCGGCGACCTGCTTGAGCGTCTTCGCCAGGTCCTTCTGTACCAGGCGGTCGCCCACTTCCAGCGCCTGGCCGTTCTTCAGGAACACCTTGGCCGACGGCGGGTCCTTGCGGAAGTCCTCCGTGGCCGTGTGCAGCAGGTCGACGTCGCCCTGCCGGAGCGTGAAGCCACGCTCGGCGAGCGCGATCGCCGGCGCGATCAGTTCCCCGCGCTTCTTCGTTCCGTACTTCGCGAGCGCGTATTCCATGCCCGCGACGGAGCCCGGCACCGCGACGGCCAGGTGCCCCGTCGTGCTGGCGCCCTTGATCACGTTGCCGGCGGAGTCCAGGTACATGTCGGCCTTCGCCGCCAGCGGTGCCTTCTCGCGGAAGTCGAGGAAGGTCTTGCGGCCGTCCGCGAGCTGGATGGTCATGAAGCCGCCGCCGCCCAGGTTGCCGGCCGCGGGATAGACCACGGCCAGCGCGTAGCCGACCGCCACGGCGGCATCGACCGCGTTGCCGCCCTTGCGCAGGACATCCACGCCGGCCTGCGTGGCGAGGTGCTGCGCCGACACGACCATGCCGTGTTCGGCGCCGACGGGCGCAACCGAGGCTGCCTGGGCCGTGCCCAGCAGCACCACCGTCGTGACGCCCAGGACGATTCTTCGGAAGGGGGGAACGCAATCGGGACGCCGCACGGTGTTCTCCTTGTTCGGGGATGGCTCGCTCCCGGGGTGCCGGTCGCGTTGCACGCCGGATCATGGCATGCGGTCGGTGACCGCACCGGGCCCAAGGCTTACCCTTGGCGCGCGGGAACAGCGGCGCTTACCGCGTGGCGCGCCCCGCGTAGACGCAGTTCGGGTCGGTGGGCAGCACGTTCGCCACGCCGACGGCACCGGGGGCGAGCACCTGCGCCATCTGCCACGTCTCTCCCGCGTGCAGCAGGCGGCTGCCCAGCGCCTCGGTCCAGGCGCACTTGTCCACGGGGCCCTGGTTGACCAGGCGCACGGCCTGGTAGGGCGTGCCATACGCGTCGTACTGGTACCACGTCTGCAGGTAGACGCCGGGATGCTGCGAGAAGGCATAGGACTGCTGCATTACCGGCGCGGGGTAGTAGCAGCCGGCGAGCGCGGCGGCAAGGACGGCGGACAGGGCGAGGCGGACAGGGATCGTCATGCGGACTCCTTGCAATCAGTCGAACGGCAACTGGTTCGCCGCGGTCCGCGCCTGCGCGCGCAGCGCGGCCCGCAGGCGCAGCACGCGCACGATCCGCAGCACGCGCTTCAGCGCGAAGAAGAGCGCGACGGCGCCTGCCACGCCCCACAGCACCGCGCTTTCGTAGCCCTCGATCTCGCCCAGCACGGCCTGCAGCGTGTGGCCCATGAGGTAGCCGGCGCCGCCGACCAGCACGGCCCAGACGGCCGCGCCGAGCACGTTGAAGCAGAAGAAGCGCGTCCTGGACACGCCCAGTGCCCCCATGGCGATGGGCCCCGCGATGCGCAGCCCGTACATGAAGCGCACACCGAACACCAGCGAGGCGTCCCAGCGCCGCAGCAGCATGCCCACGCGCTCGGTGCGCTGCCGCAGCACCGGATAGCGCTGCAGCAGCGCGCCGCCCCAGCGGCGGCCCGCCCAGAAGAAGGCCTGGTCGCCGGCCGTGCCGCCGACGAAGGCGATCAGCACCACCAGGGGCAGCGACAGCATGCCCTGGTGCGCCGCGAAGCCCGCGAGCAGGAGGATGCTCTCGCCTTCCAGCAGCGCGCCGGCCAGCACGGCGAGGTAGCCATAGGTGGTGACGAATTCGGTCAGCGTCATGCGCATGGCGCCCGAGAGGACGTGGCGTCCAGCATGGCATGCAGCCTGCGCCCGGGCTTGCGATACGTCAAGCGTGGAAGGGGCAGGCCAGGAGCCCAGGCTCCTAGAGCTGGAAGGTCAGCCAGCGCAGCAGCCCTTCTCCCAGCTCGCGCAGCGCGGTCACCGGCTTCGGCTGCAGCCGCTCCGCTCCGGCGCGCACCTGGTCCACCCAGGCCGCGAACCGCTCGACGGCCGCCGGCTCGTAGAAGGCCACCATCATTTCGTAGTTGAGGAACAGGCTGCGGGCATCGAGGTTCAGCGAGCCCGCCAGGGCCACGGTGCCATCGACGACGACCAGCTTCGCATGCAGCATCGTCGGCACCAGCCACACGCGCGCGCCTGCATCGAGCAGCTCGCGCACCGCCTGCGGCCGCGCGAGGTCGGCGAGCCTGTGGTTGGAGTGGCGGGGCAGCAGCAGGTCCACGGTGACGCCGCGGCGCGCGGCCAGCGCCAGCGCCATCAGCAGCGCCGGTTCCGGCACGAAGTAGGGCGTGGACGCGACGATGCGGTGTTCGGCGTTGAAGAAGGCGTCGATCAGCAGCTCGTAGAGCGTGTCGTCGGCCTGGTCCGGGCCGCTGGGCAGCAGCTGCGCGAGCGCGACACCGTTGGTGGCCGGCGCGGGCGCAGGTGCCGGCGGCGGCGCGGGCGCGCGCACGGCAACGGCCCAATCGCGCTCGAACTGCTCGCGCACGTGCGCCGCGAGCGGTCCGCGCAGGTCGAAGCTGAGGTCCGTCCACGGCGCCTGGTGCGGCGTGCCGGTGAAGTATTCGGCGGCCAGGTTGCGGCCGCCGGCCCACAGCCACTGGCCGTCGGCGATGGCTGCCTTGCGGTGGTTGCGCAGGTTCACGCGCCCGCGCAACGGCGACGACCAGGGGCGCACGAACAGGGCCACCTCCACGCCCGCCGCGCGCAGCGGCCGCAGGCTGGGCAGCCTCCCGAGGTAGCGGCCGACGCCATCGAGCAGGAAGCGCACGCGCACGCCTTCGCGCGCGCGCTGCGCCAGCAGCGCGACCACCTGGTCGCCGACGGCGTCGCGTCCGAGCAGGAAGGAACTCACGTCCAGCGTGTGGCGCGCCGACAGCAGCACGGTGCGCAGGCGCTCCAGGGCCACGGCGCCATCCGCGTGGACGGCGAGGTCCTCGTACGGCGCCGGGTCGGGCAGGCCCAGGCCGAGGGCCAGGACGCGCATGCGGCCGCCCGGCCCCATGCGGGCCTGCTGCAATGCGGCGTCCATCTCCAGGCGCTTGCCGCGGCGGGCGCGCACGGTCTTGCGCGTCCCGAACAGGAGGAAGAGGGGCAGGCCGACGTAGGGCGCGAGGACCAGCAGCAGCACCCAGCCGATCGCCGCAGAAGGATGGCGCCGCTGCCGCCGCGCGACCGACAGCACGGCGTACGTGAGCAGCGCCAGCAGCACGATGGCGGTGTGCAGCGTCAGGAGCTGGCGCAGGCCGGGAACGGGCAGCATCGGCCCGAATGTATGACGCCGCGGGCCCGCGCGGGCGACCGGCTGGCGCCGCTCAGGACGGCTGCATGTTGGCCGCGTTGTACACGTGCCGTGTCGCGAGCAGCGCGGCGAGCTCCGCGTCGCCGTCGATCACGGCCCGCAGGATCGCGGCGTGCTCGTCCCAGTTCTGCCTGCCGCGCCCGCTGTTCAGGGGCGAGAACAGCAAGGCCGTGCGGTCACGCAGCGACCGCATGATGTCGCGCAGCACGGAGTTGGCCGCGATGTTGGCGAGCGCGTCGTGGAAACGCTGGTTCAGCCGCATCAGCGTGAGCGGGTCGCCCGTTTCCGCCAGGGCCGCGCCCTCGGACAGGATGCCCTGCAGCTCCTGGATCTTGGCGGCGTCGTGGCGCTTGGCGGCCAGCTTGGCGTTGAGGCCTTCCAGGGTGGCGCGCACCTCCACCAGCTCGCGCACCTGTTCCTCGGTGAACTGGGTGACGGCGGCGCCGCGGCGCGGCTCGATCGTGACCAGCCCCTCGGCCGCCAGCTGCCGCAGTGCTTCGCGCACCGGCATGCGCGAGACGCCAAGCTCCTCGGACAGGCGGCCTTCCACCAGGCGCTCGCCGCCCGCGGCCGCGCCGCTGAGGATGCGGTCCCTCAGGGTGTCCACCACCATCCGGGTCAGCGGAGAGTGGCTTTCGCCCAGCGTGCGTTCGGGGGTGGGAAGGTCCATTGGCGTCGATTCTATTTCGGCGTCGCCGGATCAGCCTGCGGCCGCGATGCGCCGGTAGGCCAGGCCGGCCAGCGCCACGTCCTGCAGGCCCACGCCCACGGCCTTGTAGATCGTGATTTCCCCGGGGTCCGCGCGGCCCGGCTTGCGGCCCGCCACGACGTCCGCCAGGTCGGCCAGCTTCTCCGGCGCCAGGCAGCCGGGGCCGGCCTGCATCAGGTCGCCGGCTTCCCGCAGTGTCTGCGGCGCCCAATCCAGGACGATGCGCGCCGCGCGCCGCAGCGCCGTGTCGTCCAGCTCGCGGGTGGTGGGCAGGCTGGAGCCGATCGCCGCGACAAAGGTGCCGGGGGCCAGCGACGCGCCGTCGAACAGCGGCGTGGTGGAGCGGGACGCCGTGACGACGATGTCGGCGTTGTCCACGGCCGCGGCAGCGTCGGCCATCCGCACGCGCACGCCGCACGCCGCCTCGACCTGCGCGGCGGTGTCCGGAGCAGCATAGGGGTCCACCAGGCGGATCTCCTGCAGCGGGAAAGCCTGCGCGAACTGCAGTGCGTGCGCCCGGCCCTGCACGCCGGCGCCGAACACGGCGAGCCTGCGCGCATCGGGCCGCGCCAGGTGGCGCGCGGCGATCACCGAGCTGGCCGCGGTGCGCAGGCGCGTGATCGCGTTGGCTTCCAGGGACGCGAGCGGGCGGCCGCTTTCCGCGGAGAACAGCAGGATCACGAAGTCGAACTGTCCCTTGATCGTGGTGTAGACCTTGGCGCCGGCGAAGCCCTGGTCCGGCAGGACCGCGCCCATGGTGGAGATCTTCACCCCGCCGGCCTCGGTGCGCACGCGCTCCTGCATGGCGCCGCGTCCCGCGCCGAAGCTGGCGAGCGCCTCCAGCAAGGCTTGCCGGGCGTCGGCGGGGCCCAGGACGGCGTCGATCATGGCATCGGTGATGTGCAGCATGGCGGTTCAGGCTTGGGAATGCAGGAGGGCTTGGGCGAGGATGGCGAGCGAGCTGACGGTCGCGAGCGACAGCAGGACCTTGCGCACGCCGTGGCGGGACATGCGGCCCGCCAGCGGGCCCGAGGCGAAGAAGCCGGCCACCATCCAGGGCAGCAGCAGCACGCCGACCAGCAGCTGGCGCGCATCGGTCTTGCCCGCCGCCACGAGGGCGACGAGCGACATGACGGAGCCGACGAAAAACACGCAGCCGAGGGTCGCCCGCAGGGGCGCCGGCGGCAGGTTCTGCATCGCGATGGCCAGCGGCGGCGCGCCGGCGGAGGTGATGGTGCCCATGAGGCCGGAGGCCAGGCCCGCGGTGGTGGAGGAGGCGGGCGAGGCATGCACCACCCAGCCGCGCACGCTCAGGAAGACGCCTGCCAGGATCAGCAGCGCGAACAGGATGGACAGCGTCGGGCCGGAGAGCACGTGCAGGACCGCGGTCGCCAGGACGGCACCCACCGCGCGGCCCGCGAGCGTGTAGCCGGCCGTTCCCCACTCGATGGCCTGGAATTCGCGCAGGCCCGCCAGCAGCGCCAGCGGGCAGCCCAGGGCGAGGATGGGGCCGGGCACCAGCTCCGGGAAGACCAGCAGCGCCACCGGGGCGCAGAACATGGAGAAGCCGAGCCCGCCCACGCCCTGCAGGCAGGCGCCGCAGAACACGAGGGCGCTCATGGCGGCGTAGCGGCCCGCGTCCAGGCCGGCCGGCCAGAGGGCGGCGAGGACCGCGTCGCCGGTCACCAGGTCACGGCGACGTCGCCGCGCACGAAGGTCTGGCACGCCATGCGGTAACCCTGCGCGAGCTGCTCGTCGCTCAGGTGCTTGCGTTCCTTCGGCTTGACCGCGTCGGTATTCTCCACGCCCAGGACGATGCGGCACTTGCAGGTCCCGCACACGCCGCCGCCGCACTTGAAGGGGATGCCGCCCTGTTCGCGCAGCGACACGCGCAGCAGGTTGCTGTTGTGCGGTGCACTTACGCGCTTCTCCCCGTTGTTCACGAAGGTGACGTGGACCTTGTCCGGGGCCGCAGCGGGTTGGACCGGCGCCTCGCCGGGCAGGGGCTGGCGCACGAGGCTGGCCTCGATGTCGCCGAGGCGCGTGAGGGACTCCAGGTCCGCGCGCGCTGCCTCCACGGTCTTGAACGTGGGCAGGAACTTCGCCGGCACGCTGTTGACGGAGCCGCCGGCGCCTTCCTCCACGATGCGCACGCGCGCCGGGCCTTGCAGTTCGGCGATGAGGAAGCGGGCGCGCAGGCTGCCGCAGGACAGGTAGTCCCAGGCCTCGCGCGGCGCGAAGCCGTCGCCGGGTTCGCTGCGGTACTGGCCGGGCTTGCTGGTGAGGATCACGAACATGCTGGTTCCTCAGGCGGCGGCCGCCTGCGATTCCTGCAGCAGCTCGATGTCGTGTTCGAGCCAGAGCTGGCACACGAGCCGGTAGCCCTGTTCCAGCCGCTCGCCCAGCTGCTTCTTCTCCTTCCAGTTCGGCGGCGGCAGGTGCTCGGCGCCCGCCAGCACCCGGCAGGCGCAGGTGGCGCACTTGCCCATCCCGCACTGATAGGTGAGGTTGGGCCAGGGGAACTGCTTGATGCCGGCGCGCACCACGAGGTTGGTGTTGGGCTTGACCTCCTCGCGGAAGACCTGGCCGTGCTTGTGGAAGGTGACGACGGGCATGGGGGGCCGGCTGGAATCGATTTGACGGATACAGTATACCGGTTAAGATGTGCTGCGTGGATCGAATCTCGCGATAACACTGAGTGTTTACCCTGATCAAGATCAATGAATTCTGGGATATCGTATACCAACTGCTCGATTTCGAGCCCCAACCCCGCCAGGAGAAACCGCATGTCCGAACTCATGAACCGCGACCAGTTCCGCACCGCCCTCGAGCGCGCCATCCAGGGCAAGAGCGCCAACAAGTCGCCGTTCAGCATTGCCTGGGCGACCGGCAAGCTGAGCCGCGCCCACCTTGCCCGCTGGGCCGAGAACCACTACCACTACGTGGGGCCGTTCGCGGACTACCTGGCTTACATCTACGCCCGGACGCCCGACCACATGACCGAGGCGAAGGACTTCCTGCTGTCCAACATGTTCGAGGAGGAGATCGGCGGCGATCGTCACACCGACCTCCTGATCCGCTTCGCCGAGTCCTGCGGCACCACCCGCGAGCGCGTGATCGATCCCGACAACATGTCGCCCACGACGCGCGGCCTGCAAAGCTGGTGCTACGCCGTCGCCATGCGCGAGGACCCGGTGGTGGCCGTGGCCGGCCTGGTGGTGGGACTGGAATCCCAGGTGCCCTCGATCTACCGCAAGCAGACGCCCACCCTGCGCGAGAAGTACAAGTTCAGCGACGAGGAAGTCGAGTTCTTCGACCTGCACATCGTGTCCGACGAGATCCACGGCGAGCGCGGCTACCAGATCGTGCTGCAGCACGCCACGACCCCCGAACTGCAGCAGCGTTGCCTGAAGATCTGCGAGGTCGGTGCCCAGATGCGGCTGCTCTACACCACGGCCCTCTTCAACGACTACGTGGCGCAGGACATCCCGCTCGCCGAACTGATGGCCGCCGAGACGAAGGCCGCACAGCCCGCCCTCGCCACCGCCTGAGGGATGCGCGTCCCGTGACCGACTATCGCAACTTCATCGGCGGCGAGTGGTGCGCCGCCGTTTCCGGCAGGACCTTCGAGCGACGCAACCCGGCGGACCAGCGCGAGGCGGTCGGCCGCTTTGCCGCCTCGGGCGAGCAGGAAGTGCGCGCGGCCGTCGCGGCCGCGCAGGCGGCCTTCCCGGCCTGGCGCGCCCTCGCTCCCGCCAAGCGCGCACTGGTGCTGACGCGCGCCGCCGCCTGGCTGGACACGCACGCGGAAGACTGCGCCCGCGACCTCACCCGCGAGATGGGCAAGCCGCTCGCGCTGGCGCGCGACGAGATCGCCCGCACGGCGCAGACGCTGCGCTTCTACGCAGTGGAAGGCCAGACGCACACCGGCGAAACCTATCCCAACGACGATCCGGACATGGTCGTCTACAGCCAGCGCGAACCGCTGGGCGTGGTCGTCGTGATCGCGCCGTGGAACTTCCCTGCATCGATCCCCGCCCGCAAGATTGCGCCAGCGCTCATCACCGGCAATACCGTCGTCTTCAAGCCCTCGTCGGACGCGCCCCTCACGGGGGTGCACCTCGCCGAAGCGCTGGTCGCGGGCGGGCTGCCGCCTGGCGTGCTGAACCTGGTCACGGGCCGCGCCGGTGACGTCGGCGCCGCGCTCACCTCGGCCCCCGAAGTGCGCGCCGTCACCTTCACGGGATCCACTGCCGCGGGCGAACAGATCCACCGCACGGTGTCGCTGACCACGCGCACGCAGATGGAGCTGGGTGGCAAGAACCCGCTGATCGTGATGGAGGACGCCGACCTGGACCAGGCGGTGGACCTCGCGATCAAGGGCGGCTTCTCGCTGACCGGCCAGGCCTGCACGGGCACCAGCCGCATCCTCGTGATGAAGCAGGTGCGCGCGGCCTTCCTGGACAAGCTGGCCACGAAGATGGCCGGCCTGAAGATCGGCAACGGCCTGCAGCCCGGCATCGACCTGGGCCCGCTCGCCACCGAGAAGCAGTACCAGACCGTGCTGTCCTACCTGGAGATCGGCAAGAAGGAAGCGAAGCTGCTGGCGGGCGGCCGCGTGCTCACGGGCGAGGGCCAGGAGAACGGCCTGTTCGTCGAGCCGGCCGTCTTCACCGAAGTCTCGCCCGAAGCGCGCATCGCCCGCGAGGAAATCTTCGGCCCCGTGCTCGCCGTCATCGACGTCGACAGCTACCAGGACGCGATCGCGAAGGCCAACGACACGCCCTACGGCCTGTCGGCCGCCATCGCCACGCGCAACCCGCGCTACGTCCACGACTTCTGCCGCGACATCCAGTCGGGGACCGTCAAGGTGAACCGCACCACCACGGGCAACCTCACCAACGCGCCGTTCGGCGGCTACAAGGCCTCCAGCAGCTCGGGCTTCCGCGAATCGGGCCGCGTCGGCCTCGACTTCTTCACCCAGACCAAGACCGTGTACCGCGCCGTCTGAGCCGGCCGCGAGGAGTCCCCATGAAAAAAGCCATCAAGCTGGAACTGGCGGAGGCCAGGCACATGGCCCATGCCGCGTTGCGCAAGGCCGAGGAAATCGGCGTGCGCGAGTCGGTCTGCATCGTCGACGACGGCGGCTATCCGCTGGTGCTGGAGCGCATGGACGGCGCCCGCATCACCGGGCCCCAGATCGCCTGGAACAAGGCCTTCACCGCCAGCGGCCACAAGCGCTCGACCCACCTGTTCACCCGGGCACCCGACGGTCCGGCGCTCCCGGGCAACGAGGCCTTCGGCATCCAGCTGAGCTTCGAAGGCCGGTTCGCGGCCTTCGTCGGCGGCTACCCGATCGTCGTCAACGGCGAGGTGGTCGGCGGCATCGGCCTGAGCGGCGGCAACGGCGAACAGGACACGCATTGCGGCGTGGCCGGCCTGGCGGCGCTGCGCGACCTGCTGCAAGCGCAGGGCTTCGAAGTCCTCGTGCAGGCGGACATCAAGAAATGAGCCACCGCATCAGCGTGCAGGAGACCGGCATCGCCTTCGTGGCGAACCCGGGCGAGCCGCTGCTGGAGGCCGCGACCCGCCAGGGCGTGCGCCTGCCCCACGAGTGCACCTTCGGTGGCTGCGGCACCTGCCGCATCAAGCTGCTGCAGGGCGCCGTCGACTACGAGGAAATGCCGCTCGCGCTGTCGCAGGAAGAAGCCGACGCGGGTTACGCGCTGGCCTGCCAGGCGCGCGCCTGCGGCGACCTGGTGATCAGCGTGCAGCGCGCCGCCGACGCGCCACCGGCCGAGCGCCGGCGCGCGGTGGTGCGCGGGCTGCGGCAGTGGACGCCGCAGGTGGTGAACCTGCAGCTGGAGATCGAGGCCGACGGCCTGCAGTTCCTTCCCGGGCAGTACATGAACGTGCTGCTGGAGGATGGAACGCACCGCAGCTTCTCCATGGCCTCGGCGCCGGCGGGCAACCGCGTGGACTTCCACGTGCGGCAGATCCCCGGCGGGCGCTTCACCGAGGCCGGCCTGCGCCGGCTCGCCGCGGGCGACCGCCTCGACGTGGAGATCCCGCTGGGCGCCTTCCGCTTCCATGCCGAGGACTACCGTCCGCTGGTGATGGTGGCGACCGGCACGGGCCTGGCACCGATCAAGAGCATGCTGGAAGCGCTGATGGACGACGACGACTGCCCGCCCGTGTCGCTGTACTGGGGCATGCGCAGCGAGGCCGACCTCTACCTGGCGCACGACATCCGCGCCTGGGGCGAGCGGCTCTACGACTTCCGCTTCGTGCCGGTGCTGTCGCGGCCCGACGCGTCCTGGCAGGGCCGGCGCGGCCACGTGCAGGACGCGGTGGCCGCGGACTTCCCCGAGCTGTCGGAGCACGCCCTGTATCTCTGCGGTTCGCCCGCGATGATCGCCGACGCGAAGCGGCGCTTCCTGGACCTCGGCGCCAGCGCCGACCATGTGTACGTAGACGGTTTCACCTTCCAGCATCCGCTGGCGGCGTGAGGCCAACCGAGTCAAGACGAAGGAGCTGATGGTGAATGCGATGAACAAAGTGGTGGGCGCGCTGGCCGTGCTCGGAGCGCTCGCGGCGGCCGGCCCGGCCGCGGCGGAGTACCCGGAGAAGGCGGTGCGCGTGGTGGTGACCACGGTCCCCGGCCCGCTGGACGCGTTCGCGCGGGCGGTGGTCAAGCAGATGTCGGAGAAGCTGAAGCAGCCCTTCGTCGTGGACAACCGCGCCGGCGCCGGCGGCAACGTCGGCGCCGACATCGTGGCCAAGGCGCCCGCCGATGGCTACACGATCCTGTTCGCGATCGACACGACGCTCACGGTCAACCCGTCGCTCTACGAGAAGATGCCGTTCGACGTGAACAAGGACCTGGCCATCATCAGCGTCCCCGTCACCTACGGCCAGATGCTGGCGGTGGGTCCCAGCGTGAAGGTGAACACGCTGCCCGAGCTGGTGAGCCTGGCGAAGACGCAGAAGCTGTCGTACGCCTCCGGCGGCAACGGCTCGCCCAGCCACCTGACGATGGCGGCCTTCCTGGCCACGGCAGGCGTGGACATGACGCACGTCCCCTACAAGGGCACAGGCGCCTCCGTGATCGACGTGATGGGCGGCCAGGTGGACAGCGTGTTCGCGGTCGTGAGCGGCGTCTGGCCGCAGGTCAAGGCCGGCAAGCTGAAGGCGCTGGCCGTGTCGGGCAACACCCGCTCGCCCTCGGCGCCGGATGTTCCCACGGTGGCGGAGCTGGGCTATCCCGGCTTCAACGCCAGCTTCGCCTACGTGATCGCAGCCCCCGCCAACACGCCCAAGGAGGTGTTGCAGGTGCTGGCCCGGGAGGTGCAGGCGGCGATGCAGAGCAGGGAAGTGCAGGACCTCGACCACCAGGCCGACTACACGCCGACGGGCCTGTCGCCCGAAGCCTCCGCCACCTGGATCCGCGACATGCGCAAGCGCTGGAACGAGGTGATCACCAAGGCGAAGATCACCGCCAACTGAAGCGGGTGGGAAAAGCTCCGGCCACGCGGGTCCTCGCCGGACCGCGTGGCCGGTGTCGTTTCAGGCCCGCGAGCGCCTCAGTCGTTGCGGTCGACGCGCACCAGCGGCAGGTAGAGGATGCCGTGCCGCGGCCGACGGCCGCTCAGGAAGTCGCGCACTGCCACGAGCCATTGCCGGCCCCTGGGGCTGGCGGGGCCGGGGCGCACCAGGCTGCCGGTCGCGGCATCGACCGGGACGGGATTCGCGCCGGCTGGCGCATTCGCACGCTGGTTGGTCATGAGTCTGACTCCCAATCCGCCCCCATGCCTCGGGGGGCGCGGGGTGCCAGAAGATTCTGCGCCCCTTGCGCGTCAGGGGAATGACAAGGGCATGCGGTGCGATGGAAGGCCGGTGGGACGCCCCAGGCGGCCCGCGGTGTGCGGCATTTACCGCACATGGGGCGAAGGGCATGCCGCCGGTGGGCGGAAACCGGCCGGCCGGCCGGGTCACTGCAGTGCGTTCGCGAAGTCGCCCATGCGCGGGCGGACGCCCGGCAGGGGCTCGAGGCCATAGCGCTCGGTGAGGAATTTCAGGATGGAGGTGGTGTCGTACGCCGTGGAGTCGACGTGGCCGCGCTTCACCATGGGGCCGACGAGCAGCGTCGGGATCCGCGTGCCGGGGCCGAAGCGGTCGCCCCAGCCGGCGCCGGAGGGGGGCGGCACGTGGTCCCAGTAGCCGCCGTTCTCGTCGTAGGTGACGATCACCAGCATGTCCTTCCACTGCGGGCTCGCGCGCAGCCGCTGCAGCACCTCGTCGATGTGGATGTCGCCGGTGACGATGTCGGTGTAGCTGGGATGCTGGGTGTTCACGCCGGCCGGCTTGTAGAAGCTCACGGCCGGCAGCGTGCCGGCATCGATGGCGCGCAGGAAGTCCTCGCCATCCAGCAGATGCTCGGCGCGGTCGCGCGTGCCCGGCGCGAAGCGGGCGAAGTAGTTGAAAGGCTGGTGGTGCGGCTGGAAGTTGGGCGAGGCCGGGCCGCCGGTATAGATGACGCTGCGCTTCACCTCGCGGGGCTGCATGCCGTCGGCGACGGCGGCGCGCCAGCCGCCCGCGTACCAGGCCCAGGAGACGCCCCGCGCGGAGAGCGTGTCGCCGATCGTCCGTGCGGTCTGCGGCGGCACGGGCACGCCGAAGCCCGACGTGCCCGCCGGGTCCGCCAGGGCGAGTGGGCCGCCCGCGGCCGGCGGCACGCCGCTCGGCTGGTAGGCCGGCTGCGACGTGTTGACCGCGTAGCCGTCGTCGGTCACCTGGCCGCCGCCCGCGCTGTAGACCTGCACGGCGCCGACGCGCGCGGAGGGCGAGTCGGCCCTCCGCGCGAGCTTGCCCTCGGGCGTCAACCGTGCGCGCATGGCCGCGGGCGCCTCGGGGAAGCGCGGCGCGCAGGCACAGACCAGGTACTGGTGGTTGAGGAAGGAGCCGCCGAAGGCGCCCATGAAGAAGTTGTCCGCCAGCGTGTATTCCTGCGCCCATTTCCACAGGCGGAAGCTGCTGCCGTCGTAGTAGCCCATCGTCCAGCCGCCCACCGTGGACATGGCGGCGAAGCGATCGTTGCGCCCGCCGTCGATCTGCTCCTGGTTGTGGAAGAAGGCGTGGATCGGGCTCGGGACAATCTGCGTCGGCGGCCGGTTCACGGGCGGGGCGTCGATGCGGAAGGGCCGGTTGGGCATGCGCGGGAAGGCCGGGTCCGGCTTGCCGTCGCGGCCGAAGACGATCAGCTCCGGCAGGGGCGTGCCGTCGTGATCCACCTGCGTGTACTGCTGCGGGGTGGCCTGGGCGATGCCGTTGGCGCCCGGGAACATCCCGTACATGTTGTCGAAGCTGTGGTTCTCCGCGTAGATCACCACCACGTGGCCGATGCGTGCCAGCCGCGGGGACGCGTCGCTGCCCGCCGGCGGGCTGGCGCAACCTGCGAGCAAGGTGAGGGCCGCGAGCGTCGCGGTGAGCAAGCGACGCTGGAAGGGATACCCCATGCTTCTCTCCGGTGAAGGGACGACAGGAGCTTAGCGCGGGCCCTCGGCCGGCGCATCCCCGCCGTCCGGAGGTTCGTCGCTGCGGGGCAACGCGATCCTGCCGGTGTTGAAGTCGTACTCGAACACCTCCCCGTGCCGCGCCCAGGAGATGACGGTCTGCAGCACCCGCTGCGCCTCCGCCTCGTCCAGGCGCTCCTGCAGCAGCTTGAGGAAGGGCGCGTCCGGCAGCTCCCCGCCGGCCTCCTGCTGCAGGCTGTGGTGGATGTGCGCGGCGAGCGGGACGTGCGCGAGCAACTGCTGGCCGAAGATCTCCTGGCGGTGCGCGTGGTCGCCGTCCACGTAGCGGCGGCCGAGGCCCGTGAGCTGCAGGTCCCCCCCTTCGAGCTGCGCGAGCCCGAGCAGGGCGAGGGCGTGGGCGATGGGCAGCAGCGCGTCATCGGAGAGCTCGGTTTCCTCGCCGAGCTGCGGCAGGTCGGCACGGCCGGAGAACGGCGCTTCCGCCAGCAGCTCCAGCACGCCGTCCATCTGCGCCACGTCGGCCGCGGGCAGGCGTTCGGCGAGCGATGCTTCCACGACGGCGCGCGCCGGCCGGCGGGCCGCGGCCGTCATCAGCATGTAGACCTCGTCCACCAGCGAACGCGTGTCCGGGTCTTCGGCATCGCGCGGCCGGCGCAGCTGCACCGACAGCTGCGAGCGCACGCGGCCCGGGTCGCTGCCGAACACCAGCACGCGGTCGGCCATCATCACGGCCTCCTCGATGTTGTGCGAGACGACCAGGATCGCCTTCGTCGACAGCCTGCCGCTGCCCCACAGCTCCAGCACGTCGTCGCGCAGGCGCTCGCCGGTGAGCACGTCGAGCGCCGAGAAGGCCTCGTCCATCAGCAGCACCTCCGGCTCGGTGACCAGGGCGCGGGCGATGCCCACGCGCTGCTTCATGCCGCCGGACAGCTCGCGCGGCAGCGCGCCCTCGAAGCCGGCGAGCCCGATCAGGGCGATGACGGACTCGGCGCGCTCCTGGCGTTCGGCGGCCGGCATGCCGCGCGCCTCCAGTCCCAGCTCCACGTTCTTCTGCACCGTGAGCCAGGGGAACAGCGCGAAGGACTGGAACACCATGCTGATCCCGCGCGCCGGCGCATGCAGCGGCTGGCCGCGGTAGCGCACCGCGCCGGAATCCGCGCTCACCAGGCCGGCCATCAGGCGCAGCAGCGTGCTCTTGCCCGAGCCGGACTGGCCCAGCAGCGCGACCACCTCGCCCTCGCGCAGGCTGAAGTCCACGTTGTCCAGCACCGTGCGCGTGTGCCCGTCGGCGGAACGGAACATCTTGGACACGGACTGCAGCTCGATCACAGGCGCGCTCATGGTCAGTCCTAGAAATGCAGGCGTTCCCCGGCCTGCCGGTAGAGGCGGCGCCAGAGGAAGTGGTTGAGGCCCATCACGAAGACGCACATCACCGAGATGCCCAGCGCGATGCGCGGGAAGTCGCCGATGGCCGTCATGTGCGCGATGTAGCTGCCCAGGCCCCGGGCCTGCAGAGTGGTGTCGCCCCAGCTCACGTATTCCGAGACGATGCTGGCGTTCCAGGAGCCGCCGCTGGCGGTGACCGCGCCCGTCACGAAGCTGGGGAAGATCGCCGGCAGCAGGTAGCGCCGCCAGCGCAGCCAGCCGGTGAGGCCCAGGTTGCGCGCGGCGAAGCGCAGCTCGGTGGGGATGCTGGAAGCGCCCGCGATCACGTTGAACAGGATGTACCACTGCGTGCCGAACACCATCAGCGGCGACAGCCAGATGTCGGGATCGAGCCGGAAGCGCACCAGCGCGACCACCACGACGGGAAACAGCAGGTTGGCAGGGAAGGCCGCGAGGAACTGGGCCACAGCCTGCAGCCGTCCCGACCAGCGCGGGCGCAAGCCGATCCACACGCCCACCGGCACCCATACGAGCGCCGCCAGCGCGATCAGCACGACCACCCGCAGCAGCGTGAAGAAGCCCAGCATGAAGACGTGCGCGACCTCCGCGTAGCCCACCTCGGCGTGCACGAACAAGAACAGGCGGGCGATCGCGAACATCACGACGGCGGCAATGGCCGCGTCCCACGCCCGCTGCCATCTGCCGGCCGCCATCCGCGGCCGCGCCCGGATGGATGTGCCGTCGTGCGGCGGCGCGAACCAGGTGAAGCTGCGTTCCAGCCCGCGTGAGAACCAGCCGGCCGCGCGGTCGGCGACCGTGGAGCGCCGCAGCCACGCGAGCAGCCACGAGCGCGGCGCGTCCTCGCCGCCGCTTTCCTCGAAGCGGAACTTGTCGGCCCAGGCCACCAGCGGCCGGAACAGCAGCTGGTCGTACGCGAGGATGCCGGCCAGCATGGTGGCGATGGCCCAGCCCACGGCGGCCAGGCTGCGCTGCTCGATGGCCAGCGCGATGTAGGAGCCGACGCCCGGCAGCTTGATGCTCTGGTTGGACACGGAGATCGCCTCCGACGCCACCACGAAGAACCAGCCGCCCGACATCGACATCATCATGTTCCACAGCAGTCCCGGCATCGCGAAGGGCAGCTCCAGGCGCCAGAAGCGCTGCCAGCCGGAAAGCTGGAACACGCGCGCGGCCTCCTGCAGTTCCGCGGGCACGGTGCGCAGCGACTGGTACAGGCTGAACGCCATGTTCCAGGCCTGCGAGGTGAAGATCGCGAAGATGGCCGCCAGCTCCACGCCCAGCAGGTTGCCGGGGAAGAGGGCGATGAAGCCCGTCACCGTGATCGACAGGAAGCCGAGGATGGGGATCGACTGCAGCACGTCCAGCAGCGGCACGAGCACCTTTTCCGCCGCGCGGGACTTTGCCGCGAGCACCGCGAAGACGCAGCTGAAGACGAGGGACGCGCCGAGGGCGAGGAACATGCGCAGCGAGGTGCGCAGCAGGTAGTAGGGCAGCCAGACCGGGTCGAGCGACAGCGGCAGCGGCTCGCCTACCTGGAACGGCGTCGCCATCTGCGACGCGCCCCAGCCAAGCAGCACGACCCCGGCCAGCACCACCGGCAGCAGGGCCCAGTCCCAGCGGTTGGTGCCGGCTTCGACCGAGGGGCGCAGGAGGAATTGCCGGACGCGTTGCATGGGTCGCTCTTCGCAGCGACGCATTAGACCATTGCGCGAAGACCGACCGATGGCGGCACTGAACGGACGCTGACCAGGGCATCCGGGCGGACGGGCCCGGTGCCTGCCGCATCAATCGTCGCCGTGGGTGGCGAGCCACTCGCGCCATCCGACGGTTCCCCTGCGGCCTTGGGCTTCCACGAGGCCCATCCTGGCGGCCGTGCGGGGCGCGACGTCGAGGGCGAGCACGCGTCGCTTCAGTCCGCGTGCCTCCAGGTACTGTCGCCCCAGTTCCGGCAGCAGCAGCGGCACCGGTCCGCCGATCTCCTCGCGCATGCCGAGCCTGCCGTCGTCGATGCACTGGACCAGGTACGACGCCACGTCGGTGGTGTCCACCGCATCCATGACTTCATTGGGAAGCGGCCACCAGGGCATCCACCGCATGCTGGCCAGGAGCCGCGCCAGCAGGTAGTAGAACGGGCCGGCGCGAACCACCGACCACGGCAGGTCCGACTGCCGCACCAGGGTCTCGCCTTGCAGCTTCACCTTGTTGTACGGGAGCGCGCCCCGCTCGTTCGACAGGCCGACGATGGAGACGTGCAGGAAATGCCGAACGTTCGCGCGGCGGCATTCCTGCAGCAGCCGGCTGGTGCCCGCGACATCCACGGCCGACGGCGTGGTGAAGAAGTCCGTGAGCCGGATCGCACCGCGCCGCGCGATCGGCGAAAACGTTGCGGCATGGACCACCGTCCTGGCGCCGGCCAGGGCCTCGCGCAAGCCGGCGCCCGTCGCAAGGTCGCCACGCATCCATTCGATCCTCGGATCGTTGCCGGGCGACCTGGCCAGGACGCGCACGCGCCTGCCCTGGGCCAGAAGCTGGGCGACGAGGTCGCGTCCCAGGTGGCCGGTGCCACCCGTCACGAGAACCGGTTCCTGGGTTGCGCTGGTGGGATGCGTCATGTGGGGTCCTGGAAGAGGGGTCATGACCTCAAGACGTACGAGCCCGCCGTTTCGTCACCTCCTTCCGTCCCGCGCGGGATGGCGCTAGGCTGTGCGGACCCAAACGACCGACCCGGAATTGGATGAGGGAGACCCAGACCTTCCTGGACCTGCGTCCCCGCCTGCTGGCCATTGCCTACCGGATGCTGGGCACTCGGCAGGAGGCAGAAGACCTCGTGCAGGACGCATACCTCAAGTGGAGCCAGGCAGACATCGCCGACGTCCGGTCCCCGGAAGCCTGGCTCGTGAGCGTGACGACGCGCCTGTGCATCGACCGCCTGCGCAGCCTGAAGACCGAGCGCGAAGCTTACGTCGGACCATGGTTGCCCGAGCCCATCGTTGCCGAAGTCGCCACGCCCGACGCCGAGCTCGAGCGGGGCCAGCACCTGTCCATCGCGCTGCTCCTGGTGCTGGAGCGGCTCAGCGCGGACGAGCGCGCTTCGTTCCTGCTGCACGAGGTCCTGGACTTCGACTATGCGGAGATTGCGGACGCCCTCCGGCGCAGCGAGGGCGCCTGCCGCCAGCTCGTGTACCGGGCCCGGCAGCGGCTGGGCGAACCGCGCGGCCGGTTCACGCCGTCGCCGGCGGAGCACCGGGCGCTGGTGGAACGGTTTGCGGAAGCCACGGCCGCGGGCGAGATCGACCGGATCGTCGCGCTGCTGGCGGACGATGCCCTGCTGGTGGCGGACGGCGGCGGCGTCGTGCGCACCGTCGTCATGCCCCTGCAGGGAGCACGACGCATTGCGCAGTTCTTCCATGCGATCGCCCGTCAGGTCGAACGGCACGGCGCGCGACTCGACTACCTGCCGGTGCGGGTCAACGGCGCGTTGGGGCTGCTTCGGTTCTTCAACGGCGCATTGCACTCCGTGATCGCGCTCGAGACCACCGGGGGGCGGATTTCATCGGTCGGCATCGTGGCGAATCCGGCGAAGCTGACCCGCATCGCCGGAAGGATCGGCTTGCCGGGCCCCTAGCGGCCGAACACCAGCAGCAGGTTGTTCGCCGGCATCGCGTGCCGCGCGCGCGGCACGAGGCCGGCGCGGCGCGCTTCGGTTTCCACGTCCTCGCGGCGGCGGATGCCCCAGGCAGGATCGCGATCGCGCAGGCTCGCGTCGAAGGCGAGGTTGCCGGCCGCCGTCTCGACGCCATCTTCGAGGTAGGGACCGTAAGTCACGAGCACGCCGCCCGGCGACAGGTGGCGTGCCGCACCTTGCATGAGCCCGGCGCAAACCGCCCAGGGCGCGATGTGCAGCATGTTCGCGCAGAAGATCGCGTCGAAGGTTTCCGTGAGCGGCCATTGCGGTGCCGTCACGTCCAATGCGACAGGCGTGCGCACGTTCGCGAGCCCGGCTTCCGCAACGCGGCGCGCGATGGCGGGCAGCATCGCGGTATCGCCGTCGGTGGGCTGCCATTGCCATTGCGGCAGTGCCGCCGCGAAGTGCACGACATGCTGGCCCGTGCCCGACGCGATCTCCAGCGCGCGACCCGATGGGGCGAGCACCTCACGCAGCACCGCGAGGATGGGCTCCTTGTTGCGGTCCGCAGCGGGGCTGTGGGGACGTGTGGACATCGCCGCTCAGTCCTTTCGCGGCCCGTGCGGCGTGCGCGCCAGCGCGAGCGCCAACCGCGCCCCGACTTCCGCGTTGTGCTTCACGAGCGCGATGTTGGTCGCCAGGCTGCGGCCGCCCGTGAGGCCCTGGATGCGGTCCAGCAGGAAGGGGGTGAGCGCCTTCCCGGTGATGCCGCGCGTGCGGGCTTCCTCCAGGGCCTGCGCGATGAAGCGCTCGCTTTCCTCGCGCGCCATGGCCGCTTCCTCGGGCACCGGCGTGCTCAGGACCACGCCGCCGGCGAGGCCCAGGTCCCACTTCGCGCGGACGAAGCGCGCCTGCGCGTCCGGGTCGTCGATCCGGTAGTCGGCACGCAGGCCGCTGTCGCGCGTGTAGAAGGCGGCGAAGTTGTCCTGCCCGCAACTGAGCACGGGCACGCCGTGCGTCTCCAGGTATTCCAGCGTGAGCGGCAGGTCCAGGATGGCCTTCGCGCCGGCACACACCACGACGACGGCGGTCCGGGCCAGCTCCTGCAGGTCGGCCGAGATGTCGAAGCTCTCCTGCGCGCCGCGATGCACGCCGCCGATGCCGCCGGTGACGAAGACCTCGATGCCCGCCAGCGCCGCGCAGATCATGGTGCCCGCGACGGTCGTCGCGCCCGGCTCCCCGCTCGCGAGCACCGCCGGCAGGTCGCGCCGGCTGACCTTGCGTGCCGTGCCCGAGCGGCCCAGCAGTTCGAGCTCGTCCTCGGCGAGTCCGATGCGGATGCGGCCGCCGAGGACGGCGATCGTCGCGGGCTCCGCGCCCAGGCCGCGGACCACGGCCTCCACCTCGCGGGCCGTGCGCACGTTCTGCGGATACGGCATGCCGTGCGCGATGATGGTCGATTCGAGCGCGACCACCGGGCGGCCGGCGGCCTGCGCCGCCGCCACCGGCGCGCTGCGCACCAGGAAGGATTGCGCCAGGTCGGTGTTCATGGCGTCAGTGTGCCGCACGCGTTGCGGCGCGCGCGGAAAAATGCCATCCTCCGCCCTCCTGAGGGAGCCCTTCGATGTCCGCAGTCCCCGACGTTCCACCCCACCTCGCTTCCATGGTGGCCACCCGCAGCCACCAGATGTTCCCGGTGCTCACCGCCGCCGAGATCGCGCGGATCGCGCGCTTCGGGCGGCCGGTCGGCTTCCGGGCCGGCGAGCGCCTGTACGGCGCCGGCGAACCCATTCCCGGCCTGTTCCTGGTCACCAAGGGCAGCATCGCCATCGTGCGGCGCGACGGCCTGGGCGTGCACTCGGCGCTGGTGCACCATGCGGCCGGCCAGTTCACCGGCGAGGTGGCGCAGCTGTCCGGCGGCAAGTCCTTCGTCGACGCCGTCGCCGACGAGGACGTCGAGGCGCTGCTGCTGCCGCCCGAGCAACTGCGGGCGCTGATCATCGCGGAGGCGGATCTCGGCGAGCGCATCGTGCGGGCGCTGATCCTGCGCCGCGTGGTGATGCTGGAGGCGGGCGGTGCGGGCGTGGTGCTGATCGGCAACCCGCATGCGCCCGGCCTGGTGCGCCTGGAGAGCTTCCTCGATCGCAACGGCTATCCCAATCGCGCCATGGACATCGTCGCCGACCCCGAGGCGGCCGCCATGCACCAGCAGTACGGCGCGGCGCCCGACGACGTGCTCGCGGTGTGCCCCGACGGCACGGTGTTGCGCAACCCCGGCGAGTCCGAGCTGGCCGCCTGCATCGGCATGACCGACACCGCGGCGCACGACGCGCTGTACGACGTGGTGATCGTCGGCGCCGGCCCCGCGGGTCTCGCCACCGCGGTGTACGCCGCTTCCGAGGGCCTGCGGGTGATGGTGCTGGACCGGCGTGCCTTCGGCGGGCAGGCGGGCGCGAGCGCGCGCATCGAGAACTACCTGGGCTTCCCCACGGGCATCTCGGGCCAGGCCCTTGCCGGCCGCGCCTTCGTGCAGGCCCTGAAGTTCGGCGTGGAGTTCCTGATTCCCGCGCAGGTCGAGACGCTCGACTGCAGCGCGCAGGAGGAAACCGGCGAACTGCGCGTGGTGCTTGCCGACGGCCGCAGGTTGCGCTCCCGCACCATCGTGGTGGCGACGGGCGCGCGCTATCGCCGGCCGGAGGTGCCGCGCCTTTCCGAATTCGAAGGGCGCGGTGTCTGGTACTGGGCCTCGTCGCTGGAAGCCCGCATGTGCGCCGGCGAGCCGGTGGCGCTGGTGGGCGGCGGCAACTCCGCCGGACAGGCCGCGGTGTACCTCGCGGGCCATGCGGCGCAGGTGCACATGCTCGTGCGCGGCCCCAGCCTCGCGGCCAGCATGTCGCGCTACCTGATCGACCGCATCACCAGCATCCCCAACATCCAGCTGCTGACGCACACCGAACTCTCCGGGTTGCAGGGCGACCCGGATGGCCTCACGCGCGTGTGCTGGCGCCAGCGCGCGGGTGGCGAGAGCGAAGTCGACCTGCGCAACCTGTTCCTGTTCGTGGGCGCCGACCCGGAGACGGACTGGCTGCGCCCCTGCGGCCTGGCCATCGACGCGAAGGGTTTCGTGCGCACGGGCGAGGCCGTGACGACGGACGGGCGCAGCCGCGCGCCGCTGGAGGCCAGCGTGCCGGGCGTGTTCGCGGTGGGCGACGTGCGCAGCGGCTCGGTCAAGCGCGTGGGCGGCGCCATCGGGGAGGGCGCCGCCGCGGTGGCGATGATCCACCAGCGCCTGGCGGCGCCGGTGGCCTGACGCTTAGTACGCGTTGCTGTTCAGGATCAGCGACGCGATGATGCCCGTGGCGATCGCCGCGAGCACGTAGTCGTTGCCGACCTGCACCCAGTGGTAGCCGCGCGGCGGCGCCGACAGGTGGTGGGCGCGCCAGTCTTCGACGACGTACTGGCGCTGGCGGTACTGCGCCGGCACGCGGCCGCCCTTGTGCCACTCGGGGCCGCGGGCGCCGTAGTAGTAGACGTCGGGGCGGCCGCGGTCGTGGCCGAAGTCGCGGCGGTCGTGGTCACGATCGTCGTCGTGGCCGCGGTTGCCCATGGCACGCTGGTCGTGGCGCTGGTGCTCCCAGCCTTCATGCCGGCCATGGTCCTGCGCGAACGCGGACAGCGAACCGAGGCCCATGGTGCCGGCGAGGGCGAGGCAGGCGAGGCGTTTGGTGTTCATTCGTGGCTCCTGTGACTTGCGAACGACCCATCGTGCCCTGCCGCGGACCGGCGCGTTTGTAGGACCAGCAAAGAAATTGCTCGACACGTACACACTGGCGCCATGGGCCTACGCAAGGACGGCGCCCACGCCGACACGCCGCGGGAACGCCGATTCAGGCTTGCTTCAGGAACGTGCTGCCGGGCCCCGTACAATTCCGCGCTCCTGAGATGCCCAGGTGGCGGAATTGGTAGACGCACTAGTTTCAGGTACTAGCGGGTAACTCCGTGGAGGTTCGAGTCCTCTCCTGGGCACCACCGGCGGCGCGCCGCTGCCGGCATTCCCCTTAAGCCGTATCCCTCATCGCCGCCCCGGCAGGCAAGCGGAGCCGCCAACGGCTTCCGAGCTGCGGAATACGTCACTCCGCCGCCACAGAACAAGCGTCCGGCCGGCGATTTCCCTTTTTCTGTCGCGAGAACCCGCTATACAGTCGAGCAGCACACCCCGCCCGACCGGGCAGGGAGCACCTACTTACCCATGATCTTCGGCAAACGTCTGGTCCAGGCGGAGGCGCCCGATTCCGCCCAGACCCACTACAGCAGCTCGCAGGTGACCGGCGAGGGGCTCGAGCGCGAGTACGAGGAGATCGTGCGCGCGCAGATCGCCAAGCTGGGCGTGCCGCTGGAGACGGTGCAAGTGGAGGTGCGGCCGGCGGGCGCCATGCCGGACGGGCGCAACATCTACCTGTGCATGGTGCGCCTCGTGCGCTGGCAGCAGCGCACGTCGCTGCGCCTGCTGGTGGCGCTGCCGCTGCTGGAAGCCAAGACGCGGCAATCGCTGGAGACCACCTGGCTCACCGACGTGAGCCACTTCGGCGGCCTGTGGGTGCATGCGTCCTCCACGCTGCGCAACTCCGAGGTGATGGGCGACATCCGCGAGGCGATCTCGCACCTGGAGCTGGGCGCCGCGGCGCAGGGCAGCAACAGCGGCGCGGGCTGGAGCGCCAGCGTCCAGGCCGAACTGGACGACCCCAAGGTGCGCACGCGCCGCTGAGGCGCCGGCGCCCTAGGGCTTCTTTTCCTTCTTCTTTTCCGGATCTTCCTGCGGCGGCAGGCCGGCCTTGCGCCGGATGTCGCGCGAGAGCAGCTTGAAGATGTCCTTGAGGCCTTCGCCGGAGCGTTGCCCCGGCAGGCGCGATTCTTCCCAGGAGGGTTCGGAGGGGGACGGCGGCGGGTCGGGTCGTTTGCCGGGCATGGCGGCCTTGCGCGGATGGTTGCAGTGTGCCCCGGGGGCCCACGGCCGAATTGTAGGAAAAAAGATTCGAATCGCCAGGACAAAGTCCTCGCGCGCCGCCGTCTTCAGCGCCCTTTCCAGGCCTGGAACTGCTTGTCCCAGGCGGCCATGCGCTTGCCCGGAGGCGTGCCGCGCGCACCGGTGTTGGCCGCGACCAGGCTGTCGACGATCGCCTGCTGGCCCGCGTCCAGGTCCTCGGGGAACAGCGGCACCACCGTGATCATGCAGTCCGCCTCGCCCTGCTCGCCGGGCAGGCCGTGCCCCTTGATGCGATAGGTGAGGCCCCCGCGCTTCAGGCGCATCTGCTGCGGTCCGCGGGGCGTGGGCACCTCGATCCAGCGCTGCGCCATCCAGGCGAAGCCGTCCACCGGCAGCTCGCACTGCACGGTGCCATCGGCGGCCAGGGTGAAGAAGGGATGGGGCTGCAGCTCGATGCGCACGCGCAGCGCCAGTTCGTGCTGGCGCTGGCGTCCCTGGACGCGGGCGCTCACGTCCAGCATGTCGCCCGGGCGCGTGCCGGCCGGCACCTGCACGCGGCAGCGGTACTTGCGCGGCTTGCCCTTGCCGGTGCCCTGGCAGGCCGTGCAGCGCACGCGGGTCGTGCCCTGGCCCGCGCAGGCGGTGCATTCGGAACTGCTGGAGAGCCAGGAGAACCACAGGCGGGGCCGGACGCGGCCGGTGCCGCCGCAGTGGTCGCAATCGGTCAGGCGTGCATGGGTGCCTGCGCCGTCGCAGTCGGCACATTCCTCCACCAGCTCGCCGTGCAGTTCGCGGCTGCAGCCGGTGCAGGCCTCTTCCAGGCTGATCGCCACCGTGTGTTCGCCCACGAAGCCACCCGCGGTGGTGAACGGCGCAGGTTCGGTGTCGGGCGCGGGCGGCGGCGCCTCCGGCTTGCCGGCGCGGCCCGCGTTCCAGCGCCGGATCTCGTCGGCGGCCCGGTTGATGCGCTGGATCTTGCGCAGCGCATGCGGGCTGGTGTTGCGGTCCGGATGCCAATGGGCCGCGAGCCGGCGCCAGGCTTCCTTCACCTCGGCGTCGCTGCACCCGGGCGCGAGGCCGAGTTCGCGGTAGGAATCGTCGATGTTCATTGGCGGGCACGCTGCTCACCCGATGGTAGCGGAGCAGCGGCCGGCCCGTCGGCGCGCGCGTCGGCGGCGTATCGTCCGGCCATGCTGCGCGTCGACACCGATACCGCAGAGGCTGGAGGCCGCGAACCGCGGGCCCTCTGGTTCGGCGCGCGCCGGGTCGTGGTGCTGGCGGTCGTCGACCGGTGGTACGGACCCGACCGGCGGTGGTGGAAAGTGCACACCGCCGAGGGCGAGTACATCGTGCGGCTGGACGAACCCAGCGGGACGTGGGAGCTCGCGGCGATCGTCGGCGAGTCGGCGTGAGTCTTGAACGCAGAAGTCGCGAAAGAAGCCCAAAAGTCGCAGAAGGCTCCTTCAAAGAAGCTTCTGCGACTTCTGCATGACTTTTGCGGATTCTGCGTTCAGAAGAAGCTCGCACGATCCCGGCCCATGCGTGGGCCACGCAGCGATCTACTCCGGCCGGATGTGGCCGGCTTTCACCACCTTGCCCCAGCGCTGGGCTTCGGCGTGGATCAGCGCCGCGAACTGTTCCGGCGTGCCGCCGCCGATTTCGTTGCCCTGGTCCAGCATCGCCTTGCGCAGTTCCGGGTCGGCCAGCGCCTTGGTGCAGGTCTCGTTGAGCGTCTTCACGATCGCGGGCGGCAGGTGCGCCGGGCCGACCAGGCCCTGCCAGTTCTGCACCTCGAAGCCCTGCACGCCGGCTTCCTGCATCGTCGGGATGTCGGGGAACAGCGGCGAGCGGACCTTGCTGGTGATGGCCAGCGCGCGCAGCTTGCCGGCGCGCAGGTTGGGTGCCGCGGAATACATCTGCTCGAACATCATGTTCACCTGGCCGCCCAGCAGGTCGGTGGTGGCGAGCGAGCCGCCCTTGTACGGCACGTGCGTCATGTCGATGCCGGCGATCTGCTTGAACAGTTCGCCCGAGAGATGGTGCGAGCCGCCCAGGCCGCCGGAGGCGAAGGTCAGCTTGCCGGGGTTGGCCTTCGCTGCCGCGATGACGTCCTTCACCGACTTGAACGGAGAGTCGGGACGCACCATCAGCACGAGCGGGCCCTTCTCGATCAGGCAGATCGGCGTCAGGTCCTTCGCGGGATCGAAGGTCATCTTCTCGAACATGCTGGGGTTCACGGCCAGCGGCGCGAAGTTGCCCATGCCGATCACGTAGCCGTCCGGCCTGGCCTGCGCGATCATCGCCGTGCCGATGTTGCCGCCGGCGCCCGCGCGGTTGTCCACCAGCACCGGCTGGCCGAGCGCCGTGGAGAGGAACTTGCCGACCTGGCGCGACCGCAGGTCCGCGTTGCCGCCCGGCGCATAGGGGCAGATGAGCGTGACCGGCTTGGACGGGTACTTGTCCTCGGCCCGGCTGAAGCCCGCGGCGGGCAGGAGCAGTCCGGCGGCGGCGGACTGCAGGAAGTGGCGGCGTTGCATGGAAGGTCTCCTGTACGTTGTGCGGGAGCCGCCACTGTGGGCCGCGCACCTGTCGATCGCCTGTCCCTGGGGGTATTGCGCCGCTTCCCTCGGAACGGCGCTGACCGCGGCCTGACCGCCCAGGCTCCTAGAATGCCGCGCAACACAGGAGATCCGACAGTGCGGCGCGTGACGCTCACCGTCGCGGCAGCGCTCTTCATGCTGCTGCTGGACGGCACCATCCTCAACACCTCCCTGCCCGTGATGGCGGCCGCGCTGGGCGTGCGGCCGCTCGCCCTCACCGGTGCCGTGACGGTGTACCTGCTCACGGGCGCGGCGCTGCTGCCCATGGCGAGCTGGCTCGCGGACCGCTTCGGGCTGCGCCGCGTGTTCGTGCTGGCGATCGCGCTGTTCACCATCGCGTCGCTCCTGTGCGGCCTCGCGCAGGACGCGACGCAGCTGATGCTGGCGCGCGCGCTGCAGGGCCTGGGCGCCGGCCTCATGATGCCGGTGGGGCGCACGATCGCGATGCAGGGCGCGCGCAAGGAAGACATCATCGGCATCACGGCGCTCCTCACCTGGCCCGCGCTGTTCGCGCCGGTGCTGGGGCCGCCGCTGGGCGGCTTCATCACCACCTACGTGTCCTGGCGCTGGAACTTCCTGCTGAACGTGCCCATCGGCGTGGCCGCCATCGTGCTGATCCTGCGCTGGGTGCCGCGCGGCACGCGGCAGGCGCCGCGGCCGCTGGACCTGCCCGGCGCGCTCGGAGCGGCGCTCGGGCTGATGCTGCTGCTGGGCGGCCTGCAGTGGACGGCGCACGTGATCGGCGACGACCGCGAACGCCTGCCGGCGCTGGCGACCATCGCCATCGGCATCGCCGCGCTTGCCTGGACCGTGCACCACCTGCGGCGCGCGGCGCACCCGGTGGTGAGCATGACGCCGCTGGAGCACCGCACGTTCCGCGCCGCCACCGCCACGGGCGGCACCTTCGCGGCCATGTGCCTGCAGTCGACGCCTTTCCTGTTGCCGCTGATGTTCCAGCTGGCGCTGGGGCGCAGCGCGGTCGACGCGGGCGCGCTGCTGCTGCCCTACTTCCTCGGCAACCTCGGCATGAAGTCGGTCACCACGCCCATCCTGCTGAAACTCGGTTTCCGCCGCGTGCTGGTCCTCATGGGCGCGGCCAATGCCGCGGCGATCGCCGCCTTTGCGCTCGTCGGGCCGCAGACGCCGTGGCCCGCGCTGATCGCGCTGCTGGTCGCCGCCGGTTGCGTGCGCTCCATGCTGATGACGGCCATCAACACGCTCATGTTCGCGGACATCCCGCCGCCGCAACGCGGCGCCGCGTCGGCGCTGTCCACCGTGTCCATGCAGGTCGCGGGCGCGCTGGGCGTGGCGGTGGGCGCGATCGTGCTCGCGATCGCGCAGGCGGCGCACGGCGAGGCGCATCTCGCGCTCGGCGACTTCCATGCCGCGTTCCTGGCCATGGGCGTGTTCTGCGCGCTGGCCACAGTTTCGTTCTGGCGACTGCCGCACGACGCGGGCGCGGAGATGACGCGCGCGACGGCGGGCCGCGCGGGTTGACCGGACAAGGACTTCAGAAGGAGACGAGATGCAATCCTGGTGGATGCAGATGACGAATGCCGGCGCCGTGCTCGAGCGGCGCGACGCCCCGGTGCCGCAACCCGGTGCCGGCCAGCTGCTGGTACGCGTGCGCGCCTCGTCGCTGAATCGCGGCGAGTTCGTGGCGGGCCACGGCCTGCACGGGCAGCCCGGCGCGTGGAAGGCGGTCGGCACCGAAGGCGCGGGCGAGGTCGCGGCGGTCGGCGAGGGCGTGAGCGCCTTCGCGGCCGGCGACAAGGTCATGGGTCGCTGCGCGGGCGCGTTCGCGGAGTACGCGCTGGTCGATGCGGCCGAGGCCATCCCCGTGCCGCCCGGCCTGTCCTGGGAGCAGGCGAGCAGCGTCGCGCTCACCTTCCTCGTCGCCTACGACATGCTGGTGCTGCAGGGACGGCTGAAGGCGGGCGAGTGGCTGCTGGTGAACGGCGTTTCCTCCGGCGTCGGCGTGGCCTGCCTCCAGCTGGGCAAGGTGCTCGGCGCCAAGGTCATCGGCACGTCCGGTTCCCGCGAGAAGCTGGACGCGCTGAGGCCACTGGGCCTCGACCTGGGGCTCGCCACGCGCGCCGCCGACTTCGCGCCGGCGGTGCTGGAGGCGACGGGCGGCAAGGGCGCGGACCTGGCGGTCAACACCGTCGGCGGCTCCGTGTTCGCCGAGGACGTGCGCTGCCTCGCGTTCGAGGGGCGGCTCGCGGTGGTGGGCTACGTGGACGGCCAGCTGCACGCGGACATGGACCTGGAGGCCATGCACGCGAAGCGCCTCGCGATCTTCGGCGTCTCCAACAAGCTGCGCACCAAGGCGCAGAAGTCCGCGGCAGTGCCGCGCTTCGTCGCCGAGGTCCTTCCGCACATCGCGGCGGGCCGGATCGTGCCGCGGGTCGACCACGTCTTCGCCTTCGACCAGCTGCGCGAAGCCAAGGCGATGATGGAAGCCGGCGGGCACACGGGCAAGATCGTGCTGCGCATCGCTGCCTGAGGCGCGCGGGTCCTCCCCGCGCGCTTCTTCGTCATCCCCGCGAAGGCGGGGATCCAGGGCTCTCGGAGAGCGGCGCTGTTGCGCCGTTTTCTCTTTTCGCTGCGAGTCTCCGGCCGGCTGGCAGCCCGCACGCGGCTTCGCCGCCGGTGGGGTTCGGGCTGTGCCGCTCACCCCACCCTACCGGCGACGGCAGGGCTTGTAGGGTGGCGGTGAGGCGAAGCCGAACCCCACCATGCGTCGCCCAGCGGGCCGGCACCGCGCACCGCCTGAGGCGACGCGGCACGAGGCTCCAAAGCGGAAGCCCTGGATCCCCGCCTGCACGGGGATGACGAGAGGGGCGTGGGGATGACGAAGGCGCGCGCGGCGATGACGGGTATCACGCCCGCCGCCTGTGCAAGTGCCGCGCCAGCGTGCGCGCGATGGCCGGGCCCGTCGCCATGACGAAGAGCATGCGCAGCACCTGCATGGTGAGCACGAAGGGCACGTCCACCGGCGTGGAGGCGGCGATGATCGCCACCGAGTCCGCGCCGCCGGGGCTGGTTGCCAGGTAGGCGGTCAGCGGGTCCACGTGCGCCCAGCGCACCAGCGCCGCGGCGAAGGCGCCGCACAGCAGGATCAGCACGAGGATGGACGCCAGCACCTTGGGCAGCGAGCGGAAGGTCTGGGCCAGCACCTGGCGGTTGAAGCGCGTGCCGATGGTCCAGCCGATGAAGGCATAGGCGATCGCCAGCACGAGCGGCGGCAGCTCGATCGCGATCCCGGCCACGTCCTGCAGGAGCACGCCACCGATCATCGGCACCAGCAGCCCGCCGGCGGGCAGGCGCAGCCGCACGCCCACCAGGGCACCGCCGATGGCAAGCACCAGCGTGACCGCGAGGCCCGTCCAGCTCCTGGGACCGAGCAGCAGCGATGCCGCCGCGGCGGCGGCCTGTTTCGCCGCCTCCGTGTCGCTGCTCTGGATCCACCAGTGCGCGACCGCGGAGGCCGTGAGCGACACGCAGACCACGCGCAGGTACTGCATGAAGGCGACCAGCCGCACGTCCGCGCCGTGCGCCTCGGCCATGACCATCATGGCGGACGCGGCGCCCGGGGCCGAACCCCAGATCGCCGTGTCGCCGGGAAACACGTTCCAGTGCGACAGCATCCAGCCCAGCGCGTTGGCGAGCACCGTCACGGCGACGACGCCGATGATGAACACCAGCCAGTGCTCGGACAGGGTGGAAAGGATGGACCCGGGCACGCCGCGCGCGATGAGGCACCCGACCACGCCCTGCGCCGCGACGAAGGCGACGCGCGGCACCTGCACGTCGGAGCCGAGCACGGACAGCGCGATCGCGGCCACCATCGGACCGAGCAGGCGCCCCGCAGGGACGCCGACGTGGTCGAAGATGCCGGTGAGCAGGACGGACACGGCCAGCAGGCCGGCCCAGCGCAGTTGCAGCCGGCCGCTCACGCCGCAGGCCTCGCCAGCGCGGCCTTCAGCGCATCCGCCTTCAGTTCCTGCGCGATCCCCACGGCCAGCTGCAGGCGCCGCAGCACCCAGGGCGTGAGGTCCTCGGATTCGTCGGGCACGGCCAGCATCGGTTGCACCTCTTCGTGCGGGCCGGGCGCGGTCGCGTCGCTGCCCTCGCGCGCCAGCTGGGACGCGATCGCGCGGGCGGCCTGCTCCAGCGGCGCCTGCAGCTGCGCGAGGTCGAGCCGTTCGCGCCGCTGCAGCAGCGTCGTCTTGATGGCGGTGAGCTGCGCGAGCAGCTGGTAGCTGTGCGCCTGCATCCGTTCCAGTTCCGCGACCGGCGGCCGGACGGCGCGCGGTTCCGACAGCGAGCGCTGGATCGCCTGCACCAGCGCGGACAGGCTGTCGTAGCCCTCGCGGCGCGCCAGGCGCCACGCCAGTTCCGACTGCGTGTCCACCGCCTGCAGCTGCCCCAGGCCCAGCGACAGCTGCGCCAGCCGCGCCTGCGCGGCCAGCGTCCGCGACACCAGCGCGGCGACCTGCGTACGCTCCCAGGACGGCAGGACGTAGCTGAAGATCCAGGCGATGGCGACGCCGAGGAAGGTGTCCATCAGGCGCTCGGCCACCTCGAAGGCCGGGGACGTGGAGGCAAAGAGCAGGTGCGCCTGTACCAGGGCGAGCACGGTCGCGGCCACCGCCGTCACCAGGTAGCGCTGCAGCGCGAACGCGTGCGCGACGCCCTGGCCCACCGCGACGACGAGCAGCAGCACCGGCGCCGGCACGTGCGCATAGAGCAGCGCGCCCGCCAGCAGGCAGCCGAGCACGGTGCCGGCCACGCGGCTGTTGCGCCGCTCCAGGGTCTGCGACAGGCTGCCGCGCAGCACCACCACGATGGTGAGCAGGATCCAGTAGTCGTGCGAGCCCCAGGGCAGGATGAAGCCGACGGCCGTGCCCGCGGCGATCGCGAGCGCAGCGCGCATCGCGTGGCGCAGCGGCGGCGCGTCCCAGCGCCACAGCGACAGGAAGGGGCGCCAGGTCCAGCGCGCGGGGCTCACGAACAGCTGCCACGCGGTGCGCACGATGTCCACGTCCGGCTCGCGCTCGCCGCGCGCGAGCTCCACCAGCCGCACCACCTCGTCGTGCACGTAGCCGGTGCGGCGTGCCAGCGATCCGGCCAGCACCGCGGGCGGCGGGGCACGGTAGTCGATGCTGGCCGGCGCGGGGGCCGCGGCGGCTGCGAGCGCAAGTGCCGGCCGCTGGTGCACGAAGGCGCCGGGCGTGCGCCCCAGCGTCATCGCATCGGCCAGCTGCTCCATGTCGCCGGCCAGCGCCTGCAGCTCGGTGCCCAGCACGCGCAGCAGCTCCTGCTGCTCGGGCACGCCGCGCAGCGCCTCCAGGTCCAGCGCGCAGGCGACGAGGTGGTCGCGCATGTCCAGCACCTGCATCAGCATGCCCGCGAGCTGCAGGCGGCGCGGCGTGGTCGGCGATTCCAGCAGGATGTTGCGCGCGGACTGCAGCTGGTCCGCGAGCGCGGCCTGCTGCTTCATGAGGCGCCCCACGAGCGCCGTGCGCTGCTGCACTTCCTCGGTCATGGTGAAGTGCAGGCCTTGCGTGCGCATGAGGTTGGCCGTGGCGTGCAGCGAGTCCACGACCGCGAGCACGCGGTAGCGGCCATTGAGGACGATGTTCAGGCCTGTGCCCCACAGCACGTACAGGCAGGCGCCGAGGGCGAAGGCGAGCGCCTGCTGCACCAGCGCCTCGCGGCCGGCCGCCGGCGGCGAGGCCAGCGCGAAGATCATGGAGAACATCACCGACACCGACACGGGCAGGCCCCGCTTGCCCCAGGCGGCGCCGAGGAAGGCCAGGAAGGTCGCGCCCACGAGCAGGGCGGACAGCTCCAGCGGCGAGTGGCGCACGGCGCCGGTGATGAAGAAGAGCGGGGTGCCGATCAGGGCCGCGGGCAGCAGGTGCGTGAACTTGCCGCGGCGCGGCGCCGGCGCGTCCGGCGGGATGACCACGATCACCCCGACGCCCGCGGCGGCCGACGCCGCCGCGCCGAACAGCACGTGCACGAGGGCGGAGATCACCAGCAGCCCCGTGGCGGCGACCACGCCGTTGGCGACGTAGGAGCTGAGGGCGATGCGCCAGGCGGCGCGCAGTTGTTCTTTCATTCGGGTCCCGGGAGGCTCGGCGCCGCCAAGCATAAGGCCCGGCGGGACGGGCCACGGCAGCTGTGCGGTGCCCCATCGTGCATGATGGCGGTCCCGCAACACCGAACCCCGCAAGAGCATGGCGCGTCCCACCCGCGAGCTGGCGAAGATCCTGTATTTCATCGCCTTCCTGGCCGCCGGACTGCTGCTCGTCCGGACGGGTGCGCTGCCCGTGTGGCTCTTCGCCGTCGCGGTGATCGTGGTGGGCGGGATGCGCGTGCTGTCCCACCTCGACGCCTACCAGGACGAACTGTCCGTGTCCGACGAAAGCATCACGCGCATCCACGGCTCGCGCATGCGCAGGATGACCGAGGAGAAGGTGCGCTGGGACGAACTGGAGCGGGTGGAACTGCTCACGCGCGAGGTCGGTCCCGACAAGCAGGACATGCTGTTCCTGCTGCACGGCGCGGGCGAGGGCGGCGTGGCCATTGCCGGGACGCTCGCCGACCGCCATGAGCTGGCGGCGCGGCTCGCGGCGAAGCTGCCCGGCTTCCGCCAGGACCTGGTGCAGGACGCCCGCGCGGCGACGCAGCAGGCGTCCTTCCTGCTCTGGGAGCGCGAGGGAAGCGCCGGGTAGCCGGCGGCTGCCGTCAGGCGGCCCAATGCCCCACTGCCATCGCGGGTCAGGTGACGGTCAGTGGTGGCGATCCACACTGCGACGCATCGGATGGCCGCACGGCAATCGCAGGCGGCCCTCCCTTCGCTCTCCTTGCCCGCCTCCCTCCCTGGTGGGCCTTTCGCAGCCGACCGCCGAAAGCGGTCGGCTTTTTTCTTGGGACGGGCGTCAGCCGTGGCAGCAGGCGCCGCCGCGCGTAGGTTCCCATCATCACCTCCACGCCGCGCCCGTAGGTCGAATAGGTGTGGAACACCGTGCCGGCGGGGTCGCGGTAGTTGGCGGTGCCGGAGGCATTGACGATCGTCTTCATGGAGTGCTCCTTGGCTGTGGATGCGCGACTCAGGCGCCGGCCTTCCTGGGCCGGCGCACGGCGCGGACCTTGCCGCTCGGTCCGCCGCCACAGTAGAAGAGGTCGGCGCCGTCGGACTCGAGGCCGCTGACGCCGACGCCTTCGGGCATCTCGAGGCGCTCGAGCACCGCGCCCGTGCCCGGGTCGATGCGCCGGATGTCGCTCTGCTCGCCTTCCCAGGTGCCGTGCCACAGCTCGCCGTCCACCCAGGTGACGCCGGTGACGAAGCGGTTGCATTCGATGGTGCGCAGGATCGCGCCGCTGGCCGGGTCGATCTGGTGGATCTTGCGGTCGCGGTACACGCCGACCCACAGGCTGCCCTCGGCCCAGGCGAGGCCCGAGTCGCGGCCCTGTCCCGGCGCGGGGATGCTCGCCACCTCCTGGCCGCTGGCCGGGTCGATCTTGGCGATGCGTGCTTCCGCGATCTGGTACAGGTAGCGGCCGTCGAAGGCCGTGCCGGCGTCGCAGGCGCAATCGACGGCGCGGGTGCGCTCGCCGGTCGCGGGGTCGATCGCGACGAGCTTCGTGCCGGTGGCGGCCCAGAAGCAGCGGCCGTCGTGCGTGACGCCGGCGACCTGGTCGCCCAGGGGGCCGTACTCGCGCACGATCTCGGCGGCACGCGCCGGGGCGCTGTCCTTGCTGAGGGAGGGCATGGGCTGGATTCCTTGCGTTGCGCCTCACGGTGGCGCGCAGGGAGACTCTAGCCAGCCGGCAGCGAAGAGGGGAGTAACAAGATCGTCGTGAATCCGGCCAGGGGGGCGGCCACCCAGCGGCGCGCCCGCGCCTGGCCGACCCCGCGGACGCGGCCGGCCGCCTCGAGGTCGGCGAGCGCTCGCTGCACGGTGCGCTGGCTCGTGGCCAGCGCCAGCCCCAGCGCCGACGTGGACCAGGCCGCGCCGTCGGCGAGCAGCGCCAGCAGCGCGCCCTGCTCGCCCTCCACGGGTGGCGCGAGCACGACCACCGCGCGCCCGCCGTGCGGGTGCAGGTGGAAGCCGCGCGCGGTCGCCTCGATGGCGGCCACGTCCTTCACCAGCGTGCGCAGGCGGCCGATCTCGACGCGCAGGCGCGCGCGGTGGGTCTCGTCGGGGCGGCGGGTCCGGAAGGCCGCGGCAATCAGGGCATTGCGATCGATGTCGCCGGGCCAGGCCTGGGCGAGGGCGCGGGCCAGCGTGAACAGCACCGGGCGGCGCGCGAGCGGCAGCCAGGCCGCCCCCGCCCGCACGCCGTGGCGGCAGGCGTCGACGACCAGGTCGCCCGATTGCAGCAGGGCGGCGACGTCCGCGAGGGGCAGCGCCTGTTCGCCGTCCGGGGACACGCGCCGGGCCGCGGGTTGCGCGAGGGCGCGGTGGGCTTCTTCCGCTTCCGCGACGAGTGCCGGCACGCCGGAGCGGTGTGCGGCGTCCAGTGCGCGGGCCAGGGCCGCCGCCGCGTCGTCGGTGCGCAGGGAGCGCAGCGCGAGTTCGGCCGCCGCGAGTTCGGCCACCGCGGCGAACGAAGGCGGGAGGCCGCGCGTATCGATGGCGGCGAGGGCGGTGGCGGCCTCCGCCAGCCGTCCGAGGAGCAGCAGCCGCCGGACCGCAATCAATCGCGCCTGCAACGCGTTTGCATGGTCCGCGTGCGCCTCCAGCAGCGCCGAGGCCGCGGCCAGCGTGCGCGGCGCGCCGCCGAGGTCGCGCATGGCCAGCGCCACCTCGGCTTCGGCGACGACGCAGCGGGCCCGCGCGACCGCTTCATGGGCGCCGAAGGCGCGGGCGGCGCGGCGCAGCAGTTCGCGGGCGCGCGGATGCTCGCCCAGCTGCGCCATGGCGATGCCGCGCAGCGCCAGCGCGGGCGGATCCTCCCGCAGGGAGACGCGCTTGAGCGCACCCAGCACGTCGCCTGCCGCCAGGGCACGCGCGGAGGCCGCGATGAGGGAGTCCATGGCGAGAGGCTACCCCAACGTCGTCCCCGCCCCCGCCTGCGCGGGAATGACGGATCACTCCTTCTCGATCCCCGCCGCCGTGATCACCTTGCTCCACTTCTGCGACTCGGCGTGCTGGAACTTGCGCAGTTCCTCGGGCGTGCTGGTGAGGACGTCGGTGCCGCTGGACGTGTAGAAGCCCGACGCGGCGGGGCTCTTCGCCGCGGCGACCAGCAGTTCGTTGAGGCGCGCCACCACGGGCGCGGGCGTGCCGGCCGGCGCGTACGCCGCGAACCAGTAGGTCATCTCGTAGCCTTTCACGCCCGCCTCGCTGAGGGTCGGGACTTCGGGGGCGAGCGCGCTGCGCTTGCTGGTGGACACGCCCAGCGCCTTCAGCTTGCCGGCCTTCACCTGCGGCAGGCCGGTGGACATGTCGGTGATCATCATGTCGATCTGGCCGCCCATGAGGTCGGTGATCGCCGGCGGGTTGCTCTTGTACGGGATGCTGACGATGTAGGTGCCGGTCATCTGCTTGAACAGCTCGCCGGCGATGCGGCTCGAGGAACTGCCCCAGCCGAAGGAGAGCTTGCCCGGCCTTTCCTTCGCCAGCTTGATGAAGTCGCCCACCGAGTTCGCCGGCGACTGCTCGTTGACCACCATGATCTGGCCGCCGCGTCCCAGCAGCGTGAGCGGCTCGAAGTCCTTCACGGGGTCGTAGGGCAGCTTCCTGAACAGGTGCTCGTTGGCGGCGTGCGTCGTGTTGGTGGTGATGAACACCGTGTAGCCATCGGGCTTCGCCTTGGCCGCGAGCTGCGCGCCGATGAAGCCGTTGGCGCCGGCGCGGTTGTCCACGATCACCTGCTGCTTCGTCTGCTGCGTGATCGCCTGGCCGATCGCGCGGGCGAGCTGGTCGGTCGCGCTGCCGGCGGCGAAGGGCACCACGAAGGTGAGGGGCCGCTCCGGGAAGGCCTGCGCGGCGGCGGTTCCGGCAAAGGCGAGCAGCACGCCGGAGGCGAGCCAGGCGCGACGGGTGGGATTCATCTTGTCTCCTGCGAATGGTTTCGTTCGATGGCAAGGGTGAGAAGCAGGCTGGACAGGCTCTTGCCGTGCGTGTCCAGGTTGAGGGAGCTGTTGACGCCGCCGTCCAGCACGTCGTCGATGACGAAGTTCAGCGCGTGCAGCCTGGGCAGCAGGTAGCGGGCGACCCGCGTGGGCCGGCGCGTGGCGAACAGGGCGGCGACCCGTTCCACCGTCACCTGTTCCACGAGGAGGGGCCAGTCCGCGGGGTCGAACGCGACAAGGCCGATGGAGGACCGGTTGCCCTTGTCGCCGGTGCGCGCGTGCGCGAGGGCGTGCAGCAGCACGGTGCTCATGCGACGAATCCCCAGCGGGGCGCCAGCCACTCGCGCGGCAGGAAGCAGGACGCGCTGCCCAGGCGCGGCGTGAGGGCGGTGCGAACGCCGCCGCCGCCGGCCGGGCCGCAGGTGTAGAGGGCCAGCACTTCGCGCGTGAGCAGCTCCACGTCCGCGCGCTGCTCCGAAGCGGCGGCGACACGCAGGCGCACGTCAGGGGCATCGGGCAGCGCGTGGGCATCGTTCCATCGGCCATCGTCGTCCGCGAACACGCTGGACACGCCGACCAGGTCGCAGCGCACGCGCAGGTGCCCCAGGCCCTGGCTGCGCAGGCGCTCGCGCACGATCTCGCCCGCCAGCTTCGCGCGGGCCGCCGCATTGGGGCCGGCATAGGAGATCTCGCCCTCGCCCAGCCAGCCGCCTTCGTGGCACAGCGTCGCCTTGAGCGTGGGAGGACGCGCATGGCCGCGGATCCCGCGCACTGCGATGCGGTCTCGCCCGTCCTCGTGCAGCTCCGCCCGGGTGATGTCGGCGACGACGTCGGGGGTGAGATAGGCGGCGGGATCGTGCAGCTCGTACAGCAGCTGCTCGGTCACCGTGCGCCGGTCCACGCAGCCGCCGGTGCCGGCGGCCTTGGTGACGACGAAGCGGCCGTCGGCATGCATCTCCACGATCGGGAAGCCGACGTGCGCGAGATCCGGCACATCCTTCACGCCGGGATCCGCGAAGTAGCCGCCCGCGACCTGCGCGCCGCATTCCAGCAGGTGGCCCGCCATGGTGCCGGCGGCGAGGCGATCCCAGTCGTCCATGGCCCAGCCGAAGTGGGCGAGCATGGGGCCCAGCGCCAGCGAGGGGTCGGCGACGCGGCCGGTCACGACCACCTGCGCGCCGCCGCGCAACGCGCCCGCGATCTCCCGCGCCCCCAGGTACACGTTGGCGCTCACCAGCGCCTTGCCGGCGATGGCCGGCGGCATCAGGTCGTGCAGCCGCTGCGGCGCGAGCGACTCCAGCAGGTCGTCGCCCTCGACCACCGCGATGCGCAATGGCGGCAGGCCCAGCGCCGCCGCGAGCTGCTGGATGCAGGCGGCCGCTCCCCGCGGGTTGGCGGCGCCGAAGTTGCCGACGATGGGAATGCCGGCCGCGACGCAATCGGCCAGCACCGGGCGCAGGAACCGCTCCAGCGACGGCTCCCAGCCGGCGTCCGGATCGCGGCGCCGCTGCAGCTGGGCGAGGGCCAGCGTGCGTTCGGCCAGCGTCTCGAACATCAGCACGGCGGGGCCGCCCGCGCGCACCAGGGTGCGGACCACCGGCACGGCGGCATCCCAGCGGTCGCCGCTGAAGCCGGCGCCGCAGCCGATGCGCAGGACGGGGGAGGAAGCCATGGGCGCGACCTTAAGGCCGCCGCAGGCATCCGTAAAATGGAAATTTCCGCTCAAGTGATCGGAATCGCCGATGAATCTGTCCTCCCGCGACCTGCGTGCCGTGATCGCCCTGATCGAGGAGCGCAACTTCACCCGCGCGGCGGAGCGCGTGCACCTGTCGCAATCGGCCTTCAGCGCGCTGATCCAGGGCGTGGAGGAAAGCCTGGGCGCGCGCCTGTTCGAGCGCAACACGCGCAACGTCACGCTCACGCCGGAAGGCCGCATCTTCGAGGACTCGGCGCGGCGCGTACTGGCCGACTTCGACGGGATGGTGGCGAACTTCCAGGACCACGCGCAGAGGCGCCGCGGCCGCGTCGTGGTCGCCGCGCTGCCCTCACTGGCGGCCGGGTGGCTGCCCGGGGTGCTGGCGGAATTCCGCTCGCGCCATCCGGGCATCGAGCTCGCGCTGCTAGACCAGCTCTCGGAGCAATGCCTGGGCCTGGTGCGCTCGGGCCAGGCGGACCTGGCGCTCGCGGCCACCGGCGACAAGGACGCGGACCTCGCCACCGAGCCGCTGTGCGCCGATGCGTTCCACCTCGTCTGCCGCAAGGACCATCCACTCGCCCGGCAGAAGGAGATCCGCCTGCGCGACCTGGCGGCGCATCCCTTCGTGCACCTGTCGCGCCACAGCAGCGTCCGCCGGCACCTGGAGGCGGCGTTCCATCCGGTGCCCATGCAGACCGTGCTCGAAGTGGAGCACCTCGCGACCGTGACCGGCATGGTGGCCGCGGGGCTGGGCATCACCGTCGTGCCGGCGCTCACGCTGTTCCACTTCGACCGGCCGGACCTCGCCGTGCGGCCGCTGCGGCTGAAGGGACTGACGCGCCGCATCCTGGTCGTGCGGCGCAAGAACGAGGCGCTGTCGGTGGCGGCGCAGGCGCTGCGCGAACTCATGCTTGCGCGCAAGCCCACGGTCGCGAAGCGCAGCCTTGCGCGCAAGGCTGTGCTTCGCAAGGTCTCTTTGCCTTGACCCAGCAAGGCGCCAGCGAGAAATATTCGTGGGCCGAGCCACCTTCCTTGTAGGCGAATGAACTCCTGGCCGTAGGCGTTCTCCTACTGCCTTCATGCCTGAAAGGAAAAGTCGACTCATGTGGAAACCTGCTGCCGCCGCGCTGATGGCCTGCGCTTCGCTGCTTCCCGGCTTCGCGCGCGCCGACGCGTTCGACCAGGGCATGGACACGATGTGGGAGGCCTTGTGGCACCAGAGCGGCACGGCTACGCGGCTGGTGCGCTGGGAACAGGACATGAAGGTGCGCGTGTACGGCTTCAACGTGGCCGCGCACAGGGAGCACGCCTTGCAAGCCTTGCGCGCCGCTGCCGGCGAAGCCCGCGTGAAGGTTTTCGACGTGAGCGACCGGCCCGACGCCGCGCAGCAGGCCAACGTGAGCATCGAGATCGTGCCGGACAGCCAGCTGTCGGACAACCAGCCCTGCGAGACGCGGCTGAACTTCACGACCGAGACGCACATCGACTCCGTGACGATGCAGATGCGCGACCAGGACGAGTGGCGCTGCGCCTACCACGAGTCCATGCACGTGATGGGCGTGCGCGGCCATCCCGAAGGCAACACGGTGCTGAGCTACTTCGCCACGCAGGTCGAAGGCCTGACGGCGCTGGACAAGGCGATGCTGCGGGCGTGGTACTCGCCGCGCGCCCATGGCGGCATGACGCCGTTCGAGATGCTGCCCATCCTCGCGGATGAAATGGTAGGCATCCTGCCGGACCGCCGGCAGGCGCTGCAGTCGCGCGACCGCTTCCTGGCCCGCACGGTCCACGAGATGGAAGGCTTCGCCGACGGCCAGGGCGACATCCCGCTGATCGTCAAGCGCAGCGGCAAGTCCACCGACATCGGGATCCGCTACGGCCGCATGGAGATGAGCTATTTCCTTGGCGTCGCATATCTCGAGGGAGCCTGCGTCTCGAAGGATGCGACGCAGGCGACGCACTGGCTGGAACGTGCGGCCAGCCTGGGCAGCCGCAGCGCGCAGGTGCGGCTGGGCGCGGGCAACGCCGCCATCGCGGGCAAGGGCTGAGGCGCCGGCCTCGCGCCCTCGCCGCGGAGCAGGGCGTCAGCGCGCGAACGATCCGTCCTTGCGGATCATCGTCAGGGCGACGAAGCGCGAGCCCAGGTTGTTCTGCTTGCCGTAGCTGATGGAGTAGCCGCCGAGGTCCTCGTTGACCAGGCCCTTCAGCGTCGCGATCAGCTTGGGGCGCGTGAGCGGCGACGGCGTCTTCTGCAGGGCCGCGACGATCAGCTTGGCATTGAGGAAACCCTCCATGCTGTTGTAGCTGAACTTGCCGTCGTCCTGCGACAGCAAGGTCTTCTGGTACTCGTGCACCACCGGGTGGCCCAGTTCGGTGAACGGATAGGGCACCACCTGCGAGACGATCACGCCCGCGGCCGGTTCCCCGAGGTCCGCGTGCAGGCCGGAAGCGACGCTCAGCACGAAGTACTGCGGCTTCATCCCGCGCGCCGCAATGCCGCGGATCAGGGCGGCGGCCGGCTTGGACTGCCCGATGTAGATCACGGCCTGCGGCGTGGCCGCGGAGATCATCTCGACGGCCTTCGCGACGTCGACGGTGCCGCGCGGCACCGGTGCCACCGCCACGGGCGCGCTGCCGCGCTTCTGCAGCGAGGCGTTCAGCGCTTCCAGGCCTTCCTTGCCGAACGCGTCGTCCTGGTAGGCCGCCGCGATGTGCGTGATGCCGATGGTCCAGGCGTGGTTGACGGCCGCCTCGATCTCGTCGGTCGTGCTGGCGCGCAGGTGGAACACGTCCTCCACGAAGGGATCGCGCAGCGACCTGGCGCCGCTGGTGTTGCCCACCTGGGCGATGCCCTCCGCCTGGATCAGGGGCACGATCTTCTGCACGTTCGCGGTGCCGCGATAGCCGACCAGGGCGAGCGCGTTCTGCGCGATCAGCGCCTTGGTGTTCTCCACCGTCCTGTCCGGATCGAAGCCGTCGTCCAGGCTCACCAGCTTGATCTTCTCGCCGCGGATGCCGCCGCGGCGGTTGACCTCGTCGAAGTACGCGTTCATGCCGCGCAGGTAGTCCTTGGTGAGGGCCGCCGAAGTGCCGGAGAGGTCGCCGGAGTGCCCGAGGAGGATGTCCGCCAGCGCGTAGCCGGGGAGGAGGGCGCCCACGAGGGCAAGGACGCGGCCCGCGCGGGCCAGCGTGGTTCGATGCATGACAGCTTTTCTCCCATCGTTGTCACTGCACAGCTTCATGAAAGCGATCGGATCGGTCAATGACCGCGCGCAGCTTCGCGCCGGAACAGGGCGATTGCAGGCAACGCCCTTAAGCAATCTTTCTTAATTTCGTTGCTTTTTGTCCCGGTTCACTGGATGGTGAGCCGCTCGCGCAGCATCAGCACGAGGTCGGTCTTGGCGACGTGTCCCAGCAGCCGGCCCGCGTCGTCCACCACCGGCAGGCGTTCGCCGGGATGCGCCTCGAACAGGGGCAGCACCTCCCACAGGGGCATGTCCTCGCGCAGCCGCGGATAGTCGGTGCGCAGCAGCTCCGGTGGCCAGGGCCCCTGCGCATCGTGTGGCGCCTTGAGCCACTGCGCCAGTTCGTGCATGGAGATGGCGCCCAGGAAGCGCCGCTCGCCATCGACCACGTAGACGTGGCGCCAGCGGCTTTCGAGGAGGCGGGCCTCCACTTCCGCCACCGGCTGTCCCGGCAGCACCGTGAGGCTGTCGGTGCGCAGCAGTTCGCGCGCGGTCGCCAGGCGCGGGTCGGTGGCGTTCTTCGCGCGCTGCGAGGAGGCGTAGATGGAGTCCGGCCGCAAGAGGCGCGACACGGAGAAGGCGAGCACGCACGCCAGCATGAGCGGCGTGACCATGCCGTAGTTCTCCGTCATCTCGAAGATCATGAGCACGGAAGTGAGCGGCGCATGCGTGCTGGCGGCGAGGAAGGCGCCCATGCCGATCGCCGCGCCCGCCGGCGCCGGCAGTGCCGGACCCACGAGGGCCGCGGCCGCCGCCGCGAACAGCGTCCCGCTCGCCGCGCCCATGAACAGCGTCGGCGTGAAGATGCCGCCGACCGCGCCGGAGCCGGTCGTCGCCGCCACCGCCGCGAGCTTGAGCAGCAACAACAGCAGCAGCGGCTGCCACGTCCACTGGGCCTGCAGCATGCTGTTCACGACGCTGAAGCCATTGCCCCACACCTGCGGCGCCTGCAGCGAGAGGGCGCCGACGATCAACCCGCCGGCCGCGAGCTTCAGGGGCAGCGGCCCGCGCCAGCGGCCGAACGCCGACTTGGCGGCATCCAGCACCGCCAGGTACATCGGTGCCACGACACCCGCCAGCACGCCCAGCGCGCCGCACAGCAGCACCGCCGTCGTGTCCAGCGCCGGGAGCGCCGGCATGCGATAGAGCGGCGCGGCGCCCACCAGGCCGGCGACGGTGAGGTGCGCGGCCACGGAGGCGATCAGCAGCGCCGCAAGCGTCTCGGTGGAGAGCGACTGCAGCACGATCTCGGCGATGAACAGCGCGCCCGCGATGGGCGTGCCGTAGGCGGTGGTGAGGCCGGCCGCCGCGCCGCATGCCACCAGCAGGCGGCGCCTCGGCACCGGCATGTCGCGCCACGTGGCCAGCAGGGAACCGGAAAGCGCGGCGAGCTGCACCATGGGGCCTTCGCGGCCGATCGCGCCGCCGCTCGCGACGGAGCACAGCGACGACAGCGCGCGCAGCAGGGAGTTGCCCGTCCCGAGCTCGCCGCGGCCCAGCACCACCGCCTCCATGTAGTCGCCCTGCGGGGCATCCTTCGCGAGGCGCCGCGCGAGCAGCAGCACGGCGCCTGCAAGCAGCCCGCCCAGCGCGGGCACCAGCAGCCGCTCCCACCACGGCAGCGACGTGGCCGCCTCGACGAGTCCCGCCGCGGGCCCGTACAGGATGTGCTCCAGCCCACCCAGGACGCCGCGAAAGGCCAGCGTCGCCAGGGCACCCGCTACGCCCACGACGCCGGCCCACGCCAGCGTCCGTTGCCATTCGGTCGGTCGCAGCCGCGCGAGCAGCAGCAGGGCGGATTCTTTCGCTTGTCGCATGCCGCAAGGGTAGCGGCATGCGCGGTCCGGCTCCGGTCAGGCGGCCAGCAGTTCGCAGAAGCGCGCCAGGTCCACGTTGCCGCCGCTGACGAGGATGCCCACGCGCTGGCCGCGCAGGTCCGCCTTTTGCCGGCGTGCGGCGGCGAAGCCCAGGCAGCCGGTGGGCTCCACGACCAGCTTCATCCGCGTGGCGAGGAAGCGCATGCAGTCCACCAGTTCCGCGTCGGTGGCGGTAAGGATGTCGGTGACGTCGCGGCGGATGATGCCGAAGGTGAGGTTCCCGAGGTGCTGGGTCTGGGCTCCGTCGGCGATCGTCTTCGGTGTTTCGATGTGGACGATGGTGCCGCTGCGGAACGACTGCTGCCCGTCGTTGCCCGCTTCCGGCTCGACGCCATACACCTTGCAGTCCGGCGCCAGGGCCCGCGTGGCGAGCGCGCATCCGGACAGCAGGCCGCCGCCGCCCAGGGGTGCGAAGAAGGCGTCGAGGGGGCCCACCTCCTCGAACAGCTCCCGGGCCGCGGTGCCCTGGCCCGCGATCACGTCGGGATGGTCATAGGGCGGGATGAGCGTGAGGCCGTGGCGCTGCGCGAGGTCGCGGGTGATCTGCTCGCGGTCTTCCTTGTAGCGGTCGTAGACGACGACCTTGGCACCGTAGCCCTTGGTCGCCTCCACCTTGGCCGCGGGTGCGTCGTGCGGCATGACGATGGTGGCCGGGATGTCCAGCAGCTTCGCCGACAACGCAACGGCCTGCGCGTGGTTGCCCGAGGAAAAGGCGACCACGCCCGCGCGCCTCTGTTCCGGCGTGAAGCGCGCCAGCGCGTTGAAGCCGCCGCGGAACTTGAACGCGCCCATGCGCTGCAGGTTCTCGCACTTGAAGAACACCTGCGCGCCGAACGCCTCGTCGACGGTGCGCGACGTCAGCACCGGCGTGCGGTGCGCATGGCCCTGGATGCGGGCGGCGGCCGCGGCGACGTCCTCGTAGGTCGGAAGGGTCTGGCTGGCGGGCATGGTGCTCCTTGGTCGCGGGGCTCAGGCGCCGCGCAGCTCGCCACGATACAGCAGCGTTCAGTCCAGGGTCGTCTCGATCTCGAAGCGCTTGTGCAGCGCCTTGTGGATGGGACATGCGTTGGCCACGCGCAGCAGGTCCGCGCGCTGCGCCGCATCGAGCGCGCCGCCCACCGTCACCTGGCGGCGCATGCGGTACACCTCCGGTCCCTCGTCGCGCTCGATGCGCACCTCGCAGGAAGCGAGCGGGTACTGCTTGCGCTTGGCATACAGCCGCAGCGTCAGCAGCGTGCACGCGGCGAGTGCGGAGTCCAGCAGTTCGTGCGGGGTCGGGTCCGCGCCCGCGCCACCGAGCGCGACCTCGAGGTCGCCGCGCCAGCGCGCGCTGCCGGCGGCAAGCTGCACGGCGGTGGCATCGGGCAGGAAGCCCCCCGTGACGGGGGGGAGCGAATCGTTGGCGGTCATGGCAGTCTCCCGGGCTCGCGAGATTCTGCGCCTCGCGGGCGACGGCCACGGTCGGGTTGCACCTTTCCCCTAAGGGGATTGTCCTGACCCGCGGCGTCGCAGGGTTTGACCAAACTGCCACCAACGCGGCCCCCCTGCCGCATGGGAGAAGAACGAGCCATGGACCCCCAAGACAAGACTTCGCGCCGCCGCCTGCTGGCGGCCGGTGCCGGCGTGATCGCCACCACCGCGTTCGGACGTGCCTTCGCGCAGGACGTGAACCTGCCCTTCGCCAACGGCCAGCGCAAGCTGGTGGCATACCCGGAAAAGCGGCCGCTGATCGTGCTGACCTCGCGGCCGCCGCAGCTCGAGACGCCGTGGGAGGTGTTCAACGAAGGCGTGATCACGCCCAACGACGCCTTTTTCGTGCGCTATCACAACGCGGGCCTGCCGGGACCGATCGACGGCGACCAGCACGCGATCCGCATCGGCGGCAACGCGGTGGCGAAGCCCTTCTCGCTGACCGTGGCGCAGCTGCGTTCCGAGTTCAAGCCGGTGGAGCTGGTGGCGGTGAACCAGTGCTCCGGCAACAGCCGCGGCCTGTTCGCCCCGCGTGTGCAGGGCGGCCAGCTCGCCAACGGTGCCATGGGCAACGCGCGCTGGGCCGGCGTGCCGCTGAAGGACGTGCTCGCGCGCGCGGAGCCGAGCGACCGCGCGCGCCAGGTCACGTTCGACGGCCTGGACGTCGCGCTGTTCGGCGGCGGCGACTTCGTCAAGGCGCTGGACATGGGCCACGCCATGGACGGCGAGGTGATGATCGCGTACCAGATGAACGGGGCGGACCTGCCTTTCCTCAACGGCTTTCCCGTGCGGCTCATCGTGCCCGGCCACTACGGCACCTACTGGGTCAAGCACCTGTCGGCGATCGAGGTGGTCGACCGCGAATACGACGGCTTCTGGATGAAGCCCGCCTACCGCATCCCCGACAACGCCTGCGCCTGCGTGGAGCCCGGGACGGCGCCCGCGGCGACGCGTCCCATCGGGCGCTTCAACGTGCGCTCCTTCATCACCTCGGTCAACGACGGCGCCCGCGTGCGCGCCGGCGCGCCGCTGGCGGTGCGCGGCATCGCCTTCGACGGCGGCCTCGGCATCCGCGAGGTGGCGTGGTCCGCCGACGGCGGCCAGAGCTGGCGCGAGGCGCGCCTGGGCCCGGACCCGGGGCGCTACTCGTTCCGCGAATTCACGTTCGGCTTCACGCCCGCCGCCGGCGCGCACGACCTGCGCGTCCGCGCGTGGAACCGCGCCGGCCACAGCCAGCCCATGGAGGCGCTGTGGAACCCGGCCGGCTACATGCGCAACGTCGTCGAATCGGTCAAGGTCACCGCCGCCTGAGGAGCCGCCCATGAAGCATCGCATCGCGGCCGCCCTGGCCTTCGCCTTCCTTGCCACCGGTGCCGCCGCGGCCACCAAGGGCATCGACCTCCCGCCCGACGGCGCCCAGCTGAAGGCCAGCCCGCTGCCCGGCTACCAGAAGGCGCAGGCGCATTGCGTGGCCTGCCACTCCGCCGAATACATGCTGTACCAGCCCGCGAGCGCGCCGCGCCCGTACTGGGAGGCGATGGTCAAGCGCATGCAGGCCGTGTTCAAGGCGCCGGTCCCGGAGGAGGACATGCCGGCGATCGTGGACTACCTCGTGAAGACCTACGGCAACGAGCAGGCGCGGTAACGACGCGCGCGGCGCGTTTATTCCTTGCCCCTCGCCGCAGGCGGGGGATGCGCCGTCTTCGCCCGCCGCCGCACTAAGCTGGGCGGCGTTGACGGGGCGACGCTGGTCCTGGAGGACCCAAGGAGTTGACATGAAGCACTGGATGGCCGCGCTCGTCTGCACCGCCGCCCTGGCCTGGCCCTCGCATGCACCCGCGGCAGGCGGTGGCGGCGGATCCGCGGGCGGTGGCGGTGGCGGTGGCGGCGACGACAGCATGTCCCTGCGCAACAAGGATCCCGACTACACCGCCGGCATGGCGGCCGTGAGAACCAGGGACTGGAAGCAGGTGATCACGCGCATGGGCGCGTACACGCAGCGCAAGCCGGACGACGCCGACGGCTGGAACGAGCTGGGGCACGCGTACCGCCGCACCGGCCAGCTGGACCCGGCGTTCGATGCCTATGGCAAGGCGCTGAAGATCGACCCGCGCCACCGCGGCGCGCACGAATACCTCGGCGAGGCCTATCTCCAGGTCAACGACCTGCCCAAGGCGGAGGCGGAACTCCAGGCGCTGGACAAGCTGTGCTTCTTCGGCTGCGAGGAATACAGCGACCTGAAGCGGAGCATCGAGGACTACAAGAAGGGCAGGCAGGCGGCCGCCGGATCCTGAGGGCCGGCCACTCGCATTCCTGCAACGACGCTCGTCGCTCGTCCCCGACCGCACGGCGGGCCCGGACGGGACCTGCCGCGCCGCGCCGCTATAACGGCCTGAAAACGCCGCGCGGAGGGCGCGTCCATGAGAAAAACCGTCGTCCTGCTGGGGCTGGCCGTGTTGCTGTCCCTGCTGTTCCCCGTCCGGATCCTGCTGCTGCAAGGCGGCGTCGATCCTCTCTCGCTGCAACTGCACGGCATCGACCTGGCGGCGCTGTGCGCCATCGCCGCCGTGATCCCCGCCATGGCCCTCGGCCGCCACGGGCAGCTCGCGCAACGCGTGCCGCGCTGGAACCTGTGGCTGGCGCTGCTGGCCCCTTGCACGCTGCTGTTCCTGCTGCTGCACGTGGGCTGGTCGGTCGATTTCGCCATGAACTACCTGCAGGAGGCGCTGGGCCCCGGCGGCAGCCTGCCCCTGCGCGTCTCCCCCGGCGCGCTGGTGAGCGGGGTGGAGCTCGCGGCCCGCCTCGGCGTGCTGGTGACGATGGTGGGCGTGCTGGTCACGCTGCAGGCCGTTCCCGAGGACGAGCCGCCGCCGGCGCGCCGGCGCAGGAGGAGGAAATGAAGCGGCTGTTCGTCGGCCTGACGCTGCTGCTGATGGCCTTCCTCTCCACGCTGGACCAGTTCGACCGCCTGCATGCGCTCGCCGCGCGCGTGGGCGTGCAGCGCTGGATGACGGAACTCGTGCTGGCCGCGCTGGTGGTGGCGCTGTTCGTGCGCGCGAGCGAATTGAACCGGCGCCTGCTGTTCCCGCGCCGCGGCCTGAAGCTGCTGCTCGCCGGAATCGTCGTCTACGCGGTGGGCGTGGGCGTCGCCACCGGCGCGCTGGTGGGGGCGACGGGCATGGTGTCGCCGGCGGACCTCGGCGCGCTGGCCTCCCTGCCCACGGTGGCCGCGAAACTCACGCCGTGGCCGCTGTTCCTCGTGGCCGACGTGCTGCTGGTGATCGGCGTGTTCCGCGCGCTCACCAACCTCGTCCCGCCGGACGAATTCGCCGAGGATTTCTGAGGCCCGGCGTGCGCCGGGCGGCTACAGCTTGGTGAACCCCACCTGCTGCAGCGTGCGGCCCCAGTCGTCGTAGGTCTGGCGCACGGTCGCGGCGAACTGCTCCGGCGTCGAGCCCCGCGCCTCGGCGCCGCCCAGCCGGTACTCCTCGCGCACCTTCGGTGTCGCCAGCACCTCGTTGATCGCGGCGTTGAGCTTCGCCACCACGGCGCGCGGCATGCCGGCGGGGCCGAACCAGCCGACCCAGCTCTCGATGTCGACGCCGGTCACGCCCTGTTCCGCCATCGTCGGCAGGTCCGGGAAGAGGGGACTGCGCTGGTGCGCCACCACGGCCAGCATGCGGATCTCGCCCGTCTTCGCCAGCGCCACCGCGGCCGACGAGGAGGCGAACTGCATGTGCACCCGCCCGGCGATGAAGTCCTTGGCGACGTCGTTGGCGCCCTTGTAGGGCACGTGCACGATGGCGATCCCCGCCTGCTTCGCGAAGATCTCGCCGTACATGTGCGACGAGGTGCCGGTGCCCTGCGACACGTAGTTGATGTGGCCCGGATGCGCCTTGGCGTACGCGACCAGCTCGCGCACGTCCCGGGCCGGAATGGACTTGTGCAGCACCAGCACCAGCGGGCCCAGCGCGCCGAGCGAGATCGGCGTGAAGTCGCGGAACGTGTCGTACTTGACGACCGACAGCGTGTGCGGCAGCTGCGCCAGCGTCGAGGACGGCGTATAGAGCAGGGTGTGGCCGTCCGGTGCGGCGCGCTGCACTTCCTGCGCCGCGAGCATGGTGCCCGCGCCCGGCCGGTTGTCGATCAGCACCGGCACGTTCAGCAGCTGCCCCAGCCGGTCGGCGGCCTGGCGCGCCTGGAGGTCGGTGCCCCCGCCGGCGGGAAAGCCGACCACGACGCGGATCGGCTTGTTGGGGATGGGGAACTCCTGTGCCGCGACCCGCGCCGCCACGGGAGCCAGTCCCAGGGCCAGCAAGGCCTTCAGGTGCTCGCGCTTGTTCATGTTGTCTCCTTGTCTTGTTGCGGCGCGCTTCAGCGGCGCGCTTCGTCGAGATAGTCCGCAGCCGCCGCCCCGGCGGACCGGCCTTCCTCCACCGCCGCGGCCAGCAGGTACGCGGCCCCGGCGCGGATGTCGCCCGCGGCGAACACGCCCGGCACCGAGCTGCGGAAGCGCGCGTCGGCGACGATGCGGCCTGCGCCGTCGAGCGCCAGGGCCCCGCGCAGGAAGCCGCTGTCCGCCTCCAGCCCGGCGTAGACGAACACGCCCCCGGCCGGCACGGTCTCTTCCCGTTCCGACGCGAGCCGCAGCCGCACGCCCGTCACGCCGTCCCCACCTTCGACCGCGATGACGGTGGCGCCGGGCAGCAGCGTGACGTTGGGCAGCGGCGCGACCGCGTCGACCAGGGCGGCCTGCGCGTGCGGCCGCGGCTCGCGGAAGACGATGGTGACGTGCGCCGCATGCGCCGCGAGCACCTGCGCCTCGCCGAAAGCGGAGTCGCCGCCGCCCACGACGCAGACCGCCTGCCCGCGGAACAGCGGCCCGTCGCAGGAGGCGCAGTGCGACACGCCGCGGCCTTTCAGCCGTTCCTCTCCCGGCACGTCCAGCTTGCGGCGTGCCGAGCCGGCCGTCACGATCACCGCGCGGGCCTGCACGGTCTCGCCTTCGCAGCGCAGGACATGCAGGCCGCCTTCGTTCGCCAGGCCCAGCACGGTGTCGAGCAGGAACTCGGCGCCGGCGGCCTCGGCTTCTTCCTGCAGCAGCGGCCCGAGCTCGAAGCCCGAGATGCCCTCCGGATGGCCCGGAAAGTTGGCGATGTTCTCGACGTTCATCACCTGGCCGCCGGCGCCCATGCGCTCGACCACCAGCACGCGCAGGCCGCGGCGGGCCGCGGCCGTGGCGGCGCCCAGGCCCGCGACGCCGGCGCCGATCACCGCGATGTCGGTTGCGATCACCGCGGCGTCCTCAACGCCAGTCGTCCACCGACACGGTCGCCTTGTGCCGCGCGCCGTACATCTGCCAGTAGCCGTTGGCCTCGCCGCCGGTGACGACCACGTGGATGTCCGCCTCCTCGAACATGCGCACGGGCGCGTCGGGCGCGACGTCGAGGTACTTCGCCTTGGGCGACTCGCCGAAGGTGGCGCGGGTGTAGACGTAGTTCTGGATCAGCTGCAGGTCCCAGTAGCGCGCCGCCGGCATCTCCGCCGTCTCGTGCAGCCAGCGGATCAGCTTCTTCTTGCTGTCGAAGCCGCCGCGGTCGATGAACTGGCGCGCCGTGATCGGGTCCAGCACCAGCACCGGCGGCGTCAGCGCGTCGGTGCCGAGCAGCATGTCCTTCACGTGCTCGCGCCAGTACTCCTTGCGCAGGCCGAGGCCGAAGGTGGTGGAGCGGCAGCCGTGGAAGACCGTGACGGTGCTCGCGTCCGGCGCGAAGCCCTTCTGCACGTGCAGCGGCTCCCAGGGCGAGCGTTCCTCGTTCTCCGCGAAGGTGATGCCGTTGTAGACATAGTTGTTGCCGATCGAGCCCATGAAGCTCTCGCCCGGCACGGAGCCGCCCTGCAGGTTCTGCGACAGCAGGCCGTACGCGCGGCCGATGGTGGCGTTGGCGTGGTTGTAGGGACCCATGGCGCCGATGCCGCAGTTCATGCCGATCTGCTGGCGGATCGGGCCGTTGACGACGGTCATCACCGAGGCGGAGCTGGACGTGCTGCCGCGCGCCGACTGCCCGGTGGACGCCAGCGCCAGGATCACCGGCAGGTACTCGGGCTTCGCGCCGGCCATCACGGCGTTCACGGCCACCTTCTCCACCGTGTACTCCCACAGGCCGCGGTTGTCGGTCGGCTGCATGCGGCCCACCACCTCGTCGGGCTTGCGGCTGGTGCCGGCCAGCATCGCCTGCACGCGTTCCTCCGTCGGCAGCACGATCGGCAGGAAGTCGGTCCACAGGTTGCGCTCGAAGAGCGCCCGCAGGTCGTCCTCGGTACCGGGCTCGCACAGGCGCGGCGTGTTGCGCTCGTAGGGCTCGTCGCGGGCGGGCACCAGGCCCCTGGTGAGTCCTTCGATGATCTCCTGCATCACCGGCTTGCCCGTGTAGGGGTCGTTCCCTTCGACGTAGGCGCGCAGTTCGGCCTCGCTCTTGCCCATCACCGGCTGCGGCACGAACACCAGGGGCGCCTGCGGCAGTCCGCCCATGCGCGTGACCGACTGCACGACCTTCACGAACTTGTCCGTGTGGATGGCGACGGTGGGCACGCCGTACTGCGTCTCCAGCGTGATCGCGTGGGTGGAGGTGGCCGGGGCGCAGGTGCTGCAGTGGCCGACGCCGATGATGGCGGCGTGGCCCTGCTCGCGGATCTCGGTCCACAGCTTCGGGTCGTCCTTGCCGTAGTAGCTCGCCATCTGGACCAGCTTCGTCGTCACGCCCGGCATGCGGGCGTGGAACCAGGCCTGCACCTGCTTGAGCAGTTCCACGCCGTCGTCGAAGCGCGTGTCCACGAGGTACACGGTCTTGCCGTCGAGGCTGCCGGGGCGCGGCGCCGGCTGCTTGCGCGTGATGGGGGGCGGGTAGCCCACGGGGTTGTGGACGGTCAGCATGTCTTCTTGTCTCCTGGTGCCGGATCATTCTGCGGCGGTGGCCCGGGCGTGCCAATTGAAAAGAATGCGGTCACCGTTAAACTGCGGTTAACAGTCCGGGAGCTCGATGAACCTGCGGCAGATGGAGGTGTTTCGCGCCGTAATGGCCGCGGGCGGCGTCAACAGCGCCGCGCAGATGCTGCACGTCACGCCGCCGGCCATCAGCAAGGTGCTGGCGCAGGCGGCGAAGGCGAGCGGCCTGGTGCTGTTCGAGCGCGTGAAGGGCCGCCTCGTGCCCACGCCCGAGGCCCGCCAGCTCTACGCCGAGATCGAGCAGCTCTGGCGCGGCGTGGAAAAGGTGCGCGACGTCTCGCGCGAGCTGGCGGAGCCGGCGCGGACCACGCTGCGGCTGGCGTGCTCCGCGAGCCTCGCACCTTACATGGTGTCGCGGACCGTGGCGAAGCTGTACGAACGCTTCGCGCGCCTGCAGTGCCGCGTGCAGGTGTTCCCGCCCGACACCCTGAATCAGGCGTTGCTGGAGGGCTCCATGCACATCGGCGCCGCCCTGGAGCCGCACGACCATCCCAGCCTCGCGACGGTGAAAGCCTACCAGTGCGGCCTGGCCTGCGTGATGCCCAGCGACCATCCCCTCGCGAAGCGCAAGCTCGTGCGCCCCGTCGACCTGGCGGGCCAGCGCGTGATCTCCTCGCCGGAGGCCGTTCCCTTCGGCCAGACGTTGAAGCGTGCCTTTGGCCCCGCGGCGGAGCAGATGCACCGCGACTTCGAGGTCACGAGCTCCAACTCGGCCTGCTGGTTCGCGCAGGCCGGCGTGGGCGTCGCCGTCGTGGACCAGGTGACGATCGCGGGCGGCGTGCTGGCGGGCCTGCAGGTGCGGCCGTTCCAGTCCTCGGAGAAGCTCACGGTGCGCATCCTGCGCAACCGCGACCGGCCCATGTCGGTCGCGGAGCGTGCCTTCGCCGACGCCTTCGACCAGGTGTGGAGGACGATGCGCACCACCTGATGCGCGGGCGAGCGATCAGCCCGTCACCATCCGTCGGGCCCGTGCGAGCAGGTCGTGCACCTCATCGTCCGAGGTCTGCGGGAATTCCTCGTACCACTCGCCCACCGCCCGGAAGCGCTCGGGGATGCACGCGCAGACCACGTCGTCGGCCAGCGGCCGCAGCGCGTCGCAGGTCTCGGCCGCGCCCACCGGCACGGCGACGGTGATGCTGGCGGGATTGCGCTGGCGCACGGCCGCGGTCGCCGCACGCATGGTGGCGCCGGTGGCGAGGCCGTCGTCCACCAGGATCACCTCGCGTCCCTGCACGGGCACGGGCGTCCCATCGCGATACGCCGCCTCGCGCCGTGCCAGTTCCGCCCGCTCGCGGGCGACGATGCGCGCCACTTCGTCCGCGCGCACGCCGCCCAGGTAGCGGTCGCCGCGGTCATTCATCACCGTCACGCCACCGCTTGCGATCGCGCCGATCGCGAACTCCTCGTGGCGCGGGTGGCCGATCTTGCGCACGACGAGGACGTCCAGCGGCGCGTCCAGCACCGTGGCCACCTCGAAGGCCACCGGCACGCCCCCGCGCGGCAGCGCCAGCACCACCGGGTCGCTCCAGCCGCGCCGCTGCAGCAGGGCGTGCGCCAGCGCCTGGCCGCCGTCGCGGCGATCGTGAAAGCCGAGAGTGGTGTGTCGGGTCATCCCTGCTCCTTGGGCCGCCCGGGGCCGCATGGCTTCATTTCACGCCGTGCGCGGCGCTGCGCAGGAGGAGAGGCGTGGAGCGTGCCGTAGGACGGGATCTGTTCAGCCTGCCGCGGCAGGGACGCCCCGACCGACCACCGTGCCGGGGTTCGCTTCGCTCGCCGCCGGCCTACACTTGCCCCAAGCACCACCGCGAGGCCATCCATGCCCATCAAGGTCTTCAACGGCACCCGCCTGCGCAAGGCGGACTACGACCCCGCCACGCGCCAGCTCGACCTGCACTGGGACAACCAGTCCGTGCTCGCGTACAAGCACGTGCCGGAGGAAGTGTTCCGGCGGCTGTGCGCGGCGCCGAATCCCGCGACCTACTGGGAAGACCGCATCGCCGAGGAATATCCCAAGGGGACGCCGCGCAGCAGCGACAAGCCCGCCGGGCCGACGCTCAAGGACCTGTTCGGCGACGGGCAGTAGCCCACTCTTCCTGCAGCGCGTCCGCGAACGCCTGCGCCGCCGGCGACAGCGAACGGCCGCGCTTGCTCACGAAGGAGATGTCGCGCGAGACCACCGGCGCCTGCAGCTGCCGCACGACCAGCGCACTGTGCTTCGCGCTGCGCGCATAGGCCGAGGGCATGATGGACGCGCCCAGCCCGCACTGGGTCATCCACAGTGCGGTGGAGAAGAAGGCCACCTCGTTCACGACGTCCAGCTGCACGCCGGCCTGCGCGGCGGCAGCGTCGATCATCGGCCGGATGCCGTAGCCGGGCCGCACCGTCACGATCGGATGCCCCTGCAGGGCGGACCACGCGAGCCGGCGCTTGCGCGCGAGCGGATGGTCGGCGCGGCACACCAGGGCCAGGGTGTCGCCCACCAGCTTGCGCGTGTCGACGTCGGCGGCCGCGCGCTCCGGCGTGCCGACGCCGAAGTCCACATGCTCGCCGACCACGCGCCCGACGAACTGGTCGGGCGAGCAATCGTCCACCACCACCTGGATGCCGGGGTACGCCTGCCCGAAGCGCTGGAGCGCGGGCGGCAGCAGGATCTCCGCGAGCGTCGGCGTCACGGCGATGGACACGCGGCCGCGCCGCAGCGTGCCCAGGTCGCGCAGCCCGGCCCCCAGCGAATCGAGGTCGCGCAGGATGCGCTCCACGGTGGCCAGCGCCTCGGTGGCCGCGGCCGTGGGCCGCAGCGAGCGCGTGGTGCGGTCGAAGAGGCGCGTGCCCAGTCCCTCCTCGAGCTGGCGGATCAGGACGCTGACGGCCGACTGCGTCAGGGCCAGCTGTTCCGCCGCGGCGCTGAGCTTGCGCAGCTGGTACACGGCGCGAAAGGCGCGCAGCTGCCGCACGCTCGGGCTGAAGGTCGCACCACGATTCATGAAGAACCATCATAAGTGCTTGAGAAAGTTTCGCTTTACGCATGAGTCGCCGGCCGGTCCAATGGGGCGACAAGGAGACAAACCATGCGAAACATCGCGCGCGCCGCCGCCGCCTTGGTGCTGGCGGGGCTGGCCGCGGCCACCCTGGCCCAGGCCCCCGACTTTCCGAAGCAGCCGATCCGGATGGTGGTGACCTTCCCGCCCGGCGGCAGCGCCGACGCCGTGGTGCGCATGATCGTGCCGCGCCTGTCGGAGAAGCTGGGCCAGCAGGTGATCGTCGACAACCGGCCCGGCGCCGGCGGCAACATCGGCCTCACGCTGGTGGCGCGCGCGCCCGCCGACGGCTACACGCTCGGCGTGGGCGCCGCGGGCGCGCTGTCGGCGAACAGCAGCCTCTACGCGCAGATGCCGTTCGATCCGCTGAAGGATTTCAAGCCGGTCTCCGGCCTCGCTGCGATTCCCTTCGTCCTCGTCGGCTCGCCTTCGCTGCCCGCGCGCACGCTGAAGGAGTTGCTCGCGCTGGCGAAGGCCCAGCCGGACAAGCTGTCCATCGCGCACGGCGGCAACGGCACGGCGATGCACCTGTCGGCGGCGCTGCTCGCGCAGATGGGCGAGGTGAACCTGGTGCAGGTTCCGTACAAGGGCTCGGGGCCGGCGGCGCTCGACGTGCTGGCGGGCAACGTGCCGCTGGCGATCGTGGACCTGCCGGCGGCGCTGCAGCAGATCAAGGCCGGCAAGCTGCATGCCTTCGCGGTGACGAGCCCGCAGCGCCTGCCGCAGTTGCCGGACGTTCCCACCGTCTCGGAAGCCGGCCTGCAGGGCTACGAATCCATCGGCTGGTTCGGCGTCGTCGCTCCGGCCGGCACGCCGGTCGCGATCGTGGATCGCCTCAACGCGGAGATCACCGACGCGCTCAACGACGAGAAGATCAAGGCGCGCATGCGCGAATTGGGCGTGGAACCGATGCCGACGAAGCCGCAGGGGTTCGACGCCTACATCCGCAGCGAGACCACCAAGTGGGCCCGCGTGATCCGCCAGGCCAACATCAAGCTGGACTGAGCATGGACGCACTGGAGACCGATGTCCTGATCGTCGGCGCGGGTCCCGTGGGCCTGACGCTGGCCATGGACCTGGCGGGCCGCGGCGTGCGCGTGGTGATCGCCGAGACCCGCCGCTACGCCGAGCCGCCCAACGTGAAGTGCAACCACGTCGCCGCGCGCACGATGGAGCGCTTCCGCCGGCTGGGGGTCGCGCAGAAGCTGCGCGACGCGGGGCTGCCCGCGGACTATCCGAACGACGTGGTGTTCCGCACCAGCGTGTGCGGCACGGAGCTCGCGCGCATTCCCATCCCCGGGCGCGCCGAGCGCTACACGTCGAAGGTCGGACCGGACACCTGGTGGCCGACGCCGGAGCCGCCGCACCGCATCAACCAGATCTACCTGGAACCCATCCTGCTGGAACACACGGCCGGCCTGAACGGCGTGACGCTCCTGAACCGCACGCAGGTGACCAGCTTCGTGCAGCAGGAAGGCCAGGTCGACGCGACCGCGCTGGACCTGGACACGCAGCAGGAGCGCCGCATCCGCTGCCGCTACCTGGTCGGCTGCGACGGCGGCAGTTCCGGGGTGCGCAAGGCGATCGGCGCGAAGCTGGAAGGCACGCCCGTCATCCAGCGCGTGCAGTCGACGTACATCCGCGCACCGAAGCTGCGCGACCTGATCCCGGGCAAGCCGGCCTGGTCCTACTACTCGGTCAACCCGCGCCGCTGCGGCACGGTGTTCGCGATCGACGGCCAGGACACCTGGCTGGTGCACAACCACCTCAACCCCGACGAGCCGGAGTTCGACACCATCGACCGCGACTGGGCGATCCGGCAGATCCTGGGCGTGGGGGCGGAGTTCGCGTACGAGGTCATCACCAAGGAAGACTGGGTGGGCCGCCGCCTCGTGGCCGACCGCTTCCGCGACCGCAACGTCTTCATCGCCGGCGACGCGGCCCACCTGTGGGTGCCGTACGCGGGCTACGGCATGAACGCCGGCATCGCCGATGCGCTCAACCTCTCCTGGCTGCTGGCCGCCCGCCTGCAGGGGTGGGCCGAGGAGTCCATCCTCGATGCCTACGAGGCCGAGCGCCAGCCGATCACCATGCAGGTGTCCAACTTCGCGATGGACCATGCGGCCAAGATGATCAAGGCGCGGCGCGCGGTGCCGGCCGACATCGAGGCGGACGACGCGGCCGGCGCGAAGGCGCGGCGCGAAGTGGGCGAGGAAGCGTATGCGCTGAACGTGCAGCAGTTCTGCTGCGCGGGGCTCAACTTCGGCTACTTCTACGAGGGCTCGCCCATCATCGCCGGCGACGGCGAGGCACCGCCTGCGTACACGATGGGCGACTTCACCGCGTCGACGGTGCCGGGCTGCCGCGCGCCGCACTTCTGGCTGGCCGACGGCCGCTCGCTGTATGACGCCTTCGGGCAGGGCTACACGCTGCTGCGCTTCGACGCGCGCGTCGACGTCGGTGCGCTGCAGGCCGCCGCGCAGGCGCGCGGGATGCCGCTCGCGGTCGTGGACATCGGCGGCGTGGACGTGCCGGAGGCCTATCGCCACCAGCTGGTGCTGTGCCGCGACGACCAGCACGTCGCATGGCGCGGCGACGCGGTGCCGGCGGATGCGGCGTCACTGGTGGCGATGTTGTGCGGCGCCTCGGGCGCCGCGGAGCAGCGACTGGCAGCCTGAGGCGCTAAAGGTCGTGCTCGCAGGGGCCGATGCCGGCCTTGAATTCCTTGCCGGCAAACGACGGCACGGCGTCGTCCCCGGACAGCATCATCTTCTCGAGGGTGACGGGGACGGGCTTCGCGGCATGCGTGGCGACCGGCGCCGCCGCCGCTTGCCTGAATTGCACGTCGGGCGTCCTGGCGGTGGGCGACGGCGCCACGAGCGCGGCGATCGCGAGACCGGCGATCATGCCGAAGGCCAGCACGCCGGCCCGGCGCGGCCGCATGCGCTCCGGGCCCGGCGGCGGCACAGCCGTGGCGGCGGGTTCACGCGCTTGCTGTTCACGGACGAGGTAGCACATCGCAGGCTCCTGTAATGCCCTGCGTCGCAGTATGCGCCGCGCCCGCGCGGATGCAAGTAACAAGGCGATCCGCGCGGGCGCCGCACCGCGGCCATCAGGTCTTCTTCACCGGCTCGCGCGGGCCCGCGCCACCTGGGCTGCACGTGGCCTTCGCATCGCGCCTGGCGTTCTCGCACGCGATGCGATCGGCACGTTCCTGCAGTTCGATGCGCCTGGCGGCCGCGTCGCGGACCATGGCGTTGGCGATGCTGCCGTTGGCGGCGAGGCCGGTGAGCGGCGCGCAGGCGCACGCAACCACGGCCCAGCCGAGGATGGGCTTGTTCATGACGTGATCCTTTCGTGACGAGGGAACGCGCACGCGTCGCGGCAGGCGCCGGCGCGCGTTCAGGTTCGCTGGAGAGGGAGGGCATCCGGCAGCGCCGGATGCGCGACGTCACGGACTCTTGAGCCAGGCCGCCTTGGCGGGCGAGGCATCGCGTCCCCGCACGACGGCACGCCGCGTGCGGGCGCAAGGCGCGCGCCTGTCCGGCGCGACGACGAAGGTCGTGCGTCCGGCGCGATGGGTGTGGCGAGCGGCTTGCATGCCACCACTCTAGCCAAGGCGCATGCGTTTGGAAACCCCGTTGCATGCGGCAGTGCAGCGGCGCATGCCGCCTGGGCCTGCATCCTGCCCGCGCATCGGAAACGCGCCGGTGCGGGACGCCAAAACACTCAGCTGCGTTCGACCACGACCTCGCTGACCCACATCACCGGCTCGCTGTCGGTGTAGTTGGCGATGTCCGCGATGATCTCCTTGGCATGCGGCGCCAGCGCAGCCTGCAGTGCTTCGGCCGACGTGCAGACCAGGCTGCAGGCACCGAGGTAGGGCGAGGGTGAGCCCGGTGCGCCGCCCGCCAGTCCTTTGTCGATGCTGTAGTACAGGCAGGCGCTGCCCAGCCGGTTCGCGACCATGGGCATGTGCTTGTCGCGGTAGTAGGCATGGTCGAAGCGGGTGCCCGGCTTGCCGGGATACAGCACGTTCAGCTTGATCATCGCGGTCTCCTTCGGGGGGAGCCAGCATAGGCGCGGGATGCCGCGCTTGTCACGAAGAACCTGCCGGGGCCGGCCGGGCGGGCTCCTCGCTGAACGTGTCCCGCGCGGCCAGGCCCGGGAACAGCCGCCACCAGCCCGCCACCACCAGCAGCGTGGCGACGCCGCCGACCACGACCGAGCCGACCGGCCCGAACCAGGCCGCGGTGGCACCCGACTCGAATTCGCCCAGCTGGTTGCTCGCCCCGATGAACATCGAGTTCACCGCGCCGACGCGCCCGCGCATGGTGTCGGGCGTGTCCATCTGCACGAGCGTCTGCCGCACCACCACGCTGACCATGTCGGCGCCGCCGCTGCAGGCGAGCACGACCAGCGACAGCACGAAGCTGCGCGACAGCCCGAACGCCAGCATGCACACGCCGTAGCAGGCGACGGCCAGCAGCAGCCAGCGGCCCACGCGCGCGCGGATCGGATGCCGCGTGAGCACGATCGACATCGCGAGCGCCCCGACCGCCGGTGCCGCACGCAGGGCGCCCAGGCCTTCCGGCCCCACGTGCAGGATGTCCTTGGCGTAGATGGGCAGCAGCGCCGTCGCGCCGCCGAACAGCACGGCCATGAGGTCCAGCGACACGGCCCCGAGCAACGGTTTGCGCACCCAGATGAAATGGGCGCCCGCGAGCATCGAGTGCAGCGTCGCCGGCTCGCGCCGCTCCAGGACGCGGCGGTCGTGCAGTCCCAGGATGACGACCAGCGATACCGCCAGCAGCAGGAGCGCGGCGCCATACACCGCTGTTCCCGTGCCCAGGAACAGCAGGCCGGCCGCCGCGGGACCGCCGATCACAGCGACCTGGTTGCCCGCGGAGCTCATGGCCATGGCGCGCGCGAGCCGTTGCGGCGCGACGAGGTTGGGCACCAGCGACTGCAGCGCCGGCATCTGGAAGGTGCGCGCGGTCCCGAGCAGGACCGACACGCCGAACAGCAGGCCGGGCGTGAGCACGTGGGTCGCCGTCGCGTACAGCAGTACCACGGCGGTGACCAGCTGCACGGCCTGCGTCGCCGCGATCACGCGCCCGCGGTGGTAGCGGTCGGCGACGTGCCCGGCGGGCAGGGTGAACAGCAGGACCGGCAGGAACTGCAGCAGGCCGACCAGGCCCAGGTTCCACGGGCTTCCAGTCAGGTCGTACATCTGCCAGGCGGCGGCCACCATCATCATCTGGGTGGCCGCGCCGGCGAGGATGCGGCCGGCCCACAGCCGCAGGAAGTCGCGCTCGGCGAACAGGCTGCGGACATCATCGGGCGGGGCCGCGGCTTCTGCGAGGCGGGCGGACATGCCCGGATCATAGGGAAGAGCCGTAATGGCGCGCGCGCAACGGTCGGCCCCCGCCGGTCCCGCGCCGCTTGTGTTGTCGAGCGGCGAGGATTAACTTGCCCAGCCATGAACGCACCCCAGCCCGGCACCTTCGACATCAAGGCCCTGGCCCAGGCCTGCTCCCACAACAGCTCGGCCGACGTGTTCCGTCCCACGCTGTCGCCGGAACAGTGGGGCTTGCTCGCCTCCTACCTGCAGCCGCTGATGGCGCGCCAGGGGCAGGTGCTGATCCAGCAGAACGGCAACGATCGCACGGTGTACTTCATCGAGCAGGGCACGCTGACGGTCCACTTCGAGGACGCGACCGGGAAGATCCGCCTCGCCTCCGTGGAGGCCGGCTCCGCGGTGGGCGAGGGGGCATTCTTCTCGCGCCAGCCGCGCAATGCGACGGTGCAGGCGGCGGCGGCCTGCCGGCTGTGGACGCTCACGCCCATGCGGTTTGCCGAGCTGTCCAACCGGCAGCCGGCCATCGCGCTGGAAGTGGCGCTGGGGCTGGGCGCGCTGGTGTCGCGCCGGCTGACCCTGAAGCCGCGGCGCGTGGCGGTCACCTAGAACTCGTCGATCGCCGTCTTCGTTTCCGGCCCCGCCGCCGCATCGCCCAGCGCGAAGCGGTCCCGCGTGCGCACGTAGAAGCTCGCGCCGAAGCGCCCCACCGGGTGGTAGTCCTGCAGCCGCACGCGCCAGGTGGCGGTGTCCACCAGGCCATCACGCGCATGCAGCCACAGCACGCGGCCGATGAAGATCTGCCGGCTCTCGGTTTCCAGCAGTTCCCACAGCGTGCATTCGAACGCGACCGGCGCCTCCGCGATGCGCGGCGGTGCCACCGCCCGCGAGGGCAGCGCGTGCAGGCCGGCGGCGGCGAGCTCGCTTTCATGGGCAGGCAGGCGCTCGCCGCAGCGGTGCATCTGCTGCGCCATCGCCTCGTCGGTCAGGTGCACCACGAACTCCCGGTTGGCGACGATGTTGGCCGCCGTGTCCTTGAGGCCCCCGTCCGGCAGCCGGTTGATGCTGAGCATCACGATCGGCGGCTCCTCGCCGAGCATGTTGAACATGCTGAAAGGCGCCGCATTGACCACGCCGTCGGCGCCCAGCGTCGTCACCAGCGCGATCGGCCGCGGCACGATCAGGCTGGCCATCAGCTTGTAGCGCTGGTACTCCGTCAGCCTGGCGAACTCGACGTCCATCGTGCGTTCAGACGGAACCGACCACGCCCTCGATCAGGTAGTCCATGCGGTCCAGGTACGGATCGTAGTTGCCGTAGGTCTTGTCGATCACCAGCCTGCCCGTGTTGCTCTTCACCGGGCCGACGAAGATCGGCTTGCCCGCGCGCAGGTCGGCGATCGCCTGGGTCGCGGCGTTGCGCGCCTTGTCGGTGGCGCCCGCGCCGAACGGCGTGCTCAGCACCATGTCCTTGTCGTAGCCGCCGAAGAAGGTGTTGGGCAGCTTGACGCCGCGGCCGATGTCGGCGGCGAAGGACTTGTAGACCGTCTCCCACTTGTTCTCGGCGCCGGTGATGAAGCCGCGCGGCGCCAGCTTCGCCTGCGACGCGTTGTGGCCCAGCGTCTTGATGCCCTTGCGCTCCGCGGTCTCTATGACGACCTTGGGGCTGTCCACATGGCACGCGATCACGTTGCAGCCGGCGGTGATCAGCGCGTTCGTGGCCTCGGCTTCGCGCACCGGCAGCGACCAGTCGCCGGTCATGATCAGTTGCACGGTGGCATTCGGATTGACCTTGCGCACGCCCATGGTGAACGCGTTGATGTTGCGCAGGACGATCGCGATCGGCTTGGCGGCGACGAAGCCGATGCGGTTCGTCGTGGTCGAGAGGCCCGCGGCGATGCCGTTCACGTAATGTCCCTGGTCCAGGAAGCAGAAGTACCCGCCCAGGTTCATCGGGTGCTTGTCGGCCGACCACAGCGAGGTCGGGTGACGGAACTGCACCTTGGGGTATTTCTTCGCCGCCTCGATCATGAAGGGGTCGAAGTAGCCGAAGGACGTGCCGAACACGAGGGACGCCCCGTCGGCCTGCACCATGCCGTCCAGCGTCTTGCGCACGGCGACCGTCTCGGGGACGTTCTCCTCCTCGACGACCTTCACGCCCGGCACCTTGGCGAGCTCCCGGGCTGCCACGGCGTGCGCCTGGTTCCAGCCGTAGTCGTCACGCGGGCCGACGTAGATGATGCCCACCGTCACGGTGGCAGCCTGGGCCGGACGCAGGCCGGCGGACAGGGTGGCGATGCCGGCGGCCGCCTGGCCCAGGAAGCGACGGCGCGAAGGGTGCGAGGAGGAGTGCATGGTCAGGTCCTGTCGTGGGGGATGGAAGGGGCCGGGGCCGCGGCCTGCAGCGCAGGCGCGCCGTTGGGGCTGGCGAGGAAGCGCTGTTCCCACCAGGAGAAGAAGACGTCGCGCAGCACCGCGCCGAGGTCGTCGCGATAGAGCGGGCGGTGTTCGTAGCCGGCCAGCAGCGCGATTTCCTCGTCGTCGAGTTCGACCACGACCTCCTCCACCGCGAGCGGCGTGTGCAGGAACTGCGGCTGGTAGCCCGCATCGCGCACGAGGGCGCGATCCGCCTTGATCTTCGCGTTGCGAAAATCCGCCGGCGTGCGCTGGCTGGCGAGCACGGGCACCGGCGGCACGCGGGCGAGATCCTCCGCGGCGGCCTGCAGCACCTGCACCTTCACCGGCTTGAGGAAGAAGTTGCTGGTGCGCATGACGTCGGCGCCGCAGATGTTGGGCACGGCCAGCGTGTCTGCAAGTGCCAGCAGTTCGACGTGGTCGCCGGGCTGGGTGTCCTGGCGCGAGATCCGCACCGTGCCGCCCGCCTGGACCGCCGTGAACATGAACAGGTTGAAGCTGTCGTGCACGTCGTCGGGCGTGAGGCCGTACTCCCGCTGCGCCTCGGCCTGGATGTCGTGGCAGTTGGTGTGCGCGTGGAAGCCGTAGGCGCTTTCGTAGACGTAGGCGCTGCAGCGGGGGAACAGCACGTCGTTGCGGCCCACGCTGTCGGCGAGGATGTAGAAGAGGGCCCGCTCGCGCGGCGGCGCCGACCACAGGAAGTCCCCCGTCGTGGGATGGAACCCGTGCACGGTGCGGGTGCGGCCGCAGTGCATGTATTCCTTGTAGTCGTGCAGGTTGAAGGCGTTGAAGTCCACGCACTGCCCGCCCTCGACCTGTTCGATGCGCAGCACCTGGCCGGCCAGCACCTCGAGGGCCTTGCCGGTGCCGGGCTGGAGCACCCATTCGGCGAGCAGCCGGCGCCCGCTCACCGTCCGCCCTCCTCGGGCCTGGGGGCGGCCGGCGCGCGTTGCGCCCGCGGCCCCAGCTCGCGCAGGGCCAGCTTCAACAGGGCGACGCGGTCCGGGGCCACGCCGCGCGCCACGGTGCGATCGAGCAGCTCGAGCTGCTGCCGGTTCAAGGGGACGCTGATGCGGTGCATTCCTGTATACGCGTTGGGAGAACTTCGTATCCACCGCAAGCCGCGTGCCAGGCGACAGGTCTGCGGCGTGGGCGGCGGCACCGGGCCCCGCACGGTATTGGAGCCTGGGCAGGGCCAGCCTGGTGCGTATACCTGAGCGCCCTGTCATCGCATACAGTCCAGGGAATGGAATCCGCGTCCGCCGCCGAACTTGCCTACGAAGCCCTGCGCCGCGCCATCCTGGAGCAGGCCATCGTGCCCGGCACGCGCCTGCCGGAGGACGAACTGGCGGCGCAGTTCGGCGTGAGCCGCACGCCCATCCGCGCCGTGCTCGCGCGGCTGCAGAACGAGGGCCTCGTGAAGGCGGGCGCGCGCCGCACGGCCGCCGTGGCCGAACCGGGCCTGGGCGAGGCCCGCAAGGTGTTCGAGGTGCGCCGGGCGCTGGAGCGCGAGGCGGTGCTCCTGGCCGCGCAGCATTGGAGCCCGGCGCATGAACGGCGGCTGGAGCAGATCCTCCGGCAGGAGGAGCAGGCCCGCAAGGCGGGCGATGCGCGCGCGGCGATCCGCCTCGCGGGCGACTTCCACCTGGCGCTGGGCGGCATGGCGGACAACTTCCTGCTGGAGCGCTACCTCGGAGAGACGGTGTCGCGCTGCTCGCTGGCGCTGGCGGTGCACAGCCGGCCGCATTCGGAGGATTGCGCCATCAGCGAGCACCGGCAGATCCTGGAGCGGCTGCGTGCCGGCAAGGCGCAGGAGGCCGTGGCGGCGATGGACGAACACATCGCGGCGATCGCGCACCGCGCCGGCCTGCACGCGGAGCCACCGCGCGCGCGCGCCCTGTCCGAAGTGCTGAGCCGCTACGCCGGCGAGCTGCGCCCGGAAGCCCGCAAGAAGAAGCCCGGCAAGCAGGCCGCGACGCGCAAGCGCGCCTGAGCGCGTGTCAACGCGCCGCCACCCAGTCGCAGATCGCGCCCGGGGTGGTCCACCAGGTGCGCTCCCCGCCTTCGGCCAGCAAGTGCCGCAGCGCGCGCCGCAGGTGCAGCAAGCGGTGCGGCTGGCCGACGATGTAGGGATGCAGCGCGATGCCCATCACGAGCGGCTGGTGCTCGGACTGGCGCAGCATCTCGGTGAAGTTGTCGACGACCATGTCCGCGAACTCCGGGCCCGTCATGAGCCGTGCCATGACGGCAGGGATGTCGTTCAGCTCCTGCGGGTAGGGAATGGACCACAGGGGCTGGCCGGCGCGGCTGCGCATGCGCACCGGCTGGTCGTCGTGGCACCAGTTCAGCGTGTAGCGGTAGCCGCAGTCCGCCAGCAGGTCGGGCGTGCGCACGCTCTCGGAGATCCACGGCGACAGCCAGCCCCCGGGCGCGGCCCCAGCCTGCGCCAGCCGCGCGCGTGCGTCCAGCAGCAGCGCCCGTTCCTCCGCTTCCTCCATGTCACCCTGGCGCTGCGCGTTGGTGTGGCCGTGGCCGACCAGCTCGTAGCGGCGCTCCACGCAGGCCTCGACGAGGCCGGGACAGTGATCGAGGATCGCGGTGTTGACCAGCGCCGCGCAGGGAACGCGCAGTTCGTCGAACAGCTCCAGCAGCCGCCAGGCGCCGACGCGGTTGCCGTATTCGCGCCAGGCGTAGTTCAGCACGTCCGGCTGCGGTTGCGGTGGCGCGAGGTTGGCGCCGAGGCCGTCGCCGAAGGAGAAGTGCTCCAGGTTCAGCGCGAGGTAGACCGCCAGGCGGCGGCCCTGGGGCCAGGCGTAGTCGGGACGCTGCGCGATGCCGCTGTAGTCGAAGCGGCCGTGGTGGCGGAGGGAGTAGCTCATGGGGTTTCGTTGCGGGGAAAGCGCGGCGCGGCACCGCAGAACGCCGCGATCGCCGGCAAGGCCGCCGCGGCCCATGCGGCCGCGGGGGCGCATGCTGCGTCGAGGGCCGCGGCGCGCTCCTGCGCATGCGTGCGCAGCGCCGGCTCGTCCACGCCGGTGACGCGTCCGTCCGCGAAGACGGTGCGGCCGGCTACCAGCACGCGGCGCACGCCGGCGCCGGATTCGCCGAAGACCAGTTGCCGCAGCGGGTGCCGCAGGGGAATGAAATGCGGCTGCGCCAGGTCCAGCAGGACCAGGTCGGCCCGCTGCCCTGGTGCGACCGAGGCGCCCTGCGTCGCCAGCGTGAACGCCTGCGACGCGTCGACCCACTGCGCCCAATCCGGCGTCGCGACGCGCGAGAGGTAGCTCGCGAGCCGCGTCGCCTCGAACATGCTCTGGCCGTCCGACGTGTTGGATGCATCGGTGCCGATGGCCACGCGCACGCCTGCGTCCAGCCAGTGCCGCAGGCGCGCCAGGCCCGAGCCCAGGCGCAGGTTGCTGGCCGGGTTGTGCACGAGGGTGGCGCCGGATGCGGCGATGGCCTGCAGGTCCGCGTCGTCCAGCCAGACGCCGTGCGCGAGCGTCGTGCGCGGGCCGAGGCAGCCCAGGCGCAGCAGGCGTTGCACGGCCGACTCGCCGGGGCCTTGTGCCAGCGCCTGCAGGCGCGATTCCAGCAAGTGCGTCTGCAGGGGCACGTCGAACGCGCGGGCGATCGCGCCGCAGCCCGCCAGCAGTTCGTCGCTGCAGTGCAGGGGGATGGCCGGACCGACACCGAGCTGCACGAGGCCGCGGTCGAAGGGCCAGCGGCGCTGGGCCTCGCGCAACACCTCCAGCAGGTCCCGAGTCGCGGGCGGCGTGATGGCACGCGCCTGCGCCTGCAGCTGCGCCGGAAGGTCCGCGGTGAGCGCGGGATAGGCCTGGTACAGCGTGCGGTCCGACACCATGGGCGCGACGACCGCGCGCAGTCCCACTTGCGCGTAGGCCTCTCCCACCGCGAGGATGCCTTCCACCGTGGGCTGAGGCAGCTGGCCGGCCATGTCGATGCAGGACGTGCAGCCCTTGCGCGCGAGCTCCACTGCGGCCAGGGTCGCACTCAGGCGGATGTCGGCTACGGTGCGCTGTCCGGTGAGCGCCGGCGCGCAGGCGAGGAAGCCTTCCAGCGAGACGCGGTCCGGCACGGCGCCGCGGGCGAGCGCGCCGTGCGCGTGCGTGTGGCCGTTGGCGAACCCCGGCAGCACGAGGCAGTGGCCTGCATCCACGTGTTCCGCGCCGGCGTCGTCCAGGCCGACGCCGACGCCGGCGATCGTTCCGTCCCGGACCAGCACGTCTGCGCGCACGAGCGCGTCCCCGTCCGGCGAGAGCACGTGCCCGCCGTGGAGCAGCGTGGCACTCATGCGCGCGCCAGCAGGCGCCGGGCACCGGCCCGCACGCTGTCGATCAGCGGCACGGGACAGCGCGGCTGCAGGACTTCCGCCATGCCGGCCAGCGCCGCGCCGCCCACGATGATGGCCCGCGCATCGAAGCGCTGCGCGGCGTCCCGGCACGCCTGCGCCAGCAGGGCATGCGCACCTTGCAGGTCGGCCGCGAGCTGCGCGCCGGTGGGGGCAACCGTGTGGATGCCGGCCAGGTGCGCGTCGAAGCCGAGAGCCTGCGCCAGCCGCCGCAGCATCGGCTCCCAGCGCGTGCCGCCGGTGACGACCGCGAATCGGCCGTAAGCCGCGGCTTCCTCGAACGACGCTTCCGCAAGGCCGGCGACCGGTGCGCCGCTGCATTCGCGCAGCGCGAACAGGCCCGGGTCGCCGAAGCATCCGATCAGGACGGGGCCATCGAACGCTGCCGCCTGCCATGCGTCGAGGACGGCGTGTCCCGCCACCGCATAGCTCGCTTCGTCGGCGATGTAGGGCGCACCGAAGCGTGCCGTCACGGCACGCACGGTCGCTTGCCCGCCGGCCTCAGCCTGGACGTGCTCGCGCAGCAGGCGCGTGACCGCCTCCGTCGTGTTGGGATTGATCACCAGCAGCTCGCGCGCGATGCTCACACCCGGCCCCGCTTCTGCCGCTGTCGCAGCCAGAGCGCGAGGCCCACGGTCGCGCCCATGACGAGGAAGGACACCACGGTGGTGACGGTCCCCAGCGCGTAGATCGCGGGCGTGGTGACCGTGGTGGTCAGCCCCTGCAGCTCCAGCGGCAGCGTGTTCACGTCGCCGATGGCCTGCGACGTGCGCGCGATCTCGTCCCACGACAGCGTGAAGCCGAACATGCCGATGCCCACCACCGAAGGCCCGATCAGGGGCAGCACCACGTGACGGAAGCCTTGCCAGGGCGTGGCGCCCAGGTCGCGCGCGGCCTCCTCGTACGTGCGGTCGAAGCGGTTGAACACCGCGAACATGATCAGCAGGCCGAACGGCAGGGTCCACGTGAGGTGGGCCCCCAGCGCCGACGTGAGCAGGCCCAGGGCCGTGCCGTAGTTTTCCAGCGTGCCCTCGGCGCCGGCGGCGGCAAGCACCGCCTTGATCCCGCCATCGAGCAGCCGGAACGCGAGGCCGATGCCCAGCGACACGATGATGGACGGCATGATCAGGCTGGCGATCGCGACGTAGAACAGCGCGTCGCCGCCGGCCAGCCGCTTGCGGAAGGCCAGGCCGGCCAGCAGCGACAGCACCACGGTGCACGCCATGACCACGGCGCCGAGCAGGAAGGAGCGGCGGAAGGCCGCGCCGATGTCCACCGTGCCCAGGCCCGCGGCGAGCTGCCGGAACCAGTGCAGCGACCAGCCGCGCATGGGCAGCGTCAGCCCGCCTTCCGGCCCCTGGAAGCTGAGCACGAAGATCGTGAGCATCGGGCCGTAGAGGAACAGCACGAACAGCGCGAACACCACCGCCAGCGGCCAGAAGCCGGGCGCGCGGGCATCGGACACGCGGGCCTGCATGGCTCAGAGCTCCCGCCGCAGGTCGACCATCCGCGTCAGGCTCCAGATGATCATCAGCACCACCGCCAGCAGGATCACGGCGTTGGCCGCGGCCAGCGGGAACTGCAGGTACGAGGTCTGGACCTGGATGATCTTGCCGACCGAGGCGATCTGCTGCCCGCCCATGACGCCCACGGTCACGAAGTCGCCCATCACGATGGTGACGACGAAGATCGAGCCGATCAGGATGCCGGTGCGTGACAGCGGCACGACGACGTTCCACAAGGCCTGCCAGGCGGAGGCGCCGGCGTCGCCCGCGGCCTCCAGCAGACTGCGGTCGATGCGCATCATGCTGTTGAAGATGGGGACGATCATGAACATCGTGTACAGGTGGACGAAGGCCAGCACCACGGAGAAGTTGGAGAACAGCAGCCATTCCACGGGCCGGTCCACCAAGTGCGCTTCGAGCAGCAGCTGGTTGACCAGTCCGTTGCGTCCCAGCAGCGGGATCCAGGACACCATGCGGATCACGTTGGACGTCCAGAAGGGAATGGTGCACAGCACGAACAGCGCGGTCTGCATCGCGGGCGAGCGCACGTGGAAAGCCAGGAAGTAGGCGACCGCGAAGCCCAGGACCAGCGTGGCGGCCCAGGTGAGGAAGCAGAACTTCAGCGTCGAGAGGTAGGTGGCGACGGTGACGCAGAAGTCGCCGCGTTCGTTGAGCGACAGGCAGCCCTCGAAGATGCGCAGGTAGTTGCGCAGGCTGAAGGCGGGCAGCAGCTCGTACTCGTTGAAATTCCAGAAGCTGACCGCCAGCACCAGGGCCAGCGGCGCCAGGAAGAACAGCAGGAAGACGAGCGCGAACGGCCCCGCCTGCCACCAGGCCGGGACCGTCGGCAGGCTGCCTTCCGTCCTCATTCCATCAGGCCGCAACGAACTCGTTCCATTTCTGGACCATGTAGTCGTTCTCGTCCATCACCGCGTTCCAGCAGGCGATGCCGCCCATGCGCTGCTCGTAGCTGCCGCCGTCGCGCACGGAACCGGTCTTGGCGAGCAGGTCGCCGTGCGGGCTCTTGATGTCCTGCGTGGCGGGCTTGCCCTCCATCCAGTAGGCCCACTCGTACGGCTCCATCTTCGCCTTGGCCGTCTCGAGCACGGCGCTGTAGTAGCCCTGGCGATTCAGGTAGGCGCCGGCCCAGCCGTCCAGGAACCAGTTGATGAATTCGTAGGCCGCGTCGAGCTTCTTGCCGGACAGCGTCGCCGGCAGGCCGAAGCCGGAGGCCCACGCGCGATAGCCTTCCTTGAGCGGCTGGTAGACGCAAGCTATGCCCTTGGTGCGCACGGCGGTCACCGCGGGCGACCACATCGACTGGATCACCACCTCGCCGGAGGCCATCAGGTTCACCGACTCGTTGAAGTCCTTCCACAGCGAGCGGAACTGGCCGGCCTTCTTGGCTTCGATCAGCGTGGCGATCGTGAGGTCGATCTCCTTCTTCGTCATGTTGCCCTTGTCGGGATACTTGTACTTGCCCATGGACTCGACGACCATCGCGGCGTCCATGATCCCGATCGAGGGAATGTTCAGGATCGAGGCCTTGCCCTTGAACTCCGGATTCAGCAGCTCGGCCCAGGTGGTGATCGGGCGCTTGATCAGGTCCGGCCGGATGCCCAGCGTGTCGGCGTTGTAGGTGGTGGGGATCAGCGACATCCACTGCGTCGGCGCCTTGGCGAAGGCCTTGCTCTTCTCGCCTTCCAGGAAGATCACCTTCTTGGGCGCCGTGCCCTGGTCGCCGACCTTCTTGCCCGCGACCTCGCCGCGGGTGAACAGCGACGTGATCTTGTCGGCGTTCTTCACGCGCTTCGCATCGATGCCCTTGAGGTTGCCCGTGGGCACGATCTTCTTCAGCGAGAAGTACTCGGTGTCCAGCAGGTCGAAGCTGTTGGGCGCGGTGACCGCGCGCTTGGTGACGTCGTCCGTGGTCACCGCGACGTACTGGATGGTGATGCCGGTGTCGGCCTTGAACTTGTCGGCGATTTCCTTGTCCTGGTTCACCGCGGTGCCCAGGTAGCGCAGCACCGGCTTGTCCTGCGCATGGATGGCGGGCGCGATGCCCGTGGCGAGGATGGCGGCGGTGCCCTTGAGCAGCGAACGCCGCTGCAGGCCGTTGGATCCGGAATCGTTGTCTTGGGACATGGTTCTCACTCCTTTTGCGTGGGGATGGGGTGCGCGTGCTCGTCGCGGAAGGACAGGTGGACGGAAGCACCGGGCTGGAAGGGACGGCCGGTGTACTGCGCCTCGGGCAGCATCACCGAGACATCGGTGGGGCCGGCGGCGTCGCGTGCGCGCAGGCCCAGCATCACGTAGGTGCCCTGGTATTCGACGTCGGCGACGGTGGCCGGCAGGAAGAAGGTGGCGTCCTCCGGCGGCATCGCGGCGATGCGCACGTGGTCGCTGCGCACCGCCACCTTGCCCGCGGGCGTGGCGATGACGTTGTGCCCGCCCATGAAGCGGGCGATGAACTCCGTGGCCGGCGCGTTGTAGACCTCGTGCGGCGTGCCCACCTGTTCGATGCGGCCGTGGTTCATCACCACGATGCGGTCCGCCAGCGCCATCGCCTCCTCCTGCGAGTGCGTGACGTGGATGAAGGTGAGGCCCAGTTCCTGGTGCCAGCGCCGCAGCTCGGCGCGCATCTGCACGCGCAGGAACGGGTCCAGCGCGGAGAGCGGCTCGTCCAGCAGCAGCACGCGCGGCTGCGTGATGAGGGCGCGGGCCAGTGCCACGCGCTGCTGCTGGCCGCCCGAGAGTTCACCCGGCTTGCGCTGCGCGAGGTGGCCCATGGCCACGCGCTCCAGCAGCGCCTGGGCACGCTGCCGGCGCTCCCCCCGCGCGACGCCCCTCATCTTCAGGCTGAACGCGACGTTGTCCAGCGCGGAGAGATGGGGAAAGAGCGCGAAGCTCTGGAACATCATGGCCGTGCCGCGGCTGGCGGCGGGCAGGGCGGTGATGTTGCGGTTCTCCAGCAGGATGTCGCCGCCGGTGACCGACTCGTGGCCGGCAATCATCCGCAAGGTCGTCGTCTTGCCGCAGCCCGAAGGGCCCAGCAGGCAGCAGTAGCTGCCCTGGGCGATGCGCAGGTCGATGTGGTCCACGGCCGGCGCGGCGCCGGGCGCGTAGCGCTTGGTGAGGGCCACCAGTTCGATGGCGTGCGTGATGAGCGGCGCGGATGCGTCCATGCGGTGCGTCATGCACGGTGCGTGCCAGCTGCCCGGCCGTCCGGGGCACCAGGATGCGCCGCCTGCCGCACGACAACGGTGCGGTCATGCTCACGGCCGAGCATGGTGTTGCCCCTGGAAACGCCCCGCTCGCGCATACTGCGCGCCCAGTGCAGGGAGCGGCCGTGATCAAGGACCTCTGGTACAAGAACGCGATCATCTACAGCCTGAACGTCGGCACCTACATGGATTCGAACGCCGACGGCATCGGCGACTTCGAGGGGCTGGCGCGGCGGCTCGACTACCTGCACGGCCTGGGCATCACGTGCCTCTGGCTCGGGCCGTTCCAGAAATCGCCGCGGCGCGACGACGGCTACGACATCAGCGACTTCTACCAGGTCGACCCGTGCTTCGGCACGCTGGGCGACTTCGTGGACTTCACCAACCAGGCCAAGCAGCGCGGCATCCGCGTGATGATCGACCTGGTGGTCAACCACACGAGCGACCAGCATCCCTGGTTCCAGGAGGCGCGGCGCGACCCGGCGTCGAAGTACCGCGACTTCTACGTCTGGTCGGACAGGAAGCCGCAGAACGCCGACGAGGGCATGGTGTTCCCCGGCGTGCAGAAGACGACGTGGACGCGCGACCCGGTCGCGGGCCGGTATTACTTCCACCGCTTCTACGATTTCCAGCCGGACCTGAACACCGAGAACCCGCTGGTGCTGGCGGAGATCCGCAAGATCATGGGCTTCTGGCTGGAGCTGGGCGTGTGCGGCTTCCGCATGGACGCGATGCCCTTCGTGATCCAGACCAAGGGCGCGGACCGCAAGCAGCGCGAGCGCTACGCGCTGCTGCGCGAGTTCCGCGAGTTCCTGCAATGGCGGCGCGGCGACTCCATCATCCTCGCCGAGGCCAACGTCGAACCGAAGAACAGCATGCATTACTTCGGCGACGACGGCGACCGCCTGCAGATGATGTTCAACTTCTGGGTGAACCAGCGCGTTTTCTTCGCGCTGGCCACCGGCGACACCCGGCCGCTCGTGAAGGCGCTGGAGCAGACGCGGGACCATCCGGCGACGGCGCAATGGGGCCACTTCCTGCGCAACCACGACGAGCTCGACCTCGGGCGGCTGACGGAGACGCAGCGCGCGCAGGTCTTCGAGGCGCTCGGGCCGGACCGCGACATGCAGCTGTACGGGCGCGGCATCCGCCGGCGGCTGGCGCCGATGCTGCGCGGCGACCGCCGCCGCCTGGAGATGGCGTACAGCCTGATGTTCTCGCTGCCCGGAACGCCGGTGATCCGCTACGGCGACGAGCTGGGCATGGGGGACGACCTGGCGCTGCGGGAGCGCGACTGCGCGCGCACGCCCATGCAGTGGTCCACCGAGCCGCACGCGGGCTTCACCCGCGCGGAAAAAGCGGTGCTGCCGGTGATCGAAAACGGGCCCTACGGCTTCCGCAAGGTCAACGCGGCGGACCAGCGCCGCGACGCCGAGTCACTGCTGAACTGGACGGAACGCATGATCCGCATGCGCAAGGAAGTGCCCGAGATCGGGTGGGGCAGCTTCCAGCCGCTGGAGACGGGCCACCCGGGCGTGCTCGCCTTGCGCTACGACTGGCGCAACAACGCCGTCGTCGTGGTGCACAACCTCACGGGCGAGGTGGCGGAGATCCAGCTGCGCTCCGTGGACGACCGCGGGCGGCAGCTGATCAACCTGCTGACCCAGGACCACAGCCGCGCGAACGGCCGCGGCCTGCACACCATCGTGATGGAGCCCTACGGCTACCACTGGTACCGCGCGGGCGGGCTGGGTTACCTGCTGGAACGCTCTTCCGAGTGAGGCGCGCTGTCGGCCGTGGGGGCCTTGCCGCCGCGGCCGGTGTGCGGCGCCTTCTCGCTGCCCTTGCGCAGGCTGCCTTCGGACGGGCGCTCGGCGCGCGCGCCCTGGTCGCCGGTGCGCCCGCAGTGCGGCGCCGTCCCTTCCTGCGGCTCCGGCTTCTCGTGGACGGCGCAGTCCTTCTCCGGCTCCACCGTCGCCCCGGCCTGCACCGGGCGGTGGATGCTGCGATCGTCGGCGCGGTGCTTTGCGGCCATGGCGTTCCCCCAGGGTTCAGGGTCCAGCTTGGCGGCATCTCCGATGCTGCAGTGCAGGAGCGGCGGAGCTTCATGTGTCGGACGGTGCGCCACCGGGCCGCGCTTGGCCTATCCTCCCTTTCATCAGGAGGTCCGGATGGCAAGCATGACGAGCTGGCAGGTGGAATCCTTCGGCAAGCCCCTGGTCCAGGCCCTGCGCGAGGTGCCGCAGCCGCAGGGGACCGAGGTGGTGTTGCGCATCACGCGCTGCGGCGTGTGCCACAGCGACCTGCACATGCAGGACGGCTTCTTCGACCTGGGCGGCGGCCACAAGCTGGACGTGTCCCGCACCGTGCAGCCGCCGCGCACGCTGGGGCACGAGATCGTCGGCACGGTGGCCGCTGCAGGACCGGACGCGCAGGACGTGCGGGTCGGCGAGCGCCGCATCGCGTTCCCCTGGATCGGCTGCGGCCAGTGCGCGCTGTGCCAGGCCGGGCAGGAGCACCTGTGCAGCACGCCGCGCAACCTGGGCGTGTCGCGCGACGGCGGCTTCGCCACCCATGTCGTGGTGCCGCATCCGCGCCACCTGGTGGACCCGGGCGCGTTGCCCGACGAGCAGGCCTGCACGTACGCGTGCGCGGGGCTCACCGCGTACAGCGCGCTGCGGAAGGTCGGGACGCTGGCCCCCGGTGAGGCGCTGCTGGTCCTGGGTGCGGGCGGCGTCGGGCTGTCGGGCGTGCGGCTCGCGCGACACCTGTGCGGCGTCGCGCCCATCGTGGCGGAACCGGATCCGTCCAAGTGGGAACTGGCGCGAGCGGCCGGTGCCGTCGACGTGGTCGATCCGTCGGCGGACGGCGCGCCGCGCAGCCTGATGAAGGCCACGGGCGGCGGCGCCGCAGCGGTCGTCGATTTCGTGGGCTCGGGTAACAGCTTCGCCTTCGGCTTCGGCGCCCTGCGCAAGGGCGGCCGCATGGTGTGCGTGGGCCTCCTCGGCGGCGCCACGCCCATCGTGCCCGCCATGGTGTCGCTGAAGGCGGTGTCGGTGCTCGGCTCCTACGTGGGCAGCCTGCAGGAGCTGCGCGAGGTGGTGGCGCTGGGCGCGCGCGGTGACCTGCCGGCCTTGCCCGTGGTGCCGCGGCCCCTGGACGAGGCCAACGCAGCGATGGAGGACCTGCGGGCAGGCCGGGTGCGCGGGCGCACGGTCCTGTGCGCGTGAGCAAGGGCGGCCCCGCATTGCGGTAGGCTCGCGGGCCATGAACCTCCCCGCCGACATCGTCCGGGCCTTCACCCCGCAAGGCCGCCTGCGTGCTTCCATCAACCTGGGCAATCCGATCCTGGCCGGCAAGGACGCGGCCGGGCAGGCGAAGGGCGTGTCCGTCGACCTCGCCCGCGCCTTGGCCGACCGGCTCGGGGCGCAGCTCGAACTCGTCGTCTTCGACACGGCGGGGAGGTCGGTGGACGCCGTCGCGGGCGGGCAGGCCGACATCGGCTTCTTCGCCATCGATCCCAAGCGCGGCGAGCATATCGCCTTCACGCCGCCCTACGTGCTGATCGAAGGCAGCTACCTCGTGCGGCAGGACGCGCCGCTGCGGGCCAACGAGGAGGTCGACCGCGCCGGGCAGCGCGTGGTGGTCGGCCAGGGCAGCGCCTACGACCTCCACCTCTCCCGCGAGCTGAAGGCCGCGGAGATCCTGCGCGCGCCTTCCTCGCCCGCCGTGGTGCCGCACTTCCTCGCGACCGGCGCCGAAGTGGCTGCCGGCGTGAAGCAGCAACTGGAAATGGATGCGAAGCGCACCGCGGGCCTGCGGCTGCTGCCGGGACGCTTCATGGTGATCCGCCAGGCGATGGGCTGCCCGCGCAGCCGCGGCACCCAGGCAGCGGCCGCGCTCGCCGCGTTCGTCGAGGAGATGAAGGCGAGCGGCTTTGTCGCAGAGGCGCTCGCGCGCCACGGGATCGAAGGCGCGTCGGTGGCGCCCGCGGGTCAATGAACACGAAAGGGAAATCCATGCTCACCTTGCAACAGGCCAACCAGATCATCGCCGCTGCCCTCGCGCAGTCGAAGGAGAGCGGCTACCAGCCCATGGGCATCGCCGTGCTCGACGCCTCCGGCAACCTGAAGGCTTTCGCCAGCGAGGACGGCGCCAGCATGTTCCGCTTCGACATCGCCCGCGCCAAGGCGTGGGGCGCGGTGGGCATGGGCGTGTCCAGCCGCACGCTGGCCGAGCGTGCCAAGGGCAACCCGAACTTCTTCGTCTCGCTGTCCGCCACGTCCGACGGCAGGTTCCTGCCGCAGACGGGTGCCGTGGTGATCAAGGACGCGCAGGGCCGGATCCTCGGTGCCGCCGGCGCGAGCGGTGGCACGGGCGACGAGGACGAGGCGATCTGCATTGCCGGCGTGCAGGCGGCCGGCCTGCAACACGGGTAGGGCGCCGGCTCAGGCCAGGCGCCGGAACCACGCGACGGACAGCACGCCCGCCGCGGCCATCAGCAGCGCCGCCACCAGCGCGAACAGCCCCGTGAGTTCCGTTTCGCGCGAGACGACCTGCATGTGCGAGCCGAGCTGCGCGTAGACGTCTCGCAGGGACTCCGCCGTCCCGGCACGGTGGTATTCGCCGCCGGTCATGCGCGCCACTTCGCGCAGAGTCGGTTCGTCGAGCTGCATGTAGATCGGCAGGCTCTCGGCGCTGGTGCCGTCGGCGGAGCCCAGCCCGACGACGTAGATGCGCACGCCGCGGTCGGCGGCCATCTTCGCCGCTTCCAGCGTGTCGATGCCGGTCGTGCGGCGGCCATCGCTCAGCAGGATGATGGCGGCGGGCGCGTACGAGCCCGGCGCCACGGGCGTGACCTCCTTGCGCGGCGGCTTGTCCTTGTCGTCGAGGCTGCGGCCACGCCGCCGGCCGAACGTGAGTTCCCCCACGTCGATGCCCTGGTCGGGGAACAGCTCCGAGAGGCACAGCACGATGGCGTTGCCGATCGCCGTCCCGACCTGCATCTGGAAGCCGTCGATGGCTGCCACCAGTGCCTCGCGGTCCAGGGTCGCGCGCTGCGCCACCTGGCTGCTGCCCGCGAAGGTGACGAGCCCGACCTCGACATGCTTGGGCAGGTCGCGCAGGAATCCTTTTGCCGCCTCCTGCGCGGCGGCCATGCGGGTCGGCTTGACGTCGTTGACGCGCATGCTGAGCGACACGTCGATGGCGAGCAGGACCGAGGACCGGGCCCACGGGAGCGGCACGCGCGCGACGGGCCGTGCCGCGGCGAACGCCAGCACGGCCAGCGCCAGCAGGAACAAGGCCGGCGGCACGTGGCGGCGCCAGTTCCTGCCTTTGGCTGCCGCGCGCGCGACGCTCACATTGCTGTAGCGGACGGCCTCCTTGCGCCGGCGTCGCAACAGCCAGAGATAGGCCACCGGCAGCAGCGGGAGTGCCAGCAGCGTCCAGAGATAGTGCGGCCAGAGGAAGGACATCGGTGGTGCGATGTATCGTGCGTGGGAACCGTGTTCGAAGCAAGGGCGATGCCTGTCGTTGTCCAGCACGATGCGTGGTCCGGGCCAGGATGGGGCAGTCCCTCTCGGCGAATGTCCCCCGGAGCGGGCAAGCCCGCTCCTCCTCCTTTACTTCGCCGAGAGGGACTGCCCCACCCTGGCCCTGCGCCGGGTTGAGCCCTTGCCTCCGGCGACAGCGCAGGACCGGAGCGGGGGGAACCCTTCTCGGCGAAGTAAAGGAGGAGCTGCGGGCTTCAGCCCGCAGCGGGGGACATTCGCAGAGAAGGGTTCCCCCCGCTCCGGTCCGGCACGTCAACGCCGCGAGAGCTATCCGGGCAACCCCGCCCCCGCCTCTCGCCGATTGACCTCATAGAACACCCCCCGCAGCCACCGGCTCGCCACGTCGTCCTGCAGCCGCCGGTGCCAGTACTGCTGCACCTGGATCTGCGGCGGCTTGAATGGCAGCTCGATCGTCTTCAGCGGCACGTGCCGCCCGACCACCGTGGCGATGTCCTGCGGCACCGTGGCGACCAGATCGCTGCCGGGCAGCAGCGCCAGCAGGCTCATGAAGTGGGACAGCTCCAGCGCCACGTTCCGGTGCCAGCCCTTGTCCTCCAGGAAGCGGTCGAGGAAGTGCTCTCGCCCGTCCGGATGCACGACGACGTGGTGCGCCGCGAGGTACTGCTTCAGCGTCATGCGCGTGCCGGCCGCCGTGTTGCGCGCACAGGCGATGCACACGTAGGAGGTCTTGAACAGGGCCTGCTGGAAGTAGCCGGCCTTCTGCAGGTCGGGGAAGAAGCCCACGGCGAGGTCCGCCTCGCCCGCTTCCAGCGCCGCCGCCGCCGCTTCGCGCGGCCGCGACACGGCGATCAGCTTCACGTGCGGCGCCTCCTGCCGCAGGCGCCGCAACACGCCGGGCAGGAAGGCGACCTCGCCGATGTCCGGCATCAGCAGCGTGAAGCTGCGCCGCGCCGTCGCGGGATCGAAGCCCGCCGGCTGCAGGATCTCCGTGCGGATCGCCTCCACGACGCGGCGCACCGCGGGCGCGAGCTCCAGGGCGCGCGGCGTGGGCTCCATCTGCGCGCCGGCGCGGACGAACAGCGCGTCGTCGAACACGGCGCGCAGCCGCGCGAGCGCCGCGCTGGTGGCCGGCTGGCTGAGGCCGATCGCTTCGGCCGTGCGGTTGACGCTGCGCAGGCGCGCCATCGCGTCGAACACCACGAGCAGGTTCAGGTCGATGCCGCGAATATCCATGTCATGGATTCTATGTATCCACGGAATCGGCTGGTCAGATAAGCTTGCCCTGCCTAGCATGCGCAGCGGAGACCGACATTGCGCCAGCACAGACATTCATCCGGTTGCGCCTGCGGCATCGACGCCCATGCCCACGTGGTGCCGGAAGACTTTCCGGCCTACATCGGCCGCCAGGTGCCGTCCGACTGGCCGTCGATGGCGGCGGCACAGGCGTGCCACCGCAACGTGATGATCTCGGGCAAGGTCTACCGCACCGTCTCGGACAAGTGCTGGGACACGGCGAAGCGCATCGCGGACCTGCCGGAGATGGGGCTTGCGCTGCAGGTCGTGTCGCCCATGCCGGAGCTGCTGTCGTACTGGATGCAGCCGGCCGACGCACAGCAGCTCCTGCGCTTCCTGAACGACGGCATCGCCGGCATGGTGGCCGAGAGCAACGGCGCGCTGGCGGGGCTGGGCGCGGTGCCCCTGCAGGACGTGGACCTCGCCATCCGCGAGCTCGAATACGTGGTGAAGGTGCTTGGCTTCGCGGGTGTGGAGATCGGCAGCAACATCAACGGCGAGCCGGTCGGCGCGCCGCGCTTCGATCCCTTCTTCGCAGCCTGCGAGGCCCTGGGCGCCTGCGTCTTCGTGCACGCGATCCGGCCGGCCGGCATGGAGCGCCTCGTGGGGCCGCCGGCCCTGCAGCAGGTGCTGGCCTATCCCGGCGACGTGGGGCTGGCCGCCGCTTCGGTGATCACCAGCAACCTGTTGCCCCGGCGGCCGAACCTGCGCATCGCCTTCAGCCACGGCGGCGGCACGTTGGGGCTGCTGCTGCCGCGGCTGCAGCAGGGCTGGAGCGTGTTCTCCGCGCTGAAGGAGCAGGTCGCCGAGGCGCCGGCCGAACAGGCGCGCCGCCTCTTCTACGACACGCTGGTGTTCGACACCAGCGCGCTGCGCTACCTGGTGGACACCTTCGGCCCCAGGCAGCTGCTGGTCGGCACCGACTACCCCTTCAACTTCCACGACCGCACGCCGGTGCAGCGCATCGAGGCCGCTGGCTTCGATGACGACACCACGGCGCTGCTGGTCCATCGCAACGCCGAGCGCTTCCTCGCCCGGCAGAAAGTGACGACGCCATGAGTTCTCCCTGGATCGCCGGCCTGCGCAGCGTGGCGCTGTACGTGCCCGACCTCGCCAAGGCCGAAGAGTTCTACACGAAGACCTGGAACCTCGAAGTCGCGCACCGTGGCGACGGCGAGCTGTTCCTGCGCGGCAGCGGCAGCGACCACCACCTGCTTGCCCTGCACCAGGGCCAGGGCGAGGTGCCGCAGATCCGCCAGATCGTGCTGCGCGCGCGCAATCGCGAAGCGCTGGACGCGGTGCGGGACAACGTGCTGGGCGCTGGCGGCAGGATCGTCGCCGAGGCGCACGAGCTCGCGCGCAACCCGGCCGGCGGCATCGGCATCAAGTTCCAGGACCCGCACGGCCGCACCTTCCAGGTGGTGCATGGCGACGTGCGGCGCGAGGAGGGCGCGCCGGTGAAGGACCGGCCGATCCGCCTCACGCACGTCGTCCTGAACAGCCACGCGGTGGACGAGACGAAGAAGTTCATGGAGGACGCGCTCGGTTTCCGCCTCGCGGACCGCACCGGGATCATGGCGTTCATGAACTGCGACCGGGACCACCACACGATCGCGATCGGCATCACCGACAACGACGCGCTGAACCACATCGCCTTCCTCATGCCCGACTTCGAGTCGGTGATGCGCGGCGGCGGCCGCATGAAGGATGCGGGCTTCCCCATCCAGTGGGGCCCCGGCCGCCACGGCCCCGGCAACAACCTCTTCAACTACTTCATCGACCCCTTCGGCATCGTCATCGAATACACGGCCGAAGTGGAGCAGATCGACGAGCGCTACGAGACGCATGGCCCGGACTACTGGAAGTGGCCGCCCGGGCGCGTGGACCAGTGGGGCCTTTCGGCCCCACCCTCCGCCACCCTGAAGGAAGCGCAGAAGCGCGTCGTCTTCGCCCCGAATCCCTGACCCGAGAGACCCACCATGAAGTTCACCACCTACCTGCGCGACGGCGCGCCGCGCCTGGCCCTCGTCGAGGGCAACGACATCGTCGACCTGAATGACGCGCAGCCGGACGTGCCCGCCGACCTCCGTGCCGCCCTGAAGGCCGGCGTGGACCTGAAGGCGGCCGGCACCGCGGCCCTGAAGGACAAGGCGAAACGGCAGCCGCTCGCCTCCGTGAAGCTCGCGCCGACGGTGCCCGAGCCCGGCAAGATCGTCTGCCTGGGCCTCAACTACTACGATCACGCCAAGGAAGGCGGCCGCGAGAAGCCCGACTATCCCTGGTTCTTCTTCCGCGCCGCGTCCTCCCTGGTGGCACACGGCGAAGCGGGCTGGGCGCCGCAGGTCTCGACGAAATTCGACTACGAGGCGGAGCTCGCCGTCGTGATCGGCAGGACCGTCCCGCGCCACACCAGGGAAGCCGACGCGCTGCAGTACGTCTTCGGCTACACGTGCTTCAACGACATGAGCGTGCGCGACTACCAGAAGCGCACGCCCCAGTGGACCATCGGCAAGAACTTCGACCGCACCGGCGGCTTCGGTCCGCACCTCGTCACGGCCGATGAACTGGCGCCGGGCGCCACCGGCCTGCGCATCCGCTCGTTGCTGAACGGCCAGGTGATGCAGGATGCGAACACCAGCGACATGATCTTCAGCGTCGCCGAGACGATCGCGCTGCTGGCCGCCGTGCTGACGCTGGAGCCGGGCGACGTCATCGTCATGGGCACGCCGGCCGGCGTGGGCCAGGCGCGCACGCCGCCGGTGTGGATGAAGGCCGGCGACACGATCGTGATCGACATCGAGAAGGTCGGCGCGCTGTCCAACCCCATCGTCGCCGAGCCGAAGTGAACGCTGTCGACGTCGCGATCGTCGGTTTGGGGCCGAGCGGCGTGGTGGCCGCGGGGCTGCTCGGGCAGGCGGGGCTGCAGGTGTACGCCTGCGACAAGCTGCCCGGCGTCTACGAGATCCCGCGCGCGATCTCGCTGGACCACGAGATCATGCGGGTGTTCCAGCAGCTGGGCGTGGTGGACGCGATCCAGCCGCACTGCGAGCCCTTCACGCCCAGCGAGTACTACGGCGTGGACGGCCGCCTGATCCGGCGCATGACGATGTTGCCGCCGCCGTATCCGCTGGGCTATACGCCGTCCATCGTGTTCACGCAGCCGGAAGTGGAACGCGCCTTGCGCGAGCGGCTGGCCCGCATGCCCAACGTGCGCACCGAGGCCGGCGCGGAAGCGGTCGACATCCGGCAGGACGCGGACGGCGTGACGCTGCAGGTCCGCGGAGCTGGCGGCGCGACGCACACCGTGCGCGCGAAGTACCTCATCGCCTGCGACGGCGGCTCCAGCTTCGTGCGCACGGCGCTGGACCTGCCGCTGGAGGACCTGGACTTCGACGAGCCCTGGCTGGTGGTGGACGTGCTGGTGAACGAGCGCGGCCTCGCGAAGCTGCCCCGGGTGAGCATGCAGTACTGCGAGCCCGAACGCCCCTGCACGCTGGTGATCGGGCCGAAGAACCACCGCCGCTGGGAGATCTCGCTGAACCCCGGCGAAGACCCGAACGAGGCCGCGACGCCGCAGCGGACCTGGGCCTTCCTGGAGCGCTGGCTCACGCCCGCGGACGGCACGCTGTGGCGCCAGGCGAGCTACCGCTTCCACGCGCTGGTCGCGGCGCAATGGCGCAAGGACCGCGTGTTCCTCGCCGGCGATGCCGCCCACATGCAGCCGCCGTTCCTGGGGCAGGGCATGTGCCAGGGCATCCGCGACGCGGCAAACCTGTCGTGGAAGCTGGCCGCCGTGCTGCGCGGCGAGGTGCGCGGTGCCGCCGCGGAAGCGCTGCTCGAGAGCTACGGCACCGAACGCAAGGCGCACGTGCGCGAGCTCACCAGCCGCATCAAGGGCGTGGGCGCCGTGATCTGCGAGCGCGACCTGGCCCGGGCCCGCGCCCGGGATGTGAAGCTGCTGGCCGACGCCGGCGGCGTCGTGAAGGACACGCCCCGCCAGGACATCCTGCCGCGCCTCGAAGAAGGCTTCCTCGCCGCCGGGGCCACGAGCGGCCGCGGCACCCTGTTCCCGCAGCCGCGCCTCGCGGCGTCGGGTGCGCTGATGGACCACGCCATGGGGGGCGGCTGGCGTCTCGTGGTCGGTCCCGATGGCGAAGTGCCCGCGGACGTGCCACAAGGCGTGACCGTGGTCGCGCTGCGGCGCACGCCGGAAGCCGAGGGCGTCGTCGCGCGATGGCTGGAGCGGCACGGCTGCCGCGCGGCGCTGGTGCGGCCCGACCACTACGTCTACGGCACGGCGGGCAGCGCGGGCGACGTCGCGAAGCTGCTGGCGGACTGGCGGCAGCGCTGGCTGCAAGCCGAAGCCGTGCCGGCCTGAACAACAGAGATCACACAACGGAGACATCGATGAAACGCAGAACCCTGGTGCAGGCCGCCGCCGCGGCTCCTTTCGCGACCCTCGTCACGCCGTCCGCGCGGGCGCAGGCCTGGCCCGAGAAGCCCATCCGCCTGATCGTGGCGCAGCCGCCCGGGTCCGGCCCCGACTCCATCGCGCGCCTGGTCGGCGAGCAGCTTGCGCAGAAGTGGAAGCAGGCCATCGTGGTCGACAACAAGCCGGGCGGCCAGAACGCCATCGGCGCGCAGGCGGCGGCGCGCTCGCCGGCCGACGGCTACAACTTCTATTTCGCCACGTCGGCGGCGCTGGTCACGAATCCGTACCTGTTCAAGTCGCTGCCCTACGATCCCCTGAAGGACTTCGCGCCCGTGGGCATGATCGGCAGGGTGCCGTTCGTGCTGGCCGTGAACCCGACGTCGCCGGCGAAGAGCCTGCAGGAGTTCATCGCCGAAGCCAAGGCGAACCCGGGCAAGGTGACCATCGCCAACGAGGGGCCCAAGACCTTCGGCGGGATGATGACGCGCCTGGTCGCGTCGCAGCTGGGCGTGCAGGTGAACGCGGTGCCCTACGTCTCGATCGCCGCCGCCGTCACCGACACGGTCGGCGGGCAGACCGAGGCCGTGATGGGCGACGTGCCCGCGCTGATCCAGATGGTCAAGGCCGGCCGCCTGCGGCCGATCGCGGTGACCACCACGAAGAGGGTCACCGGCCTCGAGAACGTCCCTTCGCTCTCGGAAGCGATCCCCGGCTTCGACTACGCGGGGTTCATGGCGATCGTCGCGCCGGCCGGCACGCCCGCGGCGGCGATCCAGCGCTTCAACCGCGACCTCGATGGCGTGCTGTCGGACAAGGAGATGGCGGCGAAGCTGCTCACGGTCGGCCCGATCACCGAAGGCGCGGGCACGCCGGAACAGATGGCTGCGTTCCTGCAGGCGGAGCATGCGCGCTGGGCGAAGCTCACCAAGGAGATCGGGATCCTGCCGGAATGACGCGCTCCTCGTAGGGTGGCGCGGCGGCGGCCGCGGAAGGTGAGCGGAGCGAACCCCACCACCACCTCCACCCCGCCGCCTGCCCTGCTGAGCCTGCCGCCTGTAGGCCAAGCGCGCATACTGTTGTGTGCGCGCACCCGGACGCCCCATGGACGCGGGTCCGTTCCTATACTGGCCCGCGCCATGCGAGCCAGACCGTTCCACCGCCTCCACGCGGCCTTCGCCGCCTCCCTGTTCCTCCTGCTGCCCGCGTGCAGCCAGGCCGCGCCGCTGGACCAGCCGCTGACGCCCGAGCAGTTCCAGGCCTGCGTGCAGGACCTCGCCGGCCAGACCGACCGCTCCGGCAAGCCGCTCGCGCGCCAGGACTTCCAGCAGATCGCCGGCAACGCGCGCTACGACGACCGCGTGCGGCAGGGCCTGCTGGTGCAGGCGGGCGAGCCCACGTACTGGTGGGACGAGCTGGCGGCCGTCACCGACGACCAGCGCGTGGCGGACGGCAAGCGCATCCTCGCGACCCGGGCACCGCTGCTGGAGCGGATCCAGGCGGAGTTCGGCGTTCCCAAGGAGATCGTCGTCGCGATCTACGGCATCGAGACCAACTTCGGCCCGTCGCAGGGCAAGATCCCCGTGCTCGATGCGGTGGTCACGATGGCCTGCCTGCGCCCCTGTCCCGCCGATGCGACCGCGCCCGGCAGCTGCACCTCGCGCGAGCGGGCGTTCTCCGCGGTGCGCGTGCTGCGCGACAAGCGCGTGCCCCCCGACAACTGGCTCGGCTCCTGGGCCGGGGCGTTCGGCCGCACGCAGTTCGTGCCGGACAGCTTCGAGGCGCTGGCGGTCGACTTCGACGGCGACGGCGTCGCGGACATCATCCGCTCGGAGGCCGATGCCCTGGCCACGACGGCCAACCACCTGAAGCAACGCGGCGGCTGGGACCTGAACGCGCCGGTGTACATCGAAGTGGCCGTGCCTGCCGCGCTGCAGGCCGAGTTCGATACCGGCGGCGAGTCCAAGCGCCTGCAGGACCGCGTGCAGCCGCAGTCGAAGTGGAATGCGCAGGGCTGGCTGGCGCTGGGACCCGGCGGCCAGGCGCAGCCCCTGAACTTCCCCGGCGATCCCGAGCTGTACCCCTTCTTCCCCGTGGGCCTGCCCGGCCCGGCTTTCCTGGTCTCGCGCAACTTCGACACGGTGCTGCGCTACAACCGCTCGGTGCGCTACGTGATGGAGGTGGCGCTGCTCGCGAACAAGCTCGCGGGCGGCGGCGACTTCATCACGCCGTGGCCCACCGACGACCCGGGCCTGAGCCGGGCGCAGGTGAAGGCGGTGCAGACCTGGCTGCAGCAGCGGGGGCACACGAAGGTCGTTCCGGACAGCGTGATGGGCCGCAACACGCGCGATGCGATCGAAGAGGAATTCGAGCAGATGGGGCTGCCGGGGCAGAGGCGCGTGGGGCAGCGGACGATGCAGTTGTTGATGCAGCAGCCGTGAGGTGTGGCGCTTGCGCGGTGGGGTTCGCTGGCGCTCACCGCCACCCTACGGGCGGGTTCGTAGGGTGGCGGTGAGCGTCAGCGAACCCCACCGCCCCCACGATGCCCCGTGACGAAATCATTGCCCGCACGATCCCTGCCCCGCAACAGCCACAGCGGCCGCTGCGCGAAATTCACCGGCACCCCCGTCTTCCCATCCGACGGCCGCAGGTCGCGGTCGAACAGGGAAGTGGCCGGCATGTAGCGCAGCGCCACGCCGGTGCGCCGGCGCGTGGAGGTGTTGGGCCGCGCACCGTGGATCATGTAGACGTCGTGCAGCGACAGCTCGCCCGCACCGAGTTCCACGTCCACGGCCTGGCTCTCGTCGAAGCTGCCCGCCGCCATGCGCTGGTTGAGCGTGAGGTCCGTGCGGTCCTCGTGCAGGTGCGGATGCAGCGCGCGTGCCGCGTGCGAACGCGGGATCACGCGCAGGCAGCCGTTGCCGCGGTCGGACGGCTCCAGCGCCACCCAGGCCGTGCAGGTGGCGAGCGGGCGGATCGGCCAGTAGTGGCCGTCCTGGTGCCAGGGCGTCTCGTAGCCTTCGATGGCCGGCTTGCAGAAGACGTGGCAGCCCCACAGGATCACGTCCTCGCCGATCACGCCGGACACCAGTTCCACGATCTCCGGATCGCGCGCGAGCGCCAGGAAGTCGGCGCTCCCGCGCACGCCTTCCCCGTTGTCGCCTTCGACGTGGGCGGAGACCAGCTTCTCCGGGCGGACGCCGGGATTGCGGGCGATGAGGTCGTCGAGGGCGGCGCGCATGGTGTCGACGCGGTCGCGCGGAAGGCGGTAGGTGGGCTTGACCCAGCCGTCGCGGCGGTAACGGGCGATTTCGGACGGGGAGAGCAGGGCCATGCGAACCTCCTGGCGCGGTTATAGCGCACCGGGACGGTGGGGTTCGCTGCGCTCACCGCCACCCTACAAGCATCGCCGGCCTCATGTAGGGTGGCGGTGAGCGCAGCGAACCCCACCGCACGGCCTCACGTCACCGGCGCCGGATTGAACAGCACCAGCTGGTTCGCCAGCTTCCACCGCTCCGCCCAGGTCTTCCTGCCGCTGGCGACGTCCAGCATCAGGCGGAACAGTTCCCAGCCCACGTCCTCGATGCTGGCCTTGCCTTCCGCGATGGTGCCGGCGTTGACGTCCATGAGGTCGTGCCAGCGCCTCGCCAGGTCCGTGCGCGTGGCGACCTTGATCACCGGCACTTCGGCCAGGCCGTAGGGCGTGCCGCGGCCGGTGGTGAACACGTGCAGGTTCATGCCGGCGGCCAGCTGCAGCGTGCCGCAGATGAAGTCGCTGGCTGGCGTGGCCGCATAGACCAAGCCCTTGGTCTTCAGTTTCTCGCCGGGAGGCAGCACCCCCGCGATGCGCGAGCTGCCCGACTTGACGATGGACCCCATCGCCTTTTCCACGATGTTGGCCAGGCCGCCCTTCTTGTTGCCGGGCGTCGTGTTGGCGCTGCGGTCGACGGCGCCGCGCTTCAGGTATTCGTCGTACCAGGCCATCTCGCGCACGATCGCCTGCGCGACCTCCGGCGTGGCGGCGCGCGAGGTGAGCTGGGCGACGCCGTCGCGCACCTCGGTGGTCTCGGAGAACATGATCGTGGCGCCGGCCCGCACCAGCAGGTCGGCGCAGAAGCCCACGGCGGGATTGGCCGTGACGCCGGAGAAGGCATCGCTGCCGCCGCACTGCACGCCCACGACCAGCTCGCTCGCGGGCACCGTCTCGCGGCGACGCTTGTTCAGCCGCTCCAGGTGCACGGTGGCCTGCCGCATGATCGAGTCGACCATGGACATGAACCCGACGTGCGCCTCGTCCTGCAGGCACACGACGTCCAGTTCGGGCGCTTCGCCGCGCGCGTCGGTGATGGGAATGGTGCCGGGAGGCAGCAGGCGCTCGGGCTGCAGCTTCTCGCAGCCCAGGCTCACCACCATCACCTCGCCGCCGAAGTTGGGGTTGAGGCTGATGTTGCGCAGCGTGCGGATCGGGATCACGGCGTCCGGCGCGTCGATCGCCACGCCGCAGCCGTAGCCGTGCTCCAGCGCCACCACGTCATCGACGTGCGGATAGCGGGGCAGCAGCTCGCGCTTGATGCGGTCCACGGCGAACGCGGTCACGCCGGCCACGCATTGCACGCTTTGCGTGATGGCCAGGATGTTGCGCGTGCCGACGGAACCGTCCGCGTTGCGGTAGCCCTCGAAGGTGTAGCCCGCCAGCGGCGGAGCGTCCTCGCGCGCCGCGGTGGCGAAGGGCAGGTCCTCGAGGCTGCGGGCCTCCGGCATGCGCAGCAGGCGCTCGTGCACCCAGCTGCCGGCGGGAATGTCCTTCTCGGCGTAGCCGATCGGCACGTTGTAGCGCAGCACCGCGGCGCCGGCCGGGATGTCGGAAAGAGCGACCTTGTGCCCCTGCGGCACCTTGTCGCGCAGCACCAGCCCCGACGCAAACGCGGTGCCCGCCGGCAGCCCGCCGTCGTTGGCGACGATCGCCACGTTGTCGGCGGGGTGCATCTGGATGTGGAGGGGAGCGGGGCTGGCGGCTTCGGTCATGGCGGGGGCGACCCGTCCTGGCGGGCAGGGCGGGAAAGTACGGCTGGGTGAATGCCTGACATTGTTGTATATTTTCGCCGTATGTCAAGCAAAGTCGCCACGGCCGAGCCCGTGCTGGCGGAGGGCGCCGGCCCCCTCTCGGCCCAGATCTACGCCCGGGTCGTGGAGGCGATCCTGCGCGGCGACTTCGGCCCGCAGGGCCGCCTGCCGACCGAAAGCGAACTCGCTGCGAGCTACGGCGTGTCGCGGCCGACCATCCGCGAGGCCCTGTCCCGCCTGCGTTCCGACGGGGTGATCGACTCCAAGCGCGGCGCCGGCAGCTTCGTCGTGCGGATGCCGGCGGCGCCCACGGCGACCCTGGCCCTCATCCGCAGCCTGGCGGACGTGGAGCGCTATTACGCCTTCCGCTCCTGCGTCGAGGCCGGGGCGGCGGCGGAGGCCGCGGAGTTCCGGACGCCCGAGGACCTGGAGGCGCTGCATGCCGCCTACGAGGCCCTGAACGCCAAGGAGGAAACGGGCGGTTCGGCCGTGGAGGAGGACGTCCGCTTCCACCTGGCCATCGCCCGCTGCTCCCACAACCCCTTCTTCGTGACCACCATCGAGACCAGCGTGGCGCCGATCCGGCAGTTCATGGAGCTGGCGCAAAACGCCATGGATGGCCGCGAGGCCGAGCGCGCGCTCGCCACCCGGGTGGAACACCAGGCGATCGTCGACGCGATCGTGCGCAAGGCCCCGGCCGACGCGGCCGAGGCCATCCGGACGCACGTCCTGAATGCCAAACGAAGGATCTTCGAGGCCACCCGGATCCCGGGGCCGTGAGACTTTCGGGTTTCCCCTGATCCTGCCTTTGCCAGACATATCGGATGATCCGGGTAGTTGTCGGACATCTGACCACTGAACGGCCTTCGCGCCGGTTTCCATCCAGACCAGTAGGGGACACCATGAAGCTCTCGTTGAAGAAACTCACCGCCGCCCTGGCCGTCGCGGCGCTTGCCTGCGCCACCCTGGGCGCCGAAGCCCGCACCTTCCGCTCCGCCGACGTCCACAACAAGGACTTCCCGACCAACAAGGCCGTCGCCTTCATGGGCGAGGAACTGTCCAAGGCGTCCGGCGGCAAGGACAACATCAAGGTCTTCGGCGACAGCGCGCTGGGCTCCGAGAAGGACACCATCGAGCAGGTGAAGATCGGCGCGCTGGACATGGTGCGCGTCAACTTCGCGGCCTTCAACGGCATCGTGCCGGAGTCGGTGCTGCCGGCGCTGCCCTTCCTCTTCCGCGACATGGACCACTTCCGCAAGACCATGTACGGGGCGCAGGGCGACAAGATCCTGGCCGGCTTCGAGAAGGCCGGCTTCGTGGGCCTGGCCATCTACGAGAGCGGGGCCCGCTCCATGTATGCCAAGAAGCCGATCAAGACCCTGGCCGACATCAAGGGCATGAAGGTGCGCGTGCAGCCCTCCGACATGTTCGTGAGCATGGTGGGCGCGATGGGCGCCTCGCCGACGCCGATGCCGTACAACGAGGTCTACACGGGCCTGAAGACCGGCCTGATCGACGCCGCCGAGAACAACTATCCCTCGTACGACGAGGCCAAGCACTTCGAGTCCGCCCCGGTCTATTCCGAGACGATGCACTCCATGTCGCCGGAAGTGCTGGTGTTCTCCAAGAAGATCTGGGACACGCTCAGCAAGGAGCAGCAGGCGACGATCCGCAAGGCGGCCAAGGATTCGGTGCCGTTCTACGTGAACCTGTGGGACGCCAAGGAGAAGGACGCCCGCGCCGCGGTGATCAAGGGCGGCGCGACCATCGTGCCCGCAGCGCAGATCGACCGTGCCGCCTTCGTCGCCGTCGAGAAACCCGTGTGGGACAAGTTCACTCCCACGCCGGAACTCAAGGCGCTGGTGCAGGAAATCGTCAACACGAAGTAAGAAGCAAACAGCAAGCGCGCGCGGCGCCTGCGCCGGCGGCCCGGTGCGGCCGCCGTGCGCGCTTGCGCCCGCGCTGATCCGGAGCCTTCCTTGAACTGGCTGACTTCCCTGAATGCCCGCCTCTCGCGCTGGGCCCTGTACCTGGCCTGCATCTGCCTCACGGCGCTGCTCGCCGTCGTGGTGTACGGGGTCGTCATGCGCTACGTCTTCAACGACGCGCCGCCCTACGTGGAACAGGTCGCGCTGCTGCTCGTGATCTCCGTCGCGATGTTCGGCGCGTCCGCCGGCGTGCGCGACTCGGGCCACATCGGCCTGGATTCCCTCGTGCGCATCCTGCCGCCCAAGGTGCAGTTCTGGTGCAAGGTGTCGGTGGAGGTCCTGAGCGGCCTCTTCGCCGTGTCGCTGGTGCTGGGCGGCATCGAGATGGCCATCTCCACGCGCGGCGCGACCATCCCGACGCTCGGCGCGCCGGAGGCGCTGCGCTACCTGCCGGTGATCATCGCCGGCTTCCTGATCATCTCGTTCTGCGTCGAGCTCCTCATCGCCCAGTTCAGCGGCAGGAAGGTGGTGCCCTCATGGCACTGACCGTCCTCTGCGCCAGCTTCGTGCTGCTGCTCGTGCTGGGCGTGCCGGTGGCGTTCTCCATCGGCCTCGCCTGCCTCGCCACGTTCGCCGTCGAAGGCCTGCCCTTCGAGACCGCCATCCAGATGATGGTCTCCGGCATGAACGTGTTCTCGTTCCTCGCCATCCCGTTCTTCATCTTCTCGGGCGAGCTGATGCTGCATGGCGGCATCGCCGACAAGATCGTCGCCTTCGCGCGCAGCCTGGTGGGCCACTGGAAGGGCGGCCTCGGCCTGGCCAACGTCGTCGCCTCGACGCTGTTCGGCGGCGTGTCCGGCTCGCCGGTGGCCGACACCTCCGCCATGGGCGGCGTGATGATCCCGGTCATGAAGCGCGAGGGCTACAGCGCCGCCTACGCCGTCAACGTGACGACGCACGCGTCGCTGTCCGGCGCGCTGATGCCGACCTCGCACAACATGATCATCTACGCCTTCGCGGCGCAGGGCGCGGCCGGCATGGTCGGCGCCCACATGGTCAAGGGCGTGTCGATCGGCGACCTGATGTTCGCCGGCCTGGTCCCCTGCTTCTGGATCATGGTCTGCATGCTCGTCGCGGCCTACTGGCAGGCGCGCAAGTTCGGCTTCCCGCGCAGCGAGGACGGCCGCTCCATGGTGCAGGCCTTCCCCGGCTGGGGCATGGTGCTGCGGACCTTCGTGGCGTCGGTGCCCGGCCTCTTCGTGGTGGCCATCATCCTGTTCTGCGTGATGAAGGGCGTGGCCACGGCGACCGAGGCGGCGGCCATCGCGGTGACGTACTCGCTGCTGTTGACCGTGTTCATCTATCGCACGATGACACGCGAGCGCCTGCTGAAGTCGCTGGCCAAGGCCTCGAAGACCACGGGCGTCATCCTGCTGCTGATCGGCGTGTCCAACATGCTGCGCTACCAGATGGCGTACCTGGAGATCCCGGACACCATCGAGGCCGCGCTGCTGACCGCGACGCGCGAGCCCTGGCTGATGCTGCTGTACATCAACATCATCCAGGTGATCCTGGGCATCTTCCTGGACATGGCGGCGCACATCCTGATCACGACGCCGCTGTTCCTGCCGCTGGCCATGCAGATGGGCGTGGGCCCGGTGCAGTTCGGCATGATGCTGCTGCTGAACTGCGCCCTGGGCCTCGTGCACCCGCCGGTGGGCAGCGTGCAATTCGTCGGCTGCGCGATCGGCAAGATCTCGATCGGCGAGGCGACCAAGACGGCCTGGCCGTACTACCTGGCGATCTTCATCGCGATCAACCTGGTCACGTACGTGCCGTGGTTCTCGACCTGGCTGCCGTCGGTGATCACGGGGCATCCGGTGTTCTGACGTTTCTCGCGGGTTCACGATCACGCCCCAGTCGTTTGGCTGGGGCGTTTTGGTTTGGGCAGGATGCCGTTGCCTCTGGTTCGGGCCAGGGCGGGGCAGTCCCCTCTCTGCGAATGTCCCCCGGAGCGGGCAAGCCCGCGTCGGGGGACATTCGCAGAGGAGGCTTCCCCCGTCCCGGTCCGGCACGATCGCAAAGCCAGCCGCGAAAACCTGAGCACCTGTGGCGACCCAGATTGGCCGGCGTCCCATCCGACCTTGGAGCGCCAACCCTCTCGCCGAATGCGAGTAGGAAATGTGATGAAAGACTCGCATACTGCCTTCGCTCGTTTTGAAAGGGATGGCGATGTCGGAACAGGCGTCAGTGAGCGTGAGGAACACCGTCTTCGCGGTGGTGGCGTTGTCGGTGGTGGCTTCGGGCGTGTTGCTGCCCGTGCTCGCGCCGCTGGTGCGGTCGCTGCATCTCACGGTACTGCAGGCGGGATGGATGCTGTCCATCGGCTCGCTCACCATGGCCGTCGCAGCACCGCTGTGGGGGCTCGTCAGCGACCGCGGTGGGCGGCGCCTCGTCATCCTGCTCGGGTTCGCGGGGATGGCCATCGCGTTCAGCGCGTTCACCGCGGTGGCGTGGTTCGGCGTGAAGGGGACGCTGGCCGGCGGCGCGCTCTTCGCGGCCATCTGCGCGGCGCGCACGGCGGTCGGCTTCTTCCTGCCCGCCGTGCCTTCGGCGGCCCAGGCGCTGATGGCCGACCACACGCCCGCGGACCAGCGCGCGGCCGGCATGGCCGTCATCGGTGCGGCGAACGGCGCCGGGCTGATCGCGGGCCCCATGATCGGCGGCGTCCTGGCCATGCAGGGCCTCTTCTGGCCCCTGCTGGCCGTCGCAGTCCTTTACGCCACCGGATGGCTGTACGCGGCCCGCACCATGCCGGCCCCGCGCCTCGCCGAGGTACGTACGGCGGGCGAAACGCAAGGCGCGCTGCGCGGGCTGGGCGCCTGGCTGCTCGCCGGCACCGTGACCTGGCTCGCGATCGCCACCGCGCAGCTTTGCCTGGGCTTCTACTTCCAGGACCAGCTGCACCTGTCGAATGCGGACGCGGGCCCGCAGCTCGCACTGGCCCTCACGCTGGTGGGCATCGCCCTGTTCGGCACGCAACTGGCCCAGCTGCGCGTCCTGCGCTGGCAGCCGGAGCGGCTCGTGATCGCGGGCGCGCTCGCGTGGATCGGCGGCCTGGGCCTCATGTTGCTGACGGCGCACCTCGTGTCCTTCCTTGCGGCCTATGCATTGTTCGGGGTCGGCGCCGGGCTGCTGCTTCCGGGCTTCATGGCCGGCGCGTCGCTGCGCGCACCCGCGGGCCGGCAAGGCGCGGTGGCCGGCCTTTCCGCGGCGACGCAGGGCGTGGGATTCATCGTCGCGCCCGTGGCCAGCACCGCGCTCTACGAGATGGCGCCGGCGTACCCCGTCATGGCGCTGGCCGGCCTGATGGTGCTGCTCATGATCGTCTTCCTCCTGCGCGACCCGCGCTCGCGCAGCGACGAGGCGCCTATCGCAGGTAGCCTGTCACCAGGCGTGTCACCTCGTCGATGAAGGTCTCCACCTTGTGGTTCGCGAGCAGCCGGGGATGCCGCAGCACCGCGCCGTGCGACAGGGTCTCCACGCACGAGACGCAGACGAAGGTGGCGAGGTCCAGGTCGACGCCGCGCAGTTCGTCCTGGTGGGATTCCAGGTAGTTGCGGACCATCGCATGGGCCTCGCTATCGAACCCGTCGACTTCCGCGAGCCGTCCGGTGCGCGGGATCTGCTCCACGAGGACGCGGTGCAGCTGCGGGTCGACCCGGTGCGCCCGGATCGTGACGGCGATGAGCTCGCGCATCGCCTGTTCAACGGGCATCTTCTCCACGCGGACGATCTCGGCGCGGAGCATGTCCAGCATGTCCTGCTTGTGCCGCTCGATCACCGCGGCGACCAGCGACTCCTTGCTCGGGAAGTACTGGTACAGCGAGCCGATGCTCACGCCCGCCTCGGCGGCGATCCTGTTGGTGCTGGCGGCCTCGAAGCCGTCCTTCACCAGGATGCGAGCAGTTGCCTCCAGCAGCGCGTCCACCGTCGCGCGGGAGCGCTCCTGGACCGCGCGTTTTCGGGGCTCCAGCGCGGGGGCGCGGGAGGCGGCCTGTGATTTGCGGATGCGAGTAGACATTGCGAGCTATTGCTCGCAATATACCAGCGCCACGCACGACCCGCCATGCACACGATGGACCTGACCGAGACTCCCGGCCGCGAGGCCAGCGACGACGTCGCTCCGCCCGGCTTCGCCGACCAGGCGACCGCACGCTCCGTCGATGCCATCGAGCGCGCGGACCTCCTGCTCCACTGCCGCAGCGCCGCCACTGTCGCCGTGGGGGTCGCGCGCCTGTCCCAGCGCACGGCGCAGGGACTCTGGAAGCGCAACGACCGGGGCGACGAACTGCTGCTCGTGACGATCGGCCGCGTGCGCATCCACCTGGTGCTTCCCGACGGCCGCGAACAGGAGGTCGCCGCCGCGGAGGGCGACCTGGTCCGCATCCCGATGGGCGCGGCGCACGCGTTCACGGTGCCCGGCGGCGAGGTGCGCTTCGTTTACTTCACGCCGCGGGAACGTGAAGGGGATTGGAACGCGACCTGAGGCGCGTGCTCGCATGGCGGTGATGCCCTCCGTCATCCCCGCCTCCGCGGGGATGACGGTGTGTCCGCTACTCCGCCCGGATCCCGGCCGCCGCCACGACCTTCGCCCAGCGGGCGCGCTCCTTCTCGAAGAACCTGTCGTTCTCCGCCGGCGCCATCGTGACGACCTCCGCACCCTGGCCGGCCAGGCGCGCACGCACCTCGGCGTCGCGGATGGCGCGCACGAACTCCGCGTTCAGGCGCTGCACGATCGCCTCCGGCGTGCCCTTCGGGACGAGCACGCCTTGCCACGTGCCGGTCTCGTAGCCGGCCACGCCCTGTTCGGCGATGGTCGGGACGGTGCCGATCAGCGGCATGCGCGTGCCCTTCGACACCCCCAGCAGCTTGAGCTTGCCGCTCTGCACGTGCGGCAGCGTGGCCAGCATCCCGTTCATCATCACCTGGCACTGGCCGGCCACCGTGTCCTGGATCGCCTGGCTGCCGCCCTTGTAGGGCACGTATTCCCAGCGCGCGCCGGTGGCCTGCTGCAGCGCCACGCCCGCCAGGTGGTTGGCGCCGCCGGTGCCGCTGATGGCGAAGTTCAGGTCCTTCTGCTTCGACAGCGCCACCAGTTCCTTCAGGTTGTTCGCCGGCACCGAAGGGTGCACGACGAGCAGGTGCGGCGAGTAGGCGAGCATGGTCACGCCGCGCAGTTCCTTCGACGGATCGAAGGCCAGCTTGGGATAGACCGAGGGCGAGATCGCCAGTGCGCCGACGTCGCACAGCAGCAGGTTGTAGCCGTCGGGCGCGGACTTCGCGACCAGGTCGGCGCCCAGGTTGCCGTTGGCGCCGGCGCGGTTGTCGACCACCACCGGCTGCTTCAGCGCGTCGGCCAGCTGGTTGCTGACCATGCGCCCGATGATGTCCGAGGAGCCGCCGGGCGGGTAGGGCACCACGAGGCGGATCGGCTTGCTGGGCCAGCCTGCCTGCGCGAAGGATGCGGGCGCTGCGATGGCGGCGGCGGTGGACAGGAGCGCCTGGCGGCGGGTCAGCTTCATGGGGTGGTCTCCCTGGATCGCAAATGAAAAGGGCGCCCCGCGGGCGCCCTGGACAGTTCAGGCCTGCGTGTAGGCCGTCTTGACCGTCGTGTAGAACTCCGCGGCATAGCGGCCCTGCTCGCGCGGGCCGTAGCTGGAGCCCTTGCGGCCGCCGAAGGGCACGTGGTAGTCCACGCCCGCGGTGGGCAGGTTGACCATCACCATGCCCGCTTGCACGTGGCGCTTGAAGTGCGTGGCGTGCTTGAGGGACGTGGTGGCGATGCCGGCGGAAAGGCCGAACTCGGTGTCGTTGGCGAGCGCCAGCGCTTCGTCGTAGTTCTTCGCGCGGATCACGCTCACCACCGGACCGAAGACCTCTTCGCGGTTGATGCGCATCTGCGCCGTGGTCTCGGTGAAGAGCGCGGGACGCATGTAGAAGCCGGGCGCGCCGTCGGCGTTCTTCGCGATGGCTTCCCCGCCGGCGACCAGCTTCGCGCCTTCCTTCTGGCCGATCGCGATGTACTCGAGGTCCTGCGCGAGCTGCTTCTCGTCGACCACGGGACCGATGTCCGTGCCCTTCTTGCGCGCGTCGTCCACCTTCAGGCCCTTCATCTTCTCGGCCATCGCGGCGACGAAGCGGTCGTGGATGCCTTCGGTGACGATCAGGCGCGAGGACGCCGTGCAGCGCTGGCCGGTGGAGAAGAAGCCGCTGTTGAGGGCGGCGGCGACGGCGACGTCCAGGTCGGCGTCGTCCAGCACCACCATCGGGTTCTTGCCGCCCATCTCCAGCTGGAACTTCGCCATGCGGGCCACGCAGGCCTGCGCGATGCGCTGGCCGGTGGCGACGGAGCCGGTGAAGCTGATCGCCTGCACGCGCCGGTCGTCCAGCAGCACCTGGCCGACTTCGGAGCCGCGGCCCATCACGAGGTTGAACACGCCGGCGGGCAGGCCCGCACGGTGCAGGATGTCGGCGATGGCCCAGGCGCTGCCCGGCACGAGATCGGCGGGCTTGAGCACGACGGCGTTGCCGTAGGCGAGCGCGGGGGCGATCTTCCAGGCCGGGATCGCGATCGGGAAGTTCCAGGGCGTGATCAGGCCCACGACGCCGACCGGCTCGCGCGTGACTTCCACGCCGACGCCGGGACGCACGGACGGCACCACGTCACCGCCGGTGCGCAGCGCCTCGCCGGCGAAGAACTTGAAGATGTTGCCGGCCCGGGCCACCTCGCCGATGGCCTCGGGCAGGGTCTTGCCTTCCTCGCGGGCGAGCAGGTCGCCCAGCTCGTTGCGGCGCGCGAGGATCTCGGTGCCGGCGGCATCGAGGATGTCGAAGCGCTGCTGCGGGGTGGAGACGCCCCAGGCGGATGCGGCCTGGGTCGCCGCGGCGATCGCCTGCTTCGCCTGTTCGGCGTCGGCCTGCGCGTATTCGCCGACCAGGTCGCGGGTGTCGGAGGGGTTGATGTTGCGGCTGGCGCGAGGGCCGTCGAGCCATTCGCCGCCGATCAGATTCTTGAACATGTCGTGTCCTCTCTGTCTTACTCCCTCTCCCCGCTGGGGAGAGGGTGGGGTGAGGGGCTGGGGCGCGGGCCCTCACCCCAGCCCTCTCCCGCAAGCGGGAGAGGGAGCCGTTCAGCGGACCATGCACGGCCGCTTCGGATCGAACTTCCAGTTCGGGACCAGGAACTGCATCGCGATCGCATCGTCCCGCGCCCCCAGCCCGTGCTGTTGATAAAGCGCGTTGGCCTTCTCGACCTCCGCCATGTCGACCTCGATCCCGAGGCCCGGCTTCTTCGGCACCTGCACGTAGCCGCCCTCGATCTTCAGCGGCTCCTTCGTCAGGCGCTGCCCGTCCTGCCAGATCCAGTGCGTGTCGATCGCGGTCACCTTGCCGGGCGCCGCGGCGCCGACGTGCGTGAACATCGCGAGCGAGATGTCGAAGTGGTTGTTGGAGTGCGAGCCCCAGGTGAGGCCCCAGTCGCGGCAGGTCTGGGCGACGCGCACCGAGCCGGCCATCGTCCAGAAATGCGGGTCCGCCAGCGGAATGTCCACCGACTGCAGCGCCAGCGAGTGCGCAAGCTGGCGCCAGTCGGTGGCGACCATGTTGGTCGCGGTGGGCAGGCCCGTGGCGCGGCGGAACTCCGCCATCACCTCGCGGCCGGAGAAGCCTTCCTCGGCGCCGCACGGGTCTTCCGCGTAGGCGACAACGCCGCGCATCTTGCGCCCCAGGCGGATCGCATCCTTCAGCAGCCAGCCGCCGTTGGGGTCCAGCGTCACCCGTGCCTGCGGAAAGCGCTCGTGCAGCGCCGTGACGGCCTCGACTTCGGCGTCGCCGCTCAGCACGCCGCCCTTCAGCTTGAAGTCCTGGAAGCCGTAGCGCTTCTGCGCCGCCTCGGCCAGGCGCACGATCGCCTCGGGCGTCAGCGCTTCCTCGTGGCGCAGGCGGAACCAGTCGTCCCGCGCGTCCGGCTCGGATGCGTAGGGCAGGTTGGTCTTGCGACGGTCACCGACGTAGAACAGGTAGCCGAGCATCTGCACGGCCTCGCGCTGCTGGCCTTCGCCGAGCAGGGCCGCGACCGGCACGCCCAGGTGCTGGCCTTGCAGGTCCAGCAACGCCGACTCGACCGCCGTCACGGCGTGGATGGTCGTGCGCAGGTCGAAGGTCTGGTTGCCGCGGCCGCCGGCGTCGCGGTCGGCGAACTTCGTGCGCATCGCCTGCAGGACGGCCTGCAGGTTGCCGATGGCCTGGCCTTCCACCAGGGGACGCGCGTTTTCCAGCGTCTGGCGGATCTTCTCGCCGCCCGGCACCTCGCCCAGGCCCGTGTGGCCGGCGTTGTCGGTGACGAGCACGATGTTGCGGGTGAAGAAGGGCGCATGCGCGCCCGACAGGTTCAGCAGCATGTCGTCCCGGCCCGCGACCGGGATGACACGCATGCTCTTGACGACCGGAGACGACATCAATCCGCCTTGATGCCTCGTGCTTCGATCAGCGCCTTCCAGCGCGCGTACTCCGCGGCCTGAAACTTCGCGAAGTGCTCGGGCGTGTCGCCGACGATCTCGAAGCCCTGCGCCAGCAGCTTGTCCTTCACCGACGGGTCGTTCAGCGCGGCGACCATGGCCTCGTGCAGCTTCATCTTGATGTCGTTGGGAAGGCCCCTGGGCGCGGCCACGGCCTGCCACGACTGCACTTCGGCGCCCTTGACGCCTTGCTCCTGCAGCGTCGGCACGTCCGGCAGCAGCGGCGAGCGCTTCTCGGACGAGATGCCCAGCGCGTGCACCTTGCCGGCCTTGATCTGGCCGATGATGCTGTTGATGTTCACGAAGGCCGCGTCCACCTGGGCGCCCAGCAGGTCGTTGATGGCGGGGCCGCCGCCCTTGTAGGGCACGTGCAGGCCGCTGGTGCCGGTCTGCTGCCAGAACAGTTCGGCGGAGAGGTGGTCGGAGGAGCCGTTGCCGGACGAGGCGAAGCTCACCTTGCCCGGGTTCTTCTTCAGGCCGGCCAGCAGGTCGGCCACCGTCCTGTACGGCGAGCTGGCGGGCACGACCAGCACGTTGGGCGCCTGCACGAGGATGGTGATCGGGTCGAAGTCCTTCAGCGCGTCGTACTGCACGCCCTTGATCAGGTGCGGCGCGATCACGAACGGCCCCAGCGAGGACACGAACAGCGTGTAGCCGTCGGCCGGCGCGCGCTTCACGAACGCGGCGCCGATGGTGCCGGTGGCGCCGGCCTTGTTGTCGATGATGAAGCTCTGGCCGAACTTTTCGGTCAGCTTCTGGCCGACCACGCGCGCGATGGCGTCGGTCGAGCCTCCGGGCGGGAAGGGCACGACCATCGTGACGGGCTTCTCCGGGTAGCCGGCGCCGAAGGCGCTGGCGGCCGCGGCCAGGGCGAGCGCCAGGCCCAGCAGGGTCTTCTTGAGCACGGGAACGTCTCCTTGTTGTGCGGCCTTTACTGCGGGCCGAGCTTGCGGATCAGGGCAGCCAGTTCTTCCACTTCCTGGGGCTTGAGGTCCGACAGGGGCGGGCGCACCGGGCCGGCGCTCTTGCCGACGATGGTGGCGCCGGCCTTCACGATGGACACCGCATAGCCCTCGCCCTTGTTGCGGATCGCGAGGTAGGGCAGGAAGAACGTGTCGAGCAGGCGGCCGACCGTGGCCTGGTCGCCCTTCCAGTAGGCGTTGTAGAACTCGATCGCCGTCTTCGGGATGAAGTTGAACACCGCGGAGGAATAGGTGGGGACGCCCAGCGCCTTGTACGCGTTGGCGTAGACCTCGTGCGTCGGCATGCCGCCGATGTAGACGAAGCGGTCGCCCAGCTTCTGCCGGATGTTGACGATGCGCTCGATGTCGCCGAGGCCGTCCTTGAAGCCGATCAGGTTGGGGCAGCGGTCGGCCAGCTTCAGCAGCGACTCGGGGGTCAGCTTGGTGGCGGCGCGGTTGTAGACGATCACGCCGATCTTCACGCTCTTGCACACGGCTTCGACGTGCCGCACGAGGCCGTCCTGCGTCGCCTCGGTCAGGTAGTGCGGCAGCAGCAGGATGCCCTGGGCGCCGTTGCGCTCGGCTTCCTGTGCGTACCTGATGGCGAGCGTCGTGCCGCCGCCGGCGCCGCCGACGATGGGCACGCGGCCCTTGCACGTTTCCGCCGCGACCTTGATCACCTGCGCGTACTCCTGCGGCTCCAGCGAGAAGAACTCGCCGGTGCCGCCGGCGGCGAACAGCACGGTGGCACCGTAAGGCATCAGCCACTCGAGGCGGTTCGCGTACCCCTTCGGTTCGAAGCGCAGTTCCTGGTCGAAGTCGGTGAGGGGAAAGGAGAGCAGGCCGGAGGATAGGGCCTTCTTCAGTTCGTTGGGGGACATGGTGCTTCCGGTCAAGAGATAAGACATCGTACAACTAGCCGGCCAATTCCGCCAAGAGGATGTCCGACGGAAGGGAATGGATTTAGCGGCCTTCGGCCAGCCGGCGCCGGCGCTCGCGGGAGTTGGCCAAGTGGGTGCGCATGGCGGCGCGCGCGCCCTCGGCGTCCTGGCGGCCGATCGCATCGACGATGCTCTCGTGCTCGGCATTCACGCGCCGCAGGTAGGCCTCGCGTTCGGGTGTCAGCGGGCCGGGCGGCTCCAGGCGGGCCCGCGGGATCATCATCCCGCCCAGCGTGGCCATGAGGTCCACGAAATGATGGTTCTGGGTGGCGCGGGCGATCTCCAGGTGGAACTGGAAGTCGGGGCCCACCGCGTCGCGGCCCTCCTCCACGGCGCTCGTGAAGGCCTTGAGGGCGTTGCGCAGGGCTTCGAGGTTGTCCGGCGTGCGGCGCACCGCGGCGAGCGCCGCGCTTTCCGTCTCCACGCCGATGCGCAGTTCCAGGACGGCGATCACGTCCTGCAGCGTCTCGAGCTGCTCCGGGGCGATGCGGAAGGAGGAGCCTTCGCCGAGGCCGACGACGAAGGTGCCGACGCCGTGCCGCGTCTCGACCAGCCCGGCCGCCTGCAGGCGCGAGATCGCCTCGCGCACGACCGTGCGGCTGACGCCGAAATCCTCCATGATGGCGGCCTCGGTGGGCAGCTTCTCTCCGGGCTGGAGCGCGCCCTCGCGGATCCGTCCGGACAGCGTGTCCACCACGTGGTGGGCCAGGCTGCGGGGACGACGGCGAACCACCTCGGTCATGGGGTAAACCCTCTCTTGGCCAACTTGACAGGAAAGCACCGTTCCATGAGCATCTTGTACGACGACTGACAACAGATGACAAGCCCGCTCGCACTGTAACAGTTGCCGCGGACCAAAACCATGAGTTCTTCCCATATCTCCACCCTCTCCCTCGGGCGCCTGTTGCTGACCGGCGCCGCCGGCGGCCTCGGCCGCCAGCTCCGTCCGCGCCTGCGCGCGCGTGCCTCCCTCCTGCGCGTGAGCGACGTCGCCCCCATGGACCCCGCAGGGCCCGGCGAGGAAGTGCAGCAGGCCGCGCTGGAGGACCGCGCGGCCGTGCACCGCCTGCTGGAAGGCATGGATGCCGTCGTGCACCTGGGCGGCATTTCCACCGAACAGCCGTTCGACGCCATCGTGCAGGCCAACATCGTCGGCACGTACAACGTCTACGAAGCCGCGCGCAAGCACGGCGTGCGCCGCATCGTGTTCGCCAGCTCCAACCACGTCACGGGCTACTACCGGCAGGACGAGGTGATCGACCCGAGCATGCCCATGCGCCCGGACGGCTACTACGGCATCTCCAAAGCCTTCGGCGAGAGCCTGTCGCGCTTCTATTACGACCGCTACGGCATCGAGACGGTCTGCCTGCGTATCGGGTCCTCCTTTCCCGAGCCGCGCGACCGCCGCATGCTGGCCACCTGGCTCAGCTACGACGACCTGGAACGCCTGGTGGTCGCCGCCCTGACCACGCCCGTGGCCGGCCACAGTGTCATCTACGGCGTGTCGGACAACACGGTGACCTGGTGGGACAACACCTCGGCCCGCCACCTGGGCTACCGGCCGCAGGACAGCTCCGAGCGCTTCCGCGCGGCGCGCGAAGCGGCGCAGCCGCACCTGGATCCGGACGATCCGGCCGTGATCTACCAGGCCGGCGGCTTCGTGCGCATGGGGCCGTTCGAATGACCGACGTCGCCTTCCATCCCAGCCACCGCTATCCGGATCCGCGCATCGAGGTGCTCGACGAGCGCTTCCTGAAGCTGCGCCTGTTCAGTGCCACGGTGGAACAGCTGTTCACCGGCCTGCGCTGGGCCGAGGGCCCGGTCTGGGTCGGCGACGGCCGCTACCTGCTGGTCTCGGACATTCCGAACAACCGCATCCTGCGCTGGGACGAAGCGTCCGGCGCGGTGAGCGAGTTCCGCAAGCCGTCCAACAATGCGAACGGCAACTTCCGCGACCGGCAAGGGCGGCTGATCACCTGCGAGCACCTCACGCGCCGCGTGACGCGCACCGAGTACGACGGCAGCATCACCGTGCTGGCCGACAGCTTCGGCGGCAAGCGCCTCAATTCGCCCAACGACATCGTCTGCGCGAAGGACGGCAGCATCTGGTTCACCGACCCGCTGTTCGGCATCTCCGGCTACTGGGAAGGCGAGCCGGCCGAGCCCGAGCTGCCGCAGGCCGTCTACCGCATCGCGCCGGATGGCAAGCTGCAGCAGGTCCTCACCGACCTCTCCGCGCCCAACGGCCTGGCCTTCTCGCCGGACGAGTCCGTCCTGTACGTGGTGGAAAGCCGCGCGGTGCCGCACCGCAAGATCTGGGCGTACGACCACGGCCAGGACGGCAAGCTGTCCAACAAGCGTCTCGCCGTGGACGCCAATGGGCCGGGTGCGTTCGACGGCTTCCGCGTCGACGTCTCCGGCAACCTGTGGTGCGGACTGGGCAGCAACGGCGCCGTCGACGCGGACCCGCAGGGTCTGGACGGCGTGCGCGTGTTCGCACCCGACGGCACCGCGATGGCCCACATCCACCTGCCGGAGCGCTGCGCCAACGTCTGCTTCGGCGGGCGCCATCGCAACCGCCTGTTCATGGCGGCGAGCCATTCGGTCTACGCGCTGTACGTGAATACGCAGGGCGCCGGCCCTGCGTCCTAGGCGAGCAGGTCGCGCAAGGTGCGTGCCACCACCTTGGTGGCGCGCTTCAGGTCCTCGAGTTCCAGGCGTTCGTCGGCACGCTTGGCATGCGACTCCAGCACCGTGCGCGGGCCGGCGCCGTACATGACGGCGGGAATCCCGGCTTCGCCATACAGGCGCGCGTCGGCGTACAGCGGGGTGCCCATGGCCGGAATGTCCTGGCCGAACACCGCGCGGCCATGCTTCTGGATCGCGTCGACCAGCGGCTTGTTGCCGGCCAGCGGCTTGAGCGGGTTGGCGAGCAGCAGGCGCTTGATGTCCACCGTGATGCCAGGAACCGTCGCCGCGGCGTCGAAGATCACCTTGTGGACGGCGGCCTCGACCTCCTGCGGGTTCTCCTCGGGGATCATGCGGCGATCGAGCCGGAACACCACCTTGCCCGGGACCACGTTGGTGTTGGTTCCGCCGTCGATGCGGCCCACGTTCAGGTACGGATGCCTGATGCCCGCGACGCGGGACGTGACCTGCTGGTAGAGCGTGTTCTGCTCGTAGAGGGCGCCCAGGATCCGCACCGCGCCTTGCAGCGCGTCGACGCCCGTGTCCGGGATGGCCGCGTGCGCCATCTTCCCGTGCACCGTCACTTCCATCTGCAGGCAGCCGTTGTGCGCCGTGACGACCTCGTAGCTGAAGCTGGCGGCGACCAGCAGGTCGGGCTTCGTGAGGCCCTTCTTCAGCAGCCAGCCCGGGCCCAGTTCGCCGCCCCACTCCTCGTCATAGGTGAAGTGCAGTTCGACGCCGCCCTTCAGCGGCGCGCCCAGCGCCTCGAGCGCGCGCACCGCGAAGGTGAAGGTGGCGAAGTCGCCCTTGCTGACCGCCGTCGCGCGGCCGTAGATCCTGCCGTCGGCGATCTCGCCGCCGTAGGGATCGTGCGTCCAGCCCTCGCCGGGCGGCACGACGTCGCCGTGCGCGTTCAGCGCCACGGTGCGGCCCGGGCCGTACCTGCGGCGGACGACCAGGTTGGTGATCGTCTGCAGGCCGTAGGCCTTCACGTCGGCCTCGGGCACCGGATGCTTCTCGGCCTCGAAGCCGAAGTCCTTCAGCAGTTCGGCGGTGCGTTCGGCGTGCGGCGCGTTGTCGCCCGGCGGCGTGTCGGTGGGCACGCGCACCAATTGCTGCAGGAAGCGCACCTCCTCGTCGAAGTGCGCGTCGATCCAGGCGTCGAGCTTGTCGTAGTCGTTCATGCGTTGTCTTGCGCGAGTTGGTCCAGCAGGTGCGCGAAGGCGCGGACGGCCAGCTCCATGTCGTCGCTCGTGGTGGATTCCAGCGGGTTGTGGCTGATGCCGGCGTTCTGCCCGCGCACGAACAGCATCGCCTGCGGCAGGATCTCGTGCAGCTTCATGGCATCGTGGCCGGCGCCGCTGGGCATGCGGTACACGGGCAGGCCCAGCGCCTCGACGGCGCGCTCCCAGCGCTGCTGCCACGCGGGGGCGCTGGGCGCGGCGGCGGCGCGCATGGTCTGCTCCACGGCGTGGCTCAACCCGCGCCGCTCGCAGATCTCCTTCAGCCTGGCCAGCACGTCGGAGACCAGCGCGTCGCGCTGCGGGTCGCTGGGCGCGCGCAGGTCCAGCGTGAACAGGCAGCGGCCCGGCACCACGTTGATGGAGCCGTTGGGAACCTGCAGCATGCCGATGGTGCCCACCGAGTCGCCGTCGCGCGCCGCCCGCTGCTCCACGTACAGCGCGAGCTCCGCCACGGCTACGGCCGCATCGCGCCGGCGGTCCATGGGCGTGGTGCCGGCGTGGCTGGCCATGCCGGTCACCTCGCACTGGAAGCGCACGCCGCCGTTGATCGAGGTGACGATGCCCAGGGGCAGGTCCAGCTCGTTGAGCACGGGCCCTTGCTCGATGTGGACCTCGACGAAGCCGAGATAGCGCCCCGGGTCGCGCTGCAGTGCGGCGATCGCGTCCAGCGTGGCCGGCAGGCCGGCGGCGCGCATCGCGTCGCGCATGGGAACGCCGTCCGCATCCTTCTGGTCCAGCCAGGACGGCTGGAAGTGGCCGGTGAGGGCGCCGGAACCGAGGAAGGTTGCCTTGTAGCGCTGGCCTTCCTCCTCAGCGAACGCCACCACCTCGATGCCGAAGGGCAGGCGCTTCTTCTCCTGCGCCAGCGCCCGCACGCAAGCCAGCGGCGTGAAGATGCCCAGCCGCCCGTCGTACTTGCCGCCGTTGCGCACGGTGTCGAAATGCGAGCCCGTGAGCAGGAACTGCGCGCCCGGCGCCGCGCCGTCGTAGCGGCCCACGACGTTGCCCACCGCGTCGATGGAGACGTCGTCGAAGCCGCATTCGCGCATCGTCGCGGCGATCCCCTTTGCCGCCGCCCGGTGCGCGTCGGTGAGGTAGGTCACCGTCAGCTGACCCTTCTCGGCATAGCCCGGATCGCTGTGGGCGGCGAGCTGCTCCAGCCAGTCCCACACCCGGTCGCCCTGCGCCGGTGGGGTCCCGAACTTGTCGTTCAGCCGCAGTTCCACGATGCGGTGGATGTTGCGCAGCGCCTCGGCGCGTTCGAATTCCGGATGGTTGTCCAGCCGCCGCGCGAAGGTCTCGATGATCTGCGAACGCGTGAGGCCGCTGCCGCGGGGACCGCGCACGGCCAGGATGAAGGGGAAGCCGAACTTCGCGTTGTAGGCGGCGTTGAGCTGCTGCAGGCGCGCGAACTCCTCGGGCGTGCAGTGGGTGAGCCCCGCCTTGCCCTGCTCGCTGGTGGATTCGGTGGTGAGCGTCTTGGCGACCATCGCCTTGCCGGCAAGCTCGGGGTGGGCGCGGATCAGGGCCAGTTGCCGGTCCTCTCCGGCTGCGCGCACGATGCCGGCCATCACCTCCTTCAGATGGGCGATGGAGCGGAAGGGCCGATGGGCGAGGGCGGCTTCGGCGATCCAGGGCGAGTGTTCGTACAGGCCGTCCAGGAGTGCGGCCGCTTCGTCCGTGCCGGCGGCATTGAGTTGTTCGAGCGTGAGGGGCATTCAGGCCTCCGGATAGGGATGGACCTGCTTCCAGTGCCGGGCGATGTCGACGCGGCGGCAGACCCACACGCGGTCGTGCCGGGCAATGTGGTCCAGGAAGCGTTGCAGCGCCGTGATGCGCCCCGGGCGTCCGAGCAGGCGGCAGTGCATGCCGATGCTCATCATCCTCGGTGCCGTGTCGCCTTCCGCGTACAGGACATCGAAGGTGTCGCGCATGTACTGGAAGAAGGGATCCGCGTGCGAATAGCCCTGGGGCAGGGCAAAGCGCATGTCGTTGCAGTCCAGCGTGTACGGCACGACCAGGTGCGGCACGACCCGGCCGTCGGTGCGCTTCACCTTCATCCAGAAGGGCAGGTCGTCGCCGTAGTAGTCGCTGTCGTATTCGAAGCCGCCGTAGTCGGCGACGAGGCGGCGCGTGTTGGGACTGTCGCGGCCGGTGTACCAGCCCACGGGGCGCTCGCCCGTGAGCTTGACGATGGCCTCCATGCCCAGGCGCATGTGCTCGCGCTCGACCTCCTCGGGCACGTTCTGGTAGTGGATCCACTTCCAGCCGTGGCAGGCGATCTCGTCGCCGCGCGCGACGAAGGCCTGCGTGATCTCGGGGCAGCGCTGCAGCGCGGAGCCGATGCCGAAGATGGTGAGCGGCAGCTGGCGCCGGTCGAACTCGCGCAGGATGCGCCACACGCCGGCACGCGAGCCGTACTCGTAGATGCCTTCCATGCTCAGGTGCCGGTCCGGGTAGGCCGCCGGGTTGAACATCTCGGACAGGAACTGCTCGGACGCGGGGTCGCCGTGCAGCGTGGCGTTCTCGCCGCCTTCCTCGAAGTTCAGGACGAACTGCACGGCGACGCGGGCGTTGCCGGGCCAATGGGCGTGCGGCGGGTTGGGGCCGTAGCCGGCGAGGTCGCGGGGGTACGCAAGGGTGCTGTCGTAGACGGTGCTCATGCCAGTGCCAGTGAAATGTCGTGGGTGGGGACGGTGCGGTCGAAGGCGAGGCTGTCCTCGACGTGGCGCAGATGCTCCTCCATCAGCTTCACCGCGCGCTTCTCGTCCTTCGCGGCGAGGGCGCGCACCAGCTCCACGTGCTCCTCCTGCGAGTGCGCCGTGAAGCTGTCGCGCTGGTACATGAGCGTGATGAGGGAGCTGCGCGAGACCAGGTCGCGCAGGATCTGCGCCAGCACGGCGTTGTCCGCGAGTTCGGCGATGCGCACGTGGAAGTCGCCCAGGAGCTGCTGCCGCTCGCTGGCATCCGTGCCGTTGATCGCGGCCTTCTCCTGCGCCACGTGTTCGCGCAGGGCCTTCAGGCGCGCCGGCGTCATCTTGCGCAGGAACTCGCGGACCATCTCCGCTTCGAGCAGGCGGCGGATCTGGAAGACCTGCCGCGCTTCCTCGACGGTGGGCGCCGCGACGAAGGCGCCGCGGGCCGGCTCCATCTTCACGAGGTGCTTCTGCGCCAGCTGGAACAACGCCTGGCGCACGAGGGTGCGCGACACACCGAAGTGGTCCGCGAGCTTCTGCTCCGCCAGCTTCGTGCCCGGCTGCAGCCGGTGCTCCACGATCGCGCGCGTCAGCGCGTCCACGATGGTGCGGGTGGTGGAGGGCTCCATGCGGCGCATGATAGCCGTGGGTCTCGAAACTGTATACACTCGCGTCCACAATCCCGGAGAAGCCCATGGGCCTGAGCACCCACGTCCTCGACACGACGCACGGCACGCCTGCCGCCGGCATGGCCGTGGAGCTGTACGCCACCGTGGGCGGGAGCCCGGCGCTGGTGAAGCGCTTCGTGCTGAACGGGGACGGCCGCAACCCGGACGGGCCGCTGTTCGACAACGCGAGCCTGAAGAAGGGCACGTACCGCCTGGTGTTCGACGTGGCGGCGTACTTCCGCGCCCGCGGCGTGGACCTGCCCGATCCGCCCTTCCTCGACCGCGTGAGCCTCGACTTCGGCATCGCGCACACGGACCAGCACTACCACGTGCCGCTGCTGGTGAGCCCGTGGAGCTATTCGACGTATCGGGGGTCGTGAGGCGCCTGGCGTCATCCCCGCGGAGGCGGGGATCCAGGGCGTTCAAGAACAAAAGCGGCCCGCAGGCCGCTTTCATGGAAGCTCCGGGTTCCCGCTTCCGCGGGAACGACAAGGGGTCAGTCCTGGCCTTCCGTCAGCGTGTCCAGCTGGAACTGCCCGCTCCTGTGCCACAGCCAGGTGTCCGTATAGACCACCTTGCCCATGCGGGCAGGCACCGGAAAGGGCGCGGCGGCGCGCACGGTGCGCTCGATTTCGGCGATCACTTCGGGCGCGTGCTTCGGCGCGCGCATCCAGTTCAGGCTGCGCACGTTGCCGCGGCCGTCGACTTCCACCTGCAGCACGCCGATCGCGTACAGCAGCGGCGGCATGCGGCCCTTCCAGATGCGGTTCTGGTTCAGGCTGTAGATGTGCTCCGCGGCGTCGGCGCGGTACGCGCGCGGGTTGGTGGCCATCGACGTCTTGATCATCATGCCCGGGTGCCCGGACTGGGCGACGGGGCCATCGGGACGCGGGGCGGGAGCGACTGCGGCGGTGGGTTCCGGCGGCAGCGTCTTCACGGAGGTGCAGGACGCCAGCAGGGCGGCGACGCCACCGAGCAGCGCGGGCGTCAGGGAACGCAGGGTCGGGCGATACTTCATGGGAGTCCTCTGGTGCACTTGGATGGAGTGCGAAGCCAATCTACAACGGCTGTGCCGGCCGCAATGATGACCTTCGTTACCAAACGCATCGTGTTCGGGCTTCCCCATTCACTGTAAAGAATGCTGGCCATCGAAGAAGTCACGAAATCGCTCGCCTCCGGCGACGGCATGTTGGTCCGCGTCCACGAGACGGCCGGGTCGGCGCCGCGCGAAGCGGGCGCGTGGATGGCGGTTTTTCGCGACAGCGTGACGGGCACCATCGGTGGCGGCCATCTCGAGCTGCAGGCCATCGCGGAAGCGCGCCGCCGCCTGTCGGGGACGAGCGGAGCGGAGGTGTTGCGCTATCCCCTCGGCCCGTCGCTCGGGCAGTGCTGCGGCGGCGTCGTGCACCTGCGCTACGTGCGCATCACCAAGGCGGACGCGCCGGAGCTCGCGCGTACGCTGCAGGCGCACCACGTGCCGCTCGCGCTGTTCGGCGGCGGCCATGTCGGCAAGGCGCTGGTGCACCTGCTCGGCACGCTGCCCTTCGCCGTGACCTGGATCGACAGCCGCGACGAGATCTTTCCCGACACCGTGCCCGACAACGTGCGCTGCGAGCACTCGGACCCGGTGCAGGCGGCAGTGGCCGACCTCGCACCTGGATCGCGGGTGCTCGTCATGAGCTTCAGCCATGCCGAGGACCTGGACATCGTCGCCGCGTGCCTGAAGCGCCTGCGCGAACGCGGCGACCTGCCCTACGTCGGCCTGATCGGCAGCAAGAGCAAGTGGGCGACCTTCCGCCACCGGCTCGAGGAGCGGGGCTTCGTCGACGCGGATTTCGCGCGCATCACCTGCCCGATCGGCATCCCCGGCATCGCCGGCAAGGAGCCCGAGGTGATCGCCGTCGCGGTGGCGGCACAGCTGCTGCAGGTTCCGCTTCCTTGACGCGCGCGAACTGTATACACTTCGGTCCACAGTCGCAGCGGCGCTGGAAGGTGCGCGACCCCGTCTGCTCAGAGCGCCCGCGGTGGTGAGCAGGTTTGATCGGCAAGACGCATGGAAAGCTATCTTCTCGACTGGGCCAACCTGCTGCTGCGTTGGCTGCACGTGATCACGGCGATCGCCTGGATCGGTTCCTCCTTCTACTTCGTCTTCCTCGATAGCAGCCTGGTCCCCGCGGCGGACGCGAAGCTGCGCGAGGAGGGCGTCACCGGCGAACTGTGGGCCGTGCACGGCGGCGGCTTCTACCACCCGGTGAAGTACGCGGTGGCCCCGCCGCAGCTGCCGCCGCACCTGCACTGGTTCTACTGGGAGGCCTACACCACCTGGATGTCGGGCTTCGCGCTGTTCACGGTGTCGTACCTCTGGAACGCGGGCACCTACCTCGTCGACCGCAACCTGGTGGCCTGGTCGCCGGGCGCCGCGGTGGCGGTGGCGCTCAGCTTCCTGGTCGTCTTCTGGGTGCTGTACGACGCCATCTGCCGCCTGTTCGGGCGGAAGGAGAACGGCGACGCGATCGTCGGCGCGCTGGTGGCGGTGCTGGTGTGCGTGGCCGCCTGGCTCGCCTGCCACTGGTTCGCGGGCCGCGCGGCCTTCCTGCTGGTGGGCGCGATGCTCGCCACGTCCATGAGCGCCAACGTGTTCTTCTGGATCATCCCCGGCCAGCGCAAGGTGGTGAAGTCCATCGAGGCCGGCCAGGTGCCCGACCCCATCCACGGCTGGCGCGGCAAGCAGCGCAGCGTGCACAACACCTACTTCACGCTGCCGGTGCTGTTCGCGATGCTGTCGAACCACTACGGCTTCCTCTACGCGCACGCCCACAACTGGATCGTGCTGGTGCTGATGATGTTCGCCGGCGCGGCGATCCGCCAGTTCTTCGTCATGCGCCACGGCTGGAAGCTGGGGCGCAATCGCCATCCAGCGGGCTACGCGGTGGCGGGCGTGGCGCTGATCGCCGCGACGCTCGTGTGGCTCATGCCGCAGCCGGGCGCGGCGGCGAACCCGCCGCTGGCCGCGGCCGACTACCCCGCGGTGCAGAAGGTGCTGGAGCAGCGCTGCTACCAGTGCCACGGCGCCCAGGTGCAGATGAAGAACGTGCGGCTCGATTCGCCCGAGGCGTTGAAGCAGCACGCGCAGGCCGTGTACCAGCAGGCCGTGGTGGCGAAGACGATGCCTTTCAACAACGCCACGCAGATCACCGACGCCGAACGCGCGCTGATCGGCCAGTGGTTCGAGGCCGGCGCGAAGACGAACTGAGGGTGCGCGGGCATACTCGGCGCATGCGGCTTCAGCCCCTTCTCCCCCTGCTTGCGGCCTGCCTCGCAGGCTGTGCCGGCCCGCTGCCCGGCGCGCCGCTGCCGCCGCCGGCGCCGGGCGTGCAGTGCGCGCCGCAGCCGTATCCCTTCCAGGCCCTGCAGGAGTGGCAGCGCGGGCAGGTGGTCGTGCGGGCGCAGGCCGGCCCGGAGGGGCGGCTGGATGCTCCCGTGCTGGAGCAGCCGTCCGCCAGCGGCTTCCTCAATGCCGGCGCCCTGCAGGCCATGCAGCATTGCCGCGTCCCCGGCGCCGCGCCCGGCACGCAGGTGCGCCTGATGGTGGTCTATGACTTCATCGGCTACGAGGAGTACCTGCCCCGGGGCGTGGTGAGCGTCGTTCCGGCGCCCTGACGGGCGGGCGCGCCCGCGGCGGCACAATGCGGGCCAGGAGACCGCCATGACCGCCCCCGATCCGCGCAGCCAGCCGCGCGCCTTCCTCGAGCATCTCTATCGCGTGGCCGTGCACCGTGCACTGCCGCTGCACAACACCGCTGCCTTCCTGCCGCCGCCGCCGCGCGGACGCACGCTGGTGCTGGGCGCAGGCAAGGCCGGAGGCGCCATGGCCCAGGCGGTCGAAGCCCTCTGGCCGCAGGACGCGCCCTTGTCCGGGCTGGTCGTGACCCGCTACCACCACACGCCGCCGCGGCCGCCCGGCCTGCCGGAGCGCATCGAAGTGACCGAGGCCGCGCACCCCGTGCCCGACGCGGCAGGCCTGCGCGCCGCCGAGCGCATCCTGGCGCTCACGCGCGGGCTCACGCCGGACGACCTGGTGCTGTGCCTCATCTCCGGCGGCGGCTCGGCCCTGCTGACGCTGCCGGCCGAGGGCCTCACGCTGGAGGAGAAGCAGCGCATCAACCGCGACCTGCTGGAGTCGGGCGCCAACATCGTCGAGATGAACTGCGTGCGCAAGCACCTCTCGCGCATCAAGGGTGGCCGGCTGGCCGCTGCCTGCGCGCCGGCGCGCGTGGTCACGCTCACCATCAGCGACGTGCCGGGCGACGATCCCTCGGTCATCGCGAGCGGCCCCACGGTGCCCGACGCGAGCACCTGCGCGGATGCAGTCGCGATCCTGCAGCGCTATCGCATCGAGGTGCCCGGCGCCATCATGAGCCTGCTGGAGCAGGGCGCGCTGGAAACGCCCAAGCCCGGCGACGCCGTGTTCCAGGGCCAGCAGGTGCACCTGATCGCCACGCCGCAGCAGTCGCTGGCCGCGGCGGCCGCGGCCGCGCGCGCCGCGGGGCTGGACGCGCACGTCCTCAGCGACGAGATGGAAGGCGAATCACGCGAAGTCGGCAAGGTGCACGCGGCGCTCGCGCGCGCGGTGGCGCAGCGCGGCCAGCCGTTTCGCCGGCCCTGCGTGATCCTCTCTGGCGGCGAGACGACCGTCACCGTGCGCAAGCAGCCCGAGGGCACGCCCCGGGGCCGGGGCGGCCGCGCCGGCGAGTTCTGCCTGGGACTCGCACAGGCATTGCAGGGCCAGGGCGGCGTGTTCGCGCTGGCGGCGGACACCGACGGCATCGACGGTGTCGAAGACAACGCGGGCGCCTTCGTCGCGCCCGACACGCTGGCGCGCGCGCAGGCGCAGGGCATGAAGATCGACACCTTCCTCGGGCGCAACGACGCGTACGGCTACTTCTCGGCGCTGGGCGACCTGGTGGTCACCGGGCCGACGCACACGAACGTCAACGACTTCCGGGGGCTGCTGGTGCTTTGAGGAGGTCGGTGGGGTTCGGCCTGCGGCGCTCACCGCCACCCTATGAAAGAAGGCCGGCGAGGAAGCCGGGGTGCACATGCCAGCCTGCCAGGCCGGCGATGCCCATGAACGCGCCGAACAGGCCCGGCACCAGGGCCACCGCGTAGAGCCACCACATCTGCGTGAGGGCCGCCACGGCCAGCAGGGCGATGGCGATCGAGATGCCGGCATCCGCCAGGTCGAACTGGTCGTCGCGGTAGTTGAGCGCGTCGTAGGTCTTCGCGTCCTGCTCCGCCTGCTGCAGCAGCTCCGCCTTCTTCTTCCCCTGTTCGCTGGCCAGCGCCTCGTAGCGCGTGACGGCTTCGTCGTAGCCGGCCCGCTCGGCGCCCGGGCGCCCGGCCGCCTGCAGCTTCAGCTGCGTCGCGGTCGCGCGGGCCAGTTCCTCGCGCAGGTTGCGCGCCTGGTAGAAGGCGTAGTGGTCCACCTTGTCGGACTGCGCCTGCTGCATGGCCTGCACGATGTTGTCGTCCTTGACCTTGGCGAGGGCCATGACGGCCCCCAGCAGGGCCACGGTGACCGCCACGGCGGCATTGAGGCGGGAGGATGGCCCCTCCACGTTCTCCAGCGGGTTCGTTTCCATGGCCGCGATTGTGCCGCGGCGTTCAGGGCGTGAAGCGGCGCCCGAACTCCTGCGCGAGATGGTCCACGAAGGCGCGCACGCGTGCCGTCGCCTGGTGGCGCACGGGGTACACGGCATGGATGTCGGCGGGGGGCGCCTGCCAGTTTTCCAGCACCTGCACCAGGCGCCCGCTGCGCAGGTAGCGGGCGATGTCCCACTCGGCGCGCAGCACGATGCCGTGGCCCGCGAGCGCCCAGTTCACCGCGATCTCGCCGTCGTTGGTGCCCAGGTTGCCGCGCACGCGCACCGTCTCGCTGCGCTTGCCGGAGCGCAGTCGCCAGGCGCCGAACGCCTCGTCGCCCTGGCGGATCGCGATGATGTTGTGCGCGGCGAGGTCATGGGGCGTGCGCGGCGTGCCGTGCTTCTGCAGGTAGGCCGGCGCGGCGCACAGGAGGCGCCGGTTGGGTGCAAGCAGGCGCGCGATCACGCGGGCATCGGGCGGCTCGCCGAAGCGCACGCAGACGTCGAACGCGTCCTCGGTCAGTGGCGGCGGGTTCACCGAGAGCTGCAGCTGCACGTCCACCTTGGGATGCACGCGGACGAAGCTCGCGATGGCCGGCGCCACGTGCATGCGCCCGAAGCCGAGGGTGGCGTTGACGCGCAGGAGGCCGGTGGGCTCCGAGCGGGCGCCGTGCAGCTCGCGCTCCAGCGCCTCGATGTCGCCCAGGATGCGCCGCGCCTGCGCCAGGTAGGTCTCGCCCTCGGGCGTGAGCGCCAGCCGGCGCGTCGTCCGGTGCAGCAGCGTCACGCCAAGGCGGCTTTCCAGCGCTGCCAGCCGCTTGCTGACGGCGGGCGGACTCACCTGCAGCTCGCGGGCGGCGGCGGCCAGGCTCCCGCAGCGCATCAGGGCGCTGAAGAACTGCATTTCCTGCGAGGCGGAGGAGGCGGCCATGTGTGGCGTCGACGGCAAATCAGCGCATTCTGCCGCGCCCGTTCCAGGGTTCCCGCGGGGGCCGCTGGTAAAGTGAAGCGTTCAGGAGGAACAGGCGCATGTCGAATGGAAAGCCGGGGGCGAGCGGCGGGGCACAGGGCCGCGCCGAGATCGATGCCGTGCTCGATCGGATCGCGCTCCGGTTGAAGGAACTCAAGGGCCTCAACGTTTCGCAGATCCACGATCGCTGGGACACGAAGCTCGAGGTCGCGCAGAAGAACGTCAACAAGCTGGTGGCGGAAGCGTTCGGCGCCGGCAGCCCGTCGTATCGGGAATACGCGATTCCGCCGCTGGACTCGCTGGTGGCCACGACGTACGGCGACCGCTTCACGGTGGAAGAACTGCAGGGCGTGCTGCGCACGGCCCTCGAACATGCGGTGGCGCGGCTGGAGCGCGTGGGGGAGCTGCTGAAGCAGCGGCGCGATGCGCCGGCACCGACGCCTGCGCCCACACCGGCGCCGACCCCGGCGCCGACGCCCGCACCGACCCCGGCGCCGACGCCCGCACCGACCCCGGCGCCGACTCCGGCGCCGACTCCGGCGCCCACACCCGCGCCGACGCCGAAGCCGACCCCCGCACCGACGCCTGCTCCCACGCCGGCGCCCACCCCCAAACCCGTACCGACCAGCGCACCCAAGGCCATGTCCCACTCCGACGACGGACCGACGATCATTTCGCCTCGCGGCGCCGCGGGCCTCGTGGCCAGCAACGGCCCGACCACCGGCCGCGTGGCCATCGTCTGCCGTGCCGGCGACGAGAACGCCAAGGCCGTGGCCGCCTTCCTGAAGGAACAAGGGCTCGAAGCCATCAACGGCGGCGCCGGTGCGACCCCGTCGCCGGAAACGCTGGAGAAGCTGCGCCCCGTGTGCTTCGCCATCCTGATGCGCTCGGACCGGCCGCTGGAAACCGGCTTCCTGCTGGGCGTGCTCGGCGCGGCGAAGACCTGCATGCTGCTGGCTTCGGCGTCGACGGCCCCGGGCCTCGACGCCCTGACGCGCATCCCGCTGGACAACAGCGGCGTGTGGCGCCTGCTGCTCGCGCGGCAGATGAAGCAGGCGGGGATCGAGATCGACCTGAACAAGGCGCTCTGACGCCCGCCCCCGTCATTCCCGCGAAGGCGGGAATCCAGGGCTTCCGCTTTCGAGCATCGTGCCGCGTTGCCCCAGGCGGTGCACGGTGGGGTTCGGCTTCGCCTCACCACCACCCTACAAGTCCTGCCCGTCGCCTGTAGGGTGGGGTGAGCGGCGCAGCCCGAACCCCACCGGCGGCGAAGCCGCGTGCCCGTGCACCACGGCCTACCGCTGCCAAGCCGCGTGCGGGCGGGGCTCCACAGCGCATGAAGGCATGGCGCCTGCCCGGTCCTCGCAGGTTTGCCGAGCGCGCGCAGCGCGCGTAGGACGCCGTGCCAGCGCGGTGGAGGCCCGCCCGCACGCGGCTTGGCAGCCGGACGGAGACTCGTAGCGAAAAGAGAAAGCGCCGCATTGCGGCGCTCTCCAAAGCCCTTGTATCTTTCGCCCTGGGTTCTGTGTTTGGCAAGGCTCGTGCAGCCTGTAAAGCCCTGGTGCTACGAAGCCCGAGATCCAGCGTATAGCGCACGAGCCGAGCCGCTAACCTGAAGCCCGAAC